>Ga0308158_10000010_pt1 | contig 877886 bp, 846 predicted proteins | sample PhyBR2_FD_201038 | JGI IMG/M metagenome (GOLD analysis project Ga0308158, IMG submission 201038) | Phyllosphere microbial communities from UC Gill Tract Community Farm, Albany, California, United States - DLSLB.R2 | ecosystem: Host-associated > Plants > Phyllosphere > Unclassified | place...
GTCGCAGCAGCCGCATCTCCTTGAGCGCGACCTGGGCGGTGGCGATGCTGACCCGGCCGGTGACGACGGCCTCACGCAGGATGTGGTGGCTGTTCTGGCGGCAGGCCTGTGCGACGTCGACGAGGCGTGAGGCGCCGGCGACGGCATACCGGCGGTGGTGGGCGAGCACCCACTCGCGTGGGGTCTGCGGGGGTGAGGCGCATCCGGGTTCGCCTCGTTCGATCGCTTCGAGGGTGACGGCGACCTCGGCGCCCTCACCGGCGGCGGACAGCTCTCCGAGGGCTTCCAGGCCGGCGGCGAGGTCGGCGCCGCTGGCCTGCCACACCAGTGAGGGCAGGGCGGCGGCGGCCTCACGGGCGGCGTGCAGGCGTTGCACGCACTCCGTGTAGGTCAGCTCCGTCGCTGTGGTCATGCACCCCAACGTACGGACCGGCACTGACAGTCAGCAGAGCGCGAAACCGGCTGTGGCGCACCCTTATTCGGCTCCATGCATGCTCTTCGTCACCGCTGTCACATGCGGCTCAGGTGTTGCGCATGGGGTGGGAAAGTCACCCTCGAAAATGGATGAACATACATCGAGCCCTCACCGGCGAGATGCCGATGAGGGCTCGATGGGACGGTCCGGACTCAGTCCCAGGGGTCGGGCGCGTTGAGCAGGTCGTCGGCGTTGGCCGGTTTGGCCATTGCTGCAGGCGCTTTCGACGTGTCCGCCTCCTCGGTCGGCCCGGTCGGCCCGGTCGGCTCGGCCCCCGCATCAGCGGGAGCCTCGGCCGCCTCGACCTCGGGCTCGGTCTCGACCTCGGGCTCGGGCTCGGGCTCGTAGGCCTCGACCTGGTCGGACTTCGGGGTGTCGACGATGGTCGCGGCGTCGACGTCAACTGGTGCGGACTCCTCCCCGTCGGCGTTGGAGGCCTCGGTGGCAGCGTCAGTTGTCAGACTGGCGCGCTCCGCGAGATCTCCGGCGTCGTCCCACGGGTCCGGCGAAGCGAGCAACTCGTCACGGTTCGCAACCTCGGACGGGGTGGCCGCGAGTTCGGGCGACTCGTCCTCTGTGTCGTCGCCCGCCACCGCAGCCTCGGTCGCGTCCGTTTCGGGCTGCGCCTCGGTCGTCTCAGCCTTGGACGCCGACGCCTTGGTCTTCTCGGCCTCGGTCACGTCCGTGTCGGCTTCCGCCGCCTCGGGTGCCTTGGCCGCGGGGGCTGAGGTGTCGGGCTCGTCCCAAGGGTCGAGGTCGTCGATGGCGACGGGTGCGGCGGGTGCCTGGGGCTCCGGCGCCTTGGTCTCCCCGGGCTCAGCCGTGGCGGCCTCGGGTGCCTTGGCCGCGGGGGCTGCGGTGTCGGGCTCGTCCCAAGGGTCGAGGTCGTCGATGGCGACGGGTGCGGCTGGTGCCTTGGGCTCCGGCGCCTTGGTCTCCTCGGCCTCGGCCGTGTCCGACCCCGGTTCCGTGGCCTCGGTGTCCTTGGCTGCGGGGGTCGCGGTGGCGGGCTCGTCCCACGGGTGGAGGTCGTCGATGGCGACGGGTGCGGCGGGTGCCTGGGGCTCCGGCGCCTTGGTCTCCTCGGGCTCAGCCGTGGCGGCCTCGGGTGCCTTGGCCGCAGGGGCTGCGGTGGCGGGCTCGTCCCACGGGTCGAGGTCGTCGTTGGTGGCGACGGGTGCGACAGGTGCCTTGGGCTCCGGCGCCTTGGTCTCCTCGGCCTCGGCCGTGTCCGACCCCGGTTCCGTGGCCTCGGTGTCCTTGGCTGCGGGGGTCGCGGTGGCGGGCTCGTCCCACGGGTCGAGGTCGTCGGTGGCGACGGCCGCGGCGGGTGCCTCGGCCTCGGGTGCCGCGGTCTCCGGCGCCTTGGTCTCCTCGGGCGCAGCCGTGTCGGCCTCGGCTGCCTCGGTCTCCGGCGCCTTGGTCTCCTCGGGCGCAGCCGTGTCGGCCTCGGCTGCCTTGGCCGCAGGGGCTGCAGTGGCGGGCTCGTCCCACGGGTCGACGTCGTCCGTCGATGCAGCAGCTGCGCCCTCGAGCTTCCCGGGGGAGGGCGCTCCCTCGGACGCGGAGGCCTTCGCGGCGGTCTCGGGGCTCTCCGCCTTCGACACGGGAACCGACGGCTCGTCCCAGGGGTCGACGTCCTCGCTCGGTGCGGGCACTGCGGGTGCCTCGGCCTTGGGCGCCTCGGTCTCCGCAGGCTTGGCGGTGGGCGCAGCGGGCTCGTCCCACGGGTCCGCCTCAGCAGCGGCTGCAGCCGCTTCGGCCTTGGGTGCCGCCGCCTTCGCGGTCTTGGCTGCGGGTGCAGCGGGCTCGTCCCACGGGTCTGCCTCAGCAGCGGCTGCGGGCGCCTCGGCCTTCGGTGCCTCAGCCTCCGCTGTCTTGGCCGCGGGTGCAGCGGGCTCGTCCCACGGGTCTGCCTCAGCAGCGGCGGCGGGTGCCTCGGCCTTGGGTGACTCGGTCTCCGTAGTCTTGGCTGCGGGCGCAGCAGGCTCGTCCCACGGGTCGGCCTCAGCAGCAGGTGCATCAGGCGCGGCCGTGCCAGAAGCGGGGGCCTCGGCCTTGGGTGCCTCAGCCTCCTCCGGAGCAGTGGCAGCCGCGGCAACCGCGCCAGCGCCAGCGGCACCGGACGCGGGAGCGGAACCGGGCTGGCCGGCATACTCTGCCGACTCGGAGGCGACCGCAGCGGCAGCCGACTCGTCCACGGAACCCTCGTCGGTGTCCGAGTCCGAGCCGCGACGCACCGCAGCCAGCAGCATCTGCGCGACGTCGACGACCTCGACGTCCTCGCCGACTCCTTCGGACTGCTTCGCCGTCAACCCGTCCGAGATCATGACGCGGCAGAACGGGCAGCCGATGGCGATCCGCTCTGCACCGGTCGCGAGGGCCTCCTCGGTGCGGTTCATGTTGATCCGCCCGCCGAGCTTCTCCTCCATCCACATGCGAGCGCCACCGGCGCCGCAGCAGAACGACTTCTCCTTGGAGCGCTCCATCTCGCGGAGCTCGACGCCGGGCAGCGCGCCGATGAGCTCGCGCGGCGGGGCGTAGACGTTGTTGTGACGACCGAGGTAGCACGGGTCGTGGTACGTCACCGACGGTGCGGTCGAGGCGGCGTTCTTCGCCGACGACATCCCCGGAGCATCGGTGGGACGGGCGACGGGCACGAGCTTCTTCTCGCGCACGAGGCGGTTGAGCAGCTGCGTGTGGTGCACGACCTCGAAGCGGCCACCGAGGTCGGGGTACTCGTTCTTGATCGTGTTGAAGCAGTGGGCGCAGGTGACGACGATCTTCTGGGCGCCGGCGTCGTTGAGCGTCTCGATGTTCTGCTCGGCGAGCATCGAGAAGAGGATCTCGTTGCCGGCCCGACGGGCGGAGTCACCGGTGCAGGTCTCGCCGTCGCCGAGGACGGCGAACGAGACGCCGGCCGTGTCGAGCAGCTCGGCGACCGCACGGGTCGTCTTCTTGGCGCGGTCCTCGTAGGCACCGGCGCAGCCGACCCAGAAGAGCCAGTCCACCTCGGACGCCGACTCGACGTCCTTGCCGAGGATCTTGACCTCGAACGGCAGGTCCTTGGCCCAGTCGAGGCGGGCGCGCGCACCCATGCCCCACGGGTTGCCCTTGGACTCGAGGTTCTTGAACAGCCCACCGAGCTCGGACGGGAACGCCGACTCGATGAGCGTCTGGTAGCGGCGCATGTCGACGATGTGGTCGACGTGCTCGATGTCGACGGGGCACTGCTCGACGCAGGCGCCACAGGTGGTGCACGACCAGAGGACGTCCTCGTCGATGACCGCGTCCGGACCATGAGGGTTGTATGCCGTGAGCGGGCTGTCGATGTCGTAGCCGGTCCGCCCGATGAGGGGCAGCTCCGCGAGCGCCGTCGTGGCCGCCGGGAGCGACGCGCGGGCCTCCTCGGAGGCGGTGAGCCACGGCGACTTCGCGTTGGCGTGGTCACGCAGCGTCATCATGAGCATCTTGGGCGACAGCGGCTTGTCGGTGTTCCACGCGGGGCACTGCGACTGGCAGCGGCCGCACTCGGTGCAGGTGGAGAAGTCGAGCAGGCCCTTCCAGGTGAAGTCCTCGACCTTGCCGACGCCGAGGACCGGCTCCGCAGCGTCCTCGTCCTCGGACTCCTCGAGGGCCTCCATGGCCTCCATCGAGAACGGCCGGCCGTCGCCCATCGTCATCGGCTTGAGGTTGCCGAGCGCGGTGCGGCCCGAGGCCTCGCGCTTGAACCAGATGTTCGGGAACGCGAGGAAGCGGTGCCAGGCGACACCCATGGTCGGGGTGAGCGAGATGGTGATCATCCACGCGAACGAGATGAGGATCTTCACGGTCGCGACGAGGACGATCCAGGTCTCGAGGCCGTCGACCGAGAGGCCGCTGAAGACCCCCGAGAGCCAGCCGGTGAGCGGGAAGTGCAGCCCGATCGACTCCTCGGGGTGCTGGATCTTCGTCAGGGCGGCCTCGAGGAGGCGCAGCGTGAGGATGCAGAGCGTGACGCCGAGGATGGTGAGCTCGACGTAGTAGGCCTGCCACCAGGTCGACCCGAAGAACCGCGAGCGCCGCCCGTTCTCGCCAGCCGCCGAGCGAGGGTGCTTGAGCTGGCGGATGACCATGAGCACGACGATGCCGACGAGCCCGGTCCATGCGAACACCTCGGTGAGCCACTCGTAGGGCGGGAAGTGCCCGATGACCGGCAGCTGCCACTCGGGCTCGATGAGCTGGCCGAAGGCGTTGACGAGCGTCCCGAACAGCAGCATGAACGACAGCGCCGTGAACCAGTGGGCCACCGCGACGACCGGCAGCCGCGACATCCGCGTGTGGCCGAGGAACTCCTTGGCGAGCGTCACGGTGCGCGACATCGGCGCGTCCGTGCGGCGCGGATCCGCCTGTCCCACACGGTAGAGCGCGACGAAGCGCCCGATCTGGCGGAAGAGCAGGGCCCACCCCACGAGCATCAGCGGGAAGCAGATGGCGGAGGCGACGATCTGGAGCGCGGACATGGCCGCGAGTCTAATGTCGGGCAAGCGGTCGCTTACCTCTCAGTGACGTCGCTCGCACCCGTTGTGGCACGACTCACGAGCACCGCCTGTATGCCGTGGACCTGCGGTTTCGTGGTCTCAGGAGCGGAGTCGCTCCAGCAACGGTCCAGCCGCCTCCGCGAGGAACCGCTCCTGGTGCTCGCCACCGATCTGCACGAGGGCGAGGTCGGTGAACCCGGCCGTGTCGAACTCGGCCACGGCCTCGGCGATGGCGTCGAGGTCGGGACCGCAGGGGATCGACTGGGCGACGTCCTCGGGGCGCACAAACTGGGTCGCGCCGTTGAACCCTGCCGTCGTCGGCAGGTCGGCGTTGACCGCCCAGCCGCCCGCGAACCACCGGAACTGGTCGTGCGCCCGTTCGACCGCGGCCTTCTCGTCGGGGTCCCAGCAGATCGGGATCTGTCCGATCGCCCGTGCTCCCCGGTCGGCGCGACCACCGCCAGCAGCGCTCCCATCGCCACCGATCCTCGGCGCACCCTTCGTAGCGTTCCACCCGTCGACGAGCTCGGCCTTCGGCTCGACGGCGACGAGGTGGTCGGCCAGCGGGGCGAACCGGGCGATCGACTCCTCACCGCTCACGGCCACACCGATCGGCACACCGCCCTCGGGCAGGTCCCAGATGCGGGCCGACTCCACGCGGAAGTGCTCGCCGTGGTGGTCGACCAGCTCGCCCGTGTGCAGCGCCCGGATCACCTCGATCGCCTCCTCGAGCATGTCCTGACGCGTCGCGACCGCCGGCCAGCGCTCGCCGACGACGTGCTCGTTGAGGTTCTCGCCGCTGCCGAGGCCGAGGGTGAAGCGCCCGTCGGCGAGCAGCTGCACGGTCGCGGCCTTCTGGGCGACGACCGCCGGGTGGTAGCGGATCGTCGGACAGGTCACATAGGTCATGAGGTCGACCCGTTCGGTCGCGTGCGCCACGGCCCCGAGGACGCTCCAGGCGTAGGGCGCGTGCCCCTGCGCCGACAGCCACGGGAAGTAGTGGTCGCTCATCACCTCGAAGTCGAAGCCCGCCTCCTCGGCGCCCACGGCCCACCGGACCAGGTCCTTCGGTCCGCTCTGCTCGGTCATCAACGTGTACCCGATGCGCATGATGCACTCCTCGTCGTCGTGTCCCTCGACCGTAGGTCGGCGCAGGCGAGCGCGCACCCTCCCAAGGAAGGTGTCCGACAAGGCGCCCGCGAAGGCGCCCGCGGAGGCGCCCGCCAAGGCGCCCGCGAGGTGTCAACGGCGGGTGAGCGGACGGCATACGGAGGCAGGCGAGCCACCGCCCCCGAGATCGGGAGCCGGAACGGGAACTTCGAGGGATAACGTGGTGTTGGAATGCATATAAGCAGTGCTCACGTTTCTGGGACACTGCCGCAACACATCAACCCATCCCACCGGCCACCGCGCCGGGCGACACGAAGCAACGGAGACCCCATGCCCATCCTCGAGGACGTCACCCAGGCCGTCGGCAACACCCCGCTCGTGCGGATCAACCGGATCATCGAGGCCCCCGAGGGCACGACGGTCGCGGCGAAGCTCGAGTTCTACAGCCCGGCGAGCTCGGTCAAGGACCGCATCGGTGTCGCGATCGTCGACGCCGCGGAGGCCTCGGGTGAGCTGCCCCCGGGCGGCACGATCGTCGAGGCGACGTCGGGCAACACCGGCATCGCGCTCGCGATGGTGGGCTCCGCGCGCGGCTACAAGGTCGTCCTCGCGATGCCCGAGTCGATGTCCAAGGAGCGCCGTGCGCTGCTGCGCGCCTACGGCGCCGAGCTCGTCCTCACCGACCCGGCCACCGGCATGAAGGGCGCTGTCGCGAAGGCCGACGAGATCGTCGCCGAGCGCGAGGGCGCGGTCCTCGCCCGCCAGTTCGCCAACGAGGCCAACCCCGAGATCCACCGCAGGACGACCGCCGAGGAGATCTGGCGCGACACCGACGGCAAGGTCGACATCGTCGTCGCCGGCATTGGCACGGGCGGCACCATCACCGGTGTCGGACAGGTGCTCAAGGAGCGCAACCCCGACGTCAAGATCATCGCCGTCGAGCCCGAGGAGTCCGCGATCCTCAACGGCGGCCAGCCCGGCCCGCACAAGATCCAGGGCATCGGCGCCAACTTCGTCCCCGAGATCCTCGACACCGACGTCTACGACGAGGTCATCGACGTCAACGCCGGCACCGCGGTCGAGTGGGCCCGCAAGGCCGCGACCCAGGAGGGGCTGCTCGTCGGCATCTCGTCCGGCGCCGCGCTCGCCGCCGCCAACGAGGTCGCCACCCGCCCCGAGAACGCGGGCAAGACGATCGTCGTCATCATCCCGAGCTTCGGCGAGCGCTACCTCTCGACCGTGCTCTTCGAGGGTCTCGTCGACTGACGCGATGCTCACGACACCACCAGCCGGTATGCCGTTCGCCCGCCTGCGGTCCCGCCTCCAGCGGGCCGCGGCGAGCGTTCGCGAGGACGTCGACGCCGCCGTGGCGCGCGACCCCGCAGCGGCCTCCCGCACCGACCTCGTGCTCAACTCGCCCGGCCTGCACGCGATCTGGTCCTACCGGCTCGCCCACAAGCTCTGGACGCGCGAGCACCTCAAGCCCGCGGCGCGGGTGCTGTCGACGGCCACCCGTGCGGTGACCGGCGTCGAGATCCACCCGGGCGCGACGATCGGGAAGCGCTTCTTCATCGACCACGGCATGGGTGTCGTCATCGGCGAGACGGCGCAGGTCGGCGACGACGTCATGCTCTACCACGGGGTCACGCTGGGCGGCCGCTCGCTGGCCCGGGTCAAGCGGCACCCGACCGTCGGCAGCCGCGTCACGATCGGCGCCGGCGCCCGCATCCTCGGACCGATCGAGGTCGGCGACGACGTGCAGATCGGCGCGAACTCGGTCGTCGTCAAGGACGTCCCCGACGGCGCCATCGCCACCGGCATCCCGGCCCGGGTCCGCTTCCCCGGCCACCCCGGCGAGGACCCCTACGAGGCGCTGTTCAACGAGCCCGCCCTCTTCATCTGACGGCGCGCACAACTCGCCAATTCCTCCCGTTCCGCACAGGTGAGGCGTACCGAACGAGGGGAATTGGTGAGTTAGTCGCGGGACCAGGTGCTGCCGTAGGCGCAGAACGCCTCGGCGCCCGGCACCGCCACCGCCGTCTGCTGCAGCGCCGTCGCGACGTCGGCTCCACCGACGAGCCGTTGGTGGAGGTCGACCATGGCGGCCGCGGCCACCTCGTCGTGCACCGGGTTGGTCGCGGCGACGACGCACTGCGCCCCGAGCCCGAGGAGGGCAGCCGCCAGACCCAGGGGCTCGTCGCCGGGCCGCCCGCGGCTGCGCCCGACGTCGCACGCCGACAGCACGACGAGCTCAGCCGCCAACGGGGCCCGCAGCTCGTGCGCGAACACCGGTCCGTCGGCCAGGTCGAGCGACGAGAACAGCGGGCTCTGGTCGACGTGGTGCCCGTGCGCGGCGAGGTGCACGACGCTCGCGGTCGAAAGTGCGGAGCGCACGTCGCCGCTCACGGCATACCCGTTCGTCGTGGTCCCGGACCCCGCTCCCGTATGCCGTCCCCACGCCTGCGCGACCGACCGCACCTCCTCGAGTGCCCGGGGCAGGCCGGGCCCGGACAGGGCGGCGACGACGGGTGCGCGTCCGGCAGTGACGGGCCGGCGCACCCACGCGGTGGCCGAGGGTGCGGCGACGACCGGGTGGTCGCGCAGCGAGGGCAGCGCCCGCCAGGGGAGTGAGGCCAGGGCCACGGTGGGCACGACCACCACGGTGCCGGCGAGGTCGACCCCGCGGAACAGCAGGGCGTCGACCTCGCGCAGCGACGACTCGCGGGCCCGGGCGAGGAAGGCTGCCATCGAGGGTCGGGCCACGGCCGCGGCCCGGACGTCGGAGGTGAGCCGGGCCGTGGCCGTCGCGAGGTCACGTGTCGGGCCGAGCACGCTCTGGCTCACGGGGCCGCTGCCGACGACGAGACGCACGACGGTGCCGCGGACCTCGTGGAACGTCACGAGGGTGGCGTCGCGCTCGTCCGCGGTCCGGACCGTCTGCTCGAAGCCCACGGCCCGCACGTCGGCCTCCGCGCGGTCGCCGCGGGCGGCCCGCAGCCGCTCGGTGATCTCGTCCTGGAGGACGACGACCTCGCGCTGGGTGTCCGAGAGCGGCGTCTCGTCCTGCTGCCCGGTCTGCCGCAGGCGCCGCAGCCGCGCGACGAGGGCCGCGGTGCGCTCGTCGTCCGGAGGCCGCAGCGGCGGTGCCCGGTGCGAGGCGGCGCGCCAGCGCTCGACGCTCTCGAAGACCTGCGGCAGCGAGCCCGAGTCCGTCGCCGCGGCCACGTCGGCGTCCCGGATGCGGGCGGCGTGGAACGCCAGCCCGGCCCGGATCTCCATGCTGTGCACTCCGCCCTGCTCGAGGGCGAGCTGGGCGGCGGCCTCCTCGAGGATCTCCGTGGCCCGGGCCGCGTCACCCTCCGCAGAGGCGAGCCGCGAAGCCAGCAGGTGCTCGTGGAGTCGGGCCCCCAGGGGCTGCGGCTGGTCGGTGACGAGCCGCGCCAGGTCGGTGCGTGCGGCCTCGTGGTCGCGGCGGTCGAGCGCCACCTCGACGCGGATGCGCGTGGCGAGGCGTTCGGGCGGTGTGACGGGCGAGGAGGTCGCCCACTTCGCCGCGACCCGCGCAGCGCGGGTGAGGTTGCGTCCGACGCCGAGGTCGACCGCGGCGCCGAAGAGCTCGACCTCCTCGGTCCGGCGGTCGGCATGCAGCGCGCGGAACGTCCGCACCGCGTGCCCGGCCCGGACCCGGGCCTGCGCGACGTCGCCACGCAGCAACGCCGACCGGGCGAGGTCGAGCTGGACGTCGCCGCGCTCCAGCGGTTGGCGGTCGCGGCGGGCCGCGGCCAGCCCACGCTCGAGGACCGTCTCGGCCTCGTCGATCAGCCCGGCGTCGAGGAGCACGTTGCCGAGGTCGAGCAGGCCGCGGGCGGTCGTGATGTCGACCGGCATCTCGGAGGCCTCGCGCATGAGCGTGAGCGCGCCGGGGATGTCGCCGGCGAGGTAGGCGAGGCACCCGAGGTTGTGGCGCGCCTTGTACTCCTGCGCCGGGAGGCCGTGCTCAACGGCGAGGGCGAGCGCCTCGTCGAGGTCCGCACGACCCTCGTCCAGCTCGCCGAGCGAGACGGCGGCGAGCCCGCGGTTGAGCAGCGCCGAGCAGCGCTCGCGGGGCACCAGCGCGTCGAGGTGCGGACCGACGTGGCGCAGCTCGTCGAGGGAGGCGATCCAGTTCGAGCTCATGACGTGGATCGCCCCGGCCTGGAGGTGGGCCAGCACCTCGAGGAGGGGGACACCGTGCTCGCGGGCGAGGTCCTGCACGCCGGCGAGCATCGTCAGGGCGGCCTCCGGGCCGTCGATGCCCAGACGGGAGACGGCCCGGGTGATGAGGATCCGGGCCCTCAGCTGCGCGAGCTCCTCTCCCGACTCGCCCTCGCTCGCCCCGACCTCGTCGATGGTGTGGAGGGCACGGGACAGCGCGGCATCGGCGCGCCGGTAGTGCCCCGCCGAGTTCTCGGCCTGGCCGAGCTGGTGCAGGTTGCGGATGGTGTCGAGCGTGGTCGTCGGCCGTTCCTCAGATCTCGATCCCGGGCGTGATGACCGGGCGGGTGCCCGGCTCGTCGTGGTGGCGGATGACGAGGTGGACGGTGCCGCGCTCGACACCCTCGAAGACGAACCTGCCCTCGTCGTCGGCCGTCGTCATCGCGGACCGCGAGCGTTCGCGCAGCTCGACCTCGGCGCCGGGCGAGGTGACCCAGCCGCGCACGGTCGTCGTGCCGCGGTCGGCCTCCTCGAGCGTCACCATGATGCTCAGACCGTCGCTCTCGAAGGTCACGGTCGTGGCCCGGTCGTACTCGGTCGTGCGCACCGTCGCGGCCATCGAGCCCTCGTTGATGAGGTGTGCCACCTCGGCCTCGAGGCTCGCGACGGTCATCGCGAACTTCACCCGTCCGGTGAGGCCCGCCGGAACGGGGTCGACGGCCGAGAGGTGGTCGCGGACCAGCGCGAGGGCGCGCTCGTCGTCCGCATCCATCGGCTGGCCGGCGAGGAGGTCCTCGGTGTCGTTCGTGGGCGTCATGCCGTCACCTCCCAGGTGGGGTCTGTCGTGAGGGCCAGGCGGAGCTTGGCCAGGCACCGGCCGCGGGTGGGGCCGATGCTCCCGACGGGGATGCCGAGGCTCGCGCTCACCACCGAGTAGTCGGGGCGGTCGACGAACGCGACGAGCCGCAGCAGCTGCTGGCAGCGCGCGGGCAGGCGCTCGATGTGCTGCCAGATGGCGCGGGCGCGCTCGGACTCCTCGGACGCCAGCGCCGGGTCCGGGCCCACCACGGGAGCGGTCGGGTCGTTCGCCGGCGGCTCGTCCCACGGCTCGCGCGGGACGGTGCGGCGGCCGCGACGCACGGCGTTCCAGGCCTCGCGCTTGGTGGTCATGAGCAGCCACTGGAGGACGGCCTGCGGGTCGGCGATGTCGGGCGTGTGCTCGACGAGCCGCAGCCAGGTCGTCTGGACGACGTCCTCGGCCGTCCCGCGGTCGGCGCCCTGGGACCGGGCGGTGTGCCAGAGCAGCGGTGTCACGTCGTCGACGAGCCGGTCCATCGCGCTGGAGTCGCCGTCGCGGTGCCGTGAGAAGGCCTGTGCCGCAACGACGGCCAGGCCGGGCGCGGACCGGCCGGCCTGCTCCGCCCGGTCGGTCCGCCCGGTGCTCACGGCGTCTCCTCGAGCGCCTTGCCGGAGGCCTCGAGGACCGCGGCCACGACCTTGCGGGCTCGCTCGCCGAGCTCGTCCGCGCCCTTGGCCTGCCGGGTTCCGAGGCCCCGCGCGATGTCGCCCGCCAGGGCGGGGGCCGCGAACGACGTCCCGCTCCACACCCCGAACCCGCCGCTGTAGTCGTCGGTGTCCACGGCTCCGCGGGTGGGCACGGCGGGCATGGCGACGGCGTTGGCCTGCTGGAGCACCTGGCCGCGCCGCGAGGCGTTGAAGGTCGTCGGCATGGTGCTCACCACCGAGGTCGCCGCGAGGTAGGCCTGCACCCACGGGCCGGTGTTCGAGTAGACCGAGACCGTGCGTCGATCGGGGTTGAGGGCACCGACGCTCACCATCGGAGCGCCGGTCGTGACCTGCGCGGCATAGGCCGCGGGGAAGAACTCGACGTCGCTCGCGTCGTTGCCGACGGCCGCCACGACGGTGACGCCGAGGGCGGCGAGGCCGCGCAGCACCCGGAAGAGCGCCTCCTCGTCGTCGAACGCGCCCGGACTCTCGTGCCGGTAGCCCAGCGACAGGGTGACGACGTGGACGGCCCGGTCCGTGTCACCGTCGCGGGTCGCGAGCAGCTGGCGGGCATAGAGGCCGGTGAGCGCGCGCACGACGTCGACCTCGTCGGCCACACCGTCGCCCCACATGACGGGGACCGAGAGGATGTGGGCGTCGGGGCAGTGCTGGCGGATGACCCCCGCGATGAAGGTGCCGTGTCCGGCCAGGCGGTCGAGGTGGCCGTTGACCGGGTCGATCGTCACGCCGTGGTCCTCGGGGTCGTGGCCGGCGGGGAAGGTCACGCCGAGCGAGGCGGCCGAGCCGTCGGGGTGGCGCTCGACCCCGGAGTCGAACCACGGGTGCGCGCCCAGGCCGGTGTCGAGCACCGCGACCACCGGGCCGTCCTCGAACGACGCGTTCGGGACCGGCGCCGACCACACGACCGGGAACCGGCCGCCGCCGCCGCCGATGCCGTCGCCCCACCCGATGCCGTCGCCCCAGCCGATCCCGTCGCCCCACCCGATGCCGTCACCCCAGCCGATGCCGTCACCCCACCCGATGCCGTCGCCCCAGCCGCCGGAGGTCATGACGTGGGCGAGGCCGACACCCTGCACACCACGTGCCCGCGCCGACTGGAGGACCTCCCACGCGTCGGCCGGCGGGGCGTTGCGCTGCGTGCCGACGAGCCGGATCGCGGTGTGCCCCACCGCGTCGAGCTGCTCGAGGATGCCGTTCTCGCGAGCGAAGCCCAGGAGCGTGTCGTCGGGAACCGGCTCCACGGCATACCCGATCTCCTTGGCCGCCTCCTCGAGCGAGCGGAAGCGGTCCTCGAACTGCGGGAGACCCTGGAGCCCGCTCACAAGCAGGACGTCGCCGACGTATGCCGTGGGCTCGGGCACGCGACCGTCGACCCGGACCGCCGTGGTCGGGTCGAGGAGACGCGCACCCAGGCGACGGACCGCCGTGCCGGGGATGACGGTGGTGGGGATGCGTCGCATGGCCCGTTCGGGCCGCTCGTCGTGGTTCATCAGTGCCTTCCGAGAGCTCTGCCTGCTGACTCGCGGCGGCTGGTGCCGTCAGTTCAGCGTAGGGAGTGGCCGGTCACCACGTCAGGAGTTTCGGGAAGCCGCCCAGATACCTGGTCGGCACACCTTTGTGTGCAGATCCGGTCTCCCACCGGATGTATCTGGCACCGGCCGGCGGACTCCTTGTCGCTGTCGGGGCCGTACAGGGGCGGCCCCGCACACTCGTGAAGGAGCAGTCATGGCCACACAGTCCGAACAGGCCGCGCAGCGCGCAGCGATCCGTCCGGTGAAGGAGTCCGTCGAGGACCGGCTCATCGCCACGCCGGGGGTCGTCGGGGTCGACATCGCCGAGAAGGAGACCGGGGGGAAGAAGACCGGCGAGTTGAGCATCGTCGTCTTCGTCGAGAAGAAGAAGCCGAAGTCCAAGCTCGGCAAGGACGCGCTCATCCCCAAGGAGATCGACGGCGTCAGGACCGATGTCCAGGAGCTCGTCATCGAGCTCCAGCCGGCGTTCCGCCAGGTCGACGACGCCGACCTGTTCGTCGACCCGGCGAACTACCCGACGCTCGCCGGCGGGATCGGCATCGGGCCGCGACGCTCCGTCTTCCTGTCGCCGCCGGACGTCCCCGCACCGGGCAACTACGTCTTCGTCGGCACGCTGGGCGCCATGGTCCGTGACCGGGCCACGGGCGCGACCATGGCGATGACGAACTTCCACGTCGCGTGCGTCAACAACACGTGGACCGTCGGGGACCGCATGGTCCAGCCCTCCCTCGTCGACGGTGGCGCACCCACCGGCGAGTTCGGGTCGCTGACCCGGGCCGTCCTCTCCGACAGCACCGACGGCGCCGTCATCACGGTCGACACCACCGAGCCGTGGACGGCCACCGTCACCGGTGTGGGGGACGTCAACGGGAGCACGGCGGCGACGGTCGGCATGGCCGTCCAGAAGCGCGGGCGGACCACCGAGCACACCTTCGGCACGGTCGCGTCGACCGACTTCACGGTGACGATCGACTACGGCAGCGACGTGGGGTCACGCACCCTGCGGCACCAGATCCGGATCGACACCGACACCACCCGCAACCCGCGGTTCTCCGACCACGGCGACTCGGGCTCGGTCGTGCTCGACACCTCGCGCAACGTCGTCGGCCTGCTCTTCGCCGGCAGCAACGACGGGTCGATGACCTTCGCCAACCCGATCCAGGCCGCGCTCGACGAGCTCGGGGTCGACCTGGCCGTGCCGACGACACTCGTCACCCGGCCGATCTCGTCGTGCTTCACGTCGCGGATCGCGATCTGCCTCAAGACGCACCCCGCGGTCACGTGCCCGACGATCCGGACCCGGATCCCGGCGCTCTGCCCGACCTTCGTCACGCGGCCCGCGATCTGTGACTTCGTCACCCGCCCGGTGGTCTGCGACCTCGAGGTCACCCGGCCGGGCTGCACCCTGCCGACCCGGGCCTGCGGCGGCGAGTGGGAGCGTCCGCCGATCGACCAGTGGATCCGCGGCGGGCAGCATGGCGGCTACGGCGCCTCGGCCGAGGAGATCGAGTCCGCCGCCGACGAGGCCTTCTGGACGGGCTATCGCGCCGCCCTCGAGGAGGTCGACTCGCTCGACTCCGGAGCCGGCTCCGGCGCCCCGGGTGGTGCCTGACCGTGGTCTCGTCCCCCAGCCTGCTCGGCTCGGCCGTCCGTCACGGGCTCGTGCCCGTGGCAGACGTCCGCGCCGGCCGCGTGCACGTGCGACCCGTGTCCCGCAGCAACGCGGTGCACGTCGTCGAGCGGGCCGGGGTGCCCGTGGGCTACGTCAAGCAGCCGGGGACGGCCGCGTCCCTCGACGGTGACGACACCGTCGGCGTCGAGGCGAGCATCCTGGGCGCCATCGCGCCCCTTCGACTCGCGCCGACCCCGATCCCGCAGGGGGGATCGGGGTCGGTGTGGATGACCGCACTGCCCGGAGTCGAGCTCGGGGGTGTGGGCGGCGACGCCGTCCTGCGGCCCGTCGCCACCGACCTCGGCCGGGCCCTCGCCCGGCTGCACCGCCACCCGGTCGTCGGCTCGGGTCTGCCTCGGGCCACGACCCCGTGGCCGCTGCTCGACGAGCTGCCGCCGTCGATGGCGGGCGGTCGGCTGCGCGACGACACCCGGGCCGTCCTCGCCCGGCTGGACGAGCCCTCGATCCGCCGGGCGATCGACACGGCCCGCGCCCAGTGGCGTCCGACGCACCTCGTGCACGGCGACGTCGCGGCCGGAAACGTCATCGTCGAGACGACGCCGACGGGTGGCGTGCGCGTCGGCCTCATCGACTTCGAGCTCGGCGGGCTGGGGGCTCCTGAGCACGACCTCGCCTCTGCCGCAGCGATGCTCACCGACCTGTCGCGCCCCGGGACCGACCTCGCGGCCCTGTGCCTCGACGCCTACTGGACCGCCTGCGGACCCGCCACGCTCACCGGCTCGTGGCGCTGTGTCCGGGCACTGATGAGCGCCTGGCAGGTCGCCCTCAACCATGGTGAGGCCGGCGCCGCCGACGTCTCCCGGCTGCTGTCCCGCGCCTGCGCCGCCGCCGAGGAGGACCCGGCATGAGCGACTGGCGACCCGAGCACGCGGCCCAGGTGCTCACGGCATACGACGTCCTTCGCACGTCCTCCGAGGACGCCTCACCCGCCGACGTGCTCTACCGCGACTGGTATGCCGTCCGCCCCCCTCGGACCGCGCCGCAGCCTCGGTGGGCCGCTCCCGTGGCGGGCACGGCGCGGGCGGCCGACGCGGCCGCGACGAGGTGGAGCGCCGAGGACTGCGAGGTCGTGGCGACCGGCATTGCCGGCGTGGTCGTGGTGGCCACGCCGGGTGGGCGGCGCGCGCTGTGCCGCGGGGAGTACGTCACGACGCAGGGCCGACCCGGCTTCCCGCCGCGCGTCGGCGACCGTGTGCGGGGGCTCGACCGCCCCGGGTCCGTCATCCAGGAGGGGTGGTGGCGGACCTGGGGCGGTCGATGGGACCCGAGTGCGGTGCCGGAGGAGCTGGTGCGCGTCTACCTGCGCCCACGTCCCGGAGCCGTGGGCGCAGTGGTGCGGGCGGTGACGTCCGCCCTCGCCGAGGCCGACGAGTGGCTGCTCAAGGTCGCCGCCACACCCGAGCAGCTGGAGCGTCCGGATGCCTGCGTCGTCTATCTCGCCGGGTCGTTGCGGGAAGAGCGCCGTGACCTCGTGGCGGCAGCCGTCGCCGGGCTGACCGTGGGGGAGCCGCCACCGCTCACCGAGCGGCTGGCCGAGGGTGTCGGCTGGGCGGAGGACCCGGGTGACGGGCGCAGCTTCGGTGAGGTGAGGTGCGAGGCGCTGGCGACGGCCTACCGGCGTTTGTCCCCCGCAGGGGCGGGTACGAGCACGTGGCTCGACCTCGTCGCCGAGGAGCTGCGTCGCCGGAGTCTCGACCCATCCAGACCGCACGCCAGCTCCGAAGGTGACGGGGCACGGCGATGAGCGCCGGCGCGACGGCAGGAAAGCTGGAAAGAATGAGCGGGACGGAACCTCAGGACCACCGGGCACAGGTCCTCGATGCCGCCCACCGCTGTGTCGACCTGCTCGTGCGGACCGCGATCATCGACGACTCCGGTGACCCGACGTGGCCCGCCTGGGAGATGGGCCCCGAGGGCGCCGTCGGTGTCGTCGCCGGCCGGCGCTCCCTCTATGACGGGGACGCCGGGGTGGTGTGGGCGCTGGCGCACCTCGGCGCCGCCCTGGGGCGACCCGACGCGAGCGAGCTCGCCGCGTCCGGCGCCGAGTCCCTCGGTCGCACCCGGCCCTCGGGTCCCGACGTCCCTGCCGGCCTGCTCGTCGGGGAGGCCGGGGTGTCGCTGCTCCCACGGGCCCGCAACGGCGACGGCATCGGCTGGTCCGACGGCAGCGACCTCACCGACGGTCTCGCCGGGATCCTGCTGTCGCTCGCCCGCACCCGTCGCCACGAGGCGCACGCCGCCGCGATCGTCGCCGAGCTGAGGCACCGCTCGCACGTCGAGCCGTGGGGGCGCAGCTGGCCCGACCACCGGCTCGCGGGCGAGTCCGCGCGACCGCTGTGCGGTCTCGCGCACGGAGCCTCGGGCATCGCCTGGGCCCTGGCCGAGGCCGCGGCGGTGTGGCCTCGGCTCGCCCCGTCGGCGCTCGAGCTGGCCGGCGAGGCGCTGGAGTGGGAGGCGTCCTGGGCGGAGCCGGTGCGTGGTGGCTGGCCGGACCTGCGCGAGGGCGACGTGACCTGGCCCGACCTGTGGTGCCACGGCGCCGCGGGGGCAGGGGCCGTGCGGCTGCGCCTCCTCGAGCTCGCCGACGGCGGCCTCGACGTGCCGTGGTCCAGGGACACGACCCGCGCCGAGGCCGAGATGGCCGTGCAACGGTGCGGGCGCGCCATGAGCGACGCGGCCGAGCTGGCCGTCACCGAAGGCCCCGACTCCGTCGCCGCGGGCTGGACGCTGTGCCACGGGGCCGGCGGTCCGGCCGGCGTGGTGACGCTGGCCGCGGACGTCTTCGGGGTGCCCGAGCACCGCGAGCGGGCCCTCACGGCCGCCGCGGCCTTCGTCTCGGCGGCACCGGTCGACCCGGGGGTGTGGCCCTGCGGGCTGCGCGGAGCCGACGGTGACGTCTCGCTGGTCACCGGCGTCGCGGGCACGGCGGTGCTGCTCGCCGACCTCGCCCAGCCCGGGACGGTCCCGTCCGTGGTGCTCCTGGGGGCCGGCGGGGTCCGGAAGCCACGCTGACCCGAGTCCCGGGGTCAGCCCCGGCTCAGCGTCGGGTGGCGCTGCTCCACGGGTCGTCGTCGCGCGCACCTGCGGATGCCACCCACGGGTCGCCGCCCGTGGTGCGGTCGCGCCCCGCACTCACCTGTGACGGCACGGTGCGGGAGGCACGCAGCTTCTCGCTCGTGGCCCTGGCGGCATCGGCGACGAAGTCGGCGACGACGGGAGCGGCCTTGGTGCGGGCGCTCTCCTTGGCCACGGCGACCTGCTTCTGCACGGGTCCGCTCTGCCAGACCTTGCCGGAGACGGTCTTGATCTGCTCGTAGCGCTGCTTCCCGGCTCGGGCGCCGAGGACGTAGCCGGCCGCGAGGCCGACGAGGAAACTCATTCTGGGCATCGGTGTCGGTGTCCTTCCGTTGGCCCTCGACCCTACCGGGCGAAGCGTGCGGTGCGGGTTCCGCGTCAGGGGCGCTCCCGGCATACCCTGTCTGTCGGTCACCGGTTCGCCGGTGGACCGGGCGGGTTCGCATAGTGGCCTAGTGCAGTCGCCTTGAAAGCGACCAGAGGGAGACCTCTCGTGGGTTCAAATCCCACACCCGCCGCCACCACCACCGGGGCGCAGGGCCGTTCGGCGCAGCGTCTCACTTTCGGATCCTCCGGTTGACGTACCCGTCGGTCTCCCTTTACATCGACCTTGACAACGTTGTCATCTCCGGGAGACCAGTCATGTCAGATTCTGCTCGTCCACGCTTGCGCCGCCGCCACGGTGTCGTCCTGCTCGTCGTCGCCGCCCTCACGGCCCTCGGCGTCGCGCCGGCGTCCGCGGACACGCCGCAGCACCGTCCGGCCTACCACTTCAGCCCCGCGAAGAACTGGATGAACGACCCGAACGGGCTCGTCTTCCACAAGGGCGTCTACCACCTGTTCTTCCAGTACAACCCGCTCGGCGACCGCTGGGGCAACATGTCCTGGGGCCACGCGACCAGCCGCGACCTCGTCCACTGGGACGAGCAGCCGGTGGCGATCCCGTTCGACGCCAACGAGGGCGTGTTCTCGGGTTCGGTCGTCGTCGACACGAAGAACACCTCCGGCTTCGGGAGTGCGCAGAACCCGCCTCTCGTCGCGATGTACACCAGCGCCTACACCCCGGCCAGCGGCCGTGACGGCATCCAGGCGCAGTCGCTGGCCTACTCCACGGACGACGGCGCCACGTGGACGAAGTACTCGGGCAACCCGGTCGTCGACATCGGCTCCCGCGAGTTCCGCGACCCCAAGGTGTTCTGGTACGAGCCCGCCGGCGAGTGGCGGATGGTCGCCGTCGTCGCCAACGAGCACAAGGTGCTCATCTGGCGCTCGACCGACCTCAAGGCGTGGACCCGGCTCTCCGAGTTCGGCCCGCGCAACGCCACCGGTGGCGTCTGGGAGTGCCCCGACCTCTTCCCGCTCGCGGTGGACGGTGACCCCGCCAACGTCAGGTGGGTCATGCTCGTGAGCCTCAACCCCGGCGGGATCGCCGGCGGTTCGGGCACGCAGTACTTCGTCGGCGACTTCGACGGCACGACGTTCACCGCCGACGGGCCCGCCACCTACGAGCCGCCGAAGGGCACGCTCCTCCAGGGCTTCGAGAACGGGTATGCCGGGTGGACCCCGACCGGGACCGCGTTCGGCTCCCAGCCCGCGGCCGGCTCGCTGCCCGGCCAGCAGACCGTGACCGGCTTCGTGGGCCAGCGGCTCGTCAACAGCTTCGTCGACTTCGACGCCGCCCAGGGCGAGCTGACCTCGCCGAGCTTCACCATCGACCAGCGCCACCTCAACTTCCTCGTCGGCGGCGGACGGCACCCGGCGGTCCCGGGCGCGACGCAGGGCGACCCCGGGGGTGAGGTCTTCACCGACTTCGAGACCCTCGACCCGGCGACCCACCTGTCCGCCGGGTGGAGCGCCACGGGCGACTTCGTCGGCTACGGCGCGACGAGCTCGGGCCTGCCCTACCACCAGGGCGACAAGGTGCTCGACTCGTGTGTCGTCCCCGACAGGTGCGACCTCGCCACGGGCACGTTCGTGTCGCCGGAGTTCACGGTGACCAAGGGCTGGGTCAACCTGCTCACCGCCGGCGGCGCGCACCCGCTCGGGACGAGTGGGCCGACGGTGGTCGAGCTCGTCTCGGGTGGCCGCGTCGTCGGGTCCGTGACCGGCAACAGCTCGGGTGACATGGACTGGCGCCACATCGACGCCCGCTCGGTGGTGGGTCAGAGGGCCCGCATCGTCGTCCGCGACGAGAACAGCAGCGGCGACTGGGGCCACCTCATGGTCGACGACATCCGGTTCTCCGACACCGCCGCCGGTCCCCGCGACACCCAGACGACCGTCAACCTCGTCGTCGGCGGCGAGGTCGTCCGGTCGAGCACGGGCTCCGACAGCGAGGCCCTCGACTGGGCCTCGTGGGACCTGTCCGACCTCCAGGGACGGTCGGCGCAGATCCGGGTGGTCGACCACAGCTCTGGCGGCTGGGGCCACATCCTCGCCGACCAGTTCATGCTCGCACCCGCCCCGGCGAAGAACGGCACCGAGCGGGCGAGCTGGGTCGATCACGGCCGTGACAACTACGCGGGCGTGACGTTCAACGGCCTGCCCGACTCGCAGCGCACGACGATCGGCTGGATGAACAACTGGCAGTACGCCCAGGACGTCCCGACGAGCCCGTGGCGCGGACAGATGACGATGCCCCGCACCCTCTCGCTCGTGTCCTCACCCGACGGACCGCAGCTGCGCCAGACTCCCGTCGAGGGGGTCGCCAAGGCGCTGGTCAACAGTGACAAGGAGCAGGCCAAGGTCCGTTCGCTGGCGGCCGGGGTGAGGCCGACCGGCCTTGATGCCACGGTGGCCAGGGTCGAGGTCCGGGTGGCCCTCGGGTCGGCCACCGAGGCCGGTGTCGTGCTGCGGCGCAGCGCCGACGGCTCGGTCGGCACGAAGATCGGGGTCCGGCGTGACGGCACGCTCGTCGTCGACCGCACCAGGAGCGGCGACGTGGCGTTCAACGCACTCTTCGCGAGCCTCGAGATGGCGCCGGTGACGGTGCGCGACGGTGAGGCGAGCTTCACGGCATACCTCGACCGCAGCTCGGTGGAGGTCCTCGCGGAGGGCGGCCAGCGGTCGGTGACCGACCTCGTCTACCCGCCGGCATCGGCGACGGGGATCGCGGCCTACGCGGTGGGAGGGACGGCCAAGGCGGTCGACCTCAAGGTGACACCGCTGCGCCCCTGACGTCTCCCACGTCCCGCCACCGGACCGGCCGCTCCCGCGGTCAGTCCGGTGGCGGGATCTCGCCCGACCCGCGCACGACGAGCGTCGGCTCGATGACGATGCGCTGCGGCGGGCCCACGTCACCGTCGAGCCGGGCGACGAGCAGGTCCGCGGTGAGCCGCCCGATCCGCCCGACGTCCTGCCGGATGACGGTGAGCGGCGGCGTGAGCAGGTCCGCCAGCGGGAAGTCGTCGAACCCGACGAGCGCCACGAACTCGCTGAGGCCGTGCCGGCGCAGCGCCCGGGCGCACCCCTGGGCGAGGTCGTTGCGCCCGGCGAAGATCGCCGTCGGTGGCCGGTCGAGCTCGAGCAGGCGCGTCACCGCCTGCTCGCCGGCTTCTGCTCCCCGCAGCCCGGTGACGGTCAGGCGCCGGTCGGGGTGGATGCCTCGGGCCCGGTGGGCCTCGACGAAGCCGTCGAGGCGATGACGGGCGGTGTAGATGTCGGGGAGGTCGGTGAGGCAGGCGATGCGCCGGTGCCCCTGTGCGAGAAGGTGTTCGGTGCCCATGCGGGCGCCTTCGCGGTTCTCGACGGTCACCGAGTCGGCGGCGATGCCGTTGGGCTCGCGGTCGACGAAGACCACGGGCAGACCGGCGCGGACCTCGGACGACAGGTAGTCCTGGCGGTCGGTCGAGGGCATGAGCACGAGCCCGTCGACCCGCCTCGTGACGAGGTCGTGGACGAGGGTGCGCTCGCGGTCGGGCTCCTCGTCGAGGCTGGCCGACAGGATCGCCGTGCCGCGCGAGCGGGCGGCGTCCTCGAGGGAGCGCAGCAGGGCGGCCGAGAAGCTGTTGCCGACGTCCTGGAGCAGGGCGCCGATGAGGCCGCTGCGCCCTCCGCCCCGGCGCAGGTTGCTCGCCGCGAGGTGGTGGCGGTAGTCGAGGCGGTCGACGGCGTCCTGGACCCGGAGCCGCACCGGCTCGGCGACGCCGGGCTCGTCGTTGACGACCCGGGAGACGGTCTTGATGCTCACCCCGGCGAGGGCGGCGACATCGCGCATCGTGGCGCGTCCGACCCGGTCACCCATGGGGCACGGACCGGTCCGAACGAGTGGACAACGATGTCACCGTCATGTCACGAGTTGTACGGCATCCCTTGACCTGAGCGCAAGGTGGCCCTATAAATGACCTTGACAACGTTGTCATCGGACACTCAAAGGAGAGACATCCATGCGCACCACCTCTCGAGCCTCCCGCGGCTCTCGCGCCCTCGTCTTCGCCGTGGCCGCCACGACGGCCCTCGGCCTTGCGGCCTGCAACCGTTCCAGCGACTCGGACACCGGCAGCGGTGGCGAGGCCTCGGTCGGCGTCGCCCTCATCACCAAGGACTCGACCAACCCGTTCTTCGTCGCGATGCAGAATGGCGGCAAGGCCGACGCGGCCAAGAACAACGTCAAGCTCACCGTCGCCTCCGGCAAGCAGGAGGGTGACGACCAGGGACAGATCACCGCGATCGAGGACGCCATCGCCCGCGGCGACAAGGGCATCCTCATCACCCCGATGAGCACCGGTGTCAACGCCGCGATCAAGAAGGCCCGCGACGCGGGCCTCTATGTCATCGCGCTCGACACGCCTCCCGACCCGGCCGACACGGTCGACATCACCTTCGCCACCGACAACCGCGAGGCCGGCAAGCTCATCGGCCAGTGGGCGGCGTCACAGGTGGCGGGCAAGCCCGCGACCATCGCCCTGCTCGACCTGTTCAGCGACAAGATCGTCTCGGTCGACTACAACCGCGACCAGGGCTTCCTCGAGGGCATGGGCATCGACGTCAAGGACGGCAAGAAGAACGGCGACGAGGCCAAGACCGGCAAGTACACCGCGTCCGGCGGCGGCGACTACACGATCGTCTGCAACGAGGCCGGCAACGGCGCCGAGGACGGTGGCCGCTCCGCGATGGAGAAGTGCCTGGCCAAGAACCCGAACATCAACGTCGTCTACACGATCAACGAGCCGACGGCCGTCGGTGCCAACGCGGCGCTCAAGGCAGCCGGCAAGACGGCGACGATCGTCTCGGTCGACGGTGGCTGCGCCGGCGTCGCCTCGGTCAAGAGCGGCGTCATCGGCGCCACCGCCCAGCAGTACCCGCTCAAGATGGCGACCGAGGGCATGGCCGCGATCGCGACGGTGGCACGTGGTGGTGAGAAGCCGAAGCCCGACACGGGTCTCGACTTCAAGAACACCGGTGTGGCCCTCGTGACCGACAAGCCGGCCGAAGGCGTCAAGAGCATCACCGCGGACGAGGGCTCCAAGATCTGCTGGGGCAACTGACCATGACCGCCGACGTCACGTCTGCTGCCGCCGAGTTCGCTCGGCGTCAGCAGTCCCCGGTGCAGAGGCTGCAGCACCAGCTGCACGGCAAGCCCTGGCTCAGTCCGCTGTTCCTGCTCATCGCCGCGTTCATCACGTTCTTCATCGCGACGCCGACCTTCCTCACCGCGAACTCGATGGGCATCCTGCTCCAGCAGACCGCGGTGGTGGCGGCGCTCGCCATCGGTCAGACCCTCGTCATCCTCACGGCGGGCATCGACCTGTCCGTGGGCGCGATCATGGTGCTCTCGATGATGGTCATGGCCACCCTGGCCAAGGACGACGGGATGCCCGGCATCCTGGCGCTCCTCATCGGCGTGCTGCTGGCGGTGGCCGCGGGCTTCCTCAACGGTTGGCTCGTGACCCGGATCAACCTGCCGCCGTTCATCGTCACCCTCGGCACGCTGAGCATCTTCACCGCCATCGCGCTGCTCTACTCGGGCGGCTCGAGCATCCAGGCCGACCACCTGCCGGGGCTGCTCAACTTCCTCGGTGAGGGCTTCGGCATCGCGGGCTTCCGCATCACGTGGGGCATCGTCGTCGTCATCCTCATGTACGTCGTCATGGGCTTCGTCCTCTCCCAGACCGCCTGGGGACGATACGTGTATGCCGTGGGCGACGATCCCGAGTCGGCTCGCCTCTCCGGCGTCCCGAGCAAGCGGATCCTGCTCGCCGTCTACACCGTGGCGGGCCTGATCTACGGCATCGCGGCATGGATCCTCATCGGTCGCGCAGGTGCGGCCACGCCCAACGCGGCGCCGGACGCCAACCTCGCGAGCATCACGGCCGTCGTCATCGGTGGCACGTCCCTGTTCGGTGGCCGCGGTCGCCTCGTCGGGACCCTCATCGGTGCGCTCATCGTCCAGACGTTCGCGTTCGGTCTGTCCCAGATGGGCGTCGACCAGCAGTGGCGTGTCCTCGCCACCGGCATCCTCGTCATCGTCGCGGTCGCCATCGACCAGTGGATTCGGAAGGTGAAGGCATGACAACCACCGATCTCGAGGTCGCCCACGGCGGTGTCCCCGCGGGCAAGGAGCACGTCTACGACAAGGAGCCCGTCCTCTCGGCGCGCAACCTCGTCATCACCTTCGGCCGCGTCGTCGGGCTCGACGGCGTCAACCTCGACCTCTACCCGGGTGAGGTGCTCGCGGTCATCGGCGACAACGGCGCCGGCAAGTCCACGCTCATCAAGTGCCTCACCGGGGCCTACGTCCCGGACTCCGGCACGGTGACGATGAACGGGCAGCCCGTCTCCTTCAAGAAGCCGCAGGACGCCCGTGACGCAGGCATCGAGACGGTCTACCAGCAGCTGGCGGTCATCCCCGCGCTCGACATCGCGAGCAACCTGTACCTCGCCCGCGAGGACCGGCGCAAGGGTCCGCTCGGCTCGGTCCTGCGCATGCTCGACAAGAAGGGCATGGAGAGGAGGGCCGGCGAGTCGGTGCAGAACCTCGGCATCCAGACGATCCAGAACATGGGTCAGGCGGTCGAGACCCTCTCGGGTGGTCAGCGCCAGGCCGTGGCCGTGGCTCGCGCCGCGGCGTTCGGCAGCAAGGTCGTCGTCCTCGACGAGCCGACCGCCGCACTCGGCGTCAAGGAGTCGGGCATGGTGCTCAACATGGTCAAGCAGCTGCGTGACAAGGGGCTGTCGGTCATCCTCATCTCGCACAACATGCCGCACGTGTGGGAGGTCGCCGACCGCATCCACATCCAGCGGCTGGGTGGGCGGGCCGGCGTCATCACTCCCGAGACCCACGACATGGGTGAGGGTGTGGCGATCATGACCGGCGCGAAGAAGCTCAGCGAGGACGCGCCGTGACGATCGTCGTCGGCTACATCCCCAGCCCGCAGGGGTTGGCAGCCGTCGACGCAGCCATCGACGAGGCGCTGCGACGCGACGACCGGCTCGTCGTCGTCAACTCCGGTGTCCTGGGCGACTACTCGGTGGCGAGCTTCGCCGACCCCAAGGACCTGGACGCCCTCGACGCCCAGCTCACCGAGAAGGGCATCGACCACGAGGTCCGGCAGTCGACGAGGGGCCTGGCCCCCGCCGAGGAGATCCTCTCCGTCGCCGCGGAGGTGAGTGCGGACCTCATCGTCATCGGTGTGCGCAAGCGCTCGCCGCTGGGCAAGGTCGTCACCGGGAGCACGGCCCAGCAGGTGCTCCTCGACGCGACCTGCGCGGTCCTGGCCGTGAAGGCCTGAACCCCATCGAGGAGGTGTGCCGGGAAGCCCGCTTCCCGGCACACCTCCTCGTCGTCTCCCGGTGCGTGGACGTGTGGCGACGCGACCTTCTCGCGCAGGCACACGTCAGGGGTTTGCTGGTAACTTGGGAAGCGGTTGCACAACGCAGTTCCTCGCAGGTCGCAGTACGCGCCCGTCTCGCTTCCACAGAAGGCGGGCGTTGATGTGTCTGAGCCGGTCTTCCGGGTCAGCAGGGGTGTGGTTGCGTGCAGCCGGTGGGCGCCGCGATTCTGCTGCGTCCGAGTGCTACACACAGGAAAGAGTTACCCCACATGGCACAGGGCACCGTGAAGTGGTTCAACGCTGAGAAGGGCTTTGGATTCATCGCCCAGGACGGCGGCGGACCGGACGTGTTCGTTCACTACTCCGCCATCGACACCCAGGGCTACCGCAGCCTCGACGAGAACCAGCAGGTCGAGTTCGAGGTCACGCAGGGTCCGAAGGGTCCGCAGGCCGAGCAGGTCCGCGCGATCTGATCGAGGACTTCCCACAGTCTTTGAGCGAGGCCCCCTCCGCCACGGCGGAGGGGGCCTCGTCGTGTGTCCCGGGGGGTGAGTGACGGGCGTCACCGGGGATCAGGGACCTCTCAGGGTCGGCCTCTACACTCGACGGGCGCCTCGACCGCCGAAGCCTCGGGCGCAGGACCCGAGCAATCCGACGAAGAGGACCGAGTGCAGCACGACGAGCGCGACGAACGTGGGGAGCAGAACCCGCACGGCAGGGGTTCCGGCACCCGTGCCGCCATGCGCGCGAGCCACCGCGCCAAGAACGTGCGTCGCCGCCGTCGCTGGCTGGCCGCGGTCGGCGTGGTCGCTGCGCTGCTCGTCGTCGGCATGGTGGCGACGTACCTGCGCCTCAACGGCAACATCGACCGGCTCGACGTCTCCAAGATGGTCGGCAAGGACCGCCCGACACCGTCCGGTGACGTCGCCCGCGGGCCCCTCAACATCCTGCTCATCGGCTCGGACGTCCGCGAGGGCGAGGGCAACGAGAGCTACGGCAACGGCGACTGGGAGCCAGGCCAGCACTCGGACACCAACATCCTCATGCACATCTCGGGGGACCGGAAGTCCGTGACGATGGTGTCGATCCCGCGCGACTCGATGGTCCCGGCACCGGTCGACTGCAACGGTGACGCGCCCGAGGACCAGTGGCGGGTGCACCAGTGGAACCAGAACTTCAACACGGGTGGGCCCGGCTGCGTCATCCGCACCCTCGAGGGCAACACCGACATCTTCATCAACCACTTCGCGGTGGTCGACTTCAGCGGCTTCAAGGGCATGGTCGACGCGCTCGGCGGCGTCCCCGTGTGCACCCCGTTCGCCATCGACGACCCCAAGGCGAAGTTCACCCTCAGCGCCGGGCGCCACACGCTCGACGGTGAGCAGGCCCTGGGCTACGTGCGCACCCGCAAGAGCCTGGGCGACGGCTCCGACATCCAGCGCATCAAGCGCCAGCAGGCGTTCCTGTCGTCCGTCGCGCAGCAGGCCACCGACACCAAGCTCCTCCTGCGACCCGACAAGCTCCTGCGCTTCCTCGGTGCGGCGACGAGCTCGCTGCAGATGGACCCGGACTTCGGCCTCGGCCCGATGAAGGACATCGCCGAGAGCATCAAGGGCATCGGCGTCGACAAGATCCAGTTCGTCACGGTGCCGACGGAGGCCTACCCCAAGGACCTCAACCGCGTGCAGTGGGCGCCGGAGGCGCAGGAGCTGTGGGAGTCGATCCGCTCCGACCGCGAGCTCGGTGCACCCACCCCCACCCCGAGCCCCACATCGACCCAGCCGCTCACCGTCTCGCCCGACGCGATCGGCGTCCAGGTCGTCAACTCCTCCGGCGTCGTCGGCCTGGCCAAGCAGGCCGTCGCAGCCCTTCGCGTGCAGGGCTTCGCCGAGGTGACCTCGAGCAACGGTGACGCCGTCGTCAAGGGTGCGACCGTCGAGTACTCCGGCGACCGGGCCGAGGCGGCCCGCACGGTCGCGGCCGCCTTCCCGGGTGCCACCGTCAAGAAGTCCCAGACGGACCTCGGCCGCGTGGTCCGCGTGACGCTCGGCACTGGCTCACCCGACGTCGTCGAGGTCCCGAACCGTCTGGGCAGCGAGCCGTTGCCCTCGCCGTCGCTCTCGTCGACCCCGTCGTCGTCCGGCTCGATCCTGGCGCGCAAGGCCAGCGACGACATCTGCTCCTGACCCGGGTCCGCTCGGGCGGCTCCCGAGCCGTCGGACCGCGAGTCCGCCGGACCGCGAGTCCGCCGGACCACGAGCCGGTCAGAACAGGCGGGACTCCGCGACCTCGGGTGGCTCCTCGATCTCGAGGAGGCGGGCCTTGCGGTCCAGCCCGCCGGCATACCCGGTCAGTGACCCGTCGGCACCGACGACGCGGTGGCACGGGATGAGGACGCTCACCGGGTTGCGGCCGACCGCCTGTCCGACGCGTTGGGCGAGGCCGACGTTGCCGAGCTCGCGGGCGATCGCGCCGTAGGTCGTCGTCTCGCCGTAGGGGATCGTCGTGAGCAGGTCCCACACGCGCTCGGAGAACGCGTCGCCGTGCGTGACGGTGGGGACGGTGAAGGTCGTCCGCTCCCGGCGAACGTACTCGTCCAGCTCGCGTCGGGTCGCCTCGAAGACGGGGTCCCCGGTGGGGGAGACCTCGTGGCCGATCCCGTCGACCTTGGGCGGGTGCCAGTGCCGCGGGAAGTAGAGGCCGGCCAGGGCGTCGCCCTCGGCCACGGCGAGCAGGTCACCCAGCGCGGTGGCCACGGTCGCGTGGCGGCGGTCGGTCGTCATGCCCATGGAACGCGGGAGGGGCAGCGGCTGTGAGCCGATCGGCGCCGGGTCGGGAGCTCACGCATGGGGGCAGTCTGCCGGACCCCGGCGACACCAGCCGGTGGCACGCCAACCGCGCCGCTCGCACGCGGGCATGAAGAAGCCCCGGGCCGCAAGCGTCCCGGGGCCAATCCATGCGCGGAGGCGGAGGGATTTGAACCCTCGATGGGCGGTTAGCCCAAACCGCATTAGCAGTGCGGCGCCATAGACCGGACTAGGCGACGCCTCCTCAGCCGGATCAGGGTAACCGTCCGGCAACGCCGACAGCAAAATGACCGCGCCGTTCGAGACCGCGGGACACAATGAGCCGCCGCCCGACCACCGCCCAGGAGCACCCCACCCATGTCCGTTCCACCCCCGTATGTCCTTGCCTCGCCGCCCTCGACCGCACCCACGAACCGTCCCTCGTGGGTGGCCTGGACGGCGCTCGCCCTGAGCGCCGCCGCCTTCGTCGTCGCGACGAGCGTCGGGGTCGTCTATGCGGCGAACACCCTGTCCGACGGCGGGTCCGGCGACGGCTCCGGCGAGGGCCTGTTCTACGACGCCGGGATGCCCGTGTGGGGCACCGTCGAGCTCGCGCCGTCGGGTGCCGCGACGGAGCGGATCCTCACCGACAGCCTCGAGGAGGCGCTGCGGACCGGGATCGAGGACTTCGAGGGCAGCGCCGAGGACATCAGCGACGTCTACTGCGAGGCCCTCACGGCACCGAGGACGAACTCCGTGGCGACGTGCGTCGCGACCGTCCAGGACGTCGAGACGACGGTCGTGCTCGTCTTCCTCGACGACGAGGGCGGCTACCTCGCGACGGTCTACTAGCTCCCGGGTGGCGCTGTGCAGTGCTGCGCTGGGGCGCAGCAGTGCACAGCGCTGCGCGAGCAGGTATGCCGTCCGCCGCACGACTCGCGTCGCGTGACGCCCGGCTCAGGCAGCGGCCGGGAGCAGCACCGAGAAGCTCGTGTGCCCGGGGCGGCTGTCGAGGCTGACCTGCCCGCCGTGCGACCTGGCGACGGCGTCGACGATCGACAGCCCGAGCCCGGTGGACCCGCCGGCGCGGTTGCGCGCCTCGTCGCCGCGGGAGAACCGCTCGAACACGGTGTCCTGCAGGGCGGCCGGCACGCCCGGTCCGTCGTCGGTGACGCCGAGCCGGATCCAGTCGCCCTCACGGCGCAACGACGTGACGACGCGCGTCCCGGGCGGGGTGTGGGTGCGGGCGTTGGCGAGCAGGTTGGCGACGACCTGGTGCAGGCGCGCCTGGTCTCCCGGCACCTCGACCGGCTCCTCGGGAAGGTCGAGCTCCCACGTGTGCGAGGGTGCGGCCGCGTGGGCGTCGGACACGGCATCCATGGCGAGGAGCGACAGGTCGACACTCCCGCTCTCGAGCGGTCGCCCGGCGTCCAGCCGGGCGAGGAGCAGGAGGTCCTCGACGAGCCCCTGCATCCGCAGCGACTCCGACTCGACCCGCTTGAGGGCATGGGCGACCGACGCGGGCACGGGCTCGCGCTCGCGACGGGACAGCTCGGCATACCCGCGAATCGAGGCGAGGGGCGTCCGGAGCTCGTGCGACGCGTCGGCGACGAACTGGCGGACCCGGGTCTCGGACCGGTGTCGCGCCATGAGGGCGCCCTCGACGTTGTCGAGCATGTTGTTGAGCGCCTGCCCGACCTGTCCGACCTCGGTGCGGGGGTCGGTGTCTGCGGCGGGGACTCGCTGAGCGAGGGCGACGTCACCCGAGTCGAGCTCGAGCCGGCTCACCTGGGTGGCCGTGTGGGCGACGCGCTGGAGCGGTGCGAGGTTGCGACGGATCAACCACTGGCCGCCGAGGGCGACCAGTGCCAGACCGGTGATCGTCGTGCCCACCACGAGGCCGATGACGGCGTCGACGATCTTGTCGATGCCGCTCATCGGGAGACCGGCGACGACGGTGCCGCCCGCGGGCTGGCGCGCGGCCGCGACGCGGTAGTCGCCCAGTCCCGGGATCTCGATCGTGCGGGGAGCCGGCCCGAGCCCGGCCCTGTCGATGGCGGTGAGCTGGGCGGTGGTGAGCTCGCCCACGGTCCGGCCGCTCTCGAGCCGGTTGACGGTGACCTGGCCCGAGCGCTGGACGACGATGAGGGACTCACCGCCGCCACCGGGGATCGCGCCACCGTCCCCGTCCCGGTCCCTGTCCCCGGGGCCACGCGGCCCGCCGGCCCGCACGAGGCTCTGCGTGACGTCCTGGTCGATCTGGTTGACGAGGTGGTTCTTCAGCGCGATGACGGTGAAGGCCGACGTCGCCACGGTGATGACGAGGAAGAGCCCGACGACCGCCGCGACGAGCTTCGTGGTGAGCGACCACCCGCTCGGGTCGAACCACGACCGGGCCTGGGGCGCCGTCGTGGACGTGCTCACGGCGCCGGCTTGAGGACGTAGCCGACGCCGCGCATCGTGTGGATCATCGGCTCACGGCCGGCGTCGATCTTCTTGCGGAGGTAGGAGATGTAGAGCTCGACGACGTTGGCCTGGCCGCCGAAGTCGTAGTTCCACACGCGGTCGAGGATCTGCGCCTTGGACAGGACCCGCTTGGGGTTGCGCATGAGATAGCGCAGCAGCTCGAACTCGGTCGCGGTGAGGGCGATCTCGACCCCGTCGCGCGTCACCTCGTGGCTGTCCTCGTCCATGGTGAGGTCTCCGACGACGAGCAGTGGCGACGACTCGTCGGCGACGACCGTCGTGCGGCGCATGAGGGCGCGCAGCCGGGCCACGACCTCCTCAAGGCTGAACGGCTTGGTGACGTAGTCGTCACCACCGGCCGTGAGGCCGGCGACCCGGTCCTCGACGGCGTCCTTGGCGGTGAGGAAGAGCACGGGGACGGCGTCGTTGTCGGCGCGCATCCGGCGCAGCACCTCGAGCCCGTCGAAATCGGGGAGCATCATGTCGAGCACGACGGCGTCGGGCTGGAACTCCCGCGCCGCCTTGACCGCGGTGAGGCCGGTGCCGGCCGCGCGGACCTCCCAGCCCTCGTAGCGCAGCGCCATCGACAGCAGCTCGGTGAGGTTCGACTCGTCGTCGACGACGAGGACCCGGACGGGGCTGCCGTCGGGCCGCTGGAGCTTCGCGGACGAGGTCGAAGTCGTGCTCATGGCACCCAGTGAACCGTCACCGGATCGACCCAGTCCATGCGTCGCCTGTGTGCTTCCTGTGAACGTCCGGTCACAGGCTGCGCGAGATGAGCTCCTTCATGATCTCGTTGGTCCCGCCGTAGATCTTCTGCACCCGCGCGCCGGCATACAGCCGCGCGATCGGGTACTCGAGCATGTAGCCGTAGCCGCCGAAGACCTGCACGCACCGGTCGATGACGTCGCACTGCACGTCGGTCGTCCAGTACTTCGCCCGCGAGGCCGTGGCTGCGTCGAGCCGCCCCTCGACGTGCAGCCCGACGCACCAGTCGAGGAAGGTCCGCGCCGCGAGCACGTCGGTGCTCACCTCGGCGAGGGTGAAGCGCGTGTTCTGGAAGCTCGCGATCGGGGCGCCGAACGCCTCGCGCTCCTTCGAGTACGCGACCGCCAGCTCGACGGCGAGGTCGGCGGCACCCACCGCGCCAACGGCGATCGCGAGCCGCTCCTGCGGCAGCTGGTGCATGAGCTGGTAGAAGCCCTGCCCCTCCTCCTCGCCGAGGAGGTTGGCGACGGGGACGCGCATGTCGGTGAACGACAGCTCGCGGGTGTCCTGGCCGTGCTGGCCGACCTTCTGCAGCACCCGTCCCCGCTCGAAGCCCTCGAGCCCGTCGACCTCGGCCGCGATGAGCGAGATGCCCTTCGAGCCCTCGCCGCCGGTGCGGGCGACGATGACGACGAGTCCCGCGTGCGAGGAGTTGGTGATGAAGGTCTTGCTCCCGTTGACGACGTAGGAGTCGCCCTCGCGCTTGGCAGTCGTGCGGATGCGCTGGAGGTCGGAGCCGGTCGACGGCTCGGTCATCGCGATCGCCCCGACCAGCTCGCCGGACGCCATCCGCGGCAGCCAGCGCTGCTTCTGCTCCTCCGAGCCGTAGGTCAGCACGTAGTGCGCGACGATCGACGAGTGCACCGAGTAGCCGAGGGCGTCGTCACCGGCGCGCCCCTGCTCCCACAGCACCGCGGCCTCGTGGGCGAACGTGCCACCTCCACCGCCGTACTCCTCGGGCACCGAGATGCAGAGCAGGCCGGCGGCACCGGCGGCGAGCCACGTCTCCTTGTCGACCTGGTGCTGCTCGGCGAAGCGCGCGAAGTTCGGCGTCACCTCGCGCTCGAAGAAGGTGCGCGCCAGCTTGAGGACCTCGCTGACGTCGTCGTCCTGAGCCCACGGGGAGACGTAGGTCGGGGGCTTGAGGATGTCGGCCACGGCGGGCTCCTTCGGGTCGGGCAGGGGACGGGTCGGACGGGTCAGACCGGCGGGGCGGGCGCGGCGAGCGCGGCGAGCGGGACGTCGTGCTCGTCGGCCCACTGCTGCCACTCGTCGGCGGTGCGGGCGGCGAAGACCTCGCGCAGCCGGTCGGCGCTGAGCTCCTCGGGTGCGAGCCCGAGCGCGTCGCAGAGCCGGGCCACGAACTGCGGCTCCAGCGCGGCGAGGGCGACGTGGCCCACGGAGGCGGGGTACACGGCATACACCGGCAGTCCTCCTCCGAGCGGACCGCCGGGTGCACTGAGCCCATGAGCGAACGGCGCCGCGACCGACACGGCGACGTCGGACAGGGCCACCTCGCGACGGGAGCCGCGTCCGGTGCGGGCACGCTCGACGAGGGCCGCGCACGCCTCGGCGGCGGCGCGCTCGGCTCCGGCGAGGTCGACTGCGGTCGTCGCGGGCAGGCGTCCGTCGGGGAGGAGCCCCGCCCCCGCCTGGTAGGTGAGGTCGTGGCCGGCGACCTCGCCGGCCGCTCCGGGGTGGCCGACGATGTCGACCTGGCAGACCTGCGTATGCCGTCCACCCACCGACACGTGGTCGAGGCCGAGCCGGGCCAGGGCCGACGGGCGCGAGCTCGTGACGAGGACGTCCGCCTCGGCGAGCAGCACGTCGAGGCGCGAGCGCCCTTCCTCGCTCTTGAGGTCGAGGCGCTCGACGTCCTGCCCGGCGTGCAGCTCGTCGAAGTAGGCCCGGGCGTAGTGCTCGAGCGGGTCACCGCTCGGCGGAAGCACCGTCGTCGCACTCGCCCCCATCGAGACCAGCCGCGCGACTGCGGCCGGTCCCGGCAGGTTGATCGCGACCGAGACGACGCGTACGCCCTCGAGCGGACCAGACATGTCAGCCCCGGTCGTCCACGAGCGTCCCGGTCGCGGCACGCTCGGTGAGCCAGGCAGACGGACGGAACCGCTCCCCGTAGGTGTCGGCGAGCTCGTTGGCGCGCGCGACGAAGCCGGCGAGGCCGCCCTCGTAGTTGGTCATGAACGTCGCCGGTCCACCGGTGTGGGGCGGGAAGCCGATGCCGAAGATGCCGCCGATGTTGGCCGACTCGGTGTCGCGGAGCACGCCCTCCTCGAAGCAGGCAGCGGTCTCGAGCGCCATCGCGAAGAGGTAGCGGTCCTGGAGGTCGCCGAGCGGGACGGGGGTGTCCTTGGTCCACCGCTCACGCAGGCCCGGCCACAGCACCTTGGGCTGACCGTCGGGATAGTCGTACATGCCCGCTCCCGACGCGCGGCCCTTGCGGCCGAGCTCGACCATGGTGTCGATGAGCTCCTCGCCGCCGGACTTCTCGATCGTGCGGCCCTCGGCTGCTGCGGCCTTCTCCGCCTCGGCGCGGATGTGCTGCGTCAGCGTGAGCGAGACCTCGTCGAGCATCGCGAGCGGCGGGGCCGGGAACCCGGCCGACGTCGCGGCGCGCTCGACGGTCATCGGGTCGACACCCTCGGCGACGGCGACGGCGCCCTCGAGGATGAGCGTGCCGAAGACCCTGCTCGTGTAGAAGCCGCGGCCGTCGCCGACGACGACCGGGATCTTGCGGATCTGCTGGACGAGGTCGACGGCGCGGGCGGTCGCCTCGTCGGAGGTCTGCTCGCCGCGGATGATCTCGACGAGCTTCATCTTGTCGACGGGCGAGAAGAAGTGCAGCCCGATGAAGTCCTCGGGGCGGGTGCTGAACCCCTGGAGCCCGGTGATCGGCAGGGTCGAGGTGTTCGAGCAGAGCAGGGTGTCGGGACCGACGACGGCCTCGACCTCGGCGAACACCTTCTCCTTGAGGTCGTGGTCCTCGAACACCGCCTCGATGACGACGTCGACCCCGGCGAGGTCGGACGCGTCGGCGGTCGGGGTGATCCGCGCCAGGACGGCGTCGCGCTCGGCGGCGTCCATCCGGCCCTTGTCGACCTTGGCGTCGAGCAGCTTCGCCGTGTGGCCCTTGCCCTTCTCGGCGCCCTCGAGGCTCACGTCCTTGAGGACGACGTCGATGCCCGAGGTGGCGCAGGCGTGGGCGATGCCGGCGCCCATCATCCCGGCGCCGAGGACGCCGACCCGGCCGACCCGACGCTTCTCGACGCCCTGGGGACGCAGGGCGCCGCTGTTGATCGCCTGGAGGTCGAAGAAGAAGGCCTGGATCATCGCCGTCGACTCGCGACCGGCGGCCAGCCCCGCGAACCAGCGCGACTCGATGCGGCTGGCGGTGTCGAAGTCGACCTGGGCGCCCTCGACGGCCGCCGACATGATGGCGCGCGGAGACTTCACCGGGCTGCCCTTGAGCTGCTTGCGCAAGGTGGCGGGGAAGGCGGGGAGGTTCGCGGCGAAGGCCGGCGTCGTCGGGGTGCCGCCGGGGATCCTGTGGCCCTTGACGTCCCACGGCTTCGTGGCCGCCGTCTCGTCGCCGGCGTGCGCGCGGATCCACTGCTTCGCTGCGGGGACGAGCTCCTCGCGGGTTGCGACGAGCTCGTCGACGACACCCTTGGCGTGCGCATCGGCCGGGGTGCGCTGCTGGCCCTGGAGCAGCCAGCCCATGAGCGCCTCGCTGATGCCGAGCATGCGCACGAGCCGGGTGACGCCGCCGCCACCGGGCAGCAGGCCGAGGGTGACCTCGGGCAGGCCGAGCTTGACCCGGTCGTCGTCGACCGCGATGCGGTGGTGGCAGGCGAGGGCGATCTCGAGGCCACCGCCGAGGGCCGCGCCGTTGATCGCGGCGACGACCGGTCGGCCGAGCCGCTCCAGCCGGCGCAGCTGCGCCTTGAGTCCCTCGACCTCGGTGAACGTCTCGCCCACGGTCTCGGGCGTGACCTTCTGGAGGTCGGTGAGGTTGCCACCGGCGAAGAACGTCTTCTTGGCGGAGGTGAGGACGACGCCGGTGATCTCGTCGCGCTCGGCCTCGAGCCGGTCGATCGTCTCGCCCATCGCGACCTTGTATGCCGTGTTCATCGTGTTCGCGCCCGCGGCGGGGTCGTCCATGGTCAGGGTGACGATGCCCTCGTCGTCGCGCTCGTAACGGATCATGTTCTCGCTCATGGTGTCTGGGGTTCCTGTCCGGAGTTCAGGTGCGGAGTTCAGGTGCGGCTCGAGCGCGGTCAGATGCGCTCGACGACGGTGGCGATGCCCATGCCGGCGCCGATGCAGAGGGTGGCGATGCCACGCTCGAGGTCGCGGCGCTCGAGCTCGTCGACGAGGGTCCCGAGGACCATCGCGCCGGTTGCTCCGAGCGGGTGGCCCATCGCGATGGCACCACCGTTGACGTTGGTCTGCTCCTCGCTCCAGCCCATGTCGCGCATGAGCTTGAGGGCGACCGCGGCGAACGCCTCGTTGATCTCGACGAGGTCGATGTCCTTGGCGGTCATCCCGACCCGGTCGAGGGCCTTGCGGCACGCGGGGGCCGGACCGGTGAGCATGATCGTGGGCTCGGAGCCGACGACGGCGGTCGAGATGATCCGGGCACGCGGGGTGAGGCCCATCTCCTGGCCGACCTGCTCGGTGCCGATGAGCAGGAGTGCGGCGCCGTCGACGATGCCCGAGGAGTTGCCGGCGTGGTGGACGTGGTCGATGCGGTCGACGCTCGGGTACTTCTCGGTGGCCACGAAGTCGAACCCGCCCTTGTCGCCGATGCCGGCGAAGGACGGCCGAAGCGCGGAGAGCGACTCGACGCTCGTGCCGGGACGGATCGTCTCGTCGCGGTCGAGGATGGTCAGCCCGTTGGCGTCCTTGACGGGGACGACCGAGCGCGAGAAGTGCCCGGCCTCCCAGGCCGCGGCGGCGCGGGCGTGGGACTGGGCGGCGAAGCGGTCGACCTCGGCGCGGTCGTAGCCCTCGAGCGTGGCGATGAGGTCGGCCCCGATGCCCTGCGGCACGAAGTCCGTGGCCAGCGCCGTGGCGGGGTCCATCGCCCAGGCGCCACCGTCGCTGCCCATCGGGACGCGTGACATCGACTCCACGCCGCCGGCGAGGATGAGGTCCTCGAAGCCGGACCGGACGCGCGACGCCGCCTGGTTGGCGGCCTCGAGGCCGGAGCCGCAGAAGCGGTTGACCTGGACGCCGGCCACGGGCTCGGGCAGGCCGGCATACATCGCCGCGATGCGGGGGAGGACGGCTCCCTGGTCGCCGACGGGCGAGACGATGCCGAGCACGATGTCGTCGATCTGCGCGGTGTCGAGCCCCGGGTTGCGCTCGCGGACGGCGTCGATGAGACCGGTGACGAGGTCGATCGGCTTGACCTCGTGGAGGGCGCCGGACGCCTTGCCCCGTCCGCGGGGGGTGCGGAGGGCGTCGTAGATGACGGCCTGGGTCTGCTCGGGCATGGACGTGCTCCTTCGACGTGCGCGACTTCGGTTCGTCGAGCACGATACGCAGCCGAACCGATGGGTAACAACGGTGCGGGTGCGTCCCTCGTCACGTCGGGGCCGGGGGCTCCCCGGTCAGCGGCGGCACTGGAGGTCGTCGAGGTCGACCGCCGCGGCCATGGCGCGGTAGCCCGCGTCACCCGGGTGGAGGTGGTCGCCGCTGTCGTAGGCCGGGAGCATGCGCGTCGGTCGCTGGGGGTCGCGGATGGCGGCGTCGAAGTCGACGACGGCGTCGAACTCGCCCGTCGCCCGGATCCACTGGTTGACCTGGGCCCGGATCGCCTCGCGCCGGGCCGACCACCGGCTGCCGCCCTCCCAGGGCGTGATGGTCCCGCCGACGACGCAGACGCCGCGGGCGTGGGCGCGGGCGGCGAGCTGGCGGTGGGCGTTGATGAGGTCGGTCGGCCTGGTCGCGAAGTCCCAGCGCAGGTCGTTGACGCCCTCCATGACGACGACGGTGCGCACGTCGGGCTGGGCGAGGACGTCGCGGTCGAACCGGGCCTGGGCGCTCACGCCCGAGCCGTCGGCGAGCACGCGGTTGCCGGAGATGCCCTCGTTCATGACGCCGAACTGGTGCGGCGCGGGCTGGGCGAGGATCCGGCGGGCGAGGACGTCGGGCCAGCGCGAGTTGGTGCCGGGGGTCGACTTGTCGCCGTCGGTGATGGAGTCGCCGAGCGTGACGACGGTGTCGACCTGCTGCGGCGTCTCCACGACGGCGGACTCGACCCACGCGTGGCTGCCGGTCGGCGTCGGGTAGTCGTCGGCGCTCTCGTCGGCCGCGTGGTCGCCGGTCGTCGAGACCCAGCTCGTCTGGTGGGCGAGCTTGTGCCCGCTCACGGTCCCCGCGTCACCGACGACGTGGATGCTCACCGCGAGCGTCGACTCTGCCGGCAGGTCACCCGGCAGCGGGTCGCTGAGCACCTCGGCACCCACCGGCACCGTGACGCTCGACTCGTCGCCGAACGTCAGCTGCTGGTTCGTGCCGGCCTTCACGGCCGCGCCCTCGCCGGCGTGCCCGACCCACACGGAGTCGAACGTCACCGGCGTGGAGCCGAAGGCGTTGGACAGCGAGATGCGCAGGCCCGACCCGCCGATGCTCGTGTGGACGATGTTGCGCACGGTCTGGTCGGCGAGCGTGAAGGTCGTCGTGTCGACCGCCGTCCCCCAGGTCCCGACCGCGTTGGTCGGTCGGCCCGCGGTCGACGGTGCCGGCTGCGGGAGCAGCGCGACGGCGGCGGTCGAGACGACCGCGGCGACACCGGCGACGACCGTGGTGCGCGGGCTGGAGAGGAAGGTCACGTGGGAATTGTCCACCCCTGCGTGCCATCCCGCCACCCAGTCACCTCCTCCTGCGTCCGCCACGGTGGTGGCGGGGGCGTCGGAGTGGCGGACGCACGGGGCGACGACGAAGGCGCCGCCCCCGGGTAGGGGAGCGGCGCCTCGCGTCGGGTCAGGTCACTTGCGCAGGACCTGCACCTCCGAGACCGCGATCGTCTGCGCACCGGCGTATGCCGTCGTGCAGTCGGTGGCGTTGTTCGGGTCCTCGTCCTGCTCGCCCTGGAACTGCGGGCCGCCCTGGCACTGGTTCGTGTCGAGCGCGAAGCGCAGGTGGGTCGCCGCCGTCTGCGGGATGTCGAACGTCCGCATCTTGAGCTCCGGTGCGACCGGTCGGGGCGCCGCACCCGGGAAGGCGTCCGGCGCGGAGGTGAACACCGGCCGGAAGTCGGCGTCCTGGGTGCACAGGACCCGGCCCTTGGCGTCGCACGCGAGCACCGTGAACGAGCGCAGGTTCTGGAAGCGTCCGGCGGCGCCGGGCTCCGGGAGGGCACTGACCTGGACCTTGCGGACGACCTGGCGGCCGCCGACGAGGTCGAGGGTGAACTGCTTCTGGCCCGCCGAGGGTGCCGGGACCGTGGCCGCCGTCGTGCCCTCGTCGCCGTCGATCATGGCGGGGACGTCGACGCCCTCACCGGAGACCGTGGCGCCCGCCGCGCTGCTCGCGAGGTTCGTGAGCAGCTTGACCGGCATGTCCCGGGTCTGGCGCGGCTTGGCCGTGAAGCTCACCCGCGTCTGGCCCTTGCCCGCCGCGAGCACGGTGTAGGTGCGCTCACCCGGCAGGATCGAGAACGTGTCGGCCAGGTCGGTGGCCGGGTCGGTGTCCGCGATCGGCGTCGAGCGCGCGGTGTACTCGCCGACGAAGAGCTGGGCGCCCGCCACCGGGCGGCCGTCCTCGTCGGTCGGGTTGAACCGCAGGGTCGCCGGGTCGCCGTAGGCCGAGGTGAACGACGGCGTCGGGTTGGAGTCGCCGCTGCCGTTGGAGGCCGCGCCCTGACCGAGGCCGCGTCCGGCGAAGCCGTTCCACAGCAGGTCCTGGTTGGCGCCACCGAAGCGGAGCAGGTCCGCCGCGAGCATGGCGTTGCGGGCGTCGACCATGCTCACCGAGCCCGACGGCATGAGCAGCCACGCGTCGAAGACGAGCTGCATCCAGCGACGGTTGCCCGGGCACGCGGTGACCGGGGTGTCGCCGGTCGCGCAGCTGCGCTGGGTCGCGGCGTCACCGGTGCCGTAGCGCGCCATGAACGCGCTGCGGATGTCGCCGTGGGTGGCCGACCAGATCTCGCCGTCGGCGTGGACCTGCGGGCCGGTGAGGTCGTAGCCCACGTTGCTGTAGTTGAGCGGGCTCTTGCTGAAGTTGTAGTTGCGGATGCCGCGGTTCTCGTTCCCCGTGACGTAGGCCCCCATCGGGGTCGCCGTCGCGCTCACCGGGACGTAGCCCCACTCCTGGAGGTACTCCGTGGCCATGAGGTCTGACCAGCTCTCACCCATGGCGCCGGCCTGGAGACCGGAGAGGCCGTTGTTGGGGCCGCCCGCCATGCGGTTGCTGATGCCGTGGCCGTACTCGTGGCCGATGACCGACATGTCGTAGTCGCCGTCGACGCACGGGGCGTAGAACGAGCCCGCGAGCGGCTGCCAGAGGTACATGTTGCTGTAGCCGCTGACGCCCTCGGGCGGGGTGCCGAAGTTGGCGTTGTTGCGCGAGCCCGACTGGGCGCCGGACTGGCTGTAGCCGAGGACCGGGTCGTTGCCGAGCCCGCCCTTGCCGGCGTTGTCGCGCTGGAAGTTCCACGCCGTCTCGGTGAAGCCGAGCTTGTAGGACCAGTCGTGCATCCGGTTGTGCATCGCGAACAGGTTGGTCGTGGCCGCGTCGATGTCGTTGCGGGCGCTGCTCGTGTAGTTGGCCGGGTTGCACTTGTTGGCCGACCACTGGTTGGTCCAGGGGAAGGTGTAGTTGCGGTCCGGCGTGAGCGGCGCCGGGTTCACGGCCCCGATCCCGCGCCAGCGCTCACCGCTGTAGGCGTTGTTGCCGTTGGTCGTCGTCGTGCTCTGACCGGTCAGCGGGTCGACGTCCCACGCCCTCGGCGACGCGTTGTTGGCGACGGCCTCGGTGCAGCCGGTCGCCGTCGTCCAGCACCACTCGACGCGGGTGTCGGTCGAGCTGTGGTCGGTCGCCGGGGTGCCGGTGAAGACCTTCCACCGCGGGTTGTCGCTGTCGAAGTCGACGAGCGACTCGCGGGCGATGACCTCACCGCTGGCTGCGTCGACGTGGACCGAGTAGCCGCTGTCGTCGCCGTCGCGGACCACGACCTGGTATGCCGTCCGCGCAGCCGAGCCGGGGACCGGCACCGCGACCTGCTTGACCTGCTGGTCGCCGACCAGGCCCTTGGCCCTGAGGGTGGTCCAGCCGGTGTCCTTGCCGCGCTGGGTGGCGGTGCCGTTGGTGATGTCCGTGGCCTTGGCGCCGACGTTGGCGGCGGCCTTCTGGAGCGCCTGCTCGGGCGTGACCGACGGGGCGGCGCGGCGGGCGGAGCTCTCACCGCGCAGCGGGGCCAGCGTGGAGCTGACGTAGCGGGCGCTGCCCTTCTCGACCGCGACGACGACGAGACCGTCGATGCCGGCCGGGACGCCGCCGAGAGTCTGGCGGAGCATGACGACGGAGGAGCCGCCGACCGCGTTGGTGCTCACGTGCTCCATCGAGGCGATGTCGGCGGTGGTGAGGCCGAACGCGGTGGCGTTGCGCTCGAGGTAGGTGCGGGCGGCCGCGACGGGGTCCGAGCCCAGGCCGGTGGCGAGCGCCGCCGTGCCCTGCGGCGTGACGGTCCCGACCGAGCCGAAGCGGTTGAAGGTCACCGTGGCGCCACCGGTGCCGCGGCTGGCCTTGCCGCCGGGTGCGGCGGCCGACTTCTGGGCTGCGGACGGCGCGACCGAGGCCTTGCGCAGGTCGATGTCGGGCAGGTGGTCGTGGCTGTCGCCCGCGGGCGGGACCGCTGTCGGGCGGTCGCTGGGTGCCGCGAGCGCCGATCCCGATGTCGCGGTGCCCACCGCGACGGCTGCTGCCAGTGCCGCCGCGGAGAGGGTGACCCCGTGGCGCCTTCGTCCGTGTGTCATGAAGTGACTCCCCATTCCCAGGGCACCCCCGACGGCCACGGATGTCGCGCCGTTCGACCTGGTGCCGCCACCAGCCAAGTCGGGGGCGGGTCAGCACGGCACCCCCCAAAGAGTCAGGAGTTGGCAAAGAACGGGAGGCTACCGGGAGAAAGTCACGTGGACGGCATACGTCGTCGGGGTTCCGGCGCGACGACGCGAGAGGCGCCGCTCCCCACGAGGGGAGCGGCGCCTCTGGCGCGGGACGTCGACCAGACGTCAGCGCGAGGTCACTCGACGCCGAGGCGCGCCTTGAGACCGTCGAGCTCGACCCGGAGCTGGGTGGGCAGGTTGTCGCCGAACTTGGCGAACCACTCCTCGATCTGCGGGATCTCGGCCTTCCACTCCTCGTTGTCCACGGTGAGCGCCTTGGCGAGCTCGGCCGGGTCCATGTCGAGGCCGTCGGTGTCGATCGACTCGGGCGTCGGCACGTGACCGATGGCCGTCTCGACCGCGGCGGCCTTGCCCTCGATGCGCTCGATGGCCCACTTGAGCACCCGGGCGTTCTCGCCGAAGCCGGGCCACACGAAGTTGCCCTCCTCGTCACGACGGAACCAGTTGACGTAGAAGATCTTCGGGAGCTTGGACGCGTCGGCGTCCTTGCCGATGTTGATCCAGTGCTGGAAGTAGTCGCCGGCGTCGTAGCCGATGAAGGGGAGCATCGCCATCGGGTCGCGGCGGACGACGCCGACCTGGCCGGTGGCCGCGGCCGTGGTCTCCGAGGAGAGCGTCGCACCCATGAACGTGCCGTGGGTCCAGTCGCGCGACTCGGTGACGAGCGGCACGGTGGTCTTGCGGCGACCGCCGAAGAAGATCGCCGAGATCGGCACACCCTGCGGGTCGTCGTACTCGGGCGCGAGGATGTCGCACTGCTTGATCGGGGTGCAGTAGCGCGAGTTCGCATGCGACGACAGGACGCCGGCCTCGCCGTCGGCGGGGGTCCAGTCCTCGCCCTTCCATGAGGTGGCATGTTCAGGGGTGTTCTCAAGCCCTTCCCACCAGATGTCGCCGTCGTCGGTGAGCGCGACGTTGGTGAAGACCGAGTTGCCCTTGTTGATCGTCGCCATCGCGTTGGGGTTGGTGTGCTCGTTGGTCCCGGGGGCGACGCCGAAGAAGCCGAACTCCGGGTTCACGGCATACAGACGGCCGTCCTTGCCGAAGCGCATCCAGGCGATGTCGTCGCCGAGGGTCTCGACCTTCCAGCCCGGGATGGTCGGCTTGAGCATCGCGAGGTTGGTCTTGCCGCAGGCGCTCGGGAAGCCGGCCGCGATGTAGTAGACCTGCTGCTCCGGAGAGGTGAGCTTGAGGATGAGCATGTGCTCGGCCATCCAGCCCTCGTCGCGCGCCATGACCGAGGCGATGCGCAGGCTGTAGCACTTCTTGCCGAGCAGGGCGTTGCCGCCGTAGCCCGAGCCGTAGGACCAGATCATCCGCTCCTCGGGGAACTGGACGATGTACTTCTCGGGGTTGCAGGGCCACTTCACGTCCTGCTGGCCCGGCTCGAGGGGGGCGCCGAGCGAGTGCAGTGCCGGGACGTACTTGGCGTCGTCACCGAGCTCCTCGATCCGGCGCAGGACCTGGCTGCCGCAGCGTGCCATGACGCGCATCGACGCGACGACGTACTCGGAGTCGGTGAGCTCGACGCCGAACATCGGGTTCTCGGACTCGATGTGGCCCATGACGAACGGGATGACGTACATGGTGCGGCCCTTCATGCAGCCGGCGTAGAGCCCCCGCATGAGGTCCTTCATCTCGTTCGGGTCCATCCAGTTGTTGGTCGGACCCGAGTCCTTCTCGTCTACCGAGCAGATGTAGGTGCGGTCCTCGACGCGGGCGACGTCGCTCGGGTCGGACGCGGCGTAGAAGCTGTTGGGCTTCTTCTCCTCGTTGAGGCGCACGAAGGTTCCGGCGGCGACGAGCTTGTCCGTGAGCCGGGTCCACTCCTCGTCGGACCCGGTCACCCACACGACCTCGTCGGGGGTGGTCATCGCGGCGACCTCGTCGACCCAGGCCTGGAGGCCTGCGTGCGTGGTGCCCTGAACGGGTGCGGCGGGGGCGGTCATCTGCGTCCGTTGTCCTTCCGGTTCCGGGGCTGAGCCCGGCATTGTGGCCCGGTCGACGCCGGAGCCACCTCGGAGGCGATCCGACGACTGACCTGCTGGATGTGTCACGGTACTCGCATCGTGAGACGCGTCTTGTCGCAAGCGCGAGAACCGTGGTGCGTGCTCCGGGGAGCACGATCTGTCCACCGTAGGAGGTCGACCGGACAAGCACCGGTGCGGAAGCCTTTCCGCATCTATGAGGTCCCTCACACGCGGGCCTACCTGCGGGTATGCCGTCCGGACGAGGTCGCTCCCGACGTCGCCGATGCGGCCCCGGAGAGACGATTTCTCGGTATGCCGGGTGCTCGCGTATGCTTTCCGATCGTTGCGCCGACAGGTGTGACAGGCGCCCGTAGCTCAACGGATAGAGCATCTGACTACGGATCAGAAGGTTAGGGGTTCGAATCCCTTCGGGCGCACTCTGTGTTGAGACAGAGGGCGAAGCCCCGGCAGCGGAGACGCTGCCGGGGCTTCGTCGTGTGCAGCGGGCATAGGGTTCGGGGAGTGACGCAGCACCGTCCTGCCGTGGTGGCGGGTGCGGCCGTCGTTCGGAGGAGGCATGTGATGCAGGACGAGACCGTAGTCCGAGGCGACGAGAGCTCGACCCCCATCGCCGAGCTCGAGGGCCACCTCGAGGCCATCGCTGCGTCGATGACGGTCCGGGGCCGGCCGATCACGCCGGACGCTGTCGTCGAAACCGCGCGCGTGGCCGTGCCGCACGCGCAGCACGTCGGCATCACGCTCCTGCGCGCGAAGCACCGTCCACGCTCGGCCGCCGCGACCGACGAGGTGCCGGAGCGGCTGGACGACCTCCAGTTCGACCTCGACGACGGGCCCTGCCTCGACGCCGCGACCGGACCTGCGGTCCTGCGCACCGGCGACGTGGGGGTGGACGAGAGGTGGCCGCTCTACGGCCCTCGCTGCGTCGAGACGACGGGTATCCGGTCGATGCTCTGCCTGCGCCTGCCCATCGCGGGCGAGGACCACGCAGGCATGAACTTCTACTCGAGCGAGGTGGACGCCTTCACCGACGAGGACGTCACCGCGGGCTCGCTGCTGATCCCGTTCGCCGCCCTCGTGCAGCAGGCCGACCTCCACCACGAGGACGTGCAGAACCTCAGAACGGCGCTCGACAGCAGCCGGATGATCGGCACGGCCATCGGCATCCTCATGGCGACCCACCGGGTGGGGGAGGGTGAGGCCCTCGCCCTCCTGCGGCGGACGAGCATGACGCTCAACCGCAAGCTGCGGGACGTCGCGGGCGACGTGACCTACAGCGGAACCCTGCCCGAAGGTCCACCGTCTCGAGACTGAGCTCGCGTCCCGACACGAGGAGGCCCCGACCATCGTGCGGTGATCGGGGCCTCGTCGTGTGTAACCCTGCGTCAGTCGATGTTCTGCAGCGCCTTGACCTCGTCACGTGCCGCCACCACGGCCTGGTGCTGGCGGGAGACGACCTCGCGGAACCCGGCGCTGAGGTCCTTCTCGAGCGCCTTCTCGTACTCGGAGACCGCGTGGTCCTCACCGGTCACGGCGGCTCCCAGCACGCTCCCCGCGTCGTCGCCGGTGAGGGCGTCCTTGAGCGCGATCCAGCCGCGGTGCATGGCCGCTGCGGCAGTGCCGCTCTCGTCGACGTCGTCGCCGTACTCGTGACCGAGCTCGACGATCTCGCGGCGGAACTGCGCGCGCTGCTCGGACAGGCGCTGCAGGACGCTCGCCCACTCGGCGCGGTCGCTGTCGCGCAGCTTGGCGGCGGCGTCCGCGAAGCCCTTCTCCCCGTCACGCAGCGTCTCGACCAGCTCCTCGGCAGCCTTCTCGTCGTCCGACATGATGCTCCTTCTCGTTGGGGTCACGACCCGGTGGGGCCTGCTCCTGACGCTACGGGAGGTGGACGGCATACAGGCTTGGAGAGGGCCCTGACCTGCGGCGACTTTGCAGGGCTCGACACGACGACCTCTCCCTGAGAGCCTGACGGCACGTCGGGAAGTGGAGGATCAGCGATGCAGGAGCCGGACGATGGGGCGCCTTCGCGGGTCTTCGAGCAGTACATGCGTTTCCTCGTGGCCGGAGTGGCGGACGAGGAACCCGAGAGCCTTCCTCTCCGCGTGGTCATCGTGGCCGCCAAGGTGCTGGGTCACCGGGTCCACGCCGCGCTGACCCTGGTGCGACCGGGTCGCGCGCCCGTGCCACTCGCCGCGTCCGACGAGCTGTCGATGCGCGTCAACGCCCTCCAGTGCGAGCTCGGTCAGGGCCCCTCACTGCACGCCGATCTCGGCGTGGTCCCGATGATCGTCGACGACCTGTCGGTCGACTCCCGCTGGCCGGCATTCGGTCCTGCGTGCGTGAACGAGACGGGCATGAGGAGCATGCTCGCCATCCGACTGCCCCTGGGTGGGGGCGAACGCGTGGCGCTGAGCTTCTCCTCCGGGAGGGGCGATGCCTTTGGAGCCGATGACGCGAGCGTCGCGGTGGCGATGATGCCCCATGCCGCCCTGGCAGTGGGGGCGTCGCTGCGGGCGGAGGACCAGAAGATCCTCCTGGCGGACCTCCGCGGCACTCCACAGATCTCGACCGCGGTGGGGATCGTCATGAGCAGGTACTCGCTGGGGGAGGTCGCGGCGGATGCCCTGCTGCGTCGGGTCAGCGTGCAGCACGGGGTCACCCTGCGAGAGCTGGCAGAGGCGGTCGCCCGGACGGGGAGGCTCCCGGCCTGAGGCCCCTGGTCGACGTGCGGCCAAGCCGGGCGGAGCCGGAGACGATCGACTACCGTGGACGTGTCGCGTCGCGTCCGACCGACGAGGGAGATGAACGGTGAGCGCACAGATCCTGGCCAAGCGCCAGGGCAAGCACCTGAGTCTCGAGTACGGCAGTTCCCGAGAGCTCGGGTCGATCCTCGCTCAGTTCGTGCACGAGGGGCTTCAGGCCGGTGAGAAGGTCGCCTGCCTGACCAAGGCTGGTCCCGCCACGGTGACCGGATGGCTGACCGCTGAAGGAGTCGCGTGGGAGCGGGCTCTCGCCCGGGGCGCCCTCGTGCTCATGTGCACCGACGATCTGTCCGCCGGCGCCCACGGATCGTATGTGGCGGGCGTGCTCGCCGGTCTCGAGGACTTCGTCGCCTCGGGGGCGAGTGAGGGCTATCCCGGCGTGCGCATCGCATCCGAGGACGGCGCGTGGGACTCCTGCCGCGAGACGGTGGAGCAGATGCGCCTCCGGGAGCACGCTGCTGATGCCCTGGTCGCGACGCATCGCGCGACCCGCCTGTGCCTCTATGACCGTCGCCGGTTCGGCCGTGAGTTCCTGCGAGCCGTCGCTGGGACCCACGACCAGCGTGACCCCACGGGCGTGCTTTATGCCGACGGCCTGGTCACCATGACCCGTCCCGATGGTCGACGGCAGCTGGCGGTCAGTGGTGAGGTCGACATCTCGAACGCCGCCGCCCTGCACCAGATCCTCATGAACGGGGTCGGGGACTCGCCGCACGGTCTCAAGGTCGACGCGTCCGAGCTGTGCTTCATCGACGCCGCCGGACTGCGTGTGGTCATCGATGTCGCTGTGGCGGTGCCCGCCACGGTCCTGTTCGTGGTCAACACCCGCCCCCGGGTCCAGCGACTCGTGGGGATCTGCGGCTACGACCAGCTGCCCAACCTCGCCTTCTTCCCCGACAAGGTGCACCCGTGAGCGCCTCCGCAGGTGTCCGCGACGCGCCCGACGCGGCGGCGCCGTTCCACCATGCTGCCGCCATCTACGGCTCCGACGCGGACTTCCTCGCTCACGTGCTGCCTTTCGTGGAGGAGGGCCTGGCCGCCGACGAACCCCTCATCGTCACCCTGACCCCACCCCAGTGCGAGCTGCTGAGGTCCGAGATCGGTACCCCGTCCGGCGTCTCGGTCCTGCCACGGGGAGAGCACCGCGCGCACCCTCTCCTCGCGTTCGGGGCCAAGCGAGCGCTGGCCGAGGGCCACCTGCGTGCCGGAGCCCCGCGGGTCCGGCTGCTCGACGACCTGCCTCGCGACGACCCCTCCACGTGGCGAGCGTGGGCTCGCTACGAGGCCCTGTGCAACCACCACCTCACTGACCTCGCGATCTCGGCGCTCTGCACCTACGACACCCGCGACTCCAGCGAGCACGTCCTCGGCGACGTCCGGCGTCTCCACGCACAGCTCACGGCCACCGACGGCGACGACGTCACGAGTGCCGACTACCTCGAGCCCGAGTCCTTCCTCCAGGGCTGGTCACGCAGCTCGGTGGATCCACTCGAGGCCGGCGACCCGAGGGTGACCCTGCGGAACCCCACGCCCGCGGACGGTCGTCGAGTCGCCGCTCGACTGGCCGACGCGGCGGGAGTCGTAGCGGAGGGGCTGGTCACCTCCGTCAGCGAGATCCTGGCCAACGCCCACCTTCACGGACGTCCCCCGGTCACGCTGCGAGCCTGGAGCAGGGTCGGCCGAGTCGTCGTCACCGTCAGCGACACGGGGCAGGGGCCGCCCGACCCCTTCTCGGGTCTGCTGGCTCCCGATCTCGAGTCGACGCACGGGCGGGGACTGTGGATCGCGCACCACATGTGTGACCTTCTCAGCATCGCCACCGGGCCGGACGGGTGCGTCGTCCGCATGATCGTGGACTCGCAAGAAGCATGACGATCCTCCGGCCGGCGGAGCGAGGACCACCTCAGCCCTGGCCGGACTCCTCGTGCTCCCACCACAGATGGGCGAGCACGCCGCGGTCGAAGGACGACATGGACCAGGCGCCGTGGATGTAGGCCTCGAACTCCAGGGCCTCGGCCTCCCCGCCCAGGCCCATGAACTCCAGCCACAGGTCGGTCACCTCGCAGCGGCCCTCTCCGACAGCTCGCAACAGTCGCTGAGCGGGCCCCGCGTCGTCGACACCGTTGAGCAGGAGCGGCGGCATGCGCCACAGCAGCTGCGACATCAAGGACAGGTCCGACTCGTGGCTCGCCTGCCTGAGCTGGAGCTGTTGCAGACGCTGCGAGGCGGCCGATGCGCGGCGCCGCGCCTCCGCGAGACGATCCTGCGCCGCCTCGAGGTCGTGGCTGTCGACCCGGACGTCGCCCGCGCGAAGCCGGGCAAGCCGGCGGTGGCACTCCTCGGCCCGCGAGGCGGCCTGCGCACCTGATCGGTGGTGCGTGACCATCTCAGCGGGGGAGCCCATCGCTCCAGTATGCCGTGGATGGGCCGGGTCGCGAGTGTTGCTCCCAGGGCGCCCCGAGCTCGGACGGGACTAGGGTGGAGATGGTCCGGATCACGTGGAGCAACGGTGCGTTGCCCTCCGGACGAGGATGGACGGAGGACCATGGTGGCCAGGCCAGGGAGCTCGCTCACCCGGCGTGACGTCGTCGTGGTCGGGGCCTCGGCCGGAGGTGTGGAGGCGCTGCGCGCCATGGCGGCGAGCCTGCCTCCTGATCTCCCGGTGACCGTCCTCGTGGTCCTGCACCTCCCGTCGTACGGACACAGCGTCCTGCCCGACATCCTTGCCCGCTCCGGGTCCCTGCCCGCCAGGCACGTCACCGGCCCGACCCCGTTCGTGCCGGGTGAGATTCTCGTGGCTCCCCCGGACCGGCACCTCGTGGTGAGTGACGCCGGCGTGGACGTCACGGCCGGACCCCGCGAGAACGGCCACCGTCCGGCGGTCGACGTGCTCTTCAGGTCGGCCGCCCGGGTGCTCGGCCCGCGGGTCGTCGGGGTGGAGCTCTCGGGGGTGCTCGACGACGGTGCCGCCGGCATGTGGTCGATCCGCGGACGTGGGGGCCTCGTGGTCGTGCAGGCCCCCGGCGACTGTCTCTATCCGGACATGCCCCGCAGCGTCATGGCCCAGATGGAGCCCGACCACGTCGCCAAGGCCTCGGAGCTGGGTTCGCTGCTCGACCGGGTGTGCCGCGAGGAGTTCAGCCCGGGCGTGGTGGCGCCACCGTCAGACCTGCTCGTCGCCGAGACCGCTCTCGCGCACATGGAGGAGTTCGTCATGAATGCTGTCGACCGCCCGGGCACGCCCGCCGGGTTCTCGTGCCCAGACTGCGGCGGCACGCTGTTCGAGCTCCACGACGGGGCCGTGACCCGCTACCGGTGTCGTGTCGGGCACGCCTGGACGAGCAAGGGTCTGCTCGGCGAGCAGTCGCAACAGCTCGACACCGCCCTCTGGATCGCCCTGCGCGCCCTCGAGGAGAAGGCCGCACTCGCGAGCCAGCTCGCCGAGCGCGCGGCCGAGTCGGGCAGCCGGCTCACCGCCGACCGCTTCGGCGAGCAGGCACGCGAGGCACACGAGTCCGCGAACCGGGTCCGAGAGCTGATCGAGCGACGCCCGGCGGTCTCGGTGGAGATGGTCGATGAGTGACTCGGACACGGACGACGACTCCACCACCCCCGACGTCGCCGGTGGCCCCGGGAAACAGGTTCCCTCCACTGATGCCGAGGCGTTCGAGCACCTTCTCGTCTATCTCAAGGAGGCGCGTGCGTTCGACTTCACGGGCTACAAACGGCCGAGCCTGCTGCGGCGGGTGCGTCACCGCATGCAGGTGGCCGGGTTCGAGTCGTTCGAGAGCTACCAGGACTACCTCGAGGCCAACCCCGACGAGTTCGTGCCGCTCTTCAACACCATCCTCATCAACGTCACGAGCTTCTTCCGCGACCGCGAGACGTGGCAGCACCTGAGCAGCGTCACCGTGCCGCGGCTGCTCGAGCGCAACACCGGCGAGATCCGGGTGTGGAGCGCCGGCTGTGCCGCGGGGCAGGAGGCCTACAGCCTCGCGATGCTCCTCACCGAGGCGATGGGCCTGGAGCAGTTCCGCGAACGGGTCAAGATCTATGCGACCGACGTCGACGAGGAGGCCCTCGCCCACGCCCGGGCGGCCACCTTCACCGAGCGAGAGATGAGCAGTCTCCCGCCTGAGCTCCGGGGCACGTACTTCGAGTTCACGCCGCAGGGCATGGCGTTCCGCCAGGACCTCCGGCGCAGCGTGGTCTTCGGTCGCAACGACCTCACCCGTGACGCACCGATCTCACGCATCGACCTGCTCACGTGCCGCAACACGCTCATGTACTTCAACGCCGAGACGCAGACGCAGATCCTGTCGCGGCTGGCCTTCGCGCTCAAGCCGGAGGGCACCCTCATGCTGGGCAAGGCCGAGATGCTGCTCAACCACTCGGACACGTTCCTTCCGGTCGACCTCAAGAAGCGGCTCTTTCGACGCAATGCCGCGCCCACGGTCGAGCCCCAGCTCGTCATCCGCCAGTCGGCTGCCGCCCTGCGCTTCGCGGGACCGGATGCCCTGCACAGCCTGCGCAGCGAGGCCTTCGCCGCCTCGCCCGTAGCCCAGCTGGTCATCGACACGCAGGGAACCCTGGCGATGGTCAACGACACCGCCAAGGAGCTCACCCGGCTCTCGAGCTCCGACATCGGTCGCCGGTTCGTCGATCTCGACCTCTCCTTCCGGCCGGTCGAGCTGCGGCCGGCGCTCCAGGAGGTCCGCGAGAAGGGTCAGCCCCAACGGATCCGCGACATCCTCTGGCCAGGCAAGGAAGCGCGCACCCATGTCGACGTCGAGCTCACCCCGCTCCTCGACGACCGCCAGAAGCATGCGGGAACCCTGCTCGTCTTCAAGGACGTCACCGAGCAGCACCAGCTGCATCACGAGCTCGAGCACACGACCAAGCAGCTGCAGGCGGCCTCGGAGGAGCTCCAGTCGACCAACGAGGAGCTCGAGACCACCAACGAGGAGCTGCAGTCGACGGTGGAGGAGCTCGAGACGACCAACGAGGAGCTCCAGTCGACCAACGAGGAGCTCGAGACCATGAACGAGGAGCTGCAGTCGATGAACGACGAGCTCCAGGGTGCCAACGAGGAGCTGCGCGAGCGCAGCGCGCAGGTGGTCAGGCTCAACGACTTCATGGAGTCGATTCTCAGCAGCATGAGCTCGGCGGTCATCGTGCTCGACCGGCAGCTGTGCGTCCAGGCGTGGAACCGGAACGCCCAGGAGCTCTGGGGCGTGCGGGCCGACGAGGCGATGGGTGTGCACCTGCTCACGCTCGACACCGGCCTGCCGGTCGAGCCCCTCAAACCCCTGCTCACCAGGGCCCTGGCGGACCCCCTCGAGGTGCACCAGCTCGCCCACGACGCCACCAACCGGCGTGGCCGCCCGGTCCATCTCGGGATCACGGTGGCGCCGCTCGTGTCACCCGAGGGAGAGTCGACCGGCGTGCTGCTCGTCATGGACGCCGACCCGGCGGACTGAGGCCGTCCTAGGTGCTCGTGCCGGCCGCGAGGTCGCGGTCGTACTGGGCGGCGTCGCGTGCCTGCTGCGCGGCGAGCCGGTGGACCTGGGCCTCGCCGCGCAGCCGGTCCGCATCACGACCGCCGACCCTCAGTGCCCGTGACTCCTTGGCCCGAGCAGCCCGGTCGTGTGCGAGAGCCGATCGGTCGTGCGCCAGGCTGGAGCGCGTCTGCGCGCGTCGGGCCCGGAGGGCGGACCGGGCTGCGGATCGTTGTGCCTGACGGACATCGAGCACCGTCGGCAGGACGCCGGCCAGGAGGCGGACGCGACGGGCATCGAGCTCCTCGATGCGCTGGGCGGCCGCGCGAGCCGCCTCTTGGACCCTGTTGTCCACCCGATCACTGTAGCGTCGGAGGTGCCCCACACGCGGTCCGGTCGGGGCGCTCACCCTCCGGCGGAACCACCGATGTCCAGCGCAGCCAGGGCACGCATCTGCTGACACGGGAGGTCACGCACATGGAGCACTCACCCTCGGAGGAGGACCTCGGGCCGGTCGACGACCTCAACGCCCAGCTCGCGGCCATTGCCGCGGCCATGACGTCAGATGCGCGACCGATCGCGCCCGAGGGCGTCGTCGACGCCGCCCGGGTCGCCGTGCCGCACGCCCAGCACGTCGGTGTCACACTGCTGCGTCCTGACCGAGCGCCTCGCTCGGCTGCGGCCACGGACGGAATCCCCGAGGAGCTCGACCACCTGCAGTTCGAGCTGCGTGACGGCCCGGGCCTCGACGCCGCCACCGGACCGCCGGTCGTCCTCACCGGGAACCTCGCCACGGACGAGCGGTGGCCGCTCTACGGTCCCCGCTGCGTGGAGACCACGGGGATCACGTCGATGCTGTGCCTGCGGCTGCCACTCGGAGGCGACGACCACGCCGGCCTGAGCTTCTACTCCGACCGGCTCGACGCCTTCTCCGACGACGACGTCGCGGCGGGCTCGCTGCTCGTCCCCTTCGCGGCACTCGTCCTCGAGGCCCGGCTGCGCCACGAGGACGTGGGCAACCTCGGCAGCGCGTTGGAGGGCAGCCGAATCATCGGAACCGCCGTCGGGATCGTCATGGCGACCCGCCGACTCTCCCGAGAGGCGGCCTTCGACCTCCTGCGTCGCGCCAGCATGGATGTCAACCGCAAGCTGCGGGACGTCGCCGAGGAAGTCACCTTCACCGGACACCTCCCGAGCCGGCCGCCCCGGCACTGACGCCCGCCTCCGGTTGTCCGGCAGGCCCGGAAGGCGAGGGCCGACGCGCCGCTGCACACGGCATACGGTGGAGGCATGGACCACCGATACCTGGGCAACAGCGGGCTCAAGATCTCCGAGATCACCTACGGCAACTGGCTCACCCACGGCTCGCAGGTCGAGAACGACATGGCGACGCGGTGCGTGCAGGCGGCGCTGGAGGCCGGGATCAGCACGTTCGACACCGCCGACGTCTACGCCAACACCAAGGCCGAGACCGTCCTCGGCGAGGCGCTCAAGGGCGAGCGGCGCGAGAGCCTCGAGATCTTCACCAAGGTCTACTGGCCGACCGGTCCGGGCGGCAAGAACGACACCGGCCTGTCGCGCAAGCACGTCATGGAGTCGATCAACGGCTCGCTGACGCGGCTGCAGACCGACTACGTCGACCTCTACCAGGCCCACCGCTACGACACCGAGACCCCGCTCGAGGAGACGATGCAGGCCTTCGCCGACATCGTCCGGCAGGGCAAGGCGCTCTACATCGGCGTGAGCGAGTGGACCGCCGACCAGATCCGTGAGGGCGTGCGGCTGAGCAAGGAGCTGGGCTTCCAGCTCATCTCGAGCCAGCCGCAGTACTCGATGCTGTGGCGCGTCATCGAGGACGAGGTGGTGCCCACGAGCGCCGAGCTCGGAGTGAGCCAGATCGTGTGGAGCCCCATCGCCCAGGGCGTGCTCACCGGCAAGTACCAGCCGGGTCAGGCCCCGCCCGAGGGCTCGCGCGCCACCGACGAGAAGGGCGGCGCCGACATGATCAAGCGGTTCATGAACGACGACGTCCTCACCCGCGTCCAGGGCCTTCGACCGATCGCCGGCGAGGCAGGGCTGAGCATGGCCCAGCTCGCCGTCGCCTGGGTGCTCCAGAACGACAACGTGGCCGCCGCGCTCGTCGGTGCCTCGCGGCCCGAGCAGGTCCACGAGAACGTCAAGGCGGCGGGCGTGCGGCTCGAGCCCGAGCTGATGAGCCGGATCGACGAGGTCCTCGGCGACGTCGTCGAGCGCGACCCCGGCAAGACCGCCGAGACCGCTCCGAAGCAGCGCGTCGCCTGACCGCGTCGCCCACTGGGCGGGCACGTCACACACATGACGTGCCCGCCCGATCTCGGCCCGGTCACGGTTTGCGCATTCGGCTCCCGAGGCGATCGCCCGTGGGTAACGTCCGGCGCAGCACGACCCGGAATGCCGGACGTGACTGCCCTGCTGACCTGTGAAGGCGGATCTGTGAGAGTTGCCGAAGGCGCCACCGCCTGCGCCGAGCACGCGTGGGTGACGGCTGACCAGGTGATGGCGTGGGGTGAGGTGCACCTCGTGAGGGTGTGCCGCGGCTGCCCGTCGGTGGCGCTCGTCGGTGAGCCCGCCGCGTAGGAGTCTCGACGTCCGGCAGCTTCAGTCGACGGCGGGGTGGGAGGGCCGAAGGTCCCCGCGCCCACGGCACAGGCAGGGGTGGCACGATCAAGGGCTGTCCCAGACCTTGACGGAGGCCCCCATGGCAGAGCGGTTCGGTCGCCCCAGCCCGCGGGCGGCGATCAAGATGGCGTGGCACCACCCGGTGTCCGCGCTCGCCGCGAAGTCGGCGGCTGCGGCGGGGCTGGCCTTCTGGGCCGGCGGGCTGCTGCCGGGCGACCTCGGTGAGTACCGCTACTACGCGGCGCTCGGCGCCTACTCGGTGATCTACCCGAGCGTCTCCGACTCGGTGGTCCAGGCAGCCCGGGCCGTGGTGGGGGTGCTGCTGGGTGCCCTGCTGGCCATGGCGCTGCAGCTGACGGCCTGGACCAACCCGATCACCGTGGGCCTCGCGGTCGGCCTCGGTGTCCTCGTCGGCGCCTGGCGCTGGTTGCGGGACCAGACGACGTGGGTCCCCGTGGTCGCCCTCTTCGTGCTGGCCGTGGGGGGTGCACGTCCCGAGAGCTACATCGAGGCCTACGTCGTGCAGATCGTCCTCGGGGCCGTCATCGGGATGCTCGTCAACTTCGTGGCCTTCGCACCGCTGCCGGTGCACGAGCTCCAGAAGTCGACCACGGACCTGCGACGCGAGCTCGCCCGGCAGCTGCGTGCGGTGGCGAACGCGCTCGCCGACGACGCGGGGAGCCGGGCGGAGGACGTGCTCGCAGGTCTGCCCGAGGTCGGACCGGCACGCGAGCGGGTCCGGCTTGCCATCGCGCAGGCCAGGAGCGCGCGCAAGGGCAATCCCCGCGCGCCGCGGACAGCCCACATCCACCGGGCCCTCTTCGACCTCGGCGAGACCCTCCAGCGGTGCAGCACGAGCGTCGAGTCGATGGCGGTCGTCATCCTCGACCCGAACGCCCAGCCCCTCACCGACGACCTGCGCCGCCGCACTGCCGACCTCATGATCTCGCTCGCCGTGCTCTTCGAGGCGCTCGACGACGAGGTCCCCGACGAGGGTCACGTCCGCGCGGCCCGGGCCGCCGTCGACGGGCTCATCGACGCCGTCGACAACGAGAGCGGAGCGGGTCGCGAGAGCCGCTACGTCGCGGGCGCCGCCGCCATCTCGGGGCTGCGCACTCTCGAGGCGTTCGTCACCGCGCAGCGTCGCTCGGGTGGTGACGCGACCATCGTGCCGGGGCCCCCGCTGCTGCCCCCGCAGCCCGAGACCTGACCGCACCCACGGCAGCGCCGCGAGGCTCGGATGTCCTGTCACGCCGATTGCCCTGACCGCAAAGTCGCAGTTCAGCCGTCTGCACGGCAGAGTGTGGCGACATGTCAGCAGACACCGATGTCAGACAGTCCGGCGAGTCGGAGACGAAGCTCAAACGGGGGATCACCCCCATGCTGCTCTTCTTCTTCATCGTCGGAGACACCCTCGGGGCGGGGATCTACACCCTCGTCGGGAGCATGGCCAAGGACGTCGGCGGCGCCATCTGGCTGCCGCTGATCTTCGCGCTCGTGCTCGCACTCCTCACCGCCGGCACCTACGCGGAGCTCATCACGAAGTACCCGCACGCGGGCGGTGCAGCGCGCTACGCCGAGCGGGCGTTCAAGAAGCCGTACGCGACCTTCATCATCGGCTGGCTCATGCTGTCGTCGGGGATCACGACCTCGGCGGCGCTCGCCAACGCGTTCGCGGGCGACTACCTCAAGGCGCTCATCGACCTGCCGGCCGTGCCCGTGACCCTGGTCTTCATCGGCGCGCTCATCGCGATCAACCTGCGTGGTGTGCGCGAGTCGCTCATGGCCAACGTCGGCGCCACGGTCATCGAGATGACCGGCCTGCTCATCATCATCATCGTCGCGGCCATCGTCTTCGGGAAGGGCGAGGCCGACCCGTCCCAGCTCACCACCTTCGCCGATGGCGTGACGCCCCTCCAGGGCGCCTTCGCCGCCACGATCACGGCCTTCTTCTCGTTCCTCGGGTTCGAGGCGGCGGCCAACATGGCCGAGGAGGTCAAGCAGCCGTCCAAGGCGTACCCGCGGGCACTGTTCGGTGCGATCATCACCGCTGGTGTCATCTACCTGCTCATCGCCCTCGGCGCCGCGGCCGTCGTCCCGACCGGCGACCTGGCCGAGTCCGAGGGCCCGCTGCTCGAGGTCATCAAGGCCTCCGGCCTGTCGTTCCCGCCGTGGCTCTTCGGCGCCATCGCCCTCGTCGCGATCGGCAACGGTGCGCTCCTCTTCATGGTCATGGCCAGCCGTGCGACCTACGGCCTCGCCGAGGCCGGGCTGCTCCCGCGGATCTTCGGTGAGGTCGCCTCGACCCGCCGCACGCCGTGGGTCGCGATCCTCGTCGTCGGAGCCATGACGATGGTGATGAGCTTCGTCGGTGACGTGAGCCTGCTCGCGGACACCACCGTGCTGCTGCTCGTGCTCGTCTTCATCTCGGCGAACATCTCGGTGCTCGTCCTCAAGAAGGACGAGGTGGAGCACACCTACTTCAGAACGCCGGCGATCGTCTCGATCCTCGCGCTCGTCGCGAGCATCGCGCTCCTCACCCAGCAGAGCCTGCAGACCTGGCTCATCAGTGCGGGCTACGTCGTCGTCGGCACCGTGCTCTTCCTCATCGCGCGTGCCGCCCGCAACCGTGAGGGCGAGCCCGCCGAGGAGGCCCCCGTCGACCTCGGCTGACCTGTCGGCCGGCCGGCCAACTCAGTCCTGACGCCGTCGCGCAGGCCCGCGGAGCTCCGCGGCCTGCGCGGCGGCGTTCGCCTCGTCGAGGACGACCCGAGCCGGTATGCCGGCCTGCTCGGCTGCCGCTCGCACGTCCTCGAACTCTGGGGTCGCGTGCAGGACGTGGCCGTCGGCGGTGTGCGACAGCTTGATCCGCACCGGCACCCCGCGGACGTCGACCGTCTCCCACGAGCGGTCGAGGGCGTGGCGGGCGACCTGGTGCTCACGGACGCCGAGCGTCGTCGTGTGCTCGAGGACGACCCGGCGCAGCGGTGCGCGGTGGTCCGCGTCGCACAGCACCGAGAGCGTGTGGGCCGGGCGCCCCTTCTTCATGAGGATGGGGATGAGCCACGCGTCGGCGGCACCGGCCTCGAGCAACGACTCGATGACCCCCGGCCACAGCCGCGGGTCGAGGTCGTCGACGTTGGCCTCGAGCACCCAGAGGCGCTCGGGTGAGGACGTGCTGCCGTCGCCCTCGGTGGAGGTGTCCGCGTCGGTCCCGGCGACGTCGCCGAGGACGACCCGGGTGACGTTGGCCCGGCCCTCGACGTCTTTGGTGCCGGCGCCGGAACCGGACCCGGTGACGCGCATCGGTGGCAGCGGCTCGCAGGCACGAGCCAGGCCGCGCACGAGCGCCATGCCGGTCGGTGTGGCCAGCTCGCCCTCGCCACCGGCGGCGACCTGCCACCCGGTCGCGAGCTCGAGGGTCGCGGGCGCCGGCACCCCGACCACGCCGTGGCTGGTGCGGGCCGTGCCCGACCCCAGCGCCACCGGACCGGCCGACACCGAGGTGACGCCGAGCAGGTGCAGAGCCGAGGCGACCCCGACGACGTCGGCGATGGAGTCCCACGCCCCCACCTCGTGGAAGTGCACGTCCGTGATCTCCACGCCGTGCACGCGCGCCTCCGCCTCCGCCAGCACCTCGAAGACGTGGATCGCCCTGTCCCGCACCGGTGTTGCGATGTCGGCCGACCCGATCCTCGAGCGGATCTCGGACCACTGGCGGTGCGGCTGGTCGTCGAGGAGGACCTCGACGTCGACCTTGGTGGCCCGCAGCCCGGCCCGCTGGACCTCGCCGGCGGTGAGCCGCACCGTCGCGGGCAGGACGGCGTCGACGTCGGCCTGGATGCCCTCGAGGGGAGCGCCGGCGTCGACGAGCGCGCCGAGCAGCATGTCCCCGGCCACACCGGCACCGGCATCGATCCAGAGGTGGGTGCTCATGGCTGCACGGTAGTGACCGCGGCCCGCGAGGTGTCGGACAGCCCGCTCACCGCAGCCGGAAGAGGACCTCACCCGCGTTGGGCACGACGAACGTCTCGCCGTCGGCCTCGGCCGCGGCCAGGTCGATCGAGTCCGGGTCGACGTAGCCGAGGTTGGCCTGCCGGCACTGCTCCTCGGGGATACGGGTGGCGAGCGTGACCTTGACGCGCAGCCGCTCCTCACCCGTCTCGGCGTCGTAGGTGCCGGCACCGCGCAGGTGGGTGGAGTGGGCGAGGGTGCCCCAGTGGACGTGCTTGAAGCGGTCCCACTGCTTCACGAAGTAGTCGCGGCAGTGGTAGCCGATCTCGAGGATCTCGGGGTGGCTCGTCGAGATCTCGGTGATGTGCGGCGCATAGAGGATGACCTCACCGCCGTCGGCGACGACCGGCTCGAGCTTGTAGAAGCCCTTGGCGCCGGTCCAGATGTCCTCGTACATCTCGGGGATCACGGAGATGACCCGCGAGACCGGCTCGTCGAGGTGGTGGACGTGGGTCGCCGCGCAGACCTCGGCGGCGCTGGCCCACGACGAGATGGTGTCGCCGAACGAGATCGAGTGCAGGTCGAGACTGCCGGCCTCGCCGACGACGCAGAATGCGAGCTTCTCGGCGGGCACGAGCGAGGCGCCCTCGTTGATGAGCGCGCGCACCGGCGTGATCGCCGTCGTGCCGATGATCTCGGCCGAGGTGATGAGGGCGCCGATCCAGTGGGAGACGTCGATGATCTCCTGGCCGGCGACACCGGGGAAGAAGTACTTGTTGCCGCCCGAGATGCCGACGACCTCGTGGGGGAGGACCGGGCCGAGGACGAGGGCGACGTCGTGCTCGACGACGGCGCGGTTGAGGAGCACGGGCACGTCCATCGTCAGCCGCCCCTCGGAGAGCTCGCTGAGACGGGCCGCGGGGATCGTCCCGAGGTCGGCGAACGTCTCGGGGTCCCACCACTCGTGGTTGACGACCTCCATCCCGGGATAGGTCTGCTCGAGCGCGCCGACCTCGTAGCCGAGGTGGGAGGCGAGCGCCTCGTCGCTCATCGGCTGGTGCGTCCCGAGCGCGATGAGGGTCGTCATCCGCGTGACCCGGCCGTGCAGGGCGGCGTGGACCGCGCCCAGGAGCATCGGCAGCGGGCAGGTGCGGGTGCCGTCGGGGACGACGATGCACACGCTCCTGCCGTCGAGGTCGGTGGCAGCCAGCTGCTCGGCGATGAAGCTCGTGACCTGCTCGGTGCGCAGGACCCCGTGCTCGTCGCCGATGCGTGCCGCTCGCCGGGCCGCCTCGGCAGGAGTCTCCTCGATCGTCGATGTCATGAGGCTCACTCTTGCCGGGGGCCGCGAGGGCTGGCAAGGCGGGTCGTCGTGGGGCCGGGCCACGGGCGGACCGCCGGGCTCCGGACGAACAGTGAGAAGGTGAAGCCATGGAGGACGTGAGCTTCGGCCCCGACCAGTCCAAGGTCGACGAGGTCCTCCATGCCTTCGCCCCGTTCGAGCGCGTGGGGGTCGCCTACTCCGGCGGGGTCGACTCGGCCACGCTCCTCGCCTTGGCCGCTCGTGCGCTCGGGGCCGACCGCGTCGTCGCCGTCCTCGGTGTCTCGCCGAGCCTGGCCGCCGACGAGCGCACCTCGGCCCACGACGTCGCTGCCTTCATCGGCGTCCCGGTCGTCGAGGTGCGGACCCACGAAGGCGACAACCCGGCATACCAGCGCAATGGTCCGGACCGGTGCTTCCACTGCAAGGACGAGCTCTTCACCCGGATCGACGACAAGGTCGTCGCGACGCACCGGCTCGACGCGGTCGCCTACGGCGAGAACGCCGACGACGCGCGCCGCCCCGACCGGCCCGGGTCGCGTGCCGCCACCGAGCACGACGTGCTGCGTCCGCTGGCCGAGGCCGGACTCGACAAGGCCGCGGTGCGACGCGTCGCCCGGGTGCTCGAGCTGCCCTGCGCCGACAAGCCCGCGGCGCCCTGCCTCGCGTCGCGCATCCCGCACTTCGAGGAGGTGTCGCCGGAGAAGCTCGCACAGGTCGAGGCGGCCGAGTCCGGGCTGCGCGCACTGGGATTCACCGACTGCAGGGTGCGACACCACGGTGACGTCGCCCGCCTCGAGTTGCTGCCCGACGACATCGCCCGGGCGGGTGAGCCGGGCCTGCGCAAGGACGTCGACGCCGTGGTCCGCGCGGCCGGGTTCCGCTTCGTCGCGGTCGACCTCCGCGGCATCCAGTCGGGCGCGTTCACCCTCCCGCTCGTGGTTGCGGCACGTGGCTGAGCCGGGAGCCGGCAAGGCCTGGGAGCCGGGCGAGGCGCTGCGCGACATCGCCGAGCTCGACCATGACCGCTCCGCCCGGCGCGGCTACCCCGAGGCGGTCTACTGCGAGGGCAAGACCGCTGAGCAGGTCGGCGTCATCGCCGCCGCGGTGGGGGAGCGCGGGGCGCGCACCCTCTTCACCCGGGCGGACGCGGGCCACGTCGAGGCGATCCTCGCGGCGCTGCCGGACGCCGCCCACGATGCGACCGCCCGTCTCGTGGCGTGGCCGGCCGAGCCGCCCGAGTCCACCGGCGGCACCGTCCTCGTCGTCGCCGCCGGAACGTCCGACCTCCCCGTCGCCCGGGAGGCGCTGCTCGTGGCCCGGCACCTCGGCCGCACCGCGGAGCTCGTCGTCGACGTCGGCGTCGCCGGGCTGCACCGCATCCTGTCGCGGCTCGACCAGCTGCGTGCCGCCAGGGCGATCGTCGTCGTCGCGGGCATGGACGGCGCCCTCCCCGGCGTCGTCGCAGGCCTGGTCGCGGCACCGGTCATCGCCGTCCCCACGTCGGTGGGCTACGGCGCCGCCTTCGAGGGCCTGGCGCCGCTGCTGACGATGCTCAACAGCTGCGCGCCCGGCGTCGCGGTGGTCAACATCGACAACGGCTACGGCGCCGGGCACATGGCCGCCCAGATCGCCGCTCCCGTGGTGGGCTGAGGCTCCCCAAGGGGTAGCGTGCCCCCGAGTCTCCGTTTCCGTGAGGCGCGCCCTCCACCTCGCACGGGAGTCCGACGGTGTTGAACTCGACGCTGCTCATGTCGTCCGCCCACCACTTCGGCAACGACCACAAGCTCAACCCCTACTACGAGGACGGCGAGGTCGTCGACACGGCGAAGGCCGAGCTCGAGCACGCGGGCATCCGCGACGCACTTCGCTCGGCCGGCGCCGAGATCCTCCAGGTCGACGCTCCGCCGGCGAGCCAGGACGGTGTCTACACCGCCAACTGGGCGCTCGTCCGGGGCGGCGTCGCCCTCATGGCGACCCTGCCGCCGTCCCGCAAGGCCGAGGAGCCGTGGGCGCGCACGAAGCTCACCGAGCTCGGGTACCAGGTCGAGGACCTGCCGCAGCCGTGGCGCTTCAGCGGTCAGGGGGACGCCCTCGTCTGCGGCGACCTCGTCTTCTGCGGCGCGGGCTACCGCTCCGACGAGCCGGCCCTCGCGTATGCCGCGGACCGGTTCGGCCTCGAGCGGATCCAGCTCCAGACGCTGCCGCTGCTCAACGCCGACGGCACCCCGCACGTCAACGTCGTGAGTGGCTGGCCCGACAGCTACTGGTACGACATCGACCTCACCCTCGCCGTCCTGCGCGAGCCGGACGCCGACGGCCGCGGCCTCATCGCCTACTGCCCCGAGGCGTTCACGCCCGAGAGCCGTGAGCGGCTGGCCCGGCTCGACTCGGTCGACAGGATCGAGATCGCCGAGTCCGAGGCCATGGAGTCCTTCGCGTGCAACCTCGTCTCCACCGGCACGACCGTCGTCATGAGCGACAGCGCCCCGCTGCTGCGCGCCGACGTGGAGAGCGCCGGGCTGTCGGTCATCACGCCGCACGTCGACGAGCTCGCCAAGGGCGGCGGCTACATCCGCTGCACCAGCCTCTGGGTCTGACCCGGACACAACTCACCAATTCCTCCCGTTCGGTACGCCGCCGAGCTGTACCGAACGGGAGGAATTGGCGAGTTGGTCGCGGGGCTGCTGCGCCCGCGCGTGTGACAGCCGGCCGGGATGGGTAGGTGCCACATCATGACCTCCCCCTCCACGCCGACGACCTCACTCACCGCGATCGCCCTGACCTGCAGCCTCAAGCCGTCTCCCGCCGAGTCCAGCACCGACAAGCTGGCGCAGGAGGTGCTCGACTCGCTGAGCGGACACGGTGTCTCCGGCGAGCTGGTCCGGGTCGTCGACCACGACGTGCACCCGGGCGTGGAGGCCGACATGGGCGAGGGCGATGCCTGGCCGGCTCTGCGCGACAAGGTGCTCGCCGCTGACATCCTCGTGCTCGCGACCCCGACGTGGATGGGCCAGCACTCGAGCGTGTGCCAGCGCGTCCTCGAGCGGCTGGACGCCGAGCTCTCCGAGACCAACGACAAGGGCCAGCCCCGGACCTACGGCAAGGTCGCCTGCGCCGTCGTCGTCGGCAACGAGGACGGTGCCCACCACATCAGTGCCGTCCTCTTCCAGGCCCTCAACGACGTGGGGTTCTCGCTCCCTGCGGGTGCGGTCACCTACTGGAACGGCGAGGCGATGCACACGACGGACTACAAGGACCTCGAGTCGCCGTCCGAGAAGACCGCGAGCACGACCCGGACCATGGCGGCCAACGCGGCGCACCTGGCCCGGCTGCTGAGCGGCAACGCCTACCCGGAGGCCTGATCCGGACACAACTCGCCAATTCCTCCCGTTCGGTACGCCGCTGACCTGTACCGAACGGGAGGAATTGGCGAGTTAGTCGCGGGGGTGCTGCTGGGCGCGGGCGTGCCGCTCGTGCAGGCGGTCGCGCACCTCGTCGGGCGTGTAGGCCCGGCGCTGCCGCTCGTTGCGCGCCACGGCCGCACCCGTCGCGACGACCGAGACGACGCCTGCGAGACCGAGCAGCTTCCACCAGTTCGACTGCATGACCGCAGCGTATGCCGGTGCCCGAGCACCCGGCATACGCTGCGGTCATGTCTTCCGACCCAGGGACCGCCGGGGAGCTCTCGCTCGACGAGGCCGTCGACCTGACCCGCACCGGTGACGTGTGGATCTTCCGTGGGCGCTCGGTCGCCGACCGGGCGATCCAGACGGCGACCAACGCTCCGGTCAACCACGTCGGGATGGCGGTCGTGCTCGACGACCTGCCACCGCTTCTGTGGCACGCCGAGATGGGCAAGTCGCTGCAGGACATGTGGACCGGCGACTTCCACCGCGGGGTGCAGCTGCACGACCTGCGGGCGGCGGTGAGCCGCTGGCAGGAGGCCTACGATCAGCGCGCGTGGCTGCGCCAGCTCACGCCCGAGGTGGGGGAGGAGCACGAGGACGCCGTGCTGCGGTGCGTCGCCCGGCTCGACGGCGTCTCGTTCCCGTCGACGGGCCGGCTCGCCTGGCGCTGGCTCACCGGACGCGACAACCACGTGTCCGCGCGCGACCTCGACCTCAAGGCGCTGCGGCCCGAGGTCGCCTACTGCGCCGAGGTCGTGGCCCTGACGTACGAGGAGATGGGGCTGCTCACGCCCGACGCCCCGATGAACTGGTACGACCCGGGCCGCTTCTGGAGCGGCGACTCGCTGCCGCTCGTGCCCGGGTGGGACCTCGGCGTCGAGATCGCCGTCGGTCGCGGCGCCCGGAGCGACGCACCGTCCTGACGCCGTGGGGACGCGTGCGTCACACCTGGTTACCGAGCGACAAGTTTGCGATACAGTCGGTATCAGGCACTCGGTGTACCGGATACTTTGTCGGAGAGCTCGACCCCGACGGGTCCATCCCCGGCACCGACTGCCCCTCCAGACCACGTTTCCTCGAAGGGAAGCCATCATGGCGACGACGCCAACCACTCTCGCCGACCGGGGCCAGCGCCTGGGCCTGCGCCTCATCTCCAAGGCCGGCGGCCTCCCCGTCATGGCGGACCCCAAGGTCCGCGGACGGGTCGAGAAGCTCCTCAACCGCGGCGCGCACTCCGGGTTCAAGGCCCAGGTCGCCGTCGGCCGCGCCTTCACGCACGCCAGGGGCTCGGGGTCCGCGACCCGCCCCAGCACGTCCACGCGCCGCGGGGTCTTCGACCTCACGCCGACCGAGGACCAGCAGATGCTCCAGCAGGCGGCGCGCGAGCTCGCCGACGAGGTCATCCGCCCCGCCGGCTCCCGAGCCGACGCCGACCGCGCCGTCCCCGACGAGGTCCGTGTGGCCATGCAGGACATGGGCCTGGGCCTCCTCGGCGTCCCCGAGGAGCTCGGCGGCATCGCCGAGGAGCGCTCCGCCGTCGCCGGCGTGCTCGTCCTCGAGCAGCTCGCCCGCGGCGACATGGGCATCGCCGTCGCCCAGATGGGCTCGGCCGCGGTCGCGACCGCCCTCGCCCTCTACGGCGATGCCGACCAGCAGGCGACCTACCTCCCGCACTTCACGGGCGAGCAGCCCGTGGCTGCAGCCGCTCTCGCGCTGCAGGAGCCGCAGCCCCTCTTCGACCCGCTCGCCCTGACGACCACCGCTGTCGCACAGGGGGACTCGCTCGTCCTCAACGGGACCAAGGCTCTCGTCGCCAACGCCGCGCGCGCCGAGCTCTTCGTCGTCTCCGCGATGCTCGAGGGCGAGGCCCGCCTCGTTGTGGTCGAGGCCGCCACCGAGGGCGTCACCATCGAGGACGACCCCGCGATGGGGGTGCGCGCAGCCTCCACCGGCCGCGTCGTCCTCACCGACGTCACCGTCCCCCGCGCCCACCTGCTTGGCACCGCTGACGACCACCGTGACGCCGTCCGCCGGGGCCGGCTCGCCTGGGCGGCTGCGGCCGTCGGGACCGGTCAGGCCGTGCTCGACCAGGTCATCGGCTACGCGCAGGAGCGCAAGGCCTTCGGCGAGCCGATCGGCCAGCGCCAGGCCGTCGCGTTCATGATCTCCGACATCGCGATCGAGCTCGACGGGCTCCGCCTCGCCGTCCTCAAGGCCGCCGCCCGCCTCGACTCCGGCACCGACGCCGCGCAGGTCGTCGGCGAGGTGCGCGCCCTCACCGCGACCCACGCTGCCCAGATCGGCTCCCACGCGGTCCAGCTCCTCGGCGGGCACGGCTTCGTCAAGGACTTCGACAACGAACGCTGGTACCGCGACCTCCGTGGAGCGGGTGTCCTCGAGGGCACCCTGCTCGTCTGAAACGGCATCCCAAGAAAATGGACTCAGTCAAAGGGGCAGTGTTGTGATCGATCTCGAGGTTCCCCGGAAGTTCCGCCCGCTCGTCGAGCAGGCACGCGGCATGGCCGAGGAGGTCTTCCGCCCCATCTCCCGCAAGTACGACCTGGCCGAGCACGAGTACCCCCGCGAGCTGGACCTCATCTCCGCACTCATCGACGGCATGAGCAGCTCGGGCGCAGGCCAGGGCGCCGGTGCGTCCAAGACCACCCGCGCCAAGGACGACGAGGACGAGGGCGCGGTCGCCGCCGTCGGCTCCGGCCGCTCGCACTCCGCGGCCGCCAAGGTGCGCAACGGCTCCAACATGTCCTCGGTGCTCTCGATCCTCGAGACCTGCCGCGGCGACGTCGGCCTCACCCTGTCGATCCCGCGCCAAGGTCTCGGCAACGCCGCCATCGCCGCCGTCGCCAACGACGAGCAGAAGGCGCGCTATGCCGGCCAGTGGGCGGCGATGGCCATCACCGAGCCCGAGACCGGCTCCGACTCCGGCGCCATCCGCACCACCGCGGTCAAGGACGGCGACGAGTACGTCCTCAACGGCGAGAAGATCTACGTCACCGCCGGCGAGCGTGCCGAGCTCGTCGTCGTCTGGGCGACCCTCGACAGGACGCTGGGCAAGCAGGCCATCAAGTCGTTCGTCGTGCGCCGCGACAACCCGGGACTCAAGCTCGTCCGGCTCGAGCACAAGCTCGGCATCCGTTCCTCGGACACCGCGGCCTTCCACCTCGACGACTGCCGCGTCCCCGCCGAGGACCTCCTCGGTGACCCCGAGATCAAGATCGAGGGCGGCTTCGGCGGCGCCATGCAGACCTTCGACAACACGCGCCCGCTCGTCGCCGCCATGGCCCTCGGCCTGACCCGCGCGAGCCTCGACCTCACGACCGAGCTCCTCGCGAAGGCGGGCGTCACGGTCGACTGGGACCGGCCGGCATACGTGCAGTCGTATGCCGCGGCGCGGCTCCTGCAGATGGAGGCCGACTACGAGGCCGCGCACGCCCTGACGATGCGCGCTGCGTGGATGGCCGACAACGGCAAGCCGAACTCGATGGAGGCCTCGATGGCCAAGGCGAAGGCCGGGCGCACCTGCGTCAACGTCTCGCTCGCCTGCGTCGAGCTCGCCGGTGCGACGGGCTACGCCGAGCGCGAGCTGCTCGAGAAGTGGGCGCGCGACTCCAAGATCCTCGACATCTTCGAGGGGACCCAGCAGATCCAGCTGCTCGTCGTGGCGCGGCGGCTGCTCGGGATGAGCTCGAGCCAGCTCAAGTAACCGGGGTCAGCGGCGGCGGCGGCGGCGCCCGACGGCGTCAGCGGCGGCGGCGTTCGCGCTGCCGCTGCACCCACGGGATACCGATCGCGAGCATTGCGAGGGCCAGCGCGACAGCGGCCGTGAGCAGTCCGCACAGCACGGCGAACCCGACCTTGATGATCCCCTCCCAGACGAGGTGGTCGTACGCGAGGTCGGGTTCGTTCTGCGTCCCCGTCCAGAAGCCGAGGACGAACGCCAGCGCGGTGAGCACCATGAGGCCCAGCGACACCCCGGCGCTCCTCGCGACGCGCCCCGCGTCGAGCGGGACCTCAGCGTGCTCCTCCTCGTCGACCCGGTGGGCGAACGTCTCGAAGACGTCCGGCATCGGTCGGGTGGGGCGGCGCTTGGGCATCCGCGAAGCATAGGCCCGGCCCCTGCGCGTTTCCGGTACGTCGGGCCGGTGTGCCCGGTGCGCCCGGTGCGCCCGGCGTGCGCGTGGCGCTGGTTCTGCCCTCGTGCGTGCCGCTGCGGCGGTACCTTGCCGTCGTGACGACTGGTTTCACCGACGAGCGCGTGCGCGCGTGGGTCGCGGCGGCTCCGCTGCGCTGGCCCCGCTGGGTGCTCGCCGGTCTGTGGGTCGCGGCCTTCGTGGTGTCGTCGATGAGCGACACGGCACCGTGCAGCACCGCCTCCCCCTGCGGACCCGAACCGGACTTCTCGGTGGCGCTCGTGCTCTGCCTCGGGGCGCTCGCGCTGCTGTGGTGGCGTCCGTTCGTGGCAGCCGGGTGCGCCGTCGTCTTCGCCGTCCTCGACCTCGCGTTCGACGACGTCGTCACCGCGAGGGTGGCCTGGCCCGTCGTGGCCCTGGCCTTCGTCGCGTATGCCGTCCACGTCCGGTCGCGCACGCAGCGCCAGCGTGACATCGCCCGGGCGGCGAGCGTCGTCCTGCCGCCGTGGCCCGCGGGCCTGCAGCGACCGTTGCGCACCGACCGTCCGCACCGGCTCATGGCGCTGGCCGCCATGGTTCTCGTCCTCGTCGCGACCGGGTCCGTCTTCGGCTACGAACGGGCGACCGGGCTCGACGCCGAGCACTCGGCGCGCAGCCGGGTGGTCGAGGGCGTCGTTCTCGGCCACGAGGACGACGAGGGCCACCAGCGGGTGCAGCTCACCGACCGCCCCGAGGGCTTCCCGGCCGTCGTCGACGTGTCGTTCGTCGACGTCCACGAGGTGGGCAGCGACGTGGCCGTCCAGGTGGACCCGCAGGACCCGTCGTGGGCCCACGCGATCGCGGAGCCGCCCGACCGCACGTGGTGGTTCACGCTCGGGCTCGGCGCGTTGCTCGTCGCCGGGCTGCTCGGCGAGCGCCTGCTCTCGGTCCGGGTGAGGCGTCGTCACCTCGAGGAGTCGTCGCACCAGGTCGGGGTGCCGGTGCGGGTGTTCACCGACGACCTCGACTTCGTGGGGATCGTCGCGACCGACTCGACCCGCGGGCTCGCGCAGTTCCCCGTCGACGAGAACCTCCGGTTGGCCCGGGCCGAGGACCGTCGCGTCGCGGCCCCGGTCGAGACCTACCTCGTCGGCGACGTCCGGCACGGGGGCTGGGCGGCGCTCGCGTCACCCACCGGCCTGCGACTGCCGATGGGAGCGATCTCGGCCCTGCCCGAGGGCACCGAGGTCGACCTCGACAGCTTCGACCGCGACCCCGAGGACGTGCGCGACTGGTCCGAGGAGGTCCCGATGGGGACGATCCCCGTCCCGCTGCCCGTCACGGTCGAGGCGCCGCTCTGGCGACGTCTCGCCGGTGCGCTGGTGGCGGTGGCGGCCGTCGCGGTCGGCACCTGGCTGCTGCGCGACGACGAGGTCGGCTTCTCCGGCATCGGTGTCGTCGTCGGGACCGGGTCGGCGATGCACTGGGGCCTGGACCAGCTGGCGCACCGGATCCGGGTGACACGCAGTGGCTTCGAGATGTCCACGGTGTTCCGCCGGATGTCGAGCCCGATGGGCGCGGTGCGCGAGGTGCGGCACGACGGCGAGGCGGCGCTCGTGGTCTTCGACGACGAGAGCGTCCTCGACATCACGCCGGGCGACGGTGACCACCGAGGGCTCGCGGCGGCCATCGAGCACGCCGTCGCCTCGGCGCCGCGGCTGCCCCGGAACGCCGTCCCCACCGCCGGGCAGCTGGCGTGGACGGCGGTGGCGTTCGGCCTCGGTGTCGTCGTCCTCGCGGGCAGCTGGCTGGTGCACTGGCTCGGCTGACCTGCACCCCGTCGGTTGTCGGTGGTGAGCCCTACGCTTCTCGTCCATGGCGTCCGTCGAGCGACCTCCTGTGCCCGTGGAGTGGATCGAGCGGTTGTCGGCGATCGTCGGCGCGTTCCCCGAGGTGCGTGAGCACGACGCATGGATCGGCATGGCGTGGAAGGTCCGGTCGGCCACCATCGCCCACGTCTTCGGCGGCGAGGACCAGCTGTTCCGGATCACCTTCCGCGCCGACCCCGACGAGGTCATGGCGTTCGAGCACATGGGCGAGCCCTACTTCAAGGCGGGATGGGGCGGCAACGTCGTCGGGCTCGTCCTCGACGACGGCACGGACTGGGACGAGGTGGCCGAGCTCCTCACCGACTCGTACTGCATCCAGGCCCCGCCCTCGCTCGCCGACCAGGTCTCGCGCCCGGCTCTGTGACGGTCAGCCGTCCCCTCCGGCGGACGGCCCACGTCAGTCTGCTGGAGACGTGTCTTTGCTCCACGACCCGACGCCAGGAGACGGATCCACCTCGTGTCCGGCGAGGACGTGTCTGTGCTCCACGACCGACGCAAGGAGACGGATCCACGTCGTGTCCGGTGAGGACGTGTCTTTGCTGCACGACCCGGAGCAAAGACACCCCCCATCGCCTCACCTCCCGACGCAAATGGGGGTGTCTTTGCGCCCTGTGACGGAGCAAAGACACCTCCCGACGCAAATGGGGGTGTTTTTGCGCCCTGTGACGGAGCAAAGACACGTCTCCGACAGGGGTGGGGTGTGCGGGCCCGGTCAGCCGAACCGGAGCTCGTCTCCCACCCGGATGGTCCCCGAGCCCAGGAGTCGGAACACGGTGCCACCGCGGCCGTGCAGTGCCTTCATCGCGCCCGGTCCCAGCTCGTCGTCGAGGAGTCGGCACGGCGCAGCGATCCGGACGACCTCGAGCTCGACCTCGCCGACGTGCATCCGCTCACCGGGTCGCATCGGCAGCGGCCCGTGGGTCACCGTGAGGTTGCGGCGGGTCAGCCCCGGCGGGACCTCGCGGCCCAGCTCGCGTGCGGCCGCCTCCAGCTCGTCGAGCGCCTGCACCGTGACGTGTCGGTGGCGGCTCCCGTGGTAGCGGTCGCCGACGAGCCCTCCACCGGCCTCGGCCTCGACCGAGTCCACCGACTTCGTGGGCAGGCGACGGCCGGGCGCGATGTGGATCGCGTGCACCCGGGCCGTCATGACACCAGCACCCACCCGAGCCACGCGGCGCCGACTCCCAGACCCAGGCTCAGGAGGACGTTGACCACGGCGTCGCGCGGGCGCTCGTCGCCGAAGGCGTCCTGCAGCTCCAGCGCGAGCGTCGAGAACGTCGTGAAGGCCCCGCAGAACCCGGTCCCGACCAGGGCGAGGAGCGACCCGTCGACGCCGGCCGACACGGTGACGCCGAGGACGAAGGACCCGACCACGTTGACGGCGAGCGTCCCGGCTGTCGGCGTCGCGCCCCACCTCTGTCGCAGCCAGTGGTTCACGAGGTAGCGGAGGGGTGCCCCCACCGCGGCGCCGAGTGCGACGAGCAGTGCCGTCACGCCGTCATCCTCCAGATCCGTTGTCCCACAATGGATCCGAGCGTCACTGCCAGAACGCCACCGAGGAAGGACGCCAGCACGTAGGCCCCAGCCTCCCCGCCGTGCCCGGTCTCGAGCAGGGTGACGACGTCGACCGCGAACGCCGAGAAGGTCGTCCACCCACCCAGCGCCCCGACGCCCACGACCGGCCGCGCCAGCCGGTGGGCCCCGGGCCGGTCCAGCAGGAAGGCCACGAGCAGCCCCATGGCCAGCGCCCCGGTGAGGTTGACGACGAGCGTCGACCACGGGAACGAGCCGACAGGGTGCGGCAGCGCCAGCCCCACGGCATACCGGCCGAGAGAGCCCACGACGCCACCGGCGGCGATCCCGAGGAGGAGCGTCGCATCCGGCTGTGCCGCAGGGCTGCCCACGTCAGCGGCGGATGGTCTCGAGGTACTCGGCGATGCGCCCGATGGCCTCGGTGAGGACCTCGGTGTCGGGCAGTGTGACGAGGCGGAAGTGGTCCGGCTCGAACCAGTTGAAGCCCGTGCCGTGCGTCACGAGGATCTTCTTGGCGCGCAGCAGGTCGATGACGAACTGCTGGTCGTCCTGGATGGCGTACATCTCCGGGTCGAGCCGCGGGAAGCAGTAGAGCGCGCCGTGCGGCTCGACCGACGTCACGCCCGGGATCTCGTTGAGCAGCCGGTTGGCGAGCTTGATCTGCTCGTAGAACCGCCCGCCCGGCACGATGAGCTCGTTGATCGACTGGTAGCCACCCAGGGCGGTCTGGATCGCGTGCTGCGCAGGGACGTTGGCGCACATGCGCATGTTGGCGAGCAGGGTCAGGCCCTCGAGGAAGTCCTCGGCCATGTGCTTCGGCCCCGACACCATGACCCAGCCGGCGCGGTAGCCGCACACCCGGTAGGCCTTTGACAGCCCGCTGAAGGTCAGGCAGAGGACGTCGTCCTCGGCGAACGTCGCGACGTGGTGGTGCACCGGCGTCACGGCTTCGTCGGCGTAGAGGATCTTCTCGTAGATCTCGTCGGCCATGAGGACGAGGTGGTGCCGGCGGGCGATGTCGACGAGCCCGCGGACGATCTCCTCCGAGTAGACCGCGCCGGTCGGGTTGTTGGGGTTGATGACGACGAGCGCGTGGGTGTTCTCGGTGATCTTGGACTCGATGTCGTCGAGGTCGGGGTTCCAGCCGTTCGACTCGTCACACCGGTAGTGCACGGGCGTCCCGCCGGACAGCGACACGGCGCCGGTCCACAGCGGGTAGTCGGGCGCGGGGATGAGGATCTCGTTGCCGTCGTCGACGAACGCCTGGAGCACCATCGAGATGAGCTCGGAGACGCCGTTGCCGATGTAGACGTCGTCGACGGTCGTCTCGGTGAGGCCGCGCGCCTGGTAGTACTGCGCGACCGCGGTCCTCGCCGAGTAGATGCCGCGCGAGTCGCTGTAGCCCTGCGCGTCCGGCAGGTTGTGCACCATGTCGGCGACGATCGCCTCGGGAGCCTCGAACCCGAACGGCGCCGTGTTGCCGATGTTGAGCTTGAGGATCTTGTGCCCCTCGGCCTCGAGCCGCTGGGCCTCGACGAGGATCGGCCCCCTGACGTCGTAGCGGACGTGCTGGAGCTTCTTGCTCTGGACGATCGGGCGCATGTCCGCATGCTTCCAGACGCGGTATGCCGCGTGCGCGCAGGTTTCGTCGTGGGCGTGGCTCGAGCCGCCGGCTCAGCTGAAGAAGTGCACCGACTCCGTGATGCTCGAGGTCCCGCTGACCCGAGCGGTGTAGCCGGAGTCCTCGTAGGCCGTGGCCAGGCTCGCGCAGTCACTGCCACCGTTGCTGGCGCTCAGTGACCGCTTGGGTCCCCGAGTGGCGTTGTCGGGGGTCAGGGTCGCCGAGATGGACCGGCCCGGGTGGGCGACGACGCAGAAGCGGTCGGCACCGTCGTCGTAGCCATAGCCACCGGCGGCGATCTGGAGGTCGAACGAGTTCGCGAGCGCCTGCGGCGCCATCGCCACCGTCAGGGCGAGCGCGGCACCTGCGCCGGCGATCGCGGCGGTGGTCCTTCGGGCTTGGATCTTCACGAGATGCTCCTCGTGGGTCGGCCGAGATCGCCTCGCCCCCCCATGGGATGAGCGTCCCCCCTTGCCGGCCCGTGACGACCGTATCCGCAGCGGCCCGGGCCCGCATGTCGAGCGAGAAGTGTGCCCCCTCGCACCGCTCAGGTGGACCCGACGACGGTCGTGACCACCGTCGTCACCGACGGGGTCCTCGGGGTCGACGAGAAGCCGAACCGGCAGGGCGGGTCGATGTCGGCGAGCCCGCCCAGCGGCGCCCCGTCCACCTCGCCGGACATCGCTGTCACGCGTCGGAGGTCGGTCGCGCCGTAGAACTCCTGCCGTCCCTCCAGTGCGGTCCCGACCGTCCGCACACCCGGCAGGACCAGCCGCGCGACCGGCGAGACGATGCGGGCCCAGGCCGGGCTGGCGCCCAAGGGGCGGGGCACGGCGCGCAGGAGCCAGCCCAACGGCATACGGGATCCGACCGTCAGGTCGAGCGAGAGCGACTCGGAGCGCACGCTCCAGGACGACCCGGAGACGGTGCAGGACACCGGCTCCACGCGCACCTCGTCGAACTCGTAGGTGGAGGTGACGTAGCCGGCGACGACGTCGTCGGGCGCGAGCAGGACCCGGTGCCCGTCGGCGGTCTCGACCATGACGTCGGCGAAGGCGCCGAAGGGCGTGGTGTGCCAGCGGCCGACGACGACGCGGGTGCCGGAGGTCGAGCCGACGCCGGCGATGTGGCCCCGGAAGCGGTCACGCAGGCGGGTCACGGACGAGGTGAGTCCGTCGGTGCGGCGCGCACGAGCATGACGGGCGAGGTGGCGGTCTCGAGGACCTTCTGGCTCTGCGAGCCCAGCAGCATCCCGGCGAAGCCGCCGCGCCCGCGCGTGCCCATGACGACCAGCCCGGCGTCGGCGGAGCGCTCGGCGAGGACCTTGGCCGGGTTGCCCCGCACCACCTCGACGGTGCAGTCGACGCCGGGGTGCTGGGCGCGCAGCGGCTCGACGACCCGGTCGGCGACCGCGCGGTACTTCGTCTCGATGTCGTTCCAGGCCGGCGTGCCGGGGGTGGTGACGACGAGGCCGTCGACGACCTCGACGTTCCACGTGGTGACGGCGACGAGCGGGGCCTTGCGCAGGTCGGCGATCCAGAAGGCGCGCTCGGCGGCGGCGGCGCTGTGGCTCGATCCGTCGATGCCGACGACCACCGGGCCCTCGGAGTCGACCCGGGCCCCCTGCGGGACGATGACGACGGGGCAGGACGAGTGCATGGCGGCGGCAAGGGACGAACGCCCCAGCCCGAGCCGCTGGAGGGTGCTCGCGCGTGCCGCCCCGACCACGACGAGGCGCGCCGTGCGGGACGCGTCGACGAGCGCCTGCTCGGGACGGGAGAACGGCAGGCTGCCGGTCACCGCGACGTCGGGCCAGCGCTCGCGCGCGCTGGCCAGCGTCTCGTCGAGGAGGCTGGCGTTGCCGATGTCGCCCTCGGGGCCCATCGAGATCGAGTTGCCGGCAACGGGGTCGATCGCGGACAGCTCGGCGCCGAGGTCGTGCGCGTGGAGGATGTGCAGCGGACTTCCGGACCTCTGGGCCGAGCTGCCCGCCCAGGTGAGGCACTCCGCATCGCGGTCGCTGTTCCCGATCCCCACGACGACTGCACCGTCGGGGATGGCGTCACCCTCGCTCGCGTCCATGCCGCGACCCTACCCACGCCCGAGGGGCGAGGAGTAGGTTCGGCCATCCACGCCGCCGTGAGAAGGGGACTCGATGTCCAGCAGTGCCGACCCGACGCTCTCGCACGCCGCCGGCCGCACCGAGCCGGCGCTGCTCGAGCAGACCATCGGGGCCAACCTCGACGCGACGATCGCTCGGCACGGGGACCGCGAGGCGCTCGTCGACCGCGCCCAGGAACTGCGGTGGACGTATGCCGTCTTCGGCGAGCAGGTGGACCGTCTCGCGAAGGCGCTCCTCGCCGCGGGGTTCGCGAAGGGCGACCGGGTGGGCATCTGGGCGCCGAACTGCGCCGAGTGGACCGTCGTGCAGTACGCCACCGCCAAGGTGGGCGTCATCCTCGTCAACATCAACCCGGCATACCGCTCGCACGAGCTCGGCTACGTCCTCACCCAGGCCGGCATACGCGGTCTGTTCACGGCACCGTCGTTCAAGACCTCGGACTACGTGGCGATGATCGAGGAGGTCCGCGCCGACTGCCCCGACCTCGAGCAGGTCTGGGTCCTCGGGCAGGACAGCTGGGCCGACCTGCTCGCCGGGGGCGAGGGCGTGGGCGACGAGCAGCTGAGGGAGGCGGCCGACGCGCTGTCGCCGCACGACCCCATCAACATCCAGTACACGTCGGGCACGACCGGGTTCCCCAAGGGCGCGACCCTGAGCCACCACAACATCCTCAACAACGGCTACCTCGTCGGCGAGGTCTGCCGCTACACCGAGGAGGACCGGATCTGCATCCCGGTGCCCTTCTACCACTGCTTCGGCATGGTCATGGGCAACCTCGCGGCGACGACCCACGGGGCCTGCATGGTCATCCCGGCGCCGGGGTTCGACCCCGCCCTGACGCTGGCCGCGACCGCCGAGGAGCGCTGCACCAGCCTCTACGGCGTGCCGACGATGTTCGTCGCGGAGTGGGCGCTGCCGACCTTCGGCGACTACGACCTCAGCTCGGTGCGCACCGGGATCATGGCGGGCTCGCCGTGCCCGGCGGAGCTCATGAAGAAGCTCATCGCGGCCGGCATCGACGAGATGACGATCGCCTACGGCATGACCGAGACCTCGCCGGTGTCGACGCAGACCCGCACCGACGACGAGTTCGACCGCAAGGTCGGCACCGTCGGGCAGGTGGCGCCGCACCTCGAGGTCAAGGTCGTCGACCCCGTGACGCTCGAGACGCTGCCCCGCGGTGAGGCCGGCGAGTTCTGGACCAAGGGCTACTCGGTGATGCTCGGCTACTGGGGACAGGACGAGAAGACCGCCGAGGCGATCGTCGACGGCTGGATGCGCACGGGGGACCTCGCCGTCATGGACCAGGACGGTTACCTCCAGATCACCGGCCGGATCAAGGACATGGTCATCCGCGGGGGCGAGAACATCTACCCGCGCGAGATCGAGGAGTTCCTCTACACGCACCCGGACGTCGTCGACGCGCAGGTGGTCGGGGTCCCCGACCAGAGGTACGGCGAGGAGCTCGCCGCGTGGATCCGGATGCGCGAAGGAGCCGAGCCGCTCACCGCGGAGTCGTTGCGGGAGTACGCCACCGGCAAGCTCGCGCACTACAAGATCCCGCGCTACGTGCGCATCGTCGAGGACTTCCCGATGACGGTCACCGGCAAGGTCCGCAAGGTCGAGATGCGCGAGATCACGGCCGACGAGCTGGGCCTCGACCCGGGGGCCCCAGCCGGGGCGTGACCGCCACCCCATCCGTGCAGGTCCGACGGTAGTTTGGGGTCGAGCGGGTGCCGCCGCACCCGACGACGACGTCAGGAGCAGTCACCGTGAAGTACCTCATCGGCGCCCTTGTGATCCTTGCCCTCCTCTTCCTCGTGTGGTGGATCATCTCCCGCGGCAAGCAGCGCCAGCTCGACGAGCAGCGGGCCGAGGCCGCCCGCATCCGGGCCGGCGCCCAGGAGCGGACGGCCGCCCTCCAGGGCCAGGAGACCTTCGCCCAGCAGTCGACCGAGCGCGCCGACCTCGCGCGGCGGGAGGCCGAGGAGCGCGCCCGTCAGGCCGAGGAGAGTGCCCGCGAGGCGCAGCGCGTCGAGGAGGAGGCCCGTCGTCACCAGGCAGACCTCGAGCGTGGACGGCTCGAGCGGGACGCCGAGCTCCGTCGCGCCGACGAGCTCGACCCCGACGTCGAGCTCGACAAGAACGACCCGCGACCGCTGCCCGAGGACCTCGACGACGACGTGCGGCCCCTCGACGAGACCCGTGTCCACGCGCCCGTGTCCGCCGAGGCTCCTGCGGCGACGTCGGCCGGGACCTCGACCGGTGCGCCCGCGGACTCCGAGACCGTCGGTGACGTCGAGACGGTCGGTGACTCCGAGGCGGTCGGTGACTCCGAGACGGTCGCCGACTCGGTCACCACGCCAGACTCGCAGGAGCAGGGCCGCACCGAGCACGGCTGGGGGACCGGTGCCGCCGCCGCCGGCGCCGGCGCCGCCGCTGCCGGCAGTGCGTATGCCGCGACCCGCGGCAACGAGCCCGACGACGCCTCCGCGCGTCTCGCCTCCGGAGTCGACTACAGCGACAACGGGGCCGAGCACCAGGAGGCCTTCGGTGACAGGGACGGCGACGCCGACCGCACCGGTGCCGTGCACCACGACGCCTACTCCACCGGTGCCGCGGACCAGGGCGCCCACCACCACGACGACGAGCCGGTCACCCGCGAGTGGACGCCCGTCGACACCAGCCGCGAAGCGGACCAGGCCACGGACTCCGTCTCCGACGGCGTCCAGGGCGACGAACGAGCACAGGAGACGACGATGTCCGACGAAGAGCTGTTCGGCGCGAAGGCCGTGCCGAACGACGTGGCCGATGCTGGCCGGACCAGTGAGGACCGAGACCTGCGTGACGACGAGTCGCGCGACGGCGATCCGCGCGATGGCGACTCGCGCGACGGTGACTCGCGTGATGACGCTGTCGCCGACGACACGACGACCTCGGGTGCGAGCGACGGCGATGCCGAGATGACGATCATCGGCGACGTCGAGGACTACGCCTCGACCGAGCCGCTGCCCGCCGACGAGCAGACCCCCGGCACGTCGCCGGACCCCTCGGAGGCCTCGGCCGCGCGTGACCTGGGCGGTTCGGGGGACGACCTCGCGGGGCGCGAGTCGACCGACCTCGACGACTCCGGTGACCGCGAGACCGCGGAGTCGGGCCGCACCGGCTCCCACGCAGTGGACGCGGACTCGCTCGCCGACAGCGCGGAGTCGCACTCCGGTGCGACCACCGTCGACGAGCCGACCACCGAGGAGACCTGGGACGACGAGACCTCAGGTGGGGACAGCGACACCCGGGACAACGGGTCCCGCGACTCGGACGCCGGGCGCACCGGCGAGTGGGGCGGTGCCGCCTCCACGGGTGCCGCGGCCGGTGCCGGCGGTGCTGCCGCCACCTCGGACTCCGGGACGTCGGACTCCGACGTCTCCGACGCCGACCGCTCCGCCGACGCCGACCGCACGGACAACGCCGACGCCGACCGCACGGACAACGCCGACGCCGACCGCACGGCCGACGCCGGTGGCGACGAGGGCGACGCGAGCCACTGGCCCGACGGGACCGACCGGATCAACACGACCGAGGACGGCACCGACGAGCCCGGCACCGACGAGTCCGGTACCGCCACGGGCGAGCCTCGCGGCGGCGACGAGGACCAGGGCGGCCAGGACGGCGCCGCGTCCGGGGGTGGCGGCTCGTCGCGCCGGATCTCGGCGATGGACGAGATCCGTGACGGTGGCTTCGGCGTCGGCTCGGCGGCCCCCTTCGAGGACCGGGCGCAGCCGCTCGACCACCCGGTGCAGGCCTACCGCGACACGATGACGTACCGGACGCCGGACGCCGAGGGCTACGACTCGGCCGAGCCGGACGTGTGGTTCTACGACGAGGACGCCGCCCGCCGAGCGGGCTTCAACCCCTCGCAGGGCTGACCCTCACAGACGACGACGCCCCGCCGGTCTCGACCGGCGGGGCGTCGTCATGTCGTGAGTGCGGCCACAGGCCGGCGAGAACGACCTCACCAGTGGCCCCCGCGACGGCGGTCGAGCTCCTCGTCCACGGCCGGGCTCGACTCCGTGGCGTCGACCGCCACGTGGTGCTCGAGGGGGAAGCCCGGCGTGTCCGCGGACGGCTCCTCGGCCCAGGAAGGCGACTGACCGGCATACGCGTCGGTCGTGCGGGCGGCCGGGACGTCACTCCCGTCGCGCCATCCGGCGCCACCGAGGCGGCTGAGCGGGACGGTCTGGTCGATGCCCGCCTCGACGGCGGACTCGTCGGCGCCGAAGGTGACGTCGCTGCGCCCGTGCCCGCCGGTCTCGGTCACCTCGGGCGCGCCGTAGCCGTGGTGCGCGGGCGCGCTGGCGTCGTCACGGTGGCGCAGGACCCACACGAAGGCAGCGACGACGACGACGAGAGCGGCCGCCCCGACCAGCCACAGCAACGAGTTCTCCATGGGCACGACCGTAGTGGGGCTCGCGACGGCGAGGGGAGTTGGCGGCCGCGGAACGCCGCCACGCCGTCGTGGCAGTCACACCACAGGCGCGTGACCGCCCGCGGCTAGTAGGTTCGCGTTCGTATCTGTCCCGGACCCAGGAGGTCGAGTCGTGCGCATCGGTGTGCCGTTGGAGTCGTTGGCGGGTGAGACCCGGGTCGCGGCGACCCCCAGGACCGTCGAGCAGCTGATCGACCTCGGGTATGCCGTGTTCGTCGAGTCCGGTGCCGGTCACCTCTCGACCTTCGAGGACCCGGCCTACGTCGCGGCCGGCGCCGACATCGTCGGCGGGGACGTCTGGAACACCGACGTCATCCTCAAGATCAACGCGCCCTCCGAGACCGAGGTCGCCCGGCTGCGGGCCGGCCAGACGGTCGTGAGCCTGCTGTCCCCGGCGCTCCGGCCCGAGCTCGTCGCCGCCCTCGCCGAGCGTGGCGTGACGGCGCTCGCGATGGATGCCGTGCCGCGCATCTCGCGCGCCCAGTCGCTCGACGTGCTGTCGTCGATGGCCAACATCGGTGGCTACCGCGCCGTGATCGAGGCGGCCCACGAGTTCGGCTCCCTGTTCACCGGGCAGGTCACGGCCGCCGGCAAGGTGCCGCCCGCCAAGGTCCTCGTCGTCGGTGCCGGTGTGGCCGGGCTGTCCGCGATCGGCACGGCCGGCTCGCTCGGTGCCGTCGTCCGGGCGTTCGACGCGCGCAGCGAGGTCGCCGAGCAGGTCGAGTCGATGGGCGCCCAGTTCCTCCGGATCGACGTCGAGGACACCGGCCCGTCGGCCGACGGCTACGCCAAGGAGACGGGGGAGGACTTCAACGCCAAGGCCGCGGAGCTGTATGCCGCGCAGGCGGCGGACGTGGACATCGTCATCACCACCGCGCTCATCCCGGGGCGCCCGGCGCCACGGCTGCTCGACGAGGCCATGGTCGCGTCGATGAAGCCGGGCTCGGTCATCGTCGACATGGCCGCGGCCAACGGTGGCAACGTCGCCGGCTCCGTCGCGGACCAGAAGGTCGTCACCGCGAACGGCGTGACGATCCTGGGCTACACCGACCTGCCCGCCCGGCTCCCCACCCAGGCCTCGCAGCTGTTCGGGACCAACCTCGTCAACCTGCTCAAGCTCGTCACGCCCGAGAAGGACGGCCAGCTCACCCTCGATCTCGACGACCCCGTGCAGCGCGGGATGACCGTGGTACGTGAGGGGGAGGTGCTGTGGCCCCCACCCCCGGTGCAGGTGTCGGCGGCTCCCGCTGCGGGTGCTGGTGCTGCAGCTGCCGCCGGAGCTGTGGGCGCCGCGGGTGCCAAGGAGCCGGCCAAACTGCGCGACCCGCGCCTCAAGTACCTCTGGATGGCGGTCGGGGCGCTCGTCTTCGCGCTCGTCGCATCGGCGTCGCCCGCGGTGTTCCTCGGGCACTTCACCGTGTTCGCGCTCGCGGTCATCGTCGGGTTCTACGTGATCTCCAACGTGTCGCACGCCCTGCACACGCCGCTCATGGCCGAGACCAACGCCATCAGCGGAATCATCGTCGTCGGGGGTCTGCTGCAGATCGACTCCGACAACCTTCTCGTCAAGACGCTCGGGTTCCTGGCGATCCTCGTCGCCAGCATCAACATCTTCGGAGGCTTCGCAGTGACCGGCCGCATGCTCGAGATGTTCCGGAAGGACTGAGGCGACGATGACATCCAACGTGGTCTCTGCGGCATACATCGTCTCTGCCGTGTTCTTCGTCCTCTCCCTCGCGGGCCTGAGCAAGCACGAGTCGGCCAAGGAGGGCAACGCCTACGGCGTGACCGGCATGGTCATCGCCCTCGGCGCCACCATCTGGCTGGTGCTGTCGCGGTCCGAGCACGCCCTCGTGACACTGCTGCTCATCGCGCTGGCCATGGGCATCGGTGCCGCGATCGGGCTGTGGCGGGCTCGCAAGGTCGAGATGACCCAGATGCCCGAGCTCGTCGCGATGCTGCACTCGTTCGTGGGTCTCGCGGCCGTGCTCGTCGGTCTCAACAGCCACCTCACCGTCGGCGACGCGTCGGACACGATCCACTCGGTCGAGGTCTTCCTCGGGGTGTTCATCGGCGCCGTGACGCTCACCGGCTCGATCGTCGCGTTCCTCAAGCTGTCCGCGCGCATCCCGTCGACCCCGCTCATGTTGCCGGCGCGGCACTGGCTCAACCTCGCGGCGCTCGTGGTGTCGGCGCTGCTGCTGCTGTGGTTCGTCCAGTCGCACTCGGTGCTGCCCCTCATCCTCATGACCCTCATCGCGCTGGCGTTCGGGTGGCACCTCGTGGCCTCGATCGGCGGCGGTGACATGCCCGTCGTCGTGTCGATGCTCAACTCGTACTCCGGCTGGGCAGCGGCCGCTGCGGGCTTCATGCTCGGCAACGACCTGCTCATCGTCACCGGTGCGCTCGTCGGTGCCTCCGGTGCGATCCTGTCGTGGATCATGTGCCGGGCGATGAACCGCTCGTTCGTGTCCGTCATCGCCGGCGGGTTCGGCCAGGAGGTCTCGCTCGCCGACGACAGGGACTACGGCGAGCACCGCGAGATCACCGCCGAGGCCGCCGCCGACCTGCTGCGCGACGCGTCGTCGGTCATCATCACGCCGGGCTACGGCATGGCCGTCGCGCAGGCGCAGTATCCCGTCGCGGAGCTCACGAAGCGGTTGCGCGACAGGGGAGTCGACGTCCGGTTCGGGATCCACCCGGTCGCGGGACGCCTCCCCGGCCACATGAACGTGCTCCTCGCGGAGGCCAAGGTGCCCTACGACATCGTGCTCGAGATGGACGAGGTCAACGACGACTTCCCGTCGACCGACGTCGTGCTCGTCATCGGCGCCAACGACACCGTGAACCCGGCCGCTGCCGAGGACCCGACGTCGCCCATCGCGGGCATGCCGGTGCTCCAGGTGTGGAACGCGCACGACGTCATCGTCTTCAAGCGGTCGATGGCCACGGGGTATGCCGGTGTGCAGAACCCGCTGTTCTTCCGGGAGAACTCGCAGATGCTCTTCGGCGACGCCAAGCAGCGCGTCGACGACATCCTCACCGCCCTCTGACCCCAGCTTGTTGCTGCCGGCGCCGCGCCGGGTCAGTCGAGGTAGTACGACACGCCGCAGCCGCACCCCGGCGCTCGGCATGTCGTACTACCTCGACCGCGGCTGGGGATAAGTCGCCGGTGAGATCGTGCTGCTCGGCGATGCTCCATCCCATGACGGAGCTGCCGGCACCCCTCGCCGAGGGGCCGTTCTCGACGAGGCAGGCGCGCGCCCACGGGGTGCGTCCCCGGCTTCTGCGCGACCCCGGGCTCGTCGTGGTCACTCACGGCTCCCGCACACTCAGAGCACCTGAGGGCCTCGCCGAGCGAGCGCAGGCATTCCTCGTCGCCATGCACGGCGAGGTGGCCCTGTCGCACGTCTCGGCGGCGCAGCTCTGGGGGCTCCCGCTCCCCAGAGCCCTCCAGGAGCAGCAAGACCTCGACGTCATCTGCGCGTCCGGCGCCGGCCCGGTCAAACGCGCTGGCTGCATCGGTCACCGCGGGCTGGGGGTGCGCTCGACCGTGTCCAGGACAGGTGTGCGGGTGACAGGACTCGCTGACACCTGGGTGGATCTCGGCGAGGTGGTCGGGCGAGGCCTCACCCTGGACGACCTCGTCGTGGCCGGGGATGTCGCGGCGCGCATGCTCGACCCGTCGAAGGGTGGAAGCAGCGGGGTCCCGATGCTCGCGACCGCCCTTCGTGCCCGGGTCAGGCCGCGCGGCAAGGTGCTGCTCACCCAGGCGCTGCCGCTCATCTCGCCCCGATCGAAGTCGCCCATGGAGACGCGTGCTCGGCTCGTGTTCGCTCGGGGTGGGCTCCCCGCTCCTGAGCTCAATGCCGCGATCCACTTCGACGCCGACCGCGAGGGCGACGGCGCCGGCGGCTGGATGCTCGAGGGGGACTTCGTGTGGCGCGCGCAGCGGGTCGTGGCGGAGTACCAGGGTGAGCACCACGCAACGATCGGCCAGCGCGCGACCGATGTGACCCGGCGGCACCTGGCCGAGGACGAAGGGTGGACGTTCGTCGAGATCTTCGCCGGCGACGTCTTCGGCCGGGCGAAGCGGATCGCCATGCTGCGGCGGCTGGGGACTGCGCTCGGGGTGGACGAGTCCGGACTCGAACTCGCCTGAAAACAGGTCGAGATAGCACGACACGCCGCTGCCGGAGCCCGGGTGCGGCGTGTCGTACTACCTCGACCGGAGGAGTGGCGCCGGCGGGTTTAGGTCGAGGTCATGCTGGGGACCTCGCCCTCGCGGGCCTCCCCGGCGAGCCGCGACTTGCGGTACCCGTAGACGAAGTAGATGAGGAACCCGAGCGCCATCCAGATGATGAAGCGGATCCACGTCTCCACAGGCAGCGTGAACATGAGGTAGGCGCAGATCACGGCGGACAGCCACGGCAGCCACGGGCTGAACGGCACCCGGAAGGCGCGCTGGAAGTCGGGGCGCCGCTTGCGCAGCACGGGCACGGCGATCGACACGAGGAAGAACGCCGTGAGGGTGCCGATGTTGATCATGAACTCGAGCTTGCCGACCGGCGTCACCGCCGCCACGATCGCGACGAGGATGCCCAGGCCGACGGTGATCTTGAGCGGCGTGCCGGTGCGGCGGTTGACCTTGCCCAGCCCTGACGGCAGCAACCAGTCGCGCGACATGGCGAAGACGACGCGCGAGGACCCGATGAGCAGGGTCATGACCACCGTCGTGAGGCCGGCGACGGCGCCTGCCGAGATGAGCGTCGCGTAGCCGGGCTTGCCCACCTGCTCGAACGCGCCGGCGAGCGACCCGGCCGCCTCGAGCTTGTCGTACTTCACCATGCCGGTGAGGACGAGTGCGGTGGCGCAGTAGAGGACGGTGCAGATGACGAGCGAGCCCAGGATGCCGCGGGGGAGGTCGCGCGCCGGGTTCTTGGCCTCCTCGGCCGTCGTCGCGACGACGTCGAACCCGATGTAGGCGAAGAAGACGAGCGAGGCCGCGGCGAAGATGCCCGAGATGCCGAACGCCGACGGCGCGAACCCGAAGAGGTACTCGATGAGCGGCTGCTCCATCGTCGAGCCGCCCTTGCTCGGCACCGACGGCGGGATGAAGGGGCTGTAGTTCGAGGTCTTGATGTAGGACAGCCCCGCGAAGATCACGAAGAGGACGATGAAGATCTTGAGCGCGACGAGCGCCATGTTGACCCGCAGCGACTCCTTGATGCCGACCGAGACGAGCGCGGTGAGCAGGAGGACGAGGCAGAACGCCGGCAGGTCGAACGACGAGCCGTAGGCGATCGACTCGGGGATCGTGATCCCGAGGTGGTCGAGGAAGATGCCGAGGTAGGCCGACCAGCCCTGTGCCACAACGGATGCGCCGAGCAACAGCTCCAGCAGCAGGTCCCAGCCGATGATCCAGGCGACGAGCTCGCCGAGCGACGCGTACGAGAACGTGTAGGCCGACCCCGACACGGGGATCGACGACGCGAACTCCGCGTAGCAGAGCGCCGCCAGCGCACAGCAGATGGCGGCGACGATGAACGAGATGATGACCGCGGGGCCGGCGAGCTGGTTGGCCGCGCGGCCCGCGACGGTGAAGATGCCGGCGCCGATGACGACGCCGACACCGAACACGGTGAGGTCGAGGGCGGTGAGACGTTTCTTGAGCTGGTACTCGGGCTCGTCACCCTCGCGGATGGTCTGCTCGATGGACTTGGTCCGCATGACGCTCATCGCATTCCCTTTCGTCCGGGCCGGCGCTGGGTGCGAGGCCTGATGACGGGGATCTCACCCGTGTCCTCCAACCGAGAAGCGTGCAGCAGATCCGAGCTCCGGTAAAGGGTCTCGTGCGGAGGCGTCACGGAGCGAGACTCGCGAACCGGGTTGCGTATGCCGTCCGGCCCCGTCGCGCCCTCTCCTCGCCCGAGGTAGTCGCGCCAGCCGTGCGGGTCCTCCCAGTGGTCCTGCCAGCCGTCGTCGTACCCGCTGTCGGGGCGCGGGCCGGGGCCGCGACCGCCGCGACCACCGGGCCCGCCGCGACCTTCGTCGCCGGGCCCCTCGTCCTCGCCGTCGTCCCACCCGTCCTCGGGGTCGTGTGCAGCGGTGGACCCGAAGAGCACGGTGCAGATGGCGCGGTAGTGGCGCTCGGCGTCGGGGACGTACTCGATGTGCCCGAGTGCCTGGTCCTGACCGGCGGACTCAAGCAGGAAGGTGCCGTAGCCGATGACCCGGCCCATGATCGAGCGGTCGAAGGTCATGTCGGTGACCTTCATGAGCGGCATCATCGCGACCTTGCGGCGGACGAAGCCGTAGAAGAGCAGGAAGCGCTTGTCGGTGGCGACGAACCAGTCGTGGCGCCAGTTGAGGTAGCGCCACAGGAGGTACAGCGCGCCGGCGAACGCGGCATACCAGAAGAAGTTCGCGAGCATCGCGCCGCCGCGGGTGCGCGGGGCCTCGGCCTCGACGTAGGTCGCGAGGAAGAGCAGGCCGACGAAGAGCGCGATCGGGCGGATCTGCGAGAACCAGTGCTGGCGCACCATCGTGACGACGTTCTCGCCATCGACGAGGTAGCGCTCCAGCTCTCGATCGAGGCGCCCGGCCGCCAAGGTCAGCTCCGGGCGATCAGGGAGTCGAAGAACCGACCGATGTTGGCCACGCCGTTGGCGATGACGTCCCAGGCGCTGCCGACGATGTTGGCGGCGTCAGAGGGCGAGGTGAAGATGGCGTAGAGCAGGAAGATGACGAGCAGCCACGTGACGATCTTCTTGACCGGGGGCATGGACACGTCGACTCTCTCTCGGGTTCAGGCCTGGCGCAGGCGCGCGCGCAGACTCGACTTCGCAGCACCTCATGATGACGGACGGAGGTGTGACTGGTGTGACTCATGTGGTCTCACGGCGTGTCGTGCGCGCGCCGCTCCCGCGCCGTGCACGCCGCCGCCGCTCCCGCGCCGTGCGCGCCGCGACCGCCCCCGCGCCGTGCGTCTCGCGTCAGACGACGCCGTACAGCCGGTCTCCCGCGTCGCCGAGCCCCGGCACGATGTAGCCGAGCTCGTTGAGCTTCTCGTCGATCGACCCGGTGACGAGCTGGACGGGCACGCCGGCGTCGACGAGCGCCTCCTCGAGGTGGGCGATGCCCTCGGGCGCCGCGAGCAGCGTGACGGCGGTGATGTCGTCGGCGCCGCGCTCGAGGAGGAACTTGATGGCGTCGACCATCGAGCCGCCGGTGGCGAGCATCGGGTCGAGGACGTAGACCTGGCGCCCCGACAGGTCGTCGGGCAGGCGGTTCGCGTAGGTGATCGCCTCGAGGGTCTCCTCGTTGCGCTGCATGCCGAGGAAGCCGACCTCGGCGCTCGGCAGCAGACGCACCATGCCCTCGAGCATGCCGAGCCCGGCACGCAGGATCGGCACGATGAGCGGCTTGGGGTTGGAGAGCTTGATGCCCGTCGTCGGCGCCACCGGCGTCTCGATCTCGAACGGCTCGACCCGCACGTCGCGCGTCGCCTCGTAGGCGAGCAGCGTCATGAGCTCCTCGGCCAGCCGACGGAACGTCGGGGAGTCCGTCCGCTTGTCACGCAGGTAGGTCAGCTTGTGTGCAATGAGCGGATGGTCGGCAACGTGAACGCGCATGGGTGAAACTTAGCGTGTGTGCGCCCACCCCGGACCAGCGTCAGGTCCTCCGACCGCTCCGGTGCGCGAGGAGTATGCCGTCCCCATGCGTCGCGCCCTCGAGCTCGCCGCGCGGGCGGCCGACGACGGGGACGTACCCGTCGGTGCCGTGGTCCTGGACCCCACCGGCGCGGCCATCGGCGAGGGGCGCAACCTGCGTGAGGTCGAGGGCGACCCGACCGCGCACGCCGAGGTGGTCGCGCTGCGCGAGGCGGCACGGCATACGGGCTCGTGGCGGTTGGAGGACTGCACCCTCGTCGTGACCCTGGAGCCCTGCCCCATGTGCGCCGGCGCCGCGATGCTCGCGCGGATCTCACGGATCGTCCTCGGCGCGTGGGACCCCAAGCTCGGCGCGACCGGCTCGGTGTGGGACGTCGTGCGCGACCGGCGGGCGACGCACCGGATCGAGGTCATCGGGGGAGTCCTCGAGGACGAGGCGTCGCGCCAGCTGCTCGACTTCTTCGGGGACCGCCGGTGAGCGACCTCCTCGCCACGCTGCTCGACCAGCCGCCGTGGGTCATCCTGTCGATCGCCGGCCTCGTCGTCTTCGGCGAGTGCGCCCTGCTGGTCGGCATGGTCCTGCCGGGCGAGACCGTCGCCGTGCTCGCGGGCGCCGCGGCGGCCATCGGCCAGACCTCCCTCGCGTCCGTCTTGGTCGTCGTGCTCGCCGCGGCGATCCTCGGGGACAACGTCGGGTATGCCGTGGGGCGTCGGGCCGGCCCGCGGCTGCACCGTCGCGTCACGAACCCGGCGCGGCGCCAGCGGCTGGCCGGTGCCGAGGCGCGGCTGCGGCTGCGTGGTGGGCTGGCGGTGTTCCTCGGCCGGTGGACCCCGTTCGTCCGCTCGGTCCTGCCCTCGCTCGCCGGGATCTCGCGTATGCCGTACGCGAAGTTCCTCGCGTGGGACCTGCTGGGTGCCGGGTCGTGGGCCGTCGCCAGCGTGCTGGCCGGGTACGCGGCGGGGAGATCCTACGAGCAGGTCGTGGACTGGTTCGGGACCGCGGGTGCGGTGCTGCTCGGGGCGTTCATCATCGTCGGGGTGGCCGTGTGGAGCTGGCGGCGGACCGCGTCGGCGCGCGCCTGACGGCCGGCGACGGATCAGGGGATGCGGAGGTCACCGGCGGGGTGGACCCGCAACCAGCGGTAGCCGTATCCGTCGAGCACGACGTCGAGCGAACCGCCCTCCGTGCTGACGTCCGCGCCGGAGAGCAGGTCGGCGAGCTCGATGTCCTCCTCCTCCACCCAGTGCGAGAGGTCGAGGGTGACCGTCTGCGGCTCGGACCCGAAGTTGTGGACGGCGACGACCGCCGCCTCCCCGGTGGAGCACTCGTGGGCGAGCACCTGGGTGTTCGGCTGGTCGAGGACGGTGAAGTCGCCCCAGCCGAGCTCGGGGCAGGAGCGGTAGGTCTGCACGAGGTGTCGCATGAAGCTCCACAGCGAGTCGGGGTCCGTGCGCTGGGAGACGACGTTGACGTGCTCCGGGCCGAAGCCGCCAGGGGTGAGCCGGCGGACGAGCCGGCGTGGTGGCGCCGTCGAGAAGCCGCCGTTCCTGTCCGAGCTCCACTGCATCGGGGTGCGCACGGCCTGGCGTCCCTCGCCGGCGAGGTCCTCGCCCATGCCGATCTCCTCGCCGTAGAACAGGGTCGGTGTGCCCGGCAGTGAGAAGAGCAGGCTGTAGGCCATGCGAACCCGCCGGGGGTCTCCGCCGAGCATCGGGGGCAGGCGGCGCTTGAGGCCACGGTCGTAGATCTGCATCTCCGGGTCCGGCCCCAGGGCGTCGAAGACCTCCTGCCGCTCCTTGTCGGTCAGCTTGTCGAGGGTGAGCTCGTCGTGGTTGCGCGCGAACGTCGCCCACTGGCAGCTGCGGTGGACGGGCGGCCGGTCGAGGAGGGCCCTGGCCAGAGGTCGCGCGTCCTCGCGGGCTAGGGAGAGGTACATCTTCTGCATCCCGATGAAGTCGAACATCATGTGGAGCTCGTCGCCGGCATCGCCGCCGAAGTACTCGCGCTGCTGTGCGCGCGGGAGGTTGACCTCGCCGAGCATCACGGCGGCACCGTTGCGCCGGTTGATGAACGCGCGCAGGTCCTTGAGGTGCCGGTGGGGGCTGAGGCTCTCGGTGACGTCGTCGTTCCTGCCGCGCCCGGCCGATGCCGTTCGCGCGGTCTCGACGTCCTCGACGAAGAAGGGGACGGCGTCGACGCGGAAGCCGTCGAGTCCCAGCTCGAGCCAGTAGCCGGCGATGCGGGCGATCTCGTCGCGAACCTCCTGGTTGGCGACGTTGAGGTCGGGCTGGTGGGAGTAGAAGTGGTGGAGGTACCACTCACCGGTCCGGTCGTCCTTGGCCCAGATGGAGTCCTCCTTGTCCGGGAAGACGACCTGCGCCTTGGTGTCCGGTGGGGTGTCCGAGCGCCAGACGTACCAGTCGCGCTTGGGGGAGGAGGTGCTGCGGCGCGACTCCTTGAACCACGGGTGCTGGTCCGAGGTGTGGTTGACGAGGAGGTCGGCGATGACCCGCAGGCCGCGGTCGTGAGCCGTGCGGATCACCTCGACGAGGTCACCGGCGGTCCCCACCCGTGGGTCCACGCCGTAGAAGTCCGCGACGTCGTAGCCGTCGTCCTTCTGCGGGCTCGGGTAGAAGGGCATGAGCCAGATGCAGGTGGCACCGAGCTCGGCGATGTAGTCCAGCCGCTCGGCGAGGCCCTGGAGGTCGCCGATGCCGTCGCCGTCGGAGTCGTAGAAGGTCTCGATGTCGAGGCAGTAGATGACCGCGCTCTTCCACCACTGGTCGCTCGTGTCGGTGATGCGCATGCGGGTTCTCCTCAGGATTGGGCCGGTGCCGGCGTGAGCAGCCGAGGCAGCACCTCGGCGCCGAACGTGTCGAGAAAGGTCGACTGCTGCTGGCCCACGTGGTGCAGGTAGATGTCGTCGAAGCCGAGGGAGGCGAGGTGCCGCAGCCGGTCGCGGTGCTCGCCGAGATCCGAGGAGACCTGGACCGCACCGCGGACGGCCTCGCTGGTGACCTGCTCGCCGATGGCGTCGAAGGCCTCGGCCGTCTCGGTGTCCCACGCGACGGGGGCGCCGATGACGTTGCTCCGCCACTGGTCGACGGCGATCGCCTCGGCCTCCTGCTCGGACTCGGCCCAGCTGAGGTGGACCTGCAGCGAGAGCTCGCCGCGCCCACCCGCCCCGCGGTAGGCGTCGACGACGCGGCGGAGCTGGTCCTCCGGCTGGACGATGGTGATGAGGCCGTCGGCCCAGGCGGCGACGCGCTCGGCACTCTCGACGGAGACGACGGGTGCGAGCAGCTTCGGCGCCCGCTCCGGCAGGTCCCAGAGCCGGGCGCGGTCGACGGTGACGAGCCCGTCGTGGCTCACCTCGTCGCCGGCCAGCAGCCTGCGGATGATGTCGACGCACTCGTCGAGGCGCTGGTCCCGCAGCTCCTTGCGCGGCCACCGGTCGCCGGTGATGTGCTCGTTGCTCGCCTCACCGCTGCCGAGCGCGACCCAGAACCGGCCCTCGAACATCTGCGACAGGGTGGCGATCTTCTGGGCGGCGACCGCAGGGTGGTAGCGCTGGCCGGGCGCGCTGACGCAGCCCAACGTGAGGTTCGTCGTCGCGAGAGCCGCGCCGAGCCAGGCCCACGTGTAGCCGCTGTGCCCCTGCCGCGCGCTCCACGGCGAGAAGTGGTCGCTGCACATCGCCATCTGGAAGCCCGCAGCCTCGGCGTGCTGCACGTCGCGCAGCAGGTCGCGTGGGCTGATCTGCTCGTGGGAGGCGTGGAAGCCGTAGCGAGTCATCCCTCCACCAGACCACATCCGGAGGCGCCGCCAGCAGGTCGGCGGTCGGGAAAATAACCGTTGCGCACAGCACGCCTCCCGGCTTAGCGTCGGAGGACACGGAAGGGAGGTGGTCCAACAAGTGAGTTCTCATTGGACGCGTGAGGTGACTGCGCGCTAGCGCACCTCGACTGCTCGAGGTCGCGCCACCGGCGCAATCCACAGCAGTTCACCGCAGCCCGCGGGTCGTGCAGGTCGTCCCCTGCACGCGCCGCTCCCCACTTCGGAGCGGCAGGCCCGCGGGCTGTTCCATGCCGTATGCCGGTCAGCGCCAGATCGTGGACCGCCGCGCCACCTCGAAGATCGCGTCGACGACCTCCTCGGTGTGGATGTCACCGTGCCTGAGCAGCCACTTCCCGAGTTGCATGCGCGGGAGGACCGTCACGCCCTCGGGCTGCGACTTCACGGTGATGCTCTTGGCGTTGACGGTCACCACGAGCCCCTCGACATGGACCGGAAATCCGCAGGCCTCGCTCAGGAGCCGCGAAGCACGCTGCGCCTCATGGCGAGCGCTGCGGATGTAGGACTGCTTGGTGCCGTTGACCATGAAGGTGCTCCCGCCGACCCAGATGGTGGCGTCGGGGTGGTGCTTGGCGTTCGCCGTGAAGACTCCTCCGGGCCCGATGATCACGTGGTCGATGTCGGAGCCCCGCCCCCCGACCGGAACGGCGTGCAGGAGGCGCCACCGAGGGTCCTGTTTCTGGACCTTGCCCAGCTGGGCGGCAACCTTCTCCTCACCGTCGGCGCCGATCCGCCAGGCCCGCTCGTCCGTATGCACGCCGAGGAGTCGGGCGAACACGGTCTTGACCGGTGCGGCATTCCTGGCGGCATCGGCCTGCTCGCGTGCCTCAGCTCCCGCACGGTTGGTGGCGAGGTCCACCCATGGCCGCTCCGCCACCGGACCGACGCCCGGTTCCGCTTCGGGTGTCCCGTCCTCGACAACCTCCTCAGGGATGCCGGGGTGGGTTTCGACGGTGTCCGACAGCCTGTTCGGCTGGCCGGACTCCTCGGTGGTGGAGAGGGTGTCCTTGGGCTCGCTCTGCTGTGTGCGCCAGCGGGTCACGGCCTCGAGCAGCACTGGCTCTTGGCCGGGCAGGTCAGGATGGCCCGTGTCGTCGGAGAGATCCCAGAACCCGACTCGTAAGCCCTCGCGCGTCTCGACATAGAGCCGGTCATGCCCCCACCGTCGCCATCGCGTCATCACCAGGTCTTCCGCGTTCACGGTCAGATCATGGAGGAGGGGCCGCCGATCGTCCCGGCGACACACAGTGGCGTCGGCGCCGCTTTCGCCCAGTCCCGGTCCTCACCAGTGCGTGACCGGTGACGCCTTTGTGAGGACCTCCCGGCTCACTCGAACGCGCCGGCATACGCGTTGAGCGCAGGCTGGCCGCCGAGGTGGGCGTACAGGACGGTGGAGTCCTTGGCGATCTCGCCGGAGGTGACGAGGTCGATGAGGCCGGCCATCGACTTCCCTTCGTACACGGGGTCGGTGATCATGCCCTCGAGGCTGCCTGCGAGCCGGATCGCCTCGATGGTCGAGTCCACCGGGATGCCGTACTCGTCGCCGGCCCAGCCCTCGAGGACGGTGATCTCGTCCTCGCGCAGGTCGCGGCCCAGGTCGATGAGGTCGGCGGTGTGGCGCGCGATCCGGCTCACCTGGTCGCGGGTCTTCTGCAGCGTGGCGGAGGCGTCGATGCCGAGGACGCGGCGCGGGCGGCCACCGGCCTCCTCGAGGGCGGCGAAGCCGGCGATCATGCCCGCGTGCGTCGAGCCCGTCACCGTGCAGACGACGATGGTGTCGAAGAAGACGCCGAGCTGCTCCTCCTGAGCGGCGAGCTCGTAGGCCCAGTTCGCGAAGCCGAGGCCGCCGAGCCGGTGCTCCGAGGCGCCCGCCGGGATCGGGTAGGGCTTGCCACCCTGGCTCTCGATCTCGTCGACGGCCTCCTGCCACGACTGGCGGATGCCGATGTCGAAGCCGGCGGGGTCGAGCCGGGCGTCGGCACCCATGATCCGGGACAGCAGGATGTTGCCGACGCGGTCGTTGCCGGGGTCCTCCCAGTTGACCCAGCGCTCCTGCACCAGACGCACCTTGAGCCCGAGCTTGGCGCCGACGGCCGCGACCTGGCGGGTGTGGTTCGACTGGTAGCCGCCGATGGAGACCAGCGTGTCGGCGCCCGAGGCGAGCACGTCGGGGACGATGTACTCGAGCTTGCGGGTCTTGTTGCCTCCGAACGCCAGGCCGGAGTTGACGTCCTCGCGCTTCGCCCACACCTGGGCGCCGCCGAGGTGGGCCGTGAGCCGGTCGAGGGCGTGGACAGGGCTGGGACCGAAGGTCAGGGGGTAGCGCTCGAAGTCCGCGATGGACATGGGTGTCTCCTTGGTTCTGGGGGAGGCCGGTCAGCCGGCCTGGCTGTCGGTGTCCTCGTCGACGAGGTCGACGAGGGGGAGCAGGGTCTGCCAGTTCTCCTTCGCAGCCAGGCCCGCCGCAGCGGCGTCACCGGCCTCGCAGAGGGCGATGATCTGCTCGTGGAGGGTGATCGAGCGTCGTCCGTCGAGGCTCGCGAAGCGGATCCGCTCGAGCCGGCGGAGCACGGGGGTGACCTGCTCCAGGACGGTCACGGCGACGGGGTTCGCGCTCGCGATGACGGTGACGGCGTGGAAGTCGTCGTCGGCGGACAGTGCGGCCTCGGCGTCGTGTGCGTCGAGGGCGTCGGCGAAGCGGCGGTTGGCCTCGCGCATGGACCGAAGGTCGCCCTCGGAGAGGTTCGGGACCGCCTCCCGGACGACGAGCTCGTGCAGTGCCGCTGCGACGGACTGCGAGGCCCGCGCCTCGCGCACGTCGAGAGGGCTGACCCGGGTGTAGCTGCCCGGTTTGGACTGCACGAGGCCGGCGCGCTCCAGACGCCCGAGGGCCTCACGGATCGGGGTCCGGCTCACGCCGAGCCAGCGACCCAGGTCCGCGTCGTTGAGCCGCTCGCCGGGGGCGAAGGTCCCGTCGATGATCCCGGCGCGCAGGGCCAGGTAGGCGTCGTCGCGCAGGAGCAGGCGGGGCTGCGTCGGCGGGTTCTGCGGGATCGGCATGCAATATATTGCACATGGGATGTTGAGCGCGTCAAGGGGTGCAACGGCTCGACCTGGTCGCCTGCCGGCGGGTCAGGGTCCTCGCGAAGGCGTCACCGAGCACGCCTTCCGCAGGACCGGAGGCCGGCTAGGCCCCGTCGCCGCGAAGTACCCGGGGCATGACGAAGACCCAGGACATGACGAAGGACCCCGGCGGTGACGCTGCCGGGGTCCTTCGCTGTCTGGCGGTGGCGGTGGGATTTGAACCCACGGAGGGCTTGCACCCTCACACGCTTTCGAGGCGTGCTCCTTAGGCCGCTCGGACACACCACCGCGAAGCAGGATACGCAACGCGACCGCAGGAGCGAAATCGAGGACGGGCGGCCGGCATACCGGCGCAGTGCCGTCGGGCATCCGGAGGGAAGGCGGAGGGTCCGGACGGAAATGTTCCGTCCGGACCCTCGAGGTTCCCGCATGGGGAGCACAAGCTGCGCTCAGGCGCGGGCGGCGAGCATCTCCTGCATCGCCGTGATCTCCGAGGTCTGCGCCGACTTCATCGCCTTCGCGAGGATGACGACCTCCTTGCGGTCCGAGCGCGCGAGCACGGCATCGGCCATCTCCACGCCGCCGCGGTGGTGGGCGATCATCAGCGTGAGGAAGATCCGGTCGGCCTCGACTCCGCGAGCGGCGGTGAGCCGGGCGAGGTCGGACTCGGAAGCCATGCCGGGCATCGGCACCTTCTCGCCGGCCGGCGTGGTGGCGCCGTGGTGGTCCGAGCCCATCCACGCCATCGGCGCCTGTGACCCCGTGGGAGAGAGCCCCCAGAGCTGGAGCCAGGCGAACATCTGCCCCGCCTGCTGCTGCTGGCTCGTCGCGATGTCGTTGGCGAACGTCCGGATCGCCGGGTCCTCGGTGCGTTCGGCCACGAGCAGCGACATCTGCACCGCCTGCCCGTGGTGCGTCTGCATGTCGCGGGCGAAGCCGGCCTCGGCCGAGGTGTCCAGCGGGAACCCCCCTCGTCCGAACAGCGCCCACCCGAGCACCAGACCGATGAGCAGCGACATCACGGCCAGCAGGACGGACAGACCGACGACCTCGGCCCGGGAGCGGGACGAGGCCGTCGGGACTGCGGGGTGGGACTCGGTCACGATGCGGACGGCGACGGGGTCGCGCCGGGCATCGACGAGGGGCTCGTCGACGGCGTCGCACCCGTGGCCGGAGCGGCGGGCGCGCCACCGTTGAGGCTCGGCGAGACGGACGGGTCGGTGCCGTCGGTGCCGTTGGTGCAGAGTGCCCCGGGCTCGGGGGTGTCCGGACCCTGGCGGTACTCCTTGATGAACTCCTCGAGGCGCGGGTCGTCGGCGCCGGTGAGCTGGATCTGGTGACCCCAGGTCGAGGCGACGACCGGCGAGGGCAGCCCGTCGTACGGCGAGAGCAGCGCGTAGGTGCTGGGCAGGACGTCCTTGAGCTTGTCGACGTCGGCCTTGGCCAGGTCGGGCTTGTAGGTGACCCACACGGCGCCGTGCTCGAGCGCGTGGACGGCGTTCTCGTTGGGCACCGGCTTGTCGTAGACGCCGCAGTTGAGCCACACGGGGTTGTGCTCGCCACCGACGGGCGGGTTCTCCTTGTAGGTCACCGGCGTCTGGACGTGCGCGCCCGCGGCGTACTTGTAGTCCTTGACCGCGTCGAGGCTCGGGGTGTTGGCCTTGTCGTGGATGACCGCGAACACCACGGCTCCGACGACGATCGCGATGGTCACCGCGGCGGCCCCCCAGATGGCGAACAGCCGACGCTTGTCCTTCTTCTGCTGCTCCTTGCGCATCTGCGTCACACGGTCGGAGGCGCTGCGCTGGCTCGCGCGCGCCTTCTTGCTGCCACTCCCGGACGGGGCCACGTCACACTCCTGAGAAATCGAACGATGTCGGGGAGATTGTCACCCATGGGTCTGGGAGTTCGCTGGGGCAGTCCTTGCCTAGGCGATCCAGTGCCTCGTGGCCGCGGCCCACGTCGCACCCACGAGGAGCGCGGCCGACAGTCCCAGCCCGACGGCATACAGCCGCCTGTATGCCGTCCCCTCACGGACCGTCGCGACCGCGAGGTAGGCGGGGAACCAGGTGAGGGCGTAGCGCGGCGCCGACACCCAGAGCGTCGAGCAGAGCACCACGCCGACGGTGAGCGAGAGATAGGTCAGCTCGGGCCAACGGCGCTGTCGCGCAAGGAGAATGCACACGGCGACGCCGAGCAGGACGGCGACGATGTCGGCGGCGCGGCTCGCGGCGAGCCAGGCGTTGGGGCTGTCGAGCAGTGACTGCCAGGCCGTCGCGATGCCGGTCCACGGGGTGGCGGTCGAGCGGTCCCAGCCGCGGTGCTCCGCCTCACGCCAGGCGTCCCACGAGCCGGTGAGCGAGTGGAGGTAGGTCATGTAGCCGCCGACGCTCAGGGCGGGGAGCCCGAGCGCCAGCACGTCCCAGCGCGGACGCGGTCGTCCGTCGTGGTGCCACTGCAGGGCGTACATGACGGCGAGCCCGGCGGCGAGGAACAGCCCGTTGACGCGGACACCGGTGGCGAGGGCGGCGACGGCGCCGGCCCACCACCAGTGGCGTCGGGAGGCGAGCAGCCAGGCCCCGAGCGCGAGGGCGAGGAAGAGGGCCTCCGTGTAGACGGCGACGAGGAAGAAGCCGCACGGCGCCAGGGTGAGGAGCAGGACCGCACGGCGGGCCGCCGCCGGACCGCCGCGGGCGTCGTCGCGGACGAGCTGCCACAGCAGCGCAGCGGCGACCGCGCCGGCGACGAGGGAGGCGAGGACGCCGGCGCCGGTGATGCTTCCGCCGGTGACCGGTGCGAGCGCGGCCATGAGCAGCGGGTAGCCCGGGAAGAACGCCTGGTCGCAGCAGTCGAGGCCCGGCGGCAGGTAGCCCAGGGTCGCGATCCGCACGAAGTGGTAGCTGTCCCACGCCGAGAAGCGGTCGAGCCACCACACCCCGCTCGCCCACTCGTGCGCGACCGCCCCCTGCCCGGCGACCGCGGCCATGACGAGCACGGTGAGCGCGAGCAGCAGCCGGGAGGCGAGGAACGCGACTCCGGCACGCACCGCGGGTGACGTGCGCAGGGTGGTCACTGGGACGGGTTGCGCCAGAAGGGTTCTCGCGCACCGAGGTCCGCGACGATCTCCGATGCCTGCTCGAGCAGCGGCTGCTTGTCGACTTCGGGAGGCGTGACGTCGACGAGCTCGAGGAAGTGGTGGCTGGTCTCGAGGTCACCCAGCTCGCCGAGCGTGTCCTGGAGCTGTGCGACCAGCGTCGCGAGGTCGTGAGGGGCGGAGCCGGGCGCGTGAGCGGACTCGGGCGGGACGGCATACAGGCTTCCGAAGAGTTGGATGCCGTAGCGGAGCTTGCGGGCCTCCCTGCGCACGCAGTGCCGCTCGGTGCGTGAGGCGTGGGTGAGGTCGCCCCCGCGACGCAGGACCCGCTGGAGCCGGCGGTCGAGAGCGTCCGGGGCGGCCTCGAGCACGGGCGGGTCGTGGGTGACCTCGTCGTGCAGGTGGCGGAGGAGCCCGTCGACGTGGGTCCTGAGGTCGCTCCACCGGTCGGACGACAGCACGTCGAGGACCTCGGCGTTGGCCGCGGACCGACGCTCCAGCAGCAGCGCACGCGGTGCCCCGGTGAGGTGGCCGGCGTGGTCGCGGACGGCGACGTCGAGGTCGCGTGCTCGGCCGAGGGGCACGGCGAGGTCACGGATCTCGGTGCTGACCCAGGCGAGCTTCTCGCCGTCGCCGAGCGGACGGCGCAGGAGCGAGAACGCGACGCGCGCCCACCGGACGCCGATCCGCACCTGGTGCAGGGCCTCGGGGTCGTGTCCGGCACGCAGGAGCTCGCTGTGGTGGCGGACGCGGTCGCCGGCGGCCCGCACGACGATGTCGAGGGCCTGCGTCGTGGTCATCTCGGGGGACAGCACGATCGGCGCCCCCGTCGCGACGGTCATGACGCCGACTTCGACGTCGTGGTGCTGGGCGAGGGGCACATCGGCAGGCCGGTCGGCGTCGGGTTCGGCGCAAGGGCCGAGAACCTGCCGCCCAGGACGATGTCGAGCGTGGCGTCCTTGCGCTTGTCCGTCATCGACGTCGTGCCCTTGCCGCCGAGCGGGACGACGAGGTGCGCCCGGCTCTTGCCGGCCTGCCCGTAGCGGACCTCGACGACGTTGACCTTGCGCCCCAGCGGGTCGTTGCGGACCTCGCCGATGACGAAGCCGCGCTCGCGCAGCTCGGCGGCGGTGCGGGCCGCGAGGCCGTTCTTGCCCGACGCGTTGTAGACGTTGACGCGGGTCGTCGCGGCCGTGGGGAGCTTGGGGTTGAAGGGGGTGCACGTCGCACCGGTGCGCGGCGCCGCCACCTCGCCACCACTCGAGGCGCGGTAGTACGAGTAGGCGTACCAGAACGCGAAGAAGAGCAGGAGCAGGACGATGAGGATCGTCGTCGTCGCCCGGCGGTTCTGCCGGCGGTGCCGCAGCTCGGAGGAGAGGTCGCGTTCGGCCATGGCCGGCTACTCGATGACGAGGACGCGCGCGTGGAGCGTCGGCCGCTGGTGCAGGGCGGCGCGCAGGGCCCGGTGCAGTCCGTCCTCGAGGTAGAGCGTCCCCTCGAACTCAACGACGTGCGCGAACAGGTCGCCGTAGAACGTCGAGTCCTCCGAGAGCAGCATCCCGAGGTCGAGCGTGCGCTTGGTGGTGACGAGGTCGTCGAGCCGCACCAGGCGCGGTGGCACGTTGGACCACTGACGCGTGCTGTACCCGTGCTCGGGGTACGGACGCGTGTCGCCGACGGCCTTGAAGATCACGCCGCCACTGTATGGGCCCCGGTGCCGGGACGCGCGCACCCTCCCGCGTCGTGGGCGCAACTGTGACCTGCTTGGTATTCGCCCGCACCTCGGCTGCGTCCGCAAACCTGGTCGGGTTCCTGACCAGCGTTGCGGACGCAGTGGGTCAGGAGGCGAGCGAGGCGAGCTGGCGCTCGACCTCCTCGGCGGAGAGCACGTGCTGGATGACCATGGTCGCGGCGCCGATGACGCCGGCGTGCCCGCCGGTGCGGGCGGCGACGATCTGGAGCTGCTCGGTGGCCAGCGGGAGCGAGCGGCCGTAGACGACCTCGCGGATGCCGGCGAGCAGGCTCTCGGCGCACTGGACGAGCAGCCCGCCGACGACGATGACCTGGGGGTTGAGCAGGCTCACGGTCGAGGCGAGCACGGCGCCGATCTCGCGGCCGGCGGCGCGCATCTCGGCGATGGCCTCGATGTTGCCGCCGCGCACGAGGTCGACGAGCCCGCGGGTGTCATGGGCGTCGACGCCGGTCCGCGCGAGGCGGGCGACGATGGCGGGTCCGCTGGCCACGGCCTCGAGGCACCCGACGTTGCCGCACCGGCAGAGGACGCCGTCACCGTGCGGTGCGGCGACGTGGCCGAGGTCGCCGGCCGCGCCCTGGGCGCCGCGGTGGAGCTGGCCGCCGGTGATGATGCCGGCGCCGATGCCCGTGGCGACCTTGACGAAGACGAGGTGGTCGACATCGGGGTGCATGGTGGCGTGCTCGCCGAGAGCCATGATGTTGACGTCGTTGTCGACGAGGACGGGGCCGCCGAGACCGGCCGAGACGTGCGCCGGGACGTCGTAGCCGTCCCACCCGGGCATGATCGGTGGCGAGACGGGGCGGCCGCTGGAGTGCTCGACGGGACCGGGCAGCCCGATGCCGACTCCGGCCAGGTCGGCGCGCGTGCGCCTGGCCTCCTTGAGGAGCTCGCGGCCCAGCTCGACGACCCGGTCGAGGACCGGGCCGGGGCCGCTCGCGATGTCGAGCTCGACGGTCCGGTCGGAGATGACCGTGCCGTCGAGGTCGGTGAGGCCGACGGTCGCGTGGGTCGCACCGAGGTCCGCCCCGATGACGACGGCGGCGGAGGGGTTGAACGCGAACCGCACGGGCGGGCGGCCGCCGGTGGAGCGGGACTCCCCGGCGGGCTTGAGCAGCCCGGCCGCGAGGAGCGAGTCGACGCGGGTTCCGACGGTCGAGCGCGCGAGCCCGGTCACCTGGATGATCTCGGCCCGGGTGCGGGGGCGTCCGTCACGCATGAGCTGGAGCAGGGCACCGGCACCGGTGGGCCCATCGGTGAGGGGGAGGGTGCCGGGGGAGTTCACGCGGGTAGTCAAGCACAAATCGGGAGTTTCGCCCACGGCGAGAACAGATGTTTGCAATCGTCCGCAATCTTTTGCTTGACGCGCATGCAAAAGACTCCTACGGTTCTGACCCATGAGCAGAGGCAATGACGCCTCACCACTTCTGGTGATGGCAGGGATCGTCAAGCGGTTCCCCGGAGTGACGGCACTCGACGGCGTGGACCTCGACGTGCTCCCGGGTGAGGTGCACTGCCTCCTCGGCCAGAACGGCGCGGGCAAGTCGACCCTCATCAAGACGCTCGCCGGGGTGCACACCCCCGACGAGGGCACGATCACCTGGGACGGCACCGACGTCACGCTCGGCCACCCGCAGGCCGCCATGGACATGGGCATCGCGACGATGTACCAGGAGCTCGACCTCGTCGAGGGCCTCACCGTCGCCGAGAACGTCTTCCTCGGTCACGAGAAGTCACGGTTCGGCCTCTCGCAGCGCTCGGCCGCCCGAGCCGCCACGCGCGAGCTGCTCGCCGGCCTCGGCCACCCCGAGATCTCCCCGACGACCGAGGTGGGCGACCTGTCCGCCGCCGGTCAGCAGATCGTGAGCATGGCCCGGGCGCTGTCGCGCAAGGCCCGGCTCATCGTCATGGACGAGCCGTCGGCCGTCCTCGACAGCGGTGAGGTGGAGCGCCTCTTCGACGTCATCCGGCAGCTCACCGCCCAGGGCATCGCCGTCGTCTACATCTCGCACCGCCTCGAGGAGATCCGCGTCATCGGCGACCGGGTCACCGTCCTCAAGGACGGGCGCACCGTGGCCACCGGCCTGTCCGCCAAGGAGACGCCGACCGCCGAGGTCATCCGGCTCATGACCGGCCGCTCCATCGAGTACGTCTTCCCCGAACGGGGAGCGACGGCACCCGAGGGCGAGCCCCTGCTCGTCGTCGACGGCATCTCGCGCCGCGGTGAGTTCCAGAAGGTGAGCTTCGAGGTGCGCCCGGGTGAGGTCGTCGGTCTCGCCGGCCTCGTCGGCGCCGGTCGCTCCGAGATCGTCGAGACCGTCTTCGGTGCCCGCAAGGCCGACGAGGGGACCGTGACCGTCGGTGGCCGCCGGCTCCGGCCCGGCTCGGTCGGCTCCGCGGTGGAGGCCGGCGTCGGGCTCTGCCCCGAGGAGCGCAAGAGCCAGGCGCTCGTCCTCGGCAACAGCGTCGCCCACAACATCAGCATGGCCACGCTCACCCGCTTCTCCAAGGGCGGCCTCATCGACCGCGGGGCGGAGAACGCCGCGGCCCAGCAGCTCGCGACGAGCCTCGAGCTGCGCCCGACCGGGATCTCTCGTGAGATCCGCACCCTGTCCGGCGGCAACCAGCAGAAGGTCGTGCTCGCCCGATGGCTGCTCCGCGGCTGCCGGGTGCTCCTGCTCGACGAGCCCACGCGTGGTGTCGACATCGGCGCGCGCTCCGAGATCTATGCCCTCATCCGCACGCTGGCCGACGACGGCGTCGCCGTCGTCGTCGTGTCCAGCGAGATCGAGGAGGTCCTCGGTCTGTCCGACCGCGTCCTCGTCGTCGGTGACGGCCAGGTCCTTCACGAGGCGCCTGCCGGCGACCTCGACGAGCACCAGGTGCTCGACATCATCATGAGAGGAGACGCCGCATGAGCGTCGAGACCCCCCGCACCTCCGAGGAGCCTGTCGGCACCCAGGAGATGGCGGCCCCCGCAGCCACCGCCGGGTCCGCCCCGAACGCGCTGAGCCGCTTCCTCGAGGGGTCGGCCACGCGCAACCTCGGGCTCGTCATCGCGCTCGTCCTGCTCTGCGTCGTCGGCCTCGTCACCGCGGGCGACCGGTTCGGGAGCTTCGACAACGCCCTGACGATCCTGCGGCTCGCCGCCGTCGTCGGTGTGGTCAGCGTCGGGATGACGTTCGTCATCTGTGGCGGTGGCATCGACCTCTCGGTCGGCGCGATCGTCGCGCTGTCGTCGGTGTGGGCCACCACCCTGGCCACGCAGACCATGGCCGCCGACTTCCACTGGATCGTCATGGTGCTCACCGCTCTCCTCGTCGGCGGTGCCTGCGGCCTCGTCAACGGCGTGCTCGTGGCCTACGGCAAGGTGGCGCCGTTCATCGCCACGCTGGCCATGCTCGCCAGTGCCCGCGGCCTCGCCGAGCTCATCGCCCAGCGCCGGACCCAGATCGTCCGCGACCGCTCGTTCATCGACTTCTTCGGCGGCAGCGTCCTGGGCATCCCGGTGCTCGTCATCATCTTCGCGATCGTGGCCGCGCTCGGCTGGGTCCTGCTCAACCGCACGACCTTCGGCCGTCGCACCCTGGCCATCGGTGGCAACCCGGAGGCAGCGCGACTGGCAGGCATCAAGGTCGAGCGGCAGACGGCATACCTCTATGTCCTCCTCGGACTCGCCTGCGGGCTCGCCGCCGTCATGCTCATGGCCCGCACCACGACCGGGACCTCGACCCACGGCCAGCTGCTCGAGCTCGACACCATCGCCGCCGCGGTCATCGGCGGGACGCTGCTCAGCGGCGGTCGCGGCACCATCGTCGGCACCGTGCTCGGCGTCCTCATCTTCACGACGCTCACCAACGTCTTCACGCTCAACAACGTCGACACCTCGACCCAGAACGTCGCCAAGGGCGTGATCATCGTCGCCGCCGTCCTCCTCCAGCAGCGGCTCGCCGCCCGTCGCCGCAGCACCTAGCCGCTGCCCGTCCGCACCACGGCTCGGCGGGTCCACCGCCCCCGGCCCACCGCTCCTCCCCAGCTCCACGCACGGCACCACCACTCCCTTTCCCCACCTCGCACCCCAGCCCCAGGAGAGCACCATGAACCGTCGCACCATCTCCCGCCCGGTCCGCGTCGCCGCGGCCCTCGGCGTCGTCGCCCTCGTCGCCGCCGGCTGCACGAGCAACACCCCCGAGGCCGAGGGCTCGACGTCCTCGGACAGCCAGCGCGCGGGCAGCAACAACGACGAGCCCGGTGACAAGGTCACCATCGGCTTCTCCGGTCCGGCCGCCGACCACGGCTGGCTCGGCGCCATCAACAGCGCCGCCCAGGCCGAGGCCAAGAAGTTCTCGGACGTCGACTTCAAGGCCGCCGAGGGCACCAACGACGCGAGCCAGCAGATCGCACAGGTCGAGACCTTCATCAACGACAAGGTCGACGCCATCGTCCTGCTCCCCACCGACGGCGCCGCCCTCACCGAGGTCGCCACCAAGGCGATGAACGCCGGCATCATCGTCGTCAACGTCGACCGCGAGTTCTCGACGCCGTTCGCGGCGCGCACGACCGTCCTCGGTGACAACTACGGCATGGGCGTCAGCGCGGGCACCTACGCCTGCAAGCTCGTCAACGACAAGAAGATCAGCAACCCGGTCATCGCCGAGATCGCGGGCATCGACGCCCTGCCCCTGACGCAGGACCGCAGCAAGGGCTTCGCCGACGCGCTCAAGGCGTGCAACCAGACCGTCGACAACCGCGTCGCCGCGGAGTTCACCGTCGAGTCCGGTGAGAAGGTCGCGTCCAACCTCCTCCAGGCCGCCCCCAAGATCGACATCATCTGGAACCACGACGACGACCAGGGTGTCGGCGTCATGGCGGCCTTCGACAACGCCAAGCGCAGCGAGTTCGCGTTCATCGGTGGCGCCGGCTCGGCCAACGCCATGCGCTGGATCAAGGAGGGCAAGATGGAGGCCACGGTCCTCTACCCGCCCACGCAGGCCGCTGACGGCGTGCGCCTCGCCCGTCTCCTCGCCCAGGACAAGAGCATGAGCGACCTCGTTCAGGTTGCCGTCCCGCGTCGCATCGTCCTCGACGCGCCCGTCGTGACCAAGGAGAACGTGGAGGAGTACCTCCCGCTCGGCTTCGAGTCCTGACCCACCCTCGACCGGGGTCCGCGCGGCCGTTCCTCACGCCGCGCGGACCCGATCCCCTCGACCCCGGGCTGCCTCGCGCGGCCCCCGGAGACCTCCCGGAAAGGGTTCTCATGACCACGGACACCACGGCGACCCACCTGACGCAGGCCGGCACAGCCGACGCGCAGGCCCGCGCCACCACCCCGACGGGCCGGATCGGCATCGGGATGGTCGGCTACGCCTTCATGGGCCTGGCCCACTCCCAGGGCTGGCGCAACGCCCGCAGCTTCTTCGACCCGGCGCTCACCCCCGACCTCGTCGCGATCGCCGGACGCGACGGCGCCGCCGCCGCCGACATGGCACGCCGGTTCGACTGGCAGCACGTCGAGACCGACTGGCGCGCGCTCGTCGCCCGCTCCGACGTCGACGTCGTCGACATCTGCACGCCGGGCGACACCCACGCCGAGATCGCGATCGCCGCGCTCGAGGCGGGCAAGCACGTGCTCTGCGAGAAGCCCTTGGCCAACACCGTGGACGAGGCCCGCCGCATGGCCGAGGCCGCAGAACGCGCTGCCGCCAACGGGATTCGCTCGATGGTCGGCTTCACCTACCGTCGCGTCCCGGCCATCGCCCTCGCCCGCCAGCTCGTGCAGGAGGGTCGCATCGGCGACATCCGCCACGTGCGGGCGCAGTACCTCCAGGACTGGCTCGTCGACCCCGAGTCCCCGCTCACCTGGCGCCTCGAGAAGGAGCGGGCCGGCTCGGGAGCGCTCGGCGACATCGGCGCCCACATCATCGACCTCACCCACTTCATCACCGGGGAGCGGATCACCGGGGTCAGCGCGACCACCGAGACGTTCGTCAAGGAGCGGCCCGTCGCGGGGAGCACCAAGGGGCTCGCGGCCTCCGCCGAGGACCGCGGGGCCCGTGGGGCCGTCACGGTCGATGACGCCGCGATCTTCATCGCCCGGCTCAGCGGGGGAGGGCTCGGCACGTTCGAGGCGACCCGGTTCGCGACGGGGCGCAAGAACTCCATCCGCCTGGAGCTCAACGGGTCCAGGGGCAGCCTGGCGTTCGACTTCGAGGACATGAACGTCCTCCACCTGCACGACGCGTCGGTCGACGCCCGCGAGTCGGGCTTCACCAGGATCACCGTCACCGAGCCCAGCCACCCCTACGTGGAGAACTGGTGGCCGGCAGGCCACGGGCTGGGCTACGAGCACGGCTTCACCCACCAGGCCGCAGACCTCGTCGACGCCATCGCCCGCGGCGTCGACCCCGCCCCGTCGTTCGCCGACGGGCTCGCGGTCCAGGAGGTGCTCGCCGCCGTGGAGACCAGCGCGGCCAGCGGCTCCGCTTGGACGGCCATCGACCCCCCGGCCGGCACCTGAGCCCCCGCCGGGGACACCCCACCGACCACCCCGCTCGTCCGTGGCCGACCACCACACCAGCGCAGGCAAAGGAGGCTGACGGGTCCCGCTGTTCCCCCCTGTCATTGCAGTGACGAAGGAGCACCATGAACGACAACGACGTCAAGATCCCCGAGCTGGCCCGCACGCTGGGCCTCGGTCGCCGCCAGTTCCTCGCGGCGACGACCGCGATGGCCACGGCCGGTGCCGCGACAGCGGCAGGTGCCGGGGCGGCATACGCCTCGCCCGTCGGCAACGCCAACGGCACGCTCGTGCCTGCCTCGAAGCGCGGCATCATCCTCTACACGGTCCGCGACGCGATCTCGCGCGACCCGAACACGACCGACCTCGCCTCCGGCTTCAAGGAGGTCCTCGGTGAGCTGTCGCGCATCGGCTTCCGCCAGATCGAGTTCGCCGGCTTCAACCAGCACGCGAACGCCGAGGGCGGCAACAACCTCAACACGGTGGCAGGGGCGACCCTCCTCAAGTCGTGGCTCGACGACCTCGGGCTCGAGGCCGAGGGCAACCACGGCAGCATCCCGAGCACCATCACCGACCAGACCATCGCGGCCTTCGACACCGCCTGCGAGATCGCGAACATCCTCGGTCTCGGCCACATCGGCACCGGCAACGACCCGACGAGCTCGGCCTACGTCGCCGACTGGGTCGCCGCGGCGGAACGGTGGGACTTCTTCGGCAAGCGCGCCTCGGAGCACGGCCTCAAGCTCTACACGCACAACCACGACATCGCCTACAGCTTCCTGCTCGACAGCGGGCCGCTCGACGCGCAGGGCCGTCCGACCCGCAGCAGCGGGATCCGGCGCCTGGAGCACTTCCTGGCCAACACCGACCCGAAGCACGTCTTCCTCGAGATGGACATCTTCTGGGCGCACGTGGCGCAGTACAAGCACCACACCTACACGGCGCCCGACGGCAGCTCGGTGATGTCGGTCTTCGACCCTGCCGGTCTCGTCGCCGCGCAGACCAAGCGCTTCCCGCTCTTCCACGCCAAGGACGGGCGCAAGGACGCGACGCAGGGCAACGGCTACGTCATGACGCCCTTCGGTGAGGGCGACATCGACTACTCGACGTTCTTCCGCCGCGTCGGGGCCAAGGGTTCGCACAACCCCATGTGGGAGCAGGACACTGCACCGGGCGGCACCGCCAACCCCGGCCAGTCCCTGGCCTTCGCCCGCACGAGCTACGACAACCTGGCCGCCCTGCGCGGCTGAGACCCCCCGTCGCCGCCCGGTCGGGTTCGCTGTTGCAGCAACGGACCCGACCGGGACGGCTTCCGCCCGACTCTTTGACCAGCAGGACGTGACCCGGATTCTACGTTCGTGGAACCGGCCGAGAGTGATGAAACTGGAGGACACCGTGGCACGACCGATCACCCTGTTCACGGGACAGTGGGCCGACCTTCCCTTCGAGGAGGTATGCCGTCTCGCCGCCTCGTGGGGGTACGACGGGCTCGAGATCGCCTGCTGGGGTGACCACTTCGAGGTCGACCGGGCGCTCGCCGAGGACGACTACGTCGCGGGCCGCCGCGAGATCCTCGAGCGCCACGGGCTCGGCGTCTGGGCCATCTCGAACCACCTCGTCGGCCAGGCCGTCTGCGACGACCCGATCGACCAGCGCCACCAGGACATCCTCCCGGCGGACATCTGGGGCGACGGCGACCCCGAGGGTGTGCGCCAGCGTGCCGCCCAGCGGATGGCCGACACCGCCCGCGCCGCCGCCAAGCTCGGTGTCGACGTCGTCATCGGCTTCACCGGGTCGGCCATCTGGAAGTACGTCGCGATGTTCCCCCCGGTGTCGGCCGAGACGATCGAAGCGGGCTACCAGGACTTCGCCGACCGCTGGAACCCGATCCTCGACGTCTTCGACGAGGTCGGCGTGAGGTTCGCGCACGAGGTCCACCCCTCCGAGATCGCCTACGACCACTGGACGACGGTGCGCACCCTCGAGGCCATCGGCCACCGCGAGGCGTTCGGCCTCAACTGGGACCCGTCGCACATGGTGTGGCAGGACCTCGACCCGGCGGCGTTCATCTGGGACTTCCAGGACCGGATCTACCACGTCGACTGCAAGGACGTCCGGATGCGGGTCGGCAACGGCCGCAACGGAAGGCTGTCGTCGCACCTGCCGTGGGCGGACCCCCGGCGCGGCTGGGACTTCGTCTCCACCGGTCACGGTGACGTGCCGTGGGAGGACTGCTTCCGCACCCTCGGCGCCATCGGCTACGACGGCCCCATCTCCGTCGAGTGGGAGGACGCCGGCATGGACCGGCTCGTCGGCGCGGCCGAGGCCGTGGGCTTCGTGCGCCGGCTCGCGTTCGACCGTCCGGAGACGGCGTTCGACGCGGCGTTCAGCTCGGGCAAGGACGAGCAGTGAGCAGCGACGTGCGCGGCGACGGCGGCGCGGTGGCAGCGGACTTCACCCCCACCCGTGAGGACAAGTTCTCGTTCGGCTTCTGGACGGTGGGCTGGCAGGGTGTCGACGTCTTCGGCGGCGCCGTGCGCCCGCCGCTCGACCCGGTGGAGGCCGTGCACCGGCTCTCCGACCTCGGCGCGTGGGGCATCACCTTCCACGACGACGACATCAGCGACTTCGGGACGTCGACGGCGCAGCGGCTCGAGCAGCTGGCGCCGTTCCGCCGGGCGCTGGAGGAGACCGGGCTCGTCGTGCCGATGGTGACGACGAACCTGTTCTCGCACGGCGTCTTCCGCGACGGCGGCTTCACCAACAACGACCGTGACGTCCGTCGCTACGCCATCAGCAAGGTCGCCGACGCCATCGACCTCGCCGTCGAGCTCGGCGCGACGACCTTCGTCGCGTGGGGTGGCCGCGAGGGTGCGGAGTCCGGCGCCGCGAAGGACGTCCGGGCCGCCCTCGACCGCTACAAGGAGGCGTTCGACCTCCTCGGTGACTACGTCGTCGAGCAGGGCTACGACCTCCGGTTCGCGCTCGAGCCCAAGCCCAACGAGCCGCGCGGCGACATCCTCCTGCCGACGATCGGGCACGCGCTGGCGTTCATCAACGAGCTCGAGCGCCCGGAGCTGGTCGGCCTCAACCCCGAGGTCGGTCACGAGGAGATGGCCGGGCTCAACTACGCGCACGGCATCGCCCAGGCGCTGTGGCACGGCAAGCTCTTCCACCTCGACCTCAACGGCCAGACCGGTCCCCGCTACGACCAGGACCTCCGGTTCGGTGCGGGCAACGCCCGCGGGGCCTTCTGGACGGTCGACACCGTCGAGACCGGGGGCTACGAAGGGCCGCGGCACTTCGACTTCAAGCCGCCGCGCACCGAGGACATGGACGGGGTGTGGGCCTCGGCCGCCGGCTGCATGCGCAACTACCTCGTGCTCAAGGAGAAGTCGCGGGCGTTCCGTGCCGACCCCGAGGTGCAGGCCGCGCTCGAGGCGTCACGTCTCGACCAGCTCGCGACGCCGACCTTGGCTGAGGGGGAGGGGCTCGATGCGTTGCGCGGCGAGGCCTTCGACCCGGACGAGGCGGCTGCGCGCGGGATGGGCTTCGAACACCTCGACCAGCTGGCCCTCGAGCACCTCTACGGCATCCGCTGACCCGTACTGCCCCCTGCCACTGACTGCCCCACCGCGAGGCCTCGCGGTGGGGCAGTCGGCTGTGCGTCGGGGCTCGGCCGGACCACGACGGCGTATGCCGTCCGCTCACCTCGCGCTGGAGCCCTGTGCGCCGCAAACGCTCGCACTAGAGTGCCGAAGGTGACCCAGAACGCGACGCCCGAGACGCCCGCCAACGACGCCACTGCTGCTCCCGCAGGGGAGAGGGCGCCCGCCACCGCCCCCGATGCGGCTGCGCCCGCTCCCGCCGAGGTCGCCCCTGCTCCCGCGGAGGCTGCTCCTTCTCCTGGTGAGGCTGCGCCCGCTGAGGCTGCGCCCGCTCCGGCGGAGAAGGCTGCGCCCGCCGAGGGAAACGCGCACCTCGACGGAATCCGCGCCGGCTATGCCTTCTCGGGACCGTCGCTCAACTTCGGCGCCGCGGTCATCGACGGCACGGCACATCCCGACGCCCCGGTGCAGATCCCGCTCGCCGTCCTCAACCGACACGGCCTCGTCGCGGGGGCCACCGGCACCGGCAAGACCAAGACGCTCCAGCTCATGGCCGAGCAGCTCTCCGGTCAGGGCGTCCCCGTCTTCCTCGCCGACATCAAGGGCGACCTCTCCGGACTGGCCAGCCCCGGCGAGCCGAGCGACCGGACCACCGCGCGCGCGAAGGACGTCGGGCAGGACTGGCAGGGCACGGCATACCCGACGGAGTTCCTCTCGCTCGGTGGACAGGGCAAGGGCGTCGCGATCCGTGCGACGATCACCGACTTCGGCCCCACGCTGCTCTCCAAGGTCCTCGGACTCAACGACACCCAGGAGTCGAGCCTCGGTCTCGTCTTCCACTACGCCGACAAGAACGGCCTCGCGCTCCTCGACCTCAAGGACCTGCGCGCGGTCATCCAGCACCTCGTGAGCGACGAGGGCAAGCCCGAGCTCAAGGCGCTCGGTGGGCTGTCGTCCGCGACGGCCGGCGTCATCCTGCGCGAGCTCATCGCCTTCGAGGACCAGGGCGCGGACGCGTTCTTCGGTGAGCCGAACTTCGACACCAGGGACCTGCTGCGCACCGCCGCTGATGGCAAGGGCCTCGTGACCTGCCTCGAGCTGCCGGGTGTGCAGGACCGGCCAGCGCTCTTCTCGACGTTCCTCATGTGGATGCTCGCCGACCTGTTCCACGACCTGCCCGAGGTCGGGGACGTCGACAAGCCGAAGCTCGTCTTCTTCTTCGACGAGGCGCACCTGCTCTTCGCCGACGCGAGCAAGGCCTTCCAGGAGGCCATCGAGCAGACGGTGCGGCTCATCCGCTCCAAGGGCGTGGGCGTCTTCTTCGTGACGCAGTCGCCGCGCGACGTCCCCGCCGGCGTGCTCGGACAGCTCGGCAACCGGGTCCAGCACGCGCTGCGGGCGTTCACGCCCGACGACGCCAAGGCGCTGAAGTCGGCCGTGAAGACCTATCCGCACAGCGAGTACGACCTCGAGGAGCTGCTCACCACGCTCGGCACGGGCGAGGCCGTCGTCACGGTCCTGTCCGAGCGGGGCGCACCGACCCCCGTGGCGTGGACGCGGATGCGTGCTCCCCAGTCGCTCATGGCGCCGTCGCCCGACGCGGTGCTCGACTCGACGATCGCGGCCTCCGCCATCGCGTCGAAGTACGCCGCCGTGGCCGACCGCGAGTCCGCCTACGAGAAGCTCGCGGCGCGCGTCCAGGCCGCCCCGGCCCCCACCGCCCCACAGAAGTCGCCGGCGCCGACGCCTGCGAAGAAGGCGGCGACCCCCAAGGAGGACCCGGGTCTCGTCGAGCAGGTCGTGAAGTCGAGCGCCTTCCGCTCGGCGCTGCGCTCGGCCGGGACAGTTCTCGGGCGCGAGATCACCCGCTCGATCTTCGGCACCCGCAAGCGCTGACCCGGGGAGCCCGGGAGCCTGGGACCCCGGTCGTGGTCGTGTTCCCGGTGGTGGTCGTGGTCGCCCACTGTCGCGGACGGCATACCTCCCCTATGGTGAAAATTGACGCGCGCCGCCGGTCGCGTCGCACTTTTCTCCATTTCCGAGGACAACGATGTCTGAGACCCGACCGACCCTGTCCCGCCGAGTCGTCCTGAGCGGGCTCGCCGCTGCCACCTTCGCGCCGCCGGTGCTGTCGTGCGCGACGGCCTCGGCCGCCGAGGCCCGCAGCACGGCGGCCCGCTCGATGCGGGACCTGCGGGTGCTTCCCTACCTGCAGAACCCGGCCAGCACCTCGATGACGATCAACTGGTTCAGCTACGCCAATGTGCCCGGCGTGCTGACGGTGCGCGGCCCGGGGCTGGGCGGTGCGCAACGGCGCGTGACCAGCACGCCGCAGCCGATGGCGGTCCTGGGCTACACCGACGCCGAGCGGGCCGAGGAGATCCCCGGTCTCGCCACGGGGTCGTGGCTGCTGCGTGACGGCAACGTCAAGCACGTCGTCGAGGTCGACGGCCTCCGGCCGGGCACCCACTACACCTACGAGGTCGTGCAGGGACGTGACCGCTACCAGGGCCGGTTCCGGACGGCCCCGAGCGCTCGAGAATGGGACCGCGTCAGCTTCATCGCCATGTCCGACCACGAGACCGAGCCCCGCGGCCGGGTCACCCGTCGCGAGTGGGCGCCCGGAGAGGTCGCCGGGCTGGGGCGGCCCGATGCCGCGGCCGGGTCGACGTGGGACGGGGTCTTTGGCACCACCGTGCTCGCTGGGGAGCGGGTGCTGCGCTACCCGCTCACCGAGGACGAGGGCTATCTCGCCAACCTGCGGGTCGTCGACGCCAGCAAGCCCGACTTCATGCTGTTCCCCGGCGACCTGGTGCAGGGCGGCGGCTACCAGCCCGGGTGGGACGAGTGGTTCCGGTGCAACGCCGGCCCGGCGGGAGACCGGCTCGGCCGCACCCCTGCACTCACGGCCTTCGGCAACTGGGAGAGCTTCGGTGGCAGCGTCAACGGGGGCTACGGCTCCAGCGGCGACCGCTCCATCGTCGTGCGTTCCCGCGGCAAGTACCACGCCTACTTCGATGCACCGGACAACGGGACCCCCGAGCACCGCGACAACTACTACGCCATCGACTACGGCCCGTTGACCGTCATCACGCTCGACTCCAACAACGGCGAGCCGGACGACGACACCGAGAACTACGAGGGCAACCAGGCCGTCGGCCGCGAGTACCGCGGACCTGGCACCGACACCCAGAACAACTTCACGGCTGCCGAGTACGCCGCGGCCGGCGGCACCGACCTCTCGGACTTCAACCCCGGCAGCACCCAGTGGCGCTGGTGCGAGGCGCAGCTGGCGAAGGCCCGCGAGCGGGGGCAGATCATCGTCATGCAGTGGCACCACTCACCGTTCAGCAGCGGCGAGCACGGCCTGCCCATGTACCACCGGGACACCTCCGGCCAGGGCGGGACGCCGATGCGGCAGTACCACGAGCTCGCCGAGCGCTACGGCGTCGCTGTCGTCATCTGTGGCCACAGCGAACTCTTCGAGCGCAGCTTCGTCGACGAGGACGGAGACGGCGTGGGTGTCCACTACTACGACGTCGGCGTCGCGGGTGACGGCCTGCGCGGTGAGCGGCGGGTCGCCGGGCCGGACTCGGAGCGGCTGAACTACAACCCCTACCGCCAGTGGACCGCGGACCGCGACGAGCCCGAGGTGTGGGAGGAGCGGCGCGGGATGCGGGTCCTGACCTCCGGCGGCAAGCACTACGGCCACCTGCACGTCGAGGTCGCACGGACCCGCGACGGCGCCCGGATGACGATGACACCGGTGCACGTCTTCCCGGTCGTGGACCCGAAGTACCGCGTCACCCGCACGGAGCGCCGTGAGTACGACGACCAGGTGGTCCTGTCCATCGGGCGCGACGGGCGGGTGAGGGCCTAGAGGCTGAGCAGCGCTCTCGCGTAGGCGTCCTCGACGTCCGCCTCGATGACCGTATGCCGTGAGCCATCGCTCGCGGCACACGTCACCTCCCAGCCCTCGGGCGTGCGGGTGAGCGACTCGAGGCGGTCGCCGAGGAGCTCGCGGAGCTGGTCCTCGCGGGGCAGCCACAACGCCTTGTCGAGGCTCACCGAGTCGAGCGCCCACTCGGTCGTGCCGTTGAAGCCGAGCACCGTCTGCTCTCCGAACGTCTGCGGCTCGACGGTGAGGTCGCTGACCCAGAAGACCTGGGCGGTGAGCAGCTCGGCGTCGATGACGAACCGGTCGCCGGCCGCGGGCTGCCAGAGCACGCCGGCATCGTGGACGATCCGGCGGGCGAGCTCGAGGCTGATCACCGTCCCATCATGGCGTGGACCGCCCCCGGCGTCAGTGCTTGGCGAGCGACGCCCGTGAGACGGGGAAGTCGAAGAACGTCGTCGGGAAGAGCTCGGGCTTGTGGGTGAAGTGCCACCACTCCTCGGGCAGGTTGGTGAAGCCCTCGGCGCCGAGCACGCCGACGAGGAGGTCGCGGTTCGCCCGCGCGGCCCCGGTGATCGCGGGGTTTGCCGTGTGCGAGAGGACGTCGAAGCAGTCGAACGCCGTCCCCATGTCGAGCGAGGCGTCGGGGGCCCGGTCGGCCACCGGCCCGAAGCACGAGCCCGCCGGGTGGGGCGAGTGCGGGGTCGGTCCCGGGCGGGCGCCGATGGGCTGGATCGTCAGGTCGACGGTGCTCGCGCGGCTGTGACCGGACTTGGCGGCGATGTAGCCGTCCTCGAACAGCCGGGACTTCTCGACCCGGGGATAGAACTCCGACTTCATCTGCTCGTCGTCCAGGTCCTCGGCCCACCGGACGAAGTGGTCGACGGCGCCCTGGGGGCGGTAGCAGTCGTAGACCTTGAGGGTGAGCCCCTTCGGTCGCAGTGCGTCCTGGGCCCGCGAGAGCGCCTCGGCGGCGGGACGGGTCAGCAGGCAGAGCGGTGCGCGGTAGTCGTCGATCCGCTCGCCGACGAAGTTGTGGTTGGTGGCGTAGCGGATCTCGTGGACGATCGTCGGGTCGACGTCGCGCAGGGCCACGATCTCGGGCGGTGCGCTCGGATGCCCCTGCGCAGCAGTGGTTCCCGCTCCCGCAGGCGCGGCGGCAGGGCCGGCAGCGACAGCAGCCGTCAATGGTGCGGCGACGAGGGAGAGGCCGAGGGCGAGCACGGGCAGGGCGCGACGAGTCATGCCACGTTCCTAGCAGCGGGTCCCGTGGGCCGCCACCGGAGCGGCTCTCGTCACCACCAGGAGACGACGGTCGCAGCGCCACCGATGACGGCGGCGAAGCGCATCGCGCGACCGACGAGCCCGGTCACGAGGAAGACGACCAGCGGCACGCGGAGCGCGCCCGCGAGGACGGCGATCACGGCATACGGCGGGATGCCGACCGCCGCCGAGACGAGGAGCAGACCTGCCGTGAACCACGGACGTCCCTCGGTGCGACAGCGCCATCGATCGAGGGCGGCCCTGGCTCGAGGCTTCTCCATCCGGCGGGCCACGAAGCCGAAGCGTTCGAGCTTGCGGCCGCCGTAGTACCAGAACAGCTTACCGACCATCTGGCCCACCGACGACACGGCGACGATGACCCACGTGGATGCCTCGCCCTGGGTGGCGGCGAGGGCGACGATCGCCTCGATGTTGATGAGGGGGATGAGCGCCGAGGCGACCGCGAACCCCGCGATGCTGAGGACCTCAGGCCACATGGGGAGGCACAGGGAGGCCGATCCGGAGCAGCCGCGCCACGGACCAGCACTTGAGGGCGAGCAGCCCGAGCGCGATGAGCAGGCCCACCTCCATCCAGCCGGTCACGAGCAGCAGCACGGCGAAGAGCGCGCTGTTGACCGCCTTCGCCGGCTTGGACCAGTTCCACAGCCAGATCGTGCGGTCGACGACGTAGAAGTAGTTGGGGCTGCGGATCGGCCACGCGAGGAAGGCCAGCGACAGGAACGTGTCGACGACCATGAACTCGGCGAGGTAGACGAACACCGCCGGTGCGAGCTCGGGCTGGAGCCAGGCGAGCCCGACGTAGAAGGCGCCGGCGTTGAAGCGGTCCGAGAAGATGTCGAGGACCGCGCCGATGCGGGTCTCGCACCCGCGCAGCCGGGCCCAGGTGCCGTCGAGGATGTCGCCGACCCAGTAGATCGCGAGAGCCACGACGAGCAGGGTGAGGCTGCTCTCGACCGCGCCCCAGGCAGCCATGGCCGCCGACGCGATGGTGCGCACGACGGTGATGACCGTCGCACCGGTCCACAGGTGCTCGTGCAGGATCCCGACGTCGGCCGACGTCCCCCCGACGAGCGCTGGTCCCGGCATCCGCTCAGGATAGGGGGATCTGCGCATCGGCGCGCCGAGTCAGCAGACCAGCGCGGCGACTCAGCCGAGAAGCGCGGCGACGAGCAGGATGACCGGCACCGACCCCATCGTCGTGATGAGGATCGTGTCGCGGGCGAGGACGGTGCCCCGGTCGTAGCGGGTGGCGTGCACGAAGATGTTCTGCGCGGTGGGCAGGGCCGACGTCACGACGATGGCGAGCAACGCATGGCCGTCGACGCCGAGCGCGAAGCGAGCCACGGCATACGCGACGAGGGGTTGGACGACCAGCTTGAGAGCCGAGGTGGTCGCCAGCTCGGCCACCGAGCCGGCAGCGCCGAGGCCGGGCCCTAGCCGCAGGGCGATGCCGTAGGCGAGGAGCATCGCGGGCACCGCGACGTTGCCGAGGAGCTCGAGCGGGTTGCCGACGAACTCCGGCAGCGTCCACCCGGTGAGCGAGATCAGCAGGCCGATGAGGGAGCCGACGGTGAGCGGGTTCCTGAACGGCCGCGTGACGAGCTGCCCGAACGACGGCGCGCGCCCGATCCGGTCGGTGTCGAGCAGCGCCAGGGCGATCGGCTGGAGCACGAGGAGCTGGAGGAGCAGCGTCGGCGCCACGAGGGCGGCGTCGCCGAGCACGTAGCTCGCGACGGGGATGCCGAGGTTCCCGGCATTGACGTATGCCGCCGAGAGGGCGCCGATGGTCGCGTCACCGAGGCGTCGCCGCCAGAGGAAGCGGGCGAGCAGCCCATAGACCGTGACGGGGACGAGCACGCCGACGGTGGTGGCCACGAGGTTCGCCGACAGGACGTTGTGGACGTCCGCGCGGCTCAGCGTCACGACCATGAGCGCAGGTGAGCCGACGAAGAAGGAGACCTGCGACAGCACCCTCTGGGCGGTGAGGTCGACGATGCGCAGGTGGGCGAGGAGTGCGCCGACGGCGATGACGACGCCGATGGTGGCGAACCCCGTGAAGACTCCCTGCACGCGGCAAGGCTAGGTCGGGTGGGGCGCAGCGCGTCGACCCGTCTCGCCTCAGCAGCGCTGCCGGGATCGCGCCGCCGCCCGAGACGGCCACTTCTTCGCGAGCCGACCACGCAGGAGTGGTCGTCTCGCCAAGAGGTGCTCGTCTGGTGGCGGTCAGCCGCCGGGGCGGAGCACCGGCCCGAGCGTGTCGAGCACCGACGCGTCCTCGATCGTGCCGGGGACGGTGGGGGTCCGCCCGTCGGCGATCTCGCGCATCGTCTTGCGCAGGATCTTGCCCGAGCGTGTCTTGGGCAGCGCGGCGACGATGTCGACCTGGCGCAGCGCGGCGACCGCCCCGACCTCGTCGCGCACGCGCTTGACGAGCTCGGCCCGGATCCTCTCGCCCTCGGCTCCGGAGCCGTCGACGCCGCCCTTGAGGACGACGAGCCCCCGCGGCAGCTGGCCCTTGAGCTCGTCGGCGACCCCGATGACCGCACACTCCGCGACGTCGGGGTGCCCGGCGAGGGCGGCCTCGATCGACCCGGTCGAGAGCCGGTGCCCGGCGACGTTGAGGACGTCGTCGGTGCGGCCCATGACGTACAGGTAGCCGTCCTCGTCGACGAGCCCGCCGTCGCCGGTCGCGTAGTAGCCGGGGTAGGTCGAGAGGTAGCCGTCGACGTAGCGCTGGTCGTCGCCCCAGAGCGTGGCGAGCGTCCCCGGCGGCAGCGGCAGCCGGATGGCGATCGCTCCCTCCTCGCCGGCCGGCAGCGGCGCACCGGTCTCGTCGAGGATCGAGACGGCATACCCGGGCATGGGAACCGTGGGTGAGCCGGCCTTGATCGGCATCGGCTCCAGGCCACGCGGGTTCGCCGCGATGGGCCACCCGGTCTCGGTCTGCCACCAGTTGTCGACCACGGGCACGCCGAGCGTCGAGCTGGCCCACTCGTAGGTGTCGGGGTCGAGCCGCTCGCCCGCGAGGAAGACCGTCTCGAGCGAGGAGATGTCGTGCTCGCGGAGCAGCTCACCCCGGGGGTCGTCGCGCTTGATCGCCCGGTAGGCCGTGGGAGCGGTGAACATCGCCTTCACCCCGTGCTCGGCGACGACCCGCCAGAAGGCCCCTGCGTCGGGGGTGCCCACCGGCTTGCCCTCGTAGAGGACGGTGGTCGCGCCGGTGAGCAGCGGCGCGTAGACGATGTAGGAGTGGCCGACGACCCACCCGACGTCGCTCGCCGTGAACCACACGTCACCGGGCCCGATGTCGTAGACGTTGGCCATCGACCAGCGCAGTGCGACGGCGTGCCCGCCGTTGTCACGCACGATCCCCTTGGGCCGACCCGTCGTGCCGGAGGTGTAGAGGACGTAGAGCGGGTCGGTCGCGCCGACCTCGACGCAGTCGGCCGGCTCCGCGTCCGCGACGAGCTCGTCCCAGTCCATCTCCTCCCAGTCGGTGTCGCGCTCGCCGACGGCGGCGCGCGCCTGCTCGCGCTGGAGGACGATGACCGACTCGGGCTTGTGGGTGCTGCGGTCGAGGGCGGCATCGAGCATCGGCTTGTACTCGACCACGCGACTCGGCTCGATCCCGCAGCTCGCCGCGACGACGACCTTGGGCGCGGCGTCCTCGATGCGCGCGGCGAGCTCGGCCGGGGCGAACCCGCCGAACACCACCGAGTGGATGGCGCCGAGCCGGGCGCACGCCAGCATCGCGACGACGGCCTCGGGGACCATGGGCATGTAGACGACGACCCGGTCGCCCTTCTCCACCCCGAGGCTCGCGAGCGCGCCGGCGAACGTCGACACGCGAGCCAGCAGGCCGGCATACGTGATCGTCTCCTTCGCGCCCGAGACGGGACTGTCGTGGATGAGCGCCGGCTGCTCGCCGCGGCCGTCGCGCACGTGCCTGTCGAGCGCGTTGAAGCAGGTGTTGAGGGTCGCGCCGGGAAACCAGCGGTAGAGCGGCGGGTTCGAGTCGTCGAGCACCGTCGTCGGGGCAGTGACCCACTCGATGCCCTCGGCGGCGGCGCGCCAGAACGTCTCCGGGTCCTCGAGGGACTGCGCGTATGCCGTGCGGTAGGCGTCGGTGCTCATGTCGCCCATCGTGGCGCTCGGGAGGGGGCCGGACCAGTGGTTCGACGAACGGCGAGACGAGCGGCGGAGGGGGAGCGGCGAGCGGATTTCGTCGCCGTTGCGCGCTCGGGTAACCTCCTCCGTTGGAGGATTCGCATAGTGGCCTAGTGCGCACGCTTGGAAAGCGTGTTGGGTTAACGCCCTCAGGGGTTCGAATCCCCTATCCTCCGCCGGATGAAGGGCCCCGACCTCGTGTCGGGGCCCTTCTGCGTGGGAGTGGACCTCCGGGGTGGGAATCCCTGTCCGCCCACGCAGAGCGTGGGACCCGCGCCAGATGAAGGGCCCCGACCTCGTGTCGGGGCCCTTCTGTGTGCCCGGCCCAGCCACCCGAAGGTCGATCTGCGGACACGAGGTCGCCGTTCTGCGAGCATCAGCACCATGACCGCAGGGCTCGGGGAGACGGTTCGAGGGGCCGAGCCCACTGGCGCCCGGGCCTCGGTCTGGCTGCGGCGATTCCTCGCCGCCCTCGTCGTCGTCGCCTGGGTGGCCTGGGCCGTGCCGTCCTGGATGTCGAGCCTCGACGAGGTCCAGCCCCGGCAGCTCGCTGCGGACGTCGGCTCCGGGCGCATCACCGGCTACCAGGTCGTGACCAACGTCCGGCCGGAGGCGCTGCGGTTCTCCGCGCTCGGGGGCCAGTGGTATGCCGACGTCCCCGCCGCCGACTCCGACGGCCGACCGCTCGACGGACCGCCGCGCGAGGTCGTCTACACGGTCGAGGGTGCGCCGCGCACGCGCTGGGTGCGGCAGGCGGTGTTCCTCGTCGGCGACCGTGACGCGTTCACCGCGATGGTCGAGTCGGGAGCCCGGCCGTTCACGCCCGAGACCTTCCCGCCCGCCCGCGACTGGGCGGCGTACCCCGCCCTGTTCGCCTTCCTCATGTCATTGGTCGGCCTCGTCGCCTTGTCGCCGACGCGGGGGACCAGGCCGTTCTGGGTGCTGACCGGTTCCGTCGGCATGGGTCTGGGCCTCGTCGCGTATGCCGTGGCCGAGCTCTGGTGGCCCCGCACGTCCGTGCCGGACGACCCGAGTCCGGAGGGGGAGGACGTCGAGCACCGGCTGCGCTGGTTGCACGGGCTCGGCGTCGCGGTCGTCGGCGGTCTCATCGTCGCCACGCTCCGCGCGCTCATCACCTGACCTCCGCTCGACCGCTCGCAAGTGACCACTGCGTATCTGTTGCGCATGTCCGGACGTGTGGCTAAGTTCCATTGACAACACCAAGTGCGTGAATGGTTCACATCGTCGTGGACCTCGAGAGACCGGAGATGTCATGCCCCGTTCGTCCGTCACCCGCCGCACCGCGATCGCCTCGGCCGTCGCTGCGACCCTCGCCGCCGGCGCGATCCCGGTCACGACGGCCGACGCCGCCGTTCCCGCGGGTCCCAAGGGGTGGGTCCAGTCCACCCTCGTCCGGATGACGCTGGAGGAGAAGGTCGGCCAGCTCTTCGTCCAGCAGGTCTACGGCCAGGACGCGACGACTCCGGACTCGCGCAACCTTCCCCTCTACGGGGTCTCGACTCCCGCCGAGGTGGTGCAGAAGTACCACCTCGGCGGTGTCATCTACTTCGCGTGGACCGACAGCGTCAAGAACCCGCAGCAGATCGCCGGACTCTCCAACGGTCTCCAGCAGGCCGCGCTGAGCCAGCAGTCCAAGGTGCGTGTCCCCCTGCAGGTCGCGACCGACCAGGAGCAGGGTGTCGTCACCCGCATCGGTCCGCCCGCCACCCAGTTCCCCGGCTCGATGGCGCTCGGCGCGAGCCGCTCGGCCGACGACGCCCGCACCGCCGCGGCGATCACGGGCGAGGAGCTGCGCGCCATGGGCGTCAACACCAACTTCGCGCCCGACGCCGACGTCAACGTCAACCCGCTCAACCCGGTCATCGGCACCCGCTCGTTCTCGAGCAAGCCCGAGCTCGCCGCCCAGATGGTCGCCGCGCAGGTCGCCGGCTACCAGGAGGACGGCAAGGTCGCGGCCAGCGCCAAGCACTTCCCCGGCCACGGCGACACCGCCACCGACAGCCACGTCGCGTTCCCGATCATCACCCACACCCGTGAGCAGTGGGAGCAGCTCGACGCCCCGCCGTTCAAGGCCGCCATCGCGCAGGGCATCGACATGATCATGACCGCGCACCTCGCCTTCCCCGCGCTCGACGACTCGGGCGACCCGGCCACGCTGAGCAAGCCGATCATGACGGGCCTGCTCCGCAACGAGCTCGGCTACAAGGGCGTCATCGTCACCGACGCGCTCGAGATGCAGGGTGTGCGCGACCTCTACGGCGACGAGGAGGTCGCCGTGCGGGCCCTCGAGGCCGGCGTGGACCAGCTCCTCATGACCCCGGCGATGGACAAGGCCTACGCCGCGGTCATCGAGGCCGTGAAGTCCGGCCGGATCAGCCGCGCCGACCTCGACGCCAAGGTGCGTCGCGTCCTCGAGCTCAAGGTCAAGCGGGGCATCGTCGCCGACCCGATGGTCGACCCGGCCGCACTCGGCTCCGTCGTCGGCACCAGTGAGCACCTCGCCACCGCCGTCGCGATCACCAACCGCACGAGCACGCTCGTCAAGAACGACGCCAAGGTCCTGCCCCTCGCCACCCAGGGCAAGAAGGTCCTCGTCACCGGCTATGGCGTGACGACGACCCAGATCCTCGCCGACGGCCTGGCCAAGGCCGGCGCCACGACGACGGTCAACCAGACCGGCACCTCACCCACGGACGCGCAGATCGCCTCGGCCGTCGCCTCGGCCCAGGGCAAGGACGCCGTCGTCGTCACGACGATGAAGGCCTGGGACACCAACGTCACCGACAAGCGCGGCGGTCAGCAGAAGCTCGTCAAGGCGTTGCAGGACACCGGTGTCCCGGTGATCGTCGTCGCGACCCGCGACCCCTACGACATCGCCTACCTGCCGGGCACCACGACCTACCTCTCGACCTACTCCTACAGCCCGGTCGCCATCGAGGCTGCGGCCCGCGTCATCTCCGGCGCGGTCGCACCGACCGGCAAGCTCCCCGTCGACATCCCCGCCAAGGGCGCGCCGAACACGGTGCTCTTCGCCTTCGGGCACGGCCTCACCTACTGAGTGGAGATCTGACATGACCTCACCCAACCGCCGCCAGCTCCTCACCGGTGGGGCCGGCCTCGCCGGCGCCGCCGCCCTCACCCTCGGTGCGACGCCCGCGCTCGCCAGCGCGACGGCATACGCCCCGTCCGTCAACGACCCGAAGCGCAAGGTGACCCCTGGCGCGGACGTCGCCGCCGCGAGCGGCTGGTCCGTCCTCAAGGGGCGCAAGGTCGGTATCATCACGAACCCGACCGGCATCCTGCTCAACCTCCGCTCGATCGTCGACGAGATGCACGACTCGGGCGCCGTCGACATCCGCGGCGTCTTCGGGCCCGAGCACGGCTTCCGCGGGACCGCGCAGGCCGGCGAGGCCGAGGACACCTACGTCGACGAGCGCACCGGACTGACGGTCTACGACGCCTACGGCGCCAACACCGCGAAGTTCGCGTCGATGTTCCGCGCGGCCGGTGTCGACACCGTCGTGTTCGACATCCAGGACGTCGGCGCGCGGTTCTACACCTACATCTGGACGATGTACACGGCGATGAAGGCCGCGGTCGAGACGGGCGCGACCTTCGTCGTCCTCGACCGGCCCAACCCCATCGGCGGCACGGCCTACGGCCCGATGATGACCGAGCCGTGGACGTCCGGCGTCGGCGCCGAGGCGATCGTCCAGGCGCACGGCATGACCGTGGGCGAGCTCGCCCGCTTCCTCAACGTCGAGATCCTGCCCAGCGACACCGGCGGTCGTCGCCTTCCGAAGGTCGAGGTCGTCGAGGTCAAGGGATGGCGTCGCGACGTCACGTATGCCGGCACAGGCCTTCCGTGGGTCATGCCCAGTCCCAACATGCCGACTCCCGACACCGCGCTCGTCTACCCGGGCACCGGCATGTTCGAGGGGACGAACCTCTCCGAGGGCCGCGGCACGACCCGCCCGTTCGAGCTCGTCGGTGCTCCCTACGTCGACCACAAGTGGGCCGACCACCTCGCGGGCCGCGACGTGGCGGGCGTGGCCTTCCGCGAGGCCTACTTCACGCCGACGTTCAACAAGCACGTCGGCAAGGTCTGCGGCGGCGTCCAGGTCCACGTCACCGATCCCTCGGCGATCGACCCCGTCCTCGTCGGCGTCGAGATGCTCGTCGCGGCGAAGTCCCTCTACAAGGACTTCCAGTGGCGCTACGACACCTACGACCCGGCGCGTCCGTACTGGATCGACAAGCTCACCGGATCGACCCGCCTGCGTGACCAGATCACGGCCGGCGCCGACGTGGCCACGGTCGTGGGTGCGTGGAAGGCCGAGCTCGCGAAGTTCGACGCCGCGCGCCAGTCCTACCTGATCTACGGCGGCCCCGCCCGATGAGCCTCTCCCGTCGCACCGTCCTCGGCGGTGGCCTCGTCCTCGGTGCCTCGTTCCTCACCGCTCCGTCCGCCCGTGCGGAGGACTACACGAAGCCCTTCACCGGCTTCGCCCCGCCGTCCACGGTGCTGCGCGCCGGGACGCCTGCCTCCGTGGGCCTGGACCCGGCGCCGATCGAGCTGGCCAAGGACCAGGTCCGCAGCCACCAGGTCGCGGCTCCGGGCGGGCACCCCCTCTATCCCGGCCACGTGGGCCTCATGGCCCACGACGGCGTGGTCGTCGCCACGCAGGTCGACGGCTTCGCGCTCCGCTACAGGAACGCGACGGAGGAGCTGCCGCAGTCGCAGTGGGTCCCCATGCGCCGCGACACGATCTTCGACCTGGCCTCGGTCTCCAAGCTGTTCACGTCGATCACCGTCGTCCAGCTCATCGAGGAGGGGAAGGTCGAGCTCGAGGCGCCGGTGGCGACCTACCTGCCCGAGTTCGGTGCGGCCGGCAAGGAGGCCGTGACGATCCGGCACCTGCTGACCCACACGAGCGGGTTCACCTCGTGGCTGCCGCTCTACAGCAAGTACCCCGACAAGGCCTCGCGCATCGCTGCCGTGATGAACCAGCCGCTCACCAGCCCCGTGGGCACGGTCTACCTCTACAGCGACCTCAACCTCATCACACTCGGCGTCCTCGTCGAGCGGCTGCGGGGCCAGTCGCTCGACGAGGTCGTCGCCTCGCGGCTCGCCGGGCCGCTGGGCATGCGCGACACCGGCTACAACCCCGTGGCCAAGGAGCGCACGGCTGCGACCGAGTACCAGGCCGTGCCCACGCGGGGCATGGTCCGCGGCGAGGTCCACGACGAGAACGCCTGGTCGCTCGGTGGGGTCGCCGGTCACGCCGGTGTCTTCTCCACCGTCGACGACCTCGCCGTCCTCTCGCAGGCCCTGCTCAACGGCGGCACCTACCGTGGCAGGCGCATCCTCGACCGCAAGAGCGTGTCGCTGCTCATCACGAACTTCAACGAGGACTTCCCCGGCGACGACCACGGGCTCGGCTTCGAGCTCAACCAGACCTGGTACATGGACGCGCTCAGCGGGCCGAGGACGGCGGGGCACACCGGCTACACCGGCACCTCGATCGTCATCGACTTCGCCTCCCGCTCGTTCGCCATCCTGCTCACGAACCGCGTGCACCCCTCCCGCTCGTGGGGGAGCATCAACGTCGCCCGCCAGGAGTGGGCCCGTGGGCTGGGCATGGCCCTGCCCATCCGCGGCCGCGGCAACCACGTCGTCTGGGAGACCGTCGCCCGGCACGCGAGCACGGCCACCCTCACCGTGCCCCTCGCGGTCCCGGCGTCGGGTGCCCGTCTCGGCTTCGACCTCGTGGCCCAGACCGAGGACACCGACGTCCTTCACGTCGAGACCTCACGCGACGGCGGCACCACCTGGGAGGCGCTGCCCCTGCGCATCCGTCGGCCCGGCGACGCCCGCCACGGTGAGGACCGCGAGCAGGACGGCTCGCTGGCCGGGGCCGAGCTCGACGACGGCACGACGGGCCCGATCAGCGGTACCGACGGGGAGCGGCGGTGGCGCCAGGTGCGCGCCGACCTCACGGCCGGTGACCAGCTGCTGCGCTGGCGCTACGTGACCGACGCCAACACCCTCGGTCGGGGCGTGGCGGTGAGCCGTGTCCGGGCCGTCTCGGGTCGCGGCATTCTCGTGGACGGTGACCGGACTCCGGACGAGTTCGGGACTTCTGGCTGGACTCTGGCCCGGAGGTCGTAGTTTTGGCACATGTCGACACCGATCCAGTCCTTCGACGTGGCTGACGCCCCGCTTCTCGTCCGCCTGCGTGGAATCCTCCCGTCACTCACTCCTGCAGAGGAGCGCGTCGCCGCCCAGGTGCTCGCCGACGCCCGCCGGGCCTCGGACCTCACGATCACCGAGCTCGCGCAGGAGGCGAAGACCTCCGAGACGACGGTCCTGCGCTTCTGCAAGCGGCTCGGGCTCAAGGGCTACCCGCAGCTGCGCCTCGCCCTCGCCGCCGAGTCGGCCATGCCGCGTGAGCAGCGGATGGCGGGCAGCGACATCAGCGCCTCGGACACGATCGACGACATCATCGCCAAGGTGGCGTCCGTGGACTCGAGCGCCGTCGAGGAGACCGCGCAGCAGCTCGACCGCGACTCGCTCACGGCGGCCGTCGACGCCGTCGCCAAGGCCACCCGGGTCGACATCTACGGCATCGGGGCCAGTGCGACCGTCGGCGCCGACCTGCAGCAGAAGCTCCACCGCATCGGTGTCGTCTCGTTCGCCTGGAACGACCCGCACATCGCCCTGACGAGCGCGACCCTGCTCAGCAAGCAGGACGTCGCGATCGGCATCTCGCACTCGGGGTCGACGAGCGAGACCATCGAGTCGCTCGCGGTCGCCCGTCGCCACGGTGCCCGCACCATCGCCGTGACCAACTTCCCGCTGTCGCCGCTCGCCAAGGGCGCCGACATCGTGCTCACCACGGCGGCTCGCGAGACCTCGCTGCGGTCGGGCGCGACGGCCAGCCGGATCGCGGCCCTCACCGTCGTCGACTGCCTCTACATCGCCGTCGCCCAGCGCGACCTGCGCCGGGCGCGCAAGGCCGTCGCCGACAGCCGCAAGGCCGTCGAAGGCCACCACATCACCTGAGGGCACACGCCGCCGCACGTCAGTGATTCACATTGTTGACGGTTCGGGCGTAAGAAACTAACCTTCGAGAATGGTCAGCGACGTCCGGGTGAGTGCGCCCACGGAAGAACGCCATCCCGGCACCGTCGGGATCGACAGCGCGTCGACCCTCGAGGTCCTCACCCTCATGAACGAGGCCGACCGCACGGTGGCCGACGCCGTGGCCGAGATGCTCCCCGAGCTGGCCGCACTGGTCGACCACGCCGTGGCCGCCATCCGCGCCGGCGGCCACGTCCACTACTTCGGGGCCGGCACGTCCGGGCGCCTCGCCGTCCTCGACGCCGCCGAGCTCCTGCCGACGTTCAACGCCCCCGAGGGGCTCTTCGTCGCCCACCACGCAGGTGGGCCCGCCGCGCTGCTCCGTGCCGTCGAGAACGTCGAGGACGACAGCGACCTGGGGAGTGCCGATGCCGGCGTCGTCTCGGAGGGGGATGTCGTCATCGGGCTCACCGCGTCGGGCCGCACGCCCTACGTCAAGGGTGCCCTCATGTGCGCCCGCGAGAAGGGCGCACGCACCGCGCTGGTGACGGCCAACCCGGGATCGGAGCTCGCGGCATACGCGGACCACCTGCTGGTCGCGGACACCGGGCCGGAGGTCCTCACCGGCTCGACCCGCCTCAAGGCGGGCACCGCCCAGAAGCTCGTCCTCAACGCCTTCTCGACCGCCGTGATGATCCGGCTCGGTCGGACCTGGTCCAACCTCATGGTCGACGTCGTCGCCACCAACGCCAAGCTGCGGGGACGCGTCGTGCGCATCCTCCAGGAGGCCACCGGCGCCGGCGACGAGGACGCCCGGCTCGTCCTCGAGGCGGCCGGCGGCCAGCTCAAGCCGGCCCTGCTCTCGCTGCTGGCCGGCATCCCCGTCGACGCCGCCCTCGATGCCCTCGCCGCGAACGGCGACTCCGTCGCCGCAGCCCTCGCCGCCCTCACGACCCAGTCCGCGCCGCACGGCGCGTCCAGCACCTCACGCCCCACCTCAAGCCAGTCAGCGTCGACAGGAGAGTTGTCATGACCCAGCGGACCCGCCGCTCCACCCTCACCCTGATCGCCTTCACCGGGGTGCTCGCCGTCGCGGCCTGCGCACCCTCGAGCGACAACGACACGAAGGGGTCCGGCGACGGCGGTGACGCCAAGGCGACCACGCTCACCGTGTGGTCCTGGCGCGTGGAGGACGAGGCGGCATACAACAAGATCTTCGACGCCTACGAGGCCAAGCACGAGGGCGTCACGGTCGAGTTCAAGCCGTTCAAGGCGACCGAGTACAACAAGGTCCTCGCGACCGGCCTCGCCGGGTCCGACGGTCCGGACGTGCCGCAGGTGCGCTCCTACGGCCAGGTCGAGCCGACCATCGCCTCCAAGTCGCTCGTGCCGCTCGACGGCAAGGTCGACCTCTCCGGTTGGGACGAGAACGTCGTCAACTCGGCGAAGTCCAAGGCCGACGGCAAGCTCTACTCGGTGCCGCTGGCTCGCCAGACGGTCCAGATGTTCTACAACAAGGGCCTGTTCGAGAAGAACGGCATCAGTGAGGCCCCCAAGACGTGGGCCGACTTCACCGCTGCGGGTGACAAGCTGCTCGCCGGTGGCGTCACGCCGATCGCCGTCGGCGCCAAGGACGACTGGACCCTGCCGATCGTCCACGAGGTGCTCGCGGCACCCCGCTTCGGCGGCGCCGCCTTCCAGCAGGAGGTCCTCACCGGCAAGAAGTCGTTCACGGACCCGAACTTCGTCGCCTCGATCGACGTCTTCAAGCAGCTCGCCAAGTACTTCCCCAAGAACGTCACCGGCGTCGCCGTCACCGACGCGCAGACCCTCTTCTCGGCCGAGAAGGCCGCGATGTTCCCCGGCGGCTCGTTCGACATGGCCACGCTCAAGAAGGCCAACCCGAAGATCGACCTCGGCGTCTTCGAGGTCCCGGCGCCGGCCGGCTCGCCCGAGGACAAGTCCACGACGGCCGGCTGGGCCGACGGCAACTTCGCGGTCAACGCCAAGTCGCCCAACCAGGAGGCCGCTCTCGAGCTGGTCAAGTGGATGTCGACCAAGGAGTTCGGCCAGATGGTCGCCGACGAGGTCAAGCAGATCTCGGCCGTCCCCGGCGTCACCTACAACGACCCGCTGCTCAAGCAGATGGCCGACAACTACGAGAAGAACCCGTCGCCGTACCTCCTGCTCACCGACTTCCGCTACGGCACGCCGTCGGGCACCGACCTCATGGGCAAGGGTGCGCAGCAGCTGCTCCTCGGCTCCAAGACGGCGGAGCAGGTCGCGGCCGACATCGACACCGGGGTGAAGACCTGGTTCAAGCCCACCTCGTGACCGGGGTGGAACCCGGGTCGCCCACCATGGTGGACTCGCTCTCGTGAAGACGCGCACCGGACTGGCCTTCCTCGCGCCGGCGCTGCTCCTCTTCGGCGTGTTCGTCCTCTACCCGATGCTCACGGCGTTCTCGTACGCCTTCTTCGAGTGGCAGGGGACGAGCCGCCAGGGGTTCGCCGGGCTGTCGAACTTCTCGGCGCTCGTCAACCGGGCACCGTTCAGCACCGACCTCCCCAAGGCGCTGCTCCACAACGTCCTCTTCTTCGTCGGCACGATGCTCGTCCAGAACACCATCGGCCTCTCGGTCGCGACGCTGCTGCACCGCCGGGCCCGCACCCGGCGGATGCTGCAGACGCTCTACGCCATGCCCTACCTCGTGAGCCCGATCGTCATCGGCTACCTCTGGACGCTGCTGCTGTCGCCGACGTTCGGCCCGGTCAACCAGCTCCTCACGAAGATCGGCCTCGAGCAGTTCGCCCTCCCGTGGCTGGGTGACCCCAAGACCGCGCTGTGGGTCGTCATCCTCGTCTCGGTGTGGCAGTGGGTCGGCTTCCCGGTCCTCCTCTACGGCGCGGCCCTCGGCGGCGTCCCGGAGGAGCTCACCGAGGCGGCGCGCGTCGACGGGGCCTCGCACGGGCAGGTGTTCCGCAAGATCACCTTCCCGCTGCTCATCCCCGCGATCGGGACGGTCTCGGTCCTCACCTTCATCTTCGCGATGGAGGCGTTCGCCCTGCCGTTCGCGTTCGGTGGCTCGACCGGCAACCCGGCGGGGTCGACCGACTTCGTCTCGCTGCTCTTCTACCGGTCGGCGTTCGACTCCGGCGCGGTCGACGCGATCGGCACCTCCTCGGCCCTGGCCACGGTCCTGTTCCTCATCATCTTCGGTGGGGCGATGGCCGCGACCAAGGTGCTGCGCCGGCACGAACGACGGATGGCCTCATGACGACGACCCTCACCGCGGCCGACGCGGCCCCCACCGGTCTCGAGACCGCGGGCGCCTCGGGCTCCTCGGGGCGGCGCCCGCGCCGCCGGCGGGGCGCGAGCGCCGGCGACCCGGTGGGTGGCGTCGGCGCGAGCATCCTGCTCTGGGGCTACGCCGTCCTCGCGCTCGCCCCGCTCGTCATCATGGTGCTCAACAGCTTCCGCACGAACGCCGACTTCATCACCAACCCCCTCGGGCTGCCCACGTCACCGACGGTCGCGGCATACAAGGAGGCGTGGACGGTCGGCAGCTTCGGGACGTACTTCGTCAACTCGCTCGCGGTGACCGCGGGCGCGGTGGCGATCTCGACCGCGGTCTCGACCATGGCGGCATACGGGCTGGCCCGCGGCCGCGCGCGGGTCTTCCGCTGGATCGAGTCGCTGTTCCTGTCCGGCCTCATGCTGCCGATCCACCTGGCGATCCTGCCGGTGTTCTTCCTCTTCGACGGCTTCGGCCTCATCGACAGCCGGCTCGGTCTCGCGCTCATGTATGCCGCGGCCGGCGTGCCGTTCTCGATCTTCGTCCTCACGACGTTCTTCCGGCAGCTGCCGGAAGAGCTCGAGGAGGCGGCGGTGCTCGACGGTGCCAGCCCGTGGCAGACGTTCTGGCGGATCATGGTGCCGATGGTGCGCCCGGCGCTCGCGACGGTGGCGGTCTTCCGGTTCGTGCCGATCTGGAACGACTTCCTCTACCCGCTCGTGCTGCTCCGGTCGGAGTCCAAGTACACGCTGCCCGTCGGCCTCACGAACTTCTTCGGCGAGAACGCGACGAACTACTCCGCGCTGTTCGCGGGCCTCGTCATCACGACGATCCCGCTCATCGTGCTCTTCCTCTTCGCGACCAAGCAGATCGTGGCGGGGTTGACCGCCGGCATGTCGAAGTGATCGGCTCGCACGCGTGAGCGGAGACCGGTCGCCTGCCGTCGTCGGCGTGGACGTGGGTGGCTCGGGCCTTCGCCTGCAGTGGTCGTATGCCGGCGAGCCCGGTCCCGTGCTCACCGCACCCGGGGTGCGGATCGGGTCCGGTGGCGTCGACGTCGGTGCCCTGGCCGCGGATGCCGCGCGTCTGCTCTCCGAGGGAGGCGTCGGCGACGTCGCCGCAGTGTGCTGGTCGCAGCGTGGGCTGCTCTTCCTGTCGGACCCGGTGGAGGTCGTGCGGGTCGTCTCCGGCGCCCTCGGTGCGGCGCGGACCGCTGTCGTCAGCGATGCCGTCGCCTCGCTCGTCGGTGCGCTGGGCGGGGTGCGCCCGGGTGCGGTCGTCGCCGCGGGGACCGGTGCCGTGGCCTTCGGGTCGGACTTCGGGTCGGCCGACACGTCGGTGTGGCGGCTGGTGGACGGCTGGGGCCACGTCCTGGGCGACCGGGGCTCGGCGGCCGGTCTCGGGCTCGAGGGCCTGCGTGCCGGGCTGCGGTTCCATGACGGCCTGCCGGGCGGGTCAGGGCGGCTGCTTGCCGAGGGCGAGTCTGCGTTCGGCGCGACCTCGCACTGGCCGCGCCGGGTCATGACGGGGACCGATGCCCCTGCGCTGCTCGCCTCCTTCGCCCCGCGCGTCGCCGAGGCCGCGACCCGCGGTGACGCGGTGGCGGCGCGGATCTGCCGGGAGGCGGGGGAGTCGCTGGCCGAGTCGCTCCTGTCCGCGGCCCGGGGGATCGCGTCGCCGGTGCTCGTCGCCACCGGAGGGCTGCTCGGGGCCGAGCCGGTGCGCTCGGCCCTCGAGGCAGCGGTGGCCGAGTCCGGCGCCGCGCTGACCCCCGCCGTGGGTGGTGCGCTCGACGGTGCCCTGCACCTGGCCACGGTCCTCGCCGAGACGGGCACGATCCCGCGGCACCCGGCATACGTGCACCTGTCCTGAGCCTGGGCCCCGGGAGGGCCGCGGGGGTCGGGGCGCTCTCGCACCCCCTGCGCGCGGCCGTGTGCACTGCTGCGCCCCAGTGCAGCAGTGCATAGTCTCGCTGTGCACTGCTGCGCCCCAGTGCAGCAGTGCACAGTCTGGCTGTGCACTGCTGCGGCCGAGCGCAGCAGTGCACAGCGCCGACGGAGCAGGCACGGCGCGGCGGCCGAGTTGGAGCAGGCCCTGCGCACCGGGTTAGACTTGGACCCGGCACCCCGCGTGGTGGTACCTCACTGAACTCCCCCAGGGCAGGAATGCAGCAAGGGCAGGTGAGCTCTTCCAGGTACGCGGGGTGTCTTTGCGTCTCCCCGAGGGGAGATGTGGGCCCTCAGGCGCCGCAGGCGCAGCCGCCCTCGCAGCCGCCACAGCCCCCGCTGCGGGCCTCGGGGGCGTTGCCCCGGTCCTCCCAGACGAGCTCGAGCGCGCGGAGCAGGCCGTCGACGGGCTGGGCGCCGGTGACGGCGAACTTCTGGTCGAGGACGTAGGTCGGGACGGCGGTGATGCCGATCTGGTTGGCCGTGGCCTCGTCGGCGCGCACGTCGTAGCCGTAGTCGTCGGAGCCGAGCATCTCGCGGACGTCCTTCTCGCCGAGCCCGCCCTCGACGGCGAGGCGGACGAGGGTGTCGGTGTCGCCGAGCGAGGCGCCCTCGGTGTACCAGCCGTGCATGACACGGTCGGTCACCGGCTTCTCGAGGCCGCGGGCCCGGGCGAGGTGCAGCACCCGGTGCGCGTCGAAGGAGTTGCCCCCGACGACCTTGTCCCACTGGAAGTCGAGCCCGACCTCGGCGGCGTCGGCAGCCATCGACTCGTGCTGGGCCACCATCTCCTCGCGCGACCGGCCGTACTTGGCGGCGATGCGGTCGACGTTGGACCCCTCGACGACGGCCGGCGCCGACCGGTCGAGCTGGTAGCTGTGCCACACGACGTCGACGTCACGCTCCTCGCCGTCCTCGGCCCCGGCCACGAACTGGTCCACGGCGAGCTCGAGACGGCGTCGCCCCACGTGGCAGAACGGGCAGACCAGGTCGAACCAGACATCGATGCGCATGCCCACGACGATACGTCGGAGGCCCGACGGCTCCGGCCGTCGGGCCTCCTGCGCGGGGGTGGTCGCCGGTCAGGCGGACTCGGGCACGCGCGACTCCTCGTCGTCGCTCGAGGAGCCGATGGCGCGCGACGATCCACCGTGCGAGACGTTGATCCGGCGCGGCTTGGCCTCCTCCGCCACAGGGATCGTCAGCGTGAGGACGCCGTCGCGGTAGTCGGCCTCGATCCGGTCGAGGGCCAGGCCGCGCCCGAGCGACAGCTGGCGGGCGAAGGTGCCGCTCGGCCGCTCGCGCGAGAGCCACTGGGCGTTCTCGGCCTCGGGCGCGGTGCGCTCCGCGCGCAGGGTGAGGGTGCGGTCCTCGACGTCGATGGCGATGCTCTCGGGGTCGACGCCCGGCAGGTCGATGTGCGCGACGAACGTTTCGCCGGACCGGTAGAGGTCCATCGGCATGACCGCTCCGGCCGCGCTCGACGGGCTGCGCAGCCCTTCGTTGAACAGCCGGTCGAAGGTGCGGTCGAGGGCGCGGAAGGGGTCGTGAGGGGTGGTGCTCATGGTCTGCTCCTTGCGGTGAACGGGAGGCCGATCGGCTCGGCCTCGGCGGTGGCCTTTCTTGAGTGGTGGCCGCTCAACTTCGTGCTTGGTTCCAGTTGTAACTCCGTCGCCCGGGCCTCGTCAAGCCACCCCAGGAGCGACGTGCGCGTCGCACGTCCGGAGGCGCTCCGGCTGCTCGGCGCCGTAGCGGTGGCCGGCACCGGCGGGTACCGCCAGCGAGGCCACGACATCGGCCCCCGCGTGGACCAACGACACCACCGGCAGCCACGGCCGGCCGCCGTCGGTCGGCACGAGCGCCATCGACGGCCGGGCGTGGACGATCGGGTCGTCGGCGTTGGCGGCGACGGTCTCTCGCGGGAGTCCGGTGCGGCCACCTCCCGGCGTCCCGAGCCAGAACGTCGAGCACACGGCCCGCCGCAGCCCGGCGGCGTCCGGCGCCGTGAGTGCCGCCTGCCCAGCCGTCGCGCCCAGGCTCTCGCCGACGACGTGGACCTGCGGCCGCTGCGACAGGGGGAGGCGCGACACCGCGAGCACGACCTCGTCGAGCAGGGCCCGCGCACCGGTCACGGCGCCGTCGCGGTCGAGGAGGAACGCCATCCAGCTGGGGCGCGAGTCGTACTGCATCGACACCGTTGCGACGTCCGACCCGAACCGGCGCTCGGTGCCGGCGACGAACTCGGGGTTGACCCACCCCGAGCCGGTCGGGATCGCGACGAGCAGGTGTCCCCGCGTCAGCCCTCCCGCAGCGGTGAGCCGTTCCACCGCGATCCGGGCGCGTTCGGCGTCGTCCGCGGTGTCGGACAGGCCGGCATACGCCCGGACCGCACCGACCGGAGACGGTGAGAGGAGCACCTGGTCGCTCGCCGGCGCGGCTGCCTGCGCGCTCGCCGGCGCGAAGGTCAGCAGCGCGAGACCGGAGACGAACGCCACCGCGGGACGCGACGCCGTCGCCCGTCGCCGCCACGCCCACCGGGTGGCACGCACGAGGCCCACGACCGCGAGCGCGGTGCCGGCCGCGACGCCGAGGTCGGCCAGCGACCAGGGGTCGATGCCGATCCGGGTGCGCATCCCGTTCTGCGTCGTGAGGGCGAGGAACGCCACGTATGCCGTGAGCGCACCTCCCAGCGCGACCGTCACCTGTCGGGTGCGACCGGTGAGCCGGGCAGTGGCGCCGGCGAGACGACGGGTCACGCTGAGCACGACGGCGAACGACAGGACACCGAGGAGTCCCAGCGCGACGGGCTGCACGGGGAGGAACGACGGGAACGTCGCGACGCCGAGCGCCACCGGGACGGCGAGGGCGGTCGAGGCCCGCGGCAGGCGCGGTCGGGGCAGGCGCCGTCGGAGCGGGTGCCGTCGGGGAAGGCGCCGACGGGACAGGCGCACCTGGAGGCTCATCGCGCAACCCCGCCGACCGAGGCCCGCGAACGCCGCGCACCGACCACGAGCCCGACCGCACCCAGCCCCGCGACACCGGCCGCGACGGCCGGCGCCACCGTGAGCGGCGACTCGGACCCGGGGACGGCCTCGCCCTGCCGGATGCTGTTGACCCGGACGAAGGCGTGGGCGATGTCGGCCCAGGCGAGGCAGCTGGCGCGCCCGAGTGGCCCGTCGCGGGTGTCGCACGCCGACGCGAGCTCGGTGCCGAGGCGCTCGTCGACGGCCCGGCGCGCGCCGCGAGGGAGGGCGTGACCGGACCGGCCGGCATACCGGAGGAGGTCGTAGCCGAGGTCGTGCTGGCGGCACGCGGCCGTGAACTCGACCGGCAGTGGCACGGGGGAGGAGCAGTCGCCCGACGGGTCGCCGAGCAGGCCGTCGGTGACCGCCGGCTCGTAGTCGAACCGGCGCGAGAAGTCCTGCGGCAGAGCGGCGCTCGCGAGGGCGGCGGGATGCGACACGAGTGCCGTGACGGCCCTGGCGGCGGAGGGGTCGGCCGAGGGGCCGGGTGCCGGCAGCGAGGACGCGGCCGGTGCGAGCAGGAGGCCGACGGCGGTCGCGAGAGCGCTGACGACGATGAAGCGGAGAACCTGGTGTCTGGGGAACATGCCGGCAAGACTCGAAGCCGCAGGCACTCGCGGTCGTCGCACTCGGGAGCCGTTCGGCGGTGCGACTCGAGGGGTGGGGCGCGGGGCGGGTGATACCCCGGAGTGACCCCTGGTTCACCCCGTCGTATGACGACGCGGCGCCGCGCCCTCCCTAGGGTTGTCGCATGGTCGGAGGACGAGTGGTGAGGGCCGGTGGGCGAGGGTCCCGCTGGGTGGCGGTGCGCACCGTGCGCACGCTGCGTCCCCTCGGCCGGCCGCTCATGCGCGCCGTACGGATGCTGTCCGGGCACAGCGACCTGGCGCTCGGGCTGCTCGCGATGGCGATGTTCGTCATCGGCTGGTCGACGATCCGGCCGTGGCACGACGTCCCCGCCTCGCTGCTCCCCGTGCTCGCGCTCTGCCAAGCCCTGCCGCTGCTGCTGCTCCGGCGGGCGCCGTTCGTCGGGTGGGGCATCGCGGTGGCGACATCGGTGCTCTGGTGGACGGTCGTCCCCGCAGGACCCGAGCTCCCGCCCATGCCGTGGCCGGTCGTGCAGTTCCTCGTGCTGCTCGCGACGATCGTCGCCGTGGGGCTGTGGGGCCGGTGGCGCGAGGTGCCGGTCGTCGTCGCCGCGACCGGCGTCCTGATGCTCGTCGCGATGCCCGACGCCCTCAAGCCGTGGGCGCTCGGTCAGGCGCTCGTCCTGGGTGTCGCCCTGCTCGTGCGCTGGCTCGTCATCTCACGCCGCACGATCGCCGTCCAGCAGGACGAGGTGGAGACCGAGCGGGCCCGGCGCGCGGTCGTCGAGGAGCGCAGTCGGATCGCGCGCGAGCTCCACGACGTCGTCGCGCACCACATGTCGATGATCGTCGTGCAGGCCCAGAGTGCGTCGCTACGGCACGGCGTCGACGACCCCGCCGTCGTCGGCGAGTTCTCCGCCATCGAGGGCGCGGCCCGTCAGGCGCTCACCGAGGTCCGATCGGTCCTCGGTGTCCTGCGCGACGAGCAGGGACCGGTCGAGACCGCGCCCCAACCCGACCTCACCCGGCTCCCGTCGCTGCTCGAGTCGTCCAGGGCAGCCGGTATGCCGCTCACGTCCCGTCTGCGTGTCGACGCGGCCGACGTGCCGCCGGGGACCGCGCTCGTGCTGTACCGCGTAGCCCAGGAGTCGCTCTCCAACGCCGCCCGCCACGCGCCCGGCGCCGCCGTCGAGCTGACCCTCGAGGAGGACTCGGGCTGGGCCCGCCTCATCGTCCGCAGCTCGCCTCCGCCGCCGCCGAGCGCCTCCAGCGTCCGCAACCCTGGCCAGGACCCCGACCAGGGTCGCGGACGCAACGGTGACGACAGCGGGTCCGGCGGCCGGGACGCGAACGGTGGCAACGGCATACGGGGCATGTCCGAACGCGTGCGCGCGGTCGGCGGGACGTTCGAGGCGGAGCCGGTCGGGGACGGGTTCGTCGTCGTCGCGACCGTGCCCCTCGTCGGCCGGCCGCAGGTGGCGGGGCTCGGATGAGCGACGTGATCACGGTCGTCATCGTCGACGACCAGGCGATGGTGCGGCAGGGGCTGGGCGCGCTGCTCGGGGCCCAGCCGGACCTCCAGGTCGTCGGCGAGGCGGCCGACGGTGCCGAGGCGGTGCGCGAGGTCGCTCGGCTGCGTCCGGACGTCGTCCTCATGGACGTCCGTATGCCGGAGGTCAACGGACTCGACGCAGCCGCGACGATCCTCGCGGCGCCGAGCCCGCACCGCCCGCACGTGCTCATGCTCACGACGTTCGACGTGGACGACTACGTCTACGAGGCGCTGCGGATCGGGGCGAGCGGGTTCATGCTCAAGGACGCCCCGGCCGAGGAGCTGGCCCGGGCCGTGCGCGTCGTCGCCGCGGGGGACTCGCTCCTCGCGCCGTCGGTGACGAAGCGGCTCATCGCCGAGGTGACGAAGTCGAGGTCGGGGGTGCCCCGCGACTCACCGCGGCTGCGCGACCTCACCCCGCGCGAGCTCGAGGTCCTCGAGCTCGTCGCCCGCGGCCTGTCCAACACCGAGATCGCCGACCGGCTGTTCGTCGCCGAGCAGACGGTCAAGACCCATGTGTCGCGGACGTTCACCAAGCTGGGGCTCCGCGACCGGGCGCAGGCGGTGGTCTTCGCCTACGAGCACGGGGTCGTCACCCCAGGCTGACCCGGCCTACGGTGGCGGGCATGGGCTTCCTCACGCGCAAGGTGCCGGCGACGCTGCCGCAGAACCTCACCCGCATCGCGCTCGGCGCGTTCATGGCCGGGGCCGGGGTCCTGCACCTCACGACGGCTCGCGAGGAGTTCCGGGCGCAGGTGCCGCACTGGGTGCCGCTGGACGAGGACCTCGTCGTGCTCGGGTCGGGGGTCGCCGAGGTCGGGCTGGGCGTGGCGCTGCTGGCCCTGCCCGGTCGTCGGCGGATCGCCGGTCTGGCGCTCGCGGCGTTCTACGTCGCGATCTTCCCGGGCAACATCGGGCAGTACGTCGAGGGGATCGACGCGTTCGGTCTCGACAGCGACACCAAGCGGCTGGCGCGTCTGGCGTTCCAGCCGGTGCTCGTCGCGGCAGCCCTGTATGCCGCGGGGCTGCCCGAGGGCGGCCTCAGACGTCGCGGTGCGACAGCGACTCGGACTGCACGCGGTTGAGCCCGGCATAGAGCATCACGGCAGCGGCGACCCACGAGCCGATGACGAGGAGGCCTGACGTCGGCCAGCGGGTGATGCCCCAGACCATCCCGCCGACGATGAGCGTGTCGAGGATGAGCGGCATCGCGAACCAGAGCAACACGCCCTGGGCGCTCGGCACGGCGTTGAACGGCCCCGTCGGCGGGCGGCCCCGGTAGGCAGCGAGCAGGTTGCCGCCGGCGAGCACCACCGTCGTCATGACGAGCCACGGCAGGGCGGCGCCGACGTCCGCTCCGGCCACCACGGCGGCGACGCAGCCGACGACCGTCGTCACGGCGAGGTGGAGCACGCCGGGGACGAGGAGGTGGGTCGCTGCGGCGCGCACCGGGGGCGACCCGAACAGTGCGGGCGTGCCCATGGTGTCGGCCTCGAGCCGCAGGCCTTCGGAGAGCCCGCTGAACCCCATGTGGCTGACGAGGGCGGCGACGAACGCGACGAGCGGCGGGACGGCGTCGGTCGACAGCGTGGCCCCGAGCGCCCAGGCCGCCGCGGCACTGAGCACGAGACCGACCACGGCTGCGCCGGGGGCGCGCCGCAGGCCGAGGACGTCACGGGCGACGAGGGTCAGCACGGGGCCGCGGTGGCGCAGCCGTCGGGTGCGGGCCCGGGTCACGGGGCGGGCGGCCTCGAGCCGCACCGCCCGCAGGTCGCCGGCCTGCACGCCGCCCACCATCCGGTTCGAGCGCGCCGACTGGGTGCGCAGGTCGTGGATGCCCAGCCGCCGCACCTCGCCGACCCACGGCGGGCCCTCGCCCGGCGGGGGTGCGGAGGCCGTCGTGCCCGTCCGCGACTGGCCGAGGAGCCAGGCGCCGCCCACGACGAGCCCGACGAGCAGCCCGACGACGAGGGCGGGCCCCACGACCCAGGGCGCAGCCACCCCGGCGCCCCAGAGCGAGGCGCCGACGAGCAGTCCCGTCAGGGCTCCGGCGGTCAGCGCAGCGAAGAGCGAGTACCCGAACCACGGCCGCAGGGCCGCCCACCGGTCGAGCGAGGAGGCGACGACGTGGTCGACCCACGGCACCGGCGCCACGATCGGCCCGCGGACGCGGCCGGCCTCCCGGGCGAGCGCCGCGGCAGCCGCCACCACGACGAGGCCGACGAGCACGACCCACGGCGAGCGCAGCGCATCGGCCATCCCGCCGCGGTCGCCGGCGAGCACGAGGGCGCGCAGCAGGGGGAAGCCGTAGAGGCCGACGACGATGAAGCCGACGTAGGCGGCGTACGCCACCTCCTTGCGCGCCGGGTTGCCCGAGGGTCCGTGGAGGACGTGGACGATGTCGGCGAGGCGCTCGCGGTCGCTCATCGGCGCTGCGGCCGGCTCGGCGGCGGCACTCGCGGGGCTCACGGTGCTCAGCCCTCGGCGGCGACGAGGTCGACGACCTGGTCGGCCACCCGCTCGGTGATCGCCGGGTCGTGGCAGGCGAGGACGACGGTCGTCCCGGCGTCGCGGCGAGCGGCCACGAGCTCCGCGACGAGAGCCCGCTTCGCGGTGTCGAGGCGCTGCTCGGGCTCGTCGAGGACGAGCACGTCGGCCGGGCGGAAGAGCGTGAGCGCGAGCCGGAAGAGCTGCGTCTGGCCCGACGACAGCTCGTGCGGGAACCGCCCGTCGAGCTCGCCGATCCCGACCTCCGCCAGCGCGGCCGCGACCCGGTCGTCGCAGGTGTCGGCGTCGCCGCCCCACGTCGCGTCGAGGAGGACGAGGTGGTCGCGCAGGGTGAGGTCGCGGTAGGTCGCCGGTGCCCCGACGAGGGCGGCGACGGCTGCCCTCACCGCGGGGTCGCGCTCGTCGGCGACGTGCACGCCCACGTGGGCGGTGCCGGTCGACGCGGGCAGGGCCCCGATGAGGATCCGGAGCAGGGTCGTCTTCCCCGACCCGTTGGGCCCGCGCAGCACGAGGCACGAGCCACTGGGGGCGACGAGGGACACCGGGGCGAGCAGTGCCGCCGGCCCGATCACCTTCGACACGTCGTCGGCGCGGATCTCCACGTGTTCCTCCCTCTGCGTCCGCAATGCTGGTCGGCGTCCTCGCCACTTCCGCGGACGCAGGCGAGCGTATGCCGGGAGGTCCGGCACGCGGCATACCGGCTGTCCCTCGCGCCGACTAGGTTGGTCGCCGTGAGCACCGCCCTCTATCGCCGCTACCGCCCCGAGACGTTCGCCGACGTCATCGGGCAGGAGCACGTGACCGAGCCGCTCATGCAGGCGTTGCGCACGGGCCGGGTCAACCACGCCTACCTGTTCAGCGGCCCGCGTGGCTGCGGCAAGACGACGAGCGCGCGGATCCTCGCCCGCTGCCTCAACTGCGAGCAGGGCCCGACGGCGACGCCCTGCGGCGAGTGCGACTCGTGCGTGGCCCTGGCCCGTGGTGGCGCCGGCACGGTCGACGTCATCGAGATCGACGCGGCCAGCCACGGTGGTGTCGACGACGCCCGTGACCTGCGCGAACGCGCGTCCTACGGCCCGGCGCAGAGCCGCTACAAGATCTACATCATCGACGAGGCGCACATGGTGACGCCGCAGGGCTTCAACGCGCTGCTCAAGATCGTCGAGGAGCCGCCCGAGCACGTGAAGTTCATCTTCGCGACGACCGAGCCCGAGAAGGTCATCGGCACCATCCGCTCGCGCACCCACCACTACCCGTTCCGCCTCGTGCCGCCCGGCCAGCTCTCCGACTACATGGAGCGGCTCTGCGTCGCCGAGGAGGTCGCGGTCGCGCCGGGCGTGCTGTCGTTCGTCGTGCGCGCGGGTGGCGGGTCGGTGCGTGACTCGCTGTCCGTCCTCGACCAGCTCATCGCGGGCTCGGGCGCCGACGGGCTGACCTACGAGTCGGCGGCCTCGCTGCTCGGTTTCACCGACGGCGAGCTGCTCGACGCGGCGATCGACGCCTTCGGTGCCGGCGACGGTGCAGGGGCGTTCTCGGCCATCGAGCGGGTCATCGAGACGGGTCTCGACCCGCGGCGCTTCATCGAGGACCTGCTCGAGCGCCTGCGCGACCTCATCGTCGTCGCCGCCGTCCCCGAGGGCGCCTCCGCGGTGCTGCGTGCGCTGCCGCCGGACCAGCTCGAGCGGATGCGCCAGCAGGCGGCCAGCTTCGGGCACGGCGCGCTGTCCCGCGCTGCCGACATCGTCAACGCCGGGCTCTCCGAGATGACCGGTGCCACGGCGCCGCGGCTCCAGCTCGAGCTCATCGCCGCGCGGATCCTGCTTCCGGCTGCCGCTGGCGAGACCGGGTATGCCGCGCGCCTCGACCGTCTCGAACGTCGCCTCGAGGTGGGTGGCGTCCCGAGCGGTGCCGCCGCCCCGTCCGCGGCGCGCCAGCCGGCGCCGGCCCACACTCCTGCGCCGTCGCCGACCCCCGCGCCGTCGCACCAGCCGGCGCCGCAGCCCACCCAGGCGCCCGCGCACCCCGTCGTCGCACCCGCCGTGCAGCCGTCCCACGAGCGCGACCTCCAGCCGCCGCAGACGATCCTGGCCCCGTCAGGCTCGATCGCCCCTGCGGTCCAGGCGCCCCACGAGCGCGACCACCAGCCTCCGCGCACCTCGGTCGCGCCGGTGGCGCCGGTGGCGCCGGTGGTCCCCGAGCGGCCCGCCTCGCAGCGCACCGACGAGGAGCCCCCGGACGACGACGAGCCCGAGGCGCCCGAGTTCCTCGAGCCCAGGGCACCGCAGCAGGCCCAGCAACAGGCGCCCGAGCAGCGACATGACGTCCCGGCCCAGACAGCCGAGTCCCAGCAGGTCCCGGCGCCGTCACCGGCACCGGACCCGCCGACGGCGCCGGAGGCGCAGTCCGCACCCCGGGTTCCGGCCGGGCTCGACACGGCAGCGATCCGGCGGTCCTGGCCGGACGTCCTCGCCAAGGTCTTCGAGCTCCGGCGCACGACGTGGACCTTCGTGTCCGAGCACGCCCAGGTCCTCGACTACGACGGCGAGCGGCTCCTGCTCGGCATCTCGACGACCGGGTTGGCCAACACGTTCCGGCGGGGTCCGCACGCGACCTACGTCCAGCAGGCCCTCATCGACGTCCTCGGCGTCGACACCCGCGTCGAGGGCGTCCCGGCCGACGGCTCCGCCATCGGCGGCACCGTCGGCGTGCCGACCATCGACCCCAACCGCCCGGACCCGGTGCCGCAGTCGCAGCCCGAACGCCCCGCCCCGCAGCAGCAGCAGTCGGCGCAGGCCCGCGCCGAGGCCAACGGAGCCGCCGCGCACGACGCGCCGGGCCGCGGAGGCGAGCCCACGGCATACGTGCCGAGCCAGCCACCCACGACGCAGGCCGACTGGGGCAGCGGCGGCAACGACGGCGGCGCCGCTCCGGCGTGGGCGACCCAGGCCGCGCCCGGAGCAGGCAGCGACGAGATCGTCAGCCCGTTCGCGCGGGCCAAGCAGACGGTGGCCTCCGAACCCGACCCGGATGAGACGCCCGTCGCAGATGACTCCGCGATCAGCGACGATGACGAGGACATGGAAGGCCTCGGCGAGGTCGGTGTCCCCGTCGTGGAGCGAGTCCTGGGCGGGAAGGTCATCTCCGAAGAGGACGCATGAGCACCTATTACTGGGTCAGCCGCACCGCGGTGATGTCGTTGGCCCACGCGATCTGGCGCCCCACCATCCTCGGCAAGGACAACGTCCCCAAGGACGGGGGCGTGCTCCTGGCGAGCAACCACCTCTCCTTCATCGACTCGTTCGCGATCCCGGTCGCGGCGCCGCGCAAGGTCTCGTTCCTCGCGAAGTCCGAGTACTTCACCGGCACCGGGGTGCGCGGCCGCTTCGTGCGCGGGTTCATGGAGGCCGGTGACGCCATCCCGGTCGACCGCGACAGCTCACGTGGTGCGCACGACTCGCTCGACCTCGCCCTCGAGGTCCTGCGGGCGGGCAAGGCGTTCGGCATCTATCCCGAGGGCACGCGCTCACGCGACGGCCGCCTCTACCGCGGCCGGACCGGGGTCGCCTTCCTCTCGCTCACGGCGGGCGTGCCCGTGGTGCCCGTCGGTCTCGTCGGCACCGACAAGGTGCAGCCCGTGGGCTCGCGCGGCCTCAAGATGGCCGACGTCAGCGTGGCGTTCGGGACGCCGATCCTGCCCTCCGCGTATGCCGGCCTGCCCGCCGGGCGTGCCCGTCGCCAGCTCACCGATGACGTCATGGACGCGATCGCCGCGCTCACCGGGCAGGAGCGGGCCGACACCTACAACGAGCGCCCTGCGACCGAGACGCCCGACGACTGAGCCGCCCGACCCGCCTCCGCCGCCCCAGCTGTTGCTCCCCGGGAGGGAACCGTGTGGGTGCGGAGGGAAATGTCGCGTCCGGATGACCAGGTTTCCCTCCGCGGGGCAGGCCATCGCGCGGGAGGCGGCCTGCGGTCGCGCGGTGGCCTAGGCTCAAGGTGTGTACGAAGGCGCAGTGCAGGACCTCATCGACGAACTCGGCCGACTTCCGGGCGTGGGACCCAAGAGCGCCCAGCGCATCGCCTTCCACCTGCTCCAGTCCGACGCCGTGGACGTGCAGCGCCTCACCGACGCGCTGACCCAGGTCAAGGCCAAGGTCCGCTTCTGCGTGACCTGCCACAACATCGCCGAGTCCGAGCAGTGCCGCATCTGCGCCGACCCCCGCCGTGACCTCACGAGCATCTGCGTCGTGGAGGAGCCCAAGGACGTCGTCGCCATCGAGCGCACGCGCGAGTTCCGGGGCCGCTACCACGTGCTCGGCGGCGCGATCAGCCCCATCGACGGCATCGGTCCGGACGACCTCACCTTCCGCGAGCTCATGACCCGGCTGGCCAGCGGTGAGGTCACCGAGATCATCATCGCCACCGACCCCAACCTCGAGGGAGAGGCGACCGCGAGCTATCTCGCGCGCTTCCTCAAGGGCATGGGCATCAAGATCACCCGGCTCGCCTCGGGCCTCCCCGTGGGCGGCGACCTCGAGTACGCCGACGAGGTCACCCTCGGCCGCGCATTCGAAGGACGGAGGCTTCTCGATGCCTGACTCGCAGACCGGCGACGCCTCGACCGAGCAGTCCGACAGCCTCTCGGACCTGCGCGCGCTCGCCGCCGACTCGGCCGAGGAGGCGCGCATCTACCTCGCGACCGTCTCCGACATCGCCTCCGGCGCCAACCCCGCCGCGGCGCTCCCGCTGGGGCTCCTCGCCCTGTCGCAGGTGCTCCTCATGGGTGCCCGGCTCGGCGCGATCGAGGACATCGTCCCCGAGGACCGCTTCGAGGTGGACCCCGGCCCGGACGTCGAGCTGGACCCCTTGCACGAGAACCTGTCCAACCTGCTCGAGGGCCTCGACGACTACGCCGACGTCGTCGACCCGGTCACGGCGCCGGAGCTCACCACCGGCTCCCTGTCCAACGACCTCACCGTCGTCGCCTCGGCGCTCGCCCACGGCCTGCGCCACCACGACGAGGGCCGCGTCCTCGAGGCGCTGTGGTGGTGGCAGTTCAGCTACCTCTCCGACTGGGGAGAGCGCGCGGCCAGCGCGCTCCGGGTCCTGCAGGCCCTGCTCGCGCACGTCCGCCTCGATGCCGACGCGGACGCCGTCGCCGAGGCCGAGTTCGACGCCCTCCACCCCTGATCCACCTTCGAGCCGGCGACTCACCGGACGCGCGGTGCGACGCACGGCGCAGCGCGCGGCGCAGCGCACGGCGCAGCGCGCGGCGCGACGCACCGCGCAGCGCACCGCCGCGGGTCAGGCGATGCGGGTGCCGCTCGGCAGGCGCCGAACCGGCGTCCGGACCCGCTTCTCCGCGATGGCCACGGACCCGAGCCCGAGGGCGACGAGGAACCCCAGGCCCCACGGCCACACCGCGTTCTTGTCGCGGCGGGCCCGGTCGGCGTCGTCGCGGGCCTTCTGCGAGTCGCTGGCCATCATGTCGGTCTGCTCCCCGTCCGAGGGCGGCGCCGACGGCGAGGCCCCGGCTTCGGGCAGGTACGAGCACTCGTCCCGCACCGACCCGACGTCCCCCGGCCCGGCCTTGGCGTCGCGTGCCCCGTCGCTGATCCAGCGCATCGGCGTGAACCCGCCAGTGAACGTCCCGGTGTCGGCCAGCCGCGACGGCGCCGCGTCGGCCACGACGACGAACGGGTTGACCGCGAGCAGCGGCCACAGCCGGTCGGTGCGCGAGACGGTGCGGCTCTGCGTGAAGACCTCGCAGTCGGCCTGGGTCGGCTGCTGCATCCCGTCGTCCGGACCCGGGGTGGCGATCGGAGGCTCCACCTGCGAGGCCCAGTAGCTCTCTGGGATGCCGTTGACCCGCTCGGTGACCTGCTCGGTCGTGAGCACGGCGGCGAGCAGGAAGCCGATGAGCGACCCGAACACCAGCGTCGCGAGCGTGAGGTAGGTGAGCACCGCCGATGCCACCGGCCGCGCGGTGAGCGTCGAGAACATCAGCCCGACCGCCGCGACGACGGCCATGACGACGACGAGCACGAGCAGTGACAGCAGGATCCGGCCGACGGAGACACCCCCGGCGACCCAGGCCCACGCGAGGAACGGCAGGGCGGTCGCGAGGAAGCACATCGACACGACCCACGAGGCGAGGAGCTTGCCGAGGACGAGCTCCCACGACGTCACGAGCGTCGTCTGCAGCGTGGCGAGCACCCCGTGCTCGCGGTCGCCGTTGACCGTCGTCGCCGTGAGGGACGGCACGACGAGCATCCCGAGCATGAGGACGAAGAACGTCGTGACGTCGTAGAGCGCAGGACCGGTGGCGAAGCTCGCCTCCCGCACCGCCCGCCACGACGCCCACGTCACGAGCGCGATGATGACGAACCACGCGCCGAGCACGATCGGCCAGCGCGACGTCCGCCGACGCTGGACGAGCTCCAGGCGGGCCACGGTCCACAGTCGTCGGGCGCTCACTGCCGGTCCTCCGTCGCTGCGAGGTAGGCGGCTTCCATCTCGCCGTGGAGCGGTGCGTATGCCGTGACTCTGGCCCCGCTCGACCCGAGCCTCTCGAGGAGCGCGGCTGCGTCCGCCTCGCCCGCCAGCTCGACGTCCACCGCGGTGCCGGCGTCACGCCAGGCGACCTCGGACCCGTCGAGGAACGACACGAGCCGGCCCCGGTCGAGCGCCGAGATGCGCCACGTCCGCGTGACGGCGGCGGCGCCGTCGACGGCCTGCGTCTCCACGGTGCGGCCGCGCGACACGATGACGGCGCGGTCGGCCATCTCCTGGAGCTCGGTGAGGATGTGGCTCGACACGAGGACCGTCGTGCCGGAGGCGGCGAGCGAGCGGAGCAGGTCGCGCAGCTCGATCCGGCTCCTCGGGTCCAGGCCCGACGCCGGCTCGTCGAGGAGCAGCGTCGTCGGTCGGTGCAGCAGGGCCCGGGCCATCCCGAGCCGCTGCTTCTGGCCACGCGAGAGCACCCGCGCCCGCCGGTCGGCGAGGTCGGACAGGTGCACCTGCGCGAGCACCTCCTCGGTCCGGGCGCGGGACTGCGAGGCGGACAGGTCGTATGCCGCCCCGATCGTGTGCAGGACCTCGCGCACCGTGAGCGCGTCCCAGGTCCCGAACCCGTCAGGCATCCAGCCGATCCGCCGGCGCACCTCGCGAGGGTCGTCGGCGGGGGAGTACCCGTCGATGGTGATGGTGCCGCGGTCCGGCACGAGCAGGGTGGCGAGCATGAGCATGAGCGTCGTCTTGCCGGCGCCGTTGGGGCCGATGAGCGCGGTCACCTCGCCCGGGCGAGCGGTGAGGGTGATGTCGTCGACGGCGACGACGTCGCCGAACGCCCGCCGCACCCCCGTGACGACGATCCCGCCGCCGGCGGACCCAGCTCCATCGTTGGTCATGCCGGGCAATCTAGGCGGGCGGACGGCATACGGGCATGAGTTCGCGAACTCACGCACGCGCGGCGCGGTGGCGGACCGGCATACGGGCGTCGGTCCGGCCTCCCTGGCACGTCGTTAGACTCGCAGCCGTCCGGAACACGCGATCCAACCGACTGGGAGTCCTCGTGCCCATCGTCGTCCAGAAGTACGGCGGCTCCTCGCTCGCCGATGCCGAGAGCATCAAGCGGGTCGCCCGCCGCATCGCGGAGACGCGCAAGGCCGGCAACGACGTCGTCGTGGCCGTGTCCGCCATGGGCGACTCCACGGACGAGCTGCTCGACCTCGCCCAGGACGTGAGCCCGCTGCCGCCCCCGCGCGAGCTCGACATGCTCATGACCGCCGGCGAGCGGATCAGCATGGCGCTCGTCGCCATGGCGATCCACGACCTCGGCCTGAGCGCCCGCTCCTTCACCGGCAGCCAGGCCGGCGTCATCACCGACGAGGCGCACGGCAAGGCCAAGATCATCGACGTCACCCCGGGCCGCATCACCGAGGCGCTCGACAAGGGCCACGTCGTCATCGTCGCCGGCTTCCAGGGCGTGAGCCAGACGACCAAGGAGATCACCACCCTGGGTCGCGGCGGCACCGACACGACCGCCGTCGCGCTCGCGGCGGCGCTCAAGGCCGACGTGTGCGAGATCTACACCGACGTGGACGGCGTCTTCACCGCCGACCCGCGCATCGTCCCGAGGGCCCGCAAGATCGACCGCATCTCCGCCGAGGAGATGCTCGAGCTCGCCGCGTGCGGCTCCAAGGTCCTGCACCTGCGCAGCGTCGAGTACGCCCGCCGCTACGACATCCCCATCCACGTGCGTTCCTCCTTCACCCCGAAGGAGGGCACGATCGTCACCGACCAGCCCGGCCCCCAGGGCCTCGAAGGAGAAGCCGTGGAAGCCCCGATCATCGCCGGCGTCGCGCACGACCGCAGCGAGGCCAAGATCACCGTCGTCGGTGTCCCCGACCAGAAGGGCAACGCGGCCGAGATCTTCCAGGCCGTCGCCGCGTCCGAGGCCAACATCGACATGATCGTCCAGAACGTGTCGGCGGCCGACACGGGCCTCACCGACATCTCCTTCACGCTGCCCAAGACCGACGGGCAGGGCGCGATGGCGGCGCTGCAGTCGATCCAGGGGGCGGTCGGCTTCAGCGGTCTCCAGTACGACGACCAGATCGGCAAGCTCTCGCTCGTCGGCGCGGGGATGCGCTCCAACCCCGGTGTCTCCGCGACGTTCTTCCGCGCGCTCGCGGACGCCGGGGTCAACATCGAGATGATCTCGACGTCGGAGATCCGCATCTCGGTCGTGACCCGCAGCGAGCTGCTCGACGAGGCCGTCCGGGCGGTGCACACCGCGTTCGGGCTCGACTCCGAGGAGGGCGAGGCGGTCGTCTACGCCGGGACCGGACGCTGAGCGCCGGAACGGGTCGGATGAGCACCGTGTCACCTCCACCCACCCTTGCCATCGTCGGCGCCACCGGGGCCGTGGGCACCGTCGTGCGCGACGTCCTGCCCATGCGCCGCCACGCCTGGGGCGACGTGCGCCTCGCCGCGGGCGCCGAGGACGTCGGTTCGGTATGCCGTGTGGGCGGGGAGGACCTCACCGTCCAGGCCCTGACGCCGGAGTTCTTCGACGGCGTCGACGTCGCCGTGGTCGACATCCCCCCGGAGATCGCGGCCGAGTGGGCCGGCGTGGCCGTCCAGCGCGGCGCCGTCGTCATCGACAACAGCCCGACGTTCCGTCGGGACCCCCAGGTGCCGCTCGTGGTGCCGGAGATCAACCCCGAGGCCGTCAACGAGCGCCCCCGCGGCATCATCGCCAACCCGGGCGCGACCGTGATGACGATGATCGACGTCCTCGCCGTGCTGCACTCGCACTGGGAGCTCACCGAGCTCGTCGTCACGAGCTTCCAGGCGGCCTCCGGACTCGGGCGCGCCGGCATGTCGCGGCTCCACGACGAGATGGCCGTCGTCGGCGGCAAGCGCGAGCTCGGAATGGCGCCGGGTGACGTGCGGCGGGTCATCGAGCACGAGCTCGGCCCGAGCCTGTTCGGTGGGCCGCTCGCGCTCAACGTCCTGCCCTTCGCGGGGTCGCACGTCGGCGACGGGTGGAGCTCGGAGGAGTCCAAGATCCGCCAGGAGACGCGCAAGATCCTCGGCATGCCGGACCTGCGGGTCTCGGCGACGTGCGTGCGCGTGCCGGTCGTGTCGACGCACTCGGTCTCGGTGCACGCGACGTTCGCCAAGCCGATCCAGGTCGACAAGGCGAGGCAGGCCCTCGTCGAGGCTCCGGCCGTCGTCGTCATGGACGACCCGGAGAACGGCGACTACCCGACGCCGGTCGACATCGTCGGCGCGGACCCGCGGTTCGTGGGCCGGATGCGCCAGGCGATCGACTTCCCGCGCACGCTCGACCTCTTCGTCTGCGGGGACAACCTGCGCAAGGGCGCGGCGCTCAACATGCTGCAGACGGCCGAGCTCGTCGCCGCGACGCTCTAGCCGGTCGGCACCCCGCGGCACAGGCCACGCGCCTGGCGCCGGTCGGCGCCGGCGACAGGCGGCGGGCCACGCCACGCGCCCTTGACCCCGGCGTGACCTCCCGGCTTCGTGCCGGACACCTTGGTCTGCGACCCTGCGCCTATCGCGGGGTCGCGGTCGCCGGGGTTGCTTTCGTCGGGGTTCGTTGCTGGAGGTCGAGTCTCGTTTGGGTGACGACCCGGGCGTGTTACTCGTGTGACTGGTGTGACTCATGGTGAGATTCATCCACGCGGTTGTGGGACCGCCGTCGGACGTCAGGTGTGAGGAGTGGTCGTGTTCAGGAATCGGACGTCATCGCCCGGCCGCGAGTCGCTGCCCCGGAGGACGGGTCGCGCCGCCCGTGACCTCGGCCGACGCAGCCTCGGCATGACGCGGGACACCGTCCACAAGGAGCTGCTCGAGCGTGCCCGCGCGCAGGAGGAGCTGACCGACGACCAGATCTGGCGTCGCTACCAGTTCCGCCACCTCGCCGCCTTCATCACCATCCCGGCCGTCCTCCTCGGCACCGCGAGCATCGCCACGGCATACGGCACCGGCCTCATGTCCAACGAGCCCGCCAAGGTCGCGTGCCAGCCGGTCGTCGTGCCTGCGCCGGACCCCGCCTCGTTCCACATCAAGGTGCTCAACACCTCCGGGCAGAACGGCGCCGCGCACCTCGTCGCCAAGGACCTCACCCGCCGCGGCTTCACCGTCGTCGAGGCCTCCACCGCCCCGCGCACCCTCTACGTCAAGGCGCCCGTGCGGATCTACTACGGCAAGGCCGGTCTCGACCAGGCGCTGCTCGCCGCCCAGACCGTCGCCGGGTCCGAGATCGAGTTCGACGGCCGCGCCGGCACCTCCATCTCCTTCGTCCTCGGCGCCGACTTCACGACGTTGCTGCCGGCGCCGCCGCCCAAGCCCCCGGCCCAGAAGTCCTACAAGGTCAACGTCTACAACGCCACCTGGAAGCCCGGCCTGGCCAAGGCCGCCATGGCCGAGCTCGTGGCTCGCGGGTTCACCCCCGGCAAGCAGGGCAACGACCCGGACCACTCCTTCCTGCCCGACGACGTCGCCGTCATCCGTCACGGACCCGACGCCGACCTCGCCGCGGCCCAGGTCGCCCGGCACATCAAGGGCGCCGTCCTCGCCGAGGTCCCGCGCGACAACATGGTCATCGACGTCGTCCTGGGCAACAAGTTCGAGCAGGTCACCCCCTCGGCCGAGCTGCCCCCACGCGAGGCCGTGCGCAAGGACCCACCGCCCACCGTCTCGCGCCCCTGCGACTGACCGCAGCCGGCCCGGACGTCCACGAGTCGGGCACGCCCTCACTGTGCCGCCGGTCACACTGAGAGACTGGGGCCATGGCTGTCCAGACTGTCGCCCTGCTCACCGCCGGTGGCCTCGCGCCCTGCCTGTCGTCCGCCGTGGGCGGGCTGATCGAGCGCTACACCGCGATCGCCCCGGACGTGCGGATCATCGCGTACCAGAACGGGTATGCCGGCCTGCTCACCGGCCGCTCGGTCGAGGTGACCCCCGAGGTTCGTGAGGGTGCGGCGCTGCTCCACCGGTTCGGTGGCTCGCCCATCGGCAACAGCCGGGTCAAGCTCACCAACGTCGAGGACTGCGTCAGGCGCGGCCTCGTCACGGAGGGGCAGGACCCGCTCCACGTCGCGGCCGAGCAGCTCACCGCCGACGGCGTCGACGTGCTGCACACCATCGGCGGTGACGACACGAACACCACGGCAGCCGACCTCGCGGCATACCTCGCCTCGAACGACTACCCGCTCACGGTGGTCGGCCTGCCCAAGACCATCGACAACGACGTCATCCCGATCCGGCAGTCGCTCGGCGCGTGGACCGCGGCCGAGCAGGGCGCGCTGTTCGCCCGCAACGTGCTCGCCGAGCACTCCTCCAACCCGCGGATGCTCATCATCCACGAGGTCATGGGACGGCACTGCGGCTGGCTCACGGCAGAGACGGCCCGACGGCACCATGCGTGGGTGGGCGAGCAGCAGTGGCTGCCCGGCATCGGCCTGGACTCCCGACGCTGGGACGTGCACGCCGTCTTCGTCCCCGAGGCGCACATCGACCTCGCGGCGGAGAGCGCGCGCCTCAAGGCCGTCATGGACGACATCGGCTGCGTCAACATCTTCCTGTCCGAGGGGGCGGGCGTGAGCGAGGTCGTCGCCGAGCTCGAGGCCTCCGGTCAGGAGGTCCCCGTCGACCCGTTCGGCCACGTCCAGCTGGACAAGGTCAACCCCGGCGCCTGGTTCGGCAAGCAGTTCGCGGAGCGGCTCGGGGCCGAGAAGGTCATGGTCCAGAAGTCCGGCTACTTCTCGCGCTCGGCCGCCGCCAACGACGAGGACCTCGCCCTGATCCGCCGCTGCACCGACTACGCCGTCGATGCCGCCCTCCGCGGCGAGTCGGGTGTCGTCGGCGAGGACGAGGAGCGCGGCGACGAGCTGCGGGCGGTCGAGTTCCCGCGGATCGCCGGCGGCAAGGCGTTCGACGCCTCCGTGCCGTGGTTCGTCGAGCTCAAGGAGTCGATCGGCCAGGCCTGACCCCGCGGGTACTGGTATCTGGAGCCCTTCTCGCGGCTCCTCTCTGTCGCCACACTGGGAACGAGGAGAGGAGCAGGTCATGGTCAACGTGTCAGCCGAGGTGCCCGAGGTGCCCGCCGTCCCGAGCGTGGCCCCGGTCATCACACCCCCGACGGTGCGGGCCAGCGCGTCGGTCCGCACCTACCGCTACCTGCGGCTCAGCCTCGTGGGACTCGTCGTGCTCCTGCTCTTCTGCGTCTGGCTCGAGCGGCTCGGGGGCGTGGAGGCCAACCGTCACCTCGGGTCGATCAGCGCCTACTACTACACGCCGGCACGCAGCGTCTTCGTCGGAGCGCTCGTAGCCATCGGCATCAGCCTCGTCGCCATCGTCGGTCGGCGTGGGTTCGAGGACACGGCGCTCAACATCGCCGGGATGCTCGCACCGGTCGTGGCCATGGTGCCGACGCCACGGGGCGCGGGTGGTGCGCCGTGCGACCCGGACGGTCGCTGCTCGGTGCCGCCGGAGTTCGTGCCGTCGGTCGTCAACAACATCTGGGGACTCGTCGCCTTGGGCGTCCTCGGGCTCGCCCTCGGAGGGTGGGTCGTCGTGACCCGGCGGCAGTCCTCGCGGGCGACCCGGATCGGCTTCTTCCTCGCCGCCGGGGTGTTCGTCGCGTTCTTCCTCTGGTTCAGGTTCGGGCGGGACTCCTTCCTCGACACGGCCCACTTCGGCGCCGCGGTGCCGCTCTTCGGCCTCATCACGGCCGTCGCGTTCTTCAACGCGCGCAAGGCGCGCGACCGCCGCGACCGGGCCGGTGACGCGAGGGCCGCGCGGGCCTACGCCTCGGTCTACGGCGGGGTCGCGCTCGTCATGGCCGTCACCTTCGCCGCCGCCGTCGTGCTCGCGCTGATGGACCAGCTGGGTGGCGGCGGGACGCCGGACGAGTGGGTGCTGTGGGTCGAGGTCGTCCTGCTCGCGTCGTTCGCCGTCTTCTGGGTCACCCAGACGCTCGACTTCTGGACCGACGGCCTGCCGGAGGAGGCGGCTGCCCGGACCTGACACCTTCGAGGGTTCCTGCTCGCTCCCCGGCCCGACGAAGGACAATGGGACGGCGCCGGACGGCACGGGAACCTGGAGGAGTGGGATGCACGAGCAGCACGACGGGTCGACCCGTGTGGCAGGGACCTGGCTGGGGTCGGCGTGGCACGAGCGGTGGCTCGAGGCCGAGACCGACCGGCTGCTCGAGTTCGGCCGCGGGTCGCGGGTCGCAGGCGGCGGCTTCGCGCGTCAGGGCGACGACGGCACGCCCCAGGACGGCCCGCTGGAGCTCTGGCTCGTGTGCCGGATGACGCACGTGCACTCCCTCGGGCACCTCATGGGCCGGCCCGGCTGCGGTGCCCTCGCCGACCACGGCGTCGCCGCCATCACCACGCTCTTCGCCGACGCCGAGCACGGCGGCTGGTTCTCGCAGGTCGGCCGCGACGGTGTGCCACTGTCCACGGCCAAGGAGGCCTACCCGCACGCCTTCGTGATCCTCGCCTCCTCGAGTGCCACCGCGGCCGGGCGGCCCGGCGCCGCCGAGCTCCTCGCCTCGGCGCTCGACGTGAGCGAGCGCCACTTCTGGGACGAGGAGCAGGGGATGGCGGTGGAGGAGTGGGACCGCGCGTTCACGACGCTCGACGGCTACCGCGGCGTCAACGCCAACATGCACACCGTCGAGGCCTACCTCGCCGCGGCGGACGTCACCGGTCAGCGGGTCTGGCTCGACCGCGCCGTGCGCATCCTCGAGCGGGTCGTCCACGGCTGGGCCCGTGAGTGGTCGTGGCGCCTGCCCGAGCACTTCGACGCCACGTGGACGGCCGTGCCCGACTACAACCGGGACCGGCCCGCAGACCCGTTCCGTCCGTTCGGTGCGACGATCGGCCACTGGTTCGAGTGGGCGCGCCTCACGCTCCACGCCCGCGCCGCCCTCGAGGCGCTCGGGGACGAGCCGGCGGCGTGGATGCTCGACGACCCGCAGGGCCTCTTCGACGCCGGGGTGCGCGAGGGCTGGACCGTCGACGGCTCGCCGGGCTTCGTCTACACCGTCGACTTCGACGGGCGGCCCGTCGTGCGCGAGCGCATGCACTGGGTGGCCGCCGAGGCGATCGGAGCGGCCGCCGCGCTGCACCACGCGACGGGGGACCCGGCATACGAGCACTGGTACCGCACGTGGTGGGACTACGTCGACACCGAGGTCATCGACCGGGTGGGCGGATCGTGGTGGCACGAGCTCAGCCCCGGTGGCGAGGTCTCGCGGACGACCTGGGACACCAAGGCCGACCTCTACCACGCGGTGCAGGCGACGCTCATCCCGCGGCTGCCGCTCACGCCGTCGCTGGCCACCGCCCTGCGGGACCTGCCCCGTCGCTGAACCCGGAGCACGAAGGCCCTCCGCCGGCTGGGCGGAGGGCCTTCGTGACACTGGTCGGGGTGACAGGATTTGAACCTGCGACCTCTTCGTCCCGAACGAAGCGCGCTACCAAGCTGCGCCACACCCCGTGGCTCGTCACCGCCCGTGCAGGCGGCGACACCAGAGGATAGCCGACGGTCACCCGCCTCCCGAAATCGGTTCCTCGGGTCCGCGCGACACAAGCGTGAGGAGGGTCGCCTCGGGGCGGCAGGCGAAGCGCACGGGGGCGTACGGCGAGGTCCCGAGTCCCGCGGAGACGTGCAGGTATGCCGCGCGCTCCGGCTCCGTGGGCACCTGGCCTCCCGCCCCCGGCCACCACCGCGACAGGCCCTTGGCGCGGCCCCGGTCGAGGTCGCAGTTGGTCACGAGGGCGCCGTAGAACGGCACGGCCAGCTGTCCGCCGTGGGTGTGGCCCGCGAGGATGAGCCCGGCGCCGTCGGCGGCCATGGCGTCGAGCACCCGCTGGTAGGGCGCGTGCACGAGACCCATCGTCAGCGCGACGTCGGCGGCAGCGGGACCGGACACCGCGGCATACCGGTCGTACTCGATGTGCGGGTCGTCGACGCCGACGAGCTCGACGCGGTGCGGACCCATCGTCACCGTGGTGCGGGCGTTGTCGAGGTCGGACCAGCCGCCCGACCGCAGCCCGGCGACGAGCTCGTCCACGGGCAGGTCGGTGCGCGGCGCCCTGGGTGCCTTGGCATAGCTCGGGGTGAGGTAGCGGGCGGGGTTCTTGGGCACCGGACCGAAGCGGTCGTTGGAGCCGAGCACGAAGGCCCCCGGGAACTCCATGAGCGGCTCCATGGCCCGCAGCAGCGGACCGACCGCGTCGACGTGCGCGAGGTTGTCGCCGGAGTTGACGACGAAGTCCGGTGAGAGCGAGGCGAGGTCACGCACCCACGCGATCTTGCGGCGCTGGTCGGGCATGAGGTGCAGGTCGCTCACCTGGAGCACCCGGACCGGCTCCGAGCCCGGCGGCAGCACCGGCACGGTCTCCTCGCGCAGGGCGTACCAGTTGCGCTCGACCAGCCCGGCCCACGCGACGCACGCGACCCCGGTGCCCGCGACTCCGGCCAGCGTGGTCAGGGCAGTCGTGGTCCTCGAGGTCATCGGCCCAGTATCCCGGTTGACGCCGGGTGCGAGACTTGGGGGCATGACCGACACGACTCTCAAGGGGACGCTCCGCAGCGACCTCCACGACGCGATCCGCAGCCAGGACAAGGTCCGCTCCGGCACGCTGCGCATGACCCTCACCGCCATCACCAACGCCGAGGTGGCCGGTGACGAGGCCAAGGAGCTCAGCGACGACGAGGTCCTCAAGGTCATCGCCAAGGAGGCGAAGAAGCGCAAGGAGGCCTCCACGGCATACACCGAGGCGTCCCGCCCCGAGCTCGCCGCGACCGAGGACGCCGAGCTGGCCGTCCTCGAGACCTACCTGCCCAAGCAGCTCGACGACGCCGAGCTCGAGCGCATCGTGCGCGCCGCCGTCGAGAGCACCGGCGCGAGCGGCATGGCGCAGATGGGGCAGGTCATGAAGGCCGCGCAGGGCGAGATCGCCGGGCGTGCCGACGGTGGCCGGGTCGCCGCCATCGTCAAGCGGGTCCTCGCCGGCTGAGCCGGCCCCGGAGGGTGCCCAGGAGCCCACGAACGCGATGACCCCCACCGGAATCCGGTGGGGGTCATCGCGTGGTTCACGGCCGCTTGGGCGGTTTGGTGGCCTTGGGCTTCGGCCCGGGGCCCTGTCCGGGGCCGGGCCCGGGCCCGGCCGTCGGTGTCGTCGGCGGCGGCACGACGACCGTCGTCAGCGGCCGGGACGCGTTGCGCTGTGAGGTCTGCGTCGTGTAGCCCCGGGAGATGAGCAGGGTCACGGTGCCGCCCTTGGGGGCCTTGGCGTTCGGCGTGGTGCTCGCCACCCGGCCCTCGCGGACCGAGCTGTCGACGCGTCCACCCACCTTGACCTTGAAGCCCGCGGCCTCGAGCTTGCCCGTGGCCGTCTCGATGCTGTCTCCGGCGACTGCCGGGAGCACGACGTAGTTGCCGTTGCGCACCGCGGCCGAGGGGGTGGTGAAGGGGACGATCGGGAGCCCGTCGGTCGCGGCCTTCATGATCTTGCCCCAGACCGGGCCGGCGACCGTGCCACCGAAGACGCTCTTCTTGTAGCCGTAGGTGCCGAAGGTCTTGCGGTTGAGCGTGAGCAGCTCGCCGTTGGCCTTGGCCGGCTTGACGTTGCCGATCCAGACCGAGGCCGCGCGCTGCGGGGTGTAGCCGACGAACCACGACTGGTTGTGGTTGTTGGTCGTGCCCGTCTTGCCCGCCGCCGGACGCTCCTTGACCGTCCACGACCCCTCGGCGGTGCCGCGGCTGTCGTAGAGCGGACCCTGGAGCAGCGCGTTGACGCCGTCGGCGACGTCGGCCCGGATGACCTGCTTGCACGAGGTCGGGGGCACCTTGACGACCTTGCCGTTGGACGTCGTGATCGACTCGATCGGGGTGGGCTCGCAGTACTTGCCGCGGGCCGCGAGCGTGGCGTAGGAGGAGGCGATCGTCATCGGCGTGACGACACCGGCGCCCAGCGCCACGGCCGGGATGGCGGTGTCGATCGGCTTGCCGTCACCCTGGTGCAGGCCCATGCGGTTCATCGTCTCGTGCACCTTGCAGGCGCCGAGGTCGATGGTGAGCTGCGCGAACGAGGTGTTGATCGACTCGGCGGTCATCTTGGCCAGCGACAGCGTGCCACCGCTCTTGTAGTCGTTCTTGACCTCCCACCCCTTGGGGTCGGTGCGGCACTGGTCGTGCATGTCCTTGTTGGTGAAGACGTGCGAGTCCTCGGGGGAGGCCATCGGCGCGGTCACGGTGGCGTCGAGCGGCATCCCGGACTCGAGCGCGGTGACGAGCGCGTACATCTTGGCGGTCGAGCCGAACTGGTAGCCGTACTGGCTGCCGCCGTAGCGCTGGTCGACGTTGAGGTTGAGCTGGCTGTCACCGAAGTCGGTGGCCTGGGCCATCGCGAGGACCTTGCCGGTGCCCGGCTCGAGGACGGTCGAGGCGGCGCCCAGGTTGCTCTTGTTGCCGATCGGCACGGCGTTGGTGAGCTCACGCATCGTCGCGGCCTGGAGCTTGGTGTCCAGGGTCGTCTTGATCGTGAGGCCGCCCTGGTTGATGTTCTTGAGGCGCTCGGCCGGGGTCTTGCCGAGGACGGCCATCTGCGGCGACTTCTGGAGGTACTCCATCATGTAGGCGCAGAAGAACGGCTGGCTCGAGCGCTGGCAGACGCCCTTGGGGGGCTTGCGGTTGCCGAGCATGTCGGCCACCGGCTGCTTCTTGGCCGCGGTCACGGCGGCGACGGGAGCCAGGCCCAGCGCCTGCATGCGGTCGAGGACGGCGTTGCGCCGGGCCTGCGACTGCTTGGGGTTGATGACCGGGTTGAACTTGGTCGGCTGCTGGACGATGCCGGCGAGGAGCGCGGCCTGGCCCAGGGTGAGCTTGGCGGCGTTGACCCCGAAGTAGTTCTGGGCCGCGGCCTCGACGCCGTAGGCCTGGTCGCCGTAGTAGACGAGGTTGAGGTAGCCCGCGAGGATCTGCTCCTTGGTGTAGTTGCGCTCCACGTCGAGGGCGTACTTGAGCTCCTGCAGCTTGCGCGTGTAGGTCTTGGCGACGGCCGCCTGGGCGGCGTCCTTGTCGTCACGACGCAGGGCGTTCTCCTGGAGCGTGATCTTGACGTACTGCTGGGTGATCGTCGAGGCACCCTGCACGTCACCGCTGGAGAAGTTCGACACCATGGCGCGGGTGAAGCCGCGCACGTCGAGGCCACCGTGCTCGTAGAAGCGGGAGTCCTCGATGGCGATCTGCGCCTTCTGCATCCAGGGCGAGATCTTGTCGAGGCTGACGATGATGCGGTTCTCGTCGTAGGGGTTGGCGATGAGCTTGTTGTCGGCGCTGAGGATCTTGGACTGCTGCGCCAGCGGCGAGACCGAGAACTCGCTCGGGAGGTCGTTGAAGGCCTTGACCCCGCTCGTCGTGGCGCTTCCCCCGGCCCCGATCGCGGGGATGGCGATGCCCGCCATGAGCAGCCCCATGAGGGTGCTGAGGACGACGAGCCCCAGCAGCAGACGGAGCACGTGGGGCAGGTTTTGGGCACGACCTTCCATACCCGCAGGGTAACGCGGCAACATGTGACCCCCCGTTGCGCAGCGCCGGGAGCCATCGCTGCACGTCAGACGGAGGAATGCCTAGCGAATGACTAGTCACAAGGAACTATGTAACTAGTCCCAGAATCGTCATAGCGCAGGTTTCACCTACTGCCTAGTTTTCGGGTAGCGCCATTCGGGAGGGAATGGCCCAGCCAAGGGAAATCGCATGACGATCATTTCAGCTCCTGCCACTGCTTCAACCAGCACGTCCGACTGGTCCACCCGCGGCACCTGCGTGGGCACCGACCCCGATGCACTCTTCGTCCAGGGGAAGGAGCAGCGCGTCGCCAAGATCGTGTGTCGCGGTTGCCCCGTCGCCCTCGACTGCCTCGCCGATGCTCTCGACAACCGCACCGAGTTCGGCGTCTGGGGAGGGATGACGGAGCGCGAGCGCCGTGCCCTGCTCCGCCGCCACCCCGACGTCCGTTCCTGGCGTGACGTCCTCAACAAGACGCTGGGTCGCACGCAGAACTGACGACCCCCGTATGCCGGGTCGGTGCCTTCGTGGCCCGGCCCGGCCTTCTTGTGTCGAGGGTTTGCTTGGCCCGGCGTCAGCCGGCGAGCAGCCGGCCGACCTCGCGGAGCCCGTCGAGGTCGTGGACGTCGGTCGCCGACGCGGCCACCGTCGAGAGCCGCACGTGGGGGTGCGAGGCGGCGAAGCGCGAGACGAACCCGTGCTGGCGGGCCGCGGTCGAGGCGAGGTCGACGTGGAGGGAGAGCAGGCCCGCGGTGAGCGAGTCCTCCTCGCCCGCCTCGGTGAGCTGCCCGAGGCCGTCCTCGGCGCGTGAGGCCGAGAGCGCGCTCGCGCCGAGCGACTGGAGACGGTTCACGACGACGCCGGCGAGCGGCATACGTTCCTGTCCCAGCCGGTCGACGAAGAAGGCGGCCTCGCGCAGCGCGTCCCGGTCAGGTGAGGCGATGACGACGAATGCCGTCGTGTCCTCCTTGAGCAGGGCGTAGGTGACGTCGGCGCGCTCGCGGAACCCGCCGAACATCGTGTCGAGGGCGGCGACGAACGTCTGGACGTCCTGGAGCATCTGCCCGCCGAGGACCCGGCTCAGGGTGCGCTGGGCCAGGTCGACGCCGACGCTGAACACCTTGAGGTAGGCGCGGCCTCCTGCCTTGGCAGGCGCCATGAGCAGCCGGACGAACCGCCCGTCGAGGAACGAGCCGAGGCGCTTGGGGGCGTCGAGGAAGTCGAGCGCGGAGCGCGACGGGGGAGTGTCGACGACGATGAGGTCCCAGGTGCCGTCGCGCTCGGCCTGCGTGCGCAGCTGGCCGAGCTTCTCCATCGCCATGTACTCCTGCGTCCCGGCGAAGGAGCTGGAGACCGCCTGGTAGAACGGGTTCTCGAGGATCTGGGCGGCCTTGTCGGGGGTGGCGTGGGCCTCGACGACCTCGTCGAAGGTCCGCTTCATGTCGAGCATCATCGCGTCGAGCGAGCCGCCCTTGGACAGGTCGACGCCGGCGACCGGGCGTGGGGTGTTGTCGAGCTCGGTGAGGCCGAGCGACTGCGCGAGGCGGCGGGCCGGGTCGATGGTGAGGACGACGACCTTGCGGCCGGCCTCGGCGGCGCGGATGCCGAGCGCCGCAGCGGTCGTGGTCTTGCCGACGCCGCCGCTGCCGCAGCAGACGATGATGCCGACGCCGGGGTCGGCGAGCAGGCCGTCGACGTCCAGGCTGGTCGGGGTCGCGGGGGTCCGTGCGGCCATCAGGCGACTCCCTGCGCGAGGAGCTCGTCGGTGAGGACGGCGACGCCGCCCTCCTCGATCCCGCCGGCCAGCTCCGGGAGCTCGATGACGGGCGGTCCGGCGTCGGCGATCGCCTTGGCCATCTCGTCCTGGAGCTCGAGGCGCAAGGCGTGGTCGCGCCCTTCCTGGAGGAGCCCCTTGACCATGGGGCCGGTGGGGCGCAGGCCCGCGGCGGTGAGCTCGGCGCGCAGGAGCTCGTCGAGGTCGTCGTCGGCGCCGTGGAGGGCCGCGAGGTTGGCGGCGGTGAGCCGTGGCTCGCGGATCTGGTTGACGACGAGGGCGCCGATGTGGAGCCCGACGGCCTCGAGGTCGCGCAGGCCGTCGAGGCTCTCCTGGACCGGCATCTCCTCGAGGAGGGTCACCATGTGCACGAGGGTGCGCCGGTCGTGCAGCATCCGGGTGATCGAGTCCGCCTGCGACTTGATCGGGCCCATGCGGGCGACGTCGGCGACACCGGCGTTGACGTTGAGGAATCGCACGGCGCGACCGGTCGGGGGTGCGTCGAGGACCACGGCGTCGTAGTGCAGGGCGCCGCCTTTGGAGCCGCCGCCGCGTCCACCTCGGGGCCGGCCCGCGGCCTCGTAGATCTTGCCGATGAGGAGCACGTCGCGCACGCCGGGCGCGATCGTCGTCGCGAAGTCGATGGCGCCGACCTTCTCGAGCGCCGTGCCCGCGCGGCCGAGCTTGTAGAAGAGCTGGAGGTACTCGAGCAGCGCGGCCTTGGCGTCGACCGACAGCCCCCACAGCTCACCGCCGCTCGGGTGCGAGACGAGGCGGACCTCGTCGGTGCCGAGAGGGGGGACGTCGAACGTCTGGGAGAGGCCCTGGCGGCCCTCGACCTCGGCGAGCAGGACCCGCTTGCCGGTGCTGGCCAGGGCCAGGGCGAGCGCGGCGGCGACCGTCGTCTTGCCGACCCCACCCTTGCCGGTGACGACGTGCAGGCGGGCTGCCGAGAGCTCCGCGAGGGTGGATGAGGGCACGGTGCCAGCCTACGTGGGGCGGCACTAGGGTGGGCGTCATGCAGAAGTGGGAGTACGCAACGGTGCCGCTGATGATCCACGCGACGAAGCAGATCCTCGACCAGTGGGGCGAGGACGGCTGGGAGCTCGTGCAGGTCGTGTCCGGCCCCGATGGCAACGGCCTCGTGGCCTACCTCAAGCGTCCGAAGGGAGCCTGACCATGAGTGCAGTCGAGGACCGTCTCGCCGAGCTCGGCCTGACCGTGCCCGAGGTGGCCGTCCCCGTGGCGGCCTACGTCCCCGCCGTCCAGGACGGGTCGCGGATCTTCACGTCCGGCCAGCTGCCGATGGTGTCGGGGCAGCTCGCCGACACCGGCAAGGTCGGCGACGGCGAGGGCCACGTCTCCCCGGAACGCGCCAAGGAGCTCGCGCAGATCTGCGCGCTCAACGCCATCGCCGCCGTGAAGTCGATCGTGGGTGACCTCGACAAGGTCGAGCGCGTCGTCAAGGTCGTCGGCTTCGTCGCCTCCGACCCCGCCTTCACCGGCCAGCCCGGCGTCATCAACGGCGCCAGCGAGCTGTTCGGCAAGGCCTTCGGTGACAAGGGCGTGCACGCGCGCTCGGCCGTCGGTGTCGCTGTTCTCCCCCTCGACGCCCCCGTCGAGGTCGAGATCATCGTCCACGTCGCCGACTGAGGCATTCCTCCTCGTATGCCGTCGCGCGAGTTCGCTGCCCCGCGTTCCGACACGTGGGTCGCGAACGCGCGTGCGTGGCTCGCTGCGCCGGGTGAGCCCCTGGCGCCCCGGGGCGCCGCGACGGTGCTCGTCGTACGCGACACCGTCGAGGGCCCCTCGGTGTTCGTCCAGCGACGGGTGTCGACGATGGCGTTCGCGCCGTCGATGTACGTCTTCCCCGGCGGCGGTGTCGACCCCGAGGACGCGCGGGCGGAGCTCGACGCGGGCGCGGTGAGCGACCTGGCCGGTGCCATGGGCGTCGGCCCGGACGAGGCCGCGCCGCTGCTGTCGGCGGCGGTGCGCGAGGTCGAGGAGGAGTGCGGGCTACGGCTCTCCGTGGCCGACCTCGTCCCGCGGGCCCACTGGATCACCCCGCCGTTCGAGAAGCGTCGCTACGACACGTGGATCTTCGCGGCGGCCCTGCCCGAGGGTCAGCTGGCCGAGGGTGCCTCGACCGAGACCGACCACGACGCGTGGGTGCTCCCGCGACGTCTCCTCACGGCATACGCCGAAGGTCACGCGGTGATGCTGCCGCCGACCGTGGTGATGCTGGAGCAGCTGGCCGAGTTCGATTCGGTGGCGGAGTTCCTCGCGGACCGGCCGGTGCTCACTGCCGTCTCGCCCGAGCTCGTCGACCTCGGCGACCGCCTCGTCATGCGCTCCGACATCCCCTGACCGGAGTCGCTGGGGTGTGCCACGGGGTCGAACACCAATAGGTGTCCACCCTGAACACCTATCGGTGTCCGACGCGCCAGAGCACCATGAGGTGCCGCCGCGGCTGGGGTGCGACCCCGAGTGGCAGGGTGGGGACATGAGTGAGCAGGCATGGGCCGGCGGGCAGGTCACCGAGCGGGCGCACTGCGTCCTCGCACCGAACCCGGGCCCGATGACGCTCGACGGCACCAACACCTGGGTCCTGCTCGAGCCCGGCGGCACCGAGGCCGTCGTCATCGACCCGGGCCCGCTCGACGAGGGCCACCTCGCGCGGGTCGTCGACACCGTCACCGCAGCCGGCGCCCGCGTCACCGAGACGATCCTCACCCACGGCCACCACGACCACGCCGAGGCGGCGCCGCGCTTCGCGGAGCTCACGGGCACCCGGATCCGGGCCGTCGGCCGCGGCCACGACGACCTCTCGGACGGCTCGGTCATCACCGCCGGGGCGCTCGAGATACGCGTCGTCGCCACGCCCGGCCACACGAGCGACTCGGTGTCGTTCGCCCTGGCCGCCGACCACGCCCTCCTCACCGGTGACACCGTCCTGGGGCGGGGCACGACGGTGGTGGCGCACCCGGATGGTGAGCTCGCGGCATACCTCGCGTCGTTGGACCGGATCGCCGACCTGACCGGCAACGGGGAGGTGACCCGGATCCTGCCCGGCCACGGTCCCGCGGTGCCCGACGCCGGCGCCATGGTCGCGTTCTACCGCACGCACCGGCAGGAGCGGCTCGAACAGGTGAGGCAGGCACTCACCGACGGGGCGGCCGGTGAGGCGGACCCGGTCGAGGGCGTGCTGACGCGGGTCTATGCGGACGTGCCGCAGGAGGTATGGCCGGCAGCCCGGATGAGCATCCGGGCGCAGCTGGACTATCTCGGCGTGCGCTGAGGCAGGTCGAGCGGGAGGGTCAGCGCGCGCGGCGCTGGAGGCGCTCCATGTCCTGGACGAGCACGGCGCGGGCCTCGAGCTTGAGCCAGCCACGCGTCGCGAAGTCGGCGAGCGCCTTGTTGACCGTCTCGCGGGAGGCGCCGACGAGCTGGGCGAGCTCCTCCTGGGTGAGGTCGTGGCTCACCATGACGCCACCCTCGACCGGACGGCCGAAGCGGTCGGACAGGTCGATGAGCGCCTTGGCCACGCGGCCGGGGACATCGGTGAAGACGAGGTCGGCGAGCGACTCGTTGGTGCGGCGCAGGCGACGGGCCAGCGCGGCGAGGAGGGTGGTGGCGACACCGGGGCGCTCGCCGAGGAACGACTTGAGCTGGTCGTGCGTGAGACCGACGATCTGGGTCTCGGCGACGGCGGTCGCGGTGGCCGTGCGGGGCCCCGGGTCGAACAGGCTGAGCTCGCCGAACATCTCGCCCGGGCCGAGGATCGCGAGGAGGTTCTCGCGGCCGTCCGCGGAGGACCGGCCGAGCTTGATCTTGCCCTCGCCGATGACGTAGAGCCGGTCGCCCGGGTCGCCCTCGTGGAAGAGCACGTCTCCGCGCTCCATGTGCTGGGCCGTCATGGACGTGATGAGGCTGTCGGCCGCCTCGTCGTCGAGGGCCGCGAACAAGGGGGCTTTGCGCACGATGTCGTGATCCACGGGGCACAGTGTGCCACGTCGCCCCGCGCCCCGGCGGGCGACGACGCGCCCCGTCGTCGTCGGTGCTCCGCCGTAGTGTTGCGTGCGTGCCTGCCTCTCCCGCTGCGTATGCCGCAGAGTCACCGGTCGCTCGAACGCGCCGGGCCCGCAAGATCTACCGTGCGCTCGTCGACCGCTATCCCTACGCGCACGCGGAGCTCGACTTCGAGACGCCGCTCCAGCTGCTCGTCGCGACGGTGCTCTCGGCCCAGACCACCGACGTCACCGTCAACAAGGTGACGCCGATCCTGTTCTCTCGCTGGCCCACCGCGCAGGCACTCGCCGCCGCCGACCGGGTGTCGATGGAGGAGGTGCTCAAGCCGACCGGGTTCTTCCGCGCCAAGACCAACTCCGTCATCACGCTGGGCCAGGCCCTCGTCGAGCGCTTCGACGGCGAGGTGCCGCGCCGGCTCAAGGACCTCGTGACGCTCCCCGGCGTCGGCCGCAAGACCGCCAACGTCGTCCTCGGCAACGCCTTCGACGTGCCGGGGATCACCGTCGACACCCACTTCGGGCGCCTCGCGCGACGGTTCGGCTGGACCGAGGAGACGGACCCGGTCAAGGTCGAGCACGAGATCGGCGCACTCTTCCCGCGCAAGGACTGGGTCATGCTCAGCCACGTATTGATCTTCCACGGGCGCCGCACCTGCCACGCCCGCAAGCCCGCGTGCGGCGCCTGCCCGGTGGCGCGGTGGTGCCCCTCGTACGGCGAGGGCGAGACCGACCCGGTCAAGGCGCTCGCACTGCTCAAGTACGAGCTGGCTCCCGGCGCCGTGCTGCCGGACCCGCCCCCAGGGCCGCTGCCCGGCGAGCGGGCCGAGGAGCCGGCGTGACCGCTCCCCGTCCCGACTGGATGGCGCGGGTCCTCGAGGCCCTCGACGAGGACCGTCCCGCGGCCTTCACGACGTTCGCGCCGCCCGACGAGGTCGACCGGCGCTCGGCGGTGCTCATGCTCTTCGGGCCCAGTGCGGACGGTGGCACCGATGTCGTCCTCACGGCGCGGTCGAGGTTGCTGCGGGCGCATCCCGGGCAGGTCTCGTTCCCCGGCGGTCGGGTCGACCCGACCGACTCCGGGCCGGTCGACGCCGCCCTGCGTGAGGCGCAGGAGGAGGTCGGTGTCCTGCCGGCAAGCGTCGACGTCGTCGGCGCCATGCCCGAGCTCTTCCTCACCCCGAGCGGCAACGCCGTGACGCCGGTGCTCGGCTGGTGGCCGGTGCCGGGCGAGGTGAGCGTCGTCGACCCGGGTGAGGTCGAGCGCGTCGAGCGGGTGGCGCTGGCCGAGCTGCTCGACCCGGCACGTCGCTTCACCGTGGCGCACCCGTCGGGCTACCGCGGCCCCGGCTTCGAGGCCGGAGGGCTGTTCGTCTGGGGGTTCACGGCGCTGCTGCTCGGCGCGGTGTTCGACCTCGCGGGGCTCACCCAGCCGTGGGACGCCAAGGTGGAGCGCCCCATCCCCGAGCACGTGCTCTCGGACTGGATGCGCAACCGCACCTGAGACCGCAGCATCCGGCACGGTGACGGCATACCCGCCACCGTGGCGGACGTCAGACCTGCGTCAGGACTTGAGCGTGGCGATCGTCTGCTGGGCCTCGGCGATGGCACGGCTGGGTGCCGGCTTGGCCTTCTCGAGGGACTTCTTGCCCATGAGGCCGAGGACGCCGGCGACGATGAGCAGGATGAGGGTCGTGATGCCGTAGCCCGCCCACACCGGCAGCCACACGGCGATGACGCGGGCGATGGTGTGGAACAGGAAGATCAGCCCGAGGAGCCCGACGAAGGCTGCGGCGCCGAGCAGGGCGGCGCCCTTGCCCATGACCTTGGCGCCGGCAGACACCTCGGCCTTGGCCAGCGCGATCTCGCTGCGGACGATGCCCTGCACGTCGTGCGTGGCATCGGCGACGAGCTGGCCGATGGTCCGCTCGGGTCCGGTTCCGGTTGTCATGCTGCTCACCTTCGCAGGTCGGGAGGCTTTCTGGGCGACTGGAACGACCTTACCCACCGCAGGCCGCGTCACTCCGATGCGTCCCGGCCCGAACGGCGTTGGAACGCATCCGGCACGCCGTCGGCGTCGTCGTCGACCTGGTCCGCGAGATGGATCCTCTCGTAGACGGCGTTGCGGCGTCGCAGCACCACCGAGGCGAGGACCGCAGCGACGACGGAGCCGACGATGATGGCGAGCTTGGCGTGCTCATCGCGGTCGGAGCCCGGGCCGAAGGCGAGCTCGCCGACGAGGAGGGACACCGTGAACCCGATGCCCGTGAGCAGGGCCAGGCCCACGACATCGCTCCAGGCAAGGTTGTCGTCGAGCTCGGCTCGGGTGAACTTCGCCATGACGAACGTGCTGCCGAGGACGCCGACCAGCTTGCCCAGGACCAGCGCGAGGACGATGGCGATGGCCACCGGATCGCGCAGCGCCTCACCGAAGCCGCCACCGACGACGGTCACCCCCGCGGCGAAGAAGGCGAAGACCGGCACGGCGAAACCCGCGGAGAGGGGGCGGAGCCGGTGCTCGAAGCGATGGGCGACGTCCGCTTCGGCGGGCAGCGTGGAGATCGCCGGGACGCTTGCCCTGGGCTTGACCGGCACCACCAGACCGAGCAGCACCCCGGCCACGGTGGCGTGGATTCCCGACGCGTGGACCAGCGCCCAGGTCGTGAAGGCGAGCGGGACGAGCAGCCACACCGGGGCGATCCGACGCTGGACGAGGAAGGCGAACGCACCGAGCGGGAGCAGGGCCAGCAGGAGGGGGAGCACCTCGAGGCCCTGCGTGTAGAAGATGGCGATGATCGTGATGGCGATGAGGTCGTCGACGACGGCGAGGGTGAGAAGGAACGAGCGCAAGCCTGACGGCAGGTGCGAGCCGATGACGGCGAGCACGGCGAGGGCGAAGGCGATGTCCGTGGCGGTCGGGATCGCCCATCCCCGCAGGTCGGAGGAGGTGCCGCCGGTCGCCAGCACGGTCAGCGTGAAGACGAGGGCGGGGACGGCCACCCCGGCCACCGCGGCGATGACCGGCACCGCAGCCTTGGCCGGGGAGCGCAGGTCCCCGACGAGGAACTCGCGCTTGAGCTCGAGCCCGGCGACGAAGAAGAAGATCGCGAGCAACCCGTCCGCCGCCCAGTGGCCGAGGGTCAGCTCCAGGTGCCACGGTGCGTAGCCCACCTCGGTGTCGCGCAGGCCGGCATACGCCTCGCGCCAGGGCGAGTTCGCCCAGACAAGTGCTGCGACGGCCGCGACGAGCAGGATCGCGCCGCCGACGGTCTCGGTGCGCAACGCACGCGTGACGGTCTGGGCCTCGGCCCATGTCGGTCTGCGGAAGAGCCGGTCGCGAGCGGCGGGGGAGATCATGGTGCCCTTTCGGGGTCGGCGGCATCGTTGCCGACCAGACTTCCCGGCGCACCTGCCGTCGATCCTATCGGTGCGCGACCGGCGTCACGACCGACGCGCTCGGCGACGAGCAGCGTCACCAGGGCAGCGGCAGCCATCGCAGCACCGGCCCAGATCGTGGAGACGTAGCCGAGCCCCGCGGCGATCGTCACGCCACCGAGCCAGGCGCCGAGGGCGTTGCCGACGTTGAAGGCGGCGATGTTGGCGCCGCTCGCCAGCGTCGGGGCGGAGCCGGCATACGTCATGATCCGCAGCTGGAGCGCGGGCACGGTCGCGAACCCGAAGGCGCCCATGAGCACGAGCGAGACCATCGTGAGGACCTGCGTCTGTGCGGTGAGCGCAAACCCGACCATGACGACGGCGAGGGTGCCGAGCACCGTGACGAGGGTGCGCGGGACGGAGCGGTTGGCAGCGCGGCCGCCGAGGAGGTTGCCGACGAACAGGCCGACGCCGAAGAGGATGAGCAGCCACGGCACCGCGCTGCTGGCGAAGCCGGAGACCTCGGTGAGCGTGAATGCGATGTAGGTGAAGGCGCCGAACATCCCGCCGAAGCCCAGGACGGTGATGAGCAGCGAGAGCCAGACCTGACGGTTCGCAAAGGCAGACAGCTCCTGCCGTATGCCGTGCGGCCGGCTCGCGTCGTCGTCGCCGTCGGTCGGGGTGGGGCGGGCGTTGACCGAGGCGGGGACGAGGGTGGCGATGGCCGCGAGGGCGAGGACGCCGGTGGCCGTGATGGCCCAGAAGGTCGAGCGCCAGCCGTACTCCTGGCCGAGCAGGGTGCCGAGCGGGACGCCGAGCACGTTGGCGGTCGTCAGGCCGGCGAACATCAGCGCGATGGCGCTCGCGGCGCGGTCCTTGCTCACGAGGCCCGCAGCGACGACGGAGCCGATGCCGAAGAAGGCGCCGTGGCACAAGGCTGCGACGACGCGGCCGGTCATCATCACGGCATACGACGTGCCGACGGCCGAGAGGAGGTTCCCGACGATGAAGAGCACCATGAGCGCCAGGAGGACGTGCTTGCGAGGGAGCCGGGAGGTCGCGAGCGTGAGCGCGACGCCACCGACGGCGACGCTCAGGGCGTATCCGGAGATGAGCCAGCCGGCGGCGGTCTCGGTGACGTCGAAGTCGCGGGCCACCTCGGGCAGCAGGCCGGCGATGACGAACTCGGTGAGCCCGATTCCGAAGCCACCGACGGCGAGCGCGAGGAGGCCGAGCGGCATACGCCGTTGTGGAGTCGTGTCTTCGTGCAGTGCGAGCGTGGACGCCACCGCTGTTCCTTCCAGAGCGAGATATAGCGCGTGTGCAACTACTGGTGGGACGTTAGTTGCACGCGCGGGATATTGCAAAACGCGGGTATGATGGACGCATGGGTATCTCCGACGACGCGGTGCAGGTCCGGTCGCAAGGCTGGCGGCGGCTCGCCGCACTGCACCAGATGATCGAGTCCGAGCTCGAGCGGGCGCTCCAGGGCGACCACGAGCTGTCGGTCGTCGAGTTCAGCGTCCTCGACTCGCTCTCCCGCCAGGACGGCTGGCACATGCGGATGTCGCAGCTCGCCCGGGCCGCGGCGCTGTCACCCAGTGCCTCGACGCGACTCGTCAACCGCCTCGAGGACCGGGGGCTGCTCACCCGCATCCTCTGCGCCGACGACCGGCGCGGGATCTACACCGAGCTCACGCCGGCCGGACGCGCCCTCCTGACAAAGGCGCGTCCGTCACACGACCGGGCGCTGCGTGACGCGGTGGCGCAGGCCGAGGCGACTCCTGAGCTCGCCGACCTCGTCGCCGCCCTGCCCGAGCTCACCGGGGTCGAGCTGGCCGGCACCTCCGCACGCTGAACCGAGCAGGAATCGACGAGCCGACCACCTGTGGGTGGTCGGCTCGTCGATTTCTGCTCGTCTCGGGAGCGCGTCAGTCGGAGGAGTCCTTCGACAGGCCCTGCTGGATGAGGTTCATCACCGAGCTGTCGGCCAGGGTCGTGACGTCACCGACCTCACGGTTCTCGGCGACGTCCTTGAGCAGGCGGCGCATGATCTTGCCCGAGCGGGTCTTGGGCAGCTCGGGGACGACCATGATCTGGCGCGGCTTGGCGATCGGGCCGATCTCCTTGGCCACGTGGTTGCGCAGCTCCTGGACCGTCTCGTCGCCCTGGTCCTCGGCGCCACCACGCAGGATGACGAACGCCACGACGGCCTGACCCGTCGTCTCGTCGGTGGCACCCACGACCGCGGCCTCGGCCACCGACGGGTGCGACACGAGCGCCGACTCGATCTCGGCGGTGGACAGGCGGTGGCCCGACACGTTCATGACGTCGTCGACGCGACCGAGCAGCCAGATGTTGCCCTTGTCGTCGTACTTGGCACCGTCACCGGCGAAGTAGTACTTCTCGCCGAACCGGCTCCAGTAGGTCTCCTTGTAGCGCTCCGGGTCGCCCCAGATGCCGCGGAGCATCGACGGCCACGGCTGCGTGAGCACGAGGTAGCCGACCTTGTCGGGCTCGGTGAACGGCTGGCCCTCGTCGTCGAGGATCTCGGCGCTGATGCCGGGGATCGGGCGCTGCGCCGACCCCGGCTCGAGCGTCGTGACACCCGGGAGCGGGCTGATCATGATCGCGCCGGTCTCGGTCTGCCACCACGTGTCGACGATCGGCGCCTTGTCGCCGCCGATGTTCTTGCGGTACCAGAGCCACGCCTCGGGGTTGATCGGCTCGCCGACCGAACCGAGGACCCGGATGCTCGACAGGTCGAACTTCGCGGGGATGTCCGAGCCCCACTTCATGAACGTCCGGATCGCCGTCGGCGCGGTGTAGAGGATGGACACCTTGTACTTCTCGACGATCTCCCACCAGCGGCCCTGGTGCGGGGTGTCGGGCGTGCCCTCGTAGAGCACCTGCGTCGCGCCGTTCGCCAGCGGTCCGTAGACGATGTAGGAGTGGCCGGTCACCCAGCCGATGTCGGCGGTGCACCAGTAGACGTCGGTCTCCGGGTGGACGTCGTGGACCACGGCATTCGTGTATGCCGTCTGGGCCAGGTATCCGCCCGTCGTGTGGAAGATGCCCTTGGGCTTGCCCGTGGTGCCGGACGTGTAGAGGATGAAGAGCGGGTGCTCGGCGTCCATCGGCTCGGCGGTGTGCTCCGTGCTCTGGCCGTCGACGAGGTCGTGCCACCACACGTCGCGGCCGTCGGTCCACTCGACGTCGGACTCCGTGCGCTTGACGACGAGCACCTTCTCGACGGGGGTGTCGCCACCGGCGAGGGCCTCGTCGACCGCGGGCTTGAGCGGTGCGGCCTTGCCGCGACGCCACTGGCCGTCGGCGGTGACGACGACGCGGGCCTCGGCGTCGTTGATGCGTGTGCGCAGTGCCTCGGCCGAGAAGCCGCCGAAGATCACTGAGTGGGGGGCGCCGAGCCGCGCGCAGGCGAGCATCGTCGCGATGGCCTCGGGGATCATGGGCAGATAGATCGCGACCCGGTCGCCCTTGGTGACGCCGAGCTCGACGAGGGCGTTGGCCGCACGGCACACGTCATCCTTGAGCTGCGCATAGGTGACGGTGCGGGTGTCCCCGGCCTCGCCCTCGAAGTGCAGCGCGACACGGTCGCCGTTGCCGGCCTCGACGTGGCGGTCGACGCAGTTGTGCGCGACGTTGAGCTCGCCGCCGACGAACCACTTCGCGAAGGGGGCCCCGCTCCAGTCGAGGGTCTGGTCGAAGTCCTTGCTCCACGTGAGGCGCTCGCGGGCCTGGCGCGCCCAGAAGGCCTCGGGGTCGGACTCCGCCTCCGCGAACAGGTCCTCGGTACCGACGGCCTGGGACCTCAGCTCCTCGCTGGGGGAGAGGTCGAGCTCGGCCAGGTGGCTGGAGAGGTTCTCGTCGGGCACTTCGGGCTCCTCGTCGTTGGGGGCGAGCGTGATGGGACAACACGACACTGGTGCCCAGCCAACCGTGTTCGCGGGTCGGCATCAACAACGGGCCCTCGATCGTCGCCGGGAGGCAGGTGTGCTGCGGTCAGCGGTGCGGTGGCCGGGATGGTACGACCAGCGGTGCGACGAGGGGCACTCTTTGATCATTCCTGCACCCGGCAAACTGACGCGAAGTAGCGTCCAAACATGGGCAACTGGGGAGTACGGGCGCGGCACGCGTGGCCGTTCGTCGCGATGGGTCTGGCTGTCGTCCTGTGGTGGCCGGCGGGCTTCGCGGGGCGTGCCTCGTGGATGCACCTGTCGCTGATGCAGACCGAGAACGGGATCGTGCCGCTGAGTGGCGGCGAGCTCTTCCTCGGGTCGTTCGTCGGGGCTGCCGTCGTCTCGGCCCTCGTGTCCGCGCCGGTGATGAGGCTCGTCATCGCCGTCGGTCTCACGGGGGCCGCCTGGCTGCTCACCGAGGCCGACGTGGTCTTCGCCCAGGGGGAGCGGGGTGTGCTCGCCGCCCTCGTGGGGCTGGGGCTCCTGCTCGGTCTCGTCGTGGGCTGGCAGTCCATGCGGGGCATGCTGCCCGCCGCCACGCTCCTCGCCATGCTCGCCGGGCTCACCCCGGCCACCTGGCCCCGTGCCCTCCTGTTGGCCGCCGCGGTCGCGCTGCCGTTCTGGTCGGCGACTGCCGAGCGCGCTGCCCCGACCGCCATCGCCGTGGCGCGGGTCGTCGCCACCTGGCTGGTGTCCGTGGTCTTCTCGATGAGCCTCTGGGCGGGCTTCGCCTCCCTCGAGGTCGGGGCCCTCGCCGACCCGAAGTCGGCGGCACCCGACATCGCGCGCGGGTTCGTGAGCTTCCTCTGGGAGCGTGGCCTCGAGATCGTCAGGACGGCGCCCCAGGTCGACTCCCCGTGGTTCTGGGGCGCGATCGTCGTGGCCGTCGGGCTCGTCGTGGTGGCCAACACGCTCCGGCGCCGAACCGCCCAGAGCCCTGCCTGACCGCCTCGCCCGACCACGAGGCAACCGCGCAGTAACCTGCCCGCATGAGCGATGCACGGACGCGGGCCGAGTCGAAGGCCTCCGCCACGGCACCGGACGCCACGGTGGCCGACTCGCCGGCCGGTGCGCGAGCAGGGCGCGCGGCACCCCGGGGCCGGGGCGCGCTGCTGCGCCGGGTCTGGCCGTTCGTGGCGATGCTGGTCGCGGCGCTGCTCTGGTGGCCCGCCGGCTTCGTCGGGCGGGCGGAGTGGATGCACCTGCCGCTCATGCAGGAGACGGGCGGCCTCGCACCGGTCAGCGCTGGTGAGCTGTTCCTCGGATCGCTCGTCGCCGCGGCCGTCGTCTCGGCTCTCGTCTCCTCGCCGTGGCCGAAGTTCGGGATCGCCGCCGGCCTCACCGTCGTCGCGTGGGTGCTCAGTGACGGTGACGTGGTCGTCGCCGCGGGCGAGCGCGTGGTGCTCGCCGCGCTCGCAGGGGTCGGCATGCTGCTCGGCCTCGCCGTCGGCGCCCGGGCCTCCCGCGGCGCCGTGCCTCTTGCGAGCTTCCTGGCGCTCGTGTCGGGGCTCTCGCCGGCGACGTGGTCCCGTGGAGTCGTGCTCGCGGTCGCCGTCGCACTGCCCTTCTGGGTGGCGACCTCCGACCGGGTGGCCCCCACGGTCCTTGCCGTGGTCCGGGTCGTCCTCACGTGGCTGCTGGCGGTCGTCGTGTCCATCAGCCTCTGGGCCGGGTTCGGTGCGCTGAAGGTCGGGGCGCTCGCGGACCCGGGCGGGGCAGCGCCCGTCGTCGCGCGAGCGTTCGTCGACAACGTGCGCGACAACGGACTGGACATCGTGCGAACCGCGCCGCGCGTCTACACGGGCTGGATCTGGCTGGCCGTCGTCCTTGCCGTCGTCCTCGTCGTGGCGGCGACCGCGCTCAAGCGCCGCCGGGCCGCGAAGGCTGCCTGAGGCGAGCTCACTCGTAGAGGCGGGCCTTGGCCTCGCGGACCGTGAGGGTGACGGGCGTGCCCTGGACGGTCACCGTGTCGGGGATCGTCATCCACGCGCCTCCCTGCAACCGGAACCTCGCGCCGTAGGTCGTGTCGAGGCGAGTCGCCATCGCGCCGGCCCGGGTGTAGGTCCAGCGGATGTCGCCGTCGGGGTGGGGGCCGCCGAGCGACTCGGTGGGGCCGCTGCTGTTGCCGTCGCCGTAGACGTAGGTGAGGGAGCGGACCATGGGCTGGATCTCGAGCCGGTAGCCGAGCAGGGCGCTCGCGTCGATCTCGTCCGGCCCCACCCCGGCCTCGGGCCAGCTGGCCTGGAAGAACGTCGGGAGGTTGACGAGGGTGACGTTGCCGACCGGTTGGATGCTCAGCCCGCCCTTGGCGAAGTCGATCTCGCGGAAGGCCTGCTGGACCATCGCCAGTGTCGGGAGGTTGCTGCCGGGGAGCTCGTTGGGGAAGCAGGTCACGCCCCACACGGTCCACCGGCCCTGTGGCTGGGTGACGGGCGTGCCATCCGCGGTGACCAGGCGGCGCAGGACGACGGCCTGGAACTGTCCGTTGGTGCACGCAGCGGCTGCGGTCGCGCAGCCCGACCCGGTCGTGTCCCCGGCGCTGCAGTTGATACGGGTCCGGTACTGCCACCGCGGACCCGGCTTGCCCACCGCCGCGGCCGCCTCTGCCTTGGCTTTTCGCATGTCCTCAAGGGTGAGCGTGACGCGCACGCCGCCGCCCGTCGGCACGCCTGCCCCTCCGCCCGGGGGCGGGGGCGTGGTCGACTCAGCCGAAGCGCGGGTGGCGCTGAAGAGCAACACGACCAGCAGCAGTGAGATCAGAGGTTCTCGAAGTCGTAGGCCTGCCACGCACCGTTCACCCACTTAAGCGCGGCCCCCTTCTTGACGGAGGCAGCGGGAACCTTGTTGGTGGTTAGCTTCCCGTTTCGGTACAGCGGCTGCGAGATCTCTTCGAGAGTGAAGTTGATGATGACTTTGGGTTCATCGACGCCCGTGGCGAGGCCTGCACGTACCACGCGCATCCCCTGCTGCTTCACGGCCCACCCACCGGAGGCGTACTCATTAATGAGATCTTGAGACTTTTTGCAGCCGATGCAGTCCTTATCCGAAATCGCGAATAGATCGGGTGCGTTCTGCGGGTCTACGAGTCCTCGGCTGAATTCGTCGAACCAGAACTGCAGGAAGGCGATGGCCCCGGCTTCGGTGCGGGCTCGTGCGGCGGCGGGGACGTCAGCAGCAGCCGAGGACGACGGGGTGGCGCTCGGGCTCGGGCTCGTGCTCGCGGAGCTCGAACCCGAGCTCGACGGCGAGGCGGAAGCCGACGTCGATGCCGAACCCGACGGTGTCGGAGTCGCGGTGGGCTCGTCGTCGCCACCACAGCCGGCCAGCATCAGCGTGCCGACGGCGAGCACGGCCACAGCGCGGCCCCAGGTCTTGTTCACGGAAGTTCCCCACCCGTTCGTGTGTCAAGGACTGGATTCGAGTCTAGGGACATTGCCGGGAAGCGCGACTCGAGTTGTCCACAGGGGTGGGCGGACGGCATACCGGGAAATGCAGGAGACTGGGCAAGGTGTCGGGTATCCGTGCCCTCACACTGGTCGGAACGTGCACTCTGTGCCCAGCGTGTTCGACAACGGTTCCGCTCTGCCCAGCAGTCTGCTTCCCTGTGGTCAACACGAACCACAAGGAGGTGGGCCATGTTCGACGAGGGTCAGCTGTACTCGCCGGTCACCCAGCACGACGACGGAACCGTCGAGGTGCACCTGAGCGACAACCACCCGGGCCGCAACGACCCGGCCTACGTCGCGCGCCGCAGCGAGATCGCCGGCGCCGCCATGGCCTGGACCCGTGGCGAGCCGATCCCGCACATCGACTACACCGATGCCGAGCACGAGATCTGGCGCACCGTGAGCCACGAGCTCACGCCGAAGCACGAGAAGTACGCGCACAGCGAGTACCTCACCGCCAAGCACGCGCTGGGCCTGCCGACCGAGCACGTGCCGCAGCTGCACGAGGTGAGCGAGCTGCTCGAGCCGATCACCGGCTGGACCTACGTCGCCGCGCCCGGGCTGGTCCCGCTGCGTGACTTCTACGGCGACCTCGGTGCGCGGACGTTCAACTCGACGCAGTACCTCCGCCACGGCAGCCAGCCGCTCTACACCCCCGAGCCGGACATCATCCACGAGGTCATCGGGCACGGGAACCAGCTCGCCTCACCGCGGTTCGCGCGGATCACCGAGGCGGCCGGGCAGGCGTCGCTGCGCCTCGAGACCGAGGAGGCGATGAAGTTCGTCGCCGACGTGTTCTGGTTCTCGATGGAGTTCGGCATCATGCGCGAGCACGGCGAGGTCAAGGCCTACGGCGCCGGCATCCTCTCCAGCTACGGCGAGATGGACGAGTACGCGCACATGGAGCACCGCGACCTCGACCTCGTTGACATGGGCACGCTCAACTACGACATCACCGCCTACCAGCCGATCCTCTTCTGCGCGGAGAGCCTCGACCAGCTCGAGGATGTCGTCGGCCAGTTCTTCGAGACCGTCGACGACGACCTCGCGGCCAGGCTGCGCGCCGAGGCCGCCGCCCGCTGACGCGACGCGCTGACGCGCCGCGCTGACACTCAGCGCCCGACAGGACGAGACCCCGTATGCCGTTGCGGCACACGGGGTCTCGTCTCGCCGTGGTGGTCCCTCACCACCGGTGGGCGACGTCGATGACGAGCCGGTTCGTGCCGGTCGCGGTGTCGTTGATCGTGAAGACGCGGAACGGCAGTCGTGCCCGCACGCCCAGCCCGATCTGGCTCTGACCCTCGAACGAGCCGGCCCACTTGACCTGGCGGAACGTCGTGAAGCCGGTGACGTTCGGCATGGCAGGGGGAGCGGTGTCACGCCGTCCGAGCGTGATGATCTGTAGCTTCGCGCCGCCGGCCAGCGGGATGAGGAAGCCTGCCGGGTCGTGGTAGACCTGCGGGACGTAGCGCACGTAGTAGCCGGACGCGCGTCCGCGCTGGTCGATGACGAGGCGGTCGTAGCAGGCGTGGCGACCGGCGCGCACTCCCGTGACGGAGGGGTCGGTGCTCACCGTCGACGACTTGGCGAGGGATCCCCAGGTGATGCCGCAGTAGGGAGCGGCGGTGGCACTCGAGGCGCCGACGGCGGCGGGTGCGGTGGCGGCGACGAGGCCCAGGGCGAGGGTGGCGGCGCTGCGGCGGAAGAGTCTGCGGTGCATGGTGTCCTCCTGTGGTTGTGGTGCTACCGGGAAGACGCGTATGCCGTCCTGTCCGGTTGACACGTCAGGAGGACGAGGTGCCCCGCCAGATACACGCGGAGGCGGGCAGACGGCATACGGGGGTGTTGCACGGCCTGCACATGGCTGCGTCCGCAACCGTGGTCGTGAAGCTGACCATGGTTGCGGACGCAGCGGGACCGCAGGGTGGGGCGTCAGGTGCTCAGTGGTCGAGCGCCTTGGCGACGCCGTGACCGGTGAGCGAACGCACCTCCATCTCGGCGTACTTCTGGGCGTTGTGCTCCGCACTCGTCACCGTGCCCAGCCAGCCGAGGAAGAACGCCAGCGGGATGGTGACCAGGCCCGGGTTGTCGAGCGGGAACCACGAGAAGTCGATGTCCGGGTTGGTGATCATCGACGGGCTCACCGTCGTGCCGGGCAGCGGCGCCTTGCCGGAGACGACCGGGCTGAAGATGATCAGGACGATCGTCGAGACGAGACCGCCGTAGATCGACCACAGCGCGCCGCGGGTGTTGAACCGCTTCCAGAACAGCGAGTAGAGGATCGTCGGCAGGTTCGCCGAGGCCGCGACCGCGAAGGCCAGGGCCACGAGGAACGCGATGTTCTGGCTCTTGGCGAACATGCCGCCGAGGATGGCGATGACACCGATCGCGACCGCCGACATCCGGGCGACCCGCACCTCGTTGTCGGAGGTGGTCTCACCCTTCTTGATGACCTCCTTGTAGATGTCGTGCGCGAACGTCGCGCTCGCCGTGATCGTCAGGCCGGCGACCACCGCGAGGATGGTCGCGAAGGCGATGCCCGAGACGATGCCGAGGAACGGGCTGCCACCGAGGTGGAACGCGAGCAGGGGTGCGGCCGAGTTGGCCTTGCCCGGTGCGGCGTTGATCTCGGCCGGGCCGACGAGGGCGCCGGCGCCGTAGCCGACGACGAGGGTGAGCAGGTAGAAGCCACCGATGAGCCAGATGGCCCACTCGACCGACTTGCGGGCCTGCTTGCTCGTGGGAACGGTGTAGAAGCGCTGGAGCACGTGCGGCAGGCCGGCGGTGCCCAGGACGAGCGCGAGCGACAGCGAGATGAAGTCGATCTTGGTCGTCGTGTTGACGCCGTACTTCACGCCGGGCTCGAGCAGCTTCTCGCCGACCTTGGGGTTGTTCTGCACGGCGGCGTCGAACAGGCCCGAGAGGTTGAAGCCGTACTTGCCGAGCACCCAGACGGTCATGATCGCCGTGGCCGCGATGAGCAGGACGGCCTTGATGATCTGGACCCAGGTCGTGCCACGCATGCCACCGATGAGGACGTAGGCGATCATGACGATGCCGACGACCGCGATGACGAGGTTCTGCGCGCCCTCGCCCTTGACGCCCAAGAGCAGCGACACGAGGCCGCCGGCCCCGGCCATCTGGGCGAGCAGGTAGAAGAACGACACCGCGAGCACCGAGGTCGCGGTGGCGATGCGGACCGGGCGCTGCTTCAGGCGGTACGACAGCACGTCGGCCATCGTCATGCGGCCGGTGTTGCGCATGAGCTCGGCGACGAGCAGCAGCGCGACGAGCCACGCGACGAGGAACCCGATCGAGTAGAGGAAGCCGTCATAGCCCTGGAGGGCGATGGCGCCGGCGATGCCGAGGAAGCTCGCGGCGGAGAGGTAGTCACCGGCGATGGCGATGCCGTTCTGCCGCCCGGAGAAGCCGCCGCTGGCGGTGTAGAACTCGCCGGCGCTCTTCTTGCCGCTCGCGAGCTTGACGATCACGACGAGGGTGACGATGACGAAGCCCGCGAAGATCGCGATGTTGAGCGCAGGGGAGCCGACGCTGGTCGCGGCCTCGGTGGGCAGGGTCGGGAGTGAGGTCAGGTGGGCCATCGGTCAGTGCTCCTTCACGCCGTCGAGCCGCGCGCCGATGGCATCCGCCAGCGGGTCGAGCTCACGGTTGGCCCAGCGGGCATAGATGAACGTGATCGCGAACGTCGTGACGAACTGGCCGAGTCCGAAGAGCAGGCCGATGTTGATATTGCCGAAGACCTTGGTCCCCATGAAGCCGGGGGCGAAGGTGGACAGCAGGACGTAGACGAAGTACCAGACGAGGAAGAAGGCCGTCATGGGGAAGACGAAGCCGCGGAACTTCTTGCGCAGCGCCTGGAACTCGTCGGTGGTCTGCATGGCGACGTAGGGGTCCTCGTCGCCACGGATGCGAGCGTCGTTGCTCACGTGCACCTCCAGTGGTCGGTCCCGGACGTGGCCGGGTTCGCCTCACACTGTCGAGGAGCCGGTATGCCGTCCGCGAGCCTGCCGCGCCCGCCTCTCGGCAGGCGGGCGTCGGGCCTCGTTCGGTGGCGCAGGTCACTTCTGGCGGGTGCGCCGAGCGGCAGGTGAGGTGCGGCGAACGGTCGGGTGCGCGGGTCCCGCGCTGCGACGTGGGCCGGCATACGTGCAGGTCGTCCCGGGGGTGGGGTTGGATGTGCGGGTGGAGATGCAGGAGCCAGGGCCAAGGCGGGACATGGCGCTCGTCGAGGTGCCCTTCATGGACGAGCGGGTGCAGCGCCTCGTCGACGAGGTCCAGGCGCACTACGTCGCGATCTACGGCGGGCCGGACGAGTCGCCGGTCGACCCGCTGCAGTTCAGTGCGCCGCGGGGTCTGTTCGTCCTGGGGCTCGTCGGTGACGCTCCTGTGGCCATGGGTGGTTGGCGCTGGCGGCCCGAGCTCGACGACCGGTTCGACGGGGACCGGGTGGCCGAGGTGAAGCGGATGTACGTGTCGACGACGGTGCGCGGCCGCGGCTTCGCGCGTCGGCTCCTGGCCCACCTCGAGTCGACGGGCGCCGCGGCCGGGGTGCAGCGGCTCGTCCTCGAGACGGGCACCATGCAGCCGGACGCGATCGCGCTGTACGAGTCGTGCGGCTACGAGTCGGTGGAGCCCTTCGGGCACTATGCGAGGTCGCCGTACGTGCGGTGCTTCGGCAAGCACCTCGCGAGGGTCGGCGACCTCAGCGGAAGTGGGTGACGAGCTCGTCCCACGTCGCCTCGGGCGCGCTCCCGGTCGGGAAGCGACCGTCGAGCTCGAGGATGACCATGCCGTGGGCGGCGGCCCAGAGGGCCTGGGCCCGGTGCGGGTCGCCCGTCGCCTCGAGGAACGGGCTGCCCGACCAGTCCTCGAGCCCCGGCGGCAGGGCGTCACGGTCCAGCCTGCCGCTCGTCGCGAGCCGGTAGAGCTGCGGGTGGCCGGCGGCCACGTCTCGGTAGGCCCGGACGAGCGCCGCGACGCCCGTCACCGGACGGACCGCCTCGCCGAACTCCTTGAGGGCGAGGGCGATGAGCTGGGTGCGCAGCGCGTCCTTGCTCGCGAAGTGCTTGTAGAGCGAGGGTGCCGCGATGCCGAGCTCGTCGGCGAGGCTGCGCATCGTCAGCGTGTCCCACCCGTCGCGCTCGAGGACGACGCGTGCGGCGTCGAGCACCTCGCGGGCCCTCGGGGTGAGGAGCCGCACGGGGTCGAGCTCCTCGGGGCAGGTCATCGGGTGATGCTAGCGGCGGCCTCGGCCCTCACCCTGAGCGCGTCGTTCATCGCCGCGAAGTCGTCACCGACGTCGAGCGCCCGGCCGACGAGCGGCACGAGTGCGCCCGAGAAGCGCTCGGCCTGGGTGAGGCGGGTGCCGCCGGCGACCGGCTCGAGCGTGAACGAGTGCTCGCCGTCGAGCAGCCCCGGCACCAGCACCCGCCCGAGCCAGCGCAGCTCGCGCCCGGGCTCTGCGACGAGCACGCGCGGCCGGAAGGACATCGCCTTGCCGGCGGCCGGTGAGATCGTCACGGCAAGCCTCTGGCCGGTCTCGAGCGTTCCGCTCGCCTCGCGGATGAAGGGGTTCCACCCGCCGTATGCCGTGAGGTCGGCGAGGACGTCCCAGACCTGGTCCGGGGTGGCGGTGATGTCGAGCGATCGGCTGATCTCATGCGTGAACACGTGGGGTCTCCTTCGGTGGTGGTGCCGCCCGGCGGTCGGTCCGCAGGGCTAACGTTGTTAGCCAGCATAGGCTAACAACGTTAGCCACGCAAGGGGCGGCATGATGGGCGCCGTGCGCGCCCTCGTGAAGACCACCGCCGGTCCCGGACTCGAGCTCATCGACGTCCCCGAGCCCGAGTGCGGGAGCTCCGACGTCAAGATCCGGGTCCTGCGGGCCGGACTGTGCGGGACCGACCTCCACCTCGAGCAGTGGGACGACTGGGCGGCGTCGGTCGTCAACGCGCCCATGACCATCGGGCACGAGTTCTACGGCGAGGTCGTCGAGGTCGGTGCGCTCGTCGACCACGTCTCGGTCGGTGACCGGGTGTCCGGCGAGGGCCACCTCATCTGTGGCAACTGCCGCAACTGCCGGGCCGGGCGCCGCCACCTCTGCATCAAGACCGTGGGCGTCGGCGTCAACCGCGACGGGGCGTTCGCGGACTACGTCGTCATCCCCGCGATGAACGCGTGGGTCCAGCCCGCCGACCTCGACCCCGACCTCGGCGCGATCTTCGACCCCCTCGGCAACGCGACGCACACGACGCTCCAGTGGCCGGTCGTCGGCGAGGACGTCGTCGTCACGGGCGCCGGGCCGATCGGTGTCATGGCGGTGGCCATCGCCCGCCACGCCGGGGCACGCCGTATCGCCGTGACCGACATGAGCGCGTCCCGGCTCGACCTCGCGCGCGGTGCCGGTGCCGACCTCTGCGTCAACGTCGCCGAGGGGCAGGACCTCGCGTGGGCGCAGCAGCAGCTCGGCATGCTCGAGGGCTTCGACATCGGGCTCGAGATGTCCGGTGCCCCGCGCGCCGTCGAGGACATGCTCGCCAACCTCAACCACGGCGCCCGCGTCGCGATGCTGGGCCTGCCCAAGGACCCGTACCCGATCGACTGGGGTCGGGTCATCACGCACATGATCACGATCCGCGGCATCTACGGCCGCGAGATGTTCGAGACCTGGTACCTCATGGGCTCGATGCTCGCCACGAGCCCCGAGCTGCGCCAGTCCGTGCAGTCCGTCATCACCCACCGCTTCCCAGCGGAGGAGTGGGCCAAGGGCTTCGAGATCGCGCGCTCGGGCGAGTGCGGCAAGGTCGTCCTCGACTGGAGCTGAGCCGCGTTCGCGGCCGGCCCCCGCCCAACCGTGCCCGGTGCGCAGCGGCTCACGTGACTGCCCGTGTGGCGCTGTGCACTGCTGCGCTGTGGTGCAGCAACGCACAGTCACGCCGCATGCGGTCATGGCTCGCTGTGCACTGCTGCGGTGGGGCGCAGCAGTGCACAGCGACGATCGGGCACGTGGTGGGTTCCGGCGGTTCGCCTGCCGTATCCACCACCACGACCGGCCGTCCGTCGAGCACGTCGGGTACTCCCTGGGCAGTAGGTCGGGTGCCTTCGCGTGGGGGCCGATGAGGGCGGCCCCCGGTCCCTAGGCTGGCTCCATGCCGTGGGACCGCGACGCCGAGACGTGGGGTCCGCCGCGCCGCGTGCCGCCGGGAGCCTGGATCGTGGGACCGGTCGTCCTCGCGCTCGTCCAGGTGCTTGGCAGCCTGGGCGCCGCCCGTGGCCAGCACGCGGCTCGCGACATCGACGCCCTCGGGCTGGCGCTCCTGCTCGTGGGTCCGCTGGCGCTCGCACTGTCGCGCCGGTCGTCGGTGCCGGGCCTGGTCGTCGCCGGGCTCGCCGTCGGAGTGTGGCTCGCGCTCGGCTACCCCTACGGCCCCGTCTTCGCGGCGTATGCCGTCCTCACCGTCCTCGTCATCGCTCGCGGTCGCCGTGAGGTCGCCTGGGTCGTGGCCGGGCTGGTCGTCGTGGGCCAGGTGGCCAGGGGCTGGGTCGCGCCCGAGAGCGGGTGGTCGTGGGCGGGGACGGCCGGGTTGCTCGCGTGGCTGCTCGTGGCGCTCGCCGTCGCCGAGGTCGTCCGCGGCCGGCGTGACCGGATGGTGGCGACGATCGCGGCCCGGCGCGAGGAGAGGCGTCGTCGCGAGGGCGAGGAGCGGCTGCTCATCGCGCAGGAGCTGCACGATGTCGTCGCGCACCACATGTCGCTCATCAACGTGCAGGCCGGTGTCGCCCTGCACCTCGCCGACCGCCGTCCCGAGAACGTCGAACCGGCGCTGAGGGCCATCCGGGACGCGAGCAGCGAGGGACTGGCCGAGCTCCGGTCGCTCGTCGACGTGCTGAGGTCCGACCACGCCCCTGCACCGCGCACGCCCACGGTGCGGCTGGCGGCCCTCGACGACCTCGTCGAGCGCAGCCGGGTGGCCGGGCTCGAGGTCACGGTCACCCGGACCGGCGCCTTCGGTGAGGTGCCTGCGGCCGTGGACCTCGCGGCATACCGGATCGTCCAGGAGGCGATCACCAACGTCGTCCGGCACGCGCAGGCGCGACGGGCGACGGTCACGCTCGACCACGGCACCGACGCGCTCACCGTGACGGTCGAGGACGACGGGCTTGGCGCCGACCCCGACCGGATCGCCGAGGGCAACGGGCTCTCCGGGATGCGGGAGCGGGCCCGGGCCCTGGGTGGCCGTGTGGACATCGACCGGTCGCCGCTCGGCGGCCTGCGCCTCACGGCCAGAGTGCCTGTGCGAGAGGGGAGCTGACGTGATCCGGATCGTGCTGGCCGACGACCAGGTGCTGCTGCGGGCCGGTCTGCGGGCCCTCCTCGACGCCGAGGACGACATGGAGGTCGTGGGGGAGGCGGGCGACGGCGCGGAGGCGGTCGGGCTCGTGCGCAGCCTTCGCCCCGACGTCGTGCTCATGGACATCCGCATGCCCGGCACGGACGGGCTCGAGGCGACGCGTGTCATCGCCGCCGACGACGCCCTGGCCGCGACGAGGGTCGTCATCCTCACGACGTTCGACCTCGACGAGTACGTCTTCGAAGCGGTCCGCATCGGCGCCAGCGGCTTCCTCGTCAAGGACACCGAACCTCCCGAGCTGCTGCGCGGGGTGCGAGCGGTCGCGGGTGGCGACGCCCTGCTCAGCCCGGGTGTGACGCGACGGCTCATCGGCGAGTTCGCCTCCCGCAGCCGCGACACGAGCCTGCCGGCGTCGCGGCAGCTGGGGCTGCTCACCGACCGCGAGCGCGAGATCGTCGGACTGGTCGGCGAGGGGCTGAGCAACGACGAGATCGCGGCCCGGCTCGTCCTCTCTCCGGCAACCGCGAAGACCCACGTGAGCCGGGCGATGGTAAAGCTCCATGCGCGGGACCGGGCGCAGCTCGTCGTGCTCGCCTACGAGTCCGGGCTGGTGCGTCCCGGCTGGACCGGGGGCTGAGTCGACAGGACGTACGCCCTCGGGAGGCCCGCAGGTGCCGCCCGGCGTGGGATTCGCCGAGGGGCGCGACGGCGAAGGATCGGTGGTGTCAGAACCCCACCCCACCAGGAGTCGTCATGAGCTCTCTCCTCAGCACAGCCCAGCAGGTCGCCACCCTCCCTGTCCACGACGGACGGTGGGACGGACCCGGTCCGTGGTGGCCGATCTTCCCGTTCCTCTGGCTGTTCGTCATCGTGGGCGTCATCGTGGCGCTGCGCTTCACCGGGATGCGTCGCTGGCGCCGCTTCCACGCCGCGGACGGAGTCCGCGCCGGTGAGGCACGACTGGCCGAGCGCTTCGCGGCCGGCGAGATCGACGAGCAGGAGTACGAGGCACGCCGAGCCGTCCTGCGTCGCGGGCAGCCGACCTGAGCCGAACGCGATGTATCTGGGAGCTCCCGGTGGGACTCTTGAGGTGCGGAGGCCTCCAGTCGTGGAGGTCGGCGACGCAGGAGGCCCTCATGAACACCAAGCCCTGGAGAACGGCCGCGCCCGGCGCGGCATCGCCTGCCGCGAAGGGGATCCAGTACCTCCTTCGCGCCCATGGCCGCACGGTCACCCCGGACGGCTCCTTCGGCGCCGCGACGAAGGCCGCCGTCATGGCGTTCCAGTCCGGCTCCGGCCTGGCCGCCGACGGCGTCGTCGGACCCGCCACGTGGGCCCGCCTCGTCATCGCGACCCGAGCCGGGTCCTCGGGTGATGCGGTGCGGGCCGTCCAGCAGTTCGGCCTCGTCTCGTCACCCGGGCTGGACCCGCTCGTCGTCGACAGCGCCTACGGGCCCGCCACGACCGAGCGCGTCACCGAGCTCCAGCGCCAGTGGGGACTCGACCAGGACGGCATCGCCGGCCCGGAGACGTGGTCCTTCCTCAGCACGTTCAGCCCCGGACCGAGCCCGTGGCCACTCGTCAAGCGCGGCGCCACCCAGGACTCGAACTGGCGGGTGCTCGCCGCGCAGCACCTGCTGCGCTCCCGCGGCGCCACGATCGCCGCCGACGGCAGCTTCGGACCGGCCAGTGGTGCGGCGGTCCACACCTTCGAGGAGACCCTGCGCAGCACCGACCTGGGCACGACACTCGGTCAGCTCGACTGGCCCTCGCTCGTCACCACCGTGCGTCGCGGCGACAGCGGTGAGGCGGTCAAGGCCGTGCAGACCCTCGTGCCCGGCGGCCTCACGGTCGACGGGTCGTTCGGTGCGCTGACCGAGGCCGCGGTGCGCGACTTCCAGTCGATGTTCGCCCCGCCGCCCGACGGTGTGGTCGGCCCGGCGACCTGGCACGCCCTCACCCAGCCGCTGTTCGACTGAGGTCGACCGTCCGGGTGATGCCGATCCGGTCGAGGAACGCCTCGTCGTGACTGGCGACGACGAGCGCGCCCCGGTGGTTCTCGAGCGCGCTCACGAGCTGGTCGATGCTCGCGAGGTCGAGGTTGTTGGTCGGCTCGTCGAGCAGGAGCAGCTGCGGTGCCGGCTCGGCGAGCAGCAGCGCGGCCAGTGCTGCCCGGAACCGCTCCCCGCCGGACAGCGTCGCCACCGGCTGGTCGGCTCCGCGCCCGCGGAAGAGGAAGCGGGCCAGGCGCGCCCGTCGTGCGTTGTTGTCGGCGTCCGGGGCGAACCGGGCGACGTTGTCGACCACGGAGAGGTCGTCGTCGAGGACGTCGATCCGCTGCGGGAGGAGCCGGGCGGGCACCCGCAGGTCGGCGTGGCCCGACTCCGGCTCGACCTGTCCGGTGATGGTCCGGAGCAGCGTCGTCTTGCCCGCGCCGTTGCGCCCGACGAGGGCGATGCGCTCGGGTCCGCGGACCTCGAGGTCGAGGGGCTCGTGCTCGCCGTGGGGCAGGACGAGGTCGTCCAGGACGAGGACCACCCGCCCGCTCGGCACCTCGGTGCCGGGCAGGTCGACGCGGATCACGGCGTCGTCGCGGACCATCTCCTCCGCAGCGGCCAGCCCACCCTGCGCGGTGGCGAGGCGGTCCTCGTGCAGGCCACGGTGCTTGCCCGCGGCCACCTGGGCCTTGCGCTTCCACGCGCCCATGACGATCTTCGGCTGGCTGCCCGAGGCCGACACCTTGGCGCCGAAGCGCTCGCGCCGGGCCAGCCTGGTCTGGGCCTCGGCCAGCTCGCGCCGCTGCCGTCGCACGTCGGCCTCGGCGTTGCGCACGCTCCTCTCGGCGCTCTCCTGCTCACCTGCCAGAGCCTCTTCGTATGCCGTGAACCCCCCTCCGTACCAGCGGATCCCGCCGTCGTGGAGGTCGCCGATCTGGTCGACGTGCTCGAGGAGCTCGCGGTCGTGGCTGACGACGAGCAGGACGCCCGAGAACGCCTCCACCGCGTCGTACAGCCGGGTGCGAGCGACGCGATCGAGGTTGTTGGTCGGCTCGTCGAGCAGCAGCACGTCCGGCTCGCGGAGCAGCTCGGCGGCGAGCCCGAGCAGCACGGCCTCACCACCGGACATCTCGCCGACCGGCTGGTCGAGGCCGAGGCGGAGACCGAGGCGGTCGAGCAGCGCGGTGGCGCGCTCCTCGACGTCCCAGTCGTCGCCGACGGCCTCGAAGACCGCCTCGCTGACGTCGCCGGCCTCGACGGCCCGCAGCGCGGCCCGGGTCCTTCCGATGCCGAGGACGTCGTCGACCCGTGAGCCGACGCGCAGCGTGAGGTCCTGGGGCAGGTAGCCGAGCGAGCCGGCATACCGGATCGTCCCGGACCGGGGCGTGAGGGAACCCGCGATCAGTCGCAGGAGGGTGGACTTGCCGGAGCCGTTGCGGCCGACGAGGCCGGAGCGGCCGGGACCGAGGGTGAGGCTCAGGCCGTCGAGGACGGGGGTGCCGTCGGGCCAGGCGAAGGAGAGGTCCGTGACGGACAGGGACGAGCGAGAAGACATGGGTGCTCCAGGGAGGGTTGCAGGGGTCACCGAGGTGACGGGCGGCAAGCCTCAGAGGAGCAACGTCGTTTCCGTTCGTGGGGGGCAGGACCGCATCGACGTTCTCACGTCGGGCGCGAGGGGCACAACGGGTTTTGTGCCGTCTGCCATTCCCAGGAGCGGAGGGAGCGGGTCAGCCGAGCGAGGCCTTGGTCCACTCATCGGCCTGACCCGTGCAGAAGTGGGTGATCGCACCGGAGGCGAAGGTCTGCTGCTGCGTGGCGTCGAGCCCCAGGGTCGTGCCGAGGTCGGCGAGGACCGCCTTGGCCGTGGTCTTGTCGGGCGTGGCCTCGAAGGTGGTGCACACGTTCTTGGCGGCCGTGGCGACCTCCTCGTCGCTCTTGTCGGCCAGCGGCGGGAGGGCCTTCTTGAAGACCGAGGCCCACGTGTTCTCGGGGACGATGCCGCTGTTGCTCGGCGAGGGAGAGGCGCTGGGCGCGGTGGTGTCGCCGGCCGACGAGCTGGAGCTCGGTGCGCTGCCGCTGTCGTCGGACGACTCGGAGCCGCAGGCGGTGAGGGTGAGCGCCAGCAGGCCGCCGAGGAGCAGGGTCGCGGGCGTGCGCAGAGTCAGCATGCGACGACGCTAACCACAGCGCACCCGGCGCGCGACTCGGGGACGTGGGTGGACGGCATACGCTCGGGGTTGCCCGCCACAAGCGCGAAAAGAAGAGGTATGCCGTGTACGGATCCGTCAAGGACGAGCTCGCCGCCACGCTGGTCGAGATCAAGGACGCGGGGCTGTGGAAGAGCGAGCGCGAGCTCACCACGCCGCAGTCCTCGCACGTCGGGACGAGCAGCGGTGAGGCGCTGAACTTCTGCGCCAACAACTACCTCGGGTTCGCGGACCACCCCGACGTCGTGGCGGCGTCGAAGGACGCGCTCGACGAGTGGGGCTTCGGGATGGCGTCGGTGCGGTTCATCTGCGGGACGCAGACGCAGCACTCCCGGCTGGAGGGGGCGCTCTCGGAGTTCCTCGGGACGGAGGCGACGATCCTCTACTCGTCGTGCTTCGACGCCAACGGTGGGGTGTTCGAGGTGCTGTTCGGCGCCGAGGACGCGATCATCAGCGACGAGCTGAACCACGCGTCGATCATCGACGGGATCCGGCTGTCGAAGGCTGCTCGCTACCGGTATCGCAACGCCGACATGGCCGATCTGCGGGCGCAGCTCGAGGCGGCTGTGGCGGCTGGGGCGCGGCGGAAGGTCATCGTGACGGACGGCGTGTTCTCGATGGACGGGTTCTTTGCCCCGCTCGACGAGATCTGCGACCTGGCGGACGAGTTCGAGGCGATGGTGCTCGTCGACGACTCGCACGCGGTCGGGTTCGTCGGTGAGGGTGGGCGCGGGACGCCGGAGAAATTCGGGGTGATGGACCGCGTCGACATCATCACCGGGACGCTGGGAAAGGCCCTGGGTGGCGCGTCCGGCGGTTATGTCGCCGCGCACCAGGAGATCGTCGACCTGCTGCGCCAGCGCTCGCGGCCCTACCTCTTCTCGAACTCGGTGGCACCCGGTGTGGTGGCCGGCTCGCTGAAGGCGCTGGAGCTCGTCGAGTCGTCGGCGTCGGCGCGCGATGCCCTGTCGGAGAACACGGTGCTGTTCCGGGCACTCATGGAGGAGGCCGGGTTCGGGCTGCTGCCGGGGACGCACCCGATCACTCCGGTGATGTTCCCGGGGGAGGACGGCGCGCGGTTGGCGGGCGAGATCGCCGACCGCATGCTCGCGGACGGTGTCTATGTCATCCCGTTCTCGTTCCCGGTGGTGCCGCGGGGCAAGGCGCGGATCCGGGTGCAGCTCTCGGCTGCCCACTCGGAGGAGGACGTGCGACGCTGCGTCGACGCGTTCAAGGCCGCCCGCGACGCGGTGGGCTGACTCGGGTGTGCCCTCAGCTGGGTTGCGCGTAGGCCGCGACCCCGGTGTCGAGCAGGACGCAGGGCTCGTCGCCCACGGTCCAGGCGTCGTGGCCGGGGTCGATGTCGAGGACGTCACCGGGCTCGATGCTGAACTCCTCGCCGTCGTCGGGCTTGACCGTCATCTGCCCCGAGACGCAGAAGCCGGTGTGGTGGACCTGGCACGAGTCGGTGCCGGCGATCGGCTTGACGTCGTTCGACCAACGCCAGCCGGGTTCGAAGACGCCGCGGCCCATGGTGAAGCCGCCGCCGAGTGTCACGACGTCCATGTGGCCGTTGGCCTGGAAGGGGCGCCGTTCGTGTGGGGTCTCGATGTTCTGCTTGTCCGACATGAGCCTCTCCTGCCTGTTGAGCTCCCCCGCCGGCTCCCATGCTCCTCCGGTCACGCGGGTCCGTCAGTGGCTCGCTCGGGGCATGGCTGAGGACCCGGATGGCGTGGCCCGAGGCCGCTCGTCGGATGAGGCGGCCGGACGCGAGGGCGCTCAGCTCATCGGCACGATCCGCAGCATGTCCGGGCTGCCGGGTTGCTACTGCTCGGCACCCCAGCGGCCGAGGGCAACGATCGCCTCGCGCAGGGCGAGGCCTCGATCCGTCAGCGCATAGGCCCGGGTGTTGTGGCGAAGGGGCAGGCGGGTCAGCACCCCGGCCGCCTCCAGCTCGCGCAGGCGTGTCGCCAGCATGTTCGTCGGCGTCCCGAGGTCGCGCTGCAGGTCGCCGTAGCGCTGCGGGCCCTCGAGCAGCCGCTCCACGATGAGCAGGGCCCACCGGCTTCCGACGATCTCGAGGGCTGCGGCCAGGTCGCTCACTCGGCGGGATCGGTGTTCGGCTTCATCCAGAAGGGCGAGTAGTGGTAGCCGTCAGGATCGTCGAACTGGCGCTGGTACATGAAGGCGTAGTCGTCGATGTCTCCGATGCGACCGCCCGCAGCAGCGGCGCGCTCGACCAGCTCGTCGACCGCCTCGCGGCTCCCGAGGTCGAACGAGACCGTGACCTTCGAGGGGGTGTCCGGCCCACCGACCAGCTCCTCGGCCCCGCCGACGCTGGCGTACATCTCGCGGCTGCCCAGCATGACGTACTGCTCGGGCGCGATGGCGAAGCACGACACGTTGTGATCGGACATGTCCTCATTGAGCGTCCAGCCGAGGGCGGAGTAGAAGGCTGTCGCGCGATCGACGCTTTGGACTGGGCAGGTGATGAAAAGGCTCATGCGGGCATACTTGCAAAATGCAAGTGCTCCGTCAAGGGCTTGTGCCGTCGGTCCGTCGCGCCCCGCGTCATATGGGGGGCGTCCGAGGGCTCCTTGGCGGTAAGTCGCTCGCCGCGACAGCGGTCCTCCCGTACCGTCACGGCTGAGCCTGCCCAAGGCGCATCTACCCGGTGAGGGTGCGTCCTGCCCGTCGCATGGTGAGGGTGGCTGCCCGTTCGAGCCGAGCCGGGTCCGGGGGACTCACTCCTCGACGGGAGGTGTCGGAGTTCCCGCACCGTTCGCGGCAAGAGCGAGCGTTGACCTCGATCGATTTGTGGCTACACTTGTGGCTATGAGCGTTACTCCTGAAATGGCCCTTCGAGAGGTGAAGAACCGCCTGTCCGAGGTCGTGGACCAGGTCGAGCGCGAGCATGACCGAGTCACCATCACCCGCCACGGAAAGCCGGCCGCAGTGGTCATCAGTACTGATGACCTCGCTTCGCTGGAGGAAACCCTTGAGGTCGTCAGCCGCCCGAAGCTTGTCGGACAGATCCGCGACAGCCTCGCCGAGATCTCATCCGGCCAGATCGAGGTTTTGAGCAAGGACGACATCCTCGCGAGCATTCGCTCCTGATGCCGCAGGCGTACGACATCGCTTGGACACCGACCGCAAAGCGTGCCCTGCAGCGGCTGCCCGAGAAGGTCGCCACAGCCGCGGACGAGTTCATCTATGGGCCCCTTGCTGAGAACCCTCACCGTGTGGGCAAGGCCCTGCGGTTCGAGCTCGAAGGCCTCCACAGCGCCCGGCGGGGCGACTACCGGATCATCTACCGGATCGACGATCTCGTGACGATCACAGCGATCGAACACCGCGCCGACATCTACCGATAGCGGTCAGGGGCCGCCAAGCCAGCCCGGTACCGACAGCGGCATGATCGGGCGGTTCGTGCAATCCTCGCGTGCCGGGTCGTCGAACTGGACGGCTGGTGCCGTCGAGGCCGGCGGCTTCAGACCCCGCACCGACACCCTCGATTGGGATGAGCCCTCTATCGTCGGTCCATGACCACTCGACTGAACCCCTACCTGAGCTTCGCGGGTGATGCCGCGGCCGCCCTGGCGTTCTACCAGGGCGTGTTCGGCGGCGATCTCACGATCAACCACTTCGGCGACTTCGGCACCGCCGACCACGGCATTGGCGACCAGGTCATGCACGGCCAGCTGGAAACGGCGTCTGGCCTCACGCTGATGGCCGCCGACATGCTGCCGGGCGAGACGTTGCGGCCCGGGAACAACCTCGCGGTCAGCCTCGGCGGGGACGACACTGAGGAACTGCGCGGCTACTGGCACGCGCTGTCGGACGGAGGGACCGTGACGGTCGAACTGGCCACCCAACCGTGGGGCGACGAGTTCGGGATGTGCGTCGACCGGTTCGGGACCTCGTGGCTGGTCAACATCGCCGAGGGCGACTGACCTACCCGATCCGCGCTGCGCCCGGTCGGTCAGGCTGCCCGTCGGTACCGCAGGTCGGCGATGCCGCGGTCGGCGGCAGTCCCCTTGCGCTCGAACCTTGTCATCGGCCGCTCGGCCCAGCGATCGACCACGCTAAGACGGCCCCGCAGGTGTGCCGTCATAGGCACGACCGGCGGCAAAGTCGGACGAGCGTAGCCGTCCTGCACGCGGCATGTGCGGACGTCGTTAGGGCCCGGAGCCCGCCGTCCGCGCAGAAGTCGGTGCGTGCGTCATCGTTGGCAAGCCACTGAGCGTAAGCCAACCAGCCGCTGGCGGCCGGGGCATTGGGTCCGTGCGCTTACCCGGTGCGCCCAAGTCTTCGAGAGAGACGAATCCAGGACCACTCGGATATCGTGGCGTTGTCAGGCCAATAAGGCGATCGCAGGCAGCGCGCTGTTAGGCGCAAACCACCGTGTCGGGCTGGAAATGAGCCAGCTGAGCACGTCCGTTCCCAGGACGACTCAACATGGACTCCTGCAACAAGATTCGGTACGACTCCTTAGTCGAAGCATGCGCGGCTCTGCGCGCCATCCGAAGGAGATCTGTCGCGCGAGGCCGCAAGGCGCCGACAGGCGCGTACTTCTGCTGCACATGCCGGTGCTGGCACCTGACTTCGAAGTCACCCACTCGGGTGCCGACGAGGATGAGGAAGTCAGCAGCGAACGGCCGCAGCCCAGCGTGCGAGCTCACCTAGCGGGTCTGCGTCCGGGAAGGAGCCAACGGATCGCGGCAGATCAGCATGTTCTCGAGTAAGAAGTTTCGGCGACGGCCGAGCGGCACCTGGCGTGGTCAGTCTGCGGGAGCTGCGCTCGACACTTCGTGCCGGCTGGCCCAGCTGGCAAGGAACCGGAGCGCTTGGGCCGAGGTGGTGGCCGGCTCAACCGGTAGGTCACGATGGTGAGCCCGGCATCGTGGAGGAGCGCGAGCGCTTCGCCGGTGAGTTCGAGTTCGCCGGCGACGCTGTGGTGGATCAGTACCTTCGCGCCTCGGCGTCTGGCGCTGACCGCGCCGCGGCTCGATGCTCCATCGCTGTCAAGCCACGCTTGTGCAGCAGCCACCCGCTGACGATCAGCAGCGCACCGAACACCAGGAAGCCGACGTCCCACGCCAAGGGCGAACCGATGTCGTCGCGCACGTGGTGAACTCCCAGGACCTGATGGTTGACGATGCCCTCCACCATGTTGAAGCTGCCCCAGCCCACCAACACCAAGCCGAAGTGGAAGGACCAACTCGGAGCCAAACGATCTTCGCGCCACGCCTTGATGGCGAGGATCGATCCAGCCAAGACCAAGAACCACGTTGCCACGTGGAAGAGGCCGTCAGCCAAAGTGTTCACTTCGAGGCCGGCGACAGTGTTCGTCGGGTAGTCCCCTGAGTCGCTCACCATGTGGTGCCACTGGAGTAGCTGGTGGAGCACGATGCCGTCGATGAAGCCGCCAAGACCGAGACCATAGACAAGGCTGGCCGCCTTCGACGGCATCCTTCGCCGGTTGGGAACCTCTGGCGCCGCGTGCATAGGTGAGCACCTACCCAGTGTCTGGGGATGCTATGCCCGACCATCGGCATGAGAGGACGGAACGCTTGCCTCTCGACTCAGTCCGGGACGCGGCTTCGGGCCAGGTGGACCTGCTCGGGCGTGTGGAGCCGGACCATGACCCGGGCCGTGTCGCGGGGAACCGATGACGGCGTCGCCAACGACACGATGACGGTCGTCGCAAACGCCAACGGTGTGCACCACGCCGCCGGGTTCGCCAGCAACGCCCCCGGCCAACCATCCAACGGCCCGGCAACAAACGTCGTCAGAGCAGCAGACGTCGCCGCCACCGCACCGACGACCAGCCCAGCCACGGCACCGGCACGCGACAGCCGTCGCCACCACACCCCGAGCATCAACAGCGGTGCGAACGTCGCCGCCGCCAACGAGAACGCGAACCCGACCGTCGTCGCGATCCCGATCTGCTCGACGTAGCGCGCCACAACGAACGGCACGACCACCGCACCCACCGCCGCCAGCCGGAACCCACCGAACCCGAACGCGTCACCACCGGTGAGCCGCGACAGCTGGGGCCGCAAGAGCTCCTGGTGCAGCACCCCCGTCACCGACATCGCGAGCCCGGACGCCGTCGACAGCAGGGCAGCAAAGGCACCACCCGCCAACATGGCCGTCAGCACGTCACCGCCCAGACCCGACACCACCCGCTCCGGCAGCTGCAGCACGATCGTGTCGGACCGGACCCCCGCGGGAAGCGACGGCAGGTGCACTCGCCCGAGCACGGCATACACCGGGGGCAGGAGATAGAACACGCCCAACAACGCCACCACCGACACCGTCGTGCGCCGCGCCGCGACCCCGTCGGGGTTCGTGTAGTAGCGCACCAGAACGTGCGGCAGCCCCATCGTCCCGAGGCACAGCGCGAGCATCATCGACGCGGTCCGGTAGTGCGGGTGGTCATCGCTCGACCGCGGCGAGAACGGCAGCGACCACGCATCCGACACGCTCGGCAGCCCTGCGCCAGAACGCAACCAGAGCGCCAGCAGCACGAACGCCGGCACCGCCAGACAGGTCAGCTTGATCCAGTACTGCATCGCCTGGACGAAGGTGATCGACCGCATCCCACCAGCGCCGACCGCAGCCGCGACCACGACCGCCACGAGCAACGCCCCCACCCACTGCGGCGCGCCCGTCACCAGCGCCAGTGCCAGCCCGGCACCCTGGAACTGCGGCACGAGGTACATCCAGCCGATCGCCACGACGAGCAGCGCAGCGAGCCGCCGCACGAACACCGACCCCAGCCGCGCCTCGGCGAAGTCGGGCAGCGTGTACGCCCCGGACCGCCGCATCGGCGCCGCCACCATGACGAGCAGCACGAGGTAGCCCAGCGTGTAGCCGACCGGCAGCCACAGCAGGTCGACCCCCTGGTCGTAGATCAGCCCGGCGACACCCAGGAACGAAGCGGCAGAGAGGTACTCGCCTGAGATCGCACTCGCGTTGAGCCGTGGCGACACGGTCCGGCCCGCGACATAGAAGTCCGAGGTCCGCCGCGACAGCCGCAGCCCCAGGCCGCCGACGGCCACCGTCGTCACGCACACCAGCGCGACCGCGACGATCGACAGCGTGTCAGACATCGCGCACCGCCCCGATGATGTCCGCGAACTCCGCCTCGATCCGCTCCGCCTGCCGGACGTAGCCGCGCGCGAGCAGCCACGCCGCGGGATAGACGAGCACCCCGAGCACGAGCCACGGCAGCGGCACCCCCGCCAGCGTCATCGTCCGCGTCGACGGGATGAGCGACAGCAGCACGGGGAACCCACCCAGCGCCAGCACCATGAGCCCGAGCACGGTGACCCCGAGCCGCAGCTGTGCCCGCCGCAGACCGTCGAGGTAGACGTCACCGAGCTCGGTCTGCTCGTCCAGATCGGTCGACAGCGGCCGCGTCCGCGCCGTCCGCGCGCCCCGACGCGAGCTCGTCACCCGCACCCGTGCGGGGACGTCGCCGCGTTCGGGCGCCATCAGCTGACCGAGCCGGGTCGCCTCAGCAGCACGTCACGCAGACCCTTCGTATGCCGTCGGCTCACCTGGAGCTCCACGTCACCGACCATGACCGCGCACCGACCATGGTCCATCCGGACCTCGGTGACATGGGCGAGAGCGACGAGGGTCGACCGGTGGATGCGGACGAATCCGGCTGGGCCCCAACGCTCCTCGAGCACGGCGAGCGGGATGCGGACCAGATGGCTGCCGTCCGCCGTGTGCAGTCGGGCGTAGTCGCCGGACGCCTCGACCCACCGGATCTGCGACCGCGTGATGAAGCGCGTGACGCCGCCGAGCTCGACCGGGATCGTCTCGTCCTCCGCCGCACCGTCTCCCGGCGGGTGGCCCGCGGTGGACGCGCCGGTCTCGGGGACGGGAGCTGACGGCATACCGGCCTCGTCCTGCTTGGCCACGACGCGACGCACGGCCTCACGCAGGCGTTCGCTGCGCACGGGCTTCATGACGTAGTCGGTCGCGGCGAGCGCGAAGGCGTCGACCGCGTGCTGGTCGTGTGCGGTGACGAAGACGAGCTGCGGGGGAGAGGAGAAGCGCGCCAGCACCCGCCCGAGCGCGATGCCGTCGAGGCCGGGCATCGAGATGTCGCTGAAGATCACGTCGACGTCGTGCTCCTCGAGCATGGTCAGGGCCTCGGTGCCGCTCGTCGCGGTGAGGACCTCGCCGATCCGGTCGTCGGAGTCGAGGAGGAACCGCACCTCCGAGAGGGCGGGGAGCTCGTCGTCGACGACGAGGGCTCGAAGGGTGCCGGCACTGGCCATGGCGTCGAGGATATCCACGGAGGCCGGCGCGGTGCGCGTCACTCGTCGTGAACGCCGGGGGCGTACTTCGGGACGCGGAAGCTCACCCGAGTCCCTGCGCCCTCCGCGGTCTCCACGACGAGCCCGGAGTCGTCGCCGTAGATCTGGCGCAGCCGGGCGTCGACGTTGCCGAGCCCGATCGAGTCCGCCTGCGACACCCCGTCGAGGATGCGCTGCATCGACTCGGGCGAGGCGCCGACGCCGTCGTCGTCGATGGAGATCTCCGCCTCCGCGCCCTGGTCCGAGGCGGAGATCGTCACGTGCCCGACCCCCTCCTTGGACGCGAGGCCGTGGCGGACGGCGTTCTCCACGAGCGGCTGCACGGCGAGGTAGGGAATCCGGACGGGAAGCACCTCGGGCGCGATGAGCAGCGAGACCTGAAGCCGCTCGCCGAAACGCGCCTGCTCGAGCACGAGGTAGCGCTCGACGTTGCGCAGCTCCTCGGCGAGCGTCGTGAACGGCCCGCCCTGGCGCAGCGAGTAGCGGGTGAAGTCGGCGAACTCGAGCAGCAGCTCACGGGCCCGCTCGGGGTCGGTCCGGACGAAGCTCGCGATGGCCCCCAGCGAGTTGTAGATGAAGTGCGGGCTGATCTGCGCCCGCAGCGCCCGCAGCTCGGCCTCCATCGCGCGGGTGCGCGCGCGGCCCAGCTCGGCCACGTCGAGCTCGGCCGAGACCCAGCGGGCCAGCTCACCCGTCGCCCGCGCGAGTCCCGCGGAGGCAGCCGGGGCGTATGCCGTGAGCGTCCCGACGACGCGTTCGTCGGCGATGAGGGGCGCGGTGACGGCGGCGCGCACCGGGCAGTCCGGGTCGCTGCACGTGATCGCGTCGGACCCGAGCACCGAGGGCGCACCCGACGTGCGACTCTCGGACGCGTGGCCGTGGGCGTCCGTCGCGTGGTGGTCGCCGGGGCCGGTCCACGACAGCAGGCCCGAGGCGTCGCAGATCGCCACCGAGCTCGCGCCGAGGATGGCGAGCAGGTGCCGGCCGGCGCGCTCGGCCGCCTCGGGGGTGAGCCCGTCGGCGAGGTGGCGCGAGGCGAGGGAGGCGGTGTGGAGCGTCGAGTACGTCACGCGGTCGACGGTCGACAGGAACCCGCGCCGTCGCCCGCGTCCGGCAGCCCACACCCCGAGCCCCAGCAGCAGCATCGCCCCGGCCACGACCACGGCGGTGGGCACATGGAACGACGCTGTCATGCGCGCAAGGTTAGGCCCGTAGGCCGCACGTGGGCGGGCCCACACCCCGCCCGAGGTCCGGGCCACACCCGCACGAGGGCTGGCCCACACCCGGCACGGACGACGCGAGCACACGGCATACGCTGTCGAGCCATGACCGAGTTCGACGACGCCCTGACCCTCACCGACGGACGGGCCGAGCTCAGCGAGGACTGGGTCATCGGCGAGGCCGTCAACGGCGGGCTCCTCATGTCGCTCGCGACCAAGGCCGCGGCTGAGGCCCTCCACGCCGTCGACAGCCACCAGGACCCGGTCGCGTTCAGCACGACCTTCCTCGCCGCCGCGCAGCCCGGCCCCGCGAACATCGAGACCCAGGTCCTGCGCACCGGCCGCTCGTTCTCCACGGCCGAGGTGACGCTGACCCAGGGCGACACGACCTGCCTGCGCCACACCGCGACCTTCGCCGACCTCGACGCCAACAGCGAGCCGATCCACCTCATGGAGGCGCCGCCGGAGCTGCCCGACCCCGAGATGTGCGCGCCGGCCGCGCGGGGTGGGTTCGCCGAGAAGATCCGGATCCTCGACCGCCTCGACATGCGCATCGACCCTGCGACCGTCGGCTGGGCGCTCGGCCAGCCGGCCCGGGACGGCGAGATGCGCGCCTGGATCCGGTTCGCCGACGGCCGCGAGCCCGACACGCTGTCGCTCCCGTTCTTCCTCGACGCGATGCCGCCGGTGACGTTCACGTTCGGCGCGCTCGGTTGGGCGCCGACGATCGCCTTCTCCGGTCACGTCCGCTCGCGTCCCGAGCCCGGCTGGCTCCGCATGCGCATCACGACCCGCAACGTCATCGGCGGCCTCTTCGAGGAGGACGCCGTCATCTGGGACTCGCGCGACCGCGTCGTCGCCCAGTCGCGTCAGCTCGCCGGAGTCCGCATGCCGTCTGCCGACGCCGGTATGCCGGTCGGCCCCGAGAGCGTCTGAGGCCGCCTCCCGTGTCCCCGAGCCCACTGCGCCCGACCCCCGTGCCACAAGGTCCTTCCGAGGTCACCTCCGCGGTGACCGCCCTCGCCGCCCTGCCCGGCATCGCCGAGAAGGTCGACGCCGCCCGTGAGGCCTGCACCCAGCTCCGCTGGCACAACGCACTGCGTCGCCGCATCCCCGAGGCCGCCGCCGAGTCGCGGGTCCGTGGTGCCCGCGCCAGCGGTGAGCTCGACGGTGCCCGTCTCTCCGTCGAGATCGTCCGCGACCTCATGCGCGGCGCCGTGACCTGGCACGACGAGATGGACCCCGTGGAGCAGGTCATGCGCGGTGTCATCGCCGCGACCGCCGAGACCGAGCGCCTCGGCTCCGTCATCCTCAACGCGCCGATGCAGGCCCTGGCGCGCCTCCACACCGCCGCCGCGGCCGGTCTCGTGCCCGACTCAGAGCTCGGCAGGCCGCGCCTCGACGGCGAGGACAGCCGCGAGTTCGTCGAGATCGGCGAGGCGCCGCCCGCCGCCGAGGCCCGCGAGCGGCTCGCCCGGGTCGTCCAGGTGCTCGCGAGTGCCGCGACCCTGCCCGTGCCGATCGTCGCCGCCCTCGCGCACGCCGAGATCGTCACCGCGCGCCCCTTCACCCGCGGCAACGGCGTCGTGGCGCGCGCCGTCGAGCGCGCCGTCATCCAGGCGGGTGGGCTCGACCCGACCGGCGTCGCGGTGCCCGAGATGGGCCACGGCACGGGAGGTGGGCCGGCCTACCTGGGTGGGCTCACGGCATACACGCGGGGTGACGCCGCCGGCGTCGGGCTCTGGCTGACGCACTGCTGCGACGCGATCGTCGCAGGCGCTCAGGAGGGGGAGCGGATCGCCGACGCGGTCCTCGCCGGCCGCCTCACCTGAGCGTTTGTCAAGTCTTGTCGTCCCTGCCCAAGGGGAGTAGACAGGACCCATCGGACAGGCCCCCGCCGGGGAACCACCCGATCCCGACAACCGCGAGACGCAACGGGTACCCACGCGCGGGCAGTCCACTGATGGACCGGTCCGTCCGGGCTCGACCCGGTACGACGGCGATGAGATGCACGCTTGGTCGCCCCGAGCACTCGCGGCGGATGACGCCCCTCCGGTAGGGGCGTCATCGTCGTGATGACTACGGACTGACCAGATTTGGTTGAGTTTTCGTCCTTGTCTTGCACAGGGGCCCTGCATCGGCGACGATGATCACATCGCTCCCCTTCGGGGTCGTAGCGAAGGGTGGTCCGGCTCCTCCCCCCCCGGAGCCCGGCCCACCCGACGGCCCCGGTCCTCCCCCCGACCGGGGCCGTCGCCTTTCCCGGTGCAGCGGTTGTCCACAGCCCGCGTATGCCGTCCGCCCCCGTCCACAGATCGCCGGCCGTGGGTGGTGGTGGGCGTTGCCGGCGGTGAGGGTCGCTCCATGACTTCTCTTGCAACACCTCTTGTCGTGGTCCTCGGGGCCAGCGGTGGCGTCGGTGCCTCGACCTGGGCGGCGGCGCTCGCCTGGCGGATGTCGCTGCACCTCGGCGAGTGCGTTCTCGTCGACGGTGACGTGCGCGGCGGCGGGCTCGACATGACGTGCGGGACCGAGCACGTTCCCGGGTTGCGGTGGCCCGATCTCGCCCGGCTGCGGGGAGCCGCGTCGTGTGCGCGGCTGCTGGCGGCGTTGCCGTGCGGGGAGGTGCCGCTGCTGTCGGCCGGTGGGAGTGGTGCGCCGGTGCCGGACAGTGCGGTGCTCGACGTCGTCGGGTCGGTGCGCGGCGAGGTGCCGGTGGTGGTCGACGGGCGGGTGGGTGCGGCGGTGACGGCGCGACTGGTCGAAGGGGCGGACGCGGTGCACGTGGTGGCAGGGCTGCGCGCCCGGCAGCTGGCGGATGCGGAGGCTCTCCTGTCGGGGCTGGGGTCGGGTTCTGGGGGCTCTGGGGGTTCGGAGGGTGTGGTGGGTTCTGGTTCGGTGGTCGGGCTGGTGACCCGCGGCGAGCGTGCGGTGACGCCGGAGCTGGCCGAGGTGATCGAGCACCTCGGCCGGCCCCATCTCGCGCACGTGCGGGACGACGCCCGGGTGCGACGGGACGGGGAGCGCGGCGACTGGCCGGGTCTGCGAGGAGCCCTGCGCGACAGGGCTGACAGCGTGGCGCTGGACCTCGTGGAGCGGCGCGGCCGGGGGGCGGCATGAGCCGCGGAAGGCGCGATGAAGGCGGTGGGGCGCCGGACCGGTGGCCGGGTGTCGAGGCGGCGATCCGTGGCGGGCGTGCTCCAGATGCCGGGGTGATCGCCGAGCTGGCCGGTGAGGTCGTCGAGCTCGGCGCCCACGGGGCCGCGGCGGAGGGCGAGCTGCTGCGCGAGAGGGTGCTCGGCTTCGGGCCGCTCGAACGGTGGGTCGGCGCCTCCGATGTCACCGATGTCCTCGTCAACGGCGATGGCTCGGTCTGGGTCGACCGCGGTGGTGGGATGGAGGCGACCGGGCAGGCCCTCGAGCCCCCCGCCGCCCGGGCACTCGCCACCCGGTTGGCCGGGCTGGCCCGCCGGCGTCTCGACGAGGCGCAGCCGTGGGTCGACGGGGTGCTTCCCGGTGGGGTGCGCCTGCACGCGATCCTGCCGCCGCTCGCCGAGTCGGGGACGCACCTCAGCCTGCGGGTGCCGCAGCGCCAGCCGGTCGGCGTGGAGGGTCTGCGTCGGCTCGGGGCGGTGGGGCCCGAGGTTGGTGCGGTGCTGGGGCGGGTCCTCGCGGCCCGGCTGTCGTTCCTCGTCGTCGGTGGCACCGGCGCAGGCAAGACGACCGTGCTCGGTGCGCTGCTCGCCGACTGCCCGCCCGACCAGCGCATCGTCGTCATCGAGGACGTGCGCGAGCTCGACCCATCGCACCCCCATGTCGTCCGTCTCCAGGGTCGGTCGCCCAACGTCGAAGGCGTCGGTGCCGTGACCCTCGTCGACCTCGTCCGGCAGGGCCTGCGGATGCGGCCAGACCGGCTCGTCGTCGGTGAGGTGCGAGGGGCCGAGGTGCGCGAGCTGTTGTCGGCGCTCAACACCGGGCACGACGGGGGAGCGGGCACCCTGCACGCCAACGGTCTCGCCGAGACGCCAGCCCGGGTCGAGGCCCTCGGTGCACTGGCCGGTCTCGGGCGAGATGCGGTCCATGCCCAGCTGCGCGGTGCCGTGCAGGTCGTCATCGACGTCGCCCGGACCGGCGGGGTGCGTCACGTCCGGGCGGTCGGGGTCACCCGTTGGACCGGGACGGAGGTCGTGGTCGACGAGGCGTTCGTCGTGCGTGCAGTGGCCGTCGAGGGCGCGCGCCGCACTGTCGAGGACGCGCGCCGCACTGGCGCGGGCGCGCTCGGCACTGCCGCGGGCGCACCGAACCTTGACGACGTGGTGCGCGGTCCCGGAGCCGGCCGGCTCGAGGAGCTGCTCGGCGACCGCCTCGGCGCCGCCGCCGAACTGACGTCAGACGCAGCGAGGCCACCGGACGCCCTCGGGAAGTCCGGCGGCGCCATCGAGGACGGGAAGGTGGCATGACGGTCGTCGCCGCGGCACTCGTCGCGCTGGCAGTCGTGCTGTGGCCACGCGGACGGTTGAGGTCGACCCAGGGCTGGGTCGGGCTCAGGCCCGAAGGAATGGGAGAACCGGGAAGAGGCGGTGCGACCTCCGGACTCACCCGAGTCCGTCTGCTGCTGCGGCGAGAGGTGCGGTTCGGCCGAACACGCCGAGGGTGGGTGGCCGACTTCGCCGAGCTCGCTGCGGTGGGGCTCGACGCCGGGCTGCCGTCGACCGAGGCCGCGCGACTGGCCTGCACGGTCGGCACCGCCTCATCGAACCCGGGGCCGAGGCTGCTCGCCGAGCGGCTCGCCGAGGTCGACGCCCTCGGAGGAGGTGTGGGCAGCTGCCTGGCCGACGAGGCCCGAGGAGACGCCGACCTGACCTTCCTCGCCGCCGCGTGGCAGCTCACGGACGAGTTCGGGGTGGCGGCGGCCCCGGCCGCCCGCACCGCCGCGGAGGTCCTGCGTGAGCGCGCTGCGGCCGACGACCGCCGAACCGTCCTCGCCGCCGGGCCCCGCGCCTCGATGTGGCTGCTCACGGTCCTGCCCCTGTCCGGACCGCTCGTGGCGGTGCTCCTGGGTCTGCCCGTCACCGACGTCTATGGCGGTGTCGCGGCGCTCGTCGCGACCGCCGTCGGTTGCGTCCTCACCGGCGTGGGCTGGCTCTGGTCGCGCGGTCTCGTCCGCCGGGCCCTGCGACCGGCGGAGGTCGGCTGATGCTGGGGGCCGCGGTCGTCCTCGTCCTGGGTGCCGTGCTCCTGTGGCCGACACGCGGTGGCCCACGTCGGGCCGACATCGCGTCCTCGGTGGACGAGGAAGCCGACTCCCGGAGCGCCGGCGACAACCCGTCCAGGGCGCCCACCGTCGACGAGGCCGCGGACGCCCTGGTCCTCTGTGCCCTGGCGCTGCGTTCCGGCCTGGGACCCGTCGAGTCGCTCGAAGCGGTGGCCGACCGGGTCCCACCGCCGGTGGCACGCCACCTGCGGATCGTGGCGAGCGCGCACCGCTGGGGTCAGGACGCGGCCACCTCGTGGGGGCACGTCGGCGAGGGCTGGCAGTCCGCCTCCCTGGCGTGGCAGGCGGCCGAGCGGTCGGGAGCCTCGCCCGCCGGTGTCGTGCTCGCTGCTGCCGAGAGGATGCGCCGCGAGGAGGCCTCCCGGGTCGAGACGGCGGTCCAGCGCGCCGGGGTACTGCTCGTGCTGCCGCTGGGCGCCTGCTTCCTCCCCGGGTTCGTCGGGACGACGGTCGTCCCCGTCGTCCTCCACCTGGCTGGCGTCAGCCTCGGCACCTCTGGCTGAGGGCTCGCCGTGACCTTGCCGCGTGTCGGCCTCAGCGCCGGCTGCGCCCGTTGTCCACAGCGCCGACACGCGCGACGACCCGTCCACAGATCGGCTCGCGGGGCTGGCCGCGCCGCGGCCGCTCGGCTGGACTCGAGTCGACGCGGGGACACGCCCCGCACCGATCGAGGAGCACTCCTGTGACACACCGTCTCTCGCGCCGACTGGCGCACCTCAAGCAGTCCGCCGAGGCGGGCATGACGACCGCGGAGTATGCCGTCGGCACCCTGGCCGCCTGCGCGTTCGCCGCCGTCCTCATGGTCGTCGTCAAGTCGGGCCCGGTGAAGTCGGCGCTTGCCAAGGTCATCACCGCCGCCCTGGGCGCGGGCACGTGACCCGATCGGCCCGCCGCGAGTCCGGCATGGTCACGGCGGAGGTCGCCGTGGCCCTGCCGGCCCTCGTGCTCGTCCTCACCCTGGCCCTTGGTGCCGTGACGGCGATGACCGACCAGCTGCGGTGCGTCGACGCCGCACGCACCGGTGCCCGTCTCCTCGCCAGGGGAGAGGCGGTCGACGAGGTCAGGCGGCAGGTCGCCGACCAGGCACCGGCCGACGCGCGCATCGCACTCGACATCGGCGCCGAGAGCGTCCGGGTCGAGGTGGACGCCGACCTGCCGAAGGTCCTCGCGGGGCTGGGGGTCGGCGCACGACCGCACGGCGTCGCTCATGCCGTGCCCGAGGATCCTGCGTGAGCCGCCGCGACGAGCGGGGCTCCGGGACCGTCCTCGTCACCGGGGCACTGGGCGTGCTCCTCGTCCTCACGGCGGCGGCCATCCAGCTCGGAGCGGCCGCTGGCGCCGCCCACCGGGCCCGGGCCGCGGCCGACCTCGCCGCCCTGGCGGGTGCCTCGGCGCTCCAGCAGGGGAGCGGCGACCCCTGCTCCCGGGCCTCGGAGCTCGTGACACGCAACGGCGGGCACCTCCTGTCCTGCACGCTGGGCGCGGCCGAGTCGGTGTGGGTGCGCGCCAGCGCCGACGTCCCCGGCAGCTGGCCCGGGATCCCGCGACTGGCGACCGCGACGGCGCGTGCGGGGCCTGCCGACATCGGCACGCCGAGCCCATGACCGCGCCAGCCACGCAGCTCGAGGTCGCCGCGACGTGGAGGCGGGCCACGACGAACGCCGGGTCACGACCAACAGCCGGGTCACGACCTACAGCCGGGGCACGAACGCCGGACGCCCGGCACGGCATCAGCTGATGCGGTGCCGGGCGTCTCGTTCGCTCGGGCGGGTCCGGCCCGAGCCGGTGAAGGTCGGGTCAGGCGCGCGGTTCGCGAGGCAGCTCGCGCGTCGAGTCGACGGCGCCGTCGGTGCCGCGCGGGTCGGTGCTGCGCGGGTCAGTGCCGCGCCGGTCGGTGAGGTGCGAGCCACCGGCGTTCTGGGCCTCGGCGATCTCGGCACGGCGGCGTGCCTCCTCGGTCGAGAGGTGCTGCTCCTCGACGCGCTCGTCGGCGTCGCGGCGAAGGTCGGCCGTCTCCTGCTCGCGGCGCTGGCGCTCCTCGGCCAGCTTGCGCTCGTGCTGCGCGAACTCCTCCTGCATGCGCCGCTCGTCGTCGACGCGGCGCTGCTCGACGAGGGCAGCCTGCTCCTTGGCCTCACGACGCCGACGCGACCCACGGCGGATGCCGGCGCGCATGAGCGCCCAGCCGAGCCAGAAGATCGTGATGACCGCAGCGCCCGTGATGAGCAGGGCGAGCGGGGGGAGGCTGACGGTGCCGTTGAGCACGTCGATGTCGACGCCGTCGGTGAGCGCGCGGGTCCCCTCGAAGAGGAGGATTCCGGCAGCGACGGCCAGCAGCACGAGGATGAGTCCAAGGATGATCACGCCTGCGAGGCTAGCGCGATCCTGCGGCGTTCTGCCTGATCAGCGTGGCCGAGTCGCAATCGTTCGCATCCCCGGGCCGACGGCACGGAGGGCCCGTGAGGGTCAGCCGGCATCCGGACCGGATCAGCCCGGTCGCGACATGAGGACGACGTCGAGCAGCCGCACCGCGCGGTCCTTGTCGAGCGGCTCGTTGCCGTTGCCGCACTTGGGTGACTGCACGCACGAGGGGCAGCCCCGCTCGCAGCGGCACCGGGCGATCGCGTCGCGCGTCGCCTCGACCCACTCACCGAACGCCGTGTGGGCGCGCTCGGCGAAGCCCGCCCCGCCCGGGTAGCCGTCGTAGACGAGGATCGTCGGCAGCCCCGTGTCGGGGTGCTGGTCGGTCGAGACCCCGCCGATGTCCCAGCGGTCGGAGGTCGCCACGAGCGGCATCATCCCGATGGCCGCGTGCTCGGCCGCGTGGGCCGCGCCGGGGATGTGCGCCTCCTCGATGCCGGCGGCCTCGAGCAGGTCGAGCGGCATGGTCCACCACACACCGCGCGTGACGAGCGAGCGCTCGGGCAGGTCGAGCGGATGGGTGCCGAGGACCTCTCCGGATGGGAGCCGGCGGAGAAACGAGGTCACCTGGTTCGTGACGCGCACCGTGCCGAAGCAGACCTCGACCTCGCCCCACTGGTGCGTGCGCTGTGCACCGAGGATCTCGAACGAGCTGCGTGACTGCGAGTGCGTGCTCCATCCCGGGTCACCCCGCACGACGGTCGCGGTCGCGGACTCGAGGTCGAGGTCGGTGACGACGAACGGGTCGCCCTGGTGCACGTGCACCGCGCCGGTGTGGACCTGCGAGTGGGCCGAGGCGTCGTCGATGGTGCCGAGGACCCGTCCGCTGCGACGTTCCACGATCGAGACCACCTCGGTCGTCCCGCGCAGGTTGACGTGGTCGCCGGGCCGGTCCTCGCGCGCCCAGAACCAGCCGGTCGGACGTCGCCGGAGGATCCCGCGCTCGACGAGCAGGTCGAGCATGCCCCGGGCGCCGGTGCCGAACATCGGCAGGTCGGCCTCCGTGAGCGGCAGCTCGTGGGCCGCCGCGGCGAGGTGGGGCGCGAGGACGTGCGGGTTGGCCGGGTCCATGACGGTCGACTCGATCGGCGCCCCGAGGATCGCCTCCGGGTGGTCGAGCAGATAGGTGTCGAGCGGGTCGTCGGCGGCGATGAACATCGCGAGCGACGCGCGCCCGGACCGTCCGGCGCGCCCGGCTTGCTGCCAGAGGTTGGCCCGCCGCCCGGGCCACCCCGCCATGAGCACCGCGTCGAGCCCGCTGATGTCCACCCCGAGCTCGAGGGCGTTGGTCGCCGCGAGACCGCGGAGCTCACCGTCGCGCAGCGCGCGCTCGAGCGCGCGGCGCTCCTGGGGGAGATAACCGCCGCGGTATGCCGCAATCGTCGCCTCCGGTGTCCCGCCCACCTGTCCGAGCCGCCGTCGCGCGGACGAGGCCAACCCCTCGACCCCGGCCCGGCTCCGGGCGAACGCCAACGTCTGCACGTCACGGTCGACGAGCTCGGCGAGCAGCTCGGCCGCCTCCGTCGTCGCCGACCGACGGCTGTCATCGACGGTGGGTGGCTCCCAGAGGGCGAAGGTGAGCGCCTCGCGAGGTGAGCCGTCGACCTCGACGGGACTGACCGGCATACCGATGAGGCGGGAGGCGTGGGACGCAGGGTGGCTCACGGTCGCGGAGGCGAGCACGAAGGTCGGCTGGGCGCGGTAACGGGCTGTCACCCGACGAAGCCGACGCAGCACCGACGAGACGTGCGAGCCGAAGACACCGCGGTAGATGTGGCACTCGTCGATGACGACGTAGCGCAGGGCCCGCAGGAACGGCGACCAGTGCTGGTGGCCCGGAAGCAGGGAGTGGTGAAGCAGGTCGGGGTTGGTGAGGATGACGTTGGCGTGCTCACGGATCCAGCGGCGCTCGTCGGTCGGGGTGTCGCCGTCATAGGTCGCAGCGCGCACTCCCGGGATCGCGAGCGCCTCGATCCGGGCCAGCTGGTCGGCGGCGAGGGCCTTGGTGGGTGCGACGTAGAGGACGGTGGCGCCTCGGCCGGTCGGGGCGTCGAGCCCGTCGATGACCGCGGAGAGCGCCGGCACGAGGTAGCCCAGGCTCTTGCCCGAGGCGGTGCCGGTCGAGAGGACGACGTGCGAGCCCGCGTGCGCGAGGTCCATGGCCTCGCGCTGGTGCGACCACGGCTGTGCGATGCCGCTGCCCGTGAGGCTCGACAGGACGGGGGTCGCGACCCACTCGGGCCACTGCGCGACCTGCGCCGCGCGGGCCGGCAGGTGCTCGACGTGGCGCAGCCGGGTGCTGCGGTCCCCGGACGCGAGAGCGGCGAGGAGCGCAGTCGGCTCGGCGGATGACGACATGGGGTTACCGTATGCGCGTGCACCGACATCGCTGACGGCTCCAGGGCCCGCAGCGGTGCGCACGAGAGAAGATCCGAGATTCGGATGCATGAGAGCTAGGAGCCGGCCCCAGTGAAGCTGAGCCTGTCGAGGACCGAACGCGACGACGTCGCCATCATGACCGTGTCCGGTGAGGTCGACGTCTACACCGCACCGCAGCTGCGTTCCGCGCTCGAGGAGCGTGTCGCCGCCGACCAGAACAAGGTCGTCGTCGACCTGTCCGGGGTCAGCTTCATCGACTCGACCGGGCTGGGGGTGCTCGTCGGCCGGCTCAAGGTCCTGCGCAAGATCGGCGGCTCCCTGAGCGTGGTCTGCACCGACGAGCGGATCCTGCGCCTGTTCTCCATCACCGGGCTCGACCGCGTCCTGCCGATCCACGACTCGGTGGACTCCGCGCTCGCGTCCGTCGACGAGGCTGCCGCCCCCGAGGTCACCGCCTGACGTCTGGCGACGCCGGCGCCACCACCTCCGCCACCGGGGTGAGAGCAGTCACACCGAGGTCCCGCCCCTGTTTGTGACCTGAGTCACCGGGTAAGGTCCACCCCGCGCCTGCCTGTGGGCATTCGGTCCCGGGCCTCGATGGCGCGCACCCGTCAAGGAGGATGGAATGGCTGCACTCGCGCTCGCACCGGCCGAGGCGAGTTCCACGCTGGACCTCACCGGATCGAACGTCACGCTCGTCGTGGGGGTCGCGGTCATCGCCGTGATCGCCCTCGTCATGGGTTTCGTCTTCCGGCAGCAGGTCCTTCGTGCGGACACCGGAACAGAGAAGATGCGCGAGATCGGCGCCGCTGTCGAGGAGGGGGCGCAGGCCTACCTCACCCGGCAGTTCAAGACGCTCAGCGTCTTCGTCGTGCTCGTCTTCGGGCTCCTGCTCCTCCTGCCGGCACCCGACCTGGGCGTCAAGCTGGGTCGCTCCGGCTTCTTCATCGTCGGCGCGGTCTTCTCGGCCGCGATCGGCTACCTCGGCATGAAGCTCGCCACCAAGGCCAACGTCCGCGTCGCCGCCGCCTCGCGCGGTGAGAACGGTCGCGACGAGGGCATGCGCATCGCCTTCCGCACCGGTGGCACCGTCGGCATGGCGACCGTGGGCCTGGGCCTGCTCGGCGCCTCGATCGTCGTCCTCATCTACAAGGCCGACGCCCCCAAGGTGCTCGAGGGCTTCGGCTTCGGCGCCGCCCTCCTCGCGATGTTCATGCGTGTCGGCGGTGGCATCTTCACCAAGGCCGCCGACGTCGGCGCCGACCTCGTCGGCAAGGTCGAGGCCGGTATCCCCGAGGACGACCCGCGCAACGCCGCGACGATCGCCGACAACGTCGGTGACAACGTGGGTGACTGCGCCGGCATGGCGGCAGACCTCTTCGAGTCGTATGCCGTGATGCTCGTTGCCGCTCTCATCCTCGGCTCCGTGGCCTTCGGCTCCTACGGCCTCGTGTTCCCGCTCCTCGTGCCGGCGATCGGCGCGATCACCGCGCTCATCGGCGTCTTCATCACCAAGGCCCGCGGCACCCAGAGCGCGCTCGACGCCATCAACCAGGGCTTCTACATCTCCGCCGCCATCGCCGCCGTGCTGTCGAGCATCGCCGCCTGGTTCTACCTTCCCGCCAGCTACGGCGAGCTCAAGTCGCGTGACCAGGCCATCGTCCAGTTCCAGGGTGGAACGCCCATCGCGGACCTCGAAGGCGACCCGCGCCTCGGAGCCATCCTCGCGGTGGTCCTGGGCATCGTCCTCGCGGCGGTCATCCTCTGGCTCACCGGCTACTTCACCGGCACCGACAAGCGCCCCACCAAGGACGTCGCCCGAACCTCGCTCACCGGCGCGGCCACGGTCGTCCTCTCGGGCATCGGCGTCGGCTTCGAGTCCGCCGTCTACACCGCCGTCGTCATCGGCGCGGCGGTCTACGGGGCGTTCCTGCTCGGTGGCGGCTCCGTCGCCCTGGCCCTGTTCTTCATCGCGCTCGCAGGTTGCGGCCTGCTCACGACCGTCGGCGTCATCGTCGCCATGGACACCTTCGGCCCTGTTTCGGACAACGCGCAGGGCATCGCCGAGATGTCGGGCGACGTCGACGCCGAGGCCGCGCAGATCCTCACCGAGCTCGACGCGGTCGGCAACACGACCAAGGCCATCACCAAGGGCATCGCCATCGCGACGGCCGTCCTGGCCGCGACCGCCCTGTTCGGCTCCTACACCGACGCCTGGCAGACGGCGATCAACGAGATCGACGCGAGCAAGCTCGACCCGACCCAGATCGAGGCGGGCAACAAGGTCATCCAGGCTGCCAACGGCATCGTGACCAGCCCGGCCACGCTCGTCGGCCTGCTCCTCGGTGCAGCCGTCGTCTTCCTCTTCTCGGGGCTGGCCATCAACGCGGTGACGCGTGCGGCCGGTGCCATCGTCTTCGAGGTGCGTCGCCAGTTCCGCGACATCCCCGGGATCATGGAGGGCACGACCAAGCCCGAGTACGGCAAGGTCGTCGACATCTGCACCAAGGACTCGCTGCGTGAGCTGGCGACCCCCGGTCTGCTCGCAGCCCTGACGCCGGTCATCGTCGGCTTCGGTCTCGGCATCGGGGCCCTCGCGGGCTTCCTCGCGGGCGCCATCGGCACCGGCTGCCTCATGGCCGTCTTCCTCGCGAACTCGGGCGGCGCCTGGGACAACGCGAAGAAGATCGTCGAGGACGGTGTCCACGGCGGCAAGGGCAGCCCGGCCCACGAGGCCACGGTCATCGGTGACACCGTCGGTGACCCCTTCAAGGACACTGCCGGTCCGGCCATCAACCCGCTCATCAAGGTCATGAACCTCGTCGCGGTGCTCATCGCCCCGGCGATCGTCATGCTGACCATCGGCGACAGCGAGAGCGCACCGATCCGCTACGGCATCGCGGGTGTCGCGCTCGTCGTCGTCATCACGGCGGTCGCGATCTCCAAGCGTCGCGACCTCGCCATCGGCGGCGACGACGACGTCGAGGGTGTCGACGAGTACGACGCCTCCGCGCCCGACTCCGGTGCCGTCACCGAGCCCGGCGAGGTCGTCGACGACACGGTCGAGAACGGCGACGCGCTCGAGGTTCCCGCCCGGCGCTGAGCCGAGCACACGGCATACGCCACGCAGTGACACGGCGGCCGGCCCACCCGAGAGGGTGAGCCGGCCGCCGTGCTGTGTCCCCGCCCCCCCGACCCGCCCCCGACCGCCCAGCCGACCACATCATGACGAGGTGTCCACGTCTGCCTGGTCGGATCGCAAACAGGTGGTCGTCTCGTGGTGGGCTGTGGATGACGCCGCGGGCGGATGCGCCGGAACTGCCACGATCGGCCATGCCCGTCTCCCGTCCTGAGCCGTTCCCACCGGGCCTCCTGCGTCCCACCGCGGACCTGCGCCGGCTCGGCGAGACGCCGGAGGACCGCGATCCCGCCGGCGGGCCCAAGTGGGCCAAGGTGCGCCGGGGCGTGGTCGTTCGCGCCCACGTCTGCTCGACGCTCACTGCAGGGCAGCGCCACTCGGCCCTCGTCCACGCGACCGCTCTGCAGATGACCGGCGGTGAACCTCCGCCGTTCTCGCACAGCGCGGCAGCGGCGCTCTGGCGGCTGCCGCGGGTGACGGCCTGGCCGACGCAGGTCGACGTCACAGTGAGCGGCGGCGGTCCCCACTCCTCCGGAGCCGTCCGCCGCCACGGCGCCCAGGTGCCGGTCTCCGAGGTGGAGCGGGTCGCCGGACTTCCGGTGACACCGCTGGTCCGGACTCTTCTCGACCTGGCGAGGACGGAGGAGCTGACCGACTCCGTGGCGGCAGTGGACCATGCCTTGCACCATCGGCTGTGCACTCGCGAGGAGCTGGAGGCCGAGCTCGACCTGGTCCCTGGCGGCGCACGGGGACGAGCACGGGCCGCCCTCGTGGTGGCGTTCGCCGAGGCCGGCGCCATGTCGGTGGGCGAATCGCTATCAAGGGTCCAGATGTTCCGGCTCAACATCCCTCGACCGCGGCTGCAGGTCCCGATCGAGGATGCCGACGGTCTCGCTGGCATCGGTGACTTCGGGTGGGAGCGCGAGAGGGTGGTCGGCGAGTTCGACGGCCGCACGAAGTACGCAGTGCCGGCCGGGGCGACGTCCGAGCAGGCTGCCGAGGTGCTGTGGCGCGAGAAGCGGCGCGAGGACCGGATCCGGGCCACGCAGCGCCGGATGGCGCGCTGGGTCTGGGCGGATGCGACCCGGCCGACCCAGATGGCCGCCAAGCTCGCGGCGCAGGGCGTGGAGAGGCAGCCGCGGAACACGTGGTTCGACGCAGCGTGAGGTCGAGACGACCAGCTCTTGCGCAAACGACCAGGCAGAGGTGGGCGCCTCGTGACCATGTGGTCGTCTCGTGGCACCCCCAGTCGCGCGCGGGGCGCGTGGAGGGCCGGCCCTAGGCTGGCGCCATGCCTGCTCCCGTCCCGCACGTCGACGAGGACCTCGTCGCCCGCCTGCGCACCGACCTCGCCGCCGCGGACTTCACCGTCACCGGAGTGCTCGAGGTCCTCGGTCCGCTGGCCAGCTCCGCGCTCGGGCGCGAGCAGCCGTTGCCCGCGCGCCGGGTCGCCAGCGCGTCGTCGTCACCGGCCGCCACCCTGATCCGGCTCTTCACCCTCGGTGACCCGGTCGACGCCGGCGAGGTCGAGCGCGCTCTGCCGACCCTGCGCCTGCACGGCGCAGTCGCTCTCGGGCTCGTCACGGAGGAGGGTGACGGCGTCGTCGCCCGCTTCGACATCCGCCCCTACGCCTCCGACGAGCGGCACTGGTGGGTCGCCTCCGACCTCGCCGAGGTGGCCACCGGTTCGCCGGTGCGCGAGGACCACGTGCTCGGCATCGGCGGGGCCTCGACGACCCTCGCGCAGTGGACCATCCGCCGGGCGGTGGGGAGCGCCCTCGACCTCGGCACGGGCTGCGGCGTCCAGGCGCTCCACCTCGGCAGCCACGCCGACGACATCGTCGTCACGGACCTCTCGGAACGGGCCCTGGCCTTCGCACGCTTCAACGCCGCTCTCAACGAGTGCACATGGGACCTGCGGTCGGGCTCGATGCTCGAACCCGTTGCGGGACAGCGCTTCGACCTCGTCGTGAGCAACCCGCCGTTCGTCATCACGCCGCGCTCGGGCGAGGTCCCGCTCTTCGAGTACCGCGACGGCGGTGCCTCCGGTGACGCCGTGGTGGCAGGGCTCGTGCGCTCCGTCGGCGAGCACCTCGAGCCGGGGGGAGTCGCCCAGTTCCTCGGCAACTGGGAGGTGCCGCGCGGCTCGACGTGGACCGAGCGCGTCGGCTCGTGGCTCGACGGCGCCGGCGTCGACGCGTGGGTCGTCCAGCGGGAGGTCCAGGACCCGGCGGAGTACGCCGAGACCTGGTCGCGCGACGGTGGTCACCACGCGGGGACCGCGGACTTCGACGCGATGTATGCCGCGTGGCTCGAGGACTTCGCGTCTCGCGACATCGAGTCGATCGGCTTCGGTGTCATCACGCTGCACCGTCCCGACGGCGACCGCGAGCCGTTCGTCGACCTCATGGACGAGCGGGGGCCGGTGCCGCCGGCCATGGGCGAGACGGTCCGGGTCGGGCTCGAGGCCAGGGTGTGGCTCGCCGAGCACACGGACGACGACGTGCTCGACCAGGCGTGGAAGGCCACCCCCGACGTCACCGAGGAGCGCCACACCCTCCCCGGCGCCGCCGACCCGTCGGTCATCGTCGCCCGGCAGGGGAGTGGGCTGGGACGGGTTCTCCAGCTCACGACGGTCACCGCGGCATACCTGTCCGTCGCGGACGGTGAGCTCACGCCGAGGCAGGCCGTGGGCGCCATCGCGGGGATCCTCGAGCTCGACGGCGACGAGACCGAGGGCGAGGTCGTCGCGTTCGTGCGGGACGCCGCCAAGGACGGCCTCCTGGTCCGTCCGGCCGACTGAGGCCTGCGGCTGCCGCGCAACGGCCGGCCGCGCCCGCCTATGTTGGGAGCATGAGCCAGCACCCGGACGACAGCGACCAGCAGGGCGACGAGGACGGCACCGTGTCGGAGGCAGGGTCGAGCACCCTCAACGCCGAGACCGCGCTCGGGGGAGCCGACAGCGTCCCCGACACCCCCGACGTCAACGACTCCGAGGAGGGTGGCTCGACCGACCTCAACGAGCCCGGGGACGGAACCGACTCGGCCTGACCGACGCGCCCCTGAGTGAGTGACCGGGGGACGGCGGCCCTCGAGCAGCCGCATCCGAGCACGCGCAAAAGGCAGTTGTGAGTGAGTGCTCACTCACTCATACTTGAGGGCGTGACTCCTCCTCGCGCGCCGGCCATGAGCCCCGATGACCGTCGGGCCTCGATCATCGCCGTGACGATGCCGCTGCTCCGCGAGAAGGGGCGCGTCGTCAGCACCAAGGAGATCGCCCGGGCGGCCGGCATCGCCGAGGGCACGATCTTCCGGGTCTTCGACAGCAAGGAAGACCTCATCGACGCGACGGTCCACGACGCGTTCGACAACTCGACCCTGCTCGTCGAGCTCGCCGAGGTCGAGCGGGCCCTCTGCCTGCGCGACCGGCTCGCCGCCGCGGTGGCGATCATGCAGGAGCACCTCGAGGGCGTCTTCGCGCTCATGACGGTGCTCCATGCGTCCGGCCAGCCGATGCGGCCACCGACGCACGACGGCGACGCCCACAAGCGCCGTGAGGAGGCGACCGCCGAGCTCGACGCGGCGTTCGTCGAGCTCATCGGCGACGACGCGCAGCTCCTGCGGGTCAGCCCCACCCAGTTCATCGGCTACCTGCGGATGCTCACCCTCTCGAGCGTCCACCCCATGCTCGGCGGCGAGTCCTCCACGCCGGAGGAGCTCGTCGACGTGCTCCTCGAGGGTGCCCTCGACCGCACCGCCGTCCCACCGGCAACGACCCCTCCCACCACCTCGAGGAAGAAGACGTAGTGCTGCTCCGACTCATGCGCGACTACCTGCGGCCCTACCGCGGGTCGCTCGTCGTGCTCGTCCTGCTCCAGCTGGCGGGCACCATCGCCTCGCTCTACCTGCCGAGCCTCAACGGCAAGATCATCGACGAGGGCGTCGCCAAGGGCGACACCGGCTACATCGTCACGACCGGCGGCTGGATGCTCGCCGTGTCGCTCGTCCAGATCGCGGCCACCGTCGCCGCGACCTACCTCGGCGCCCGGGCGGCCGCCGGTCTCGGGCGCGACCTGCGCGCGGGCATCTTCGCCAAGGTCGGGGACTTCTCGGCCCAGGAGGTCTCGCGCTTCGGTGCCCCGACGCTCATCTCGCGCAACACCAACGACGTGACCCAGGTCCAGACGGTCGTCTTCATGGGGGCGGCGATGATGGTCTCGGCGCCGATCATGATGGTCGGCGGCATCGTCATGGCCCTGCGCGAGGACGTCGGGCTGTCCTGGCTCGTGGCGGTCGCCGTGCCGCTGCTCGCGCTCTGCGTCGCGCTCGTCATCCGCCGGATGATCCCGAACTTCCGCCTCATGCAGGAGTCCGTCGACTGGGTCAACCGGGTGCTGCGCGAGCAGATCACCGGCATCCGGGTCGTGCGGGCCTTCGTCCGCGAGGACCACGAGCGTGCCCGCTTCGCCGAGGCCAACACCCAGTACACCGGCACGGCCCTGGCCGTCGGCCGCCTCATGGCACTCGTCTTCCCGATCGTCATGGTCATCTTCAACGCCTCGACCGTCGCGGTGCTCTGGTTCGGCGCCCAGCGCGTCGACAGCGGCCAGATGCAGATCGGCGCCCTCACGGCGTTCATGGCCTACCTCATGCAGATCCTCATGTCGGTGATGATGGCGACCTTCATGTCGATGATGATCCCGCGCGCCACGGTCTCGGCAGGGCGCATCACCGAGGTGCTCGACACCGCGTCCACGGTGGTCCAGCCGATCCAGCCGGTCGCGCTCCCCGAGGGCGGCACGTCGGTCGAGCTGCGCAACGTCGAGTTCGCCTACCCGGGCGCCGATGTGCCTGTGCTGCAGGGGGTCTCGCTCACCGCCGAGCCCGGTCGCACGACCGCGATCATCGGCAGCACCGGCTCCGGCAAGTCGACCCTGCTCTCGCTCATCCCGCGCCTCTACGACGTCACCGACGGCGAGGTCCTGCTCGGCGGTGTCGACGTGCGTGACGCCACCCTCGAGGACGTCTGGGGGCGGATCGGCCTGGTGCCGCAGAAGCCCTACCTCTTCACCGGCACCATCGCCTCCAACCTGCGCTACGGCGACGCCGAGGCGACCGACGAGGAGCTCTGGGAGGCGCTGCGGATCGCGCAGGCCGAGGACTTCGTGCGCGCCATGCCCGAAGGGCTGGAGAGCGCCATCGCCCAGGGCGGCACCAACGTCTCGGGTGGCCAGCGCCAGCGCCTCGCCATCGCGCGGGCCCTCGTCGCCAAGCCCGACGTCTACCTCTTCGACGACAGCTTCTCCGCCCTCGACCTCTCCACGGACGCAAGGCTCCGGGCGGCACTCAAGCCGGTCACCCGGCATACGACGGTTGTCGTCGTCGCACAACGGGTGTCGACGATCATCGACGCCGACCACATCGTCGTGCTCGAGGACGGTGCGGTCGTCGGCTCGGGCACCCACGACGAGCTCCTCGAGACCTGCCCGACCTATGTCGAGATCGTCGAGAGCCAGCGCAGCGCAGAGGAGGCGGCAGCATGAGTGACCGGATCCTGACCGAGGAGGAGAAGGCCGCCGAGCAGCGTCGCGGCCCCGGCGCCACCCAGCGGGGCGGTCCGCCGCACATGCGGATCGGGCAGCCGGGCGAGAAGTCGACGAACTTCCGCTCGTCGGCCAGGCGCCTGCTCGGCCTCCTGCGTCCCGAACGCCTTGCCCTGTATGCCGTCCTGGCCTTCGCGCTCGCGAGCGTCAGCCTCAACGCCATCGGGCCCAAGATCCTCGGGCGCGCCACGGACCTCATCTTCGCCGGGGTCGTCGGCAAGCAGCTGCCCTCCGAGGGGACGGTCCCGCAGATCGTGGCCGGCCTGCGGGCTCGCGGCCAGGACACCTTCGCCGACATGGTCGAGGGCATGCCGCACCTCGTCCCCGGTGTCGGCATCGACTTCGGCGCGGTCGGCCGGGTGCTGCTCACCGTGCTCGGGATCTACGTCGTCGCCAGCCTGCTCCAGTGGGCCATGGGCTGGATCCTCACCGGTGCGGTCAACCGGACGATCTTCAACCTGCGGCGCGACGTCGAGGACAAGCTCAACCGGCTGCCGCTGCCCTACTTCGACAACCAGCCGCGCGGCGAGCTGCTCAGTCGTGTCACCAACGACATCGACAACGTCTCGCAGAGCCTGCAGCAGACGCTGAGCCAGCTCCTCACCTCGCTGCTCACCGTCGTCGCGATGGTCGGGATGATGCTGTGGATCTCGCCGCTGCTGGCCCTCATCGCCCTCGTGACGATCCCGGTGACGATGGTCGTCACGGCTGTCATCGGCAAGAGGTCGCAGAAGCACTTCGTCCAGCAGTGGAAGTCGACCGGCGAGCTCAACGGCATCGTCGAGGAGACGTTCACCGGTCACCAGCTCGTCAAGGTCTTCGGGCGGCAGGAGGAGGCGCGGGCGGCGTTCCGGGCCAAGAACGACGACCTGTTCGACGCCGGGTTCGGCGCGCAGTTCGTCAGCGGCATCATCATGCCGACGATGATGTTCATCGGGAACCTCAACTACGTCATCATCGCCGTCGTCGGCGGGCTGCGCGTGGCGAGTGGCTCGATGACCCTCGGCGACGTCCAGGCGTTCATCCAGTACTCGCGCCAGTTCACCCAGCCGCTCACCCAGGTGGCGTCGATGGCGAACCTCATGCAGTCCGGAGTCGCCTCTGCCGAGCGGGTGTTCGAGGTCCTCGACGCACCCGAGCAGCGGGCCGAGGCCGGTGCGCCGACCGTGCTCGACGACCCGCACGGGCGCGTCGAGTTCGAGGGCGTGTCGTTCTCGTACACCCCCGACAAGCCGCTCATCGAGGGCCTCGACCTCACCGTCGAGCCCGGCCAGATGGTCGCCATCGTCGGCCCCACCGGTGCCGGCAAGACGACGCTCGTCAACCTCATCATGCGGTTCTACGAGCTCGACTCGGGCCGGATCACGCTCGACGGGGTCGACATCACCGACCTGTCGCGGCACAACCTGCGCAGCGAGATCGGGATGGTGCTCCAGGACACGTGGCTGTTCGGCGGGACCATCCGCGACAACATCGCCTACGGCCGGCCCGACGCCACCGACGACGAGGTCGTCGCGGCGGCCCAGGCCACCTATGTGGACCGCTTCGTGCACTCGCTTCCCGACGGGTACGACACGGTGCTCGACGCCGAGGGCGGCAACATCAGCGCCGGTGAGAAGCAGCTCGTCACCATCGCCCGAGCCTTCCTCTCGGACCCGGCGCTGCTCATCCTCGACGAGGCGACCTCGTCGGTGGACACGCGCACCGAGCAGCTCGTCCAGCGGGCGATGTCGGCGCTGCGCCAGGACCGGACGAGCTTCGTCATCGCGCACCGCCTCTCGACGATCCGCGACGCCGACCTCATCCTCGTCATGGAGAACGGCCGGATCGTCGAGCAGGGCTCGCACGCGGACCTGCTCGCCGCCGGTGGTGCCTTCGCGGACCTGTATGCCGCACAGTTCCGTTCCGCTGTCGCCGAGCCGGTCGAGTAGCCCACCTCTACAGACGCTTGTGTCCGCAACGGTGGTCGAGAAGGTGACCACCGTTGCGGACGCAAGAGGGCGGCATGCGACAGCGTCCGCAACGGTGGTCGCGAAGGTGACCAGAGTTGCGGACGCAAGGGGGCGGGTGGGGTCAGCGGATGACGCCGAAACCGCCGTTCCAGGAGACCTTCTCGGCTGCGGCGAGGGTGATCTGGAGGAAGCCGAGGGCCTCGAGCTCGCGGGCCCGCTTGAGGGCACCCGCGTCGATGACGGTGAGGCCGCCGGCCTCGACCACTTCGGTGACGAGGGCCTTTGCCTCGGCGTCGTCGCCAGCGATGAGGACGGTCGTGGGGAGGGGGCCGACCTCCTTGGCGACGAGGGTGCCGCCGAAGGTCGTGTTGAACGCCTTGACGACCTTGGCCTCGGGGAGGGCATCGGCGATGACCGCGGCTGCCGAGGAGTCGGCGGGCACGGTGAGCGAGTCGAAGGTCTCGAAGTTCACCGGGTTGGTGATGTCGATGACGACCTTGCCCGCGAGCTGGTCGCGACGGGCCTCGACGATGCCGGCGACCTCGCCGTAGGGGACTGCGAGGACCACGACGTCGCCGGTGACGGCTGTGGCCGCGTCAGCCTTGCCGAGGACCTGGACGTCGTTGTCGCCGTTGCCGGCGATGCCCGCGATGGCGGTGCCCATGTTGCCGCTGCCGAAGATCGTGATGCTGGTCATGTCGAGACTGCCTTCCGAGATGGTGGGTGCTGCTGTTACTTCAACCTACAACTAATGAAGCCGTCCGTCCATTCCCGGGTCCGCGGATAGGGTTCGACGGGTGAGCGACAAGAGTGGGCCGCGGTGGCTGGACCAGGCGGAGATGACGGCGTGGCTGCGCCTCGTCGCCGTGACCGAGCGGCTGCCCGGCGTCCTCGACCAGCAGCTTCGGCGCGAGAGCGGGTTCACGCACTTCGAGTACCAGGTGCTCGCGATGCTCTCCGACGCCCCCGAGCGCACCCTGCGGATGACCCACCTGGGCCTGCAGACCAACGCGACGCTGCCCCGCCTGTCGCACGTCGTGAAGCGGCTCGAGGACCGCGGGCTCGTCCAGCGCTCGGTCGCACCCGAGGACAAGCGAGCGATCAACGCAGCCCTCACCGACGCCGGGTTCGCGGCACTGGCGCAGGCCGCTCCGGGCCACCTCGCGAGCGTCCGGACGCACGTCTTCGACGCACTGTCCCCTGAGCAGGTGCACGGCCTGTCGGACGCGCTCGCGGCCATCCTCACCAGGGTCGACCCCATGGGTGACGCGCCACAGGACCGTCGCGCCACCGACTGACCTCCCCTTCCCTTCCCCGCACCCCCCTGTGGAACAACGCAGCCCCGATCTCCGTTACAATAGTTGTCATAACAACTAATCACCCAGGAGAGCTGCCGTGAGCATCAACCCCGTCCGTCTCAACCACGCCGTCTTCTACGTCGCCGACCTCGACCGGTCCGTCGCGTTCTACACCCAGGTCTTCGGCATGGAGATCGCCGCGCACGAGGCGCGCATGGGTGCGGCCTTCCTCCGCCTGCCGCGCTCGGGCAACCACCACGACCTCGGCCTCTTCGGTGTCGGCCACAACGCCGCCCCCAAGACCCGTGGGCTCGGCCTCTACCACCTCGCCTGGCAGGTCGACGCGATCGAGGACCTCCAGACCGCTCGCGACCTGCTCCAGCAGGTCGGTGGCTACACCGGCGAGTCCGACCACGGCGCCACCAAGAGCATCTACGGCATGGACCCCGACGGCAACGAGTTCGAGATCATGTGGATGCTCCCCACCGAGAAGTGGGGCGAGTTCGACGACCTCGCGCCGGTCCTCCCGCTCGACCTTCCGGGCGCGATCCGCGAGTGGAGCGGTGTCCGCACCGCCGGCCGCATCGTCACCGAGGCGTCCGCGTGACCGACTTCGCCCCACCGGTGGTCGCGCTGGCCGGCGCCGGCGCCACCACCGGCGCGACGGCTGGGACCGCCACCGGCGCGACCACTGCGGCCGACCCCGCCACGCCGCTCGTCGTCCTCCTCCACGGACGCGGCTCGGACGAGCGCCAGATCCTCACGCTCGCCGGGCACCTGCCGGAGGGGCCGGCATACGCCGCGGTCCGTGCACCGATCGCCGAGGGAGGCGGCTACGCCTGGTTCGCCAACCGCGGCATCGGCCGTCCCGTCGCCGAGTCGCTCGCCGAGACGACGGCGTGGTTCACGACGTGGCTCGACGAGGTGGCCCCCATGGGTCGCCCCGTCGTCCTCGTGGGCTTCAGCGGCGGTGCCGCGTTCGCCGGTGGCCTGCTCCTGCAGGACCCCACGAGGTATGCCGGCGTCGCAGTCCTCTACGGCACGCTCCCGTTCGACGCGGGGCTGCCCGTGACCCCGGGCGGCCTCGAGGGCGCCCACACCTTCGTCGCGCAGGGCGACCAGGACCACGTCATCCCGCGCGAGCTGCTGGACCGGACGTGGGAGCACCTCACCGCCGGCTCCGGCGCCACGACCCGCTCGCGCCGCGACCCCGGCGGTCACGGCATCACCGTCGAGACGCTCGCGGAGCTGGGCGACTGGATCACGGAGCGGCTCGGCGCCATTCGTTGACGAGCGTCGACGGTCGAAGACGCGCGGGCCTCCACCCGGCACGGCGACCGGGGCGGGAGTAGGTTGAACGGCGTTCGGGCTCACGGAGCCGACGCCGACCCGGAGGATGCCGCTGATGCCATCGACCCTCGCACCGGTAGCCCTGGCGGCTGCTGAACCGCTCATCGACGCGAACGTCGTCGACTACCTCATCGTCGGGCTGTACTTCGCCTTCGTCATGGGCATCGGGCTCGCCGCCCGGCGCGCCGTCTCCGACTCGATCGACTTCTTCCTGTCCGGCCGGTCGCTGCCGGCGTGGGTGACGGGCCTGGCGTTCATCTCGGCCAACCTCGGCGCCGTCGAGATCATGGGCATGTCGGCCAACGGCGCGCAGTACGGCCTGCCGACGGTCCACTACTTCTGGGTGGGCGCCATCCCGGCGATGCTGTTCCTCGGCATCGTCATGATGCCCTTCTACTACGGCTCGAAGGTGCGGTCGGTCCCGGAGTTCATGTTCCGGCGCTTCGGCACCGGTGCCCACCTCGTCAACGCGATCAGCTTCGCCGTCGCGCAGCTGCTCATCGCCGGCGTCAACCTCTTCCTCCTCGGGTCGATCGTGCAGGCGCTGCTCGGCTGGCCGCTGTGGGTGGCCCTCATCGTCGCCGCGGCGATCGTGCTGTCCTACATCACCCTCGGTGGCCTCTCGGCGGCGATCTACAACGAGGTGCTGCAGTTCTTCGTCATCGTGGCCTCGCTGCTGCCGCTCACCCTCATCGGCCTGCACCGCGTCGGTGGCTACAGCGGTCTCAAGGACAAGATCACCTCGTTCGCCGAGTCGGCACCGCCGGAGGCCGGTGTCGCCCCCGCGGCGCAGCAGCTCGAGTCCTGGCCGGGCCAGGCCCTCACCGGCTTCGACTCCGGCGTCCTCTCGGTCATCGGCATCGTCTTCGGCCTCGGCTTCGTCCTGTCCTTCGGCTACTGGACGACGAACTTCGTCGAGGTCCAGCGGGCCATGGCCTCGAACTCGATCTCCTCGGCACGCAAGACCCCGATCATCGGCGCCTTCCCCAAGATGTTCGTGCCGTTCATCGTCATCCTCCCCGGCATGATCGCGGCGGTGCTGGTGAAGGAGATCATGGATCTCAAGAACGGCGGCACGCCGACCGGCGGTGCGAGCGGGGACGTCAAGTACAACGACGCGCTCCTCCTGCTCATGCGCGACGTGCTCCCGAACGGCCTCCTCGGACTCGCCATCGCCGGTCTCCTGGCGGCGTTCATGGCGGGCATGGCGGCCAACATCTCGGCGTTCAACACGGTCTTCAGCTACGACCTGTGGGAGCGCTACATCCGCAAGGACCGCAGCGACGACTACTACCTGCGGATCGGGCGCCTGGCGACGGTGGCCGCGACGATCATCGCGATCTTCACGGCGTCGATCGCCGGCGGGTTCTCGAACATCATGGACTACCTCCAGACGCTGTTCGGGTTCTTCAACGCGCCGCTCTTCGCGACGTTCATCCTCGGGATGTTCTGGAAGCGGATGACGCCGACCGCGGGTTGGGCCGGCCTCGTCGCCGGAACCCTCTCCGCCGTGCTCGTGGCCTTCCTGTCCAAGGACGCGTTCGGCACGGCGAGCCTTGGCGTCATCCCGCTCGAGGGTCAGGGCGCGAGCTTCGTCGCCGCCTCATCCGCGTTCGTCGTCGACATCATCGTGTCGGTCGCGGTCTCACTGGTCACCGCACCCAAGCCGGCCTCCGAGCTCAAGGGCCTCGTCTACTCCGAGACGCCCAAGGAGGACCTCGTCGACCCGGACGAGGCGGCCCGTCCCTGGTTCCAGCGCACGATCCCGCTCGCCATCATCGCGGGTGTCCTCGTCCTCATCCTCAACATCGCCTTCTAGGAGGTTCTCGACATGGCTGACACCAAGAAGACCGCCGGAGCCTTCGACATCCGCAACTTCATCGGGATGCTGCTCGGGCTCTACGGCATCATCCTCACGCTCATGGGTCTCTTCGGGGACAAGGAGCTCGACAAGACGGGCGGGGTCAACGCGAACCTCTGGACCGGTCTGGTCCTGCTCGTGGTCTCCGCCGGCTTCATGACCTGGGCCCGCCTGCGGCCCACGGTGGTCCCCGAGCACGTCGAGCCGGTCCTCGACGACGCGACCCGGCCCGCCCCGCGCAAGAAGCCGCGCGGCGGCCACTGACCCGAGAACGCGAGATGCCCCGTATGCCGGACCGCCGGCATACAGGGCATCTCGCGTTGTGTGCCCGGAGGGTCAGGCGAACTGCCAGGACCGCTTGGACAGCCCGAACCAGAAGCCGTCGATGACGCTCCGGCCGTCGATGCCGCCACCGGCGTGGGCGGCGCCCAGGCTGACGAAGAGCGGTGCCCAGTGCTCCGTGCGCGGGTGCGCCTCCTGGGCCGCGGGGGCCTTGTCCATGAAGTCGAGGATGGCGTCGACGTCACCGGCATCCACGGCCTCAGCGGCCCAGTGGTCGAACTCCGCGGACGCGCTCGGCGGTGCGCTGTCGGCGCCCGCGCGGGGGTTGAACCAGCGCAGGTTGTGGGTGGTGAACCCCGAGCCGATGATGAGCGTGCCCTCGTCGCGCAGCGGCGCGAGCCTGGTGCCGATCTCGAAGAGCGCCCTGGGGTCCAGGGTCGGCATCGACAGCTGGAGCACGGGCACGTCCGCCTCGGGGAACATCTCGACGAGCGGAACGTAGGCACCGTGGTCGAGGCCCCGGCTCGGGTCCTGGTGCAGCCCACCGCCGACGTCGCCGAGGTGTCCGGCGACGGACCGGGCCAGCGCAGCCGCCGGGGGAGCGTCGTAGGTGACCTCGTAGTACTTCTGCGGGAAGCCCCAGAAGTCGTACAGGAGAGGGGTGCCCGCGGTCGTCGAGCTCACCGAGATGGGCGCCTGCTCCCAGTGGGCCGACACGACGAGGATGCTCGTCGGCTTGGGGAGGTCGGTCGACCAGCTCGAGAGCTCGCCCGTCCAGCGCTCGTCGTCGGCGAGCGGCGGTGCGCCGTGGCTGAGGTAGAGAACCGGCGTCTTCGTGTCCACACCCCGACTCTAGGCCTCAGGCGTCGTGTGCCGGCCCACGCAGAGCGTGGGATGCGCGCACGGCCGCGATGTCGCGCTCCACGAGCGCCCTGGTCGCCGACGCCTGCTCAGGCGAGTCCCAGCGGATCCGGGCGAGGTCGCGCTCGGCGGCGTCGGCCACGGAGGCGAGCCCGGCGGCGGAGACGAGGTCGGCGGCATACGCCTCGAGGGCAGCACCCACGGGTGTGTCGACGACGACGATCCCCTCCGACCGCAGGGCTTCTCGCGCGTCGGCAGGGGTGTCGACGACGTCGTGGATGAGGACGAGCCGCACGGCGTCCGGGTCCTCGGCGAGCATCCGGCGGCCGACCTCGACGTCGCCCTGGCCGCTGTCGCCGACGAACACGACCTCGGTCTCGGGCATGAGCGCCCGGAAGTGGCGGAAGTTCTCGATCTTGGCCCCCGCCATCGAGTCGTGGTTGCGCAGCCCCGCGAACGTCCCCGACAGGACCGAGTGCGGTGGCAGCCCGAGCTCGCGCAGCCCGCGCCGGGTGTGCTGCTCGATGAGCCCGGCGGGGTCCATGGGGCGTGCCGTGACGAAGGTGAGGTCGCCCGGCGACTCGGGGTCGGCGGCGTGCCCGGCATCGAGGGCGCGGTAGAGCGCGACGACGCCCGGGTAGACGGTCCCGCGCGGGTAGCGGCCGTCGTGCAACGCACAGCGCAGCGTGTCGTCGATGTCGCTGAGCACGTGGAGGTCCGGCACCTCGACCGTGGCTGCCTGGCCCGCGATGTGGTCGAGGATGTCGGCCCGCACCCCCTCGTCCTGGACGACGTCGAACACGAGGTGCTCGAGGTCGCGGTGGTCCGGGCCGGCACTGAGCAGGCTCTTGAACCGGGTGAGGTCGGCGCCGGTGAGACCGAGGAAGGCGTCGCGCACGAGCAGCTCGCGGGCGTGGTCGGAGGACCAGCTGTGGCCGTGATGGAGCGCGTCGGCGAGGGCCGCGAGGTCGCGGTCGGGTCCGTCGAGGAGCCGTCGCACCTCGGACTCGGTGTCACGGGGCTCTGCCCGGCTGCGCACGAGCACCGCTCCGGGCCGGACGCCCAGCTCGAGGCGTACGGCGTCGCCGACCGGGTCGCCGTCGACGTGGACGGCCGTCGGCGCGTCGATGTCGATGACGACGTGCCGGCTGCGGTGGGTGCGCATGCCGGTCCAGCGGTCACGACGTCGGGTGAGGACACCGGCGGCGACGCCGAGCCAGCCGACGACCATGCGGGGAGCGACGACGAGCACGTCGAGGCGACCGTCCGTCATCGACGCCGAGGGCATGAGGGGCAGCCCGAGCGGCAGGACGCGGCAGTTGCCGACGAGCACCGTGCGCACGGGTTCCCGGTCGCCGGGCCGCGCGTCCAGCCCCAGCCGGACCGTCACCGGGTCGCCGACCGCCCGCCGTGCCAACGCCGCGAAGTACGCCGCCCAGCCGATCCTCGCCTTGGCCCGTTCACCGGTGGTGGCGAACGCCTCGGCGTCCATCCCGACGCCCGCGACGACCGCGACGTCGAAGGACTGCGTCATCCCGTCGGCCCGCGTCAGCGTCACCCAGGCGAGGTCGCTGTCGCGCACCGGCCCATCGACCGCGAGCTCGGCAACGGCGTCGAGCGGTTCGCCGTGGAGCCCGATCGTGCGTGACCAGAGGTTCGCCGTCCCGATGGGCACGACGCCGAGCGCCACCCGGTCGGCGGCGGCACCCGAGCGCGACAGCGCCGCCGCGACCTCGCGCACGGTCCCGTCCCCGCCGACCGCCACGATCCGGTCGACGCCGCGGGCGAGCAGGTCGGCGACCTGGTCGGTGCCGGGGGAGTCGCGCGTGGTCTCGAGGACGACCGGCTCGGGCCAGCCGCGATGCCGCGTCGCGCGGCGCACCGCAGCGAGGGCCTCGGCACTGCGCGCCTTGAGGGGGTGGACGACGACGCCGCAGAGGTGCTCCACGGGGGTCGTCTCCGGCTCACTGCGCGGCATCGTGGACAAGGATCGCGACCTGCACCCGGTTGTCGACGCCGAGCTTGGTGAAGAGGCGGCCGACGTGGGTCTTGACGGTGGGCACGCTCATGAACAGCTCGGCCGAGATCTCGGCGTTGCTCAGCCCGCGGCCGACGGCGTGGGCGACCTCGCGCTCGCGCTCGGTGAGCGTGGCGAGGCGGGTCCGGGCGTCGTCGGCACGTCGGGGGCCGTGCCCGGGCCGGCGACGGCGGCGATGAGCTGGGCGGTGACGCTCGGGGAGAGCATCGGCTGGCCCGAGGCGACCGTCCGCACGGCCTCGACGAGCCGGGCCGGTGGTGTGTCCTTGAGCATGAAGCCGGCGGCGCCCAGGCGCAGGGCCCTGAGCACCATGTCGTCCGCGTCGAACGTCGTCAGCACGATGACCTTGAGCGACGGGTCGCGGCTCAGCAGAACCTCGGTCGCGCTCAGTCCGTCGCGCAACGGCATACGGATGTCCATGAGCACGACCTCGGCGCCGGACGCCGGCACGAGGGTGAGCGCCTCCTCGCCGTTGGCCGCCTCGCCCACGACGGTGATCCCGGAGTTGCCGCCGAGCATCATGCCGAGGGCGGCGCGGACCATCGGGTCGTCGTCGACGATGGCCAGCCGGATCGGTGCAGGGTCGCTCACGGGGCCCACGGTATCCACGCCTCGACGACGTAGCCGCCGGTGGAGTCCGGGCCGTGCCGCAGGCGTCCACCCGTGAGGGCGACCCGCTCGTCGAGTCCGAGCAGGCCCAGCCCCGACTCCGGGAGCCGTGTCCGGCGCTCGCCGACGCGTGCGGCGTTGCGCACGGTGACGGTGAGGCCGTCGTCCGGCGAGCCGGTGAGGCTCACCGTGACCGAGGTCCCGGGGGCGTGCTTGCGCGCGTTGGTCAGGGCCTCCTGGACGATCCGGTATGCCGTCCGCCCCAGTCCGTCGGGCACCTCACCGCTGAGCGAGTCCTCGAGGCGCACCCGCATCCCGCCGTCGCTCTCCTCGCCGACCAGCTGGGCGATGTCGCCGAGCACAGGCTGCGGGCGCTCCGGCGTGGCAGCGTCGGGGAGGGTGGGGTCGCGCAGGACGCCGAGGACGTCGCGCAGGTCGCGCAGCGCCTGGTGGGCGTTCTCCTCGATGGTCCTCGCCGCGGTGGCCTGCTCCTCGGGTGCGAGGTCGGTGCGATAGCTCAGGGCGCCGGCGTGCATGGCGACGAGCGAGATGCGGTGTGCGAGAACGTCATGCATCTCGCGAGCGATGCGCGTGCGCTCGGCTGCCTGGGCCTGGGCGACTCGGGCCTGCTGCTCGCGCTCTGCGGTGACGGCACGCTCGCGCAGGGACGCCATGAGGTCGCGCTGCGCGCCCATCGCGTAGCCGATGGCGACGACGATGCCCGCGATGAGCGCGCCGAAGAGGATCGCTGCCCACACGGGGAGCTCGTCCTCACCCGGGTAGAAGCGCTCCTGGACGATGCCCGAGGCCACCACGAGGGGGGCGACGACCGCCACGTCGCGCCAGCGGTGGCGGGCAGCAACCGATCCCACGGCCCAGGTCGCCGGCCCGGCGGCGCTCGTGGACACGCAGGCAACCACGTTGGTGACGACGGCGACTCCCAGGGGCCACCGGTGGCGCACCCGGATGAGCAGCACCGACACCAGCCCCAGCGCCAGGTCGCCGACGAAGAACCAGGCGATGATCGGCTCGTGGTCGACGCTCGCGTCGGCCATGGAGATCCCGGTGAAGCCCCAGGCGACGAGGCTGATGAGGCCCGCCAGCGACCAGCGCCACACGGAGCCGAGGCGGCCGTACTCGGGGGCGGAGGTGTCGGGCATGGCACGAGCCTAGGCAGGCGGTGCGCCCGGGCGCGTCAGACTCCGGGCTGCGGCAGGTGGGCGACCGGCATACCAAAGTCGTATGCCGGTCGGGACCGGCGACCGATGTGCGCGACCGCGCCCCACCGGCAGGGTGGGCACATGATCACAGTCGAGAACCTCACGAAGCGCTACGGCAGTTTCACCGCGGTGGACGGCATCTCCTTCGAGGTGCGCCCCGGCAGCGTCGTCGGATTCCTCGGTCCCAACGGAGCGGGCAAGTCCACGGCCATGCGGATGATGACCGGGCTCACGCCGCCGACGAGCGGGGGGTCCACCGTCCTCGGCAAGCCCTACCGCGACCTGCACAACCCCGGGCGCCAGGTCGGCGTCATGCTCGACGCCTCCGCGCAGCACCCGGGCCGCACCGGCCGCGAGGTCCTGCGTCTCGCCGCGATCCAGATCGGGGTGTCCAGGGCGCGCGTCGAGGAGGCTCTGGCCCTCGTCGGGCTCACCGACGAGGAGGCCGGACGGCGCGTCCGCAACTACTCGCTCGGCATGCGGCAGCGCCTCGGCCTGGCGTCGGCGCTGCTCGGCCAGCCCGAGGTGCTCATCCTCGACGAGCCGGCCAACGGCCTCGACCCGCAGGGCATCCACTGGATGCGCGGCCTGCTCCGCGGCTTCGCCGACGGCGGTGGCACCGTGCTCCTGTCGAGCCACCTGCTCCACGAGGTGCAGGTCATCGCCGACGACCTCGTCATGATCGGCCGCGGCCAGATCGTGGCCCAGGGCACCAAGGACGAGCTCCTCAGCCGTGGCGGCACCACGGTCCGCTCGACCGACGACAAGGCCCTGCACGCCGCGCTCCAGCGCGCCGGGGTCCCCGTCACCGACATCGCGTCGGGACTCGTCGTCGACGCCGAGCCCGGCGTCGTCGGCCAGATCGCCCTCGACGAGCGCATCGTCCTCCTCGAGCTCCGCTCCGGCGGGTCCGAGGGCCTCGAGGAGATGTTCCTCAGCCTCACCGCAGCCACGTCACGTGAAGGGACCGCAGCATGACCACCACCGACACCAGCACCGAGGCCCGCACCCCGGCGCTCGACGCGAGCCTCGTCCAGCCGACCTCGACGCCTGGCGCCGACGGCCGGCCGGGTGTGCCGATGCAGCGCCTCGTCCACGTCGAGCTCCGCAAGATGGTCGACACCAAGGCCGGCCGCTGGATGCTCATCGTCATGTCGTCGATCTCGCTCGTCGTCGTGGGCGCGCTGCTCATCTGGGGCGAGTCCGACGAGATGACCTACGGCAACTTCCTCGGCTTCACCGCCCTGCCGCTCGCCATGCTGCTGCCGATCCTCGGCATCATGGCCGCCACCGCCGAGTGGAGCCAGCGCACGGGGCTCGTGACGTTCACCCTCGAGCCGCGACGTGGCCGGGTCGTCGTCGCCAAGGTCGTCGCCGCGCTCGTCCTCGGCCTCGTCGTCACCGCGGCCGCGTTCGTCTTCGCCGCGCTCGCCAACGTCATCGGCGCCAGCGTCGGTGACGGCAGCGGCGCCTGGGACGTCACCTGGAAGGTCGGGCTCGGCGTCGTCCTCGGCTTCGCGATCTACGTCCTCCAGGGCCTCGCGTTCGGGTTCGTCTTCCTCAACACCCCGTTCGCGATCGTCGCCTCGCTCCTCCTGCCGACGATCTGGACCATCGCGGTCAGCCTCGTGTCGTCGCTGGCGGAGCCGAGCAAGTGGCTCGACCTCAACCAGGTCACCGAGCCGCTCTTCAGCGGGTCGATGACCGGCGAGAACTGGGGTCAGCTGTCGACGTCGTTCGGCGTGTGGGTCCTCGTGCCCCTGCTCCTCGGCGCGTGGCGGGTGATGCGCCGCGAGGTGAAGTAGCCCGGCATACGACAGGCGCCCCCGGCGGAGGGTGCTCGGTGGGGTTCAGGGGCCCACCGAGCACTCCCTTGCGGGGGCGCCTGTCCTTGCGTCGGCACGGCGGTGGGTGTGCCGTCCGCCCGCCTGACGCTGTCCGCTCAGGTGACCCGGGCGCGGAGCTCGCGGAGCAGGACCTTGCCGGTGGCGTTGCGGGGCAGCTCGTCGAGGAAGTGCACCTCGCGGGGGACGCAGTGCCGGGCGCGGTGGGCCTTGACGTGGTCCTTGACCTCGTCCTCGGTGAGGTCGTGTCCGTCGTTCAGCGTGATGAACGCGGCGAGCCGCTGGCCGAACTCGGGGTCGGGGACGCCGACGACCGAGACCTCGCGGACGGCGGGGTGCTCGACGAGGAGCGACTCGACCTCGATCGGGTAGACGTTCTCGCCACCGCTGACGATCATGTCGTCGTCGCGGCCGTCGACGTAGTAGAGGCCGTCCTTCTCGTGGCCCATGTCGCCGGTCGAGACGAGCCCGTCCACGAAGTCCTTGGTGGCGCCCGAGGTGTAGCCCTCGAAGACGAGGTCGTTGCCGCAGAAGATCCGGCCGGTCTCGCCGGGGGCGACCTCGCGGTCGTCGGCGTCGAGGATCCGCACGACCGTGCCCAGCGGCGGCGTGCCCGCGGTGTCGGGGTCGCGGCGCAGGTTCTCCGGGGTGGCGATGCAGACCCACGACGCCTCGGTCGAGCCGTAGAGGTTGTAGAGGACGTCGCCGTACTCGTCCATGAACCTCGCGGTGAAGCCGTGCGGGTAGGCCGAGCCGGAGGTCGCGACGACGCGGAGGTGGGGCCGGCGGCTGCGGCCCTCCGGGTCCGCCGGCAGCTCCATCATCCGCTGCAGCATCACGGGGATCGCGAACATCGCGTGGCACTCGTGCGCCTCGAGGGCGTCCCTGGCTCTCTGCGGGTCGAAGCGTCGCTGGAGGACGATCGTCGAGCGCATCGCGAAGCCCAGCTGCATCGCCGCGTAGCCCCAGGTGTGGAAGATCGGAGCGCTGATGAGGGTGCGGTCCTCGGCGTGCAGCGGGATCCGCTCGATGATCGAGATGAGCGGGCCGAAGCCGCCGGGTGTCTTGCGGGCGGCGCCCTTGGGCGTGCCGGTCGTGCCCGACGTGAGGATGATCGTGCGGCCGCTCCTAGCAGGGGGAGCGAGGGGCTGCGGTGCGGCCGTGGCGTCGAGCTCTCGGGCCCAGTCGCTCTCCCGGATGACGGTGAGGCTGTCGGGCAGGCCGGAGGCGACGGCGTCGAACTCGTCGTCGTGGACGACCCCGACGACCTCCTGCTGCTCGGCGACCTGCGCCAGCTGGCCCGATGAGAGCCCGGTGTTGAGGAGGACGAGGTCGATGCCGACGGCGGAGGCCCCGGTCATGATCTCGATCGCGCCGACGTGGTTGCGGGCGAGGAGGCCGAGGCGCTGGCCCGCCTCGAAACCCTTGGCGCGCAGGAGCGCCGACGCCTTCTCGGAGCGTGCGAGCAGCTCCGAGTAGGTGACCGGACCGCGGTCCTCGTCGATGACCGCGACCTGCTTGGGGCTGCGGTTCGCCGCCTGGCGGAGCTCGCCGGCGAGGCCGAAGCCCCACTTCTTCAACGCGACGAGCTGGTTGACCTGACGGTGCGGAGGAGCGGGCGCGAGCATGCCCCGCCTGGCCATCACGGCACCGACGGTGAGCAGGCTGATCGCCACGGCTCAGCCCTTCGGCGTGTCGAACCAGTTCTGGAAGGCCATGGCCGCGCTGAGGTCGCCACGGGCCTTGACCTTGCCCATCATCACCATCATCGTCGGGTTGCCCGAGCCGGTGATGAGCTTCGCGAACTCGGCCGGACCGAGCATGATCGAGGTCTTGGGCTCCGCGGTCGGGCTCTTCTCGATCGTGCAGGTGCCGTCCTTGACGACGACGGCATAGGTGTCGTCGCTCCCGCCCGGGCCACCGGTGATGCGCCAGTTGACGCGAGCGTCGGCGCCCTTGGCCTTCTCGGGGTTGAAGAGGGTGGGGAAGCGCTCGAAGATCGCGTCGAGGATGGCCGTGCGGTGCTCGCCCCCCATGACCTCGTTGATCTCCTTGTCGGAGGCGTTCTTGACGGTCGCGGCGAACTCCGCGGCACTCATGGTGCCGAAGGTGGTGGGGTCGATGCTGGTCATCGCGAGGCTCCTCCTCGTTGAGGTCGGGTGATCACCCTCGACCCTACTTGCGGGTAGGTGGAGCGACAACGGCTCGCACCCCGTGCCTCCGGTCACACGGCGTGGGTTTGCGGCTCATCCGGATGCGGAAGGTCCCACGGATCGCGGCATAGGCGCCGCGTTCCGTGGGACCTTGTCGACCAGCAGACGGGTCAGGCCTTCTTGGTGGCCTTCTTCGCCGTCGCCTTCTTGGCCGTCGTCTTCTTCGCGGCCGACTTCTTCGTCGTCTTCTTGGCAGCACGCTTGCGGGTCGTCGGGCCCTTGGCGCGCTTCTCGGCGAGCATCTCGAAGGCGCGCTCGGCGGTGAGCGTCTCGAGGTCGTCGTCGCGGCGGAGCGTGGTGTTGGTCTCGCCGTCGGTGACGTACTCGCCGAAGCGACCGTCCTTGACGACGACCGGCTTGCCGGACACGGGGTCCGGGCCGAACTCCTTGAGCGGCGGCTTCGCGGCGGCACGGCCACGCTGCTTGGGCTGGGCGTAGATCGCCTCGGCCTGCTCGACCGTGATGTCGAACAGCTGCTGCTCGGTCTCGAGCGAGCGCGAGTCGGTGCCCTTCTTGAGGTAGGGACCGTAGCGACCGTTCTGCGCCGTGATCTCGACCTTCTTGGTCGACTCCTTGCCGTCCTCACCGGTGACGGTCTCGTCGACCACGCCGACGACGCGCGGCAGCGACAGCAGCTTGAGCGCGGTGTCGAGCTCGATCGTCGCGATGTCCATGTCGGCGAACAGAGAGGCGGTGCGGGGCTTGACCTTGGCCTTGCCCTTGAGCGCCGCGACTTCCTCGGGCAGCACCTCGGTGACGTAGGGCCCGTAGCGCCCGGCCTTGGCGACGATGTCGCGACCGGTGTCCGGGTCCTGGCCGAGCACGCGGCCGTCGTCGGCGGCGGTGGCGAGCAGCTCGCGCGCCTTCTCCGGCGTCATCTCGTCGGGGGCGATGTCGTCGTTGATCGTGGCGCGACGCGGGGTCGAGCCCTCACCGGAACCGGACTCGGAACCGGACTCGGAACCCGAGTCACCGGCATACGACTCGGAGACCTCACCGGTGGTCGGGTCGACCCCGGCCGGGGCGACCTCCTCGACGTAGGGGCCGTAGCGACCGACGCGCACGACGATGCCGTCGCCGATCTCGATCGTGGAGATGCCGCGGGCGTCGATGTCGCCGAGGTCGGCGACGAGGTCGCGCAGCCCCTCGTTCGAGGACGCCTCGTCACCGAAGTAGAACCGCTTGAGCCAGGTGGCGCGCTGCGCGTTGCCGCCGGCGATCTCGTCGAGGTCCTCCTCCATCGACGCCGTGAAGTCGTAGTCCACGAGCCGGGTGAAGTGCACCTCCATGAGGCGGGTCACCGCGAACGCCAGCCACGACGGCACGAGGGCGTTGCCGCGGTTGGAGACGTAGCCGCGGTCCTGGATGGTGCCGATGGTGGAGGCGTAGGTGGACGGGCGACCGATGCCCTTCTCCTCCATGGCCTTGACGAGCGTGGCCTCGGTGTAGCGCGCGGGCGGCGAGGTGTCGTGGCCGCCGGCCTCGGCCCGGAGAACCTTGAGTGCGGTGCCCTCGCCGAGGCGGGGGAGGCGTCGCTCCTCGTCGGCGGTCGCGTTCCGCTGCTCGTCACGACCTTCTTCGTATGCCGCGAGGAAGCCGCGGAACGTGATGACCGTGCCGCTCGCGGTGAACTCGACCCGCTCGGCCGGTGCCCCGGCGTCGAGGTCGGCGCCGAGCTTGACGGTGGCGGTGGACCCGCGGGCGTCGGCCATCTGCGAGGCGATGGTGCGCTTCCAGATGAGCTCGTAGAGCGCGAACTCGTCGCCGCGCAGCTCACCGGCCACCTGCGCCGGGGTGCGGAAGCGGTCGCCGGCGGGGCGGATGGCCTCGTGGGCCTCCTGCGCGTTCTTGACCTTCTTGGCGTAGTTGCGCGGTGCGTCGGGGACGTAGTCGCCGCCGTAGAGGTCGCGCGCCTGCTGGCGGGCCGCGGTGAGCGCCGACTGCGACAGGGCCGTCGAGTCGGTACGCATGTAGGTGATGTAGCCGTTCTCGTAGAGCCGCTGCGCCACGCGCATCGCGTTCTTCGAGGAGAGGCGGAGCTTGCGCGACGCCTCCTGCTGGAGGGTCGAGGTCGTGAACGGCGCGCTCGGGCGGCGCGTGTAGGGCTTCTCGGCGACCGAGACGACCGACACGTCGGCGGTGAGGACGGCGGTGGCGATGCCGGTCGCGGCGGTCTCGTCGAGGTGGGCGACGTCGCCCTTGAGGCGCCCGTCGTCACCGAAGTCACGACCGGTGGCGACGCGGCGGCCGTCGACCGACGACAGCCGCGCCGTGAAGGCGGACGACTCGACGTCGGGCGTGAACTCGCCCTCGACGTCCCAGTAGTTCGCCGACCGGAACGCCATCCGCTCGCGCTCGCGCTCGACGACCATGCGGGTGGCGACGGACTGGACGCGTCCGGCGGAGAGCCCGGCCTTGACCTTGCGCCACAGGACCGGCGAGATCTCGTAGCCGTAGAGGCGGTCGAGGATGCGGCGGGTCTCCTGCGCGTCGACGAGGGCGGTGTCGAGGTCGCGGGTGTTGGAGGCCGCGCGCTGGATGGCCTCCTTGGTGATCTCATGGAACACCATGCGCTTGACCGGGACCTTGGGCTGGAGGGTCTCGAGGAGGTGCCAGGCGATCGCCTCGCCCTCGCGGTCCTCATCCGTGGCGAGGTAGAGCTCGTCGGCGCCCTTGAGCAGCCGCTTGAGCTCGGCGACCTTCTTCTTCTTGTCGCTGTCGACGACGTAGTAGGGCTCGAAGTCGTTGTCGACGTCCACGCCGAACTTGCCGAACGGGCCCTTCTTGATCTCGGCGGGCATCTCCGACGGGGTCGGGATGTCTCGGATGTGGCCCACTGACGCCTCGACGTCCCAGTCCGGGCCGAGGTAGCCGGCGATGGTCTTGGCCTTGGCGGGCGACTCGACGATGACGAGCTTGCGGCCGGTCGAGGCCTTCGCGGTGGGGCTCATGGCGCACCTGTCCTTTGCTGATCACCTCGTGCAGCGGATTCGTCGCTGCTCCGACGAGGGAACGGCCCTGACGGTACAGGCTCTCGTCAGATCGCCGAATCCAGACCCAGGACCGCGGACAGCCGGGCCCGCATGACGTCGCGGTCGGGAGTGACGCCGTGCCACAGCTCGATCGCGACCGCTCCCTGGGCAACGAGCATGCCCAGACCGTCGAGCGTCTCGGCGCCCTTGCGCTCCGCTTCGCGCAGGTATGCCGTCCGCGGCGGGTTGGGGATGACGTCGGCCACGAGGAGCTCGGGTCGCAGGCTCTCGACGTCCACTGCGACGAGGGCGTCGGCGTCTCCGAGCCCCACCGAGGTGGCGTTGACGACGACATCGGCGCTGGTGGGGACGGCATACGGCTGGGTCCAGGGCTGGAACTCCGCGTCGGCCGCGGTGTGCTGGTCGACGAGGGCGGCGAGGGCCTCGCCACGCGACGCGTTGCGGTTGACGACGGTGATCCGGGTGGCGCCGGCGAGGGCCGACTCGACGGCGATGGCGCGGCCGGCGCCACCGGCGCCGAGGACCACGACGTGGGTGCCGGCAGGGTGGCGCAGCTCGCGCATCGCCTCGACGAAGCCGCGCCCGTCGGTGTTCTCGCCGATGAGACCACCGTCACGGGCGACGACGCAGTTGACGGCCCCGATGAGCTCGGCCGACTCGCCCAGCCCGTCGAGGTGGTCGATGACCGAGACCTTGTGCGGCATCGAGCAGTTGAACCCGGCCCACCCCATGGCCCTGGCCCCGGTGATCGCGTCGGCGAGGTCGGCCGACGAGACGTCGACGTTGACGTAGCGCGCGTCGAGCCCGGCAGCGGCATACGCGGCCTCCATCATCGCGACCGTCGGGTTGTCGTCGGCCGGGGTGGAGAACGAGCCGGTCAGCGTGCTGAGGAAGCCGTTGGACACGACCCCACCTTCCCACCGCGGGAGGTGCGTCCGCCACGGATGGAGGCCGGCCGGCATACCGCGAAAAGGACTTGACCCTGACGCGACGTGAGGCGAGACGGTGGTGCCATGACCACGACACGAGAGACTGTGACGGTGGACGAGCTGCTCACGGTGGGCCAGGTGGCCCAGACCTTCGGCGTCACGGTGCGCACGCTGCACCACTACGACGAGGTCGGGCTGCTGCGCCCGTCGGAGCGCACGCACGCCGGCTACCGCCTCTACACGGCGGCGGACCTCGAGCGGCTCGCGACGATCGTCACCTACCGGCGGCTCGACCTGCCCCTCGACGAGGTCGCTGCGCTGCTGCGCGGCGACGGCTCGACGATCGAGCACCTCCGGCGCCAACGTGCCGCGGTCCTGCAGAAGGTCGACGAGCTCAAGGGGCTCGTCGACGCGATCGACACGGCGATGGAGCGAGAGATGAACGAGCAGCCGGCCACCCACGAGGACCTCAAGGAGATCTTCGGCGACGGCTTCAAGGACGAGTACCAGAGCGAGGCGCAGGAGCGCTGGGGCGAGACCGACGCGTGGAAGCAGTCGCAGGGCCGCACCCGGGGCTACACCAAGGCCGACTGGGAGCGGATCAAGGCCGAGGGCGACGCCGTGAACGCGCAACTCGTCGCCGCGCTCGAGGCCGGGCTGCCCGCGACCTCTCCCGAGGCGATGGACGCCGCCGAGGCCGCCAGGATGCAGATCGACACCTGGTTCTACGACTGCTCGCCCGACTTCCACCGGGGCCTCGGCGACATGTACGTCGCGGACCCCCGGTTCACCAGGACCTACGAGGACATGGCGCCGGGGCTCGCCCAGTACGTCCGCGACGCCATCCACGCGAACGCCGACCGGCAGGCCTGAGCCGCCGGTTCCTCGTTGCGTATGCCGTCCCGCTCACGTGTCGTGGCGCTCGCCTAGGCTCGGCACGTGAGCGGACAGGGACTCTTCATCGCCTTCGAGGGCGGCGACGGCGCGGGCAAGTCGACGCAGGTGCGGCTGCTCGCCACGGCGCTGGAGTCGCTCGGGCGCGAGGTCGTCGTCACCCGCCAGCCGGGGGGCACCCCGCTCGGCGCCGAGATCCGCGACCTCGTCCTGCACGGCAACCACGTGTCGCCGAGGGCCGAGGCGCTGCTCTTCGCCGCCGACAAGGCGCACCACGTCGACCAGCTCATCCGGCCCGCCATGGACCGCGGGGCCGTCGTCGTCACCGACCGCTACACCGACTCCTCCGTCGCCTACCAGGGCGCCGGCCGCGACCTCGGCGCCGTCGAGGTTCACGACCTGCAGATGTGGGCCGTCGACTCGCTCGTGCCCGACCTCACCGTCATCGTCGACGTCTCGGCGGAGGAGGGACGCAGGCGCCGGGGCGAGGTCCACGACCGGCTCGAGTCCGAGGCCGACACCTTCCACGAGGCGATCCGCCACCACTTCCTCGCGATGGCCCAGGGGTCGCCCGAGCGCTACCTCGTCGTCGACGGCACGCTCGCGCCCGACCAGATCCACGCCGCCGTCATGGGGCGCCTCACGTCGTCCGGCCTGCTCGACGGGGGAGCCGCATGAGCGTCTGGCGCGACGTCATCGGCCAGGAGCCGGCGGTCACGACGCTGTCCCGAGCGGTCGAGGACCCGGCATCGATGACGCACGCGTGGCTGCTCACCGGCCCGCCCGGCTCGGGACGGTCGGTCGCGGCGCGGGCCTTCGCCGCCGCCCTCCAGTGCCCGGTCAACGGCTGCGGGCAGTGCCGCGAGTGCCGCACCGCCGCCGACGGCACCCACGCCGACGTCGACGTCATCGCCACCGAGGGGCTGTCGATCAAGGTCGAGCAGGCTCGCGACCTCGTCAACCTCGCGGCCCACCGTCCGTCCGTGGGGGCGTGGCGCGTCATCATCGTCGAGGACGCCGACCGCCTCACTGAGCGCGCCGCCGACGCCCTGCTCAAGGCCCTCGAGGAGCCGGTGCCGCGCACCGTCTGGATGCTCTGCGCGCCCTCGGTCGAGGACGTCATCATCACCATCCGCTCGCGCTCGCGGCACGTGCGGCTGCGCACCCCGTCCGTCGAGTCGGTGGCCGACCTCCTCGTCCGCCGCGACGGCGTCGACCCGCCGATGGCGATGTATGCCGCCCGCGCCGCGCAGTCCCACGTCGGCCTCGCCCGACGGCTGGCCCGCGACGAGAACGCCCGCATCCGCCGCCACGACGTCATCACCATGGCATCCAAGATCCGCACCGTCGGCGACGCGATCGACGCCGCGGCCGACCTCTCGACGATCGCCACCGAGGAGTCCCAGGCCTCGTCGGCCGAGCGTGACGCCGCCGAGAAGGCCCGCCTCATGGAGGTGCTCGGCGCCGACCCGTCCGCCCGCACCCAGCCGCCCCACATCCGCTCGCAGCTCTCCTCGCTCGAGAAGGAGCAGAAGGCCCGGGCCACCCGCTTCTCGCGCGACATGGTCGACCGGGCGCTCGTCGACCTGCTCTCGGTCTATCGGGACGCTCTCGTCCTTCGCACCGGCGCCCCCACGGCGCTCGTCAACGAGGACTCGCGCAACGTCGTGCAGCAGGTCGCCCAGGTGCTGTCGTCGGAGCGAGTCCTCATCGCCATGGACGCGATCGGCACGGCCCGCGAGCGGATCGCCGCCAACGTCCAGCCTCTCCTCGCGCTCGAGGCGATGGCGCTGGACCTCCGCCTGCCCCGCTGAGGCTGACCCGGCCCGCGCGCTGTCTCGACCAGTTGTCGGGGGCTCGATGACGAGTCGGGGGCACCTTGCACCCCGACCCGTCACGGAACCCCCGACAACCGCCGCCGGAGCGCGGATCGGGTGCGGGTCCACGCTCGGCCGTGGGACGGCATACCCAAGGTTCGACCCGTAGGGTCGACGCCATGCGTCGCCTGCCCTTCACCGCAGCCCTCGTCTCGGTCGCCCTCGTCGCGTCCGGGTGCACGGCCGTCGGGGACCTCTTCGACCGGGCCGCGCCGGCCCCCTCGTGGTCGGCCCAGAAGCCCCCGGCCGGGATGGAGGGCATGGACCGGTTCTACGACCAGCAGCTTCGGTGGCAGGAGTGCGGCGGCGCCCAATGCGCCCAGCTCGAGGTGCCCCAGAGCTATGCCGAGCCCGACGGCGACACCATCGAGATCTCGGTGCTCAAGGTCCCGGCGCGACGTGGCTCGCAGCGGATCGGCTCGCTCGTGGTCAACCCGGGTGGACCCGGTGGCTCGGGCGTCGACTACGCCCGGGCGGCCGACTTCATCGTGGGCTCCTCGGTGCGCCAGCGGTTCGACGTCGTGGGGTTCGACCCGCGTGGCGTCGGGCGCTCGGCCCCGATCGACTGCGTCGACGACTCCCAGCTCGACGACCTGCTCGGTGCCGACCCCACCCCCGACGACTCGGGGGAGGACCAGGAGTTCGCCGACCGATGGAAGGGCTTCGCGCAGGCGTGCGGCGCCAACGCCGGACCGCTGCTCGGCCACGTCTCCACCGTCGACGCCGCCAAGGACATGGACGTGCTGCGGGCCGCGCTCGGCGAGCAGAAGCTGCACTACCTCGGCAAGTCCTACGGGACCTACCTCGGGGCGACGTATGCCGGCCTGTTCCCCCAGCTCGTCGGCCGCTTCGTCCTCGACGGCGTCGTCGCACCCGACCTCACGGCGCAGGAGGTCAACCTCGGGCAGGCCAAGGGCTTCGAGACCGCGACCCGGGCCTGGGCGAAGTTCTGCGTCGAGAAGGGCAGCTGCCCGCTCGGCGGCTCGGTCGACGAGGTGATGCAGGGGCTGCGCGACTTCCTCGACCGGGTCGACGACCAGCCGCTGGCCCAGACGGGCGACCCTGCCGTCACGGAGCTCACCGAGGGCTGGGCGTCCACAGGGATCGCGGCCGCGATGTACGACGAGGGCATGTGGGACGGCCTCGTCGAGGCGATGCGCGACGCGCTCAAGGGTGACGGCTCCGAGCTCATGGGCCTGGCCAACAGCTATGCAGACCGCAAGCCGGGCGGTGGCTACTCCGGCAACATCATGGAGGTCATCTACGCCGTCAACTGCCTCGACAAGCCCGAGTCGGACTCGGTCGAGGAGCACGCGAAGGGTGCCGAGAACTCCCGTGCGGAGGCGCCGACGTGGGGCCCGTTCCTCATGTGGTCCTCGCTCGCCTGCGGGTCGTGGCCGGTCAGGACCGAGCGGTCGTCGCAGCAGCCGGCCAAGATCACCGCCGAGGGCGCGCCCCCGATCGTCGTCGTCGGCACGACCCGCGACCCCGCGACGCCCTACGAGTGGTCGGTGCGGCTGCGCGACCAGCTGGCCAAGGCCTCGCTCATCACCTACGACGGTGACGGGCACACGGCATACACGCGGTCCAACGACTGCGTCGACGAGCCGATCGACACGTTCTACACGAAGGGGACCGTGCCGCAGGACGGCCTGAAGTGCTGAGCGCCGGCAGGGAACGGGTGGCTCGGTTTCGCGATGGGCCCGGGTTGTTCGTATACTCGTGCGGCGTGCTCGACCCTCGGTTCAGCACCACGCCGCTTTAGCTCAGTCGGCCAGAGCGATTCACTCGTAATGAATAGGTCGTCGGTTCGATTCCGACAAGCGGCTCAGCGAACGCCCTCGACTTCGGTCGGGGGCGTTTCTGGTTCCGCGGTGTCATCTCCTGGACGAGGGGCCGGCGGGCGGCCGCAGTGCAGGAATGCGTGTCACCACTGCCATCCATCACACATCTCGACACCTCCCGCACGGTCGGCCCGCCTCGTGGGCTTTCTTCACGGTAGGACCCGCACCGCAGTGCATACCGATGCGCGATGACCATTTGTGTCCTGGTCAATCAGCGGCAAGGTCGCGCGCTGCCGGATCGCCCCGAGGAAGGTTCAGCGCGTGTGCCACATCTCCTTGGCGACGGCGATCTGCTCGAGGATCGCGGCCATGACCGCTGCGGTGACCTCGCGGGCAGCTGCCTCGTCGGTGCGCCCGGCCCACGGCGACAGGTCGACCGCGGGACCGACCGAGAGGCACGCCGTGTGCCGGTGCCAAATGTGCTCGGTGCCCTGCTTGGGCCCCCACGTCCCCACGGGGATGACCGGCGCCTCGGGGTGGCGCAGCGCGAGGCGTGCCGCACCCGTGCGCGCCGGGCCGGGCATCTGGTCGGGCTCGGTGGTGAGCCGGCCCTCGGGGTAGAGCGCGACGAGGTGCCCCTTGGAGAGGTGGTCCGACGCGAGGTCGAGCGCCGCCGCGGCCGAGGCCGACCCGCGCGCGACGGGGATCTGGCCGGTCGCGCGGGCCAGCGACCCGACACCGGGCCAGCCGAAGACCTCCTGCATCGCGAGGAAGTGCGGGAAGCGCCGGTGCCCGATCGCCACCCGCGCGACGGCGAGCGGGTCGGTCATCGTGAGGTGGTTGGCGACGACGATGACCGGGCCGGTGCGCGGCACCGACCCCATCGTGCGGAACCGGACCCGGTGCGCCACACCGGCGGCGACCCACACCAGCGCGAACCCCGCCGCGTTCTTGAGGTGCTGGCGCGGTGTCGGCATCAGAGCCTGCCGAGGAAGCGGTCGATGTCGACGACGACCCGGGTGACCTCGCCGGTGGCGACGACCTTGCCGTCCGTATGCCGTGCGCTCACCCGGAGCCGGTGCAGTCGCCCATCGGCGTGGGTCGGGTCCGCGGTGACGACGAGTTCGGCGCCGACCGGGGAGGCGGCGGAGTGCTGGAGGTCCACCCGCGTCCCCACGCTCGTCCGGCCCTCGGCGACCGCGGGCTCCAGGGCTGCGCACGTCGCCGCCTCCATCCACGCGAGCAGCCGCGGGGTGGCGAGCACCGGCAGGCTGCCGGAGCCGAGGGCGGCGGCGGTGTCGCCCTCGGTGACGACGAAGGTCTGCTCGACGGGGGTGGGGCCCGGTGCGTTCATGCGGTCAGTCAAGCAAGGACGTCAAGCACACGGCCTGAGTACGCGCCGTCATCCCCGCTCCTGGCCGTCAGCCGTCAGCCGTCTCCCGCTCCTGGCCGTCTGCCGTCTCCCAGCCGTCAGCCGTGCGAGGGCGCCGGCTCGAGCTCGTCGAGGGTGAGCAGCACGAGCGCGGCGGTCCAGAGCAGGGGAGCCGGCCCGGCCGGGCTGCCCGAGCGGTTGACCTTCTCGGGGAGCGAGCCCCACGGCGTCCGGTGCTCGTCCAGCCAGGTGAGCCAGTGCTCGGCGGTCTTGTCACGCCCGGACGCCGCCGCGGTGTAGGCCACGAGCGCGGTCTCCGGCGTCCACGAGGTGCCGTCCTGCCTCCACTCCGAGCCCGGGGCGAGTCCGCCGGAGGAGCGCATCGCCTCACGCTGGTAGGCGAGCCACCTCGTCGTCGTGCGCTTGTCGTCGGGTCCGAACGGCGGCATGAGCATCGCCACAGCCGCGTCCATCCCGCCGGTCTCGCCGAACCGCTCGAGCGAGGGCCCCAGCGAGTCGTGCACCCGGGCCTCGAGCCGTTTCGCCGCCTGGCCGGCCACCCAGCGCTCCGACCCGGGACCGTGGTCCGCGGTCGCGCGCAGGCCCGCGAGCATCGGCGCCACCGTGCCGAGCGAGGTCTGCCCGACCGGGAGCTCCCAGTAGTCCGGCGAGGGTGGTGGCAGCAGCCACCCGCTCGACGTGAGGCGCAGCAGGTTCATGAGGCAGGAGGTGCGCAGCCCGTCGGCCGACCTGGGCAGGGAGGCGTCGGTCATGGAGCCGATCGCCCAGAGCACCCAGCCGCAGCCGTCCGACTGGGGGCCGCGTGGCTCGGCGACGACCCTGCTGCCGTCGAGCAGGTAGCGGGCGTCGAACCCCTGCGCCGGGTGGAAGGGCAGGTGCGCGATGAAGTCGATGATGGCGCGAGCCTCGGTCGGGTGGCCGGTGCGGTCGAGCGCGAGGGCGATGAACGCGCCGTCACGCGGCCAGAAGTAGTCCCAGCTCCCCGCGGCGCCCGCCGCCGGGGCACGCCCGGAATTGAGCCCACCCGTGGCCTGGTGCAGGTCGATGAGGGCCCAGCGGCTCATCGACTCCCACTGGGTCCCCTCGCCGGGCACGGTGCCGAGCTCGACCCACTCGCGGGCGGCTCGCACGATGGAGGCGCCACGCGGGTCGCCGTCCCCGATGCGGTACTGCGGCGGGGTCGCCAGCTGCGGCTCGGCCCACACGTCCTGCGTAGGGGTCCGGCTCCCGCAGGCCGCGAGGAGGACGCAGCAGACCAGTGCCGCCACGGAACGCACCGCACGTCGCACGACTCCACACCTCCCGCTGGACCGGTCCCGGCGAACCTACGCCGCACCCCGGTGCGTTGTCCTGCGAACGGAGGCGTGGGAACGGCGCCCACCGTCCTCCGCGCCTCACCTAGGCTCCGGCGCATGACCCACATCAACGAGTTCGGGCAGCCCGTGGGCCACGAGGTGCCCGGCTGGGAGCCGCGGCCTGCGCCGGGCCCGGTCACCATCGAGGGCCGCTACGTGCGGGTCGTGCCGTTGGACTCGGTGCACTACTCGGACCTCTTCGAGGCCGTGTGCGGGCCGGACGACGGGCCGCTGTGGACCTACCGGCCGATCGCGCGGCCGACCTCGCTGGCCGGGCTGTGGATGCACCTCGCCGCGGCGGTCGACGCACCCGACACGGTGCCGTTCACGCTCGTCCCGCTCGAGGGTGAGCGCGCCGGCCGGGCGAGCGGGATCGCGTCGTTCACCCGGATCGACCCACGCACCGGGCAGGTCGAGGTCGCGGGCGTCCTCCACTCGCGCGCCCTCCAGCGCACGCGCGCCGCGACCGAGGCGATCTCGCTGCTCATGCGGCACGCGTTCGAGGACCTCGGCTACCGCCGGTTCGAGTGGAAGTGCGACAGCCTCAACGAGCCGTCACGACGCGCCGCCGCCCGCCTCGGATTCACCTACGAGGGCCGGTTCCGCCACCACATGGTCACCCAGGGTCGCAACCGCGACACCGACTGGTTCTCGGTGACCGACGAGGAGTGGCCGCAGGTCCGGGCCGCCCACGACGCCTGGCTCGACCCCGCCAACTTCGACGACGAAGGCCGCCAGCGCTCGTCGCTGGCGGCCTCCTGACGTCGGGTCGAGGGCTCAGGCCTCGGGGGAGTCGCTGAGCGGCCTGTCCTTGGTGGCGAGCTCCTCCTTGGCCTTGGCGGCCGCGTGGGCGTGCTCCTCGGCCGTGCGGGCTGCGGAGGCCGCCTTGGCGTCCGACTCCTGGGCGGCCGGCATACGCCAGCGGGCCGTGGTCATGCCGGCCTCCTTGGCGCGCTCGATGGCCTCGTTGACACAGCGCTCGGCGTCCTCGCGGCCGGCCCAGTGGGCGCCCTCGACGGACTTGCCGGGCTCGAGGTCCTTGTAGGTCTCGAAGAAGTGCTGGATCTCGAGGCGGTCGAACTCGCTGATGTGCTCGAGCTCGGTGATGTGCGCCTTGCGCGGGTCGCCGGCCGGGATGCAGAGGATCTTGTCGTCGCCGCCGGCCTCGTCGCGCATGTGGAACATGCCGATGGGACGGGCGCGCACGAGGCAGCCCGGCCAGGTCGGCTCGTCGAGGAGGACGAGGGCGTCGAGCGGGTCGCTGTCCTCGCCCAGGGTGTCCTCGACGTAGCCGTAGTCGGACGGGTACGCCATCGACGTGAACAGCATGCGGTCGAGGCGGATGCGGCCGGTCTCGTGGTCGACCTCGTACTTGTTGCGGTGACCCTTGGGGATCTCGATCGTGACGTCGAACTCCACGGTGGTGGCCTTCTTTCGGATGGGTATGGATGACCTACGCTCGGGGACCAGTGTCCCGTATGAGTGAGGGGGCACCAAAGAAAGGGGTCCGATGCGGCGGGCGGTTGTGGCCGGGGTCACGCTCCTCCTCGTCGGCGGGGTGGGTTATGCCGCCGCCGACGTCGTCGACCTCGCCCCCGGGATCCTCACCTACGACGGGGCGCCCGTGGCCCCGCCGACACCCACCGGCTCTGCCTCGGCATCCCCGGCCTGGGCCGCGCTCCCCAGCGCGGCGCCCTCCACCGCGACCCCCTCATCGACCGCCACGGCAGCCGGTGCCGCACCCACCACCGCCGGTCTGACCAGGGCGCTCGCCGCCATCGCGAAGGACCCGTGGCTGGGTCCCAGCGTCGGCATCAGCGTGCGCGACGGCGTGACCGGCGCGGAGCTGTATGCCGTGTCCCCCAGCGTCGCTCGCGCCCCCGCCTCCACCCTCAAGGTCCTCAGCGCCTTCGCCGTGACGAAGCACGTCGCCCTCGACGACCACATGACGACGAAGGTCGTCACGGGTGACACCCCGACCGAGATCGTCCTCGTCGCCGGCGGCGACACCCTGCTCGGCAGCGGGGCCTCGGACCCGCACGCCGTCGAGGGCCACGCGGGCCTCGCGACCCTCGCCGACGAGGTGGCGCAGTCGCTCACCGACCGGGGCGCCGGACCGGTGACCCTGCGCGTCGACGCGACCTATGCCGCCGGCCCGCGCTACCCCGCCACCTGGAAGAAGGAGGACATCGCCGCCGGGTTCACCCAGTCGGTGTCGATGCTCGACATGGTCTCCCAGCGCGCCGGCGGCGGCCGGGCCGCGCCTCCCGTGCCGGAGACCGGTGTCGCCGCCGTCCTCGCCAGGGCCCTCACCGCGCGGGGCCACGCGACGACCGTGGCGCCCCTGTCCGGCCACGGCACTCCCGCGCCGGCCGACGCCACCGAGCTCGGTGCCGTGGAGTCGGCGACCTACGCCGACCACCTCGGCTTCGCACTCCAGCACAGCGACAACGCCCTCACCGAGAACCTCGTGCGCCAGGCCATGGTCGTCGCCGGTGCCTCGCCCGCCGCGCCGCTCGGGCCGCCGCAGTTCGTCGTCAGCACGCTCGCCGACGCCGGAGTGCCGACCGCGGGCCTGCACCTGCTCGACGTGAGCGGGCTCTCGCCGGGCCAGACCGCGACCGCCACAGCCCTCGCCGACGTCGTCGCCCTCGGCGCGACGGGCAAGGACCCGGCGTTCCTGCGGGCGGTCGCGAGCTTCCCCGTGGCCGGGCTGACCGGAAGCCTCTCCGACCGCTACCGCGGCAAGGAGACCAAGGCCGTGGCCGGCATACCGAGGGCCAAGACCGGCACCCTCCGGGGCATCTCGAGCCTCGCGGGCACGACCGTCGACGCCGACGGGCACCTGCTCGTCTTCGCCGTTCTCACCGATCGTGTGCCAGCCTCGTCGGGAACGCTGGGCGCACGCGCGGCGTTGGATCGCTTCGTCACCGCACTCACGATGTGCGGCTGCCACTAGGAGGGCACGTGAGCAACAGCTACGTCGACTGGGAGTTCGCCAAGACCACGGGACGCACCCTCGTCGCCGCCGGTCCGAGCGTCTCCGCTGACGAGGCGGCCGCCGAGGTCGGTGCGATCCGCGAGTCCGCGCGCAAGGCCCACGGCCCCGTCGCCGAGACCTCGAGGCTGCAGACGCCCGACGACGCCCCCGAGGCCCTCGTCATCGACCGTCCGACCTGGATCGCGATGAACGCGGACTCGATGGGCGCGATGCTCGACCCCGCCTTCGAGCAGATCATGAGCAGGCGCAGCGTCCCCGCGCCGAGCGGGCTCGCCGCGTCGATCGGCGGCAAGGTCACCGGCGCCGAGGCCGGGGCGCTCCTCGCGTTCATGTCGAGCAAGGTGCTGGGCCAGTACGACCTCGCGCCAGGCGGCACCCCCGCCCTCCTGCTGGTCGCGCCCAACCTCGTCCAGGTCCAGCGCGAGCTCGGCGTCGACGCCGAGGACTTCCGGGCGTGGGTCTGCATGCACGAGGAGACCCACCGGGTGCAGTTCACCGCCGTGCCGTGGCTGCGCGACCACATGGTCGCTGAGGCGCGCACGCTCGCGACCGAGATGGCGCCCGACCAGGACCGCCTCCAGGAGCTCACCAAGGCCCTGCGCGAGAAGCTCCCGGAGGTCTTCACCAGCGGCTCCGGCGGCATCACCGAGCTCGTCATGACCCCGGAGCAGCGCGAGAAGCTCGCCCAGCTCACCGCCGTGATGTCGCTGCTCGAGGGCCACGCCGACGTGGTCATGGACGACGTGGGCCCCGCGCACATCCCGACCGTGGCCGAGATCCGCTCGAAGTTCACCGAGCGCCGCAAGGGCGCCGGGGCCGTCGACAAGATGCTGCGCCGCCTCCTCGGCCTCGAGGCCAAGATGCGCCAGTACCGCGACGGCGCGGCCTTCGTGCGTGGCGTGCAGGAGCGCGTCGGCGTCGACGGGTTCAACGCCATCTGGACCTCGCCCGAGACGCTGCCCAAGCCGCTCGAGATCACCGACCCGGCCGCCTGGGTCACCCGCGTCCACGGCTGAGCCGGCACCTCCCGTGAGCGGTCCGCACCCGTCGACGGCACAGATCCGGTATGCCGTCCGCTCGGCCCTCGCGGACCTCACGCCCGGAGCGCTCGTGCTCGTCGCGTGCAGCGGGGGAGGCGACTCGATGGCGCTCGCGGAGGCCGTCGCGCACGAGCAGCGGCACGCCGACTGGTCCGGCGGCGCGGTCGTCGTCGACCACGGGCTCCAGCCCGGGTCCGACGAGGTGGCTGCCCGGGCCGCCGGCTGGCTGCGCGACCTCGGGCTCGAGCCGGTCGAGGTCGAGCGGGTCACGGTGCCGGACAGCGGATCCGGGCTGGAGGCGGCTGCGCGCGACGCCCGCTACGCCGCGCTCGACACCGTCGCCGACCGCGTCGGCGCCGCCGTCGTCCTCCTCGGCCACACCCTCGACGACCAGGCCGAGCAGGTGCTCCTCGGCCTCGTTCGGGGCTCGGGTGCCCGATCCCTCTCCGGTATGCCGGCCCGCGCAGAGCGTGGGACCCGCGCCCCGGGCCGCTTTCGCCGCCCCCTCCTCGGGGTGACCCGGGCGCAGTGCCGCGAGTCCCTCGGGGCCGAGGGCCTGTCCTGGTGGGACGACCCGATGAACGAGGACCCGGCGTTCACCCGGGTCCGGGCCCGTCGCGCCGTCGCCGACCTCGAGGCAGACCTCGGACCGGGCGTCGCCGCCGCCCTGGCCCGCTCCGCCGACCTCCTGCGCGAGGACGCCGACCACCTCGACCTCCTCGCCGACACCGCCGTGCGGGAGCTCGGCGCCGGGCCGTGGGAGGTCGACGACCTGGCCGCGCTGCCCCGGGCCGTCCGCACCCGCGTCTGGCGACGGCTCCTCGTCGCGGCCGGTGCGCCGGCCGGGCAGGTGAGCGCACGGCATACGGACGCGTGTGAACGGCTCGTCACGAGCTGGCGCGGACAGGGTCCGGCCCACCTCCCCGGGAACCTGCGCGCGAGCCGGGAGGGTGCCCGGCTGTCCATCGGGACGGTCCGTCCGGTTGACTGACCCTGACGGACCGTCGACACAACAGGGAGAGTGCACCGTGGACGCTGCCCACATGGGAGCAGACCTCGAGCGGGTCCTCGTCACCGAGGACGAGATCCAGGCCAAGCTGGCCGAGCTGGCGCAGGAGATCGCGGACGAGTACGCCGGCAAGGACGTGCTCCTCGTGGGCGTCCTCAAGGGCGCGGTCATGGTCATGGCCGACCTCATGCGGGCACTGCCCATCACGGCGCCGGTCGACTGGATGGCCGTCTCGTCCTACGGCTCGGGCACCAAGAGCTCGGGCGTCGTGCGGATCCTCAAGGACCTCGACACCGACATCTCGGGCAAGCACGTGCTCATCGTCGAGGACATCGTCGACTCCGGCCTCACGCTCTCGTGGATCCGGTCCAACCTCGAGTCGCGCAACCCGGCGTCGGTCGAGATCTGCACACTGCTGCGCAAGCCCGAGGCCGCCAAGGTCGAGGTCGACGTCAAGTGGGTCGGGTTCGACATCCCCAACGAGTTCGTCGTCGGCTACGGCCTCGACTACGCCGAGCAGTACCGCGGCCTGCGCCAGGTCGGCACGCTCGCCCCGCACGTCTACAGCTGAGCCGGACACACGGGCGGCGGCGCCGTCCCGGAGCGAGGAACACGCGGCATACGCCGGTCGTTGTCCGTTCGGACGCACCCCGTGCACGACGCATGGTCACGGGTAGCGTGTACACCAGCCTGTGGCGCGCGAGCGTGCACGGATGAGCTCGTTGATCAGGAGGACGTGGGGCCCTCGGCCCCATTCACATTCATGGATGCCAAGCGCGTGTTCAAGACCCCGTTGTTCTGGGTCCTTGCGGTCATCGCCATCACCGTCGTGATGTTCTCGTTGGGAGGGGACGGCGGGTACGCGACGATCGACACGGCCAAGGCCGAGAAGCTCATCACGGACAAGAAGGTCGACAAGGCCGAGTTCACGAGCGACAACGTGCTCAACCTCGACCTCAAGTCGGACTCGCCCTACAGCGACGACGAGGCCAACATCTCCGGCGCCGACAAGGTCCGCGCCGAGTACGTCGACGCCCGCGCCGAGTCCCTCGTCGAGCTCGTCAAGGCCAACCCCCCGACCGACGGCTACAACGACAAGCGCGAGACCCAGAACCCGTTCTGGAGTCTGTTCATCAGCATCTTCCCGATCCTGCTGCTCGTCGGACTCTTCTGGTTCATGATGAGCCAGGCCCAGGGCGGTGGCTCGCGGGTCATGCAGTTCGGCAAGTCCAAGGCCAAGCTCGCGACCAAGGACACCCCCAAGGTCACCTTCGACGACGTCGCCGGCGCCGACGAGGCCGTCCAGGAGCTCCACGAGATCAAGGAGTTCCTCGCCGACCCGGCCAAGTTCCTCGCCGTCGGCGCCAAGATCCCCAAGGGCGTCCTGCTCTACGGCCCTCCCGGGACCGGCAAGACCCTCCTCGCGCGCGCCGTCGCCGGCGAGGCCGGGGTGCCGTTCTACTCGATCTCCGGCTCGGACTTCGTCGAGATGTTCGTCGGTGTCGGTGCCTCCCGTGTGCGTGACCTCTTCGAGCAGGCCAAGGCCAACGCCCCGGCCATCGTCTTCGTCGACGAGATCGACGCCGTCGGTCGCCACCGTGGCGCCGGCCTCGGCGGTGGCCACGACGAGCGCGAGCAGACGCTCAACCAGCTGCTCGTCGAGATGGACGGCTTCGACGTCAAGACCAACGTCATCCTCATCGCGGCGACCAACCGCCCCGACATCCTCGACCCGGCGCTGCTGCGCCCGGGACGCTTCGACCGCCAGATCGCCGTCGAGGCCCCCGACATGCTCGGCCGCCACCGCATCCTCGAGGTCCACTCGCAGGGCAAGCCGATGGCGCCAGGAGTCGACCTGCTCGCCGTCGCCCGTCGCACGCCCGGCTTCACCGGTGCCGACCTCGCCAACGTCCTCAACGAGGCCGCGCTGCTCACGGCCCGCACCGACAAGACGCTCATCGACGACGCCACGCTCGACGAGGCCATCGACCGCGTCATCGCCGGCCCGCAGAAGAAGACGCGGATCATGTCGGCCAAGGAGCGCAAGATCACGGCCTACCACGAGGGTGGGCACGCCCTCGTCGCCGCCGCGATGAACCACACCGACCCGGTCACCAAGGTGACGATCCTGCCCCGCGGTCGGGCACTCGGCTACACGATGGTCATGCCGATCGACGACAAGTACTCCACGACCCGCAACGAGATCCTCGACCAGCTCGCCTACGCGCTCGGCGGACGAGTCGCGGAGGAGATCATCTTCCACGACCCGACGACCGGCGCTGCCAACGACATCGAGAAGGCCACCGCGATGGCCCGCAAGATGGTCACCGAGTACGGCATGAGCGAGCGCGTCGGTGCGATCAAGCTGGGCCAGAGCCAGGGTGAGGTCTTCCTCGGCCGCGACATGGGCCACCAGCGCGACTACTCCGAGAAGATCGCCGGCATCGTCGACGAGGAGGTGCGCTCGCTCATCGAGGCCGCCCACGACGAGGCGTGGCACGTCATCAACGACAACCGCCACATCCTCGACCGGATGGTCCTCGAGCTGCTCGAGCGCGAGACGCTCAACCAGAAGGAGATCGCCGAGGTCTTCCAGGGCATCGTCAAGCGCCCGCTGCGCCCGACGTGGCTCTCGAGCGAGCACCGCGGCATCTCAGACCAGCCGCCCGTCCTCACCCCGGCCGAGCAGGTGGCCCTCAACGGCCACGGCCCGTCGGGCGAGCCGAGTGGTGCGCACGTCAACGAGGGCGACCCGACGACGTCCGCGGCGATCGACCGGGCCGCGACCGAGGGTGCCCACCCGGCGGCCGAGGCCGCGAGCGAGCACCCGCCCACCCAGGTGATCGAGGTTCCCGAGGGCCAGCGTGTCGACCCCGACGCCCACTGAGGGAGGCCGGCCGGTGCCGGACACGAGCGACGAGACCGACACCCTGCCCCCGCGCCAGGTCGACCACGAGCGCGCCCGCGCGGCCGTGCGTGAGTTCCTCAGCGCGATCGGGGAGGACCCCGACCGCGAGGGCCTGCTCGACACTCCCGACCGCGTCGCGCGTGCCGCCACCCAGCTGTATGCCGGGCTGGCCCAGGACCCCGCCGAGGTGCTGTCCGCGCGGTTCTCGATCGACCACGAAGAGCTCATCATCGTGCGCGACATCGAGATGTTCTCGACCTGCGAGCACCACCTGCTGCCCTTCCACGGGGTCGCGCACGTCGGCTACATCCCGGCGCCCGACGGCACCGTGACCGGGCTGTCCAAGCTCGCCCGGCTCGTCGACGTCTTCGCCCGCCGCCCGCAGGTCCAGGAGCGGATCACGACCCAGGTCGCGGACGCGCTCGTCGACAACCTCGGCGTCCAGGGCGTCATCGTCGTCATCGAGGCCGAGCACCTGTGCATGTCGATGCGCGGCGTGCACAAGCCCGGCTCCCGCACGATCACCTCGGCCGTGCGCGGCCAGCTGCGCGACCCCGCCACCCGGGCCGAGGCGATGTCGCTGCTGCTCGGCGGCAAGCGGTGAGCGGCACCACGTGATCCCGCTCGTCGCTGGTCCGCGACCCCTCGTCATGGGGGTCGTCAACGTCACTCCCGACTCGTTCAGCGACGGTGGCGAGTGGTTCGAGCCGGAGGCCGCGATCGCCCACGGGCGTGACCTGCTGGCCGCCGGGGCCGACCTCATCGACGTCGGCGGCGAGTCCACGCGCCCGGGTGCCACGCGGCCCTCGGTCGACGAGGAGCTGCGTCGCGTGGTCCCCGTCGTGCGAGCCCTGGCCGGCGAGGGCGCCGTCATCTCGATCGACACGATGCGCGCGTCCGTCGCCGCTGCCGCCGTCGAGGCCGGCGCAGAGATCATCAACGACGTGAGCGCAGGCCTCGCGGACGGTGAGATGGCAGTGCTCGCCGCGCAGGCCGGCATACCGTTCATCGCCATGCACTGGCGCGGCCACAGCACCGAGATGCAGTCGCGGGCCGTCTACGACGACGTCGTGGCCGACGTCTGCCGTGAGCTGCGGGAGCGGGTGGAGTCGTTGCAGGAGAGCGGGATCGACGCCGCCAACATCATCCTCGACCCCGGGTTCGGGTTCGCCAAGACGGCCGAGCACAACTGGGCCCTGCTGCGCAGCCTCGACGACATCGTCGCGCTCGGTCACCCCGTCCTCGTCGGCACGTCGCGCAAGACCTTCCTCGGCCGGCTCGGGCGCGCCGTGGGCGACGACCCCCGGCCACCCACGGAGCGCGACCTCTCGACGGCCGTGACGTCCTTCCATGCCGCGCGCCACGGTGCGTGGGCGGTGCGCGTGCACGACGTCGGCTCGACGATCCAGGCCCTCGACGTGGCCGACGCCCTGCGCACCCCTGACGACGAGGAGACCTCGTGAGCGACCGGATCACCCTCAAGGGCATCTCGGCCAAGGGCTACCACGGTGTCCTCGACTTCGAGAAGCACGACGGCCAGACTTTCGTCGTCGACGTCGAGATGGACGTCGACCTCAGCCAGGCCGGCACGAGCGACGAACTCGCCGACACGGTCAACTACGCCGAGGTCGCCGGAGACGTCGTCGCGCTCGTCGAGGGGGAGTCGCTCGACCTCATCGAGGCGCTCGCCGACCGCATCGCCGCCAAGGTGCTGACCCGCCCGCTCGTCGAGTCGGTCGTCGTCACCGTCCACAAGCCGCAGGCGCCGGTCGGGCACCCGTTCACCGACGTCGCCGTCACCGTCGAGCGGCTGCGCGAGACGCCCGTCGTCGTCGCCATCGGCTCCAACATGGGCGACCCGCTCGAGACCATCCAGAACGCCGTGAGCGCCCTCTGGCTCGCCCTCGACCTCAAGTCGGCTTCGCGCGTCTACGAGACGGCGCCCGTCGGTGGGCCGGCCCAGTCGGCCTACCTCAACGCGGTGGTCGTGGGGACGACGTCGCTCTCGCCGCAGCGGCTGCTGCGCACCCTCCAGGACATCGAGCTCGACCACGGTCGCGTCCGAAAGGAGCGCTGGGGCCCGCGCACGCTCGACCTCGACCTCATCCAGTACGGCGACCCCGTCTTCGACACCGACGTCCGGCTCGGGACCGACGCGTTGACGCTGCCGCACCCGCGGGCGCACGAGCGCGCATTCGTGCTCGTGCCGTGGGTCGACGCCGACGCCGAGGCCGCACTGCGGGTCGACGGCCAGGTGCGTCGCGTCGCCGAGCTCGTCTCCGAGGTGGGCAGCGCCGGCGTCTCGCTCGGCCCCGACGTCGACCTCATGGAGGACGGGTGGTGAGCAGCTCCGGCGTGCGCGCCCGCGTGGCCGTGCTCGTGACGCTCGTCGTGGGCCTCGCCTCGTGGCTGCTCTGGGAGCTCCTCACCGGCGAGGGCACGCTCGTGCCGCGCCCGTCGTGGCTCGCGGCCGTGCTGCTCGTCGGCATGGCGGCGTTCGTCGCCGGCTGGGCGTGGCCGGTCCGCTCCTACCTCACCGGCCGCTCGACCCGTCGCCTCGACCCGCTGCGTGCGGCGCGCGTCGTCGTGCTCGCCCAGGCGGCGACGCTCACCGGCGCTGCGGCCGTCGGCTGGTATGCCGGCCAGCTGGCCGTGGTCGCCGGTGACCTCTCGCTCGTGGCCAACCAGGACCGCGTGTGGCGGCTGGCGGTGCTCGTCGGCGCCGGGCTCGTGCTCGCCGCCGCCGGGCTCGTCGCCCAGTCGTGGTGCCGGGTCGACCCGCGCGACGACGACGACTGATTGCCCCAGGGGGCGGGGACCGGCCTACTTGTCGACGTCGCCGACGACGAAGAACGTCGACCCGAGGATCGCCACCATGTCGGACACGAGTGTCCCGGGGAGCAGCTCGGTGAGCACCTGCACGTTGTTGAACGACGCCGAGCGCAGCTTGAGCCGCCACGGCGTCTTGTCGCCACGTGAGACGAGGTAGTAGCCGTTGAACCCGAGCGGGTTCTCGGTCGCGACGTAGGTCTCGCCCTCGGGCACCTTGAGGACCTTGGGCAGCCGCTGGTTCACCGGGCCGGAGGCCATCGACCCGAGCACCGACAGGCAGTGCTCGACGAGGTCGAGGCTCACGTGCACCTGCTCGAGCAGCACCTCGAGGCGGGCCAGGCAGTCGCCGGCCGTGCGCGTGACGACCCGGCCCGGTCCGTCGTCACCGAACAGCTCGGCATAGGCGAGGTAGGGCGCGTCGCGTCGCAGGTCGACGTCGAGACCCGAGGCGCGCGCGATCGGGCCCGAGACCCCGTACTGCTGCACGGTGGCGACGTCGAGCACGCCGACCCCGCGGGTGCGCGCGGTGAGGATCTCGTTGCCGACGAGCATCGACTCGAGGTCGGGGAGCCGGCGGCGCACGGCCCGGACGGCGTCGTCGACCCGGCCCAGCCAGCCCGCGGGCACGTCCTCCTTGAGGCCGCCGACGCGGTTGAACATGTAGTGCATCCGCCCGCCCGAGGCCTCCTCCATGACGGCCTGCAGCTCCTCGCGCTCCCGGAACGCATAGAAGACGGGCGTGATGGCACCGAGCTCGAGCGGGTAGGACCCGAGGAACATGAGGTGCGACAGCACGCGGTTGAGCTCGGCGAGCATCGTGCGCAGCCACACCGCCCGCTCGGGCACCTCCATGCCGAGCATCTCCTCGACCGCGAGGACGACCCCGAGCTCGTTGCCGAACGCGCTGAGCCAGTCGTGACGGTTGGCGAGGACGAGGATCTGCCGGTAGTCGCGGACCTCGAACAGCTTCTCCGCGCCGCGGTGCATGTAGCCGATGATCGGCTCGGCCCGCACGATCCGCTCGCCGTCGAGGGTCAGGCGGAGCCGGAGCACGCCGTGTGTCGCCGGGTGCTGCGGGCCGATGTTGAGCACCATGTCGGCCGTCGCGAGGCCGCCGGCGCCGACGGCGACGGTGGTCGTCTGCGCTGTGGCGGGCGTCGGCTCAGGCATGGCCCCGAGTATGCCGCGTCATCGCCCAGGAGAACCCGCCGAGCCCGATCGGGTCGGTGAGCGCGGCGACCGTCGACGAGCGGCCGAGGGCCCGGACGTAGCCGAGCGGGTCGCTGCCGGCCAGCGCGTGCTCGGGGGTGGCGGCGGTGATGCCGAGCCGGTGGAGCAGCTCGCGCTGGGGCAGGACCTCGTCGGCACCGAGGGAGTCCATCGCGACGTGGGCGGTGAGGTCGCGCTGCCCGTCCGGGACCGTCTCGGTCACCTGTCCTGCGCGGTATGCCGTCAGCGTCCCGTGGCTCGGACGTCGCGTCCGCTCGTGGCCGTAGTCCACCGCGATGGTGAGCCCGGAACGGCTGCGGGACAACAGGTCTCGCCAGGCGAGGTCGCGCGCGAGACCGACCTCGACACGTTCGCCGGGCTGGGTGGTGGGCCACCACGCGTCGACCCAGGCCCGGTCGTCACCGGTGACCGCGCGCCCCAACGTCTCTGCCCCCGAGTCGTCGACGAGCACCTCGCGCAGGACGCCGTCGTCGTCGACCTCGGCCACCGTGCACGGCACGACGTCGAGCCACTCGTGCGCGAGGACGAGGGCGTCGAGGTCGCGCAGCTCGTCGGGCAGCAGCGCGCCGCCGGGGGAGCGCAGCCACTCGACGGCGCCCGGCAGGTCGCCGGGGCGCTCGACGACGTCGACCCCGACGAGCCCGAGGTCGGGCCGCTGCTCGTGGAGGTGGTGCAGCAGCTCGCCGCGCCCGCACGCGAGGTCGACCACACGGCATACGCCCGCTTCGTCTGCGAGCCGGCCGACCGCCTCGGCGAGAACGGCACCCAGCTCGCCGTGCGCGGAGGTGGTGAAGTGGCCCGCCGGTCCCTCGTCGCGGCGGTAGAACCCGTCGGGGCCGTAGAGGGAGTCCCACCACGCGTCACGCCAGGGTCGAGGGCTCACGCGCGCCAACCTACGGCAGCAAATGCGTTCGCGTCGGAGCGCCGGCGACGGCACACTCGATGCAGTGAAACCCCTCACCGAGAACGACATCCGCTCCAGCTTCGTCAACGCCTCCAAGCGCGAGGTGGCCCAGGCGAGCCTGCCCGACCTCGCGAGCCTGGACTGGGACAGCCTCGAGTACCTCGGGTGGCAGGACGCCAAGAGGCCGCTGGGCTACGCGGTCGTGGAGGTCGACGGTGAGCCGCGCGGCATCATCCTGCGCGCCGCGCCGCCACCCACGGCCCTCGGCGGTCGACGCCGCAGCGCCATCTGCGCGTGGTGCGAGGACCCGCTCGAGACCCAGGACGTGAGCCTCTACGTCGCGAAGCGCTCGGGCGCGGAGGGTCGCAAGGGCGACACCGTCGGCACGCTCATCTGCACGGAGTTCCGGTGCTGGGCCAACGTGCGCCGCAAGCCGACGTTCGCCGAGCTCGGGTCGAACGACCCGTCGGCGCGCGAGCAGTTCGTCGGGCGTCGGATCGCCGGGCTGCAGGACCGGGCGGCCAGGTTCGTCGCGCAGGTCTGAGGGTCTAGGTTGGCTGCGTGAGTTCAGGCGAGCACCCCGCGCGGTTGTCCATCGGGGTCATCGGGGCCGGCCGTGTCGGCGCCGTCCTGGGGGCCGCGCTCGCGCGTGCCGGCCACCGGATCCAGGCCGCGTATGCCGTGAGCGCCGAGAGCCGTGAGCGTGCCGCCGCGCTCCTGCCGGGTGTGCCGCTCAGGGGGATCCCCGAGGTCATCGACGGCGCCGACCTCGTGCTCCTCGCCGTCCCCGACGACGCGCTGCCCGAGCTCGTCGCCGGGCTCGCCGCCACCGACACGTGGCAGGCCGGGCAGATCGTCGTCCACACGAGCGGACGCCACGGCGCCGAGGTGCTGCGCCCCGCGATGGCGGCGCACATCCTGCCGGTGGCGATCCACCCGGCGATGACCTTCACCGGCACGGCCCTCGACCTCGGGCGGCTCGAGGAGTGCGCGTTCGGCGTCACCGGGCCCGATGCGCTGCGGCCCATGGCCGAGGCCCTCGTCGTCGAGATGGGCGGTGAGCCCGTGTGGGTCGCCGAGTCCCAGCGCGCGGCCTACCACGCAGCGCTCGCCCACGGGTCGAACCACCTCGTCACCCTCGTCGCCGAGGCGATGGAGGTGCTCGCCGCCGCCGGTGTCGAGCAGCCGCGCAGCGTGCTCGGGCCGCTCGCCAGGGCGGCGCTCGACAACGCACTGCGGCTGGGTGACGCAGCGCTCACGGGGCCGGTGGCACGCGGTGATGTGAGTACCGTGGGGTCGCACCTGCGCGAGCTGGGCCGGATCTCGCCCGAGATCAGGACGACCTACGTCGCCCTGGCCCGCGCCACCGCGGTGCGCGCGCTCGAGAGCGGGCGGCTCCAGCCGTCGGCCGCCGAGCCCTTGCTCGACACCCTCGCCGACCAGGAGCCCTCACCGTGACCGACAGCGCCACCTCCACCGCGACGCCGGGGTCCTCGACGGCTCCGGTCGTCGCGAGCACCCGCGACGAGATGCGGGCCGCCCGCGCCGCCCTCCCCGGCGCCGACGTCGCGGTCGTCATGACGATGGGCGCCCTCCACGAGGGCCACGCCGAGCTCATCCGGGAGGCTCGTCGCGCGGCCGAGCACGTCATCCTCACGATCTTCCTCAACCCGCTGCAGTTCGGGCCCAAGGAGGACCTGTCGCGCTACCCGCGCACGTTCGACGACGACATGCGGATCGCGACCGAGGCCGGTGTCGACATCGTCTTCGCCCCGACCCCGGACGTCGTCTACCCCGACGGGGACCCGGGGGTGCGCGTCTCGGCAGGGCCCCTGGGCGACGTCCTCGAGGGCAAGTCGCGACCCGGACACTTCGACGGCATGCTCACGGTCGTCGGCAAGCTGCTCCACCTCACGGGAGCCCGCCGAGCGTTCTTCGGCCAGAAGGATGCCCAGCAGCTCCTCCTCATCCGGCGGATGGTCCGGGACCTCGACTTCGCTGTCGACGTCGTGTCCGTCCCCACCGTGCGTGAGAGCGACGGCCTCGCCCTGAGCAGCCGCAACACCTACCTCACCGAGTCCGACCGTGAGGTCGCGCTGTGCCTGAGCCGCGCGCTCACCGCGGGAGCCGGCCAGGCGGCATACGGGCCGTCGGCCATCCGTCGCGCGGCCCGGGACGTCGTCGTCGAGGAGCCGTTGGCCCTCGTCGACTACCTCGTCCTCGTCCATCCGAGCACGCTCCAGGACGTGCCCGAGTGGTACCGCGGCGAGGCGCTGCTCGCGGTCGCCGCGCGGGTCGGGACGACGCGGCTCATCGACAACACCCCGATCCTCGTCGGCCCCGGCGGTGGGAGACTCGACGTCTTCTCGCAGCCCGACTCCGGCAGCATCCCCGCCCGCCCGGCCGCCGGCTGACCGGCATCTCGACCAGGAGCCCTCGACCCATGTACCGCTACATGCTGCACAGCAAGATCCACCGCGCCACCGTCACGCAGGCCGACCTGCACTACGTCGGCTCGCTGACCATCGACATGGACCTCATGGAGGCCGCCGACCTCCTGCCCGGACAGCAGGTCGACGTCGTCGACGTGGACAACGGCAACCGCCTCACCACCTACGCGATCGAGGGCGAGCGAGGCTCCGGCATCCTCTGCATCAACGGTGCGGCGGCCCGGCTCATCAGCCCCGGCGACACCGTGATCATCATCGCCTACGCGTCGATGTCCGACGAGGACGCGCGCGCCCACGACCCGCACGTCGTCTTCGTCGACAGGGACAACAAGATCGTCGAGGTCGGTGACGACGGTGGCGACGTGCCCGAGGGCTTCGGGCTGAAGACCTCCGCGGTCACGAAGCGCTCGCACGAGTGACCACCATCCCGCGGGCGCTCGCCGCGCCCGCGCCGGGCTGGACCACGTCGGCCGACGTCATCGTCGTCGGCTCGGGCATCGCCGGGCTGACCTGTGCCCTGCGGCTGCGCGAGCAGGTCGACCGCGTCCTGCTCGTCACCAAGACCGTGCTCGACGAGGGCTCCACGGCGTGGGCGCAGGGTGGGATCGCCGCAGCGCTCCACCCCGAGGACTCACCCGAGGAGCACCTCGAGGACACCCTCGTCGCCGGTGTCGGGCTCTGTGACCGCGACGCCGTGGAGACGCTCGTCACCGAGGGACCGAAGCGGGTGCGCGAGCTCGTCGCCCTGGGCGCGGAGTTCGACCGCGACGCCGAGGGCGAGATCAAGCTGACCCGCGAGGGTGGCCACCACCGCGACCGCATCGCCCACGCCGGTGGCGACGCCACGGGACGCGAGATCTCGCGAGCTCTCATCGCCGCCCTCCACCGCGTCATCGACGACCCGGGCATCGAGGTCGTCGAGCACGCCCTCGTCGTCGACCTGCTCCAGTCGGGTGCCGCCGACGGGGACGTCGTCGGGGTGACCCTGCACGTCATCGGCGAGGGCCAGCTCGACGGGGTGGGCGCGGCCTACGCGCGGGCGGTCGTGCTCGCGACGGGTGGCCTCGGCCAGATCTACACGTCGACGACGAACCCGCCCGTGGCGACCGGCGACGGGATGGCGGCGGCGCTGCGTGCCGGTGCGCGGATCACCGACCTCGAGTTCATCCAGTTCCACCCGACCGTGCTCTTCCTCGGCGAGGGCTCGACGGGGCAGCAGCCGCTCATCTCGGAGGCCGTGCGCGGCGAGGGAGCCTTCCTCGTCGATGCCGCCGGCCACCGGATCATGGAGGGCCGGCACGAGCTCGCCGACCTCGCGCCGCGTGACGTCGTGGCCCGCGCCATCCTCGAGACGATGCGCGAGCAGGGAACCGACCACGTCTTCCTCGACGCCCGCCACCTCGGCGGCGCGTTCCTCGAGGAGCGCTTCCCGTCGATCGTCGCGTCGTGCCGCTCGCTGGGCTTCGACCCGGCGACCGACCTCCTGCCCGTGGCGCCGGCCCAGCACTACGCCTCGGGCGGCATCGAGACCGACCTGCGCGGTCGGACGTCCCTCCCCGGCCTCTATGCCTGCGGCGAGTGCTCGTGCACCGGTGTCCACGGCGCCAACCGCCTCGCCTCCAACAGCCTGCTGGAGGGTCTCGTCTTCGCCAGCCGGATCGCGGCTGACATCCCGGAGCGGATCGCGGCGGGCGAGCTGCCCGACGTGGGCGTGCCGTCCACCCCGGCGCATGCCGGCGGTGAGGGGTCGGGGCCCGGCGCGCTGCTCGACAGCACGCAGCGGCTCACGGTGCAGCGGGCGATGACCTCGGGGTCGGGCCCGGTCCGCTCGGCCGAGTCCACCGCCGCGACCGCCGAGACGCTCACGGACCTCGCCGCGCTCCCGCCGTCGACCGCCGCCCCCGGGCCGCGCACCTGGGAGACGACCAACCTCCTGCACCTCGGGCAGGTGCTCACCGAGCTCGCCCACCGGCGCGACGAGACTCGTGGTGGGCACGTGCGCAGCGACTTCCCCGAGCGTGACGACGCCCGCTGGCTGGTGCGCCAGAGCGTCGTCGTCGCACCCGACCGCACCCTCACCGTGACCGAACGGAGTATGCCGTGACCCCAGCCTCGCGACCCGACCTCGCCTTCCCGGAGGCGGAGGCCCGACGCGTCGTCGCCGTGGCGCTCGACGAGGACCTCGGTGGACCCGACGGTGTCGACGTCACGACGACTGCGACGATCCCGGCCGCCCAGCAGACGCGGGCCGCGGTGGTCGCGCGCGAGGCGGGCGCCGTCGCGGGTGTCGACGTCATCGCCCTCACCCTCGACGAGGTCGCCCGTCGGCTCGGCGCCGAGCCGGTGTCGGTCTCCCTCGTGGCGGCCGACGGCGACCGCGTCGAGCGCGGTGACGTCGTGGCCGAGCTCAGCGGGTCGACCCGGGTGACGCTCGTCGCCGAGCGGACCCTGCTCAACGTCATCAGCCGGCTCTCCGGGATCGCCACCCACACCCGTCGCTGGGCCGACGAGCTCGAGGGGTCCGGCGCCACCGTCCTCGACACCCGCAAGACGACGCCGGGGCTGCGCGCGCTCGAGAAGTTCGCGGTGCGCGCGGGCGGCGGCACCAACAAGCGCATGGGCCTGCACGACGTCGCGATGATCAAGGACAACCACAAGCTGGCCGCGGGAAGCCTCGCCGCGGCATACGCCGCCGTGCGCGAGCAGTTCCCGGAGGTGCCGGTCCAGGTCGAGGTGACCACGACGGAGGAGGCGCTCGAGTCGGTTGCGGCCGGTGCGCGGTTCCTGCTGTGCGACAACATGTCCACGGACCTGCTCCGCACCACGGTCGAGGCCGTGCGCGGCACCGGCGAGGACGTCGAGATCGAAGCCACGGGCGGTCTGACGCTCGAGGTGGCCGCGGACTACGCCGCGACGGGTGTCGACTACCTCAGCGTCGGTGGGCTGACCCACTCCTCGCCGATCCTCGACCTCGCCCTCGACCTGCGTGCCTAACTCGCCAATTCCTCCCGTTCGGTACATGGCGCGTCGAGCCTTCCGCGTGCCGAACCCGAGGAATTGGTGAGTTGTGCACCCGGGTGGGGGTGTCAGTGGCCCTTGCGGAGGGTCGGGTGGTCTGCCTCGACCGTCGCCGGGTGGACGAAGAGCGGCAGCAGCCGTCGGGACGCCGGGGTGCGCAGCGCCTTGACGGCCGCGAGGTGGGCCTCGCAGCGCAGCACGAGCTCGTCGTAGGCCTCCTGGCCCATGAGCTCGACCAGTTCGGCGCGGTTGCTCCGATAGACGGGCTCGGCGCCGACGTGCGCGTCGGGGTTGCCGGAGCAGTACCAGTCGAGGTCGTGCCCGCCCGGACCCCAGCCTCGGCGGTCGTACTCGCCGATCGACACCTCGAGGTAGCTCGTGTCGTCGGGGTGCTCGACGGTGCGGAACGTGCGGCGGATCGGCAGCTGCCAGCAGACGTCCGGCTTCTGCGTGTGCGGCGGCTGGCCGGTGAGCACCGCGTGCTGGTGCAGCGCGCACCCGGCGCCGGCGGGGAAGCCGGGCCGGTTGAGGAAGATGCAGGCGCCGTCGACGACCTTGGTCTTGCGGGCGTCGTCCTCGAGCTCGGTCCAGTGCGACACCTTGGCCGGGTTCTTCTTGTCCGGGCGCAGCTGCCACTCGTCCTCACCGAGCTGCTCGACGACGGCGGCCACCCGGGCCAGGTCGTCGTCGTCGGAGAAGTGAGCGCCGAGGGTGCAGCACCCGTCGTCTGGGCGCCCGGCATAGATGCCCTCGCAGCCGGACCCGAAGATGCAGGTCCACCGCGACGTCAGCCAGGTGAGGTCGCACCGGAAGCGCTGCCCGGCGTCGGCGGGGTCGGGGAACTCGACCCACGTGCGGGGGATGTCCAACGGGGTCTCGGCCACCGGTTCACCCTATGTCGCCACCCGCCGACTACCGTGGACCCATGCGGCTCGGGGTCATCGACGTGGGATCCAACACCGTGCACCTCCTCGTCGTCGACGCCCACGTCGGCGCCCAGCCGATCCCGGCCAGCTCCCACAAGCGCGAGCTCCGGCTCTCCGAGCACGTCACGGACGACGGCGCGATCGACGACGCCGGCTGCGAGCAGCTCGCCGAGTTCGTGGCCGAGTGCCTCACCGTCGCCGAGGACCAAGGCGTCGAGGACCTCATGGGCTTCGTCACGAGCGCGATCCGCGAGGCCCCCAACGGCGACGACGTCCTCGCGGCCGTCAAGGAGCGCACCGGTGTCGTCCTCGAGGTGCTCTCGGGTGAGGACGAGGCCCGGCTGACCTTCCTCGCCGCCCGGCGCTGGTTCGGCTGGTCGGCCGGCACCCTCCTCGTCGCGGACATCGGCGGCGGCTCGCTCGAGATCGCGCAGGGCATGGACGAGGACCCCGACATCTCGATCTCGCTGCCCCTCGGCGCCGGCCGGGTCACGCGCGACCACCTCGCCGGCGACCCGCCCGGCGAGGCAGCGGTCCGCGCCGCCCGCAAGCACGTGCGCGCGACGATCGCGCGAGAGCTCCGCCCCCTCGCCAAGGCCGGCGCACCGGACCGGGTCGTCGGCACCTCCAAGACGATGCGCTCCCTCGCCCGGATCACGGGGGCCGCCCCGAGCAGCGAAGGCATGTATGCCGTCCGCCACCTCGATCGCGCCGCTCTCGACGCGATCCTGCCCAGGATCGCGAGCATGACCGCGGCGCAGCGCAGCTCGCTGCCCGGTGTCTCCTCGTCACGCGCCCAGCAGCTGCTCGCCGGCGGCCTCGTCGCCTCCGCCACGATGGACCTGCTCGGTGTCGACCGGCTCGAGCTGTGCCCGTGGGCCCTGCGCGAGGGCATCATCCTGCGCAGGCTCGACGGAATGCACTGATGGCCGCCGGTGACGCCGTCCTGATCCCGGACATCCCCGTCGCGCTCTCGACGGCGTCGGTCTACCCGGAGAACTGCGCCGCGGCCTTCCAGTACGCCGCGCGCCTCGGCTACGACGCCGTCGAGGTCATGGTGTGGACCGACCCGGTGACCCAGGAGGCCGGCGCGCTGAGAGCGCTGGCCGAGTTGCACGGCATACGGATCGTCTCCGTCCACGCCCCGACGCTGCTCATCAGCCAGCGGATCTACGGCGTCGAGCCCTGGGGCAAGATCGACCGCTCGCTCGAGCTCGCGCACGACCTGGGCGCCGACACCGTGGTGCTGCACCCGCCGTTCCGCTGGCAGAAGGACTACGCCCGCGACTTCGCCGACGGCATCGCCACCCGCGAGCACGAGTCGGGCATCACCCTGGCGGTCGAGAACATGTACCCGTGGCGGGTGCGCGGCCGCGAGATCGAGGCCTACCTGCCGCACTGGGACCCGGTGCCGCAGCCCTACGACCACGTGACGCTCGACCTGTCACACACGGCGACGGCGGGATCGGACGCGATGGCGATGGTCAGGGCGCTCGGGCCTCGCCTCAGGCACCTCCACCTCGCGGACGGCCTCGGGTCGATGCGCGACGAGCACCTCGTCCCCGGTCACGGGTCCCAGCCGTGCGCCGAGGTGCTGGACACGTTGGTGCACAACGGTTATGCCGGATCGGTCGTCGTCGAGATCTCCACGCGGCGGCTCACCGCCGAGCAGCGCGAGATGGCGCTCACCGAGTCGCTCGCCTTCTGCCGGTTGCACCTGGCTGGTGCGCTCGAGGCGGGGGAGGACGCGTGAGCCCGCGGGGGCGCAGGCCCGGCGGCGAGGACACCCGGGCCGCGATCATCGCCGCCGCCCGCGCCGAGTTCGCGCAGCGCGGCTACGACGGGACCTCGCTGCGCGGCGTCGCCCGCGAGGCCGGTGTCGACCCCAAGCTCGTGCACCACTACTTCGACGGCAAGACCGAGCTGTTCGCCGAGGTGCTCGCCTTCCCCGCGGACCCGTCCGAGATCATCGAGCGCGTCGTCTCCGTGCCCCGCGAGGAGCTGGGCGAGACCCTCGTGCGCGTCTTCCTCTCGGTGTGGGACACCCCGGTCGGGCGCCAGCGGTTCGCCGCGATGTTCGCCGCGGCAGCCGCCAACGAGGAGCACGCGCGGATGGTGCGCGAGTTCGTCGGGCGCGAGATCTTCGTCCGCCTCATCGAGCGGCTCGACGAGCCCGGCACGAGTGCGGGCCAGCCCGGCACGGTCGAGCTGCGCGCAGCACTCGGCGCCGCCCAGCTCATCGGCATGGGCGTGCTCCGCTACGTCGTCCGGCTCCCCGCCCTGGCCGACGCCTCCGTCGAGGACCTCGTCTCCGCTCTCGCCCCGTCGCTCCAGACCCACCTCGCCCCGCCACCTCCCGACTGATCGCCCCACGCCGCGCGCGGTGGGGCAACCAGTGGGGGTCTTGCGGAGACGGGCTGCTCGGGTCTAAATTCATCACATGATGAAAAGCCGGCAGGAGAGGGCAGCGGCGGACGCGATCGTCGTCGAGCACCTCGTCGTGCGCCGTGGGGGCCGGGACGTCCTGCCCGACCTCAGCGTCACCGTCCCCACAGGACAGGTCGTCGGCCTGCTCGGTCCGAGCGGCGGCGGCAAGTCCACGCTGATGCGCGCCATCGTCGGCGTCCAGCAGGTCGAGAGCGGCACGGTGACGGTGCTCGGCCAGCCTGCGGGGCACCCCGACCTGCGCCACCGCGTCGGCTACGTCACCCAGTCGCCGAGCATCTATGCCGACCTGTCGGTGCGCCACAACCTCACCTACTTCGCCCAGGTCCTCGGTGCGCCCCGGGACGCGGTCGACCGGGCCATCGACGCCGTCGACCTCGCCAGCCACGCCGATGCCACCGTCGCGACCCTCTCCGGCGGCCAGCGTTCGCGCGCCTCGCTCGCGGCAGCTCTCGTCGGCGACCCCGAGGTCCTCGTGCTCGACGAGCCCACCGTCGGTCTCGACCCCGTGCTGCGCCGAGACCTGTGGAGCCTCTTCCGCCGGCTCGCGCACGACGAGGGCCGCACGCTCCTCGTCTCGAGCCACGTCATGGACGAGGCCACCCGTTGCGACCGCCTCCTCCTGCTCCGCGAGGGCGAGATCCTCAGCGACTCCACGCTGCCCGAGCTGCTCGCCGCCACCGGCGCCCCGGACGCAGAGCAGGCCTTCCTGCAGCTCGTCGACCGTGCCGCGGCCGGCGCGCCGACGACGAGCGCACCGACGACGAGCGCACCGACGACGAGCGCACCGACGACGAGCGCACCGACGACGAGCACACCCACGACGGGGGAGCGGTCATGAACCCGCGCATCACCCTGGCCACCGCGGCCCGCATCCTGCGCCAGCTGCGAGCCGACCACCGGACCATCGCGATGATGCTCGTCGTGCCGTGCGTCCTGCTCGGGCTGCTCGCGTGGATCTTCGACGGCACACCGGTCTTCGACCGCATCGGCGCCGCGCTGCTCGGCGTCTTCCCGTTCGTCGTGATGTTCATCGTCACGAGCGTGGCGACCCTGCGCGAGCGCACCTCGGGCACGCTCGAACGCCTCCTCACCACCCCGCTCGGCAAGGGCGACTTCATGCTCGGCTACGCCCTGGCCTTCGGGCTCATGGCGGTCGTCCAGGCGCTCGTGGCCACGGGTTTCGCCGTGTGGGTCTGCGACCTCGACGTCGCCGGGCCGACCTGGCTGCTCGTCGTCGTCGCCGTCTGCGACGCCCTCCTCGGCACCGCCCTCGGGCTGCTCGTGAGCGGCTTCGCGTCGACGGAGTTCCAGGCGGTCCAGTTCATGCCGGCGCTCGTCCTCCCGCAGTTCCTCCTCTGCGGCCTCCTCGTGCCCCGCGACGCGCTGCCGTCGATCCTCTCGACGGTCTCGGACTACCTCCCCCTGTCGTATGCCGTGGACGCGATGCGCACCATCGCCTCGGTCCCGGAACCCTTGGGTGACGTCACCTCGGACATCGGCATCATCGTCGGGGCCATCGCCCTCGCCCTGGCCCTCGGCAGTCTCACCCTGCGCCGTCGCACGCCCTGAGCGGGAGGTGGGCGCGGGTCCCACGCTCCACGCGGGCGGCACACCGGCCCGGTTCCGGGCACGGCTCGGGAGCGGTTAGCCTGACGACCGTGGATGCCTCCGACCTGCTCCGCAGCAGCCTGCTGCACCTGTCCGACTCCTCGCTCGTGCGCACCACGATCGAGAAGGCCCCCGTGAGCCGGGCGGTCGTCCAGCGCTACGTGCCGGGCACCGACCTGGCCCACGCCGTGTCGGCCGCCGCCGAGCTGCGCGCGACGAACCGGCAGGTCACCATCGACTACCTCGGCGAGGACACCCTCGACGCCGGGCAGGCCGCGCACACCGTCGACACCTACGTCGGGCTCCTCCGGGCGCTCAGGGCCAAGGACCTGTCGCAGTTCGGCGCGGCCGAGGTCAGCGTCAAGCTCAGCGCGGTCGGCCAGGCGCTGCCGCAGGACGGCGAGAAGATCGCCCTCGACAACGCCCGCATCATCTGCGAGGCCGCCAAGGACGCCGACACGACGGTCACGCTCGACATGGAGGACCACACGACGACGGACTCGACGCTGTCGATCCTCGCCGAGCTGCGCAAGGACTTCCCCGAGACGGGGGCCGTGCTCCAGTCCTACCTGCACCGCACCGAGGCCGACTGCCGCGACCTCGCGACCGCGGGCAGTCGGGTGCGGCTGTGCAAGGGCGCCTACAAGGAGCCCCCGTCGGTCGCCTACCAGGACGCGTCCGACGTCGACCTGTCCTACGTCCGCTGCCTCAAGGTGCTCATGGCCGGCGAGGGCTACCCGATGGTCGCCAGCCACGACCCGCGCCTCATCGACATCGCCCGGGCGCTCGCGAGCCGCCACGGACGCGAGCCCGACTCCTACGAGTTCCAGATGCTCTACGGCATCCGCCCCGACGAGCAGACCCGGATCGCCGACCGCGGCCACCAGATGCGCGTCTACGTGCCGTTCGGCGAGGAGTGGTACGGCTACCTCATGCGCCGCATGGCCGAGCGCCCGGCCAACCTGCAGTTCTTCCTGCGCAGTCTCGTCACCAAGGGCTGACGCAGCGCGGGGGTCCCCTTCGCACGACTTCTTCCTGCGCAGTCTCGCCACCAAGGGCTGACGCAGCGCGGGGGGTCCGCTTCGCACGACTTCTTCCTGCGCAGTCTCGTCACCAAGGGCTGAAACCCGCTGGTCGCCGCCGTGCCCGACGCGGCATAGTCTCGCGCCATGGGAACGGTTGCGATCTTCGGCGCGGGTGTCATGGGCGAGACGTTGCTCTCGGGGCTGCTGCGAGCGGGCCGACCGGCCGACGAGCTGCTCATCACCGAGCGCCGGCCCGAGCGTGCCGCCGAGCTGACCGAGAAGTACGGCGTGCGCGCCGTGAGCAACGTCGAGGCCGCCACCGAGGCCGACACCCTCGTGCTCGTCGTCAAGCCGCAGGACATGGCCGCCCTCCTCGACGAGATCAGCCCCCACGTCGCCGACGGCAACCTCGTCGTCAGCCTCGCGGCCGGCATCACGACCGAGTTCCTCGAGAGCCGCCTCGCCGAGGGCCGCTCGGTCGTCCGCGTCATGCCCAACACCCCGGCGCTGGTCGACGAGGGCATGGCGGCCGTGAGCGCCGGCCGCCATTGCCTGCCCGAGCAGCTGCAGCACGCCGTCGAGCTCCTCGCCGCGACCGGCAAGGTCACCGAGGTCCCCGAGAAGCAGCTCGACGCGGTCACCGCGATCTCCGGCAGCGGGCCGGCATACATCTTCTACGTCGTCGAGGCGATGATCGAGGCCGGCGTCGTCCTCGGCATGCCCCGCGCGACCGCGACCGAGCTCGTCACGCAGACCCTCTACGGCGCGGCGACCATGCTGCGCGACACCGGCCAGCACCCGACCGTCCTGCGCGAGCAGGTCACCTCGCCGGGCGGCACGACCGCGGCCGCCCTGCGCGAGCTCGACGACCACAAGGTCCGCGCCGCCTTCATCAGCGCGATGGAGGCCGCGGCGGTCCGCTCCAAGGAGCTCTCGGGTGGCTGAGGTCGCCTCGACCACCCTCCACGTCGCTCCCGTCACCGAGGACAGCTGGCGCATCTATCGCGACGTGCGGCTCGCCGCGCTCCTCGACACCCCTCGTGCCTTCGCGAGCACGTATGCCGGTGCCGCGGCTCGTGACGAGAGTGCCTGGCTCGCTCTGCTCGCCTCCATGCGCGTCTGGCTCGCCTTCGAGGGTGACCGGCCCGTCGGGGTCGTCGCCCTCTCGCGTGATGACGAGCTGCCCGAGGACGAGGCCTACCTCATCCAGATGTGGGTGTCGTCGTCCGCGCGAGGACACGGCGTCGGCGACCTGCTCGTCTCCACCGTGCTCGACGCCGCAGGTGACGACGGGTACGCCCGCGTCCTGCTCGACGTCGGCGAGGAGAACCTGCCTGCCCAGCGCCTCTACGAGCGCCACGGGTTCACCCGCACCGGCACCACGTGGGACAACCCGCTCTACGGCGGGATCCGCGAGATCGGGTACGCGGTCAGGGTGGACCCGGGTTGCCGCTCGTCCGTGGCGTCGGGGACAGTGGAGGCATGAGCGAGATCAGCGTGCGCCCGCTGGGCGAAGAGGACTGGCAGCAGTACCGCGACACCCGGCTGACCGCGCTCCGCGAGTCGCCGGAGGCCTTCGCGGCCACGGTCGACGAGGAGGAGGCCTTCGACGAGGACTTCTGGCGACTGCGCATGACGCGGTCCGCCCGGCTCCTGGCCGAGCGTGACGGCAGCCCGCTCGGCATCGTCAGCCTCGCCCGCTCCGACGAGCGACCGAAGACCTCCGAGCTGTTCGGGCTGTGGGTCTCGCCCGAGGCACGCGGCAGCGGCGTCGCCACCGAGCTGGTCCGGGCCGGCGCCAACATGGCCCGCCAGCAGGGCCAGACGCAGCTCACCTACTGGGTCGGCAGCGACAACGGCCGCGCCGTCGCGTTCGCCAGCGGCTTCGGGTTCCGACCCACCGCCGACCGCCGCCCGATGCGTGTCAAGGGTGATGGCGACGAGGACGAGGTCGCCATGGTTCTGGCGTTGGGTGGCGACCGCGGATCGGCTCCCGTCGAGTTCTGAGGGTCACTCAGGGGCGGGAGCTGAGGCGCTCCAGGAGCTCGGTGGGGCCGCTGACGATGATCGTGTCGTGGGCGGAGACCTTGGTGGAGGGCACGGCATAGGTGAAGTCGGCGCCGGGTGACTTCACGCCGACGACGGTCACGCCGTACTTGCTGCGGATGGCGCTCTGCTCGAGGGTGAAGCCGATGGCCTCGGTCGGCGGGCGCATCTTGACGATCGCGAAGCCGTCGTCGAACTCGATGTAGTCCTGGAGCTTGCCGCCGACGAGGTGCGCGACGCGGCGTCCCGTGTCGGCCTCGGGCCGGACGATGTGCTGGACCCCGATCCGGTCGAGGATGCGCGCGTGCTCGGGCGACATCGCCTTGGCCCAGATGTCCGGGATGCCGGCGTCGACGAGGTTGGCCGACGAGAGGACGGAGGCCTCGATCGAGGAGCCGACGCCCACGACGGCGATCTGGTAGCGCGAAGCCTTCGCGTCACGGACGACCTCGGCGTCGCTGGCGTCGCCGTGGATCACCGAGCTGAGCCGTCCGAGGAACTTCTCCGCGAGGAAGCCGTCCTTCTCGATGGCGACCACGCGGTGGCCGAGCCGGCGCAGCTCGAGAGCGGCCGCCCCACCGAAGCGACCGAGCCCGACGACGAGGACGTCGAGATCGCTGTTCTTGCCTCCCACGGCTTCCTCCTGGTGACGGGGCCGGCCGTGACGGCAGGTCCACGATGACGGGCGCAACGGGACGAGGCTAACGCCAGCAGGGCCCCCTGCGGGTAGCGTGCCCGGCATGGCTCACCGCACGCGCCTGGTCTGGGACGACGGCTTCACGGCATACAACTTCGGTCCGAGCCACCCGATGGCTCCCGTGCGCCTCGACCTCACGACGCGCCTCGCGCGCTCGCTGGGAGTCCTCGACAAGGTCGAGGTCGTCTGTCCGGGCGTCGCGAGCGACGAGCTGCTGTCCTCGGTCCACGACCCCGGCTACGTCGCCGCGGTCCGGGCCGCCTCGGCCGACCCGGCCGCGGCCGAGCCCCGGCGTGGCCTCGGCACCGAGGACGACCCGGCGTTCCTCGGGATGCACGAGGCGAGCGCCCGCATCGTCCAGGGCACGGTCGACCTGTGCGACGCCGTGTGGCGCGGCGAGATCGACCACGGCGTCAACTACTGCGGCGGGCTGCACCACGCCATGGCCACCCATGCCGCCGGCTTCTGCATCTACAACGACGCCGCCGTCGGCATCCAGCACCTGCTCGACAGCGGTGCCGAGCGCGTCGCCTACGTCGACATCGACGTGCACCACGGCGACGGCGTCGAGCGCATCTTCTGGAACGACCCCCGCGTTCTCACGGTCTCGGTGCACGAGTCGGGCCGGGCCCTCTTCCCCGGCACCGGCTACCCGGGCGACATCGGCGGCCCGGACGCCCGGGGGAGTGCGGCCAACGTCGCGCTGCCGCCCGGCACGGGCGACTCCGAGTGGCTGCGGGCGATCGAGTCGGTCGTGCCCCACCTCGTCGAGGCCTTCGACCCGGACGTCCTCGTCACCCAGCACGGCTGCGACACCCACAGCCAGGACCCGCTCGCGCACCTCACCGTGTCGGTGGACGCTCAGCGCCGCGCCCACGAGTGCCTGCACCGGCTGGCGCATGACGTCGCCGACGGGCGGTGGGTGGCCCTCGGTGGCGGTGGCTACGAGCTGGTCGACGTCGTGCCGCGCTCGTGGACCCACCTCGCCGCGATCGCCGCCCATGCACCCATCCCGGCCGAGACCGAGGTCCCGCAGGACTGGCGCGACCACGTCCTCGAGATCAGTGGCCGTGAGGGCCCGGCGACGATGGGCGATCTCAGGCCCGAGGACCTCCCCATCTGGGTCCGGTCGTGGGGGATGGGACACAACCCCGACCGCCCCGTCGACGCCGCGATCCTCGCCACGCGTCAAGCGGTCTACCCGCTCCACGGGCTCGACCCGTGGTTCGACTAGTGGAGGAAATCTCCCCACTGCGCCGCGTGTCGGCTGGACTTGTCAAAGATTCCGCTCCAACCGCTTCCCCAAGGGTCACATCAGCCCCTATGGTTGCTTCTTGCACGCCCGTAGATGACCGCCGGTGGGGAAGCCGGCGATGCGGGTGTGCAGAAGTTGAGGTGGCCATGTCCCAGGAACGTCTCGCCGAGGTGCGGTTTCTCACCGTCGCCGAGGTCGCCTCGATCATGCGTGTGTCGAAGATGACCGTCTACCGCATGGTCCACGGAGGTGAGCTCCCCGCCGTTCGCGTCGGTCGGTCCTTCAGGGTTCCCGAGGACGAGGTGCAGAAGTACCTCCGGGAGTCCTACATGGGCACCGCCTGAACGACTCGAGCTCCACGCTGAAGGCCGGACCGAGATGGTCCGGCCTTCGGCGTTCCCGCCCCCGTTTGGGCGCTCGGCCTGCCGCCGGTAGGGTTGCCCCCTGACACACGCGCGCCGGTCGGCCGCGCAGGCCGACCAGCAGCTGCTGGTCCACCGTCGTTCGAATTCCTCAAAAGCAAGGACTGCTCATGGGTTCAGTGATCAAGAAGCGTCGCAAGCGCATGGCGAAGAAGAAGCACCGCAAGCTGCTTCGCAAGACTCGTCACCAGCGTCGCAACAAGAAGTGACGCGTCCCTGACGCGACGGACGACCCCCGCCCCTTCGGCGGGGGTCGTCCTGCGTTCCGGGCAGGTATGCCGGCCCAGGCGGAGCGTGGGACCCGCGCCCTCGACCCGCGGTCGTCGCCCGTTCGCGGGTGACCGGACTCTCGCGAGCAACACTGCCGCCGCGCGGGGGCGACGAAGTAGGGTCGGGACCGACGATGTCGGCACGAGGAGAGGCGGGACCGTGGGCCAGGTTGTACTCGTGACGGGGGTGTCCCGCTACATCGGCGGCGTCCTCGCCCGACGGCTGGCAGCGGACCCCTCCGTCGACAAGGTCATCGGCGTCGACGTCATCCCGCCGCCGCGTGACCTGGGCGCCGCGGAGTTCGTCCGCGCCGACATCCGCAACCCGATGATCGGCAAGGTCATCGCCCAGGGCGACGTCGACACCGTCGTCCACGCCAACGTCATCGCGACGCCGACCTTCGCCGGGGGACGGACCCCGCAGAAGGAGATCAACGTCATCGGCACCATGCAGCTGCTCGCTGCGTGCCAGAAGGCGTCCACGGTCAAGCGGCTCGTCGTGAAGTCCACCGCCGCGGTCTACGGCTCGACGCCGCGCGACCCCGCGATGTTCACCGAGGAGATGACGGCCAAGCGGCTGCCGTCCTCGGGCTTCGGCAAGGACTCGATCGAGGTCGAGGGCTACGTGCGCGGCTTCGCCCGCCGTCGCCCCGACGCCGAGATCCTCACCCTGCGCTTCGCCAACATCATCGGACCGCGCATCCGCACCTCGATCACCGACTACTTCAACCTGCCGGTCATCCCCATCCCGTTCGGCTACGACGCGCGCCTCCAGTTCTTCCACGAGGACGACGCCATCGCCGCGCTCGCCCGTGGCGTGACCGGCACGAGCACCGGCGTGGTCAACCTCGCCGGTGACGGCGTGCTCACCGTGATGCAGGCCGCGGCGATCGCCCGCCGTCCGTTCGTCGTCGTCCCGATGGCGGCCGCCGGTCCGCTCGGCAGCCTCGGCAAGCGCTTCGGCCTCGTCGACTTCAGCCCCGACCAGATGTCCTTCCTCGCCTACGGCCGGGGGATGGACACGACGGTGATGCGCGAACGCTTCGGCTTCAACCCGTCGTTCTCGACCCGGGCGGCGTTCGAGGACTTCGCCCGCACGCTCTCCCCGATCGTCCCGTCGTTCGACGCGATGAGCGGCGCCGTCGGCGGCGTGGCCGGCGTCGCCCAGCAGGTACTCGGACGCGCGACCGGAGGGCGGCTCTGATGGCGACCACGAAGAAGGCCGCGACGAAGAAGACCGCGGCCAGGAAGACCGCGACGAAGCCGGCTGCGGCACCGACGAAGGCTGCTGCCAGGACGTCGGCGACGAAGAAGGCCGCGACCACGAAGGCCGCGACCGCGAAGAAGTCGACGACGAAGAAGCCCTCGGCTCCGAAGAAGGACGCCGCCCGCCGTTCACCGTCCGTCGCAGCCGGCGCCGCTCGCGCCTCCGGCGAACGTGCCCGTCGTCGCTCCACACCCCTCCTGTCGGCCTCGGCGACCGAGGGCGAGCAGGCGCTGGCCGAGCAGACAGCGGTGGAGCAGGCGGCGTCCACCCCCGCGCCTGAGACACCGGCACCCGCCTCGCCGCGCACGGCCCACCGCCCCCAGCCGACCGTCCGCACGAAGCCGTCGGCCAAGGCGACGCGACAGGCCGGCATACGACCTCAGAGTCCTCGCGCCAAGCGCGCGGCGGACGAGGCGGCGCGACGGCACCTGCGCGTGGCCACGGTCGCGGAGCCGCCGCCCAGGCCGAAGCCGACCCGTCCCGCGTCGCCGGACCCGACGGCGACCCAGACCGACATGTCGCTGCCCGTGCCCGGCATCGAGGAGCTGCTCAGCGCCTCGATCGCCGCGATGCGGATGGCCGCGCAGGGTGCCGGGATCTCGCCCGAGGACATCGAGCGCCGGATCGCCGCGACCCTGGCGTTCGTGCGCCGTCGCCTCGAGGGTGACTACTCGGTCGACGAGTTCGGCTACGACGAGCACTTCGCCGAGCACGTGATCTTCCCGATGCTCCGCCCGATCTACCGCAACTGGTTCCGGGTCGAGGTGCGCGGCCTCGAGAACATCCCCGACGAGGGTGGCGCGCTCATCGTGAGCAACCACTCGGGCACGATCGCCATCGACTCGCTCATGGTCGCCCAGGCCATCCACGACGAGCACCCGAAGCACCGCGTCATGCGCGCCCTCGGCGCAGACCTCGTCTTCCAGACCCCCGTGCTCGGGTCCTTCGCCCGTCGCGGCGGCTCGACCCTCGCGACCGGCGACGACGTCGACCGCCTCTTCGCCAAGGGTGAGCTCGTCGGTGTCTTCCCCGAGGGCTTCAAGGGTGTCGGCAAGCCGTTCAAGGAGCGCTACAAGCTGCAGCGGTTCGGTCGCGGCGGGTTCGTGTCGGCGGCGCTCAAGGCCGGTGCGCCGATCATCCCGACGTCGGTTGTCGGCGCCGAGGAGATCGCGCCGATCCTGGGCAACATGAAGACGGTGGCCCGCCTGCTGGGGGTGCCCTACGCCCCGATCACCCCGACGTTCCCGCTGCTCGGCCCGCTCGGGCTCATCCCGCTGCCGAGCAAGTGGATCATCGAGTTCGGTGCGCCGATCGAGACCGCGAGCCACGGCGCCGCGGCCGCCGACGACCCGATGCTCGTCTTCGACCTCACCGACCAGGTGCGCGAGACGATCCAGCAGACCCTCTACTCGCTGCTCATGCAGCGCCGCTCCGTCTTCTTCTGAGCAAGGACCCTCGTATGCCGTCCGCTCCCGACCCGGACCGCGCGCCCGACGCGCGGGTCACCCTCATCGGCAAGCCCGGCTGCCACCTGTGCGACGACGCGCGTGCGGTCATCACGGCGGTGACGGCCGAGCTGGGGGAGACGTTCGTTGAGCGATCGGTGCTCGACGAGCCCGATCTCATGGCGCGCTACGCCGAGGAGATCCCGGTGACGCTCGTGGACGGACGCCAGCACGACTTCTGGCGGGTGGACGCCGGCCGGCTCCGCGCCGCGCTCGGCCGCCCCCGGACCTGAGCCGGGTCCGGTGCCTGCGGGCCCGAGTTGCGGGCCGGAACGACGTGCAAGCGGTTACGCAGCCCGCTTGTACCAGAGGGTCGCGAGCACTCCGTCTCGGGGTCCGCTCGTGACTTTGTGCATCCCTTCACAAATGCGTACCCTGACAGGGCATCACCACCTTGAAGAACAGGAGTCGAAGGCCTCGTGTCCGCCGACGTCGCAGCCCGCCGGGGAATCCCCGATGCATCCGTGGCGCGACTCCCGGGATACCTCCAGGCCCTCACCAACCTCGCCGAGCGGGGCATCGGCTCGGTCAGCTCCGAGGAGCTGGCAGCAGCGGCAGGGGTGAGCTCGGCCAAGCTCCGCAAGGACCTGTCCCACCTCGGCTCCTACGGCGTGCGGGGTGTCGGCTACGAGGTCGACCGCCTCGCCTACGAGATCTCCACCGCGCTCGGCCTCACGCAGGACTGGCCCGTCGCGATCGTCGGCATGGGCAACCTCGGTCGCGCGCTCGCGGCATACAGCGGGTTCTCCACACGCGGCTTCAACGTCATCGCGCTCCTCGACCGCGACGACAGCATCGTCGGGACCGCCGTGGGTGAGCGACGGATCCGCCCCATGGGTGACCTCGGCTCCCTCGTGCGCGACGACCGGCTCGCCATCGGTGTCATCGCGACCCCCGCCGAGTCGGCGCAGGACGTCGCCGACCGCCTCGTCGAGGCCGGGGTGCGCTCGATCCTCAACTTCGCGCCGTGCGTCCTCGACGTGCCGTCCGACGTCATGGTCCGCAAGGTCGACATGTCGACCGAGCTGCAGATCCTCGCCTTCCACGAGCAGCGCCGCACCGGTGAGCTCGACCTGACCCATACCGCTCCCGACGTCGAGGAGGTGGCCCTGTGAGCCTGCTCGTCCTCGGACTCTCGCACCACGGTGCACCGATCGGGCTCCTCGAGGCCGCTGCGCTCGACCCGTCCTCGCGTGGCCGGCTCGAGTCGACGATCGTCGGCTCCGAGCACGTCGTCGAGGCCGTCGTCGTCTCCACCTGCAACCGCACCGAGGTCTACGCCGAGGGGCTGACCTTCCACGGTGCGCTCACCGACGTCTCCGAGGCCCTGGCCGCGGCGACCGGTGTGCCGCTGGCGGACCTCCAGCCCCACCTCTACGTCCACTACGAGGACCGCGGCATCGCCCATGCGTTCTCCGTCGCCGCCGGGCTCGACTCGATGGCCGTCGGCGAGGCCCAGATCCTCGGCCAGCTCCGTGAGGCGCTGACCCGCGCCCAGCGTCGCGGCCACGTGGGTCCGGCGCTCAACACCCTTCTCCAGCAGGCACTTCGGGTCGGCAAGCGCGTGCACTCCGAGACCGGTATCGACGACGTGAGCCGCTCGCTCGTCGGCGTCGGGCTGGGTGTCGCCGACGACGTCATCGGACCGATCGACGGCGCCCACGTGCTCGTCATCGGCGCCGGCGGCATGGGTGCCCTCGCAGCGACGACCGCGAGCCAGGCCGGCGCGGCCTCGGTGACCGTGGTCAACCGTGGCCTCGCTCGCGCAGAGAGGCTCGCAGCCCGAGTCGACGGCTCGGCCCGCGCGTGGGACGAGCGCACTGCTGCCCTCGTCGACGCCGACATCGTCATCTCCAGCACCGGCGCGACCGGGGTCGTCGTGACGTCCGACGACGCCGCTGCCGCCCTCGCGGCGCGTGGCGGCCGACCGCAGCTCTACGTCGACCTGGCCCTGCCGCACGACATCGACCTCTCCACCGGCGACCTCGAGGGCGTGACCCGCATCGGTCTGGCCGAGCTCGGTGACGCGCTCAGCCACGCCGGCGACGTCCCCCAGGTCCGCGAGGCCCGCGACATCGTCACCGGCGAGGTCGCGGCCTTCCTCACCGAGCGGTCTGGCGAGGCCGTCGCCCCGACCGTCGCGGCACTGCGCTCGCGCGCCCAGTCCGTCGTCGACGACGAGATGGCGCGCCTCGAGCGGCGCACCCCCGACCTCGGCGACGCGCACCGGGCCGAGGTCCAGCGCACCGTGCACCGCATCGTCGAGAAGCTCCTCCACGCGCCGACCGTGCGCGTCAAGGAGATGGCGCAGGCCGGTCAGGGCGGCAGCTATGCCAAGGCCCTGAGCGAGCTGTTCGACCTCGACCCCCGCGAGGTGTCCGTCGTGTCCACGCCGCCGGTCATCCCCGTGACCGACGACGAGGAGGTCGGCCGATGACGCTGCGCCTCGGCACCCGCCGCTCGACGCTGGCGACCACGCAGTCCTCGTGGGTCGCCGACCGCCTGCGCGACCTCGGCCACGAGGTCGAGCTGGTCGAGATCACGACCGAGGGCGACCGCGACCGCACCACCCCGCTCGCGTCCATGGGCGGCACCGGCGTCTTCGTCTCCGCGCTGCGCGAGGCGCTGCGCGACGGCACCGTCGACCTCGCCGTGCACTCCCTCAAGGACCTGCCGACCACGCCCGAGGACGACCTCGTCGTCGCCGCGATCCCGACGCGCGAGGACCCGCGGGACGCCCTCGTGGCGCGTGACGGCCTCACCCTCGGTGAGCTCCCCGCGGGTTCCACCGTCGGCACCGGCTCGCCCCGGCGACGGGCCCAGCTCGAGGCCCTCGGGCTCGGGCTCGAGCTGCGCGAGCTGCGCGGCAACGTCGGCACCCGCCTGGCCAAGGTCACCGACGGCGAGCTCGACGCGGTCGTCCTGGCCCACGCCGGCCTGCGCCGCATCGGCCGCGCCGAGGTCGTCACCGAGGTCCTCGACCCGATCCAGATGCTCCCGGCCCCGGGCCAGGGAGCGCTCGCCGTGGAGGTCCGGGCCGACGACACCACCACCCGCGACGCGGTGGCCGCCCTGGACGACGCCGACACCCGCGCGTGCGTCGTCGCCGAGCGCGCCGTCCTCGCCGAGCTCGAGGCCGGCTGCTCCGCACCCATCGGCGCCCTGGCCGAGATCGTCCTCGGCGACGAGGGTGACGAGCTTTCCCTGCGCGCCGTCGTCGCCAACATCGACGGGGCCGGCGACGTGCGCCGCTCCGCTGCCGGCTCCCCGGCCGACGCCGATGCCGTGGGACGCCGCCTCGCCCGGCTCCTCCTCGAGGACGGCGCTGCCGACCTCGCGCCACTGACTTCAAGCCCCACCGTCCACACCGAACGTTCCGGAGCGTGACCCGTGAGCACCACCCGCTCGAATCGACCGACCACCCCTGCCCGCACCCCCGCACGCGTCGCCTTCGTCGGCGCGGGGCCGGGTGACGCCGGGCTGATGACGGTGCGCGCCCTCGAGTACCTCGCGGAGGCGGACGCCGTCGTCATCGACCAGGTCGCGCGAGAGCAGGTCGTCGAACGTCACGCCCGCGCCGAGGTCGAGATCGTCGACGCCGGCCACGGAGAGCACGGCCAGCCGCTGACCCACGCCTCGCGGGCCAAGCTCGTCGTCAAGGCGGCCAAGGCCCACCCGCGTGGTCTCGTCGTCCGGCTCATGGACGGCGACCCGGCGACGTTCAACGGTCTAGCCGAGGAGGCTGCCGCCTGCGTCAAGGCCGGCGTCCCCTTCGAGGTCGTCCCGGGCGTGAGCTCGGTGACCGCCGTCCCGACCTACGCCGGCGTCCCGCTCACGACGAGCAGCTCGCGCGGCATCCACGTCATCACCGCGGGCCAGAAGATCAAGGACGTCTCGCTGGCGACCGACCCGTCGGTCACCGTCGTCGTCCTGGGTCAGCCCGACACGCTCGTCCCGACCCTCGAGGCGCTGCGTGACGCCGGCCGTTCGCCGCAGACGCCCGTGGCCGTCACCGAGCGCGGCACCACCGTGCAGCAGGCGACCGTGACGACCACGCTTGGCGAGGTGGCCAAGGCCGCGAAGTCCATGCAGTTCCCGGCGCTCGCCGTCGTCGGCGACACCGTCGCGCTGCGCGAGACCCTGTCGTGGTTCGAGACCAAGCCGCTCTTCGGGTGGAACGTCCTCGTGCCCCGCACCAAGGACCAGGCCGGCACGATGATGCGTCGCCTCGAGCGCTATGGCGCCGAGGCCACGAGCGTCCCGACCATCTCGGTCGAGCCGCCGCGCACCCCCCAGCAGATCGAGCGCGCCGTCAAGGGCCTCGTCACCGGCCGCTACGAGTGGGTCGGCTTCACGTCGGTCAACGCCGTCAAGGCGATCCGCGAGAAGTTCGAGGAGTTCGGGCTCGACGCCCGGTCGTTCGCCGGGCTCAAGGTCGCCGCCGTCGGTGGCGTCACCGCGGACGCGCTGCGCGACTGGGGCATCAACCCCGACCTCGTGCCCGAGGGCGAGCAGTCGGCCAAGGGACTGCTCGAGGAGTGGCCGCCCTTCGACGAGCTGCTCGACCCGATCAACCGCGTCTTCCTGCCCCGGGCCGACATCGCCACCGAGACCCTCGTCGCCGGGCTGCAGGACATGGGCTGGGAGGTGGACGACGTCACGGCATACCGGACGGTGCGTGCCGCCCCGCCGGCAGCCGAGATCCGCGACGCGATCAAGAGCGGCAGCTTCGACGCGGTCGTCTTCACGTCGAGCTCGACGGTGCGCAACCTCGTCGGCATCGCCGGCAAGCCGCACCCGTCGACCGTCATCGCCTGCATCGGTCCGGCGACCGCCAAGACGGCCGAGGAGTGTGGCCTTCGGGTCGACGTGCTCGCGCCGGAGCCGTCCGCCGACGAGCTCGTCGACGCCCTCGCCGACCACGGTCGGTCGCTGGCGCTGACGGCAGCAGAGGCGGGCGAGAGCGCGGTTCGCCCGAGCCAGAAGCGGCCCACCGCACGTCGTCGCGCCAAGTGACCGGCTCCGTGTCCGGCCGCTCGCCGTTCCTGCCCGTCCGCCCGCGCCGGCTGCGCCAGTCGCCGGCCGTGCGGCGGCTCGTCGCCCAGACGCGGCTGCACCCGGCCGAGCTCGTCCTGCCCGTCTTCGTGCGTGAGGGCATCGACGAGCCACAGCCGATCGAGGCCATGCCGGGCGTCGTCCAGCACACCGTCGACTCGCTCGTGGCCGAGGCCCGACGCTGTGTCGAGGCGGGACTCGGCGGGATCATGCTGTTCGGCGTGCCCGTGGAGAAGGACGCGGTCGGCTCCGGCGCCGACGCCGAGGACGGCATCCTCAACGTCGGGCTGCGCGCGGTCCGTGACGCGGTCGGCGACGACCTCGTCGTCATGGCCGACCTCTGCCTCGACGAGTTCACCGACCACGGCCACTGCGGCGTGCTCGACGAGCAGGGCCGGGTCGACAACGACGCCACCCTCGAGCGCTACGCGGCGATGGGGCTCGCCCAGGCCCGCGCCGGCGCCCACGTGCTCGGGCTGAGCGGGATGATGGACGGCCAGGTCGCCTATGTGCGCGAGGCGCTCGACGAGGCCGGCCTCACCGACACGATCATTCTCGCGTATGCCGCGAAGTACACCTCGGCGCTCTACGGCCCGTTCCGCGAGGCGGTGCAGTCCTCGCTCGTGGGCGACCGCGCGACCTACCAGCAGGACCCGGCCAACGCGACTGAGTCGCTGCGCGAGATCGAGCTCGACGTCGCCGAGGGCGCCGACATCATCATGGTCAAGCCGGCCCAGACCCACCTCGACATCATCGCGATGGCAGCCGAGGTGTCACCGGTGCCGGTCGCGGCCTACCAGATCTCCGGCGAGTACGCCCAGATCAAGGCGGCGGCCGAGCGGGGCTGGATCGACGGCGAGCGCGCCATCCTCGAGTCGCTGCTGCACATCCGTCGCGCCGGGGCGCAGGTCATCCTGACCTACAGCGCCCTCGACGTCGCGCCGCACCTCTGAACGACTTATTGCCCGTTCGGGCCACTCCCAGCACCGGTGACACGGCGTCGGAAGGGCCCGAACGGGCAGTCAGTCGTTGGCTCAGGCCTGCTTGGCGAGCTGCACGTCGATGTTGATCGTGATCTTGTCGGAGACGAGCACGCCGCCACCCTCGACAGCCGCGTTCCAGGTGAGGCCCCAGTCCTTGCGGTTGACGGTCGTGGTGGCCTCGAAGCCGGCCTTGGTGTTGCCCCACGGGTCCTGGCCGACGCCGCCGAAGTCGACGTCGAAGGTCACGGGCTTGGTGACGTCCTTGATGGTGAGGTCGCCGGTGAGGGTCTCGCCGTCGAAGGAGGTCGAGACGAAGTGCATGGTGGGGAACTGCTCGGCGTCGAAGAAGTCGGCGCTCTTGAGGTGACCGTCGCGGTCGGCGCTGCCGGTCTCGACGGAGGCGATCTGGGCGGTGACGTCGACCTTGGACTGCGTGATGTCCTCGGCGACCTCGACGGTGCCGGAGACCTCGCGGAAGGTGCCGCGGACCTTGCTCACCATGAGGTGGCGGGCGACGAAGCCGACCTCGGTGTGCGAGGCGTCGACGGTCCAGGTGCCGGCGGGGAGCTGCTGCGTGGTGACGGTGGTGCTCATGATCGAGAACTCCTTGGGAAGGTTGTGGGGTGCTGCCTTTCAGGTGGTTCAACTCCACCGTATTAGTAGATATTTCAACCTTTCGCGACCAAGGCTGTGATCTGGGTCACATCGGGCCTGCCCGGTCCGCGCAGGTCGGGGCCCCGACTTCGCTAGCATGCGGGCATGTCCGCGGATGAGAGCTCGAGCCCCCGCTGGCTGACCCATGAGGAGCAGCAGGCGTGGCGGGCCTACCTGCGCGCCCACCGCGAGCTCCAGGTGGCCCTCGAGCGCGACCTCGCCGAGTTCGACATCAGCCTGCCCGAGTACGAGCTGCTCTCGATGCTCTCGGAGCAGGACGGGGACCGGGCCCGCATGTCGGTGCTCGCCGACCTGGTCGTCCAGAGCCGGAGCCGGGTCACCCACACCGCGAAGCGCCTGGAGACGCGAGGCTGGGTGCGTCGCGAGCCCACCCCCGAGGACGGCCGCGGCGTCGCCCTCGCCCTCACGTCCGCCGGGCGTCACCTCGTCGAGAGCGCGGCGCCGGCGCACGTGCAGTCGGTCCGCGACCACTTCATCGACCACCTCACGCACGAGCAGCTCTGCGTGCTCCGCGACGCCTTCTCCGAGGTCCGCTCCCACCTCGTGCCGGGCGCCCGGCCGGAGGACGAGATCGTCTAGGACGACAATGGGGGACATGACGTCCACCCCCGTCCCTGCCGCCACGTCCGACGCCCCCGCCTCCGCCGCGCTCCTCGAGCGCGCGACCCGCGTCATCCCGGGCGGGGTGAACTCGCCCGTTCGGGCGTTCCGTGCCGTCGGCGGCACCCCACGGTTCATCGCGGAGGCGAAGGGCCCGTGGCTCACCGACGCCGACGGCCGTCGCTACGTCGACCTGCTCTGCTCGTGGGGCCCGATGATCCTCGGGCACGCGCACCCCGACGTCCTCGAGGCCGTGCGGACCGCCGCCGCCAAGGGCTTCTCGTTCGGGACCCCGAGCGAGAACGAGGTGCTGCTCGCCGAGGAGATCGTCGCCCGCATCGAGCCGCTGGAGCAGGTCCGCCTCGTCTCGTCCGGCACCGAGGCCACGATGAGCGCCGTCCGCCTGGCCCGCGGGGCCACCGGCCGGGCCGTCATCGTCAAGTTCGCCGGCTGCTACCACGGTCACGTCGACGCCCTCCTCGCCGCGGCCGGTTCCGGCGTCGCCACCCTCGCCCTGCCCGACTCCGCCGGTGTCCCCGCCGAGATGACCGCCGACACCGTCGTCCTGCCCTACAACGACGTCGCCGCGCTCGAGGCCACCTTCGCCGCGCGTGGGGGCGAGATCGCCGCCGTCATCACCGAGGCCGCCGCGGGCAACATGGGCGTCGTGCCGCCGGCGCCCGGTTTCACCGAGGCGCTGCGCCGGGTCACCCGCGAGCACGGCGCGCTGCTCATCTCGGACGAGGTCATGACCGGCTTCCGCTGCAGCAAGGCAGGGTGGTTCGGGCTCGAGGGCCCGTATGCCGCCGGCGCACCCGACCTCTTCACCTTCGGCAAGGTCATGGGTGGCGGCTTCCCGGCCGCGGCCTTCGGTGGCAGCGCCGAGCTCATGAGCCACCTCGCGCCGCTCGGCCCCGTCTACCAGGCGGGCACGCTCAGCGGGAACCCCGTCGCCACTGCGGCGGGCCTCGCCACCCTCAAGGGCTGCACCGACGACCTCTACCCGCGGCTCGAGGCGACGGCCCGCACCATCGCCGACGCCGCCAGCGCGGCGCTGTCCGCCGAGGGAGTGGCGCACACCGTGCAGTGGGCCGGCTCGATGTTCTCGGTGTTCTTCCGCGACGGTGCCGTGACGAACTACGACGACGCGCGCGACCAGGACACCGCGGCATACGGGCGCTTCTTCCACTCCATGCTCGAGTCGGGAGTGCACCTGCCGCCGAGCGCGTTCGAGGCCTGGTTCGTCAGCGGTGCCCACGACGACGAGGCCGTCGGCCAGGTCGTCGAGGCCCTGCCGGCGGCGGCCCGCGCGGCCGCCCACGGGGGTTGACGGAACGCTCAGGTTCGTTTGCGACAATCGGTGCCATGACGCCGCCCGCCCCGACCGTCGACCGCACGGTCGTGCACCTCGTGCGGCACGGTGAGGTCCACAACCCCGCCCGGATCCTCTACGGACGGCTGCCCGAGTTCCACCTCTCCGAGCTCGGCCGCGAGATGGCCGACCTCGTCGCCGTGCACCTCGCCGACCACGACGTCACCCATGTCATCTCGAGCCCGCTCGAGCGCGCGCGCGAGACCGCGGCCCCCATTGCGGCCGCCCACGAGCTCGAGGTCGAGCTCGACGTGCGGGCCCTCGAGGCCGAGAACGCCTTCGAGGGCCGGGCCGTCGCCGGTGGCAAGGGCATCTTCCGCGACCCGAAAATGTGGCGGCTCATGGCCAACCCGATGCGCCCGTCGTGGGGCGAGCCCTACGTCGACCTCGCCGCACGGATGCAGGCCGCCGTCGACTCCGCCCGCGAGCTGGCCCGCGGCCACGAGGCCGTCATCGTGTCGCACCAGGCCCCGATCTGGATGCTGCGCCTCGCCATCGAGGGCCGCCGCTTCGTCCACGACCCCCGCAAGCGCCAGTGCACGCTCGCCTCGCTCACCTCGCTGACCTACCGCGGTGACGAGCTCGAGTCGCTCGCCTACAGCGAGCCCGCCGCCGCGCTGCTGCCCATGGCCCACTCCGGAGCAGGTGCATGACCCCTCGAACCCCGCGGTATGCCGTGTCCCGCCGCGCCGTGGTGGCTGTCGCCTCGGTGTCGGCGCTCCTCGCGCTGAGCGCGTGCTCGTCGGACCCGAACTCGATCGCCGCACAGGCCAAGAAGGGCGACCAGAAGGGCTACATCGCCGGCAACGGCGCGATCGAGCAGATCCCCGTCGACAAGCGGCTCGACCCGATCACCCTCGAGGGTGAGACCCTCGACGGCCGCCAGTGGTCGAGCACCCGTGAGCGCGGTAAGCAGGTCGTGGTCGTCAACATGTGGGCCTCGTGGTGTCCGCCCTGTGTCCGAGAGGTGCCCGACCTCATGAAGGTCTGGACCGGGGTCCAGGCCGCCGGCAAGCCGGTGCAGTTCATGGGGATCGACTTCCGCGAGGACCCGCAGCGCGGAGCGGCCTTCATGAAGGCGCAGAAGATCACCTACCCGAGCCTGTCCGACGAGTCGGGCGTGCTCATCCTCGCGTTCGGCCGACAGGCCCCGACGAGCCCGCCGTCCACGATCGTGCTCGACAAGGAGGGCCGGGTCGCCGCCCGCGCCAACGGCGCCGTCTCGGCCACGACGTTGCAGGGCCTCATCGACGACGTGCTGAAGTCCGAGTCCTGACGAGTGACCGACCAGATCGCTTCCGGAGCGCTGCCCCTCGCCGTCCTCGTGGCGGCGCTGGCCGGGCTCGTCTCGTTCGCGTCCCCGTGCGTGCTGCCTCTCGTGCCCGGGTTCCTCGGCTACGTCACCGGGCTGAGCGACACCGCCCTGGAGCAGCGGTCGAAGGGCCGGATGGTGCTCGGCGCCCTCCTCTTCGTCCTCGGCTTCGCCGTGATCTTCGTGCTCGGCTCGATCTTCATCGCCACGCTGGGGCGCTCGCTCGTCCAGAACCGCGTCCTGCTCACCCGCATCGGTGGCGTCTTCGTCATCCTCATGGGCCTGGTCTTCCTCGGGGTCGGTGCACGAGCCGGGTCCCAGCGGCAGTTCGCCCCGACGTGGCGGCCCCGCGCCGGCCTCCTCGGTGCCCCGGTCCTCGGCGCCGTGTTCGGCCTCGGCTGGGCGCCCTGCACCGGCCCGACGCTCGCCGCCGTCATGACCCTGTCCGCCTCGACCACGAACCCGAGCACCGGTCGCGCGATGACGCTCGCGACGGCATACGCGCTGGGTCTGGGACTGCCGTTCATCCTCGCGGCGGCCGGGATCGAGAGGTTCGGGAGCGTCTCGCGGTGGGTCAGCCGGCACCACCGCATCGTCCAGCTCGTCGGTGGCGGTCTCCTCATCGTCGTCGGTCTGCTGCTGCTCACCGGCGTGTGGGAGTCGTTCACGCGCTGGCTCCAGTCCGAGCTGGTCAACGGGTTCCAGGTGCCGATCTGATGAGTCTCTCCACCCAGCCCAGGGACCCGCGGGCCGAGCGCGACGACATCACCCAGCCGTCACTCGGTCCACTCGGGCTGCTGCGGTTCGCCTGGCGCCAGCTCACGTCGATGCGCACGGCGCTGTTCCTGCTGCTCCTGCTCGCCGTCGCCGCGCTGCCCGGCTCGATCTTCCCGCAGCGCTCGATCGACGCCGTCCGCACGGCCGACTGGATCGCCAAGCACGAGACGGCGGGACCGTGGCTCGACAGGCTCGGCTTCTTCGAGGTCTATGCGTCGCCGTGGTTCGCGGCCATCTACCTGCTCCTCCTCGTCTCGCTCGTCGGCTGCGTGCTGCCCCGCTCCAAGGTCCACTGGAAGGCCATGCGCTCGCGGCCCCCGCGCGCGCCCAAGCGTCTCGAGCGGCTCGCCGCGCACGACAGGGTGACCGTCGACGGGACACCCGACGAGGTCCTCGAGCACCTCCGCGAAGCCCTCAGGGACGGCCGCTTCCGCACCCACTCGCACGACGCGACGACCGTGTCGGCCGAGAAGGGCTACCTCAAGGAGACGGGCAACCTCTTCTTCCACCTCGCGCTCATCGGCGTCATCCTCGGCATGGCCGGCGGCCACCTCTTCGGCTGGAAGGCCGACATCATCCTCCCGGTGGGGGAGTCGATGGCCAACGTCGCCGCCCGCTACGACACCCTCAACACCGGCCCGCTCGTGGACCCGGCCGACTTCAAGCCGTTCACGATGAAGCTCACCCGCTTCGACGCCGAGTTCGAGAGCGACGTCAAGGGCAAGGGCCAGTTCGGCTCGCCACGCGACTTCACGGCCCACGTCGACTTCACCAAGGAGCCCGGGGCCAAGGTCGAGAAGAAGGTCATCCGGGTCAACGGCCCGCTCGAGACCGGTGGCGGCACGGCGTTCCTCCTCGGCAACGGCTACGCGCCCAGGATCACGGTCAAGGACGCGCAGGGCAACGTCACCTACTCGGATGCGACGCCGTTCCTCGCCCAGGACAACAACTACACGTCGGTCGGCGCGGTCAAGGTCGCCGGCGCCGGGCCCGCGGGCAAGCAGCTCGGGTTCGCCGGGCTCTTCCTGCCGACCGCGGTCCTCGACGAGCAGGGACCGCACTCGGTCTTCCCCGACCTGCTGGAGCCGGCGCTCGCGCTGTCTGCGTTCGAGGGGACGCTGTTCCCGGGTGGGCGGCCGCAGTCGGTCTACTCGCTCGACACCGAGGGCATGACCCAGCTCAAGAACAAGGAGGGCACCGACCTCCTGCGCATCTGGCTCAAGCCGGGCGAGACCTACACGCTGCCCGGTGGGCAGGGCTCGATCACGTTCGACGGGGTCGAGCGGTTCGCCGGGATCTCGGTGCGCAACGACCCCGGCAAGGAGCTCACCCTCGTCGCCGCGCTCGTCGCGCTGCTCGGGCTCATCCTCTCGCTGACGATCCGGCGTCGCCGGGTCTTCGTGCGGGTTGCGCCCGCCAAGGAGGAGGGTCGTACCGTAGTGAGCATCGGCGGCCTGGCCAAGGACGACGACGAGGGCATGGTCGACGAGCTCGACGACGTCCTCACCCGACTGAAGGAACGACGCACGTGACGCACGAGACCCTGGCGAGCTACTCCAACCTCAGCCTGTACTCCGCGATGGCGGTCCTCACGCTCTCGATGCTCGGGTATGCCGCGTACCTCGCGGGTCTGCTCCCGGCACGGGAGGCGCGGGCCGAGTCCGTCGAGGGCGCCGAGGCGCACGAGCGCGAGCTCGTCACCGCCGGTGGCGGCACCGTGGCCGGCGCGGGCGCAGCCTCCCACGCCTCGGGAGGGCCGGCAACGACGTCCGAGGTGCCGCTGCGGGCCCGCAAGGCCGGTGGCGTCGCGCAGATGTTCGCGATCCTCGGCACCGTCCTGCTGCTCCTCTCGGCCACCCTGCGCGGTGCGTCCGTGCAGCGCTGGCCGCTGGGCAACATGTTCGAGTTCGGGGTGGCGGCCGCGCTGTTCACGATGGTCGTCTTCGTGGCCTGGGGCACGCGCCGGGACCTCAAGTGGCTCGGGGTGTTCGTCGTCGCGCCCGTGCTCATCCTGCTCGGGCTGGCCAACACCGTCTGGTACACCGAGGCCGCCGAGCTCATGCCGTCGCTCAAGAGCGTCTGGCTCATCATCCACGTCACCGTCGCGACGATCTCGGTGGGACTGTTCGCCGTCGGGTTCATCGTCGCCCTGCTCTACCTCGCCAAGGACCGGTTCGGCGCCGACCGCGGGATCCTGCGCGCCCTGCCCGCGGAGAAGTCGCTCGAGCGCCTGACCTACGGGCTGCACATCGTCGCCTTCCCACTGTGGACGTTCACCCTCATCGCCGGCGCCATCTGGGCCCGCCAGGCCTGGGGCTCCTACTGGAACTGGGACCCCAAGGAGGTCTGGACGTTCATCATCTGGGTCGTCTACGCGGCATACCTGCACGCGCGGGTGACCCGGGGCTGGCGTCGGCAGTCGGCCAGCTGGGTGGCCGTCGCGGGGTTCGTCTGCATCATCGTCAACTACGCCGTCGTCAACGTGTACTTCGTCGGCCAGCACTCGTACTCGGGGCTCTGAGCACATGTCGATGGTTCGCTACCTCATCCTGCGCACGCTGATCTTCGTCGGCTGCCTCGCCGCGACCTGGCTTCTCGGCCTGCGTGACCGCGAGGAGCAGCTGCTCGCCGTCGTCATCGCCGCCGTCGCGTCGCTCATCATCTCGGCGTTCGTGCTCAAGCCGTTCCGGCAGCAGGCGTCGGCCGCCCTCGCCGAGCGCGTCGACCGCCGGGTGGAGCGCAAGCGCGACCACACGACCGGCGTCGACGAGGACGCCGAGGACGCCGAGATCCAGCGCCCGGAGCGACGCACCGGCGACGCGGGCAGCGACTCCGACTTCCGCTGACCCGGCGGTTCGTCGGCCGCCGGTCGACGTAGTACGACACGCCGCGGCCGAGTGACCCCTGCGGCATGTCCCACCATCTCGACCGGGCTCGGGGGGCCCTTCGGCCTGACGACAGCTTCAGGTTCAGGCGAGGGAGCGCGAGGCGAGGATGCCCGCGAAGACCGCCACGGCATACACGAGCTCGTAACGACCGGTGGACCCCAGCACGGGCACGAGCCCGCGGCCCTCGACGCCACCCATGACGACCTGCACCGCGCGCCAGATGGCGGCGATGGAGAGCAGGCCCACGAGCGCCCACGGGTCCCAGACCGCCATGACGCCGACGCAGAGGATGCTCAGCACGATGAGGCCGAGCCAGAGGCGGCGCGTGCCGGCGTCGCCGAGGCGCACGGCCAGGGTGTGCTTGCCGGTCTGCGAGTCCGTGGGGATGTCGCGCAGGTTGTTGACGACGAGGATCGCCGACGCGATGGCGCCGACACCGACCGCCGCGGCCACGCCGAACCAGGAGAGCGTCCCGACCTGGGCGTACTGGGTGCCGAGGGTGGCGACGAGCCCGAAGAAGACGAAGACGAAGACCTCGCCGAGCCCCATGTAGCCGTAGGGGTTCTCGCCCCCGGTGTACTTCCACGCCGCGAGGATCGACAGGATGCCGAGCGGGAGCAGCCACCACGCCTCGGCCAGCGCGACGAGCGCGAGCCCGGTGACGGCAGCGAACCCGAACGACAGGAATGCCGCGGCCTTGACGCTGTTCGGCTGCGCGAGCTTCTGCCCGACGAGGCGCACCGGCCCGACGCGCGAGTCGTCGGTGCCGCGGATGCCGTCGGAGTAGTCGTTGGCGTAGTTCACGCCGACCTGGAGGGCGAGGGCGACGACGGCCGCGAGGATGGCGATCGCGTAGCTCGGGTGGGAGTGCTGGGCGGCCGCGGCGGTGCCGATGACGACGGGGGCGATGGCAGCGAAGAGCGTGCGGGGGCGCGCACCGGCGACCCACTGATCGAAAGTGGCCATGAGCAGGGGTGCCTAGAGTCCTTTGAGGAAGTCGGGGTCGTCATCGGGTCCGCGCGGCATCGGGCGACGCGGCGCGGGCGGGGCCGCCTTGGGCCGTCCGGCGAGGAGCCAGGCGGCGGAGCCGGCGAACGGGAACAGCAGGATGACGAAGACCCAGATGAGCTTGGGCAGGCCCCGGACCTGCGAGTCGTCGCTCTGCACGCAGTCGACGACGCAGTAGATCGACAGCGCGAGCGCGAGCAGGAACGGTAGGAAGCGGAGCACGTCCCTATTCTCCCACGGCCCCGAAGAGCGCCCGGATGGCCGCCCGGTCGGGCTTGCCGGGCCCGCGCGCAGGAATCGCGTCGACCTCACGGAGCGCTCGGGGCAGGGCGGAGTCGGGCAGTATGCCGCGCAGCTGCTCGCGCAGCCCGGTCACCGTGGGTGCGTGGCCGGGCACCGAAGCGTCCCGCACCACCGCGACGGCGAGGACCTCGCCCCACTCGGGGTCGGGGATGCCGACGGCGACGGCCTCGCTGATGCCGTCGAGCCGGGCGACGGCCTCCTCGACGAGCCGTGGGGCCACCTTGAGGCCGCCCGTGTTGACGAGGTCGTCGATCCGCCCGTCGACCCGCAGCCGCCCGTCGGCGTCGAGGTGACCGATGTCGTCCGTGCGGAACGTGCCGGGGCCCGGGAAGGCGTCGCGGGTGCGGCCGGGGTCCCCGAGGTAGCCGGAGGCGACGGTGGCGCCGCGCAGGGAGATGCGGCCGTCGGTGTCGAGGTCGACGGACATGCCGTCGAGCGGGCGGCCGTCGTACACGCAGCCACCGGCGGTCTCGCTCATGCCGTAGGTCGTCACGGCGGTGACGCCCGCCGTGGCCGCGCGGATGAGCAGGTCGGGGGAGGTGGCCGCGCCGCCGACGAGGACGGCGGCGAAGCGGGCGAGGCGCTCCGTGGCGGCGTCGTCGGCGAGGAGGCGGGTGAGCTGGGTCGGGACTAGCGAGACGTAGGTCGGCAGGTCGGTGCCCGGCATCGCGTCGACCCCGGCGACCCAGGTGGCCGGGGTGAAGCCGTCGGAGAGGTCCATGACGTGGGGGGTGGTCCCCGCGACGACCGACCGGAACAGGACCTGGAGGCCCGCGATGTGGTGGCCCGGCACGGTGAGCAGCCACTGGCCGTGGCCGCCCAGCCGGGCTGCCGTGGCGTCGATGCTGCTGTGGAGGTTGCCGGCCGTGAGCATCGCGCGCTTCGGGGCGCCGGTGGAGCCGGACGTGCCGATCGCGACGGCCAGCCCCACGGGAGCCTCGTCCACGGCGGCGGGTGCGAGGTTGGGGGGAGGGGAGCTCGCGGCATACGGGGCGATCGGTGACCCGCCCTCGAGGGCGAGCGCGAGACGGGGGAGGACCTCGAGCGCGGCCGCGCCGGCGGGCACGGCGAGCGGCTCGATCCTCATGGGACAACTCTAGGCAGGGCGGGTCCCGGTGAGGATGATGGGCGCATGGACCCCGAGTTCGCGGCATACCTCGAGCGGGTTCGCGCCCACCGCGCCGAGCTCGGGGAGTCGCTCGCCGCGCTCGACGCGGCTCTCGCCCTGCCGATCGGGCTGGGGGCGCTGTGGCGGCGGCGGGTGCGCGCGGCGCTCACCGAGCTGGAGCACGACCTGCGCGACCACCGCTCGATCACCGAGGAGCCGGGTGGCCTGTATGCCGACGCCGTCGCGCGCGCTCCCCGTCTCGCCTCGATCTCGAAGGTCCAGATGGACGAGCACCTCGACTTCGTGGAGGTCGTGCAGCGGCTGCTGGGGGAGCGCGAGGCGGGGCTGCAGAGCGCCGATGCCGTTGCGGCACACCGCGAAGCGGCGACCGAGCTCGTCGGCCGGATCGTCCGTCACCGCCAGCGCGGGGCCGACCTCATCTACGAGGCGTACGAGGTCGACATCGGCGGGAGCGGCTGAGCCTCGGGTGTCGGAGTCTCAGAAGTACCAGGGGAACGGCGACCAGTCGGGGTCGCGCTTCTCGAGGAACTGGTCTCGCCCCTCGACGGCCTCGTCGGTCATGTAGGCCAGGCGGGTCGCCTCGCCGGCGAAGACCTGCTGGCCCATGAGCCCGTCGTCGGTGAGGTTGAACGCGAACTTGAGCATCCGCTGCGCCTGCGGTGACTTGGACAGGATCTCGCGCGCCACCTGGAGGGCGTCGGACTCGAGCTCGGCGTGGGCGCTGACGATGTTGACGGCGCCCATCCGGTGCATGTCGTCGGCGGTGTAGGTCCGGCCGAGGAAGAAGATCTCGCGGGCGAACTTCTGGCCCACCATCTTGGCGAGGTAGGCCGAGCCGTAGCCGCCGTCGAACGAGCCCACGTCGGCGTCGGTCTGCTTGAACCGGGCGTGCTCGCGCGAGGCCATGGTGAGGTCGCAGACGACGTGCAGCGAGTGGCCGCCGCCGGCCGCCCAGCCGTTGACGAGGCAGATGACGACCTTGGGCATGGTGCGGATGAGGCGCTGCACCTCGAGGATGTGGAGCCGGCCGCCCTCGGCCCTGACCCGGCGCTCGTCGACCCCGCCGGCGGTGACGTCGTCGGTGCCCTCCTGGGCGTACTGGTAGCCGGAGCGTCCACGGATGCGCTGGTCGCCACCGGAGCAGAACGCCCACTTGCCCTCGCTGCCGGTCCCCGACGGGCCGGGCCCGTTGCCGGTGAGCAGGACGACGCCGACGTCGGCGGTGCGGCGGGCGTGGTCGAGCGCGCGGTGGAGCTCGTCCACGGTGTGCGGCCGGAAGGCGTTGAGCACCTCGGGCCGGTCGAAGGCGATCCGCACGGCACCGAGCCCGCGGGCCCGGTGGTAGGTGATGTCGGTGAAGTCGAAGCCCTCGACCTCGTCCCACGCCGCCGGGTCGAACGTCTCACTCACGCCATCGATCGCAGTCACGCGTCGGAGCCTAACGGTGAGCCGTCCGGCGGTGCCTCGAGCGTCAGCGCTGCCAGTCGTAGTCGGCGGCGTCCTCGGCCGCCACCAGCTCGTCCGGCACGACGACGAAGTGGGTGCGCTCGGCCTCGGTGAGGGAGGCCGGGTCGACCGTGCCGTCGGGGTCGACGACCTCGAGGTGCGCCCGCAGCGCACCCTCCGCGAACTCGTTCCACGTGAGGCCGGAGCGCTTGGCGTAGGCGCGGGCCTGCTTGAGGAGGGCGGAGTCGAGGCTGATCGTGGTCTGCATGCTCCCAGAGTAGGTTCGCTGCATGCGTCTGCTCCCTCCCACACCCGGCCGATGACCCAGCCATCCCTCGACGACGTCCTCGCGAGCCTTCGCGTGGTGTCGGTCCCCATGCGGGTCCGCTTCCGTGGCGTGACCGAGCGCGAGGTCGCGCTCGTCCGGGGCCCGGTCGGTTGGGGTGAGTTCGGGCCGTTCCTCGAGTACGGGCCAGCCGAGGCGAGTCGCTGGTTGGCGTCCGCGGTCGAGGCGGCGTGGGTGGGGTGGCCGGACCAGGTGCGCGACTCGGTGCCGGTCAACGCCACCGTCCCCGCCATCGCCCCCGACGCCATTCCCGGTGTGCTGCAACGCTTCCCGGGGTGCACCACGGCCAAGGTCAAGGTCGCCGAGCCCGGGCAGACCGCGAACGACGACGTATGCCGTGTGGCCGCCGTCCGTGACGCGATGGGACCTGCCGCTCGGATCCGCGTCGACGCCAACGGCGCCTGGGACGTCGCCACCGCGACCGACGTGCTCCGGCGACTCACGGCATACGACATCGAGTACGCCGAGCAGCCCTGCGCCACGGTCGAGGAGCTGCGTGACCTGCGAGTCGTGCTGGCGCGCAACGGGATCGACGTGCCGGTGGCTGCCGACGAGTCGATCCGCAAGGCCGAGGACCCGATGCGGGTGCGCGACCTCGAGGCCGCCGACATCATCGTCATCAAGGCGGCGCCGCTCGGGGGAGTGCGGCGGGCGCTCGAGATCGTCCAGGAGTGCGGGCTGCCCGCCGTGGTGTCGTCGGCCCTCGACACGAGCGTCGGCATGGCGGCCGGTGTGGCGCTGGCGGCCTCCCTGCCGCGGCTCGACCACGCCTGCGGGCTCGGGACCGTGGCGCTGCTCGACGGTGACGTGACCACCGAGTCACTCACGCCGGTCGACGGCGCCCTCCCGGTGCGCCGAGTGGTCGCCGACCCCGACCTCCTCGACCGCCACGCCGCCACGCCGGACCGGGTGGCATGGTGGATGGACCGACTCACTGCCGCATGGGAGCTCGCATGATCGACGTCCGTTGGGCCTGGATCGTCCTCGACACCGTCGACGGGGACGCCGAGGTGGCCGAAGCGTTCTGGTCGGACGTCACGCGCGCGGTGGGCACGCGGCGGTCGGGCTCGCGCGAGGAGTTTGCCGCGCTGGAGCCGGAGCGGGGCGACGCCTGGGTCCTCCTCCAGCGGGAGACCGAGCCTTCGGGTCATGGCGCCCACCTCGACCTCGTCGTCGCCGGTTCCGTCGCCGACGCCGCGGCCGATGCCGAGCGGCTCGGAGCGCGCATGCTCTCGCGCTCGGACGACCTCGTCGTGCTGGCGTCGCCTGCCGGTGCGGCGTTCTGCCTGCTGCCACTGTCCGAGGGTGACGAGACCAGTGAGCAGGTCCGTGAGGGGCAGCCCGACCTGCTCGACCAGGTGTGCCTCGACATCCCGGCCGGCGAGTACGCCCGTGAGGTGGACTTCTGGGAGTCGCTCACGGGCTGGCCCAAGCGACCGGGCTCGCTCCCGGAGTTCGTCTCGCTGACGCGACCGGACGGCATACCGGTGCGGTTGCTCCTCCAACGGCTCGGTGAGGAGGCCGGCACGGCGCGCGCCCACGTCGACTTCGCCTGCCACGACCGTGACGCGAGCCGGACGACCCACGTCGCCGCCGGCGCGAGCGTCGTGTCCGAGCACGACTTCTGGACCGTGATGCGCGACCCCGTGGGCCGGGTCTACTGCCTCACGCACCGGAAGCCCTGATCCGCATGGCCTACGACGAGGTGCTGGCCCAGCGGCTCCACGACCTGCTCGACGCCGAGCCGGGCCTGACGACGCGGGCGATGTTCGGCGGTCTCGGCTTCATGCTCGACGGCAACATGGCCGTCGCCGCGGGCAGCGGTGGCTCGCTCATGGTTCGGGTCGACCCGGCCGACGGTGAGACGTGGACCAACGGGACGTCGGTGCGCCTGATGGAGATGCGCGGGCGCACGATGACGGGGTGGGTGCTCGTCGACGGTCCCGAGCTCGCCGAGGACGATGGGCTGCGGCTCTGGGTCCGGCGTGGAGTGGAGTTCGTGCGCAGGCTGCCTCCCAAGGGGTGAGCGGCGACCGTCCGCACGAAGACGTCGTCGACGAACTGCTGGCAGCGAGTCCGAGACGCCGCCTACCCTGAGACCCACGAGCAGACGGAGGGTCGATGGCGACCAAGGGTTTGAGAGGGCGGCGCAGCGCGCTCGAGCGTGCGCGCTCGGCGTGGGCCGACCGGCTCGGACCGCGCCCCGTCACCCCCGACGTCGACGACACGATCGTCGACAGCTGGGACCGCAGCGCCGACCACGTGTCCGAGGCCATGACCGAGGCGCCGATGGCCGATCCCGACCAGACCCGCGCCGAGTTCGAGGACTCGCCGCTGCACGTCGCCGTCGGCAACATCTCGACCGAGCTGCGCCGCGCCGCGGAGGACGGTGACCTCGTCGTCGCCGTCACCGACCGCGACACCCGGATCCTGTGGACCTACGGCGGACGTGTCATGCGCCGCAAGGCCGAGCGGGTGAACTTCGTGCCCGGCGGGCGGTGGGACGAGGAGAGCGTCGGCACCAACGCGCTGAGCCTCGCGCAGCAGACCGGCCGGACGCAGACGGTGTTCTCGGCCGAGCACTTCGCGCCGATCGTCCACAACTGGGTCTGCTGGGCCGCGCCGGTCCACGACCCGACGACCGGCGAGCAGATCGGCGTCCTCGACCTGTCGACGACGTGGGACCGCACCCACCCCATCGGCGCTGCCACCGCGACCGCCCTCGCCGCCCTCCTCGAGCGCGAGATCCCACGCGGCGGGCTTGCGGGCGCGACGCCCCAGCTCGGGACCGGGCTGACGCTGCGGATCCTCGGTGCCGCCGAGGCCCACCTCGACGGTGCCCGGCTCCTGCTCACCCGGCGCCAGAGCGAGATCCTCGCCCTGCTCGCCCTCCACCCCGAGGGGCTGACCCTCGACGCCCTGCACGCCGCGCTGTACGGCGACGCCCGCGTCTCGCCCTCCACGCTCAAGGCCGAGGTGTCGCACCTGCGGCACGCCCTCGGTGGCCGACTCTCGTCCCGGCCCTACCGGCTCGACCTGCCCGTCACCTGCGACGCCCTCATCGTCATGGACGCCGTGCGCGCCCGGGACGTCCAGCGTGCCGTCGAGCACTACGGCGGCGACCTCGTGCCCGGCACCGAGTCGCCGGAGCTGACGTCGACGGGCGAGTACCTCGCCGTCGCCGTCCGCGAGTCCCTCCTCGCCGACCCGAGGCCGGACGTCGTCGTCCGCTACGCCAGAGCTGTGCCGTGGGACGTCGAGGTCGTCGAGCGGGCGCTCGCGGTCCTGGGTGACCGGCCGCACCCGGCGCGGGCCGAGCTCGTGGCCCAGGCGAGAGCAGCCAACCTCTGACCAACCCTCCCCGACCTAGCGTCCGCAGCAGGCGGTGACGCAGTGGCGCGTCACCCGTGGACAAGGAGGTCCGGTCATGGTCTTTGCACCCCCGAACACCGACGGGTCGAAGGTGACGCTCCCGTCGCACCTCGACAACTTCATCGGTGGCAAGTGGGTCCCGGCGCAGGACGGCGAGACGTTCGAGGACATCTCACCCGTCGACGGCAAGGCGTTCGTCACGGTGGCGCGCAGCAAGGCGGCCGACATCGACGCCGCCGTGCAGGCCGCGACCGACGCCAAGGACGCGTGGGGCCGCACCTCCACCACCGAGCGCAGCAACATCCTGCTCAAGATCGCCGACCGCCTCGAGTCCCACCTCGAGGAGCTCGCCGTCCTCGAGTGCTGGGAGAACGGCAAGCCGGTGCGCGAGACCCTCGCCGCGGACCTGCCGCTCGCGATCGACCACTTCCGCTACTTCGCGGGCTGCGTGCGCGCCCAGGAGGGCGGCATCTCCGAGATCGACCACGACACGATGGCCTACCACTTCCACGAGCCGCTCGGCGTCGTCGGCCAGATCATCCCGTGGAACTTCCCGATCCTCATGGCGACGTGGAAGCTCGCACCGGCCCTCGCCGCCGGCAACTGCGTCGTCCTCAAGCCGGCCGAACAGACGCCCGCCTCGATCCTCAAGGTCGTCGAGCTCATCGCGGACCTGCTGCCCGACGGCGTCCTCAACGTCGTCAACGGCTTCGGCGTGGAGGCCGGCAAGCCGCTCGCCTCGCACGACGGCATCAGCAAGATCGCGTTCACCGGCGAGACGACGACCGGGCGCCTGATCATGCAGTACGCCTCGCAGAAGATCATCCCCGTCACCCTCGAGCTCGGCGGCAAGAGCCCGAACGTCTTCTTCGGCGACGTCATGGCGCAGGACGACGCGTTCCTCGACAAGGCCCTCGAGGGCTTCACGATGTTCGCGCTCAACCAGGGCGAGGTCTGCACCTGCCCGTCCCGCGCGCTCGTCCAGGAGTCGGTCTACGACGAGTTCATGGAGAAGGCGATCGCCCGGGTCGAGGCCATCACGGTCGGCAACCCGCTCGACCCGAACGTCATGGTCGGCGCACAGGCGAGCAACGACCAGTACGAGAAGATCCTCAGCTACCTCGACATCGGTCGCCAGGAGGGCGCCAAGGTCCTCACCGGCGGCAGCAAGCGCACGGTCGACGGGCTCGAGGGCGGCTTCTACATCGAGCCGACCGTCTTCGAGGGCGACAACTCGATGCGCGTCTTCCAGGAGGAGATCTTCGGGCCGGTCCTGTCGGTCACGAAGTTCACCGACCAGGAGGATGCCCTCCGCATCGCCAACGACACCCTCTACGGCCTCGGAGCGGGAGTCTGGTCGCGCGACACGAACACGGCATACCGGATGGGCCGCGGCATCGAGGCGGGACGCGTGTGGGTCAACTGCTACCACCAGTACCCCGCGCACGCCGCGTTCGGTGGCTACAAGCAGTCCGGCATCGGTCGCGAGAACCACAAGATGATGCTCGACCACTACCAGCAGACGAAGAACCTCCTCGTGAGCTACAGCCCCGACAAGCTCGGGTTCTTCTGAGATGACCAAGCCATCGGTGGCGACCCGCGTCGAGCTCACGGACCCTGCCGCGGAGCTCCTCGCGCGACTGGAGCGCATCCACGGTGCGCTCATGTTCCACCAGTCGGGCGGGTGCTGCGACGGGTCGTCACCGATGTGCTTTCCCGCCGGGGAGTTCATCACCTCGGACGCCGACGTGCTGCTCGGCACGCTGGCGCCCGAGGGCGTGACGCCGATCGAGTTCTGGATGAGCCGCTCGCAGTACGAGTACTGGAAGCACACCCACCTCACCGTCGACGTCGTCCCCGGGCGCGGTTCGGGCTTCTCGGTGGAGGCGCCCGAGGGCGTGCGCTTCCTCATCCGGAGTCGTCTCATGACGCAGGAGGAGCTGGAGGCGTTCGACCTCCTCTGACGCCGACAGGCATAGGGTTCCAGCGTGCCGCTGCTCCTCGACCTCGAACCGTTGCGGAGCAACTACGACTACCGCCGCCTGTATGCCGGGTTCACCCTCTCGAACGTCGGCTCCCAGCTTGCTGTCGTCGCGATCGGGCTCCAGGTCTACGACCTGACCCGGTCGACGGCGTCGGTGGGCGTCGTCGGGCTCTGCGCCCTCGTGCCGCTCGTCGTCATGGGACTGTACGGCGGCACGCTCGTCGACCACTTCGACCGGCGCATCGTCGGGCTCATCGCCCAGTCGGTCGCGTTCGTCGTGTCGGTGCTCTGCGCGCTGCAGGCGTGGATGGGCAACACCTCGGTGCTCGTGCTCTATGCGCTCGTCGCTGCGTGGAACGCCGCGTTCGCGGTGTCGTCGCCCGCGCGCACCTCGATCTACCCGCGCATCCTGCGTCGTGACCAGCTGCCCGCTGCCAACGCGCTGTCGGTGTTCGCGATGAACGCCTCGATGACCGTCGGCCCGCTCCTGGCCGGGCTGCTCGTCGACTGGGGCGGCTTCCGTGCGGCCTACACCGTCGATGCCGTCATCACCACGGCCGCGCTGTGGGGACTCGCCCGGTTGCCTTCTCTCCCACCGGAACCCAGCGACACGGGCGAGGCCGCGTCGACGAGGCGGGCACCCGGCATACGGTCGGTCCTCGACGGCTTCTCCTTCCTCGCCACTCGACCGAACGTCCGGATGACCTTCGTCGCCGACATCTGCGCCATGGTCCTCGCCCAGCCCCGCGTGCTGTTCCCGGCGGCGGGGGCGGTGATCTTCGGCGGGGGAGCGACGACGGTCGGCGCGCTGTCCGCGGCGGCCGCGGTGGGTGGCATCGGGGCGATGTTCTTCTCCGGCCGGCTCGGTTCGGTGATCCACCAGGGCCGGGCCATCCTCATCTCGATCGTCGGGTGGGGTGCCGCGATCGCGGGGCTGGGAGCGGCGATGCTCGCCGCCGGTGACGTGCTGACCCGTGGGCAGGCGCTCTGGGTCGGGCTCGTGGCGATGGCCGTCGCGGGCGGGTCGGACTCGGTGAGCGCGGTCTTCCGGACGACCATCCTGCAGTCGGCGACGCCGGACCACCTGCGGGGCCGGCTCCAGGGCGTGTTCATCGTCGTCGTCGCGGGCGGGCCGCGCCTGGGCGAGCTGCTCGGTGGGTTCGTCGCCGAGAACATCGGCGAGGGCATGACCGCCGTCGTCGGTGGGTTCGCCTGTGTCGCAGCGATCGTCGTGCTCGCGAGGGTCACCCCGGGGTTCGTGCGCTACGACGCGCGCAACCCCACGCCCTGACCGCTCACGCGCTCGTCACTCGCCCGGGAGGTCGAGGCCGAGGAGGGCGTTCTCGACGACCTCGGCGAGGGCGGGGTGGATCCAGTACTGGCCGCGGGCGACCTCGCGCGCCGACTGTCCGAACGACGCCGCCTGGATGAGCGGCTGGATGAGCGTCGACGCCTGCGGACCCATGCAGTGCGCGCTGAGGAGCAGGCCCGTGGTCGGGTCGGCGTAGACCGAGAGGATGCCGGTGGTGTCCTCGAGGGCCCACCCGTATGCCGTGTCGCCGAACGACTGCGTGTAGCTCACGTAGGGCGTGCCGGCCTCGTCGAGCTCGGCGGGGGTCGGGCCGAAGGCGGCGATCTGGGGGTGGCCGAAGACGGCGTGCGGGACGTAGCGGTGGTCGGCGTCCATGGGTGAGGCGTCGGGGTCGCGGTGGCGGCCGGTGTCGACGGCGAGGTTGTGGGCGACGACGCGGGCCTCGTGGTTGGCGACGTGCTTGAGCTGCCAGGCGTTCGCGACGTCGCCGAGCGCCCAGACGCCGTCGGCGGTGGTGCGCTGCTGCTCGTCGACGACGACCACGCCGCGGTCGTCGAGCTCGATGCCGGCCGCCTCGACACCGAGCCGGGAGCCGTTGGGGGTCCGACCGACCGCCACGAGGACCGCGTCGACCTCGACGTCGGTGTCGCCGTCGAGCCCCTTGAGGCCGAGGGTCCAGGCGCCCGTCGTGTCGTCGCGGGTCGCCGACGACACGACGGTCTCGAGCCGGAGGTCGTGACGCCCGCGCGCGAGCTCGGTGTAGCGGCGCGAGATCACCTCGTCCTCGGCCCGGAGCAGGCGGCCCGAGCGCTGGACCTGCGTGACCTCGACGCCGAGCGAGCTGAAGACGTGCGCGAACTCGCAGGCGACGAACCCGCCACCGATGATGGCCATCCGCTGCGGCAGCTCGTCCATCCGCATCACGGTGTCGCTCGTGTGGACCCCACGCGCAGGGTCGACCCGGTCGAGGCCGTCGACGTCGAGCAGGTCCGCGCGGGAGCCGGCGGCGACGACGACCCGGTCGGCCGTGATCTCCTCACCGGTCGACAGCGCGAGGCGACGCTCGCCCACGAAACGGGCGGTCGCGGCATACACGGTCACGAAGTCCTGGCTGCGCCGGTAGCGCTCTCCACCCGCGGCGATCTGGTCGATCCGGTCGGTGAAGATCCGGTCGCGGATGGCCGGCCAGTCGACGCTGACCTCGCGGCTGATCGTCACGCCGAGGCGCCCGGCCTCGCGCGACTCGAGCACGCGGTCGGCGGGCAGGACGAGCATCTTGGTCGGGATGCAGCCCACGTTGAGGCAGGTGCCGCCGAACGTGCCCTCCTCGACGATGGCGATGTCGAGCCCGTCGAGCTCGGGGGTGAGGAGCGAGTTGCCCGACCCGGTGCCGATGATGATCAGGTCGTGGTGGGTCGCCATGACAGCAGCGTATGCCGGGTGCTCGCCGGCCGTTCGAGCCGCCGGTCGCCGTGGAGTCGGCGGGGGGTCAGCGAGGTGGCAGCAGGGCGGCCTCGAGGGTCGTGGCGATCCACTCGGCGAAGTGCTCCTGTGACCAGCCGAGCCCGTCGACGAGCATCCGGTGCATGTCGGGCCCGGTGACTGGCCAGACCGTGGCGGAGGCGTCCTCGGTGGTGAGCCCGTCGCGCAGCGGACCGTTGTCGGCGAGCCACGTGACGAACTGGGTGAGGTTGCGCAGCCGGGTGCGGTGCAGGGCGCGGTGCTTCGTGGCGATGGCGTCGTCGACGAGGGCGGCCGAGCGCAAGACGACGGTGAAGGAGCTCACGCGGCTCTGCGTCACCTCGTGACGCAAAAGCCCTGTGCCACAGTCGAACTCGAGTGACTGTCAGTGGGCTGTCCTAGGGTTGCTGCATGGAGGGGACACCAGAAGCGAGCGGGCCTGAGGGCCAGGTTCGGTCTGTCGTGTCCGCGCTGGCGCAGGTGTCGCCGGAGGGTTTGACCGAGGCGCAGCGGGTGGCTGCGGTGTCCGCGCTGGAGGCGTTGAAGGGTGCGGCGGCGGCGGCGCAGGCCCGGTTGACGGCTGCGGCGGTGGTGGATCGTGAGGCTCTGGGTGAGGACTCGCGCAGTGTGCGGGCGGACCTGGCGCTGGCGCGACGCTGCTCGCCGACGTCGGCGGACCAGCACGTCGGGGTGGCGCGCGCTTTGGTGGAGGAGCTGCCGTCGACGATGGGGGCGTTGACGCGTGGAGAGATCAGCGAGCGTCGAGCGATGATCGTGGTGAGGGAGACGGCCTGCCTGTCGCTGGAATACCGCGGTGAGGTCGACCGGCGCCTGGCGTCGGTGATCGGCGGCTTGGGTGACAAGGCGCTGGCGGCTGCCGCCCGACGGGCTGGTGCGGCCCTGGATGCGGAGTCGCTGGCGCAGCGGCACCGCCGCGCCGTGGCGTCACGCAGGGTGAGCGTGCGACCGGCGGCGGACGGCATGGCGTGGCTGTCGGTGCTGGGTCCGATGAAGGACGTCATCGGCGCCCATCTCGCCCTGACCCGTGAGGAGGGGCGCCGTCACGTCATCGACCCGGACCTGCCCGCGGGTGAGTGGGAGGCCGCCGCGGCGGCGGCGCGTGCCGACACGCGTGGCAAGGGCGCGCGTGGCTGGCCGACCGGGCGCTGGAGCTGCTGTCGGGTCGAGCGCCGGGTCAGCCGCAGCCGGTCGAGGTGTCGCTGGTCATGACCGACCGGGTGCTGCTGCCCGCGGCGTTCGGTGGCGTGGTTCCCGCGGACGACTGCGCCACCATCCCCGGGTGGGGGCCGGTGCCCGGCGCCGAGGCGCGAGCCGCCGTCGCCGCTGTCCTGGGCGGGTACAGCGTCGAAGGCGGGTGCGACGCCAGAGCGCAGGGTGCCGGAGGGGCCACCGGGCGTGAGGCGTTCGTGTGGCTGCGGCGGCTGTTCACCGACCCCACCGGCCGCGACCTCGTCGCCCTCGACTCGCAGCGCCGCACGTTCCATGGCGGGCTCCGCCGGTTCCTCGAGCTGCGCGACCCGACCTGCCGCATCCCCTGGTGCGACGCCCCCGCCGTCCAGTGCGACCACATCACCCGCGCCGCCGACGGCGGCCCCACCTCCGGCGCGAACGGCAGCGGCCTGTGCCAACGCCACAACCTCGTCAAGGAAGAAGCCGGCTGGCACGTCCGCGTCACCTCGACCGGCCTCGACCACAACGAGTTCGACGACACAGGGCCACACGGCATACAGATCCAGACCCCGACCGGACACACCTACGACTCGACCGCCCCGCCGATCCACGGACACGGCTGGTCGCCACGCCGGCTCGACGACCTCGACCCGCCCGGCGACCCCAGCGATGCGGGCTACGTCCCCGACGACTGGGTGGCCGACGACGAGTTCTGGGCTGCCTGACCAGTCCGATCCGCAGTGTCGAGGTGTGAGGTCGTGCAGCCTGCGATGAAGACTCAGCGACCTGCCACGGCGTTGAGGGTTGTCCACACGCGACATGGCGCGGCGTCGTCGTCCACAACGCCAGCCAGCGCGGTCGACACCGAAAGCGCTGTCGGAGTTGGCTGTTCGCATGGTCGATGCAGCAGATCTCAGACGACGGGCCGGTCGCTGGCGGGAGGCCGCCGAGGTGACGAGACAGGAGTGCGTCGTCCTCCGCCAGGTGGCCGAGCTCAGCTGGCGGTCTCCCTCGGCCGCCGAGTTCCGGCGGGTCCTCGAGGTCCGGCTTCGCGAGCTGCGCGACCTCGCCGAGCGCGAGGACGCCGTGGCCGACCTCCTCGACCGCGTCGCCGACACAGCCGAGCGGGCCGCGTGAGCGACCTCGACGTCACGGGCGGCGCGGGCGGGATCGAGGTCGCCATCGAGGACCTGCGGCAGGCCGCGTACCGGTTGCGCCGGGCCGCCGACATCGTCGAGCGTGCGACGCCCGAGCGCTGGCGCGCACCCCCGTGGGACCTGCTGTCCGCGGCACCCGACCTCGCCCACCTCGTCGTCCGGGCGCGGCTGGCGTCGGCAGCGGCCTCCGATGCCGTCGGCCACAGCGTGCAGCGGCTCCGCAGCCTCGCCGTCTCGACCGACCGCGCGGCAACGGCATACGAGCGGGCCGAGGCGACGACCCGGGGGCTCGTGAGGGGGCTCCACGACCAGGCGATGTCACTGGCGTGGCTGGTGTCCCGGGCGACCGGCCGCGCGTTCGGGCTGCTCGACGAGGGGGAGGGGTGGGACGTCACCGTGACCCCGGTGGTGGCGCCCGACTGCGTGCCCGCGCCCACGTCCGCAGACTCCCTGCTCGCCGGCGTCGAGACACTCGGCGACCGTGACAGCAGTGGTGGGGTCCGCGTCATCGAGCTCGCCGCCGCCGACGGCTCGACCACGTGGGTGGTGCAGGTGCCGGGCACGCACGGGGGCTGGTACGAAGGCGGCACCGTCCCCATGGACTGGCCGGCCAACGTCTCGCTCATGCTCAGCGCCACGAGCGCCTCGAAGGTCGCGGCCATCCGGGCGCTCGACCGCGCCCAGGCCGGCCGTGCGGGCCCGCGGGACCGGGTGGTCCTCGTCGGCCACAGCCAGGGCGGCATCGTCGCGGCCGCCCTCGCCTCCGACCCGGGGTTCACTCGCACCCACCGGGTCAGCCACGTCCTCACCGCCGGCTCGCCCATCGACGACTTCCCGATCCCCGACTCGACCCAGGTCCTCTCGCTCCAGCACGAGACCGACCCGGTGCATGCACTCGACGCCTCGCCACCACCCGACCGAAGGAGCTGGACGACCGTCGAGGCATCGGCCCCGGTCGACGCGCGGGCCCACCTCACGGCGGGGGCGCATGCCCTCTCCGCCTACCGCGCGACGGCGTCCAGGGTCGACCGGTCCGGCGACGTCTCACTGCGTCAGTGGCGAGCCGGGATCGCCCCTGCGCTCACGCTCGCCCCGGGCGCCGAGCCCGTGGTGCATGAGTTCCGCTCGGAGCGGCGGTGGCAGAATCGCGACTCGTGACCCCCAAACTCCTGTTCCGCCGGGTGGCCGTCGCCGAGGCGATCACCTGGGCCCTGCTCCTCATCGGCATGTTCCTCAAGTACGTCACCGAGACCACCGATCTCGGCGTGCGGATCTTCGGGATGGTGCACGGGGTCGTCTTCATCGCCTACGGGCTCATCGCCATCACCGCGTGGGTCAACCAGCGCTGGCCGCTGGGCGTGGGCATGCTCGCCCTCGTGAGCGCCGTCCCGCCGTTCGCGACGATCCTCTTCGACCGCCGCATCGAGGCCGCCGGACTGCTGGAGGGCCCCTGGCGCTTCGGCGCCGGCGGTGAGACGCCGAGCACCCTGCCCGAGCGCGCCCTGGCCTGGCTCACCCGCAACCCCGGCCTCGCCGCCGTCGTGGGCGTCGTGGCCGTCGCCGGGCTCACCGGCGTCGCGCTCTTCGTCGGCCCGCCCTCCTCGGGCAGCTGATGAACCCCTCCACCGCGCTCGCTCGCGTCCTCGTCGACGAGCTCGTCCGCGGTGGGGTGCGCGACGTCGTCCTCGCCCCCGGCTCGCGCTCCGCGCCCCTCGCGTATGCCGTGCACCAGGCCGAGCGCGACGGTCGCCTCCGGCTGCACGTCCGGGTGGACGAGCGGACCGCCGGGTTCCTGGCGCTGGGTCTCGCGAAGGGTTCTCGCGCACCGGTTCCCGTCATCACGACGTCGGGCACGGCCGTCGCCAACCTCCACCCCGCCGTACTCGAGGCGCACCACACCGGTGTCCCGCTAGTCGTGCTCTCGGCCGACCGCCCCGCCGAGCTGCGGGGGACCGGCGCCAACCAGACGACGGTCCAGCCCGGCATGTTCGGCCCGGCCGTGCGGTGGTCCGCGGACCTGCCCGCGCCGGAGTCGGTCGAGTCCGTGGGGGCCCTCCACCGCAGCTCCGTATGCCGTGCCCTCGCCGCCGCCCTCGGCGCGCCCGGGAGCGGCGTCCCGGCGTCCTCCCGTGGTCCGGTCCACCTCAACGTCTCCTTCCGCGACCCCCTCACCCCCGACGACGACGGTCAGTCGGAGGTTCACGCGGGGCGGGCCGAGGGGCGGCCCTGGGTCGAGGTGCCTCGCGACACGTGGATGGCGGGGCACGGAGGCCTCGCGGACGTCGCACGCACCCTGGTCGTCCTCGGCGACCTCACGCCGTCGCCCGTGACCTCACGACAGGTGGTCGAGTGGGCGGCGTCGCGCTCCTACCCCGTGGTCGCCGAGCCGTTCGGCGACCACGCCCGTGACGGCGTCGTGCCCCACGGCCCGCTGCTCCTCACCGACGCCGGCTGGCTCGCCGAGAACCGCCCCGAGCGGGTCTTCGTCGTCGGGCGCATCACCCTGTCGCGCGCCGTGGCGGGGCTCCTGCGCGACCCGGCGGTGCGCGTCGAGGTGTTCAGCGGCCAGCCCCAGTGGTCGGACCCCGGTCACGTCGCGCACGCCGTACACCCCCTGGTGCAGCTCGCCGGCGGCGCCGAGGTCGGGGGTGACGCAGCATGGGCGGCGACGTGGGCGGACGCGGGTTCCGCCGTGGCGAAGGCCGTCTCGGCCTCCCCGGCCGAGTGGGGCACCGGCCTCGCGGTCGGCGAGCTCGTCGGCGAGGTCCTGCCCGAGGGAGCCCGGCTCTTCGTCGGCTCGTCGAAGCCCGTGCGCGACCTCGACCTCGGCCTCGCCCCCCGCAGCGCGCCGCTCACGGTCGTCGGCAACCGGGGCCTCGCCGGCATCGACGGGTGCCTCTCGACCGCGGTCGGGCTCGCCCTCACCACCGAGGCGCCGAGCTACGCCTGGGTCGGCGACCTCACCTTCCTGCACGACTCCAACGCCCTCGCGATCGGCCCCGACGAGCCCCGACCGGACCTCACGGTCCTCGTCACCAACGACGGCGGCGGCGGCATCTTCCGCACGCTCGAGCACGGCGCACCCGAGCGGACGGACGACTTCAGCCGCATCTTCGGCACCCCGACCGGGACCGACTTCGCGGCACTGTGCCGGGCACACGGCATACGACATGTCCTTGCGGAGACGCGCGACGCGGCAGCCGAGGCGCTCTCCGCGGCCCTCGACGGGATCACCGTCGTCGAGGTGCCGGTCGACCCCGAGTCGCACCGCTCCGCTCACGAGCGGCTGCGGCAGGTCGCCCACGAGGCCCTGGCGATTTCGGACTGAGCCGACCGCTTGAGAGAATGAGCCCGTGACCACGACCCCGCAGCGTACCGATCTCCTCGTCGTCGGAGCAGGCCCGGCCGGCTCGGCCGCTGCGGCCTGGGCGGCGCGCTCCGGGCGCGACGTGGTCCTCGCCGACGCTGCGGTCTTCCCGCGCGACAAGACCTGCGGCGACGGCCTCACCCCGCGGGCCATCGCCGAGCTCCAGCGGCTCGGCCTCGACGACTGGGTCCGCGCGCACACGGTCAACCACGGGCTGCGTGCCCACGGCTTCGGCCAGGTGCTCGAGCTGCGCTGGCCGGGTGGCTCGCTGCCGGACTACGGCTCGGCCGTCGCCCGCACCGAGCTCGACGACCACCTGCGCACCACCGCCCTCAAGGCCGGCGCCACCGGCGTCGAGGGCGCCAAGGCGGTCGACGCCCGGGTCGAGGGTGGCCGCGTGCGCGCAGTGACCTTCCAGGGCGACGGCGAGACCTTCGAGATCGAGTGCGAGCGGCTCGTCGTCGCCGACGGCGTGCGCTCCGGGCTCGGCAAGGTCCTCGGGCGCGAGTGGCACAAGGACACCGTGTATGCCGTGGCCGGCCGTTGCTACGTCGACTCCACCCAGGCGGACGACCCGTGGATCAGCAGCCACCTCGAGCTGCGCGGCGAGGACAACGAGATCCTCTCCGGCTACGGCTGGATCTTCCCGCTCGGCGGCGGCCAGGTGAACGTCGGCGCCGGCACTCTGGCGACGACCAAGCGCCCGGCCGAGGTGGCGATCAAGCCGCTCATGGCGCGCTACGTCGAGGAGTGCCGCGACGGGTTCGGGCTCCAGGGGCAGGCCCGGATGGCGACGAGTGCGCTGCTGCCCATGGGTGGTGCCGTGAGCGGTGTCGCCGGCGCCAACTGGGCGCTCATCGGTGACGCCGCCGCCTGCATCAACCCGCTCAACGGTGAGGGCATCGACTACAGCCTCGAGACCGGCCGGCTCGTCGTCGACCTGCTCGACACCGACCTGTCCGTGACGTGGCCGGCGCTGCTCAAGGAGCACTACGGCGAGGCATTCTCGATCGCCCGTCGGCTCGCCGGTGTCGTCACCGTGCCGCGCATCCTGCCCGCGCTGGGCCCGGCCGGCATGCGCTCGGACTGGCTCATGACGCTCGCGCTGCGCTGGATGGGCAACCTCGTCACCGACGAGGACGCCGACCGCGCCGCTCGCGTGTGGCGCTGGGCCGGCCGTCGCTCCATCGCGCTCGACCACCGCCCGCCCTTCACCTGAGCCGGTTGTCGCCGCCACCTCGCGTCGTCGGGGTGGAACGAGGGCCCGACAGCGCGAGATGACCCCGACAAGGGCGGAGGCAGAGCGTCAGGGGCGGCTGGCGGTGAGGGCGTCGCGCATCGGGATGAGCTTGGCGTCCGACTCGGCCACCTCGGCCTCGGGCACCGAGCCGGCGACGATGCCACAGCCGGCATAGAGCGACATCCGCCTGGGGTCCTCGGCGGAGATCGCGCCCGTCCGCAGGGCGATGCCCCACTCGCCGTCGCCGCTGGTGTCCATCCAGCCGACCGGCCCGGCGTAGCGACCGCGGTCCATGTGCTCGAGCTCGGAGATCAACGCGTCCGCCACCGGGGTCGGCGTGCCGCACACGGCCGCGCTGGGGTGGAGCGACGCGGCCAGCGCCAGCGACGACGTCGCGTCGGTGAGGACGCCCGCCACGTCGGTGGCCAGGTGCATGACGTTGGACAGGTGCAGGACGAACGGCGCCTCGGGCACGTTCATCGAGGAGCAGTGCGGCGCAAGGGCATCGGCGACCGAGCGAACGGCGTACTCGTGCTCCTCGAGGTCCTTCGACGAGCGCGCCAGCGACGCAGCCAGGGCGAGGTCGTGGTCGTCGTCGCCCGTGCGCCGGATCGTGCCGGCGAGGACGCGCGAGGTGACGAGGCCCTTCTCGCGGCGAACGAGCATCTCGGGGGTCGCGCCGACCATGCCGTCGACGGCGAACACCCACGTCGACTCGTAGCTCTCGGCCAGCCGAGCGAGCAGCCACCGGACGTCGACCGGCGCGGCGGTGCGGACGTCGAGGTCACGGGCGAGGACGACCTTGTCGAGGTCGCCGCGCTGGATCCGGGTGACCGCCTCGGCCACGGCTCCGGCCCACTCGGTCGGCGACAGGGAACCGTCGGCGAAGGCCACCTCGCCGGGAGCCTCGACGTCGTCGTGGACCACCGGGTCCACGGTCGGCGGCAGCGCGTCGGGGGTGGTCGTCGTCGTGACCCACCACTGGTCGCCGCGGCGGCCGATGACGACCGAGGGCACGACGAGCGTTGCGCCGGAAGGTGAGTCGGCGGCATACGAGATCGCGCCGAAGGCGACCGGTCCGGTGCCGGGCAGGTCGACCTCGTCGCGCACGACCGCGGAGGCCGCGACCGACTGCCACCACGACTCGAGCATCGCGAACCGCGACTCGCCGTGCGCCGTCACCGACGCCGCGCGGCCCCAGCCGACGAGGCCCTCGCCGCGACGCACCCAGGAGGTGGTGTCGTGGGGGCTCGTCGCGGGCAGGAGCGACAGCAGGGCCGTGCCGTCCGCGGGGGACAGGGCAACGGTGCGCGTGACCAGCGGCGCGAGGGGTGCAGTGTCCGGGTGGGACGTGGGCAGGGACGTCATCACCGGGAAGCGTAGCCCCGCCCCCACCGGAGTCCCGCACTGGAGCAGTCGCCGCGCGGTGAGAGGATGGCGCCATGAGCCGCGCCTCCCTCGACAAGCAACCGCGCGACGTCGCCGCGATGTTCGACGACGTCGCCGAGAGGTACGACGTCACCAACGACGTGCTGTCCCTCGGGCAGGACCGCCTGTGGCGGCGTGCCGTCCTCAAGGCCGTCGACGCCAGGCCGGGGGAGCGGGTCCTCGACATCGCCGCCGGCACCGGCACGTCGAGCGAGCCCTTCGCCGACAACGGCGTGCACGTCGTCCCCGCCGACTTCTCGCTCGGCATGCTCCGGGTGGGCAAGAAGCGCCGCGACGACCTCGGCTTCACCGCCGCCGACGCGATGCGCCTCCCGTTCGCCGACGCGAGCTTCGACGCCGTGACGATGTCGTTCGGCCTGCGCAACGTCGCCGACATCGACGCCGCCCTGCGCGAGTTCGCCCGCGTCACGAAGCCCGGCGGGCGCCTCGTCGTCTGCGAGTTCAGCCAGCCGGTCAACGGCACCTTCCGCAAGGTCTACAGCGAGTACCTCATGGAGGCGCTCCCGCGCGTGGCCCGCAAGGTGAGCTCCAACCCCGAGTCCTACGTCTACCTCGCCGAGTCGATCCAGGCGTGGCCGGACCAGCGCGCGCTCGCGACGCGGGTCGCCGCGGCCGGCTGGGGGAGCGTCGAGTGGCGCAACCTCAGCGGTGGGATCGTCGCCCTGCACCGCGGCGTCAAGTCGGCCTGAGACCCCGAGAGGTCAACTTAGGGTCGCCTGAGTGAACCGCCCGGAATCGCCTGCATAGAGTGGTCCGAAGTTCGTGAAGGCTTTCACAAGCAAGGTGTGTCGTTGAGTTTCGTGCCAGATGCCGCAGGCGTCGTCGTCATCGGAGCCGGCCCGGCCGGTTCCGCTGCTGCGGCACACCTGAGCGCAGCCGGGCTCGACGTCCTCGTCCTCGAGCGCACGCCCGACGCCTCCGACCGGTCCGGGGCCGCGGCGCTCACACCCGCAGCGGTCCGCGAGCTCGAGGCCCTGGGCCTCGACGACGCCGACACGGCCGGCTGGCACCGCACCACGGGCGTCCGCTTCGTCGGCGGCGGCATGCGCCTCGCGCTCGCCTGGCCCGACGCCGGCGGCCGTCCCGCCCACGGCCTCGCCACCTCACGTTCCGCTCTCGACGAGACCCTCGTGTCGTATGCCGTCCGCTCCGGCGCGCGCGTCGTGCCCGGCACCGAGGTCACCGGCCTCACCCGCGATGCGGTGGGCCGCGTGGACGGCGTCACCACAGCGGGTGGCACGGTGCGCGCCGACCTCGTCATCGACGCCTCGGGCGCCACGTCCGTGTCCGACCCTGGCAAGACGTCGCGCGGCGGCGTCGCCGTCACGGCCGACTTCGAGAGCCCGCGCCACACCGACGACCACGTCGAGTCCTGGCTGCACCTGTCCTCCGGGGACGGCGCCCAGCTGCCCGGCCACGGCTGGATCGTCGGCCGCGGCGACGGACACGTCACTGTCGGTGTCGGCGCCCTGGCCGACGACACGACCGCGACCCCGGACGCCTGCGCCGGCGTCCTGCGCCAGTGGCTCACCGCCCTGCCCGCCAACTGGCAGCTCACCGAGTCGACGATGACCGGCCCGGTCTGCGGCGACCGCCTCGGCACCGCCCGGTCCACCTCGCCCCGCTACGCCGACGGTGTCCTCACCGTCGGTGACGCCGCGGCCGTCGCCCACCCCTTCACCGGCGAGGGACTCGCCGCCGCCCTGACCTCCGCCCGCCTCGCCGCCGTCACCGTCGCCCGCGCCCTCGGGCACCCGGGTGAGGAGCAGCGCGAGGCCGAGCTCACGGCATACGACGCGGTTCTCGACCGTGCGCTGGGAGGCCACCGGACCCTGGCGCGGGCCGCCGCGCGGCTCGCCGACCGCCCGTCCATGACCCGCCTCGCGACCACCTGGGCCCTGCCGCACGAGCCGCTGATGAAGTTCGTCCTGGCCCGCGCCACCGCTCCCGCCCCTGCTCAAGTTGAGACCGGCGTCACGCCCTCTACGATGGGGCGCGTGACCCGAGCCGCCGCACACCCTGGCACCGAAAGGGGAGTTGACCAGCGATGAGCAACCCCTACGTCCCGATCCTCTTCCTCCTGGCTCTCGGCTTCGTCTTCGCCGCCGGCTCGGTGTTCACCAGCCTCGTGGTCGGACCCAAGCGCTACAACCGCGCCAAGTCCGAGCCGTACGAGTGCGGCATCCAGCCGTCGCCGCGCGCCGAGGGTGGCGGTCGCGTGCCGATCAAGTACTTCCTCACGGCGATGCTCTTCATCATCTTCGACATCGAGTCGGTGTTCCTCTACCCGTTCGCCGTCGCCTTCGACCAGCTCGGTCTCTTCGCGCTCGTCGAGATGGTCATGTTCATCATCACCGTCTTCGTCGCCTACGCCTACGTGTGGAAGCGCGGCGGTCTGGAGTGGGACTGATGAGATTCGCCACCGCTGTGCCTGACCTGACTGGAAGGGGTCTCTGATGGGACTCGAGGAGAAGCTGCCCGCCGGCTTCGTGCTCACGACGCTCGAGAGCGTCGTCGGCTACATGCGCAAGGCCTCCATCTGGCCGGCGACCTTCGGACTCGCCTGCTGCGCCATCGAGATGATGGCCGTCGGCACGCCCGACTACGACATCGCCCGCTTCGGCATGGAGCGCTTCTCGGCGACGCCGCGCCAGGCCGACCTCATGATCGTGGCCGGACGCGTGTCCAACAAGATGGCGCCGGTCGTCCGCCAGGTCTACGACCAGATGCCCAACCCCAAGTGGGTCATCTCGATGGGTGTCTGCGCGAGCTCCGGCGGCATGTTCAACAACTACGCCATCGTCCAGGGCGTCGACCACATCATCCCTGTCGACATCTACCTGCCGGGCTGCCCGCCGCGGCCCGAGATGCTGCTCAACGCGATCATCGAGCTGCACGACCAGATCCAGAACTCCAAGCTCGGGGTCAACCGGGTCGCCGCCGCGCGAGCCGCCGAGGAGGCCGCCCTGCGCGCCGTCCCGACGTCACTCATGCCCCCGACCCACGACCACGGCGCCCTCACCGCGACGCCCGGGAGGAACCTCCTCGCATGAGCGACAAGCCAGCAGAGAAGGCGACTCCTCCCGAGCCCGTCAGCGGGTCCGAGGACCTGCACGCCTCCGACCTCGACCTCACCGAGGCCAACGCGTTCGGTGACACGGCGCCCGTCCGGATCGGCGAGCGTCGTGGCATGTTCGGCCCGACCAAGGGCAGCGACACCTCCGGCTACGGCGGCCTGCGCACCCCGATCCTCTTCCCCGGCGCAGCCGAGAAGCCCTACGGCAGCTACTTCGACGAGCTGACCGGGACGCTCGAGCGGGCGCTCGGCGACACCGGTGACACGGCATACGGCTCCGCCATCGAGCGGGTCGTCGTCGACCGCGGCGAGCTCACCCTGCACGTGCGCCGCGAGGCACTGCCGACCGTGGCCCGGGCGCTGCGCGACGACCCGGCCCTGCGCTTCGAGATCTGCACCGGCGTGTCCGGCGTGCACTTCCCCGGCGAGGTCGGTCGCGAGCTGCACGCGGTCTACCACCTGCTCTCGATCACCCACAACCGCCGCGTCCGCCTCGAGGTGAGCGCGCCGGACTCCGACGCGACCATCCCGTCGGTCGTCGGCACCTGGCCCGCTGCCGACTGGCACGAGCGCGAGACGTGGGACATGTTCGGGATCGTCTTCGAGGGCCACCCGGCGCTGACCCGGATCCTCATGCCCGACGACTGGCCGGGCCACCCCCAGCGCAAGGACTATCCCCTGGGTGGAATCCCGGTGGAGTACAAGGGCGGCACCGTCCCGCCGCCCGACGAGCGGAGGTCGTACAACTGATGGCGACTCACGAAGAGACCGTCTACGAGGACACCCCTGCCGACAGGCAGAGTCCCGGACTCGACCCCGCCCCGGGGGACGGCCACGAGAACGACCTGCGCGACCCCTACGCCACGACCGACGCCGACCGTGAGGACGGCGCCCGGGTCTTCAACGCCTCCGGTGGTGACTGGGGCGACCTCGTCGACGAGGCGGCCGCCCTCCACGAGGAGCGGATCGTCGTCAACATGGGGCCGCAGCACCCGTCGACGCACGGCGTGCTCCGCCTCATCCTCGAGCTCGACGGCGAGACGGTGACCGAGGCCCGCGCGGGCATCGGCTACCTCCACACCGGCATCGAGAAGAACATGGAGTACCGCAGCTGGGTGCAGGGCGTGACGTTCTGCACGCGCATGGACTACCTCACCCCGATGTTCCAGGAGGCGACCTACTGCCTGGGCATCGAGCGGCTCCTCGGCATCGAGGACAAGATCCCCGAGCGCGCGAGCATCATCCGCGTCCTCATGATGGAGCTCACCCGGATCAACTCCCACCTCGTGTGCCTGGGCACCGGTGGCATGGAGCTCGGTGCGACCACCGTCATGACGGTCGGCTTCCGTGAGCGCGAGCGCATCCTGCGGATCTTCGAGGCCGTCACCGGCCTGCGCATGAACAACGCCTACATCCGCCCCGGCGGCGTGGCGCAGGACCTCCCGCACGGCTGCCTCGACCAGATCAGCGACACGGTCCCCGAGCTGCGCGCCGGTCTGCACGAGCTCGAGCTGCTGCTCAACGAGAACCCGATCCTCAAGGGACGCACCAAGGAGGTCGGCTACCTCGACCTCGCCGGCTGCATGGCGCTCGGCATCACCGGGCCGATCCTGCGCTCGACGGGCCTGCCGCACGACCTGCGCAAGAGCCAGCCCTACTGCGGCTACGAGACCTACGACTTCGAGGTCGTCACCCGCACCGGCGCCGACGCCTACGACCGCATCCGGATCCGTCTCGACGAGATGTACGAGTCGCTCAAGATCATCGAGCAGTGCGTCGAGCGCCTCAAGAAGGTCCACGGCCCGGTCATGGTCGAGGACAAGAAGATCGCGTGGCCGGCCCAGCTCTCCGTCGGCAGCGACGGCCAGGGCAACAGCCTGGACCACATCCGCGAGATCATGGGCACCTCGATGGAGTCCCTGATCCACCACTTCAAGCTCGTCACCGAGGGCTTCCGCGTGCCGGCCGGTCAGGCCTACGTCCCGATCGAGTCGCCCAAGGGCGAGCTCGGTGCCCACGTCGTCTCCGACGGCGGGACGCGTCCCTTCCGGGCGCACTTCCGGGACCCGAGCTTCAACAACCTGCAGGCCGTGGCCGCGCTGTCCGAGGGCGGCCAGGTCGCTGACGTCATCGTCGCCGTGGCCTCGATCGACCCCGTCATGGGAGGCGTGGACCGTTGAGCGCAACAGGGTGTGAGCACACGAGCGAGCGCCAGCGAGTGAGGCGCGGAGCGCCCGTCGTTGCGCGAAAGGACAAGCACTGATGGAGCACTACGGATTGCAGACGGCCGCCGGTCACCTCACGGTGTCGCCGGAGTCCAAGGAGCCGTATGCCGCGGAGCAGCTCGCGCAGCTGCACGCGGACGCGGAGCTGGTCGTCGCCCGCTACCCGCAGAAGCGCTCGGCGCTGCTGCCCCTGCTGCACCTGGTCCAGTCGGTCGACGGCTACGTCACCGGTCGTGGCATCGACTTCTGCGCCGAGGTCCTCGACCTCACCCGCGCCGAGGTCTCCGGTGTGGCGACGTTCTACACCCAGTACAAGCGCCACCCCAACGGTGAGTACACCGTCGGCGTCTGCACCAACACGCTCTGCGCGATCATGGGCGGCGACGAGATCTGGGACTCGGTCTCCGAGCACCTCGGCATCGGCCACGACGAGACGACCGAGGACGGCAAGGTCACCCTCGAGCGCATCGAGTGCAACGCCGCGTGCGACTACGCGCCCGTCGTCATGGCCAACTGGGAGTTCTTCGACAACCAGACGCCGGAGTCGACCAACCAGCTCGTCGACGACCTGCGTTCGGGCGCACCGGTCAAGCCGACCCGCGGCCCCGACTCGGTCTGCACCTTCAAGCAGATGTCGCGCGTCCTCGCCGGCTTCCACGACGGTCTCGCCGACCAGGGCGTCGGTGCCGGACCGGCCTCGCTGCGCGGCCTCGAGGTCGCCCACGAGAACGGCTGGGAGGCCCCCCGGGCCGACAGTGGCGGCGCCAAGGACGGCAGCGGCCAGGACACCGACACGCAGGCCAGCGCCGGCGGGAACTCGGTCGAGGGCAAGGCCGCCGGGCGCCACAGCTCCACGGACACCCCCGCCAACGAGGCCGACGAGAAGCCGGGCGGCAAGCCCGCCACGAAGAGCGCGACCGAGCCCGACGACAAGCCCGTCGAGGACTCCGCCAAGGAGGACTCGACGTCCGGCGGTGGCAAGGCCGGCGACGACAAGGCCGGCGACGACAAGGCCGGCGACAAGAACAAGAAGAAGAAGGACGCGCCCGCCCAGCCCTCGACGCTCCAGGCCGAGGGTGAGCCCGCGACCCTGTTCGACGACGGCGCCACGACGGCGGAGGCCGAGCCCAAGGGCGACGCCCCCCTCACCGGCACCCCCGCCGCCGCCTCCTCGCAGGGCGCGACCCCGCAGACCGGCGGCAACCGCCCTGACGGTTTCATCAGCTCCTACGGCGAGGACACGGTCGACCCGGCCGACGACGACGCCGCCCGCGCCGACGGTTCCATCGACGTCACCGAGCGCACGAACGGGAAGGACGACGCATGAGCACCACGCTGACCCCGATCCTCACGAAGTTCTGGGACGACCCCCAGAGCTGGACGCTCGAGACCTACGAGAAGAACGAGGGCTACCAGGCCCTCAAGAAGGCGCTCGCCATGGCGCCGGCCGACCTCGTCCAGATGACCAAGGACTCCGGTCTGCGTGGTCGTGGTGGCGCCGGCTTCCCCACCGGCATGAAGTGGGGCTTCCTGCCCCCGCCGGACGGCGGTCCCCGCTACCTCGTCGTCAACGCCGACGAGTCCGAGCCGGGTACCTGCAAGGACATCCCGCTCATGATGGCGGCCCCGCAGTTCCTCATCGAGGGCGTCGCGATCACGTCGTTCGCGATCGGCTGCAACCACGCCTTCATCTACCTCCGTGGCGAGGTCGTCCACGTCTACCGCCGCCTGCTGCGCGCGGTCGAGGAGGCCTACGCGGCCGGACACCTCGGCAAGAACATCCATGGCTCGGGCTTCGACCTCGACGTCACCGTCCACGCCGGCGCCGGCGCCTACATCTGTGGTGAGGAGACCGCGCTCCTCGACAGCCTCGAGGGCCGTCGCGGGCAACCGCGCCTCAAGCCGCCGTTCCCCGCCGTCGCCGGGCTCTACGCCCGCCCGACCGTCGTCAACAACGTCGAGTCGATCGCGTCGGTCCCGCCGATCCTGCTGCACGGCTCCGAGTGGTTCGGCGACATGGGCACCGAGAAGTCGCAGGGCTTCGGCATCTTCAGCCTCTCGGGCCACGTCAAGAACCCCGGCCAGTACGAAGCCCCGCTCGGCATCACGCTGCGCGAGCTGCTCGACATGGCCGGTGGCATGCGCGACCCCGACAAGGCGCTGAAGTTCTGGACCCCCGGCGGGTCCTCGACGCCGCTGTTCACGGCCGAGCACCTCGACACCCCGCTCGACTTCGAGTCGGTCGCGGCGGCCGGCTCGATGCTCGGCACCCGCGCGCTCCAGATCTTCGACGAGACGACGTGCGTCGTCCGCGCCGTCGACCGCTGGACCGACTTCTACAAGCACGAGTCCTGCGGCAAGTGCACCCCGTGCCGCGAGGGCACGTGGTGGCTCAAGCAGATCCTCGGCCGCCTCGAGCACGGGCAGGGGAGCGAGGAGGACCTCGACAAGCTCCTCGACATCTGCGACAACATCCTGGGCCGCAGCTTCTGCGCGCTCGGCGATGGTGCGACCAGCCCGATCACGAGCTCCATCCAGTACTTCCGCGACGAGTACCGCGCCCACCTCACCGAGGGTCGCTGCCCGTTCGACTCGCGTGAGTCCACGCTCTTCCACAAGGACCGAGTGACCGCATGACTGTGACCGACGACAAGACGAAGGCGGCGGCCGCCGTCGAGACGGTCGAGCTGACCATCGACGGCATCGACGTCTCCGTCCCCAAGAACACCCTCGTCATCCGGGCGGCCGAGGAGGCCGGGATCGCGATCCCGCGCTTCTGCGACCACCCCCTCCTCGAGCCGGTCGGCGCCTGCCGCCAGTGCCTCGTCGAGGTCGCGACGCCGGGCCCCGACGGGACGCTGCGTCCGATGCCGAAGCCGCAGGCCTCGTGCACGATGACGGTCTCGCCCGGCATGGAGGTCAAGACCCAGCACAGCTCGCCCGTCGCCGACAAGGCACAGCAGGGCGTCATGGAGCTGCTCCTCATCAACCACCCGCTCGACTGCCCGGTCTGCGACAAGGGCGGCGAGTGCCCCCTGCAGAACCAGGCGATGAGCAACGGTCGTCCGGTGAGCCGCTTCGAGGACGTCAAGCGGACCTACCCCAAGCCGATCAACATCTCCAGCCAGGTCCTCCTCGACCGCGAGCGCTGCGTGCTCTGTGCGCGCTGCACCCGCTTCTCGGACCAGGTCGCCGGTGACCCGTTCATCGCCCTCGTCGAGCGTGGCGCGCTGCAGCAGGTCGGCATCTACGAGGAGAAGCCGTTCGAGTCGTACTTCTCCGGCAACACCGTCCAGATCTGCCCCGTGGGCGCGCTCACCGGCGCCGCCTACCGCTTCCGCGCCCGCCCGTTCGACCTCGTGTCGACGCCGAGCGTGTGCGAGCACTGCGCGGCCGGCTGCTCGATGCGCACCGACCACCGTCGTGGCAGTGTCCTGCGCCGCATGGCGGCCAACGACCCGGCGGTCAACGAGGAGTGGAACTGCGACAAGGGCCGCTGGGCCTTCCAGTACGCCACGACCCCGGCCCGCCTCGAGCTGCCGCTCGTGCGTGAGGACGGCGAGCTCCGCGTCGCCTCGTGGCGAGAGGCCCTCGAGGTCGCTGCCGCCGGTCTCAAGGCGGCCTCGGCCGCCGGCGTGCTCGTCGGTGGTCGCGTCAGCACCGAGGACGCCTACGCCTACGGCAAGTTCGCACGCACGATCCTCGGCACCAACGACGTCGACTTCCGTGCCCGCCCGCACTCCGCCGAGGAGGCCGACTTCCTGGCCTCCAGCGTCGTGGCCACAGGCCCCGACGGTGGGGCCGTGACCTACACCGACCTCGAGAACGCCAGGACGGTCGTCCTCGCGGGCTTCGAGCCCGAGGACGAGAGCCCGATCGTCTTCCTGCGCCTGCGCAAGGCGTCGCGCAAGAGCAAGACGGCCGTGTATGCCGTGTCGCCCGTCGCGACCCGCGGTCTCGCCAAGGTGTCCGGTCGCCTCATCCCGACCGCCCCCGGCACCGAGCCCGAGGTCCTCGACGCCCTCGGCAAGGGCTCGGCCAGCGGTGCACCCGGCGACGGTCCCGACACCGTGCGTGACGCCGCCGAGGCGCTGCGCGGCGAGGGCGCGATCATCCTCGTCGGCGAGCGCCTCGCGACCGTGCCCGGTGCCCTGAGCGCCGCGGCCCGTCTCGCCGAGACCACCGGCGCCCGGCTTGCCTGGGTCCCGCGTCGTGCGGGGGAGCGCGGTGCCCTCGAGGCCGGCGCCTTCCCGACGCTGCTGCCCGGCGGACGCCCGGTCACCGAGGCCTCGGCCCGCGCCGAGGTCGCCAGCGCCTGGGGAGTCGTCGGCCTGCCCGACGCCCCCGGTCGTGACTCGGCCGCGATCCTCGAGGCCGCCCGCACCGGCACGGTCGGCGCCCTCGTCGTCGGTGGCGTCGACCCGCTCGACTTCGGTCGCGCCGACGCCATGCAGGCCTTCGAGAACACCTTCGTCGTCTCGCTCGAGATCCGCGAGTCCGCGGTCACCGCACTCGCCGACGTCGTCCTGCCCGTCGCGGCGCACGCCGAGAAGGCCGGCAGCTTCGTCGACTGGGAGGGCCGCGTGCGTCCGTTCCAGCAGGCGATCGAGACCGGCTTCGTCAGCGACCACCGCGCCCTCGACATGCTCGCCGACGAGCTCGGCGAGTTCCTCGGCTGCCGCACGGTCGGCGAGATCCGCTCCGAGATGGAGCGCATCGGCCCGGCCACCGGCGCCCGGGTGGGTGCGCCCAGCGTCGACGCCGGCGAGGTCCCCAGCGCCGAGGACGGGCACCTCGTCCTCGCGACGTGGCGTCACCTGCTCGACAAGGGCCTGCTCCAGGACGGCGAGCCGTTCCTCGCGGGCACCGCACCCAAGGCTGCGGCCAAGGTGTCGGCGGTGACCGCCAGCTCCCTCGGTGTCGCCGATGGCGACGCCGTCACCGTCGTCGCCGGGGACTCGACCGTCACGGTCCCGGTCGCCGTCACCGACATGGCCGACCACGTCGTCTGGCTGCCGACCAACTCCGAGGGCTGTGACCTGCGGGGCACGCTCGCGGACGCCCCCGGCATCCGCGTCTCCGTCACGAAGGTGGACTCCAAGTGAGCACTCTCCTCAGCCTCCACGAGGTGGCCGGCAGCGTCAGCGAGAGCGCGCTGCACGGCATACAGACGCTTGCTGCCGAAGGCAAGGACAACCCCCGGGCCGACTTCTCGGACACCCCGTGGTGGCTGTCGCTGGTCAAGGCGCTGATCATCTTCGTCTACCTGCTCGTCTCGACGCTGCTCGTCATCTGGTTCGAGCGCCGCATCATCGGCCGCATGCAGCAGCGCCCCGGGCCCAACCGCAACGGCCCGTTCGGCCTCCTGCAGACCCTCGCCGACGGCATGAAGGCGATGCTCAAGGAGGACAACACCCCCGCCAAGGCGGATCGGTTCGTCTTCACCCTGGCACCGCTCATCACCGCGACGATGTGCTTCATCGGCTTCGCGATCATCCCGCTCGCGGGTGAGGTGAGCATGTTCGGGCACCGCACGCCGTTCCAGCTCGCCGACTCCTCGATCGCCGTGCTCTTCGTGCTCGCGATCGCCGGCATCGGGATCTACGGCGTCGTGCTCGCCGGCTGGTCCTCGGGCTCGCCGTACCCGCTCATGGGTGGCCTGCGCTCGTCGGCCCAGATGATCTCCTACGAGATCGCGATGGGCCTCTCGCTCGTCGCCGTCTTCCTCTACAGCGGGTCGATGTCGACCTCGCAGATCGTCGGCTCGCAGGGCAGCGTCTGGTACATCATCCCGGCGTTCTTCAGCTTCTTCGTCTACGTCATCACGATGGTCGGCGAGACCAACCGCCTCCCGTTCGACCTCGCCGAGGGCGAGGGCGAGCTCACCGGTGGCTTCCACACCGAGTACGGCTCGATGCGCTTCGCCATGTTCTTCCTCGGCGAGTACATCAACATGTTCACCGTAGCGGCGCTGGCCACGACGATGTTCCTCGGTGGCTGGCAGGCGCCTCCCGGCATCGCCGCCATCAACGACGGCATGTTCAACGAGGGCTGGTGGGGCCTGCTCTGGTTCACCATCAAGCTCTGGATGTTCATGTTCTTCTTCGTGTGGCTGCGCGGCTCGCTGCCCCGCACCCGCTACGACCAGTTCATGCGCTTCGGCTGGAAGTTCCTCATCCCGGCCACCCTCGGCTGGGTCGTGCTCGTCGCGTTCTTCCGCGGCGCGCAGAACGGCTGGTTCGGTGACGCGGCCCTCGAGATCGCGGGTCGCCGCTTCCCGGTGTCGTCGCTGGCGATCGTCGGGCTGGTCGCCGTGGCTGCCCTCGCCTTCGGCTGGTGGTGGGACAACCGCGCCATCGCCAGGGAGGCGGCCGCCAACCAGACCGCGCCCGAGGAGATCGACCCGTATGCCGGTGGGTTCGTCGTGCCGCCGCTGCCCGGTCAGCGGCTGCGCGAGACCGCCCGCGTCGGTGCGCCTGCGCTGCCCGAGGCCGACCCCGTGACCGAGAGGCCGAGCGGTCCTGCCGTGTTCGACTTCACCGACAAGGAGGCCCCTCGTGGCTGACGACCGCAAGAAGAGCGGATTCCTGTCCGACCTCTTCGCCCCCGTGGGCGGGTTCGGGGTGACCTTCGCGACGATGTTCCGCAAGGTCGCCACGACCGAGTACCCCGAGGTGAAGCGCCCGACCGCGCAGCGCTTCCACGGCCGCCACCAGCTCAACCGTCACCCCGACGGTCTCGAGAAGTGCGTCGGCTGCGAGCTGTGTGCGTGGGCCTGCCCCGCGGACGCGATCCTCGTCGAGGGCGCCAACAACGATGATTCGGACAGCGGTACGGGTCGTTTCTCACCCGGCGAGCGCTACGGCCGCGTCTACCAGATCAACTACCTGCGCTGCATCTTCTGTGGTCTGTGCATCGAGGCCTGCCCGACGCGCGCGCTGACGATGACCAACGAGTACGAGATCGCCGACAACAACCGCGCCGACCTCATCTTCACCAAGGAGCAGCTGCTCGCCCCGCTCCAGGGCGGCATGGTCCCCGCCCCGCACCCGATGGTGCAGGGCATGGAGGAGCGCGACTACTACCTGGGCAAGGTCTCCGAGGCCACGCCCGAGCAGAAGGAATGGGCGCAGGCGCACCACGCCGGCGACCCGCAGACGCAGGAGGCCACGTCATGACCAGTGGTGGAGAAGCGATCCTCTTCTGGATCCTCGCCCCCATGGCCATCGCCGGCTCGCTCGGCCTGGTCTTCGCCCGCAAGGCCGTCCACGCCGCCCTCGGCATGGCGCTGACGATGATCATCCTCGGCGTCTTCTACCTCGCCCAGGGCGCGGACTTCCTCGGTGTCATCCAGATCTTCGTCTACACCGGCGCCGTGATGATGCTCTTCCTCTTCGTCGTCATGCTCGTCGGCGTCGACTCCTCGGACAGCATCGTCGAGACCCTCAAGGGTCAGCGCGTCGCGACCGTCGTGCTCTCGCTCGGCCTCGGCGTCCTGCTCGCCGGAGCCCTCGGCCGCGTCACCATCGGCGACGCGCCGGCCGACAAGGTCGACGCGCTCAACGCCCAGAACGGCAACGTCTCCGGCGTCGCCGAGCTGATCTTCGGCCGCTACGTGTGGGTCTTCGAGGCCACCTCGGCGCTGCTCATCACGGCCGCGCTCGCCGCCATGGTGCTCGCCCACCGCGAGCGCCTCGGGTCGCGTCCGAGCCAGCGCACCTGGTCCGAGCGCCGGATCCGCTCCGGCGAGAACCTCGCCGGCCTTCCGGTGCCGGGTGTCTACGCCCGCCACAACGCGGTCGACACCCCGGCCCTGCTGCCCGACGGGTCGCCGAGCGAGCTCTCGGTCTCGCGCGTCCTCACCGCCCGCGACCAGGTCGGCAACGCCACCCCGTGGGTCGAGGCCGAGCGTGAGATCGGTCGTGAGGCCGACGCGTCCTGGACGGGAAGCGCCCCGCACGACGGCACGCCTGCGTCCGCCCTCACCAAGGAGGCGGCTCGTGACGCCGCCAAGGAGGACGACAAGTGAGCCTCATCAACTACATCTACCTCGCGACGCTGCTCTTCGTCATCGGTGGTGCCACCGTCCTGACCCGTCGCAACGCGATCGTCGTGTTCATGGGCGTCGAGCTCATGCTCAACGCCGCCAACCTCGCGTTCGTCACCTTCGCCCGGCTGCACGGCAACCTCGACGGGCAGGTCATCGCCCTGTTCGTCATGGTGGTCGCCGCGGCCGAGGTCGTCGTCGGTCTCGCCATCATCATGGCGATCTTCCGCGCCCGCCGGTCGGCCTCGGTCGACGATGCCAACCTCCTGAAGCTCTAAGGGGCTGCACTCGTGAACTCATTGGCACTGCTCGCCGCGGAAGGTGAGGTGGCATCGGCCACCGGCATCACGGCATACGCATGGCTTCTCGTCCTCCTCCCGCTCGCGGGCGCCGGGCTCCTCCTCGTCGGGGGCAGGGCCACGAACGCGTGGGGCCACCTGCTCGCGACGGCCCTGTCCTGGGCCAGCTTCGTCGTCGGTCTCCTCGTGCTGCTGGCGATGGTCGGTCGCGGCCACGAGGACCGTGCCGCCCACGTCGGTGGCTGGAACTTCATCCCCGCGGGGCAGTTCCAGCTCGAGACCGGGCTGCTCGTCGACCAGCTGTCGATCGCGTTCGTCCTGCTCATCACGTTCGTCGGGTCGCTCATCCACGTGTACTCGATCGGCTACATGGCGCACGACCCGAACCGTCGCAAGTTCTTCGCGTACCTCAACCTCTTCGTCGCGTCGATGCTGCTGCTCGTGCTCGCCGACTCCTACCTCCTGCTGTTCGTCGGCTGGGAGGGCGTGGGTCTGGCGTCGTACCTGCTCATCGGCTTCTGGAACCACAACCCGGCCTACGCGACCGCCGCCAACAAGGCGTTCTTCGTCAACCGTGTCGGTGACGTCGGGATGTCGATCGCGATCATGCTCATGTTCGCGACGTTCGGCTCGGTCGACTTCGACACCGTCCACGCGGGCGCGGCGCAGGCCGGCTCGACGACGATGACGGTGCTGGGCCTGCTGCTGCTCGTCGGCGCCTGCGCCAAGTCGGCGCAGTTCCCGCTGCAGTCCTGGCTCGGCGACGCCATGGCCGGTCCCACCCCGGTCTCCGCGCTCATCCACGCGGCGACGATGGTCACCGCTGGCGTCTACCTCGTCGTCCGCTCGCACTCGATCTTCAACGCCGCGCCCAACGCGCAGCTCGCCGTCGCCATCGTCGGTGCGATCACGCTGCTCTACGGCGCGATCGTCGGCTGCGCCAAGGACGACATCAAGAAGGCGCTCGCCGCCTCGACGATGAGCCAGATCGGCTACATGATGCTCGCCGCGGGTCTCGGCCCGGTCGGCTACGCGTTCGCGATCTTCCACCTCATCACGCACGGCTTCTTCAAGGCCGGGATGTTCCTCGGCGCCGGCTCCGTCATGCACGGCATGAAGGACCGCGTCGACATGCGCGGCTTCGGTGGCCTGTCCGGGTTCATGAAGATCACCTGGGTGACGTTCGGTCTCGGCTGGCTCGCCATCCTCGGTGTCCCGCCGTTCTCCGGCTTCTGGTCCAAGGACAAGATCATCGAGGCGGCGTTCATCGGCGAGGGCTGGCGACCGTGGGTCTTCGGTGGCATCGCCCTCATCGGCGCCGGCATCACCGCCTTCTACATGTCCCGCCTGTTCTTCATGACCTTCCACGGCAGGAGGCGCTGGGTCGACGAGCACGAGGACGCCGAGCGCGGCGTGCACCCGCACGAGTCGCCGCTCACCATGACCGTCCCGATGATGGTGCTCGCGGTCGGCTCCGGCCTGCTCGGTCTCGTCCTGTCGTGGGGTGGCATGTTCACCCACTGGCTCGAGCCGGTCGTCGGCGCCCACGGTGAGGAGCACCCCGTCCTCGCGGTGCCCGTCATCATGGCGCTCACGCTGCTGCTCGTCGCCGGCGGCGCGGCCTACGCCTGGATGCTCTACTGGCGTGACGAGGTCGCGGTCGTCGCACCACGTGGCTCGCTCGTCACGCAGGCCGCTCGCGCCGACCTCTACCAGGACGCGATCAACGAGGGCCTGTTCATGCGGCCCGGCACGCACCTCACCCGCGCGCTCGTCTTCACCGACGGCAAGGGTGTCGACGGTGTCGCCGGCTCGCTCGCCGCCATGATCGGTGGCGCGTCCTCGCGACTGCGCCGCGTCCAGACCGGCTACGCCCGGTCCTATGCCCTGACGATGCTCACCGGCGTCGTCGCCGTCCTCGGAGCCCTGTGGGTGATGAACTGATGTCCTTCCCCCTGCTCACCGTGATGATGGTCGTGCCGCTCGTCGGCGCGGCGGTCGTCTGGCTGCTGCCCGCGGGCTCCTCGCGGCTCGCGCGCCCGGTCGCGCTGGCCACCTCGCTCGTCACCCTCGCGCTGGCGCTGCTCGCCTGGGCTCGGTTCGACACCGGCAGCTCGGGCGAGCGCTACCAGCTCACCGAGACGCACTCGTGGATCCCGCAGTTCGGTGTCTCCTACGCCCTCGGCGTCGACGGCATCGCGCTCTCGCTCATCGTCATGGCGGCGATCCTCACGCCGGTCTGCCTGCTCGCCGCGTGGAACGACCTCGAGGGTGACAGGGACGACGACGGCAGTGGTCGACGGGAGAAGACCTACTTCGCGCTCATGCTCGTGCTCCTCACCTTCATGGTGGGTGTCTTCGCGGCGCGCGACGTCTTCCTCTTCTACGTGTTCTTCGAGGCCATGCTCATCCCGGTCTACTTCCTCATCGGGCTCTTCGGTGGCCCCCGTCGGCAGTACGCCGCGGTGAAGTTCATCCTCTTCTCGCTCGTCGGCGGGCTCATCATGCTCGTCGCCGTCATCGCGCTGTACTTCCACGGCCCGGGCGGCGAGCAGGGCTTCCTCTACGAGGCGCTCGAGGGCAACGTCACCGGGTCCACCGCGACGCAGCGCTGGCTCTTCCTCGGCTTCTTCATCGCCTTCGCGATCAAGGCGCCGATGTGGCCGGTCCACACCTGGCTGCCCGACGCCGCCTCCGAGGCGCGCCCGGCCACGGCCGTGCTCCTCGTCGGCGTCCTCGACAAGGTCGGCACCTTCGGGATGCTGCGCTTCTGCCTCGGGTTCTTCCCGGAGGCCTCGAAGTGGGCGACGCCGGTCGTCATCACGCTCGCGGTGATCTCGGTGATCTACGGCGGGCTGCTCGCCATCGGGTCGCGCGACATCATGCGGCTCATCGCGTTCACGTCGATCAGCCACTTCGGCCTCATCGTCCTGGGCATCTTCGCGATGACCTCGACGGCGGGTGCCGGCTCGGCGCTCTACATGGTCAACCACGGCTTCTCGACGGCCGGGCTGTTCCTCATCGCCGGGTTCCTCATCTCGCGCCACGGCTCGCAGCGGATCGCCGACTACGGCGGCTGGCAGCGGGTGACGCCGGTGCTCGCGGGCACGTTCCTCGTCGCCGGTCTGTCCTCGCTCGCACTGCCGGGCCTGTCGTCCTACGTGTCGGAGTTCCTCGTGCTCGCCGGGACGTTCCAGCGCTACGAGTGGGCCGCGGCGATCGCGACGATCGGCATCGTGCTGGCCGCCCTCTACATCCTGCTGACCTACCAGCGCGTCTTCACCGGCCCGCGGCCGATGTTCGCCGAGGCGGCCGAGCCGCGTGACCTCGGTCTGCGCGAGAAGCTCGTGGTGGCTCCGATCATCGCCTCCTTCCTGCTGCTCGGCGTCTTCCCGAAGCCGGTCCTCGACCTCGTCAACCCTGCCGTGAGCAAGACGCTCGAACTCGTCGGTGTCACTGATCCTGCGCCGACCAACGCCTCCGGGAGTGCCCAGTGACCGCCGCCCTGACCGCCCTGCCGACGGCCTTCCCGACGGCGCTCCCGGCCGCCTTCCAGGCCGTCAAGGTCGACTACGCCGCTGTCGCGCCGATGCTCGTCGTCGTCGCCGCCGCGCTCATCGGGGTGCTCGTCGAGGCGTTCGCGCCGCGGCTGCTGCGCCACACCATCCAGGTCGCGCTCACCCTCGCCGCGCTCGTCGTGGCGTTCGTCGTGCTCGTGCTCGTCTCGGTCGACCACCACGGCGTGACCGTCGGCGGCTCGATCGTCATCGACGGACCCGCCCTGTTCATGCAGGGGTCGCTCCTCATCTTCGCGGTCCTCGGCATCCTCACGATGTCCGAGCGCTTCGGTGGCCGTTCGGCCGACGCCTTCACCCCGATGGGTGCGGCCACGCCGGGCTCGCCGGCCGAGGCCGCTGCCGACCGTGCGGGCTACGCGACGTCCGAGGCCTTCCCGCTGACGATGTTCGCGGTGTTCGGCATGCTCATGTTCGTCTCGGCGAACGACCTCATCACGATGTTCGTCGCGCTCGAGGTGCTCTCGCTCCCGCTCTACGTCCTCACCGGGCTCGCCCGCCGTCGTCGCCTGCTCTCGCAGGAGGCCTCGCTCAAGTACTTCCTCCTGGGCGCGTTCTCGTCGGCCTTCTTCCTCTTCGGCGCGGCACTGCTCTACGGGTATGCCGGCTCGTCCGACCTGTCGAAGATCGCCTCGGCGATCACGACGGCCAACGGAGACCTCGAGGGGCTGCTGCTCCCCGGTGTCGTCCTCACGCTCGTCGGCCTGCTCTTCAAGATCGGCGCCGTGCCGTTCCACTCGTGGACCCCGGACGCCTACCAGGGCGCCCCGAGCCCCGTCACCGGCTTCATGGCCGCAGCGACCAAGCTCGCGGCCTTCGGTGCCATCCTGCGCCTGGCCTACGTCGGTCTCGAGGCCTCGCGCCTCGAGTGGCGTCTCGGCGTCGCGGCGATCGCCGTGCTCACGATGGTCGTCGGTGCCGTCCTCTCGGTGACCCAGACCGACATCAAGCGGCTCCTGGCCTACTCGTCCGTCGCCCACGCCGGCTTCATCCTCGTCGGCGTCCTGGCGTTCGACCGCACCGGCGTCTCCGGCGTGATGTTCTACCTCGTGGCCTACGGCCTGGCGACGATCGCGGCCTTCGCCATCGTGGCGCTGGTCCGCTCGGGCGGCTCCGAGGCGACGCACCTGTCGCAGTGGGCGGGCCTGGGTCGCAAGCACCCGGTCCTCGCCGGCATCTTCGCGCTCCTGCTGCTCGCCTTCGCCGGCATCCCGCTGACCTCCGGCTTCACGGCGAAGTTCGCCGCGTTCGCCCCGGCGGTCGCGCACGGCGGGCTCGCGGGTGTCGTCATGGTCGTCGTCGGTGTGCTCGCGTCGGCCGTCACGGCGTTCGTCTACTTCCGGCTCATCGTGCTCATGTACTTCACCGAGCCGACCGGTGACGACGTCGCCGCCCTCACGCCGTCGATCGCCTCGACGATCGCCATCACCGTCGGTGCCCTCGGCACCGTGATCCTCGGCGTCGTCCCGGGCCCGATCCTCGACCTCGCCGGTCGGGTGTCGCAGTTCATCCAGTGACGCTGGCACTGCCCGAGGTCTCGGCCGGGCTGCAGGAACGCCTCGTCGACGGGCTGGCCCGGGTCGAGGCGCTCATCGAGAAGCGCATCGACCACGACGACCCGTTCATCGCCGAGGCCAACGTCCACCTGCTCCGCGCCGGTGGCAAGCGCTTCCGCCCCATGCTCACGATCCTCGCCGCCGAGCTCGGCGACGGGGTCAACGACGACGTCGTCACGGCGGCGGCCGCGGTCGAGCTGACCCACCTCGCCTCGCTCTACCACGACGACGTCATGGACGAGGCGGAACTGCGGCGCGGGACGCCCACGGCCAACACGGCATACGGGAACTCCACGGCCATCCTCGTCGGCGACCTGCTCTTCGGGCACGCGTCGGCGCTCGTGGCCGAGCTCGGGGCCGAGGCGGTCCGCATCCAGGCCGAGACCTTCATCCGGCTGTGCACCGGCCAGATCCGCGACGACCGGCAGCCGCCGGAGGGTGAGGAGTCCGGCGCCCACTACATGCGGGTGCTCGAGGACAAGACCGGTGTGCTCATCGCGACGGCGGCGCGCTACGGCGCGATGTTCTCGGGGTGCCCCGACGAGGTCGTCGAGACGATGCGCGTCTACGGCGAGCGGCTCGGCATGGCCTTCCAGCTCGCCGACGACCTCATCGACATCGAGTCCAGCGAGGAGGAGCTCGGCAAGACGCCGGGCACCGACCTGCGTGAGGGCAAGCGCACTCTCGCCGTGCTCCACGCCCTGGCCTCGACCTCGCCCGAGGACGCCCGGCTCCAGCAGCTGCTGCGCTCCGACCTGTCCGACGACGCCGAGCTCGCCGAGGCGCTGTCGCTGCTGCGGGCCCACCCGGCACTCGCCCGGGCACGGGACGAGACGCGGGTCGTGGGGGAGCAGGCGCAGGCGGCCCTGGTCGACCTGCCCGAGGGCGAGGCCAAGACGGCCCTGCTGGCGCTGGCGACCTCGGTCACCTCCCGCGCCTCCTGACCTCACTTCCCCCACCTTTCCCGCCCGAAGTGGCTTTCGTTCACTGGGCTCATCCGCCGCGCGGTGGCCCAGAGCACCTTTCTCGTACCCAGTGCCCACCGTCCACAGCCGGTATGCCGTCCGCCCGCCGTCCACAGGCAGCTCACCGTCGCTGGCGGGAAGCGACGTGAGGAGCCGACGCTGGCGGGATGACTGGACTTTCCAGCGAACTCGTCGCCCTCGCCGCCAGCCAGCACGGGATGGTCACGACCGCGCACGCCGCACGTCTGGGACTCGGCCGTCGCTCCCTCATGGCGGCGGTGGCTGCGGGTGAGCTCGTTCACCCCGGGCGGGGCCTGTATGCCGTGGCGCACCTCGTCGACCGGGGGTCACCGGAGACGTGGCATCGCCACCTCGCCGCGGGCGCGATGCTCACCTACCCGGACGCCACGCTCTGTGGCGTCACGTCGGTGCTGGCCCACGGGATCGGCGTGTGGGGGTGCGACCTGTCCAAGCCCTCCATCCGGCGGCCGATCTCCCGGTCCACCGGGGTGACGTGCTTCCGGGTGCGTCGGGCCCGTGGTGCAGTCGTGGCCACCGAGTGGGGGCCATCGTCGACCGTGGCCGACAGCCTCGTCCAGCTGGCCATCGACAACGGCATCGAGCAGGGCGTGGTGAGTGCCGATGCCGCGTTGCGTCACCGCCTCGTCACCCGGGCGGACATCGACGAGTCGATCGACCGGTCGATACGTGCTCCGGGGATCCACCGGGCCCGGTCGATGGCGGCGTACGTGTGCGTGGAGCGTGAGTCCGCGGGGGAGAGCCGGTGCGGGTTCGCCCTCGAGCTGGCCGGCATACGCGTCGTCCCCCAGGTCGAGATCCGGGACGCCTCCGGCAGCCTCGTGGGGCGCGTCGACTTCCTCGTCGACGGGGCGATGGTCGTCGTGGAGTTCGACGGCAAGCTCAAGTTCGCCTCTGGCGACCCCGAGGTGCTGTGGGCGGAGAAGAAGCGTGAGGACCGGCTGCGTGCCCTCGGTTACATCGTCGTCCGCATCACCTGGGCCGACCTCGAGCGCGGCACGGCCGTGGCCAAGGTGCGAGCGGCCATGGCGACGGCCGCTGCGGCATGACGCCCCCCGCCGGCCGCTGACTGGACAAGGGCAGGGTGCACTGGACGCCCCGCCCGCACGTGTGCCCACTGCACGGAACCCACTTCGGGCGGGAATGTCGGGTCAGGCGGGGGTTGCGAGATCCCGGCGGCGGGGGATCGAGAGGGCGACGACGACGCTCGCGAAGCACAGCCCCGAGGCGAGCAGCCAGGCGGAGCTGTAGCTGCCCGACGACTCGCGCACCCACCCGGCGATCGAGGCACCGACCCCGGCACCGACCATGTGCGACGCGAACACCCACCCGAAGACGATCCCCGAGTCGGCCAGGCCGAAGTGCTGGCGGCAGAGCGCGACCGTCGGCGGCACCGTCGCGACCCAGTCGAGCCCGTAGAACACGACGAACACCCACAGCGCGGGCTGCACGTCGGGTGCGAGCACCGCGTCGATGGCGAGCAGGGAGAGCCCGCGCCCGCCGTAGTAGATCGCGAGCAGCACCCGCGAGTCGACGCGGTCGGTGAGCCAGCCCGACGCCACCGTCCCGGCGATGTCGAAGATCCCCACGAGGGCGAGGAGCCCGGCTGCGGTCTGCGTCCCCATGCCGTGGTCGTGGGCAGCGGGGATGAAGTGGGTCTGGATGAGCCCGTTGGTCGACCAGCCGCACACCCAGAACGTCAGCACCAGCGCCCAGAACGTCCACGACCGGCTGACTCGCACGAGCACGGCGATCGCGTTGCGGGCCGGGGCCACCTGCGGACGCGCGGCCACGATCGCCGCTGCCTCCGCCGCCTCGCGCTCGGACTCCTTCGTCGCTCCGAACGGCAGCAGTCCGCGGTCGGAGGGCCGGTCGGCCATGAACAGCCCGATGAGCACCGACACCACGAGGGCCAGCACGGCGACGACGAGGGCGGCGGCGCGCCAGCCGTGCTGGGTCGCGGCCCACGCGATGGCGGGCAGGAAGACGAGCTGGCCGGTGGCGTTGGCCGCCGAGAAGATGCCGGTGACGAGTCCGCGGTGCGACACGAACCAGCGGTTGGCGACGATCGCGCCGAAGACCAGCGCCATCGACCCGGTGCCGATCCCGATGACGAAGCCCCAGAGCACCCAGAGCTGCCACGCCGACGTCATGAGCGTCGTGGCGGCGCTCGCGAGGCCGACGGCGATGAGCGACCAGGTGGTCATCCGCCGCACCCCGAAGCGCTCCATGAGTGCCGCGGCGAACGGCGCGGTGAGCCCGTAGACGACGAGGTTGAGGCTCACGGCGCCCGACGTCGTGGTGCGCGACCACCCGAACTCCTGCTCCACCGGCTCGAGCAGCACGCCCGTCGAGGAGCGGAAGGCCGCTGCGGCCACGAGTCCGGCCAGTGTCACGGCAGCGACGATCCAGGCGCGGTGGACGGGGCGGCGGGGCGGGTCACCGGCGAACGGGTCGGCGCCGGAGCCCGCTCCGGTGCCGAGGGCGACGTCGTCGGTCATGGAGCGATCCTCACATCTCCGCGGGCGCTCGCCTAGTGGCAGGAATGCCACAATGTGCAAAGATCCAGCCATGAGCCCGACCGCCCGCAGCTCCCGGCCGCACCGCGTCGCCGTCCTCCTCCTCGAACCGCTCATCGGCTACGACGCGACGATCCCGGGCGCCGTGCTCGGGTCCGCCCGCGACGAGGACGGGCGCCCGCTCTACGACGTCGTCATGGTGAGTCCTGACGGTGGTCCGGTCATGACGAGCAGCGGGTATGCCGTGGTGCCCCAGGGCGACTCGTCCCGCCTCGCGTGGGCCGACACCGTGATCGTGCCGGGCACGCGGGTGCCCGAGCCGAGGCACGAGGGGCGGCTCTCCGACGAGCTCGCCGCCACCCTGGCGGTCATCCGGCCGGGGACGCGGATGGTCTCGATCTGCACCGGTGCCTACGTCCTCGCCGCCGCGGGGCTGCTCGACGGGCGCCGGGCCACGACCCACTGGCAGCACACCGAGCACTTCCGCAGCCTCCACCCGCAGGTCGACCTCGACGAGGACGTGCTCTTCGTCGACGACGGGGACGTGCTCACCTCGGCCGGGCTGTCCGCCGGTGTCGACCTCTGCCTGCACATCGTGCGCCGCGACCACGGCTCGGCGGTCGCCAACGAGGTCGCGCGCTACTGCGTCGTGCCGCCGTGGCGCGACGGCGGCCAGGCGCAGTACATCGACCGCCCGGTCCCGGTCGTCGACGACGCCTCGACGTCGGCGACGCGCGCGTGGGCGCTCGAGCACCTCGACGGCGACCTGTCCGTCCCGGTCCTCGCGGGCCGCGCGCGGATGAGCGAGCGCACCTTCGCGCGGCGCTTCCGCGACGAGACGGGGCTGACTCCCGCCGCCTGGGTCACCCAGCAACGGGTCCACCTCGCCCAGCAGCTGCTCGAGACCACCGACCTCACGATCGACCTCATCGCGACACGCGCCGGCTTCGGCACGGGTGCCTCGCTGCGCAAGCACTGTGCTGCGACGCTGGGCGTCTCACCGCAGGCCTACCGCCGCACCTTCCGCGGCACGACCGAGAGCAGGAGCGCATGAGCCGCCGCCGCCGCCGCAAGGACGAGCCCGACGTCGACCTCGACGCGCTCGAGGCCGCCACCACCGGCCTGCCCTCACCGCTCGTCACCGTCGACCTTGACGCCTTCGACGCCAACGCCGACGACCTGGCACACCGCGCCGCCGGTCGCCTGATCCGCGTCGCGAGCAAGTCGGTGCGGTGCCGCACCCTGCTGCGACGCGTCCTCGACCGTCCCGGATTCGCCGGGGTGATGGCGTATGCCGTTCCCGAGGCGGTCTGGCTGGTGCGGCACGGCTTCACGGACGTCTTCGTGGCGTACCCGAGCGTGGACGCGGACTGGATCCGGACGGTCTCCGAGGACGAGCACCTGCGCGACGAGGTCACGCTCGCCGTCGACAGCGTCGAGCACGTCCGCTTCCTCACCCAGCTGGTCGGCACCGGCAGCGGCGTCCGGGTCGCGCTCGACGTCGACTGCTCGTTGCGGGTGGGCCGGGTCCACCTCGGGGTACGGCGCTCACCGTTGCGGACGCCGGCCGACGCGCTCGCGGTCACCCGAGCAGCGCTCGATGCGGGACTGCGGGTGGCCGGCGTGATGTTCTACGACGCCCAGGTCGCCGGCCTCCCCGACAAGGGGCCGCACCTCGTGACGCTCAAGAAGCGCAGCCTCGCCGACCTCGCCGAGCGCCGCGCGCCCCTCGTCGAGGCGGTGCGGGCCCTCACGGACCTCGACTTCGTCAACGGTGGCGGGACCGGCAGCCTCGGCCGCCTCGCCGCCGCCGACACCCTCACCGAGTTCGCGGCGGGCTCCGGGCTCTATGGTCCGACGCTCTTCGATGCCTACGACGACTTCGCCCCGCGACCAGCGATGACCTACGCCCTCCCGGTGGTGCGCCGCCCCGGGAAGGGGATCGTCACGGCATACAGCGGGGGTTATGTCGCCAGCGGCGAGCCCGGCTGGACCCGCGTGCCGAGCCCGGTCGGGCGCGCGCTCAGCCTCATCCGCTCCGAGGCGGCCGGCGAGGTCCAGACCCCGCTGCGTGGCAGCGCCGCCGACCGGCTGGCCCTGGGCGACCGGGTGTGGATGCGCGGTGCCAAGGCGGGCGAGCTGCTCGAGCGGTTCGACCACGTGCACCTGATCCAGCAGGGGCGGCTCGTCGAGACCGTGCCGAGCTATCGCGGTGAAGGGCAGAACTTCGGATGAGCCCGACGCCGAGCTGGAGCAACTGGGCGGGCAACGTCACGGCCTCGCCCGCACGGATCGTCGAGCCGAGGTCCGTCGAGGACGTCGTCGCCGCCGTCACCCAGTCCGCCGAGCGTGACCAGCGGGTGCGCGTCGTCGGCGCCGGGCACTCGTTCACGCCGCTCGTCGCGACCGACGGGACGCTGCTGCGCCTGACCTCGCTGAGCGGCATCGTCGACGTCGACCTGGCCCGGCAACGGGTGCGCGTCGCCGCCGGCACCCCCCTGCACGTGCTCAACCCGCTGCTCGACGGGCTCGGTCTCGCGCTCCCCAACCTCGGCGACATCGACCGGCAGAGCATCGCCGGAGCCATCGCCACGGGCACCCATGGGACGGGGGTCCGGCTGCAGGGCATCGCCGCCGCCGTCACCGCGCTGACGCTCGTGCTCGCCGACGGGTCGGTCGTCGCCGTCGACGGCTCCCAGGACCCGGACCTGTTCCGGGCGGCGACGGTCGGGCTGGGGGCGTTCGGTGTCGTCGTCGAGGTCGAGCTCCAGTGCGTGCCCGCCTTCCGGCTGCGGGCGCTGGAGTCGCCGGGTCGCCTCGACGAGGTGGTGGAGGGCTACGAGGTGCTGGTCGCCGAGCACGACCACGTCGACTTCCACTGGTTCCCGCACACCGATCGCGTTCTCCTCAAGCGCAACTCGCGCGTCGACCATGCCGATCCCGGTCGGCCGCAGCCCCGCTGGCGTGAGTGGCTGGACGAGGACCTGCTGAGCAACAAGGTCTTCGAGGGGCTCAACCGGGCAGCCGCCGCGCGACCGGCGATCGCGCCTCGGCTCAACCAGGTCAGCGCCCGGGTGCTGGGCGCCAAGGAGTACACCGACACCTCGTGGCGCGTCTTCTGCACCTCGCGTGACGTGCGCTTCCGCGAGTCGGAGTATGCCGTCCCGCGCGCCTCCCTGCCCGCCGTCATCGCCGAGCTCCGGGCGTGGATCGACAGCCACGACGTGTCGCTGCCGTTCCCCGTCGAGGTGCGCTCGACGGGAGCCGACGACGTGTGGCTGTCGACGGCATACGAGCGGGAGAACGCCTATGTCGCGGTCCACCAGTACCACCGGATGGATGGCGGGGGAGTGTTCGCGGCGTTCGAGGCGATGGTGCGCGAGCACGACGGCCGCCCGCACTGGGGCAAGCTGCACACGCTCGGCGCGGACGAGCTCGCGCGGCTCTATCCGAGGTTCGGCGACGTGCAGCGGGTGCGCGACCGCGTCGACCCCGAGCGCCGGTTCGCCAACGAGCATCTGGCCCACGTCCTCGGCGCCTGACGGGTGTCTCGTCGCGCCTCGATGACCGATCGGTACTCAGCCTGAACACTTATCGGTCATCGAGCTGCTGGAGACCACCTACGAAAGGAGGGCGTCGATCAGGGGCAGGGGTCGGGCTCGAGTGCCGCGAGGCGGCTGCGGCGGTTGCTGTGGACCTGGCGCAGCGAGTCGACGGTGAGCAGCACCAGCGCGACCCAGACGATCCCGAAGCCGACCCAGAGCGCGCCGGACACGTGCTCACCGAGCACGAGCACGCCGATCAGCAGCTGGAGCATGGGCGTGAGGAACTGGATGAGCCCGATCGTCACGAGCGGGATGCGACGCGCGGCCGCGGCGAAGAAGAGCAACGGGATCGCCGTGACGACACCGGCCGCCACGAGGAGGCCCGTGTGCCACCCGCCGTGCGAGCCGAAGGTCGTCGAGCCCTGTGCCGACAGCCAGACGAGCACGCCGACGGCGACCGGCGCCAGCACCATCGTCTCGACGGTGAGCGAGTGCATCGCGTCGAGGGTGGCGCCGACCTTCTTCTTGACGAGGCCGTAGAACGCGAACGAGAACGCGAGCGACACCGCGATCCACGGGAACTCGCCGCCGGCCACGGTGAGGTAGATCGCCGCCACCGCACCGACCGTCACCGCCGCCCACTGCAGCGGGCGCAGCCGTTCGCGCAGCACGAACACCCCCAGCGCGACCGTGACGATCGGGTTGAGGAAGTAGCCGAGCGCCGCGGCATACGTGCGCCCGGTGATGACCGCCAGCACGTAGATGACCCAGTTCGCCGCGATGAGCAGCGCCGCGACGGTGAGCCCGCCGAGGAGCCGGGGTCGCGACGCCACGGTCCGCAGCCACCCGAAGTCGCGCCGCACGAGCAGCACGACGGCACAGAACGCGAGCGTCCACAGGATTCGGTGGGCGAGGATCTCGAACGCCCCCGACGGCTTGAGGGCGTGGAAGTAGAGCGGGAACAGGCCCCAGATGCCGTAGGCGAGGAAGCCGTATGCCGTGCCCCTCCTCAGCTCTGCCTCGTCACCCGCGAGGGGTGCGCTCACGCTCCGCGCACCCGGGTGCCCACGTTCATCCGACGGTCCACGTGTCACGACCACGCAGCAGCGCGGCGAGGTCGTCGTCGGTCGCGGGACCGCCGGCGGTGTCGACCGCCGCCCGGACCTGGGCGCGCACCCCGTCGTCGTAGGTCGGACGCGAGACCGAGCGGAAGATGCCCATCGGCACGTGCGTCATCTCGGGGGTGTTGAGCCGCGAGAGCGCGAACGCCTGGCTCGGGTCCTCGGCGCCGGCGTCGTGGACGACGACCTCGGCACCCTCCGGGATCGAGTCCGCAGCGACGAACTCCTGGCGACCACCCGGCATACGCACGAGGGTCTTGCGGTCGTCCTCGGGACCGACCTGCACGGGCTCGCCGTCGAGGAGGTGCACGATGCGCGCCTCCTGCTGGGTGCGGTCCTTGATGAGGTCGAACGCGCCGTCGTTGAAGATCGGGCAGTTCTGGTAGATCTCGACGAGCGAGGTGCCGCGGTGCTCGGCGGCGGCGCGCAGGATCGACGTGAGGTGCTTGCGGTCGCTGTCCATCGTGCGTGCCACGAACGTCGCCTCGGCACCGAGCGCGAGCGACACCGGGTTGAACGGCTGGTCCACCGACCCGAGCGGCGAGGACTTCGTCACCTGGCCGACGCGCGAGGTCGGGGAGTACTGGCCCTTGGTGAGGCCGTAGATCTCGTTGTTGAACAGCAGGATCGTCATGTTGACGTTGCGGCGCAGCGCGTGGATGAGGTGGTTGCCGCCGATCGACAGCGCGTCGCCGTCACCGGTGACGACCCACACGTTCTGGTCCGGGCGCGACGTCGCGAGGCCGGTCGCGATCGCCGGCGCGCGGCCGTGGATCGAGTGCATGCCGAACGTGTCGAGGTAGTACGGGAAGCGCGACGAGCAGCCGATCCCCGAGACGAAGGTGATGTTCTCGCGCTTGAGGCCCAGCTCGGGCAGGAACGACTGCACCGCGGCGAGGATGGCGTAGTCGCCGCAGCCGGGGCACCAGCGCACCTCCTGGTCGGAGGTGAACTCCTTCTTGGTCTGCTTGGGGGCGTCGGGAGCCAGCAGCGGTATGCCGGCCAGCCCGCTCGGGCGCGCAGCCGCGCCGTTCGTCGTGGCCGGGGTGGCGGGGTTCTCGGTGGTGGTCACTGGACCTCCTCCAGGTGGGTGAGGATGACGTCGGCGAGGTCGACCGTGGAGAACGGCAGGCCCCGGACCGACGTGTGCGGGCGGACGTCGACGAGGAACTCGGCGCGCAGCAGCATCGACAGCTGGCCGAGGTTCATCTCGGGGACGACGACGCGGTCGTAGGACCGCAGCACCTCGCCGAGGTTGGCGGGGAACGGGTTGAGGTGGCGCAGGTGCGCACTGGCGACGGAGTGACCAGCGTTGCGAACGGCCCTGACAGCAGCGGCGATCGGGCCCTGCGTGGACCCCCAGCCGAGCACGAGGAGCGACGCCGAGCCGGACGGGTCCTCGACGACGACGTCGGGGATGCCCGCGATGCCGGCGACCTTGGCGGCGCGCAGCCGCGTCATCTTGTCGTGGTTGTCGGGGTCGTAGGAGATGTTGCCGGTGACGTCGGCCTTCTCGATGCCGCCGATGCGGTGCTCGAGTCCGGCGGTGCCGGGGACGGCCCACGGCCGGGCCAGCGTCTCGGGGTCGCGCAGGAACGGGTGGAAGACGGGCTCGCCCTTGTCGTCGACGCCGTTGGGCTCGCTCGCGAACTCGACCTGCAGGTCGGGCAGGTCACTGACCTCGGGGACCGCCCACGGCTCGGAGCCGTTGGCGAGGTAGCCGTCGCTGAGGATGAACACCGGGGTGCGGTACGCCGTCGCGATCCGGACCGCCTCGAAGGCGGCGTCGAAGCAGTCGGCCGGCGTCGACGGCGCGACGATCGGCACGGGGGACTCGCCGTTGCGGCCGTACATGGCCTGGAGCAGGTCGGCCTGCTCGGTCTTGGTCGGCAGGCCCGTGGAGGGCCCGCCGCGCTGGACGTCGACGATGATGAGCGGCAGCTCGAGCGAGACGGCCAGACCGATGGTCTCGGACTTGAGGGCGACCCCGGGGCCGGACGTGGTCGTCACACCGATGGCGCCGCCGAAGCTCGCGCCGAGGGCGATGCCGATGCCGGCGATCTCGTCCTCGGCCTGGATGGTCGTCACGTCGTGGCGCTTGAGCGACGACAGCGCGTGGAGGATGTCGGACGCGGGGGTGATCGGGTAGGACCCGAGGACCAGCGGGAGCCGGGCCTGGTGCGCGGCGGCGACGAGGCCGTGCGCGAGCGCCGTGTTGCCGGTGATGTTGCGGTAGGTGCCGGGCGGCATCACCGCGGGGGCGATCTCGTAGCTCGACGCGAAGTCCTCGGTCGTCTCGCCGTAGTTCCAGCCGGCCCGCAGCGCCGTGAGGTTGGCCTCGAGGATCTCGGGGTGCGCGCCGAACTTCTTGGTGAGGAAGGCCTCGGTGCCGGTCGTGGGGCGGGTGTACATCCACGAGAGGAGCCCGAGCGCGAACATGTTCTTGGCGCGCTCCTTCTCCTTGCGGCTCAGGCCCTCGAACGAGGCGAGCGCGTCGACGGTGATGCTGGTGAGCGGCACCGGATGGACGTGGAAGGACTCGAGGCTGCCGTCGTCGATCGGGCTCTCGGCGTAGCCGACCTTGGCGAGGTTGCGCTTGGAGAACTCGTCGGTGTTGACGATGATCGTCGCGCCGCGCGGGACGTCGGCGATGTTGGCCTTGAGCGCCGCCGGGTTCATGGCGACGAGGACGTCGGGGGCGTCGCCCGGCGTGAGCACGTCGTGGTCGGCGAAGTGGAGCTGGAAGCTCGAGACACCGGGCAGGGTCCCCTGGGGTGCGCGGATCTCGGCGGGGAAGTTGGGCAGCGTCGAGAGGTCGTTGCCCATGGCCGCCGTCTCGGAGGTGAACCTGTCGCCGGTGAGCTGCATCCCGTCGCCGGAGTCACCGGCGAAACGGATGACGACGCGATCGAGCTTCTGGACGGTCTTGCTGGACATGAACACCTGACTCGAGAGACGTCGGTCGGGACGCGTGCGTCGTGTCCCGACGTGGTGTCCCCATCGTACGACCGAGGTTAGGCAAGGCTATCGAGGTGTCCATCTCGATATGGGGCGCCTGCCGTTCGTCGAGACGAGCGGTCGTCGTATGCCGTCCACGGCACGATCCGAGTCGCTCGTCGCCGTGTCCTGTGCGACAGGTGTCGCCGTGACGTAGAAGGCGGCTGTCATCGACCTCACCCAAGGTCGATGGCGACCGTGGCCCTCCGGCGGCATGGTGTTTCCGCGGTGGGGCGCGCCGTTCTCGGCCGTCGTACCCCACGAAGGATGTCGATGATGAACCACAGCACCCAGCCCTCCACCCGCCCCCGGACCCCTCGTGCGGCCCGGCCCGCGCTCGCTGCCCTGAGCCTGGCCACGTGCGTCACCCTCGCCGGCGGTCCACTCACCTCCGCCACCGCGTCCGTCGAGGCGGCCGGGACCCAGGCCCCACCCACCCGGACCGTGACGACGTGGGGCGCCTCCGACGACATGGCCGGCGGACAGCTCACCGACATCACGGTCCGCAACATCGTCCACACCTCCATCGGAGGCACCGGGATGCGGGTGCGCCTGTCGAACGCCAAGGGTGACCGGCCGCTGACGTTCGACAGCGCCTACGTCGGCACGAGCGCGGGCGGGGCGGCGGTGGAGCCCGGCAGCAGCCGGCGGCTGACCTTCAACGGCGGTCAGGCCACCATCACCATCGCGCCGGGGGCCACCGTCCTCAGTGACCCCCTGCCGGGCGAGGTGGCGCCACAGCAGGTCCTCGCCGTCAGCCTGCACGTGTCCGGGACGAGTGGCGCGCTCACGGCGCACAACCGGTCGATGCAGAGCACGTACAAGTCGTCGACGGGTGACCACGCCGCAGACGAGTCCGCGACCCAGTTCGGCACCCAGTCCTCCGTCTGGTTCTTCCTCGACGGGATCACGGTCGAGGCGCCGAAGCAGACGCAGTCGGTCGCCACCCTGGGCGACTCGATCACCGCCGGCGTCGGCACGACGATGGATGCGAACCGGCGCTGGCCGGACGTGCTGGCCGACCGTCTCGCCGCGCTCCCCGGCGTGCGGCAGATGGGCGTCGTCAACGAGGGCATCTCGGGCAACAAGGTGCTGAGCGGGGTGTCACGTCCCGGCGGCGCCGGCGATGCCGCGCTCTCGCGCCTCGAGCGTGACGTGCTGACCAAGCCGGGCGTCGACACGGTGCTCCTGCTCGAGGGCGTCAACGACATCGGTGGTGGCGCCTCGGCGGCGGCCATCATCGACGGCTACAAGATGCTCGTGGCGCGCAGCCACGCGGCCGGTCGCTGCGTCGTCGGCGGGACGATCCTGCCCTTCGGCGGCTCGGTCTTCGTCGACCCGGCCGGCGAGAAGGTGCGCGTCGAGGTCAACGACTTCATCCGGACCTCGGGTCTCTTCGACGGCGTCGTCGACTTCGCCGCTGCGACGGCCGACCCGGCCGACTCCTCGCGGCTGCGTGCCGAGTTCTTCGGCGACGGGCTGCACCCCAACGACGCAGGCAACCGCGCGATGGGGGAGGCGGTCGACCTCGACACCCTCCGCTGCGACCGCCGCTGACGTTCGTCCTCCGGTCCGGGCAGTGGGGAGCTCTCCCCATTGCCCGGGCAGGGGCGGGCTGACAGGCTGGCGCCGGGGACACACGCGACGGGGGGTGCAGATGGCGTACGAGGTCGAGATCAAGGACCTGCGCGACTCGGCCAGGGCTGCCCGCACGGCCGCCACGGAGGTCGCGCGCCAGACGCCGGGCAGCCATCTCACCGGTGCGGGCACCGGCATGCCCGGCGCCGGCAGCGTCGCGATCATGGCGCGAGTGAGCTCGGGATGGACCACCGAGCTGTCCGACTGGGCCAGGGCCGCCCGGGGCTACGGCCGCACCCTCGACACCAACGCCGACCAGTACGAGCTCGACGACCAGGCCGCGCGTGACGCGTTCGGACCGCTCGGTCAGGGGCGATGACGCGTGCCCCTGACGTGGTCCGACATCACGGCGTGGAAGCACGAGCCCCTCGCCACCGCCGAGCGCGAGCTGCGCACCACGCGGCGCGACCTGCTCGACCTCGCCGACGAGCTCGCGACGATGGGCCTTCCCAGGAACTGGACCGGCGACGCCGCGGAGACCTCGGGCACCCGCTTGAGCACGGTGGCCGACGACCTCCGCGACGTCGTCGCGGAGGTGTCCGCGGCATACACCGCGGTCTGTGACGCCGCGGACGGCGTCCTCGGCGTCGTCGGTGCCGTGGACCTGGCCCAGGAGTACGCCCGCCTCAGCTCCCTGACCATCAGCGCCTCCGGTGTGGTCACGACGAACGAGCTCCTCGTATGCCGTGTGTACGACACCGAGGAGGACGTCGAGGCCCGCCGTGCCCGGCAGGCCCAGGTCGACGAGTGCGTCACCCGGATCTCCGAGGCGCTGCGCAAGGCCGTGGACGTGGACGCGGACCTCTCCCACGTCCTCACGAGCATCGAGCGGGGCCGCATCGACGGTGGCAAGGGCAGCCTCGCGCAGGCCTCGGCCATCGGCGAGGTCGAGGGGGACCTCAGCGTGCTCGAGCCGCCGAAGGGCGGGTCGCCGACCCAGAACGCCGCGTGGTGGGCGACGCTCTCGCCGGACGAGCGGGCGCTCGTCATCGCCCAGAACCCCGGGTGGGTCGGCAACCGCGACGGCATCGACGCGACGTCCCGGGACCTGGCCAACCGCAACCTCCTCGACACGCGCCGCACGCACGTCACGACGAGGCTCGCGGAGCTCGAGGCCGGCTTCGTGAGAGCCGACGGCACTCTCGACCCGGTGTTCTACCAGGACCACATCGACGAGTACAACGACCTCAAGGAGGAGCAGGGAGCGATCGCCACCCTCGACGAGATGCTCGCGCGACCCGGTCAGCACCAGCTGATCGGGGTGGACTTCACGACGCCGCGCACCCAGGCGATCGCCGCCAACGGCAACGTCGACACCGCCCACCACGTCGCGGTCTTCACTCCCGGCCTGACCTCCACCGTCGAGGGCATGGGCGGCTACGACTCCGAGATGGCCCAGCTCAGGCTCCGCACCGAGGAGGAGCTGTTCAACCGTGGCGAGTCGGGCACGGTCGCGACGGTGACGTGGCTCGACTACCAGGCACCGCAGTGGGGCACGACGTTCGCGGGAGACTCCGTCGCGTTGTCCGGGTCCGCCGAGGACGGCGGCCGCGACCTCGCGGTCTACTTCACCGGGCTCAACGCCTCCCGCCTCGAGGACCCCGACCTCACCGCGCTCGGCCACTCCTACGGCTCGACGACCACGGGGTACTCCCTCCAGCACGAGGGCACCGGGGTCGACCGGGCCGTCTTCTTCGGCTCGCCGGGACTGGGGACGAGCGACCTCGGCGACCTGCACCTGCCCGAGGGCAACGCCTACTACGCGGAGGCCAAGTGGGACCCGGTCGGCGACCTCGGCCGGTTCGGCACGGACCCCACCGGGCTCGACGGCATGAACCACCTCGAGACCGGCGACGGCGACTCCGCCGACGGCCGGTCGTGGCAGGGCGTCGAAGGCCACTCGGACTACCTCCAGGACGGCTCGACGAGCCAGTACTCGATGGCGCAGGTCGTGGGCGGACACCCGGAGGACACGATCGAGGGTCACAATGTCGGCTTCTGGACCGACCCGCTCGACGCCCAGCCCTGGTGGCCGGGGTTCCTGAAGTGAGAGACGACGACCCGATGACCGGCCCTCGCCGCACGCCGACCGACCGACGCCGCCGGGCGCGCGGCGCGACCATGGCGGTCGCCGTCGTCGCCGTCCTGGCCCTGCTTCCCGGATGCACCCGGGACGGCGGGGATGCCGGCACCAGCCCCAACACAGGAGACACAGTGGACGCACGACAGCTGCTCGACTCGCGTCGCAGCGAGGCCGAGGCCAAGCGTGACAACCTCGCCCTCCTCACCGAGGTCCGCGAGGCCCTGAGCCAGGTCAACCCGGCTCTCAGGTGGCGCACGCCCGAGCCGGCCGTCGACTCCGGCTCCCTGTGCAAGGAGCCCTTCGACGCGGTCGACGGTGCCGGGACGCTCAACCTCACCGCGGGTGGCGCCTTCGGAGCGATCCCGGACGCCGACTGGCCGCGCGCGTGGGCGGCGGTCAAGGAGGTCGCGGCCAAGCGTGGCTACGGCGACGAGCACACCCTCAAGGACGAGCCGGGCGCCCACCAGATGTCGGTCTACGACAAGGACGGCTCCGAGCTGTCGGTCGGCACCGGCGTCAACACCGTGGCCACGATCTACGGAGGCTGCTACCTCACGAAGTGAGCGAGACCTTCCGCCCGCGACCCGGGGGCGCGCCCCCCGCCGTCAAAGGGGCGCGCCCGGCACTGAGGAGGGCGTGGCGCCACGCGCGCTGCGGGTGACGCCACGCCCTGGTCTTGGAGCCGGCGTGCTCAGGCCGGGTGGTGCGCGTGGAGGTGCACGTGGCCCTTCCGGGCCGTGATGAGCACGGCGCCGGCGAGCGCCGCTCCACCGAGGACGACGTAGCCGAGGGTGTCGCGCTCGAGACCCAGGAGCGTGCCCGAGACCGGGGGGATGGACGCCGGACCGGGCGCGGTCCGCGTCACGGTCGTGGACCGGCCCTGGCAGGCGGCGCGGTCCTCGGGGACGACGTTGCGGCACGAGGCCGATGCGGCGGAGGTCCCGGGAAGCGCGTCGCCCGGACCGACCTCCCTGGCAGATGTGGGGCCGGCGAGGAGCAGCAGGCCCAGCAGCGAGCCTCCGACCGCTGCCGTGCTGCGGGTGACGACGGTGTTCATGGGGTGTTCCTTCCGAGGTGGTGATGCGTGTCCTCACGACGGTAGGGAGACGCGGCGCACCGCACCTGACCAGCAATGGCGAACTCCCGGCGGCCCGTGGCATGGCCAGATCTGGCCATCTTTCGCAGGCGCCCAGCGTGGGGTCAGGCACGATTCGCGCGACCGGCACGCTACGGCATACGGCAGGAATACCGTGGGTGGCGTGGAGCCATGGACGCCTCCCGACATCCCGGCTCGTTGGCGGGTCCACGCCAGCCCCTTCGTGGGCCGGCGCGCGGAGTTCCACGCTCTCAAGGAGGCGTGGGCGCAGGTCGAGTCCGGCGCCGAGCGGGTCGTCTTCATCGAGGGCGACGCGGGAGCCGGCAAGTCGCGCTTCATCGCCGAGACGGGTCGCCTCCTGTCGGCCCACGGCGGTGCGGTGCTCCTCGGAGCGTGCGTGGCCGAGCTGGGGGCGCCCTACCAGCCGTTCCTCGGCCCGCTGGCCGCCCTGCGCGCGGGGGTGGTCGCGGGGGCGTTCCCCGGGCTCGTCGAGCGGACGGGCAACCCCGTCGCCGCCCGGCTCGACACCTTGCTCGGGCCGAGTGGTGACGAGGAGGCGACGCGGCCCTCCAACCGGCTCGAGCTCTACTCGGCGGTGTGCGAGTCGCTGCGCGCCGCCTGCGAGGTGCAGCCCCTCCTGCTCGTGCTCGAGGACATGCACTGGGCGGGCGCGACGTCCCTCGAGCTGCTCTCCCACATCGTCCGTCACGGTGAAGCGGTCAAGATGCTGTGCCTCGTCTCGCACCGCAGCAGTGCCCCCGACCGCTCGCCGGCGCTCGCGGAGACAGTCGCCCAGCTGCAGCGGGTCGAGGGCGTGAGCCGGATGCGGCTGTCGCCGCTGGGGGTCGACGACATCGCGGAGTACGTCCGGATCCGGACCGGCGCGCCCGCCGAGCAGTCGCGCGCCGTCGCCCCTCTGCTCGTGGAGCGCACCGGTGGCAACCCTTTCTACGTGCGCGAGGTGGTGCGCGAGCTCGAGGACACCGGCGGGCTCGCGGCCCTGGCTGCCGGGGCCCTCCCGACCCCGCAGACCGTCCTCGACCTGTATGCCGGCCGGCTCGCCCGGCTCGACCCGGACACCCGCCACCTGCTCGAGGTCGCCGCGGTGGTGGGCGAGGAGTTCACCGTTGAGCTGCTCACGAGGGTCTCGGACCAGGACGTCGACGCGGTCCTCGCCGCGGTCGACAGGGTGCGCGAGGCCGGGCTCGTCCGCGGCCTTGACCGGGCCGGGTCCACGTTCGCCTTCGACCACGTGCTCGGACGCCAGTCGGTCGTCGACCTCATGCCGCGCTCGGTCCTGCTCCACCTCCACGTCGACGTCGCCCGCGCCCTCGAGACGGGCCCGGAGTCGCTGCCCAACCGGGTGGAGCGCATCGCCCACCACTACGCCAGCGCCGAGGTGCTGGGACACCGCTCCGAGGCGGTGCACTACCTCACCCGGGCGGCCGCCCTGGCCCGCGGCAGGCTCGCGCACCACGAGGCGGGCCAGGCACTGGCGCGCGCGGCGGACCTCACCGACGACCGGGGCCAGCGGGACGAGCTGAGGCTCAGCGCGGCTGACGCCTTCCGTGACGCCGGCGCGTTCGCCCTCGCCCACGACCTCGACCGCGCCGTCGTGCGCGACGGGAGCCCGGTCGACCGGCTCCGGGCGGCCGTTGCCTTCGAGAGCGTGACGTGGCGCATCGGTGACCTCGGCTTCGAGGCGGTCGAGCTGCTCAGTGCCGCGCTGGCCGCGCTCGGCCCCGAGGTCGACGAGACGGATCCGCTGCGGGTCAGCGCCGTCGCCAGCCTCGGACGGGCGCTCACCTTCACCGGCGACTTCTCTCGGGGCCGCGAGGTCTGTACCCGTGCGATCGAGCTGGCCAGGGCCACCGGTGACACGAGGGTGCTCGCGCACGCACTGGAGTGCGGCATCGTCATGAATGCGCGCCCCGACACCATCTCGCTCCAGGAGCCCCGGTGCGAGGAGCTGGTCCGGCTCGGGCGCAGCAACGGGGACGCCCACAGCGTCTTCAACGGCGCCTCCATCCTCACGCTCGTCACCTACCTCGTGGGCGACGTCGACCGCTACGAGCGCGCCTACGCGGAGGCGGTGCACGCGGCGACCTCGACGGGCGAGCCCTTCACCCTCGTGCAGTCGGCGTGCTTCGAGTGGGTGCGGGCATTCGCGCGCGGTGACCTGGCTCGCGCCACCGCGATCAGCGAGGACCTCCGGCACACGAGCGGCGTGGGCAGCGGCACCGAGCTCGCGGACCGCCTGTCCATGCAGACGTTCCTCCTGCGCCGGGAGGAGCGTCGGCTCGAGGAGGTGGCGCCGTTCATCACGGGCAGCGAGGACGTCGACCACCACTGGGCGCCGGGCCTCCTCGCGCTCTACGTCGAGCTGGGGCGCCGGGAGCCGGCCCGCCGGGTCCTCGACTGGCTGGTGCACCAGGACCTCGAGCCCTTCGTCGTGTCGCCGACCTGGCCTGCGACGATCGCGTTCGTCACGGACGCGGCCTCCCGCGGGCGCCACCTCGAGGCAGCGGCGACGGTGCGCGACCTGGCGAGCGACTTCGAGGGCCACAACCTGGCGGTGGGGCCCATGCTCGCGGCCTTCGGTGCGGCCGACCGCTACCTCGGACGGCTCGACTCGCTGCTCGGGAGGCCGCGTGCGGAGGAGCTCCTGCGGTCGGCTCTCGAGATGGACGACCGGATGCGTGCTCCGCTCTTCGCGGCCTACGACGCCGTGGCCCTCGTCGAGCACCTGCGCGGCTCCGGAGCCCGAGCCTCCGCCGTGGAGGGCGCTCGCCTCGACGCGACGGCCCGGGTCGCGCGGCTGCACTCACCCAGGCTCGCCGCCCGGCTGGACCTCGTCGTGCCGCCCCGCCGGCGTGAGGACGGGCTGACCCGTCGCGAGGTCGAGGTGCTGCGGCTCGTGGCTCAGGGGCTGAGCAATCGTGACCTCGCCGCGCGGCTGTTCATCAGCGAGAACACGGTGACCAACCACGTGCGCTCGATCCTGCTCAAGACCGGGGTCTCGAACCGGACCATGGCCTCGAGGTATGCCGCCGAGCACGGGGTCCTCGACCCCGACCCGTGACTCAGCCCAGCGACTCTGCGAGCGAGTGGCTCTCGCCGTCCGGGGTGAGGGTGTGGGTGACCTCGACGACGAGGTCGGCCGGAACCCCGGCGCGCTGCGCGGCTCGGTGGATGGCCTCGGCGGAGTCGGCCTCGTAGAGGCAGAACGTGCGCCGCTTGTCGGCGGAGAGGAACGAGTAGAGCCAGCGGACCCGCTCGTCGTCGTTGATCTCGTGGAGCTCCCGCAGCGCGTCGGGCTCGAGCTCGAGCTGCTCGGCGAACTCGCGCTCGATCATGAAGATGGCCATGGCGTCCTCCTGCCGTTCGAGTGTAGACCGGGGCCTCGACCCGCCCCGTGGTCATTTCGGTGCAGCCCGTCGTGTCGGGGCGCTGCTCGATAGGGTGACCTGCATGACCGGATATGTGACGGCGGCCGCGGTGCTGGCCACCGGCATGCTCCTCGTCATCGCCGCGATGGGCGCCCGCTCGCTCCTCGCGCCGCGGGCCGCGACGACGGCCAAGCTCACGACCTACGAGTCGGGAGTCGACCCGGTCGGGCAGGGCTGGGCGCAGAGCCAGGTGCGCTACCTCGCCTACGCCTTCCTCTACGTCGTCTTCGCCGTCGACGCCGTCTATCTCTTCCCGTGGGCCTACGTGCTGCGCGACGCCGACCTCGGGCTCGTCTCGCTCGTCGAGATCGCCGTGTTCATCGGGATCATCGTCATCGGCCTCTTGCACGCGGCTCGGCGCGGACTGCTCCGGTGGACGTGACCCATGAGCGACGTGAGCGAGAGGAGCGACATGAGCGACGTGGGCCACGACCGGTCCGTGATGCTGCCGATGCCCCGCGTCGGCCCCGTCGGCGAGCACGCACCCAAGCCGATCCGCGTCGTCCTCAACTGGGGCCGCCGCTACTCGCTGTGGGTCTTCAACTTCGGGCTGGCGTGCTGCGCCATCGAGTTCATCGCCGCGTCGATGGGCCGTCACGACTTCATCCGCCTGGGGGTCATCCCGTTCGCGCCCGGGCCACGCCAGGCCGACCTCATGGTCGTCTCGGGGACGGTTACCGACAAGATGGCGCCCGCGATCCGGCGTCTCTACGACCAGATGCCCGAGCCCAAGTACGTCATCTCGTTCGGCGCCTGCTCCAACTCCGGTGGGCCGTACTGGGACTCGTACTCCGTGACCAAGGGCGTTGACCAGCTCATCCCCGTCGACGTCTACGTGCCCGGCTGCCCGCCACGCCCCGAGGCCCTGCTGCACGGCATCATCCGGCTCCAGGAGCAGATCGCCGGCGAGCGCCTCTCCGGCCGGGCGATCGCCGAGCGTCTCGGTGGCGCCGGGCGGCTCGGACCGGCCGACGGCGAGGGTGCCACCGCACCTCGCTACACCGCCCACCGGACGGGCTCCGCCGCCGAGGTGACGCGCGCTCGCGTCGAGCCACCTCGGTGACCCTCGTCGCCCTGGGGCTACTCGCGTTCGTCATCGAGTTCGCCTTCATGGTGGGCGTGTTCATGCTCGCGTCGGGACTGCTCGGCGGGGGAGTGGCCGGCAGCCTGCTCGGCGTCCTCGCGGTTGTCGTCGTCGCTGCACTCTGGGGGCTGTTCCTCGCGCCCAGGGCACGCCGCCGGCTGCCCAGGCTGCCGCGGGCGCTCGTGGCCGGCGGCGCCGTCGCAGCCGTCGGTGCCGGGCTCCTCGGCCAGGGACACCAGCGCTTCGGCCTCGTGCTGCTCGGCGCCGGGCTCGTCCTCGTCGCCGCCCAGATCGCCCTCGACGACGGCGTCCCCGTGGCCCCGCCACGGCCTCGGCGAGACCCTGCCGACACGCGCCGCTCGCGCAGACGGCGCTGACGGCATACCCACTCCGTCCGCGACTGCGGTCGGGAACGCGACCACGCCTGCGGACGCAAAGGTTCCCTACCCGCAGGTAAGAACTTGGCAAAGTTCTGTGACGGGGGTCACTGGGCGGCCCTAGGTTGCGAGCACCAGTCCTGCCACCCATGGGAGATGTCAATGACGACAGTTCGAGCGTTGGGCCTGTTCGCCGCGGGAGCCGCCGCGACCAGTCTCGTGATCAGTGCCGCACCTGCACAGGCCGCCGGTTCCTACGTCGCCCTCGGCGACTCCTACTCCTCGGGGACCGGCACCCGCAGCTACATCGCCGACGGCACCTCCTGCCAGCGCTCGACCTCGGCCTACCCGTCGCTTCTCGCGGCGTCCAAGGGACTGGCGCTGAACTTCCGCGCCTGCTCGGGCGCCACCATCGCCGACGTCACCAACACCCAGCTCAGCGCCCTCACCGCGTCGACGACCCACGTGACGATCTCGGTGGGCGGCAACGACGCCGGCTTCGCGGACGTGCTCACCGAGTGCGCGATGCCGGGCTGGGCGAGCAACTGCAACGGCGCGATCGACACCGCCCAGAGCTTCGTCAACACCGTGCTGCCGGGCAGGCTCTCGACCCTCTACACCTCGATCCGGAGCAAGGCGCCCAACGCCAAGGTCGTCATCGTCGGCTACCCGCGCATCTTCCAGGGCGAGGACTGCAACGCCCTCACGTGGTTCTCGCCGGCCGAGGAGACCCGCCTCAACGCGATGGCGGACCTGCTCAACAGCAAGACGTCGGCCGCCGCGAGCGCCAAGGGCTTCAGCTTCGCGAACCCGACCTCGCGCTTCCTCGGTCACGCCGTGTGCGACGACGTCGAGTGGCTCAACGGCCTCTCGAACCCGGTGAGCGAGAGCTACCACCCCAACAAGCCCGGTCACGCCAGCGGCTACGCGCCGACGGTCAGCACGCCGCTCACCGGCAGCGCGTTCCGCCTCACCTCGGCGACGTCGAAGCGCGCGGCCGCCAGTGCCGATCGCCTTGCGGCACAGCAGCGCACGTATGCCGTCCAGGACGCCTCGATCACGCCGAAGGAGTTCCGCACGCCGAACCTCCGGACAGCCGCGGTCAAGGCTGCTGCGGCACGCGCCGGCGTCGACCTGTCCTCGCGAGCGAGCATCGACGCCGCCGACCGCGTATGGTCCGCCCGCCAGGCGAAGCAGGCTGCCACCCGCTGACCACCACGACTTCTTGCCCCGTAGGGACGCCGAGCGCCAGCGAGGTGTCCCAACGGGGCAAGAAGTCGGACCAGCTGCCGGACTAGGGTGACGACGTGAGCACCGACGAGCTGCACGACGTGGCGCCGGCCGACTGGCACGAGGCCGTCAAGGCTGCTCACGCGACCGGGTTCACCTTCTTCGACTGGCTCAGCGCCGTCGACCGCACCTACGACGAGGCGGCACCCGGCTACGACGTGGTGCTGAGGGCCTTGGCCCTGCAACGCCGCGACTCCGTGACGGGTGACCAGCTCGCGGGAGTGCACGGCATACGGATCACGACTCGGGTCCCCGAAGGTGCGTCGCTCGCCTCGGTGACCGACGTGTATGCCGGCGCGGCTTGGCACGAGCGCGAGACGCACGAGATGTTCGGGGTCGAGTTCGAGGGGTTCGACGACGGGTCCGGGTCCGGGCTGCGGCCGCTGCTCCTGCCCGAGGGCTTCGAGGGCACGCCGCTGCGCAAGTCGTTCGTCCTCGCGGCGCGCGCGTCCAAGCAGTGGCCCGGGGGCAAGGAGCCGGGCGAGGGTCACGACTCCGCGAAGTCGCCGTCGCGTCGCCGCGTGCAGGCACCCGGCGTCCCCGACCCGTCCTGGGGCCCGCGCCGGTCCTGACTCACTCCGGCTCGTTGGGGGTCGTGCCGCCGAGCCTGTAGGGCGTCGTCACGCCCTCGTACACGAGGTGGGCGATGAGCCCTTCGCGGGCGTGGGGGAGGTTGTGGCAGTGGTCCATCCAGATCCCGGGATTGTCGGCGACGAACGCCACCTCGTAGCGCGCGCCGACCGGGACCTCCAGCGAGTCGGTCCACCACGGGCTGCCCGTGGCCTTCACGCCGTTGCGCGAGAGCACGACGACGTGGTGCCCGTGCAGGTGCATCGGGTGGGTCTCGTTGCTGCGGTTGAGGATCTCCATCCGCACGACGTCGCCCTCGGTGACGGTGAACATCGGGATGTCGGGATAGAGCTTGCCGTTGATGGACCACCAGACCCCGGGGCGACCCTTGACGAAGCCGGGCCTCCGGCCGATCGAGTACGCGAACTGCCGGTCGGGCCGCTCCGGGTCGAACTCCAGCGGCGTCGGTGAGCCGTAGGTCAGCAGGTCGACCGAGGCCTTGGGGCGAGGCGTGGCGGGCGTCGTCGAGCCGGCCGGGCCGACGACGAGCGAGGCGCCGCTCAGCTCGACGCGGAAGGCGCTCGTCGCCGGCACCTCGACGAGCAGGTCGGCGCGCCCTCCCGCCGGGACGACGTACGCGCGCCCCTCGACCTCGCCCGGAGCGTTGACGTCGGTCCCGTCGACCGCGACGACCCGGTATGCCGCGCCGCTCACCCAGAGGGGCGCGACGCCGGCGTCGGTGTTGACGACCCGGACGCGCACCCGGGTGCCGGGCGCGGCGTCGACGTGCTGCTCGCCGACCCGCCCATTGATGGTGCGCTTGCCGCCGTAGGTGTGGGAGAGGGCGACGACGTCCGCGGCAGCCGGCGCAGCAGGCGGGACAGCAGGCGACGCAGCAGGCGACGCGGTCGGCGACACAGCCGCAGGCGCCACCGCGGTCCTCGGCGTGATGACGATCGCCCCGAGCAGGCCCTTGCGCACCTGCTCGTGCGAGACCTGATGCGAGTGGTACCAGTAGGTGCCGACCTGTCCGGCGACGAACCGGTAGGTGTGGGACTGCCCCGGGTGCACCGCGTCCTGGGTGACCCCGGCGACGCCGTCCTCGGCGTTGGGCACGTCGAGGCCGTGCCAGTGCAGCGTCGTCCCGCCGGGCACCGACTCGTTGACGAGCGTGACCTCGACGAGGTCACCCTGGGTCGCGCGGATCACCGGCCCGGGGGAGGTCCCGTTGAGGGTGATGCCGGGGACGGTGGTTCCGGGCGCGATCGGGACACGGCCGGTCGCGGCGACGAGCCGGACGGTGACGTCCGCGGGTCCCTGCTGCTTCTCGACGAGGTCCTTGGCCGACACCGGTGCCGTGTCGGCTCCGGGCAGTCCGTGCCCGGTCCCGTGACCGCCGGCGGCGGCCACGACCCCGGGCTCGTGGAACCCCATGTCCATGACCGACCACGAGTCGGGCATCCGGCTGGCGTTCCACATCCAGAGCAGGGGGAGGGTGACGACGAGCGTCGCGACAAGGGCCAGCAGGAGTGCCAGCCGGCCCTTGCCGCGAGGTGGTGCGTCGTCAGGCGATGACACGTTCCCTCGGGACGTCGGACGTGCGGTCCGTGCCGGCGACGCGGCGCGAGCGCCAGAACGTCCACACGGCCGACGTGAAGAGGAGCAGTGCGTTGATCCCGTGCAGCGCCCCGAGGATCGGGAAGCTGTGGCCCATGAGGCCCAGGGTCACCTGGACCAGGACGAGACCGAGGACGATGGCGCCCCACTTGACGCCACCGGGAATCTTCGCGAAGAACGACGACACGAGGAGGAGGAGGGCGAGGAGCGGGATGACGAACATCCCGTTCATGCCGTGGAGGACGAAGGCGATGAACTCCGAGAAGGGGGCGTCGCCGCTGTCGAACGCGGCCTCCATCCCGGCCTTGTCGATGACGCCACCGTCCTCGATGTACTTGCCCATCCCGGCGTCGCCGTAGACGATGAATGACGCTTGGAGCATGACTTCGACGGCGATCAGGCCGGCGAGCACGCGGTAGACGTTCCGCATGGTGAAGCCTTTCTGACAGGGCCCGGCCGAGACGACGTCACTGCCGCGCCGCGAGAACTGCGTGTGGTGGTGCTGCCCGTGCGATGTGGTGAGGCTCCGGCTCAACCTCCGATCCATGGTCCCGCTGCGCCTCGTGGCTGTCCGGCGATTCGACGAAATGCGCACCTCCGGGCAGCACCACCCATGCGGCACCGGTCCCAACTAGGCTGCGTGCGATGAGCGTGCTCGAGGTGGTGCTGAGGTCGGTGGCCGTCCTGGCCGCCTTCCTCGTGTTCCCGCTCCTCGTCGGCCAGGCCGAGCACAAGCTCATGGCGCACATGCAGGGCCGGCTCGGACCGATGTATGCCGGTGGCTTCCACGGCTGGGCCCAGCTCGTCGCCGACGGGGTGAAGTTCGTCCAGAAGGAGGACATCACCCCGCGCGCGGCCGACCGGACGATCTTCCGGATCGCGCCCTTCGTCGCGCTCGTGCCCTACCTGCTGGCCTTGGCCGTCCTCCCGCTCCAGTCGGGAGTGGCCGGGGTCGACGTCCCGGCGAGCGCCGTCCTCATCCTCGCGGCGACGAGCGTCGGCGCGCTCGGCACGCTCATGGCCGGGTGGGCGAGCGCCAACAAGTACGCCCTCCTCGGGGCACTCCGCTCCGCCGCCCAGCTCGTGTCCTACGAGCTGCCGCTCGTCCTTGCCGTGGCGTCGGCCTGCCTGGCCGCCGGCACCCTGAGCCTCACCGGGATCGTCGAGGCGTGGAGCCCCTGGTGGCTGCTCTGGCAGCTCCCCGGGATGCTCGTCTTCCTCGTCGCCGCGCTCGCCGAGCTCCAGCGCCCACCGTTCGACATGCCGATCGCCGACGCCGAGCTCGTCATGGGGCCCTGGACCGAGTACACCGGGCTCCGGTTCGCCTTCTTCCTCCTCGCCGAGTACGCCGGGATCGTCGTCTTCTCGGTCCTCTTCGCCGTGCTCTGGCTCGGTGGGTGGCGCGGCCCGTTCGACGAGCACCTCGGCTGGCTGTGGACCCTGCTCAAGGGGTTCGTCGTCGCCGTCCTCGTCATCTGGTTCCGCGTGGCCTGGCCGCGCATGCGCGAGGACCAGCTGCAGCGGCTGGCGTGGCTCTTCCTCCTTCCCCTGGCCCTGATCCAGCTGGCCCTCACCGGAATTGGCGTGGTGATGACGCAATGAACGACGAGACCAAGCGCAGCGGAACGACGAACAAGGGGCTGCTGCCCGGCATACTCAAGGGTCTGGCGACGACCGCGAAGACGGCCACGCGCAAGACGCACACGCACGAGTACCCCGACGTCGCGCCCGACCTGCCGCCGCGCAGCCGTGGCGTCATCGCGCTGCTCGAGGAGAACTGCACGAGCTGCATGCTCTGCGCCCGCGAGTGCCCGGACTGGTGCATCTACATCGACTCGCACAAGGAGACGATCCCGGCGACGACCGAGGGCGGCCGCGACCGCCAGCGCAACGTCCTCGACGACTTCTCGATCGACTTCTCGCTCTGCATGTACTGCGGGATCTGCATCGAGGTGTGCCCGTTCGACGCGCTCTTCTGGAGCCCGCAGTTCGAGTACGCCGAGACCGACATCCGCGACCTCCTGCACGACAAGGAGCGGCTCGGCGGGTGGATGGAGACCGTGCCGCCGCCGCCCGCGCTCGACGAGCACGCGGCCGAGCCGGCCGAGGTCGCCGCCGCGAACAAACCTGCCCGTATGCCGCGGGGTCGCGCCACATGACCTCTCTCGACCTCGCGTTCGCGGCGTGCGGACTGCTCGCCGTCGTCGCGGGGCTGCTGGCCGTGACGACCCGGCAGGTGGTGCACGCCGCCCTGTGGCTCGTCGTCGCGCTGCTCGGGGTCGCGGGGTGCCTGCTCGTGCTCGGGCACGAGCTCGTCGCGCTGGTGCTCGTCCTCGTCTACGTCGGCGCCATCGTCGTGCTCGTCCTCTTCGCCCTCATGCTGACGCGCGCGCCCATCGGCCCCGACCTCGCGCACGCGGTGCCGTGGTGGCGCCGGGTGCTCGCCGGGCTGGCCGGCGCGGCGACGACCGGACTGCTGCTCGCGGCGCTGCTGCCGCTCGCCGGTGAGGCCGTCGAACGCCGCGAGGTGGAGAACGCCGCGGTCGCCACCGAGCTGTTCGGCACGTGGGTCTGGCCCTTCGAGGCGCTGTCGGTGCTGCTGCTCGCGGCACTCGTCGCCGCGCTCGCCGTGTCCCGGACGGGCGTCGAGTCGAGGCGTGGGGGGACCGCGTGATCCACCTCGCCGGTCCCTACGTCGTCGCCGCCCTGCTCGTCGGGCTCGGGGTCATGGGTGTGCTCGTCCGCCGCAACGCCGTCCTGCTCCTCATCGGCGTCGAGCTCATCCTCTCCGGGTCGCTCGTGCTGCTCGTCGCCTCGGGTGCGACCTCCCCGTCGCGGTGGGAGGCGTCGAGCATCCTGCCGCTGTTCGTCATCACCATCGCCGCGGCCGAGGTCGTCGTGGCGCTCGCCGTCATCCTCACGGCGTTCCGGCTGCGCGGGTCGATCGACCTCGACGAGCCCCTGGCCGAGCGACAGGTGCCAGGCGGTGACGGTTCGTGAGCGCGCTCTGGGTCGCACACCTCCTCGTCGGGATCCCCGTCCTCGCCTCGCTCCTCACGCTCGCGCTGCGTCGCACACCGGCGCTCGCCGCCCTCGTCGCCACGGGCGCCGCCCTGCTGTCGGTCGTCGTGTCGGTCGTGGGGATGGCCGTCGCCCCCACCCGCGGCGAGGACGTCGTCCAGATGCGCGAGCCGCTGCGAGTCGGCGCGATCGAGATGCCGCTGCAGCTCGGCTCGGGCCCTGCCACCGTGGCGGTCGCCGCCGTCGTCGCGGTCGTCGCCGCCGCGGTCCTCGTCTTCACCCGCTGGTACCTCTCCGACGACGACCGGCTCGCCCAGTTCGCCGCCACGGTCCTGCTCTTCACCGCCGCGATGATGCTCGTCGTCCACGCCCGCGACCTCGTCCTCACCCTCGTCGGGTGGGAGGTCATGGGGTGGTGCTCCTACCTGCTCATCGGCCACTGGTCGCGCAAGGAGTCCGCACGACGCGCAGCGCACAAGGCGTTCCTCGTGACGCGCGTGGCCGACATCGGCTTCGTCCTCGGCGTCGTGATCCTCGCGGCAGGTGCGGGCTCGACCGGCCTGGACGCGGTGCTCGAGCACTGGTCCGGCGCGACCCCGCAGCCGTGGGTGCGCAGCGTCGCGCTCGCGCTCATCGTCATCGGCGTCCTCGGCAAGTCGGCCCAGTTCCCGTTCCAGGACTGGCTCCCCGACGCCATGGAGGGCCCCACGCCCGCCTCCGCCCTCATCCACGCGGCGACGATGGTCGCCGCCGGCACCGTCGTCCTCGCCCAGCTCTTCGAGGTGCTCGTCCTCGCCGACGGCGCACGGTGGCTGCTCGGCCTCGCGACCGCGGTGACGATGGTCGGCGCCGCCGTCCTCGCCCTCGGGCAGTCCGACCTCAAGCGCCTGCTCGCGTGGTCGACCGTGAGCCAGGTGGCGATCATGCTGTCGGCACTCGCGACGACCACCGCCGAGGTCGGACCGGACCCGGCGCTGTTCCACATGTGGTCGCACGCGATCTTCAAGTCCCTGCTCTTCCTCACGATCGGATGGCTCTCCGTCGTCGCCGGGTCGACCCTCGCGGTCGCTCTGCGCGGCAGCGCCAACGTCCACCAGCTCGCGCGGGTCGCGTGGCTCTTCGGGCTGCTCGCCCTCGCCGGCGCCCCGTTCGTCGTCGGCGGGCTCTCCAAGGAGCACGTCATCACCACCGCCTACGAGGGCGCGATCGGTGCCGGCGGTCCCGGCGTCATCGTCCTCGCGGCGCTGCTCGTCACCGTCGTCCTCACCGCCGCCTACGCGACCCGCGCCCACCTCGTCGTCAGCGCCGACCCGGACTCCGTGCACAACTCACCAATTCCCCCGTTGCGCACGGACGCGCCGGTGCACAACTCACCAATTCCCCTGTTGCGCACGGACGCGCCGGTGCACAACGGGGGAATTGGTGAGAAAAGCGCGGGACAGGCAGGTATGCCGTCCGCCCCCGTCGTCGTCGCGCTGGCGCTCCTCACCGTGCTCACCGTCATCGGAGGGCTGGTGCTCCTCACCGGGCTGTTCGACATCCACGGCGTCTCGCCCTGGTGGATGCTCCTCACGGTCGTGCTCATCCTCATCGGCGGCGGCACGGTCTGGTCGGCCCGCGGCCGCACGGTCGACGGCGACCCGCGCGACGCCTTCGTCCGCACCCCGCGACAGCGCGCCCTGGCCGACGGCGGGCTCGGGTTCGACACGGCATACCGACGGGTTGTCGTGACGCCCGTGCTGGGACTGGCCCGCGTGGTGGCGTTCCTCGACCGCGAGGTCGTCGACGGCTACGTCCGGGGAGCGGCGGCGTCGGCCGGCATCGCCGGCTGGCTCACCGAGCGCGGCCACCGGCGTGAGGCTGCGTCCGGTGGCGTCGCCCTCGTCGCCCTCGGGCTCCTCGTCGCGGCCGGGACGGCGGTGCTCGCGTGGCGCTGATCCTCATGCTGCTCGTGCCGGGCGCCGTCGGGCTCTGGCTCGTCACCGGTGGCCGGGCCCTCGCGCCGTCCACCGCGCGGCTCGTCGCCCTGGCCGCTGCCTCCGTCGGCGGCCTCGCCGCCGTCGCGGCGACCGTCATGCGCCCCGTCGTCGACCGCGCGTGGATCCCCGACCTCGGGGTGCGGTGGCACTTCGAGGTCGACGGGGTCAGTGCCCCGCTCATCGTCCTCACGGCTGCCATCGGCGTCCTCGTCGTCGCGCACGCCTTCGTCGAGCAGCCGTGGGCCGACGCGCCCGGCAGCGGGAGTGCGGCGACCTACCTCGGTGCCCTGCTGCTCGTCGTCGCCGGTGCGCTCGCGGCGTTCTCCGCGCGCGACGCCGTGCTCTTCTTCCTCGCGTTCGAGGTCGTCCTCGTGCCGATGTGGGTGCTCATCAGCCGCTACGGCGACCGGCACAGCGCCGCGGCCCGGGCCGACGCGTCCGCGCGGTTCATCCTCTACACCGCCGTCGGCTCGACCCTCATGCTCGTCGGGATCCTGCTCCTCGTGACCCAGGCCGGGACCGCCGACCTGGGCGAGCTGCCGTCGGCTGCGGCCGGGCTGGGCCTCGGCCAGCAGACGACCATCGCGCTGCTGCTCACCCTCGGGCTCGCCGTCAAGGTCCCGGTGTTCCCGCTGCACACGTGGCTGCCTGCCGCGCACACGACCGCCCCGACCGCTGGCTCGGTGCTCCTCGCCGCAGTCCTCCTCAAGCTCGGCACCTACGGCCTCGTCCGGCTCCCCATCGCCAACGTGCCCGACGGGTTCGCCCGGATCGCACCGGTGCTCGCCATCGCGGGTGTCGTCGGCATCCTCTGGGGAGGCCTCATCTGCCTCGTCGAGCGCGACCTCAAGCGGCTCATCGCCTTCTCGTCCGTGGCGCACATGGGCTTCGTCGTCCTCGCCCTCGCCTCGGGCACCGAGACCGGGCTCCAGGCCGCGCTTCTCGGCAACATCGCTCACGGCGTCATCTCGGCCCTGCTCTTCGTCATCGTCGGCGGGCTCAAGCACCGCTGGGGATCGGTCGACCTCGCCGTTGTCCGCCCGGCCCTGCGCGAGGTGTCGCCGCGCCTCGGGTTCGCGCTCATCCTGGGACTCGCCGCCGGCCTGGGCCTGCCCGGTCTCGCCGGCTTCTGGGGCGAGTTCCTCGCACTCCTCGCCGCGTGGAGCCCTGCCCACCACACCGGCATCCTGCGCACCTGCGCCGTCATCGCGGCGGTGGGTGCGGCGCTCGCCGCGGCCTACTCGCTGCGCGTGGCCCGCATCGTGTGGGTGGGTGACGCCGTGCCGGACGAGGTCGCCGGCGAGGCGGATGCCACTGCCCGGACCCCCGACGCCCGCTCCGTCGAGCTCGCCGTCATGGGTGTGCTCGGTGGTGCGGTCGTGGCCATCGGCGTCGCGCCGTTCCTCGTGCTGTCGGTCACGGCCGACGCGGTCACCGCCCTCGTCGGAGGCGGCCGATGACGCTCCAGATGCAGTGGAGCCTGCTCCTGCCCGTCCTCCTCCCGGTCGCCGCGATGGTCCTCGTCCTCGTCGTCGACGCCGTCGTGCCGCGTGCCCGGCTCGCCGCACCCGTCATCGGTGCGTTCGGTCTCGTCGGGGGAGCGGTCACGGCCCTGCCCGGGCTCGTCGCCACCGGCCCACGCCTCACGCTCTGCACGCCGGCGCCCGACGGCCGCTGCCTCTGGGACGGTGGACCGCTCGCCAGCACCCTACAGGTGGCGGCGCTGCTCGCGACCCTCGCCGTGCTCGCACTCATGTCGATCCATCGGGCCGGCGTCATCGAGGTCGTCCTGCTGCTGGCCTCCGCGAGCGGTGCCGCGGCGGTCGTCGCCTCGCGCGACCTCGGCACCTGGCTCATCAGCCTCGAGCTCGCCACCCTGCCCGTCATCGCGCTCGTCGCCCTGCGCGACCGACGCGCCGCCGCCCACGGAGCACTCACCTTGCTCACGACGTCGCTCGTGTCGTTCGGGCTGCTCGTCCTCGGCACGGCGCTGTGGGTCACGGCGACCGGCGACCCCACCCTCACCGGGCAGTCGCTGGCCCGGGCGTGGGCCGTCCCCGAGCAGCGCACCCTCGCCGGGCTCGCGACCGTCGTGCTCCTCGCCGGGCTCGCGTTCAAGCTCTCGGCCGTGCCGTTCCATGCCTGGACGCCGACCACGCTGACGTCCGGCCCGCTGCCGGTGTCGGCGCTGCTGGCCTCTGCGTCCAAGCTCGCCGCCGTCGGCGCCCTCGTGGTCGTCCTCGCGCCCTACGAGGCCGTCGTGGGCGGACGCCCCGGCCCGCACGTCGTCGTGTCCGCGCTCGTCGTCCTCACCGTCGCCTCGATGCTCGTCGGCACCGTCATGGCGCTGCGCCAGAGCGAGGTCGTGCGCCTCCTCGCGTGGTCCACGGTCGCCCAGGCCGGCTGGATCCTCCTGCCCCTGACGGCGCTCACCGTCGCCGGCCGTCAGGCTGCCGCGGCCTACGCCCTCGTGTATGCCGTGGCCAGCCTCGTCGCGTTCGCTGCGGTCCGCGCCGTCCACGGATGGCGCGTCGAGGACGGCCGGGAGCTCCCGGCATACCGGGGTCTGCTCCGACGGGACCCGGTCGCGGGAGGGACGCTGGCCCTCGCGCTGCTCGTCCTCGCCGGCCTGCCGCCGGGAGTGATCGGGCTCGTGGCCAAGGTCGTGGCCCTGCGACCGGCCGTCTCGGCCGGGCTGTGGCCCGTCGCCCTCGTGGCGGTCGTCGCGGCGGTGCTCGGGATCGCGGTCTACGTGCGCTGGTTCGCCGTGCTCTTCGGCGAGCCCCAGGAAGGAGCGCCGGCCCGCCCGCGGTCGCGTCGCGCGAGCATCGCGGTCGCTGTCATCGGTGCCGCGGTCCTCGTCGTGACGAGCGTGCTCCCGCAGCTGCTCGTCGGGCTGGTCTCATGACAGTTGTCGCGGAACGTTTCTGTCGAGGTCGAGCGTTGGAGAAGACATGCACAACCATTTCAACGGCCTGAAGACCGCTGGTCTCTTCGGGCTCATCTTCGGGCTGCTGCTCGCCCTCGGCTGGGCCGCGGCGATCTACTTCAACAGCAGCATCTTCATCCTCGTCTTCGCCCTCATCGGCGTGGCGGTGACCTTCTACTCGTACTGGAACAGCGACAAGCTCGCCATCAAGGCGATGCACGCGTTCCCGGTGAGCGAGACCGAGGCGCCGGCGATGTACCGCATCGTCCGCGAGCTGTCGACCAAGGCCGGCCAGCCGATGCCGCGCCTCTTCATCTCGCCGACCGAGGCGCCCAACGCCTTCGCGACCGGTCGCAACCCGCAGAACGCCGCGGTCTGCTGCACCCAGGGCATCCTGCAGCTGCTCGACGAGCGCGAGCTGCGCGGCGTCCTCGGTCACGAGCTCATGCACGTCTACAACCGCGACATCCTCACCGGCTCCGTCGCCGCGGCCATCGCCGGCGTCATCAGCACCGTCGGGCAGATGCTGTCCTTCAGCGCGATGTTCGGCGGCAACCGCGACAACGACAACCCCGGTGGCGCGATCGCCGGGCTCGCCATGGCGTTCATCGCCCCGATCGGCGCGATGTTCATCCAGCTCGCCATCTCGCGCACCCGTGAGTACGACGCCGACGAGGACGGCGCCACCCTCACCGGCGACCCGCTGGCCCTCGCGTCGGCGCTGGCCAAGCTCGAGGCCGGGGTGTCGCGGGCCCCGCTCGCGCCGAACAAGGACCTCGTCAACGCGAGCCACATGATGATCGCGAACCCGTTCCGCGCGCAGGACATCTCGCGTCTCATGGCCACCCACCCGCCGATGGCCGACCGCATCGCCCGCCTCCAGGGCATGGCGACGGGCTACCGCCCGAACTGACCGGGCTCCAGCCCGGCCGGCGGCCCGGGTCCGTGACACGGTGGAAGCCGTGGTCCGGACCCGGGCCGCCGTACGTTCCCAGGAGGTCGGCGTGACGCACAAGGTCGGATATCTCATCGGAAGCCTGTCCAAGGACTCGATCAACCGGGTGCTCAGCCAGTGCCTCATCGCCGTCGCCCCGGACGACCTCGAGTTCCACGAGATCCCCATCAAGGACCTCCCGCTCTACAACCGCGACCTCGACGACGACTACCCGGCGGAGGCGACCGCGCTCAAGGCAGCGATCGCCGACTCGGACGCCCTGCTCTTCATCACCCCGGAGTACAACCGCTCGATCCCCGGCGCGCTCAAGAACGCCATCGACTGGGCCTCGCGTCCCTACGGCCAGAACTCGTTCGACCACATTCCTGCCGCCGTCATCGGCGCCTCGGTCGGCGCCATCGGCACCGCCGTCGGACAGCAGCCCCTGCGCTCGATCCTCAGCTACTGCAACGCGCGCCAGATGACCGCGCCCGAGGGCTACATCCACTTCGACCCCGAGGTCTACCTCGCCAGCGGTGAGGTCACCGACGACGACAGCAGGGAGTTCCTGCGCACCTTCATGACCGAGTTCCGCGACCACGTCGAGCGTGTCCTCACCGTTCTCCCTCGCGACTGACGTCGCATCGCCCCTGACCGCCGACGGTCGGGCCCGGCCGTGTGACACCATCGCGGCGTGCCATCTCTGACTCGCGACGAAGCCCGGCAGCGGGCGCAGCTCATCTCCGTCCAGCGCATGGAGGTCGACCTCGACCTCGACCGTGGTGCTGAGCACTTCGGCTCCAGCGCCCGGATCACGTTCTCCTGCAGTGTTCCTGGCAGCTCGACGTTCCTCGACCTGCGCGCGGTGAGCTGCGAGAGCATCGCGCTCAACGGCATACCGGTCGACCCGTCCACCGTCTCCGACGGGCGACTGCCGCTCGCCGACCTCGCCGCCGACAACGTCGTCGAGGTCCTGTCGACGATGGCGTACTCGCGCGACGGCCAGGGCCTGCACCGCAGCACCGACCCGGCCGACGGCGAGGACTACGTCTACGGCCACCTCTTCCTCGACGCGGCGCCGACGGTCTTCGCGTGCTTCGACCAGCCGGACCTCAAGGCGCCGTATGCCGTGTCCGTCCGTGCGCCGCAGGCGTGGGTCGTGCTCGGCAACGGGCGCGCGACGCAGACCGCGCCCGGGCAGTGGGACCTCAGCGAGACCCTGCCGCTCGCGACGTACTTCGTCACGGTGTGCGCCGGTCCGTACGTCTCGGTGCACGACGAGCACGACGGCATCCCGCTCGGCATCCACGCCCGCCGCAGCCTCCAGCGCGAGCTCGAGGCGCACGGGCCGCAGATGTTCGAGGTGACCAGGCAGTCGTTCGACCACTACCACCGCACCTTCGGCGTGCGATACCCGTTCGGCGACTACGACCAGGTGTTCGTGCCCGAGTTCAACGCCGGCGCGATGGAGAACCCCGGCTGCGTGACGTTCCGCGACCAGATGCTCTTCCGCGGCGCCGCCACGCGCCAGGAGGTCATGCAGCGGAGCAACACCATCGCGCACGAGATGGCTCACATGTGGTTCGGGGACCTCGTGACGATGCGCTGGTGGGACGACCTCTGGCTCAACGAGTCGTTCGCCGAGTTCATGGCCTACACCGCCACCTCGCGGGCGACCGAGTTCACCGACAGCTGGGTCGAGTTCGGCATCTCGCGCAAGCAGTGGGGCTACGCCGCCGAGCGGGCGCCCTCGACCCACCCGGTCGCCGGCTCGCCGGCGCCGGACGCCCAGAGCGCCCTCGCGAACTTCGACGGCATCTCCTACGCCAAGGGAGCCTCCGTCCTGCGCCAGCTCGTCGCCCACATCGGCGAGGAGGCGTTCAACGCCGGCGTCACGGCCTACCTCCGCTCGCACGAGCACGGCAACGGCGAGCTCTCCGAGTTCCTCGCGGCGATGGAGGAGGCGCACGGCTCCTCACTCGCAGAGTGGAGCGCCGCGTGGCTCGAGACCGCCGGCGTCGACGTCCTCGCCCTCGACCGCGACGGCACGCTGACCCGGACGACGCCGCAGGCCCACCCGGCCGACCGCTCGCACGCCCTCGACGTCGCCGGATTCGACGACGGCGCCGAGGTCTTCCGCACCCGGCTCACCCTCGACACCCCGTCCGCCGCCGTCGACGGGGTGCAGCGCGATGCCGCCCTCCTCGTGCCCAACGCCGGCGACCTCACCTGGGCGCAGGTCGACCTCGACGCCGAGTCGCTCGCCGCCCTGCCGCAGGAGCTGCCCCGCCTCGACGACCCGGTCGCCCGCTCCGTGCTCTGGGGCGCGGTGCTCACGGGCGTCTACCGCGCGATGGTCGACCCCGCCGTCGCCCTCGACGTCTTCACCGCCGCCTGGCCGCACGAGAGCGACGACGCCCTCATGTCGCGGGTGGCCCTCGCGTTCACCGACCGGCTCGTGCCGCAGTTCCTGCCCCAGGAGCGGGTCGCCGAGGCGAAGTCGCGTCTCGCCGAGGCCGCCCTCACGACCTTCGAGAGCGCTGAGCCCGGCTCGGACCGCGCGCTCGTCGCGGCTCGCGTCCTCGCCGCGACGACGACCGACGAGCAGCGGCTCGAGGCCTGGGTCTCCGGCCGGTCGCTGCCCGCGGAGCTCGAGAACGACTCCGACTTCCGCTGGATCGTGCTCCAGACCATGGCCCGTCTCGACCTGGCCGACGAGGGCCGCATCGCCGCCGTGGAGGCCGACGACATCACCCTGTCGGGACGCCTGGCCGGACTTTCAGCGCGAGCCGCGCGACCCGGCACACGAGAGAAGGACTGGGCCTGGTCCGAGATCTCCGGGAACCGCGAACGCTCCAACTACGAGCTCAACGCCCTCGCGACCGGGTTCTGGTCCAGCGGCTCCGTCGAGGACCTGCGTCCGTATGCCGCGCGCTACGTCGCGGACATCCCTCGCCTCACGGAGTGGCTCGGCGCCGACGCGCTCGACCGGGTGGCGACCCTCGCCTTCCCCTCGCGCATCGTCGAGCCGGAGACGGTGACGCTGGTGCGCGCGGCGATGGAGCGCCCCGACGTCACGTCCGGCGTGCGCCGCTCGATGGGCGACGAGCTGAGCAAGCTCGAGGAGGCGCTGGCCTCACGCTCCCGCTGGAGCTGAGACCGGCGCCCCCTCGCCCCCTCCCGGGTCGCCTGACCGGAGTGGCTCCGGTCAGAGGGCGACCCTGGCCGAGATCTGGTCGGCGTAGGCCCGCTCGCCCGCGGCGTTCGGGTGGACCGGGACGTAGTTGAGCGACCCGGCGAGCGGCTCGACCCAGCGCACCCAGGGCAGCTGGCAGGCGTCGCGTCCGGCGGAGGGCGCCCACATGTCCACGAAGGTCGCGCCGTTGTCGGCCGCGGCCTGCTTGAGCGCGGCGTTGAGGGTCTGCTCGATGCCGTTGACGTAGGGCACGTCACCGGTCGCGATCGGCATCGTCGCGAAGCACCCGGTCGTCGGCGGGAGGATCTGCGGGTAGCCCGGGACGACGATCCGCGCCCGGGGCGCGCGGGCCTTGGCGGCGGCGATGGCAGCCCGCACTGCGGGGTAGGTCTTGGTGCGGATCGTGTCGGCGTAGGACGAGCCGTAGGTGTCCTTGCACGGGCTGCCCTGCCCGGCCGTACCGAGCCCGGCCGCCGCGCACTGCTTGATGATGCTCGTGAAGACGCTGGAGTCGTTGCCGCCGATCCCGATGGTGACGAGGCGGGCGGCGGGGGTGACGGCGTCGAGCTGCGGGGCGACGCCCGCGAACTGGGGCTCGGTGAAGTCGGTCGTGTCGGCGCCGCTGCACGTCACGTCGGTGAGGGCGCGACCGGAGCGCTGCGCCAGGAGGTGCGGGTAGTTCACCGCTGCCTGGCTGCACTGCGGGTTCGAGCCCGGGCTCAGCGGCAGGATCCCGGCGCCGGCGGAGAAGCTGTCACCGAGGGCGACGTAGGGGCCGGCCGGGACGCGGGGACCGGTGGTCGCCCCGGTGGCGGCCAGGGCCGGGGTCGCGAGACCGAGTGCGAGGGTGGCGCCGGCGGCGCTGGCGAGGGCGGCGAGGGCGAGGGCGGGGCGGCGACGCATGTGAACTCCGTTGTTCGGCGGCGTTGGTTACTTCAACGTAACCAGAAAACACGGCCCCGTGCGGTCTAGGAGTGGTACCGCTCACGTCAGGGGACCCACGGCATACGGAGGAAAGCGTGAGGGTCCGGAGGGAAATGTTCCCTCCGGACCTCACGCTTCCCGCACGGGGAGTGAAAGCTGTGACGTCGCGACGCGCCGCGGCGCCGCGGGGCCTCAGCGGTAGTTCGTGTACTGCAGCGCCACGTCGAGGTCGGCGCCGCTGAGCATCCGCTGCACGGCCTGCAGGTCGTCGCGCGACTTGCTCGAGACCCGCAGCTCGTCGCCCTGGATCTGCGACTTCACGCCCTTGGGACCCTCGTCGCGGATGAGCTTGTTGATCTTCTTGGCGTTCTCGGTCGAGATGCCCTGCTTGAGCGGCACGTCGAGCTTGTACTCCTTGCCGGACAGCCGCGGCCCGGCCTCGGGCATGTCGAGGTGCTTGAGCGAGACCTTGCGCTTGACGAGCCAGGTCTGGACGACGTCGAGGACGGCGAGGCAGCGCTCCTCGGAGTTCGCCTGCATGGAGATCGACTCGCCGGACAGCTCGACCTTGGCGCCGACGTTCTTGAAGTCGTAGCGATTGGCGACCTCCTTGGCCGCAGCGTTGACCGCGTTGGCGATCTCCTGTTTGTCGTAGTTGCTCACGATGTCCATGGAGCTGTCCGCCACGGGTCCTCCTCGTTCGGGTGCCCCGGGGGCGTGCGGGGGCACGGTTTCGTTGTTGCGCGGTTGGCTTGCTATCCTTCCACGCGCACGGCGGGTTGCCCGAGCGGCCAATGGGAGTGGACTGTAAATCCATCGCGAAAGCTTCGAAGGTTCGAATCCTTCACCCGCCACCAGTGCTCGGAAGGCCCCTGACCGGTATGCCGGTCGGGGGCCTTCGTCGTCCCCTCACCCTGCGCTGTGCGTGGGGGAGTCGGTGGTGGCGTGCTCGGCCCCACGGTCCAGCGTGAGCGCCGTGTTGATGAGGCCGACGTGGCTGAACGCCTGCGGGGTGTTGCCGAGGTGGCGCCGGGCCACCGGGTCCCACTCCTCGCTGAGCAGTCCGACGTCGTTGCGCACCTCGAGCAGGCGCTCGAACAGCTCGCGGGCCTCGTCCGTGCGGCCGGTGAGGGCCAGCGCGTCCGCGAGCCAGAAGCTGCACGCGAGGAAGGCGCCCTCGTCGCCGGGCAGGCCGTCGACGGTGCCGTGCTCGCTCGTGGGGTCGGCGTCGGTGCGGTAGCGCAGCACGAACCCGTCCTGGCAGAGCTCGCGCTGCACGGCGTCGACGGTGCCGACCACCCTGGGGTCGTCGGGCGGGAGGAACCCCACCCGGGGGATGAGCAGGAGCGCCGCGTCGAGCCCGCGTGAGCCGTAGTACTGGGTGAAGGTGTTGCGCTCCACGTCGAAGCCGCGCGCGCAGACCTCCTCGTGGATCGCGTCACGAGCGGCCCGCCACCGGTCCAGGGGCGCCTCGAGACCCGAGCGCTCGGCGGTGCTGATCATCCGGTCGAGCCCGACCCAGGCCATGACCTTGGAGTGCACGAAGTGCTGCCGCGGGCCGCGCACCTCCCACAGCGAGCTGTCCTTCTCGCGCCAGACGCTCTCGAGGTGGTCGGTGAGCAGCGTCTGGAGGGTCCAGGCGTCGTCGTCACCAGCGAGCCCCGCCTCGCGTGCGCTGTGCAGGCCGTCGAGCAGCTCGCCGTAGACGTCGAGCTGGAACTGGTCGGCCGCCTCGTTGCCCACCCGCACGGGCCTCGACCCCTCGTAGCCGGGGAGCCAGTCCAGCTCGGTCTCGGCCAGACGGCGGCGGCCGGTGAGCGAGTACATGATCTGCAGGTCCCTGGGGTCGCCCGCGACCGCCCGCAGCAGCCAGTCGCGCCACGCCTTCGCCTCGTCGGTGTAGCCGCCACCGGTGAGGGCCTGCAGCGTGAACGCTGCGTCGCGCAGCCAGCAGTAGCGGTAGTCCCAGTTGCGGGGTCCGCCGACCTGCTCCGGCAGCGACGTGGTGGCGGCCGCCGCGATGCCGCCGCTCGGTGCGTAGGTCAGCGACTTGAGGACGAGCAGGGAGCGACGCACGGCGCCGCCGTAGCGACCGTCGTAGGTGCAGTGCTCGATCCAGTCGGTCCAGTAGCGCTCGGTCTCCTCGAGTGCCCGCACCGGGTCGTAGCGCGGCGGCTCACCCTGGTACGACGGGACCCACGTGAGAACGAACGGGACGCGGTCCCCGGCGGAGACCGAGAACTCGGCTCGGCTGCGCAGGTTCTCACCGCGCAGCGCGACCGGGGTGTCGAGCCAGAGCGAGTCCGGGCCGGCCACCGCGACCCAGCGCCCACCGGTGTGGCGCACCCACGGCACCACCCGCCCGTAGTCGAAGCGCACGACGAGCTCGACGCCCATCTGCACCGTGCCGCTCACCCCCTCGACGACCCGCACGATGTCGGGCTGGGTCTGGCGGACCGGCATGAAGTCGATGACGCGAACCGTGCCCTCGTCGCTCTCCCACGTCGTCTCGAGCACCATCGTGTCGTCGCGGTAGGCCCGGCGGGTGCAGACACCACCGGCCAGCGGGGCGATCCGCCAGCGTCCCGCGTCGGGCCCGCCGAGCAGGGCCGCGAACGACGCCGAGGAGTCGAAGCGGGGCAGGCACAACCAGTCCATCGACCCGTCGCGACCGATGAGAGCCGCGGTCTGGAGGTCCGACACCACGGCGTAGTCCTCGATCCGGGACGGTGCTGCGCCGGGCCACAGGACGTCGGGTTGCTTCGCGCCGGTCTCCCTCTCGCGCATCTCGACCTCCCGCCCTCGTCGCCGTCCGGTCCCTGCAACCTACCCAGCGCACACCCCGGGGTGAGCCCAGCGACGTCCACGACCACGATCCGGGGTAGAACTACGGGGGACCCGACGAGAGGACGATGCGCATGCCCGTGTGGGCCCAGGCAGGACTGTGGGGACTTCTCGCCGGTGGCGCGCTCGTCGTGGGCGCCGCGATCGCCTGGTTCGTCCGTGTCCCACAGCGGGTCGTGGCGACGATCATGGCGTTCGGCGCCGGGGTCCTCATCTCGGCGCTGTCGTTCGACCTCGTCGACGAGGCCGAGCAGACGGGCGGGCTCGTACCCACTGCGGGCGGCTTCATCGGCGGCGCCGTGGTCTACGTCGCGGCCAACGTCCTCCTGGCCAGACGCGGGGCCCGGCACCGCAAGCGCTCGAACGAGATGCAGAGCTCCGAGGAGGAGACCCCCGGCAGTGGTGGCGCCATCGCGATCGGCGCCCTGCTCGACGGCATACCCGAGTCGATCGTCCTGGGACTGACCCTGCTGAGCGGCAAGGGCGTCGGCATCGCGGTGTTCGTCGCGATCTTCCTGTCCAACCTGCCCGAGGGGCTTTCGAGCGCCGCCGGGATGAAGGCCTCGCACCGCGGAGCGCGCTACGTCTTCGGCGTCTGGGGCGGCATCGCCGTGGCGAGCGGGCTCGCCGGCCTCCTCGGCGTGCTGCTCCTCGAGGGGGCCTCGCCCGAGACGGTCGCCGCGATCACGGCGCTCGCGGCCGGGGCGATCCTCGCCATGGTCGCGGACACGATGATCCCCGAGGCCTTCGAGAAGACCCACCTGTATGCCGGTCTGGCCGCCACCGTCGGCTTCCTCACCGCGTTCGTCATCGGTCGCGCGTAGCTCACCGACCGGCGGCGCTCAGGGCGTGAGGATCTGCCGGACCTCGGTCCCCGAGTTCAGCCGGTCCAGCGCCGCGTTGACGTCGTCGAGCGGCACCGAGCGCGAGGTGACGAGGGCATCGGCGGGCAGGGCCCCGGCGGCATACAGGTCGAACAGGCGCGGCAGGTCGCGGCGCGGGACCGACGAGCCCATGTAGGAGCCCAGGATCGACTTCTCCTCACCGACGAGTGACGCGATCGGGACCGAGATCTGGTGCCGCGGGTGGGGGAGCCCGGCGACGACGATGCGTCCGCCGCTGCGCGTCGCGGCGTATGCCGTCGCGAGCGCGGCCGGGTGCCCGGCTGCCTCGATGGCGACGGTCACCCCACCGCGGCTGAGCTCGCGGATCCTGTCGACGGCGTCGTCGTCGGCGAGGACGCCATGGGTGGCGCCGACGGCGACGGCCGACGCGAGCTTGGCCTCGACGGTGTCGACGGCGATGACGGGGTGCGCTCCGGCGAGGGCAGCCGCCATGACCGCGGAGATCCCGACGCCACCGAGACCGATGACGGCGACGGCTTCGCCGGGGCGGACGACCGCGGTGTTGAGGACCGCGCCGGCACCGGTGAGGACGGCGCACCCGAAGACCGCTGCCACGTCGAGCGGCACCTCGTCGGGCACGGGTACGAGCGAGCGGGGCGAGACGAGGGTTAGCTCCGAGAACGCCGAGACGCCGAGGTGGTGGTGCAGCTCGGCGCCGGACGCGTCGCTGAAGGGTCGGCGGCCGGTGACGAGGCGTGCCTCGCGGTTCGCCGCCTGGGCGTCGGCGCAGCGCACCGGGTGGCCGCCGGCGCAGTCGGCGCAGTGGCCGCAGGACGGGACGTAGGAGCAGACGACGCGGTCGCCCGGTGAGACGTCGGTGACTCCGGCGCCGACCTCCTCGACGACACCGGCCGCCTCGTGCCCCAGCACCATCGGCAGGGGGCGGGGCCGGTCGCCGTTGACGACCGACAGGTCCGAGTGGCACAGGCCGGCGGCGGCGATCCGCACGAGGACCTCGCCGGGGCCGGGCGGCTGGAGCGTGACCTCCTCGACCGTGAGCGGAGCCGAGCGGGCGAACGGCTGCTCGTCGGTGGACCGGCGCAGGACCGCTGCCTTCGTCGTGATCGTCATCGCTGCCTTCCGCCGGCTCGGATGGGTCGGTTGGGTCGGGATGTTTCCACACAACCTTCTGGGAACCCCTTCGCACGGTCCACGTCTGATGGCACAGTGTGCGGATGGCTGACGGAGGGGTCGCTGGGCTGGTGCTCGCGGCTGGGGCAGGACGGCGCATGGGCGGACCCAAGGCGCTGCTACGGCTCACCCCGTCGAGCCCGTCGCTCGTCGAGACCGCGGTGACGCGCCTGCACGACGCGGGGGTGCGCGACGTGCACGTCGTCGTGGGCTCCGCGGTCGACCAGGTGACGCTGCGAGCCGAGCGGGTCGGCGGCATCGTCGTCGAGGCGACCGGCTGGGACGAGGGCATGGGTGCGTCGCTGCGCCGTGGCCTCGAGGCGCTGGCCGACACCGACGCGGAGGCGGCGCTGCTCATGCTCGTCGACCTGCCCGACGTCGGCGCCGAGGTCCACACCCGGCTCCTCAAGGAGGCCGACGGCGCGGGGAACCTCGCGACGGCGCTGGTGCGGGCGGCATACGACGGGGTTCCCGGACACCCCGTCCTCCTCGGTCGGGAACACTGGGCGGCCGTGCGCGAGAGCGCGGTCGGCGACTCCGGCGCTCGCGACTACTTCAGGGCCCAGCGGCCGCGCCTCGTCGAGTGCTCGGACCTCGCCACCGGACGGGACATCGACAGGCCTGCTGACGTCTGATCGGGCGGCGTGTGACGATGCTCGGTATGGACCTCGCCCCTGCCACCGCTGCGGACCTGCGCACCGCTCTCGAGGGCACCGGCTACCTCGTCGACGACGAGCTCGCGACGATCGCCTGGCTCGCCACCCGGCTGTCCCGCCCGCTGCTCCTCGAGGGTGAGCCCGGCACCGGCAAGACGGCGCTCGCCGAGGCGCTCGCGCTCGCGGCCGGTGTCCCGCTCATCCGGCTCCAGTGCCACGAGGGGATCGACGCGAGCCAGGCGCTCTACGACTGGGACTTCTCGCGCCAGATCCTCCACCTGCGAGCCGTCGAGGCCGTCGACGCAGGGGACGGCAGGAGCTCGCTCGACGAGGTCGAGGCCGGGCTGTTCGAGGAGCGCTTCCTCGTGGCACGTCCGATCCTGCGGGCGCTGCGCGAGGCGCCGGCGGTCCTGCTCGTCGACGAGATCGACCGGGCCGACGACGAGTTCGAGGCCTTCCTGCTCGAGGTGCTGTCGACGTGGCAGGTGAGCATCCCCGAGCTCGGGACCGTGCGCGCGGCCGTGCCGCCGCTGGTGGTCCTCACCTCCAACCGCACCCGCGAGGTGCACGACGCGCTCAAGCGGCGCTGCCTCTACCACTGGCTCGAGCACCCTTCTCTCGAGCGGGAGCTCGCCATCGTGCGGTCCCGGGCGCCGGAGGTGTCCGAGGCGCTGGCCGAGCAGGTCGTGCGTGCCGTCCATGCCGTCCGTGAGGACCCCGAGCTGCTCAAGCCGCCGGGTGTCGCCGAGACCCTCGACTGGGCGCGCGCGCTGCACGAGCTGGGGGTTCGTGACCTCGACACCGCCTCCGCTGCTGCGTCGCTCGGTGTTGCCGTGAAGTACCGCGAGGACTCCGAGCGGGTGCGTGCCTCGCTCGACCGGATCCTCGGCCGGTGAGGTCGTGACTGCCGCTCGGCCTGCCACTCGGTCGGCGGACGAGGTGCTGCTCGGCTTCGCGCGGGCCCTTCGTGCCGCCGGTGTGGCCGTGACCGCCGACCGGGAGCGCACCTGGCTGCTCGCCGCCGCGACTGTCGGCCTCGAGGACCAGGCGGGTGTGTATGCCGCCGGGCGGGCGACGCTCTGCGGCTCGCCTGCCGACCTCGAGAGGTACGACCTCGTGTATGCCGTGTGGTTCGGTGCGCAGCGCCCTGCGGCCGCGCGTCGGGCACCGTCCCGCCCCCCGACGACGATGGCCGACCTCCGTGACGGCCGCGACGACCGTGACGGCTCGGACGCCGGTGAGGAGCTCGACTCCGACGACGTCCGGGCCCGCGCCAGCGCCACCGAGGTGTTGCGGCACAGGGACATCGCCTCGATGTCAGCCCGTGAGCGCGCTGCGCTGGCGCGGATGTTCGCGACCCTGCGTCCGCGCCCGCCGCGACGCCGCACCCACCGCACGGCACCGTCGAGGAGGGGGAGGGTCGACGCCCGCGCGACCCTGCGCGAGATGGTCCGCCGCCACGGCGAGCCGGGGCCGATCCGGCGGCGGCGGCGTGCCGAGCGGCCGCGACGGGTCGTCGTCCTGCTCGACGTCTCAGGTTCGATGAGTGCCTACGCCGACGCGCTGCTGCGGCTGGCGCACGCGTGGTGCCGGACCCCTGGCCCGGTCGAGGTCTTCACCCTCGGCACGCGGCTCACCCACGTCACGGCGGCGCTGCACCAGCGTGACCCCGACCGCGCCCTCGTCGCGGCGGGTCGCACCATCCCCGACTGGTCCGGTGGCACGCGCCTCGCCGACGGGCTCAAGGCGTTCCTCGACCGGTGGGGGAGGCGTGGCATGGCCCGCGGTGCCGTCGTCGTCCTCGTGAGCGACGGGTGGGAGCGCGGCGACCCCGAGGGTCTCGCCGAGCAGATGCGCCGGCTCCACTCCCTGGCCCACCACGTCGTCTGGGCCAACCCGCACCGCGGGCATGACGCCTACGAGCCGGTGCAGCAGGGCATCGTCGCGGCCCTGCCGTACGTTGACTCCTTCGTCGCGGGCCACTCGATGGCCGCGTTCGCCGAGCTGCTGGAGGTCGTCGCCGATGCGTGAGGTGCTGCGCGAGCTGCGCGACTGGTGGGAGGCGGGCGAGCCCGTGGCGCTGGCGACGGTCATCGACACGTTCAGCTCGTCACCGCGCCCGCCCGGCGCCTCGATGCTCGTCGGCCCTGACGCCACCGTCGTGGGCTCGGTCTCCGGCGGGTGCGTCGAGGGTGCCGTCTACGAGGTCGGGCAGTCCGTCCTCGCCTCTGCCACAGCGGAGCTGGCGCACTACGGCATCGCCGACAGCACGGCATACAGCGTGGGGTTGTCCTGCGGCGGAGAGCTCGACGTCTTCGTCGAGCGCGTCGACCGCGAGAGCTTCCCGGAGCTCGGCGACGTCGCCGACGACATCGAGGCCGGGCGTCCGGTCGCCGTCGCCACCGTTGTCGCACACCCGGATCCGGCCTGGGTCGGCCGCAGGCTGGTCGTCCGGCCCGACTCGGTCGTCGGGGAGCTCGGCAGCGACCGTGCCCACGACGCCGTCACCGACGACGCACGCGGACTGCTCGACCACGGGACGACCGAGACCCTGACCTACGGGCCCGACGGAGAGCGGCGCGGTGAGGGGATGCGGGTCTTCGTCGCGTCGTACGCACCCAGGCCGCGGATGATCGTCTTCGGCGCCATCGACTTCGCGGCGGCGGTCGCGGAGATGGGGGCCTTCCTCGGGTATGCCGTGACCGTGTGCGACGCGCGCCCGGTCTTCGCGACCCCGGCCCGGCTGCCGGCGGCGGACGAGGTCGTCGTCGCCTGGCCGCACGCCTACCTGCGTGACGAGGCGGCGGCGGGGCGGGTCGACGGGCGCACCGTGCTGTGCGTGCTCACCCACGACCCGAAGTTCGACGTGCCGTTGCTCGAGGTGGCGCTGCGGCTGCCCGCGGTGGCGTACATCGGGGCGATGGGCTCGCGCCGCACGCACGACGAGCGGATGGAGCGGCTGCGCGAGGCGGGGCTCACGCCGGACGAGCTGGGACGGCTGTCGTCACCGATCGGGCTCGACCTCGGTGGTCGCACCCCGCAGGAGACGGCCGTGTCGATCGCCGCCGAGATCGTCGCGCTCCGCTGGGGCGGGGCCGGCGACCGGCTCAGCGACCGGCACGGGCCGATCCACACGTAGGCCGGGCCGAGGGCCGACAGCCGAGAGCCGAGAGGCGACGGCCGCGGCTCAGGCCGCGCGGTCGTAGGCGTCGAGGTCGTGCAGCACGCGACGGCTGTCGGCGTCGTGGTCGACGTGGTGGCGGAAGTCGTCGGACCAGGGGGCGACCCGCTGGCGACGGTTGTTGCGCTCGAGCGCCCAGACGAAGAGGGCCGTGAGGACGAGCGCGGGGACGAGGGGGACGAGGTTCTCGAGGAATGTGCTCATGGCACAAGTTTGACGCCCGACCACATTCTGCCACGAGTGGCAGAGCTGCCCCTCTTGCACAAGATGCTGCCACGCTGCCATGCTGCAGGGATGGCCCTCCGCTCCGTCGCCGTCGTGCTCCAGGATCCCGTCGCGATGTTCGAGTTCGGCGTGCTCAGCGAGGTGTTCGGGATCGACCGCACCGACGACGGCGTGCCGCCCTTCGACTTCCGCGTGTGCAGCGAACGCCCGGGAGAGCCTCTGCGCGCCGATGGCGGCACGACCCTCGTCGCACCCCTCGGGCTGGACGCCGCGGCTGACGCCGACCTCGTCGCCATCCCGGCGAGCAGCTCGGCCGACCACCCGTCCGAGGCCGTGATGCAGGTCGTGAGGGACGCCGTCGAGCGCGGCGCCTACGTCCTGTCGGTGTGTTCGGGAGCGTTCACGCTGGCGGCGGCCGGCGTCCTCGACGGGCGCGAGTGCACGACGCACTGGCGGCACAGTGATGAGCTCGCCGCGGCCTACCCGCTCGCGCACGTCAACCCCGACGTCCTCTATGCCCACGACGGCACCGTCATCACGAGTGCCGGCACCGCGGCCGGGATGGACGCCTGCCTCCACCTCGTCCGCAGCGAGCACGGGGGAGCGGTCGCCAACCGGATCGCGCGCCGGATGGTCGTCTCACCGCACCGCGACGGTGGGCAGCGGCAGTTCATCGACCGGCCCGTCCCCGTCACCGAGTGCGAGAGCATCGGGCCGGTTCTCCAGTGGCTGCTCGAGCACCTCGACGAGCCGCACACCGTCTCTGCGCTGGCCCGTCGGGCGTCGATGTCGTCGCGGACCTTCGCGCGGCGGTTCGTCTCCGAGACCGGCACGACGCCGCACCAGTGGGTCACCGACCAGCGGGTCCTGCGGGCGCGCGAGCTGCTCGAGGAGACGGACCTGTCGATCGAGCAGATCGCCGGCGACGTCGGGTTCGGGTCAGCGGCGCTGTTGCGGCACCACTTCTCGCAGTGCACGGGCCTGACGCCGACGGTCTTCCGGACGCGCCACCGCTCACCCGCGTAACAGCATTCCCGCCCGAAGTGGCTTGCGTGCACTTCGCCCCTTGACCGTTCCCGGGCGCAGTGCCGGGTTCCTGCCCAAAGTGCCGGCGCCGATCTTCACGAGATCTCCACAGGTCGTGCCCACGCGACTCGCAGGCAGGCTCCTACTGTCAGTGGCATGACGACAACAGGTGCGGGGACCGTGGGCGGACCGAAGGCGACGGTGCTCGTCGTCGAGGACGAGCCGACGATCAACCAGGCGGTCACGGACCGCCTCCGCGCCGAGGGCTACGCCGTCCACCAGGCGCACGACGGCCCCGGTGCCGTGGCGGCCTTCGGTGAGCACGCGCCCGACGTCGTCGTCCTCGACGTCATGCTCCCCGGCTTCGACGGCCTCGAGGTGTGCCGCCGCATCCAGGCGATCCGCCCCGTCCCCGTGCTCATGCTCACCGCCCGCGATGACGAGACCGACATCCTCGTCGGGCTCGGGGTCGGCGCCGACGACTACGTCACCAAGCCGTTCCGGATGCGCGAGGTCGTCGCCCGCACCCACGCGCTTCTTCGCCGCGTCGAGCGCGCCGCGGAGCTCGCCTCGGTGCCGGCGCCCACGACGCACGTCGGCGAGGTCCGGATCGACGGGCCCGCCCGCCGCGTCACGGTCGACGGCGGCGAGGTCCACCTCACGCCGCTCGAGTTCGACCTGCTCGCCGCGCTCGCGGCCACTCCCGGTGCGGTGCGCTCGCGCGAGCAGCTCATGAGCGAGGTGTGGGGCTGGTCCGACGCGTCCGGCACCCGCACCCTCGACAGCCACGTGAAGTCCCTGCGCGCCAAGATCGGCGCCACCCGCGTGCGCACCGTGCACGGGGTGGGCTACGCCCTGGAGACGACGTGAACACCGTCGAGCCCCTCGAGGGTGTCGGCTCGATCAAGATCAAGCTCGGGGTCCTCGTCGGGGCGAGCTGCGTCGTCGCCGCCCTCTTCGCGACGATCGGCGACCGGGCCGGTATGCCGCTCTGGCTCACCCTGCCCGTCACCGTGGCGCTCGCTCTCGCCGTCGTGCAGTGGCTCGCGAGGGGGATGACCGCGCCGCTGCGCGAGATGACCCACGCGGCGAGCCGGATGGCCGCGGGCGACTATGCGCAGCGCGTCTCGACCGCCTCGACCGACGAGGTCGGGCAGCTCGCCCGCGCCTTCAACGCCATGTCGGCGGACCTTGCCGACGCCGACTCCCAGCGCCGCCAGCTCATCGCGACCGTGTCGCACGAGCTGCGCACGCCGCTCACCGCGCAGCGGGCGCTGCTCGAGAACCTCGTCGACGGGGTCGTCCAGCCGGATGACGCAGCGCTCAGGGGTGCGCTGACGCAGTCCGAACGCCTGAGCGACCTCGTCGGCGACCTCCTCGACCTCTCCCGCATCGACGCGGGTGTGGCGCCGCTGCGCCTGGAGGAGGTCGGAGTCGCGGACCTCCTGCGTGGAGCGGTCGCCGAGGCGGAGCTCGGCTCCCGCACCGTCCATCACGTATGCCGTGTGGTCCCGGAGGACCTGACCGTCACCGCAGACCCCGCGCGCCTCAAGCAGCTCGTCGCCAACCTGCTCGACAACGCCGCCCGGCACAGCCCGCCGGACGGCGCGATCGAGCTCGTCGCAACGGCGCTCGACGGCGACGGCTGGTCGCTGGTCGTCATCGACCAGGGCCCCGGCATCCCTGCCGACAAGGCCGCCAGCGTCTTCCGCCGGTTCGGCACCGGCGACGACTCCGGAGGTGGCACGGGCCTGGGCCTCGCCATCGCGTCCTGGGTCTGCGAGCTGCACGGCGGCTCGATCTCCGTCCTTCCCACCCCGCCCGGCGGACGTGGCGCGCGGCTGCGCGCGGTGCTGCCACGGCATACCCGATCCCGTGTGCGCGAGGCGAGCACGCCTGCGGCACAGTCCATCTCGGAGGTTTCCATGACGACCACTCCCGTCCCACCGCCCGCCCAGCCGGCGCCGGCACCTGCTGCATCCGCCGTGGTCGCCAGGCCCGGACCGCCGCCGTTCACCGACCAGCTCTTCGGGAAGTTCTGGCCCGAGGCCGGCCTGCGGCCGCAGCCCCAGCTCCTCATCGGTGCGCTGCTGCTCGGTCTGTTCGCCTCGATCACGTTGCCGGACAGGCGGATTGGCCTGGCCGCGTGTCTGGTGGTGCTGCTCGCCGCCGGGCTCATGCTCTGGGCGTCCAAGGAGAAGCGCGGCCCGTGGAGCATCGCGTGCGTCGTGGCTGGGGTCGCGCTCACCGTGATGACGGTGGTGCGGGCGACCGAGTGGATCGGGGTGCTGTCGGTCATGCTCGCAGCGCTGCTCCTCGCGGCGACGGTGACTCGGGCACGCTCGTTCATCAGCATCCCGCTGTCGGCGATGTCGTGGGTGCTCGCCGGGCTGCGCGGCCTGCCGCTCCTCGGGCGCACGCTCACGGCGACGAGCCGGATGCCGCTGCTCTGGCCGGTGCTGCGGACCGTCGCGATCGCGGCCGTCGGCCTCGTGCTGTTCGGTGGGCTCTTCGCGTCGGGTGACGCCATCTTCGGGTCGTGGGCGCAGTCGCTCGTGCCGGACCTGCGCTGGGACACGATCATCGCCCGCATCTTCGTCTTCGTCTTCGTCGCCGGTGTCGCGCTGGCCGGTGCCTACCTCGCGCTCAACCCGCCGAGGATCGCCGACCTCGACGTCCCGCGGGGCGCGCCCGTGCGGCACCGCTGGGAGTGGCTCGTGCCGCTCGGCGTCGTCATCGCGCTCTTCGCGCTGTTCCTCGTCGCGCAGGCCACGGCGATGTGGGGCGGCCACGACTACCTCCGCGAGACCACCGGCCTGACCTATGCCGAGTACGTCCACCAGGGCTTCGGTCAGCTCACCACGGCGACGTTCCTCACCCTCGTCGTCGTGGGCATCGCCACCCGCAAGGCGTCGCAGGAGACGGCGTCCGACCGGCTCGCGCTCCGGGTCTCGCTGCTGGTGCTGTGCACGCTCACGTTGGCGGTGGTCGCGTCGGCTCTCTACCGGATGTCGCTCTACCAGGAGGCCTACGGCTACACCGTGCTGCGGGTCTTCGTCGACGGGTTCGAGCTGTGGCTCGGCCTGCTCATCGTCCTCATGATGGTCGCGGTCGTCCGGCTCAACGGGTCGTGGGTGCCACGAGCGGCACTCATCTCCGGTGCGGTGCTCTTCCTCGGGTTCGGGCTGATGAACCCCGACGGCTGGGTGGCGACGCGCAACATCGAGCGCTTCCACGCCACGGGCAAGCTCGACACGTACTACCTCGCCGGCCTCGGCGTCGACGCGACGCCCGCGATCCTCGCCGGGCTCGACGACAAGCAGGCGGCGTGCGTCGTCACCTGGCACATGGAGAAGAGCGACGACCGCAACGACGACCTGCTCGAGTGGAACCTCGGCCGCGACCGCGCCTTCGACGCCGCCAAGGGCCGCGACCTCACGGTCGACACGTCGTTCTGCAAGGGCTTCGGTGACGGCTTCGTCCCCACCGGTGAGCGGTCCGAGGTCTTCGACTGACCCCAGCCGCCGCGTCCGGCACTGTGGTGGCTCAGCCGTCGCAATGCCGGACGCGGTGCGTATGCCGTGGGGCTCGGTCAGTGGCCGACGGACCGCATGATCGTCTTGCGCAGGTCAGCGCTGAGGCCGTAGTGCGATGAACCCGACTGCCGGGCCGCCGCGTCGACGGGCGTCGCCTCCGGTGTCGGGACTGGCTCGCACTCGACGTCGGACTGGTTGCCCGGCTTGCGAGAGTCGAGCGCTCCCGTGAGCAGGTAGGCCGCGATGCGGTCATCCGTGCACGAGACCCCGGAGAGGGAGCCGGAGTGGGTGGTGCCTCCGACGCCCTCGATGAGGACCGCGTTCGGGAACCGGCGGCGGACCTCGAGGGCGCCCGGGTAAGGCGTCGCCGCGTCGTGGGTCTCGGCGATGAGGAGGATGGGAGCGACCCGGGATCCGCTGACGTTCACCGGAGTTCCGGGCTTGGCGTCCCAGTAGCGGCACGGGGCGTTGTACCAGGCGTTGTTCCACGCGAGGAACGGGTGAACCGCGTGTATGGCCCAGCTGTCCTTCTCCCACGTGCCCCAGCTCTTCGTCCACGAGACGTCGCTGCACTGGACGGCGTCGTATATCGCGTAGCCGTTGTCGGAACCCGGTCCGGTGGGGTCGCCGTACCAGTCGATGGCGGGCCCGAAGTCCCCGTCCACGGCGGCGGCGAACATGTGGGCCACGAGGTCCCAGTCGTAGACGTAGTAGCCGGCGCCGACGAAGTTGTCGTTCCATTCGGCAGCGCCGAAGTTGGCCAGCGGCTCGTCGGTGAGCTGGTCGAGGATGTCGTAGTACATCGCGAGCAGGGCGGCTCCGTCGGTACCGAGCCCGTACTCCGCATCGTGGTCGGCGACCCAGTCGAAGAAGATGCCGATGTTCTCGTCGAAGGCGACGTCCTGGTTGAGGTTGGCGTCGTACCAGACGTCCGTCGGGTTGACCACGCCGTCGAAGACGAAGCGACGGACGCGCTCCGGGAACATCGTCGCGTAGACCTGACCGAGGTAGGTGCCGTAGGAGAACCCGTAGTAGTTGATCTTCTCCACGCCCAGCGCCTTGCGGATCGAGTCCATGTCCTGGGCCGAGTCCGTGGTCTTGCTGTGCTCGAGGATCGTCGCTCCGGTGGAGGAGGCACAGTCGCGGGCGTACTGACGGGTCCTGGCCCACCACTGCCGTTTGATCTGCGCGGTGTCGGGGACGTATGCCGGGCGTCCGGGTGCGAAGTAGTCGTCGTCGCAGGTGAGCGCAGGGAGGCTCTCACCGACGCCACGAGGGTCGAACCCGATCCAGTCGTAGGGGTCCCCGCCGCCGCCCGGGACGAACTCACCGAGCCGCGCGAACCCGACGCCCGAACCCCCGGGACCACCGGGGTTGACCAGCATGACCCCTTGGGCGGTCGCGTCCGAGGTCTTGTGCGCGACGCGGGACACCATCAGCTGGATCTTCTCGCCGGACGGCTTGGCGTAGTCGACCGGAACCGTGAGCAGACCACACGTCGCGCCGGCATCCTGGAGGTTGGTGCTCGTGCAGGACCCCCAGACGATGGGTGGTGGTTGGTACCCGCTCGAGCTCGCGCTCTGGGTGCCGGCGCTCGCGGCTGTCGGCGCAGCGCCCGCTCCCGTCGCTGAGATGATGCCGGAGGTGAAGAGCCCGACTGCGGTCATGGTCGTGAGCAGTTTCTTCATGAGCGCTCCTGTGGGGGTGGGCGCGCATGGCGTTGCCGCGACCCTTGCCCACGGTCCCGCACATCGGCGCGCTGCGCGAGAGGTCATGTGGGTTGTTTTGCCCTGGTCACCGGGGCGGCGAGAGGACGGCATACTTCCCGCATGGACTCGACCACGGTGCTCGTCCTCAACGGCCCCAACCTCAACCTGCTGGGGGAGCGCGAGCCCGAGATCTACGGCAGCGACACCCTCGCCGACGTCGAGGAGCTGTGCCGCGCGGCGTGCGAGGCGGCCGGGCTGACGCTCGAGTTCAGGCAGAGCAACTCGGAGGGCACGCTCGTCGACTGGGTGCAGGAGGGGCGGCGGGGGATCGCCGGGCTGGTCATCAACGCCGCGGGCTACACGCACACGTCGGTGGCGCTGCGTGACGCGATGTCGGCCGTGACGGTGCCGAGCGTCGAGGTGCACATCAGCGACATCTCCGCGCGCGAGGAGTTCCGGCACTTCAGCTATCTCACCGACGTCACCGGCTTCCAGGTCATCGGCCACGGCGTCGGCGGCTACGGTGAGGCGATCAGCTGGATCGCCCAGCAGCAGGGGAGGCAGTCGTGAAGTACGTCATCGTGTTGCTCATCATCATCGCGGCGCTCGCGTGGTGGCTCAACCGTCGCGGCTCGTCCGGCCTGGGCAGCAACGGCTCGACCGACTCCGTGGCCGGAGCGCTGGGTCAGCAGGCTCATCGCAACGACAACCATGGCGGCGCCGGCGGCCTCTGAGGCAGGCCCGTACGGGGCATGGCGCACCCCCTGGCCCGCGCCCTAGCGTGCAGTTGCCGGGCCGGTGAGCGACTCGGTGAGAGGAGCACGCCATGTGGATCTTCGTCGCCATGATCGTCGTCATCGTCCTGCTCGTTGTCTATCTCAACCACCGCGGTGCCACGGGGGCAGGCGACAACTTCGCGTCGTCCGAGGCCGACAACCTGCCGCACCTCGGCGCGGAGTTCGGGCAGGTCAAGAAGAAGCGCTGAACGGCGACCGCGCCGCGTCCAGAATCGAGGCCCTCACCCGCGCGACGGCAGCTGCTGCAGCACCCACCGGTTGCCGTCCGGGTCGGGGAAGGTGACGAACCGCCCCCACGCCTGCTCGTCGACGTCGCTCGCGTCGACACCGGCCTCGAGGAGCGCCGCCCGCGTAGCATCGGCGTCGTCGATGACGACCTGCACGTTGCGCATCGACCCCGGCTCGTCCTCCGAGATCCCTTCGCCGAACGCGATCGAGCACGCCGATCCCGGTGGCGTGACCTGGATGAACCGAAGCCCCGGCTGCACCGTCTGGTCGAAGTCGACGTGCCAGCCGAGCTGGCCCTCGTAGAACGCCTTCGCCCTGTCCGGGTCGCTCACCGGCACGAAGATGAGCTCGATGCGGTAGTTCATGGCTGCTCCAGTCGCCTCGTCGTCGCCCGGACGCCGTCGTCCAGGACGCTGGTGACGACGCTAGACCCGCCCTCCGACAGCCGCCCGACCCCCAACCCAGCCCGCTCGTGACTTCCGGGTACTTAGTAGGACGTCCTACTATTTCTCCATGACTGCGACGTCCCCTGAGGCTCCCGAGCTCCACGTGCCCACGAACCCGGTGCGCATCGTCACCGCCTCCAGCCTGTTCGACGGGCACGACGCGTCCATCAACATCATGCGGCGCATCATGCAGAGCCAGGGCGCCGAGGTCATCCACCTCGGGCACAACCGCTCCGTCCAGGAGGTTGTCGACGCGGCGATCGAGGAGGACGTCCAGGGCGTCGCCGTGAGCTCCTACCAGGGCGGCCACGTCGAGTACTTCGAGTACCTCGTCCAGCTGCTCCGCGAGGCCGGCGCCGGGCACGTCAAGGTCGTCGGCGGTGGCGGCGGTGTCATCGTCGCCGACGAGATCGCCCGGCTGCGCGAGGCGGGCGTGACGATCTTCAGCCCCGAGGACGGCCAGCGCCTCGGCCTCGTCGGGATGATCAACACCGTCGTCGAGGCCTGCGACACGAACCTGTATGCCGCCGGGCCGACTGACGTCTCGGCCGTCCTTGCGGGGGAGCGCGCCGCCGTCGCCCGCGCCATCACCGGCGCCGAGACCACCCAGCTCTCCGACGCCGACCGCGCCGAGCTCACGCGCGCAGCAGAGGGGCGCCACGTCCCCGTCGTCGGCATCACCGGCACCGGTGGCTCGGGCAAGTCCAGCCTCACCGACGAGCTCGTCCGCCGCCTGCGCGTCGACCAGCAGGACAAGCTCCGCGTCGCCGTCGTCGCCGTCGACCCGACCCGTCGCCGAGGTGGCGGCGCCCTGCTCGGCGACCGCATCCGGATGAACGCCCTCGACGGCGACCGCATCTTCTTCCGCTCGCTCGCGACCCGCGGCGGCCGTGAGGTGCCCGAAGCGCTCGAGGACGTCATCACGATCCTCAAGGCCGCGGCATACGACCTCATCATCATCGAGACCCCCGGCATCGGTCAGGGCGATGCGGCGATCGTGCCGTTCGCCGACGTCTCGATGTACGTCATGACGCCCGAGTTCGGCGCGCAGAGCCAGCTCGAGAAGATCGACATGCTCGACTTCGCCGACCTCGTCGCGATCAACAAGTTCGAGCGGCGCGGCGCCATGGACGCGCTGCGCGACGTCGGCCGCCAGCTCGTCCGCAACAAGAACGCCTTCGGCAAGAAGCCCGAGGACATGCCGGTCTTCGGCACCTCGGCCGCGACGTTCAACGACGACGGCGTCACCGCGCTCTACCAGGAGCTGCGCGGCCTCCTCGTCGCCAAGGGCCTCGAGCTCGGCGAGGGCGTCCTGCCGCCCGTCTCGGTGCGCCACTCGTCGGTGCTGCGCCAGATCGTCCCGGCCTCGCGGGTCAGGTATCTCTCCGAGATCGCCGACACCGTCCGTGGGTACCACTCCCAGACCGAGGCGTATGCCGCCCACGCCCGTCGCGTGCAGCGGCTCGAGTTCGTGGACGACGAGCTCGCCGCGGCCGGTCACGAGGACCACGCGGTCGACGCGCTGCTGGCCGCTGCGCGCAAGGAGCTGCCCGCGGAGGTCGAGGAGGCCATCGAGAGGTGGCCCGCGGTCGTCGAGTCGTATGCCGGTGACGAGCAGGTCGTCCGTATCCGCGACAAGGAGCTGCACACCTCGCTCGTCAAGGAGTCGCTGTCCGGGAGCAAGATCCGCCGCGTGTCGGTGCCGTCGTTCGCCGACCACGGTGACCTCGTGTCGTTCCTGCGGCGCGAGAACCTGCCCGGCTTCTTCCCGTTCACCGCTGGGGTCTTCCCGTTCAAGCGCGACAACGAGGACCCGGCCCGCATGTTCGCCGGTGAGGGCGACCCTTTCCGGACCAACCGTCGGTTCAAGCTGCTGTCCGAGGGGCAGCCGGCGACGCGTCTGTCGACGGCGTTCGACTCGGTGACGCTCTATGGCCGTGACCCCGATCCGCGACCCGACATCTACGGCAAGGTCGGCACCTCCGGTGTCTCGATCGCGACGCTCGAGGACATGAAGGCGCTCTACGATGGGTTCGACCTCACGTCGCCGTCGACGAGCGTGTCGATGACGATCAACGGCCCGGCGCCGACGATCCTCGCCTTCTTCCTCAACACGGTCATCGACGGTGAGATCGCGAAGTTCGCCGAGCGCGAGGCGCGCGAGCCCAACGAGGAGGAGGCGGCCGGCATACGGGCGTCTGCTCTCACGCAGGTGCGGGGCACGGTCCAGGCGGACATCCTCAAGGAGGACCAGGGGCAGAACACGTGCCTGTTCTCGACCGAGTTCTCGCTGCGGATGATGGCCGACATCCAGGAGTGGTTCATCGAGCAGCAGGTGCGCAACTTCTACTCGGTGTCGATCTCGGGCTATCACATCGCCGAGGCCGGGGCGAACCCCATCAGCCAGCTCGCGTTCACGCTGTCGAACGGGTTCACCTACGTCGAGGCGTACCTCGCGCGCGGCATGGACATCAACGACTTCGCGCCGAACCTGTCGTTCTTCTTCAGCAACGGGATGGACCCGGAGTACTCGGTCATCGGTCGGGTGGCGCGTCGCATCTGGGCCGTGGCGATGCGGGAGAAGTACGGCGCGAACGAGCGGTCGCAGAAGCTGAAGTACCACGTGCAGACGTCGGGTCGGTCGCTGCACGCGCAGGAGATGGACTTCAACGACATCCGCACCACGTTGCAGGCGCTCATCGCGATCTATGACAACGCGAACTCGCTGCACACCAACGCTTTTGACGAGGCGGTGACGACCCCGGGTCCGGACTCGGTGCGTCGGGCGCTGGCGATCCAGATGATCATCAACCGTGAGTGGGGGCTCGCGATGAACGAGAACCCGCTGCAGGGGTCGTACATCATCGACGAGCTGACGGATCTCGTGGAGACGGCCGTCCTGGCGGAGTTCGACCGGATCTCGGAGCGCGGGGGAGTGCTCGGGGCGATGGAGACGGGCTACCAGCGCGGCAAGATCCAGGACGAGTCGATGGTCTATGAGCACCGCAAGCACGACGGGTCGCTGCCGATCATCGGTGTCAACACGTTCCGCAAGCCTGACGCCGAGGGGGGCACGCCGCAGCACGTCGAGCTCGCACGCGCGTCGGAGTCCGAGAAGGAGTCCCAGCTGGCCCGGGTTCGTGCCTATCGGGAGGCGCACTCGGTGGAGGCGCAGGAGGCGCTGGGCCGGCTGCGCGAGGCAGCGATGTCGGGTGACAACGTGTTTGCGGTGTTGATGGACGCTGCGCGGGTGTGCACGCTCCAGCAGGTGACGGACGCCTTCTTCGAAGTCGGAGGCCAGTACCGCCGCAACGTCTGATAAGGGGGCGGGGCCCCTCTGGTGCGCACATTAGGCACTCCGAACTGAGATCGGTAAGAACTTCCACATCCGCGTCAGAGGGAGTGTTGATGGAGCTCAAGATTCGCCACCTCCCCCGGCAAGCGGCTCTCGGCTATCCCACGGTGCTCACATTGGAGATTTAACGGGCTTAGCAGACCTAGCACTACCCGTGGCGCTGTGGTAACTCGAAACGCTCGACCCAGTTGGAGTCCGTGTCCGCGAGAGGCATTCTTTCTGCATGACCTCGACCACTCGTTCTTCCACGCCACGTCAGCCACCGCACCCCGCGACGCCGCCGCGCACCGAGGTGCTGGGGACAGTGCTGCGCAGCGCAAGGAGGGATGGAGTGCCCATCCGCAAGTCGTTTGTCCAACAGGGTCGCGGGCGCGCTAATACCAAGCCTGGACCCCTCGCCGGGCTCGTGCGCCGGGGGGACGTCCGAGCCTTGGATGCCTATCTACTGCTCCACGCAGCTGCGTCAGCCGCCCCATGGGACTGCACTTGGCCCTCCGATACGTGGGTTCATCTGCTTGATCTGACCCGTAGTACCACCGGTGGTTCTACCAAAGCCGCTGTCTCGAAGGTATTCGCCCGCTTGTCTAAGACTCACAACCTCGTTGAGGTAGCGCGAGTGGGGCGGCGTAGTTCCGTGGTTCTCCTGAGGGAGGACGGCACTGGGGCACCGTATAGCCGACCGGTTACCAAAGAGGATCCTTGGTTCACGTTGCCGCACTCATATTTCTTGAAGGGCTACGACACGTCCCTGAGTCTGTCCGCCAAGGCAATGTTGTTGGTGACGTTGCACCTCAAAGACGGTGCGTGGCTGCCAAGCGAGTACTCGAGGGAGTGGTTCGGCATCAGCCCAACGACGGCCAGGGCGGGTTTGGCTGAACTGATTGAGCAGGGTCTGGTCGCCGAGACGCGTGACTACGTACCCGACCTAAAGTCGCCGACCCTTTGGGCCGAGAAGGTGTCGTACCGACGGGCGGGGGCAATGCGGGTACGCAAGGGCCGACCATCATCGACAACTGCCACCAAGGGCAAAACAGCGCTAATCCCTCCCCCCAAGAAAGCGGTACGCGGTGGGCGGGGGAAGACGGTTCTGCCTCGCGCGGGTGACGCATCTGGGTCGTCACGTCCCTCAGCCCCTCGCGGTAGCAAGTCGCGTACCAACAAACCCCGGGAGTCTTGATATGGGCACAGTCATCATTGGACTCAGGGTGCTGGTAGGGGCCGCGCCCGCGGTCCTTCTCGTGATCGGCGCAGTGCTCCTCATGATCGTTGCCCTGCCGTTGGATAGCGCCCGCCGCGAGTATGCCCTGCTTGGCGTTGGCAACCTCGTTGATCTTGCTTGGGTCATTGTGGGCCTTGAGCGACCACGAGCCGACCTGCGGATGTAGGTTGCGGCCCACGGTACAGCGGCCTGTGGAGGCAATCATTCAAGAGATCAACCGAATACTGGTGCGGTGCGCGCACGAAGATCCAGTCCTCGCAGGCAAGCATTGATCTCATTCCTGTGCGAAGAAGCCGGACATGCTGTTGGATCCTCTAATGACCCACCCTCGAAACTGGTCAAACCGAGCGTTCGTCACCTTCGCTGTGGCCGTTGTCTTCCTGCTGCTCCTGGCGACTCTTGTGGATCTGCCCACCGTCGATGCCCCTGTCCCCGAAACCGTGGTGAAGTTTGCTCCGGTCGGTGCCGTGCTCGTCGCGCTTGTGTCGCTCATAGTGACAGCAGTCAGCAGCGTTGCTTTAGTTCGTAGGCAACGGAGGCAAGCGACACTTGAGGCGTGGACAGATTGGTCCGATGCGTGCGGCGAGGCGCGGCGCAACCTCAGTCGCAATCTAGGGTTCGGAGAAATGACTACCGACCAAGCGCAGGCCCTGGTCGAAAAGGCTAGGACCTTCGTTACCCACGAGGGAGCCGAGATTGATGCAGCTGCCCGAGCCGCTCTGTTGTCCGATGTAGTTCTTGTCCTGAACGGTCTTGAGCGCTTGGCGGCAGGAGCGTCATCTCGCGTTTACGACCGAGAGATGCTCCGGACGTTGGGCGCGACAATCATTGTAAGAAGCTACACGCGCTTAGAGCCGTACGTTGAGGTGCGGCGTAACGCATCGGACAAGACCTTGCGGCAGAAACTTGCCTTCGTTGAGCTGGAGGCACTCGTTACCTCACTCCGACATGAAGAGCTTGACACGGATCGGTTGTCTGCGATGAAGGCGACGAAGCGTGGGAGGTGAGCGGAATTTGGGCCAGCCTGCCATCGTTAAGATCGAGACATCCTGATCCAGCCTCCTGTAACCTCATCAGGGACCGGACTGTTGATCGATAGAAGGAGACCAACATGACCCACCGACGCGTACGCGAAGAAGAGGACGTGGACTGAACGGTCCCGACCTAACATTCAAGCGCCCATCCTCCACGCGGAGGGTGGGCGCTTGCGGTCTGGGTCCATCCGCGCAGGCGTATGGCTATGACTCCCGTAGTGGGAGCGTCCATGAAGCGTGTAGATCACAGACCGTTGGCCATCGGCCCGGTCCTCGTGACCCCCGACGAGCTGCCCGGCGGCGTCCGCCCCGACCTCGCCATCTCACTCACCGTCGACGACGAGGTCATGCAGAAGGACTCCACCGCCGACCTCCTCTTCGACCCCATCGCCCTCGTCGAGTACGTCTCGACGATGATCCGCCTCAACCCCGGCGACGTCGTCGCGACCGGCACGCCCGGGAGTGGGCCACGCCCGCAAGCCCGCCCGCTACCTCACCGGCGGCGAGACCGTCGTCACCGAGATCGAGGGCATCGGCAGGCTTGTCAACCGGGTCGTCCGCGAGGACTCCTGAGATGAACCGTTCCCTGGAGGCGTCGCGCGCCTGGGTCGACGAGGGAACGTCGCTGTGCCGCAAGGCGATCGCAGACCTCGACGAACGAATCGCTCGTATGCCGTCCGCCCTCGACGGTTGGTCCCGCGCCCACGTCGTCGCCCACCTCGCGGCGAACGCCGACGCCGTCGGCAACCTCATCACCTGGGCGCGGACCGGTGTCGAGACCCCGATGTACTCCTCTCCACAGCAGCGGGCCGAGGACATCGAGGCGGGGTCGGTGCGCTCGCTGGAGGACCTCCGAGACTGGTTCGACCGCTCGGCCGACCGGCTCGCCGCCGCGATGGACGGGCTCACCGCCGACCAGTGCTGCACCCGGATCCTGAACGACTTCGGGCTGCTCGACGAGGTGCTCGCGCTCGGCGTGCGACCCGAGTCGATGGTCATGAAGGACGCCGTCGACGGGCGCGAGCTGACCCGGCTCGACCTCGGCGACCTGGAGGCGCGCTACGGTTTCCCCTACGTCGTCATCCACCGCAGCGACCTGCACGCGGTGCTGCTCCACGGGGCCTGCCGGCTCGGGGTCGAGCTCGTCACCAACGCTGCGGCAGTGGCCTATTCGACCGGCGACGACTTCGCCGAGGTGGCCTTCGCCGACAGGTCGGTGCACCGTGCCGACGTCGTCATCGCGGCCGACGGACTGCACTCGGTCGCCCGCGGGCTGCTCGTCGACGACGCGCCGGTGAGCTCGGCCTACGTCGCGTACCGCGGCGCGGTCCCGATCGAGGCGGTCCGCGACGACGGCGTCTCCGAGACCGACGTCGTCGTCCGCGTCGGGCCGGGCTGCCACTTCGTGCAGTACCCGCTGCGTGGTGGCGCGATGTTCAACCAGGTCGCCGTCTTCGAGTCGCCGAAGGCTCTTGCGGGAGAGGACGACTGGGGGGCACCAGACGAGCTGGACGCCGCGTTCGAGCGGACGTCCGAGGCGGTGCAGGACGGGCTGCGGCACATGTGGACCGACCGCTGGTGGCGGATGTACGACCGCGACCCGATCTCGACCTGGGTCCACGGGCGCATCGCGCTGCTCGGCGACGCCGCCCACCCGCCGCTGCAGTACATGGCGCAGGGCGCTGTCATGGCGATCGAGGACGGGTGGGTGCTCGGACAGCACGTCGCCCGCCTCACCGACCGCATCGGCCGCGTCGACTGGGACGGTGCGCTCACGGCATACGAGGCGGTCCGTCCGGAACACTGCCGACGCGTCGTGACGACGGCACGCGACTGGGGCAAGCTCTGGCACCTCGACGGTGAGGAGCGGGTGCAGCGCAACGCCGTGCTCACCCCGCGCCAGGTCGACGACTACGCGTGGATCGACTGGATCTACGGGCTGACCGCGCTCTTCCCGCAGGACGAGCCCGAGATCTATCCGCAGACGACGCTCGCCGAGGCGGCCGCCGGCGTCAGTGTCCCCGTCTGAGGGCTGGCACGGGTTGGCACGGACGTCCGGCCGTCGGGTGCCGATGTGACCATGGCGCGGGTCGTGGGGCAGTGCCTTACTGGACGGATGCGGCCGCGTCTCGTGGCCGGGGTGGCGTGGACCTCCCGATGGATGCACCCGATGCGTCGCACGCAGTGACACAGCGCGCACGGATCCAAGGAGGAAGCCATGGCCATGTCACGACGTCGGAAGATGGCATCAACCACGGTGGCGGTCGGGACACTTATTGGTGTCCTCGGCACGTCCAGTGCATCAGCACATCCGCGACCTTCGGCAGACGCCAGTGAGGTCGTCCACTGGAACCTGGTCGCCACATCCACACTGGGTGCGATCCCCGGCCCCGACGGCGGCGCTCCACCTGCGTTCGCGATCAACATGGGCATCGTCCAGGGTGCCGTCTACGACGCGGTCAACGCGATCGAACCCAAGAAGCACCGCCCCTACGTCCTCCACAAGCGCGTGGGCTCGAGGGCGTCGGTGGACGCGGCAGTCGCGACCGCGGCATACGACGTCCTTTCGGCACTCGTCACGAGCGCCCCGGCGCGCATCGAGTTCCCCAAGCGCGCGGAGCTCCTGAGTGCGCTGTCCCGCGAGCGTGACGCATCGCTGGTCGCCGTCCACCGGGGCTCGGCCAAGAAGCAGGGCATCACGATCGGCCATGCCGCCGCGCGGGCGATGCTCAAGGCGCGCAAGGGCGACGGCCGGTTCGGACCATCCGCCTGGACGTCCAACACCACGGTCGGGCACTGGCAGCCGCTCCTCGTCAACGGAACCGCCGCACTCGACCCCACCCCGTGGGCCGGCAACGTCACGCCGTTCACCTTGAAGCGTCCGTCGCAGTTCCGTTCCGCGCCACCGCCGGACCTCGACAGCCAGCAGTGGGCCGCCGAGTTCAACGAGGTCAAGCTGCTCGGACGCGCCACGAGCCTGGCCCGCTCCACCGACCAGACCTACATCGCGAAGTGGTGGCAGAGCGCCCCGGTGTTCAGCTGGAACGAGGTATCGCGGCAGCTCATCGACCGCACCGACCTCAGCGCCGCCAAGAGCGCCAGGCTGCTCGCGCTGCAGAACTTCAGCGGCGCCGATGCGTCCATCAACTGCTGGAACGACAAGTACCACTTCGACTTCTGGCGGCCGTGGAACGCGATCGCGCGCGCGGCCGAGGACGGCAACGCGGCCACTGAGCCCGACGCGACCTGGACCGCGCTCATCACCGCCCCCTATCCGGAGTGGGTGTCGGGGCACAACTGCCTCGACACGGCGAACACCACCGTGTTGCGGGCGTTCTTCGGTGACGACCCGGTGGGCGGGCCGTTCCACATCACGACCCATGCCGTGAACACGGGCGGGGACGAGGTGCGGGCGTTCGACACCTTCAGCGAGCCGTTGACCGAGCTCATCGAGGCGCGCATCTGGGCCGGGCTGCACTACCGCAGCGCCGACGTGGCCGGACAGCTCCTCGGCCGCAACGTGGCGAACTACGCGATGGCGCACTACCTCAGGCCGGTGCACCACCAACGGTGACAGGGACAGGAGCCACCTGACACAGGTCGGGAGGGTCCGCGCACCGCGCGGGCCCTCTCACCGCGCGAAGGCCACTGCCACGCCCGGAAAGAGCGCTCTCAGGCCCGGAGGGGGCGCAGACGCGTCAGAGCTTGGTCATCTTGCGGAACGGGGTGGGGATCCGCAGGGTGGCGTCGGTGAAGTCGACCGTGGCGCCAAGGGCATCCACCCCGATGACGCGACCCAGGCCGTAGGAGTCGTGGAGCACGCGGTCGTCAACCTCGAAGAGCTCGACCTCCGGCTCGACACGAGCCGCGAACGGGCTGTTGGCGTGACGAGGGCGCTGTGGTGCTGATGACGTAGCCATGGGATATCAGTATGACGCCACTTCGCCCGGCTGGCGAATGCCTGAGACCCGGGGCACGCCGTGGGCACGCTCCGCTGAGCACGCGCCGGGCGCCGAAATGCAGCGCCGGCGGGGGTTGACAGGGTGCCCGAGCAGGAAGACCTTGGGGACACCGGCCACCTCGGCTCCAGGGAGGAACGCGTCATGACGCTGTCGATCTTCGCCCGCATCGGCGACATCAAGGGCGAGTCGCACGACTCCCGTCACCCGGACGAGATCGAGGTCCTGTCGTGGTCGTGGGGGCTGTCACAGACCCCCACCGCCAGCCGCCCCGGTGGCGGCGCGGGCGGCGGTCGAGCCGGCAAGCCGACGGTGCGCGACCTCACCTTCACCCACCACATCGACAGGTCCTCGCCCGTGCTCATGAAGGCGTGCGCGACGGGGGAGCACCTCCGGGACGCGACGATCACCGTGCGCAAAGCAGGCTCGGGCCAGCACGACTACCTCGTCATCACGCTGCGCGACGTGCTCGTGACGAGCGTCTCAAGCAGCGCCAGCGCCGAGACCGGCACCACGGGCGAGGTCGTCGAGCTGTCCTTCGCGCGGGTCGACCTCGAGTACAAGCCGCAGAAGGCCGACGGCTCGCTCGACGCCGGCGTCCAGTTCAGCTACGACCGCAAGACACAGCACTAGCCGGGCGCCGCCGAGCGCCGCCGAGCGCCGCCGCGGCGCCGAGCGCCGCCGGGCGCCGCCGAGCGCCGCCGAGCGCCGCTGAGCGCCACCCGACACCTCGCCCGACCCCAGGGTCACTCCAGGACGAGCAGGTCCCCGTCTGCGGTGGGTGATGCCTGCGACTCGAGAGCCTGGGTGAGCAGCGCCACGAGCGCCTCGAGCTGCACGTCAGCGGACGACCCGACCTCCTCGTCGGACCCGTCGAGCGCGCGAGCGGCCAGCCCGGCCTTGTCGTCGATGAGCTGGGCGAGCTGTGAGTCGATCGTCTGCGCGGCGATGATCCGCCACGCGGTGACCGGCTCGGTCTGGCCGATGCGGTGCACGCGGTCGATCGCCTGGGTCTGCTCGGCCGACGTCCACGACAGCTCCGCGAGGACGACGTTCGAGGCCACCTGGAGGTTGATCCCGACGCCGGCCGCGGTGAGCGAGCAGACGATGACCTCGACCGAGGGGTCCTCGAGGAACGCCTCGATGTTCTCCTTGCGCGCCTTCGGGCTCTGGTCGCCACGGATGGAGGCGTAGCCGATGCCGCGCTTCTCGAACGTCGCCTCGGCCACGTCCATGACGTCGAGGTGCTTCGCGAAGAAGACGACCTTGCCGACGCTGCGGGCGAGCTGGGCGGCGTAGTCGGCCGCCAGCCCGGCCTTGGCCTGGCCGATCTTGCGCATGAGCGTGAAGACGTTCTCGCCCTTCTCGCCCGACCCGGTGCCGGTGTTCTTGAGCTCGGCGGCCGCGACCCGGCGCACGAGCTCCTCGTCGATGCCCTCCTTCTCGGCCACCACGCCGGACTCCTTGCGGGTGGCGAGCGTGTAGCGGTAGCGCTCGAGCAGCCGTGCCGCCAGCTCGGCCTCGGCCGCCCGGATCGAGCGACCGACGGCGTCGTCGAGCTCCACCGGCAGGTCCGCGACGCGTCGCGCCGGGATGTCCGAGGCCACGTCGACCTTGCGGCGGCGCACGATCCCCATGTCGATGACCGAGGTGCGGGCGGCGGTGTAGAAGCCGTGGTCCGACGGCGCCAGCCCGGTCTCCTCGAGGCGCGCCATGAGGGCAGGCCGCGGCTTCTTGTCGTCGATCCACCCGAGGAACTGCCAGATCGCCCGGAAGTCCTCGATGTCGTTGATGAGCGGCGTCCCCGTGAGCGCCATGAACAGCGCGTTGTGGGTGCGCTCGCGGATCTTCTCGGACAGCGCGAGCACGTGCTGCGAGCGCTGCGAGGTCTTGTTCTTGATGAAGTGCGCCTCGTCGACGACCATCCCGCGGAAGCCGTGCCGGCCGAGCCAGCCGACGTGCCGGTCGAGGATCTCGTAGTTGACGATGACGATGTCGGCGAAGCCGTCGATGCTCTCGCCGTCACCGTGGATGACCGTCGCGGACCGCCGCGGGGTCCACAGCGCGGCCTCGTGCGCCCAGTTCGCCTTGACGACGTTGGGCACGACGACGAGCAGGGGATAGGCGCCGGCAACCTCGGCCGCGAGCAGCGCCTGCGCCGTCTTGCCCAGACCCGGCTCGTCGGCGAGCAGGAACGTGCGGTGCCCCTCGGCGGCCGCGGCGACGACCTGGCCCTGGTGGTGCATGAGCTCGAGGTCCTTGATGCCGTGCATGACCCGCGAAGGCTCCGGCAACGGCATACAGGAGGACTCCCCGCCGTACTCGAACGACCGGAACAGCGGCGACAGCAGCTCCCAGCTGCCGAGCCGGTTCGTCTTCGGGCGAGGTGCCTGCGCCACCGAGAAGTCGGGCGCGAGGAACGGGTTCGCCAGCTGGCGCGCGATCACGGTCTGCGGCACCACGGTGCGCGGAGCCGACGCGCCCGAACCCATGACCTCGGGCTCCGGTGCCGCCTCGGGCTCCGGGTCGGGCTCGCGACCCGCGGCGCGCAGCATGTCGTTGCGCAGGCTCGCCGCGGCGGGCGAGACCGCGGCGCCGTCGGCCAGCAGCGCGAGCAGCGACGTGTCGCGTGCAGCCGTCTTGGCGAGGATCGTCGCGATCCCGTCGAGCCGCGTCATCATCGCGGTCCGCTCGCCCTCGCCGATGGTGGTGTCGGCCTTGACCCGGGCGCGCTCCTCGCGCACCAGCAGGGCAACCACCTGGTATGCCGTGCGCTGGTTCGGGCGGATCCGTCCCCGTTGCGCTGCGGCCTCGACCTGGCGCACGGACTTGGCCAGCACGGGGATGATGCCCTCGCCGTCGCGCTCCTGGGGTTGACGGCGGTCACGTGACGGCGTGCGCGATCCGTTGCGGGTCGCACCGCCACGTCGCTGAGGTCGCTGTGCCAAGCGGAAACCTTCTCCTGTGTCAGGCACGGCCTGGGCGCGCGGAGCGGCGCCGGACCACCGTGCAGGGGCGCCGCGGTCGCCGCGCCGGATGCACGGCATACCGGCTCGAAGGCGAACGCGTTGCGGGGGTGACACCCCGGCCCCTTGTCGCTGAGCGCCCCGCCGAACGCAGGGGCGCACTGCCAAGGTTACGTCCTCGGTGGCCGCGACGGGTACTTCGGGCCACCCGTCGGTCGATACGCTCGGGACGTGACTGCACACGACGCCTGGCCGACCCTCGACGAGCTCGAGCGCGAGGAGGCGGACGTCGTCCTCCCCGAGCTCACCGAGAAGGTCGCCTACGACCTCGGCCGCGCGGCCGTCGACGCGGCGTGGCCCGACGCGCTGCCGATCGTCGTCGGCATCTGGCGCGGCGACCACCAGCTGTTCCACTGCGCCCTGCCCGGGTCGACGGCCGACAACGACGAGTGGCTGCGGCGCAAGGGCCGGGTCGTCCGTCGCTTCGAGCACTCCTCGCTCTACATGGGTCAGGTGTGCCGCGACGCCGGGACGACGCTGCAGGCCAAGTTCCTGCTCCCCGAGTCCGACTACGCCGCGCACGGTGGCGCCGTCCCGCTGCGCGTCGCGTCGGCCGGAGTCGTGGGCTGGATGGGCGTCTCCGGACTGCCCCAGCGCGACGACCACGCGTTCGTCATCCGCATCCTGCGCGAGCACCTCGCGACGATTTCCGGCTGATCCGGGAAACGCAGCGTTCCGCCCGGAACAGTTTCCGGCCGAACCCTCCGTATGCCGGACCAGCCGGAAAAGGGGAGGCCGCACCGTGGGTTTGGGGAACCTGCACGACCCAGTGGCACGATGACGCCCATGCAGATCGCCCAGACCTCCGCCATCGTCACCGGCGGCGCCTCCGGCCTCGGTGCCGCGACGGCCGCCGCCCTCGCCGCCCAGGGCGCCCACGTCCACGCCTTCGACCTCGCCTCCGCGATCGAGCAGGCCCCGCAGGTCGACGGCGTCACCTACGTCGCGACCGACGTCACCGACGAGGAGCAGGTCCGCTCCGCCGTCGCGCAGGCCGCCGCCGACCCCGCCGCCCCGCTGCGCATCGTCGTCAACTGCGCCGGCATCGGCCCGAGCGCCCGCATCCTCGGCAAGAAGGGCGTCCACGACCTCGCGCTCTACCGCAAGGTCGTCGAGATCAACCTCGTCGGCTCGTTCACCGTCCTCGCCGTCGCGTCCGAGGCCATCGCGCAGACCGAGGCCGACGAGCACGGCCAGCGCGGCGTCATCGTCAACACGGCGAGCATCGCTGCCTACGACGGCCAGGTCGGCCAGGCGGCCTACAGCTCGTCCAAGGGCGGCATCGTCGGCCTGACCCTGCCGGCGGCCCGCGACCTCGCGCAGTACGGCATCCGCGTCTGCACCATCGCCCCCGGCATCGTCGAGACGCCGATGCTCGCCACCGTCTCCGACGAGTTCCGCGCCGGGCTCGCCGCTGGTGTGCCGTTCCCGCAGCGCCTCGCCCTGCCCACCGAGTACGCCAAGCTCGCGCTCGCGATCGTCGACAACGACTACCTCAACGGCGAGACGATCCGCATGGACGGCGCCCTGCGCATGGCCCCGCGCTGACGCGATGGCCACTCGCTGACATGCCCCTCACCCTCGAGCTGCTGCCGGGCGTCGACTGGTCGGTCTCCGTCGTCGACCTCGGCAGCGGCGAGGTGCTCGCGTCGCACGAGCCCGAGCGGCTGCTCTCGACCGCGAGCGTCGGCAAGGTCTTCGTCCTCGTCGAGCTCGCCGAACGCCTCCGCGCCGGTGCACTCGCGCCCGACCAGCCGCTCGACCGTCGGAGCGTCACCCCGGTCGCCGACTCCGGCCTGTGGCAGCACCTCTCGAGCGACGTCCTGCCGCTCGACGACGTCGCCCGGCTCGTCGGCACGGTGAGCGACAACTGGGCCACCAACGTCCTCATCGACCTGCTCGGGATCGACGCCATCCGTGCCCGGGCGGCGGACTGGGCCCCCCGCGGCTCCGACCTCGTCGACGTCGTCCGTGGCCTGCGCGGTCCGGGCGACCCGCCCCACCTCAGCCTCGGCTGCGCGGCCGACCACGTCGACGTGCTGGCGCGGCTGTGGGCCGAGCGCTCCACTCCCGGCTCGGTCGGCGAGCTCGTGCTCGGGTGGCTCTCGTCGGGGATGGACCTGTCGATGGTCGCGTCCGCGTGGCACCAGGACCCGCTCTCGCACGCCGAGGAAACGGCCGGCCCGGTCATCGTCAACAAGACCGGCACCAACCTCGGCGTCCGCGCCGACGTCGGGGTGGTCGACAGCGGCGGGCGAGCCACGGCATACGCCGTCATCGCGAACTGGACCGAGAACCCGCCCGACACCGGTCGCGACGAGGTCATGCACGCCCTGCGCGGCATCGGGGACGCCCTGCGTTCGGCCCTTGCCTGACCGCACGCCCGACGTGACAGGCTGACGGGCATGAGCGACCACGGACACTTCGACTCCGCCGCGGCCACCTGGGACGACGACCCGGCCAAGGTGGAGCGAGCCCGGGCCACGGCGGAGCTCCTCGCGCAGGCGCTGCCCCTGCGCGGCGACGAGCGCGTCCTCGAGGTCGGCGGCGGCACCGGCCAGCTGAGCCTCGCGCTCGCGGACCGGGTCGGCTCGGTGCTCGTCACCGACGCCTCGTCCGGGATGGTCGAGGTCGCTCGCGCCAACATCGAGCATGCGGGAGTGGGTGACCGGCTGTCGGCGGAGCAGCTCGACCTCGTGTCGGACCCGCTGCCGGCCGACCGCTTCGACGGTGCGTGGGCCCAGCTCGCACTGCACCACGTCCACGACCTCGACGCCCTGATGGGTCGGGTCCGCGAGGTCCTCGTCCCCGGTGGCTGGCTCGCCGTGGTCGACCTCGACGACGACCGCGCCGGAGCCTTCCACGCGAACCACGACGACTTCACCGGTCACCACGGGTTCGACCGCGACGCCTTCGCCGAACGCCTGCGCCGCAACGGTTTCCGCGACGTCACCGTCTCCGACGCGGGCTCGGTCGAGAAGGAGCTCGGCGGCGACCACCAGGGCCGCGGGACGTTCTCGATGTTCCTTGCGGTCGGGCGCGCCTGAGGCGCGGCCGCGATGACCCGCACGCTGCGCGACGACCTCGGCTTCGAGGTGGTCTTCCCGGACGACGAGGTATGCCGTGTGGTCTCGCTCGTCCCGTCCCTCACCGAGGCGGTGGCGGCGACCGCGCCCGACGCCCTCGTCGGTGCGACCGACTGGTGCACCCATCCCGCCGATCTCGACGTGGCACGGGTGCGGGGCACCAAGAACCCCGACCGTGCAGCCATCGCCGCGCTCGCTCCCGACCTGGTCATCGCCAACAAGGAGGAGAACCGCGAGCTGGACGTGCAGCGGCTGCGCGCGGACGGCATACCGGTGTGGGTCACCGACATCGAGACCGTCCCGCAGGCGCTGGCGTCGATGCGACGGCTGCTCGTCGAGGCCTGTCGCTGGAACGAGCCCGGTTGGCTGGTGGAGGCCGACCGGCTCTGGGCGGGTGACGTGCCCCCGGCGCGCGCCACGGTCGTCGTGCCGATCTGGCGGGACCCGTGGATGGTCGTCGGGCACCCGACGTTCACCGCCGACCTGCTCGCCCGAGTGGGGCTCGAGGTCGTCACGGCCGGTGAGCCGGGGCGCTACCCGCACGTCGACGTCGAGCGGCTCGACTCGGCGGGTGCCGACCTGGCGCTCCTGCCGGACGAGCCCTACGTGTTCACCGAAGACGACGGCCCGGAAGCGTTCTCGCGCACCGCAACCCGCCTCGTCAACGGTCGCCTCATCACCTGGTACGGCCCGTCGCTCGTCGAGGCGCGAGCCGTGCTCGGTCAGCCCTCGTCGGAGTAGAGGACCCGGAACCGCTCGCAGACGACGGGCATGTCCGACACGAAGCCGCGGTCGTGCGTGGCCACATCGGTGAAGAAGCGCTGGTGCACCTCACGCCAATACCGCAGCGAGAGGTCGCCCTCGCCCTCGAGCCGCGCGTGCTCCTCGTCCACCTGGTCGAACGGGACGATGTCGATGCTGGCCGTCTCGATGAGGGCGCGCGGCTGTCCCGAGCCGTCGAGGATGATGCTCAGCGCACCGGCCTCGGGGAGGGGCTCGTCGTCGGCCTCGTAGTCCCAGAGCGCGCTCGCTGTCGCCGTCTTGGTGCCGGCGAGGACGAGCTCGAGCAGCCCGTCGGCCTGGGCCGGGTTCGCACCGAACGACCACGCCGGTGGCGGCACCGAGTCGAGCGGCGTCGGGCCGAAGTAGGCCGCGGAGAGGTTGAGCTTGGCGTGCACCCGCGCCAGCTCCCAGAACGTGGCCACGGCGTCGTCGGAGCTCATGCGGCAACCCTAGGTGGGCGGCTCCGATCCGGATCGGCCGGGATGTGGAGACTGGAGGCATGAGAGCTGCGGTGCACACGGCATACGACGAGGTCCTGACCGTCCGCGAGGTGCCGGAGCCGGTGTGCCCGAGCGACGGCGTCGTCATCGCCGTCGGCGCCACCGGCGTCTGCCGCTCGGACTGGCACGCCTGGAAGGGCCACGACCCCGTCGAGCTCCCGCATGTCCCCGGGCACGAGCTCGCGGGCACTGTCGCCGAGGTCGGCGCCGACGTCATGCGCTGGCAGGTCGGCGACCGCGTCACCGTGCCGTTCGTCTGCGGGTGCGGCGTCTGCGAGTACTGCGCCGGCGGCGAGGCGCAGGTGTGCCCCGACCAGACGCAGCCGGGGTTCACCGGGCAGGGGTCCTTCGCCGAGCGCGTGGCGATCCACGCCGCCGACGTGAACCTCGTCGCCCTGCCCGACTCCGTCGACCTCGTCACGGCGGCATCGCTCGGATGCCGCTTCGCCACCGCGTTCCGGGCGATCACCGCGCACGGCCGTCTGCAGCAGGGGCAGGTGCTCGCCGTCCACGGCTGCGGCGGTGTCGGCCTGTCGGCCGTGATGATCGGCGTCGCCCTCGGTGCGACCGTCGTCGCCGTCGACGTCAACGCGGCCGCACTGGAACGTGCCCGTGAGCTCGGCGCCACCCACGTCGTCGACGCGAGCGGCGAGAGCGACCCGGCCGCCACGATCCGCGAGCTCACCGGGGGAGGGGCCCACGTGTCCCTCGACGCCCTCGGCGCCCCGGCGACCGCAGCCGCATCGGTGGCCTGCCTGCGCCGCCGCGGTCGGCACGTCCAGGTCGGCCTGCTCCTGGGCGAGGCCTCCACGCCGCCGCTGCCGATGGACCGGGTCGTCGCCCACGAGCTCGAGATCTACGGCTCGCACGGCATGGCCGCGCACGAGTACCCCGCGATGCTGGCCCTCGTGGCCGACGGCACCCTGCGCCCCGACCGGCTCGTCGGCCAGGTCATCGGGCTGGACGGCGCAGGGGAGGCGCTCGCCGCGATGGACCGTCCTGCGACGTCCCCCGGCATGACCGTCATCAGCCTCTCGACCTGACGCCGTTCGGGGCCGTCGGGGGGTGGATTTCGTCCGCGCGCGGGAGTCCGTGTAGCATCGCCGTCGCACTCAGCCCGGGTCTGACCCGGTGCCTGATCGGCCCCCTTAGCTCAGTCGGTAGAGCGTTTCCATGGTAAGGAAAAGGTCGTCGGTTCGATTCCGACAGGGGGCTCTGGTCCGGACCAGCACCACCGTGTGATGGTCCTCGGCCCCCAAGGCGGGGTAGCTCAGCTGGTTAGAGCGCACGACTCATAATCGTGAGGTCGCGGGATCGAGCCCCGCTCCCGCTACTCAAGGCGATTTCGGGGAATACCCGAGGTCGCGTATTCTGTTGTGCTGGCGTCGCGCGAACTCGCTTCGTGGGTCGGCGCGACACGACCACCCAGATCAAACTTTTCGAGAGCAGGTTGCCCCGATGGCCAAGGCCACTGACGTCCGCCCCAAGATCACCCTGGCGTGCACGGAGTGCAAGGAGCGCAACTACATCACCAAGAAGAACCGTCGGAACGACCCCGACCGGCTCGAGCTGGCGAAGTTCTGCCCCCGCTGCAAGAAGCACACCGAGCACCGCGAGACCCGCTGACCCCAGCGTCTCAGCTTCGCCGAAGCCGCCCCCACGTCTCGTGGAGGGCGGCTTCGCCGTTCCGGGCGGGGGAGCGCGTTGCCTAGAGTGTCCGCATGCCCGTGAACGCAGACTTCCAGGGTCGGTCCTATCCGCCGAGCGGCCCGTATGCCGTGACCGCGGCCGACATCGCCGCCTTCGCCTCCGCGGTCGGTTCCGACGACCCCGTCCACCACGACCCGGAGGTCGCACGCGGCGCCGGGTACGCCGACGTCATCGCCCCACCGACCTTCGCCGTGACGATCGCCCAGCGGTGCGACGCCGAGTACGTCAAGGACCCCGAGTCCGGCATCGACTACAGCCGCGTCGTCCACGGCGAGCAGCGCTTCGTCCACCACCGACCGATCACGGCCGGTGACGAGATCCTCGGCGAGCTCACCGTCGACTCGATCCGCTCCGCCGGTGGGCACTCGATGATCACGACCCGCACCGAGCTCACCGCAGTCGGCGAGCCCGTGTGCACGTCCACGTCGACCATCGTCGTGCGAGGAGGGGAGGACGCATGAGCATCCGCACCGCAGCCGAGACCGAGGTCGGGGACGTCTTCGGGCCGCACACCGTGCCCGTGGCCCGCGAGACCCTCGTGGCCTACGCCAACGCCTCGGGCGACCAGAACCCCATCCACCAGGACGAGGACTTCGCGAAGTCCGTCGGCCTGCCCGACGTCATCGCCCACGGCATGTGGACCATGGGCGCCGCCGGCTCGGCCGTGTCCGAGTGGGCGGGCAGCGCCGGACGCGTCGTCGAGTTCGGCACTCGCTTCACCAAGCCCGTCGTCGTGCCCTCGACCGGAGCCGACGTCGTCATCGCCGGCACCGTCAAGAGCGTCGACGCCGAGACGCGCCGCGCCGTCGTCGACATGACCGTGACCGCCGGTGGCGACAAGGTCCTCGGCCGCTGCGTCGCGACCGTCCAGCTCGACTGATGCAGGAGACCCACGACGCCCCGCTCGCCGAGCACACGACGATGCGGGTGGGCGGGCCCGCCCAGCGCCTCGTCGTCGCCGAGACGATCGACGAGGTCGTCGACACGGTCCGTGAGGTCGACGACGCCGACGAGCCGCTGCTCGTCCTGGGCGGTGGGTCCAACCTCGTCATCGCCGATGCCGGGTTCGCCGGGACGGTGCTCAAGCTCGCGACCTCCGGCATCGACGTCGAGTCGCAGGACACCTGCGGCGGCGCCATGGTCCGCGTCGCCGCCGGTGAGGTGTGGGACGACGTCGTGGAGCGCGCCGTCGTGGAGGGCTGGTCCGGGATCGAGGCGCTGTCCGGCATACCGGGTTCGACGGGCGCCACGCCCGTGCAGAACGTCGGCGCCTACGGCCAGGACGTCGCCCAGACGGTCGCCCGCGTGCGGGTCTTCGACCGCCAGGCGCAGGAGGTGCGCACGTTCAGTGCCGCCGAGTGCGCCTTCACCTACCGGCACTCGATCTTCAAGGCCACCTCGCAGTACGTCGTCCTCGACGTGACCTTCCAGCTGCGCGTGGCCGACCGCTCGCAGCCGATCGCCTACGCCGACCTCGCCAAGGGGCTGGGCGTCGAGGTGGGCGCGCGCGTGCCGCTGGCCGAGGCACGCGAGGGCGTGCTCGAGCAGCGGAGGCGCCGCGGCATGGTGCTCGACCCGGCCGACCACGACACGTGGAGCTGCGGGTCCTTCTTCACCAACCCGATCATGTCGTCGCGACGCTTCGACGAGCTTGCGACCCGCGTCTCCGCCGAGCTCGGCGACGACGCACCCACGCCGCCGCGGTTCGCTGACGCGAGCGGTGACGTCAAGACCAGTGCTGCGTGGCTCATCGACAAGGCCGGCTTCGGCAAGGGCTTCGGTATGCCGGGTCCCGCGGCCCTGTCGACCAAGCACACCCTCGCGGTGACGAACCGCGGCTCGGCCACGGCGGCCGACGTCGCGGCGCTGGCAAGACGGGTGAGAGACGGCGTGCACGACCGGTTCGGGGTCACACTGGTCAACGAGCCCGTCTTCGTCGGCCACGAGCTCTGAGAGGTGACGCATGAGGACCATGACCCTGGAGCTGTGGACCGGGGGTGAGGACACGGTCCTCGACCTCACCGACCAGTGCGCGGACTTCGTGCTGGAGCAGGGCGATGGGCTGCTCCACGTCTTCGTCCCCCATGCGACCGCCGGCATCGCGATCATCGAGACCGGTGCGGGCTCGGACAGCGACCTCCTCGCGGCGCTCGACGACCTGCTGCCGGCGGACGGCCGGTGGCGGCACCGGCACGGCACGGTCGGTCACGGGCGCTCGCACGTCATGCCCGCGCTCGTCCCGCCCTACGCGACCATCCCCGTCGAGGGTGGGCATCTCGCGCTCGGGCAGTGGCAGAGCATCTGCCTGGTCGACCTCAACGTCGACAACCACGAGCGCAGCGTGCGGCTCGACTTCCTCGCCGGCTGAGGCGGCTCGGGCCGAGCCCGCCCCGGTGGTGCTCGCCAGAGGAGTGTCTTTGCTGCACCACGTGACGCACGTCGACGGCATACGACCAAGCGACTCCATCGATCCCTCGTGACGCCGATCCTTCGTGACGCGCGGTCAGGCGATGTCGTCGCGAGGGAGCGCCCACGGGACTTGAGCGGGCCTGGGCGCGTACCACTCTGGTTCCGGACCCAGCCCGCGGAAGAACTCGCGGTGCCACCACCAGCTCGGTGGGTTCACCACCGCGTGGGTCTCGTGGTGCGCAGGGAAGCGCCGGCTGCCGTCACGCACCCGCGCGACCAGCTCGGTCTCGGACCACGAGCCGGGGTCCACCACCTCGGGAGCGCTCGTGTCGCCGCCGCGTCGCCGCACGAGGGCGAGGTCGAACCCGGTCCCGTCGAGGGCCTCGAGGACGTCGCCGAGTGCGAACCGTCCGGCGCCGGTCTCCAGGCGTGCGACGCGGCTCGCCGACCAGCCCCGCATCGCGGCGTAGCCCCGCTGCGACAGCCCGAGCCGTCGCCGGTGGTCGCGCAGGGCGAGCCCCACGGTGTCGGCGACCGTGAGCCGGGCCGTGGCTTCGTCGAGGTTCGCGGCCCGCCTCGCCGCGCGCTGCTCAGGTGTCATGCCGTCGACAGTGCGCCGACACCCCACCTCCGCTCCAGGGCGCCATCGCTGACCTGTGGACGGCCCCGCCCGCGAGGCGTCACTGTGGACAACCCCGACCTGGTTGCCCCGTCTGCTGACGCAAAGACACCCCCATTCGCTCCCGCTCCTGACGCACAGGTCGGTTGCGTCAGAGGGGTGGAGCGAATGGGGGTGTCTTTGCGTCCCGACGTGGAGCAAAGACACTCCTCTGCCGGACACCTGCGGGGCCCGCGCTGCGGGCCCTCGGATCAGGCTGCGCTGCGCAGCTTGAGGGTCACCGACCGGCCGCTGGTGCGCGCGACCTCGTGCGACTCGGCGAGCTGCTGGCGGGCGAGGTCGCGCAGCTCGGCCATCTGCGGCGTGACCTCCGCGAGGGTCAGCTCGGTCTCGATGACGTCGAGGTCCAGCCCCCAGACGTCCTCGAAGATCCGACGAAGGTATGCCGTGGCGTGGTCCCAACCCTCACGCGGGGTGCCCTGCGCGTAGCCGCCACCACGGGCGATGACGAGGAACGCCGGCTTGCCCTTGACCGTCTCGGTGCCCGGCGCGAAGCGGGGGTCGGAGATCACGGTGTCGATCCAGGTCTTGAGGTGCTGCGAGACGCCGAAGTTGTAGAGCGAGGTCGCGACGACGATGGCGTCCGCGGCCACCAGCTCGTCGGCGAGCTCGGCGGCGACGGCCTTCGCGGCCGCCTGCGCGTCCGTGCGGTTCTCCTCGGGGACGAAGCCGGCGAACGCCGAGGTCGCCCAGACATCGTTGGCGAGCGGGTTCATCCCGACGTCGCGGCGGATGACGGTCGTGTCCGCGCCCTCCGCCTCGACGATCGAGGCCTCGAAGGTGTCGGCGACGGCTCGGCTGACCGAACCCTCGGTGCGGATGCTGGAGTCCAGCCGGAAGATCGTGCTCATCGCGTGCTCCTGGTTCAGGGATGGGCGACCGGGGTGGTCTGCCGCCACGATAGTATGTCAAACAGATCATCGTGCAAATCGATGATCGCGCGCGCAACCTTCTCGGCTAGACTCGGCGGCATGACCAAGGTGACCGGCGCTCCCGTGGAGGCGCAGGCCCGCGCCGCGGACGTCGACCTCGGTCAGGCGCTCGGGGCACTGCTGCGGCGCTACCTCGAGTCAGCCCGCGGTGTGGTCGACCAGCTGCCCGGCGGTCCGCGCGGCTTCCAGATCCTGTCGATCGCCGCCGAAGGTGTGTGCAGCAACCAGGCGACGATCGCCCTGCGGCTCGGCATCGACCGCACCGTGATGACCTACCTCGTCGACGACCTCGAGAAGGCCGGCATGGTCACGCGGCGCCCGGACCCGGCAGACCGCCGCGCCCGGCAGGTCGTCCCCACCGCCAAGGGTGAGAAGACCCTGAGCAGCGCGTCGGCGCGCATCCGTGAGGTCGAGCGCACCGTCCTCGGCGCTCTCACGAACGACGAGGCCGACGTGTTCCGCTCGCTGCTCGCCCGGGTCACGGCCGACGTCTCTGCCGACCACTCCGCGTGCTCGGGCCCCGCGCCGACCTGCTGAGGCCCGGGCCGCTCAGCGCCCGCGCAGCGGCAGACGGTGCAGCTCCAGCTCGGTGATCGCGCCGCCGCCGACCGTGCACGTGAGGTAGGTGCAGTGCGGCTGACGTCGCCGGTCCGTGGGTGACCCCGGGTTGAGCAGCCGCAGACCCTCGTGCTCGGTGTTCCACGGGATGTGGCTGTGCCCGAAGACGAGGACGTCGAGGTCCGGATACTCGGCACGCATCCGTTCCTCGCGACGCTGCCTGGCCCCGGTCTCGTGGACCACACCCCACCGCAGCCCGCCGAGCTCGACGCGAGCCACCTCGGGCAACCGGCGACGCAGCTCCGCGCCGTCGTTGTTGCCCCAGACCCCGACGACCCGCGAGGCCCTGACCTCGAGCGCGTCGAGCAGGTCCGGCGTCACCCAGTCGCCGGCATGGACGACCACGTCGGCCGCCTCCGCCTCCGCCCACACCTGCGAAGGCAGGTCCCGTGCACGAGCAGGGAGGTGAGTGTCGGCGAGCAGCAGCAGCCGAAGCCCACCACCAGCACCACCAGCACTGGCAGCACCACGCGCGGTCGCGCGCGGCAACGGCTCCGGCTCAGTCGTCGAGTCGGTCGAGCTCATCCAACGCCTCCTCCCAGCGACGGCGCCGCTCGGCGTCGTCCTGGTCCCACCATGCCGTCCCGCGCTCACCGAGCCCGTGCTTGGCGAGGTCGACCCGGCGTCGCGACGGCGCCGGGTCGTCACCGGCCTTCCCGGCCGAGCGCACTCCCGAGCGTCCGCGCCCGAGGTGCGACAGCAACCGCTCGGCGACCTCGGGAGGCAACGCAGGGTCCTGGCGCCGCCACCGGCGGCCGTCGACCACGAGCCAGCGCTCGTCGTCGACGTCCTTCGCCTCAGCCACCGTGCGTCACTGCGCGAGCCACGCGTCGATGTCTGCGTATGCCGTCTCCCGCACCTCGGTCGGCGCGCGCGAGGCCCGCAGCGAGGCCCGGGCGAGGTCGGCGAGCTCGGCGTCGGTGAACTCGAGCACCCGCGCCACCTCGTACTGCTCCTGCAGCCGCGAGCCGAAGATCAGCGGGTCGTCGGCGCCCAGGGCCACCGTCGCGCCGGCATCGACGAGCCGGCGCAGCGGCACGTCGTCGATCCCGTCGTAGACACCGAGCGAGATGTTGCTCCCCGGACACACCTCGAGCGCGACACCGTCCTGCACGATCCGGTCCAGCGTGCGGGGGTCCTCGACCGCCCGGACGCCGTGCCCGAGCCGGTCGGGCGACAGGGACGTGAGGGTGCGCTCGATCGCGTCCGGCCCCAGCAGCTCACCCGCGTGCGGCACGAGCGCGAGCCCGGCGCGACGCGCGATCGCGAAGGCGGGCGCGAACGCCTCGGTCTCACCACGTCGCTCGTCGTTGCTCAGGCCGAAGCCCACGACGGCACCCGGTCCCTCGCCGGCATACCGGGACGCCAGGCGCGCCAACGTGCGCGCCTCGAGCTCGTGACGCATCCGCGAGGCCGCGACGACGACGCCGACCTGCGCGGCGCCCGGCTCGCGCGACACCGCCGCCGCCTCGTCGAGGACGATCTCGAGCGCTGGGGTGATGCCCCCGACGAACGGTGCGTACGACGTCGGGTCGACCTGGAGCTCGAGCCAGCGAGACCCCTCGGCGCCGTCGTCGAGGGCGGCCTCGCGCACGATCCGGCGCATGTCGGCCTCGCCGCGCACGCAGTGACGGGCGGCGTCGTAGAGGCTCTGGAAGCGGAACCAGCCACGCTCGTCGCGGGTCTCGAACGTCACCGGCCAGTCGGCGCCGAGGGCGGACGGCAGGCGCAGGCCGTGCGCCTGCGACATCTCGCGCACGGTGGCAACGCGCATCGAGCCGGTGAAGTGCAGGTGCAGGTGCGCCTTGGGGAGGGTGGCGGTGTCGCGCTCGCGGACCGCCCCGGACGGGTCGGGGCTCACTCCTCGACGATGTGCATGGCCGACTCCTCGGCCGACACGTCCTCGGGGGCACCGTGGCGGGCGTCGGAGCCCTCCTCGGCCACGAGGGTCTTCTCCTCGTCGGGGCCCAGGCCCTCGTCGGGGCTCGTCAGGGAGGAAGCGTCGAGGTCGTCGGCACCGTCGTCGTCGAGCGGCTCACCGAGGAAGTCGTCCTCGGCCGGGATGGAGTCGGGGTCGTCGCCCCCGGCGCGCGGCTCCGGGTCGAGACCTGACTCGTTGTCCGGAGCGCCGTAGGCGGAGTTCGGGTCCGGGACCTCTTGGTTGATCCGCTGGTCGATCGTCTCGTCCTGCGCCTGCTCCTCACCGGTGGTGCCCCACTCGGTGTTGCGCGGCTGCAGGTCCGGCGGGGACACGGGCAGGTTATCGCCCTCGCTCGCGTCGAGGAGGTCGGGCTGGCCGCTGCCGGCGTCGATGTCGTCGTCGAGGCTCATCGAGCCCAGGTCGGTGTCGAAGTTCTCGGTTCCAGGCTGGTCGCTCATGACCTCAGCCTTGCACGCCCGCAAGCTTTTCGGCGGCGGCGAGGAGGACGCACGTCGCCACGCCCGCCATCGCGGTCCGGACCTCGTCGAGGACGGGGAACGACGGCGCCAGGCGGATGTTGCGGTCGCGCGGGTCGTGCCCGAGGGGGAACGAGGCCCCGGCCGGGGTGAGCGCGATGCCCGCACCCTTGGCCAGCTCGACGACGCGCGAGGCGGTGCCGTCGAGGACGTCGAGGTTGACGAAGTAGCCACCCGACGGCTTGGACCACGTCGCGACCTCACGACCGGCGAGCGCCGAGGTGAGCGCCTCGTCGACCGCAGCGAACTTCGGGCCGAGGATCTCGCGGTGCTTCTTCATGTGCTCGCGCACACCGTCGGCGGTGCCGAAGAACTGGACGTGCCGCAGCTGGTTGACCTTGTCGGGGCCGATGGAGGCGAACTGCTGGTGCCCGAGGTACCAGTCGACGTTGGTCTTGGACGCCGCGAGGAACGCGACACCGGAGCCGGCGAAGGTGATCTTGGACGTCGACGCGAACATGATCGGCCGGTTGGGGTGGCCCGAGCCCGAGGCGAGCGTGATGATGTCGGCGCTCTTGGCCTCGTCCTCTGTGAGGTGGTGGAAGGCGTAGGCGTTGTCCCAGAAGATCCGGAAGTCCGGCGCCGCCGTCTCCATCGACGCGAGCGCGCTGGCGACCTCCTGCGAGCAGGTCGAGCCCGACGGGTTCGCGTACGTCGGGACGATCCACATGCCCTTGACCGCGGGGTCCTTGACGAGCTCGCTCACGGCGGCGACGTCGGGGCCGTCGTCGTTCATCGGCACCGTGAGCATCTCGATGCCGTAGGACGCGAGCATCGTGAAGTGCCGGTCGTAGCCGGGGACGGGGCAGACGAACTTCACCGTCTCCTCCTGCGCCCACGGACGCGGTGAGTCGGGGGCGCCGTGGAGCATGAGCTGGACGAGGCAGTCGTGCATCATCGTCAGGCTCGACGCGCCACCCGCGACGACCTGCTCGGGCTCGACCCACAGCAGGTCGGCGAACATCTGGCGCAGCTCGGCGAGACCCGACAAGCCGCCGTAGTTGCGGACGTCGGTGCCGCTCGCGTCCTTGTGGCCGTGCGGGAGGCTGAGCAGCTCGTTGCTGAGGTCGAGCTGCTCGACCGAGGGCTTGCCGCGCGTGAGGTCGAGCGTGAGCCCGCGATCCTTGAGAGCGGCGTATGCCGTGCGCTGGGTCTCGAGGAACGCCTCGAGCTCGGCGGGGGAGAGGGACGACAGGGCGGCGGCGGTCGACTCGGTCACGGGCCCATGCTTCCAGACGACGCCGGGCCCCGACATACCTGACCAGAGTGGGGGATGCGCGCGCTCGAAGCGGGGACCGCTCCCCATGGCCGGCGCCGCTGCGCACTGCGAGGGTGGGTGCACCGGGGGGCCGAGACGCGGCGTCCCATGTCCCGACTCGGGGGAGACATGACACGTTCCAGGACCCGCCACGGCGCCGCGCTCGCGGTGGCCACGTTGGCACTGACCGGCGCCATCGGCGCCGCCACCGCGACGACCCCGGCAGCCGCGGCTGACGCGTCGATTCGCGTCATCACCCACAACACGCAGAAGAAGGTGGGTGCCGTCGACGCCGCGTTCGCGGAGGCCAGGTCGACATCCGGGCCAGAGGTCATCCTGCTGCAGGAGGTGTGTGCGGGCATGGTCGACGGCATCAAGAAGCGGATGGGTCACGCGGTCTACCGCGAGCGCAAGGCGTCGAACACCAACTGTGGAGGCGCCGGCATCGGTGAGATGGCCATCTGGACCGGCGACGGCCTCATCGGCACGTCCAGGCACGACCTGGGCACGCGCCAGACCGGCGGTCACCTGTACGGGCTCGCCTGCGTCACCTTCTCGCACGCCGGCCGGGCCACTCGCGCGTGCTCCACCCACCTGGCGGCCGGAGGCACGGACTTCGACCCCATCCGACAGGCGACGGCCAAGCAGATCCAGGACAAGGCCAACACGTGGATCGGCGAGGGCAAGCGGGTCATCGTCGGTGGTGACTTCAACAGCCGGCCCATGGATGCCGCCATGAACGCGATGTACGGCGTCGGCCCTGCGTCGGGTGGGCCGTTCCGCGAGCTGCACCAGACCCGCGGTTCCGCGAACCAGGACCGGGGAGGTCTCAACACCTTCTACAAGAAGAAGATCGACTACGTCTTCATCTCCAAGGTGGACGCCAGGACGTCCGGCGGCTCCGAGAACGTGTGCAAGAAGTGCACTCCGTCGGACCACCGCATGCTGTGGGGCTCCGTCCCGCTCAAGGCCCGGGGCTGACTCCGGCCACGAGCTGAGCCTGCGCCGGCGCCCCGGTCCGACGGTTTCGCGTCGGGCCGGGGCGTCCCGTATGCTGTTCCTTCGGTGAAAGCACCATGATTCGTCATGCCTGCCGACACCTCCGGAACTGCCCACCCAACGGGCGCGTTCCTAGGGCAGTGGCTCAATTGGTAGAGCACCGGTCTCCAAAACCGGCGGTTGGGGGTTCGAGTCCCTCCTGCCCTGCACGTTCAGATCATCTCGGAGAAGAGGAACCGTGACGGAAGTGGGCGAGTCCCGCGACTCACGCCAGGCGAGCAAGCGCGCCGGCAAGAGTGGCAACCCCGTGTCACGGCTGTTCGCCTCCCTGGGTCTGTTCATCAGCCAGATCCTCGACGAGCTCCGCAAGGTGGTGCGCCCCACGCGCTCCGAGCTGTGGAACTACACGCTCGTCGTCATCGTGTTCGTCTCGGTGATGATGGCGCTCGTGTCCGGGCTCGACTTCGGCTTCCAGAAGCTCGTCGGCCTGGTCTTCGGCAACGGGGGCTGAGCCCCCGGGCGCGTCCGAGACGTCGCGCCCGCACCACGATTGAACCCACCGCTGTACAGGAAGTAGGTCTGCAGTGTCCGACCACACGACGTCCCAGGACGCCGAGTCGACCTCCAGCGACGCCGAGACCCTCGCCGTCGACGACACCGAGAGCGCCGCGCAGCGCGAGTCGCTGTCCCTCGGCGACACCGCCCCCGAGTTCCTCGACGCCCCCATCGCCGACCCGGCCGAGGGCTTCGACACCGACGAGCCCAGCGACTCCGGCGCGAGCGACGAGTCCGACTCTGACGAGTCCGACGACGACGAGTCCGACGACGACGAGTCCGACGACGACGTCCCCGCCGAGAGCACGCTCGAGGCCGCGACGACCGAGTCCGACGAGGACGGCGACGTCGTCCCGACCGACATCGACCCGGTCAAGGCGTTCAAGGAGGACCTCGCCAGCAAGTTCGGCGACTGGTACGTCATCCACTCCTACGCGGGCTACGAGAACCGCGTGAAGACCAACCTCGAGACCCGGATCCAGTCCCTCAACATGGAGGACTACATCTTCGAGATCGAGGTCCCCATGGAGGAGGTCACCGAGATCAAGAGCGGTCAGCGCAAGCTGGTCCGCCGGGTCCGGATGCCCGGATACGTCCTCGTCCGCATGGACCTCACCGACGAGTCGTGGGGCGCCGTGCGCCACACGCCCGGTGTCACGGGCTTCGTCGGCAACGCGCACCAGCCGGTGCCGCTGAGCCTCGACGAGGTCTACACGATGATCAAGCCGGCCGAGCTCGAGATGGCCGCAGCCGCTGCTGCCGCTCCCGGCTCGTCCGCCTCCTCGGGTGGCTCGTCCGCCGAGACGCCGCTCGTCGACTTCGAGATCGGCGAGTCGGTCACCGTCATGGACGGCCCCTTCGAGACCCTGCCGGCGACGATCTCCGAGATCAACGCCGAGAGCCAGAAGCTCAAGGTCCTCGTCTCCATCTTCGGCCGGGAGACCCCGGTCGAGCTGTCGTTCAGCCAGGTCGCCAAGATCTGACGCTCGGCACCACTGCAACCGGGTCATCGCCCACGGCGTGGGCCCACAACCAGACAAAGGAACACAGAACATGCCTCCCAAGAGCAAGAAGGTCTCCGGCTACATCAACCTGCAGATCCAGGCAGGTGCCGCGACCCCGGCTCCCCCCGTCGGCCCGGCCCTCGGTCAGCACGGCGTCAACATCATGGAGTTCGTCAAGGCCTACAACGCTGCGACCGAGCACCAGCGGGGCAACATCATCCCCGTCGTCATCACCGTCTTCGAAGACCGCAGCTTCACCTTCATCACGAAGACGCCGCCGGCCTCCGAGCTGATCAAGAAGGCCGCGGGTGTCCAGAAGGGCTCCGGCGAGCCGCACAAGACCAAGGTCGCCAAGCTCACCAAGGACCAGGTCCGCGAGATCGCCGAGCAGAAGATGCCCGACCTCAACGCCAACGACGTCGACGCCGCGATGAAGATCATCGCCGGCACCGCGCGCCAGATGGGCATCGAGACCGACCTCTCCTGAGGTCACCACCACCGTTCCGTATGCCGTTCGCCCGCGTTGGGCGAACGGCATACGGGAAGCGTTTCCTCACCTGAGGCAAGCGCGTGGGAGGGCCAGCGCTGGCCCGGACCACAACTCCATCCCTGACACACAGGAGCAGACATGAAGCGCAGCAAGAGCTACCGCGCCACCGCGGAGAAGATCGACGGCGACAAGGCCTACGCGCCGCTCGAGGCCGTCCGCCTCGCGAAGGCCGGCGCCAAGGCCAAGTACGACGAGACGGTCGAGGTCGCCATGCGACTCGGCGTCGACCCCCGCAAGGCCGACCAGATGGTCCGTGGCACGGTCAACCTCCCCAACGGCACGGGCAAGACCGCCCGCGTCCTCGTCTTCGCCAACGGCGACAAGGCCGAGGCCGCCAAGGCTGCCGGCGCCGACTTCGTCGGCTCCGACGACCTGCTCGAGAAGGTCGCCGGCGGCTGGCTCGACTTCGACGCGATCGTCGCCACCCCGGACCTCATGGGCAAGGTCGGTCGTCTCGGCAAGGTCCTCGGCCCGCGTGGCCTCATGCCCAACCCGAAGACCGGCACGGTCACGATGGACACGGCCAAGGCCGTCTCCGACATCAAGGGCGGCAAGATCGAGTTCCGCGTCGACAAGCACGCGAACCTCCACTTCATCATCGGCAAGGCGTCCTTCGACGAGAAGGCTCTCGTCGAGAACTACGCCGCCGCGCTGGAGGAGATCCTGCGTCTCAAGCCGGCCTCCTCCAAGGGCCGCTACATCAGCAAGGCCACGATGTCGACGACGATGGGCCCCGGTGTCCCGCTCGACTTCACCAAGACGCGCAACCTCCTCGAGGACGACGGCCAGGCCGACGCCTGATCGTCCCCCGCACGTCGCGAAACGACCCCCGTTCCTTTCGAACGGGGGTCGTTTCGTCGTTGGGTCGGCTCCAATCCGCCACGGAGGCTCGATGTGACCTTGACTGCTCTCCGTGGCTGCAACTTGTCTCAGAGGTAACCCCGGGGTAACTTCGCCAAAGCCCTGTTGCACGGTCGCCCCGGGCCCCGCCCGCGGCGACGACTCCCTGCCACGCACCACGGGCCGGAAATGAGGTTGTGACATGGGTGTCGCCATCGACGTCCAAGGGCTGACGAAGTCCTTCGGGTCCCAGCAGATCTGGAACGACGTCACCCTCACCCTCCCTCCGGGCGAGATCTCCGTGATGCTCGGCCCGTCCGGCACCGGCAAGTCGGTTTTCCTCAAGACCCTCGTCGGCCTGCTCAAGCCCGACAAGGGCTCGATCATCATCAACGGCGACGACCTCGTGACGCTCAAGGAGGCCGACCTCTACGAGGTGCGCAAGCTCTTCGGTGTCCTCTTCCAGGACGGCGCCCTGTTCGGGTCGATGAGCCTCTACGACAACGTCGCGTTCCCGCTGCGCGAGCACACGAAGAAGTCCGAGAGCGACATCCGGAACATCGTCCTCGAGAAGATGGACCTCGTCGGTCTCTCCGGCGCCGAGGACAAGCTGCCCGGCGAGATCTCCGGTGGCATGCGCAAGCGCGCCGGCCTCGCCCGCGCCCTCGTGCTCGACCCCGAGATCCTCCTCATCGACGAGCCCGACTCCGGTCTGGACCCGGTGCGCACGTCCTACATCAACCAGCTCTTCATCGACCTCAACGCGCAGATCGACGCGACGTTCCTCATCGTCACCCACGACATCAACACCGCGCGCACGGTCCCCGACAACATCGGCCTGCTCTACCACCGGCACCTCGCGATGTTCGGTCCACGCGAGATGCTGCTCAGCTCCGAGGAGCCGGTGGTGCGCCAGTTCCTCAACGCGCAGACCATCGGCCCGATCGGCATGTCCGAGGAGAAGGACGCCGACGAGCTGGCCGCGGAGTCCGGCCAGGAGCTGCCGCCGCTGCCGCCGATCCCGCTCCAGCTCGGCACGAGCGACGGGGCGCCGCGTCGCGCCGAGAAGCCCGCCGGGGACTGGTGCCGCGCGAACGGCGTGACCCCGCCGCCCGGCTCGTTCGAGTCCGGCAACGCGGGCGTCCCCGGCGTGAACCAGTCGCGCGACGAGGCGGCGACCAGATGAACCTCCTCACCGGCCCGCTCAAGCAGGCGGGCGCCTTCTTCGCGATGGCCCTCGACGTCCTCCGCGCCCTGCCGAAGCGGCCGTTCCAGACCAAGGAGTTCATCCAGCAGTGCTGGTTCATCGCCTCGGTGACGATCGTGCCGACCGCGCTCGTGTCGATCCCGTTCGGCGCCGTCATCGCCCTCCAGCTCGGCACGCTGACCCGCCAGCTCGGCGCGCAGTCGTTCACCGGAGCGGCCAGCGTCCTCGCGGTCGTGCGTGAGGCCTCACCGATCGTCACGGCCCTGCTCATCGCCGGCGCCGGTGGCTCGGCCATCTGCGCCGATCTGGGCTCGCGCAAGATCCGCGAGGAGCTCGACGCCATGGAGGTGCTGGGCATCAGCCCGATCCAGCGCCTCGTCGTGCCCCGGGTGCTCGCCGCGATGCTCGTCGCGGTCCTCCTCAACGGGCTGGTCTCGGTCGTCGGTGTCGCGGGCGGCTACTTCTTCAACGTCGTCATCCAGGGCGGTACGCCGGGTGCCTACCTCGCGTCGTTCACCGCCCTGGCCCAGCTCGCCGACCTCTGGACCTCGGAGATCAAGGCCCTGCTCTTCGGCGCCGTCGCGGCACTCGTCGCGTCCTACAAGGGCCTCACCGCCGGCGGAGGTCCCAAGGGCGTCGGCGACGCGGTCAACCAGAGCGTCGTCATCACCTTCATGTTCCTGTTCGTCATCAACTTCGTCGTGTCCGCGATCTACTTCCAAGTCGTTCCGCAGAAGGTCTGAGGGGTGAGCACACGATGAGCCGGACCAAGGACCTCGCTGCCCGACCGGGCAAGGCGCTGGACTCGCTGAGCGACCAGATGCACTTCTACGTGCGCTCGATCGCGTGGAGCCCGCGCACCATCCGCCGCTACAAGAAGGAGGTCCTCCGCCTCCTGGCCGAGGTCTCCCTGGGCAGCGGCGCCCTGAGCGTCATCGGCGGCACCGTCGGCGTCCTGACCTTCATGGCGTTCTTCACCGGCAGCCAGGTGGGCCTGCAGGGCTACTCCTCGCTCAACCAGCTCGGCACGGGCGCCTTCGCCGGGTTCCTCGCGGCCTACCTCAACACCCGCGAGATCGCACCGCTCGTCGCCGGCCTCGCGCTGGCCGCCACCGTCGGCTGCGGCTTCACCGCCCAGCTCGGCGCCATGCGCATCTCCGAGGAGGTCGACGCCCTCGAGGTCATGGGCATCCCGTCGCTGCCGTTCCTCGTGACGACCCGGATGATCGCCGGGTTCATCGCCGTCATCCCGCTCTACGTGCTCGGCCTGCTGTCCTCGTATGCCGCGACCCGGTTCATCGTCACCGACTACTTCGGGCAGTCCAAGGGGACGTACGACCACTACTTCCACCTGTTCTTACCGCCGGTCGACATCCTCTACTCGTTCCTCAAGGTGCTCGTCTTCGCGGTGATCATCATCCTGATCCACTGCTACTACGGCTACAACGCCAGTGGCGGCCCGGCCGGCGTCGGCGTGGCCGTGGGCAAGGCCGTGCGCACGTCCATCGTCGCCATCAACCTCGTCGACTTCTTCTTCTCGCTCGCCGTGTGGGGCGCGACGACGACGGTGAGGATCGCGGGTTGACCATGGCCAACAGCGCAGCTCTCGGACGACTCGGCCACCGCACCTACGGTGTGGCGTTCCTCGTCGTCGTCGCCCTGCTCCTCTCGCTCTCGATCGCGTCGTTCAACAAGGTGTTCACCGACGTCGTCAAGGTCAGCCTCGAGACCAACCGGATCGGCAGCCAGCTGCAGGAGGCCTCGGACGTCAAGATCCGCGGCCTCATCGTCGGTGAGGTCCGGTCGATCGAGCCGCACGGCGACGGCGTGACCCTGGGCCTCGCGCTCAAGCCCGAGATGGTCGACCTCATCCCCGCCAGGGTGAGCGCCCGGCTGCTGCCCAAGACGCTCTTCGGTGAGCGCTTCGTCGACCTCGTCCCGCCTGAGGGCAACCAGGGCCGGGCGATCCGGGCCGGCGACGTCATCCCGCAGGACCGCACGACCCTCGCCATCGAGCTCGAGCAGGTCTTCGAGGACCTCCTGCCGCTGCTGCGCGCCGTCGAGCCGGCCAAGCTGTCGGCCACCCTCAACGCGCTGGCCTCGGCGCTCGACGGACGCGGCGCCAAGCTCGGCAAGAACCTCGTGCTCGTCGACCAGTACTTCACCCAGCTCAACCCGCACATGCCGACGATCCAGGCCGACATCTCGGGTCTTGCCGACCTTGCGAGCACGTATGCCGTCGCGGCACCCGAGCTGCTCCGCGCGGCCAAGGCGCTGCTCACGACCAACACGACGATCGTCGAGAAGCAGAAGGAGCTCGCCGGCTTCCTCGCGGGCACGGCCGGGTTCGCCAACACGACCGCCGGGTTCCTCGAGACCAACCAGAACCGGATCATCCAGGTCGGCCGGGTCCAGCGCCCCACCCTGGAGGTGCTCGCCAAGCACTCACCGATCTACCCGTGCTTCACCCAGGGGCTCGTCGGGTGGCTGCCACGCGCCCGTGAGATCTTCCGTGACGGGATGTTCCACATCACGATGGAGCTGCCGAAGCAGCGCCCGGGCTACCGCCCCGGTGAGGAGCCGGCGTGGCGTGACAAGCGGGCGCCCGACTGCAAGGGGCTGCCGACGAAGTACGGCAACCAGGCCAACCCGCGCGAGGGGTCGAAGTTCAACGACGGGTCCGCCGGGGCACCGACCTACGTGAGCCACTCGGCCCTGCCCCAGGCCTTCCTCGCGCCCGAGGGTGCCCGGATCCCCACCGTGGACGCGGGCCTCGCCGGGACGGTCGAGGAGCAGAAGGTCGTCGGCGCGCTCGTCGGCATCCCGGAGGATGAGGACGCCTCTCTCGCAACCCTGCTCGCCGGTCCCATGATGCGAGGGACGGTGGTGAGCCAGTGAAGACGACCTCGAGCCTCGTGAAGTTCATCATCTTCGCGATCGTCACGATCCTCGCGACGGCGACGCTTGCCGCGACCATCGCCAACATCCAGCCGGGGGACCGCAACTCGTTCACCGCCCGCTTCAGCGACGTCACCGGGCTGGCCAAGGGCCACGAGATCCGGATCGCGGGTGTCCGGGTGGGGACGGTCAAGAAGATCGCGGTCGCGCCGGACCGCACCAACGCCGAGGTCACCTTCGACGTGCTCGCCTCGAGCGTGCTCACGCAGGGCACGATCGCCACGATCAAGTACCGCAACCTCATCGGCGAGCGCTACATCTCGCTGACCCAGGGGCCGGGGGCGGCGACGCCGCTCAAGGACGGCGCGACCATCCCGCTCGAGCGCACGCACCCCGCCCTCGACCTCACCGTCCTGTTCAACGGGTTCAAGCCGCTCTTCGCGGCGCTCTCGCCCAAGCAGGTCAACGAGCTGTCGGGCCAGATCATCTCGGTCCTGCAGGGGGAGGGCGGCAACATCAACACCCTGCTCGGCCAGACGGCCTCGCTCACGAGCACCCTGGCCGACCGCGACAAGGTCATCGGCAACGTCATCACCAACCTCACGACCACCCTCTCGACGGTCGAGCAGCACGACGACGCCCTCGGCGAGCTGCTCATCCAACTCCAGCGCTTCGTCTCCGGGCTCTCGGCCGACCGCAAGGCGATCGGTGAGTCGCTCACCAACATCAACTCGGTCACCGACGAGACCGCGCAGCTGCTCGCGGCCGGTCGTCCCGACATCAAGAACGACGTCGCCCAGCTCAACGCCCTCGGAGCGACGCTCAACAAGCCAGAGAACACCGCGGCATACGAGAAGTTCGTCACCGGGGCGCCGGGCAAGATCTCGGCGATCACGCGCACGGCGACCTACGGCTCGTGGTTCAACTTCTACCTCTGCCACTTCGACGTCAAGAACCTCGCCCTGCCGACCGGTCCCACTCCGGGCGGGCTGGGCTACAACGTGTCCGCTGCGAGGTGCCGATGAGCACCCCGTTCCGCTCCCGTGACCCGCTGCCGATCGGCATCGCGGGCCTGGCAGCCATCGCCCTGGTCCTGCTCGCGGCGTTCAACGCGTCCTCGCTGCCGCTCATCGGTGGCGGGCAGGACTACGCCGCCTCGTTCACCGAGGCCGGTGGCCTGCGCTCCGGCGACGAGGTGCGGATCGCCGGCGTCCGGGTCGGCAAGGTCAAGGACATCCGCCTCGCCGGCAACAAGGTCGACGTCGACTTCCGCATCACCGAGGACGTCGCCTTCGGTCCGCAGTCCGGAGCCTCGATCCGGATGAAGACCCTGCTCGGCCAGAAGTACGTCTCGCTCGAGCCCCGGGGCCGCGGCCAGATGAAGGAGGGCACGACCATCCCGACCTCGCGCACGGTCTCGAGCTACGACATCATCGACGCCTTCTCGGACCTCACCGAGACGACCGAGCAGATCGACACCACGCAGCTCGCCGACTCGCTCGACACGATGGCGCGCGAGTTCTCCGACACCCCTGCCAACGTCACGCTCGCGCTCGACGGCCTGAGCCGGCTCTCGCGCACGGTGGCCAGCCGCGACACCGAGCTCCGCACGCTGCTCAAGGCCGCCAACTCCGTGTCGGGCACCCTCGCCGACCAGAACAAGGTCATCGAGAAGATCATCGTCGACGCGGACCTGCTCCTCGCCGAGCTCTACGAGCGGCGCGACGCGATCCACACCCTGTTCACGAACACCAGCGCCATGGCGGTCCAGATCACGGGCCTCGTGCGGGACAACCGGGCACAGCTCGGCCCGGCCCTCAAGCAGCTCAACGGTGTCCTCGAGACGCTGCGCAAGCACGAGGCCGACCTCACGCGGACCATCGACGCGATGGCGCCGTTCACCCGCGTCTTCGCGAGCACGCTCGGCACCGGCCGCTGGTTCGACACCTACATCCAGAACCTCACGGTTCCGGTCGGGACGGTGGGCCGATGAGGTCCGGAGCCGTCCTGAGCAAGGTCGTCGCGGCGCTCGTCGTCGTGGGCCTCGTCGCGGCCGCGTTCGTCTGGTGGCCGCGCGGCGACAAGGTCACCGTGACCGGCGAGTTCGGACGGGCCGTCGGGCTGTTCCCCGGCTCGGACGTCCGGGTCCTCGGCGTCCGCGTGGGCAAGGTGACCGCCGTCGAGCCCCGGGGCGAGAGCGTGCGGGTGACCTTCGAGGTCGACGAGGACGTCAAGGTTCCGGCCGACGCCAAGGCCGCCGTGGTCGCTCCCTCGCTCGTGAGCGACCGCTACGTCCAGCTGCTCCCCGCCTGGACGGCCGGGCCCGTCATGAAGTCCGGCGCGACGATCCCGCGCGAGCGCACCGCGGTCCCCGTCGAGCTCGACCGCGTGTCACAGAGCCTGGACGACCTCATGGTGGCGCTGGGCCCCGAGGGCGCCAACAAGGAGGGGGCCCTGACCCGGCTCCTCGACACCGGCGCCCGCAACCTCAACGGCAACGGCGAGAACCTCCACGAGATGAACCGCAACCTCTCGCAGGCGGTCCAGACGTTCGCCGAGGGCCGCGGCGACCTCTTCGCCACGGTCAAGAACCTCGACACCTTCACCGGGATGCTCGCCACCAACGACGCCCAGGTCCGGCGCCTCAACACCGACCTGTCCAAGGTCTCGGACCAGCTCGACGGGGAGCGCGACGACCTCGCCGCAGCGCTCAAGAACCTCGCCGTCGCCCTCGCCGAGGTCTCGACGTTCGTCAAGGACAACCGGGCGCTGCTCACCAAGGACGTCGACCAGCTCACGGCCCTCACGACGGCGGTCGCGGCCAAGCGCGACAGCCTTGCCGCCACCCTCGACAGCGCGCCGGTCGCCCTGTCGAACCTCCAGCTCGCCTACAACGCGTCCTCGGGCACCCTGGACACCCGCGCCAACGTCGAGGGCCTCGACGACCCGGCGCTCATCCTGTGCTCGCTCATCACGGGCCCGACGGGCACCGGCAACACCAACCTCTGCGCGACGCTCCAGCAGCTCATCCCCAAGGGCGGCCTGCCGCTCCCGGGCGTGCTCAACCTGCCCGGCCTGTCCGCCGTCCCGCCCGCCCTCACGGCGGCGGGAGCCACCGCGGCGTCACCCGCGACGACGGCCGAGCCCGCGGCGGCGACGCCCGGCGTGGACGTCCGGGGTGCCGACGTGACCCTCGGCGGACTGCTCCCGAAGGAGAAGCCATGACGTATGCCGTTCGCCCACCTCGGGCGTTCCGCCGGCTGCGCGCCGTGGCGGTGGCGGCTGCCGTGGCCGTGGCGCTGACCTCGTGCCAGGGAGCCTTCGACCTGCCGCTGCCCGGTGGTGCCAAGGGTGACGGTCCGTCCATGACCATCAAGGTCGACTTCGCCGACGTCCTCGACCTCGTGCCGAAGTCGGCGGTCAAGATCGACGAGGTAGCCGTGGGCCAGGTCGAGAAGATCGAGCTCAACGGCTGGACCGCGCGGGTGACCCTGCGCGTCCCGAAGTCGAGCAAGCTGCCCGACAACGCCACAGCCGAGCTCAAGCAGTCCTCGTTGCTCGGCGAGAAGTACATCGCCCTCGCCCCGCCCGCGGACGGCAAGGGCGTGGGGACCCTGTCCCAGGGAGACCTCATCCCGCTCGAGCGCACCAACCGCAACCCCGAGGTCGAAGAGGTCCTGTCGGCGATGTCGCTGCTGCTCAACGGTGGCGGGGTCGGCCAGCTCGCCGTCATCGAGCGCGAGCTCAACAACGCGCTGCGCGGCAACACCGACGAGATCAAGCACCTCATCGGCGAGCTCAACACGTTCGTCGGTGGGCTCGAGGACCAGAAGGCCGAGATCGTTCGGGCCATCGACATGATCGACCGCCTGGCGGCGCGGCTCGCGGCGCAGAAGGACCTCATCGCCCGCACCCTCGAGGAGATCCCCAAGGGGCTGAAGATCCTCGCCGACCAGCGCATCCAGCTGACCCAGATGCTCCAGGCGCTGAGCCGCCTCGGGGAGGTCGGGACGACGGTGATCCAAGGATCCAAGAAGGACCTGCTCGCCAACCTCAAGCTCCTCGGCCCGATCCTCGGGCAGCTCAACAAGGCCGGTGACGCGCTGCCCAAGTCGCTCGAGCTGCTCCTCACGTACCCCTTCCCGGACGCCGCCCTCGGCGCGATCAAGGGGGACTACACCAACCTCTCGGTCTCCGCCGACCTCGACCTGCGCGAGCTCAAGATCCTGCAGGGCGGGGGAGGGCCGGCCCTGCCGCCGGCACCGAACCTGCCCAACCTGCCGAACCTCCCGGTGCCCCAGGTGCCGATCCCGTCGGTGCCGGTTCCGGTGCCCCAGGTGCCCACGCCGAAGCCCACGGCGACCAAGCCGCCGGCGAACCCGCTCTGCCCGCCGCTGTGCACGGGGAGCTCCCCGGGTGACCGGTCGTGGACCTCGCTCTACGGAGGTGGTGCCGCATGATCCGCACGTTCACCAGGTTCCAGCTCGCGGCCTTCACGCTCATCACCATCGTGGCCGTGTCGATCCTGTCGGCGAACTACATCGGGCTCACCGAGCGGATCCTCGGCGGCGGGCCGGAGATCAAGGCGTCGTTCGCCCAGTCCGGTGGCATCTTCGTCGGCTCCGAGGTCACCTACCGCGGCGTCAAGGTCGGACGGGTCTCCGGTCTCGAGCTCGAGAAGGACGGCGTCCTCGTCGTGGCCCAGCTCGACCGGGGCGCCGAGGTGCCCAAGGACACCAGGGCCGTCGTCGAGAACCGCTCCGCCGTGGGCGAGCAGTACCTCGACCTGCAGCCACGCACCGCGGACGGACCCATGCTCGCGACGGGAGACCTCATCCCGCGCAAGGACACGGCATACCCGATCCGCGTCGACGAGCTGCTCCTCCACGTCGACAAGACCGTCCGCTCGGTCGACCAGGACGACCTGCGGACCGTCGTCGACGAGCTCGGCAAGGGCTTCGACGGCGCCGGCCCCGACCTGTCGCGCCTCATCGACAACGGTGACCTGCTGACCCAGGCCGCCATCGACGCGCTCCCCGAGACGGTCCGGCTCATCAACCAGAGCAAGACCGTGCTCGACACCCAGCGCGACACCTCCCCGCAGATCCGGAACTTCGCGACCGACTTCGCCAACCTCTCCGAGACGCTCCAGGCCTCGGACGGCGACCTGCGGCTCATCCTCGACCGCGGCGTCGTCGCCTCCAAGGAGCTCGAGGGCCTCGTCAAGGACAACCAGGCCGACCTCGCGGTGCTCATCGCGAACTTCATCACCATCGGCCAGGTGACGACCTCCCGGATCGACGGTATCGAGCAGATGTTCGTCACCTACCCCGAGGTCGTCGTCGGCGGCTACACCGTGGTCCCGGGCGACGGCACCGCGCACTTCGGCGTGCAGACCGCCCACGACCCGGTCGTGTGCACCAAGGGCTACGAGGCGACCAGGCGCATCGATCCCAACCAGACGCAGAACCTGCCGCCGCTCAACACCAGGGCGGGGTGCACGCTGCCCCGCGGCTCGGCCTCCAACGTCCGCGGCGCCCAGAACGCCCCGCGGCCACGCAGCGGGGTCGCGTCGTCGCACCCGCTGTCGCTCGCGGACCGGATGCTGCCGCTGGGCAACGCGGCTGCCGCCGACGGAGCGCCCCAGGTGTCGGCACCCCTGGCTCCGACCGGTGGGGCGGCCGGTGCAGACTCGTGGTCGTGGATCATGCAGGAGGCCGCCCGATGAGCCGCGCGACACCCGTGCGGGTGCTGTGGGCGCTCACCGCCCTGGCGCTCGTCGCCACCGTCGTGCTCGCCGCCACGCGAGGCCGCGACTGGTGGCAGGCCCGGGCCACCGAGACCGCCCAGAACGACGCGCTCGCGGCCGGGCGCCAGCTCGCCGTGAACTTCGCGACGATCGACTACCGCAAGGTGGCGCAGGACACCGACCGGGTCAAGGCGGGCGCGACGGGAGAGTTCCTCGCGAGCTACACCTCGCAGCTCGACGAGCTGCGCAAGGTCATCGTCGACAACAAGTCGGTGAGCAAGGTCGAGCGCTCCGAGGCCGCCCTGGTCGACGGTGACGAGGACTCGGCCACCGTCATCGTCGGGATCATCGCGCCCACGAGCAACACCGTCGTGCCGCAGGGCGAGAAGAAGACGTATCGCACCAAGCTCGGCCTGCGCCGGGTGGGGGAGCAGTGGAAGGTGGAGCGCCTTGAGTTCGTCGGCTAACCGTCGTCCCCGCGTCGCCGGGCAGCGTCGCCGGCCCGTGCCGGGGGTCGAGCCCGCGACGCCGGACACCACCCCCGAGGTCGGGACCGCACGCCCCGAGGACGCTCCCGCGGACAGCGACGACGTCGTCGGCCCCGGCGACGAGCTCCCCACCGAGCGCGAGGGCGCCACCGACCCCGAGGCCGAGAGCCGGGCCGCGCGGGATGCCGGCGACGATGCTGCGGCGGAGACCGACTCCGACGCTCCCTCGACGGCGGCGACCCGTCGGCGACTGCTCGTCCCCGCCCTGGCGCTCGCCCTGAGCCTGCTCCTGCTCGCCACGCTCCTCGTCGTCACCCGCGAGGACCCGGCGCAGCGCAGCCGCGACGCGAGCGCCGCGAGTGCCACGGCGCGCTCGACGCTCGAGCAGATCCTCAGCTACAACCACGCCACGATGACCCAGCAGGTGCCGGCCAACCAGGCCCTGCTCACGGGGAAGTTCAAGGACGAGTTCGCGGCCACGATGACCAAGACCATCGTGCCGCTGGCGACCAAGGACAAGACCGTCGTCAAGGCCCGCGCCTACGAGGTCGGGGTGATGTCGCAGCGCGACGACACGGTGACCGTCCAGGCCTTCGTCGACCAGGCACGCACGAGCGACGCCCAGAAGGAGCCCTCGATCGACCAGAACCGCGTCATCGCCACGATGACCAAGGTCGGCAACCGCTGGCTCCTCTCCGCGCTCAAGGCCTACTGAGCGCACCTGACAGGCGAGTTCGGTCGTCGGCCCGGACCGCGGCTACGCTCCAAGGACTCAACTGGGAGGGAACCCACACACCATGACACTCTCGATGCGCCGCTCCAGCGGCGCCGCACTCGCCCTCGCCGGGCTGCTCGCACTCGGTGCCTGCGGCTCCTCCGACGGTGGCTCCGGCTCCGGCAGCGGCACCTCCGAGACCGGCTCCAAGGACGCCGGTTCCGACGCCGCAGCCAAGGGCGACAAGGTCGACGCGGGTGAGGTCGCCGGCCGCATGGTCAAGGCCATGGAGAAGGCCGGCAGCGGCACGATGACGATGAAAACCGGTGGCCAGGAGGCCAAGGGAGACTTCCGCTACGTCGACGGCAAGCTCGAGCAGCACACCAACGTCCCCGTCGAGGGCTCGGAGATGGAGATCATCGCCGTCGGCGACTTCGTCTACCTCAAGGGCCTGCCGGGCCAGGCCAAGCCGTGGGTCAAGATCGACCCCAAGGCCGACGACCCCATCAGCCAGATGTTCAAGGGCATCGTCGAGGGTGGCGTGAGCGACCCGGCGAAGATGGCGGCCAACCTCAAGGGCACCGAGGCCACGGTCAAGGCCAAGGACGGCGACAACACGACCTACGAGTTCTCGGTCGACCCGGCCAAGGCCATGGGGAGCACCCCCAGCCCGTCGCCGAGCGCGACGATGAAGCCGCTGACGATGACCTACGTCCTGGACAAGGACGACCGTCCCGTGACGATCTCGACGTCGGCCGCCGGCCAGTCGATCGAGGTCACCTACGGCGACTGGGGCAAGAAGGTCGAGATCTCCGCACCGCCGGCCGACCAGGTCGGCCCGATCAGCATGCCCTCCGCAGGCTGACGCAACGACTGATTGCCCGTTCGGCCGCACCAGCAGGCGGGACGCCGCGCGCTGAAGCGCCCGAACGGGCAATCAGTCGTTCACGGGGGCGCCGATTTGGTCGCCGGGCCGTCGCCCGTCTACTCTGTCCCTTGACCAAAGACCGCCGGTGGTCAGGTGCACCCGCACCAGACCGAAGGTTCCGCGAGAGCGGGCGACCAGCGCAGGCCGAGTTTCACCGTGACGGACGGCGTATGCCGCCCAGGTCACCCCGTGAGCCCCGCGCCCTGCGCCGGGGCTCGATCTGTTTCTGCGGGTCCTTCCCGGAGGTCGAACCGACGGAAGGAGGCCCGAATGTCTCGTGCAGACAAGTCCGCGGCGATCGCCGAGCTCGCGGAGAAGTTCCGTAGCTCCAACGCCGCTGTTCTCACGGAGTACCGCGGGCTCTCGGTGGCACAGATCACCGAGCTTCGTGGCGCCCTTCGTGGCAACGCGACCTACGCCGTGGTCAAGAACACGCTGACCGAGCTCGCCGCCAAGGAGGCCGGAGTCACGGCCTTCGACGGCCAGCTCGTGGGACCGTCCGCCATCGCCTTCGTTGAGGGCGATCCGGTCGAGGCTGCCAAGGGTCTGCGTGACTTCGCCAAGGCAAACCCCCTCCTCGTGATCAAGAGCGGCCTGCTCGACGGCAAGGCGCTCTCGTCCGAGGAGATCACCAAGCTCGCGGACCTCGAGTCCCGCGAGGTGCTCCTCGCCAAGCTGGCCGGCGCCATGAACGCGTCGCTCACGCAGGCTGTCTACCTCTTTGCCGCGCCGCTGTCGCAGACCGCTCGGGTCGTCGACGCACTGCGCGCCAAGGTCGAGACGGAGGGTCCGGCCGTGGCCGAGCCCGCCGCCGAGGCCGCTTCCGAGGAGGCCCCCGCCGACGCCGCACCTGCGGCCGAGGCCACCGAAGACGTCGCCACGGGTGGCGACGACGCCTGAGCAGCCGCGCGTCAGCGCAGCTGCCCCAGGCACACACCACCGCCACTCACGGCATACACACAGTAGAAAGGCGCCACCATGGCCAAGCTCAGCACCGACGAGCTCCTTGAGGCCTTCAAGGAGATGACCCTCATCGAGCTCTCCGAGTTCGTCAAGCAGTTCGAGGACACCTTCAACGTCACCGCCGCCGCGCCCGTCGCGGTTGCCGGTGTCGCTGCCGCCGCCGGTGGCGGCGACGCTGCCGCCGCGGAGGAGCAGGACGAGTTCGACGTCATCCTGACCGCCGCCGGCGACAAGAAGATCGCCGTCATCAAGGAGGTCCGCGCGCTGACCTCCCTCGGTCTCAAGGAGGCCAAGGACCTCGTCGACGGCGCCCCGAAGCCCGTCCTCGAGAAGGTCGACAAGGCCGCGGCCGACAAGGCCAAGGAGCAGCTCGAGGGCGCAGGCGCGACCGTCGAGCTCAAGTGAGCTGAGCCTCGACAGAGGCTGACTCGCCGTGAACGGGCGGGATGGATCCACGAGATCCGTCCCGCCCGTTCCGCATGTCCGGACCCTCCGGACCCCTCCTGACGTGCCGACACGCCAGGTCGGCCGCCTCCGGCGCTTGACGTGCGCCGCGCCGCCAGTCATCCTGTCCGGGTCACACCGCGTGCTTCCCGCATGCGACGGCTGACCGCACCCGCAAGTCGCCCGTAGGGCGGAATTGGACAGGGTTGGACTGTTGCGCCCTTTTTGTCTAGACTGTTGCTTTGCCCTGCCCATGACCTCCGCCCGCTCTCGCCGAGCGACCTCCGTCGTGCCCCCGCCGCATCCCGGCTCCCGCACGAGTGAGTGGTCCGCCGACTTCACGAGAGCGGACGGGGCGCCGCAAGCAGAGCGACCACCGTTGAAAACACATGGCCAGTGGAAGGACCATCCTTGGCTGCCTCGCGCACCGCGTCCAAGACCGTGACCACCGCATTGACGGCTTCGGGCCGTCTCTCGTTCGGCAAGATCCGTGAGCCCCTGGAGGTCCCCGACCTCCTCGCCCTGCAGACCGAGAGCTTCGACTGGCTCCTCGGCAACGAGCGCTGGCAGGAGCGTGTCGCTGAGGCGCGCGCCGCCGGCCGCGACGATGTCCCGGAGCGTTCCGGGCTCGAGGACATCTTCGAGGAGATCTCTCCGATCGAGGACTTCAGCGGCTCCATGTCGCTGTCGTTCCGCGACCACCGCTTCGAAGATGTCAAGTACTCCATCGAGGACTGCAAGGAGCGCGACCAGACCTACTCCGCGCCCCTGTTCGTCACCGCGGAGTTCATGAACAACACGACTGGCGAGATCAAGAGCCAGACGGTCTTCATGGGCGACTTCCCGCTCATGACCGAGCGTGGCACGTTCGTCATCAACGGCACCGAGCGTGTCGTCGTCTCGCAGCTCGTCCGGAGCCCGGGCGTCTACTTCGAGCGCACCGCCGACAAGACGTCCGACAAGGACATCTACACGGCCAAGATCATCCCGAGCCGCGGAGCCTGGCTCGAGTTCGAGATCGACAAGCGCGACATGGTCGGCGTCCGCGTCGACCGCAAGCGCAAGCAGTCCGTCACCGTGCTCCTCAAGGCCCTCGGCATGACCGAGGCGCAGATCCGTGAGGAGTTCGCCGGCTACGAGTCGATCGAGCTCACCCTCGACAAGGACAACACCGAGGGCCAGGACGACGCGCTGCTCGACATCTACCGCAAGCTCCGTCCGGGCGAACCGCCCACCCGTGAGGCCGCGCAGAACCTGCTCGACAACCTCTACTTCAACGGCAAGCGCTACGACCTCGCCAAGGTGGGTCGCTACAAGATCAACAAGAAGCTCGGCCTCGACGGCGAGCTCACCAACTCGACGCTCGCCATCGACGACATCGTCGCGACGATCAAGTACATCGTGGCGCTGCACAACGGTGACGAGACGCTGCCGGGCACCCGCAAGGGCGAGGCCGTCGACATCCGCGTCGAGACCGACGACATCGACCACTTCGGCAACCGTCGCCTGCGCAACGTCGGCGAGCTCATCCAGAACCAGGTCCGCACCGGCCTGTCCCGGATGGAGCGCGTCGTCCGCGAGCGGATGACGACCCAGGACGTCGAGGCGATCACGCCGCAGACCCTGATCAACATCCGCCCCGTGGTGGCCTCGATCAAGGAGTTCTTCGGGACGTCGCAGCTGTCGCAGTTCATGGACCAGAACAACCCGCTCTCCGGGCTGACGCACAAGCGTCGTCTGTCCGCGCTGGGCCCGGGTGGTCTCTCCCGTGACCGCGCCGGCATGGAGGTCCGTGACGTCCACCCGTCGCACTACGGCCGCATGTGCCCGATCGAGACCCCTGAGGGTCCCAACATCGGCCTCATCGGTTCGCTCGCGTCCTACGGCCGCATCAACGCGTTCGGCTTCATCGAGACCCCGTACCGCAAGGTCGTCAAGGGTCGCATCACCGACGAGATCCACTACCTGTCGGCTGACGAGGAGGACGAGCACGTCATCGCGCAGGCCAACGCCACGCTCGACGCCGCTGGTGAGCGCTTCGCCCACGAGCGCGTCCTCGTGCGCGTCAAGGGTGGCGAGGTCGAGTACATCCCGGCCGACGACGTCGACTACATCGACGTCTCCGCCCGCCAGATGGTCTCCGCCGCGACCGCGCTCATCCCCTTCCTCGAGCACGACGACGCCAACCGTGCGCTCATGGGTTCCAACATGCAGCGCCAGGCCGTCCCGCTCGTCAAGGCAGAGGCCCCGCTCGTCGGCACCGGCATGGAGTACCGCGCAGCGGTCGACTCCGGTGACGTCGTCGTGGCCGAGAAGGCCGGTGTCGTGACCGAAGTCTCCGCCGACCTCGTCACGGTCGCCGCCGACGACGGCACCTCGCGCACCTACCGGATCGACAAGTTCACCCGCTCCAACCAGGGCAACAGCTACAACCAGCGCGTTGTCGTGGGCGAGGGTGACCGGCTCGAGAAGGGTGGCCTCATCGCCGACGGTCCTGCGACCGACGGTGGCGAGATGGCGCTCGGTCGCAACCTCCTCGTGGCGTTCATGCCGTGGGAGGGCCACAACTACGAGGACGCGATCATCCTCAGCCAGCGTCTGGTGCAGGACGACGTCCTCTCCTCGATCCACATCGAGGAGCACGAGGTCGACGCCCGCGACACCAAGCTCGGCCCGGAGGAGATCACGCGCGACATCCCCAACGTCTCCGAGGAGGTCCTCGCCGACCTCGACGAGCGCGGGATCATCCGCATCGGCGCCGAGGTCCGCGACGGCGACCTCCTCGTCGGCAAGGTCACGCCCAAGGGTGAGACCGAGCTGACCCCGGAGGAGCGCCTGCTCCGTGCGATCTTCGGTGAGAAGGCCCGCGAGGTGCGCGACACCTCGCTCAAGGTCCCTCACGGTGAGACCGGCACGGTCATCGCGGTCAAGGTCTTCGACAAGGACGACGGCGACGAGCTGCCCCCGGGCGTCAACTCGCTCGTGCGTGTCTACGTGGCCAACAAGCGCAAGATCACCGACGGTGACAAGCTTGCCGGCCGCCACGGCAACAAGGGCGTCATCTCCAAGATCCTCCCGGTCGAGGACATGCCCTTCCTCGAGGACGGCACGCCGGTCGACGTCGTGCTCAACCCGCTCGGTGTCCCCGGTCGAATGAACATCGGCCAGATCCTCGAGCTGCACCTGGGCTGGGCCGCGAGCCGTGGCTGGGAGATCGAGGGCACGCCCGAGTGGGCCGGCCTCATCCCCGACGACGCACGTTCGGCCGAGCCGGGCACCCGTGTCGCCTCGCCGGTGTTCGACGGTGTCCGCGAGGACGAGATCGTCGGTCTGCTCGACAGCACCCGCAAGACGCGCGACGGCGTCCGTCTCATCGACGGCTCCGGCAAGACCCGGATGTTCGACGGCCGCTCCGGCGAGCCGTACCCGGAGCCCGTGTCGGTCGGCTACATGTACATCCTCAAGCTGCACCACCTCGTGGACGACAAGATCCACGCGCGCAGCACGGGGCCGTACTCGATGATCACCCAGCAGCCGCTCGGCGGTAAGGCCCAGTTCGGTGGCCAGCGCTTCGGTGAGATGGAGGTGTGGGCCCTCGAGGCCTACGGCGCCGCCTACGCGCTGCAGGAGCTCCTCACGATCAAGTCCGACGACGTCAACGGTCGCGTCAAGGTCTACGAGGCGATCGTCAAGGGCGACAACATCCCCGAGCCCGGCATCCCCGAGTCCTTCAAGGTGCTCATCAAGGAGATGCAGAGCCTCTGCCTCAACGTCGAGGTCCTGTCCAGCGATGGCCAGGCGATCGAGATGCGTGAGGCCGAGGACGACGTCTTCCGCGCCGCGGAGGAGCTCGGCATCGACCTGTCGCGCCGCGAGCCCAGTTCGGTCGAAGAGGTCTGATCCGTATGCCGTGCGCTCGCCCCACGCACACCGCGCTCGGCGAGCGCACGGCATACGCAGCCCGATTCCGACCCACATTCAGACTTTTCTAGAGCAACGAGAGAAGGAACCACGTGCTCGACGTCAACTTCTTCGACGAACTGCGCATTGGCCTCGCCACCGCTGACTCCATCCGCGAGTGGAGCCACGGCGAGGTGAAGAAGCCCGAGACCATCAACTACCGCACCCTCAAGCCCGAGAAGGACGGACTCTTCTGCGAGAAGATCTTCGGCCCGACCCGGGACTGGGAGTGCGCGTGCGGCAAGTACAAGCGCGTCCGCTTCAAGGGCATCATCTGTGAGCGCTGCGGCGTCGAGGTGACCCGTGCGGCCGTCCGTCGTGAGCGGATGGGCCACATCGAGCTCGCCGCCCCCGTCACCCACATCTGGTACTTCAAGGGTGTCCCGTCACGCCTGGGCTACCTGCTCGACCTCGCGCCGAAGGACCTCGAGAAGGTCATCTACTTCGCCGCCTACATGATCACGAGCGTCGACGAGGACCAGCGTCACACCGACCTGCCCTCGCTCGAGGCCCAGATCGAGGTCGAGAAGAAGGAGCTCGAGAACCGTCGCGACGCCGACGTCGAGACCCGCGCCAAGAAGCTCGAGGACGACATCGCGGCGCTGGAGGCCGAGGGTGCCAAGTCCGACGCCAAGCGCAAGGTCCGTGACTCCGCCGAGCGCGAGATGAACCAGATCCGCAAGCGTGCGGACGCCCAGGTCGAGCGCCTCGCCCAGGTCTGGGACCGGTTCAAGAACCTCAAGGTCCAGGACCTCGAGGGCGACGAGATCCTCTACCGCGAGATGCGTGACCGCTTCGGTCTGTACTTCGAGGGTGGCATGGGTGCCGCGGCGATCCAGAAGCGTCTGCAGTCCTTCGACCTCGAGGCCGAGGCCGAGCTGCTGCGCGAGATCATCGCCACCGGCAAGGGCCAGAAGAAGACCCGCGCCCTCAAGCGCCTCAAGGTCGTCTCGGCCTTCATGACGACGACCAACAAGCCCGATGGCATGGTCCTCGACGCCGTCCCGGTCATCCCGCCGGACCTGCGCCCGATGGTGCAGCTCGACGGTGGCCGCTTCGCGACGTCGGACCTCAACGACCTCTACCGTCGCGTCATCAACCGCAACAACCGCCTCAAGCGACTGCTCGACCTCGGTGCTCCCGAGATCATCGTCAACAACGAGAAGCGGATGCTGCAGGAGGCCGTCGACAGCCTCTTCGACAACGGTCGTCGTGGTCGCCCGGTCACGGGTCCCGGCAACCGTCCGCTCAAGTCGCTGTCCGACATGCTCAAGGGCAAGCAGGGCCGGTTCCGCCAGAACCTCCTCGGCAAGCGCGTCGACTACTCCGGCCGTTCGGTCATCGTCGTCGGCCCGCAGCTCAAGCTGCACCAGTGTGGTCTGCCCAAGCAGATGGCGCTCGAGCTCTTCAAGCCGTTCGTGATGAAGCGCCTGGTCGACCTCGACCACGCGCAGAACATCAAGTCGGCCAAGCGCATGGTCGAGCGTCACCGCTCGGTCGTGTGGGACGTCCTCGAAGAGGTCATCACCGAGCACCCCGTGCTGCTCAACCGCGCACCCACCCTGCACCGCCTCGGCATCCAGGCCTTCGAGCCGCAGCTCGTCGAGGGCAAGGCCATCCAGATCCACCCGCTCGTCTGCACCGCCTTCAACGCGGACTTCGACGGTGACCAGATGGCCGTGCACGTGCCGCTCTCCGCAGAGGCGCAGGCCGAGGCCCGCATCCTCATGCTGTCGAGCAACAACATCCTCAAGCCGGCCGACGGCCGTCCCGTGACCATGCCCACCCAGGACATGATCATCGGCCTCTACCACCTCACGTCGCCCATCGAGGGCAGCCAGGGTGAGGGACGGGTCTTCTCGACCGTCTCCGAGGCCCGCATGGCGTTCGACGCCGGCGAGATCCTGCTCGGTACCCCCGTGCGGATCCGCCTCAAGCACGTCGTTCCCACGCCCGGGACCGAGCTGCCCGAGGGTGTCGAGCCCGACGCCGACGGCTTCGTCGAGGAGTGGCTGCCGGAGACCTCCCTCGGCAACGCGCTCTTCAACGAGACGCTGCCGGAGGACTACCCCTACGTCAACGACCAGGTCGACAAGAAGCGTCTCTCGACGATCGTCAACGACCTCGCCGAGCGCTACAGCAAGGTGCAGGTCGCGGCCTCGCTCGACGCGCTCAAGGAGTACGGCTTCCACTGGGCCACCCGGTCCGGCATCACGGTCGCCATCTCCGACGTCGTCACGCCTCCGCGCAAGCTCGAGATCCTCGAGGGCTACGAGACCAAGGCGACCAAGGTCCAGACGCAGTACGAGCGTGGTCTGATCACCGACGACGAGCGCCGTCAGGAGCTCATCGAGATCTGGACCCAGGCCACCAACGAGGTCGCCAAGGAGATGGAGGCCAACATCCCGGCCACGAACACCATCTTCCGCATGGTGTCCTCGGGTGCTCGAGGCAACTGGATGCAGCTGCGTCAGATCGCCGGTATGCGAGGCCTGGTGTCCAACCCGAAGGGTGACATCATCCCGCGACCGATCCGCGCGAACTTCCGCGAGGGCCTGTCCGTGCTCGAGTTCTTCATCTCGACGCACGGCTCGCGCAAGGGTCTGGCCGACACCGCCCTGCGTACCGCTGACTCCGGCTACCTCACGCGACGTCTCGTCGACGTGTCGCAGGACGTCATCATCCGCGAGGACGACTGTGGCACCGAGCGTGGCCTGCCCATGCCGATCGCCGCGACCGACGAGCGCACGGGGACCCGTGGCCTGCACGAGGACGTCGAGACCTCGGTCTACGCCCGCACGCTGGCCGAGGACGTCGTCAAGGACGGCGAGACGCTGGCCGAGGCCGGTATCGACCTCGGTGACATCGTCATCGGTGCGCTCTTTGCCGCCGGTGTCGACAGCGTCAAGGTCCGCTCGGTCCTCACCTGCGACAGCAAGGTCGGCACCTGCGCGCTCTGCTACGGCCGTTCGCTGGCCACGGGCAAGCTCGTCGACATCGGCGAGGCCGTCGGCATCATCGCGGCCCAGTCGATCGGTGAGCCCGGCACCCAGCTGACGATGCGCACCTTCCACACCGGTGGTGTGGCCGGTGACGACATCACGCAGGGTCTGCCCCGTGTCGTCGAGCTCTTCGAGGCCCGCACCCCCAAGGGTGTGGCCCCGATCGCCGAGGCCAGCGGCCGGATCACGATCGAGGAGACCGACAAGGCTCGTCGCCTCCTGCTCACGCCGGACGACGGCTCCGAGGAGCACGCCTACCCGGTCACCAAGCGTGCGCGTCTGCTCGTCACCGACGGTCAGAGCGTCGAGGTCGGCACCCAGCTGACGGTCGGTTCCATCGACCCCAAGCAGGTCCTGCGCATCCTCGGTCCCCGCGCCGTCCAGATCCACCTGGTCGACGAGGTGCAGCACGTCTACCGCCAGCAGGGCGTGTCGATCCACGACAAGCACATCGAGGTCATCGTCCGGCAGATGCTCCGCCGGATCACGATCATCGAGGCCGGCAACGCCGACCTGCTGCCGGGCATGCTCGCCGAGCGTGGCCGCTTCGAGGACGAGAACCGTCGCGTCGTCGCCGAGGGTGGCACCCCTGCCTCGGGTCGTCCCGAGCTCATGGGCATCACCAAGGCCTCGCTCGCGACCGAGTCGTGGCTGTCCGCGGCGTCGTTCCAGGAGACCACCCGCGTCCTCACCGAGGCCGCCATGGAGGGCAAGTCCGACTCCCTCCTCGGTCTCAAGGAGAACGTCATCCTGGGCAAGCTCATCCCGGCCGGAACCGGTCTGTCGCGCTACCGCAACATCAACGTGGAGCCGACCGAAGAGGCCAAGGCCGCGATGTACTCCATGCCGAGCTACGACGAGTTCGCCTACCCGGCCTTCGGTCCGGGCTCCGGCGAGGCCGTCCGTCTCGACGACAGCGAGCTGGGTCTCGACCGCCTCTGAGGCGCGTCCTGCCTGATCGCAAGGGCGGGTGTGCCGTGTGGACCACACGGCACACCCGCCCTTCGTCGTCCCGTCCGGTCCGGGGCCCGCTCGGTCCGGGGCCCGTCCGGTCCGGGGCCGCTCGGTCCGGACGGCGTCACCGAGGTGAGAGGCTTGGGGCATGCGTGACGACATGATCATCCGGCGCGAGCGTGCCGAGGACTTCGCGGCGATCGCGGCCCTGCACGACGACGCCTTCGTGCGGGTCGACGGCGCTGCCCGGTCGGTGGAGTCCAGCCTCGTCGACGAGCTGCGCGGTGACGGTGACGTCCTCGAGGAGCTGACCTTCGTCGCCGAGCTCGACGGTGAGGTCGTCGGCCACGTGCTGTGCTCGGCGGCGACGCTGGGGGAGGGGCCCTCGGTCGGGCTCGGCCCCATCGCCGTCGCACCGCACCTGCAGCGACAGGGCATCGGCGCCGCCCTCATGGCCTCGGTCATCGCCTCCGCGGAGCAGCGCGGTGACGCCGCCATCGTGCTGCTGGGGGACCCGGACTACTACGGCCACTTCGGCTTCGTGCCGGCCTCGCAGCGGGGCATCGGGTCACCCGGGCCCTGGGAGGACCGCTCCTTCCAGGTGAAGACCCTGCGGGCCTGGCGTCCCGAGCTCGCCGGCCCGTTCCGCTACGCCCCGGCCTTCGAGCGGCTCGACGCCTGAGGCGAGCCCGCCGCGATTTGGAGCACTCACGGCATACCGGTATCGTTGATCACCGTGTCTGGCTAGGCCCAGACGTTGGCCAGGTCCACTCCGCGAAGCGGGGTGCCGAGCTGGCCGCCCACCTTTCGCCGGGCGCCCCTCACCACCACCGAGTCACTTCGCTGTGACGCGGGATGGAGCAGGGGAGAGCAGGGGAAAGCACCCGGTGCGACACGCCCGACCTCGGGGGTCGAGCACCGGACATCCAAGGAGTCCCGGCACCCGCCGGTGACATCGACCAGACAGACAAAGGATCCAGGTTGCCTACCATCAACCAGCTGGTGCGCAAGGGCCGGCAGGACAAGACCACCAAGGTCACCACTCCTGCCCTCAAGGGCTCTCCGCAGCGCCGCGGTGTGTGCACGCGTGTGTACACCACCACCCCCAAGAAGCCGAACTCCGCGCTCCGCAAGGTCGCGCGCGTCAAGCTCACCTCCGGCATCGAGGTCACGGCCTACATCCCCGGTGAGGGCCACAACCTCCAGGAGCACTCGATCGTGCTCGTGCGCGGTGGCCGTGTGAAGGACCTTCCCGGCGTCCGCTACAAGATCATCCGCGGATCGCTCGACACCCAGGGTGTCAAGGGCCGCAAGCAGGCTCGCAGCCGCTACGGCGCCAAGAAGGAGAAGAAGTAATGCCTCGTAAGGGCCCCGCTCCGAAGCGCCCCCTCGTCATCGACCCGGTCTACCAGAGCCCGCTCGTGACGCAGCTCGTCAACAAGATCCTTCTCGACGGCAAGAAGTCCATCGCCGAGACCATCGTGTACGGCGCCCTCGAGGGTGCCCGCGAGAAGAGCGGCACCGACCCCGTGCTGCTGCTCAAGCGCGCGCTGGACAACATCAAGCCGACCCTCGAGGTCAAGTCCCGCCGCGTCGGCGGTGCGACCTACCAGGTCCCGATCGAGGTCAAGCCCAACCGCGCCGTGACGCTGTCGCTGCGCTGGCTCGTGGGCTACTCGCGTCAGCGTCGTGAGAAGACGATGACCGAGCGCCTCATGAACGAGATCCTCGACGCCTCCAACGGCCTCGGCGCTGCAGTCAAGCGTCGCGAGGACACGCACAAGATGGCCGAGTCCAACCGGGCCTTCGCGCACTACCGCTGGTGACGTCCCGGTATGCCGGCCCACGCAGGACGTGGGACCCGCGCCCACCGCGAGGGCCGGCATACCGGAGGCCGCAGTTCCGTTGGAACTGCACAGCACCACGCAGCACCACCGCAGAACCGCACAGCAGTACTTCCGCAACGAGCGAGATGAGATAACCGAGTGGCACTCGACGTCCTGACGGACCTGACCAAGGTCCGCAACATCGGCATCATGGCGCACATCGACGCCGGCAAGACGACGACGACGGAGCGCATCCTCTTCTACACCGGCGTCAACCACAAGATCGGCGAGACGCACGACGGCGCCTCGACGACCGACTGGATGGAGCAGGAGAAGGAGCGCGGCATCACGATCACGTCTGCCGCCGTGACCTCCTTCTGGGGCGACAACCAGATCAACATCATCGACACCCCCGGCCACGTCGACTTCACCGTCGAGGTCGAGCGCTCGCTTCGCGTCCTCGACGGCGCCGTTGCCGTGTTCGACGGCAAGGAGGGCGTCGAGCCCCAGTCCGAGACCGTGTGGCGTCAGGCCGACAAGTACGACGTCCCCCGCATCGCGTTCGTCAACAAGATGGACAAGCTCGGCGCGGACTTCTACTTCACGGTCCAGACCATCAAGGACCGCCTCGGCGCCGAGCCCCTCGTCATCCAGCTGCCGATCGGCGCGGAGAACGACTTCATCGGTGTCGTCGACCTCGTCGAGATGCGTGCCCTCGTGTGGCCCGGCGACGCCAAGGGCGACGTGACCATGGGTGCCAAGTACGAGGTCCAGGAGATCCCCGCGGACCTCCAGGCCAAGGCCGAGGAGTACCGCCACCACCTCATCGAGCGCGTCGCCGAGTCCGACGACGCCCTCATGGAGAAGTACCTCGGTGGCGAGGAGCTCACCGTCGCCGAGATCAAGGCCGGCATCCGCGCCCTCACCGTCTCCTCCACGCTCTACCCGATCCTGTGTGGCTCGGCGTTCAAGAACCGTGGCGTCCAGCCGATGCTCGACGCGGTCGTCGACTACCTCCCCTCGCCGATCGACGTGCCCCCGATGGTGGGTCACAAGGCCGGCGACGAGACCGTCCCGATGACGCGCAAGCCCGACCGCGACGAGCCGTTCTCGGCCCTCGCGTTCAAGGTCGCCAGCCACCCGTTCTTCGGCACGCTGACCTTCATCCGCGTCTACTCCGGTCGCATCGCGGCGGGCTCCCCGGTCGTCAACACGACCAAGGGCCGCAAGGAGCGCGTCGGCAAGCTCTTCCAGATGCACGCCAACAAGGAGAACCCGGTGGACGAGGCCCTCGCGGGTCACATCTACGCGGCGATCGGCCTCAAGGACACCACCACCGGTGACACCCTGAGCGACCCGGACCAGCAGATCGTGCTCGAGTCGATGTCGTTCCCGGACCCGGTGATCCAGGTGGCCATCGAGCCCAAGACCAAGGGTGACCAGGAGAAGCTCTCCACGGCCATCCAGAAGCTCTCCGCCGAGGACCCGACCTTCCAGGTCCACCTCGACGAGGACACGGGCCAGACGATCATCGCCGGCATGGGCGAGCTCCACCTCGACATCCTCGTGGACCGCATGAAGCGCGAGTTCAAGGTCGAGGCCAACGTCGGCAAGCCGCAGGTCGCCTACCGCGAGACCATCCGTCGCACGGTCGAGAAGCACGACTACACCCACAAAAAGCAGACGGGTGGGTCGGGCCAGTTCGCCAAGATCCAGATCCGCCTCGAGCCGCTCGACACCACCGAGTCCGGTGAGCTGTACGAGTTCGAGAACAAGGTCACCGGTGGTCGCGTCCCGCGCGAGTACATCCCGTCGGTGGACGCCGGTATCCAGGACGCGATGCAGTACGGCGTCCTCGCCGGCTACCCGCTCGTGGGCATCAAGGCAGCGCTGCTCGACGGCGCCTACCACGACGTCGACTCCTCGGAGATGGCGTTCAAGATCGCTGGGTCGATGGCGCTCAAGGAGGCCGTCCGCAAGGCCGACCCCGTGATCCTCGAGCCGATGATGGCTGTCGAGGTGCGTACGCCCGAGGAGTACATGGGCGACGTCATCGGCGACATCAACTCCCGCCGTGGCCACATCCAGGCCATGGAGGACATCAGTGGTGCCAAGGTCGTCAAGGGCCTTGTCCCGCTGTCCGAGATGTTCGGTTACGTCGGAGACCTCCGGTCGAAGACGCAGGGCCGGGCGAACTACTCGATGGAGTTCGACTCCTACGCAGAGGTTCCCAAGTCCGTCGCCGAAGAGATCATCGCCAAGACCCGGGGCGAGTGACCGCTAGACTGGTCGCTGGTCCGGATCTGGCACACGGCAACTGCCAAAGTTCCAGAAACACCACCCCCAAGTACGACGCCACGTCCTGCCCGGTCGTGAGGCGTTTCACCAAAGAGTCCTGAGGAGGACACCAAGTGGCGAAGGCAAAGTTCGAGCGGACCAAGCCGCACGTCAACATCGGCACCATTGGTCACATCGACCACGGTAAGACGACGCTGACGGCTGCGATCTCCAAGGTCCTGCACGACAAGTACCCGGACCTGAACCCGCAGTTCGCGTTCGACGACATCGACAAGGCGCCCGAGGAGAAGCAGCGCGGTATCACCATCTCCATCGCGCACATCGAGTACCAGACCGAGAAGCGTCACTACGCGCACGTTGACTGCCCCGGTCACGCGGACTACGTCAAGAACATGATCACCGGTGCTGCTCAGATGGACGGTGCGATTCTCGTCGTCGCCGCCACTGACGGCCCGATGCCGCAGACCAAGGAGCACATCATCCTGGCCCGCCAGGTTGGTGTCCCCTACATCGTCGTGGCGCTCAACAAGGCCGACATGGTCGACGACGAGGAGATCCTCGAGCTCGTCGAGATGGAGGTCCGCGAGCTGCTGTCCACCTACGAGTTCCCGGGCGACGACGTGCCCGTGGTCAAGGTCTCGGCGCTCAAGGCGCTCGAGGGCGACGCCGAGTGGGGCCAGACGGTCATCGAGCTCATGGACGCGGTCGACGAGGCCATTCCGGAGCCCGAGCGTGACGTCGACAAGCCGTTCCTCATGCCCGTCGAGGACGTCTTCACGATCACCGGTCGTGGCACCGTCGTCACCGGTCGTATCGAGCGTGGCGTGCTGAACGTCAACGAGGACGTCGAGATCGTCGGCATCCACGAGGGCCCGGCCACCAAGACGACCGTCACCGGCATCGAGATGTTCCGCAAGCTCCTCGACGAGGGTCGCGCTGGCGAGAACGTCGGTCTGCTCATCCGCGGTATCAAGCGCGAGGACGTCGAGCGCGGCCAGGTCATCGTGAAGCCGGGTTCCATCACCCCGCACACGAACTTCGAGGCCAACGTCGTCATCCTCTCCAAGGACGAGGGCGGCCGTCACACGCCGTTCTACGACAACTACCGCCCGCAGTTCTACTTCCGCACCACGGACGTCACCGGCGTCGTCTCGCTGCCCGAGGGCACCGAGATGGTCATGCCCGGTGACAACACCGAGATGTCGGTCGAGCTCATCCAGCCGATCGCCATGGAAGAGGGCCTCAAGTTCGCCATCCGTGAGGGTGGCCGGACCGTCGGCGCCGGTCGCGTCACCAAGATCACCAAGTAACATTCGACGACTTCGTCGTCGGGTGACTCTTGTCTGACCGGCTGCGTTCCTGACGCACTCGAGAAGGGCCCCGTCTGCTTCGGCAGGCGGGGCCCTTCCGCGTGCCCGGGCCCGAACCGCACAGGTCCGTGACAGGTTCGCCATGGGGTCGCCCCAGATCGGCGCACCACTGTGGAGCGAGCAGGGTCGGCCAGACCGGGTCGACCGTCACGAGAGGACCCACCTCATGCCCAGGATTTCCACGACCAGCGTGCTCGCCGGTGTGGCCGGCGCTGCCGCCGTCACCCTCGCCGGCTTCGGCGCCAACGCCGCCCTGGCCGAGAGCACGCCCGCCCCGTCGCCGAGCACGTCGACCTCGACCACTCAGCCCGGCACCCCCGCCGCGCCCGGCGACCAGGGCGACCGACCCGGTCGCGGGCACGGCCCCGGTGGCATGAAGGGTGCCGACGGTGCAGCCCTGGCCAAGGCGCTCGGCCTCGACGAGGCCAAGGTCGAGGCCGCCATCACCAAGGTGCGCGAGGCCAACCGGCCGACGGAGAGGCCGGCCGAGGGCACGAAGCCGAGCGAGGCGGACCGCGAGGCGCGCGAGACGGCATACGTCACCGCCCTGGCCAAGGAGCTCGGCGTGACGCAGGCCAAGCTCACCGCGGCCCTCGAGACGCTGCGCAGCGCCCACGAGGCCGAGCACCGCACCCAGCTGGGGGAGCGGATCGACGAGGCGGTCACGGCGGGCAAGCTCACCGCGGCGGACAAGGCGTCGGTCCTCAAGGCGTTCGACGCCGGCGTCCTCGGCGGCGGCCCTCGCTGACGCGACGCCACAGCACCAAGGAGCCCTCGCGGGACAGGGAGCCGCGGGGGCTCCTGCAGGCCCCGGCGCAGTCGAGGTCGCCCGACGGCGCATGGGCCGGGCGCCAGCGGGTACCAGTGCGCCATGGCAGACACAGGCGCGAGCACGACCAAGGCCCGGACCGCACCCCCGGCGGACTCCGCGGCCAAGCCCGACTCCCCGGGTGACCTCACCAGACCCTCCTGGCGCTACACCGCGAAACGGGCCTGGTCGGAGTTCACCGCCGACCAGTGCACCGACCTGGCTGCGGCGCTGACCTACTACGCCGTGCTCGCGCTCTTCCCGGCGCTCCTGGCCCTGGTCTCCCTGCTGGGGATCTTCGGACAGGGGGAGTCGACCACGCGCACGCTCCTCGACATGGTCCGCCAGCTGGGCCAGGCGAGCACCGCCGACCAGCTCGAGGGGCCGATCACGCAGATGACCCAGGCGGGGCAGGCGGGCTTCGCGCTGGTCGCCGGTGTTGCGGGCGCCCTCTGGTCGGCCTCCGGCTACGTCGGGGCGTTCGGACGGGCCTCGAACCGGATCTACGAGATCGACGAGGGCCGGCCCTTCTGGAAGCTGCGTCCGCTGCAGCTGCTGCTCACCCTGGTCGGCATCATCCTCGTCGGGCTCGTCCTCCTCGGACTCGTCGTCAGCGGCCCCGTGGCCCGCACGGTCGGCAACACGATCGGCCTCGGGTCGACCGCGGTCACGGTCTGGAACGTCGCGAAGTGGCCCGCGATCCTGCTCGTCGTCGTCGTGATCGTCGCGATGCTGTACCACGCGACCCCCAACGTGAAGCAGCCCAGGTTCCGGTGGATCAGCGTCGGTGCGGGGGTCGCGATCGTCGTCTGGGTGCTCGCCTCGCTGCTCTTCGGCCTGTACGTCGCCAACTTCGGCTCCTACAACAAGACCTACGGCTCGCTCGCGGGGGTCATCGTCTTCCTGCTCTGGCTCTGGATCACCAACCTGGCGCTGCTCTTCGGGGCCGAGGTCGACGCTGAGCTCGAGCGCTCGCGCCAGCTCCAGGCGGGCATCGCGGCCGAGGAGACCCTCCAGCTTCCTCCGCGCGACGACTCGGGCTCGACCAAGCGGGCGCGCAAGGAGCGGGAGCGCGTGGCGGAGGGCCGCCGTCTGCGTGAGAGCGCCGCTTCGGAGGCGGGCGACGGGGGAGAGGCGACGCCCTCCTCCTCCGCCGGGACGGCGACGGGTCACGACGACTGACTTCCGGCCCGTGGCCGGTCGCGCTGCGACGCGCCACCGGCGCGGGTATGCCGTCCGCTGCCGCCCCGATTTGGTAGGTCGCCCCCGCCTCTGGCACACTTGTCAGGTTGCTTGGTGCGGGACGCCATCCCCTCGACCACTCGAGGAGACACGGCCCGCCACTGCACGTGAGAACACACCGAACCGGCCAGTGCCGGGGCGACACACGGCAGGTACGAGCAGCTCCGGTTCACCGGAGTTTCGATCCAACCGACGGACAGGCGCGGAATCGCGTATGCCGTCGGACTGCGGAGCGGGCGCGACACGCCCGACCTCGGGGGTCGGACCCGGGACCGACCTGAGACAGAAGTAAGAAGACGGCGAGAGAGAGACGGAAGCCAAGATGGCGGGACAGAAGATCCGCATCCGCTTGAAGTCGTATGACCACGAGGTCATCGACAACTCGGCGCGGAAGATCGTCGACACGGTGACCCGTGCCGGCGCAACGGTGGTCGGCCCCGTGCCGCTGCCCACGGAGAAGAACGTCTTCGTGGTCATCCGTTCGCCGCACAAGTACAAGGACAGCCGCGAGCACTTCGAGATGCGCACCCACAAGCGCCTCATCGACATCATCGACCCGACGCCCAAGGCCGTCGACTCGCTGATGCGTCTCGATCTGCCGGCTGACGTCAACATCGAGATCAAGCTCTGAGGGTTGACTGATGACTGACATTGCAACCAAGACCGTGAAGGGTGTGCTGGGCAAGAAGCTCGGCATGACCCAGGTGTGGGACGCCGACAACAAGCTCGTCCCCGTCACCGTCATCGAGGCCGGGCCCTGCGTCGTGACGCAGGTGCGCAACGCCGAGACGGATGGCTACGCCGCCGTGCAGATCGCCTTCGGTGCGATCGACCCGCGCAAGGTGACCAAGCCGCTCACCGGCCACTTCGAGAAGGCCGGCGTGACGCCGCGCCGCCACATCGTCGAGCTCCGCACCGCGGACGCCGCCGAGTACTCGCTGGGCCAGGAGCTCACCGCCGCGACGTTCGAGGCCGGCACGGCCGTCGACGTCTCCGGCACCACCAAGGGCAAGGGCTTCGCCGGTGTCATGAAGCGTCACGGCTTCCACGGCGTCTCGTCCTCGCACGGTGCGCACAAGAACCACCGCAAGCCGGGCTCCATCGGTGGCTGCGCCACCCCGGGTCGTGTCTTCAAGGGCATGCGCATGGCCGGCCGCATGGGTGGCGTGCGCCAGACCACCCAGAACCTCACGATCCACGCGGTGGACGCCGACAAGGGCCTGCTGCTCGTCAAGGGCGCCGTCCCCGGTCCCCGCGGTGCGGTCGTGCTCGTCCGCAACGCCGTGAAGGGAGCGTGACCTCAATGGCCGCCAACACCGTGAACGCTGAGCTGCCCGCCGAGATCTTCGACGTGCAGACCAACATCCCGCTCATCCACCAGGTCGTCGTCGCCCAGCTCGCCGCCGCGCGCCAGGGCACGCACTCGACCAAGTCCCGCGGCGAGGTCCGCGGTGGTGGACGCAAGCCGCACCGCCAGAAGGGCACCGGTCGCGCCCGTGCGGGCTCCACCCGCGCGCCGCACTGGACCGGCGGTGGCGTGGTCCACGGACCGACGCCTCGCGACTACTCGCAGCGCACCCCCAAGAAGATGAAGGCTGCTGCCCTGCGCGGCGCCCTCTCGGACCGCGCCCGCAACGGCCGCATCCACGTCGTCACCTCGCTGGTGACCGGGGACGCCCCGTCCACCAAGGACGCCGTCGCGCTGCTCGCGGGCCTGACCGAGCGCAAGAACATGCTCATCGTCCTGGACCGCAGCGATATCGTGTCGATGAAGTCGGTGCGCAACCTCGAGAACCTCCACGTCCTGGCCGTCGACCAGCTCAACACGTACGACGTGCTGTGCGCCGACGACGTGGTCTTCACGCAGGCCGCGCTCGACGCCTTCATCGCCGGCCCGACCGCCACGGTCGCGTCGCTCGACGCCGCCGTCGTCACCGAGGCCGCTCCGGCGCCCAAGGCCGACAAGGCTCCGAAGGCCGAGAAGCCGGCGAAGGCCGACAAGCCCGCCAAGGCTGCCAAGGCCGAGAAGCCGGCCAAGGTCGCCGAGGCCGCTCCCGAGGCCGACGCCGACGGTGGCTTCGGCCCCGACAGCGCCGCTGCTCTCGAGGACGGGTCCGCTCCCGCGGGCTTCGACGTCAAGGGCAACAAGGACTCGATGAAGTACCACGTGCCCGGTTCGCGCTGGTACGACGCCACGGACGCCGAGGTCTGGTTCCGCACCGCGGACGCCGCCAAGGCTGCCGGGTTCGTCCCGGCCGGTGGCGAGGCCGCCCAGCAGATCTCCGAGGAGGAGGGCAAGTGAGCTCCGCAACCACGGGCAAGAACCCCCGCGACATCCTGATCGCACCGGTCGTGTCCGAGAAGTCCTACGGGCTGCTCGACGAGGGCAAGTACACCTTCATCGTCGACCCCCGTTCGAACAAGACCGAGATCAAGATCGCCGTCGAGCAGATCTTCAACGTCAAGGTCGACTCCGTCCACACGCTCAACCGCAAGGGCAAGACGCGTCGCACGCGTTTCGGCCTGGGCAAGCGCAAGGACACCAAGCGCGCGATCGTCACCCTCCGCGAGGGCACGATCGACATCTTCGGCAGCGCCGGCGCCTGAGAGACGACTGAGGAACTTAAGGAAACACGACATGGGTATCCGCAAGTACAAGCCGACGACGCCTGGCCGTCGCGGCTCCAGCGTCGCCGACTTCGTCGAGGTCACGCGCTCCACGCCTGAGAAGTCGCTCGTGCGACCGCTCACCAAGAGCGGTGGCCGCAACAACAACGGCCGCATCACGACGCGTCACATCGGTGGTGGCCACAAGCGCGCCTACCGACTCATCGACTTCCGTCGCCACGACAAGGACGGCGTGCCGGCCAAGGTCGCTCACATCGAGTACGACCCCAACCGCACGGCACGCATCGCACTGCTGCACTACGCCGACGGTGAGAAGCGCTACATCCTGGCCCCCAAGGGTCTGGAGCAGGGCGCCAACATCGAGAACGGTCCCGGTGCGGACATCAAGCCCGGCAACAGCCTGCCGCTGCGCAACATCCCGACCGGTACGGTCATCCACGCCGTCGAGCTCCGCCCCGGTGGCGGCGCGAAGATCGCGCGTTCGGCCGGCGTCCGCGTCCAGCTCGTTGCCAAGGACGGTCCCTACGCCCAGCTGCGTATGCCGTCTGGCGAGATCCGCAACGTCGACGCGCGTTGCCGCGCGACGATCGGTGAGGTCGGCAACGCCGAGCAGTCCAACATCAACTGGGGCAAGGCCGGCCGCATGCGCTGGAAGGGCAAGCGCCCGACCGTCCGTGGTGTTGTCATGAACCCGGTCGACCACCCGCACGGTGGTGGCGAGGGCCGCACCTCCGGTGGACGCCACCCGGTGAGCCCCTGGGGCAAGCCCGAGGGCCGCACCCGCCGTCCCGGCAAGCCCAGCGACAAGATGATCGTCCGCCGACGCCGCACTGGCAAGAAGCGCTGACAAGGAGCCTTTGACACATGCCTCGTAGCTTGAAGAAGGGCCCCTTCATCGACGACCACCTTCAGAAGAAGGTGGACGTCCAGAACGAAGCGGGCACCAAGAACGTCATCAAGACCTGGTCGCGCCGTTCGGTCATCAGCCCGGACATGCTCGGCCACACCCTCGCCGTCCACGACGGCCGCAAGCACGTCCCGGTGTTCGTCACCGAGTCGATGGTCGGCCACAAGCTCGGCGAGTTCGCACCCACGCGCACCTTCAAGGGTCACGTGAAGGACGACAAGAAGGGCCGGCGCCGCTGATGGCCACCAACACCGCAACCAAGGCCGCCCAGGCCGTGTCTCCTGCACTGGAGGCTCGGGCCCAGGCCCGCCACGTCCGGGTGACCCCGCAGAAGGCGCGTCGGATCATCGACCTCATCCGCGGCAAGAACGCCAGCGAGGCCATCGCCACGCTGCGCTTCGCCCCGCAGTCGGCGTCCGACCCGATCCTCAAGGTGCTCGAGAGCGCCATCGCCAACGCCCGCGTCAAGGCCGACAAGACGGCCGAGCGCTTCGACGAGCGCGAGCTCGTCATCACGTCGGCCTACGTCGACGAGGGCGCGACGATGAAGCGTTTCCGTCCGCGCGCACAGGGTCGCGCATCACGCATCAACAAGCGCACGAGCCACATCACCGTGGTCGTCGCGCCCAAGCCCAGCAAGGGAGGCAACCGCTAATGGGTCAGAAGGTCAACCCGCACGGCTTCCGTCTGGGTATCACGTCCGAGCACCGCAGCCGCTGGTTCGCTGACTCCACCAAGGAGGGTCAGCGCTACCGCGACTACGTCAAGGAGGACGTCGCCATCCGCAAGCTCATGTCCGAGGGCATGGAGCGAGCCGGCATCTCCAAGGTCGAGATCGAGCGCACCCGTGACCGCGTCCGCGTGGACATCCACACGGCACGTCCGGGCATCGTCATCGGTCGCCGTGGCGCCGAGGCCGACCGCATCCGCGGCGAGCTCGAGAAGCTCACGGGCAAGCAGGTGCAGCTGAACATCCTCGAGGTCAAGAACCCCGAGACCGATGCCCAGCTCGTCGCCCAGGGCGTTGCCGAGCAGCTCTCTGCTCGCGTCTCGTTCCGTCGCGCCATGCGCAAGAGCATGCAGTCGGCGACCCGCGCCGGTGCCAAGGGCATCCGCGTCCAGGTCTCCGGCCGTCTCGGCGGCGCCGAGATGTCCCGTACCGAGTTCTACCGCGAGGGTCGCGTGCCGCTGCACACCCTCCGCGCGAACATCGACGTGGGCTTCTACGAGGCCCGCACCACCTTCGGCCGCATCGGCGTGAAGGTCTGGATCTACAAGGGTGACCTCACCGCACGTGAGCTCGCTGCCCAGCAGGCCACCGCGCCTCGCCAGGGCCGCGGCCCCCGTCGTGACGGTGCTGACCGTCCCGCCCGCGCTCGTCGCGGCGACCGTCAGGACGCCCCCCAGGCCCAGACCGCCGAGGCGCCCGCCGAGGCCCAGGCCCCGGCGACGACCCCAGAGGGAGCGTCCAGCTGATGTTGATTCCCCGTCGCGTCAAGCACCGCAAGCAGCACCACCCGGGTCGCTCGGGCGCTGCCAAGGGTGGGACGACCATCGCCTTCGGTGACTACGGCCTCCAGGCTCTCGAGCCGGCATACGTCACCAACCGACAGATCGAGTCCGCGCGTATCGCGATGACTCGCTACATGAAGCGTGGCGGCAAGGTGTGGATCAACATCTACCCCGACCGCCCGCTGACCAAGAAGCCGGCTGAGACCCGCATGGGTTCCGGTAAGGGTTCGCCCGAGTGGTGGATCGCCAACGTCAAGCCCGGACGCATCATGTTCGAGATCTCCGGTGTGTCCGAGGAGGTCGCGCGCGAAGCAATGCGCCTGGCCATGCACAAGCTGCCGATGAAGTGCCGCTTCGTCCAGCGTGAGGGTGGTGACTTCTGATGGCAGTCGGTTCCAAGGACCTGATCTCCAAGGAGCTTCGTGGTCTCGACGACGAGCGTCTCGTCGACGAGCTGCGCAAGGCCAAGGAGGAGCTGTTCAACCTGCGGTTCCAGTCCGCAACTGGTCAGCTCGACAACCACGGTCGACTCCGCGCCGTCCGCAAGGACATCGCCCGGATCTACACCGAGATGCGTGAGCGCGAGCTCGGCATCGGTTCCGCCCCGGCGAAGTCGGAGGACACCAAGTGAGTGAGAACGTGAAGGACGAGAACGTGACTGCCGAGCAGACCGAGACCGCTCGGAACTACCGCAAGACCCGCCAGGGCTACGTCGTCAGCGACAAGATGGACAAGACCGTCGTCGTCGAGGTCGAGGACCGCGTCAAGCACGCCCTGTACGGCAAGGTCCTGCGTCGTTCCAGCAAGGTCAAGGCGCACGACGAGGAGAACGTCGCCGGCATCGGTGACCGCGTCCTCATCATGGAGACCCGTCCGCTCTCGGCGACCAAGCGCTGGCGCCTGGTCGAGGTCCTCGAGAAGGCCAAGTAAGCCCCAGTTCGGCCAGGCTCTGCCCTGAGGCAGAGAACCAGCACGACGTATAGGAGACAGATAAGTGATCCAGCAGGAGTCGCGAGTGCGCGTCGCCGACAACACCGGTGCCAAGGAAATCTTGTGCATCCGTGTTCTCGGTGGCTCGGGTCGCCGGTATGCCGGTATTGGCGACACCATCGTCGCCACGGTGAAGGACGCCATCCCCGGTGGCAACGTCAAGAAGGGCGACGTCGTCAAGGCGGTCATCGTCCGCACCAAGAAGGAGCGCCGTCGCGCAGACGGTTCCTACATCAAGTTCGATGAGAACGCCGCAGTGATCCTCAAGACCGACGGTGACCCTCGTGGTACCCGCATCTTCGGCCCGGTGGGCCGTGAGCTTCGCGACAAGAAGTTCATGAAGATCATCTCGCTGGCGCCGGAGGTGCTCTGAGCCATGGCGAAGTTCCGCATCAAGAAGGGTGACACCGTCCAGGTGCTCACCGGCAAGGACAAGGGTTCGACCGGCAAGGTCATCGCGGTCTACCGCGAGAACGACCGTGTCCTCGTCGAGGGCGTCAACCGCGTCACCCGTCACACCAAGGCCGGCCAGACTGCCCGTGGCAGCCAGACCGGTGGCCTCGTCGTGCAGGAGGCGCCGATCCACGTGAGCAACGTGCAGGTCGTCGACCCGTCCGACAAGAAGCCGACCCGTACCAAGACCCGCGTCGAGACCGTCGAGCGTGACGGACGCCAGAAGGCTGTCCGGACCCGCGTCGGCGTGCGCTCGGGCAAGGACCTGTGAGTGCCATGACCGAAACCACCACCACGTCGGTGTCGCCCCGCCTCAAGCAGCGCTACGCGGACGAGATCCGCTCGGCCCTGCTCGAGCAGTTCGGCTACGCCAACGTCATGCAGGTTCCCGGCGTCGTCAAGGTCGTCGTCAACATGGGTGTCGGCGACGCGGCCAAGGACAGCAAGCTCATCGAGGGCGCGGTTCGCGACCTCACGGCGATCACCGGCCAGAAGCCGGTCGTCACCAAGGCGCGCAAGTCCATCGCCCAGTTCAAGCTGCGTGAGGGCATGCCGATCGGCACGCACACCACGCTGCGTGGCGACCGCATGTGGGAGTTCCTCGACCGCCTCATCTCGGTCGCGCTTCCCCGCATCCGTGACTTCCGTGGCATGAGCCCCAAGCAGTTCGACGGTCGCGGCAACTACACCTTCGGCCTCACGGAGCAGTCGATGTTCCACGAGATCGACCAGGACAAGATCGACCGCGTGCGTGGCATGGACATCACCATCGTCACCACGGCGACGAACGACGACGAGGGACGCGCGCTGCTCAAGGCGCTCGGCATGCCCTTCAAGGAGAACTGACATGGCCAAGACCGCTCTTGTCAACAAGGCGAACAAGAAGCCGAAGTTCAAGGTGCGCGGCTACACGCGCTGCCAGCGCTGCGGCCGTCCCCACTCGGTCTACCGCAAGTTCGGCCTGTGCCGGATCTGCCTCCGGGAGATGGCCCACCGTGGCGAGCTTCCCGGTGTGACCAAGTCTTCCTGGTGACCCAGTTCCAGAACTGAACCGAGGTATGCCGCGGGGCCCTGTCCCGCTGCGATCCTCACCCGCCGCAGCACGCGGCCTACCCCAAGACCATCTACATCGAAGGTCAGCCGGAGCAACAGCCCCGGATGAAACCACGGTGAGAAGGGCGGAGAAGCCCAATGACAATGACTGACCCGATTGCGGACATGCTGACCCGCGTCCGGAACGCCAACTCGGCGCACAAGGACACGGTTGCCATGCCGTTCAGCAAGCTCAAGTCGCACATCGCGGAGATCCTCGAGGCCGAGGGTTACATCGCCGGCTGGACCGTCGAGGACGCCGAGGTCGGCAAGACCTTGACGATCAACCTCAAGTACGGCCCCAACCGCGAGCGTTCCATCGCCGGTGTGCGCCGCGTGTCCAAGCCCGGACTGCGCGTCTACGCCAAGTCCACCAACCTGCCCAAGGTTCTCGGTGGCCTCGGTGTTGCCATCATCTCGACGTCGTCCGGTCTGCTCACTGACCGGCAGGCCGCTAGCAAGGGTGTGGGTGGGGAAGTCCTCGCCTACATCTGGTAAGGGGATCTGACATGTCGCGCATCGGACGTCTTCCGGTTGCCATCCCCTCCGGTGTCGAGATCAACGTCGAGGGCCAGACCGTCAAGGTCAAGGGTCCCAAGGGCGAGCTCGCACACACGGTGGCTCAGCCCATCACGGTTGAGAAGAACGATGGCGAGGTCCAGGTGTCTCGGCCGAACGACGAGCGCGAGTCGCGCTCGCTCCACGGCCTGACCCGCTCGCTCATCAACAACATGGTTCTCGGTGTCACCGAGGGCTACGTCAAGAAGCTCGAGATCCACGGCACCGGTTACCGCGTGCAGAACAAGGGCGGTTCGCTCGAGTTCGCGCTCGGCTACTCGCACTCGATCACGGTCGAGCCGCCGAAGGGCATCACCTTCACCGTCGAGAACCCCACCCGGTTCCAGGTCGAGGGCATCGACAAGCAGCTCGTCGGTGAGGTTGCCGCCAACATTCGCAAGCTCCGCAAGCCCGACCCGTACAAGGGCAAGGGCGTGCGCTACGCCGGCGAGCACATCCGCCGCAAGGTCGGAAAGGCTGGTAAGTAAGCCATGGCAATGATCATCAAGCGCGCCAAGGGCAAGGTCGCCGCACGCGGCCGTCGCCACATCCGTCTCCGCAAGCACGTCGCGGGCACGGCGGCTCGTCCCCGTCTCGTCGTCTCGCGCTCCTCGCGTCACGTCTTCGTCCAGGTCGTCGACGACACCGTGGGCAAGACCGTCGCGTCGGCGTCGACCATGGAGGCCGACGTCCGCTCGTTCGAGGGCGACAAGACCGCCAAGGCCAAGAAGGTCGGCGAGCTCGTCGCCGAGCGCGCCAAGGCAGCCGGTGTCGAGGCAGTCGTCTTCGACCGTGGTGGCAACAAGTACCACGGTCGCGTCGCGGCCATCGCCGACGGCGCCCGCGAGGGTGGGCTGTCGCTGTGACCCACATGCTTTCCCAGACCAGTGTTGAAATGAGGAACATCTGATGCCAGGACCCCAGCGTCGAGGCACCGGTCCCGCTTCTGCCGGCGGCGACAACCGCAGCGACAACCGTGGCGGCGACCGTCGCGGTGGCCGTGGCGACGACCGTCGCGGCGGTGGCCGCGAAGCCGAGAAGAGCCAGTATCTCGAGCGCGTCGTGACCATCAACCGTGTCTCCAAGGTCGTCAAGGGTGGTCGTCGCTTCAGCTTCACCGCTCTCGTCGTCGTCGGTGACGGTGACGGCACCGTGGGCGTCGGCTACGGCAAGGCCAAGGAAGTTCCCGCCGCGATCGCCAAGGGTGTCGAGGAGGCCAAGAAGGAGTTCTTCAAGGTCCCGCGCATCCAGGGCACCATCCCGCACCCCGTGCAGGGTGAGGCCGCAGCCGGTGTCGTCATGCTCCGTCCCGCCAGCCCCGGTACCGGTGTCATCGCCGGTGGTCCGGTGCGCGCGGTGCTCGAGTGCGCGGGCGTCCACGACGTGCTCTCCAAGAGCCTTGGTTCGTCCAACGCGATCAACATCGTCCACGCGACCGTTCAGGCTCTCAAGGAGCTCGAGCGTCCGGAGTCCGTGGCTGCCCGCCGCGGCCTGCCCGTGGACCAGGTTGCCCCTGCCGCGATGCTGCGTGCCCAGGCCGCCGGCATCGCCGAGGCCCGTGACGCAGCCAAGGCTGGTGCGTGATGGCTCGACTCAAGGTGACCCAGACCCGTTCGGAGATCGGCGGCAAGCAGAACCAGCGTGACACGCTGCGCAGCCTCGGTCTCAAGCGCATTGGCGACGTCGTCGTCAAGGAGGACCGTCCCGAGATCCGCGGGATGGTCAAGACGGTGACGCACCTCGTTGCCGTCGAGGAGGTTGAGTGATCATGGCTGATTCCAAGTCTCAGCAGGCCAAGACCGAGGGCACTGCCCTCAAGGTCCACCACCTGCGTCCGGCCCCCGGCGCCAAGACCGCCAGGACCCGTGTCGGTCGTGGTGAGGGCTCCAAGGGCAAGACTGCCGGTCGCGGTACCAAGGGCTCGAAGGCTCGTTACCAGGTTCCGGAGCGCTTCGAGGGTGGCTCGACCCCCCTCCACATGCGTCTCCCGAAGCTGCGCGGCTTCAAGAACCCGTTCAAGACCGAGTACCAGGTCGTCAACCTCGACCGCCTCTCGGCTCTCTACCCCGACGGTGGCGACGTGACGGTCGAGGACCTCGTGTCCAAGGGCGCCGTCCGCGGCGGCCGCCTCGTCAAGGTGCTCGGCACCGGCGAGATCTCGGTTGCCGTCAACGTCACCGCTGACAAGTTCTCGGCGTCCGCCAAGGAGAAGATCGAGGCCGCTGGCGGCTCGACCAACCTGGGCGACTCTGCCTGAAGCTGAACCGCATGGTTCGTGTGCCGCAGGGCGAGGTTCCGGAGGCTGACTTCGGAACTCGCCTTGCGGCATACGTCGTTTGACCCCCTGTACGGACCGGCGTCGCTGACCGCTGCTCGGGCCGGGGTATCTTTGTTCGTCGATTGCCACACTGATGCGGCTACAGCCGCCCACCTGGAGGACCTGTGCTCACCGCCTTCGGCCGCGCGTTCAAGACGCCCGACCTGCGCAGGAAGATCCTGTTCACCCTCGCGATCATCGCGGTCTACCGGCTCGGCGCCCACGTGCCGACGCCCGGAGTGAGCTACTCGCTCATCCAGGCCTGCCAAAAGGGTGCAGGCGACGCCAACGACCTCCTGGGTCTCGCGAACCTGTTCAGCGGTGGAGCCCTGCTCCAGCTGTCCATCTTCGCGCTGGGGATCATGCCGTACATCACCGCGAGCATCATCATCCAGCTGCTCACGGTGGTCATCCCGAAGTTCGAGGCCCTCAAGAAGGAGGGGCAGGCCGGGCAGTCGAAGATGACGCAGTACACGCGTTACCTCACGATCGCGCTCGCCGTCCTCCAGTCGGCCACGTTCATCACCTTCGCGCAGAACCCCTCGCAGCTGTTCGCGAACCCTGCCTGCACCAACATCCTCACGGACGACTCGATCGTCACGATCCTCATCATGGTGCTCACGATGACGGCCGGCACCGGCCTCGTCATGTGGCTCGGTGAGCTCGTCACCGACAAGGGTGTCGGCAACGGCATGTCGATCCTCATCTTCACGTCGATCGCCGCGACCTTCCCCGGCGCCCTGTGGGCCATCCAGCAGAAGGAGGGTCGCTGGGACATCTTCCTGGGGATCATCCTCATGGGGTTCGTCATCATCGCGCTCGTCGTCTACGTCGAGCAGAGCCAGCGCCGCATCCCGGTGCAGTACGCCAAACGCATGGTCGGCCGTCGCGTCTACGGCGGCACGTCGACCTACATCCCGCTCAAGGTCAACATGGCCGGTGTCATCCCGGTGATCTTCGCGAGCTCGCTGCTCGCGCTGCCGACGCTGCTCGCGCAGTTCAACCGCAAGGCCGACGGCTCCAGCGCCGGCTGGGTGCAGTGGATCGACGCGAACTTCGCCGGTGGCGACACCTGGGAGTACGCGCTGACCTACATCGCTCTCATCCTCTTCTTCACGTTCTTCTACGTGTCGATCACGTTCAACCCCACCGAAGTCGCCGACAACATGAAGAAGTACGGCGGCTTCATCCCGGGTATCCGTGCCGGGCGACCCACGGCGGAGTACCTGCAGTACGTCCTCACCCGCATCACCGTCCCGGGTGCGATCTACCTCGCGCTGATCTCGATCATCCCGCTCATCGCCCTCGTGCTCGTCGGCGCCAACCAGAACTTCCCGTTCGGTGGCACCTCGATCCTCATCATCGTGGGTGTCGGTCTCGAGACCGTGAAGCAGATCGAGTCCCAGCTGCAGCAGCGTCACTACGAAGGGTTCCTCAAGTAATGACTTCTCAGGGCAGGCGCCTCATCATCCTCGGGCCACCCGGCGCCGGCAAGGGCACGCAGGCTGCCCGCATCGCCGAGCACTTCGGGATCCCGGCGATCTCCACCGGAGACATCTTCCGGGCCAACATCAAGAACGGCACCGAGCTGGGCAAGCAGGTCCAGGAGATCACCGCCTCCGGCGGCTACGTCTCCGACGACATCACCAACGCGATCGTCGAGGACCGGCTCAACGAGGACGACGCCCGTGAGGGCTTCCTCCTCGACGGCTACCCCCGCACCACCGGCCAGGTGACGGCGCTCGACTGGATGCTGGGCAAGCACGACCACGGCCTCGACAAGGTCCTCGCGCTCACCGTGGACGAGGACGCCGTGGTCTCCCGGCTCCTCAAGCGGGCCGAGACCGAGGGGCGCGCCGACGACACCGAGGACGTCATCCGCGAGCGTCAGGCGATCTACCGCCGCGAGACGGCTCCTCTCGTCGAGGTCTACGCCGAGCGTGGCCTCCTCGTCGAGGTCGACGGCCTCGGCGCGATGGACGAGGTCACCGAGCGCATCATCACCGCTCTCAACTGAGACCGCGCCCCCGCGCGCCGCACGTGAGATGGCCCCGACACCAGGTTGTCGGGGCCATCTCGCATCGTCGGGGGCACCGCGATCCCCGACGACGCAGGCTGCCCCCGACAACCCGGGGGAGGGGAGCCGCAGGTGCGGCGGCGAGGAGTCGCCGCGGGAGGCAAACCGACGGCCCGAATCGGGAATGGGCGCACGGCATACCCTGTTTGTTGAATTGTGAACAATCTGAGCATCATCGTGTCCAGCACCCGCCCCGGCCGCATCGGCGACAAGGTCACCTCCTGGGTGAGCGCGCAGGCCGACCCCGAGCAGTGGCAGGTCACCGTCCTCGACCTCGCCGAGATCGACCTGCCGTTCTTCGACGAGGAGGACATGCCCAAGAACGGCAACTACGCCAAGCCGCACACGCAGGCGTGGGCCAGCGCGATCTTCGAGTCCGACGCGATCGTCGTCGTGACCCCGCAGTACAACCGCAGCTTCCCGGCGCCGATCAAGAACGCGGTCGACTACCTCTTCGCCGAGTGGCAGAGCAAGCCGATCGGCATCGTCGGCTACGGCTGGACCGGCGCCGCCGACGCACGCGCCGACCTCGCCAAGGTGCTCACCCACGTCCAGGCCGACGTCGTCGGCGACCTGGGGCTGAGCTTCCCCGAGCAGCTCACCGTCGACGGCTCCGTCGTGGACGCCGGTGCCGAGGCGACCGACGAGCTCAAGGGCCTCCTCGACGCCCTTGCCGCCAAGGTCGGCGACCTCGCCGAGGCTCCCGCCGGCTCCTGACGTCCACGACGCCTCCTGCTCCCACGATTCGGGGGAGCGGGAGGCGTCGCCGTAGGCTGCCGTGCATGGGACTGTTCGGACGTGAGCGCATCGAGGCCAAGACCCACGAGCAGGTGGTGCTCATGCGGGCCGCCGGCCTCCTCGTCGGGCAGACGCTCGAGCTCATGCGCTCGTCGGTGCGGCCCGGCATGACGACCAAGGAGCTCGACGCGCTCGCCGAGGCGCACATCCGCGACGGCGGCGGCACCCCGAGCTTCCTGGGCTACCACGGCTTCACCGGCACCCTGTGCACCTCGGTCAACGAGGAGGTCGTCCACGGCATCCCCGGGTCGCGCGTCCTCGAGGAGGGCGACCTGCTCTCGATCGACTGCGGCGCCATCGTCGAGGGCTGGCACGGCGACGCGGCGATCTCCGTCATCGTCGGCGGTCGCGAGGCCGGGCGCCCCGAGGACCTCGAGCTCATCGACGACACCGAGGCCTCGATGTGGGCCGGGATCGCGGCGCTCGCCGTGGGCCAGAGCCTGTATGCCGTGGGAGCGGCCGTCGAGGACAGCCTCACCGAGGCGGGGGAGCGGCGTGGTCGTGAGTACGGCATCGTCGAGGACTACGTCGGCCACGGCATCGGCACGTCGATGCACATGGACCCGCAGGTGCCGAACTACCGCGTGAGCGGCAAGGGCCCCGTCGTCGTTGATGCGACGACCGTGGCGATCGAGCCGATGGTCACCCTCGGCGACGAGGCCAACCGCGTCCTCGAGGACGACTGGACGGTCGTCACCAACGACGGCTCCCGCGCCAGCCACTGGGAGAACACCGTGGCCGCGACGTCCCGAGGGCTGTGGGTCCTCACCGCGGTCGACGGCGGCGAGGCGAAGCTGGGCGAGCTCGGTGCGACGTACGCCCCGCTCGCCTGACCGAACCCCTCAGGCGCGGGCGACGTCGTACCTGAGCGCGACCGCCCCGTTGCCGAACGTCCGCTGCTCGCGCAGCACCAGCCCGGTGCTCACACCGGCGGGCAGCCACGGCAGCCCGCCGCCGGCGACGTGCGGCACGACGTAGGCGGTGACCTCGTCGACGAGCCCGGCCCGGAGGGCGTGCGCGGCCAGGGTCGGTCCGCCGATGCTCACGTCGGTCGGGCTGTCCCGCACGAGCGCGCCAAGGCGGTCGAGGTCCAGCGTCGGCCACAGCTCGGTTCGTGGCTCGGCCGGCGGGTCGAGCGTGGTCGAGACGACGACCTTGTCGGCCTCCCTCCACATCGCGGCGAAGTCGTGGTGCTCGGGCGCGGCGCCCGGCTCGTCGTCCGCGGGGGAGTCCTGCCACCAGCGCATGGTCTCCCACATGCCGCGTCCGTAGACGAGAGTGCGGACGTCGCGCTCCTGGTCGTTGACGAAGCCGTGGAGCTCGTCGTCCGGGGTGGCCCAGTCGAACGAGCCCGACGCGTCACGGGCGTAGCCGTCGAGGGAGACGAGCATCCCGTAGCGCAGGCGCCCCATCAGGCGGCCCGGCGAGTGAAGGTCAGGTGGGTCACGCCGGAGGCCGGGGAGGAGACGGACTCGACGTCGAACTGCGACTCCACTCCCTCGAGGCCCTCCCACAGCGACTCCCCGCGCCCGAGCACGATCGGCACGACGACGACGTGCAGGACGTCGACGAGACCGGCACGCACGAACTCGCGGACCGTCGTGGCGCCGCCACCGACCCGGACGTCCTTGCCACCGGCGGCCTCCTTCGCGCGCGCGACCGCCTCCTCGGGCGTGGCGTCGATGAAGTGGAACGTCGTCCCACCCTCCATCTCGAGCGTCTCGTGCGGGTGGTGGGTCAGCACGAAGACGGGGGTGTGGAACGGAGGGTTCGGTCCCCACCAGCCCTGCCAGTCCGGGTCGGTCCACTCGCCGGGGTAGGGCCAGAACTTGCGCCGGCCCATGATCTCGGCGCCGATCGAGCCGTCCCAGCCGACGGCGCCCATGGCGGCGTCGACACCGGTCGACACGCGGTCACCGCCCGGCTCGTCCTTGAACAGCCAACGGTGCAGGCGCTGCCCGGCGTGGCCGAACGGCTCCTCGAGCGTCTGGGTCTCGCCGGTGGCGAAGCCGTCGAGCGAGATGCTGAACTGGGTCACGAGGACGCGTGACATGGGTGCTCCTGGGTCGTCTCGGCGCCTGCCAGGCGCAGTCGCCATCGGCCTCCATGCTGGTGGACCATGGCAAAGTGCGCCAGCCGTTCGGGCGCTCTTGTGTGCGCAAACTCTCGTCTGGCACCTGAGGGCTCGCCGGTAGGGTGACGAGAGGTCCGCAGACCTCGCGATGCAGGTGCGGACCGCACGGACAAGCCAAGAGGAGCGGTGGATGACGGTGGCCCCGAAGCGGCCCGCGGCGATGACGCTGGCGGCACACTTCCCGGAGCGCACGCAGGCGCAGTGGCGAGACCTCGCCGCGGCCGTGGTCAACAAGGGGCGGCCCGAGGAGCAGCACCTCGGTGCCGACGAGGCCGTCGCGTCGATGCGCAGCCACCTCGCCGGTGGGATCGAGGTCGAGCCGCTCTACACCCGGCCCGCCGACCCTGCCCCGCTCGGGGTCCCCGGTGCCATGCCGTTCACCCGTGGCCGGGCGCTGCGCGACGCGGACGTCCCCTGGGACGTCCGGCAGGTGCACGACGACCCGGATGCCGCCGCCACCCGCAAGGCCGTCCTCGCCGACCTCGAGAACGGCGTCACCTCCGTCTGGCTCCACGTCGGGACCGACGGCCTCGCGCCCGGTGACGTCGCCGAGGCGCTCGCGGACGTCCGGCTCGACCTCGCGCCGGTCGTCGTCTCGTCGTGGGACGACCAAGCCGCTGCCGCGGACGCGCTGTATGCCGTCCTGTCCGGTTCGCGTGCCAGCTCCGGCAACCTCGGTCACGACCCGATCGGTGCCGCGGCGCGGACCGGCACGACCGTCGACCTCTCGCCGCTCGCCGCCGCCGTGGCACGGCTCCACGACCACGGTGAGGTCCGCGCGATCACCGTCGACACCCGCGTGCACGCCGACGCCGGGGCCACCGTGCCCGACGAGGTCGCTTTCGCCCTCGCCACGGGCGTCGCCTACCTGCGCCACCTCGAGTCCGAGGGCGTCGACGTCGTCGAGGCGTTCCGCCACATCGAGTTCCGGGTGAGTGCGAGCGCCGACCAGTTCCTCACGGCTGCCGCGCTGCGCGCCCTGCGCCGGGCCTGGGCCCGGATCGGCGAGACGCTCGGGGTCCCGGAGCGGTCACGAGGTGCCTTCACGCACGCCGTGACCTCCGGTCGCATGTTCACCCGGGACGACGCCTGGACCAACATCCTGCGCAGCACGCTCGCGACCTTCGGCGCGAGCCTCGGCGGCGCCGACGCCATCACGGTCCTCCCGTTCGACACGGTGTCCGGCCTCTCGACGCCGTTCTCGCGACGCATCGCGCGCAACACCCAGATCCTGCTGGCCGAGGAGTCCAACGTCGCCCGGGTGACCGACCCCGCCGGTGGGGCGTGGGCCGTCGAGGCGCTCACCGACGAGGTGGCGACCGCGGCCTGGGCGGCGTTCCAGGAGATCGAGCGGGACGGTGGGATGGTCGAGGCGATTGCGAACGGCACTGTCGCACAGCGCATCTCGGCCGGTCGGGCTGAGCGCGACGCGGCGCTGGCCACGCGCGCCCAGCCGATCACCGGCGTCAGCACGTTCCCCCTGGCCGGCGAGAAGCCGCTCGAGCGCGCACCCCGCCGAGAGCTCCCCGTCCAGGCGAACGCCCTTGTGCCGCAGCGCGACTCGGCCGTCTTCGAAGCGCTGCGGGACCGCTCGGCGGCATACGCGACGGAGCACGGCCACGCCCCGCGCGTCGCGGTGGCGACCCTCGACGTGCCTCGCGCCGCCGACCGGCGGAACGACGCGGTGAACCTCCTCACCGTCGCCGGCATCTCCGCTGTCGAGCCCGACGCCGAGTCCGACGCGGCCCTCTCCGTCGACGATAAGGGCTACGCCGGTGTCGCCAAGGACATGGACGTGGTCGCCTTCCTCTCCGCCCTCCTCGACGAGATGGGAGCCCCCGCATGAGCGCCATCCCCGACTTCAGCCAGGTCGACCTCGGTGACGGTCGCCCGGCTGCGGACGCCGAGCCGCTGGACCTGCACCTGGGCAGCCAGACGTGGACCACGCCCGAGCAGATCGAGGTGCCGCCGCTCTACACGGAGGCCGACCTCGAGGGTCTCGACTTCCTCGAGACGATCCCCGGTGCCCCGCCGTTCCTGCGCGGTCCGTACCCGACGATGTACGTCAACCAGCCGTGGACGATCCGCCAGTACGCCGGGTTCTCGACGGCCGAGGAATCCAACGCCTTCTACCGGCGCAACCTCGCCGCGGGGCAGAAGGGGCTGAGCGTCGCGTTCGACCTCGCGACCCACCGCGGCTACGACAGCGACCACCCGCGCGTCGAGGGTGATGTCGGCATGGCGGGTGTGGCGATCGACTCCATCTACGACATGCGCACCCTCTTCGACGGCATCCCGCTGGACCAGATGTCGGTGTCCATGACGATGAACGGCGCGGTGATCCCGATCCTCGCGCTCTTCGTCGTCGCGGCCGAGGAGCAGGGCGTCGCGACGGAGCTGCTCTCGGGGACCATCCAGAACGACATCCTCAAGGAGTTCATGGTCCGCAACACCTACATCTACCCGCCCGAGCCGTCGATGCGGATCATCAGCGACATCTTCGCGTTCACCTCCGAGAGGATGCCGCGGTTCAACTCGATCTCGATCTCGGGCTACCACATGCAGGAGGCCGGGGCGACGCAGGACCTCGAGCTCGCCTACACGCTCGCCGACGGCGTCGAGTACCTCCGCGCGGGCCAGGCCGTCGGGCTCGACGTCGACCGGTTCGCGCCGCGGCTGTCGTTCTTCTGGGCGATCGGAATGAACTTCTTCATGGAGGTCGCCAAGATGCGCGCCGCGCGCCTGCTCTGGGCGCGGCTCGTGGAGCAGCAGGGCGCCAGGAACCCCAAGTCGCTCAGCCTGCGCACCCACTGCCAGACCAGCGGCTGGTCGCTCACCGCGCAGGACGTCTTCAACAACGTCGTGCGCACCTGCATCGAGGCGATGGCGGCGACGCAGGGCCACACGCAGAGCCTGCACACCAACGCCCTCGACGAGGCGATCGCGCTGCCGACCGACTTCAGCGCCCGCATCGCGCGCAACACGCAGCTCGTCATCCAGCAGGAGTCGGGCACGACCCGGACCATCGACCCGTGGGCCGGCTCGGCCTACGTCGAGCGCCTCACCCATGACATCGCCGAGCGGGCCTGGGCCCACATCGAGGAGGTCGAGGCTGCCGGCGGCATGGCCAAGGCCATCGAGGCGGGCATCCCCAAGATGCGCATCGAGGAGGCGGCCGCCCGCACGCAGGCGCGCATCGACTCCGGCCAGCAGCCGGTCATCGGCGTCAACCGCTACGTCCCCGACGTCGACGAGCCCATCGAGGTGCTCAAGGTCGACAACGCCGCCGTGCGGGCCAGCCAGATCGCCAAGCTCGAGCGGCTGCGCGCCGAGCGCGACGACGACGAGTGCCGCGAGGCCCTCGCCCGGCTCACGGCGGCCGCCAAGGGTGGCTCCGACGGCTCGCTCGAGACCAACCTGCTCGCCCTCGCCATCGACGCTGCCCGGGCCAAGGCGACCGTCGGTGAGATGTCGCAGGCGATGGAGGAGGCGTTCGGGCGCTACACCGCGCAGATCCGTACGATCGGTGGCGTGTACTCCGACGAGGCCGGCTCCGACGCCAACGTGCGCAGGGCGCAGGACCTCGTCGAGGAGTTCGAGGAGGCCGAGGGCCGTCGTCCCCGCATCCTCGTCGCCAAGATGGGCCAGGACGGTCACGACCGCGGCCAGAAGGTCATCGCCACCGCGTTCGCCGACCTCGGCTTCGACGTCGACGTGGGCCCCCTGTTCCAGACGCCCACCGAGGTCGCCCGCCAGGCCGTCGAGTCCGACGTGCACGTCGTCGGCGTCTCGTCGCTGGCCGCGGGTCACCTCACACTCGTGCCGGCCCTGCGCAAGGAGCTCGACGCGCTCGGTCGCGAGGACCTCATGATCGTCGTCGGCGGCGTCATCCCGACCCAGGACTTCGACGACCTGCGGGCCGCCGGAGCCGACGCGATCTATCCGCCCGGCACCGTCATCGCCACCGCGGCCATCTCCCTCATCGGGGACCTGCGCTCGCGGCTGCACGCCGGTGAGGCCACCGCCGCCGCCGACGCCACGGGTGGCGCGTGACCGACGAGCTGTTCGACGGCCTCCGCGCGGGCGACCGCGCCGCGATCGCCCGCGCGATCACGCTCGTCGAGTCCTCGCGACCCGACCACCGGGAACGGGCGGCCGCCCTGCTCACCGAGCTCACGGCATACACGGGTTCGGCCGTGCGGGTGGGGATCTCGGGCGTGCCCGGGGCCGGGAAGTCGACGTTCATCAACGCGATGGGCCTGCGGCTCATCGAGGCCGGCCACCGCGTCGCCGTCGTCGCGGTCGACCCGAGCTCGCGGCGCACGGGTGGGTCGATCCTGGGTGACCGCACCCGGATGGGCGACCTCAGCGCGAGCGACTCCGCCTTTGTGCGGCCCAGCCCCAGCGGTCGGCACCTCGGGGGAGTGGCTCGTGCCACCCGCGAGTCGATGCTCGTCCTCGAGGCCGCGGGCCACGACGTCGTCATCGTCGAGACCGTCGGCGTCGGACAGAACGAGATCGCCGTCTCCGAGATGGTCGACACCTTCCTGCTGCTCACCCTGGCGCGCGCCGGCGACCAGCTCCAGGGCATCAAGCGCGGCATCCTCGAGCTCGCCGACGTCATCGCGGTCAACAAGGCCGACGGTGACGGCGAGGTCCCGGCACGCTCGGCGGCCAAGGACCTCACCGCGGCGATGCGGCTCATGCTCCCGGGCAGGGACGTCCGCCGACCTCCGGTGCTCACCTGCTCGGCCCAGACCGGCGCGGGGCTCGACGAGGTGTGGGCCGCCGTGCTCGAGCACCGCGCGCACCTCGAGTCGGAGGGCTCGCTGGAGGTCCGCAGGGCCCGGCAGCAGCAGGACTGGATGTGGGCCCTGGTCGACGCGTACCTCGAGGACGCCGTCCGGTCGGCGCCCGCGGTGCGAGAGCAGCGGGCCCAGGTCGAGGCCGCGGTGCGGTCGGGCGAGCTGAGCGCTGTCGACGGCGCCGCGAGGATCCTCGAGGCCTTCGGTCACCCCTCCACCTGACTGCCCGTGGCGGAGCGCGCGGGCCACCGCGCGCCTCCGCCAGGGGCAATCGGCTGTGGCGTTCAGCCGGTCGCGGGAGTCGCCCAGCCGGCCGGAGCGATGCCACGCCGCCTCGCGAGTCGCAGCAGGACCGCCGTGACGACCACGGTCGCCACGACGTTCATCCCCGCCGAGACGGGTGACCCCTGCGTCGACCCGTCGACGTAGGACTCCTCGAGACCGCCGAGCAGGATGCCCGTGACCATGATGAGGACGTTGTTGACGACGTGCAGCACGATGACCGCCTCGAGGCCACCGGTGCGCCAGGCGAGCCAGCAGCCGGCAGCAGCCAGCGACCCGAGCTCGATCACGACCCAGACGTCGGCCGACCCGTGGGCCGCGGCGAAGAACGCCGTCGACAGCACGGTGGTGACGACGAGCGCGACGACCGGTGAGTGGAACCACGCCCCGACGCCCTGCACGAGCCCGCCCCGGAAGGCGATCTCCTCGCCGGCCGCCTGCAGGGGTGTGGTGAGGAGGGTGATGACGAGCAGCGCGACCCAGTGCTCGGGCCGGTCGAGCACCTCCTGGTCGAAGACGAACCACGTCACGGCGAGATAGGCCGCCCACAGCGGCGTCACGACGAGCAGGCACCAGCCGAGCCAGCCCCACCGCAGCCGTCCGGTGACGGACAGCACGCGCCACGGGCTGCGGCGGAACCCGACCCAGAGACCGAGCAGCGTCGCGGGGATGAGCAGCGCGAGCACGAGGTTGAGCGAGGCCGACGCCCAGGGGTTGAGCGGGTTGCCCATCTCCTCCTCGGAGTCCACCACGAGCAGCGCCGGGACGAACGCCACCAGCGCGCACACGACCCACGTCCCGCCGGCGACGGCGAGAGCGACGAGCGGGCGCCACCAGCGGTGGCGTGGCCCTCGCATCTGCGAGACGTAGGTGCGCGGCTCCCGCTCGGACGCCTCGATCCTCGCGGCCTCGGCGATGCGCTGCTCGCTGCGGACCCGGTGTGCCGCCCGCTCCCGTGCCTGCCCGACGAACTGTGCAGGGGGCTCGGTGGGGGAGACGAGGACCGGGGTGCCTGCGGCGTGCGCCTGCCAGGCTGCCCGCCGCACCTCCTCGGCCGCAGGGTCCTGCGGCCAGGCCATGAGCCAGACCGCGTCGTAGCCCTCGAGGCTCTGCGCCCCGGGCTCGCCCACGGTGAGGGGCTGCCACTCGAGGTCGGGTGCACCCTCGCGTGAGAGGGCCCGGGCCCGGGCGAGCGACTGCTGGTCCTGCAGGTGGCCGGGGTTGCCCACGGCGGCGATGCGCACGGTCATGGGTGAAGTCTCCCCGAGTGGCCCGGGCACGGCATCGACCGGACGTCTCGCACGGCATACGACCTGGGTCTGAGCCGCCCCTCACCGATTTCGTGCTCGGCGCGGGCTCCCGTAGGATGGAGCGTCGGTCTCGTGTGCTCACGCATGCGCGACCACACTCCCATGGTTTCACTGGTGGCCCCCGTGCCGCACCCAGGGTGGGACCAGCAAAGGATTGAGAGGGTATGGCCAAGAAGGACGGCGTCATCGAGATCGAGGGCACCATCGTTGAGGCGCTCCCCAACGCGATGTTCCGCGTGGAGCTCACCAACGGGCACAAGGTGCTCGCCCACATCTCGGGCAAGATGCGTCAGCACTACATCCGGATCCTCCCCGAGGACCGCGTGGTGGTGGAGCTCAGCCCCTACGACCTGACCCGAGGCCGCATCGTCTTCCGCTACCGCTGACGGGCGCTCGCGTCCCAGCAGCAGCATGCTCCACCAGCACCACCCCAGCACCACCGGGCGCGGCCACCGTCGCGTCAGGACGATCGACAAAGACAGCAGAGGCAATGAAGGTTCAGCCGAGCGTCAAGAAGATCTGTGACAAGTGCAAGGTGATCCGCCGCAACGGGCGGGTCATGGTCATCTGCGAGAACCCGCGCCACAAGCAGCGCCAGGGCTGACCAGATTCCCAGCTCCGTCCCCCGGGACGGGCACCTGCACGAGGCACGGCTTCGAGCACACGCACAAATCCATGATGAGAACGCAGCGCCCGACCCCCCTGACCGTCACCTGAAGAGGTGAGCAGGGGACGTCACCCTCGGCCCGGAGGCCGAGGACCGGGAACCACGAACGTGGAGCAAGCCCGGACCGGCGTTGCACCAGACCTCCGGAAACACAGAACAGGAACCATCACACGATGGCACGTCTCCAAGGAGTCGACCTCCCGCGCGAGAAGCGCGTCGAGATCGCACTGACCTACATCTTCGGTGTGGGCCGCTCCAGCTCGCAGAAGGCTCTCGCCGCCACCGGCGTCGACGCCAACACCCGCGTCAAGGACCTGACCGACGCCGACCTCGTCGCCCTGCGCGACTGGATCGACGAGAACCTCAAGGTCGAGGGTGACCTCCGCCGTGAGGTCCAGGCCGACATCCGCCGCAAGGTCGAGATCGGCTCGTACGAGGGTCGTCGTCACCGCTCGGGCCTGCCCGTTCGCGGTCAGCGGACCAAGACCAACGCGCGCACCCGCAAGGGTCCGAAGCGCACTGTCGCCGGCAAGAAGAAGGTTGGTAAGTAATGCCTCCCAAGGGCCGTTTGACCGGCGCCAAGAAGGTGCGCCGCAAGGAGAAGAAGAACATCGCCGTGGGCCAGGCCCACATCAAGTCGACGTTCAACAACACGATCATCTCGATCACCGACCCCACCGGTGCCGTCATCAGCTGGGCCTCGGCCGGCCAGGTCGGCTTCAAGGGCTCGCGCAAGTCCACCCCGTTCGCCGCGCAGACCGCCGCTGAGGCCGCTGCCCGTCGCGCCATGGACCACGGCATGCGCAAGGTCGACGTCTTCGTCAAGGGTCCCGGCTCCGGCCGCGAGACCGCGATCCGCTCGCTGACCGCTGCCGGTCTCGAGGTCGGTTCGATCCAGGACGTCACGCCCTCGCCGCACAACGGTGTCCGCCCGCCCAAGCGCCGCCGCGTCTGAGCGCCTGAGAAGACGGAAAAGAGAACTAGAACATGGCTCGTTACACCGGCCCCATCACCAAGAAGTCGCGTCGCCTCAAGGTCGACCTCGTCGGCGGCGACAAGAACTTCGACCTGCGCCCCTTCCCGCCCGGCCAGCACGGCCGTCGCCGGATGCAGGAGAAGGAGTACCTTACCCAGCTGCAGGAGAAGCAGAAGGCCCGCTTCACCTACGGCGTCATGGAGAAGCAGTTCCGCCGCTACTACAAGGAAGCGGCGAACCGCCCCGGCAAGACCGGTGAGAACATCCTGACGATCCTCGAGTCGCGACTCGACAACGTCATCTACCGCGCGGGCCTCGCCCGCACCCGTCGTGCCGCGCGCCAGCTCGTCACGCACGGCCACTTCGAGGTCAACGGCAAGCGCGTCGATGTCCCGTCCTACCGCGTCGAGCAGTACGACATCATCACCGTCCGCAAGCAGTCGACGGAGAAGCTGCCGATCCAGCTCGCTCGTGAGACCTTCGGTGACCGCCCGACCCCGGCCTGGATCCAGGTCGTCCCGGGCTCGCTGCAGATCCTGATCCACTCGCTCCCCGTGCGCGCGCAGATCGACTCGATCCTCACCGAGCAGCTCATCGTCGAGTTCTACTCGAAGAACTGATTCACCACTCCGGTATGCCGTGTGCGCCCCGCGCGCGCACGGCATACCGGAGTCGTTCAGGCCCGATCGGGCAGGCACTACAGGCCTGTCCGCCCGGCTCCTGAGTGCTCGTCCAGGTCACAGACAGAGGTGACCCGGGCCGCCGAGCCTGCGGGCTCGGTCTTCACGAGGCGTCATATAGCGGTCGCCCGTGGGAAGGAAAATCACCGTGCTCATCGCACAGCGTCCACTCCTCTCCGAGGACGTCATCTCCGAGAACCGGAGCCGGTTCGTCATCGAGCCGCTGGAGCCCGGCTTCGGCTACACGCTCGGCAACAGCCTCCGCCGCACCCTGCTCTCGAGCATCCCGGGTGCCGCGGTCACGAGCATCCGCATCGACGGCGTGCTCCACGAGTTCTCCACGATCCCCGGGGTCAAGGAAGACGTCACCGAGATCATCCTCAACATCAAGGGCCTGGTCGTCTCCTCGGAGCACGACGAGCCGGTCGTCATGTACCTGCGCAAGCAGGGTGCCGGCGCCGTCACCGCCGCCGACATCGCGCCCCCGGCCGGTGTCGAGGTCATCAACCCCGACCTGCACATCGCGACGCTCAACGACAAGGGCAGCATCGAGATGGAGCTGACCGTCGAGCGCGGTCGCGGCTACGTCTCCGCCGCCCAGAACAAGTCCGGTGACCAGGAGATCGGCCGCATCCCGGTCGACTCCATCTACAGCCCGGTCCTCAACGTCACCTACAAGGTCGAGCTGACCCGAGTCGAGCAGCGCACCGACTTCAACAGCCTCGTCCTCGACGTCGAGACCAAGCAGGCCGTCTCCCCGCGGGACGCGCTCGCCTCCGCCGGCAAGACCCTCGTCGAGCTCTTCGGCCTCGCCCGTGAGCTCAACGTCGAGGCCGAGGGCATCGACATGGGCCCGTCGCCGACGGACGCCGCGCTCGCCGCGGACCTCGCCCTGCCGATCGAGGACCTCGACCTCACGGTCCGTTCCTACAACTGCCTCAAGCGCGAGGGCATCCACACCGTGGGTGAGCTCGTCGGTCGCAGTGAGGCGGACCTGCTCGACATCCGCAACTTCGGGCAGAAGTCCATCGACGAGGTCAAGGCCAAGCTCCACGGCATGGGCCTGGCGCTCAAGGACAGCCCCGCCGGCTTCGACCCGAGCCAGATCGCTTCCTACGACGACGAGTTCAGCTTCTCCGACGCCGACGACGCCGAGGACGCGTCGTTCGCCGAGGACGAGCAGCTCTGACGCTGACCCACACCAAGGAGTAATGACATGCCTACCCCCACCAAGGGTCCCCGTCTCGGAGGCGGCCCGGCTCACGAGCGGCTCATCCTGGCCAACCTCGTGACCTCGCTGTTCGAGCACGACTCGATCACGACGACGGAGTCCAAGGCCAAGCGCCTTCGCCCCCTCGCCGAGCGCCTCATCACGTTCGCCAAGCGCGGCGACCTGCACGCCCGTCGCCGGGTCATGACGGTCGTTCGTGACAAGGGCGTCGTGCACCGCCTCTTCGTCGAGGTCGCCCCCGACATGGCCGAGCGCCAGGGTGGCTACACCCGCATCACGAAGATCGGCGCCCGCAAGGGCGACAACGCCCCCATGGCGGTCATCGAGCTCGTCCGCGAGCCCGTCGCCAAGAAGGCCACCGTCAAGGAGGCCGAGGGCGCGACCAAGCGTGCCGCCAAGGAGTCCAAGGCCGCCGAGGCCGAGGCCCCCGTCGAGGAGACCGAGGTGACCGAGGCCGAGGTGACCGAGGCCGAGGGAACCGAGGCGGAGGGCGCCGAGGCCCAGGCCACGGAGACCGACGCGGCAGAGCAGGACAAGGCCGACAAGGCCTGACCTGCTGCCACCACGGCATCCACACAGGGCCGGTCACCTCCCGCGGGAGGTGACCGGCCCTGTCGTATGCCGTCGCCCGCAGGGCTCTGGGCTGCCGGTTCGTCGGTTGGGCCCGTGGCTCCGTAGGCTGGCGTCATGGACTGGAACGCCTACGACGCTGCCCTTTTCGACCTCGACGGGGTGCTGACGCCGACGGCGGAGGTGCACATGCGGGCCTGGGACGAGATGTTCAACGCCTACCTGTCGTCCAAGGGCGTCGAGGAGCCGTACACCGACCAGGACTACTTCGACCACGTCGACGGACGGCCGCGCTACGACGGGGTGCGCGCGTTCCTGACGTCACGCGGCATCGACCTGCCCGAAGGGGACCCGTCGGACGGCCCCGAGGCCGAGACGGTGAGTGGGCTGGGCAACCGCAAGAACGACGCGTTCAACGCGGTGCTCGCGCGTGACGGCGTGGAGGCGTATGCCGGCTCGCTGCGGCTGCTCGACGCCCTCGCCGAGCGCGGCACGAAGATGGCCGTCGTCTCGTCGTCCAAGAACGCGCCTGCGGTGCTCGAGGCGGCCGGGATCGCCGACCGCTTCCCGGTGGTCGTCTCCGGCGCCGTCGCGGCTGAGCTCGGTCTCGCCGGCAAGCCGTCGCCCCAGACCTTCCTGCACGCGGCCGAGCAGCTCGGCGTCGACAAGGACCGGGCGGTCGTCCTCGAGGACGCCACCTCGGGTGTCAAGGCCGGGCGCGACGGGAACTTCGGTCTCGTCGTCGGCGTCGACCGTGGCGCCGGTGCCGACGGCCTCACCGACGCCGGTGCGGACGTCGTCGTGACGGACCTCGACGAGCTCCTGCCGTGAGGCTCGACTTCGACGGCTCCGACCCGCTCGACCGTGAGCGGTTCCCGGTGGACGAGTGGCGGCTCGTCGAGGCCTTCCCGAGCGATGACGACCTCGGGCTCACCGAGACGCTCTTCGCCATCGGCAACGGCTACCTCGGGATGCGGGGCAACCCGCCGGAGGGCCGTCCCTCGGCGACGCACGGGACGTTCGTCAACGGTTTCCACGAGACCTGGGACATCCACCACGCCGAGCAGGCCTTCGGGTTCGCGCACACGGGCCAGACCATCGTCAACGTGCCCGACAGCAAGGTCATGAAGCTCTACGTCGACGACGAGCCGCTGCTCCTGTCGACCGCCGACCTCATGGAGTACGAGCGCTCCGTCGACTTCCGCGACGGGATGCTCCGTCGCCACCTCATCTGGCGCACCCCCTCGGGCAAGATCGTCCAGGTCGACACGACCTGCATGATCTCGTTCACCGAGCGGCACCTCGCCATCATGACGATCAAGGTGACGATGCTCGGCGGCAGCGCCCCGGTCGTCATATCGAGCCAGATCCTCAACCGGCAGGACGGCGCGGACGAGTACCAGGACCGTGGGGCGATGGAGCAGAAGGAGGGCTGGGACCCGCGCAGGGCCGGTTCGTTCAGCTCCCGCGTCCTCGAGCCGCAGGGCCACTGGCACAGCGACCGACGGATGATCCTGGGCTACAAGTGCGCCCGGTCGGGCATGACGCTGGCCGTCGGCGCCGACCACACCATCGAGACCGACAACGTCGTCGAGGAGCTCATCGACACGCAGCCCGACCTCGGCAAGAAGGTCTACCGGGTCGACGCCACCGAGGGCGAGACGATCACGATCACCAAGGCCGTGGCCTACCACTCGTCCCGCGGCGTGCCCGCGCGCGAGCTCTTCGACAGGTGCCGCCGCACCCTCGACCGCGTCCGTCGTGACGGCATCGCGCGCGAGCTCGACCAGCAGCGCGACTGGGTGCAGAAGTACTGGGACAACGCCGACGTCGAGGTCGAGGGCCACCCGGAGGTCCAGCAGGCCGTGCGGTGGAACCTCTTCCAGATCGCGCAGGCCTCGGCCAGGGCCGACCAGCTCGGCGTCGCGGCCAAGGGCGTGAGCGGCAGCGGCTACGAGGGCCACTACTTCTGGGACACCGAGATCTACGTCGTCCCGTTCCTCGCCTACACCTTCCCGACGGCTGCGAAGAACCTCCTGCGGTTCCGGGTCAACCTGCTCGACCACGCCCGGGCCCGGGCGCGCGAGCTCGCCCAGCGCGGCGCCCTCTTCCCGTGGCGCACGATCAACGGGCTCGAGGCCTCCGCCTACTACGCGGCCGGCACCGCGCAGTACCACATCGACGCCGACGTGGCGTATGCCGTGGCGCGCTACACCGACGCCACCGGGGACGAGGACTTCCTGCGCCGCGACGGCGCCGAGATCCTCGTCGAGACGGCGCGCATGTGGGCCGACCTCGGGTTCTGGCGGGTCGACGGTGGCCGGACCTTCCACATCCACGGTGTCACCGGACCCGACGAGTACACGACGGTCGTCAACAACAACCTCTTCACCAACGTCATGGCCCGCTTCAACCTCGAGCGGGCAGCCGCGGCGGTGCGCGAGATCCGCGAGGGTGACCCGACGGCATACGCGCGGCTGCGGTCCCGGCTCAACCTCCAGGACGAGGAGGTCCAGGAGTGGGAGGAGTGCGCCGCCCACATGGCGGTGCCGTTCGACGAGGGGCTCGGCATCCACCCCCAGGACGAGAATTTCCTCGACCGCGAGCTGTGGGACCTGTCGCGCACACCCGCGGACAAGCGGCCGCTGCTGCTCAACTACCACCCGCTCGTCATCTACCGCTTCCAGGTGCTCAAGCAGGCCGACGTCGTCCTGGCGCTGCTGCTCCAGGGCGACCGGTTCTCGCACGACGAGAAGCGTCGCAACTTCGAGTACTACGACCCGATCACGACGGGTGACTCCTCGCTCAGCGCGGTCGTCCAGTCGATCATCGCTGCCGAGGTGGGGCACCACAGGCTCGCGATGCACTACTTCCTGTCGGGCCTCTACGTCGACCTCGCCGACCTCCACGGCAACACCGCCGACGGGGTGCACATAGCCTCGGCCGGCGGGGTGTGGAACGCGCTCGTCTACGGGTTCGCCGGGATGCGGGACTACGGCCAGGGCCTCACCTTCGACCCCCGGCTGCCGGACGCCTGGCCGCGGCTGTCGTTCCCGCTGCGGGTGCACGGCACGCGGCTGCGCGTCGTGCTGGAGCAGGACGCCATCACCTTCACGGTGGTCGAGGGCGACCCCGTCTCGGTGCGCGTCCGCGGCGAGAGCCACGACGTCGGCGTCGACGGGCCCGTGCGGGTCGAGCTCGACGGGCAGGGGCCGCGGCTCACGCACCTCGTGCCGCGCCAGCCGGCGCCGGTCGTGCGTGCCGACGGCACCGTCATCACCGCCGGCGTGCCCACCGACCCCGAGACGCTGGCCCAGGAGGCCGCCCGGCAGGCCGTCTCGGCGGCTCAGTCGAGCGCGACACTCCCGCCGGCGCGCCAGTAGGTCCCGTCGCGCCGGTCGAGGAAGCCCTCCTCGACGAGGTGGCGACGCAACGCCGCGTGGTCGGGGTGGCGGCGCTGCAGGATCTCGTTGACCCGGGCCTCGGTATAGATCTCGCCCAGCGCGAAGTCCTGGGCGAGGAGGTCGAGCACGACGAGCCGCTTGGCGATCCTCGTCGGGATCGAGGAGAGCCGGCCGTCGGCGCCGACGAAGGCGCGCAGCACGACGTCGCGCTGCTGGAGGGCGTCGGTGAGGCTGGGGCGGTCCATGCCACCGAGCCTATGAACCCGGGGTGTCGGACGCGAGCGACTTCTCGTGCGGTGAGGACGTCCGGCGCGCCGGGCCGGCGAAGTGACGGGCGAGCGGGACGAGGGCCAGGACGAGGACGAGCGGCACGGCATACCCGATCCGCAGGTTGCCCGCGCCGATCGCCCCGGTGAGCACGGCACCGAGCAGCGCGCCGAGGTAGTTGAACTGGTTGAAGCGCGCGATGGTGGCGTCGACCCTCGCCCGTCGGGTTGCCTCGTCGCCGGTGCCGGTGCCGGTGCCGGTGCCGGTGCCGGGGTCGGTCGAGTCGCTGGCGATCCGGGCGGCCGCCGAGAACGCGAGGGGTGCGATGACGGCGACGCCGAGGCCGACGACGAAGAACCCGAGGATGGCGACCTGCCACGTCGAGCTCGGCGCGAACACGACGACGAGCAGCCCGGCGAAGGCGAGCACTGCGCCGACCCGCACCACTGCGGTGGGGCCGAAGCGGGCGGTGAGGCCGTCGCCGAGGAGGCGGGCCAGCAGGGTCGCGGCGAGGTAGGGGAGCGTGGCGAGCGCGAACATCGCGCTGCTCGTGGGCGGGTCGTCGAAGACCATGTCGCTGCTGAGGTAGGTCGGTCCCCATGCCGTCGCGGCGGTGTCGACCATGTAGAAGAGCACCAGGGCGAGACCGACGAGGGCGATCCGTCGCCACGGCAGCCCGAGGTCCTGCACCGAGGGCGGCGCGGTGCTGCTGGGCACGTCACGTCGCAGGAGTGGTGCTCCCAGCACGGCGAGGGGAGCCAGCACGAGGAGCCAGGCCATGGCGAGGAACGACACCGGGACGAACGCCAGTCCCGTGGCCAGCAGCCCGCCGGCGGTCCAGGCCGCGTGGAACGACGGCAGGACCGGACGACCGAGCCGGTGCTCGAGGGCGACCGCCTGCATGTTGCTCGCGGCGTCGTTGGCGCCGAGCCCGAGGCCGTAGCAGGCCACGCCCGCGACGAACGCCCCGAACGTGCCCTCACCGCGGACGCCGACACCGATGACGACGAAGCCGAGCGCGATGAGCGCCAGGGCGAGGCGCAGGGTGCTGGCGCTGTCCGTGCGGGCAGCCAGACGCTCGGCGACCACCGAGCCGACGCCGGCGAGCAGCACGAGCATGAGCATGAGTCCCGAGAGCGCGAGCTCGGACAGGTCGAAGAGGTCGCGAACGACGGGCAGCCGCAGGGTGAGCGAGATGAAGAGCAGCCCCTGGACGAAGAAGGCGGCGCTGATCGCGACTCGGGAGGGGCGCAGGTCCACGTGTGCAGCGTGCCACGGGTGGCGGGAGCTCGGCGTGGTTTCGGTGCCCAGCGGGGCCGGGCGCCCTCGCGGGCGTGGCCTAGGCTGCGGAGCCATGACGTTGCTGCGGGTGCGGGTGGACCTCGCCTACGACGGCACCGACTTCTCGGGCTGGGCGGCGCAGCCGGGTCGGCGCACGGTCGAGGGAGAGCTGTCGGCGGCCCTGACGACGTTGCTCCGGGCCCCGGAACCGGTGCGGCTCACCGTCGCCGGGCGAACCGATGCCGGCGTCCATGCGCGCGGCCAGGTCGCCCACGCGGACGTCGACGCCACGGCATACGCGGCGGTGCCGGGCCGGTCCACCCGCTCACCGGAGGACGCGGCGCGGACCCGGCTGGCCGGCATACTCCCCGCCGACATCGTCGTGCGCGAGGTGTCCCGCGCACCCGAGGGCTTCGACGCGCGGTTCTCGGCGACCCAGCGGCGCTACCTCTACCGGATCTGCGACCGCATCGGCGGCCTCGACCCGCTGCGACGGCACGACACGGTCGTCGTCAGGGACGAGCTCGACGTCGACGCGATGGGCGAGGCCGCGACGCGGCTCGTGGGGCTCAACGACTTCGCCGCGTTCTGCAAGAAGCGCGAGGGTGCGACGACGGTGCGGACGCTGCTCGACTACTCGTGGACCCGTGCGGCGGACGGGACCGTCGAGGGCTCAGTCGTCGCGGATGCGTTCTGCCACAGCATGGTTCGCGCGCTGGTCGGCTCGGTCGTGCCCGTCGGGCTCCGTCGGGCGCCGGTCGGATTCCCGCTCGACGTCCTCACCGCGAGGGCGCGCGACCCGCGGGTCACGGTCATGCCCGCTCACGGCCTCTCGCTCGAGGAGGTCACCTACCCGGACGACGCGGACCTCGCGGCGCGCGCCGAGGAGGCCCGGGCCACGCGGTCGCTCGACGACTGACTCAGCTCCGGCCCAGGCGAAGCCCCGCGACGGGGCCTCAGGGCGAGACGGTGACCTCGGCGCCACGCAGGTGCGCGCGAAAACCGTTGGCCTGCACCGAGACCGACGTCAGTGCCATCCCCTCGGGGACGCCCTCGATCGTGTGGCGGATGGTGACGAGCCGACGCACGATCGACGAGGCCGCAGAGTCGAGCCAGTCCGGACCGTCGAGATCGATGGTCTGCGGCTCGATGACGAGCTGGCCGCCCTGAGCCCGGACGACCCCGGTGGCCCGCACCTCGACGTTCTGACCGAGGACGCTGACCTGCCGCCGCAGCCCGGCGAGACCGTCGTCGGCGGCAAAGAGCGTGACACCGCCACCGATCTGCGAGGCCGCCGTGGCGAACGGCAACGAGGCGTCGATGTCGAGGCGGGAGGCGCGCAGCCCGTCGCCGGTGAGGGTCACCCCCGAGCCGATCGCGGTGACGTCCGTGAGGCCGCCGTCACCGGTGACCACCTGGCTGCTCGTGAGCCGGACGTCGCCGAGCCACGTCTCACCCTTGCCGAGGTCGGCAGGGGCCGTGGGCCGGGTCGTGGGCGCCGCCGTGGGCACGGCGACGTCGGCGCCGGACCCCGGGCTGCCCACCGACCAGACGAGGGCCAGGGCGGCCACGACGAGCGCCACGAGCATGGTGACCGCACCGAGCACGAACTGCTTCACGCCACCCATCCTGCCCTGCGCCGCCGCCGCGGCCCGGCGAGCGCCCCGGTCTCGGGTTCTCACGGATGGTCCGTCCCCAGGCTTCATGTAAAACGTTTACGCAGATAGCCTCCAGCGCAGACCTTGCAACCGCGCGCCAACGATGACGCCGCGGGGAAGCCCAGAGGAGCAACGATGCCCAGTCCACGTCGCCGCCTGTATGCCGTCGCAGCGGGCGCCGCTGTCGCCCTCGTCCCAGCGCTGGGGGCCTCGCTCCCTGCCTCGGCCGACACCATGACCGTCGCCCTCGTCGGGTCGCTGCAGTCCGAGATCGGCTGCCCGGAGGACTGGAAGCCCGAGTGCGCGGCCTCGGAGCTGACCCAGGTCGGCACCACGACGGCATACCGCAAGACGTTCACCGTGCCGGCCGGGACCTACGAGTACAAGGTCGCGCTCAACGACGGCTGGACGGAGAACTACGGCGCCGGTGGCGTCCTCGACGGCCCGAACATCCCGCTGGTGCTCGAGGGCCCGGCGAAGCTGGAGTTCACCTACGACCACGCGAGCCACGTGGTGAGCCTGGTGCCCAAGACGCTCGAGCGCGACACCTCCAGGGGCGACGCACGCCTGGCCGCCGACTCGCTGCGCTCCCCGCTCACCCGTGAGCGGTTCTACTTCCTCATGGCCGACCGGTTCGCCAACGGCCGCACCGACAACGACCGCGGCGGGCTCACCGGCGGGCCGCTCACCACCGGCTTCGACCCGACGCACAAGGGCTTCTACCACGGTGGCGACCTCAAGGGCGTCATGGACAAGCTCGACTACATCAAGGGCATGGGCACGACCGCGATCTGGCTCACGCCGAGCTTCAAGAACAAGCCGGTGCAGGGCAAGCCGGGGGAGGAGAGCGCCGGCTACCACGGCTACTGGATCACCGACTTCACCCAGATCGACCCGCACCTCGGCACCAACGCGGAGATGAAGGCGCTCATCGCGGCCGCGCACAAGAAGGGGATGAAGGTCTTCTTCGACATCATCACCAACCACACGGCGGACGTCATCGACTACAAGGAGCAGAAGTACACCTACCGCTCCAAGAAGAACTACCCCTACAAGGACGCGTCGGGCACCGCCTTCGACGACCGCGACTTCGTCAACAAGCCGTTCCCGGCGATGGACCCGGCGGTCTCGTTCCCCTACACGCCGTTCCTCCACGCGGGTGACGAGAAGGCCAAGACCCCGGCCTGGCTCAACGACCCGCTGATGTACCACAACCGCGGCGACTCGACCTTCGCCGGAGAGTCCTCGACCTACGGTGACTTCATCGGGCTCGACGACCTGTTCACCGAGCGGCCCGAGGTCGTCGACGGCATGGGCGAGATCTACAAGAAGTGGGTCGACTTCGGCATCGACGGGTTCCGCATCGACACCGTCAAGCACGTCAACCTCGAGTTCTGGCAGAAGTTCGTGCCGGCCATCCTCGGCGAGGCCAAGGCGGTCAAGAACGACGACTTCTTCGCGTTCGGTGAGGTCTACGACGGCAACCCCGCGGTGATGTCCGAGTACACGACCCGCGGCAGGCTCCAGGCGACGCTCGACTTCGGGTTCCAGCAGCAGGGCGTCGACTTCGCCAAGGGCAAGCCCGCGAACGTCCTCGCCGACTTCTTCGGCAAGGACGACTGGTACACCGACCAGGACTCCAACGCCTACCAGCTGCCGACGTTCCTCGGGAACCACGACATGGGCCGCGTCGCGATGTTCCTCAAGGAGGGCACCAAGAGCGAGGCCGAGCACCTGGCCCGGGTCAAGTTCGCCGAGTCGCTGATGTTCGCCACGCGTGGCAACCCCGTGACCTACTACGGCGACGAGCAGGGCTTCATCGGCACCGGTGGCGACCAGCTGGCCCGCGAGGACATGTTCGCGAGCAAGGTCGACGTCTACAACACCGAGGACGTGCTCGCCGGGCCCGAGGGCTCGCGCGACCGCTACGCGACGACGCACCCGCTCTACGAGCACATCAAGGCCCTGTCCGCGGTGCGGGCGAAGCACCCCGCCCTCGCGGACGGTGCCCAGGTGCAGCGCTTCGCCGCCGAGGGCGCGGGCATCTTCGCCGTGTCGCGGATCGACGCCAAGCAGAAGGTCGAGTACGTCGTGGCCGCCAACAACGCGACCACCGCGTCGCGGGCGAAGATCCCGACCTGGAGCAAGGGCAAGGGCGTCGTGTTCACGCCGGTGTCCGGAGCCCGGCGCGCGGTCAAGGCCGCCGCCGACGGCTCCATCACCGTGACGGTGCCGCCGCTCTCAGTGAGCATCTGGCGCGCCAACAGGCCCGTCGACACCACCGGTGCCGCGCCGAAGGTCACCGTCTCGACCGGCGAGGCCCACACCGTCGCCGACCGCGCCGAGATCTCCGCGGACGTCGCGGCGAGCACCTTCGCGCAGACGACGTTCCTCTACCGTCCCGTGGGGACGACGAAGTGGCGCACCATCGGGACCGACGACAACGCTCCCTTCCGGGTCTTCCACGACGTCTCCGGTATGCCGTTGGGCTCCCTCCTCGAGTACCGCGCGGTCGTGCGGGACGCGGCCGGGCGCGTGGCAGCCGACGGGTCCTGGGCCTCCGTGGTGGCGCCGAAGTCCGGCGGATCCGTCGAGGGCGAGATCGGTGACGAGCCGGCGACGCAGCCCTCCACCGTGGGAACCACCGGCACGCACAACTCCGAGATGGGCTGCAGCAAGGACTGGGACGAGCTCTGCGACGCCTCGCAGCTCGTGCTCGACCCTGCCGACCACATCTGGAAGAAGGCGTTCACCCTCCCGGCGGGGCCGTACTCGTACAAGGCGACGCTCGACAAGTCGTGGACCGAGAACTACGGCGAGAAGGGTGTGCGCGACGGCGGCAACATCTCGTTCGAGACCGCCGACGGCGAGGTGACGTTCTTCTACGACCCGACGACCCACTGGGCCACGTCCGACGAGGAGACCGAGATCGTCACGGCGCCCGGCACCTTCCAGTCCGAGCTCGGCTGTCCCGCCGACAACACGGCGGACTGCATGCGGCCGTGGCTGCAGGACAAGGACGGTGACGGCGTCTTCACGTGGGCCACGACGAAGATCCCGGCGGGCACGTACACGTTCGTCATCGCGCACGACCGGTCGATGGCCGAGACGTACGGGGAGGGTGGCGCAGCGGGTGGCGCCCCCATCACCCTCACGGTGCCGAGCGACGGGGCCAGGACGAACTTCGTCTACGACTCGGCGACCCACCGCACCACGGTGACGAGCGCCGTCGTCGCTCCCTGAGGTCCGCCCCCACTCAGAGCGTCAGCGGGGATGGTCGCAAGGGCGACCATCCCCGCTGACGTCCTGCCCTGGTCAGGCGACGGGTGCGTCGGCAGAGGCTTGGAGTGCGCGCTCGCGCCCTCGAGCCGGCAGGAAGCAGACGAAGCCCACGATGCTCACCACGCCGGCCACGACCATCGCCGTCGAGATCGAGGTGCGGGCGGCGAGCAGCCCCAGGAGGGGACCGGTGACGGCGCCACCGGCCTGCATGACCAGCGAGCTCATCGACAGGACCGTCGCACGGTTCTTCGAGGACGCCTCACGGTGCATCAGGCCGGTGTAGGCCGGGCTCGCCGCCCCGTGCATCGTGTAGGTGAACAGGTAGGCGACGAGGAGTGCGGCCGGTCCGAGCACCAGGCCCATGACGACCACGCCGAGCCCGTTGACGACACGTCCGAGGATCGCCGCCCGCACGAGGCCGAACCGGTCCGCGAGCCGCCCACCCAGCCACGACCCGAACGAGAAGAGCGCCCAGCCGCCGGCAGCGGCGGGTCCCATCCACACACCGGCCCGGGCCTCGGAGCCCAGCAGCTCGGCCAGGCGCAGCGGCATGAGTGTCTCGTAGGCCATCATCCCGGTGACCCAGAACAGCTCGACGAGCACGAGGTTGCGCAGCACGACGTTGGATCGCAGCAGGCCCAGACCGTCACGGATGGCCGTCGGCGTCTCCCGCACCGACGACCCGATGCGGGTCCCCAGGTGGCCCTCGCTGCGAGGCGTCTCGTGCAGCAGGGCAAGGGTGGCGACGAGGTGGACGACGCAGAGGGCGACGAAGACCTGGATCGGCAGCAGGAGCGCGCTGGACTCCTTGAACGGGTGCCACGCGACGAGGGCGCCGGACACGAGCGCCCCACCGCCCATGCCGACCCCGACGAGGACGCCCTGGATGGACATGGCGCCGTGCACGTCGGCACCCGGCTCGCGCTCGTGGACGGTGTCGACGTACCACGCCTCGAGCGGGCCCGAGTCGAGCGCGCGGTAGACCCCCATGAGCCCCGCGGCGAGGGCGAACGTCCAGAACGACTGGGCGAAGAGGTAGGCGAACCCCGCGACGATGTTGACCAGTCCGGCGGCGACGAGCACCGGTTTGCGCCCGAGCACGTCGGCGAAGCCGCTGGTCGGCAGCTCGAGCAGGAAGACCATGATCCCCTGCGCGGTCATGTAGAGCGTGATCTGCTCGACGGAGAGCCCGCGCTCGCGGGCGACGAGGGCGAAGATCCCGACGACGAAGCCGACCGGGAGCCAGCGGGTGGTCGACAGGACGTAGAAGACGCGGCGCGCCGCCGTGGGGGAGAGGTGCGTGGTCATGCGTCCTCACCTCGCGGGATGCGGTCGAGGTCGAGGGGGTAGGTGACGCTGTAGACGGCGAGCCGCCGGGCGGCCGGGTTGCCCTGCCCCACGCGGCGGTAGCGCGCGATGACGTCGTCGATCTCCTGCTTCATCTCCTGGAGCTGGGCCGGGGTGGCGATGACGTAGGAGTCGTTCATGCCGGCGGCGTCGCGCCACGGAGCCGGCCAGGCGGCCTCGACGTCGAGCCACTTCTCGAACTGCTCCGCGAAGTGCCGGGTGTAGTCGCGCACGAGCCAGTTGAGCGCGGTCTCGGAGTCCTCGTCGCCCGCGAAGTCGCTCGGCTCGAACTGGTGGCTCTCGGTGGCGGCCCGCCAGAGCCGGCGCTTGCCCTCGCCCTCACCGGTGTCGGCGACGAGGCCCACGGACTCGAGCTTGCGCAGGTGGTAGCTCGTCGCGCCCGAGTTCGTGCCGAGGGCCGTGGCGAGGTCGGTCGCGGTCGCCGGGCCGCCACGACGCAGCGCGGAGAGCAGCCGCGAGCGGAGCGGGTGGGCGAGCACCTTGAGTGAGGCCGCGTCGAGCCGGATCCCGGTGAGGTGGTCGGCCGTGAGGGAGGTGTCAGGAGCCATGCGTGCACAATACCTCTGCACACTCTGTTTGCACAACTATTGTGCATGCCGTGCACTCGGGTACGTTTGTGCAGGTCAGGGCGGGTTTCGGGGGAGCTCGGGGCAAATTTGGGCGCCGGACGAGTACTCCGTAGACTTGAGGACTGTTGTGCCGTGCGCCCTTCCCAGGGTGGCCCGAGAGGTGAGAACCCTGGCGGGAGCACACGGCATACCCCTGCGGTGGCGTCCTTCGACGAGGCCGACAGGTCCTCCCGTTCCATTCACACGTTAGGCAACATCGTGCGTACCTTCACCCCGAAGCCGGGCGACATCACGCGGCAGTGGCACGTCATCGACGCCACCGACGTCGTGCTCGGTCGCCTCGCCAGCCAGGCTGCGACCCTCCTGCGCGGCAAGCACAAGGCGATCTTCGCCCCCCACGTCGACACCGGTGACTTCGTCATCATCATCAACGCCGAGAAGGTCGCCCTCACCGGCGCCAAGGCGGAGCAGAAGAAGGCCTACCGCCACTCCGGTTTCCCGGGTGGTCTGCGCAGCCGCAACTATGTCGAGATGCTCGACAAGTTCCCCGAGAAGGCCGTCGAGAAGGCCATCCGCGGCATGCTTCCCCGCACGTCCCTCGGCCGTCAGCAGCTGACGAAGCTCAAGGTCTACTCCGGCTCCGAGCACCCCCACGCTGCCCAGCAGCCCAAGCCCTTCGAGATCACCCAGGTGGCCCAGTAATGACCGAGAACACCAGCATCGACCAGGTCGAGGAGCTCGGCACCGACGCCGACGACCAGGAGATCTCCGAGTACACCTCGGAGTCCTCCGGCGAGACCGCCGGCGAGCCGGCCCGTCGCCCGTCCGCGTCCGCCCCCGGCGCCGCCACCGGTCGTCGCAAGCAGGCCGTGGCCCGCGTGCGCATCGTCCCCGGCACCGGTGAGTGGAAGATCAACGGCCGCACCCTCGAGGCCTACTTCCCCAACAAGGTCCACCAGCAGATCGTCAACGAGCCGCTCAAGGTCCTCGAGCTCGACGGTGCCTACGACGTGCTCGTCCGCGTGCACGGTGGTGGCCCCTCCGGTCAGGCCGGCGCCGTTCGTCTCGGTGTCGCCCGCTCGCTCAACGGAGTCGACGAGGAGCTGAACCGTCCGACCCTCAAGAAGGCCGGCTTCCTCACCCGCGACGCCCGTGTGCCCGAGCGCAAGAAGGCCGGTCTCAAGAAGGCCCGCAAGGCACCCCAGTACTCCAAGCGCTGATCCCGCTGGCGCGGTCTCATCGCTTGGCTCCTCAAGCGCTGATCCCGCTGGCGCGGTCTCATCGCTTGGCTCCTCAAGCGCTGTGATCGAGCTCTGGTCGCCCCTCCACGGGCGCCTGCACCGAAGGCGGCATCCCTCACGGGATGCCGCCTTCGGCGTGTGGGGGATAGGTTGTCTCGTCGGCCTCTTCAGGAGAGCCGCCCACGTCGCACACTCGAAGCACCACGAAAGGCACGGCACGCGTATGTCACGACTGTTCGGGACCGACGGAGTCCGGGGGCTCGCCAACGTCGACATCACCGCCGACCTGGCACTCCAGCTCGCCGTGTCGGCGGCGCACGTGCTGGGACGAGAGGCGCGAGAGACGGGACGCAGGCCCAAGGCCGTCGTGGGGCGTGACCCGCGGGCCTCGGGCGAGTTCCTCGGAGCGGCCGTCATCGCCGGGCTCGCGTCGGCAGGTGTCGACGTCCACGACGTCGGGGTCCTCCCGACGCCTGCGGTCGCGTTCCTCACCGCCGACATGGACGCCCACTTCGGCGTCATGCTCTCGGCGTCGCACAACGCCATGCCCGACAACGGCATCAAGTTCTTCGCCTCGGGCGGCCACAAGCTGCCCGACTCCGTCGAGGACCAGATCGAGTCGGGTCTCGGCAAGGACTGGGAGCGCCCCACGGGTGCCCAGGTCGGCCGGGTGCACCAGAACCGCGCGGGCCAGGCCCGCTACGTCGCCCACCTCCTCGAGGCCCTGCCCAACCGGCTCGACGGGCTGACGGTCGTCATCGACGGCGCCCACGGTGCGGCGTCCTCCGTCTCGCCCGAGGTCTTCCGCCTCGCCGGGGCGGATGTCATCGAGATCGGCACCGAGCCCGACGGGCTCAACATCAACGACGGCTACGGGTCCACCCACCTCGGCCACCTCAAGGACGCCGTCGTCAAGCGGGGCGCCGACATCGGCATCGCGCACGACGGTGACGCCGACCGTTGCCTCGCCGTCGACGCCGACGGCAACGAGATCGACGGCGACCAGATCATGGGCATCCTCGCCGTCGACATGAAGTCGCGCGGCGCGCTGCACGAGGACACCCTCGTCGCCACCGTCATGAGCAACCTCGGTCTGCTCCAGGCGATGGAGCGCGAGGGCATCAGGGTCAAGCAGACCGGCGTCGGTGACCGCTACGTCCTCGAGGAGATGCGCGCCAGCGCCCACTCGCTCGGTGGCGAGCAGTCCGGCCACGTCATCATGCTCGAGCACGGCACCACCGGCGACGGGGTCCTCACCGGGCTCATGCTCGCCGCACGCATGGCCGCCACCGGGAAGACGATCGCCGAGCTCGGCACCGTCATGAGCCGTCTCCCGCAGGAGCTCATCAACGTCAAGGGCGTCGACAAGGGCCGCGTCGAGACCGACGAGGGCGTGCAGGCGGCCGTCGCCGAGGAGACCGCGCGTCTCAACGGCTCCGGGCGGGTGCTGCTGCGCAAGTCCGGCACCGAGCCGGTCGTGCGCGTCATGGTCGAGGCCGCCACGGCCGACGAGGCCAAGGCCGTCGCCGACCGCCTCGTGAGCGTCGTCAGGGAGCGTCTCACCCTCTGACCCGCCTCACCTCGTCCTCATGGGGAGGAAACCTCGAGGGTCCGGACGGAGATGTTCCGTCCGGACCCTCGAGGTTCCCCCATGGGGAGCAAGAGCTGGGGTCAGTGGTGGTCCTCGAGCGTGGGCTCCGGTCGTGGACCGCTCGTGGCGCCCACGTGGCGCTGGGCGTATGCCGCGTCCTCGGCACCCGGGTCGACGTGCGTCGGGTCGAGCACGCGCTGGAGGAAGACGCGGGTGCGCTCCTCCTGCGGGTCGCCGATGACCTGGCTGGGAGCACCCTCCTCGACGATGCTGCCGCCGTCCATGAAGATCACCCGGTCGGCGACCTCACGGGCGAAGGCCATCTCGTGCGTGACGACGAACATCGTCATGCCCTCGCTGGCGAGCCGGCGCATGACCGAGAGGACGTCGCCGACCAGCTCGGGGTCCAAGGCCGACGTCGGCTCGTCGAAGAGCATGAGCTTGGGGTCCATCGACAGTGCGCGGGCGATGGCGACGCGCTGCTGCTGGCCTCCGGAGAGCTGGGCGGGGTAGGCGTCCGCCTTGTCGGAGAGCCCGACCTTCTCGAGGTTCTCCCGGGCTTTGGCCTGTGCCTCCTCCTTGCTCCGCTTGAGCACGGTCATCTGCGCGACGGTGCAGTTGTCGAGCACAGAGAGGTGGGGGAAGAGGTTGAACTGCTGGAAGACCATGCCCATGTTGCGGCGGATGGCATCGATGTCGCAGTCCGGGTCGGTGACCTCGTCGTCGCCCACCTTGATCGAGCCGCTGGTCGGCTGCTCGAGCAGGTTGATGCAGCGCAGGAAGGTCGACTTGCCCGAGCCCGACGGGCCGATGACGCAGACGACCTCGCCCTGCCTGATGGTGGCGTTGAGGCCCTGGAGGACGTGGTTGGCACCGAAGGACTTGTGCAGGTCGGTGACCTCGACGACGGGTGGGCCCGTGCGGGTTGCTGACGCGGTCATGCTCAGCGCTCCTTCTTCTGGCGTGCTTCCATGCGGCGGACGAGGATGGAGAGCGGGAGGGTGATGAGCAGGTAGCAGAAGCCCGCCACCACGAGGGGGGTGAGGTTGGCGTTGGTGTTGGCGAGGTCTCGGCCGTACTTCGTCAGCTCGTACCCGGTGGTGGAGAGCCCGAGCACGTAGACGAGGGAGGAGTCCTTGACGAGGAGGATGATCTCGTTGGTCAGGGGCGGGGTGATGACCCGGAAGGCCTGCGGCAGGACGATCTTGCGCGTGGCCGCACCGGCCGGCATACCCAGCGAACGGGCGGCCTCGATCTGTCCCGGGGGGACGGCCTGGATGCCGGCCCGGATGGTCTCGGCCATGTAGGCCGAGGCGACGAGGCCGAGGGCGATCCATACCGTGCCGTACGGGTCGTAGGGGATGACGAGGCCGGAGAAGGCGAGCGGCAGGAGGCCGAAGGCGATGAAGACGACGATCGCCGGCAGGCCGCGGAAGAACTCGATCCAGACCGTGGCGAGCCACCGGTAGGGACCCACGGACGACAGGCGCATCAGGGCCAGCACCGTTCCGAGGAGGAGCCCGATGATGAAGGCACCCGCGGTGTAGACGAGGGTGTTCTTGAAGGCGTTGGGCAGACCCTCGGTGAAGGTCGCCTTGACCATGTCCGAGCGGAAGAACACCTGCTGGATCTGGCCCCAGTCGGCTGCGAGCACGATGACCAGTGCCACGACGACGAGGAGCGCGTACTGGACCCAGCGGATCCGTTGAGCCCGTCTGCGTGGTGAGAGCTTCTTCTTCGGTGGCGCTTCGGTGGTGGTGCTCATGGGATCTCCTGCCGACCTGTGGGGTCATGGGCCGCAACGCCGAGGGGCGGCGGCCGGTCGAAACCGTACCGCCGCCCCCGACGTAGCGGAAGGGTCACTTCGGTGCGTCGACGCCGAACCACTTCTTGTAGATCGTGTTGTAGGTGCCGTCGGCCTTGGCGGCCTTGAGGACCTCGTTGGTCAGCTCTGCCATCTTGGTCCCGTTGTCGTCCTTGATCTTGAACATCAGGCCGTACTGCTCGCCGGTCGCGAACTCCTTGACGACCTCGGTCGTGGGGTTGTCCTTGACGTAGTCGAAGAGCGGGCCGTTGTCGTTGATCGCGCCCTCGACGCGGCCCGACAGGACGCCGGCCAGCTGCGTCGGCAGGTCGTCGAAGACGACCGGCGTGTAGCCGTTGGAGGCCTTGTTGTCCTCGGCGTAGCTCTGCCCGGTGGTGTCGGTCTGGACGCCGAGCTTCTTGCCCTTGAGGCCGGGGAGGTCGGTGATGCCCGAGCCCTTCTTGACGATGAGCGCCTGGGTGGCGTCGAAGTACGGGTCGGAGAAGAGGACAGCCTCCTTGCGCTTGTCGTTGATCGTGGTCGCGCCGTAGCCCATGTCGCACTTCTTGGCGGCGAAGGCGGCACCCGAGGTGATCGTCGCGAACTCGATGTCGACGACCTCCTGCTCGAGGCCGAGCTTCTTGGCGACGAGGTCGCCGAGGTCGACGTCGAAGCCCACGACCTTGGCGCCCTCCTTGAACTCGAAGGGCTTGTAGGAGAGGTGCGTGCAGGCCTTGAGCTTGCCCTTGGTGATCGTCGTGATGCCGCTGGCGTTCGTGGCGGCGGCGTCGCCGCCACCGTCGTCGTCGGAGCCACAGGCCGCGAGGCCCAGAACGGAGATGAGGGCCGCGGCGGCGAAGGCGCCGGCCCGGCGGGGGCGTGAGGTGCTCACGGGGTACTCCTTGTTGACTGTTGGCGTGGGGACCCACGACCGACTGGCGCCGACCCTACCCAGCGGCACACGGCATACGACCGTTTTGTCCGTTGAAGGGCCGAAATCGTGACCTGCGTTGCGACCGTGTGACGTGGTTCAGCCGTGGTGGGCGGCGATGATCCGGGCGTACTCGTGGCCGGAGTCCTTGACCGTGCGCCTCTGGGTCTCGTAGTCGACGTGGACGATGCCGAAGCGCTTGCTGTAGCCGAACGCCCACTCGAAGTTGTCCATGAGCGACCACGCGAAGTAGCCCCGGATGTCGGCTCCGTCGTCGAGAGCCTGCTTCACGGCGTCGAGGTGGCCGTGCAGGTATGCCGTCCGGTCCGGGTCGTGGACCGCGCCGTCCTCACTCACCTCGTCGGGCCAGGCCGAGCCGTTCTCGGTGATGTAGATCGGGAGCCCGCACTCCTGCGCCGAGCGCATGAGGATGTCGTGGTGCCCCTGCGGGGAGATCTCCCAGCCCATGTCGGTGAGCGGGGGGTGGGGGTCGGTCTCCTCGACGCCGTCGCCGCCGGGGAGCGGGTGGACCGCGCCCTCGGTGTGCTTGACCCTGGTGGGGAAGTAGTTGTTCACGCCGAGGTTGTCGAGCGGGGCGCTGATGACCTCGAGGTCGCCGTCGTGGATCCAGGCGTGGTCGGTGAGGTGCGCGGTGTCGTCGAGCAGCGACTGAGGGTAGGCGCCGTGGAAGAGCGGCCCGAAGAAGATGCCGTTGAGGGCGTTGTCGGCACGGCGGACCGCGTCGGCGTCGGCCTCCGTCGCGTCGTCGGGGCCGTAGACCTGGGTGGGGTTGAGGGTGATCGACACCTCGGCACCCGGGCAGTTCTCGCGGATCACCGGGACGGCAGTGCCGTGGGCGAGCATGAGGTGGTGCGCCGACACGAGCCCCTCGACGGGGTCCGTGTGCCCGGGCGCATGGTGGCCGAGCGAGTAGCTGAGGAGAGAGGAGCACCACGGCTCGTTGAGCGTCGTCCAGTTGGTGACGCGGTCACCGAGGTGGCTGACGACCGTCTGGGTGTACTCGGCGAACCAGTCCTTGATGTCGCGGTTGAGCCAGCCGCCGCGGTCGTCGAGCACCTGGGGGAGGTCCCAGTGGTAGAGCGTGACGAACGGCCGGATGTCGTGCTCCAGCAGGTCGTCCACCAGTCGTGAGTAGAAGTCGATCCCCGCAGGGTTGACGGCCCCGGTGCCGGTCGGGACCACCCGCGGCCACGCCACCGAGAAGCGGTAGGCGTCGAGGCCGAGCTCCTTCATGAGGACGACGTCCTGCGGCATGCGGCGGTAGTGGTCGCACGCCGGGTCGCCGGTGTCCTTGTTGACGACGTTGCCCTCGATGTCGCAGAAGGTGTCCCAGATGGACGGGCTGCGACCGTCGGCGGTCGTCGACCCCTCGATCTGGAAGGAGGCGGTCGCCGCGCCCCACAGGAAACCGTCGGGGAACCTCGTGTCGAACGTCATGGACCCAACCTAGTCGGGCCGCCGTTCTTGGGGCAGGGTGTTCCCATGCCCCATGAAGCGATCACCACCCCCCTCTACGTCACCGCGGCCACTGCCACGGGTGGCCGCCAGGGACACGTCACGAGCGAGGACGGCGTCATCGACCTCGTCCTCGGCAAGCCCGGGTCCAGGACCAACCCCAAGGCCAACCCCGAGACGCTCTTCGCCGCCGGGTATGCCGCGTGCTTCGGCAACGCCCTCATCAGCGTCGCCGCGAGCGAGGGGCTCGACGTCAGCGAGTCCACGGTGACCGCGAGCGTCACGCTGGGGCGCACCGACTCCGGCGTCGGCCTCGCGGTGGCCCTCGAGGCGGTCATCCCCGGCGTCGACGACGACACGGCCCAGGAGCTCGTCAACGCCGCCCACCAGGCCTGCCCGTACTCGAAGGCCACGCGCGGCAACATCGACGTCACCGTCACGGTCCGGTCGCACTGACCATGGCGGCCGTGACGATCATCGGTGGCCACGGCAAGGTCGCCCTGCGCGCCTCGCGCCTCCTCGCCGACGCCGGGCACGAGGTCACGTCGTGGGTGCGCAACCCCGACCACGCCACGGACGTCGAGGCGGCCGGAGCCACCCCCGCCGTGCACGACGCCGAGCACATGACGAGCGACGAGATGGCCGAGGCGCTCGCGGGCGCCGACGTCGTCGTGTGGTCGGCCGGCGCCGGTGGAGGCTCTCCCGAGCGCACCCGCGCCGTCGACCACGAGGCCGCCGTCCGCTCGATGGAGGCCGCCGCGACGATCGGCGACCCCCTCTATGTCATGGTCTCGTACTTCGGCTCGAAGCCGATTCACGGTGTGCCGCAGGACAACCCGTTCTTCGCCTATGCCGAGGCCAAGGCCGCAGCCGACGAGCACCTGCGTGGCTCGGACCTGCGCTGGGTCGTCCTCGGACCCAGCACCCTTCGCGACGAAGCCGGGACGGGTCGGATCGAGGTCGACACGGACGACAGCGGGGAGGTGACGCGTGACGACGTCGCGGCGGTCATCGCCCACGTCGTCGACCACCCCGAGCTCGCCGGTCGGACGATCCGCTTCAACAACGGGGACATCCCGGTGGCCGAGGCGCTCGACGCCCTCGCCTGACGTCGCCCGGCGGTCGCGACCGGATCAGTCCGGAGCGACCTCGTCGCCGACGCGCACCACCCCGGTGCCATCGGGGATGAGCTGGACGGCGAACCAGGTGGCGCCGTCCCAACGACGGTGCCGCGCGAGGGTGCGGATCGGCTCCTTGCCCGTGGCGAGCGAGTCGAGGTCGATCGTCGTCATGACGCAGCGGTCGACCGGCTTCGCGACCCGGAAGGTCACGTCGCCGAGCCGCACCCGCCCCCACGAGTCCTCGACGAACGGCTCGAGCTCCCCGTCGACGACGACGTTGGGCCGGAACCTCTGCATCGGCAGCGGCTCGGGCACGCTCTCGCCGCGCTCGACCGCGGCCTCGGCGATCCAGTCGTTGAGCCTGGCCAGGGACGTGCGGCTCGCGAGCGTGACGGGATAGCCATCGGCGTATGCCGTGTGGTCACCCTCGCTGCTGAACGCCGGGTTGAGCGCCCGGGCCGTGGGGTCGACGCACCGCACGAGGCGCAGCCCCGGACGGCCCGCCGCCGTGCTCACCCACGCGTCGGCCTCGGGCGAGACGAGCGCGCCGGTGAGGTCGTGTCGGTGGAGACGGACGTCGATGACTCCGTCGGTGTCGTGGTGGCCGTCACGGAGCCCGCCGGGGCTCTCGTCGCCGTCGAGGTGCAGGTCCGGAAGCCCCGGGGCGCGCAGCCGCAGGCCGACCGACACCTCTGCGCTCGTGTGCGCCGTGTCGGGCACCACCGAGAACAGCCGGTGGACCTCACGGGCGGAGACGAGTCGCGCGTCGGCGTCGACGACCATCCAGCGCCGGTCGTCGGCGAACCCGGCGCGCTCGACGGTTGCGGTCCGGACCGGCCGGATGGCGCAGCTCTTGACCGGGTGCACGTTGAGCGCGACGACGTGAGGAGACGACACGGCATACCCCATCGGTCGAGGCTAGATGCGGCGGTCGAGCAGCCCGCTGTCGACGTCGTAGAGGAAGCCGCCGACGGCCACCGTGTCGGGGATGAGCGGGTGCGAGCGCACGGCCATGACGTCGGCCCGGAGCGCGGCCTCCTGGTCGGCGATGACGTGGAAGCCCTGCCACGACGCGTCCGTGCCGGACTTCTCGCTGATGACCTCGCGGAGCTCGGTCTCGGAGTGCTTGGTCATGGCGCAGCGGGTGTGCGGGACCACGAGGATGCGCTGCACGTTGAGGAGGTGCACGCCGAGGACGAGCGCCTCGAGCGCGGCCGCCGTGACGCGGCCACCGGGGTTGCGGAAGATCTTGGCGTCACCGGGGGAGAGGCCGAGCATCCCGAGGGGGTCGATCCGCGAGTCCATGCAGGTGACGATGGCGATGCCCGCGTGGGCCACGCCGTCGAAGCCGCCGAGGGTGAAGGACTCGGCGAAGCGCTGGTTGGCCTCGACGAGGTCGTCGAACTCGGTGGTGCCAGTGGGGTTCTCACTCACAGCAGACCTGCTCTCTTGGGGATGGTCATGGCCAGTGGCTTGGTCACGGAGGCGAAGAAGTCGTTGCCCTTGTCGTCGACGACGATGAACGCCGGGAAGTCCTCGACCTCGATCTTCCAGATCGCCTCCATGCCGAGCTCTGGGTACTCGAGGACCTCGACGCTCTTGATGCAGTCCTGGGCGAGGCGGGCCGCGGGGCCACCGATGGAGCCGAGGTAGAACCCGCCGTGGGAGGCGCACGCGTCGGTGACCTGCTTGCTGCGGTTGCCCTTGGCGAGCATGACCTTGGAGCCGCCCGCTGCCTGGAACTGCTCGACGTAGGAGTCCATCCGGCCCGCGGTGGTCGGGCCGAAGGAGCCAGAGGGCATGCCCTCGGGGGTCTTCGCGGGGCCGGCGTAGTAGACGGGGTGGTCGCGCAGGTAGTCGGGCATCTCCTCACCGACGTCGGGGCGCTCCTTGATCTTGGCGTGCGCGATGTCACGGGCGACGACGAGCGGACCGGTGAGCGAGAGCCGGGTCTTGACCGGGTAGGCGGTGAGCTCGGCGAGGATCTCGTCCATCGGGCGGTTGAGGTCCACCTCGACGACGACGCCCTGGCCGGTCGAACCGGCGCCCGTCGCCTCGTCGTCGTGGGACTCGAGGCCGGCGTGCGTCGTGTCCGGCAGGAACCGTGCCGGGTCGGTCTCGAGCTGCTCGATGAAGACCCCGTCCGGGGTGATCTTGGCGAGCACCTGGCGGTCGGCCGAGCAGGACACCGCGATGGCGACGGGCAGCGAGGCGCCGTGGCGGGGCAGGCGCACGACGCGGACGTCGTGGCAGAAGTACTTGCCGCCGAACTGGGCGCCGATGCCGAACTCGCGCGTCAGGCCGAGCACCTGCTCCTCGAGCCGCGTGTCGCGGAAGCCGTGCCCGGTGACCGCGTCGCCGCTCGTCGGGAGGGTGTCGAGGTACTTGGCGCTCGCGTACTTCGCTGTCTTGAGGGCGAACTCGGCGCTCGTGCCGCCGATGACGATGGCGAGGTGGTAGGGCGGGCAGGCCGCGGTGCCGAGCCCGCGCAGCTTCTCGTCGAGGAAGCGCATCATCGCGGTCTCGTTGAGGACGGCCTTGGTCTCCTGGAAGAGGAACGACTTGTTGGCGCTGCCTCCGCCCTTGGCCATGAAGAGGAACTTGTATGCCGTCTCGTGCCCGGGGGCGGTGTCGGCGTAGAGCTCGATCTGGGCCGGCAGGTTGGAGCCGGTGTTCTTCTCGTCCCACGTCGTCACCGGCGCCATCTGCGAGTAGCGCAGGTTGAGGGTCGTGTAGGCGTCGTAGATGCCGCGCGAGAGGGCGCGTTCGTCTGATCCTGACGTGAGGACGTGCTGCCCGCGCTTGCCCATGACGATCGCCGTGCCCGTGTCCTGGCACATCGGCAGGACACCGCCGGCCGCGATGTTGGCGTTCTTGAGCAGGTCGAGCGCGACGAACTTGTCGTTGTTGCTCGCCTCGGGGTCGTCGAGGATGTTGCGCAGCTGCTGGAGGTGCGTCGGACGCAGGTAGTGCGCGATGTCGTGCATCGCGGTCTCGCTCAGCAGGCGGAGCGCCTCGGGTGCGACCTGCAGGAACCGGCGCCCGCCGGGTCCGTCGACGACCTCGACGCCCTCGGTCGTCAGCAGCCGGTATGCCGCGTCGTCACTACCGGTCGGCAGCAGGTCCTCGTAGGCGAAGTCAGCCATGGTGTCGTTCAGATTTCCTCTCGGGTGGGTGCGTAGGCGCCGGAGCGGCCGACCGTGACGGCGCTCGTGCCGAGGGCCCGCTCCACCGCGGGGGCGACGGTGTCGAGGCCGGCGGCCCGGAGTCGCGTGCGGGCGTCGGCGTCGCCGAGCAGACCGGCGTCGAGCAGGCCGGACACGAGGCCGGCCATGAAGGAGTCACCGGCGCCGACGGTGTCGGCGACCCGGTCGACGCGAGCCGGAGCATCGGCGGTGTCGCCGGTGGAGCTCACGCGGTAGGTGACGCCGTCGCCGCCGCGGGTGATGACGACGAGCCCCGGGCCCAGCCGTCCCCACGCAGCCATGACCTCGGGAAGCGAGCGGCCGGCATACAGCCAGTCGACGTCGTCCTCGCTCGCCTTGACGACGTCGCTCACGGTGATGAGCTCCTCGATCCGCACCCGGACCTCGTCGACCGACCCCATGATCGTCGGGCGGACGTTGGGGTCGTAGGAGACCGTCGCGTGCTCGCGGGCGTCGGTGAGCGTCTGCGTGATGACCTCGGCGCCGGGCAGCAGGGTCGCGGCGATGGAGCCGGTGTGCACGTGGCCGAAGCGGTCGAGGTTCTCGACCGGGTGGAGCTCCCAGTGGAGGTCGAAGTCGTACTCCGCGGCGCCGGACTCGTCGAGCGTGGCGACCGCCGTCGACGTGCCGTGACCGCCGGCGTCGAGGTTCTCGATGGCCACACCGTGGTCGGTGATCTGCTCGCGGCAGCGCGTGCCGTGGTCGTCGTCGCCGAGGGTGGTGGCGAGCACGGTGTCGTGCCCGAGCCGGGCGATGCCCATGGCGACGTTGGCGGGCGAGCCGCCGACGTGCTCGGCGACGGACCCGTCGGGAGTGTGGACGATGTCGACGAGCGTCTCGCCGACGACGAGGACGCGGGGGGCGACGGTCTCGGTGCTCATGTCAGGCCTCGCTCCGGGGGAGACCGGCGGTGCGGTCGAGCACGTGGTGGCTCTCGATGACACGCACGGTGCCGGACTTGCTGCGCATGACGATCGAGTTCGTCGTGGCACGGCCGCGGGAGTAGCGCACGCCCCGGAGCAGCTCGCCGTCGGTGATGCCGGTTCCGACCAAGAAGCAGTTGTCGCTCCTCACGAGGTCGTCGGTGGTGAGGACCGCGTCGAGGTCGTGACCGGCGTCGATGGCCTTCTGGCGCTCGTCGTCGTCCTGGGGCCAGAGACGGCCCTGGATGACGCCACCGAGGCACTTGATCGCGCAGGCCGTGATGATGCCCTCGGGCGTGCCACCGATGCCGAGCAGGAGGTCGATGCCGGTGGTCTCGCGGGCCGCCGAGATCGCGCCGGCGACGTCGCCGTCGGAGATGAGCTTGATCCGGGCACCGCTGTCGCGGACCTCCTGGGCGAGCCTGTCGTGGCGCGGCCGGTCGAGCATGACGACGGTGACGTCCTCGGGCTGCTGCTTCTTGGCCCTGGCGATCCGGCGCACGTTCTCGGCCGCGGGGAGGCGGATGTCGACGACGTCGGCGACCTCGGGGCCGGCGACGAGCTTGTCCATGTAGAAGACGGCGCTGGGGTCGTACATCGAGCCCCGGTCGCTCACTGCCATGACGGCGATGGCGTTGGGCATGCCCTTGGCCGTGAGGGTGGTGCCGTCGATCGGGTCGACCGCGACGTCGACCTCGGGCCCGGTCCCGTCGCCGACCTTCTCGCCGTTGAAGAGCATCGGGGCGTTGTCCTTCTCGCCCTCGCCGATGACGACGGTGCCGCGCATCTCGACGGTGGAGATCAGCGCACGCATGGCCTCGACGGCGGCGCCGTCGGCGCGGTTCTTGTCACCCCTGCCGACCCAGCGGCCGCCTGCCATCGCGGCGGCCTCGGTGACCCGGACGAGCTCGAGCGCGAGGTTGCGGTCGGGGACGTTCGCGGACGGGGCGTCGGGCATGAGGAACCTGTCTTCCTTGACGGGGCGCGGCGCGCGCGCACCGGGCGGGTCCGGAACGCTGGGTGCGCGTGGAGGTGCTCTTCGGAGGTGCGTGATCCTGCGGCCCAAACTCTATCGCCGACCCGATATGGGGAAACCGACGGTCATCAGCGACCATGGAGGGGTGAGCCAGACGCCGACCAAGAGCCGCTACTCCATGGGGTCCACCCCCAACATGGTGCGTTCCCTCGTCGTCATCGGCGCGCTCATGGCGGTCATCTGGTTCATGGTCCCGCGGGCCAACACGCTCGGTGGCCCCGTCGTCGACGTGCACGGCACGGCGCTCGACGTGAAGCAGCAGAGCGGGTGGCCCATCGTCGAGGCCATCGACCTGCCCGACGACTGGAAGACGACGAGTGCCCGCTACGTCAAGGGCACCGACGGGCTCATGACGTGGCACGCCGGCTACCAGGCGCCGTCGGGCAACTATGTCGCGGTCGAGCAGACCAAGGATGCGACCCGCACGTGGGTCGAGGCGCAGACCAACCGGGCCCGCCGCATCGGTGAGCTCCAGGCCGCCGGCCTCACGTGGGTCAAGTACGAACGCGGCGCCAAGGTCCAGAACAGCCTGGTCAACCGCCGCACCGAGCCCGGCGAGCTCACGACGCTGCTCACCGGCACCGGGTCCTTCGAGGAGATGGTGTTCGTCGCCGAGCACCTCGGCCCGGTCAAGTGAGCCGAGCGCTCACTCGCTGAGCTTGGCCTCGGCCTCGTCGAGCCACTGCGCACAGTGCGCGGCGAGTACCTCGCCGCGCTGCCACAGGCCCATGCTGTCCTCGAGCCCGACCTGGCCGTTCTCGAGGCGGGCCACGATGTCGACGAGCTCGTCGCGGGCGGCCTCGTAGCTCATCTCGGCGACGTCGGCGTTCGCGTCGACGGCTGCCGGGGCGCCGCTCTCGGCGCTCTCGGGGCTCTCGGCGTCGACCGTGTCGGGCTGCGGGGTGTCCTTGGCCATGGCGAAGACCTTAGCCCTCGGTCCGGACGCCGAAGTCGCCGCGCGCGACGGTGACGTGGAGCAGCTCGTCGACCTCGAGCACGGTGGGGTCGTGGACCACGGTCCCGTCGACCCGCTGGACGATCGCGTAGCCGCGGTCGAGCGTCGACTGCGGCGAGAGGGTGCGGACCTGGGCCCGCAGGTGGCCGATGCCGTCCTGGTGGCGGTGCACCTGCGCCTCGAAGCGGTGGCGCGCTCGCGAGCGCAGCGCCGTGACGACCTCGCGCTGCACGCGCAGGAAGGCGCCGGGGTCGGCGAGCACGGGGCGCGAACGCAGCTCGACGAGGCGCCGCCGCTCGTGGTGGAGCCGGCCCTCGACAGCACGTCGCACCCGGGACCGAGCCGCGTCCACGGCCTGGCGCTCGCGCTCGGCGTCCGGGACGATCGCCTTGGCGGCGTCGGTCGGGGTGGACGCTCGGTGGTCGGCGACGAGGTCGAGCAGCGGGGTGTCGACGTCGTGCCCGATGGCGCTCACGACGGGCGTCCGCGCGGCCGCCACCGCGCGCAGCATCGCCTCGTTGCTGAACGGCAGGAGGTCCTCGACATTGCCCCCGCCACGCGCGATGACGATGACGTCAACATCCGGTATGCCGTCCAGCTCGCCGAGCGCCTGGGTCACCTCGGTGACGGCGGTGGCGCCCTGCACGGCGACCTGGCGGATCTCGAAGCGCGCCGTCGGCCAGCGGCGGCGGGCGTTCTCGACGACGTCCTTCTCGGCCGCGCTCGCCCGGCCACAGATGAGGCCGATGCGACGGGGGAGGAAAGGCAGCGGTCGCTTGCGGTCGGCGTCGAAGAGGCCCTCGCTGGCGAGGTTGCGCTTGAGGTACTCGATCCGCGCGAGCAGCTCACCCACCCCGACGGGCCGGATCTGGCGCCCGTCCATCGTGAGGGTGCCGCGCTGGGTCCAGAACGACGGCTTGGCCTGGACGACCACGCGCGCGCCCTCGGCGACGGGCGCCGCCATCGCGTCGAGGGCGTTGACGTGGATGGAGACGGAAAGCGACATGTCGACGTCCGCGTCGCGGAGCGTGAGGTAGGCCGTCCGCGCACCGGGCCGTCGGTTGAGCTGGATGACCTGCCCCTCGACCCAGACGACCGACATCTTCTCGACGTAGTCGGCGATCTTCATCGAGAGCAGCCGGACCGGCCACGGCGACTCGGCTGTCGTGTCGGCCGCCCGCTCGGGGAGGGTCGATCGCTGCGCGGGTTCGCTCACGCGCACACTCTAGGAGTGGCCGGTGTCAGGACCCCGCCGGCCGTGCCGTAACTTCGACCGAGAAGCGGGACCAGGTGAAGAGCACGCCCTCGCCCCAAGCCCCTGATGCCTTGCCGAGGCCCTGGACCACCGTCGCGGAGCCGCTCAGCGCACCCATGGCATACAGGTGGCTGGTTCCGGTCTCCTTGTCGACACCTGCGAGCAGTGTGCCGTGGCGACCGCACGGCTCGGCGACCATGGCCTCGAAGCCCTGCCACGAGCGACTGCGGACCTGCTGGACCACCGGGGCCATCGGTGCAGTGGTGGGGATCCGCACGCTGTAGAGGGCACCGCCGGTGGTGTTCATGAGGAAGGTGTCGGCCGCCGCGCCGTGCTGGACCAGCGCCATGGACTTCACCGACCGGAAGCCAGGAGTGCTCTGCTTCGCGGTCCAGCCGGCGCCGGCTCGTCGCCACCGGTAGAGGGCACCGTCCTTGCCCAACGCGTAGAGGTGGGTCGTCTCCGGGGGCTCGAGCGCGTACCCGCTGACCTCGAGGGCGCGCATCGCACCCCAGCCGCCGCCCATCCGGGTGAGGCGGGGGTCGCCGGCGTCCGGGGTCCCGCTCTCCGTCGTCTGGTACTCGGCGTGGAACAGCACGTCGCCGAGCACGACCCACTGGAAGACGCGCAGCCGCAGGGGGTCTGCCGAGCCCCACGTGTTCACCCGGGCGGCCATCGTCGTCGCGCCGTCCGGATAGACGTCGTGCATGGCCGTGGCCGGGGGGAAGGTCGTCGGGGGCGAGGTGCCGAACTGCACACCGAGGAGGTGGTCGCCGGAGCCGTTGACCGAGCCGATGGCCACACCGCACCGTCCCGCGGAGGCCGCCTGAGCGGCGGTGACCCCCACGGCGGCGCCCGATGGGAAGACCAGCGCTGCGACCAACATCGTCGCCGCACCCGTCAGCGCTGCGAACCCTCGCGCCCTCATCGACATGGCTCCTCCCGTGGCCACCGCATCCCGATCCTGTCGACGGTACTCGTGCCGGACGGCATACAGGAGGCGTTCAGGTGCGCCCGTACGATGGGAGGCATGACCGCCACGACTGACCAGGCCACCAAGCGCGTCCTGCTGGCCGCGCCCCGCGGCTACTGCGCCGGGGTCGACCGCGCCGTCGTCACGGTCGAGAAGGCGCTCGACCTCTACGGCGCCCCGGTCTACGTCCGCAAGGAGATCGTCCACAACAAGCACGTCGTCACGACGCTCGAGAAGCGTGGCGCGATCTTCGTCGAGGAGACCGACGAGGTCCCCGAGGGCGCGACCGTGATCTTCTCCGCGCACGGCGTCGCCCCGGTCGTCCACGAGGAGGCCAAAGCCCTCGGTCTCAAGACGATCGACGCCACCTGCCCTCTCGTCACCAAGGTCCATCGCGAGGCCGTGCGCTTCGCCAGCGACGACTACGACATCCTCCTCATCGGCCACGAGGGCCACGAGGAGGTGGTCGGCACCGCCGGTGAGGCGCCGGAGCACATCACCCTCGTCGACGGACCCGACGACGTCGACAACGTCACCGTCCGCGACCCGGACAAGGTCGTGTGGCTCTCGCAGACCACGCTCTCGGTCGACGAGACCATGGAGACGGTGCGCCGCCTGCGCGAGAAGTTCCCGCAGCTGCAGGACCCGCCCAGCGACGACATCTGCTACGCCACCCAGAACCGCCAGCTCGCCGTCAAGCACATGGCCCCCGACTGCGACCTCATGATCGTCGTCGGCTCGCGCAACTCCTCGAACTCCGTGCGCCTCGTCGAGGTCGCGCTGGAGCACGGCTCCAAGGCCGGCCACCTCGTCGACTACGCCGAGGAGATCGACGAGACCTGGCTCGACGGCGTGCGGACGGTCGGTGTCACCTCCGGCGCCTCCGTGCCCGAGATCCTCGTGCGCGGTGTCCTCGACTACCTCTCGTCGCGTGGCTTCGAGGACGTGCGTCCCGTCGTCGCCGCCGAGGAGTCGCTGATGTTCTCGCTGCCCAACGAGATCCGTCGCGACCTCAAGGCCGCAGGCCTGTCCGACAAGATGCGCCACGACGGCTCGTTCGCCGAGGCCGGTTCGCTGCACTGACGGCCCGACCGAGCGAAGGTATGCCGTGAGCGCACCCGAGCCGGTCGTCCTCGCCTATCCGTTCACCGGGCTGTGGCGGGTGGAGAACTCGCCGGCGAGGCGGGTCCCCAGCCACGGCACGTCGGCGTTCGGTGTCTCGCACGCCATCGACTTCGTGGCGGTCGACGGGCGAGGTCTGTCGGCGCCGCGCACCTGGCGCTCCTGGGTGGGCGTCGAGGCGCCTGAGGGCTTCGTCGGCTTCGGGGCTCCCGTGCTCGCGCCCGTCGGTGGGACGGTCGTCGCCGTCCACGACGCGGAGCCCGACCACGAGGCCCGGCGCTCTCAGGTGCGGCTCGCGGGCTATGCGCTGGGACAGGCCGGACGCGCGCGGCGCGGCATCGTGGGTCTGGCCGGCAACCACGTCGGCATCGCTCTGGCCGACGGCGGGCCGTACGTCCTGCTCGCACACCTGCGGCAGGGTTCGGTGCTCGTGTCGGTCGGCGAGGCCGTCGCCGTCGGTCAGCAGCTGGGGGAGTGCGGCAACAGCGGCAACAGCACCGAGCCCCACGTGCACGTCCAGGTGAGCGACTCGCTCGACGGCATCCGGGCTGTCGGGCTGCCGTTGGCGTTCCGTGGCGACGACGGCGTGGTCCGTGTGCCGGCCGAGGGTGAGATCGTCAGCGTCGGGACCTGACGGCGTCAGATGGCGCAGCCGTCGGGCCCGCAGGCCGCGTCGTCCGCGCCCTGGGCGCCGGGGGCGCTGACCATCGTCAGCGGGTTCGCCTCGCCCCAGGCCTGGTCGAGCACCTGGGTGAACAGCTCGGTGGGCTGTGCCCCGCTCACGCCGTACTTCTCGTCCACGACGAAGAAGGGCACACCGGAGATGCCGTAGCGCTGGGCCTGCTCGATGTCGTCCTGCACCGACTGGGCGTAGGCCCCGTCGGCGAGGGCGGCGCGGATCTCGTCGGCGTCGAGCCCGACGGACGTCCCGATCCGGACGAGGGTCTCCACGTCGCCGATGTCCTCACCGTGCTCGAAGTGGGCGGACAGCAGGGCCTCCTTGGCCGCGTCCTGACGGTCGTGGTGCGCGGCGAGGTGGATGAGCTCGTGCCCGCGAAGGCTGTTGGCGACGACGAGCGAGTCGAAGTCGTAGGCGAGCCCCTCGCCCGCGGCCACCTGCCTCACGTGGCCGAACATCTGCTCCACCTGCTCGCGCTCCATGCCCTTGCGGGTCGCGAGGTAGTCGAGCTCGGTGCCGTCGTAGTGCTCGGGCAGCGACGGGTCGAGCTGGTAGCTGTGCCACGTCACCTCCACCGACTCCCGGTGGGGGAACTGCGCGAGGGCGCCCTCGAAGCGGCGCTTGCCGATGTAGCACCACGGGCAGGCGATGTCGGACCAGATGTCAACCTTCATAAGAGGTTGAACCATCAAGGAACGCGAGATGTTCCGGACCCTAACCGGCGCGAGAGCCGGTCTCGTCGGTCGCAGCGGGCGGGTCGAGCAGCAGCTCGGCGCGGCCGTCCTCGGCGCCCACGACCTCGAGCAGCTCGACGGCGGTGAGCACCCGGGGGCCGGTCTCGACCGGGCCGAGCTCGGGGAGGTCGTCGGTGACGAGCTCGAGCTCCTGCATCCGGCGGGCGGTGACGAACACGCGCGACTCGAGCGCGCCGACGAACTGGTTGTAGCTCTCCACGGTGGCGTGCAGCGAGCGGCCCATCTTGGCGGCATGGGTGCCGAGGGTGGCGAGCCGGCGGTAGAGCTCCTGGCCCAGCGCGAGCAGCTCGCGGGCGCTCGTCGAGAGCGAGTCCTGCTGCCACCCGAACGCGACCGTGCGCAGCAGCGCGAGCAGCGCACCCGGGCCGACGAGCACGACCTTGTCGGCCATCGCCCGCTCGTGCAGGCCGGGGTCGGCAGCGAGGGCGGCGGCGAGCATCGCATCGCTCGGGACGAAGCAGACGACCATCTCGGGCGTGGCGTCGAACGCCGACCAGTAGTCCTTGGCGGCGAGCCCGTGCACGTGCTGCCGCAGCGCTCGGGCGTGGTCGCGGAGCAGCTCGGTGCGCTCGTCGTCGGGCAGCTCCTCGGTCTGGGCGTCGAGGAACGCCGCCATCGGTGCCTTGGCGTCGATGACGAGGGTGCGGTCGCCGGGCAGGCGCACGACGACGTCGGGCCGCACCTCGCGGTCGTGGCGACTGCGGGCGCGGACCTGCTCCTCGAAGTCGCAGCGGGCGAGCATGCCGGACGCCTCGAGCACGCGACGCAGCTGGACCTCGCCCCACGAGCCGCGCACCGACGACGAGCGCAGCGACCCCGCGAGCGACTGGGTCTGGCGGCCAAGCTGCTGGGCCTCGGACTCCACCCTGCCCATGACCGCGCGGATCGCCCCGAACTGCTCCACCCGGTCGCGCTCGAGCACGCCGACCTGGCGCTCCACCCGCCCCAGGGCGTCGCGCAGGGGAGCGAGCAGCGAGGCCGTCTCGAGGTCCTCGGCGAGCGAGGCCTCGAGGTCGAGCACCCGCTCGCGCAGCAGGTCGCGCTCGGTCGCCACGGAGGCCGCGCGGACGGCATACGACTGCTTGAGGAGGAGGTACGCCGTCAGCGCACCGAGAAGGATGCCGACCACCAACGCGATCCACGGGTTCATGGGCGACACCGTGCCACGGGGTGCCGACAGCGGACCGCAGGCTAGCCTCGGCTCATGGCTGACAGTGGGCGTTCGTTCATCCACGTCCTCAACCAACGGCTGCCGCGCAAGCGCAACATCGCCCAGGGGCTGCTCCGCAACGAGGACGGGGACATCCTGCTGTGCGAGCTCACCTACAAGTCGGAGTGGGACCTGCCCGGTGGCGTCGTCGACCCCAGGGAGTCGCCGGCAGCCTGTGTCGTGCGGGAGATCAGCGAGGAGCTGGGTGTCAGTGTCGGGATCGACGCGCTGGTGACCGTCAACTGGCTGCCGCCGTGGCGGGGCTGGGACGATGCCGTGCTCTTCCTCTACGACCTCGGCACGGTGCCGCGCTCCTTCACCGACGACCTCACCCTGCTCAAGCGTGAGCTCAAGGCCGTGCACTGGGTGGCGCCGGAGGATGTCGCGGCGCACGTGGCGCCCTACAACGTGCGGATGCTGGAGCAGGTCCTGCAGGGCGAGCACGCGGCATACATGGAGAACAGCGAGATCCCGGGCGGGCTCGCGTGAGGGCGAGCGCCTTCTTCGGGGTGCTGGGCGCCATGCTCGTCGGCGCGTTCCTGCTCGTGTGGGTGGTCGTGTGCCTCGCGGCGCTCGTCTTCGCCCTCGTCGAGCGCAACGGCTCGGCCGCCGGGACCTACGCGCTCCTGCTCGCCGCCGGCGTCGCCGCGACCCTCCTCGCGGGCTGGGCGTCGCGACGGGTGGCACGGGCACGGGCCGCGCGCCACTAGACTCTTGTCCCCGTGGCACTCACCATCGGAATCGTCGGGCTCCCCAACGTCGGCAAGTCGACGATGTTCAACGCCCTGACCAAGAACAACGTCCTCGCCGCGAACTACCCGTTCGCGACCATCGAGCCCAACGTCGGCGTCGTCCCGCTGCCGGACTCGCGCCTCGAGCGTCTCGCCGAGATCCACGGGTCCGAGAAGATCCTGCCCGCGACCGTGTCGTTCGTCGACATCGCCGGCATCGTGCGTGGCGCCTCGGAGGGTGAGGGCCTGGGCAACAAGTTCCTCGCCAACATCCGCGAGGCCGACGCGATCTGCCAGGTCGTGCGCGCGTTCGAGGACGGCGACGTCGTCCACGTCGACGGCAAGGTCTCGCCCGAGAGCGACATCGAGACCATCCACACCGAGCTCATCCTCGCCGACCTCCAGACCCTCGAGAAGGCCGTCGCCCGCCTCGAGAAGGAGGCACGGATCAAGAAGGAGTCAAAGCCGCTGCTCGACAACGCGCTCGCGGCGCAGAAGGTCCTCGAGGACGGCAAGACCCTGTATGCCGCAGGCGCAGCTGCCGGTGTCGACCTCACCGAGGCGAAGGCGCTGGGCCTGCTCACGACCAAGCCGTTCATCTACGTCTTCAACCTCGACGAGGACCAGCTCACCGACGAGGCCCTGCAGGAGTCGCTGCGCTCGCTGGTGGCGCCCGCGGACGCGGTGTTCCTCAACGCCAAGCTCGAGATGGACCTCATGGACATGTCACCCGAGGACGCGCAGGAGATGCTCGAGGGTTTCGGCGCCACCGAGTCCGGCCTCGACCAGCTGGCGCGCACCGGGTTCCACACGCTCGGGCTCCAGACCTACCTCACCGCGGGCCCCAAGGAGTCGCGCGCGTGGACGATCGGCCAGGGATGGACCGCGCCGCAGGCCGCCGGTGTCATCCACACCGACTTCCAGCGCGGGTTCATCAAGGCCGAGATCGTGTCGTTCGAGGACCTCGACTCGGCGGGGACGATGGCGACGGCCAAGGCTGCCGGCAAGGTCCGCATGGAGGGCAAGGACTACGTCATGCAGGACGGCGACGTCGTGGAGTTCCGCTTCAACGTCTGACCCTCATCTGCTGGTCGACAAGGTCCCACGCATCGCGGCGTAGAGGTCGCGATCCGTGGGACCTTCCTCGTTCAGTCGGCCAGGAGGGAGCCGGCGGTGATGAGCTGCCGGACGAGGGGATGTGCCTGCACCGTCGAGGGCGTGAGGATGGCGATCGACAGCTGACGCTCGGGGTAGACGACGAGGACGCTGCGGAAGCCAGGGATCTCACCGACGTGTCCGACCCCGTCGAGGCCGAAGTTCTGCCAGTAGTCGGCGCTGAAGTCGAACGTCCCCAGCCCGTAGCCGTCGCCGTCGGAGAAGTCGGTCATCTGCTCGACCGACTCGGGGCGTAGCCGCAGGGCGCCGTACAGCGCGTAGCCCCAGCGGGCCACCGTCGCGGCATCCCCGGCCATGCCACCCGCACCGGCGGCGGCGCTCGCGAGCGACCGGAAGGGCACGTACCCCGGCGCGGCCTTCGACGGCAGGAAGTCGTCCTCACCCGGCGCCGCGAGGGGAGCGGGCAGCGACTGCTCGTCCTGGTAGGCCAGCCGGGTCAGCCCCAGCGGCGCCCAGAGGTCGCGCTGCAGCGCAGTCGAGGCATCGACTCCGGCGACGCGCTCGACGAGCATCCCGGCGAGCAGGTAGTTGGCGTTCTCGTAGGACCACTCCTGGTCGGGTCTTGCCGTCGGCGTGGCTACGGGCGCGAGGAACTGCTCGGGCGTCCACGACACGTCGGGCCTGGTGAGCAGGTCCGGGTCCCATTCGACGTCGTGAAGCCCCGAGCGCTGCTCGAGCAGCTGGCGCACCGTCACGCCGTTCGAGACCCACCGCACGGGGAGGTAGCTCGAGGCCGCGCGGTCGAGGTCGACCCTGCCCTGCTCGGCCAGAGCCATGACCTCGGCCGCGACGAAGGTCTTGGTGATGCTGGCCAGGGCCATGCCCGTGTTCGGCCTGAGCGGCACGCCCCTGCCGTCCACACCCGCCGCCCCGTTCCAGGTACCGAGCGGGCTGACGACGGCCGCGGTCACGCCGGGGATCAGCCCGGTGGAGACCCATCGCCCGAGCTCCTGCTGCAGCCTGTCCGCGCGCACCGGCGCCATCGCCGCGGTGGGCAACGCCGGCCAGGGGAGTCCGGGCCCGGCAGAGTGCCGGGAGGTGATGCTGGGGGTCGGCCGGACCGGGGACTCGGTGGCGGAGCAGGCGCACAACATGGCACCGAGCCCGGCGCCCAGCGCGACGACAGCAGCCCTTCGCGTCCACGCAGTCATGGCACCCTCCTTCGCCACGCTACGCCGCACCAGCGGCGCGCACGTGGCTTTTGACGAAGGAGGAGGATTCCGGGATCACCGCAGGTCACACGCGTGCCGGCTTCTTCCCGGTGGGGTTCGCCCGAGCCGGTGGGGGATAGAGTTCGGCCATGGACCCCCTCGTGCGACAGAACGTCATGAGGTCAGGGACGCCGGGCGGTCAGCCGCTGCTCTTCGCCCATGGGTTCGGTTGTGACCAGACGATGTGGCGTCACGTGGCGCCGGCGTTCACCGACCGCTACGAGGTCATCACCTTCGACCACATCGGAGCGGGCGGCTCGGACCTCTCCGCCTACGACCCGGTGAAGTACGCCGACCTGCGGGGGTACGCCTCCGACATCCTCGAGATCGTCGAGGCGCTCGACCTGCGCGACGTCGTGCTCGTGGGGCACTCGGTGTCGGCGATGATCGGCGCCCTCGCGGTGATCGAGGCGCCGGAGCGGTTCAGCAGCCTCGTCATGGTGGGACCCTCGCCGCGCTACATCGACGACGGCGACTACACCGGTGGCTTCTCGCGCGAGGACATCGACGAGCTCCTCGACTCCCTCGCCTCGAACTTCCTCGGATGGTCCGCAGCCATGGCCCCGGCCATCGTGGGCAACCCCGACCGCGCTGAGCTGGGCGCCGAGCTCACGGCGAGCTTCTGCCGGATGGACCCTGACATCGCGCGTCAGTTCGCGAGGGCGACCTTCCTCTCGGACAACCGCCAGGACCTGGGGCGGATCTCCGTCCCCACCCTGGTGCTCCAGTGCGCCGACGACATCATCGCGCCGAGCTCCGTCGGCGCCTACGTCGCCGGTGCCGTGCCGGACGGGACCCTGGTCCAGATGTCGGCGACGGGCCACTGCCCCAACCTCAGCGCGCCCGAGGAGACGGTCGCGGTGATCGACGACTTCCTGCGCCGGCGCCCCGCGGCGTAGCCGTGGCCGAGGAGCGGGCCGCGCAGGCTGCGCAGGCGTTCCAGGAGGCCCTGCTCGACGACGACCCCGTCCTGCTCTACGACCAGGCGCCGTGCGGCTACGTGTCGACCACCGACGACGGCAGCATCGTCAAGGTCAACGCCACCCTCTGCACCTGGCTGGGTGTGACCCCGGGTGAGCTCCTCGGTCGCCGGTTCGCGGAGCTGCTCACACCGGGAAGCCGGATCTACCACGAGACGCACTACGGACCCATGCTGCGCATGCAGGGGTTCGTGCGCGAGATCGCCGCCGACATGATCAGGGCGGACGGAAGCCGCCTGCCCATCCTCCTCAACGCCTCGCGGGTGCAGTCCCCGGAGTCGCCCGCGCACCTCGTGCGCATGGCGATCTTCGACGCGACCGAACGTCGGTCCTATGAACGCGAGCTCGTGCGGGCCCGGGATGCTGCGCGCGAGGCCGAGCTGAGGGCCGAGTCGCTGACGCGCACTCTCCAGCAGAGCTTCATCCCGCCGACCGCGCCTGACGTGCCCGGTCTGGCCATCGCCACGGCCTATCGCCCCGCGGGCGATGGTACGGAGGTCGGCGGGGACTTCTACGACGTCTTCCCGACGGGGCCGCGGGACTGGGTGGTCGCGCTCGGCGACGTCAGCGGCAAGGGCGTCGAGGCGGCGGTGGTCACCTCCATCGTCCGGCACACGGTGCGTGCGCTGACCGTCCTCCAGAACGGCCTACCGGACGTCCTCGGTGGTGTCGACCGGGTGATCGAGCAGCACGAGACCGACAAGTTCTGCACGCTCGTGGTGCTGCGGCTGAGCAGTGAGGGCGATGGCTGGGAGACCACGGTCGCCGTGGGCGGGCACCCCCCGCCCATGCACCTGCGGCCCGGTCGGGCGCCAACGATGATCGACGCCCGCGGTCCCGTTCTCGGGCTCCTGCCGGACGTCGCGTTCTCGGAGAAGGTCGTGGACCTGCAGCCGGGAGACACCCTGCTGCTCTACACCGACGGCGTGACCGAGGCCCGCGCGGACGGGGAGTACTTCGGGGAGGACCAGTTCCTCTCGTGGGCCGCGGCGCAGGCCTCGGACGACCCGACAGTCCTCGTCGACTCCCTTCTCGACGAGGTGCTCCGGTTCCAGGGCGGGAACCCCCGCGACGACATCGCGGTCGTCGCGATCCGCCACACCTGACCCACTGCGCCGGCGGCCGGCCGCCGGCCGCCGGCCGCCGGCCGCAGGGTCAGCGGTTGCGCGGGTGGTTCCTCGCCGTGCGCTCGTTGCCGTGCCGGTAGTTGCCCGTGACGCGGGCCATGAGCTCCTGGTCGTCGCCCGACTGCGCGTCCTCGACGAAGTCCGTGGCGCGGCGCCCACGCAGCACCGTCGCCACCTGCCCGCGGTGCGTGATGAAGACGCTGCCGTCCTTGCGCTCGGACCACTCGAAGCCGGAGGGGGTGCCCACGAGCGCAAGGGTCGCAGGACGGCATACGGGCCCGCAACGGGTTTGCCTCGGAACTCGACACGGAAACAGGCGGCGCGTCCGTGTGACCTGGAGCACTCGGACCCCTAATGTTGCGCGGTGGTGCGCTCAACGGTGCCCGCATCCGAGACGAAAGAGGTTGTTCTCGTGGACGAACATGAGGTCGTGGACCATGACACGGTCCCACCCGCCAACAAGGGCCTGCTCGCTGCGGCCGGGGTGCTGCTGGCCATCCCGATCGTCGCGCTCATGTGGGTCAGCTCCTACAGCAAGATCGAGCCCAGGCTCTGGGGCTTCCCGTTCTTCATCTGGTACCAGTTCCTCTGGGTCTTCCTCTGCTCGGCGATGACCTGGACGGCCTACAAGCTCGTGCTCCGGGCACGACCGCACCGGCCGATGGGCGAGGCGCAGCGCCGCCCGCACCGGCCGCACACCCCTGGCGGGCGCCACGGCGCGACGATCGGTGACTCCCGGGACGCCGACCTCCACGACGGCCAGCCCTTCGACGCAGATGGAGGCCAGCGATGAGCAACGTCAACTGGACCGCCCTGGTCATCCTCGTGCTGCTCTTCGGCACGGTGACGATCATGGGCTTCATGGCCACCCGGTGGCGCCGTCCCACGAGCATGGAGTCGCTCGACGAGTGGGGGCTCGGCGGTCGCTCGTTCGGCACGTGGATCACGTGGTTCCTCCTCGGAGGTGACCTCTACACGGCATACACGTTCGTCGCCGTGCCGGCCGCGATGTTCGCGACGGGAGCCGTCGCCGGCTTCTTCGCCGTGCCCTACACGATCGTGCTCTACCCGATCATCTTCATCTTCATGGCGCGGCTGTGGTCGGTGAGCCACCGCCACGGCTACGTCACGCCCGCCGACTTCGTCAAGGGCCGCTACGGCAGCCGGCCGCTGTCGCTGGCGGTCGCCGTCACCGGCTTCCTCGCGACAATGCCCTACATCGCCCTCCAGCTCGTCGGCATCCAGGCCGTGCTGGAGGTCGTCGGCCTCGGTGGTGGCGACAACTGGCTCGCCAAGGACGCACCGCTCTTCATCGCCTTCGCGCTGCTGGCCGCCTACACCTACAGCAGCGGCCTGCGCGCCCCCGCGGTGATCGCGTTCGTCAAGGACACGCTCATCTACCTCGTCATCATCGTCGCGATCATCTACCTGCCCACCAAGGTCGGTGGCTGGGACGCGATCTTCGGTGCGGCGCAGGAGAAGATGGCCAAGCCGAGCGTGGCGAACCCGGAGAAGCCGACCGGGGCGTTCATCCCCGGCAGCACCCAGATGTGGGCCTACGCGACGCTCGGGCTCGGGTCCGCCCTCGCGCTGTTCATGTACCCGCACTCGATCACGGCGACGCTGTCGTCGAGCAGCCGCAACACGATCCGCCGCAACGCGGCGATCCTGCCGGCGTACTCGTTCGTGCTCGGCCTCCTCGCCCTCCTCGGGTGGGTCGCGATCGCGGCCGGTACCAAGCCGCTCGGCCTCGACGGCAAGCCCAACGCGCAGCTCGTCATCCCGCAGCTGTTCGAGGACATGTTCCCGAGCTGGTTCGCCGGTGTGGCATTCGCAGCGATCGCCATCGGTGCCCTCGTGCCCGCAGCGATCATGTCGATCGCAGCGGCGAACACATTCACCCGCAACATCTACAAGGAGTTCATCAAGCCGAACGCCAGCCCGCAGCAGGAGGCCAAGGTCTCCAAGCTGGCGTCGCTCATCGTCAAGGCCTTCGCGCTCGTCTTCGTGCTCCTGCTCGACAAGCAGAACGCCATCAACTTCCAGCTGCTCGGTGGCATCTGGATCCTCCAGACCTTCCCGTCCATCGTGTTCGGCCTCTACACCCGCTGGTTCCACCGCTGGGCGTTGCTCGCCGGCTGGGCCGTCGGCATGGTCTACGGGACCTACGCGGCATACAACGTCGTCAACCCGGTGACCGGGGCGCACTTCGGTGGCTCGCTCGCCAACATCCCCGGCATCGCGCAGATGGGCTACATCGCGATGACGGCGTTCGTTCTCAACCTCATCATCGCGGCCGTGATCAGCGCGGTCCTCAACGCGATGAAGGTGCCGAACGGCGTGGACGAGACCATCAAGGGCGACTACTTCGCCGACGCGGGTGACCCGCGCGTCGAGAAGCTCCAGCTGGGCACGCACGAGACCACGGCCAGCCCGTGACCTGACCGCACCCGTCCACGACGAAGGGCGTCACCGCACACGCGGTGGCGCCCTTCGCCGGTCCGGGTGCGGTGGGCGGGCAGGATGGGCGCGTGACCTCCTCCGCACCGTCCGCCGCCCTCGTCGAGCTCGCCCACGCCCACGGCGTCGCGACCGACTTCCACGACTGGCTCGGCGCGCACACCGTCATCTCGGACACGACGCTGCGCACGATCCTCGGGGCCCTCGGGGTGGACGCCTCGTCGGAGGAGGCGGTGGCGGCCTCGCTCGCGGACGCGCAGAACCGTCCGTGGCGGCGCACCCTTCCCGCAACCGTCGTATGCCGTGAGGGCTGGACCCCGTGGGTCCTCGCCCACGTGCCCCACGGGGGAGCGGTGCGCCTCACCGTCGAGCTGGAGGACGGCGGCACCCGGGAGGTCGCGCAGGTCGAGCGCTGGGTCGAGCCGCGCGTCGTCGACGGGCGCGAGATCGGCGAGGCCATGTTCGAGCTGCCCGGTGACCTCCCCACCGGGTGGCACCGCATCGTCGCCCACCTCGACCAGGCGCCGGTCGCGGAGGGGACGGAGGCCGCGACCCTCGTCGTCACGCCACAGCGGCTCGAGCTGCCCGAGGTCGTGCGCCACGGCGGCGTCACCGGCCTCATGACGCAGATCTACCAGGTGCGGTCGGCGCAGTCGTGGGGTGTCGGGGACCTCGGCGACCTCGGCGAGCTCGCCTCGTGGGCCGCGACCGACCTCGGGGCCGAGTTCGTGCTCGTCAACCCGCTGCACGCCGCCGAGCCGATCGCGCCGATGGAGGAGTCGCCCTACCTCCCGACGACGCGTCGCTTCGTCAACCCCATCTACCTGCGGGTCTCCGACATCCCCGAGGCCGAGCGCCTCGACGACGCAGGCCGCGCCCGCGTCGACGCCCTCGCCGAGTCGGTCCGGGTGCACAACACCTCCGACACGATCGACCGTGACACCGCCTGGGCGGCGAAGCGGGAGGCGCTCGGCATCATCCACGCCCTCGGGCTCGAGGGCCGGCGAGCTCGCGACTTCGAGCGCTTCCGTGAGCGCGAGGGAGAGGGCCTCACGACGTTCGCGACGTGGTGCGCGCTCGCGGAGCACCACGGGCTGCCGTGGACGCAGTGGCCGGCCGAGCTGCACGACCCGAGCTCGGCGGCCGTCGCCGAGTTCGCCGCAGCCCAGCAGGAGCTCGTGCAGTTCCACATGTGGCTCCAGTGGCTGCTCGACCGCCAGCTCGGCGAGGTCCAGCGCGAGGCCAAGGACGCCGGGATGTCGCTCGGGATCGTCCACGACCTCGCTGTGGGCGTCCACCCGCACGGCGCCGACTCGTGGGGGCTCGCCGACGCCCTCGCGACCGGCGTCACCGTCGGTGCGCCGCCGGACCAGTTCAACCAGCTCGGCCAGAACTGGTCGCAGCCACCCTGGCACCCCGAGCGCCTCGCCGAGCTCGGCTACGCGCCGTTCCGCGACATGGTCCGCACCGTCCTGCGGGACTCCGGCGGCATCCGGGTCGACCACGTCATCGGTCTCTTCCGCCTCTGGTGGATCCCGCAGGGCGAGGGCCTCACGCCGGCCGACGGCACCTACGTCACCTACGACCACGAGGCGCTCATCGGGATCCTCTGCCTCGAGGCCCAGCGCGCCGGCGCCGTGGTCATCGGCGAGGACCTCGGCGTCGTCCCGGCCAACGCCCGCGACTACCTCCACGAGCGCGGTGTCCTCGGCACGAGCATCATGTGGTTCGAGAACACCGACGACGCACCCACCCCGCCCGAGGACTACCGCGAGCTGTGCCTGTCGTCGGTGACGACCCACGACCTGCCGCCCACGGCCGGCTTCCTGGCGCTGGAGCACGTCGCCATCCGCGAGCGTCTCGGGCTGCTCACCCGCCCGGTCGAGGAGGAGCGCGCGCACGAGGAGCGGTCGATCGCCACGGTCCGCGACGCCCTCGTCGCCCGCGGTTGGCTCGAGCCCGGCGCCGGCATCCCTTCCGTCATCGAGGCCATGCACCGCTGGATCGGCCACACCCCGAGCGTGCTGCGCGCGGTCTCGCTCTCCGACGTCGTCGGCGACCGCCGCGCCATCAACCAGCCCGGCACCGAGGACGAGTACCCCAACTGGCGCCTGCCCCTCGCAGGGCCCGACGGCCAGCCGCTCTCGCTCGAGGACGCGATGCAGTCGGCGCTCGCCGAGCCGCTCTTCCGTGCCACGAACGGCGACTGAGGAGCAGCGCCACCGCAGCCCGGGGCAGCGACGGGGGCGCCGGTCGACCAAGCCCCGTGGCGTCCTGCGGGACGTGCGTCGGACCGCAGGCCGTAGCGCGCGCTCCTCAGCGCAACGTGCGCTGACCACGCGAGTCCGCGCGCGGAGGCCGGAGGTTCGCTAGCGCGTCACGCAGGACGCAAGGGGCGAACCCGAGCAAACGCATCCGCCACGGCATACCCGCTCGTGCGGTTGGCCTCGCGACGGGACTCCATCTGTGCGAGCCAGGCCGCGGGGGAGTCGGGCGCCTCGTGGGGCTCGGGTGCGAAGTCGGTCATCCACCCGGTGAAGATCTCGGGCGTCGTCTCGGGGTGGAACTGCACGCCCCAGGCGCGAGGGCCGAAGCGCGCGGCCTGGACCGAGCCGTCGGGTGCGGTCGCGAGGGGCTCAGCGCCCTCGGGGAGGCGGCTCACGACATCGCCGTTGTAGTGGACGACGTCCCGCCCGGACAGGCCGGCCAGGAGCGGGTCCGTGTCACCGGCGGCGGTGAGGGACAGGGGGACCAGGCCGCTCGTGCGACCGCGCGGGTTGAGGACGACCTCGCCGCCGAGAGCGGACGCCATGAGCTGGTGGCCCAGGCAGACACCGAGGGTCGGCACGCCCTGCGTCACCGTTGCGCGCAGCAGGGCCTTGGTCGGGGCGAGCCAGGGGTAGGAGTCGTCCTCGTCGGCGTTCATGGCGCCACCGAGGACGACGAGCGCGTCGTGCTCGAGCTGGGTCGGGATGGTGTCGAACAGGTCGCCGCGGACGGTGTCGACGGTGATGCCGAGCTGGGTCCAGCGCTCGGTGAGCCAGCCGCCGGGAGCCTCGGGCTCGTGCTGGACGACGAGGAACCTCGTCATCAGACCTGCGTGCCCACGAGGGAGCCGATGGCATAGGTGACGGCCATGGCCACGACGCCGCCGAAGACGTTGCGGCGCACCGCCGGTGGGATGGGGGCGCCACCGAGCCGGGCGCTCGCCCAGCCGGTGATGAGGAGGGCGACGGCGACGGCGGCGACGGTGACGGGCACCCGGGCCGAGACGCCCGAGAGCACGATCGCCACGAGCGGGATGAGGGCTCCGACGGTGAACGCGATGAACGAGGCCCAGGCGGCGTGCCACGGCTTCGTCAGCGCCTCCGGGTCGATGCCCAGCTCGGTCTCGGCGTGGGCGGCGAGGGCGTCGTGGGCGGTGAGCTGGACGGCGACGTCCTGCGCCAGCTCGGGGCTGAGCCCCTTGGCCTCGTAGAGCTCGGCGAGCTCCTGCAGCTCGGCCTCAGGCTCCTCGCGCAGCTCGCGCCGCTCCTTGGCGAGCAGGGCGATCTCGGCGTCGCGCTGGGTGCTGACCGAGACGTACTCGCCGACGGCCATGCTCATGGCGCCCGCGGCCAGTCCGGCGAGCCCGGCGGTGAGGATCGCGCCGCGGTTGGCCGTCGCGGCGGCGACGCCGATGACGAGGCCGGCGGTGGAGACGATGCCGTCACCCGCGCCCAGGACGCCGGCGCGCAGCCAGTTGAGGCGGTCGCCGAAGGACTGGTCGTGCGGCTCGTCGTGCTCGGCGAGGACGTCGGCGGACTCAGCCATCGATGACGACCCCGTGACGGCGCGCGATCTCGTTGATCCGGTGGGCCTGCTCGATGTCGAGCTGGGTGAGACCACCGGCGTCGTGTGTCGTGAGCAGCCACGAGGTGGTGCGCCAGCGGATGTCGATGTCCGGGTGGTGGTTCATCTCCTCGGCGACCTCGGCGGCCTCGCCGACGATCGCGATGGCGGCGGGGAAGTCCGGGGCCTCGATCGTCGCGACGATGGCGTCGCCCTCGCGGGTCCACAGGGGGAGGTCGGCGAGCTGGCGCTCGACCTCCTCGTCGGTCAGCTGGCGGCTCATGGCCCCAGCCTGTCCTTCGCGACGGCACCCGTCCAGCAAGGCGCGCCTACCCGAAGCCGGGGTCGCCGGTTCCGCGTCCCGAGGAGGACGGCATACCGGCCCACGTATGCCGTGAGGCCGGCTCCGCGGGTGCGGAACCGGCCTCACGAGGCGGAGGAGCGCCTGCTCAGAGCGCCTCGGAGATCGACGCCGGGCCCATGAGGGACGCGTCGCCTTCGAGGAGGTCGCTGAGGTCGGTCGCCTGCGGGGCCACCTCGTGTGGGGTGATCTCGCCGGCCTCGATCTGCTCGGTCCAGTGGCACGCCACCCGGTGGCTCGAGCCGACGCCGGGGATCTCCGGGACGCGGAGCACCGGGCGCTCGGTGTCGCACTTGGTCTCTTGGCGCCACGGGCACCGTGTGTGGAACCGGCAGCCCGTCGGCGGGTGCGACGGCGAGGGCAGGTCGCCGGTGAGCAGGATCTGCTCGCGGCGGTCCTCGATGACCGGGTCGGGCACCGGGACCGCCGACATGAGCGCGCGGGTGTAGGGGTGCAGCGGCTGGGCGTAGAGGTCGTCGGCCTCGGCCTCCTCGGCGAGCGCCCCGAGGTACATGACCCCGATCCGGTCGCTGATGTGGCGGACGACGGCGAGGTCGTGCGCGACGACGAGGTAGGTCAGGCCGAACTCCTCCTGCAGGTCCTCGAGGAGGTTGATGACCTGCGCCTGCACCGACACGTCGAGGGCCGACACCGGCTCGTCGGCGACGATGAGCTTGGGGTTGACCGACAGCGCGCGGGCGATGCCGATGCGCTGTCGCTGGCCACCCGAGAACTCGTGCGGGTACTTCGCCAGGGCCGCCTCGGGAAGACCCACCGCGTTGAGCAGCTCGACGAGGCGGGGCCGGGCCTCCTTGGCGTTCTTGGCGATGCCGTGCGCCTTCATCCCCTCGAAGAGCAGCGACTCGACCGACTGGCGCGGGTCCAGGCTCGAGAGCGGGTCCTGGAAGACCATCTGGATGTCCTGGCGCTTGTGGCGCAGCTCCTCACCCTTGAGCGAGGCGATGTCGACGCCGTCGAACGTCACCGACCCCTCGGTCGGCGGCTCGAGGTTGAGGATGGCGCGTCCGAGCGTGGACTTGCCGCACCCGGACTCGCCGACGAGGCCGTAGGTCTCGCCGTGGCGGATCTGCAGGTCGACGCCGTCGACGGCGTAGACGTGGCCGATCGTCTTGTCGAAGATCACGCCGCGCTTGATCGGGAAGTGCACCTTGATGCCCTTGACGTCGACGAGGACGTCACCGCTGTCGTATGCCGTGCCCTCCGCCTCCGCGGGAGCCGTCGCCTTCTCGTCCGGCTGCGTGGGCTCGCTGGTCGGGTCGGTCATCGGGACACCTCCACGGGGTTGAAGCAGCGCAGGGCGCGCTGGTGGTGCTCCTCGAGCTCGGGCATCTTCTGCGTGCAGACCTCGATCGGCTGCGAACAGCGCGGGGCGAACGCGCAGGCGCTCGTCCACGGCAGGTTGTCCGACACCGAGCCCGGGATCGGCACGAGCCGCTGTCCGCGCGGGGCGTCCATGCGGGGGATCGAGGCGAGCAGGCCGTTGGTGTAGGGGTGGCGCGGCTGCGCGAAGAGGTCGTGCCGGTCGCCGCGCTCGACGATGCGGCCGCCGTAGAGGACGTTGACCTCGTCGCAGAGCCCGGCGACGACACCGAGGTCGTGCGTGATCATGACGAGGGCCGTCCCGGTCTCCTCGACGAGCTCCTTGAGCAGGGCGAGGATCTGGGCCTGGATGGTGACGTCGAGCGCGGTGGTCGGCTCGTCGGCGATGAGCAGCCTCGGCTGGCAGGCCAGGGCGATCGCGATGAGCGCGCGCTGGCGCATGCCGCCCGACAGCTGGTGCGGGTAGTCCTTGAGCCGGCGGTCGGGGTCGGGGATGCCGACCCGGTCGAGGAGCTCGCGCGCGACGGGCGTGGCCGCCTTGCGGGACATGCCGCGGTGGCGCTCGAGGACCTCGGTGACCTGGAGGCCGATGGGGATGACCGGGTTGAGCGAGGACAGCGGGTCCTGGAAGACCATCGCGATGTCCTTGCCCCGCTTGTCCCGCATCTGCTGGTCGGACAGGTCGAGGAGGTTGGTGCCCTCGTAGTCGACGGTGCCGCTCACCTTGTTGCCGCGCTCGGGCAGCAGGCCCATGATCGCGAGCGAGGTCACGGACTTGCCGCAGCCGGACTCGCCGACCAGGCCCACGGTCTGACCGGGGTGGACGTCGAAGCTCACGCCCTGGACGGCCTCGAAAGCCTCCTGCCCCTGCCGCTGGAACGTCACCCGCAGGTCACGCACCTTGAGTAGCGGCTCGCTGCCGCCCTCGCGCCAGCGGCGCGCCTTGTCACGGTCGGCCACGTTGGTCGTGTCCGTGCCCGGGTCGGACGTGCTCGATGCAGTTCCGTGGCTCATGCGCGGATCACCTCCGGCTCTTGGGGTCGAGTGCCTCGCGCAGCGACTCGCCCATGAGGGTGAAGCCGAGCGCGACGACGATGATGCACGCCGCGGGATAGAACGCGAGGTGCGGGTAGTCCTGGATGAGCTTCTGGGCGTCACCGAGCATCTGGCCCCACTCGGGCTGACGGTCGTCGGGGTTGCCGAGCCCGAGGAACGACAGGGCGGCAGCGTCGAGGATCGACGTGGCGAGGACGAGCGTCGACTGGACGATGACCGGTCCGAGCGAGTTGGGCAGCATGTGCCGGAAGACGATCGAGCTCTGCTTCACGCCAAGCGCCCTCGCGGCCAGCACGTGGTCGCTGCTGCGCTGGGCAAGCATCGAGCCACGCAGCAGCCGGGCGAAGATCGGCACCTGCACCGTGGCGATGGCGATGATGACCGTCCACTGCGACGGCTTCGGGGCGAGGGCCGCGATCGAGACGGCGAGCAGCAGCGACGGGACCGACAGCATGACGTCGACGACGCGCATGACGACGGAGTCGACCCAGCCGCCGAACGCCCCCGCGAGGGTGCCGAGGGCGATGCCTCCGGTCAGTCCGAAGAGCGTCGCGAAGACACCGACGATGAGCGTCTGGCGGGCGCCCACGATGAGCCGGGACAGCAGGTCGCGCCCGAACTCGTCCGAACCCAGCGGCGACCCGGGCATCGGCCCGGGGATGTTCCCGGGGGTGAGGTTCTCGAGCAGCTCGGGCAGGCGCTTGCTCGCGTCGTGCGGGGCGATCAGGGGCGCGAAGAGCGCGAGCAGGACGAAGACTGCGGTGATGCCGGCGCCGATGAGGAACACCGGGTTGCGTCGCAGGCGGGCCCAGGCGCTCGCGATGAGCGACACGCCACCGGTGTCCTTGACCTTGCCGGCTGCTCCCACGTGGACGTCCTTGACGGCCGTGGAGGTCCCGCCGGCGGTCTGGGCGAGAGAGTCGATGCGGTCCTTCTTCGCGCTCGGGCGCGGATCTCTGGGGGAGGGGGTCATCGCGGTCACCTCGTCCGGACTCGGGGGTCGATCACGGCATACATGATGTCGACCAGCAGGTTGACGAGCACATAGATGGCAGCGGCCGCGAGGATGAGCACCTGCAGCACGGGATAGTCACGGCGCTCGAACGACAGGGCCAGGGCCTCGCCCAGCCCACCGAACGAGAACACGCGCTCGGTGAGGACCGCGCCGGCGAGCAGGGCGCCGATCTGCAGACCGATCGTCGTCGTCACCGGGAGCATGGCGTTGCGCAGGATGTGGCGTCCGCGGATGACCCGGTTCGTGAGGCCCTTGGACTCGGCGGTGCGGATGTAGTCCTCGTCGAGGACGTCGAGCACGGAGGCCCGGGTGATCCGGAAGATCACCGCGAACGGGATGCTCGCAAGGGCGATCGAGGGAAGGACGAGGTGCTTGAGCGCGTCCCACGAGGCGTCGAACTCGCGCGTGATCAGGCCGTCGATGACGAAGAAGCCGGTGACCCGGGTGGCGTCGACGTCGCCGGACTGGCGGCCGGAGACGGGCAGCCAGCCGAGCTTGATCGCGAAGACGTACTTGAGCAGGAACGCGAGGAAGAAGACGGGGACCGCGATGCCCACGAGCGAGAAGATCACCGACGCGTTGTCGAAGAAGGTCGCGCGGCGGCGGGCGGCGAAGTAGCCGAGCGGGATGCCGAGCGCGATGGCGATGACCATCGCGAAGAAGCTCAGCTCGACCGTCGCGGGAAGCCGCTGCAGGAAGATGTCGAGCGCGTCGGTGCCGGGGAGCACGCTGGTCGACGGGCCGAAGTCGCCCTGGAGCACACGCCCGACGAACTTGCCGTACTGCACCCAGATGGGCTGGTCGAGACCGAACTGCGCCTCCATGGCGGCGCGGGACTGCGGGGTGGCGCGCTCACCGAGGATCGCCGAGACGGTCCCTCCGGGTAGGGAGCGCAGCCACAGGAACAACAACAGCGACAGGACGACGAGCACGCCGACCATCTGCACCAGACGTCTGACGATGAACCTCAGCACGAGTTCCTCCTTGCATCATGGCGGTGGCCGCCCCGGCGATCTTTCGCCGGGACGGCCACCTCCGTCAACGGTTGAGAGCGGAAAGGCTCACTTGCCGCCGACGGTCACACCACTGAACTCCTCCGCGGTGAGCGGCGAGGCGACGATGCCCTCGACGCCCTCACCGACGACGAGCGCCGGCGGGGAGTGGCTGATCGCCAGAGCCGGGAGGTACTCCTCCTGGATCTGCTGGTTGAGCTTCTCGTATGCCGCGTTGCGCTCGTTCTCGTCGACGATCGAGTCCGCCTTGGCGAGGTCGGCGACGAGGGTCGGGCCGAAGGACTGCTTCGCGAGACCGAAGTTGTTGGCGTCCATGTTGCCGAAGAAGGTGCCGATGAAGTTGTGCGCCGAGTCGTAGTCACCCGTCCATCCGAGGAGGAACGCGTCGAACGCGTTGGCGTCGACACCGTCGAGGTAGCCACCGTTCCACGGCTTGGTGACCGTGTTGACCTTGATGCCCGCGGCCTCGAGGTCACCCGCCATCGCCTGGTAGAGCTTCTGCGGGTTGGGCATGTACGGACGCGAGACCTCGGAGGGGTACGCGAACGTGAGCGTGAGGCCACCTGCTGCGGTGATGGCTGCCTTGGCCGCTGCCGGGTCGTACTTCACGGCCTCGAGCGACTTGTTGTAGCCGCTCACGGTGTCGGGCATCATCTGCGTCGCGACCTTGGCACCCTCGGGGAGCTGCGTCTTGACGAGCTCCTCGCGGTTGAGGGCCTGGTAGATGGCCTTGCGGACCTTGATGTCGGTGAGCTTCGGGTTCTTGGTGGGGTTGAGGCCCATGTAGAACACGTTGAAGGGCTTGCGGACCTCGACCTTGTTGCCGGAGGACTCGAGGCCCTTCCAGTCAGCGGGGTTCGGCAGGTCGTAGCCGTTGATGCTCTTGGCCTCGAGCTCCTGACGACGGGTGCTCTCGTCGGGGATGATCTTGAAGACGACCTTGGCGTTCTTGGCCTTGTCGCCCCAGTAGTCGTCGTTGCGCACGAGCGTGACCGTCTTGTTGGCCTCGTCGTACTTGTCGAGCTTGTAGGGGCCGGTGCCGACCGCAGCCTTGGCGTAGGCCGGGTAGGTGAAGCCCTCGCCCTGGGCGACGACATCGTTGGCCTTGCCCGCGTCCATCGCCTTCGGCGACTGCATCGAGAGGGCGTCGAGCGAGAGGAAGGTCGGGAACCCGGAGGTCGGGCGCGTGACGGAGAGGACCACGGTCTTGTCGTCCTTGACCTCGCAGCCCTTGTAGAGGGACTCCGCAGCCTTGGCCTTGAACGCACCGAAGGTCGTCGCCCAGTACTCGGCGGCGACCTGGCCGGCCGGGTTCTGGTCGAACATGCGGGTGAAGTTCTTGCACACGGCGTCGGCGTTGAACGGCTCGCCGTCGGTGAACTTCACGCCCTCACGCAGGGTGAAGGTCCAGTTGGTGCCGGAGGCGTCCGGCTCCCACTTCTCGGCGAGCTCGGGCTCGACCTCGGCGCTGCCGGCCTTGATGCCGACGAGACCCTCGAACATCTGGCGGGTCACGCGGAAGGTCTCGCCGTCGGTGGCGTAGAAGGGGTCCATCACCTTGGGAGCGCCGGCGGCGCCGAAGGTGAACGTGGACGTGCCTCCAGAAGAGCCGGAGCCGGAGTCCGACCCGGAGTCGTCGCGGTCGGACTGGGCGCAGGCCGTCAGGGCCAGCGCTGCAACCGTCAGCACGGCGAACGGCGTCGCCTTGCGCTTGAACGTCATCGATACCTCGCTTGGATGTGCGAACCCCGGAGCCACGGTTGGCCCCCGGAGGGTGGTGCGACCACGCAGTCGGGCACGGGTGTCGTGCTTCGCTGCAACGGACGGGTTGACCCTAGCGACATTCATCGCCGTCTCGACCGCACAATGCATTTGTTTATCGGAGTGAGACCCGGGACCGGGAAGGATTCGCGGCATGCCCCTGGACGAGCCGAACGACCCCGTGGAGGTGGTCGGCGCCGCCCTCGTCGACGACCTCGCGGCCCCGACCCGGCTGCTCGCCGCGAGACGGACCGAGCCACCGGCGCTCGCGGGTGGCTGGGAGCTCCCCGGCGGCAAGGTGGACCCGGGTGAGGAGCCGGTCGGGGCGCTGCGCCGCGAGCTCCGCGAGGAGCTCGGTGTCGAGGTCGCCGTGGGCGACCGGGTCGACGGCCCGCTGGCGCGCGGACGCTGGCCGCTGGGGACGGCATACGCGATGACCGTGCACCTCGCCGTGGTGACGAAGGGGACCCCCGCGCCCATCGAGGACCACGACGCTCTGCGGTGGCTCACCGCGGAGGACCTGTATGCCGTCCCGTGGCTCCCGGGCGACCTCCCGATCGTCGACGCGCTGGCTTCGCTCATGGCCGAGGACCGCCGTTTTCGTCCCTGAGCGAAATCCTGAGAGAATCGTCATCATGCCCATCACTACACGCGACGACATCAGAAACGTCGCGATCGTCGCGCACGTCGACCACGGAAAGACCACGCTGGTCGACAAGATGCTCTGGGAGGCCGGCGCCTTCGAGGCCCGAGCCACCGTCGAGTCCACCGGCGAACGCGTCATGGACTCCGGTGACCTGGAGCGTGAGAAGGGGATCACGATCCTCGCCAAGAACACCGCGGTGCACTACGCGGGCAAGGCGGCGGTCGACGCCGGTCTCACCGACGGCCTGACGATCAACATCATCGACACCCCCGGTCACGCCGACTTCGGTGGCGAGGTCGAGCGCGGCCTGTCCATGGTCGACGGCGTCGTCCTCCTCGTCGACGCGTCCGAGGGCCCGCTGCCCCAGACGCGCTTCGTCCTGCGCAAGGCGCTTGCGGCCAAGATGCCGGTCATCCTCTGCATCAACAAGGTCGACCGCCCCGACTCCCGCATCCAGGAGGTCGTCGACGAGGTCTACGAGCTCTTCATGGACCTCGAGGCGACCGAGGACCAGATCGAGTTCCCCATCGTCTACGCCTCCGCCAAGAACGGCCGCGCCTCCATGGAGCGCCCGGACAACGGTGGCCTGCCCGACGGTGAGGACCTCACGGCCCTCTTCCAGACGATCATCGACACCATCCCTGCGCCGACCTACGACACCGAGGCGCCCCTGCAGGCGCACGTCACCAACCTCGACGCGTCCAACTTCCTCGGCCGTCTCGCCCTGCTCCGCGTCTTCAACGGCGAGATCAAGAAGGGCCAGCAGGTGGCGTGGTGCAAGCACGACGGCACCATCGAGCGCGTCAAGATCACCGAGCTCCTCATGACCGAGGCCCTCGAGCGCAAGCCGCTCGAGGAGGGCAAGTCGGCCCGCCCCGGCGACATCATCGCCATCGCCGGCATCCCCGACATCATGATCGGCGACACCATCGCCGATGCCGAGAACCCGGTCGCGCTCCCGATCATCACCGTCGACGAGCCCGCCATCTCGATGACCATCGGCACCAACACCAGCCCGATGGTCGGCAAGGTCCGCGGCTCCAAGGTCACGGCCCGCATGGTCAAGGACCGCCTCGACAAGGAGCTCGTCGGCAACGTCTCGCTCCGCGTCCTGCCCACCGAGCGCCCCGACGCCTGGGAGGTCCAGGGACGTGGCGAGCTCGCGCTGGCCATCCTCGTCGAGCAGATGAAGCGCGAGGGCTTCGAGCTCACCGTCGGCAAGCCGCAGGTGGTCACGCAGCAGATCGACGGCAAGCTCCACGAGCCCGTCGAGCGCCTCACGATCGACACCCCGGACGAGTACCTCGGCGCCATCACCCAGCTCCTCGCCGCACGCAAGGGCCGCATGGAGCAGATGACCAACCACGGCACCGGCTGGGTCCGCATGGAGTTCCTCGTCCCCTCGCGCGGCCTCATCGGCTTCCGCACGCAGTTCCTCACCGACACGCGTGGCGCCGGCATCGCGCACCACGTCTTCGAGGCCTACGAGCCGTGGTTCGGCACCATCACGACCCGCACCTCGGGCTCGCTCGTCGCCGACCGCACCGGCCCGGTCACCGCGTACTCCATGGTCAACCTGCAGGAGCGCGGCACGCTGTTCGTCGAGCCGTCGACCGAGGTCTACGAGGGCATGATCGTCGGCGAGAACTCGCGCGCCGACGACATGGACGTCAACATCACCAAGGAGAAGAAGCTCACCAACGTGCGCGCCTCCTCCGCCGACAACTTCGAGAAGGTCGTCCCGCCGCGGCGCCTGACCCTCGAGCAGGCCCTCGAGTTCTGCCGTGAGGACGAGTGCGTCGAGGTGACCCCGGAGGCCGTGCGCATCCGCAAGGTCGAGCTCGACCAGACCGTGCGTGGCCGTTCGGCCTCGCGGGCCCGCAAGAACTGAGGCGTCGCACCTGCGACGTCCCCACCCCAGGAAGTACCCCTCGCTCGTGACCACCCGAAGCAGCCGGCACCGCCCACGACAGCAGCGCAGCAACCGCGTCTGGGCGATGCTGGCTGCTCTCGTGGTCATGCTCGTGTCCGGCATGGCCGGGTGCAGCGTCATGGGTGGCGACGGCGATGGCGGGTCCGAGACACCGCAGGTGGCTGCCGCCCACGACCGCGTCGACGAGCGGGGCGGCACGCTCAAGGCGCTCTCGCTCGGCCCGGTCCTCAGCTGGGACCCGCAGCGCATCAGCGCCCGCGACGACGCGGCCTTCGCCGGCCGGACCTTCCTGCGGACGCTCACCGCCTACCAGCCGAGCACCGACCCCCGCAACCAGTCGCGGGTCGTCGGCGACCTCGCCACCGACGCGGGCACGCCCAACAAGGACCTCACCGCGTGGTCCTTCACCCTGCGAGAGGGCATCGCCTGGGAGGACGGCTCGCCCGTCACCTGTGAGGACGTCCGCTACGGCATCTCGCGCACCTTCGCGTCGACCGTCATCACCGGTGGGTCCACCGACGCGCTCGCCGTCCTGGCCGTCCCCAAGCTCCCGGACGGCAAGCCGGTGTATGCCGGCCCCTACGCGACCGGGGCCGCTGCGGCAGCCGGCCTCGCGGCATACGACAAGGTCGTGGCCTGCAAGGGCTCGACGATCACGTTCACGCTGAGCATGCCCGTGAGCGACTTCAACGAGATGGTGACCCAGGCGGCCTTCGCCCCAGTCAAGAAGTCCGCCGACAAGGGCAAGGACGGCACCTACGAGGTGTTCTCCAACGGCCCGTACAGGCTCGCGGCCCCGTGGCGGGCCTCGACCGGCGGCTCGTGGGAGCGCAACCCGCACTGGAAGCCCTCGACCGACGAGGTGCGCCGGGCCTACCCGGACCGCATCGACTACCAGGAGGGCATCGAGACCCAGACGGTGGCGCAGCAGATCATGGCCGATGGCGACAACTCGCGCGAGGCCGTGTCGCTCGGATCCGCGCCGCCCGCCATTCAGCAGCACATCGTCACGGTCGACGCGCTCAAGGAGCGCTCGGTCACCGCTGCCACGGGTCTCGTCGACTACCTGGCACCCAACCTCACGAGCCCGATCTTCGCCAAGGTGCAGGCTCGGCAGGCACTGGCCGTCGCGACCAACCGCGAGGCCTACGTCACGGCGCTCGGTGGCGGGACGACGGGTCGTCCGACGAGCACCCTCATCCCGCAGTCGCTCCCGGCGCACCACGACGAGGATCCGCTCGCCGCGGGCAACCGCGGTGACGCCGACCGGGCCAAGGTCCTGCTCGGCCAGGCCGGGCTCAGCCTCCCCGTGCCGCTGCGGGTCGTCTACCGGTCGAGCCCCGTGGCCGACAAGGCGATGGCGGCGCTTGTCGCCGGGTGGACCGAGGCCGGCTTCGCGCCGACGCTCACCCCGCTCAAGGACGACTACTTCGCCACCATCGGTCAGCCCTCCGCCGCCAAGAGCTATGACGTCTTCTGGTCGAACTGGGCTCCCGCGTGGGCCTCGGCCAGCACGATCCTGCCCGCGCTGTTCGACAGCTCAATGAACATCTCCGCTGCGGGGCCGGGACGCGACTACGGCTACTTCGCGTCCACCGCCACCAACGCCGAGATCCAGGTCATCGGCGCGATGGCCGACCGGACCAAGCGCGAGGAGGCGTGGGCCGCCCTCGACGTCAAGCTCCTCGAGCAGGGCGCCTACATCGGTCTCGCCGAGCGGCGCGCGCTCTACATCGCCGGCAGCGACGTCAGGAACCTCTCGGCCAACGAGGTCATCGGCGGTGTCGTGGAGCTCGCCGACATCGCGGTCCGCCAGTGACGCGACTGCTCTTCGTGCACGCGCACCCCGACGACGAGACGCTCGCGACCGGGGTGGCGATCCTGCACCACGTCGAGCGGGGCGACGACGTCCACGTCCTCACCTGCACGCTGGGGGAGGAGGGCGAGGTCATCCCGGCCGAGCTCGCCCACCTCGAGGGTGCCGAGGGCGACCCGCTCGCCGTTCACCGTCGCGGCGAGCTCGCCGGCGCCGTGGACACGCTCGGCGTGACCTCGCACCTGCTGGGCGGCACGACCCGGGGGGGCCGCCCGGCATACCGCGACTCCGGGATGGTCGGCTCCGCCGCGTTCGCCCACCCGCGCGCCTTCGCCGGCGCCGAGCTCGCCGAGGTGGCGGCGCTCGTGCGGTCGACGATCGAGGAGATCGACCCCGACGTCGTCGTGACGTACGACCCGCAGGGTGGCTACGGCCACCCCGACCACATCCGGGTCCACGAGGCGGTCCGTGCCGCCCTGACGCAGATGTCGTCTGCGCCAACGCTTTTCGTCACGCTGACCCCGAGGTCGTGGGTGGTCGAGGACCGCGTGTGGCTCGCCTCCCACCTGCCTGCCGACAGCCCGTATGCCGTCCCGTCACCGGCCGACCCCGTCGCGCCCTCGGTCGTCGACGACGCCCTCGTGACGCACGCCGTCATCGACCCCTCGGTGGTGGAGCGGCAGCAGGAGGCCCTGCGCCGGCACGCCACCCAGGTCGTCGTCGGCGACGGCTGGTTCGCCCTGTCCAACGACGTGGCCTCGCGCCTGTCGGGCCGCGAGGGCTACGCCGTGATGGACCCGTCGACCGGTGAGGTCCTGCCGGGCAGCGCCGCCGCCGCGGGCGGCGACGGCGCGCGTCCCGGGCTGGTCGGAGCCGGGCTGTGACGACGACGCGGGACGGGGGAGCCGTGGAGGTCGACACCGACGTCTACCGGCACGTCGTGGGCCGCCTGGCCAAGGGGGTCTCGGTCGTCACGACCACCGCGTCCGGCCAGCACCACGCCCTCACGGCCGACTCCGTCACGAGCGTCTCGCTGGACCCGGTGCTCCTCCTCGTCTGCGTCGAGACCGACGCCCGTTTCCACGACGCGGTGATCGAGAGCGGCACGTTCGGCGTGAGCGTCCTCGCGGCCGACCAGCGGTCCACGGCCGTCTGGTTCGCCACGCCCGGGCGTCCCCTGCCCGGGCAGATGGACGGCACGCCCCACACGCTCACCCCGGCGGGCGTCCCCCTGATCGACGGGGCCCTGTCGACGCTGGAGTGCACGGTGCGAGACGTGTACCCCGCGGGCGACCACAGCATCATCGTGGGGGAGGTCCGCGACGCCCGCCTTGGCGGGGATCCGAGGGCCGCCCTCGTACACTTCCGCGGACAGTACTCCGCGCTCCCGTGACCGACGACAACACAGCACATCCACACCACCGAGGACAGTCATGACCAGCGAATTCGACCCGCACCCGGGCCAGGCACGACGCAAGCGAGTCGCCGTGGCGTCGATCCTCGGGGCGCTCGTGCTGCTCATCGGCGCCTACGTCGCGGTCGCGGCCTGGACGAGTGGACGCGCTCCCAGTGACACCACCGTCGGCGGGGTCCAGGTCGGTGGCATGCAGCCGGCGGCCGCCCGGGCCGCGCTCGCGAAGGGCGTCGAGAAGCGCGCTGCCACGCCCGTCACCCTCACGGCGGGCGGCAAGGAGGCCACGTTCAGCCCGGCGGAGGCCGGCCTCGAGGTCGACCTCGACGCCTCGGTCGCCGACCTCACCGGCTTCAGCCTCAACCCGGTCAAGGTCGTCCGCCACCTCACCGGCGGCTCCGACCGCCCCCTCGAGACCAAGGTCGACGACGCCAAGCTCAAGGCCGCGGTGACCAAGGCCGCCGCCGAGCTGGCCGTCGCGCCCAAGGAGGGCTCGATCGCCGTCACCGGTGGCAAGGTCGCCGTCGTCCAGCCCGTCACGGGCCAGGAGGTCGAGGTCGAACCCACCGTCGAGACCATCGCCTCGGCGTGGCCGCGCTCGGCGCCGTTCGTCGCTCCCGTCAAGGAGAGCGCACCCAAGGTGACGGCCGAGGAGCTCGACCGCGTCAAGACCGAGTTCGCCGACAAGGCCATGTCGGGCCCGGTCGCCGTCAAGGCCGGCGACAAGACCTTCGACATTCCCGCCGCCGTGCTCGCCCCGGCCATCTCGTTCCCCGCGGACGCCGAGGGCAGGATCACCCCCAAGCTCGACGACAAGGTCCTCGTCACCGCCGTGTCGGCGGCCGCGAAGAAGGCCGGTGCCATCGTCGACGCCAAGGACGCCTCGGTGACCTTCGCCAACGGTCAGCCCGCCGTGGTGCCCTCGCGCACCGGCGTGGCGCTCGACGCGACCAAGATCGTCGAGCCGATCACGACCGCGCTCACGTCCGAGGAGCGCGCCGCGATCCTGCCCGTGACCGTGTCGCAGCCGAAGTTCACGACGGCCCAGGCCAAGGCCACGCTGCCCAAGGGGCAGATCTCCACGTTCACGACGTACTTCGCCGCCAACGGTGGCGGTCGCGTCAACAACATCCGGGTCGCGGCCCGCACGCTCAACGGCACCTACGTCCCGCCGGGCGGCACCTTCAGCCTCAACGGTGTCCTCGGTCGGCGCACGCCCGACAAGGGCTACGTCAAGGGCGGCGTCATCTCCGAGGGCCGGCTCAGCGAGAACTACGGAGGCGGCATCTCGCAGGTCTCCACCACCTTGTTCAACGCGGCGTTCTTCGCCGGGGTGGAGTTCAAGGAGTACATGGCGCACGGGTTCTACATCTCCCGCTACCCGGAGGGTCGCGAGGCGACGATCTCGTACCCGTACCCGGACAACCGCTGGGTCAACACCACCGACGGCGGCATCTACATCCGCGCCAACTCGACCGGTGGCCAGATCACGGTGTCGTTCTACGGCACGAAGAAGTGGGACATCGCGGCGACCAAGAGCCCGCGTCGCAACATCGTCGCGCCCAAGAAGATCACCGACCCCTCGCCGGCGTGCATCACGCAGGCGCCCACGCCGGGCTTCGACGTCACGGTGACGCGGATCTTCCGCCAGGCGGGCAAGACCGTGCGGACGCAGGCGTTCAACACCCACTACAACCCCGAGGACGACGTCACCTGCACGCACCCGCAGGCGAAGTAGTCCCGCTCAGCTGCTCGGCGACGTGAGGTAGACGTAGGTCGAGTGCCGCTCGAACCCCAGCCGCTCGTAGAGCCGGATGGCGGTCTCGTTGTCGGCCTCGACCTGCAGGTGGACGAGCCGTATGCCGTCCGCCCGCGCCACCTCGGCCAGCCGGCTCGTGACCCGGGTCGCCAGGCCGCGTCCGCGGAAGGCCGGGTCGGTCCAGACTGCGGCGAGCCCGGCCCAGCCACCGGCGACCGCCAGGCGCCCGATGGCCACCGGGCGCGGGTCCCGGGAGCCGGGGGTGCTGAGACCGACCTGCTGGGCCAGCCCGCCACCGGCCCGGACGGCGGCGAAGTGCTGCACCGGACTGCCCGTCAGCACCTGCGCGGCCACGTCGCGCACCATCGTCCGGCTCTGCGCGTAGGCGTCGAGCCATGCGTCGTCGAGGTCGTCGCTGACGTCGACGCCCACGCTGCCGGGGCCCGCGGCCGCCACGGTGTCGGTCGACGCGGTGAGGTTGAGGGTCCGGTCGCCGCTGGTCCAGCCGCGCGCCAGCAGCTCGGCCCCGAGCGGGTCCTCGCCCGGCTCGAAGCCGACCGGCCCGGCCAGGGACACCCGGGCAGGGAGGCCGCGGACGGCATACCAGGCCTCGATCCGGTCGACCGCCTCGGCGAGCGGGACGCCCGGCTGGCCCACGGGCAGGACCGAGTTGCCCCGCTGGGTGAAGCCCTGCGAGGCGCGCAGCTCCCAGTCGCCGAGAGACTCGCGCTCGATGGCACCCCAGGCCGGCCCCATGACCCGCTGGAGGTCGGCGACCGAGAGGGCCAGGTGGGCGGCTCCACGCCGGCTCGGGCGCGGCGGCACCTCCTTCGCGGCGACGATGCGGTCGCGGGCGATGGTGACGTCCCCGTGGCGCGTCGCCACGACGACCTCGGTGGCGGTGCGCGAGACGAGGGTGCCGACGGCGTCGGTCATCGACGGGCCGTCGTGGGGCGCCTCCCGGCGGGGGTCCAGGCGCGATCTGACGACGACGCGCGCGCCGATACGGACGGCGTCGAGAGGGGCGGGCACGAGCGGCATACTATGGCCGCATGACGTACGTGATCGCGCAGCCTTGTGTCGACCTCAAGGACAAGGCCTGCATCGAGGAGTGTCCTGTCGACTGCATCTACGAGGGTGAGCGGTCGCTCTACATCCACCCCGACGAGTGCGTCGACTGTGGCGCCTGCGAGCCGGTGTGCCCCGTGGAGGCCATCTACTACGAGGACGACACCCCCGAGCAGTGGGCCGACTACTACAAGGCCAACGTCGAGTTCTTCGACGACCTGGGCAGCCCCGGCGGTGCCGCCAAGATGGGCCTCATCCCCAAGGACCACCCGCTCATCGCGGCGCTGCCGCCGCAGGAACACGACGAGTGAGCTTCACGCTCCCTGACTTTCCCTGGGACTCGCTCGCTCCGGTCCAGGAGCGGGCGAGTTCCGTCGCCACACCGGACGGACTCGGGCTCGTCGACCTCTCGGTCGGCACGCCGGTCGACCCGACCCCCGAGGTCGTCCAGGAGGCGCTGCGCTCGGCGTCGGACGCGCCCGGCTACCCGCAGACGTGGGGCACGCCCGCCCTGCGCGAGGCCGTCGCCCAGTGGTTCGCGACGCGGCGCGGGGTCCCCGACCTCGACCCGGCCGGTGTCCTGCCGACGGTCGGCAGCAAGGAGCTCGTGGCGTGGCTGCCGACCCTGCTCGGGCTCGGACCCGGTGACATCGTCGGCTTCCCCTCGGCGGCCTACCCGACCTACGACGTCGGTGCCCGGCTCGCGGGTGCGACCCCGATGGTCGTCGACGGCCTCGCCGCGCTCGGCCCGCTGACGCCGTCGACGACGCCGAAGCTGCTGTGGCTCAACACTCCTGGCAACCCCACGGGTCAGGTGCTCGGCCTCGAGCACCTCGCCAAGGTGGTCGCCTGGGCGCGCCGCCACGGCGTCGTCGTGGCGAGCGACGAGTGCTACGCCGAGCTCGACTGGCGCACCGACCGCGGCTCCGAGACCGCGCCGACGACGCCCTCGATCCTCGACCCGCGCGTCACCGGTGGCTCGCACGAGGGGCTCCTCTGCGTCTACTCGCTGTCCAAGCAGTCCAACCTTGCCGGCTACCGCGCGGCGTTCGTGGCCGGCGACCCGGCGCTCGTCGGGCGGCTCCTCGAGGTGCGCAAGCACGCGGGGATGATCGTCCCGTGGCCCGTCCAGGCCGCGCTGACCGCGGCCCTCGGTGACCCTGCGCACGTCGAGGCGCAGAAGGCCGTCTACGCCGCCCGGCGCGCGACGCTGCTCGAGGGCGTGCGCGCCTTCGGGCTCGACGTCACGCACAGCGACGCCGGCCTCTACCTGTGGGCGACGGCGGGCGAGGACGCCTGGACGACGCTCGGCCGGCTGGCGGCGCGCGGCATCCTCGCCGCCCCCGGGACGTTCTACGGTGCCGCGGGCGCGCAGCACGTCCGGATCGCCCTCACCGCGTCCGACGAGCGGATCGCCGCGGCCGCCGCCCGGCTGTCCGCCGGGTCCTGATCGCGAACGCGCTTTTCGTCGTCGGAAGCCTCTGGGGTAGCGTCACTCGTGCGCGAGCGGCGCCCACTGCGAGCTCGCCCGAGACGTGAGGATTGAGAGACGATGAGCACCGACGCAGCCGCTGCGACCTTCCGGGTCCGTGACCGGGAGCTGAGCTTCCCCCTCGCGAAGGCCACCGAGGGCAACAACGGATACGACATCTCCGCCCTGCTCAAGGAGACCGGCGACACCACCCTGGACATCGGGTTCGTCAACACCGCCTCGTGCAACAGCGCGATCACCTACATCGACGGCGACGCGGGCATCCTGCGCTACCGCGGGTACCCGATCGAGCAGCTCGCCGAGAAGTCGAGCTTCCTCGAGGTGTCCTACCTCCTCGTCTACGGCGAGCTCCCCACCGAGTCCGAGCTCGAGGAGTTCACCTCGCGGGTGCGCCAGCACACGATGCTCCACGAGGACCTCAAGGCGTTCTTCAACGGCTTCCCGCGCGACGCGCACCCGATGCCCGTCCTGTCGTCCGCGGTCTCCGCGCTCGGCACGTTCTACCAGGACAGCCTCGACCCGTTCGACAAGGAGCACGTCGAGATCTCGACGATCCGCCTCCTGGCCAAGCTGCCGACGATCGCGGCCTACGCCTACAAGAAGAGCATCGGTCAGCCCTTCCTCTACCCGGACAACGAGCTCTCGCTCCAGGAGAACTTCCTCCGGATGACGTTCGGTGTCCCGGCGACGGACTACGACATCGACCCCGACATGGTCAAGGCGCTGGACCAGCTCCTCATCCTGCACGCCGACCACGAGCAGAACTGCTCGACGTCGACGGTGCGTCTCGTCGGCTCGGCCCACGCCAACCTCTTCAACTCCGTCTCCGCCGGCATCCACGCCCTCTCCGGGCCGCTGCACGGTGGCGCCAACTCGGCGGTCCTCGAGATGCTCGACGGCATCCTCAAGGACGGCGGTGACGTCGACACCTTCGTCAAGAAGGTCAAGAACAAGGAGGACGGGGTCAAGCTCATGGGCTTCGGCCACCGCGTCTACAAGAACTACGACCCGCGCGCCGCGATCATCAAGAAGACGACCGACTCGATCCTGGGCAAGGACGGCGTCCGCGACCCGCTCCTCGACATCGCCCTCCAGCTCGAGCAGCGCGCCCTCGAGGACGACTACTTCATCGAGCGCAAGCTCTACCCGAACGTCGACTTCTACACAGGTCTCATCTACAAGGCGATGGGCTTCCCGACCAAGATGTTCACGGTCCTGTTCGCCCTCGGCCGCCTCCCCGGCTGGATCGCCCAGTGGCGCGAGATGATCGAGGACCCCGACACCAAGATCGGCCGCCCGCGCCAGATCTACACCGGCGAGACCGAGCGCGAGTACCGCGCCATCAGCGGTCGCTGACGCGCGCCGGCTGACGCGCGACGCGCGCCGGCTGCCCGGCATACGCAAGAGCCCCCGACACCCGCGATGCGGGACGGGGGCTCTCGCGTGTGCGGGCCCGGTCAGGCGTGCCGGCTCCCGGCGGTCTCGAGGTCCCGCTCCCCGGCGAGGTCGGGCGCGGTCGGCCGGCCCGGACGGCCCAGCTTCTCGCCCTCGACGTCGACGTCGGGCAGGATCCGGTCGACCCAGCGCGGCAGCCACCACGCCTTGTCGCCCATGAGGTACATGAGCGCCGGGATGAGCGTCATCCGCACGATGACGGCGTCGAAGAACACGGCGGCCGCGAGGGCGAACCCGATCGACTGGATGAGCGGCTCGTCCTGCAGCATGAACGCGGCGAACACCGACACCATGATGGCGGCGGCCGCGGCCACGACCCGGGCGCCGTGGCGGAACCCGTCGACGACGGCCTCGCGAGCGCTGTCGCCGTGGACGAACGCCTCACGCATGCGTGTCACGAGGAAGACCTGGTAGTCCATCGCCAGCCCGAAGACGATGCCGATGACGAGGATCGGCATGAAGCTCATGAGCGGTGCCGGCTCGAAGAGCCCGCCCACGCCCTCCTGGAAGACGAGGATCGTCGTGCCGAGCGTCGCGAGCACCGACAGCAGGAAGCCGAGAGTCGCCGTGAGCGGCACGAGCACCGAGCGGAAGACGACCATGAGCAGCAGGAACGCCAGCCCGACGACGACCGCGAGGTAGGGCAGCAGGGCGCCCTGGAGCTTCTCGGAGACGTCGGTCTGGATCGCGGTGAGGCCGGTGACGCCGACCGTGGTGCCGGTGTTGGCCTCGATCTCGGCGCTGGACCCGCGGAGGTCGTCGAGGAGGATGAGGGTCGCCTCGTCGTCCGGCCCGCTCTTCGGGGTGATGAGGACCTGGGCGCCGGTGCCGGCCTCGTTCATGCCGACGACCTGCGCGTTGGCGACGTCACCCTGGCCCGCGGCCCAGGCGACGACCTCTCCGTATGCCGCGGAGCGCTCCGCGGAATCGCTCACCTCGCGTGCGTCGACGACGAGGACGAGCGGGCCCTGGCGGCCCGGCCCGAAGGCCTCCGTCATGAGGTCTGCCGCCTTGCGCTGCGTCGTCTCGCTCGGGGCTGTCGAGTCGGAGGGCAGGGCGAGGTGGAGGTCCTTCATCGGGACGGCGAGCGCGCCGAGCACGACGACGGCCACGACGGCGACGAGGGCCGGTGCGCAGCCGACGAGCCGGCTCCAGCGGACGCCGTTGCCCACGGCCTCGCCCGCGTCGGACGTCTCCCGGCGGACGAGACCGGCGAAGGCCTTGCCCTTGAGCATGCCGAGGATGGCCGGGGTGAGCGTGAGCGCGATGAGGACCGCGACGAGCACGGTCGCGGCCGCCGCGAGGCCCATCGTCGTGAGGAACGGGATCCTCACGAGCGAGAGCGCGGAGAGCGCGATGATGACGGTGAGCCCGGCGAAGACCACGGCCGACCCGGCGGTGCCGAGCGCGCGCCCGGCCGCCTCGGCGCGGTCGTCGGTGTGCCGGAGCTCGCTGCGGTAGCGGCTGAGGATGAACAGCGCGTAGTCGATGCCGACGGCGAGGCCGAGCATCGTCGCGAGGGTCGGCGTCATCGTGCCGAGCTCCCAGAACGCCGTGGCGCCGACGACGAGGAGCGAGCCGATGCCGACGCCGACGAGGGCCGTGACGATGGGCAGGCCAGCCGCGACGAGCGACCCGAACGTCAGGACGAGGACGAGCGCGGCGATGGCGATGCCGAGAAGCTCTGAGGTGCCGCCCGGCGGGGCGAAGCTCTGCATGCCGGCGCCGTTGACCTCGGCCGTGAGCCCGGCGTCGCGTGCGGTGTCGAGGGCGGCCAGGACGGCATCCTGCGTGGCGGGCTCGACGTCGGTGACGCCGGCGACGTCGAAGCTCCACGTCATCGTCCCGATGCGCCCGTCGGCGCTCAGCGGCGACAGGGCCGCGGCGTTCGCCTCGGCCTGGTCGACGGGCTGGCCCTGCTCCTGGGCGGCGGCGACCATCTGCTGGCGCTGGCCCTCGGCGGCGGCCACCGGGCTGACGAGCTGGGCGCCGGCCGGACTGTCTGCGCCGGGCATCTGAGGCACGTCGCGCAGGCGGGCGATGAGGTCGTCGACCTTGGCCGCGTTCGCCGGGTCTGACAGCTTCTGGCCCTCGGGCGCGGCGACGACGACGGTGGCCGTGGCCTGGTCGAACGCGTCACCCGTGCTCGGGAAGAGCTCCTGCTGGAGCTCCTGGGCCTGCTCCGAGGGGATGCCGGGGATCGAGAACGTGTCGACCATGGGCTTCGAGATCGTCGCCGCGACACCGCCGACGGCGACGAGCGCGACGAGCCAGGCCGCGATGAAGTACGGCCAGCGGCGGTATGCCGTCCGGCCCAGTCGATAGAGGTACGTCGCCATGACGAAGCTGCTCCTTGGTGGAGTGGGGGAGGTGGAGGTGCGGGCGTCGGCGACCGCGAGTGGTGCTGGGGACGACTCAGCGCAGCAGGCGGGTGGCCTCGTCGACACCAGCCAGGAAGTCGGTGGGGAAGTCGATGTCCTCGTCGGCGAGGAACCGGCCGAGGCTGTCGTGGAAGAGGCCGGCGACGATCGCGACGGCGACCCGCGCCCGGGGGTGCCCGGCGGGGAGGGACTCGCGCTCCTCGGCGGCGACCCGCACGTCGCTCACGAGCGCGTCGAAGCGCTCCTTGGCGACGGCGATGAGCCGGGGGTTGCGCTCGAAGAGGGCGTGGACGCGGTGCCAGTCGGCGCGGTCGGGGTCCTCGCGGGTGTAGGTGCTCACGACGAGCGCGGCGAGGTCCTCGAGGAGCCGTCCGCCGCTGCTGGGCTGGTCCCCGGCGGGCCCACCCGCGACGAACGCGCTGAGGACGTCGGCGTCGAGGGCGGCCGGGACGCCGAGGACGGCGGCCTCCTTGCCGGGGAAGTAGTTGAACAGCGTGCGGCGGGAGACACCGGCCCGCGCGGCGAGGTCGTCGAGGGTGAATCCGTCGAAGCCGTGCTCGATGGCGAGCTCCTGGGCGCAGCGCGTGATGACGCGTGAGGTCTGCTCACGGCGGGAGATTGCACTCTGGGGCGCCATGGTGCAAGTTTGCACTCTGGCGTCGATGAGTGCAAATCACACTCGGTCGCCCCTAGGTGAGGTGGAGCACGACCTCGCCGGCGGCTGCGGGCGTCTCGGCCGGCTGCCACTCCCACGCCGACGAGTCGCGGCTCCGGCCCCACGACCGGTCCCCGATGGTCACGCCCGTGATGCCGGTGTCGACCGCCTTGGCGACCGACCACGACGCGACCGACCAGGCGATCTGGTCGCTCGTGGCCCTGACCGTGAGGGTGCCGCCGGCGCCCCCACTGGCCTTGAGCCTGTACTCGGCGTCGAGGAGGCGGCCGATGAGCGCGACGTCGGCCTCGCCCTCGGGTTCGTCGAGCCGGCAGCCGACGCCGCGGGGCGAGTGCCCGGCCAGGCTCGAGGCGAGGATCCGGCCCTCCTGCTCGTGCTCGGCATAGGCCTCGGGGTAGGCGCTGCGCTGGACCTTCTGGGCCACGACCGTGATCGTCCCGGTCTCCCAGCCGTCGACCTTGACGAGGGCGTCGTAGAACTTGTTGGTCGTGTACTCGGGGTCCAGGATCTGCTCGACCGTGCCCCAGCCCTGCGAGGGTCGCTGCTGGAAGAGCCCGACCGAGTCACGGTCGCCGTAGCGGATGTTGCGCAGCTTGGACTCCTGGATCGCGGTGGCCAGCGCGATGGTCGCCGCGCGCGCCGGCAGCCCACGGCGCAGCGCGATGGCGGTGATCGTCGCCGCGTTGCTCATCTGCTCGGGATCGAAGTCGACCGAGCTGCCGGCGGCCGTGGCCTGGCACCGCGGCCCGAGGACGCTGTGGAACAGGCTGCGGCCCCCGAGCCAGGCTCCCAGCCCGACGAGCGCGACGAGGCCGAGCACGAGCCCGCGCGCGACCCACCCGGCGGGCCCGCGGCGCGGGCGCTCGTCGGCGAGGGGGAGGGCGCGGCGGCTCGACCCCATCAGTCGTTGGCGTGGAGCACGGAGTTGAGGACGATGCCGTGGCCGTCACGCGGACGGGCCTCGACGGTGCCGGTGACGGAGTTGCGCAGGAAGAGCAGGTTGGACTGGCCCGAGAGCTCGCTGGCCCTGGTCACGGTCCCGTCGGGCAGCGTGACCTTGGTGCCCGCGGTGACGTAGAGACCCGCCTCGATGACGCAGTCGTCGCCGAGTGCGATCCCCAGGCCGGACTCCGCGCCGAGCAGGCAGCGCTCGCCGATCGACACGCGCTCGGTGCCGCCACCGGAGAGGGTGCCCATCGTCGAGGCGCCGCCACCGATGTCGGAGCCGTCGCCGACGACGACCCCCTGGGAGATGCGGCCCTCGACCATCGAGCTGCCGAGCGTGCCGGCGTTGAAGTTGACGAAGCCCTCGTGCATGACGGTGGTGCCGCTGGCGAGGTGGGCGCCGAGGCGGACCCGGTCGGCGTCGGCGATGCGGACGCCGGAGGGCACGACATAGTCGGTCATCCGCGGGAACTTGTCGATCCCGAACACCTGCACCGGGCCGCGCGCGAGCAGGGCGAGACGGGTGGTCTCGAAGCCCTCGACGGCGCAGGGTCCCTGGTTGGTCCACACGACGTTGGTGAGGGCGCCGAACAGGCCGTCGAGCGAGATCGAGTTGGGCGCGACGAGGCGGTGCGACAACAGGTGCAGTCGTAGCCACGCGTCGGCCGCGTCGGAGGGAGCCGCGTCGAGGTCCGACTCCACCAGCCGGACCTCGCGGACGACCCCCCGGGCCTCGTCGGCCACGGCCAGGGCGGACAGTCCGGCCGGCTCCACCGCGGCCGCGGCATCGCCGAGCGCCGGCGCCGGGAACCACGCGTCGAGGACGGAGTCGCCGTGGAGGGTGAGCAGGCCGTAGCCGTGTGCCGTGCGCGAAGTCATGCCCGCAAGCCTAGATGTCGACCCTGAGGGGAGCGCACAGCCTCCGGCGCCCGACGTGTTCGCGCAGGCCGACCCCGGTGGACCCGGCGCGTCGGCGCCCGAGGGGTGCGTCGGTAGGGTCTGCCGTATGCCGCTCGACCTCACCTCAGACGTTGTCACCCTCACCGCAGCCCTCTGCGACATCGAGTCGGTGAGCCAGGACGAAGCCGCCATCGCGGACGCCGTCGAGGCCGCCCTCACGCCGCTCGAGCACCTCACCGTGACCCGCATCGGCAACACGGTGGTCGCCCGCACCGAGCAGGGCCTCGGCGAGCGGGTGGTCCTCGCCGGGCACATCGACACCGTCCCGCTCACCGTCCCGCCGAACCTCCCCACCCGCCGGCTGCCCGGCGGCGAGGGCGAGGGTGAGGTCCTCTGGGGTCGCGGCACCGTCGACATGAAGGGCGGCGTCGCCGTCCAGCTGCGGCTCGCCGCGACGGTTCCTGCCCCGAGTCGCGACGTGACCTACGTCTTCTACGAGGGCGAGGAGATCGAGAGCGAGTTCAACGGGCTGCTCCATGTGCAGGAGCAGGCTCCCGAGCTCATCGAGGACGCCGACTTCGCCGTGCTGCTCGAGCCCACCGGCGCCATCGTCGAGGGCGGCTGCAAGGGCACCATGCGCATCGACATCACGACCAAGGGCGCAGCCGCGCACTCGGCCCGGCCGTGGAACGGCCACAACGCGATCCACGACGCGGCCGACATCCTGGCGCGGCTCACGGCATACGAGACGAGGACCGTCGTGGTCGACGGGCTCGAGTACCGCGAGGCCCTCAACGCGGTGAGCATCAGCGGCGGCATCGCCGGCAACGTCATCCCGGACCGCTGCACGGTGAGCGTCAACTACCGCTACGCGCCCGACCGCAGCGAGGAGGAGGCCGTCGCGCACATGCACGAGGTCTTCGACGGGCTGACGTTCGAGGTCACCGACAACGCCGGGGGAGCGCGGCCCGGTCTCGACCTGCCCGCCGCCAAGGCGTTCGTCGAGGCGCTCGGCGTCGACGTCATCGCCAAGCAGGGCTGGACCGACGTCGCCCGCTTCCAGGCGATGGGCGTGCCGGCCGTGAACTTCGGTCCGGGCGACCCCAACCTCGCCCACCACGACGAGGAGCGCTGCCCCGTCGACCAGCTCGTGTCGGCGGAGGCCGCCATGCTCCGGTGGCTCGCCTAGGTTGGTGCCGTGAGCGACGCAACCACCGACGCAGCGACCGACGAGCCGGCCGATGGGCAAGAGCCCTGGGACGTGACGCAGGACTACTTCCAGGGTCCGGTCGTCATGCGCCGCTCCCGCGTGCCGCACGAGACCACCGACCAGCGGCTGCTCGACAGCCGCGGGCCGGCGGACTGGGTGCACGCCGACCCATGGCGTGTCATGCGGATCACCTCCGAGTTCGTCGAGGGCTTCGGTGCGCTCGCCGAGCTCGGCCCGGCCGTGAGCGTGTTCGGGTCGGCGCGCACCAGCCCCGACGACCCCACCTACGCCCTCGGTGAGCGCCTCGGCGCCGGCCTCGTGGGTGCCGGCTATGCCGTCATCACCGGTGGTGGCCCGGGCGCGATGGAGGCGGCCAACAAGGGTGCGTGCGAGGCGGGCGGGACGTCCGTCGGCCTGGGCATCGAGCTGCCCTTCGAGACCGGCCTCAACGAGTACGTCGACCTCGGCGTGAACTTCCGCTACTTCTTCGCCCGCAAGACGATGTTCGTCAAGTACGCCCAGGGCTTCGTCGTCCTCCCCGGCGGCTTCGGCACGCTCGACGAGGTGTTCGAGGCGATCACCCTCGTCCAGACGCAGAAGGTGACGTCGTTCCCCATCGTCCTCATGGGCTCGGCGTACTGGCAGGGCCTGCTCGACTGGCTGCGCGGCTCGGCGCTGGCGGCCGGCACGATCAGCGCCACCGACCTCGACCTCATCACCGTCACCGACGACGTCGACGAGGCCATCGCCATCATCGTCGAGTCCGACCGGGCGCTGTCGGCCGAGCCACCCGAGGGCACGGGCACCCACGCGGAGTGACCCCCTCGGAGATCCCCACGCCGGGTGAGCCACGTGGCGTGGGGCCCGCCTAGGATCGGCGACGTGGAATGGGTCGCCCTCGCACTGCTCGCTGCTGCCGTCGTCACGGTGACGGTGCTCGTCGCGACGGGCAGGCTCGAGCCGGCCCTGCTCGCTGAGCCGACCCGGACGGTCCCACCCCTCGAGCTGCCGGACCGTCCCACGAGCTCCGACGTCGACCGGCTCAGCCTGGGCACCACCGTCTACGGCTACGCCGCCGACGACGTGGACGCGGCGCTCGACGGCCGACGCCAGAGGCTCGCCGACCAGGAGCAGGCGCTCGCCGACCAAGGGCTGGCGCCCGCGGACCGGGACGGTCATGTTCACCCTCACGCGTGAGAGCCCGCTGCCGCCGGCCGAGCTCTGGGCTCGCGTCGCAGCCCTCGCCGACCACGCGGACACCGTCCCGCTGACGACGACGCTGGCCGACCCGGGTGAGCCCGGAGTGGGGTGGCACTTCACCGTGCGCACCGCCGTCGGCCGACTCCGTTTCGACGACCCGATGGTCGTCGAGGTGTGGGAGGCGCCGCACCGCTGGCGGATCCGCAAGACCGGGCCCCTTCGCGGGTGGGCCGAGGCGGTCGTCACGCCGTATGCCGGCGGGTCCCGTCTCACGTGGACCGAGGAGCTGTGGTTCAGCAGTGTCCCGGGGCTGCGTCGGGTGACGCGTCCGGTGGCCGACGTCGCCGGGAGGGTCGTCTTCGGTCGGGTCGTCGACCGGCTCGTCGGGGGAGCGTCGTGACCTGGGCTCTGCTCCTGAGCCTGCCCGTCATCGCCTGCGCCGCCGCGATCGCCGGGGTCTTCGCGCGCCGAGAGGTCGTCGAGCGACCCGGTGAGGACCCGTTCCGGATGCAGCTCGTCGGCTACCCCACGGACCGCGTCGACGAGGCCCTCGCGCGGCTCGACGCCCAGATCGCCGCCAACGACGACCTGCTCTCAGGTGCGCCGCACGGCTCGGCCGGGCAGCCGGCATACGCCTCCTTCCCGGCAGCAGCGGCGGCGGCCGGGTCGGGAACGGCAGCGTCCGCAAGGGTGGCCGGGTCCTCGACCGCTGTTGCGGACGCACGCCCCGGCGGCGCTGCACCGTCCGCAGAGGTGGCGACGCCCTCGACCACTGTTGCGGACGCAGGCCGCGAGGGTGGCGTCGGCTGGGGGATGGTCGACCTCGTCGTCGTCGCGGTCTACGTCGGCACCGCACTGCACGTCCTGTCGAACCTCGTCGGCCGGATGTCCTCGGGCTACCTGTCGCAGGGCGTCCAGGACCACCAGGCGTTCGAGTGGTACTTCGGTGCGTCGGCCCACAACGTCGCCACCCTGTCGAACCCGCTCTTCAGCGACCGCCAGAACTTCCCCGACGGCGTCAACCTCATGGCCAACGCGGCCGTGACCGGGCTCGGCATCCCGCTGGCGCCGCTCACCCTGGTGCTCGGCGCCCACGTCACGTTCTTCGTCGTGGAGCTCCTCGGCCTCGCCGGCACCGCCGCCGCGTGGTACTGGTTCCTCCGCCGGCGCGGCCTGGTCCGCCCCGCGGCAGCCGTCGGTGGCTGGGTCACCGGCTTCGCGCCGGCGATGGTGTCGCACGCCAACGGCCACCCCAACTTCGTCGCGCTGTTCCTCATCCCGGTGATCCTCGACCGGCTCCTCCGGCTCGCCGAGGGCAGGCGCCGGGTGCAGGACGGCATCGTCCTCGGTCTGCTCGTCACCTGGCAGCTCTTCATCGGCGAGGAGCCGCTCCTCCTCGCGGCCATGGGGATGCTCGTCGTCGGGCTCGTCCTGCTCGTCCACCGTCGCCTCGACGTCGGCCGGATGCTCCCGGGTGTCGCCGTCGGTGCCGGCCTCTCGCTGCTCCTCGTCGCAGTGCCGCTCTGGTGGCAGTTCACGGGCCGGCAGAGCTACACCTCGATCTACCACCTGCCCGGCGGCAACGACCTCGCCGCACTGTGGGGCCGGGCCACCCGGACCATCGGGACCGACCCCTGGTCCTCGGCCGCGTTGTCGATGAACCGCACCGAGGAGAACGCCTTCTTCGGTGTCCCGCTCTGGGTTCTCACCGGGGTCATCGCGCTCGTCCTCGTCCGCCGCCCCGTCGTGCAGGCGCTCGCCGTCCTCGCCGTCACCGCCTCCTGGCTCTCGCTGGGAGAGGAGGTGGTCCTGCGCGGGCGGCCCACCGGCATACCGGCTCCGTGGGCCCTCTTCGACGAGCTCCCGGTGCTCGAGAACGTCCTGCCCACGCGGTTCGCGATGATCGCGATCCCCGCGTTCGCCGGGCTCCTCGCCATCGGCATCGACGCCGCCTTCCGGGCCTCCCCGCTCGGTGCGGACGACGCCGTGGAGGCCGAGCTCCCCGCGTGGCAGCCACGCGTCGGCGGGTGGGTCGTCACCGCGGCCGCCGCCGTGGCGCTGCTCCCGATCCTGCCGACCCCGCTGCAGGTCGACCCGCGGCCCGTCGTCCCGACCTTCTTCACCGGTGACGCGTGGCGCGACTGGAGCCATGGCGGGTCAATCCTCGCGGTCCCGCCGACCGACATCGTCGACGCGCGCGCCTTCGACTGGCAGCTCGCCGCGGACACCCTCGCGTTCCCCATCGTCGAGGGCTACTTCGTCGGGCCGAACGGCCAGCCCGACCGCGGGGGCCAGTACGGCGCCACCCGGCGCCCCCTGTCCCTGTGGCTCTACGACGTCAATGCCGCCAACGTCGCCACGCCCGCGACCGAGGCCCAGCGCGTGCAGTTCCTCGCGGACCTCGGCTCCTGGCGCACCGACACGGTCGTGCTGCCGATGCGTGACCAGACCGCCGCCCTGCGGGACTCCCTCGTCACCGTCCTCGGCGAACCCGAGCAGGTCGAGGACGTCTACGTCTGGGACGTGCGAGGGCTGAGGTCGTGACCACCACGACGGAGTCGACCGGGCCGGGGACGGCGCGGTCCTCGATGTCGGTCCTCACCGTCGCGGGTCGGCGTCGTCTCGGCCGGGTCGCCCTGGCCCACCCGGTCCGCTCGGTCCTCCTCGTCTACGTCGTCTCCAGGATCGCCGCGCTGATGGCGATGTGGGTGGCCGCCACGTGGTTCCAGAACCCTGCGGGCGTCGGTCACCTCGCCCCGCACGTGGGCGACCTCATCTCCCTCTGGGACGCCGAGTGGTACGAAACCATTGCGACACAGGGCTACCCGGTCCCGCTGCCCGCTGACCCCGACACCGGCAAGCTCACCTACAGCGCGTGGGCGTTCTACCCGCTGTTCCCGTTCCTCGTGAAGGGGCTCATGGCCCTCGGGCTGCCCTTCACGGTCGCGGCGGTCGGCCTCAACGTCGTGCTGGGCGGGCTCGGCGCCGTGCTCATCTGGGCGATCTTCCGGCACGGGCTGCACGCCTCCCCGCAGCGCGGCCGCGAGCGGCTGGCCTTCGTCGCCGCGTGCCTCTGGTGCTTCTACCCGGCGACCGGCGTCATGCTCAAGCCCTACACCGAGCCGCTCGCCGTCGTCCTCGTGGCGGCCTCCCTGCTCTATCTCATGAGACGCCGGTATGCCGTCGTCGCAGCTCTCGCCGTCCCGCTCGGCTTCACCCGGGGCGTGGCCGCGGCGATCGGGTGCGCGGCGCTCATCCACCTCGTCGTCCGGATCCGCGAGGAGCGGGAGGCGGGCGTCGCGCCGCTGCGGGGCGCTCGCTGGTCGGCCGCCCTCATGCTCGTCGTCACCGGGCTGTCGGGGATCGCCTGGCCGGTCATCGTGGGCATGGTCAGCGGCATCCCGACGGCGTTCTTCGACGTGCAGGAGGCATGGGGCCAGAAGCCCGCCTCGGGTCCCTTCATCCTCTGGATCCAGTGGGCGTGGGAGGGCCGCGGCCTCGTGGGGGTGCTCGTGCTCGTCGCCCTCGCCGGCACCTACATCGCCCTCGTCCTCGGACGCCACGGGCGGTGGCTCCCGGTGGAGGTGCGCGCCTGGGCGGTGGCCTACCCCGTCTACCTCTTCGCGGTGGTGCGGCCGATCACGAGCATGTGGCGCTTCCTCCTCCTCGACTTCCCGATCGCAGCCCTGCTCGCGAGCGTCGCCATGAGGACGTCGACGGGCGAGCGCATCGTCACCCACTGGCGTCGGCGGGTGGCCGTGCTGCTCGTCCCCGTCGGCCTCGGACTGGTCTGGTGGACATGTGCCCTGCTCACGTACACGCCGTGGGGCTCGCGCCCTCCGTGACCCGTGCGGGGGACCCGATTTCGTGACGCCTGCGCGACCGGGGATAATGGATGCGAGACCGGTGCGCCAACACCGGAACGCGAACACGTGACGCATGACCATGCGCTACGCCGACGAAGGGAACACCCATGGCGGCAATGAAGCCCAGGACGGGCGACGGCCCTCTCGAGGTCACCAAGGAGGGGCGTGGCATCGTGCTGCGCATGCCCCTGGAGGGTGGTGGCCGTCTCGTCGTCGAGATGACTCCGGACGAGGTGCGTGCGCTGGGTCAGGCGATCGACGACTGCGAGGCGCTGAAGAAGTGACCGTCCGCCGTTGACGTGACGAGAGGGCCCCCACCGACGTGGTGGGGGCCCTCTCGCCGTCGGTAGGGTCGAGGCCGTGCGAGCCGAAGACCTCCTTGCCCCCACCGTCCCCACCTGGTCCGCGAGCGACGGACCCCTCGTCGACGTCCTCGCCGACCGCGACCCGAGCGACCTCGCCCTCGTCGCAGGGCTCCTCGCCGGGGACGAGCCCTGGGACGTCCGCACGCGCGAGTCGCTCGAGAGCGCAGGCTTCGACCCCGACGAGCTCGTGGAGACCCACGAGCCGGGCGGCTCGGCCGGTACCGCCACGCTCGTCCGTATGCCGCGTGGCGAGCAGGCCGCGCGCGTCCTCGTGCTCGTCGGGCTGGGCTCCGGCTCGCCGGCCGACCTGAGGACCGCGGGCGCCGCTGCCGGTCGCGCCGTCCGTGGCCGCGCGGAGGTCGTCGTCGTGGCGCCGTCGTCGGACGAGGCCGGCCACGCCGCGCTCGTCGAGGGCGCGGTCCTCGGTGGCTGGGCCCCGGCACGCTTCACCGACGGCGGGTGGACGGCGGGAGCCGAGGTCGCCGGTCAGGTCGTGCTCGTCGGCGCGGAGGCCGACGTCGTCGAGCGGTCCGTGCGTCGCGCCGTGGCCACGCTCGTCGCGCGCAACCTCGCCAACACCCCCTCGAACATCAAGAACCCCGCATGGATGGCCCGGCAGGCACGCACGGCCGCGAGCCGTTCGGGTCTCGACGCCCGGGTCTGGGACGACGCCGCGCTGCGCAAGGGCGGCTTCGGCGGCCTGCTCGCCGTGGGTGGCGGGTCGGCCACCCCGCCACGGCTCGTCCAGCTGGGCTACTCGCCCGAGGGTGCCGACGCGAGCACCCCGCACGTCGTCCTCGTCGGCAAGGGCATCACGTTCGACTCCGGTGGCCTCCAGGTCAAGCCCCCGGAGGGCATGCTCGCGATGAAGACGGACATGTCGGGGTCCGCGATCGTCCTCGCCGTCCTCGCCGCCTGCCGCGACCTCCGGGTGCCGGTCCGGGTGACCGGCCTGCTGGCGCTCGCCGAGAACATGGTCGACGGCGCGGCATACCGTCCGGGTGACGTGGTGACCCACTTCGGTGGGCGCACGGCCGAGATCGGCAACACCGACGCGGAGGGCCGGATCGTCCTCGCCGACGCGCTCGCCTATGCCGATGCGGAGCTCGACCCCGACGTCGTCGTCGACATCGCCACCCTCACCGGCGCGGCACGAGTCGCGCTCGCCCGGAGCATGGCGCCCGTCTACGCCACCGACGACGAGCTGGCATCGCAGCTCCGCGACGCCGGTGAGACAGCAGGTGAGACGCTGTGGCCCTTCCCACTGGTCGCCGCCTACCGTCGGGCACTGGAGAGCGACGTGGCCGACATCAGCCACATCGCCCCCTCAGTCGGAGGTGGGTCCATCACTGCTGCACTGTTCCTGCGCGAGTTCGTGGGGGAGCGCCGCTGGGCACACCTCGACATCGCCGGTCCAGGCCGGTCCGATGTCGACTCCGGAGTCCACGGCAAGGGTGGGACGGGGTTCGGTGCCCGCCTGCTGCTGCGATGGTTGGAAGGTCTGCGATGAACGCCGGATACGGACTGGCTGTGCGCTGGTCGCTCGAGAACGCCCCCGAGGACGCCCCCGACCGTCTGCGCGAGTACGTCGTCGGCACCTCGATCGCCAAGTTCATGTTCCTCGACGGCCTCGCCTTCAAGGTGTGGCGCATGCGTGAGGGCGAGTGGTTCGAGGGGACCTACGTCTTCGACAGCGAGCAGGAGCGCAAGGTCTTCCGCGAGGACTTCGAGGCGACCGCCGCCGAGTCCAAGGGCTCCGAGCTCATCGGCTCGTCACCGATCAGCATCGAGGAGTTCGAGGTCGTCGCGATCGCCGAGGGCCCGGCGGGCTTCCGGCGTGGTGCCGGCCCGCACGTCGACGCCCACGCCTGACGGCCCTGCGCTCGCGCTCTCAGCGCTTGACGGCGACGAAGAGCCCGTCGCTCACGGGGAGCAGGCTCGGCACGAGGTCGTCGTTGTCGCGCAGGGACTTGCCGAGGTCGCGCAGCGTCGTCGTGTCGGCGTCGCGCGCCGCAGGGTCGGCGACCTTGTCGTGCCAGAGCATGTTGTCGAGGGCGAGCACGCCGCCGCTGCGCAGCAGCCGGATCCCGTGCTCGACGTATGCCGGGTAGCTCGCCTTGTCGGCGTCGATGACGACCATGTCGTAGGCGCCGTCGGTCATGCGCGGCAGCACCTCGGTCGCACGGCCGGTGATGACGCGGGTGCGCTGCGTCGGGTAGCCGGCGCCGGCGTAGGCCTCGCGAGCGGCACGCTGGTGCTCCGGGGAGATGTCGATCGTCGTGAGGACGCCGTCGTCGGGCATCCCGGCGAGCACCCACAGGCCGGAGGTGCCGGCACCGGTGCCGACCTCGATGACGTGCTTGGCGCGGATCGCCGCCGCGAGCATGCGCAGCGTCGCGCCGGCACCCGTCCCGACCGGCGAGGCCGCGTCGAACGCCAGGCCGCGGGCGCGGGCCTGCTCCATGGCCTCGGGCTCGGGGACGAAGTCCTCCGCATAGGTCCAGCTCGCAGGCTTGAGGGTGCTCATGACCCGGAACCCTACTCGTGGGTGAAGCCGTTCACGGACTCACAGCCGTCGTACAGGATCCTCCGGAACATTTCCCGGCTGCGAGACGTAGACATCGGTGTATGGACAGCCACGCGGCAACCGAGCAGGGGACGACGATGACGACCGGAGCAGGTGCTGCCACGGGGGAGTGGACGCCGCCGAGCTGGGAACAGATCGTCGAGGAGCACTCCGCCCGCGTCTATCGTCTGGCCTACCGCCTCACGGGCAACGTGCACGACGCCGAGGACCTCACGCAGGACGTCTTCATCCGGGTCTTCCGCTCGCTGCACACCTTCCGTCCCGGCACGTTCGAGGGCTGGCTGCACCGCATCACGACCAACGTCTTCCTCGACAAGATGCGTCGCAAGCAGCGGATCCGCTTCGATGCCCTCTCCGACGAGTCGGCGGCCCGCCTCCCCAGCCGTGAGATCGGCCCGGAGCAGAGCTTCGCCGACACGCACTTCGACGACGACGTCCAGCGGGCGCTCGACTCCTTGGCGCCCGACTTCCGGGCTGCGGTCGTGCTCTGCGACATCGAGGGGCTCTCCTACGAGGAGATCGCCGCGACCCTCGACGTCAAGCTCGGCACCGTCCGCTCGCGCATCCACCGTGGCCGCGCCCAGCTGCGCGAGGCCCTCGCGCACCGGGCTCCCGAGGTCCGTCAGGCCGCCGCCGGCTCCTCGATGCGTCCGGGCCTGCTGACCCCCGCCCGGGGGGCCGTGTGATCCCGTTCTCGCGCTCCGTGCGCTGCCGCCTCGACGAGGTTCCCGACTACGTGTCGGGGCACCTCTCGGAGCAGCGCGTCGCCGCGTGGGACCGTCACCTCATCTCGTGCGTGAACTGCCAGCACGCCGTCGCTGGTGAGCGCCGTCTGCAGTCGCTCCTGGCGTCGGGGTGCCCCTCGATGCCCGGCAGCCTCCACGCCCAGCTCGTCGCGCTCGCCTCGTCGATGACCGGACCGGCCATGGCCCTGACCGGCGAGCGCGCACCACTCGAGATGGTGCCGCCGTCGGCGCCGCCGGCGCACCGCAGCCCGCTGCGGTCCGCGGCCCTCGCCACGGCCGCCGCCGGCGCCACCGCGGCCGTCGCGTGGTCCCTCAGCGTGTCCGGGACAGGAGCCCTCACGACGTCGGTCACCTCGGTGGGTGGTTCGACCCCCGCCGCGCGCCCTGCGGCCGGCAGCCCGAGCGCGCCCACCGGCGCCACGCGCCTGCGCGTCGTCTCGACGGCCTGGACGGGGAGCACCTCCGTGCGAAACCTCGACCTGTGCGAGGCAGAATCTCGGACATGACCGAGGACAGCCCCCACCGCCCGGACGGCGAGCAGCCCGGCGTCGACCCGCAGCACACCACCGAGGTCGAGATCGACCGGACCCAGGCGTTCGGGCCGGCTCCCGGTCAGGCCCCGCTCCTTCCGCCGCGAGAGCCGGAGGCCCCCACGTGGTGGGCCGAGGCCGGCACCGCGTCCGCCCCTCAGCGGGCCGCGTCCGCGCAGGGTGGGCACACGGCATACGACCCCTACGCGACCACGACGGCGGCCAACCCGTATGCCGTGTCGTCCGCTCCCCGTCCCTCGACCTCGCGCGGTGGTCCCGGCTGGCTCGGTGTCTTCCTCATCGCCGGCCTCGCCGCCCTGCTCGCGGGCCTCGGCGGCGGGCTGCTCGGTGGGTGGGTCGGGTCGACCGACCGCTTCGACGGCCTCGACCTCGGCCGCGGCTCCGACAACGGCTCGGCGCCGCAGCCCGGTGCGGGTGCCACGACGCGACCCGAGGGCAGCGTCGCCAACATCGCCGCGAACGCCACCCCCAGTGTCGTGACGATCCGCGTCCAGGCGACCGGCGGCGACGGCACCGGCTCCGGTTGGGTGCTCGACGACAAGGGCCACGTCGTCACCAACAACCACGTCGTCTCCTCGGCGGCCAACGGCGGCGAAATCACCGTCGTGCTCTCCAACGGCAAGCAGTCCAAGGCCACGATCGTCGGCCGCGACGTGTCCTACGACCTCGCGGTCCTCAAGGTCGACCGCACGGACCTCAGGGCGCTGCCCCTGGGTGACTCCAGCAAGGTCGTCGTGGGTGACCCGGTCATCGCCGTCGGCGCGCCGCTCGGCCTCGAGTCGACCGTCACCACCGGCATCGTCTCGGCCCTCAACCGGCCGGTGACCCCGGGTGAGGCCAACGACCAGTCCTTCATCAACGCCATCCAGACCGACGCCGCGATCAACCCCGGCAACTCCGGTGGCCCCCTGCTCGACATGGACGGCCGCGTCATCGGCATCAACACCGCCATCGCCCGCGTGGCCGGGTCGAGCGTCGGCGGCCAGAGCGGCAACATCGGCGTCGGCTTCGCCATCCCGAGCGCCCAGGTCAAGATCACCGTCGACCAGCTCATCCGCACGGGCAAGGCCGAGCACCCGATCATCGGGGTCGTGCTCGACCGCACCTACCAGGGTGAGGGCGTCAAGATCAGCGAGGACACCGACGAGACGCCGGCCGTGACTCCGGGTGGTCCCGCCGACAAGGCCGGTCTCGAGGCCGGCGACGTCATCACCGCCTTCGAGGGGCGTCCCATGGGCAACCCGGACGCGCTGGTCGTGGCCATCCGGTCCAAGCCCGTGGGCTCGACCGTGTCCCTGACGGTGGTGCGCGACGGCAAGCCCCGGGATGTCAAGATGGTCCTCCAGGGCAGGAGCGACTGACGCGCCAACGGCGCACAGGAGGACCGCGTGTTCGGCATCAACGGCTGGGAGATCGTCCTCCTCGCTCTCATCGCTGTCTTCGTCCTCGGGCCGGAGCGGCTCCCCGAGTACGCCCAGAAGCTCGCCCAGATGATCAAGAAGGCCCGGGTCATGGCCGAGGGTGCCAAGGGGCAGCTCAAGGACCAGCTCGGCCCTGACTACGAGGACATCAACTGGCGCCAGTACGACCCGCGCCAGTACGACCCCCGGCGGATCGTGCGCGAGGCCCTCATCGAGCCGCTCGAGGACGCCGCGTCCACCCTGAAGTCAGGGGGGACCAACGACGACATCACCGAGGTGCCGGCCGACGGTGGCGAGCCGTGGATCCAGACCGGTGGGACCGGCTGGGACCCGATGCGGCCGACGCCCTACGACGTCGACGCCACCTGAGGTCGCGCGGGGTCGGTGGCTCAGCGACCTGCGGGCGTGAGACCGAGCGAACGACCGGCCAGGCCACGCGAGCGGCTGCCGAGCTCGCGGGCGATGCCGCGCAGCGCCACGGCTGCGGCCGAGGTCGGCTCGCCGAGCACGACGGGGCTGCCCTGGTCGGCGCCGATGCGCAGCGCCGTGTCGAGCGGGATCTGGCCCAGGAGCGGCACGGGGGCGCCGATGCTGCGGGTCAGCGAGTCGGCGACGGCCTGGCCACCACCGGAGCCGAAGATCTCCTGACGGGAGCCGTCGGGCAGCTCGAGCCACGACATGTTCTCGATGACTCCCGCCACGCGCTGGTGGGTCTGAATGGCGATCGCCCCGGCCCGCTCGGCCACTTCAGCCGCGGCCTGCTGCGGCGTCGTCACGACGAGGATCTCGGCGCCCGGGATGAGCTGGGCCACCGAGATGGCGATGTCGCCCGTGCCCGGCGGGAGGTCGAGGAGGAGGACGTCGAGGTCGCCCCAGAAGACGTCGGCGAGGAACTGCTGCAGCGCCCTGTGGAGCATCGGGCCACGCCACACGACCGGCTGGTTGCCGGGGACGAACATGCCGATCGAGATGACCTTCACGTCGTGCGCGATGGGCGGCAGGATCATCTCGTCGACCTGGGTCGGCTTGTGCTCGACGCCGAGCATGCGGGGGATCGAGAAGCCGTAGATGTCGGCGTCGACAACACCCACCTTGAGGCCCTGCTGGGCGAGGGCGGCCGCGAGGTTGGCGGTCACGGAGGACTTGCCGACCCCGCCCTTGCCGGAGGCGACGGCATACACGCGGGTGAGGCTGCCGGGCTGCGCGAAGGGGATCTCCTTCTCGGCCGCACCGCCACGCAGGTTGGTGCGGAGCTCGGCGCGCTGCTCCTCCGACATGACACCGAGGGTGACGTCGACCGCCGTGACACCGGGCACCTTCATCAGGGCAGCGGTCGTGTCCCTGGTCAGCGTCTCCTTGAGCGGGCAGCCGGCGATGGTGAGCAGGATGGTCACGGCAACCCGGCCGGACTCGTCGCACTCGACGGACTCGACCATGCCGAGCTCGGTGACGGGCTTGCGGATCTCGGGGTCGTTGACGGTGGCGAGAGCGGCGCGCAGGGCCTCGTCGCTCACGGGTGCAGCGGTGTCGGGCATTGCTCCATGCTAGGTCGCCCGATGCGATCCGCCCTCATCGGTCCGGGCGTGGAGGCTGTCTGACGCGTCACGGTCGTCGGGGGCGACCCGCCCGATGACGAGACCACGCTCCTCCATCTCGTCGAGGAGGTCGCGCAGCTCGCCACGCACGAAGTCACGGGTGGCGTTGTCACGCATCGCGATCCGCAGCGCGGCGACCTCGCGGGTGAGGAACTCGGTGTCGGCGAGGTTGCGCTCGTCGCGGGTGCGGTCCTGCTCGAGCATGACCCGGTCGCGGTCGGCCTGCCGGTTCTGCGCGAGGAGGATCAGCGGTGCGGCATACGAGGCCTGGAGGCTGAGCATGAGCGTGAGGAAGATGAACGGGTACTCGTCGAAGCGCCAGTCCTGCGGCGCGAGGAGGTTCCACAGCACCCACGCGAGGACGAAGAACGTCATGCCGATGAGGAAGTAGGCCGTCCCCATGTAGCGGGCGAACTTCTCGGACAGGACGCCGAAGGCCTCCTCGGTGAGGGCCTCGGGCCTGCTGAGAAACTGGCGCCTCGCCTCACGCGGCTGGTCGAGGCGAGGCGCGCGGTCGCGGCGCTCAGCCATGCGGGATCACCTCGTGCGACGACGTCGTGACCTCGTGGCGGTCCTCGCGCCAGTCGTCGGGCAGGAGGTGGTCGAGCACGTCGTCGACGGTGACCGCCCCCACGAGCAGGCCGTTCTCGTCGACGACCGGCAGGGCGACGAGGTCGTAGGTGGCGAGCATGCGGGTCACCTGGCCGGTCGTGGCGTCGGTCGTCACCGGCTCGACGTCCTTGTCGAGGATCGTGCCGATCGAGGCGTGCGGAGGCTCGCGCAGCAGTCGCTGGATGTGGACCATGCCGAGGAACTTGCCGGTCGGGGTCTCGAGCGGCGGGCGGCAGACGAAGACGGTGCACGCCATCGTCGTGGACAGCTCCTGGCGACGCACGACGGCCAGCGCCTCGGCGATGGAGGCGTCCGGTCCGAGGATGACCGGCTCGGTCGTCATGAGACCACCGGCGGTGTTCTCGTCGTAGGTGAGCAGACGGCGCAGGTCGGCGGCCTCGTCCGGCTCCATGAGCTGGAGGAGCTCCTCCTGGCGGGCCGTCGGCAGCTCGGCCAGGAGGTCGGCGGCGTCGTCGGGCTCCATCGCCTCGAGGACGTCGGCGATGCGGTCGTTGCCGAGGCCGGCGATGATCTCGACCTGCTCCTCCTCGGGGAGCTCCTCGAGGACGTCGGCGAGCTGGTCGTCGGCGAGGGCGGCCGCGACCTCGGCCCGGCGCTTGGCCGGCAGGTCGTGGATGGCCTCGGCGAGGTCGGCCGGCCGGAGGTCCTCGTAGTGCTCGAGCAGGCGGGCGGCGCTCTGCACGTCGGCGGAGTCGCGCAGTCCCTTGACGTCCTCGACGGGCACGACGAAGGTCTCGCCGCGGCGGCGACCCAGACGCGAGAGCGAGCTGCGGGCGGAGGCGCGACGGACGAACGCGCGGGTCACCGACCAGCTGCGGGCGTGGTTCTGCTCGAGCCCGATGTCCTCGACGGTGGCCTCGACGACCTCGCCGCTCTCGTCGCGGACCGTGACCCGGCGCTCGATGAGCTCGGCGAGGACGAGGGTCTCGTTGGGACGCTGCTCGAAGCGGCGCATGTTGACCAGGCCCGTGGTGATGACCTGTCCACCGTCGACCGAGGTCACGCGGGTCATGGGCACGAAGACGCGGCGACGGCCGGGGACCTCGACGACCAAGCCGATGACGCGCGGCCTGGTGCGCTGGGCGCTGAAGGTCACGACGACGTCCCGGACGCGACCGACGGGGTCGCCCAAGGGGTCGAAGACAGCGAGCTCGGCCAGTCTGCCGACGAAGACGCGGGTGCTCGTGCTCACACCCGACAGGTTAGTCGGGTCGCCGTCCCAGCCCGCGCAGGGCGTGGGACCCTCAACCTGACGTCGGTTCCTCTCACTTCGCCTGACCGAGGCGGCCAGGCGAAGTGAGACAAACCCACCTCAGGCGGGAGGTCGAGGTTCAGCCGCGTCCGCGTCCGCGCCAGTGCCACGGGCGCCACGTCGCCGTCGTGCCCCGCGCGGGGGTGACGGTGACGCGGCCGTGCTCCGCGGCATACGAGCCCGGCGACTCGTCGGGACGACCGTGCGGGGTGAGGACGTGGATGACGCAGCCCTCACGCCACCGCGCGACGACGTCGCCGGTCGCGTTGAGGCGCTCGGCCCGCAGCACCTCGGCGGCCTGCTCCCACTCGGGCGACGCCGGGTCGAGCTCCCTGGCGCTCGCCCTGAGAGAGAGCAGCCGGGCGCCGCTGTCCTTGCTCCGGAAGATCAGGCCCACCTCGTCGGGCAGGTGCGGGAGCCGCTGCTCACCGATCCCCGAGACGACGTATGCCGCAGGGCCGGCTCCGCGGGGGTCGTCGTCGTCGTGCCAGACGAACCAGACGGCGTGGGCGCCCTTGTCGGGCACCTCGATCCACATCACGCCGGACTTGCTCGCCGCCTCGGCGAGCAGGCGCGTCACGTTGACGGGGGACGGTGTCTCCGGGGAGCCGCTCACGGCGTGAACTGTCTCATAACGCACCGCGCCCGCGCACTGCTAGCGTCCGGCACCATGCGCTCACCCAAGGACTTCTTCGGCCCTCTCGCGGTCGGCGCCCCGGCGCCCGTGCGCGAGGTGCCCGCCCGCCCCAGCCGGATGATCCACTTCTTCGACCCGAGCAACGAGAAGATGGCCGCGAAGGTCCCCGGGATGGTGGGCACCGTCGACGTCCTCCTCGGCAACCTCGAGGACGCCGTCAAGGCCGACCGCAAGGAGGCCGCCCGGCAGGGGCTCGTCGACATCGCGAAGGCGACCGACTTCGGCGACAGCACGCAGCTCTGGACGCGCGTCAACAGCCTCGACAGCCCGTGGGTCCTCGACGACCTCATCACCCTCGTCACCGAGATCGGCGACAAGCTCGACGTCATCATGGTCCCGAAGGTCCAGGGGCCCGAGGACATCCACTACGTCGACCGGATCCTCGCCCAGCTCGAGGCCCGCGCCGGCCTCACCCGGCCGATCCTCGTGCACGCGATCCTCGAGACGGCCCGCGGGATGGCCAACGTCGAGGCCATCGCCGGCGCCTCGCCGCGCATGCAGGGGATCAGCCTCGGGCCGGCCGACCTCGCCGCCGACCGCCGGATGAAGACCACCCGCGTCGGTGGGGGCCACCCGGGCTACCTCGTGCGCCAGGACCCCGCGACCGACCTCGGCGAGGGCGTGGACCCGATCACCGCCGAGCGCACCACCTACCAGCAGGACCTGTGGCACTACACGATCGCCCGCATGGTCGACGCGTGCGCGATGCACGGGATCTTCCCGTACTACGGCCCGTTCGGGGACATCAAGGACGTCGTCGCCTGCGAGGACCAGTTCCGCAACGCCTTCCTCCTCGGCTGCGTCGGCACGTGGTCGCTGCACCCGGTGCAGGTCGACATCGCCAAGCGCGTCTTCAGCCCCTCGAAGGCCGACGTCGCCCACGCGCGTCGGGTCAAGGAGGCGATGGGTGACGGCACCGGCGCCGTGATGCTCGACGGCAAGATGGAGGACGACGCCTCGCTCAAGCAGTGCCTCGTCATCCTCGAGCTCGCGGAGCGCCTCAGTGCCAACGACCCGGAGCTCGCGCAGCTGTATGCCGTCGACGCACCTGCCGCGGAAGGTGAGGGGTCCTGATGGGTGAGCACACGGCATACACGCCTCGTCGTTCGGTCCTCTACATGCCGGCCTCGAACGAGCGGGCGCTCGAGAAGGCCAAGACGCTGCCCGTCGACGCGCTCATCCTCGACCTCGAGGACGCCGTCGCGCCGGACGCCAAGGAGACCGCACGAGAGAACGCCTGTGCCGCAGCGGCTTCGGGGGAGTACGACAACCGTGAGGTGACGATCCGTGTCAACGGCACCGGCACGCAGTGGCACGACGCCGACCTCGCCGCCGCAGCGAAGGCCGGCCCCGCCGGCGTCGTCGTGCCCAAGGTCGGGTCGGCCGACGAGGTGCGCTCGCTCGTTTCGGCGCTCGAGGCGGCCGGTGCCCCTGAGCACACGATGCTCTGGGCGATGATCGAGACGCCGGAGGCGATCCTCAACGTGCGCGAGATCGCCGCCGCCTCGCCGCGGCTGGCCGTCCTCGTCATGGGGACCAACGACCTCGTCAAGGAGCTGCGGGCCGACCACGTGCCCGGTCGCGGCCCCCTCGTCACCTCGCTCCAGCTGTCGCTGCTGGCCGCGCGCGAGTCGGGGATCGCGATCCTCGACGGCGTCTACAACGACGTCAAGGACGCCGAGGGCTTCGAGGCCGAGTGCGTCCAGGGCCGTGACTTCGGCTTCGACGGCAAGACCCTCATCCACCCGGGGCAGGTGGAGGTGTGCAACTCGACCTTCGCCCCGAGCGAGGCGGCGGTCGCCGATGCGCGCGGCATCCTCGAGGCCTGGGAGGCGGGCGCCGGCAGCGGTGTCGTCACCCACAACGGCCGCATGATCGAGAACCTCCACGTCGAGATCGCGGAGCGGGTGATCGCGACCCACGACGTCATCGCGGGTCGGCGGTAGGATTCCCCCACTCCCCGCGACGCAGCCTTCTGGTCCTCGTGCGTCTGTGCAGACACGGGAGATACGTGAAAGCAGGGGAACGATGGAGATCACTGGTCACCACGTGTCGCGACGCGCGGCGCTTCTGGGGGGAGCCGGAGCATCCGTGCTGGGTGCCAGCGTCCTCGCCGCCTCGAGCGCGGAGGCGGCTGGTCGCCCCGTCCTCGTGCTCGGGTCCACGGGCAGCGCCGTCACCGAGGCGCAGACCCGGCTCCGGGCGCTGGGCTACTGGGTGGGCACGCCCAACGGCACCTTCGGCCACGTGACCCAGCAGGCGGTATGGGCCCTGCAGAAGTCCGCGGGGGCACGACGCAGCGGCCGCGTGGACCTCAGCGCCTGGGGCCTGCTGGCCCGCGGCGTGAAGCCGCGCCCGCGCTCGACCTCGGGCTCGCTCATCGAGGTCGACATCAAGCGCCAGCTGCTCATGGTCGTGAGCAACGGCAAGCTCCTCTACACGCTCAACACGAGCACGGGCAGCGGCGAGCGCTACTACTCCGGCGGCTCGTGGAAGACCGCGCGCACGCCCACCGGCAGCTACTCGATCTACTACCGCTACCCCGGCGGGTGGCAGAACGGCCGCCTCGGTTCGATGTGGCGCCCGACCTACTGGAAGGGCGACTTCGCCATCCACGGCTCGTCGTCGATCCCGCCGTACCCCGCCTCGCACGGCTGCTGCCGCGTGAGCACGCAGGCGCAGGACATGCTCTGGGCCACCGGCTGGGTCAACATGGGCCGCAAGGTCTGGGTCTACTGACCTCGTCCCTGACCTCCCTGACGCCGCGTCACCATGTCGAGCCCGCGGCCATCGAGGCGGCGTCACCGAACACGAGGTCGGCGTCGACGTCGAGACCGCGCCGGGCGAACCAGTCGCACATCGTCCGGACGTCGCGCTCGAGGAACTCGAAGCCGTGCGGGTTGCCGACGACGTCGACGATCTGCGGCCAGTCGATGACGACGAGCCGGTCCTCGTGCAGGAGCACGTTGTAGGGCGACAGGTCGCCGTGCGCCCATCCCTCCTCGGCGAGGGTGAGGACGACCTGGCGGAACTGCTCGAACAGCTCGGCGAGCAGCTCCGGTGTCGGCTTCGTCTGCACGAGCCGTGGGGCGGCGGTGCGGCCGGTGCCGACGAACTCCATGAGCATCTCGGTCTCGCTGAGCTGGACGGGGTAGGGCACGGGCAGTCCGAGCTCCCACAGCCGGGCGAGCGCGTCGAACTCGGCCGCGGCCCACTGGCCGGCGATCATCGCCCGGCCGAACTCGGTGCGCCGGGCCATGGCGCGCATCTCGCGGCTCTTGCGGACCCGGCGGCCCTCGAGGTAGCCGCTGTCCCGGTGGAACAGGCGGTTCTCGCTGCCGCGGTAGCGCTTGGCGGCGAGCAGCGACTCGACAGTGGGTGCGGCTGAGCCGTCGGGCATCCACCGCCGGAGGAGGTGGACGTCGGCCTCCTTGCCGGTCTTGAGGACGCCAAGGTCCTCCTCGACGGCGCCGAGGGCGGTGATGACCCAGTCGGGTCGGGGTTTCGGCCCGTGCATGGCGCCGTCCCAGGAGGACCAACGCTCGCCCTCGGGCGGGGAGTCAGGACAGGTGGTGCTGGCGAACAGCGGCGACTCGGTCGCGGCGTCGGTGAAGTGCAAGGTGGGGCTCCGTCGAGAGAAGGGTGTGGGCGCAGGAAGGGCCCAGGACAGTCGTGGACATGTCGCGCCTCGTCTCTCTCGTCGGGTGCCGGTGTCACGGCGGGTATGCCGTGCGGCTCGGTCCCAGCGTGGCACCCTGCTCGCGTGCGCGCCACCGACTTATTGCGCATGGCCGACGTTTCGACGCCTGGTTTCGGCTCTGCGGTGTCGCTCCTGCGCAAGAAGTCGGGTTGGGGTGGGGGGACTCACACGGCTGACGGGTGGGAGGGGACTGGGGCGGACGGCATACTCGGGAACGTCTTTCGCACGTCCCCGAAACGCCCAGACGAAGGTGGCAACCGCGTATGTCCAGGCTCCAGCGCACCGAAGGTCTCACCGACGAGCAGAGCGAGCTCGTCAAGCTCGTCCGACAGTTCGTCGAGGAGCAGATCATCCCGGTCGCGCAGGACCTCGAGCACGCCGACGAGTACCCGACCGACATCGTCGAGGGCATGAAGGAGATGGGGATCTTCGGGCTGATGATCCCCGAGGAGTACGGCGGTCTGGGTGAGTCGCTGCTGACCTACGCGCTGTGCGTCGAGGAGATCGCGCGTGGCTGGATGTCGGTGAGCGGCATCATCAACACGCACTTCATCGTGGCCTACATGCTGCTCCAGCACGGCACGGAGGAGCAGAAGCAGCGCTACCTGCCGCGGATGGCCACGGGTGAGGTGCGCGGCGCCTTCTCGATGTCCGAGCCGGGCCTGGGCTCGGACGTCGCCGCGATCAAGTCCAAGGCGGTCGCCGGCGAGGGTGAGGGCGAGGACCAGAAGTGGACCGTCAACGCCCAGAAGATGTGGCTCACCAACGGTGGCTCGTCCAACCTCGTCGCGGTGCTCGTCAAGACCGACCTGGGCGAGAGCGACAGCCCCTACAAGAACATGACGACGTTCCTCGTCGAGAAGGAGCCGGGCTTCGGGCAGACCGCCCAAGGGGTCACCGTGCCGGGCAAGATCGAGAAGATGGGCTACAAGGGCGTCGACACGACCGAGCTCGTCCTCGAGGGGCACGAGACGACGTCCGCGCAGATCCTCGGCGGCGTCCCGGGCAAGGGCTTCTACCAGATGATGGACGGCGTCGAGGTGGGCCGGGTCAACGTCGCGGCACGCGCATGTGGGTTGTCCCGCAGGGCTTTCGAGCTCGGCATCGCCTACGCGCAGCAGCGCGAGACCTTCGGCAAGCAGATCGCCCAGCACCAGGCGATCATGTTCCGCCTCGCCGACATGGCCACCAAGGTCGAGGCCGCCCACCAGATGATGGTCAAGGCGGCGCGCATCAAGGACAAGGGCGAGCGCAACGACCTCGAGGCCGGCATGGCGAAGTACCTCGCCGCCGAGTACTGCGCCGATGTCGTCGAGCAGTCGTTCCGGATCCACGGCGGCTACGGGTACTCGAAGGAGTACGAGATCGAGCGCCTCTACCGCGAGGCGCCGATGCTGCTCATCGGTGAGGGCACGGCGGAGATCCAGAAGATGATCATCGGCCGCCGTCTCCTCGAGGAGTATGCACTCAAGCGCTGAGCTCGTTCCTCGCGCAGCCCTCGAGTCGCAGCCCAAGCGCTGAGCTCGTGCCTCGCGCCCGGGCCGCTTGCGTCCGCAGAGGTGGTCGCGTCGGCGACCAGCTTCGCGGACGCTGGGGCATGCCGGTCAGCGGGCTCCCAGCCGCCATCCAGTCCGGAGTGCGAAACTGGGGGCATGAGCACCCAACCGACGCGCGGACTGGGTCCGGCAGCGGCCCAGAAGCTGATGTCCCTCGACTACCCGATGTCGCTCGGTGTCCACGACACCTACGCCTCGGCCCAGAAGGTCGTCGACTACCTCTCCGACCACGAGTTCCCGGTCGAGAACGTCCTCATCGTGGGCACGGACCTCAAGCAGCTCGAGCGGGTCACGGGTCGGCTCACGCGTGGCCGCATCCTGCTCGGTGGCGTGCTCTCCGGCGCCTGGCTCGGTCTGCTCATCGGCATGATCTTCGCGCTGTTCGACACGAGCGGCTTCGCGTGGACCTCGGTGCTCATGACCGTCGTCTTCGGCGCCGTGTTCGGCGCCATCTGGGCCTTCGTCGGCTACTCGCTCACCGGCGGCCAGCGGGACTTCACCTCGGTGACCCAGGTCGTCGCCACCAAGTACGAAGTGCTCACCGAGCACAAGCACGCGGCCCGCGGGCGCGAGCTCATCGCCCAGATGGACCCGATGGCGGCCGCTCAGGCCGAGGCGCAGCGCCTCCAGGACGCGGCCCGGCGCGCCACACCGACCGAGGGCCCGGCTTCGACGAACTGAGTCGGTGGCCGAGGCGCCGGGTCTAACCTCGGCACCATGGATGCAGCCCCGTTCGGCCCTCCGCTGGAGGCGTTCCCCGAGGACTTCTCGTCGGTCCTGTGCGTCGTCGCGCACCCCGACGACATCGAGTACGGCACGGCCGCCGCAGTCGCGCGCTGGACCGAGGCAGGCAAGACGGTCACGTACTTCCTCCTCACCCGGGGAGAGGCGGGCATCGACACGATGTCCCCGGCCGAGGCCGGACCGGTGCGCGAAGCCGAGGAGCGGGCGAGTGCCGCCGTCGTGGGGGTGACCGAGGTGGACTTCGGCAACCACCACGACGGGGTCGTCGAGTACGGCCTGGACCTGCGGCGCGACATCGCCCGTGAGATCCGCCGTCGCCGCCCGGACGTCGTCGTCACCGGCGACTACGGTGACCGCTTCGTCGCCGGCATGCTCAACCAGGCCGACCACCGTGCCGTGGGGCTGGCCACGGTGGACGCGGTCGCGGACGCCGGCAACCGGTGGATCTTCCCCGAGCTCGTCGACGAGGGCTTCGAGCCGTGGAGCGTCAAGCTGCTCGCGTTCGCGGGCACGTCACGGCCGACGCACTACGTCGACGTCTCCGACCGCGTCGGGGTGGCGGTCGCCTCGCTCGAGGAGCACACGGCATACAACTCGGCCCTGCCCGACGACTTCCCCAAGCCGGACCAGCTCGTGCCGATGATCCTCGACATGGGCGCCAAGGCGGCGCAGGTCGACGGCGTGACGCACGCCCTGGTCCTGGACGTCGTCAACCGCCGCTGAGCCGGCGACTGACTGCCCCACGACGCGGTCACGAGCTGCGCTCGCGCCGCGTCGTGGGGCAGTCAGTCGTGCGTCAGGCGTTCTCCTCGCGGATGTCGGCGATCCACGCCTCGACGTCGGCGCTGCTGCGCGGCATCGCGGCCGAGAGGTTCTCGTTGCCGTCGGCGGTGATGACGATGTCGTCCTCGATGCGCACACCGATGCCGCGGAAGCGCTCGGGCACCTTGAGGTCGTCGGCCTTGAAGTAGAGACCGGGCTCGACGGTGAGCACCATGCCCGGCTGGAGCTCGGCATCCATGTACTCGGCGCGGGTGGCGAGCGCACAGTCGTGGACGTCGAGACCGAGGTGGTGCGAGGTGCCGTGGACCATCCAGCGACGGTGGTACTGGCCGTGCTCGGTGTCGAGGGTGTCCTCGACGCTCACGCCCTCGGGCAGCAGTCCCCACGCGTGCAGGTGCTCGGCGATGACGCGGATGGCGGCGGCGTGGATGTCGGAGAACTTCGCGCCCGGCTTGGCCGCCGCGATCCCGGCCTCCTGCGCGGCATACACGGCGTCGTAGATCTCGCGCTGCGCGTCGGTGAAGGTGCCGCTCACCGGGAGGGTGCGGGTGATGTCGGCGGTGAAGAGCGAGTCGACCTCGACACCGGCGTCGAGCAGGACGAGGTCGCCCTCGGCGACGTCGCCCGTGTTCTTGATCCAGTGCAGGGTGTTGGCGTGGTCGCCGGACGCGGCGATCGAGTCGTAGCCGACGCCGTTGCCCTGGTGGCGGGCGTGCAGGCCGAAGATCCCCTCGATCCAGCGCTCGCCGCGACCGAGCTCGGCGGCGGTCTCGAGCTCGGCGATGACGGCCTCGAAGCCGACGTGCGTGGCGGCGACGGCCTCACGCATCTGCTCGATCTCCCACTCGTCCTTGGTAAGGCGCAGGACGGACAGGGCGTGGGCGAGCGCGTCGTCGTGCTCGGCGAGCGACTCGCGCTCGGCGCCGTTCTCGACCCGGGACTCGTCGAGCGACGCGGTGAGCTCGCGGTCGGCGTCGCGGACGACGCGCACGGTGACCTGACCGGCGTCCTTGGCGACGGCCGCCTCGAACTCGTCGATGTGACGGGCGGTGAGGCCGAGCTCGAGCTCGATGTCGGCCAGGCTCGGGCGGGCGCCGACCCAGAACTCGCCGTAGCGGGCGTCGGCGAAGAAGTCGTCGCTGTCGCGCTCGCCGAGCGGGCGGAAGTAGAGGACGGCCTCGTGGCCGTCGGCGGTGGGCTCGAGCACGAGGACGGCATCGGGCTCGCGGTCGGCGCCCAGGCCCGTGAGGTGGGCGAACGCGGTGTGCGGGCGGAAGACGTAGTCGGTGTCGTTGCTGCGCACCTTGAGGCCACCGGCGGGCACGACGAGCCGGTCACCCGGGAAGGCTGCGCTGACGTCCTCGCGGCGCGTCGCGGCATACGGAGCCGCAGGGGACTGCCCGGTCGCCTGCGGTCGGCGCTCGGCCCAGTCCTCACGGACGAAGCCGCGGAACTCCTCGGTCGTCGGACGCGCGCGGTTCTCTGCCTGCTTCTGCTCTTCGCTCACGGCTCTATGGTGGCACGCGTGAGTGCGTACGACGGAGCCACCGTGGTCGAGCGGATGCGCAGCCACTGGGGCGGCAGCACCGACCACCTCTACGGCGTGCTCGTGCGCGAGCTCGCCGACGACTGGGACCGCGGCGGTGTCGTGCGCGAGATCCTGCTGGGGCGGGAGGACGCCCCGGCCGGCGACATGGTCCAGCTGCGCCTCCTCGCCGGCATCCACCGGATCGTGCTGCGCGGCGAGGCGCCCGAGCTCGCGCGCTTCTATCCCTCCGCCGGCGGGACTGCCGACCGGTATGCCGTGTGGCCGGCGTTGGAGCCCGTCCTGCGTGAGCACGTGGCCGAGCTGCGCGAGGGCCTGGACGTGGCGCCGCAGACCAACGAGGTCGGACGCTCGGTCGCGCTGCTCGTCGGTCTGTCAGAGGCGGTGCGACGCACCGGCCTGCACCGGGTGCGGCTGCTGGAGCCCGGGGCGTCGGCGGGGCTCAACCTGCTCGTCGACCGGTTCCGGTTCGTCGGTGACGGGTGGACGGCCGGGCCACCGGACGCCCACCTGGTGCTCGACGGCTGCGAGGCGCCGGGGTTCGCGCCGGTCGAGGTCGAGGTCGTCGAGCGGCGTGGGTGCGACCTCGACCCGTTCGACGCGACGACCGACGAGGGGGAGGCCTACCTCCGGTCGTTCATCTGGCCGCACATGCCCGAGCGCGACGGGCGTCTGGTGGCGGCGTTGGAGACATTGCGCGAGACCCCTGTGGTGGTCGAGCGGGCCGGCGCCGCGCAGTGGGTGCGGGCGCAGCTGGCCGAGCCGGCGCCCGAGGGCGTGCTCACGGTGGTGTGGCACTCGATCACCCGGCAGTACTGGCCGCCCGAGGAGTACGCCGCGATGCTCGCCGCGATCGACGAGGCCCGGGTCCGGATGCCGCTCGTGCGGGTGGCTCTCGAGGACCCGCACCCGCTGCCGACGACGAGCACGTGGCGGCCGCAGGTCGAGCTCGACGACGAGGTGCTCGGCTGGTGCACCCACCACGGCCCACCGCTCGAGCTCGCCCCCACCCGCGCCTAACTCACCAATTCCTCCCGTTCGGTACACGGACCGCCTGTACCGAACGGGAGGAATTGGTGAGTTGTGGACCTGGGGGCTGGGGGCTGGGGCCTAGAGCGCGGCGTCGGGGGCCAGGCGGCGCGCCTCGTCGGCGCTCGCGTCGTCGGGCATCGTCTGGCTCGACATCTCGGCCTCCACCCGGCGGTGGTAGATGTCGATCTCCTCGGCCACGCGGGCGTCGTCCCAGCCGAGGATCGGTGCGGCGAGCGCTGCGGCATGGGGAGCGGCGCTCAGCCCACGGTCCCGCGCCTCGATCGAGATGCGCGTCCTGCGGGTGAGGATGTCGGTGAGGTGCATCGCACCCTCGGTCGCGGCGGCATAGACGACCTCCGCCCTGAGGTGGGTCTCGCCGCCCGGCAGGAGCTCGCCGAGCTCGGGCTGGGCGTTGATGAGCGCGATGATCTCCTTGGTGAGCGTGCCGTAGCGCTCGAGCAGCGTCTCGACGTGCTCCTGGTCGATGCCGGCCGACCGGGCGAGGATCTGCGGTCGCTCGCTCAGCCACTCCCAGCCAACGGCACCGGCGAGCGGAACCTTGTCGGTCGAGGACGGCGCCACCTCTGCGCCGAGGTCCTTGACGGCCTCGTCGACGGCGTCCTTGGCCATGATCCGGTAGGTCGTGTACTTGCCGCCGGCGATGAGCGTCAGGCCCGGGACCGGTGTGGCGACGACGTGCTCGCGTGAGAGCTTGGTGGTCTCGTCGCCCTCGTCGCCGGAGATCAGGGGCCGCAGGCCGGCATACACGCCGTCGATGTCGTCCCGGGTGAGCGGGGTGACGAGGACCGAGTTCACGGTGTCGAGGAGGTAGTCGATGTCGGCCGAGGTCGCCGCCGGGTGCGCCTTGTCGAGGGTCCAGTCGGTGTCGGTGGTGCCGATGATCCAGTGCTCGTCCCACGGGATGATGAACAGGACGGACTTCTCGGTGCGCAGGATGACGCCGGTCTCCGAGGTGATGCGGTCCCTGGGCACGACGAGGTGGATGCCCTTGCTGGAGCGGACCTTGAGCGGGCCGTCCTCGCCGAGCATCTGCTGGATCTCGTCGGTCCACACCCCGGCTGCGGCGACGACCCGTCGGGCGCGGATGTCGAACTCCTCGCCGGTGGCGTTGTCGCGGGCCCGGACCCCGACGACGCGCTCGCCGTCGTCGGCGCGCAGCATGCTCACGGCGGCGACGCGGTTGACGACGTGCGCGCCGTGCATGGCGGCGGTGCGGGCCAGCTCGAGCACGAAGCGGGCGTCGTCGACCTGGGCGTCGTGGTACTGGATCGCGCCGGTGAGCGAGTCGGGTCGCAGGCTCGGCATGAGGCGCAGCGCAGCCTTCTTGCCGAGGTGGCGGTGGCGGGGGAGCCCGGCGGTCTGGCGCACCCCGAACGCGAGCCCGTCGTAGAGCGCGATGCCCGACCCGACGTAGAAGCGCTCCCACGCGGGCTTGCTCAACGGGTACATGAACGGCACCGGTCGCACCAGGTGCGGCGCGATGGTCGTGAGGAGGAGCCGCCGCTCCTGGAGCGCCTCGTGGACGAGCCCGAAGTCGAGCATCTCGAGGTAGCGCAGGCCGCCGTGGATGAGCTTGCTCGACCGCGAGCTCGTGCCGCTGGCGTAGTCGCGCGCCTCGATGAGACCGGTCGAGAGACCGCGGGTGACGGCGTCGAGCGCGACACCGCAGCCGACGACGCCACCACCGACGACGAGCACGTCGAGCTCCTCGCCGGAGCGGAGCCGCTCGAGGGTGGATGTCCGTGCCGCGGGGGAGAGGGTCACGGAAATGAGCATAGGCGGCGACCTCCGCCTACTCTTTCGTCCATGCCTGCCTCCCGCCCGCTGAGTCGCCGACTCGTCGTCGGGTCCGCCCTCGCCGGTGCCGCGGTCGGCGTGCCCGCGTGGCTCGCCGCCGGCCCGTCGACGGGCGCAGCCGCCACCCAGACCGCTCGCCCCGCAGTCCCTGCGGTCGCGACGCTCGACCGTGCGGCGCTCGCGGCGGCGCTGGACGAGCACCGTGCCGCCCGCGGCGGGACGATGGGCCTCGTCGTGCACGACCTGCGCACCGGTGGACGGTTCGCGTGGCGCGAGTTCGAGAACCAGACGTTGAGCACGGTCAAGGTCCTCATCCTCATGGCCTGTCTCAAGAAGGTCCAGGACAGTGGCACCCCGCTCACGGACACCCAGCACTCGCACGCGCGCCGGATGATCCAGGCCAGCGACAACGAAGCCACCGACTCACTGCTCGCCTGGGTGCAGACGCCCAAGGTCCAGGAGGTCGCCGACCTGCTCGAGCTCAGGGCCACGACCGTGCGCGGAGGCGGTCCCGCAGGCTCGGGCACGTGGTGGGGCTACAGCACCTCGACGCCCTCCGACCTCGTCAGGGCCGTGGACGCGGTCGTCTCCGGCACCTCGGTCATCCACGGGGGGCACCGGGCCTACATCCGCCACCTCATGTCGGGCGTCATCCCGGACCAGCGGTGGGGCGTCGCCGACCCGCCCCTGCCGGCAGGCACCTACACGGAGACCAAGAACGGCTGGGGCCCGATGCCCGACGGGTACCGCCTCAACTCGATCGGTCGTGTCCTCGGCAACGGGCGCAGCCACTCGATGGCGATCCTCACGCGCAGCCCCCGCGGCTTCCGGTACGGCAAGGAGACGGTCAACGGCCTGTCGAGGATCGTGTACGACGCCCTCACCCAGCCGCTCGCACCGGAGTAGCCGCGCCCGGCTCGGCCCTCGACCGCCCCTCGACCGCGCCCGGGCGCCTGCTGCCCTCAGTCGACGTCGACCCAGTCCAGCGTGCGCTCGACCGCCTTCCTCCACCCGGCGTACCCGTCGCGCCGCTGGTCGTCCGACCACTGGGGCTCCCACCGCTGCGCCTCGGCCCACTTGCTCCTGAGCTCATCGGTCCCGGACCAGAACCCGGTCGCCAGCCCGGCGGCATACGCCGCTCCGAGTGCGGTCGTCTCGGCGACCACCGGCTTGCTCACGGGCACGCCGAGGATGTCGGCCTGGAGCTGCATGCACAGCCGGTTCGCGGTGACGCCGCCGTCGACCCGCAGGGTCTCGATCCGCACGCCCGAGTCCGCGGTCATCGCGTCGGCGACGTCGCGGCTCTGGTAGCAGATCGCCTCGAGCGTGGCCCTCGCGAGATGGGCGTTGGTGTTGAAGCGCGAGAGGCCGACGATCGCGCCGCGGGCGTCGCTGCGCCAGTAGGGCGCGAACAGCCCGCTGAACGCCGGCACGAAGTAGACGCCGCCGGTGTCCTCGACCTGCGCCGCGAGCCCCTCGATCTCGGACGCGCCCGAGATGATGCCGAGCTGGTCGCGCAGCCACTGGACCGCGCTCCCGGTGACGGCGATCGACCCCTCGAGCGCGTAGACCGGTGCGGCAGAACCGAACTGGTACGCCACGGTGGTGAGGAGGCCGTTCTCGCTGCGGACCAGATCGGTGCCGGTGTTGAGCAGGAGGAAGTTGCCGGTGCCGTAGGTGTTCTTCGCCTCGCCGGGCTCGAAGCAGACCTGCCCGACCGTCGCGGCCTGCTGGTCGCCGAGGACGCCGGTGATCGGCACCTTCGCGGTCCCTCGCTCCCCGGACGTCGTCCCGTATGCCGTGTCGTCGCTGCTCGCGGAGATCTCCGGGAGCATCCGCCTGGGGATGTCGAAGAAGCCGAGCAGCTCGTCGTCCCAGTCGAGGGTCGTGAGGTCCATGAGCATCGTGCGGCTGGCGTTGGTGACGTCGGTGGCGTGGATGCCGCCGCGGGCGCCGCCGGTGAGGTTCCAGACGAGCCAGGTGTCGGCGGTGCCGAAGAGCGCGTCGCCGCGCTCGGCCGCCTCGCGCACGCCGTCGACGTTCTCGAGGATCCACTGGACCTTGCCGGCCGAGAAGTACGTCGCCGGGGGCAGCCCCGCCTTGTGCCGGATCGTCTCCCCGCGCTCGTCGGAGTCGAGGGCCTTGGCGATGGAGTCGGTGCGGGTGTCCTGCCAGACGATCGCGTTGTGGAACGGCCGGCCGGTCCGCCGGTCCCAGACGAACGCCGTCTCGCGCTGGTTGGTGATGCCGATGGCGGCGAGGTCGCTGCCGGAGAGCCCGGCCCGGGTGAGCGCGCTGCCGATGACGGTCTGGGTGCGGTCCCAGATCTCGAGCGGGTTGTGCTCGACCCACCCGGCGCGCGGGAGGAGCTGCTCGTGCTCGAGCTGGTGGCGTGCCACTTCGGCGCCGTCGTGGTCGAAGACCATGAACCGCGTGCTCGTCGTGCCCTGGTCGACCGCGCCGATGAAGTCCGCCATGTCGCCAGAGCCTAGGGGGCGCCGGTGCGGACGAGGTGCCGACCTCGTGGGTCGTCCGCATGGCCGACGCGCTCCCCGGGTAGAGGTGCCGTCGAACGCACCATGCCGGCTGCCCGGCCGGCTGCCGTGCCGGCTGCCGTGCCGGGGAAAGGAAGAAGTCATCGCCGCAGCTGCCAGAGCACGCCGGACCTCCGCCTCCACGATCCGCGCCACCGCCCAGGAGCACTTCGGGCACGACCGGTTGCTGCCGGGTCAGGAGGAGGCGATCAGGGCGCTGGTCGACGGCAGGGACGTCCTCCTCGTCGCGCCCACCGGCGCGGGCAAGTCGCTGACCTACCAGGTGGCGGGCCTGCTCACGGGAGGCTGCACGGTCGTCGTCTCCCCGCTGCTCGCCCTCAGCAGGACCAGGTCGAGGCGCTGGGGGACGCAGGGATCGCAGCGGCTCGGCTGAGCTCAACGGAGTCGGAGGGTGCGCACGCCCGCGCGCTCGAGGGAGCGCGCACCGGCGCTGTCCGCTTCCTCCTCCTGGCGCCCGAGCAGCTGGCCAGATCCGAGGTCCTCGACGCCCTGGCGGCGATACGGCCCACCCTCGTCGCGGTCGACGAGGCTCACTGCGTGTCGGCCTGGGGGCACGACTTCCGGCCGGAGTACCTCCGGCTCGGTGACCACGTGCGTCGGCTGGGCTCGCCGCCGGTCGTCGCCCTCACCGCCACGGCAGCGCCTCCCACCCAGCGTGACATCGTCGAGCGGCTGGGCCTGCGCGACCCCCGGACGGTGGTGACCGGCTTCGGGCGCGACAACCTCGCGCTGGAGGTCGTCCGCTGCGACGACCCCGACCGCAGGCCTCGCCGCGTCCTGGAGGTGTTCGACGAGCTCGCGGAGGGCGACGCACCCGGGCTGGTGTACTGCCGGACGCGCAAGGGCGCGCAGGCCCAGGCGGACGCGCTGGCCGATGTCGGGCACCGAGTGGCGACCTACCACGCAGGGCTGGGGAACCGTCGTCGGGACGAGGTGCAGCGCTCCTTCATGGCGGGGGAGCTCGATGTGGTGGTGGCGACCTCGGCGTTCGGGATGGGGATCGACAAGCCCGACATCCGATACGTCATCCATGCCGACGCCCCGGAGTCACCGGACACCTACTACCAGGAGGTGGGTCGGGCCGGCCGCGACGGGGCCCCGGCCCGCGGCACCCTCGTCTACCGGCCGGAGGACCTCGCCCTCGGCCGCTTCTTCTCCTCGCCGGTCCCCCGGCGCAGCGACGTGGCGGCAGTGGTCGCCGCCATGGAGGCGACGGGAAGTGAGGACCCCCTGACGGTCCGTGCGCACCTCGACCTCGGGCCACGCAGGACCGCCCGGCTCGTCAACCTCGTCCGGCTGGCCGCTGAGGTCTCCGATCCGGGGAACCCGTCATCGCGAGAGCTCGTGGACGCCGTTCTCGCCCGCGCCGAGGCGCAGCGCCGCCTGGAGAGGTCACGCGTCGAGATGATGCGGGCCTACGCCGAGACGACCCGCTGCCGCAGCGCGTTCCTGCTCGCCTACTTCGGCGCCCGCGTGGACGACCGCTGTGGTGCGTGCGACAACTGCCTCGCCGGACGGGCAGGCAGCGAGGGAGACGCCGCTCCTGCTCCGTACGCGGTGCAGAGCGCGGTGCGCCACCGCGAGTTCGGCCCCGGCATGGTGACGGACGTCGTGGACGACCGCGTCACGGTGCTGTTCGACGAGGTGGGCTATCGCACCCTCGACATCGGCGTCGTCGAGGCGGGCGGCCTCCTGGAGCGGGAGTGAGGCTCGCCGACTCGGGGTATGCACCGGCCATGAGGGCAGCGGTCGCGGCGACGGGCAGCTGGACCGACCCCGACGGGATCCGCTCGCCGGCGGGGGAGGTCCACGCGTGGGTGCCCGGCACCAACCAGACGCTCTGCGGCCTGTCCCTGCACCGGTCACAGCTGCTGCGCTTCCCGCACATCGACTGGCTCGACGTCCAGCCGGCCACCGGCCGGGACGCGGACCGGGTGGCGGCGGTGTGTCCGCGCTGTGCGGCCGCACGGGGAAGGCGCCGCGACGAACGGCCGTGGAGCCGGACCGACCCGCGCCCCTGAGGCGGCCCACCCCGGCCCGGCCCGGCCCCGCACGTGAGTGACCGCTGCTGTGAGGGAACGCACGCGGCAGACCCGCGCGGAGACCGACGGTGGCAGGCAAGGATGGGGCGCATGCAGTTCGGACGCAGCTATGAAGAGTTCGAGGTCGGAGCGACCTACAAGCACTGGCCCGGGAAGACGGTCACCGAGTTCGACGACCACATGTTCTGCCTGTTGACCATGAACCACCACCCGCTCCACCTCGACACCAACTACGCCGAGGAGACGACGCAGTTCGGCAAGAACGTCGTCGTGGGCAACTACGTCTACTCGATCCTGCTCGGCATGAGCGTCCCCGACGTCTCCGGCAAGGCGATCGCCAACCTCGAGATCGAGAGCCTGCGCCACGTGGCGCCGACCTTCCACGGGGACACGCTCTACGGCGAGACCCGCGTCCTCGACAAGTGGGAGTCGAGCTCGAAGGACGACCGTGGCGTCGTGCACGTCGAGACGATCGGCTACAACCAGGACGGCAAGGTCGTCTGCATCTTCCGCCGCAAGGTCATGGTCCCCAAGGACAGCTACCTGCAGGCCCGCGGTGGCGAGCAGCCCGGCCGCCCCACCCCGCAGCCCGACAAGAACTGGCCCGGCCCCGAGGCGACCCAGAGCTGAGTTCCCCTCTCGCGCAACGGAGACGGACGGCATACCCAAGACTCCTTGGTATGCCGTCCGCTTGCGTCTGCAGGTCGGGTCACCGCGCGCTGAGCGGCCTCAGGCTCTTGGTGACCACCCCGTCGGGGTGCAGGTGGTGGCTCGCAGGGCCCGGTTGAGTGTCGTGATTCCGGTGGCACGAGCGCCGTGCCGGGTGCGAGGGTGGCGCCCATGACCTCACGCCTCATGCACACGTCCGTCGACTCCCGCGACGCCCACGCCCAGTCGGTGTGGTGGGCGCAGACCCTCGGCTGGTCCGAGGACCCCCGCGACCCGAACCTGCCCGGTCACGAGGAGTGCATGATCTTCAGCCCCGACGGTCGCCAGCGAGTGCTCTTCATCGAGGTCCCCGAGGGCAAGAGCGTCAAGAACCGCCTGCACTTCGACCTCACGCCCACCGACCGCACCCGCGAGCAGGAGGTCGAGCACCTCCTGGGGCGCGGAGCGACGATGCACCAGGACCTGCGCCGGCCCGACGGCGGCTGGGCGACGCTGCTCGACCCCGAGGGCAACGAGTTCTGCGTGCTGCGCAGCGAGTCCGAGCGACCGGACCCGTACGCGCACCTCGTCGTCTGAGGCCTACTCGACGGCCTCCGTGTGCCGGGTGCCCGCCGCATCGGTCCAGCTCACCGAGGTGACGCGTGGCCCCGGCCCGTTGCCCGGGGCCGAGAGGTCGGCCCACGTCACCACTTCACCCGTTGTCGGGAGAGTCAGGTTGGTTCCGGCAACCACGGTCATCGCGTCCGAGGTGACGCTGACATCCGTCGCCCCCTTGGGGAGCAAGGTGATCGATCTCCAGGTCCAGTCGCCACCGTCGGGCTTCTGGCCGTAGCCCATCGTCGTGGTGGCCTCGTTGCTCAGGGGCCGGGTGGAGCCGCCGTCGGCCGTGAAGACGCCCATGACACCCGAGTCGCGGCCGACGAAGAACCGGCCGGTCGCGCCGAGCTTCGCGCTGGGCAGTCGTGTTCCCCGAGCGTCGTGGACCTCGCCCTCGGCATCGGTCCAGAAGGTGTCGACGTAGGCGTCGACCTCCTTCGGGTCGTCGAACTTCAGGGCGACGGCCTGGTAGGCGGTGCCGTGCAGTGGTTGGTGATCCGTCTGGATGCCTCCCTGCGTGCCCTCGCGGGTGATGGTGAGGAACGCCGTGGCATCGGCGGGAGCGGTGCCGAGCATGACGCCGTCGGCGCCCGAGCCGGTGCCGAGGGACACGACGTCCGGGCTGGCGTCCGAGCCGGCGAGCTGCTGCCGCTTCCCGTCGCGCACGGCGTAGAAGACCACGTTGGGCTGACCGGAAGGTGCACCGGGGACGACCTCGACGGCATACCGGCCATCGAGGACGTCGGCGACCGCGGAGAAGGTCGAGGCCGTCGTCGGTGAGGGTCCCGCGGGCAGTGCCTTGCCGCCGGGGCCGGAGCCGAGCGTGCCGAAGACGATGGCCGCCGCGCCGACCAGCCCGGCGACCCCGATCCCGCTGCGCCGCAACGTGCGTCGGCGCAGGCGTCGACGGCCGCCGGTGTGCACGGCCCCCTCGTCGATGGCCATGGTGGGAGAGGGGGGAGCGGCCAGGAGCTCGAGGATCGGGTCAGACATGACGGTCTCCTTCGGGGACGAGCAGGGCGCGGAGGCGGGCGAGGCCTCGGGACGTGGACGACTTCACGGTGCCGGTGCCGACGTTGAGGACGTCGGCGGTCTCACGCTCGGAGAGGCCGACGTGGTGGCGCAGGACGACGCACTGGCGCTCGCGGACCGGCAGCCCTGCGAGGGCAGCCGTGAGGTGGTCGGCGAGGACGACCTGGTCCGAACGGTCGGACAGCGCCGTCTCGGGTACGTCGGAGGTGAGCGACTCGCGCCAGCGTCGACGGTGGCTGTCCGTGTGGAGGTTGACGAGCACGCGGCGGGCGTAGTTGTGGGTGCCGCCGGCCTCGACCCGCGGCCAGGCGACGTAGACACGCTCGAGGGTCTCCTGGACGAGGTCCTCGGCGCTCGACGCGCCACCGGTGAGCAGCCAGGCCAACCGCAACAGCCTGGGGGAGCTCGACCGGAGGAACTCGTCGAACGACCCGTCGTCACGCCTGCTCACGACACCACCTCTTCTCCATCACCCTCGAACCGGACGCCCTTGGTACGGGCGCCCGATCCGAAAGGTTGTCACGGGGAGGCTCGATCGTCCTGGAGCCGGACCGGCCTAGGGTACGGAGCGTGAGGATCGACCTGCACACGCACTCGAGCGCGAGCGACGGCACCCAGAGCCCGGCCGAGCTCATCGCCGAGGCCAAGGCCGAGCGGCTGGGCATGGTCGCCCTCACCGACCACGACACGACCGCGGGCTGGGAGGAGGCCGTCGGGGCCGCCCTCCACCACGGCATCCGGCTCGTGCGGGGCATCGAGATCTCGTGCAGCCGCAACCACCGCAGCATCCACCTGCTGGGCTACCTGCCGAACCCCGACGACCCGCGGCTCGTCATCGAGCTGGCCCGGGCCCGCGACAGCCGGGTGACCCGGATGGACCGGATGATCGAGCGGATGGCCGCGGACGGCATACCGGTGTCGGTCGAGGAGGTGCGCGCCCAGGTGGCGCCCGGAGCGACGCTCGGCCGGCCGCACCTCGCCGACGCCCTCGTCGCCGCCGGTGTCGTGCCGAGCCGCGACGAGGCCTTCCGGGACCTGCTCCACGACCGCAGCAGGTACTACGTCGGCCACTACGCCCCCGACCCCGTGGCGGCGATCCGGCTGGTGCGCAGCGCCGGGGGAGTGCCGGTCCTCGCGCACCCGTTCGCCATGCGCGGCGCGACCGTCTCGGACGAGCTGGTGGCCGAGCTGGCGGCGGCGGGACTCGCCGGGATCGAGGCCCATCACCGCGACCATGAACCGGCCGACGTCGAGCGCGCGATCCGGCTGGCGCAGCGCCACGACCTCGTCGTCACCGGCAGCAGCGACTACCACGGCACGGGCAAGCTCAACCGTCTCGGCGAGCGCACCACCGAGCCGCGCGAGTGGTCACGTATCGTCGAGCAGTCCTCAGGCGTGAAAGTGGTGGAACCGTGAGCGATGCCGTGACTCGGCGCATCAACATCGAGGACGAGGGTGACCTCGTCCTCACCCTGTCGTGCCCCGACCGGCCCGGCATCGTCGCGGCCGTGAGCCAGCACCTCTTCGAGCGACGGGCCAACATCGAGGAGAGCCAGCAGTTCAGCGACCACCGCACGGGGCGATACTTCATGCGCGTGCGGTTCGCGACGGGGCAGGTCGACCTCGACGTCGAGGCGTGGAGGAGTGAGTTCGCCACTGTCGCAACGGAGTTCGACATGACGTGGGAGCTGCGACCGGCGTCCACGGCATACCGGACGCTGGTCATGGTGAGCCGGTTCGGCCACGTCCTCAACGACCTCCTCTTCCGCTGGAAGTCCGGGCAGATCAACGCCGACATCGTCGGCATCGTGAGCAACCACACCGACCTCGAGCCGATGGCGCGCTCCTACGGCATCCCCTTCCACCACATCCCGGTGACGCGGGAGACCAAGGTCGAGGCCGAGGCACGGCTGCGCGAGCTCGTCACCGAGCACGACGTCGAGCTCATCACCCTCGCCCGCTACATGCAGGTGCTGAGCGACGACCTCTGCCGCGACCTCGGCGGACGGGTCATCAACATCCACCACTCGTTCCTGCCGAGCTTCAAGGGCGCCAAGCCCTACCACCAGGCCTATGCGCGCGGCGTCAAGGTCATCGGCGCGACCGCGCACTACGTCACGGCCGACCTCGACGAGGGCCCGATCATCGAGCAGGACATCCACCGCGTCGACCACCGCATGGACGCCGAGGACCTCGTCGCCGCCGGCGAGGAGGTCGAGTCGCGGGTGTTCGCCCGCGCGGTGCGGTGGCACTGCGAGAGCCGGGTCATCCTCAACGAGGACCGCACGGTCGTCTTCAGCTGAGCCTGTGGACGACTCCCGAAGGATGTCGGCGCGGCTGGCTAGGTTGGCGTCGTGACGCAGGTGGGAGCCGGGCGACCGGTCCAGGACGAGTTCGCGGGCATGCCGCCCAGGCTGTATGCCGCGAGCCCCTCACGCCTGCTCGCTCTCGTCGACTGCCCCCGCCGCTACCGGATGCAGTACCTCGACCGGCCACGACCCGAGCAGCGCCCCCAGCGCGCGCACACCTCGTTCGGGCTCGCCGTGCACAACGCCCTGCGCGACTGGTGGGACCTGCCCCGCGACCGTCGCACGGCGTCGGCGGGCCGTGAGCTCGTGCGCGAGTCGTGGATCGACGTCGGTTTCCGCGACCCCGAGCAGTCCGCGCAGTGGCGCCGGCGCGCCCAGGAGCACGTCACGGCATACCTCGCGGGTGTCGACCCCGACGACCACCCCACCGGCATCGAGCGCACCGTGTCGTTCGTCAGCGGCGCGCTGCGGGTCACCGGACGCATCGACCGGCTCGACGACCGCGACGGCGAGCTCGTCGTCGTCGACTACAAGACGAGCCAGAAGCCGCTCGGGGAGACCGATGCGCGCACGTCCCTCCCGATGGCCCTGTATGCCGCGGCGGTCTGGAAGATGTTCCGTCGCCCGTGCCTGCGGGTCGAGCTGCACCACGTGACCACCGGTGAGGTCGTCGAGCACACGCACACGCCGGAGTCGCTGACCCGCAAGGTCGACGAGGCCAAGTCGATCGCCCGCGACGCCCAGCGCGCCGACGCGGACTACGCGGAGCGGGGTGTCGAGTCGACGCTGTTCCCACCGGTGGTGGGGCCGTTGTGCACCTGGTGCGACTTCCGCGCCCACTGCCCCGAGGGCCAGAGCGCCGGCCCCGAGAAGTCCGGGTGGGCCGCCCTCGAGCCCACCGACGCCCCTCGCTCCGTCGAGGTCGGCTGAGGTCTCAGCCCACGAGCGGTCGCAGCCGTGAGGTGATGACGACGTCGTCGGGTCCGAGCCAGGGCGAGACCAGCCGGTGGACGGCTGCGACGGTCTCGGGGTCCGCGAGCGTCACGCCGACGAGGAGTCGGCCGTCCGGGCCCGGGGAGCTGCTGAGGCACTGGTGGGACTGTTGCGCGAGCGGCTCCAGGGCCTTCTGTGCCGCCAGCATGTCTGCGTGGGTGGCGACGGCGCGCTGCTGCACGCAGAGCCTGCCGGACCAGAGCGTGCGTGCGACCGTGCGGACGCGCTCCGGGTCGCCGGTGACGACGACGTTGAGGAAGGCGTGCCCGTCCGAGACCCATGAGGCGACGTAGCCGTCCGTCGCCTCGAGCCGGCGGCCGAGGTCCGAGAGGGCACGGGTGTCGGCGCGCACCCCGGCGCCGGCGCTCTGCGCCGCTCCGCGTAGCGGGTCGGCACAGAGCTCGGGGAAGTGGTCGGCGGTCGGGGTGGGCTCGGGTCCCGTCTCCGGAGGTCGGCTGGTGCTCGGCGGCCGGGCCAGCGTGAACGTCCCGTCGACGAAGGTCCCCACGACGAAGACCGTGTCGACCCACGTGACAGCACCCTCGACGGTCTCGCCGTCCACCTCGCCCCAGTCCCAGCCGACGAGTCGCACGTCACCGCCGCACTGGGGAGGGTAGGACTCGAGCACGATGCCGACGCAGAGGAGGGGCTGCTCGGTGGGTGAGCCCTGGCGCACCATCGCCGAGGTCCAGTGCAGGTCCTTGCGGGGGGAGGCGCCGACGCCGGTGCCGGCACCAGCGCCGGTGGTGACCGGGCCGACGGACGGGGAGGCGTTGGCGCCGGCTTCGGCGGCGTCGGCCGGACCGCCCGAGCCGGCGTCGCACGAGGCCAGCAGCCCCGCCGACACCAGCATCGCCAGAGCTGCGGTCCTCGTCCTCGTCGACATGCCCCTCTGACGGGAGCAGCGGTCGCCGGGTTCCCTCCGGCGGACCCGCCGGGCGTCACGAGGTGTCCCGGACGGCTCGTCGAGGTCGGTCGGGTTCTTGCCCGGCCTCTGGCCAGTGAACGCGCTACGTTGGTCTGACCAGCAAGGACGTCGAGGTCGAAGGGTGTGGAGAGATGGGCGCGAAGGACTCCACCTTCCTTGGTTGGCCCGTGCTGCGACAGCTCGCGAGCGGCGACCTGCTCGGCCGGGGGACGGCCGTGACGTCTCCTCGCACCCGCCGGGTCGAGGCGCGCACGACGACCGCCGACAGGGTCGTCCAGAGCGTCTGCCCCTACTGCGCCGTCGGCTGTGGGCAGCGCGTGTTCGTCAAGGACGAGAAGGTCGTGCAGATCGAGGGCGACCCCGACTCGCCGGTGAGCCGCGGGCGGTTGTGCCCCAAGGGTGCGGCCAGCGAGCAGCTGGTCAACTCGCCGACCCGGCAGACGCACGTCCTCTACCGTGCGCCACGGGCGACCGACTTCCAGCGCATCGAGCTCGACGTCGCCATCGACATGGTCGCCGACCGATTCCTCGAGGCGCGCAGGAACGGCTGGCAGGAGCTCGACGACAAGGGACGCCGGCTGCGTCGCACGATGGGGATCGCCTCGCTCGGGGGAGCCACCCTCGACAACGAGGAGAACTACCTCATCAAGAAGCTGTTCACCGCTGCCGGTGCGATCCAGATCGAGAACCAGGCGCGTATTTGACACTCCTCCACGGTTCCCAGTCTGGGGGCCTCGTTCGGACGCGGCGGCGCCACGCAGTCACTGCAGGACATGGCCAACGCCGACTGCATCATCATCCAGGGCTCCAACATGGCGGAGTGCCACCCGGTGGGCTTCCAGTGGGTGTCAGAGGCCAAGGCCAGGGGTGCGCGGGTCATCCACATCGACCCCCGCTTCACGCGGACGTCGGCGATCGCCGACACCCACGTGCCGATCCGCGCCGGGTCCGACGTCGTCCTGCTCGGGGCGCTCATCAACCACGTCCTGTCCAACGACCTCTACTTCCGTGAGTACGTCGTCGCCTACACCAACGCCGCGACCCTCGTCAGCGACGACTTCGCCGACACCGAGGACCTCGACGGGGTGTTCAGCGGCTACGACCCCACCACCGGCAAGTACGACATGTCGTCCTGGTCCTACGCCGAGCGCGACGGTGACGACGGCGAGATCGAGGAGCCCGGCGGCGGGCACGAGCACGGGGCCAGCAAGTCGGCCCGCGCCGAACCGCACTCCCTCGGAGCTGCTGGTGCCGCCCTCGAACACGCCAAGGTCATCCGCGACGAGAGCTTGGAGCACCCGCGCACCGTCTTCCAGGTGCTCAAGCGGCACTACTCCCGCTACACCCCCGAGGTCGTGCGCGACCTCTGCGGCATCTCCGTCGACCAGTTCGCCGAGATCGCGAAGGCGCTCACCGAGAACTCCGGCCGCGAGCGCACGACGTGCTTCGCCTACGCGCTCGGCTGGACCCAGCACAGCCTCGGCGCGCAGTTCATCCGCACCGCCGCGATCCTCCAGCTCCTCATGGGCAACATGGGCCGGCCCGGCGGCGGCATCATGGCGCTTCGCGGGCACGCCAGCATCCAGGGCTCGACCGACATCCCGACGCTCTTCAACCTCCTGCCCGGCTACCTCCCGATGCCCGTGGCCGGTCAGCACGACAACCTCCGGGACTACCTCGCCACGATCTCCTCGCCCCTGCAGAAGGGCTTCTGGACCAACGCCGACGCCTACACGGCGAGCCTGCTCAAGGCCTGGTGGGGTGAGAGTGCGACACCCGAGAACGACTTCTGCTTCGACTACATCCCGAAGCTCACGGGCGCCCACGGCACCTACCAGACGGCGATGGCGATGATCGACGACGAGGTCGACGGCTACTTCGTGCTCGGGCAGAACCCGGCGGTCGGCTCGGCCCACGGCAAGATGCAGCGCGAGGCGTTGTCGCACCTCAAGTGGATGGTCGTGCGCGACTTCCAGCTCATCGAGACGGCGACCTTCTGGAGGGACGGGCCCGAGGTCGCGTCCGGCGAGACGAGCCCGGAGGACATCGAGACCGAGGTCTTCTTCTTCCCCGCGGCGAACCACGTCGAGAAGTCCGGCACGTTCACCCAGACCCAGCGGATGCTCCAGTGGCACCACCAGGCGGTGCGTCCGGTCGACGACATCCAGAGCGAGCTCGACTTCTTCCACGAGCTGGGTGTCCGCATCCGCGAGCGGCTGCGCGACTCGACCGACGAGCGTGACCGGCCCCTGCTCGACCTCACGTGGGACTACCCGACCGACGAGCACGGCGAGGTCGACGCCGAGGCCGTCCTGCGCGAGATCAACGGCCACCACCTCACCGGTGACAAGGCGGGTCAGCTCCTCGACACCTTCAACGACATGAAGGCCGACGGCTCCACCTCGGGCGGCTGCTGGATCTACACCGGCGTGTATGCCGACGGCGTCAACCGGTCGGCCAAGCGGGTGCCCGGCCGCGAGCAGGACGAGGTCGCCAAGGACTGGGGCTGGGCGTGGCCCCTGAACCGTCGCATCCTCTACAACCGCGCCTCCGCCGACCCGCAGGGCCGGCCGTGGAGCGAGCGGAAGAAGTACGTGTGGTGGGACGATGCCGCCAGGAAGTGGGTCGGCAAGGACGTCCCGGACTTCCCGGTCGACCGCGACCCGTCGTTCCGTCCCGACCCCGACGTGGGCGGCCCCGCCGCCATCGCCGGCGACGACCCGTTCATCATGCAGGCCGACGGCAAGGGGTGGCTGTACGCCCCCAAGGGCATGGTCGACGGCCCGCTCCCGACGCACTACGAGGCGCAGGAGTCGCCGGTCACCAACTCGCTCTACCCGCAGCAGAGCAACCCGAGCCGGCTCGTCTTCCCGCGCAAGGACAACCTGTGGAGCCCGTCGGGTGAGTCGCCCGGCTCGGACGTCTACCCCTACGTCTTCACGACCTACCGGCTCACCGAGCACCACACCGCAGGTGGGATGAGTCGGTGGCTGCCCTACCTCTCCGAGCTCCAGCCCGAGATGTTCTGCGAGGTCTCACCCGAGCTCGCCGCGGAGCGCGGGCTCGTCAACGGTGAGTGGGCGACCCTGGTCTCCGCGCGCAGTGCGATCGAGGCGCGGGTCCTCGTCACCGAGCGGATGACGCCGCTCACCATCAACGGGCACACGGTGCACCAGATCGGCCTGCCCTACCACTGGGGTGTCGGCAAGGACGCCGTCGTCGAGGGCGACGGCGCCAACGACCTGCTCGGCGTGGTCCTCGACCCGAACGTCCAGATCCAGGAGTCGAAGGTCGGCTCGTGCGACATCCGACCGGGTCGTCGGCCACATCGCGAGGAGCTGCTCCGCCTCGTCGCCGAGTACCAGTCGCGGGCCGGGACGACGGTCGAGACCGGTGCCCAGCAGGCCGACCCCGTGCCCACCGAGGCCTCCCGGCAGTGGCGCGCGCAGCACCGACCGGATGACGACAGCGAGAGTGAGGGCTGATGGGCTACCTGCAGCGGCAGCTGAGCGGGCGCACCGACCCGGCGAGGGATGCCGGCTGGGTCGACGCCCCGCAGCGCAAGGGCTTCTTCACCGACACCTCGATCTGCATCGGCTGCAAGGCGTGCGAGGTGGCCTGCAAGGAGTGGAACGCCATCCCGCTCGACGGTCTCGCGCTGTCGGCCAACTCCTACGACAACACCGGGGACCTCGGTGCGAGCACCTGGCGCCACGTGGCGTTCGTCGAGCAGGACTCCGAGCGGATCGCCGCGGCGCGCGAGTCCGGACGGCGCCTCGTCTCGCTCGGGATGCCGGGAGTCGGAGCGCCCGACGGGACGCCGACCGACTCCGCCGTGCCTCGCCCTCAGGCCGGCGCACCTGCCGGTTACGGCGCCCTCCCCGCACCGGTCGAGGACCACGGACCCAGCCTGAGTGACATGCTCGGCGAGCTGAGCGCCACCAGCGGATCAGACTCTGCGACAAACGAGCTGGGCACCACTGTCGAGGGTCTGCCGATGGTCGGAGCCCTGCCGGAGTTCCGGTGGCTCATGGCCTCGGACGTGTGCAAGCACTGCACGCACGCAGGCTGCCTGGACGTGTGCCCGACCGGGGCGCTCTTCCGCAGCGAGCACGGGACGGTGGTGGTCCAGGCCGACGTCTGCAACGGCTGCGGCTACTGCGTCGGGGCGTGTCCGTTCGGTGTCATCGAGCGCCGTTCCGACGCGAGCACGACGGTGCGGGGCGACGGGCACGTGCCCAACGTCGGCGTCGCCCAGAAGTGCACGCTCTGCTACGACCGTCTCCAGCACGACCAGACGCCCGCCTGCGCCCAGACCTGCCCCACCACCTCGATCAAGTTCGGCGCGCACGACGAGATGGTGGCGACCGCCCGCGAACGCGTCGCACAGCTCCACGAGCAGGGCTTCACGGAAGCGCGCCTCTACGGCGCCAACGAGGACGACGGCGTCGGCGGCACGGGATCGGTCTTCCTCCTGCTCGACGAGCCCGAGGTCTACGGCCTGCCTCCGGACCCGGTCTGCTCGACCTCGCGGCTGCCCGAGATGTTCCGCTCCGCCGGGTATGCCGGCCTCGGCATGCTGGGTGCCGCAGCCGTCGCCTTCCTCGGAGGTCGCTCGTGACCACCTCCGCCTTCGACAGCTACCGACCGCCGGACGAGGGCCGCAGGCGCCGACGTCGCGACACCCTGCGCGACTCGGTCTCCGGCGCGGCGCGGTCGGTGGCGCGGGGCGGTGGCGGCTGGCTCACCGGTGACGGGGGAGGCCGGCGCGAGGCGCCCGCCGTCCCGGACATCGAGTTCTCCAGCTACTACGGGCGCTCGGTGGTCAAGCCGATGCCGTGGAAGCACGAGATCCCGGCCTACCTGTTCTTCGGTGGCGTCGCGGCGGGTGCCGGGCTCCTCGGCAGCGGCGCGGCCGCCACCGGGCTCGACGTCCTGCGCCGCCGCAGCCGGCTCACGGCGATGGCGGCGGTCGCCGTGAGCGGCGGACTGCTCGTCTCCGACCTCGGCCGACCCGAGCGCTTCCTCAACATGCTGCGGACGGTCAAGCTCACCTCACCCATGTCCGTGGGCACGTGGATCTTCTCCGGGTACTCCGCCTTCGCGAGCGTCACCACGGCGGCCGAGCTCGCACGGATGCTGCCCAGCCGCCCCGGAGGGGTCGTCGGTGCGACGCTCCGGCTCCTCGACACCGTCGAGATGCCGGCAGCGGCAGGCCAGGCGCTCTTCGCGCCCCCGCTCGCGGCATACACCGCGGTTCTCCTGTCCGACACCGCGACTCCGCTCTGGCACGAGAGCCGGCGCCACCTGCCGTTCGTCTTCGTCGGCTCGGCCGCCCTCGCCTCGTCGGGCATCCAGATGGCGCTCAACCCGGTCGCGCAGACCGGTCCTGCGCGGCGGCTCGCGCTTCTCGGCGTGGTGACCGACCTCGTCGCGATGCACCGCCTCGAGGGCCGGCTCGACGAGGTCGGCGTCCGAGAGCCGATGGAGACAGGCCACGCCGGCTCGATGCTCCGGGCGGCCAAGGCGCTCACCGTCGCCGGGGGCGTCGCCACCCTCTTCGCCGGGCGCAGCCGCGCCCTGGCGGTCGTCGCCGGCGCGGCGCTCGCGGCCGGGTCGGCGCTCACCCGCTTCGGCGTCGTGGAAGCGGGTATGGAGTCCGCACGCGACCCCAGGTACACCGTCGAGCCGCAGAAGGCGCGGCTCGAGGAGCGACGGGCCGCGGGCACCGTCGACGACAGCATCGTCACGGTGAGGTGACGACAACCGGATCCACCGAGGAGGCCGCATGAGCACCACACGCACGCACGAGACCGAGCACGGAGGAGTCTCCACCCACGTCGGCAACCGGTGGCTCGTCCTGGCCGGAGGTGTCCTCGTCCAGCTGTCGATCGGTGCCGTCTACGCCTGGAGCACCTTCAGCAAGGCGATCCAGGCCGACCCGTCGGCGCTCGAGCTGTCGAAGGTCCAGGCGACCATCCCGTTCGAGGTCGCGATCGGCATGATCTTCGTCGGCACCTTCCTCGGCGGCCGGATCCAGGACCGGCGCGGACCCCGCGTCGTCGCCCTCGTCGGCGTGACCATCTACTCGATCGGGATCATGCTCGCCAGCCTCGCGCGCGACGCGAGCGACCTGTGGCTGCTCATCCTGGGCTACGGCGTGCTCGGGGGCTTCGGGCTCGGACTGGCCTACATCGTGCCGATCGCCATGCTGCAGAAGTGGTTCCCCGACAAGCGCGGCCTCATCACCGGCATCGCCGTCGGCGGGTTCGGCTTCGGCGCCGTCATCACCTCACCGTTGGCTCAGCGGATGATCCAGGGCAGCGAGGACTACCAGCGCTATCCCACCAAGGTCTTCCTCTGGCTGGGCATCGCCTACCTCGTGGCCGGACTGCTGGGCGCCTCGGTCTTCCGCAACCCGCCCGAGGGGTATGCCGTCGCGAGCTCGGCTCCCGGTGCGGCCGGGTCGTCGGGTGCCGCCGGTGCCGCCGGTGCGGCCGGTGCGAAGAAGAACGCCGCGGGACGGGACTTCTCCCCGCAGGAGGCGCTGAGCACCCCGCAGTGGTACATGCTCATGCTCATCCTCACCATCTCGGTGACGGCGGGCATCTCGCTCATCTCGGTCGCCGCCGGGACCGCCACCGACGTCGCGGGGTTCTCCGCGGCCGGTGCTGCGACCCTCGTCGGTGTCATGGGCCTGTTCAACGGTGGCGGGCGGATCCTCTGGGCGGCGATCTCGGACCGGATCGGGCGTCGGCCGGCGTTCCTGGGCATCCTGGGCATCCAGGGCGTCGCGCTCCTCGCCATCCCCCACGCGGGCAGCCAGGCGGTCTTCTACATCCTCTGCGCGCTCGTCTACACCTGCTACGGCGGGGCGTTCGGGACGATGCCGTCGACGGCCGGTGACTTCTTCGGCGTCAAGCACTCGGGCGCGATCTACGGGCTCATGCTGCTCGGCTGGTCCATCGGTGGCGTCGTCGGCCCGCTGCTCATCTCGTGGCTCATCGGCGAGGACCAGGCCTACACGCGCGGCTTCACCGTCGTCGGCATCATCGCCCTCGCCGGGCTCGTGCTTCCCCTCGTCGCGCGCCCTCCTCGGCACGCCTGACCCAGGGCGCCTGCCGGTCACTCACGGACGTCGGCCGGTCCCTCCGCCAGGGGGAGGCCGGCCGCGCGCCATGCCTCGACGCCGCCGACGACGTCGGTCGCATCGACCCCGAGGCGTCGCAGCGACTGCGCGGCGAACGACGAGCTGAATCCCTGGCGACACACGACGACGACCCGCCGACCGGCGACGGCCTCAGGGATGCGGTGCGGTGACGTCGGGTCCAGGCGCCACTCGAGCACGGTGCGGTCGATGACGAGCGCGCCGGGCAGCTCACCCTGCCTGGCGCGCTGCACGGCCGTGCGCGTGTCGACGAGGAGCGCCCCTTGGCCCATCGCCTCGAGTGCCTGTCGCGGGGAGAGTCGGACGAGGTCTGTCCGGGCCTCGTCGAGGACCCGGTCGACCCGAGCCGCCTCCGGTTCGCGCGTCATCGGACGGCGACGACGATGCCGTCACCGAGCGAACCTGCCGCGACGGTCTCACCGACGACCGGGGCGCCGGGAACCTCGCCGACGACGAGGAGCCCACCGGACGTCTGCGCGTCCGCGAGCAGGATGAGCTCCTCCTCGCCCACGGAAGCGGAGGCGGAGAGGTGGGGGCGCACCCAGTCGAGGTTGCGCAGGGAGCCTCCGGGCACGTGCCCGTCGGCGAGGGCCGCGCGCGCACCGTCCACGTACGGGATGGCGGAGGCCTCGACCCTCGCGGCGACACCGGAGGCGCGACCCATCTTGAAGAGGTGTCCGAGCAGACCGAACCCGGTGACGTCCGTGGCAGCCCGTATGCCGGCCGCCACAGCCGCGCGCGAGGCCTCACGGTTGAGGGTGGTCATGACCGCGACCGCCTCGTCGCTGCGTTCTCCGGTCGCCTTGTGGCGGTTGTTGAGGACACCGAGCCCGAGTGGCTTGGTGAGGCTGATTGGGAGCCCGGGCTCGGCGGCGTCGTTGCGCAACAGCTCGGCCGGGTCCGCCGTGCCCGTGACGGCCATGCCGTAGACCGGCTCGGGGCCGTCGATGCTGTGACCGCCGATGACAGGGCAACCCGCCTCGCCGGCGACGTCGAGGCCGCCACGCAGCACCTCGCGCAGCAGCTCCATCGGCAAGAGCTCCCGGGGCCAGCCCACGAGGTTGATGGCCATGACCGGGGTGCCGCCCATGGCGTAGATGTCGGAGAGGGCGTTCGCGGCCGCGATCCGGCCCCAGTCGTAGGCGTCGTCGACGACGGGTGTGAAGAAGTCGGCGGTCGAGAGCACCGCCACGCCGGCGTCGATGCGCACCGCGGCCGCGTCGTCCCCGTCGTCGAGGCCGACGAGCACCTCCGCTGTCGGAGGGCTGCCGTCGAGGTGGCCGTGCCGGCCCCGCAGGCCCGACACGAGGTCCTCGAGCTCGCCGGCGGGGATCTTGCAGGCGCAGCCACCGCCGCGGGCGAACTGGGTCAGACGCACCGGCTCCATCGCCTCAGGCTAGCCACAGGTGTGTCTAGGGTGGAGCCGGAGGCGTCTGGGTTCCTGGTGGGCCCCCCGGTCTTCAACACCGGTGAGACCGAGCACCTCGGTCTGGCGGGTTCGATTCCCGTCCGTCTCCGCCACACGTCGAGGGACCCGCCCTCGTGCACGAAGGGAGCTGTGGGTGAGCCACGCCGATCCTCGCCGCAGGATCCCGCGCACCGACGTGCTCCTCGCCGACCCACGCCTGGTCGAGGCCGGCGAGCGCCTGGGCGCCGCCGCCGTGCGCGAGGCGGTCACGACCGCCCAGGAGCGGGCCCGCCGGGGCGAGGTGGACCCGGAGGAGGTGGCGGCCTGCGCCGTCGCCGCCCTGCCCACCCGGCCGTCGTCGATGACGCCCGTCCTCAACGCGACCGGTGTCGTCGTGCACACCAACATCGGCCGCGCCCCCCTGTCGCCGGCCGCCGTGGCCGCCGTCGTCGACGCCGCGGGCTACGTCGACGTCGAGCTGGACCTCGCGACCGGCGCGCGCAGCCGGCGGGGGGAGGGCGCGTTGGCAGCACTGCGTGGCGCAGTGCCGGGTGCCGACGCCGCCCTGGTCGTCAACAACGGAGCAGCCGCGCTGGTGCTCGCGACGACCGCGCTCGCAGCGGGGCGAGAGGTCGTCGTCTCCCGTGGTGAGCTCGTCGAGATCGGTGACGGCTTCCGGCTGCCGGACCTCATCGCCTCCACAGGAGCGCGGCTGCGCGAGGTGGGGACGACGAACCGGACCCACCTCGACGACTACCTCGACGCGGTCGGACCCGAGACCGGGTGCATCCTCAAGGTCCATCCGAGCAACTTCAGGGTCGACGGCTTCGTGTCGGCGGTGGGCCTCGACCTGCTGCGCGACGTCCGTCGCCCCGACGGCTCCGCCGTGCCGGTCGTGGCGGACATCGGGTCCGGTCTGCTGGTTCCCGACCCCGTGCTGCCGGACGAACCGGACGCGTCGACCTCCCTGCGCGACGGGGCCACGATCGTGACGGCCAGCGGCGACAAGCTCCTCGGTGGCCCGCAGGCCGGGATCGTCGTCGGGGACGAGGTCACGGTCGAACGGCTGCGTCGTCACCCGCTCGCCCGCGCGCTGCGGGTCGACAAGCTCACGCTCGCCGCGCTGGAGGCGACGGTGCGAGGTCCCGTCACCCCGGTCGCCGCGTCCCTCCACCTCAGGGCTGCGAGCTACCGCTCGCGCACCGCCCGGCTGGCGGCCGCGCTCAGCCGTGACGTCGTCGCCGTCGACGGCCGCGTGGGTGGCGGCGGAGCCCCGGGAGTCCCGCTGCCGGGGTGGGCGGTCGAGGTGCCGGTCGACGTCGTCGAACGGCTGCGACAACCCGCCGCCGGCGTGCCGGTCGTCCTCGCACGCATCGAGGACGGCAGGGGGCTGGTCGACCTCCGGTGCATCCCGTCGGCAAGCGATCCGGACGTCGAACGCGCGCTGGTCGCCGCGATGACGGCGCTCGCAGAGATCCGAGAGATCGCACCGATCGCGCCGGTCGGGGGCCCGGAGCCGTCATGAGGTGGGTGCTCGCCACGGCCGGGCACGTCGACCACGGCAAGTCCACGCTCGTCGAGGCCCTCACGGGACGCCACCCCGACCGCCTGGCGCAGGAGAGGTCGCGTGGGCTCACCATCGAGCTCGGCTTCGCCTGGACGACCCTGCGGGCGGGTCGTGAGGTCGCCTTCGTCGACGTCCCGGGGCACCAGAGGTTCCTCGGCACGATGCTGGCCGGTCTCGGGCCGGCACCCGCCGTCGTCTTCGTCGTCGCGGCCGACCAGGGCTGGCAGGCGCAGAGCACCGAGCACCTCGCGGCCATCGAGGCGCTGGGCCTGCGCGACGGAGTGCTCGTCCTCACCCGGTGCGACCTCGCCGACGACGGCCGCCGGGCCGAGGTGGAGTGTGAGGCGGCGGCGAGGCTGGCCGCAGCAGGCCTCGTCGTTCCCGCGGTCCAGGTGTCCGCCCACACCGGGCAGGGCCTCGAGGACCTCCGGGGCGCCCTCTCCGACCTGACCGACCGCCTGCCGCGACCCGATGCTGACGGCCCGGTGCGGCTGTGGACCGACCGGTCGTTCTCGGTCGCCGGCGCCGGAACCGTCGTCACCGGCACCCTGGGCTCCGGCACGGTGGCGGTGGGTCAGGGCCTCACCCTGGTCGACCGGGGTCATGCCCGTGAGGTGGTGGTGCGTGGCCTGCACAGCCAGGACGAGCCGTGCACGAGCGTGGGGCCCGTCTCCCGAGTCGCCGTCAACCTCAGGCGGCTCGAGACCGGCGCGGTGTCGCGCACGGTGGTGCTCCTCACTCCCGGTGCCTTCGCCGTTGCAGGGGTCGTGGACGTCGAGGTCGCACCGGTCGGGGATGCCGGGCCGCAGTGGTCCCCGGCGGCCGCGGCCGTGCTGCCCGACCGAGCAGTGCTGCACGTGGGGTCGGTGGGGGAGCCGGTCACCGTGCGGCCCCTCGGCGGGCGCCACGCAAGACTCACCAGCCGGACGCTCCTCCCGTGGCGGGCGGGGGACCGGGCCATCCTGAGGGACCCAGGGAGCCGGCGCCTGTGGTCGGTCCGGGTGGTCGACGTCGACCCCCTGCCGCTGCGGCGTCGCGGAGCAGCGGCCGCGCGTGGCAGCGAGCTCGGCTCGGGTGTCGCGCTCGCCGACCTCCGGCTTGCCTCACGCGGCGGTGAGCACGTGGCGATGCTCGACCGGCTCGGGCTCTCGGGGCCGTCGAACGGTGTGCGGGTGGGGAGCTGGGAGTTCGACCGTTCCTTCCTCGCCGACCTGGGCATGCGGCTCGCCGAAGTCGTGGCACGCCACCACGCCTCGTCCCCGCTGAGTGCGGGCCTCGCGGTCTCGGAGGCGCTCCACCGGCTCGACCTGCCCGAGCACCTCCATCCGTCCGGACCCGGAGGCGGACCCACACCCGGGCTCGACCAGCAGGGAGCGACGCTCGTCGCCCACCTCGCCCGGGAGGCCGGCCTCGCCATGGAGGGGGGTCGGGTTCGTGACCCCCGCCTCGACATCGGTCTGGGCGAGGCCGAGGCGGGTGTCGCGGCGGTCGAGCAGGTGCTGCGCGAGTCCTCGTTCGCCGCACCCGACCGGGACCGGCTGGCCGAGCTCGGGCTGGGCAGGGCCGAGCTCGCCGCTGCCGAGCGGACCGGCCGGCTCCTGCGGCTCCCCGATGACGTCGTGCTGCTGCCGGACGGCCCTGCGCAGGCGATGCGGCGGCTGAGCACCCTGGACCAGCCGTTCACGCTCAGCGCCGCACGCGAGGCCCTGGGCACGACGCGGCGCGTGGCGGTCCCGCTGCTCGAGCACCTCGACGCGCGGGGCTGGACCCGCAGGGTCGACGACCGGCTGCGGACGGTGGTCCGGCCCGGCTCCTGACGTGACCGTGCGACGCGTGTCGCCGGTGGGTGCAAGGGTGGGTGCATGGAGCAGCGCGTCTCGTTCATCACGCTCGCCGTCGCGGACCTCGCCGCGTCGCACCGGTTCTATGTCGACGGCCTCGGCTGGACCCCCGAGTTCCACGACCCGTCCGAGGTGCTCATGTTCACGGCAGGGCCCCAGACGGTGCTCTCGCTCTGGGACCGCGCGCACTTCGAGGCCGAGGTCGGCGCGCCTGCCCGGACCGGTCCCGGTGTCGTCCCGATCACGCTGAGCCACAACGTGCACGAGCGCAACCAGGTCGACGACGTCCTCGCCGACGCCCGAGCCGCCGGTGCACGCGAGGTCTCCGACGGCGCCGAGCGCGAGTGGGGCGGCTACACCGGCTACTTCGCCGACCCCGACGGCTTCCGCTGGGAGGTCGCGTGGAACCCCGGACCCGTGGGCCAGCTCGTCCTGCCACCAGTGGCCGACACCACCGAAGGGGTGGACACCGGGACCGGCGCGGGCTGAGAGACTGGGGCTCGGGTCCCACGCTCTGCGTGGGCCGGCATACCGACTCTTTCTCGCTAGGACACCACGTGCCCCCTCGCAAGCGCACCTCCGGCGCCACGATCCTCGCCGTCGCCAACCAGAAGGGTGGCGTCGCCAAGACCACGTCGGTCGCCTCGCTCGGCGCCGCGTTCGCCGAGCTCGGCAAGCGCGTGCTGCTCGTCGACCTCGACGCCCAGGCCTGCCTGACGTTCAGTCTCGGGGTGGACCCCGACGAAGTCGAGGAGTCGATCCACCACGTCCTGCTCGGCCAGGTCGGGATCGGTGACGTCGTCGTCGAGTGCGAGGACGGCGTCCACCTCGTCCCGAGCTCGATCGACCTCGCCGGCACCGAGGCCGTGCTGCTCGGCCGTCCGGCCCGTGAGTACGTCCTGCAGACCGCGCTCGAGCCGGTGCGCAAGGACTACGACGTCATCCTCGTCGACTGCTCGCCGAGCCTGGGGGTGCTCACCCTCAACGCGCTCACCGCGGCGAGCGGGCTCATCATCCCCATGCCGTGCGAGATGCTCAGCCACCGCGGGGTCGGCCAGCTGCTCGACACCGTCGCCGACGTCAAGCGCTTCCTCAACAAGAAGCTCAAGGTCGTCGGCATCCTGCCGACCCTGTTCGACGGCCGCAGCAACCACGCCCAGGAGGTGCTCTCCGACGTCGGTGAGCGCTACCAGCTCCCGGTGCTGTCGCCGCCGATCCCGCGCACCGTGCGGTTCGCCGAGGCACCCGCCGTAGGGCGCTCGATCCTCGCGACGTCGCGCACGTCCAAGGGCGCGCGCGCCTACCGCGAGGTCGCCAAGAGCCTGCTGCCCCAGCTCTGATCAGCCCCTCGGTCGGCCTCGGCGCCGCGTCCTGAGGGAGCCCCGAACGGGGTTACGGTGGAACCATGCCCACCACCACACGAGCACTGTCCGTCCCCTCTGCCGGCGCTCCCTTCGAGGCCGTGGACCTCGAGCGCCGCGACCTGCGCGACGACGACGTCCGGATCGACGTCGCCTTCGCCGGCATCTGCCACAGCGACATCCACACCGTCCGCGACGAGTGGGGCGCCGCGCACTACCCGATCGTCACGGGCCACGAGATCGCCGGCACCGTGAGCGCCGTCGGTGACGGCGTCACCAGGTACAAGGTCGGCGACCGGGTCGGCGTCGGGTGCCTCGTCGACTCCTGCGCCGAGTGCGAGAACTGCAAGAACGGCCAGGAGATGTTCTGCTCCAAGGGCTCGGTCGGCACCTACAACAGCCAGAACTACGACGGCGAGTGGGCGGCCGGCGGCTACAGCCAGCAGATCGTCGTCACCGAGCGCATGGTCCTGCGCATCCCCGAGGGGATCGAGCTCGACGAGGCTGCGCCGCTGCTCTGCGCCGGCATCACCACCTACTCGCCCCTCAAGCGGTGGGGCGCCGGACCGGGCAAGAAGGTCGCCGTCGTCGGCGTCGGCGGCCTCGGACACATGGCCGTCAAGCTCGCCGCCGCGATGGGCGCCGAGGTCTCGACGCTCTCGCGCTCGTCCGCCAAGGCCGACGACGCCAAGGCGCTCGGCTCGAGCAACCACATCGCCACGAGCGACGAGGACGCGATGAAGGCGGCCAAGGGCAGCTTCGACCTCATCATCAACACGGTGAGCGCGGACCTCGACATGGAGACCTACGTCCGGCTGCTCCGTCCCAACGGTGCCCTCGTCAACGTCGGCCTCCCGCCGAACAAGCTCTCGGTCAACCCCGGTTCGCTCATCGGCGGCAACAAGGTGCTCACCGGCAGCAACATCGGTGGCATCGGCGAGACCCAGGAGATGCTCGACTTCTGCGCCGAGCACGGCCTCGGCGCGACGATCGAGACGCTCGACGCGAGTGACACGACGACCGTCGACACGGCATACGACGAGGTCGTGGCGGGCAAGGTCCGCTACCGCTACGTCATCGACACCTCGACGATCCCCGCCTGACCGACCGGCTCGGCCGGCGGCAGCCGACGACGCACGAGGCCCGTCCCGCACTGTGCGGGACGGGCCTCGTGTCGTGCGGGCGGTGGCTGCCGGTATGCCGGCCGCGCACCTCCGCGGTTCGGTCTCAGTCGGTGGAGGCAGCCGGCTTGCCACCGCGGGTGCGGCGACGGCTCCGGTTGCGACGCGGGGCATCGGAGCCCTCGGCGCCGGACCCACCCGTCGCGGCGGTGCCGGCGGGCGCACCGTCGTGACCACGCGAGCCACCGTCACGGGAGCCGCCGTCGCGCGAGCCACCGTCACGCGAACCACGGCCACGACCACCGTCGCGGGAGCCACCTTCGCGGGAGCCACTGTCGCGGGAACCGCCACGGCCACTGGCCGGGCGACGGCCACCGGACTTGCCGGTCTCGCCGAGGTCCTCGAGCGTCTCCGCGCCGAGACCGGCGCGGGTCTGGGCCGACTTGGGCAGGCGACCCTTGGCCGTGCGCGGGATGTCCATCTGCTCGTAGAAGTGGTCCGAGGACGAGTACGTCTCCTCGGGGTCCGGGATGCCGAGGTCGAGGGCCTTGTTGATCATCGTCCAGCGGTGGAGGTCGTCCCAGTCGACGAAGGTCACGGCGATGCCGGTCTGGCCCGCGCGACCCGTGCGGCCGATGCGGTGGACGTAGGTCTTCTCGTCCTCGGGGCACTGGTAGTTGATGACGTGGGTGACGTTCTCGACGTCGATGCCACGGGCGGCGACGTCGGTGGCGACGAGGACGTCGACCTTGCCGGAGCGGAACGCGCGCAGTGCCTGCTCGCGCGCACCCTGCCCGAGGTCGCCGTGGATCGAGGCGGCCGCGAAGCCACGCTCGACGAGGTCGTCGGCGACCTTGGCGGCCGTGCGCTTGGTCCGGCTGAAGACGATCGTCAGTCCGCGGCCGTTGGCCTGGAGCATGCGGGCGAGCATCTCGACCTTGTCCATGGCGTGCGCGCGGAAGACGTGCTGGGTGATGGCCTTGACCGTCTGCGAGGTGTCACCCTCGCCCTCCTGCATCGCGCGGATGTGGGTCGGCTGGGTCATGTAGCGACGAGCCAGCGCGACGACGGCGCCTGGCATCGTCGCCGAGAAGAGCATCGTCTGGCGGGCAGGGGAGGTCATCGCGAGGAGCTTCTCGACGTCGGGCAGGAAGCCGAGGTCGAGCATCTCGTCGGCCTCGTCGAGGACGACCGTCTTGCAGCGCGAGAGGTCGAGGTGACCCTGCTTGGCGAGGTCGATGAGACGACCCGGGGTGCCGACGACGACCTCGACGCCCTTCTGGAGGGCCTCGATCTGCGGCTCGTAGGCGCGGCCGCCGTAGACGGTGAGGACGCGGATGCCACGGGTCTTGCCGGCCCGCTCGAGGTCCGCGGCGACCTGCACGGCCAGCTCACGGGTCGGGGCGACGGCGAGGGCCTGCGGCTTGCCCTGGTGGGCGAAGCCCTCCCAGGCGTCGTCGCCACGAGCGATGGTCTTGTTGAGCAGCGGGATGCCGAAGCCGAGGGTCTTGCCCGTACCGGTCTTGGCCTGCCCGATGATGTCGTGCCCGGAGAGCGCGACCGGGAGGGTCATCGCCTGGATGGGGAACGGCGTGGTGATGCCGTGCGCGGCGAGGGCCGACACGATGTCGGGGTGGATCGAGAAGTCGGCGAAGGTCTGCTCGACGGCGGTGGCCGCCTTGGTCGCCTCGATGGCCACCTCGTCGGCGATGGCCTCCGTGGAGGCAGCGTCGGCAGGGATCGTCTGGCTGTCAGTCATGGGAACTCTCTGATCGGCGGCATCACGCGCGAAGTGCTCGTCGCCGCTGTGGCGGGCCGATCGGAGGTCTTCGGGCGGGCGCTCATGGGAGGCCCTCACACTGATGTTCGTCGTGCCGACCGGGCACCGTTGACCTTCCCAGCCTACCGTGCGTATGCCGTCCGCCCGCCCACCGGCGGATCGCTAGGCTGCGCGTCATGGAGACGAACCCGCCCGAGGGACTGGACGACCCGGCATACCGCGCTGCCGTCGTGGACCTGCTCGGGGTGCTCGCCTACGGCGAGCTCACGGCCTGCATCCGGATGGCGACCGACTCCGACCTCGCGCCGTCGCTGCGGATCAAGGCCCAGATGGCCGGGTTCGCCGCGGCCGAGTACCGCCAGTACGAGCTGCTCGTGGAGCGGCTCGACGACCTCGGGGTCGACGCCGAGGTCGCGATGCAGCCGTTCGTGGCGCCGTTCTCCGCCTTCCACGACCGCACGAAGCCCAGGAGCTGGGTCGAGGGACTCGTCAAGGCCTATGTCGGTGACGGCATCGCCAAGGACTTCTACCGCGAGATGGGCTCGTTCGTGGACCAGCGGACGCGCGACGTCATGGACCACGCGCTCGACGACGCGGGCACGGGGGAGTTCATCGTCGGCGTCGTGCGCGACACCCTCAAGACCGACCCCACGGCCAAGGGACGGCTCAGCCTCTGGGGCCGTCGCCTGCTCGGCGAGGCGCTGAGCCAGGGGCAGTCGGTCGCCGTGGAGCGCGAGGCGCTCACCGCCCTGCTCGTGGGCGGTGGGGCCGACCTCACCGAGATCGGCAAGATGTTCACCCGGCTCACCGACCGGCACACCGAGCGGATGGGGCGGCTCGGCCTGACCGCTTGACGTCGCGGGCTTCCGCCGGTGGCGCGGAGCGTGTCGCTCATGGGATCGCGATGCGCGCTAGGTGCTCCTTCGTCGCACACGCACGCATCGCAATCCCATGAGCTCTGCTCCAGATACGGCGAAGGCCCCGACCGCCATGCGGTCGGGGCCTTCGTCATGCGTGCTGGTGTGCGCCGGAGCGTCAGACCTGCTTCCGGCCGGTGGCCATGCCGTAACCCACGATGAGGAGGGCGGCGACGACGATGCCGGCGAGGAACGGAATGAACTGGAATCCGCCGTTGCCGTTGTTGTAGCCCAGCTGGTAGACGAGCCAAGAGGCGATGAGCGAGCCGAGGATTCCGAGGATCACGGTCACCAGGACCGAGATGCTCTGTCGTCCCGGAAGGACGAGCCGCGCCAGCGCTCCGATGATGGCACCGACGATGATGGCGCCGATGATGGTTCCGATCACGGGAACCGCTCCTTTCTGGCCCTGTCGGGCACGAGGTCGGCCACCTGAGTGGTGGCCTTGAACCCTTCGACCATATGCCACAAGTTGCTGTGACGACGGGGAGCGCGTCGGCTCAATTTCGAGTCGGCACGATCGTCATCGCGGCAGGTCAGGCCGGTTTTCCAGGAGCTGGTCTCACTCGTTGTGGTCGGGGCGGATCTGGCCGAAGCCGACCCGGCTCTTCTCGGACTCGCCGACCTGGACCCAGCCCAGCGCGCGGCCGGGGACGAGGACCTGCCGGCCCTTGGTGTCGGTGAGCCGGAGCACCCCTCCGTCGGCCAGCGCGGCGTCGATGGCCTGCGCGACCTCGTCGGCGGATGCGTCGGTCTCGAGTGCGATCTCGCGTGCGACGTTCTGCACGCCGATGTTGACCTCCACGGTCTGCTTCCCTTCGGTTCGTGATGGTCGCGCGGCGAGGGCCGCGGACCTGTTCACGAGAGGCTAACCGTGCGCGGCCTCTGAACGTTCCCCGCCCGTCCGGGGCAGCGACCCGATGCCGCGCCAGGCGAGTGCGCTGACGAGTGCGCAGGCGTCGTCGCGCGCGAGGTCGGACTCGGCGGCCAGCCAGTGCCGCGCGGTGATCTGGGCCATGCCGGCGAGGCCGACACCGAGGAGCATCGCCTGCTCGTCGGGGATGCCGGAGTCCTCGGCGATGACGTCGGCGATGGCCTCGGCGCAGGACAGCTCGAGGCTGTCGAGGCGGGCGCGGACCTGCGGGACGCTGGTGAGGTCGGACTCGAAGACCATGCGGAAGGCCGCACCCTCGCGCGACACGAAGTCGTAGTAGGCGCTGATCGTCGCCGCGACTCGGTCCTTGTTGTCCTCGGTGGGACGGGCCAGCGCCTCACGGACGAGCCGCTCGAGGGTGTCGCAGTGCTGGTCCAGGAGCGCGAGGTAGAGCTCGAGCTTGCCGGGGAAGTGCTGGTAGAGCACGGGCTTGGAGACACCGGCGTGCTCGGCGATGTCGTCCATCGCCGCGGCGTGGTAGCCACGCTCGACGAAGACCGCCTGCGCCGCCTCGAGGAGCTGGGCGCGGCGCTCGGATCGGGGCATGCGCTGGCCGCGGGGAGTGCTCGCATCCATGACATTCCTGTCTGCCGTGTCGTTCTCCGGTGGTCCGCGTCATCGTACGGTCCGCGAAGGGCTGCGCGGAGCCATCGACGTATCGTGGCCTGTGTGGACGCCTCCGGCGGGCCGAGCGCCCGTATGCCGCTCGCCCCCGTCGGCGACGAGCTCTCACCTGCCGAGCGGACGAGGTTCGCGCGTCACGTGATCCTCCCGGGGGTCGGGGACCAGGGGCAGCGCCGGCTGCGGTCGGCCCGGGTGCTCGTCGTGGGCGCGGGCGGCCTGGGGTCGCCGGTCCTGCTCTACCTCGCCGCGGCCGGTGTCGGGCGCCTCACCGTCGTGGACGACGACGTCGTCGAGGTGACCAACCTCCAGCGCCAGGTCGTGCACGGCGTCGCCGACGTCGGGCGCGCCAAGGTCGACTCCGCCGTGCAGGCCCTCGCACTCCTCGCACCCGAGGTCGAGGTGCGGCCGGTCTCCGAGCGGCTCGTCGCCGACAACGTGCTCGACCTCGTCGCCGACCACGACGTCGTCGTCGACGGGGCCGACAACTTCCCCACCCGCTACCTCGTGGGTGACGCCTGCGCCCGCCTCGGTGTGCCGCACGTCTGGGGCTCGGTCTACCAGCACGACGCGCAGGTGAGCGTCTGGTGGTCCGGGGTGGGCCCGTGCTACCGCTGTGTCTTCCCGTCGCCCCCGCCGCCGGGTGCCGTGCCGTCGTGCTCGACCGGCGGGGTCCTCGGCGCCAGCGTCGGCGCCGTCGGGTCGGTCATGGCGGAGGAGGTCGTCAAGCTGCTCATCGGCGGTGGTGAGCCCCTCGTCGGGCGACTCCTCCTCCACGACGCCTGGCGGCAGGAATGGAGCACCCTCCCGGTGGCGGCGGACCCGGACTGCGTCGTGTGCGGCGCCGGCGCCGACCCTCGTCGCGCCCTCGGCATCGGTCCGGCGGAGTCGTCGGAGGACGCGGTCGGGGAGCCGTCGGGCGATGGGCCCGGCGCGGCGGGGCTCCCGCTCCCGTCGATCTCGGTCGTCGACCTCGCCGCCCGGCTGGCTGCGCGGGAGTCGGGAGCGGACGAGTTCGTCCTCGTCGACGTGCGCGAGCCGGGGGAGCGCGATGTCGTCGTCATCCCCGGCGCGCTCGCGGTGCCCCTCGGGCAGGTGCGCGCACGCGGTGCCGACGCGCTCGCGGAGGTCGCGGACGGCATACCCGTGCTCGTGCACTGCAAGAGCGGTGCGCGCTCCGCGGAGGCCGTGGAGCGGCTCCGGGCCGAGGGTGTCGACGCCGTCGACGTCACCGGTGGGGTGCTCGCCTGGGTGCGCGACGTGGACCCGACGCAGCCGACGTACTGACGTGCTCGGGGGCTGGCGGCGGTGTCGGTCGGACGTGATGGGATCAGTCGGTGCTGACCCTGCGACGTGCCGCGACCACCGAGGTCGCCGTCCCCACCCTCGACCCCGTGCAGCAGTCCGTCGTCGACTGGCGCGGGAGCGGGGTGTTGCGCGTGCTGGGGGCGCCGGGCACGGGCAAGTCGACGGTGGCCGTCGAGCTCGTCGCCGCACAGGTCCGTGACGGCCTCAGGCCCGAGCAGTGCCTCGTCCTCGCCGCGTCGAGACGTGGGGCGGCCCGCCTGCGCGACCGGGTGACCGCCCGGGTCGGCGGCACGTCGACCGAGCCGCTGGCCCGCACCTTCCCGTCGTTCGGGTTCGGCGTGCTGCGAGCGCACGCGGCGCTGGCCGGAGAGCAGCCACCGCGCCTGCTGAGCGGACCGGAGCAGGACGTCGTGCTGCGCGAGCTGCTCGCCGGCCACGCCACCGGTGAGGCGCCGGGTCCGCAGTGGCCCGAGCGGGTGCGTCTCGCGCTGCCCACCCGCGCGTTCCGTGCCGAGCTGCGTGACCTGCTCATGCGCACGGTCGAGCTCGGGCTCGACGCCGAGGACCTCGAGCGCCTCGGCCACGAGCACGACCGCGACGAGTGGGTGGCGGCGGCCGACCTCCTGCGTGAGTACGACGAGGTCACCGCGCTCCTCACGCCGGGCGCGTTCGACCCCGCCCTCATCCTCGGCGCTGCCGCGGGCGCCCTCGACGAGGACCCGGACGTCGCAGACGCGGTGACCGGCTCGCTGCGGCTCGTCGTCGTCGACGACGCTCAGGAGATGACCCCCGCCGCGCTGCGGCTCCTCGAGGTCCTGCGTCGTGTGGCCCCCATGGCCGGCATCGTCCTGCTCGGCGACCCCGACAGCGCGACCCAGACGTTCCGTGGCGGTGACCCGTCGCTGCTCGCCCGCGAGTGGGCCGTGCTCGGCGACGGCCCGACGCTCGTCCTGCCCTCGAGCCACCGGCTCCCCGAGCGCCTGCTCGAGGTGAGCGGCGCTGTCGCGGGCCACATCGGCGTCCTCGGCGACGCCTCGCACCGCAGGGTCGAGCCCGCCGGCGCGGGTGGAGAGGCCGAGGTCCACCTCCTCCGGTCGGCGAGCCAGGAGGCCGGGTTCGTCGCCTCCCGGCTGCGCGCGGCGCACCTGCTCGACGGGGTGTCATGGGCCGACATGGCGGTCGTCGTGCGCGGCCAGGCGCGCAGCGCCGCCCTGCGGCGGGCCCTCCAGTCCGCAGGTGTGCCCGTGAGCGCCGCCGAGGCCGAGCTTCCCGTGCGCGACGAGCCCGCCGTGCGACCCCTTCTGGCCCTGCTCCAGGTCGTCATCGACCTCGGGCTCGGCCGCACCGACGCCGTGCCCGTCGACGTCGCGCTCGACGTCCTCGTGTCGCCGCTCGGTGCCGCCGACCCGGTCGAGCTGCGGCGACTGCGGCGCGCGCTGCGTCGCGACGAGCTCGACGCCGGCGGGTCGCGCACGAGCGACGAGCTGCTCGCCGAGGTCCTGCTCCGTCCGGCCGTGCACGACCGCCTCGGCGGTGAGGGCCGGTCGGTGCAGCGCGTGGGTCGGATGATCCTCGCCGGTGTCGCGGCATGTGCCTCGCCGGACGGCACGTGGGCCGTCGGGACGAGCGCCGAGGCAATCCTCTGGGCGATGTGGGACGCCTCCCGGCTGGCGGCACCGTGGCGCGAGTCCGCGCTGGCCGGGGGAGCCGCTGGTGCGCGCGCCGACCGCGACCTCGACGCGGTCCTCGCCATCCTGCGCGCGGCCGCGACCTTCGGTGAGCGGCTGCCCGGGTCCTCGCCCGAGGCCTTCCTCGAGCACGTCCTCGGTCAGGACGTGCCGGGCGACACCCTCGCGGCCCGCGCGCCCGCCGGCGACACCGTCTCGCTCCTCACCCCCCAGGCCGCTGCGGGGCGCGAGTGGCCGCTCGTCGTCGTCGCCGGTGTCCAGGAGGGGAGCTGGCCCGACCTCCGGCTGCGCGGTTCGCTGCTCGGCTCGACCGACCTCGTCGACGTGGTGCGTGGACGTGCTGGTGGACACCGCGCCGCGCTCGCGGCCGTGCGCCACGACGAGACCCGCCTCTTCCACGTGGCCGTGTCGCGCGCCACCCGCGAGCTGCTCGTCACCGCCGTGCGCAGCGAGGACGAACAGCCCTCTCCCTACCTCGAGGTCGTCTCGCCGCTGCCCGACGACGTCGAGCGCCGCGAGGTGAGTGACTGGGCGCGGCCGATGACGCTGCCCTCTCTCGTCGGTGCCCTGCGGCGCGACATCGTGTCCGACGACGCCCCGCGGCGGGGAGCGGCGATCACCGCGCTGGCGCGACTGGCCCGCGAGGGAGTGCCCGGTGCCGACCCCGCCAGCTGGTGGGTGCTCCACGAGATCTCCGACGAGCGGCCGCGCCGGGGTCCTGACGACGTCGTGCGTGTCCGGCCCTCGACCATCGACGCGTTCGGCTCCTGCCAGCTCAAGTGGGCGCTCACCTCGGCCGGCGGCGACGGCCCGATGATCGGCCAGCGCGACGTGGGCACCCTCATCCACGAGATCGCGGCCGAGGGCGATGCCGACGCAGCCACCATGCGTGGGCTCCTCGACGAGCGGTGGGCGCGCCTCGGCCTCCCGCCCGGCTGGTCCACCGAGCTCAAGCGGCGCGAGGCCGGGCGGATGCTCGACCGTCTCGCCCGGTTCTTCGGCGAGAACAGCGCAGCCGGCTGGCGACGGCTCGCCGCGGAGGAGTCGATGCGGGTCGGGCTCGGGCGGGTGCAGCTGCGGGGGAGCGTCGACCGGCTCGACGTCGACCGTGACGGCGCCGTCCGGGTCATCGACTACAAGACCGGATCGAGCAAGCCCAGGGCCGACGACGTGCCCCGCCACGCGCAGCTGGGTGCCTACCAGCTCGCCGTGACGACCGGCGCCTTCGGCCACCTCGGGGTCGAGCCGAGGTCCGCGGGTGCGGCCCTGCTGCACCTCGGCAAGGCGGCCGGCCAGAAGACGACGATCCAGGTCCAGCCGCCCCTGTCCCGTGACGAGGACCCGGGGTGGGCCGAGCAGCTGGTGCGCGAGACCGGCGAGGCCATGGCGGGCGCGACCTTCACCGCCACCCCGAGCGACGACGTGTGCCGCACCTGCCCGGTCCGCAGCTCGTGCCCGGCGCAGCCCGAGGGGAGGGCACTGTGACGAGTCCCGCTGTGGCACTGCGCTACTCGGCAGCCGACGTCTCGAGGGCCATCGGGTTGCCACACCTCCCGACCCCCGAGCAGACGGCTGTCATCGAGGCGCCGCTCAGACCGTTGCTCGTCATCGCGGGCGCCGGCTCCGGCAAGACCGAGACCATGGCCGCCCGTGTCGTGTGGCTCGTCGCCAACGGACTCGTCGAGCCCGACGAGGTGCTCGGCCTGACGTTCACCCGCAAGGCCGCGACCGAGCTCGCCGACCGCATCGGCAGCCGTCTCGCGCAGCTGCGCCGGGTGGGCCTGTGGACCCCTGCCGACGAGGACGGCGCGCCGTCGCTCGGTGCCGACGTCAGCGTGTCGACCTATCACTCGTATGCCGGCCGGCTCGTCCGCGAGCACGGCCTGCGCCTGGGCTACGAGGCAGACACCAGGCTGCTCTCCGAGGCGGCCGCCTGGCAGACGGCGCACGAGGCCGTCGCGCGCTACGACGGCCCGATGGACGACGTCGAGAAGGCCGAGTCCACGGTCACCGCCGCCGTCGTCGACCTGGCCGGCGAGATGGCCGAGCACCTCCAGACCGCCGAGTCCGTCGCGGCACACCTCGACCGCGTCATCTCGCACCTCGAGGACATGGAGCGCGGCGACACCCGCAAGAAGGCCCACCCGGCCCGTGCCGAGCTCGAGAACCTCAGGCTCCGACGGGCCGTCGTCCCCATCGTCGAGGACTACGCGCGGCTCAAGCGCAGCCGCGACGCGATGGACTTCGCCGACCAGATGGCGCTCGCGGCCCGGCTCGCGACGACCTTCGACGACATCGGGGCGATCGAGCGGGCCCGCCACCGGGTCGTGCTGCTCGACGAGTTCCAGGACACCTCCGAGGCGCAGCTGGCGCTGCTCAAGGCGCTCTACGTCGCCCCGGGCGAGACGTCTGCGGTCACCGCGGTGGGGGACCCGCACCAGTCGATCTACGGCTGGCGCGGAGCCAGCGCGACGACCCTGACCCGCTTCGCCGAGGAGTTCGCCGACCCCGACCCCGCCGAGAAGCGCGACCTGTCGACGAGCTGGCGCAACGACTCGGCCATCCTCGACGTCGCGAACCACCTCGCGGGGCCGCTGCGCGACACCTCGCGGGTCCCCGTCGAGCCGTTGTCGGCGCGCCCGGGCGCGGGCCCCGGTTCGGTCGAGGCGTCCCGGCTCCTCACCTCCGCCGACGAGGCCGACCACGTCGCCCGCTGGCTGGCGGCGCAGCGAGCCCGTGGCCAGGTCAGCGCCGCAGTGCTCTGCCGCAAGCGGGCCGAGTTCGCCACGGTGACGGCGGCACTCGAGGAGCACGACATCCCCCACGAGGTCGTCGGGCTCGGCGGGCTGCTCCTCACGCCTGAGGTCGAGGACGTCGTCGCCCTCCTCCACGTCGTGCAGGACCCGGCGCGTGGCGACCACCTCGTCCGCCTGCTGTCCGGCCCGATGATGCGGCTCGGCATCGCCGACCTCGACGCGCTCGCGGCGTGGTCGCGGGACCAGCAGCACCGTCGCGGCGGTTCCGTCGCGCGCCATGAGAAGGACCTCGCCCCGGACGCCGCCGACGCCCCCAGCATCGTCGAGGCGCTCGACTCCCTCCCGCCGGCTGCGTGGGTGGGCCCGGAGGGTGAGCGGTTGTCCGAGCTCGCCGCCGCCCGCCTCGCCGGTCTCGGCAGGACGGTCCAGCGCCTGCGTGGGCTGACGTTCCTGCCGCTCGCCGACCTCGTCCTCGAGGCCGAGAAGGCGCTCGGCCTCGACATCGAGGTCCTCTCGCGGCCCAACTACACACCGGCGGCGGCGCGGGCGCACCTCGACGCCTTCGGTGACGTCGCGGCCCAGTTCTCGATGAGCGCCGACCGGGCCACGCTCGGTGGCTTCCTCGACTGGGTCAAGGCGGCCATCGAAGAGGAGCGTGGCCTCGACCGCGGTTACGCCGACGCGACGCCCAACGCCGTGCAGGTTCTGACGATCCACGCCGCCAAGGGCCTCGAGTGGGACGTCGTGGCCGTCCCGGGGATGGTCGAGAGCACCTTCCCCGCGCACAACCTCCACACGTCCGCGTTCAAGGACGGCGAGTGGCGCATCTCCTCACCCAAGGACAAGGGGTGGCTCGCCGGTCTCAAGGACGGTGGACTGCCCTACGAGCTGCGCGGCGACCGCGACGGGCTCCCCGACCTCGGGTGGCGCAGCGCTGACGGCTGGGACGACCTCGCCGAGCGCCTCGAGGACTTCGCCGTCGCCGGCGGCCGGCACGCGATCGCCGAGGAGCGGCGCCTCGCCTACGTCGCGGCCACCCGGGCGCGACACGCGCTCCTCCTCACGTCGAGCGTCTGGAGCCGTCCCAAGACCCCACGCGTGACGTCGCGCTTCCTCGAGGAGGTCCTCGAGGTCGCTGACGGTCTCGTTCCTGCCGGCAGCGCGGAGACTGCCGATCGTGCCGGCGCAGCCCCGGCCGCCCTCTCGGGGGAAGGGGTGGTCGGCGCCGTCCGGCGCGGCGTGTGGGTCGAGCTGCCCGAGCCGCCGGAGGACGGGTCCGTGCTCGTCAAGCCCGGCACCGAGGACGGTGCGGAGTACCACCACTGGCCCGTCGACCACCTCGAGCACCGTCGTCGCCGGGCGCTCCCGGCCGCGAGGGCCGTCCTCGAGGCGGTCCCGGACGCCGAGCGCGACCTCGGCGACGGGCCCTGGGGCAGGGAGCTCCGGGTCCTCCTCGCCGAGCGGGCCTCGCGCGCGGCTCGGCACGCCGACGTGGTCGAGCTCCCGTCGCACCTGTCGACGTCGTCGCTCGTCGCCTTCGCCACCGACCCCGAACGCTTCGCCTCCGAGCTGCGCCGTCCGATGCCCTCGGCGCCGGCCAAGGCAGCGCGCCGCGGCACGGCGTTCCACGCGTGGGTCGAGGAGCACTACGCGAGGGCGGCCATCGTCGACATCTTCGAGCTGCCGGGCAGCGCCGACGAGGACCCCCTGTCCGACGACGAGCTGCCGGCCATGCGCGAGCGCTTCCTCGCCAGCCCCTGGGCGGACCGGCAGCCGGCCGAGATCGAGACCTCGCTCGAGACCGTCGTCGACGGGGTGGCCATCCGCGGGCGCGTCGACGCGGTCTTTCGCGACGTCGAGGACGCGGACTGGGTCATCGTCGACTGGAAGACCGGGAGCCGGCCCACCGGAGAGGTGGCGCGGACGCGCGCACTGCAGCTCGCGGCATACCGGATCGCGTGGGCACGGCTGCGCGAGGTGGACCCGGAACGGGTCCGCGGCGCGTTCTACTACGCGGGGACGGGTGAGACCGTGTGGCCGGAGCTGGCCGGAGAGGCCGAGCTCAGCGCTCTGCTGTCGGAGGTGCCGTCGGGCTGACGGGGGCCTCGGCGTCGACCTCGACGTGTGCGGGCTCGGATCGCGCGAACGTGCGCGGCGTCCAGGCCACCTCGTCGTGATCCTCGTCCGACTCGTGCCACTGCGGCGCGGGCTCCGGGGTGGCGTCGACGGCCTCGTCGTCAACCTCCGGCTCGGGGGAGGCGTGCTCCGCGGGCTCGACGTCGACGGGGGCCTCGACCGGGTCGCCCGTGTCCGACGGCTCGGCGGACTCGTCCTCGGTCGTGGGCGCCTCGTCATCGGAGCCATCGGCGTCCTCGGATGCCAATGCGTCGGACTCGTCGGCGCGATCGTCGTCCGCCTCCGTCGGCTCCATCGCCTCGGTGCCGGTCGAGCCCTCCGCGACGTGCGCCACCACAGGTGCGAACTCGACCTCGACGTCCTCGTCGTCGTCCTCGTCCGCCACCACGGGCGGGGGAGTCGCACGACCGCGCAGCGCCACCGGGGTGAGCGAGCTGCGGCGGTAGTCGTCGTCGGCGTCCTCCGCGTGCACCTCGTCGTCGAGCCGGCGCAGCCTGCTCGAGAAGCCCTCGACGGCGGCCTGGTCGCCGCGGGCGTCGGCCCGCATGAGCTCGGCGAGCACGCCGAGCTCGGCGGCCAGCCGGGCCCGCACGAGGAGGTTGCCGTCGGGCCGCTCCACACGGGCGTGGGCGTAGGCCTCGAGCACGGTCTCGAGGGCGGCGGGGTCGGCCTCGTCGACGAGGGCGGCGAAGTCGTCCGCGGGGTCGGCGACCTTGGCGTCCTCCCACCCCGTGAGGCCCCGGATGCGCCCGGTCGAGGCGTCGCTGTCGTCCTCGAAGACGGCGAGCACCTGGTCGCCCGTGAGGTCGCCGTGGACGCAGGTCGGAGCGAAGCGCCACAGTGCGACGTCCTCGAGTGCGTGCTCCCAGCGGGCGAGCAGCGCGGTGGGCACGCGGCCGGACTCGGCGGCCCGGTCCAGCTCGATGAGCCGCCGCCGGCGGTAGGAGTCGGTGTCGTAGGTCGGCATGCCGGCCTCGTCGAAGAGGCGCACGTCGGTGTTGTGCAGGGCCGCGAGGGCACGCCCGAGCTCGGCGGCAGGGCCCGGGCCGGGCGGCATCTCGTCGAAGGCGAGGTTCTGGCCGGGCAGGAACGCGTAGACCATCGCCCGGCCGCCGCCCTTGAGCTCGACGAAGCCCTTGGGCGAGGGGATCGAGAAGGGGAGCCGACGCGCGAGCATCTGCAGGAGTGGCACCGTGAGGTCCATCCGCGCACCGGCTGCCTCGCTGCGCGGGGCACGGACGACCCAGCGGCGGTGCTCGCTGTCCTGGACGAACGCGACGTCGTAGTCCTGGTCGGGGACGCTGGGCAGGGCCTCGACGCTCACCGGGTCCAGGCCCGGGACGGCAGCGCTGGCCAGGGCGGCAAGGAAGGTCGGGGTGCGTTCCACCCGTTCACCGTATGCCGTGAGCGCACCCTAGGGTGGTCAACGTGGCCCGAGCAGCAGCGAGTCTTCCGTCCCTGGCCCTTTCTCGCGGGGGTCTCGAGCGTCACAGCGAGCTCCGAAGCGAGCCGGGTCTGCTCGCCATGCTTCTCGACGACCCCTCGACGCGGGTGCTCGACCTCGTCGACGGTCGCACCGTCGTCACCGAGGAGCCCGACGGCCGTGTGCGCCTGGGCTATCGCGCACCGGTGGCGGAGGACCACGACCGTTTCGTCGCCTACCTCGGCCACGACGCACCGACGGGCGGCACGGCATACGTCCTCTCCGTCGCCGACGGGACCAGCGGGAGCGGCGAGGCGGCCGCGGACCCGGACGCCCCCGAGCGCCACGGGCTGCGCGGTGTCGGGGCGCAGCTCGACGACCTCGACGCAGGGGTCCTCACCACGGCCACCGGGCTCGCCAACTGGCACCGGCGCCATCGCTTCTGCCCGCTCTGCGGCACGCCGACGGCGCCGGCGCAGTCCGGCTGGATCCGGGTGTGCCCCGGCGACGGGAGCGAGCACTACCCGCGCACCGACCCGGCGGTGATCATGTCGGTCGTCGACGAGAACGACAGGCTGCTGCTGGCTCGCGGTGTCGGCTTCGCGGCGCAGGGCATGTCGGTCCTCGCGGGCTTCGTCGAGCCCGGCGAGAGCCTGTCCGCCGCGGTCGCGCGCGAGGTCCACGAGGAGGTCGGGGTGCGGGTCACCGACGTCACCTACCTCGGTGACCAGCCGTGGCCCTTCCCGTCGTCGCTCATGATCGGCTTCACCGCGCGGGCGGTCTCGACCGAGCTGGTGCTGCAGCAGGACGAGATCGAGGAGGCACGCTGGTTCGACCGCGAGGAGCTCGCCCGGGCCGTCGCCGACGGGTCGCTGCGCATCTCGAGCCGGATCTCGATCGCCCGGCGGCTCATCGAGCACTGGTACGGCGAGGAGATCGACGCCCCGGAGACGTCGCTCCGGGGCTGAGCCGGTCTGAGCCGGGTGGGGCTCAGGCGCCGAGGCGCTGCTTGACCTCGGCGATCGACGGGTTCGTCGCCGCCGAGCCGTCCGGGAAGACGACGGTCGGGACGGTCTGGTTGCCACCGTTGACCTGCATGACGTAGACCGCGGCGTCCTCGTCGCGCTCGATGTCGACGACGTCGTAGGCGATGCCCTCGCGGTCCATCTGCGACGAGAGGCGACGGCAGTAGCCGCACCAGCTCGTCGAGTACATCGTCACGGTGCCGGCGGCGGGGGTCGGGGTGCTCATGGCGCTCCTGTGGAAGGCGAGGTCGGGCGGTCGGGCCCGACACCTAGGATCGCACCGATGCCCATCCTGCCTTCACACCCGTCCGCCGATGCGATCCTCGACGGCCTCGACCCGCAGCAGCGGGAGGTCGCGGCCAACCCCACGGGGCCGATGGTCGTCCTCGCCGGTGCCGGCACGGGCAAGACCCGCGCGATCACCCACCGCATCGCGTATGCCGTCCTCTCCGGTGCGCAGCAGCCGCAGCGCACGCTCGCGGTCACCTTCACCGCCAGGGCGGCGGGTGAGATGAGGACGCGGCTGCGCGACCTCGGCGTCGGTGGCGTGCAGGCACGCACCTTCCACGCGGCCGCGCTGCGGCAGCTGCACTACTTCTGGCCGCAGGCCATCGGCGGTGCGGCCCCCGAGGTCATGCCACACAAGGCCGGCGCCGTCGCCGAGGCCGCCGGCCGCCTGAGGATGCGCTTCGACCGCACCGGCATCCGCGACCTGGCGGCCGAGGTCGAATGGGCCAAGGTCGGCATGCTGACCTCCGAGACCTATGCCACCGCGGCGCGCGCCGCGGGTCGCGAGGCTCCCGGCCTCGACCTCACCGCGATGGCCCGGGTGCTCGCGACCTACGAGGAGGTCAAGGCCGAGCGTGGAGTCATCGACTTCGAGGACGTCCTGCTCGTCCTCGTCGGTATCCTCGAAGAGAACGACACCGTCGCCCGAGCGGTCCGAGAGCAGTACCGCAGCTTTGTCGTCGACGAGTACCAGGACGTCAACGCCCTCCAGCAGCGGCTGCTCGACCTCTGGCTGGCCGACCGCAAGGACATCTGCGTCGTGGGCGACCCGGCCCAGACGATCTACTCGTTCACCGGCGCCTCGCCCGCGCACCTCCTCGGGTTCCGGTCCCGCCACCCCCAGGCCCGGCAGGTCGAGCTCGTGCGCAACTACCGGTCGACGCCCGAGATCGTCGGCCTCGCCAACCTCGTGCTGCGCTCCCCGAGCGGTGGCCGGCGCAGCGGCTCGGTGGTCCTCGAGGCCCAGCGCGACGCGGGCCCGGCGCCGACGCTCGTCCACCACGACGACGACCCGGCGGAGGCCGCGGCGGTCGCCGCGCAGATCGCCGACCTCATCGCCGCCGGCACGCCCCCGGCCGACATCGCCGTCCTCTTCCGGACCAACGGGCAGTCCGAGGTCGTCGAGTCGGCGCTCGCGGACCGCAGCATCCCCTACCTCGTGCGCGGTGGGGAGCGCTTCTTCCAGCGCAAGGAGGTCCGCGACGCCGTCGTCCTCATGCGCGGGGCGGCGCGCTCCGACGACGGGTCGGTGCTCCTGCCCGAGCTGGTCCGGGACGTGCTCCTCGGGGCCGGGTGGTCACGCGAGGTCCCGGTCGCCGGGGGAGCCGCCCGGGAGCGGTGGGAGTCGCTCGCAGCGCTCGCAGCCCTGGCCGACGACCTCTTCGCCGCCGACGGCGAGGCGCGGATGCCCGCCTTCGTGCGCGAGCTCGACGAGCGGATGGCGGCGCAGCACGCCCCCTCGGTCCAGGGAGTGACGCTCGCGTCGCTGCACGCGGCCAAGGGCCTCGAGTGGGGGACGGTCTTCCTCATCGGCTGCTCCGACGGCTATCTCCCGATCGCGATGGCCGACACCCCCGAGGCGATCGAGGAGGAGCGCCGCCTGCTCTACGTCGGCGTGACCCGTGCCCGCGACCGGCTCGTCCTGTCGTGGTCGGGGGCTCGCACCCCGGGCGCCCGGGCGACGCGTCGCCCGTCACGCTTCCTCGACGGGACGGCGAGCATCCTCGGCGAGGGGGCACGGTCCCAGCCCAAGCGGTCCTCCCGCGTCGGCGGCTCGGGCGGCAAGACACCCAAGGTCGCCCGGCGCAGCACCTGCCGCACCTGCGGCAAGGACCTCGAGACCGCGGGGGAGCGCACGGTCGGACGCTGCTCCACCTGTCCGGCGACCTACGACGAGGCCCTGTTCGAGAGCCTGCGCGAGTGGCGGCTGGCGACATCGCGCGCGGCGAGCGTGCCGGCCTTCGTCGTCTTCACCGACGCGACGCTCACCGCGATCGCCGAGCAGGCGCCGGCCGACGTGGCGGCGCTGTCGTCGATCAGTGGCGTGGGCCAGCGCAAGCTCGACCTCTACGGCCCCCAGGTGCTGGCGATCCTGGGTGGCGCGACACCGTCGTCGGTCATCGAGTCGGCGACAATTTTTTCCGACGAATCCGGTTCTGCTGCAACGGATTCCGGCGCCTAGGCTGCGCCACCGAGAAATCATCTCGTTAATTCCGTTGCACCCGCTCTCGCGCACCCCCTAGCCTGATCTCACACAGCACGACAGTCGTCGTGCCACCACAGCACCATTTCAGTGAGGAGGGTTGGCCGCATGGAGACCACGAAGAGCATCGCAACGGACTACGACGTTCCGTTCCGCACGCGTGAGCACCAGGGCGCTCTGCCGACCCTCGCGCCCATCAGCGTTCCGGTCCAGGGGATCAGTGTGTCCGCTGCCGGCATGGGTGCCCCGAACGGCGCCGGTGTCCGCGCCGATGCCCCCTTCGACCTCACCACGGGTGTTCCCTCCGCCTCCTGCCAGGCGTCGCCGCTGTAGCCACAGCAGCGACTGGCCTCCAGGGCCGCGGAACCCACCCGGGATCCGCGGCCTTTTTCGTTGTCCGTCGATCCGCAGACCACCACACAACCGACGCAACACAACCCCCACCCCGACCGGGTGGGAGAAGGAGGTGACACCCCGTGCAGCTGACCGACCTCATCGACGCACAGGAGTGCACATCGAAACTCGGTGACTCCGTGCCCTGTCGCGAGAACGACGCGGAGATCTGGTTCGCCGACACCCCCGCCGGAGTCGAGTTCGCCAAGGCCCTCTGCGGGACCTGCCCCATCCGGGACGCCTGCCTCGCGGGTGCCCTCGACCGGCAGGAGCCGTGGGGTGTCTGGGGTGGCGAGCTCTTCGAGCAGGGAGTCGTCATCCCCCGCAAGCGGCCCCGTGGCCGCCCGCGCAAGGTGACCGTCGCCGCATGACCGGCATCTCGCACCCCGTGATCGGCCCGGCCGATCGCCACCCGACCTCATGACCACCCACCTGGATCCTTGGAGGAACCATGTACCGCAGGCGAATGCAACAGGTTCGTCGCACCCTGCACGAGCGGAACGTGCACGAAGCACACCGCCGCGCGCAGATGCACCTCGAGCGAGAGCGCTTGCTCGCCGAGGTCCGCATGATCGTGCGATGACCGACCAGGATCGGCGCCGCTCCCACGCCGGGGGCGGCGCCGTTCCATGTCCGGGCTCGGTGCATCCCCCGACCACGACGGCCGTGTGCCGTCCGCTGACCACGTCCTGAGACGGGTCCCTTTCGCGGTGGACCGGTCGGGGTCACCGTGGTTCGCTCTTCGCATGTCGTCGACCGCAGCCGCCCGGATCTCCCCGGTGATGCCCGCTGCCGTCATGTGCTGTCGCTGTTGCCGCTGACGCGAGTCCTCGCCCCGCACGCACACGCACCTCGGTCGCCCCTCGTGGCGCGACCCTCCACTGACGACACCCTTTCTCGGAGAGACCCATGACCCTCGCACGTCCCGCGTCCACCCTTCCCGGCGTCAACTCCTTCACCCCCGTCCAGCTGCTGCGGGTGGCCCGCCTGTTCGCGGCCGACCCCGATCTGCCAGAGCTGCTGCCCGAGCGGGCCGAGGACCCGGGCGGCCGGCGCTGGCACCAGCTGGCCGAGACCCACCACCTCCAGCTCTGGGTCATCGAGTGGCCACCCGGCGCCGGCACCGGCTTCCACGACCACGGCGGGTCCCGCGGTGCCTTCACCGTCGTCCGGGGCTCGCTCACCGAGCGCCAGGTGGTGCACGGCACGCTGCACGAGCGCCTGCTCGGCGAGGGGGAGGGACGAGCCTTCGGGGCCAACCACCTGCACGACGTCGTCAACCAGGGCGAGGTCGCCGCGCTCAGCGTGCACGCCTACTCGCCGCGCCTGGACCAGATGACGCACTACGACCTCATCGACGGCGCCCTCGTGCCGTCCGGGGTCGAGCAGCGAGGAGCGGGCTGGTGAGCGGCACCGGGATCGACGAGCTGCTGGCCCAGGCGCGCAGTCGGCTGGACCGACTCTCGGCGCGCGAGGCCTGGCGGGAGGTGCGTTCCGGCGTCGCATGGCTGGTCGACATCCGACCGGTGGCCCAGCGGGCCGAGGAGGGCGAGGTCGCGCCGGGTCTGGCGCCCCTCGTCGTCGAGCGCAACGTCCTCGAGTGGCGCTTCGACCCGCGAAAGGACGCCGTCCTGCCCGGCGTCGGTTTCGACACCCGTGTCATCGTCCTGTGCCAGGAGGGCTACACGTCCAGCCTGGCGGCGGACGCGCTGCGCTCGCTCGGGCTGTCCCGGGCGACCGACGTCGTCGGCGGGTTCGCGGCCTGGCGTGGGCAGGGGCTTCCCGTCGCCCGCACGACCGCGCTGCTCAGGGCCTGACCGCGCAGGCGCGCCACCGTCGTGGGGAGGCAGGTGCGGGCCCGGCTGCCCCTGCGGCCGATGGTCCTAGGCTGGGCGCATGCCCACGCTGACGATCGCCCAGGACCCGGCCGCCGACAAGGCGCTCAGCGAGGACCCGTTCGCCCTGCTCACCGGCATGCTGCTCGACCAGCACTAGTACTAACCATGGAGTGCGCTGTACCTTGTGGGTGGGTGGACGGAGCGCCCACCCAGCACCCCAAGGAGCGCGGTCATGGGACCACGGAAGGCAACCACCAAACAGGCACCCCGCTGGGGCGTGTACGTCCGGATGAGCCAAGCCAAGGTGGACAAGGACGGGCGCAAGGTGGACGACCTCGCAAGCGTCCACGTCCAGCGCGAGCAGGCGCTCGCCTTCTGTAAGCGAGAGGGCATCGACCCCGAGACGGTGGTCTGGTACGTGGACAACGACCGCAGCGCGTGGAAGAAGAAGAAGGTGCCGGTGACGGACACCGAGGGTCGGAAGTACGAGGGCTACCGGGTGGAACGCCCCCACTGGTCGCAGGCGCTCGCGGACCTGCGCAACGGCGCCATCCAGACGCTGGGGGTCACCAACCTCGACCGGCTGGCCCGCGACCCCCGAGACCTCGAGGACGCCATCGAGGTAGTGGAGCACTACGCGCCAGCACGGGTGGTCTCCCTGACCGGGGGCGACGTGGACCTCACCACCGACAACGGACGCATGAGCGCCCGGTTCCTGGTGGCCATGGCGCAGAAGTCGAGCGCGGACACGGCGCGGCGGGTACGCGACAAGCACCTGAGCAACGCGCAGTCCGGCAAGCCGGTGGGTGGTACTCGCCCCTTCGGCTGGAAGGCCGACAAGCGGACCCCGGACCTCGTGGAGAGCACGCTCATTTGGCAAGCGGCGCAGGAGCTCCTAGAGGGCCTGGGCACCAATACCATTGCCCGCCAGTGGAACGAGGTCGGCGTCACCACCAGTCGCGGTCGCCAGTGGAGCGGGCAACTGGTCCGGCAAGTCCTCCTGTCGCCGCGTGTGGCCGGGTGGCGCATCCACCAGGAGCGCGTGGCCGTGGGGACGGACGGCCAGCAGGTGCGCGGCCAGTGGGCCCCCATCCTCTCGGACGCTGAGCATGACGCGGTGGTCGCCGCGCTGGTCCACCCTGAGACGCGGCAGCGGGTCCCGCGCCGGAACGCTCGCCACTACCTCCTCACCGGCACGGCCCGCTGTGGCGTGTGCAACCGCCCTCTCTACGGCAACGCCAGCGGCCACAAGCCGGGAGCGGCGTACTACTACCAGTGCAGCGGCTTCGGCCACAGCGTCGCCGCCAGTGGCACAGCGCTGGACCACCTTGTGACGCGCCTGGTCCTCGACCGGCTGGCCGCTGAGCAACTGCACGAGCCGGTGGTGGCCGAGTTCGAGGGCGAGGAACGGCTCGCGGTGGTGGTCGCCAAGATCGAGGAACTCATGGCGGCTTACCGGGGCGACGTGCTCCCCGCGGACGTGGTGTTCCCCCAAGTCAAGGAACTCGGCGCAGAGCGCGACCGGCTGCTGGACGAGCAGCGGGCGATCGCCAGCGTCGTCGCCCTCCCCGCCGTCTCGAGCATGGACCGGGGCGCGTGGGAGGACATGGACACGGAGCGGCAGCGCGGCGTGGTGGAGCGTCTGCTGGACGCGGTGCTGGTGGCCCCGGCCACGAAGCGCGGCAACACCTTCGACGTGTCCCGCGTCTCGGTGGTGTGGCGCACAGCGTAGGCGTCCAGCGCGGGGTCCAGCAGGGCGCTGGGCGAGATGGAGCGGGGTCGGTGGGACAACCACACCGGCCCCGCTCTCGCGTCCCCTGAGACGCCGCCCGCGCTGGGGGGACGGGAGCGGGGCGACCACCTCCACCGAGGAACTCCCATAACGCGGTGGTGGCGAGTCGCCCCGCTCCGTGCACTGCAGCCCCGAAAGGCTAGCGATCCCAACGCTAATTGAATGCGGAGGCGACACGCTAATACCCGTTGTAATTGGGTCTCGGTTCACAGGTGTCAGCGCATGGGTGTTACCTATGACGAGCGGAGCCCCACACCGGGAAAACCACAAACTGAGGAGGGCGTGGCTCGTAAGGCGAGCCGGGTCGTGGCGCCGCTGTAGTAGCAAGGAACTCTCATGGCACAGACAGCCAATGAGCAGGCGAATGTCGCCGAGCGTGCCGAGCGCGAAGTCGAGGTATGGGTCGAGCGCCAACTGGCAACGGCTCCCCCTCTCACCGAGGCACAGGTCGCCGCAATCTCCCATCTCGTAAATGGTGGGGGGTGCGAGTAAATGCCGCGCTGGCCGGAAGGTGAGTTCGCGATATACCGCGTGTCCATCCACCGGGTCAATGCGAATGGCACTTCGCAGACTGTCCACGCCCTGCGTCGCCTTCTCCCCGCCGCCCTTCGGCAGGCCGAGAAACTCGCGGCAATGTACGGCGGCACCGCGACGATCGAGCGCACCGTCGTCAGCGAGAATGCGTGGGAGAAGGTGAACGCAAATGGCATGGACACGCCTGGGGGATGACTTCTATATGCGCCCCCGCATCGTCCGGCTCAGTGACGCGGCATTCCGGCTCCACATCAATGCCACCGTCTACTGCAACCATTACCTCACCGACGGCTGGGTAACGGTGGCCGCTCTGCCCATGATCTATTACAAGGAGCATGCGCAACTGTGGGCGGCAATCGATGAGCTCCAGAAACTGGGGCTATGGACCCGGCACACAACCAATCCAGACGACGGCGGTCCCGGCCCCGGCTTCGTTCTCGAGGACTTCTTCGAGGACCAGGAACCAGCGGCAAAGCACCAGAAGCGGCTGGAGGACGCCAAGAACCGCAAGCGCAAATACGACGCGGTGACGGCCGAGCGCAAGGCTGCCCACAAGATCGGTAACCACCTCAAGTGCCACGCGGATTACTGCTCGTACAAGCAGCGCCACAACCAAGGCGACCACTCCCAATGCGTCCCCCCGTACTGCGACAAGGGGACGGCCAAGCGACCGAAAGGTGGAGCCAAGTGATCCCCAGTAACGCATCCGGTAACGCGTTACGTAACGCATCCGGTAACGCATCCCGTAACGCGTTTGGTACGCGACTCCCTATCCCTACCCCTATCCCTACCCCTACCCAACCCAGGACGAAGTCCTGTAGGGGGTGGGTATGGGGTTACCAATGGGAACCCACCCCTCCGCTCTGCGGGCCTTCGGCCACGCTGCGGGGTGGTTCCAGCGGCGCGCTGCGCGCGGAAACGTGCTCGCGTCGAGGTACGTCCCACGCCTTCGGGTCCAACGCGCTGGGGGTGGGGGCGTGGTGACTGTCCTCGACTTGCCAGCGGCGACGCCGGACCCGCTGGACCCCGACCAGGCGAGGGACCGCGCTCGCCACCACCTGTCGCAAGCGGAGCGCCTGCTACGTCGCATGGACCAGCGGCAGGTTCCTGGTGCCAACGTCCACGCAACGCTCGCTCTGGCCTACAGCATCGCGGCGGGGTCCAGCAGCGGCGTGGGCGCCACGAACGGGGCAGGTGGGCCCAACCACACCACCGAGGACGAGGAAGACGCTGAGACGCCGCGGATGCCACGCCGTGGCGACGAACTCCGCGGGACACCTGCCGACGCGTGGGACGCGGTCACCAGCGACGGCCCGCTCCACCAGCGGGCGAGTACCGACGGGATCACCGGCGGCGACCTCGTACAGGCGGGTGTGGCAAAGAACTACGACGTCGCGTATCACGCCCTCTACCGGCTCTCCGATAAGGGGCTCATGACTCGCATTCCACGACGCGGACAGAAGGCACTGTTCGTTCTCATCACCAAGGAAGGGAAAGACCAATGACGACATACAGCCCGCGCAGAGACAGCGAGGAAAAGACGCAGGCGCTCTCCGAACTCGCGCTCGTGGCGGTTCGAGCGCTACCGGGGGCCTCGCGCCGACAAGTGGCGGAAATGATCTCCAACCACCCCGACTACCGCAGAGAAGTCCACGGCGTAATCGGGGCTCAGGGAATGGGGAATACCAACATCGGTCGCGCGCTCGCCCTGCTCGAGAAGCGAGGGCTGGTGAAGATCCAGACCGGTCCCGGGGGAACCCTCCAGCACGTCCCGCTCGACGTCTCCCCCAGAGACCTCCACCGCAAGGAAGCGGAACGTCTCGCGGAATGCGCCCAGCAATGGGGCGAAGCGTCGGCCAACAACGACGGCGACGAACGCATGGCGCAGATCGGTAGGGACGCGACGCAACTGGCCCTCGTCCACGCCCTCCTCGCCACCCTGCCCGATCCGAAAGGGGAAGGAATGACCAATGACTGCTAAGGCGAACCTCCGGCTCATCGACAACCAACGAGCAGCGCGCCTGCAACTGGGATGGCTGGAAGACGACACCACCCAAATCAACGCCGTCCTACAGGAAGCCAGCGACGACCCGACCGGCGCAGGTGTGAGCGCCCTCCTGTTCGGGCTGGTCGATTACGCCTGCTGGCTCCAAGAGGAATACCTCGGAGCGCTCGACCTCGATCCCCGGGAGCTCATCCGCAAATACCTCCTCGACCTCGCCCATCGCGGCGTCTAGGGGGTGGGGGCTTCAGTCGCTGGGACGGCGGCCCTCCTGGACGCGCCGGTAACAGCACTCGTGGACGGGACAGTCAAAGCAAACGCCGGTAACGCGTTACGTAACGCGTTACCTAATCACCACCGAGAGGGAAGTCATGGAAAGCAAGAAGGGGCTGCGGCTCGTTAATCCGGTCGCCGCTGTCGAGGACGTCGCAAAGCACGCGGCGCTGGGGGGCGAGGGCCTGCACTGGTCCGAAATCCCCGAGGACCTGGAAGGCGCGGGGCTCGCGGCATGGGAGCACCTGGCAAAGGTGTTCGCCAACGACCCGGCCCGCTTCCGCGAAGCCGACAGGATGGCGCTTACGTGCTACTGCGTCGCCGTGGAAATGGAAGGGCTCGCGGCGGACGAACTCCGCGCCGACGGCGTGGTGGTCCAAGGGCGCAGCAATAGCGACATGAACCGCCGAGTTCGCTCGCCTGCGTGGGCCCAGTGGCGAGACGCGTCCCATCAGGTGAGGGCGTGGGGCGACCAACTGGGGCTCTCCCCGAGTTCGCGCAACCGAATGCAAATTAGCGACGCGCCTGCGGGTGACGAGGACAACCCATTCGCCCCGACGACTTCATAATCGCCAACTGTCTGGCGCGGCTCGTAACGTCGAGCGCAGTGGACAGATAGCCAGCCGAGGACCCGAGAGGGCAAGGTCCGTTATCCGCCACCCGCAGGCGAGGGCAAGGTGCCAGCGGCCAGCCGTAAAGCCGGTCCGTCGCACACACCGAGGAACCCAGCCGGTCGGAAGTCAACCAATTCGACCAGCAAGGACCACATCATGACCATCAGGGAAAGGCGAGACGCGGCTGTTAAGGCCGGTACCGCCATCATCGAGAAGGCGCGCTCCGAGAAGCGCGATCTCACCACCAGCGAGCGCGAGACGCTCGCCACCAAGTCGCGCGAAGTCGAGGAGCTGACTTCGCTTCTCGCGAAGGCGGACGCCGACGCCGAGATGTTCGCCCAGATCGCGGGCGGCGACGGCGAGGGCGACGCGAGCCACCGCAAGAACGACGGCTCGACCGCGATCACGTTCAAGGGTGCGGCCAAGCGGCTCATCACCGACGGGGACGGCGGGCGACTGGGGATCAAGTCCCTCCTCGCCGTCGGCTCACAGACCACCGAGACGCAGGAAATCGGTCTCCGCGTGATCAAGGAGCGCCCGCCGACTTCGCTCCTGGAGAGCATTCCGGGCAAGGTCGTGGACGAGAACTTCTCGTACCTGCGCCAGACCACGCGAACCAACAACGCGGCCCCTGTCGCCGTGGGTGCGACCAAGCCGACTTCGGTGTTCACGCTCACCCGCGTGGAGAGCCGGCTCCGCGTCGTCGCCCACATCTCCGAGCCCATTCCCGAGTACTGGCTCAAGGACGACACGTCGCTGGAGCAGTTCGTCTCCACCGAGATGGTCAACGGGCTCGCGGACGCCGTCATGCAGCAGTTCATCTCCGGCGACGGCGTGGGGGAGAACCTCTCCGGCTTCACGCTCGCCAGCGGCATCCAGACCCAGGCGTTCGTCACCGACGCAATCGGTACGGCGCGGCGCGCTCTCAACCAACTGGAGACCATCGGAATTCCGGCGGCCTTCTACGTCATCCACCCCACCGACTGGCTGGCGATGGAACTCACCCGCGAGAACGGGGCGACCGGCGGCTACCTGCTCGGCTCGGACAGCGACGCCGTCCCGGTGGACCGCGTCAAGCGCCAACTGTGGGGCGTGCCCGTGGTGCTCTCCATGGGGATCACCGCAGGTAACGGCTACGTGGTGGGCGAGGACTCACTCATGGCGTTCACCGACGGCGTGCTGTCCATCAAGTGGGCCGGGATCAACGACGACTTCGCCAAGAACCAGATTCGGTGCCGCGCCGAGAGCCGGTTCCAGATGGGCACGGTTCGCCCCGCAGGCGTCGTGAAGTTCCTGTACGCCTAAGACGCTGCCGCGCTCGCCGTTCGAATTCCTTTCCCGGCGGCGAGTGTGGCGCGAGGGGTGGTCTCGTCGCCACCCCCAAGGAACCCCCCGGTGTTTGCCCTCCTGCCACCGGGGGGTTCCCCTTGCCGTCGAGGGTCAGCGGCGAACGAAGACGCTCACCCCCACCTCTTGCCACGAGGCGAACGCGGAGATTGCGAGGAGCAGGACGGCGCTGCTTCCCCACTTCCAACTATTGGGCGGGCCGGGCCAGTGGGCTACGGTTATCACTGAGGGCATTTGCTAGACCTCCGAAGGGTTTGAAGTGACCTCCCGCTGGGTCGACGTTGCCGCGTCGGCCCAGCCCCCGTTTGGGGTGGAGAGTGAACTGTGATCCATGCGTTCGACCTCCCGAACGCAGTGGGGTGCATGTTCATCTCCACTCTCCGGCGTGTGCTTGTATGCCGCAAGCCCACCATTCGCGGCGTGTCGTCGCTTTCTCGTCCGCTGCAGACAGGTCGTACAGCGCCGTAGGGTGTCGCTTGCGTACGAACACGGAGCTCTTGAACTTGCACTGTGATCCGCGTCACATGATGCGTTGAAGCACGCGCCCGTTCCTCTGCGCCGCAGGCGCGGATCTGTCACGCTGCACTTTCCGATTGCGACGTGGGGGTTGTTCATGCGTGCCGTGCTCGTTCCAGTGGTTGTCGCCCTTCTTGCTATAGCAGGGTGTGGGGGTGTCGAAGACTCGCCACCCAGCGCCGCCAGCGCCAGTCCCGTCGCGTCCCCAACCAAGTCATCGACATTGACACCGACGCCCACGGTGACGCCGACGCCGACGCCGACTCCGACGCCGACTTCGAGGTTCACCTTCGTCTGCGACAACACCGCCGGGCTAACAGTCCAAACGGCCGACATCCGGCAGGCGTGGCAAGGCGATACCTACAGTTGTGAAGTCCAGTCAGCCAACCCGGCCGCGCCTCTACAGCCGATGGAGACCAAAGCCATCGCGCTGTACCGGACCCACGTTCCAGATGAGACAGAGCAGGCGGCACTTGAGATCCTGCTGGACATCTGTGCAAGCGAAGCGGACTTCGCTGTCGACGAGGTTGTCGCCTGGGAGAACGAGGTGTTGGCGGGCGCCGCCCTGCTTTGCCCGAAGGCTCCGCACGCGAAGGTGATGCAGGCACGCGCAGAAGGGCGCATATTCGATGACGGCACGTATGTCGTAGGTGACGACGTAAAGCCCGGGACCTACCGCACCGCTAAGGGCATACGCGACTGCTACTGGGAGCGCACAAGCGCCAATGGCCGCACCCTAGACAACGACTTCGTGCAGTTCGCGCCGCAAGGCGTCTCGGTGCGCATCCGGTCGAACGATGGAGGTTTCGTCAGTAGGGACTGCGGGACTTGGACACTCGCCAGCAAGTAGACGCGCTCGTTGTCACGACTGCTCGGGGAGCGTCGCTCCGGTCGAGGCTGGCCGCCGGGTCTAGGCGTCTGTATCGGCGAAGCGCCGACGGAAGTCGCGGCAGTCCTCGCCGCGAGCCGCTTCCATGGCGTCCATGACGGGGGCTGTGATTTCGCCGGCGATGAGAACGCTCCAGGTCTTGTCAGATGCCTGTCGCGCGCGCAGGTACCCGTCACGCAGGATGAAGGGGGCGACTACTACAAGAATTAGCGCCAACGGCGTCCAGGCTAGTGACAGCAGGATGCCTAGCAGGATCAAGGGCCAGAAAACCGATCTCCGGAGCTCGGCCTCCACCTTGAGCCGATCGATCTCCGAGTAAACCTCAGGGAACCGCATCTGAATCCGGACCTCGACGGCGGGCTTCTCGTTCTTGATCTGATCCACGAAGGCGGTAGCCATCTCGTGACGGATGGTCATCTGCTGTTCGGGGTCCTCAACGTCGTCGAACTGCACAGTCTTGGTGTCATAGAACGCCTCGAACCCGCTCGGTGCCTCACAGCCAGCGGCATATGAGCGCATCACCGGCGTTCGGCCGTCGGCTGACATGGCCTCGAACTGGTTTGTGAGCCAGAGGTCTACTGGCTCCCACGTCTGTGCGTTGCGAGTCCACCACCGGATAACACGCCTCAACAGGCGGGTTAGGACAACCTCGTTGTCGTACGAGTACCCCTCGAAGTCTTTCGGATTTGGAAGGAACCTGCCTGCGATCCAAGCCCCTGGTGACCGCTGCACTGTCAGCAGGCTCCCAAAGAGATACGCCCCAAGAGCGGCGGTTGCGAGCCATGCCCCGGAAGGCAGGACTCCCAAGTTGTACCGAGAAATGAGTTCCTTGGTGTTGTCGCTCGCGGCGACACTGGGCCCCAACAAGAGCCACGTACAGGCGGCCCACAAGGCACCGACTACCAAGGGCGTTCTGAATTCCCGGACGCCGGGTAGGAGGGCTGACAGCATGGGTCGACAGTATCCACGGTGACGTCTTTGCTCGACCCGTGGGCACGTTCCTGAGCACAAGGCCGCGGAGGGCACGAGCACGGCGCTCGCCGCGCTGCTGCTAACGGGTTAAATCGTCTGCTGTGACCAGCAGTTCCCGATGGAGCGGGCGTTCGCCGGTCCGGCCAAGGTGCTCGAGCGGTTCGGCACCCTCGACGTCGCCGAGATCGCCGCCGCCGAGCCGGAGGCGTTCGCCGACCTCTGCTCGACCCCGCCCGCGGTGCACCGGTACGGCCGCTCCATGGCCGCACGCATCCAGGCGCTCGCCACGACCGTGCGGGACGACTACGCGGGCGACGCGAGCCGGATCTGGTCCGACGCGGGCACCGGCGCCGAGCTGTTCGCCCGGGTCAAGAAGCTTCCCGGCTTCGGTGAGCAGAAGGCCAAGATCTTCGTCGCGCTGCTCGCCAAGCAGCTCGACGTGCGCCCCGACGGCTGGGAGAAGGCGGCCGGTGCCTACTCCGAGGCGGGGAGCTTCCGCTCGGTCGCGGACGTCGTCGACGCCGAGTCGCTCCAGAAGGTGCGCGACTTCAAGAAGTCGGCCAAGGCCGCCGCCAAGGCCTCGGCCGCAGCCAAGGGCTGAGCGCCATGGCGGTCGGGCCCGCCGCCATCCGGGTGACGTCCATGGTCGTCCTGCCCAGCGACGACGGCACCAGGCACGCGGTGGCCAGGTTCGGGCCCACCCTCGAGAACCCGCTCGGCTTCCACCGGCTCGTCGGTGGCGGCGTCGAGCCGGGCGAGAGTGCCCGTGACGGTGCCATCCGTGAGGTGCGCGAGGAGCTCGGGGCGGACCTCGTCGACGTCGAGCTCCTCGGGGTGCTCGAGAACATCTTCTTGCTCGACGGGAAGCCCGGCCACGAGGTCGTGTTCGTCCACACCGGCCGCCTCGACCCCACCAGAGCGATCCCGCCCGAGGGTGGGACGTTCGCCGACAACGGCGACCCGATGCCCGTCGAGTGGCGACCCGTCGACGACAGCGACCTCGCCCTCCCGCTCCATCCGCCGGGCGCCGCCGCGCTCGCGAGGCGAGCCGCGCAGCGCGACTGAGCGGGACGGCATACCGACGACGGCGTATGCCGCCCGCTCAGCGAGCCGGCGGGATCGCGTCCTCGTCGACGCCGGGCACGTGCGCGAACACGAGGTCGCGCATCGGCACCCGCCCGCCGATCTGGCAGAGGACGCCGATGCAGCCCAGCCACACGCGGTGGATGAGGAGGTACTCGGGCGGCAGGTTGAAGCGCAGCCCGACGAGGAACTCCTCGCGCCTCGGGTCCTGGATGGTGCCCGACACCGAGCGCAGCCAGCTGCGGCTGAACGTGAAGCTCTCGTGCTCCAGCGGCTCGACGAACGTCTGCAGGTAGTGCAGCAGAGCGGTGTCGGAGACCTCGACCCCCGGTCGGATGAAGCCCTCGCGCCGGAGCACCTCGCCGAGGGCCACCTCGTCACCGGCGAGCGTCTGGGTCATGAGCTCACCCATCGAGCGCGGCATCCCGGCGGGCAGACGGTTGACCGCCCCGAAGTCGAGGACGCCCAGACGGCCGTCGGGAGTGATCCGGAAGTTGCCGGGGTGCGGGTCGGCGTGCAGGAGCCGCGCCCGGTTGGGACCCCGCAGGAGGAACTCGAGATAGAGGCCTGCGGCCTCGTCGCGCTCGGTGGGGGTGCCCTCGGCGATGACCTGCGAGAGCGGGCGACCGTCGACCCACTCGGAGACGATGACCTGGGAGGAGTGCGCGAGGACGTCGGGGACGAACACGTCCTCGTCGTCGCGGAAGGCCTTGGCGAACACCTTCTGGTGGCTGGCCTCGAGGTCGTAGTCGAGCTCCTCGCTCATCCGGGCCTTGACCTCGTCGAGGATCGGCCCCATGGCGATGCCCGGGACCATGGCCCCGGCGAGCCGGGCCACTCGTGACAGCTGGTTGATGTCGGAGAGCAGCGCCTCACCGGCGCCGGGGTACTGGACCTTGACCGCGACCTCGCGGCCGTCGCGCCACACGGCGCGGTGGACCTGGCCGATCGAGGCGGCGGCGACGGGCCGGTCCTGGAAGGACTGGAACTTCGAGGTGCGCCAGCGTGGGCCGAGCTGCTCGGCGAGGATCGCGTGCACCCGCTCGACGGGCATCGGGGGAGCGGCATCCTGGAGCTTGGTGAGGGTGGCGCGGTAGGGCCCGGCGAGCTCCTCGGGCATCGCCGCCTCCATGACCGACAGGGCCTGCCCGAACTTCATCGCGCCGCCCTTGAGCTCGCCGAGCACGGCGAAGAGCTGCTCGGCGGTGCGGGCCTGGAGCTCGGCCGCGATGGCCTCGGCGGGTGCACCACCGACCCGCCGGCCCAGGCCCACGGCGGCGCGGCCGGCATGCCCCAGGGGGAGGCCGACGAGCTTGGCGGTGCGGGAGATGGAGCGTCGGGGGATGTCACTCACCCCGCCATTGTGTCGGGTCCTCCTGACAGCGGGGCGGGGACTCCCGAAGGAGGGCACACGGGGCACAGTGGATGGCGACCCCAGTGCCGATGGGTGACCGTCGGCCCCTCCACCTCGATCTCGGTCGAGACGCCGACGAGTCGGCTCGCCCCGGCGACAGCGGCGAGGACCACGGTGGCGGTGACGGCAGCGGTGAGCACCCCGAGCCCTCCGCGGGGCAGGGCGACGGGGTCGAGCGCCAGCCGGCTGCTGGGCAGGGCACCGACGGCGTCGAGGTCGTGCGCGGTGAGGGCGTGGCAGCGCCAGCACGCCCCGAGGCCGGGGACGACGAGCGGGCCGATGGTGCTGACGAGCCCGTCGCACGTCACCGGGAGGTGTGGCACCCCCGCGCGGTGCCAGGGTGCGGCCGCCTCGACCGTGACGGTGGAGCCCGCGACGAGGACGACGGCTTCGGGACGGTCGCGCGGGCTGGCCGACAGGAGCGCCTCGGCGGCATCGGCGGCGAACGGTCCGCCGTGCACGCGGGTGGCGCCGGCCAGCCGGAGCTGGCGGGTGATCTCGTCGGGGAGGCCTCCTCGGCCGTCCACGACGACGAGCGGCTGTGGCATCGGTGCCTCCGGGATCGGGTGGTGCCGCCAATCTGACACACCTGCGCCGACCCGCCGTGGCGTCATCCACAGGCCCACCCCGGACGTGCTGCGGCCCCCGGGGACGAACCGGGGGCCGCTGGGGAACGAGAGGGCTGGGGCGCTCAGGCCTTGCCGAGGATGCGGTTGAGGTTGGTGCCGCACACGGGGCACTTGCCCTTGGCCATGCGGCGGCCGTTGTCGGAGACGACGACGTTGCCCTCGGCCTCGCGCTTCTCCTTGCACTTCACGCAGTAGAACTCGCCCTTGTAGGTCTCGTCAGCCATTGCAACTCCTTGGTCGTGGTGCCGCGGATCAGCGGCGAGGACGCTTTCACCCTAGACCGCAGGAGCACGCGATCGTGCTCAGCCACGCTCGCTCCAGCAGCGTGGCGCGGGGGGTTCTGGGCGCGCTCATCGCCCCACCAGCCCCATGGGAATCACCAGTCTCATCCGCCTCACGAAGGCGGGTCGACCACGCGGATCCACCCTCCCATCCGCCTCCTCGCACGCTCGCACCGGGGAGGGGCTCCCACCGCGCGTCACCAGCTCCTTGTCGGGTCGCTGGCCTACCGTTGAGGGGTGAGCACCGAGGACATCGAGGTCCGGCGCAGCCAGCGACGCCGTCGCACCGTGAGCGCGCGCCGCGAGGGCGACCGCGTCGTCGTGCTCATCCCTGCCTCGATGTCGCGGGCCGAGGAGCGCGTCTGGGTGGCCCGCATGGTCGACCGGCTCAAGGCGGGGGAGCGACGTCGCCGACCCAGCGACCTCGACCTCATGTCCCGTGCCACCGAGCTGTCCGAGCGCTACCTCGGTGGGCATGCCCGCCCGCGCTCGATCCGGTGGGTCACCAACCAGCGCTCGCGGTGGGGCAGCTGCACCCCCTCGGACGGCTCCATCCGGCTCTCCGACCGGCTCCAGGGCATGCCGACCTACGTCGTCGACTACGTCATCCTCCACGAGCTCGCGCACCTGCTCGTGGGTGGCCACAACCGCGACTTCTGGACGCTGCTGCGCTCCTACCCCAAGCTCGAGCGCGCTCGTGGCTTCCTCGACGGCGTGGCCCTGGCCAAGGGCATCGACGTCTCCGACACGGACGACGACGTCGAGGACGCCTCCGCCTGACGCGGTCCGGCTCTCAGAGCCGCAGGGCCCGCCGGGTCGCCGCGACGAGCGCGGACAGCTCGGTCCGCGTGTCCGCGGGCAGGGCGTCGACCGGCCACCACGCGACCTCGAGGGACTCCTCGCTGGTCGCGGGGACGACCGTCCGGTCGAGGACGGCTGCGTAGCGCACGTCGAGGTGCGCGCGGCACCGGCCGAAGTCGCCGCTCAGCGTGTGCCGGTCCAGCTGCACGACGACCGGCTCGACCTCCAGCGAGGCGATGCCGGACTCCTCCCTGCCCTCGCGGGTCGCGGCCGGGTGCAGGCCCGCATCGGTGGCCTCGAGGTGGCCGCCGAACTGGAACCACGCCCGCGCACGACGGTGGTGCGTGAGCAGCACCTCGCGACCGTCGGGGGTGATGACCAGGCAGCTGGCGGTGAGGTGCTCCGGAGGCCCCGCCTTCGCGACCCCGTCCGGGTGCCGCTCGAGATGAGCCAGGTATGCCGTCCGCAACCGTTCCTGCGAGGCGTCAGGTGCGTTCCAGGCGCCGAGCACCCGCACGGCGTCGGCGTGGAGATGGGCGAAGGCGCGCGCGACCTCGACGCGGGCGCCGGCGCCACCGGACTCGAGGGCGCCGTCCTGCGCCTGCGCGGTCGTCGCGGGACGTCCTGTCACGGAGCGGTCGGTGAGTCGGGAGAGGGCCCTTCGGCCGGGCCCTCACCCGTGTCGCCACGCAGCAGCGCCGACAGCTCGGCGTCGAGGTCGTCGCCGGTGGCCGCCCCGCGCTGTCGCTCGACGTAGCCCAGCGGGTCGTCGAGGTCGGCAGCGTCAGGAGCCACGTCCGGGTGGGCCCACGCCGCGTCGCGCACCTCGGCGCCACCCGAGGCCTCGAGGGCAGCGAAGAGGTTGGCGGCGTCACGCAGGCGCCGGGGCCGCAGCTCGAGCCCGACGAGCGCGGCGAAGGTCTTCTCGGCCGGACCGCCGCTGGCGCGGCGTCGCCGGATCGCCTCCCCGAGGGCCTCGGCCTGGGGCAGGTGCGGCGAGACCGCGGCGGCGGCGACGACGTCGACCCAGCCCTCGATGAGGGCGAGGAGCGTCTCGAGGCGCGAGAGGGCGGACTTCTGGGCAGCCGACTGCTGCGGCGCGAACAGGCGTCCGGCGAGGGCCTGCTGCATCGCCTCGACGTCGGTGGGGTCGATCGAGCGAAGACCCTCCTCGATGGCGTTCGTGTCGATCGTCGTGTCGCGCGCGTAGTCACGCACCGCGGCGAGGACCTGGGGGGCGAGCCACGGCACGGAGTGGAACAGGCGCGTCCGCGCGCTCTCACGCACGGCGAGGTGCAGCCGGGCCTGGGGCTCGTCGATCTCGAGGCCGGCGGCGAAGGCACTGATCGCCTGCGGCATGAGCACGACGTCGGGCGCCGGGACGAGGGGGAGGGAGACCTCGCTGCCGGTGAGGACCTCGCCGGCGAGGGCGCCGACGGCCTGGCCGAGCTGGACCGAGAACATCGAGCCCTGCATGCGGCGCAGCATCGGAGCCATCTGGCCCATCATCGCGGCAGGGTTGGTGCCGGGCGGGACGAGCCCCTCGGGCAGACCGCCCTCGCCGAGCTCGCCGAGCTGCTTGGTCATTGCGGCACCCATGGCGTCGCCGACACCCACGGCGATCGGGTCGACGAGGTCGCGCCACATCGGCATCGTGGCCTCGACCCACTCGGCCCGGCTCCACGCGCGACCGACGAGGCCGGAGTGGTCGAGGTCGGTCACGGCGTCGAGCCAGAGGTTGGCGACGTCGACGGCCTCGCGGGCCTCGGACGTCACGGTCCCGGTGACCGACGGGTCGCCCTCGGCGGCGATCGTCTTGCGGGCGATGTCGGTGGCGACGGTGACGTCGACCGACCCGCTGTCGTCGGCACCGGCGAACATGGCCTGCACCTGGCCGGCGACCATCTGGAGCATCTGCGGGTCGACGTCGTCCAGGCCCATGTTGCGCATCATCTCGACCATCTGGGGGTCGAGCTCGGCGCCGCCGGTGAGGCCGCGCAGGACCTGCTCCAGCTCCGGCGGGAGGCCCGACTCCTCGGAGTCGTCGGGGCGGTCGTGCGAATCGGTCACTACGGGGCTCCTGGGGCGGCGGTGCGATGATGTGGTCTCATCAGTACCCAACCACGGATGGCCCGGGGATAGTTCCGAGGAGGAGCGCGTGCAGCACGACGTCAGGAGCGAGCCGGCACACTCCGGCACGGTCGTCCTCGCCGAGATCCGGGACGCGGCTCTCTCCGTCGACGAGGTCGTCGCGAGCGTGCAGGACCCGACCTGTGGCGGCATCACCGTCTTCCTCGGGGTGGTCCGCGACCACGACCGTGGCCAGGAGGTGTCCTCCCTCGACTACTCGGTGCACCCGACGGCGGCAGCGCGCCTGGTCGAGGTGAGCCAGACCGTGGCGGCCCGGTCCGGAGCGGTCCGTCTCTCAGCCCTCCACCGCAGCGGCCACCTCGACGTCGGTGACGTCGCCGTGGTCGTGGCGGCCGCGGCCGCACACCGCGATGCGGCCTTCGCCGCCTGCCGCGACCTCATCGACACCCTCAAGGCCGAGGTCCCCATCTGGAAGCACCAGCACCTGGGCGACGGCGGCACCGAGTGGGTCGGCCTTCCGTGAGCTTCCGCAAACCTGCCGCCTCGAGCGGTGAGGGCCAGTTCGCGCCCCACGACCTCGGAGCGATGCCGAACACGAACCCGTATGCCGTGAGCCGCCGCAGCGGTGGCCTGCTCTCGTCTCTGTTCCTCGTCATCGTCATCGCGGCCGGGCTGTCGTTCATCCCGCTGCCCTACGTGATCTTCCAGCCCGGCCCGATCACCAACACCCTCGGCGACCTCGACGGCAAGCCGATCATCCAGGTCAAGGGCGCCACGGCATACCCCGCCAAGGGCGCCCTCGACTTCACGACGGTGCGCGTGAGCGGAGGGCCGGGTGACCGGGTCAACGTGTTCGGGCTCGCCGAGGCCGCGCTGCGCCAGGACTACGAGATCTACAAGCGTGAGGAGATCTACCCCACCGAGACCACCCGCGAGCAGGTCCAGCAGGAGAACGCCGCCGAGATGGTCGACTCCCAGGAGGTCGCCGCAGCCATCGCGCTGCGCGAGACCGGCAGGACCGTCCCGGAGCGGGTCGTCGTCTCGCAGCTGCCCGAGGGCTCACCCGCCAAGGGCGTGCTCGAGCCCGGTGACGAGATCGTCTCCGTGGCCGGCACGCCCACGCCCGACGCCGCCGCGGTCCAGACCGCGGTGCGCGCGCAGAAGGCCGGTGCGCCCGTGTCGATCGTCGTGCGGCGCGGCGGCGGCGAGAAGACCGTCTCGGTGACGACGCGCGACGTGCAGGGCAGGACCGTCATCGGTGTCGCGCTCGGACGCGACTACGAGCTCCCCGTCGACGTGACCATCACGGCCGGGGGCGTGGGCGGACCGTCCGCCGGCACCATGTTCACCCTGGCCGTCTACGACGTGCTCACTCCCGGCGACCTCACCGGCGGCAGGCGCATCGCCGGCACAGGCACGATGGAGCCCGACGAGTCCGTGGGCCCGATCGGCGGCATCCGCCAGAAGCTGTCCGGCGCGCGCCACGGTGGCGCCGACTACTTCCTCGCGCCCGCCGACAACTGCGACGAGGTCGTGGGCCACATCCCCGACGGGCTCCAGGTCGTCAGGATCGGCTCGTTCGACGACGCCCTCGGTGCGGTCAAGGCGATCGCCGCCGACGACGTCGCGTCGCTGCCTCGCTGCTGAGGGCGGCCGCTGCCGGCTCGCTCAGTCGGTGAAGGTCGACCGCAGGGCGGCGACGAGACCGGGTGCGATGTCGGCGCCGGTGGCGACACGGTCGTCGCTGTCGTGCTCGCGCTGGCGCAGGAGGCAGATGCTCCGGCCGTCCCGCGTCACGGCCGCGAGGAGCCGGACGTCGCGACGGTCGGGGTGCTCGGCGAGGGCGGCGACGGCCGCCTCGCGGTCGCGGGGCAGGTCGCGCTCGGCCTCCGGCGGGACGACGAGGCGCTCGACGACGATGGCGCAGCCGAGCACGGTGTCGGGCCAGGCGATCTGGCCGAGGAGCGACTCGATCGACTCGTTCTCGGGGAGGTCCTCCTGCTCGATGGCGGTGAGTGCACCGTCGATCTGGTCCGAGACCGTGAGGCCGGCGGCCAGCTGCGGCTCACGGATGACGAGGTCGGCCGTCGACACGAGGGCGAACAGTCGCGGCGGCTGGTCCCAGCCCGCCGACGCGACGTGGCGTTCGGTGTCGAGGGCGGCGAGGGACAGGGGTTCGGTCACGGGCTGCGAGGCGGAGGTCACGGGGCCATCCTCGCGCACACATGTCGGGAAGATAGGTTGACCCTTCAGCCCGGGTCCTCCCGGGGAGTTCACGGACCTGGAGTGAGCGAGCAGTGAGCCGGCCAGAGTGGTTCGACGGTATCGACCCCGACGACGCAGACAAGCAGTCCGGGGGGTCCGGTCCGCGTGACCCGGGCGGGCCCGCGCGCGGCTCCGGACCGGGGGGCGGAGCAGGTTCGGGTGGTCGCATCCGGCGGCCCGGCCGACCCGGTGGCGCGGGGGTGCCCCCCAAGAGGGGACCCCTCGGCACCACCCTCGCCATCCTCGCCGGGATCGCGATCCTCGCGCTCATGGCGGCCGGCGTCCTCACCGACGTCTGGTGGTACGAGTCCGTCGGCTTCCGCGACGTCTTCCTGACCCAGCTCGGCACCCGCGTGCTGCTCTTCGTCGCGGCCTTCGTCGTCACCGCCGGAGCAGTGGCGGCGAGCCTCGTCGTCGCCTACCGCGCCCGTCCTCGGCGCATCCTGCCCTCGCCGTCGGCGCAGGTGCTCGACCAGTACCGCCAGGTCCTCGACCCGCTGCGGCGGCTCGCGACGGTCGTCGTGCCGTCGGTGCTCGGGCTCCTCGCCGGTGCCGCTGCGATGGGCGCCTGGAAGACCTTCCTGCTGTGGCGCAACGCCGTCCCGTTCGGCACCAAGGACCCCCAGTTCGGGCTCGACGTGGGCTTCTTCGTCTTCACGCTGCCGTGGCTGCGCTTCCTCGTCAGCTTCTTCACGGTCGTCCTGCTGCTCGCCCTGCTCGCCGCGGCGTTCACCCACTACGTCTACGGCGGGCTCCAGCTGCCGGGTCGCGGTGAGACCACGCGCGCCGCCTTCATCCAGGTCGCGACCCTCGCCTCGCTGCTCGCCCTCGTGCGGGCGGCGGCCTACTGGCTCGACCGCTACAGCCTCACCACGAGCGAGTCCAAGCTCATCACCGGCATCACCTACACCGATGCCAACGCGGTGCTGCCGATCAAGGCGATCCTCGCGGTCGCGACGGTGATGTGTGCCGGGTTCTTCATCGCCTCGATCTGGACCCGCAGCTGGCGGCTGCCGCTCATCGGTGTCGGCCTGCTCACGGTGCTGTCCGTCGTCGCCGGCGGCCTCTACCCGGCCGCGGTCCAGTCGCTCAAGGTCCGCCCGTCCGAGAAGTCGCTCGAGGCCCAGTACATCCAGCGCAACATCGACGCCACCAGGGCCGCCTTCGCCATCGACGGCATCAAGAAGACGCCGTACTCCGCAACGACCGACGCCGAGCCGGGGCAGCTGCGCGAGGACGCCGAGACCATTCCGGGCATCCGCCTCGTCGACCCCAACGTCGTGTCCCCGACCTTCCGGCAGTTCGAGGGCCTGCGCCAGTACTACGCCTTCCCCGACATCCTCGACGTCGACCGCTACGCCATCGACGGCAAGAAGAGCGACTCGGTCGTCGCGGTGCGCGAGCTCAACCTCAGCGGTGTCCCCGAGAACCAGCGCAACTGGCTCAACGACCACACGGTCTACACCCACGGCTTCGGCTTCATCGGCGCCTACGGCAACAAGCGCACGAGCGAGGGCGACCCGCAGTTCTTCTCGACCGGGTTCTCCACCAAGGGCCCGATGGGCGTCGACTACGAGCCGCGCATCTACTTCGGCGAGGAGTCGCCGCAGTACTCCATCGTCGGCGCACCCGACGGGGCCAAGCCGCGCGAGTTCGACTTCCCCGACGACCAGGGCGAGGGCGGCCAGGCCAACAACACCTACGGGGGCAGCGGCGGTGTCGCCATCGGCTCCTTCGCCCGCAAGGTCGCGTATGCCGTGAAGTACCGCGAGCCGAAGTTCCTCCTCTCGGACGCGGTCAACAGCGACTCGCGTCTGCTCGACCACCGCGGCCCGCGCGAGCGCGTCGAGCGCGTCGCCCCGTGGCTCACGGTCGACGGCAACGCCTACCCCGCGGTCGTCGACGGCCGGGTCAAGTGGATCGTCGACGCCTACACGACCACGGCGCGCTACCCCAACAGCCGCCTCACCGACCTCGCCGAGGCGACCTCCGACTCGGTGAGCGAGCGCTCCAGCGTCGTCGTCGCCGGCGCCGGCCGGGTCAACTACATCCGCAACTCGGTCAAGGCCACCGTCGACGCCTACGACGGCCAGGTCAAGCTCTACGGCTGGGACACCAAGGACCCGATCCTCAAGGCCTGGAGCAAGGCGTTCCCCGGAGCGGTCTCGCCGATGTCCGAGATGTCGGCACAGCTCATGAGCCACGTCCGCTACCCGCAGGACCTCTTCAAGGTCCAGCGCCAGCTGCTGTCGAGCTACCACGTCACCGACGCCAACTCCTTCTACGGCGGTGGCGACTTCTGGCGGGTCCCCAAGGACCCGACGCACGCGACCCAGGACCAGCCGGTCTACTACCAGTCGCTCGCGATGCCGGACCAGACCACGCCCGCCTTCTCGCTGACGACGACGTTCATCCCGTCGGGCTCGGGCCGGGAGATCCTGCGTGGGTTCCTCGCCGTCGACTCCGACGCGGGTGGCACGGCCGGCAAGCAGGCAGACAGCTACGGCAAGATGCGGCTGCTCGAGCTGCCACGCAACTCGGCGGTCGACGGGCCCGGTCAGGTCCAGAACCAGATCGAGGTGAGCACGGCCCGTTCGCAGAGCCCGAGCGAGCCGCTCAACCTCAGCCAGTTCATCGCGCAGAACCGTCAGTCGGGCAAGCAGCTGACCTACGGCAACCTGCTCACACTCCCCGTGGGCGAGGGTCTGCTCTACGTGCAGCCGATGTACGTCCAGGCCTCACGCGAGGGCGGGTCGTTCCCGCAGAACAAGGCGACGGTCGCCGTCTTCGGCAAGCGGATCGCTTGGGGCGAGACGCTCGACCAGGCGCTCGACGGCCTGTTCGGTGGCAACTCCGGCGCGAGCGCCGGTGACAGTGGCACCGACACGGGTGGCACGCCGGCTCCGGGTGGTCAGACGCCGCCCGACCAGACGCCGACCGCCCAGCTGGCCGAGATCATCAAGGACATCGAGGCGGCCAACGCGGCCGGCCAGGCGGCCCTCAAGAAGGGTGACTTCGCGGCATACGGCGTGGCGCAGAAGGACCTCCAGGACGCGATCGCGCGTGCGGCCGCACTCAGTCCGCAGCTCGCGACCCCCGCTCCGGGTGCGTCGGCCACACCGATGCCGACGCCGAGCCCCTCGGCGTCGCCCTGACCCGACCGGTCGAACCCTGCGTCACGGGACCGCCGCGCTCACCACTGGTGGGCGCGGCGGTTCTCGACTGCGAGGAGCCCGACGGCGACGACCGCTCCGATGACCGTCTCGACGCCCCGGTCGCGGACGAGGTCCGGCGCCGACTGCGAGGCCCCGAGCTGGCCCATGAGCAGCGCCATGGGGGTGATGAAGAGCAGGGCCAGCCCGTAGTTGCGACCGACGAGGAGCTCGGTGACGATCTGGAGCGCGACGACGACGAGCACGAGCGGCACCGGGTCGAGCCCGATGAGCAGCAGCGGGATGCTCGTGAGGAGCCCGAGGATCGTGCCGGCGATGCGGTGACCGGCACGCAGTGCCTGGTGGGCCCGACCGCGCACGCTCAGGGGTGCTGCCGCCGCCACCATCGCCCACCACGAGTGACCGAGACCGGCACTCGTGGCGAGAGACCCGGCGACACCCACGGCGACCATGTAGCGCAGGGGGTCGGGGCTCCACGGTGAGAGCAGGCGGGCTGGAGGCTGGCGTGCGGTGCGTGTCACCACGGCGCCGACGTTGCCCACCACGAGCGCGAAGGCAGCGCTGGCCGCACTCACGGCCAGTGCCACGGGGACGTCCGACCACGACGCGTGCGTCGCCGCGACCGTTCCGAACGCGAAGATCAGGAACAGCGGCCCCGGCGGGTGCCAGTCGAGCACCGTCGACAGGAGCGAGCCAGCGCCGGCCACGCCGACGGCCACGAGGACGAGTACCCACGGCCCGGCTCCCGAGGCGGAGACTGCCGCACCCAGGCCGACGCACGACACCAGCGCCGTGCCAGCGGTCGCCTGCATGACGGCGCGGGGGACGTGGACGCGGTTGCGGCCGTACAGGGACGTGAAGGCGCCGAAGGCGGCATACACCGCCCACGGTGTCCGGCCGAGCGCGATGACGGTGAGGAGGGGGACCGCGACACTGAGGCCGGCCCGCAGCGCGACCCGGTGCGAGCCGGGCGGCACCGGGTGGAGACGAAGGAGGTCACGGACCCCGAAGTCGAGGGTGGGCGGGCGTGAGGAGCGGGTCCGAGCCCTGTTGCCACCGGTCCACATGCGAGCCATCGTCGCACTGTCGCACCGGCGTTCGGCGCCCGCAGGGGAGGATGGACGACTGCTGCGACTCTCGGCCCGCAGGCCTGCGAGAGGCTGCGGCAGGGCTGATTTGGTCCTCGCGCCGCAGTCCCGTAACCTAGTGATCACCGAGCGACCGCAAGGTCCTCACTCGTCGCGGGGTGGAGCAGCTCGGTAGCTCGCCGGGCTCATAACCCGGAGGTCGCAGGTTCAAATCCTGCCCCCGCTACCAACCGACAACGGCGGGTCGTCCCAGACGGCCCGCCGTTTGTCGTTTTTCCGGCAGGGTGGAGGTCATCCGGCCAGTTTCGAGGAGGCAACAGCATGACCGCGCACCGCGTCGTCGTCATCGGTTCGGGCTTCGGAGGGCTCTTCGGCACGCAGGCACTGCGTCGCCGCAAGGACGTCGAGGTCACCCTCATCGCCAAGACGACCCACCACCTGTTCCAGCCCCTGCTCTACCAGGTCGCGACCGGCATCCTGTCCGAGGGCGGCATCTCGCCGAGCACCCGCGAGATCCTCGCCGGCCAGAAGAACGCCCGCGTCATCCTCGGCACCGTGGTCGACATCGACCTCGAGGCCAAGACCGTGCGCAGCGAGGTCCTCGGCCGCGAGACCGTCACGCCGTTCGACACCCTGCTCGTCGCAGCCGGCGCGGGCCAGTCCTACTTCGGCAACGACCACTTCGCCGAGTACGCCCCGGGCATGAAGAGCATCGACGACGCCCTCGAGCTGCGTGGCCGCATCTTCGGCTCCTTCGAGTGGGCCGAGCTGGCGACGGCCCCCGCCGAGCGCGACCGCTACCTCACCTTCGTCGTCGTCGGCGCCGGGCCCACCGGTGTCGAGATGGCCGGCCAGATCGCCGAGCTGGCCCACCGCACCCTCAAGCGTGACTTCCGTGCCATCGACACCCGCGAGGCGCGCATCGTGCTGCTCGACGCAGCGCCCAAGGTGCTGCCGTCGTTCGGTGACCGCCTCGGTGGCGCCGCGAAGGACCGGCTCACCAAGATGGGCGTCGAGGTCGAGCTGGGTACCAAGGTCGTCGGCGTCGACTCCACCGGCATCGACATCGAGAAGGCCGACGGCACCCGCGACCGGATCGAGGCCGCCACCAAGGTGTGGGCCGCAGGTGTCCAGGGCTCCGAGCTGGGCGCAATGCTCGCCGCGCAGTCCGACGCCGAGCTGGACCGTGCGGGCCGCGTCAAGGTCAACCCCGACCTCACGCTGCCCGGCCGCCCCGACGTCTACGTCGTCGGTGACATGGCCGCCCTCGACAACCTCCCCGGCGTCGCCCAGGTCGCGATCCAGGGCGCCCGCTACGCCGCGAAGCACCTCAAGGCGCGGCTCGACGGCAAGCCCGCACCCGAGAAGTTCTCGTACTTCGACAAGGGCTCGATGGCGACCATCTCGCGGTTCAGCGCGGTGGCGAGTGTCGGCAAGCTGCGGTTCTCCGGCTTCCTCGCCTGGGTGCTGTGGCTCGCGATCCACATCGTCTACCTCATCGGCTTCAAGCAGCGGATCACCACGCTCCTGCACTGGATGGTGAGCTTCATCGGGCGTGGACGCTCGGAGCGCACGGTGACGGCCCAGCAGATCCTCGCGCGCAACATCATCCGCAACATCCCGCCGGAGGACCTGCCCAAGCTCCCCGTCGTCGAGTCCGACCACGTCCCCACCCCGAGCTCGGCGGCGTCCGCGAGCACGACCGCGGCCGAGGCCGAGCACGCGAGCTGAGCCCACGGCATACACCCGGGTCGTCGACGACCTGCGGAAGCCGCGGGGTGGGCGCGACCTCGGCACGTAGGGTGGCGGCATGCCGCTCGACTACCCGGTCCACGAGCGCACCCTCGCCAACGGGCTGCGTGTCGTCGTCTCACCGGATCCCAGCGTTCCGAACGTCACCGTCAACATCTGGGTGGGAGTCGGGTCACGCCACGAGGCGCCCGGGCGCACCGGGTTCGCGCACCTCTTCGAGCACCTGATGTTCCAGGGCTCGCGCAACGTCGCGAGCGGCGAGCACTTCGAGGCGCTCATGGGGCAGGGCGGGCGGCTCAACGCGACCACCTGGTTCGACCGCACCAACTACTTCGAGACGGTGCCCAAGGGGGCGCTCGAGCTCGCGCTCTGGCTCGAGGCCGACCGGCACGGCCACCTCCTCGACGCGGTGAACCAGGCGAACCTCGACAACCAGAGGGACGTGGTCAAGGAGGAGAAGCGCCAGCGCTACGACAACCAGCCCTACGGCAACGCGCTCATCGACGTCTATGCCGCGACGTTCCCCGAGGGGCACCCGTACCACCATCCGACCATCGGCTCGATGGAGGACCTCGACGCCGCGAGCCTCGAGGACGTCCACGCGTTCTTCCGCCGCCACTACGCCCCGGACAACACGGTCCTCACGCTCTGCGGTGACGTCACCCCTGACGACGGATTCGCCCTCGTGGAGCGCTATTTCGGCTCCATCGAGGCCAGCGGGCAGCCGCGACGTCCCCCCGTCGCACCGCTGGCGCCACGTGCCGAGCCGGTCCGGGTGGAGCGCCGGGAGGACGTCCCCAACGACCGGCTCCACGTCGCCTTCCGGCTGCCCGTCGACGAGACCGAGGAGTTCAACGCGGTGAGCCTCGCGCTCGACGCGCTCGGGGGGCTGGCCTCGTCGCGGCTCGTCCGGCGGCTCGTGCGCAAGGAGCAGACCGCGTTGGGCGCGCACGCGACCTCGTGGGGCTTCGTCGACGGCGTCTCCCTGGGGTTCTTCGTGCTCGACATCGCCGACGAGGTCGACACCGACGCCGTCGAGCGGGCACTCGTCGAGGAGCTCGAGCGGTTCGCCGTCGAGGGCCCGACCGAGGCCGAGATGGACGCCGCCCTCGCCCAGGCCGAGCGCGGCTGGCTGTCGATGCTCGCGAGCCAGGAGGAGCGGGCCGACGCCCTCTCCCACTACACCTCGCTCCACGGCGACCCGAACCTCGTCAACACCCACCTCGACCGGCTGCGTGCGGTGACGCCCGAGCAGGTGCGCGCGGCGGCCGCCACCTGGCTGCGTCCCGAGAGCCGCGCGGTGGTCGCCTACCGCGCCGACGTCGAGACCGAGGAGGTCGCATGAGCACCACGGCCGTGCCCCGTCCGGAGGTCGCACCTCCCGAGTCATGGGCCTTCCCGATGCCGCAGGAGTCGGTGACGGACAACGGCATACGACTTCTCTCGTATGCCGTCCCGGGCCAGTACGTCGTGTCGCTGCGCCTCGTCGTCCCGCTCTCGCTCACGGACGAGCCGGCCGACCGCGAGGGCGTCGCAGCCATGACCGCGCGCCTGCTCGACGAGGGCACGGCCCAGCACACGAGCGAGGAGTTCGCCGAGCTCATGGAGCGCACCGGCATGGTGCTCGGTGCCGCGGTGACCGACGGCGCCCTGAGCGTCGATGTCGATGTGCCGCAGCGGTTCCTGCCGCAGGCGCTCGACCTCCTGAGGCAGGCGCTGGCCGAGCCGGCGTTCCCCGAGGACGAGGTGCGCCGCATCCTGCGCAGCCGCATGGCCGAGATCGAGCAGGAGCGCGCCTCCGCGCCGCACCGCGCCGCGCGTGAGCTCACCGCCAACCTGTGGGCGCCGACCGAGCGCGCCTCGCGGCCGGCCGCCGGGACGCCCGCGACCATCTCCGCGATGGGCCGTGACGACGTCGTCGAGTTCCACCGCACCCACATCGGCCCGCGGGGCGCGACCCTCGTCGTCGCGGGTGACCTCGACGGCGTCGACGTGGCCGACGTCGTCGCGACCGGGCTGGGGGGCTGGACCAACCCGGACCACGTCCCCGCGACCCCCGCCCGGCCGCCCGTGCCCGCTGGGGGAGGGGCGCGTGTCGTCCTCGTCGACCGGCCGGGATCGGTCCAGAGCGAGCTGTCCGTCGCGGTGCCCGGCCCGGACCGGTCGGTGGCGACCGGGTGGGCGCCCTACCCCGTCCTCAGCTTCATGGTCGGAGGGTCGCCGAGCGCCCGTGTGGACGCCGTCCTGCGCGAGGACAAGGGCTACACCTACGGCATCCGCGCCGCCTTCCGCCCGCGTGCCCGTGGCGGGTCCTTCGTCACCGCTGGCTCGGTGCGCGCCGATGCCACGGTCGACGCCCTGCGGCTCCTAATCGAGATCCTCGACAAGGCGCGAGAAGGGTTCTCGGACAGCGAGATTCGCAGTGGAGTCGACTACGTCGTGCAGACCGCACCCGGTCGCTACGCGACAGCGGACGCCGTGGCCGACGAGGCGTCGGCCCTGGCCATCGAGGGCCTTCCGCTCGACTTCCAGACGACGACCCTCGCCGCGATGCGCGAGCTCGACGACGCGGCGCTCACCACGGCATACACGAATGTCGTCACGGGGGAGTGGGTCGTCGTCGTCGTGGGCGACGCGGCCAGCCTGCGTGAGGGCATCGAGGGGCTGGGCCTCGGGCCGGTGACGGTGGTCCCGGCCTGACGCCGGGTCCCCCCGCCGGGCTGGTCCCCGGCGGGACGTGACGCCGGTGCCCGGACGGGCGCTGGTGCCCGGAGGTGCGCCGGCTCACAGACCGATGCGCGCCAGGACCTCGTCGTGGAGCAGGCCGTTGGTGGCCACGGCGTTGCCACCGAAGGGCCCCTCCTCGCCCTTGAGCGACGTGAACCGCCCGCCCGCCTCGGTGACGATCGGGACGAGGGCGACCATGTCGTGCAGGTTGAGCTCCGGCTCGGCCGCGATGTCCACGGCGCCCTCGGCCAGGAGCATGTAGGACCAGAAGTCCCCGAAGGCGCGCTCGCGCCAGCAGTCCCGGGCGAGGTCGAGGACGGCCTCCTGGCGGCCGACCGCCTCCCAGGACGTCGCCGAGCTGTAGGACAGCGAGGCGTCGCCGAGCGTGGAGACCTGCGACACCGAGATGCGCTTGGCGGAGGTGAGGCTGCGGCCCGCCCAGGCCCCGCTGCCCACCGCGGCCCACCACCGGCGGTTGAGGGCCGGTGCGGCGACGAGTCCGAGGACCGGCCGGCCCGCGTCGATGAGCCCGATGAGGGTCGCCCAGACCGGCACCCCACGCACGAAGTTGTGGGTGCCGTCGATGGGGTCGATGACCCACTGCCGCGGACCGTGTCCGGTGGTCTCCATCTCCTCGCCGATCACCGCATCACGCGGGCGGGTCCTCTTGAGCTGTGAGCGGACCAGCTCCTCGGCGCTGCGGTCGGCGTCGCTCACGAGCGTGAGGTCGGGCTTGGACTCCACCCGGAGGTCCTCGGCACGGAAGCGGGAGACCGTCACCCGTTCCACGGCGTCGGCGAGGACATGGGCGAGTCGCAGGTCGTCGTCGTAGGTCGGCACGCCCGTCACCGTAGCCCCTCACTACGGTCACAATCGGGTCTCGTGTCGGTCACGCCCCTCCCGCGAGTCGCCGATGTGGTCTTACATGGGGACCGCGTGCCTCCCATGGCACGCGGGGGCCACCCGACCGGGACCGGCTCTCACTCGATGTCCGTTCACTTTCCCTGGAACGGATCGACACGTAGGAGGACATCCATGCGAGGAACCACTCGCACGGTGGCCGTTGCCGGTATCTCGGCGGCAGCACTGCTGCTCGCTGGTTGCGGCGGCGGCGGCGATGAGGGCGGCACCAAGGACACCGGCAGCGCGGCCAAGACCGGCGGTGCCATCACGGTTCGTGGCTGCAACCCCGAGAACCCCCTGATCGCGGGCAACACGTCCGAGACGTGTGGCGGCAACGTGCTCGACGTCATCACGGCCAAGCTGGTCAAGTACAACGTCGACACCGCTGCTCCCGAGAACGACATCGCTGAGTCGATCGAGACCTCGGACAACCAGAACTTCACGGTCAAGCTCAAGAAGGACTACAAGTTCCACGACGGCACGGTCGTCAAGGCCAAGAACTTCGTCGACGCCTGGAACTACACCGCTTACGGGCCCAACGCCCAGCTCGGTTCCTACTTCTTCGAGCCCATCGAGGGCTACGCGGACCTGCAGTCCGAGGACCCGGACGGCGACGGCCCGCAGAAGGCCCCGACGCCCAAGGCCAAGGAGCTGACCGGCCTCAAGGTCGTAGACGACACGACCTTCACCATCAAGACGACCGAGAAGGTCTCGAACCTCCCCGTCCGTCTCGGCTACACGGCGTTCTCGCCCCAGCCCGACGCGTTCTTCGCGGACCCCAAGGCCTTCGGTGACAAGCCGATCGCTGCCGGCCCCTACAAGGTCGACGCCTGGACCAAGAACGCCGAGATCAAGCTCTCGAAGTTCGCTGACTACAGCGGCGCCAAGAAGGGCAACCTCGACAACATCACGTTCAAGATCTACCAGGACAGCAACGCGGCCTACGCCGACGTCCAGGCCAACCAGCTCGACGTGACCGACGAGGTCCCGGCCAGCGCGCAGATCGACGACAAGTACAAGACCGACCTTCCGGACCGCAACCTCCAGAAGCCGGTCGGCGTCATCCAGACGATCACCACGGCCCCGGCCAAGGTGGACCCGAACTACGGTCCCGAGGTCCGCAAGGCCATCTCCATGGCGATCAACCGTGAGGCCATCATCAAGGCCATCTTCAACGGCACGCGTGAGCCCGCCACCGGCTGGGTCTCCCCGGTCGTCGACGGCTACAAGGCCGACGTCTGTGGCGAGTTCTGCAAGTACGACCCGGCCAAGGCCAAGGAGCAGCTCGCCAAGGCGGGTGGCTTCAAGGGCGGCAAGATCACCCTGTCGTACAACGCCGACGCGTCGCACAAGGAGTGGACCGAGGCCACCTGCAACAGCATCAAGCAGGCTCTCGGTGTCGACTGTGTCGCCACCCCCGTCGTCGACTTCTCCACCTTCCGGACCCTGATCCACGACCGGAAGATGAAGGGCATGTTCCGTACCGGTTGGCAGATGGACTACCCGTCGATCGAGAACTTCCTCGCGCCGCTCTACGGCACGGGCGCCTCGTCCAACGACGGTGACTTCTCCGACCCGGCGTTCGACGCCAAGCTCAAGGAGGCCGCTGCGGCCACCGACGCTGCCGAGTCGAACAAGCTCTACCAGGAGGCCGAGGGCATCATCGCCAAGGACATGGCGACGATCCCGCTCTGGTACTCCACGACCACCATGGGCTGGTCGGACAAGGTCACCAACGTCAAGGTCACGCCGTTCGGTGTGCCGGACTACGCGGGTATCTCGCTGAAGTGACCCCAGCGTGTCGGGTGAGCACCTGACCCGACATCAGCAGGCTGTCGGCCTGCCGGCACTCGCCGGCAGGCCGACCGCATGCCGGGGGTACATTTCCCCTACCGGGGCGCCCGCCCCAACCTGAGCTCCAGCTCGCCCGATGCCCTCTGTCGCGTCAGGTATGTTGCAGTTCTGGCCCGGCTCACAAGGCCATAACCAACTTCACGAGACGCGCGTACGCCGTCTCGCCGTGCCCCTCCGCCACCGCGGACTGGGCCGAAAGTGACCCAGGAGGTGACATGGGCAAGTACATCGTCAGGCGACTGCTGCAGATGATCCCGGTGGTTCTGGGAGCAACCTTCATCATCTTCGCCATGGTCTTCGCCCTGCCCGGAGACCCGACCGCCGGCAAGTGCGGTGAACGCCCCTGCTCCCCGGAGTTCGTTGCGAAGTTCCGCGAGGAGCACAACCTCAACGACCCACTCCCCGTGCAGTACGGCAAGTACCTCGGCAAGTTCGTCCAGGGTGACCTCGGGACCAACTACTACGGGATCCCGGTCAAGGACGACCTCGCCAAGCGCTACACGATCACCGGCCGCCTCGCGGTCATGGCGATCGCGTTCGAGGCCATCATCGGCATCCTCGCCGGCGTGCTGGCCGGTGTGCGCAAGGGGAGGTTCATCGACAACCTCGTCACGGTGAGCACACTGTTCGTCATCTCCATCCCGGTCTTCGTCATCGGTGTGCTCCTCCAGTACCTCTTCGGCATCAAGTGGGGCATCTTCCCTGCCACCGTGCCGAGCCTCGAGGCCTCGACCTGGTCGCTCCTCCTCCCGGCCTTCGTCCTCGGGTCGCTGTCCATCGCCTACGTCGCGCGACTCACGAGGACCAACCTCGTCGAGAACCTGCGCGCCGACTACGTGCGCACGGCAGCTGCCAAGGGTCTGACGAAGTCCCGCGCCGTCGGCGTGCACACGCTGCGCAACTCGCTCATCCCCGTCGTCACCTTCATCGGCGCCGACTTCGGCGGACTCCTCGGTGGGGCCATCGTGACCGAGCGCATCTTCAACATCCAGGGAGTGGGTGGCTACATCTGGAAGGGCATCAACTCCCGTGACGGTGTGGCCGTCGTCTCCGCGGTGACCGTGCTCGTCATCGTGTACCTGCTCGTCAACCTGCTCGTCGACCTTCTCTACGGCGTGCTCGACCCGAGGATCAGCCATGACTGACTCCCTTGCCGTCAGCGTCCAGCCCGGAGCGGGCGAGGACGTGGGCGAGGCCCGTTCGCTCGCCCAGGACGCCTGGCGTTCGCTCCGCAAGAACAAGATGTTCTGGATCTCCGTGGTCCTCATCGCGCTGTTCGTGCTCATGGCCGTCTGGCCGTCGCTCTTCACGAGGACCGACCCGACGTTCGGCGACATCAACAACGTGCGTGCGACCCCCAACGCGAACGCGTGGTTCGGCACCGACACCCAGGGCTACGACATCTTCGCCCGCACCATCTACGGTGCCCGGGCCTCGATCATCGTCGGCATCATGACGTCGCTGGCGACCCTGCTCGTGGGTGGAGGCATCGGCATCGTCGCCGGCTTCTACGGCGGCTGGATCGACGCGGTCGTCTCGCGCATCACGGACATCTTCTTCGCGATCCCGCTGCTCCTCGGCGGCATCCTGTTCATGGCGAGCTTCCCCAACAAGGCGGACACGCCCTACTTCATCATCGTCGGCAAGGTCGTGCTCACCCTGACGATCTTCGGCTGGCCCTCGATCGCGCGCCTCATGCGCTCGAGCGTGCTGCAGGTCAAGCCCAACGAGTACGTCCTCGCGGCGCGGGCGCTCGGCGCCAACCCGTGGCGGATCATCCGGTCGCACATCCTCCCCAACGCCCTGGCCCCGGCGATCGTCGTCTCGACGATCAACCTCGGCGCCTTCATCGTGGCGGAGGCGACGCTGTCGTTCCTCGGTATCGGACTGACCCCGCCGGCGATCTCGTGGGGTGTGGCGATCAGCGACGCCCTCGTGGCCGTCCGCACCTACCCGCACATCCTTCTCTTCCCCAGTCTGTTCCTCAGCCTCGCGGTCCTGGCGTTCATCCTGCTCGGCGATGCCGTGCGTGACGCGTTCGACCCGAAGTCCCGATGAGCAGGAGGAGCAACCAGTGACCACCACCACCAAGTCAGTGGCGCCCGCATCGGACTACAAGCCCGACGCCGACGGCCGCCTCCTCGAGGTCGACGACCTCTTCGTCGAGTTCCACACGGCCGAAGGCGTGGCCAAGGCGATCAACGGTGTCTCGTTCGACCTGCACCAGGGCGAGACCCTCGCGATCCTCGGCGAGTCGGGGTCGGGCAAGTCCGTGACCGCCCAGGCGATCATGGGCATCCTCGACATGCCTCCGGCCGTCATCCCGTCCGGTGCCATCCGCTACTGCGGCCAGGACCTGCTGACCATGCCGGAGGAGCAGCGCCGCAAGTCACGCGGCCCGGAGATCTCGATGATCTTCCAGGACGCGCTGAGCTCGCTCAACCCGACCTTCCCCGTCGGCTGGCAGATCGGCGAGATGTTCCGCCAGCACCGCGGCATGAACCGGTCCGACGCCTACGCCCAGGCCGTGCGCCTCATGGAGCGGGTCGCCATCCCCGGCGCCAAGGACCGGGTGAAGAGCTATCCGCACCAGTTCTCGGGCGGGATGCGCCAGCGCATCATGATCGCCATGGCGATCGCGCTCGACCCGGCGGTCCTCATCGCCGACGAGCCGACGACTGCTCTCGACGTCACCGTCCAGGCGCAGATCATGGCGTTGCTCGCTGAGCTCCAGGAGGAGCGTCAGATGGGCCTCATCCTCATCACGCACGACCTCGGCGTCGTCGCGGACGTCGCCGACCGCGCCGCCGTGATGTATGCCGGCCGGATCGTCGCGAAGGCCGACATCGAGGACCTCTACGCCCGACCCGCGCACCCCTACACCCGGGGCCTGCTCGAGTCGATCCCGCGACTGGACCAGAAGGGCCAGACGCTCGCCGCCATCGGTGGCCTCCCGCCCAACCTCACCCGCATCCCCCCGGGGTGCACGTTCAACCCGCGCTGCCGCATGGCGCAGGACATCTGCCGCGAGAAGGAGCCCGAGCTGCTCCACATCGCCGGCCAGCAGTCCCGCTGCCACTTCGCCGAGGAGGTCCTCAATGGCTGACGTCATTCTCAAGGCTGACAACCTCTACAAGCACTACCCGATCAAGGGTGGTGTCCTGCGCACCACGACCGGTCACGTCAAGGCCGTCGACGGCGTCTCGTTCGAGCTCCAGCGGGGTGAGACCCTCGGCATCGTCGGTGAGTCCGGCTGTGGCAAGTCCACCCTGGGCCGCGTCCTCATGCGTCTCGAGGAGCCGACCTCGGGCACCGTGAACTTCGACGGTGTCGACATGTACTCGCAGAGCGGGTCCGCGATGCGCAAGCTGCGTCGCGACATCCAGATCGTGTTCCAGGACCCCTACACGTCGCTCAACCCGCGCAAGACGGTCGGCGACATCATCGGGGAGCCGTTCGAGATCCACCCGGACGTCGTCCCCAAGGGTGGTCGCAAGAAGGCCGTCCAGGAGCTCCTGGAGATGGTGGGCCTCAACCCCGAGCACATCAACCGCTATCCGCACCAGTTCTCCGGTGGCCAGCGACAGCGCATCGGCATCGCCCGTGGCATCGCGCTGCGCCCCAAGGTGCTCATCTGCGACGAGCCGGTCTCCGCACTCGACGTCTCGGTGCAGGCGCAGGTCATCAACCTCATGGAGAAGCTGCAGGACGAGCTCGGCCTGTCCTACATCTTCATCGCGCACGACCTGTCGGTCGTCCGGCACATCTCCGACCGTGTCGGCGTGATGTACCTCGGGCGCATGGTCGAGCTCGGCACCGAGGAGCAGATCTACCAGCGGCCCACGCACCCGTACACGCAGGCCCTCCTGTCCGCGGTTCCGGTCCCGGACCCGCTGATGCGTGGCAAGCGTGAGCAGATCGTGCTCACGGGTGACGTCCCGTCGCCGGCGAACCCGCCGTCGGGCTGCCGCTTCCACACGCGCTGCTTCAAGGCGCAGGACCGCTGCAAGGTTGATGACCCCGAGCTGATCAACCGTCCGGACGGCGTCGGCGAGCACCGCTCGGCCTGCCTCTTCGCCGAGCCACGCGTCATCGTCGAGACGGTCGACGTCTCGGACGTCGAGGTCGACACCCGCTTCGCCAGCACCGACGTCGTCGACCTCGACGCGTTCGCCGCCGACGACGGCCTCCTGCCCGCCGATGCCACGAGCGTGGCGCAGGGATCGCAGGTCGTGGGGGAGACCGAGGGTCCGCTGGACCGCCCGGCCGACACCCACCGGCTCATCGACGACGAGCCGACGGAGCAGCGCGACCCGCGCGTCTGACACGCAGGTCGTCTCGGATGACCGAGACCGACGAGGGCCCGGACGGATTTCCGTCCGGGCCCTCGTCGTCGTCTCGTCGTTCGGAGGAGTCAGTCACCCTTCTCGGGCGTCCGCGTGCGCAGCAGCCGCCGCAGGGACTCCAGCCGCGAGGCTCCCGCCGGTCCGGCGTGGCCTCCTGCGACCCAGGCATCGAGGGCGCACTCCTCCTCGTCGTGGGTGCACCCGCGAGGGCACTCGTCGGTGCCCGCCTCGAGGTCGGGGAAGTGCGTGATGATCCGCTCCGGGTCGACGTGCGCGAGCCCGAACGAGCGGATCCCGGGTGTGTCGATGACCCACCCATCACCGCCGGGAAGCCTGAGCGCCACCGCGGACGTGCTCGTATGCCGTCCGCGCCCGGTCACGTCGTTGACCACACCGGTCGCGCGGTAGGCGCCGGGCACCAGGGCGTTGACGAGCGTGGACTTGCCGACGCCGGAGTGCCCGACGAGCACACTGACCCGCCCGCGCAGGGCATCGCGCAGGGCCTCGAGGCCGTCGGTGCCGTCGGCGCCGGGGGTCGCGGTCACGACGGCCGGCACCTCGAGCGGGGCATAGTTCTCGAGGAACGGCTCAGGGTCGGCCAGGTCGGCCTTGGTGAGCGCCAGCAGCGGCGACATGCCGGCGTCGTAGGCCGCGACGAGGCAGCGGTCGATGAGGCGCGGTCGCGGCTCGGGGTTGGCCAGGGCCGAGACGACCACGAGCTGGTCGGCGTTGGAGACGATGACCCGCTCGACGGGGTCGGTGTCGTCGGCGGTGCGCCGGAGCAGGGTGCGGCGCGGCTCCACCCGGACGATCCGGGCGAGGGCGTCAGGGCTCCCGGAGACGTCACCCACGAGGGCCACGTCGTCACCGACGACGATGCCCTTGCGGCCGAGCTCCCTGGCGCGCATGGCGGTGACCACGCGCTCGTCGGTGAGCCCGTCGCCGACGAGGACGGTGTAGCGGCCACGGTCGACGGTCGTGACCCTGGCGGGCACGGCGTCGAGGTGGGCAGGTCGGTCCTTGGAGCGGGGACGGCTGCCTCGCTTGTTGGGCCTGACCTTGGCGTCGGACTCGTCGTAGTCGCTCGTCGACCGGGCCATCAGGCGGTGCGTCCCTGCGCGGAGGGAGTGCCCAGCATCCCGGACCACAGGTCCGTGAAGGTGGGCAGCGTCTTGGCGACGGTGTCAGGGTCCTCGAGGACGAGGCCCGGGACGGCGAGGCCCAGGACGGCACCCGCCATGACCATCCGGTGGTCGGCGTAGGTGGCGAAACGGGTGGGGGACAGGGGCCGCGGGACGATGTGCAGCCCGTCCTCGGTCTCGGTGACCTGGGCGCCCATCGCACCGAGCTCGCGGGCGAGGGCCGCCAGTCGGTCGGTCTCGTGCCCCCGGATGTGGGCGACCCCGCGGATGACGGTCGGCCCGTCGGCCAGAGCTGCCAGGGCGGCGACGACGGGCGTGAGCTCGCTCGCGTCGTGGAGGTCGAGGTCGACGCCGGTGAAGCCGTCGACCGCGCTCACGGTGAGCCCGTCACGGGCGAGCCGGACGTCGGCGCCCATCTCGTCGAGGATGTCGCGGATGTCGTCGCCGGCCTGCGTGGTGTGCTGCGGCCAGCCGGGGACGTGCACCCGGCCACGGGTGACGAGGGCTGCCGCGAGGAAGGGTGCGGCGTTGGACAGGTCCGGCTCGACCTGGACGTCGAGGGGGTTGAGCGGCCCCGGCTCGACGCGCCAGACATCGGGCTCGGTGTCGTCGACGTCGGCCCCCACGTCGCGCAGCGCCTCGACGGTCATCTCGATGTGCGGCTGGCTGGGCACCGGCGCGCCCTCGTGGCGGATCGTCACACCCTGCTCGTAGTGCGCGCCCGAGAGGAGCAGCGCCGAGATGAACTGCGACGAGGCAGACGCATCGAGGGTGACGTCGCCGCCGCGCACCGACCCCGACCCGCGGACGACGAAGGGGAGGGTCCCCCTCCCGTCGTCTGCGACGTCGACGCCGAGCGCCCGCAGCGCCTCGAGCGCCGGGCCCATGGGCCGGGTGCGCGCGTGCGGGTCGCCGTCGAAGCGCACCTCGCCGTCGGCGAGGGCGGCGAGCGGGGGCACGAAGCGCATCACCGTGCCGGCGAGGCCGCAGTCGATCTGCGAGTCACCGGAGGAGGTCCCGGGGGTGACGAGCCAGTCGTCACCGTCGACGTCCTCGACACCGACGCCGAGCGAGCGCAGGGCCTGCGCCATGAGGAGGGTGTCGCGCGACCGCAGGGGGTCCCGGAGCCGGGAGGCGCCGCCCGCGCGAGCGGCGAGGACGAGGAACCGGTTGGTCAGCGACTTGCTGCCGGGGAGCGCGACGGTGGCGTCGACCGGTCCCGCGGCGGTCGGGCAGGTCCAGTCAGGTGAGGGCATTCTGTGCCTGGGCCGCCTTCAGTCGTGCCTCGCGCCGGGCTGCCTTGGCGGCGTGCCGCGCCTCTCGCTTGGTCGTGTGGACGGTGCGCTGGGCGCTCTCGCCGGCCCGGCGGGCACGGTAGGCCAGGCTCGGCCGGCCGTCGGTGTCGACGGCGGCGAGGAGGAGCCCGCCGAGCAGCCCGAGGTTCTTGAGGAACTGCACCTTCTGCTGCGCCCGCTTCTGCGGGTCCGACTCGTTCCAGAAGGGGTGGGCCGCGAGCGTCGTCGGGACGAGCGTCCCCGCGAGGACGGTCGAGGCGATCCTCGGCACGTGCCCGCTCGCGAGGAGCGCGCCGCCCCCGACCATCGCGACGCCGTTGGCGCGGACGAGCAGCTCGGGGTCGTCGGGCAGGCCCACCCTGGAGGCCTGGTCGAGGACGGGGCGGGCGGCCTTGGCCTTGGCGCCGGGGTGCTTGAGCTGGTCGAGCCCACCCACGACGAACATGGCAGCGAGCATGGGACGGGCAATGCGACGCACGAGGGACATGCGTCCTCCTCACGGGTCGGAAGGGATCGTGGACCTGCTCCTACCGTAGTTGGTGCCCGCGGCTCCGTGTCGCTGCGTGTCAGTGCCGCTGCGTAGATTGGGTGCATGTGCGGGCGCTACGCGGCCACGGCCAACCCTGACGAGCTGACCCTCGAGTTCGAGGTCGACGACGACCGCACGACCGAGCCGACGCGCAGCGTCCTCGTCAACCCCCAGTCGCCGCCCGCCGGCACCCCCGACCACAACATGGCCCCCACCAAGCAGGCGCCGGTCGTGCTCACCCGGGCACCGCGTGGCGAGGACGAGGCGCCGCCCGCGCGCCAGCTGCGGCTGCTCACCTGGGGCCTGGTGCCGAGCTGGTCCAAGGACCCGAAGGCCGGGGTCCGGATGATCAACGCGCGCGCGGAGTCGGTCCTCGAGAAGCCGGCATACGCCAAGGCGGCCGCGCGCCGTCGCTGCCTCGTGCCGGCACGGGGCTGGTACGAGTGGCAGGCCTCGCCGACCGCCACCGACGCCAAGGGCAAGCCGCTCAAGCAGCCCTTCTTTACCGAGAGGGGCGACGGGGCGAGCTGTGCGTTCGCCGGCCTCTACGAGTTCTGGCGCGACCCCGCGGTGTCCGACAACGACGACCCGGCCGCCTGGCTGACGACGTTCACCATCATCACCACCGAGGCCGAGCCCGGGCTGGACCGCATCCACGACCGCCAGCCCCTCGTCCTCGACCCGGAGCAGTGGGCGGACTGGCTCGACCCCGAGCTCACCGACCTTGGCCACGTCGGCGAGCTGCTGGCGCCCCGCCCGGCGGGACGGTTCACGGCATACCCCGTCTCCCGGGCCGTGAGCAGCAACCGGTCCAACGGCCCCCAGCTGCTCGACCCCCTCCCGGCGTCCGAGCTGCGCGGTGTGGTCGACCCGATGACCGGCGAGATCCTCGGCGGCCCGGCGTGAGCACCCGCCGCCTCGTCGTGGTCGAGACGCCGCTCGGGCCCGCGCATGCCCACGTGGACCGGCCGGTGCGCGCCCGCGGCACCGTGGTGCTCACCCACGGAGCGAGCGGCCGGCTCACCGGGGGAGACCTCCTCGCCGTGCGCGACGGTCTCGTCGAGGCGGGCTGGGCGGTCGCGTTCGTCCAGCAGGCCTGGGGCGTCGCAGGCCGGCGTATGCCGCCGCGTCCGGTCCCGCAGGACGAGGCCTGGCTGCCGGTGGTCCGGTCACTGCGCACGGGGCGGAGCCGGCTGCCGGGCCCGCTCGTCCTGTCGGGCAAGAGCAACGGCGCCCGGGTCGCCTGCCGTACGGCGTCCGACCTCGGCGCCGACGGCGTCCTCTGCCTGTCGTTCCCGCTGCACCCGCCGGGGCGGCCCGACGTCTCCCGGGCCGACGAGCTGAGGCTGCCGGTCGGGGCCGGCATCCCGCTGCACGTGGTGCAGGGCGACAAGGACCCGTTCGGCACCCCCGACGAGGTGCGCGCGGAGCTGGACGACCCGGCACACGTCACGGGTGTGCGAGGTGAGCACACGATCAGGGTGACGGGTCCGCTCGTCGAGGCGGCACGCGCCTTCGTGCAGGCCCTCGGCTAGCCGACGGTCAGAGCGCTCCGCCGGCGGCCTCGGGTGCCGAGGCGTCGTCGGGCACGGTCCGGGGCTCGCGCGCCAGGTGCTCCTCGACCTGGAACCAGTCGTCGCCCGCACGCTCGGTGAGCGTGAGGAGGGTCTTCATCGACGAGACCTCCTCGACCTGCTCCTTGAGGAACCACAGCATGAACTGCTCGCTGAGGACGTCACCCTCGGCCCGGGCGGCGCGGAAGAGCGCCTCGCACTGCTCGGTGACGGTCTGCTCCTGCGCGTAGGCGAGGGCGATCGGCTCGGCCGGCTTGGCGAAGGTGTTGCGGACGGCGTCGACGCCGGGGATCTCGACGCTCCAGTCGCGGTCGAGCATGTAGCGGACCATCATCATCGCGTGGTTGCGCTCCTCGACGCTCTGGGCGTAGAAGCGCTCGGCGAGACGCGGGAGGTCGAGGTCGTCGAACCACACGGCGATGGCGAGGTACTGCTGGCTCGCGGTGAACTCGTGGCGGACCTGCTCCCCGAGCAGGGTGACGAAGGACGACTGGGGCGGCGTGGGCATGGCCGAACGTTACAGGCGGGAATGGCGGCGCCTCGACGCCTGTTGACTCCAGCGTCCAGGCGCCACGCAACGGTGGCGCGCAGCTGCGTTGCGAGAGGTGTGCCCGTGCTGGTGCTGCACACGACGTCCCCCGCCGAGACGGGTCTAGGCTGGAGTGCGATGACGACACCACAGACGACCTCCGACGAGACGACCGTCGACGTGGCCTCCGAGACCCCGGCCGAGCGCCAGGCGCGCTTCGAGTCCGAGGCCCTGCCGCTGCTCGACCAGCTCTACGCCGCGGCGCTGCGCACGACGCGCAACCCGGCGGACGCCGAGGACCTGCTGCAGGAGACCTACGCCAAGGCGTTCGCGGCCTTCCACCAGTACCGCCCGGGCACCAACCTGCGGGCGTGGATGTACCGGATCCTCACCAACACCTACATCAACACCTACCGCAAGAAGCAGCGCGAGCCGCAGCAGTCCGACGCCGCCGACGTCGAGGACTACCAGCTCGTGCGTGCCGAGTCGCACACGAGCTCGGGCCTGAAGTCGGCCGAGGCCCAGGCGCTCGACCACCTGCCCGACTCCGAGATCAAGCGGGCCCTGCAGGACCTGCCGGAGGACTTCCGGATGGCGGTCTACCTCGCCGACGTCGAGGGGTTCGCCTACAAGGAGATCGCCGAGATCATGGGGACGCCGATCGGCACCGTGATGTCCCGGCTCCACCGCGGGCGCCGCCAGCTCCGCGAGATGTTGACCGAGTATGCCGCCGAGCGCGGCTTCGGCAAGGAGGTCTCGTCATGAACGAGATGCACCACGAAGGGCCCACCGCCACTTCGGGCTCGCACGTCGAGTCCCACGCGGAGTGCTCGGAGGTCCTGCACCGGATCTACGAGTACCTCGACGGTGAGATGCAGCCGGCCGACGTGGCCCGGGTGGCCCAGCACCTCGAGGCGTGCGGGCCGTGCCTGAGCGAGCACGACCTCGACCGCGCGGTCAAGGCCGCGGTGCGTCGGTCGAGCTCGCACGAGCAGCCGTGCCCGGACTCGCTGCGCGTCCAGATCGTCCAGCGCATCTCGATGGTGCGGCTCGAGCTCGACGGCTGAGTCTCAAGCGGGCGACACGCCCGACATGACGAAGGGACGACCACCAGATGGTGGTCGTCCCTTCGTCGTCTGCTGCGCAGTGCTCAGGCGTTGGGCTTGCGGCCGTGGTTGGCCTTGTTGCCCTTGCGCGAGCGGCGCTTGCGGGCGCGCTTGCTCATGGGAACTCCTCGAGATCGGGGGCGAAACGGTGACCGGGTGCCCTGGCTGGTGCCGAGGCGCCGCAGATCACTTGTCCAATACATTGTCGCACACGTTGAAAGCATGGGAGACTGGGCTCGATTTCACTTCCGGCTTCCCTGGTCGGATCTTAGAAAGGTCACCTCATGCGCACTCTTCGCATTCTCGCCTCCGCCATCGCGCTCGCCGCCCTCGCGTCGGTCGGCGCCAGCGCCGCCCAGGCCGAGGCCGCCCCCTCGCGTCCCATCATCCAGCTCGATGGCTGGCAGTGGTAGGCACCTGCCCCATCGGGTGATGCCGGAGTCATCGACTCCGTTTCTTGTGCGTTACGGCACGCCGATCTACATCGGCGTCACCGTTGTTCTTGCGGGGGGCCTGGCCGTGGCCTGCCACCAGCTCTACGGGTGGCCCACGGCCTGGGGTCCGCTGGGTCTTCTGGCGTTCATCGGGGCTCTGACCTGGTGGCTGCCGTCGACCTCGAGTGACGGACTGAGCCACTTCACCGCCGACAACGTCGTCGTCCTGGCCGCGATCCCCATCGTCGGTCCGGTCGGCGCCGGTGTCGTCGGCCTGGTCATGGCTGCGCTGACCCGTCGGCGGATCCCGCTGTACCGCAGGGTCTTCAACATGGCCATGGCCTCGTCGTCGGCCATGGTCGGCGGGCTCGCCTACGACCTCGCGGGCGGCTCGTTCACGGTGGAGCAGCTCCACGGCGCGGTGCCGCTCATCCTGCACGTCGGCCTGCCCATCGTCGTCGCCGACGCCGCGAACCTGCTCGCCAACGCCGTGCTGGTGGCCGGCGTCATCCGCCTGTCGGCCGGCGTGCCCCTGCGGCTCCAGCTCGCCGACATGCTCACGAGCTCGGGCATGACCCAGTTCGCCTACGGCATCGTCGCGTTCGTCGTCGTCATCATGTGGCTCCCGGGGGACCTCGGTCCCGTCGCCGTGCTCATCGGACTCGCCCCGCTCGCCGGCGCCCGTTGGGCGCTGCTCCAGTACGGCGAGGAGCGCGAAGCACGCGAGCGCGCCCTCGGTGCGCTCGTCGCCGCCATCGAGACCCGCGCACCGGAGCTCGAGGGGCACAGCGCCCGGGTCTCGTCGATGGCCGGTGTCATGGCCCAGGAGCTCGGTCTGCGGCCCAAGGAGGTCGCCGACGTGCGCACCGCCGGACTGCTCCACGACCTCGGGACGGTCGTGGTCGCCCCGGGCCAGGAGGGCCAGGACCACCGACGCAGCGCCGTCCTGCGCGGCGCAGCGATGCTCCAGGACCTGCCCTTCCTCGCCGGCGCGTCGGCCGTCATGGAGCAGGTCGCGTATGCCGGGCCGGACGAGCACGCGCCCACCCTCGCCGCCGAGGTGGTGCGGGTCGCGGACGACTTCGACCTGCTCCAGCTGAGTGAGGGCGTGGGTGCCTCCGAGGCCATGGAACGGCTGCGCGAGCGTCCGTCCTCGGCCGACGGTGAGCGGGTGCTCGCGGCCCTGGCCAGGGCCCTGCGGGCCCGTGACGAGCCCGTCGCTCCCGGGACCATGGTGACCACGTGACCCGCCGTCACCGGATCGAGTCGCTCGTCCTCCTCCTCGGCGGGGTGACGCTGCTGTGGTCCCTGTTCGACGCCGGTGACGACCTCCTCGCGACGGTCGGCCGGCACCCCGGCATCCTCGGCGCGTTCCTCGTCGTCATCACCGTGGGCGAGCTGTTCCGGGTGGTCATGCCGTCCGGTCGCATCGCGGCCCCGGTGGCCACCGGCGCCGGCATCGCGCTCGCCCTCCTCGGCCCGGTCTACGGCATGGCCGAGCTCGACGTCGCCGCCGGTGTGGTGACGCTCGTCGTGGCGACCGCCCTCGGGCTCGCGCTGGCCCTGCGGACGCTCCTCGGCCGACCCGCCCAGTGGTACCTCGTCGCCGCCCGGACGGTGGGGATCGCGATCACCGCGACCCTCATGAGGCTCGGCGACGGCGACGGCCGCGGCGTGTGGGTGTGGGAGCTCGCCGGCCGGAGCCCCTGGGTCGTGGCACTCGTCATGATGGCGGCGGCCGCGGCCGGGCTCTTCGCCGACCTCGTCCTCACCGGCCTCGTCCAGTCCGAGCGCTGGGAGCTCCCGGCCAGCACCACGCTGCGCGACGAGCTCGGGGAGGCCCAGGCCCTGACCTTCGGTGTCCTCGCCGCCGGTCCGCTCGTGGCCTTCCTCGCACCCGTCATCGGTCTGCTGGCGCTGCCGCTCGGGCTGCTCCCCATGGTGCTCACCTACGTGGCGGTCCGGCGCTACGCCACCAACCGCGCGACCTACCGGCAGACGATCGCGGCCCTCTCGAGGCTCACCGAGGCCGCGGGCTACACCCCACCGGGTCACGCGTCGAGGGTCGCCGAGCGGTCCGTGGCCATCGCTCGTTCGATGGGCCTGCACGCCGACCAGATCCAGGAGCTCGAGTACGCCGCGCTGCTCCACGACCTCGGCCAGGTCGGGCTGCGGTCGCCGATCCCGGACGGCGCCACCGTCCTGGCGGCGCCCGACGACCAGCGCCGCATCGCCTCCGAGGGGGCGCGCATCGTGCGGCGGACCGAGGTCCTCGACGACGTGGCCGACCTCATGGAGCGCCAGACCACCCCGTTCCGCCACGTGCGCGAGTGGGGCGAGGAGGTCCCGCTGGCGAGCCGCATCATCAAGGTGGCCAACGCCTACGACGACTTCTCGCACGGCCGCACCGACACCGTCTCGGTCGACGCCGCCCTCGAGCGCATCCACCTGGGGCTCGGCTACGAGTACGACCCCGAGGTCGTCGAGGCGCTCATCCGGACCAAGCCGGTCCCGGGCCCCCGCTGACCCGGAAGCCGCCGAGGACGACCGAGGGCCCCGACGCGTACGCGTCGGGGCCCTGCGTCGTGACGGTCTGGCGTCAGGCCTTCTTGGTCTCCTTGAAGATCGCGTCGATCTCGTCGATCTTCGCGAGGAGCTCGTCGGCCTTGGCCGCGTCCAGCTCACCCTTGGTGCCCGCGGCGCCGGCCAGCTTGGTCGCCTCGTTGATCAGGGTGTGCAGGTTCGGGAACTTCTCGAAGTGCGGCGGCTTGAAGTAGTCCGTCCACAGCACCCAGAGGTGCTCCTTGACGAGCTGCGAGCGCTGCTCCTTGATGAGGATCGCACGGGTGCGGAAGTCCGGGTCGTCGTTGTCGGCCACCTTGGCGATGATCGCCTTGATCGACTCCGCCTCGATGCGGGCCTGGGCGGGGTCGTAGACGCCGCAGGGCAGGTCGCAGTGGGCGCTGACATCGGTGACGCTGAACAGGGCGGGGAGGCGCATGAACGTCCCTTTCGTTGGGCGGATGGTCGGCCACGTTCCAACTTACAACCCGTGCGTCACGAGCGAACGGGCGTATGCCGTCCGCGTAGCCAACGGGGTCGCGGATGGAGCCGGGCCAGGACGACGGCGAGCACGTCGGCGTCGCCCACGGAACCGACGTCGAAGGACGTCAGGCCCTCGCGCGGGTTGTCCGAGTCGAGCCACCAGCGGGCTTCGTCGTCGGGGTCGGGGCCGGTGACGCGCTTGACCGAGAGCGGGCGAGGGTTGCCGTCGCGGTCGTCGGGGAGCCGGACGACGGCGACCTGTCCGGCCCGGACCCGTGCGCCCCAGAGGGAGAGCAGGAGGTCGCCCTCGTGCAGGGTGGGCTGCATCGAGCGCCCGTCGACGCGGAGCAGTCGGGGCCGGGGGACGGGGGAGCCTCGCACGGCCCGATTGTGGCATTGCGCACGTGGCGAGGCACTGACGCGGGCTCGGGCCGCGTGCAAGGATGATCGGGCGCGGCACACCTCCCGCCCCCCGCCGTCCCGCACCTGGGACGAGGCTCGACCCGCCGACGTGAGTCGGTCGTGGCACCAGTCCTTTCGTTTGGGAGTTTCCTCATGTCTGCGTCCCCGTCGTACTCGAGCTTCGACTTCGAGGGTCCGGTGTTCCGCGCCCACGAGGGCGGCAAGCTCGGCGTACACGCCACGCAGCCGCTGCGGGACCGTGACGACCTCTCGCTGCTCTACACCCCAGGTGTCGCCGACGTCTGCCGGGCGATCGCCGAGGACCCCCGCCTCTCGGCCCGCTTCACCGCGCGTCGCAACACGGTGGCCGTCATCACCGATGGCACCGCCGTGCTCGGCCTCGGTGACATCGGCCCGCTCGCCGCCATGCCGGTCATGGAGGGCAAGGCGATCCTCTTCAAGCACTTCGGTGGGATCGACGCCGTGCCCGTGTGCATGGAGACGGGGAGCGTCGACGAGCTCGTCGAGGCGATCGCCCGGATCGCGCCGTCCTACGGCGGCATCAACCTCGAGGACATCTCGGCTCCGCGCTGCTTCGAGATCGAGGCCCAGCTCAAGGAGCGCCTCGACATCCCCGTGTTCCACGACGACCAGCACGGCACCGCGATCGTCGTGCTCGCCGGTCTGCTCAACGCGGCCAGGGTCGTCGACCGCTCGCTGGCCGACCTGCGCGTCGTGGTCGCCGGGGCGGGCGCCGCAGGTGTCGCCGTGACCGGTCTGCTCCAGCGCGCCGGTGTGCGCGACGTCGTCGTCTGCGACTCCCGGGGCATCATCTCCCCGTCGAGGGCGGACCTCACCGGGCACAAGCACCGGATCGCGGCGTCGACCAACCCGCGCGGTCTCAGCGGCCAGCTCGCGACGGCCCTCGTCGACGCCGACGTCTACATCGGCGTCTCCGGCGGGACGGTCCCCGAGGCGGACGTCGCCCGGATGGCGCCGCGCTCGATCATCTTCGCGCTCGCCAACCCCGACCCCGAGGTGCACCCCGACGTCGCCCACCGTCACGCGGCAGTCGTGGCCACGGGTCGCTCGGACTTCCCCAACCAGATCAACAACGTCCTCGCCTTCCCCGGGATCTTCCGGGGAGCCCTCGACTCCGGCGCGGCCCAGATCACCGAGGCGATGAAGATCGCGGCGGCCGAGGCCATCGCGGCCATGGTGCCCGAACCGACGGCGGACGAGATCGTGCCGAGCGTCTTCGCGCCCGGAGTGGCCGACACCGTGGCAGCTGCGGTCGCGCGCCTGGCCTGAGAACCGCTCGCCACCGGGTGGGCCCGAGGGCGAGGGAGACCGCGCCTCAGCCGCCGACGGCGTCCGCGATGCTGCGGATGCCGTCGGCGGCGATGCCACAGCACCCGCCGACGAGGGCGGCGCCCTGCTGCTGCCACGTCCGGACGGTGGAGACCTCGAACCGCGACGAGCCCTCGTCGGTCCACGTCTTCGTCTCGGCGTGGTAGACCGCGCCGGCGTTCGGGTAGACGACGAAGGGCACGCGCGCCGGCGCCGAGGCCAGCAGCTCCTCGACGTACTGGGGCGCGGTGCAGTTGACCCCGACGGCGACGGCAGCGCCGCCCACGACGTCGGCGGCTTCGGCGAACGGCGCCCCACCGGTCACCCGGGCGTCGCGGGTCGCCGAGAAGGTCAGCCAGTAGGGCAGGTCGGGGGCGAGCTCGCCGAGGAGCTCGACCACCACCTCGGCCTCGAGCAGCTCGGGGATCGTCTCGACGGCGACGAGGTCCGGCGCGGTCGACACGAGCGTCTCGAGGCGGCGGGCGTGGAAGTCGCGGAGCCGGGCCCTGTCGACGTCGGGGTAGCCGGTGTACTCGGAGCCGTCCGCGAGGTGTGCGCCCCAGGGCCCCACCGATGCGGCGACGAGGGCGCGCCCACCGGCGGCCTCCCGCGCCAGCCGGACCGAGGCGACGAGGTCCTCGTCGCACTGCTCGTCGCTGAGACCCGCGGCGCGGTAGCCCGCGTGGCTGGCCTGGTACGACGCCGTGATGACGACCTCGGCCCCGGCGTCGACGAAGCTGCGGTGGGCGGCGACGATCTCGGCCGGAGCCTCGCGCAGGAGGCGAGCCGACCACAGCAGACCGGAGAGGTCGTGGCCGCGCTCCTCGAGGGCGGTGGACAGCCCGCCGTCGAGGACGACCGTGCCGGCGGCGAGCTTCTCGGAGATGGTCATGGCCACATCGTCGCACCGCTGTCGATCGCCGGTGGATAGGGTCGAACCCATGCTCGCAGCCTTCGCCGTGTCACAGTCCGCAGACGACCCGCTGTCCGGTCTCGAGGTGGGGGAGCGCCCGGACCCCGAGCCCCGCGACGGCTGGGTCGTGGTCGACCTCAAGACCTGCGCGCTCAACCACCACGACGTCTGGTCGCTGCGTGGCGTGGGCCTGGCGGCCGACCGGCTCCCGATGGTGCTGGGCTGCGACGGTGCCGGTGTCGACGCCGACGGCAACGAGGTGCTCGTCCATGCCGTCATCCCGTCCGACGGGTGGCAGGGCGACGAGACGCTCGACCCGCGCCGCACCCTGCTCTCGGAGCTGCACGACGGGACGCTCGCCACCAAGGTCGCCGTCCCGCGCGCCAACCTCGTGCCCAAGCCCACCGAGCTGAGCTGGGAGCAGGCCGCCTGCCTCCCGACGGCCTGGCTCACGGCATACCGGATGCTGTTCACCAACGCGGGAGTCAAGCCCGGAGGCACGGTCCTCGTCCAGGGAGCGGCCGGCGGTGTCGCGACGGCACTGGTCCAGCTCGGCTCGGCCGCGGGGCTGCGGGTCTGGGTGACGAGCCGCGACGAGGCCAAGGGCGAGCAGGCCGTGGCGCTCGGCGCCGACCGCGCGTTCGGGTCGGGGGAGCGGCTGCCCGACCGGGTCGACGCCGTCATGGAGACCGTCGGCGCTGCGACCTGGTCGCACTCGGTCAACTCGCTGCGCCCCGGTGGCACCATCGTCATCTCCGGCGCCACCTCGGGTGACGCCCCGGCCAAGGCCGAGCTGACCAAGATCTTCTTCAAGCAGCTGCGCGTCGTCGGCTCGACGATGGGCACGCGAGACGAGCTCCAGCGGCTCGCGTCGTTCGTCGTCGCGAGCGGCATCGAGCCGTTGATCGACTCGGTCGTGCCACTGGCGGACGCGCGTGAGGGCTTCGCCCGGATGGTCGACGGTCAGGTGACCGGCAAGGTCGTCTTCACGACCTGATGCGCCGGTGCGGAGCGCTCAGATCTGGAGCCACTCGTTCCAGCCGTTGTGCAGCACGAGCCACGCGATGAGGCCGTAGCCCGCCTGACCCGGGTGGTGCCCGTCGCGGCTCGCCGCGAGCTCGGAGCGCCACTGGTCGTGGCCGAGCAGCGGGCGGAAGCAGTCGACGAAGGGCACCGAGCGGCGCGAGCACACGTCGGCCTGCGCCTCGACGAGCACCGCGAGCTTGTCGTTGAAGGCGGCGTCGCTGCTCGGCGGCGGGCTCACGACGAAGGCCGAGACACCGTTGCTCGCCGCCTCGTCGAGGATGTTGGCGAGGTTGAGGCGGTGACGGGCCAGCGTCACGCCGGCGGCGATGTCGTTGGCGCCGACCGAGACGACGAGACGGCGCTCGCCGCGGTCCTTCCAGCGCGGCGGGCACTCGGTGTGCCAGCGGGCGAGGACGTCACCGCTCGTCTGCCCGCGGACACCGAGGTTGTATGCCGTGAGCTCGAGGTCGGGGTGCGACGTGCGTCCCACGACCCGCGTGACCCAGCCCTGGCCCTTGGGGTCGCCGACGCCGGCGACCATCGAGGCGCCCATGAAGACGATGGCGACGTCGCGGGGGCCCTCGGCGGGCACGGCGAAGGCGGCGCTCGGACGGAACTCGAGGTCGGAGCCGTCGTGCTCGTCGTGGCCCGCGTGGCCGCCGGGAAGGGTGTGGTCGTTGCTCATCGGTCAGTCGTCCTCGTCGTCGAGCCGGGCCAGCCAGGTGGCGAGCCGCTCGACGGGGGTCTCGAAGTCGGGGTTGAGGTCCACGAAGGTGCGCAGCTGTTCGGCGAGCCAGGCGAGGGTGACCTCTTCGTCCCCCCGACGCGACTCGAGCTCCTCGATCCCTCGGTCGGTGAAGTACACGACGAAACCCTAACGCGCCGCAGCGGCCCCGTCCGTGAGGACGGGGCCGCTGCGGGCGTGCTGTGTCCGCCGGTCAGCGGTTGAAGGCTGCCGCGACGAGCTCGGCCTGCTCGGCCTGGTGCTTCTTGGTCGATCCCGTGGCGGGCGAGGCCGAGGCCTTGCGCGAGAGGACGCGCAGCGGACGCTGCACCCCGACCTCGGCGAGCGCGCCGGGGAGGTTGAGCGCGAGGAAGGGCCACGCGCCCTGGTTCTGCGGCTCGTCCTGGACGACCACGAGCTCGGCCTCCGGGTACTTGGCGAGCTCGGTGGCGAGCTCCTGGGTCGGGAGCGGGTAGTACTGCTCCAGCCGCAGGATGGCCGTGTTGGTGTCACCGCGCTTGGTGCGTTCGGCCTCGAGCTCGTGGACCGCCTTGCCGGCAGCGAGGAGCACGCGGTCGACGGTGCCGCTCGTCGCGCCCTCGCGGTCGGGCAGGACCGGACGGAACGAGCCCGTCGTGAAGTCCTCGGGCATGCTCGACGCGGCCTTGAGCCGGAGCATCGACTTCGGGGTGAAGACGATGAGCGGGCGACGTGGACGGGCGTAGGCCTGGCGGCGCAGGAGGTGGAAGTACGACGCCGGCGTCGACGGGTAGGCGACGGTCATGTTGTCCTCGGCGCACATCTGCAGGAAGCGCTCGATGCGTGCGGACGAGTGGTCCGGCCCCTGGCCCTCGTAGCCGTGGGGGAGCAGGAGGACGACAGACGAGCGCTGGCCCCACTTCTGCTCCGAGCTGCTGATGAACTCGTCGATGATCGTCTGGGCGCCGTTGAAGAAGTCGCCGAACTGCGCCTCCCACAGGACGAGGGCGTCGGGCCGCTCGACCGAGTAGCCGTACTCGAAGCCCATCGCCGCGAACTCCGACAGCAGCGAGTCGTAGACCCAGAACCGGCCCTGGCCCTCACCGAGGTAGAGCAGGGGCGTCCACTCGAGGGCGGTGGTCTTGTCGATGAGGACGGCGTGGCGCTGCACGAAGGTGCCGCGTCGGCTGTCCTGACCGGCGAGGCGGACCGGGGTGCCGTCCTTGAGGAGCGAGCCGAAGGCGAGGAGCTCGCCCGTGGCCCAGTCGATGCCGCCCTGGCTGATGCTCGCGACCCGCTTCTCGAGCATCTGCTGGAGCTTGGGGTGGACGGTGAAGCCCTGCGGCGGGTTGGCGAAGACCTCGCCGATCGCCTTGAGCTCCTCGGGCGAGATCGCCGTCTCGGTGGCGGACCCGGTCGTGGCGTCGGTGGTCTGGGCCGTGGGCGGCTCGAGACCGGTGTGGCCCTCGACGTCGGTGCCGGTGTAGTTGTCGTCGGCGGCCCGGGCGGCCTCCGCGTCGTTGGCCTTGAGGGCCTCCTTGGTCTCGACGAAGACCCGCTCGAGCTGCTGCTGGTAGTCGCGCAGCGCCGCCTCGGCGTCCTCGACCGTGATGTCGCCACGACCGATGAGCGACTCGGTGTAGAGCTTGCGGACGCTGCGCTTGGCCTCGATGAGGTTGTACATGAGCGGCTGCGTCATCGACGGGTCGTCGCCCTCGTTGTGCCCGCGGCGGCGGTAGCAGACCATGTCGACGACGACGTCCTTGGCGAACTCCTTGCGGAACTCGTAGGCGAGCTCCGCGACGCGCACGCACGCCTCGGGGTCGTCACCGTTGACGTGGAAGATCGGCGCCTGGATCATCCGGGCGACGTCGGTCGAGTACGTCGACGATCGCGACGAGCTCGGCGAGGTTGTGAAGCCGACCTGGTTGTTGATGACGACGTGCACGGTGCCGCCGGTGCGGTAGCCACGCAGCTGCGAGAGGTTGAGCGTCTCGGCGACCACACCCTGCCCGGCGAACGCGGCGTCACCGTGGAGGAGGACGGGCAGGACGGTGAAGTCCTCACCCGCGAGGTCGAGCCGGTCCTGCTTGGCGCGCACGATGCCCTCGAGCACCGGGTTGACGGCCTCGAGGTGCGAGGGGTTGGCCGCGAGGTAGACCTTGGTCGTCGCCCCGCCCTCGGCGGTGAAGGTGCCCTCGGTGCCCAGGTGGTACTTGACGTCACCGGAGCCCTGGACCGACTTGGGGTCCTGCTTGCCCTCGAACTCACGGAAGATCTGGCCGTAGGACTTGCCCGCGATGTTGGCGAGCACGTTGAGGCGGCCGCGGTGCGGCATACCGATGCAGACCTCGTCGAGGTTGTCCTCGGCGGCCCGGGACAGGACGCGGTCGAGCAGGGCGATGACCGACTCGCCACCCTCGAGCGAGAAGCGCTTCTGGCCGACGAACTTGGTCTGCAGGAACGTCTCGAACGCCTCGGCGGCGTTGAGCTTGCGCAGGATCCGGAGCTGCTCCTCGCGGGTCGTCTTGGCGTAGCCGACCTCGATCTTGGACTGGATCCACTCGCGCTGCTCGGGATCCTGGATGTGCATGTACTCGACACCGATGCTGCGGCAGTAGCTGTCGCGCAGGATGCCGAGGATCTTGCGGAGCTTGAGGAACGGCTCGCCGCCGAAGCCACCCGTGGCGAAGAACCGGTCGAGGTCCCACAGCGTCAGGCCGTGGCTCGTGACGTCGAGGTCCTGGTGGCGACGCTGCTTGTACTCGAGCGGGTCGGTGTCGGCCATGAGGTGGCCGCGCACGCGGTAGGCGTGGATGAGCTCCTGGACGCGCGACACCTTGTTGATGTCGTCGTCGTGCGAGGCCGAGATGTCCTGGACCCAGCGCACCGGCTCGTAGGGGATCCGCAGGCTCTCGAAGATCTCGTCGTAGAAGCCGTTGGCGCCGAGGAGCAGCTGGTGGATGACGCGGAGGAACTCGCCGGACTGCGCACCCTGGATGATGCGGTGGTCGTAGGTGCTCGTCAGCGTGAGGATCTTGGAGACGGCGTTGCGGTTGAGCGTCTCGTCGCTCGCGCCCTGCCACTCGGCGGGGTAGTCCATCGCACCGACGCCGATGATCGTGCCCTGACCGGCCATGAGGCGCGGGACCGAGTGCACGGTGCCGATGCCACCGGGGTTGGTCAGCGAGATCGAGGTGCCCTTGAAGTCCTCGACGGTGAGCTTGTTGCCGCGGGCCTTCTTGACCATCTCCTCGTAGGCGGTCCAGAAGTGCGCGAAGTCCATCGTCTCGGCCGCCTTGATCGACGGGACGAGGAGCTGACGGCTGCCGTCGGGCTTCTCGAGGTCGATGGCCAGGCCGAAGTTCACGTGGGCCGGGGTGATGAGGACCGGCTTGCCCTTGTCGTCGGTGCTGTAGCCGTTGTTCATGGCCGGCATCGCACCGAGCGCCTTGACGACGGCGTAGCCGATGAGGTGGGTGAAGCTCACCTTGCCGCCGCGCGAGCGGGCGAGGTGGTTGTTGATGACGATCCGGTTGTCGACGAGGAGCTTGGCGGGGACGGCGCGCACCGAGGTGGCCGTCGGGACCGCGAGCGAGGCCTCCATGTTGGTGACCACGCGGGCGCTGGCGCCACGGATCGGGGAGGTCTCCGGCTCGTTGACGGCGCCCTCGCTCTTGGTGGGCGCTGCGTCACGGGGCTTGGGCGCCTCGGCCGGCTTCTCGGACGTGGCGGCCTCGGGCTTGGGGGCCTCGCTCCTGGGAGCGGCAGCCCGGGGCGCCTCCGCCTTGGGGGCCTCGGTCCTGGGGGCCGCGGTCTTCGCAGCCGCCTTCGGCGCCTCGCTCTTGGGCGCCGGGGTCGCGGGCGCCTCGCTCTTGGCGGGCTCGGCCTTGGGGGCCTCCGCCGCGGCGGCCGGCGCCGGCGCGCTGGTGCCGTTGCCCTTGCCCGACTGGCCGGTGGCCGGGTCGTAGTCCGCGAAGAACTCCCACCACGCCTTGTCGACCGAGTTCTTGTCCTTCTTGTACTGCTCGAAGAGCTCGTCCACCAGCCACTCGTTGGGTCCGAATGCGGTCAGGGGGTCGCTCGAAGCGGGCTGGTCAGGCACGGCGTATACGCCTCTTTCTGCGTGTCGACATCGACGTTCACGTGTCTGGTCAGCCTATCTCTCCGGCGCCACGGCGCGAGCGTGGGTCCAGCGTCGCGCCGGGCCCGTGGTCGCCGGCCGCGCCACGACGCGAACGAGCCGGTATGCCGTGGGGCTCGCCCACGGCATACCGTCTCGTTCCTTTCCTTGCCCCACCGCGGGGGAGACCGGCCCCTGAACCCGGTCCCCGCACCCGCGGTGGGGAGGTCCTAGGAGATGTCCTGACGGACGGTGCGCCACGTCCCGACGGCACTGAGGACGGCGGCGTAGGCGGCGAGGACGAGGGCGGCGGCCCACCAGCTGAGCGGCTGGGCGGCGTTGCTGCCGCCCTGGGTGACGCCCTCGACGATGGCGTTGGTCGCCTGGCTCGGCAGGAAGTGGACGATGTGGTCCCGACCGAACTCCCAGAAGCCGAGCGCGAACCCGGCCAGCGGCTCGATGATCCACGCGACACCCACGGCGATGAGCAGGGCGGCGACCTGGTTGGGGATGAGGATGCCGACACCGAGACCGATGAGCGCCCACAGTCCGAGGACGAGGAGGCTGAGCGCCAGGGCACGCAGCACCTCCGGACCGGGGAACGGGTCGGCGCCGCGGGCCTGGAGCACGATCGCGCCGGCGATGACCGAGCCGACGAGCGAGATGAGGCCGTAGATCGCACCGATCCCGAGGAGGGCGACGACCTTGGCGAGCATGACGCGGACCCGGCGGGGCGTGCTGAGGAAGGTGCTCGAGACCGTCTTGTGGCGGTACTCGGAGCCGATCTGCATGATCCCGATGACGAGGGTCAGGGTGTAGCCGATCGTCAGCCCGGCGGTGTAGACGCTGTTGGCGACCTGGAGCGGCGTCCCGACGACCTGCTGGCCACGCGCGACAGCCTCGGGGTCCGGCTCGAGCGTCAGGACGATGCCGAGGATGACGGCGAAGAGCGCACCGCCCAGGAACATCGCGATGGCGAGTCCCCACCAGAGGCGGGTCGTGAAGAACTTGAGGAACTCGGACCTGATGGAGTCGACCATCATTCGTTCGCTCCTTCCTGGCCGGCGACGGCATCGCGTTCGGTCGGGGGTGGTGGCGCGGACGAGCCGTCGCCGAGGTTGCGGTTGGTGCCCTCGGTGAGCTCGAAGAAGAGCGCCTCGAGGTCGTGCTTGCGGGCGCGCAGCTCCCAGACGGGCAGGCCGGCGCGCAGCGCCACGTCGCCGACGAGACGCAGGTCGGCCGTCTCGACGACGAGCTCGCCGTCGCTGCCGGGCGCGCTCATGACGTCGGCGACCCGGAGGGCGCCGGCGAGCTGGGCAGGGTCCGAGGTGCGCACGAACGTCGTGGGGGCACCGCGAAGCTCGGACACGGCCCCCTCGCGGACGAGGCGGCCGTTGGCGATGATGACGACGTCGTCGACCGTCTGCTCGACCTCCTGCAGCTGGTGGCTGGAGACGAGGATCGTCTTGCCCTGGCTGCTGAGGTGGCGCAGGAAGCCGCGCAGCCAGCGGATGCCCTCGGGGTCGAGGCCGTTCGAGGGCTCGTCGAGGATGAGGACGCGGGGGTCGCCGAGCAGGGCCGCGGCCAGGCCGAGGCGCTGGCGCATGCCCATGGAGTACTCACCCGCGCGCTTGCGCGCAGCAGCCGGTATGCCGGTCAGCTCGAGGAGCTCGTCGACCCGCCCCACGGGCAGGCCACCGGCGGCCGCGAGGACGCGGAGGTGGTCGCGGCCGCTGCGGCCGGGGTGGAAGTTCGTCGCCTCGAGGGCCGAGCCGACCATCGACTGGGGATGGTCGATGTCGCCGTAGGCGCGCCCGTCGATCGTCGCCGTCCCCGAGCTCTGGTGGACGAGGCCGAGGAGCATGCGCAGGGTCGTCGTCTTGCCGGCGCCGTTGGGGCCGAGGAAGCCGGTGATCCGGCCGGGCTCGACCGTGAAGGTCAGCTGGTCGACGGCGGTGAAGGAGCCAAAGGTCTTGGTGAGGTCGCGCACCTCGATGGTTGCGCCCTGTGTGGCCGGGGCCGTGGTCATCGAGATCCACCCCCCGGGGTCTGGTGTGATGCCATGCGCCGAGTCTGTCAGCCTCCCCTGACGTGAGGGTCAACCGCGTGGTGGAGGAGGCGTCCGCCCAGAGGATGATTCGCGGACGGGGAGTCGGTGGCGTGCCTGCCGCGTGGAGCCTTCCCTAGGATGGCTCCACTATGACCGAGTGGTTACTCGTCCTCGCCGGCATCGCGCTGACGCTGGGGACCGCCCTGTTCGTCGCTGCCGAGTTCGCTCTCGTGGCCCTGGACCGTCCCTCCGTCGAGAAGGCCGTCGAGCGCGGTGACACCCGGGCACGCTCGGTGCTCTCGTCGCTGCGCAGCCTCTCGACCCAGCTGTCCGCCTCGCAGGTGGGGATCACGCTCACCACCCTGGTGCTGGGCTTCCTCGCCAACCCGTCGATCGGGGCGCTGCTGCGTGGCCCGCTCGAGTCCGCCGGGCTGGGGGAGCCGTCGGCGGCCCGGGTCGCCTCGGTCCTCGCCATGGTCGTCGCGACCGTGTTCTCGATGATCGTCGGCGAGATGGTCCCCAAGACGCTGGCGATCTCGACGCCGCTCTCGACGGCGAAGGTCGTGGCAGCGCCGGTGCGGTGGTTCGCGCTGGCGTTCCGGCCGATGATCGTCGTGCTCAACGGCACCGCGAACTCCGCGCTTCGGGCCATGGGGGTCGAGCCCCAGGAGGAGCTGTCGGCCGCACGCAGCCCGGCCGAGCTCGCCTCGCTCGTGCGCACCTCCGCCGAGGCCGGGACCCTCGGCCTCGGCACGGCCCGCCTCGTCACCGCCTCGCTGGGCTTCGGCGCCCAGACGGCCGCCGACGTCATGACCCCGCGCTCGCGGGCCACGGCGATCGACCGGTCGGCCTCGGCGCGTGACTGCGTCGAGCTCGCGCGACAGACCGGCCACTCGCGCTTCCCGGTCATCGACGACGACTGGGACGACGTCGACGGTGTCGTCCATGTCAAGAAGGCCATCGCGGTGCCGCACGAGCGACGCGACGATGTCCCGGTCTCGGCGCTCATGACCCCGCCGCTCGTCGTCCCCGAGACGATCCGGCTCGACCCGCTCCTCATCCACCTGCGCGACAGCGGCCAGCAGTTCGCCATCGTCGTCGACGAGTACGGCGGCACCTCCGGCGTCGTCACCCTCGAGGACCTCGTCGAGGAGATCGTCGGCGAGGTGTCCGACGAGCACGACCGCAGCCAGACGACCGGACGCCAGCAGGCCGACGGCTCCTGGACCGTCCCCGGCCTCTGGAGGCCCGACGAGGTCAAGAGGCGCACCGGCATCGACATCCCCGAGGGGCCGGCATACGAGACCGTCGCGGGCTTCGTCATGTCCGAGCTCGGTCGCGTCCCGGCGGTCGGCGAGGTCGTCGAGCTCCCCGGCTGGAGGATCACCGTCGTCGACATGGAGGGCCGCCGGGTCGACCGCCTGCGGTTCGCACCCGTACCCGTCGAGGGTGATGTCCCGGCGGACCACCGCGACGAGGACGAGGGGGCCCCGGCATGAGCGTCGGAACCATCCTCATCACCATCGCCCTGCTCCTCGCCAACGCGTTCTTCGTCGGCGCGGAGTTCGCCGCGATGTCGGCCCGCCGCAGCCAGCTCGAGCCGCTCGCGGAGGAGGGGAGCAAGGGAGCCCGGGCCGCGCTGGACGCCATGTCGCGCACCGGCATCCTGCTCGCGACCGCGCAGCTGGGCATCACGGTCTGCTCGGTGCTCCTCGGTGCAGTGTCCGAGTCGGCGCTCCACCACGCCCTCGTCGGTCCGGTCGAGGCCGTGGGCGCCCCAGAGGCCCTCGCCGACGTGCTCGCGCTCGTGCTCGCACTGCTCGTGGTCGTCTTCCTCCACGTCGTCATCGGCGAGATGATCCCCAAGAACATCTCGATCGCGACCCCGGAGCGGGCGGCGATCGCCCTCGTTCCGGCGCTCGTCATGGTGTCGCGGGTCGTCAAGCCGGTCATCGCCGCCATGGACTGGGTGTCCAAGCTCGTCGTGCGTGCGCTCGGCGTGGACCCCAAGGACGAGCTCGCCTCCGCGTTCACCGCGGAGGAGGTCGCCCAGATCGTCTCCGAGTCGCACAAGGAGGGACTCGTCGAGGCGGAGCAGTACGGCCTCCTCGGCGCCGCCCTCGAGTTCAGCGACAAGGACGCCCGCGACGTCGGCGTGCCCCTCGACGAGCTCATCACGGTCGGGCTCGAGACGACGCCCGACGAGATCGAGCGGCTCGTCGCCCGGCACGGCTTCTCCCGCTACCCGGTCGCCGGTCGCGACGGGACGCTCACGGGCTACCTGCACCTCAAGGACGTGCTCTTCGCCTCCGAGGACGAGCGGCTCGAGCCGGTGCCGGCCAAGCGGATCCGGCGGATGGCCAACGTCCGCCGCGACGACGAGGTCGAGTCCGTCCTCGCGACGATGCAGCGCACGGGGTCGCACCTGGCGCGGGTCGTCGCCGACGACGGCGAGGTGATCGGCGTCGTCTTCCTGGAGGACGTCATCGAGGAGCTCGTCGGAGAGGTGACCGACTCCACCCAGCGCGGCTGACCGCACGACTGATTGCCCGTTGGGCAGTGCGAGAAACGGTGGCCGATCGCCGGTCGTGCCCAAACGGGCAATCAGTCGCCAGACGGAGTGCCCCAACGGGCAATCAGTCGCCAGACGGAGTGCCCCGCGCGCGCTCCCACTCCGTTCGAAGCGCCTGTTGCCTCTGCCGGGAGCAAGAAGCGACGAGAGACCCGGAACGCGCTTCGCGCAAGCCAGGTCTCTCGTCGCCATGGTGCCCCCGGCAGGATTCGAACCTGCGCTCCCGCCTCCGGAGGGCGGTGCTCTATCCCCTGAGCTACGGGGGCTCAACGTGTCCGAATCATGGAGATCCGGGCCGTTTCGGGACCGTGAGGGAGGGTAGCAGCCTAGAGTTGCATCCATGGAATCAGGGCAGATTGCGGTGGCGGTGACGCCCCGACCCCTGGTTCTCGTGTGCGACGACATCGCGTCGATCCGAGACATCATCCGGATCAACCTCGAGCTCGAGGGTTTCGACGTCCTCGAGGCCGTCGACGGCCACGAGGCGATGAGCCACCTCATCGACCCGTCCGCCAGGGTGCCGGACGTCATCCTGCTCGACGCGCAGACCCCGAGGCGTGACGGCTGGTGGGCGATCGCCGCCATCCGGTCCCACCCGCGCCTCGTCCACGTCCCCACCGTGCTCGTCACGGCCTCGACGACGGCCCACGACCGCAGTGAGGCCGCGCTCGCCGGGTTCGACGCGTTCGTGGCCAAGCCGTTCGACCCCGTCGAGCTCGTCGACGTCGTCTCACGCCTCGCGGCCGACGGCCGGCCCCCTTCACCCGGCCAATAGACTTCGCGGGTGACTCCCGAAGAACTCTCGTCCGCGATCCGGGCTGCCCTGCTCGAGGCCACTGCCGCTGGTGACTTCACCGCCGACATCCCCGCAGAAGTGCGGGTGGAGCGACCCAGGAACCGTGACCACGGCGACTGGTCGACCAACATCGCCCTCCAGCTCGCGAAGCCGGCGGGGGTCCCGCCGCGCGACCTCGCGACCGGGCTCGCGACGCGCCTGACGGCCATCGACGGCATCTCCGCGGTCGACGTCGCCGGGCCGGGGTTCCTCAACATCAGCCTCGACGCGGCCAGCGCAGGAGAGCTCGCGCGCAGCATCGTCGAGAGCGGGACGGCATACGGTCACAACGACTCCGAGGCCGGGCACACCATCAACCTCGAGTTCATCTCGGCCAACCCCACGGGGCCGCTGCACATCGGTCACACGCGGTGGGCGGCGCTCGGCGACTCGATGCGCCGGCTCCTCACGGCCTCCGGCGCCGACGTCACGGCGGAGTACTACATCAACGACGCCGGCGCCCAGATGGACAAGTTCGCGCTGAGCGTCCTGGCCAGCGCCAAGGGCGAGCCGACCCCCGAGGGCGGCTACCCGGGTGCCTACATCGGTGAGCTCGCCGCGGCCGTCGTCGAGCAGCGTCCCGACGTCCTCGAGCTGCCCGAGGACGAGGCCGTCGCCGTCGCCCGGCCGCTGGCCTACGAGGCACAGCTCGCCGAGATCCGCCGGACGCTCGAGCGCTTCGGTGTCTTCTTCGACGTCTGGTTCTCCGAGAACGCGCTGCACGACGGTGGCGCCGTCGAGCAGGCCGTCGCGCGGCTGCGCGAGCAGGGCCACGTCTACGACAAGGACGGCGCGGTCTGGCTGCGCACCACCGACTTCACCGACGACAAGGACCGCGTCCTCATCCGGGCCGACGGCGTCCCCACCTACTTCGCTGCCGACGCCGCCTACTACCTGAGCAAGAAGGACCGCGGCTTCACCGAGAAGATCTACCTCCTCGGGGCCGACCACCACGGCTACATCGGTCGCCTCAAGGCGATCGCGGCCGCTGCCGGTGACGACGCCGACGTCAACATCGACGTGCGCATCGGGCAGCTGGTCAACCTCAACGGCGCCAAGCTGTCGAAGCGGGCCGGCAACATCATCGAGCTCAACGACCTGCTCGACTGGATCGGCAGCGACGCGGTCCGCTACTCGCTGGCGCGCTACCCGGCCGACAGCCCGCTCAGCCTCGACGGCGAGGAGCTGCGCAAGCAGACCAACGACAACCCGGTCTTCTACGTCCAGTACGCCCACGCCCGCACCGCCAACGTCGCGCGGCTCGCGGGGGAGGACGGCGTGCGCCGCGAGGACGGGTTCGACCCCTCGCTGCTCGCCGACCCGACCGAGGCGACGCTGCTGGCCACGCTCGGCGACTTCCCGCGGGTCGTCGCCCAGGCGGCGCACCTGCGCGAGCCGCACCGCGTCGCCCGCTACCTCGAGGACCTCGCCGGCCGCTACCACAAGTGGTACGACACCTGCCGGGTCCGGCCGATGAACGCCGACGAGGAGGTCACCGACCTCCACCGCACCCGCCTGTGGCTCAACGACGCCACCCGGCAGGTGCTCGCCAACGGCCTCGACCTGCTCGGCGTCAGCGCGCCCGAGCGCATGTGAGGGACTGACCGATGCGTTCGCACGAGGCCGGAGCACTCCACGCCGAGGGCTACGGCGGCCCGCCGCTGTACCTCCCCTACCCGGACGACGTCATGGCGCTGCTCCCGCAGCTCTGGCCGCAGTCGGTGTGCCGTGACGACGAGGGCCGCCTGCAGGTCGCCGGCGTCGACGTGGTGAGCATCGCCCGCGACTTCGGCACCGCGGCATACGTCGTCGACGAAGGCGACTTCCGCGCGCGGGCACGGGCCTTCCGCGACGAGTTCGCGGCACCGTTCGCGAGCGTCTGCGGTGGAGCCGACGTCTACTACGCCGGCAAGGCCTTCCTGTGCACCTCGGTGGCCAAATGGGTTGCGGAAGAAGGGCTTTCGCTCGACGTGTGCAGCGGTGGCGAGCTCGCCGTGGCTCGGCGGGCGGGCTTCCCGGCGGAGCGGATCGGCTTCCACGGCAACAACAAGTCGCTCGACGAGATCCGGGCCGCGCTCGACTACGGCGTCGGCCGGATCGTCGTGGACTCGTTCGTCGAGATCGAGCGGGTCGCCGAGCTGGCGGCCGAGCTCGGCGTCGTCGCACCGGTGATGATCCGCGTGACGGTCGGCGTCGAGGCGCACACCCACGAGTTCATCGCCACCGGGCACGAGGACCAGAAGTTCGGCTTCAGCCTCGTCGGTGGCCAGGCCCTCGAGGCGGCCCGGGCGGTCCTGGCCCACGACAGCCTCGACCTTCGCGGCCTGCACTCGCACATCGGCAGCCAGATCTTCGACACCGGCGGCTTCGAGATGAGCGCGCGCCGCCTCATCGGGCTTCACGCCCTCATCGCCGACGAGCTGGGGCACCACTGCCCCGAGATGGACCTCGGCGGCGGCTTCGGCATGGCCTACACGTCGCAGCACACGCCGATGTCGCCGGCGGAGCTCGGCGAGCAGCTCGCGGACATCGTCGGTCGCGAGTTCAAGGCGATTCCGGAGACACGTGACGGTGTCGTGGACGTGCCGAGGGTGTCGATCGAGCCGGGCCGCGCGATCGTCGGCCCCTCCACCTTCACCCTCTACGAGGTCGGCACCGTCAAGCAGGTCGCGCTGGGTGACCAGCACTCCCGCGCCTACGTGTCGGTCGACGGCGGCATGAGCGACAACGTGCGCCCCGCGCTCTACGAGGCCGACTACTCGTGCACGCTCGCCAACCGCAGTTCCGAGGCCGCGCCGATGCTGGCGCGCGTCGTCGGCAAGCACTGCGAGAGCGGCGACATCGTCGTGCAGGACGAGTGGCTTCCGTCCGACACCGGGCCGGGCGACCTCATCGCCGTTCCGGGCACCGGCGCCTACTGCCGGGCCCTGTCGAGCCAGTACAACCACACCCCGCGCCCGCCGGTGCTCGCGGTCCGAGACGGCAAAGCACGGGTCATCGTGCGCCGTGAGACCATCGACGACCTGCTCGCACTCGACGTCGGGGAGCTGTGATGTCGAGTCCCACGCCCGTTGAGGAGAACCCCACCGAGATGGCCGACTCCACCGGGTCCGACGCGCCCGCCCTCAAGGTCGCGCTGCTCGGCTGCGGCGTCGTGGGCTCCTCCGTCGCCACGATGCTCGTCACCAACGGCGACGACCTCGCCGCCCGCGTCGGCGCCCGCCTCGAGCTCATCGGCATCGCGGTCCGCCGGCCCGACCGACCGCGCCCGGACGTCCCCGTCGACCCGGCCCTGTTCACCTCGGATGCCGACACGCTCGTGCGCAGCGCCGACATCGTCATCGAGGTCATCGGCGGCATCGACCCGGCCCGCGAGCTCATCCTCACGGCGATGCAGCACGGGGCCTCGGTCGTCACGGCCAACAAGGCGCTGCTCGCCGAGGACGGACCGACCCTGTATGCCGCGGCGGCCCAGAACGGTGTCGACCTCTACTACGAGGCGGCCGTGGCCGGTGCCATCCCGATCGTCCGTCCCATGCGTGAGTCGCTCGTCGGCGACGACGTCGTGCGCGTGCTCGGGATCGTCAACGGGACGACGAACTTCGTCCTCGACAAGATGGACACCACCGGCGCCGGCTTCGCCGAGACGGTCGAGCAGGCCCAGGCGCTGGGCTACGCCGAGGCCGACCCCACCGCCGACGTCGAGGGCTTCGACGCCGCCGCCAAGGCCGCCATCCTCGCCTCGCTCGCCTTCCACACCCGGGTTGCGAGTGCCGACGTGCACCGCGAGGGCATCACCGAGGTCACCGCTGCCGACGTCCAGGCGGCGCGCGACATGGACGCGGTGGTCAAGCTCCTCGCGATCTGCGAGCTCCAGCGCGACGAGTCCGGAGTCCCGAGCGGTGTCACCGTGCGGGTGCACCCGGCGATGATCTCCCGCAGCCACCCGCTCGCCTCGGTGCGCGACGCCTACAACGCCGTGTTCGTCGAGGCGTCCGCCGCCGGCGAGCTCATGTTCTACGGCAAGGGCGCCGGCGGCGACCCGACCTCGTCGGCCGTCCTTGGTGACGTCGTCGCGGTGGCGCGCCACCGCCTCGCCGGTGGCCACGGCCCGGTCGAGTCGGCCTACGCCGACCTGCCGGTGGTCCCGATGGGCCACGCCTCGACGAGGTACCACATCAGCCTCGCCGTGGCCGACCGTCCCGGCGTCCTGGCCCAGGTCGCGTCCGCGTTCGCCGACCACGACGTGTCGATCGAGACCGTGCGACAGCGGGTGCTCGGCGAGGGCGACGACTCGCGTGCCTCGCTGGTCATCGTCACCCACCGCGCGCCCGACTCCGCCCTGGCCGCAACCGTCGAGGCGCTCGCGGGCCTCCAGACCGTCGACGAGGTCGTCTCGTGGATGCGCGTGGAAGGAGCCTGAGATGGCACACCAGTGGCGCGGAGTGATCCGTGAGTATGCCGACCGCCTGCCGATGCTGGCCGGCGCACCTGTCGTGACCCTGCACGAGGGCGGGACGCCCCTCATCACGGCCGAGCACCTGTCCGAGCTCGTCGGGGCCAACGTGCTCGTGAAGTACGAAGGCCTCAACCCGACCGGCTCCTTCAAGGACCGGGGGATGACCGCCGCGATCTCGCACGCCAAGGGGCGTGGCGCCAAGGCCGTCATCTGCGCCAGCACCGGCAACACGAGCGCCAGCGCCGCGGCCTACGCCACCAAGGCCGGCATGACGTGTGCGGTGCTCGTGCCCGAGGGCAAGATCGCCATGGGCAAGCTCAGCCAGGCCATCGCCCACGGCGCGACGCTCATCCAGGTCGACGGCAACTTCGACAACTGCCTCACCGTCGCTCGCAAGCTCGCCGAGGTCCACCCGGTCGAGCTCGTGAACTCGGTGAACCCCGCCCGCATCGAGGGTCAGAAGACGGCGGCCTTCGAGGTCGTCGACGCGCTGGGTGACGCACCGGACATCCACGTCCTGCCCGTCGGCAACGCCGGCAACATCACCGCCTACTGGCGCGGCTACACCGAGTACGCGACCGACGTCGAGGGCCTGCCCGCCGTCGCGACCCGGACCCCGCAGATGTGGGGCTTCCAGGCCGCGGGTGCCGCGCCGATCGTGCTCGGCCACCCCGTGGACGACCCCGAGACGATCGCCACCGCCATCCGTATCGGCAACCCGGCCTCGTGGCGCCAGGCCGAGCAGGCCCGCGACGAGTCCGGTGGCCGGATCGAGTCGGTCACCGACGAGCAGATCCTCGCCGCCCACCGCCTCCTGTCCTCGACCGAGGGCATCTTCGTCGAGCCCGGGTCGGCCGCGAGCATCGCGGGCCTCATGCAGGCGAGCGAGCGCGGCGAGGTGCCCCCGGACGCCACCATCGTCTGCACGGTCACCGGTCATGGTCTCAAGGACCCGCAGTGGGCCCTGCGCACTGCCGACGGTTCGGACATCGAGCCGGTCCGCGTCAGTGCCGAGGCCCGGGCCGTCGCCGAGGTCCTCGGCTTCGAGGGCTGAGGGTTGGGGGAGTGGCGGCCCGGCGCGTCGGTCACGGTCCGGGTGCCGGCCAGCAGCGCCAACCTCGGCCCGGGGTTCGACTCCATCGGCATGGCCCTCGGTGTCTGGGACCGTTGTCGCGCAACGCTTCTCGACTCGACTGACCTCGAGATCACCGTCTCGGGCGAGGGAGAGGGTGGGGTGCCCACCGATGCCACCCACCTCGTCCACCGCAGCCTGGTGCACGCCTTCGAGGACCTGGGGGAGCAGGCGCCCGTCGGCCTTCGCCTCGAGTGCGACAACGCCGTCCCCCACGGTCGCGGGATGGGCTCCTCGGCCACCGCGATCGTCACCGGCATCGCCCTCGCCCACGCCCTTCGGGCGGTGCGCGACGGCCGGAGCGTCGACGACATCGACCTCGACGCCGTCAACGACCTCGCTGCCCGACTCGAGGGGCACCCCGACAACTCGTCGGCGAGCGTCTTCGGCGGTGTGACGCTGTCCTGGTCGGACGACCCCGTGCGTGGCACGACCACCCTCCGGCTCGCCCCGCACCCGGACCTCGTCCCCGTCGTGTTCACCCCCGGCACCCAGCTGTCCACCGCGACCGCCCGCGCCGTCCTGCCGGCGCAGGTGCGGCTGGCCGACGCCGCAGCCAACTCGGCCCGCGCCGCCCTGCTCATCCAGGCGCTCACGGCCGCGCCGCAGCACCTCCTCGACGCGACCCGCGAGTGGCTCCACCAGGAGCCGCGCCGGCCGTCGTACCCCGCCTCGATGGCGCTCGTCGACGCCCTGCGCGCCGACGGCCACGCCGCCGTGATCTCGGGCGCCGGGCCCAGCGTCCTCGTCCTCGCGACGACGTCGACGGCCGACGCCGTGAGCGCATCGGGAGGCGACGTGTGGCGGGTGCTGCGACCCGGCATACCGGACCGTGGCGTAGCGGTCGCGGCGACCTGAGCGGTCGCCCGTTTCGTCCTGCGACCTCGTCGTATGCCGTGGTGTTACTGTGGTTGCGCGGTCACAGTTGATGCCGGAGGGGTTCTGACCTCTCCGATGCCTACCTCGACCCGCATCCTCCACCCTGGGCCGGTCGTGCCGTGCCACACGCCGATGTCGGCAGGCCCCGTGGATCAGTCCGCCAGACCTCTGGCACCCACTTCCGGTCCCCGCCACGCGTGGCGCGGGCCACTGACGAGGGGAAGGATCCTTCGTGACAGACACCACCACTCTTGAGGCGTCTTCGGCATCCGGGCAGAGCCCGCGCCGATCGGGTTCGCTGACGGCCATGCGCCTCGCGGAGCTGCAGGGACTCGCCTCGAGCATGGGCATCTCCGGCACCGCCAAGATGCGCAAGGGCGACCTCGTCGCAGCGATAAAGTCGCGCCAGAACGGCGACAGCGGCCCAGTGGCCGCCGCCGCCACCGAGGAGGCCCCGCGCCGCCCCCGTCGCGCCTCGTCCTCCGGACAGGCAACGCCCAAGGCCGAGGCTCCCGAGGCTGTCGAGACGCCGGCCGCGGAGGAGCGCCGCGAGCGCCCTCGTCGCGACCGCGACGCCGACGCATCGACCCGCAGCCAGGACAGCCGCGACCAGCGTCCTGCCCGGAGCTCCGACACCGAGCAGCGCGACGCCGGTCGGGGCGACCGCACCGAGCGGGGCGACCGCACCGAGCGGGCCGCCGACCTTGGTGAGCGCACCGAGCGCGCTGAGCGCAAGCAGGGTCAGGACGAGCGTGCCGACCGCAGCGAGCGGACCGACCGGGCCGACCGCACCGAGCGTGCCGACCGCAACGAGCGGACCGACCGGGCCGACCGCAACGAGCGTGCCGACCGCTCGGACCGCAACGAGCGGACCGACCGCAACGACCGCTCGGACCGCAACGAGCGCCCCGAGCAGTCGGACCGCAGCGACCGCACCGAGGGTCAGCAGAGCGACCAGCAGGGTCAGGACGACGACGACGAGGGTGGCCGCAGCGGTCGCCGTCGCCGCAACCGCAACCGCAACCGCGACAAGCGCCGCGGTCCGGTCCAGGGCGGCACCGAGACGTCGACCGAGAACGAGCCGCAGATCCACGACGACGACGTGCTCGTCCCCGTGGCCGGCATCCTCGACATCCTCGACAACTACGCCTTCGTGCGGACGTCGGGCTACCTCCCGGGCGACAACGACGTCTACGTCCCGCTCGGCATGGTCAAGCGCAACGGCCTGCGCAAGGGCGACGCCGTCGTCGGTGCGACCAAGGCGCCCCGCGACGGTGAGGAGCCGCAGCAGCAGAGCGTCGGCTCCCGCAACAGCCGCCAGAAGTACACCCCGCTGGCCCGCCTCGACACCATCAACGGCATGAGCGCCGAGGACGCGCGCACGCGTGCGGAGTTCGGCAAGCTCACCCCGCTGTACCCGCAGGACCGCCTGCGCCTCGAGACCGAGGCCGGGATGCTCACGACGCGGATCATCGACCTCATCGCGCCGATCGGCAAGGGTCAGCGCGGCCTCATCGTCGCCCCGGCCAAGGCCGGCAAGACGATGGTCATGCAGGCGATCGCCAACGCGATCACGACCAACAACCCCGAGGTCCACCTCATGGTCGTGCTCGTCGACGAGCGCCCCGAAGAGGTCACCGACATGCAGCGCGCGGTCAAGGGTGAGGTCATCGCCTCGACCTTCGACCGTCCCGCCGAGGACCACACGACGGTGGCCGAGCTGTCGATCGAGCGGGCCAAGCGTCTCGTCGAGATGGGCCACGACGTCGTCGTGCTCCTCGACTCGATCACCAAGCTGGGTCGCGCCTACAACCTCGCCGCCCCGGCGAGCGGCCGCATCCTCTCGGGTGGCGTCGACTCCGCCGCGCTCTACCCGCCGAAGAAGTTCTTCGGCGCCGCGCGCAACATCGAGAACGGTGGCTCGCTCACCATCCTCGCGACCGCGCTCGTCGAGACGGGCTCGCGCATGGACGAGGTGATCTTCGAGGAGTTCAAGGGCACCGGCAACATGGAGCTCAAGCTCGACCGTGGCCTGTCCAACCGCCGCATCTTCCCGGCCGTGGACATCAACAACTCGGGCACCCGTCGCGAGGAGATCCTCCTCGCGCCGGAGGAGCTCAAGATCATGTGGAAGCTCCGCCGCGTCCTGGCCGCGCTCGACAGCCAGCAGGGCATCGAGCTCCTGCTCGACCGGCTGCGCAAGTCCAAGACGAACTACGAGTTCCTCAAGCAGGTCCAGCAGACCAGCTCGAACAAGCTCGAGGACGAGAGCGACGACTGAGCGTTCCCCCAGCACCACGAGGCGGTCTCCCGATCCGGGAGGCCGCCTCGCGGCATACCGGAGGGGTTCTCCAGCCGGTGTGCCGGCCCATTCAGAGCATGGGACCGGCGCTCACCGGGGCTCCGGCTCGACGGCGGCTTCGGTGCGCTTGCCGTAGCCGGTGGCGACGAGGTTGCCCGGCGCGAGGTTGGAGTGGCGCCGCCCATAGGCGAAGTAGATGACGAGGCCGATGGCGAGCCAGGCGAGGAACCGCAGCCACGTGCCGACCGCGAGGCTCGCCATGAGCCCGACGCAGCTCAGCGCCGAGATGATCGGCAGGGCCGGGACCGCCGGTGTCCGGAAGGGGCGATGCATCTTCGGCTTGGTGCGGCGCAGCACGGCGACAGCGATGGAGACGACGAGGAACGCGAAGAGCGTCCCGATGCTCACCATCTCGGCGAGCGTGTGCAGCGGCACGAACGCCGCCAGGCCGCAGACGACCGCAGTCGTGGCAGCCGTGATCCGCAGCGGGGTGTGGAAGCGCGGTGACACCCTGCCGAAGGACGCCGGCAGCAGGCCGTCGCGGCACAGCGCGAAGCCGATGCGGCCCATGGCGACGATGTCGACGAGGATCACCGAGCTCAGCCCGGCGACGGCGGCGATGCCGATGAGGATCGAGGCCCAGCCCATGCCGACCTGGTCGAACGCGTCCGAGATGGGGGCGCCCTCGCTCAGGCCGGTGTACTTGACCATGCCGGTGATGACGAGGCAGACGGCGAGGTAGAGGAAGGTGCAGATGAGCAGCGTGCCGATGAGGCCGCGGGGCATGTCCTTGGCCGGGTCCCTGGTCTCCTCGCCGAGGTTGGCGACGGCCTCGAAGCCGCTGTAGGCGAAGAAGACGATGGCGGCCGCGACGAAGACGCCGGTGACGCCGAACGCGGTGGGCGCGGCGCCCGTGACCCACTGCCAGAACGGCTGCTCGAGCCCGGTGGTCCGGAGCTCCTGGGACATGGGCTGGGCCGGGGGGATGAACGGTGAGAGGTTGGCGAGCCTGACGAAGAAGATCCCCACGACGATGACGAAGATGCAGACCGAGACCTTGATCGCCACGAGGGTGTTGGTGACCCACTTCGACTCGCGGATGCCGACGGCGGCCACGACTCCGAGCACGAGGGCGATCCCGAGGGCGCCGAGGTTGATGGTCGACTCCTCGCCGAAGAACGTCGTCGGGAGGTCGAACGCCTCCTGCAGGTAGCCCGACCAGCCGCGGGAGACCACGGCTGCGCCGAGGGCGAACTCGAGGATGAGGTCCCACGCGATGATCCACGCGAAGATCTCGCCGATCGTCGTGTAGGCGTAGGTGTAGGAGCTGCCCGCCGTCGGCACCGCGGCCGCCAGCTCGGCGTAGCAGAGCGCCGCCAGCAGGCTGACCACACCGGCGATGACGAACGACAGCACGATGCCGGGGCCGGCGTAGTTCTTGGCGCCCGTCCCGGTCAGGGTGAAGATCCCCGTCCCGATGACGATGCCGATGCCGAAGCCCATGAGGTCCTTGGCGGTGAGCGTCCTGCTCAGGCCGGCATGCCCCTCGGCCTGGTCGTCACCCTGACGAAGGACCGTCTCGACGTCCTTGGTCCTCACGATGCTCGTGTCGTCCATCTCGTCACAGTAGGACTGGCGCGGGCATCGCGCGCGGCGAGGAAATCGCCGGGTCACATGCTGGTCAGGGCAGGGTCGGCCGGGCGTGGCTGCGGAAGATCAGCGAGGTCTGGACGTGCGAGACGCCGGGTCGGCTCGAGATGTTGTCGAGCACGAAGTCGCGCAGCTGGTCGGGAGACTCGGCGCTGAGGTGGACGAGGAAGTCGTCCAGGCCGCTGATGTTGAGCGCCGACAGCACACCGGGCAGCTCGGCCATCTCCTCGCCGAAGGCGTCGACCTGCTCGCGGTCGTGACCTCCCAGGCGGATCGCGACGACGGCCTGGAGCGGACGTCCGATCCGGGCGAGGTCGACGCTCGCGTGGATTCCCGTGATGACACCGCGTTCGCGCAACGAGCGGACACGCCCGACGCAGGTGGACTCCGCGATGCCGACCTGCCGGGCCAGTGCGGCGTTGGAGATGCGCCCGTCCGCCACGAGCGCGGAGACGAGCGCGCGGTCGACCTCGTCGAGGACGGGTGGCACGTGGGGCGCGGGTCCGGGTACGAGCGGGTGAGGATCCTTCGGCACGAGCCCACCGTAGCGCCTGCACATCCGTGGATCACCTCGTCCCATCGCGCGTTGGAGCGGGAATCAACGGAACTCTTGTCATCTCCCGTGGATCCTGCGGAGCATGGGTCCCATGACGACACCGCTGTCGACCACGGACCCCTCGACCACAGCCGTCCACGCCGGACGCGAGGACCTCACGGCCCTCGGGCTCCACGTCCCGCTCATCGACCTCGCCACGACGTACCCGATGCCGACGATCGAGGCCGGCGGGACGGCATACGACACGATCGGTGCGGGGGAGCGACCCGACGGGCAGGCGACGCTCGTCTACCAGAGGCTCTGGAACCCCGGGGTCGACCGGTTCGAGCGTGCCGTGGCGGCCCTCGAGGCCACGGAGTCCGCGGTGGCGTTCGCCTCCGGCATGGCGGCGCTCACCGCGACGCTGCTCGCGGCAGTGTCCGCCGGGACGCCCCACGTCGTCGCCGTGCGACCGCTCTACGGCGGGTCGGACCACCTGCTCGCGACGGGGCTGCTCGGCACCGAGGTCACGTGGGCCACGCCGTCGACGGTCGCCGAGTCGCTGCGCCCCGACACCGGCCTCGTCCTCCTCGAGACCCCTGCCAACCCTTCGCTCGACCTCGTCGACATCGCCGCCGTCGTGGCCCAGGCCGGCGGCGTCCCGGTGGTCGTCGACAACACCTTCGCCACTCCCGTCCTCCAGCAGCCGGCGCTGCACGGCGCGACGCTCGTCCTGCACTCGGCGACGAAGTTCATGGGCGGCCACGGCGACGTCATGGGCGGCGTCGTCGCGACCGACCACGAGTGGACGACGAGGCTGCGCCAGGTGCGCGCCATCACCGGCGCGGTGCTGCACCCCCTCGCGGCCTACGACCTGCACCGCGGACTGCAGACGCTGCCCGTGCGCGTGCGGGCGCAGCAGGAGTCGGCGGGCGCCGTGGCGCGCTGGCTGGCGGAGCGGTGCGAGGTGGCGCGCGTGCACTACCCCGGACTCGACGGCTGCGACCCTGCCGGTCTCGTCGGCTCCCAGATGATCGGACCCGGTGCGGTGCTCGCCTTCCGTCTCGAGGGCGGGTATGCCGTCGCCTCGGCCCTGCTCGAACGTCTCGAGCTCGTGACCCACGCGGTGTCGTTGGGCGGCGTCGACAGCCTCATCCAGCACCCGGCGAGCCTGACCCACCGCTTCGTCGTGGCCGACGCGCGGCCCGACGCCGACCTGCTCCGGCTCTCGGTCGGCCTCGAGTCGGTCGACGACGTGCTCGCCGACCTCGACAAGGCCTTCGCCAACCTCCCCTGAGTCGCCTCGGCGCCGCCCGGAGCCGCCCGGAGCCGAGGGAATGCGGGGGAGGGTCTCGCCGTTTAGGGGAAGGTGCGCCTGCTCTGGCACACTTGACTGCTGGACCGGTTCACGGCACGAACGCGTTTCCTGAGCATCGCCCTCACGAGCGGATGCAGGCGGGGCGCCACAGGGTTTGCATCAACGTGATGAGCCCGCCGACCCGGAGACATCCAAGGAGAAGAATCGTGAAGAAGGACATCCACCCGAACTACGCCGAGACGACCGTCACCTGCACCTGTGGCGCGACGTTCCAGACCCGCAGCACGGCCCCCAGCGGCCAGATCCACGCTGAGGTCTGCAGCCAGTGCCACCCGTTCTACACGGGCAAGCAGAAGATCCTCGACACCGGTGGCCGCGTCGCGCGCTTCCAGGCCCGCTACGGCAAGAAGGCCGACGCGTAGCACCCCCGATGCGCCGACCCGTCGATCCAGCACTGGATCCGGGTCGGCGCATTCGTGTCTGCACCACCTGAACCTGCCGACCGTGACGAGAGGTCCCCGATGTTCGAGTCCGCCGCCGCCCTCGCCGAGGAGCACGCCCAGCTCGAGCGCGAGATGGGCGACCCGGCCGTCGCCACCGACCCGGACCGCCTGCGCGAGGTCAACAAGAGGTACGCCGCGCTGGGACCGACGGTCACGGCATACACCGAGTGGCTGGCCGCGACCGACGACCTCGAGGCGGCCCGCGAGCTGGCCACCGAGGACGCCGGCTTCGCCGCGGAGGTGCCCGGCCTCGAGGCGGCCGCGGACGGTGCGGCGAACCGCCTGCGCCGGCTGCTCATCCCGCGTGACCCCGAGGACGACCGCGACGTGATCCTCGAGGTCAAGGCGGGGGAGGGCGGCGACGAGTCGGCCCTCTTCGCCGGTGACCTGCTCCGCATGTACCTCCGCTACGCCGAGCATCGCGGCTGGCGCACCGAGGTCCTCGACTCGACCGAGACCGACCTCGGTGGCTACAAGGACGTCCAGGTCAGCGTCAAGGCCAAGGGCACGCCGCTGCCCGGCGAGGGACCGTGGGCCCGCCTCAAGTACGAGGGTGGCGTCCACCGCGTCCAGCGCGTCCCCGTCACCGAGACCCAGGGCCGCATCCACACGAGCGCCGCCGGCGTCTGGGTCATGCCCGAGGCCGAGGAGGTCGAGGTCGAGATCCACGCGAACGACCTGCGCATCGACGTCTTCCGCTCGTCGGGCCCTGGTGGCCAGAGCGTCAACACGACCGACTCCGCGGTGCGGCTCACGCACCTCCCCACCGGCACCGTCGTCATCTGCCAGAACGAGAAGTCGCAGCTGCAGAACCGCGAGGCCGCGATGCGCGTGCTGCGTGCGCGCCTGCACCAGATGGCGGTCGACGAGGCCAACGCCGCGAGCGCCGACATCCGCGCGAGCCAGGTGCGCACGGTGGACCGCAGCGAGCGGATCCGCACCTACAACTTCCCCGAGAACCGCGTGAGCGACCACCGCACCGGCTTCAAGGCCCACAACCTCGACACCGTCCTCGGCGGCGAGCTCGACGCCGTGGTCGAGTCGGCGATGGCGGCCGACGAGGCGGCCCGGCTCGCGGCCCTCGGAGAGGTCGCGCAGTGAGCGAGCTGCGTGACGCCGTCCGCGCGGCGACGCGCACGTTGGCCGACGCCGGCGTGGGCTCGCCCGAGCACGATGCCGTCGCCCTCGCGGCGCACGCCCTCGGCGTCGACGCCTCCGAGGCGCGGCGGCTCATGATCCTCGGCAGTCCCGTCCCGCCGAGGTATGCCGGCCTCGTCGCCGAGCGCGCGAGTCGCGTCCCGCTCCAGCACCTCACCGGGCGGGCCTGGTTCCGCGGGCTCGAGCTCGAGGTGGGCCCGGGGGTGTTCGTGCCGCGACCCGAGACCGAGGTCGTCGCCGGCTGGGCGATCGAGGCGGCCCGGGCCTGCGTCGACGCGGGCACCGACGCACCGATCGTCGTCGACCTCTGCTCCGGTTCGGGCGCCATCGCCTTCTCCGTCAAGGCGGAGCTGCCGCAGTCTCAGGTCGTCGCCGTGGAGGTGAGCGACCTCGCCGTCGCCTGGGCCGCGCGCAACCGCGACCGTCTCGACCTCGACGTCGAGATCGTGCAGGAGGACGCCGTGACCGCCCTCGACGACCTCTTCGAGGTGGACGTCGTGGTGTCCAACCCGCCCTACATCCCCACCGTCGCCGTCCCGGTCGACCCCGAGGTGCGCGACCACGACCCGCACGTCGCGCTCTACGGCGGCAGCGTGGACGGCCTGGCCATCCCGCGCCTCGTCGCCGCCCGCGCCGCCGGGCTGCTGCGTCCCGGTGGCGTCCTCGTCATGGAGCACGCCGACACGCAGGGTGAGACGCTGCCGGCCGCGCTCCGGGCCACCGGCTCGTGGAGCTCCGTCGAGGACCGCCCCGACCTCACCGGGCGTCCCCGCGCCACGGTCGCCGTCCGCGCCTGACCCCTGGGGGTTCCGGAGCCATCGGCGCACTCGGGCCGGAACAGGACTGTGGCCCCCACCCGAGAACGGGTGGGGGCCACAGAGTTCGACCTCGTCAGAGGATGTACATCAGCAGAACGATGATCAGAAGAACACCGACGATCGTCCAGATCAGTCCGGAACCACGCATGCGTTGCACCTCACTTCAGTAGACAGGGACGAAACGGTCCGACCCTACGCAGCCCAGCGCCAGATGTGAGCATTGGAGCCGACAAATTTCGCGTCGTCGCCGCAGGTCAGGCGGTTTCGCGGTGCCCGCGGTCGGTCGACCTCGGCACCGGTCCTAGGCTGCTCCCATGAGTCCGGTCTTCGACTGCACGACGCCCGAGGGTCGCCAGGACGGCATCGCCAAGGCGACCGCCGGAGTGCGCCAGGGCGACCTCGTCGTCCTCCCCACCGACACGCTCTACGGCATCGGCGCCGACGCGTTCTCCCCGGACGCGGTCCAGCGCCTGCTCGACGCCAAGGGACGCGGCCGTGAGATGCCGCCACCGGTGCTCGTCGCCGACGTGCGGACGATCGACGGGCTGGCCACCGACGTGCCGGCCTACGCGCGGGTGCTCATCGAGCGCTACTGGCCGGGGCCGCTGACGCTCGTGCTCAAGGCCCAGCCCTCGCTCATGTGGGACCTCGGGGACACCGGCGGGACGGTCGCCGTGCGCATGCCCGACCACGAGGTGGCGCTCGCCCTCCTCACGGAGGTCGGCCCCATGGCGGTGAGCAGCGCCAACCGCACCGGCCACCCGGCCTCGCGCACGGTGATCGACGCCGCGACGCAGCTCGGTGCCTCCGTCGAGTTCTACCTCGACGGCGGTCCCGTGACCGGTGGCCTGCCCTCGACGATCGTCGACTGCACCCGCCCCGAGCCGACCGTCCTGCGACGGGGGGCCATCGACGCGGACGAGATCCTGGCCCTCGCGAGCGAGCACCTAGAGTTGCCGACACCCACGTCGGACGAGTCGACGTCCGTGTCGGACGACACCACCCCGGCTTCGGACGAGCCCACGCCCACGTCCACGTCGGACGCGCCGGCACCAGCAACCGAGGAGAGCAGCAACCATGAGTGAGACGTTCTACGGTTCCGACTTCGGGTCCCTCGAAGCCTTCGACCCCGAGATCGCAGGAGTGCTCGTCTCCGAGCTCGACCGGCTCCGAGGCGGGCTCCAGCTCATCGCCAGCGAGAACATGTCGTCGCCGGCGGTCCTCACCTCGCTGGGCTCGACCCTGTCCAACAAGTACGCCGAGGGCTACCCGGGTCGCCGCTACTACGGCGGCTGCTCCGAGGTCGACAAGGCGGAGTCGCTGGCCATCGAGCGCGCCAAGGCCCTCTTCGAGGCCGACCACGCCAACGTCCAGCCGCACTCGGGCGCCAGTGCCAACGCCGCCGTCTACGGCGCCTTCATGTCGCCGGGTGACACCATCCTCGCGATGAGCCTGCCGCACGGTGGCCACCTCACCCACGGCACCAAGATGTCGTTCTCGGGCAAGTGGTTCAACGCCGTGCACTACGGCGTCGACAAGGACACCGAGGACATCGACTACGCCGAGGTCGAGCGCCTCGCCAAGGAGCACCGTCCCAAGGTGATCCTCGCCGGCGGCTCCGCCATCCCGCGCCTCATCGACTTCGAGTTCTTCCGTCGCCTCGCCGACGAGGTCGGTGCGATCTTCTGGGTCGACGCCGCCCACTTCATCGGCCTCGTCGCCGGCAAGGCGATCCCGAGCCCGGTGCCGCACGCCGACGTCGTGAGCTTCACGACGCACAAGGTGCTGCGCGGCCCGCGCTCAGGCGCGATCGTCTGCAAGGAGGAGCACAAGGCGGCGATCGACAAGGCCGTCTTCCCGATGATGCAGGGCGGTCCGCAGATGCACACGATCGCGGCCAAGGCCACGAACTTCAAGGAGTGCGCGACGCCCGAGTACCAGGCCTACGCGAAGCAGGTCATCGCCAACGCCCGGGTCCTCGCCGAGACGCTGGGCGAGAAGGGCATCCGCCCGACGACCGGTGGCACCGACACCCACCTGTCGCTGCACGACCTCCAGCCGGTGCTCGTCACCGGCGTCGACGCCGAGGCGCGCTGTGACGCGGCCGGCATCACCCTCAACAAGAACGCCATCCCGTTCGACCCGCAGAAGCCCAACATCGCCAGTGGCATCCGCGTCGGCACCCCCTGCGTCACGACCCAGGGGATGGGCGAGGACGAGATGCGCACGATCGCCGGCCTCATCGCCCGCGCCGTCGTCGACGGCGACGCGGACCCGGAGCACCAGGTCTCCAGGGAGGTGCGCGCCGAGGTGACCGACCTCGTGACGCGCTTCCCGGCATACCCCCGCTGAGGCGAACCGGCTGATGGCCCGCTCGCGCCGCCCACTGCGGGGTGGCGCCTGGCGCACAGCGCCCGAACGGGCCGTCAGTCGCGTGGGCGCGCGCCGACGGCGACCCGGGATCAGCCCGGGGGACGGTTCCGGCGGCTGCGGCGCTCGTCCCGGGCCTGCTCGGCGGCCTCCTGCTCGAGCGCGGCGGCCTCCTCGGCCGAGGGTCGCGCCTTGGGTTTGGTACCCGAGGCCGACAGCACCGTCCACACGCTGCGCCCGAGCACCTCGAGGTCGAGCAGTGGCGACATGTGCTTGAGGTAGTAGAAGTCGTAGGAGAGCTTCTCGATCGTCTCCTCCTCGGACGCGGCGTACCCGTGGCGGACCTGGGCCCAGCCGGTGATGCCGGGACGGACGAGGTGACGCTGGTCGTAGAACGGGATCGCGTCGCGGTACTTCTCGACGAAGCCCACCTGCTCGGGGCGGGGGCCGATGAGCGAGAGCTCGCCGCGCAGCACGTTGAAGAACTGCGGCAGCTCGTCGAGGCGCACGCTGCGCAGGAAGCGGCCCAGGGGAGTGATGCGCGGGTCGTCGCCCGTGGCCTGCCGCGCGCCGTGCGCCTCGGCGTCGGCCCGCATCGTCCGGAACTTGAACAGCTCGACCAGCTCGCCGCGACGCCCCACGCGCACCTGCCGGAAGATCACCGGGGTGCCGTCGACGACGCGGACCAGCAGGGCCACGAGTGCGACGACCGGTATCCACACGGGGATGGTGAGGACGACGAGGACGAGGTCCACGGCGTGCTTGAGCGGCAGGAACGGCAGCTTGCGCAGCAGCGAGGTCTCGATCTCCCAGCCCTCGGAGAGGTGCCCCAGCGGGACCCTGCCCGTGTGCTCCTCGTAGACCTCGTTGAGCGGGCGGACCTCGCGCCCCGCGACCGAGGTCGCCGACACGTAGGCGGTGACCTCACGCGACCACCGGGCGCTGAGATCGACGGTGAGCACGGTGTCCGGGGGAGGGGCCGACAGCGGACCGCTCGCCTCGGGGTCGATGACGCCGACGACGCTGATGTGCGGGGCCTCGTCCAGCTCGCGCACGATCGACTCGGCCGAGGTGACGATGACGAGGCGCTCGGTCCACGGCCGCAGGCGCAGGACCAGTCGCATGACGAGGACGAGGACGATCCAGATCGCGAGCGTCGTGAAGAGGTGGGGGCGCGAGTAGTACGGCCGCACGAGCACGATCATCGCCGTGATCGCGAGGAAGGTGAACAACGCACCGAGGGCACCACGGGCGTACGTCGGGCGCGGCGGGCCCTGCGGCATGACGGCGGCCACGAGGGCGTCGCCGAGGACGGCGGCCACGACGGCGATGAGGAAGATCCTGGTCAGCCCGCGTCCCTGGGTCTGCGCGAGCACGGAGGTGCTGAACGGGTGGTCGCCGAAGCGCACGAAGGCCGCGATGACGAAGGCCACGACGAGGAGTGCGGCGTCGGCGCAGACCATGCCGACCAGGAGCCGCTGTCTCATGGCGGGAAGTGTATTCGGCCCGCCCCACGCACGCCGGGACGCCCCACGGCGTCGGCCAGTTGGCCTTGCCGCACCGCTTGTGATAGTTTTCACAAGCCCCGGAACGACCTCGATGGAGAGCTCCCAGTGACTTCGAACCCCGCGCCACGGACCCCGGTCCGGATGATGCTGCGAGGTGCTCTCGTCCCCGGGATGATCGCCCTTCTCGTCCTGGCAGGAGCCTTCTGGGCGTATGCCGGCGAGCAGGCCGCGCTCTCGGCCCTCGCGGGTGCTGGGCTGGTCCTCGTCGTCCTCACCGTGGGCCTCGTGGGCATCACCGCCGTGGTCATGGGCCCGGCCGCGACGTCCATGGCCGGAGCCGGTGTGGTCTACCTCGGCCAGCTCGTCCTCATCGTCGCCGCGGTCCTCGCGCTGCGGGGCGCCGACTGGCTCGACGGGCGTCCGTTCGCCCTGTCCGCCATCGCGCAGACGGTCGTCATGCAGGTCGGCCAGATCGTCGGCTACGCCCGCGCCCGGCACGAGATCGCGCCCGGTTCGCTCGAGCGGGGAGGGGCCTCGTGAGCGAGGACCGCAAGCTTCCCAAGGGCGTCGAGGGGCACGAGCCCTTCGCCACCTGGCACGACGACCCCGAGCTCCCCAGCGCCACCGCCCGAGCCGACGCGCTCGGTGCCACCGTCATCGCCTACCTCCTCACCGGACCCGCCGTCTTCGGCGCGATCGGCTGGGGACTGGACCAGCTCCTGGGCACCGGATTCGTCGTCGTCCTGGGGATCCTGGGCGGGATGGCCCTGTCGCTCTACACCATCTGGCTCCGGTACGGTACGACGTGACGCCCCTGACCATCGGCTGCAAGCGACTCGCGTTCGAGCCGCGATTGCAGGGTGCCGCCACCACCATGAACGAGGAGAACCACCTGTGATCCTGACTGCGCTTGCTGCAGGGACCACGACCGCCGTCGTCGCCGAAGAGGGCGGTGGTGGGTTCGAGACCCCCACCCCCGACATCTTCTGGCTCCCCACGTTCGGCACGAGCGGCGACTGGGCCATCACCGAGCAGATGGTCTGGGGTGGCGTCTCCGTCGTCCTCCTCAGTGTCGTCATGGTGGCGCTGTCCAAGAACGCCGCGATCGTCCCGTCCAAGGGCCAGTGGCTCATGGAGGGCTTCTACAACTTCGCGCGCAACGGCGTCGCCCGCGACATGATCGGGACCAAGCACTTCCTCAAGTTCGTCCCGCTCCTGTTCAGCCTCTTCTCGCTGATCCTCATCAACAACTGGTTCGGCATCCTGCCGCCGGTGATGAACCCGACCATGGGCCGGATCGGCTTCCCGATCGCGCTCGTCCTCGTCGTCTACGTGGTCTACCACTGGATCGGCATCAAGAAGATGGGCCTCGGCGGCTACTTCGCGCACATGGTCCCGGACGGCCTCCCGGGCTGGATCCGCCCCTTCATCATGCTGCTCGAGATCATCACGTACTTCGTGACGCGGCCGCTCACGCTGGCCCTGCGACTCTTCGGCAACATGTTCGCCGGGCACATGCTCATCGTGCTGTTCGTGAGCGCCGGCGCCTACTTCCTCACCCAGGACGTGCTGTTCAAGCTGCTCTCCGTGCCGACCTTCATCATGGCCGCCGTGATGTTCGTCTTCGAGGCGCTGGTGCAGTTCCTGCAGGCCTACGTCTTCGTCCTGCTCTCGGCGAGCTACATCGCCGGAGCCCTCGCCGACGACCACTGAGTCGTCCGCGCCCCACAGACTGTCCCACCCACAACTTCATAGCTCGACCCAGTTCTTCCTCCGCGGCACACGGCCGTGAAGGAACCCCAAAAACACGAAAGAGGAATCATCGTGGAAGGCAACCTCTCGCTCGTCGGCTACGGCCTCGCGACCATCGGCCCGGCCATCGCCGTCGGCCTGATCTTCGCCGCCTACATCAACGGCGTGGCCCGTCAGCCCGAGGCTCGCAACCTCCTGCAGCCGATCGCCATCCTCGGCTTCGCGCTCGCTGAGGCGCTCGCGATCTTCGCGCTGGTGCTCTACTTCGTCAAGGGCGCCTGACCCGCCGATCCCGGCACACCCCCGATCCGGCACGAAGCACTAGGAGCACCCCGTGCAGTTCACCGCCACCGCATCGTCGGTCGCGTCCCTGGCGACCGCCGAGGGCGCCAAGATGCCCCTCATCCCGCACATCCCCGAGCTGATCTTCGGCCTCGTGATGATCGGAGTCCTCTACTGGGTGGTGTCGACCAAGGTCGTCCCCAACCTGGAGAAGGCCTACGAGGAGCGTCGTGCTGCCATCGAAGGCGGCATGGAGCAGGCCGAGGAGGCCCAGGCCCAGGCCCAGGCCGCCAAGCAGCAGTACGAAGCCCAGCTGCACGAGGCCCGCACCGAGGCCAACGCCATCCGTGAGGAGGCGCGCGCCGAGGGGGCGTCCATCGTCACCGAGATGCGCGACAAGGCGACGGCGGAGGCGAGCCGGATCACCGAGTCGGCCAAGCGCCAGATCGAGGCCGAGCGCCAGCAGGCCGTGGTCTCGCTGCGCTCCGAGGTCGGCATGCTCTCGACGACCCTCGCCAGCCGCATCGTCGGCGAGTCCCTCGAGGACGAGGTCCGTCAGAAGGGCATGATCGACCGCTTCCTCGCGGAGCTCGAGAGCGGCGCCGTCCGCCCCGAGAAGGTCTCCGCGAGCGCGCCGGCCGCAGCCCCTGCGGGGGAGCAGCCGGCCCAGGGCGAGCTCGACCTCGGCAACGACAGCCCCGCGGGGCGTGACTCCTGATGGCTGGCTCGTCCCGCGCAGCACGGGCGGCGGCCGACAAGGCCCTCGCCGGTGCACTCGAGGGTGTCGACCGCGCAGCGCTGTCCGAGGAGCTGTTCTCGATCGGAGCCACGGTCGAGGGCAGCATCGGACTGCGCCGCGCGTTCGCCGACCCGTCGCGTGAGGGCACGGCCAAGCGTGACCTGGCCGAGCGTCTCTTCGGCGGCAAGGTCAGCGAGGCGGCCAACACCGTCATCGGTGAGGTCGTCGCCCAGCGCTGGTCCTCCGAGGGCGACCTCAGCGACGCCTTCGAGGCACTGGCCGTCCGTGCGCTGCTCGCCAGCGCCGAGAAGGCCGGTCGCATCGACGAGGTCGAGAACCAGCTCTTCCGGTTCGAGCGGATCGTCGCGGCCGACACCGGCCTGCGCGACGCCCTGTCGAGCCGCAACACCGACGCCGAGGGCAAGGCCGGTGTGGTCCGGCAGCTGCTCGCGGGCAAGGCGGCACCCGAGACCCAGCGTCTCGCGGAGCAGGCCGTGCTCTTCCCCCGCGGCCGTCGTCTGGACCGCGTGCTCGAGACCTACCTCAAGCTCGCAGCCGACCGTCGCGAGGAGCTCACCGCCCTCGTGACCGTCGCCGTGGCGCTCGACGAGCGCCAGGAGTCGCGGCTGAGGTCGGCCCTGCGCTCGATCTACGGCAAGCCGATCACGCTCCAGACGGTGCTCGACCCCAGCGTCGTCGGTGGCATCCGTGTCCTGATCGGCGACGAGGTCGTCGACGGCACGGTCGTGCGTCGTCTCGACGCGGTGCGTCGCGACCTCGCAGGCTGACCGGCACCACGGCATACGCAGGACCGCTGGACCCAACCGAAAAAGCACGACAGACCCACACACTTCGGCTCAACACGAGCTGGTAGCAGTGACATCACAAGGAGAAGTGATCACATGACGGAGCTCTCGATCCGTCCGGAGGAGATCCGGGACGCGCTGGACACCTACGTCCAGTCCTACGAGCCCGGCGCGGCCTCCCGCGAAGAGGTCGGCCGCGTCACCGACGCCGGTGACGGCATCGCCCACGTCGAGGGCCTTCCCTCGGCCATGACCAACGAGCTGCTCGAGTTCGAGGACGGCACGCTGGGCCTGGCGCTCAACCTCGACGTCCACACGATCGGTGTCGTCATCCTCGGTGACTTCTCCAACATCGAGGAGGGCCAGCAGGTCAAGCGCACCGGAGAGGTCCTCTCCGTGCCCGTCGGCGACGCCTACCTCGGTCGCGTCGTCAACCCGCTCGGCACCCCGATCGACGGCCTGGGCGACATCGCCAGCGACGAGCGCCGCGCGCTCGAGCTCCAGGCGCCGTCCGTCGTGCAGCGCAAGTCGGTCCACGAGCCGCTCCAGACCGGTCTCAAGGCCGTCGACGCCATGACGCCCATCGGCCGTGGCCAGCGCCAGCTCATCATCGGTGACCGCCAGACCGGCAAGACCACGGTCGCGGTCGACACGATCATCAACCAGAAGGAGTTCTGGGAGACGGGCGACCCGACCAAGCAGGTCCGCTGCATCTACGTCGGCATCGGCCAGAAGGGCTCGACGATCGCGTCGGTCCGCGCCACCCTCGAGGAGGCGGGCGCGATGGAGTACACCACCATCGTCGCTGCCCCCGCGTCCGACAGCGCCGGCTTCAAGTACCTCGCCCCCTACACCGGCTCGGCCATCGGCCAGCACTGGATGTACCAGGGCAAGCACGTCCTCATCGTCTTCGACGACCTGTCCAAGCAGGCCGAGGCCTACCGCGCCGTCTCGCTCCTCCTGCGTCGTCCGCCGGGCCGCGAGGCCTACCCGGGTGACGTCTTCTACCTGCACTCCCGTCTGCTCGAGCGTTGCGCGAAGCTCAACGACGAGCTCGGTGCGGGCTCGATGACCGGCCTGCCGATCATCGAGACCAAGGCCGGTGACGTGTCGGCCTACATCCCGACCAACGTCATCTCCATCACCGACGGCCAGATCTACCTCCAGGCCGACCTGTTCAACTCCAACGTCCGCCCCGCGGTGGACGTGGGTGTCTCGGTCTCCCGAGTCGGTGGTGCTGCGCAGACCAAGGCCATGAAGTCGGTCTCCGGTCGACTCAAGCTCGACCTCGCCCAGTTCCGTGCGCTCGAGGCGTTCGCGATGTTCGCGTCCGACCTCGACCCGGCCTCCAAGGCCCAGCTCGCCAAGGGTGCTCGCCTCGTCGAGCTCCTCAAGCAGTCGCAGTCGGCGCCGTACCCGATGGAGGAGCAGGTCGTCTCCGTCTGGGCCGGCACCACGGGCCAGCTCGACGACATCGCGGTCGAGGACATCCGCCGCTTCGAGGGTGAGTTCCTGGACCACCTGCGTCGCAGTAAGGGCGACCTCCTCTCGGCGATCCGCGAGACGGGCAAGTTCGAGCCGTCCACCGAAGAGGCCCTCAAGGCCGAGATCGACTCCTTCAAGAAGGGCTTCGAGCCCTCCAACAAGGACAACCTCCCGATCGGCGACGAGTCCGAGAGCGGCGACGACGCCCTCGACTCCGCCCAGGAGCAGATCGTCAAGCAGAAGCGCTGACTCAGCAGCACGGCATGCCGGGCCGTCGACCTGACCGCACGGCCCGGCAGCCGGTCACCTCGAGGCGACGCCACGGCATACGCCACGACGATCCAGACCACAGACTTCAGGCAGACACTTCCACCACGAAAGGCGGAAACCTATGGGAGCGCAGATCCGGGAGTACCGGCAGCGCATCCGCTCCGTCAGCGCGACGAAGAAGATCACGCGGGCCATGGAGCTCATGGCCGCTGCTCGCGTCGTCAAGGCCCAGCAGGCCGTGCGCGAGTCGACCCCCTACGCCCGGGCGATCACCCGTGCGGTGTCGGCGGTCGCGACCTTCTCCAACGAGGAGCACGTCCTCACGACCGAGAAGGAGAAGGTGACCCGCGCGGCGGTCGTCATCATCACCTCGGACCGTGGGCTCGCGGGCGCCTACAGCTCGGCGGTCCTCAAGGAGTCCGAGCGCCTCATCGCGCGGCTGCGTGACGAGGGCAAGGAAGCCGTCCCGTACCTCCTCGGTCGCAAGGCCGTGGGCTACTACACCTTCCGTGGTCGTGAGTTCGCGGCCGACTGGACCGGTGACTCCGAGAAGCCGGCGTTCGAGCGGGCCCGTGAGATCGGGATCCGGCTCGTCGACGACTTCCTCAAGGACACCGAGGCAGAGGGCGGCGTCGACGAGGTCCACATCGTCTACTCGCGCTTCGTGTCGATGGTGAGCCAGGAGCCCGAGGTCATCCGCCTGCTGCCGCTCGAGATCGTCGAGGGCACCGAGGCTCCCGCCGAGGGCGAGCTGTTCCCGCTCTACGAGTTCGAGCCCACCGTCGAGGAGGTCCTCGACGCCCTGCTCCCCAAGTACGTCAACTCGCGCCTGTTCAACGCGATGCTTCAGGCCGCGGCCTCCGAGCTGGCCGCCCGTCAGCGCGCGATGAAGTCCGCCACGGACAACGCCGAGGAGCTCGTCAAGAAGTACACCCGGCTGGCCAACCAGGCACGTCAGGCGGAGATCACCCAAGAGATCAGCGAAATCGTCGGTGGCGCGAGCGCCCTGGCCGAGAGCAAGTGAGAGAGATACCCATGACTGCCACTGTCAGTGACACCCCGAACGCCGCCGACGACGCCACCCAGCCCGGCGGCATCGGCCGGGTCTCGCGCATCATCGGCCCGGTCGTCGACATCGAGTTCCCGGCGGACGCGATGCCCGAGCAGTACAACCTGCTCACGACCTCCGTCGAGCTCGGCGGCGAGGACAAGAACCTCAACCTCGAGGTCGCCCAGCACATCGGCGACAACATGGTCCGCGCCATCTCGCTCCAGCCGACCGATGGCCTCGTCCGCGGCGCCAAGGTCCAGGACACCGGCGGCCCCATCACGGTGCCCGTCGGCGACGCCACCCTCGGCAAGGTCTTCAACGCCACCGGCGAGGTGCTCAACCTCGAGGAGGGTGAGACCTTCGAGGTCACCGAGCGCTGGGGCATCCACCGCAAGGCGCCCGACTTCGACCAGCTCGAGCCCAAGACGCAGATGTTCGAGACCGGCATCAAGATCATCGACCTGATGACCCCCTACGTGCAGGGCGGCAAGATCGGCCTGTTCGGTGGTGCCGGTGTCGGCAAGACCGTCCTCATCCAGGAGATGATCGCCCGAGTCGCGCGCAACCACGGTGGTGTCTCGGTGTTCGCCGGTGTCGGCGAGCGCACCCGTGAGGGCAACGACCTCATGGTCGAGATGGAGGAGGCCGGCGTCCTCGGTCAGACCGCGCTGGTCTTCGGACAGATGGACGAGCCGCCGGGCACGCGTCTGCGCGTCGCCCTCTCGGCCCTGACCATGGCCGAGTACTTCCGCGACGTCCAGAACCAGGACGTGCTCCTGTTCATCGACAACATCTTCCGCTTCACGCAGGCCGGTTCCGAGGTCTCCACCCTCCTCGGTCGTATGCCGTCCGCCGTGGGCTACCAGCCCACCCTCGCCGACGAGATGGGCACCCTCCAGGAGCGCATCACCTCGACGCGAGGCAACTCGATCACCTCGATGCAGGCGATCTACGTTCCGGCCGACGACTACACCGACCCCGCCCCGGCGACGACGTTCGCGCACCTCGACGCGACGACCGAGCTCTCGCGTGAGATCGCCTCGCTCGGCATCTACCCGGCCGTGGACCCGCTGACCTCGACGTCACGCATCCTCGACCGTCGCTACATCGCCGAGGACCACTACAACACCGCGGTGCGGATCAAGCAGATCCTCCAGCGCAACAAGGAGCTGCAGGACATCATCGCGATCCTCGGCATCGACGAGCTCTCCGAGGAGGACAAGATCCTCGTCAACCGGGCGCGCCGCATCCAGCGCTTCCTGGGCCAGAACACCTACGTCGCCAAGCAGTTCACCGGCATCGAGGGCTCGACCGTGCCGCTGGCCGACACGATCGAGGCGTTCACCAAGATCGCGGACGGCGACTTCGACCACTTCCCGGAGCAGGCGTTCTTCATGTGCGGTGGCCTCGACGACGTCGAGCGCCAGGCCGCGGAGATCCAGAAGAACCTCTGAGTTCTCTGGTCCAGCTCCTCAAGCAAGGGCATGGCAGGCTCATCCGTCGCCACCGAACCATGCCCTTGCTTGACGCTGCCTGTCTTGATCATCGCCGGAGGTCGTTTTTGTTGCCGGTAGACTTCATCCACACCACTTCCCGGAGGAACACGTGAGCCAGCTGCAGGTTGAACTCGTCGCCGCGGACCGCAAGGTATGGGAGGGCGAGGCGAGCCAGGTGAGTGCCCGCTCGATCGACGGCGAGCTCGGCATCATGCCCGGCCACACGCCCATCCTCGGAGTCCTCGTCCAGGGCGAGGTCAAGATCCACGGCGAGGGCGGCGTCCGCACCGCCACGATCGACGGTGGCTTCCTCTCCGTGGACCACGACCGGGTCACCATCCTCGCCGAGGCCGTCGACGCCTCGGGCCTGAAGAACTGACGACGGGGCCAAGGGTCGCGTCATGAGGCCGATCGTCGCCGTCGAGCTGGTGCTCGCGGTGGCGCTCGCCCTCGTCGTGGCGTTCATCGTCTACGTCTGGCTCCGGCGCCGCTGGATCGCCGGCGGGAAGCCGCTCATGCTGTGCGCGATCAGCGCCGGCGAGCACAGCCGCTGGAGGCTGGGCCTGGCCCGGATCTCGGGGGAGCGGCTCGACTGGTTCTCGGTCGTCGGCCCGTCGCCGCGACCGGCGCACTCGTGGGTGCGGCACGACCTCGACCTCGGCGCGCCGCAGCGGCTGGCTGACGCCGTCCCCGGGCTTCCCCCGGACGCGGTCTGCGTCCTCGGCCACTCCGGCTCCAAGCCCTACGAGCTGGCCATGAGCCCCGCGGCATACACCGCGGTGCGAGCCTGGCTCGAGAGCTCCCCGCCCGGCTACAACGTCAACGTGGCCTGAGCGGGACGCGACGCCTCAGTCGTCGTCGGTGCCCGGGTCGTCCTGACCGTCTGCCGCAGGGCCCTTGCTCGGTGCTTCGGCGCGCCCGCCACCGGGCTGCCACAGCACGTCGCCACCGGCGTCGAGGTTGGCCACCCGAGCGAGGATGAAGAGCAGGTCCGAGAGGCGGTTGAGGTATGCCGCCGTCGTCGGGTTGACGCCTCCCTCACCCTTGGTGGTCCCCACCTCGGTGCCGTGGGCCTCGATGGCGGCCCACGTCGCGCGCTCGGCCCGTCGCACGACGGTCGTGGCCTGGTGCAGGTGGGCCGCTGCGACGGTGCCACCGGGCAGGATGAACGAGCGCAGCTTGTCGAGCTTGGCGTTCTGGGTGTCGCAGTCGGCCTCGAGCTCGTCGACCCACTCGTCCTTGACCCGCAGCGGCGGGTACTCGGGGTTCGCCAGGAGCGGGGTGCAGAGGTCGGCCCCGACGTCGAAGAGGTCGTTCTGGACGCGCGTGAGGACCGCGCGGACGTCGTCGCCCAGGGTGCCGGTGGCGAGGACGACCCCGATGACCGCGTTGGCCTCGTTGACGTCGGCATAGGCCGCCAGCCGCGGGTCGGTCTTGCGGGTCCGGCTGAAGTCGCCCAGGGCGGTGGTTCCGTCGTCACCGGTGCGGGTGTAGATGCGCGTGAGGTTGACCATGGGCCCGAGCCTGCCAGATCTCTTTGCCCAGTCTTTACCGGTGGTATGCCCGGTCCGGGGCGAGGGGCGGGTTCACTGGAGGCCGACGGAAGGGAGGCGAGGAGTGGATCACCGTGGACACACGATCGTCACGTTGGACGAGCACCGTGACGCGTCCGGCCACCACGTCTCGCTGCGTGGGCGACTCGACTTCCACACCGTCCCTGACCTGCGGATGGTCCTGCACCGCATCGTCGACGACGGCAGCGACGACCTCCTGCTCGACCTCGCCGAGTGCGAGATCGGTGACGCGACCGGCTTCGGGGTCATCGTCGAGTGCCTGCGTCGCGCGCGTCGTGGCTCGCGGGCCTTCTGCATCGTCGACGCCGACGACCGCACCCACCGGCTGCTGCGCCGGGCCCGGATGAGCCACCTGGTCGGGTCCGTGTCGCCCGTGTCCGCGGTGACGACGGTCGCCGGCTGACGCTCTCTGTCACGCTGTCCGGGTGACGTCCGCGCTGACCGCACCCCGCCGGGTCCTCGGCCTCGATGCCGCGCGCGGCCTGGCCGTCGTCGCCATGGTGGTCGCCCACGCCCTGCCGTTCATCAGCGAGCGGGTGTCGGAGGGCGTGAGGTTCGTCCTGCTCCAGGTCAACGACCTGGCCTCGCCGCTGTTCGCGCTCGTCATGGGAGTGGCCGCCGGTCTGGTCTTCCCGGGGCCGTCGGTGTCGCGCGGGCTCGCCCGGGCGATGGTGCGCGGAGGAGCCCTCATCGCCCTCGGCGTCGGCCTCGATCAGCTCGACCACTGGGTCGCGGTCATCCTGCACATCCTCGGGCTGCTCGTCATCGTCGGCACCCCGCTGCTCGTGCTCGGCTCCCGGTGGCTGCTCGGCATCGCCGTGGCGCTCGTCCTCGCCGGGCCCTCCGTCATCGACGCGGTGACGCGGGCCGCCGGTGGCGTCCTGGGCGAGGTCGCCCCGAGCGCAGGGTGGGCGACGAACCCGATCGTCGAGTGGCTCGTCCTCAACACCCACTACCGCGTGCTCACCCTGCTGCCGCTCTTCCTCGTCGGTGCCGTTCTGGCCCGGCGTGGTCTCGACGACGAGCGGACGTCGTGGTGGTGCCTCATGGGTGGCCTGACGATGCTCTGGGCCAGCTTCGCCGCCGACCTGCTCGGGTTCCCCGTCGTCTTCTCGGGTGACCACCCCGACCAGCTGCAGGAGAACGGGCTGGCGTTCGCGGCATACGGGCTCGTCCTGGCGACCGCGATCACGGGCGAGCGGCGCGGCAGCCGGCCCACGGTGCTCAGTCCGCTCGCGCTCATCGGCACGGTCGCGCTGTCGCTCTACGTGGCGCACGTCGCCCTGCTCGTCCCGGTGATCCCGGCGTTCCCGGACGGCGGGTGGCTGCCGTTCACCGGGTTCGTCGTCGTCAGCGTGCTCGCGGCGTGGGCGTGGGCGCGCTTCCTCGGACGCGGTCCGGTCGAGGCGCTGGTCGACCGGGTCTCGCCCGCTCGCCGCCCGCGCGAACGCGCTGCGGCGTGAGGACTCTCACCGCCTGAGACCCTGTCTCGACTGGTGACCCGCCGGTAGCGTCGATCGCATGTCCGACCAGCCCACTGCCGAGGCGGCGCCCGCCGCTGCCGCCCCCGCGCGCCCCGAGCGCGACCGCCCCTGGGTCATGCGCACGTATGCCGGCCACTCCAGTGCCGCCGCCTCGAACGCGCTCTACCGGCGCAACCTCGAGAAGGGTCAGACAGGGCTCTCCGTCGCCTTCGACCTGCCGACGCAGACCGGCTACGACCCCGACCACGTGCTCGCCCGTGGCGAGGTCGGCAAGGTGGGCGTGCCGATCTCGCACATCGGCGACATGCGTGCGCTGTTCGACGAGATCCCGCTGGGGCAGATGAACACCTCGATGACGATCAACGCCACCGCGATGTGGCTGCTCGCGATGTACCAAGTGGCCGCCGAGGACCAGGCCGTCGCTGCGGGTGAGGACCCGGCTGCCGTCGTCCGGTCGCTCGGTGGAACGACGCAGAACGACATCATCAAGGAGTACCTGTCGCGGGGGACCTACGTCTTCGCGCCGGCGCCGTCGCTGCGGCTCATCACCGACATGGTGAGCTACACCGTCGCCGAGATCCCCAAGTGGAACCCGATCAACATCTGCAGCTACCACCTGCAGGAGGCCGGCGCGACGCCCGTGCAGGAGATCGCCTACGCGATGTCGACGGCGATCGCCGTGCTCGACGCCGTGCGTGACGCGGGACAGGTGCCGCCGGAGCGCTTCGGCGAGGTGGTCGCGCGGATCTCGTTCTTCGTCAACGCCGGGGTCCGGTTCGTCGAGGAGATGTGCAAGATGCGCGCCTTCGTCGAGCTGTGGGACGAGCTGACGCGCGAGCGCTACGGCGTCACCGACGCCAAGCAGCGGCGCTTCCGCTACGGCGTGCAGGTGAACTCGCTCGGGCTCACCGAGGCCCAGCCCGAGAACAACGTCCAGCGGATCGTGCTCGAGATGCTCGCCGTGACGCTGTCGAAGGACGCGCGGGCCCGGGCCGTGCAGCTCCCGGCGTGGAACGAGGCCCTCGGCCTGCCGCGTCCCTGGGACCAGCAGTGGTCGCTGCGGATGCAGCAGGTGCTGGCCTTCGAGTCCGACCTGCTCGAGTACGACGACCTCTTCGCGGGGTCGAGCGTCGTCGAGGCGAAGGTCGCCGAGCTCGTCGCCGGTGCCAAGGCCGAGATCGCCCGGGTCCAGGACATGGGCGGCGCCGTCGCGGCGGTCGAGAGCGGCTACATGAAGTCGGCCCTCGTCGCCTCGCACGCCCTGCGCCGCCAGCGGATCGAGGCCGGTGAGGACGTCATCGTCGGCGTCAACAGGTTCGAGAGCACCGAGCCCAACCCGCTCACCGCGGACCTCGACACCGCCATCCAGACGGTCGACGCCGGGGTGGAGGCGGCAGCCGCCGCTGCGGTGCGCGAGTGGCGCGAGCGTCGTGACGCGGACCCGGAGCGGCGCGACCGTGCGGCGGCGTCCCTGGCCCGGCTGCGCGAGGCGGCGGCGACCGACGAGAACCTCATGGAGGCGTCGATCGAGTGCGCCCGCGCCGAGGTGACCACGGGGGAGTGGGCCCAGGCGCTGCGTGACGTGTTCGGCGAGTTCCGCGCGCCGACGGGGGTCACCGGGTCGGTCGGGCTCACCGGAGGCGCTGCCGGCGCCGAGCTCGCCGCCGTGCGCGAGCGGGTCGGCTGGCTGCGCGACGAGCTGGGCGAGACCCTGCGCGTCCTCGTCGGCAAGCCCGGGCTCGACGGCCACTCCAACGGCGCGGAGCAGATCGCCGTGCGGGCGCGCGACGCCGGCTTCGAGGTGATCTACCAGGGGATCCGACTCACGCCCGAGCAGATCGTCGCCGCCGCCGTGTCCGAGGACGTCCACCTCGTCGGCATCTCGATCCTCTCGGGCTCGCACATGGAGCTCGTGCCCGAGGTGCTCGAGCGGCTGCGCGAGGCCGGAGCCGGTGACATCCCCGTGATCGTCGGCGGCATCATCCCCGAGTCCGACGCCGCCCGGCTCAAGGCGCTTGGGGTGGCCGAGGTCTTCACGCCCAAGGACTTCGGGCTCAACGACATCATGAGCAGGTTCGTCGACGTCATCCGCGAGTCACGGCAGACGGAGCCGGCGGAGCCGACCCACGCGTGACCCGTTGCCGCCCGGTGGGTCGACGACCGGGCGGACGCCTCAGAAGTGGGTGCTGCAGTACGGCGACGGGCCGCCGTCGGCCAGCGCCGCGAACCTTGCGAGCGCCTCGTCGCCGCCGGTGACCCGACCTGCCCGGGCGAGCGGGTCCACGGCGACGTCGCCGAGCCACAGCGTGCCCAGCGTCTCGGCGTCGAGGGTGACGTCCGGGTGCTCCGTCGAGGGGGTGGCCGTGGCGCGACCGCCCTCGGCGGTGAGGCGCACGGTTCCGTCCGCATGGCCCAGCGGATCCTCGACGCGGAGCACGAGCGAGCCGTCGGCGAACCACGGCCGGGCCTCGAGTGCAGCCGCCACGTCGAGGACACGCACCCACAGGTGGTCAGGGAGGGACGTCACCCGCCGGACCCGGTGGTCGACCAGGGCGTGGGCGAGCGGGTCCACCGCCGGGGCCGGGCCGACGACGACCCGCGCGAGGTCGATGTCGGCGAGGAACTGCCAGAGGGCGAGGTAGGCCGTCGGCGTGCCCGCGACGAGGTCGTGCACCTTGACCTCGGTCTCGTCGCCCCGCTTGATCTCGTAGACGACGTAGCCGTCGGGCTCCCCGTCGGGCCCGAGGCGCACCCCCACGCGCTGCTTGCGGCTCTCACCCTGCTCGTCCCAGTCGTAGCCCCGGATCCAGTCCTCGTAGAACGTCGGCCGCTGGAGCGCGCCCCGGGTCGACTCGTGGTGGCGGGCGAACGCGGCGGACGCCGCCGGCCACGACTCCGCCGGGTCGGCCATGACGACCCGGCCTCCGTCATCGGGAGCCCGGCGCAGTCGGAACGCGGACGACGTGTCGACCCGAACCCGGGCCTCACGGGTCGCAGGTCCGAACCCGAACCGCTGGTAGATGCCTCCCTCGGAGGCGGTGAGCACGGCGACCGGCATCCCTGCGGCGACGGCGGCGTCGAGGTTCTCGGTCATGAGGCGGCGCATGAGGCCACGTCGGCGGTGCGTGGGCGCGACCGTGACGTCGGAGATCATCCACGCGTCGACCTCGGCTGCGCCGGCGTTGAGCGACTTGGTGAAGTGGGCGAACGTCGCGACCGGCACGTCGCTCGAGAGCCCGAGCGAGTTCGTGTCCCACACGCCGCGGTTGACCACGCTGTCGGCCCGGGCGACCTTGAGCCACCTCGTCCGGAACTCGTCGGTGGCGCGTCCCTGGTGGAAGCCGCGCATCACCGCGTCGAGCCAGCCGTCGACGCGGGCGGTGTTGGCCGGGCTCTCGTCGTGGAGGTCGAGGGTGGCGAAGGTGAGGTCGTCGGTCACGACCTCAGCCAACCAGCCGGAAAGCGGGGCTGTCGAACGGATTCGGGGCGGACGGCATACGGGCGGATCGTCGGGACCACGTGGGAAGGTGGAGCGGTGAGCGACCTGCACTGTGCCGCGACCCTGCTCGTGGCGCGCCACGGCGACGCCGACTACCCGCACGCGCGCGTGCTGTCCGACGACGGGGGTTGGCTCACCGACACGGGCAGGGCGCAGGTGCGCGATCTGGCGGAGTCGGTGTCCGGGCGACGGGTGGCCGCGGTCTACACGAGCGGCCTGCAGCGCGCGGTCGAGTCGGGTGTCGTCGCGGCCGACGTGCTCGGCGTCGCCTCGAGGGTCGTGCGTGGGCTCGAGGAGTTCTCGGTCGGCGCGCTCGCCGGTCGCGCCCACGACGACCCGGAGCTGGGCGGCGTCTTCGAGGCGTGGAAGGCCGGGCACCTCGGGACCTTCATCCCCGGTGGCGAGAGCGGCGAGGAGGTCCTGGACCGCTACCGCGCTGCGCTCGAGGAGATCGCCGACCTGCACCGCGGGGAGACCGTGCTCGTCTTCAGCCACGGCGGCGTGATGTCGTTCGCGCTGCCGCGGATGGGCCGCAACGTGCGCAGCGACCTCGCGGCGCAGATGTTCCTGCCGAACTGTGCGGTGGCCGAGATCGCGATCGACGCCGACGACGTGAGCGTCGTGTCGTGGCCGGGGAGCGCTGACCGCTCGGTGGTCTAGAAGAGCCGGTGCTCGCTGTTGTCGATGCCCTTGAGGTCGTCGTAGTCGAGGACGACGCAGCGTATGCCGCGGTCCTCGGCGAGCGTGCGGGCCTGCGGCTTGATCTGCTGCGCGGCGAAGATGCCGGTCACGGGGGCGAGGTGGGGGTCGCGGTTCATGAGCTCGAGGTAGCGGGTGAGCTGCTCGACGCCGTCGATCTCGCCGCGCCGCTTGATCTCGACCGCGACGGTCGCGCCCGACGCGTCCTTGCAGAGGATGTCGACCGGGCCGATCGGGGTCATGTACTCGCGGCGGGTGAGGGTCCAGCCGTCGCCGAGGGTCGTGATGTGCTCGGCGAGCAGCTTCTGGAGGTGGGCCTCGACGCCGTCCTTGACGAGCCCGGGGTCGACACCGAGTGCGTGGCTGGTGTCGCTGTGCACCTCGTGCAGGCGCACGCGCAGGCGGTCCTCGGACTTGGCGTGCTGGACGGCCCAGACGGCGGTGACGCCGTCGGCCAGCTCGGCCTCGTCGGGCTCGACCTCGGCCATCGCGCACGGCGGTGACATCCAGTTGAGCGGCTTGTAGGAGCCGCCGTCGGAGTGGATGAGTACCGAGCCGTCGGCCTTGACCATGAGCAGCCGGGTCGCGAGGGGGAGGTGGGCGCTCAGTCGCCCGTCGTAGTCGACACTGCAGGTCGCAATCACCACTCGCACCGGGTCACCCTAGCGGGCCCGGCGGGGAAGCCAGGCAGGGCGGCGACGCAGGGCGGCCCGACGGTGAGGACTCTCACCCCCGGGGGCGCTCCCCACGGCATACGCGGTCTGGGAGACTTCCGACCATGTCACGCGAGTTCACCAAGGTAGGCGTCATCGGACTGGGCACCATGGGTGCCGGCATCGTGGAGGTGTTCGCGCGCAACGGGATCGACGTCGTCGCCGTCGACGCCAACGACGAGGCCGTCGAGCGTGGGCGCTCCTTCCTCGCGAAGTCGACGGGCCGTGCGCTCGACCGCGGCAAGATCGACCAGGCCGCCCACGACGCCCTCCACGGCCACGTCACGTACGCGACCGCGTTCGACGCCCTCGCCGACTGCCAGCTCGTCGTCGAGGCCGTGCCGGAGCACCTCGACCTCAAGAAGGAGATCTTCGCCGAGCTCGACGCCATCGTCGCCCCCGACGCCATCCTCGCGACGAACACCTCGTCGCTCCCGGTCACCGAGATCGCGGCGTCCACGAGCACGCCCATGCGCGTCGTCGGCATGCACTTCTTCAACCCGGCGCCGGTCCTCCAGTTCGTCGAGGTCATCCGCACGGTCATCACCGCCGACGACGTCTTCGAGGACGTCAAGGCGCTCGCGGAGCGGCTCGGCAAGAAGCCGGTCATCGTCGGTGACAAGGCCGGCTTCATCGCCAACGCCCTGCTCTTCGGCTACCTCAACCACGCGGTCTCGATGTTCGAGAGCCGCTACGCCACGCGCGAGGACATCGACGCCGCGATGAAGCTCGGCTGCGGCTACCCCATGGGACCGCTCGCCCTGCTCGACCTCATCGGTCTCGACACGGCATACGAGATCCTCGACACGATGTACAAGCAGGGGCGCGACCGGCTGCACGCACCGAGCCCGATCATCAAGCAGATGGTCTCCGCAGGTCTCAAGGGCCGCAAGACGGGACGCGGCTTCTACACGTATGCCGCCGCCGGCTCGCCCGAGGTCGTCGCCGACAGCCACACGCCCGCCGAGGGCCACGCCGAGGGCGTCACCCTGCGCGAGGTGAGCTCGGTCGGCGTCGTCGGCTCGGGCACCATGGCGACCGGCATCATCGAGGTGTTCGCCAAGGCGGGCAAGCAGGTCACCTACGTCGCGCGCACCGAGGAGCGCCTCGCCGGCGTCCGCGCCGCCATCGAGAAGTCGCAGGCGCGCGCGGTCGAGAAGGGCCGGGCCACCCAGGAGGAGGCCGACGCGCTCCTCGCCCGGCTGCACGCCTCCACGTCGCGGTCCGACCTCGCCGAGGTCGACCTCGTCGTCGAGGCCATCGCCGAGGACCTCGACATCAAGCAGGAGCTCTTCGCCGAGCTCGACAAGATCTGCAAGCCCGGTGCGATCCTCGCCACGACGACCTCGTCGCTGCCGATCATCGACTGCGCCAAGGTGACCTCGCGCCCGCAGGACGTCGTCGGGATGCACTTCTTCAACCCCGCCCAGGTCATGAAGCTCGTCGAGGTCGTGCACACCGTGTCGACCGGCGAGGACGTCGTCGCCACCGTGCAGGAGCTGTGCCGCGAGATCGGCAAGCACCCGGTGACCTGCGGCGACCGCTCGGGATTCATCGTCAACGCGCTGCTCTTCCCCTACCTCAATGACGCCATCAAGATGCTCTCGGCCAACTACGCCAGCGCCGACGACATCGACACGGCGATGAAGACCGGCTGTGGCCTCCCGATGGGTCCGTTCGAGCTGCTCGACGTCGTCGGGCTCGACGTGTCGCTCGCCATCGAGCGCGAGCTCTACATCGAGTTCCGCGAGCCGGGCTACGCGCCGGCACCGCTGCTCGAGCACCTCGTGACGGCGGGCTACCTCGGGCGCAAGACCGGGCGCGGCTTCCGCACCTACGCCTGACCCGTACTGCGCACGAGGGCGCAGATCCTGACGAGGGGCGCAGCCACGGCTGCGCCCCTCGTCACGTCCTGCGCCGCAGGGCTCGCGAACCGCGGAGGTATGCCGTCCGCCCGGCTCTCATGGGTAGCCTCCGCGTGTGAGTGCAGCGCAGCAGCTTCCGGCCCGGGCCCGCGTCGTCATCATCGGCGGCGGCGTCATCGGCACCTCGATCGCCTACCACCTCGCGCACGAGGGGGTCACCGACGTCGTCCTCGTCGAGCGCGACCGCCTCACGAGCGGCACGACGTGGCACGCCGCCGGGCTGATGACCTGCTTCGGGTCCACGAGCGAGACGCTGACCAACATCCGGCTCTACTCGCGCGACCTCTTCGCCCGCCTCGAGGCCGAGACCGGCCTGTCCACCGGCTTCCGCCCGGTCGGCGTCATCGAGGCTGTGGGTGACACCGACCGGCTCGAGGAGTACCGCCGGACCGCGACCTTCCAGCGCCGCCTCGGCCTCGAGGTCGACGAGATCGGCCCCAGCGAGATGGCCGACCTCTTCCCGCACGCCGACATGGACGGTCTCCTCGCCGGCTTCCACGTGCCGGGCGACGGCCGGGTCAACCCGGTCGACCTCACCATGTCGCTGGCCAGGGGTGCGCGCAACCTCGGCGTCCGCATCATCGAGGGGGTGAGCGTCGGTGACGTCGTCACCCGCACCGACAGTGCCCTGCCGCGCGTCACGGGGGTGCGCACGAGCGCGGGTGACATCGAGTGCGAGGTCGTCGTCAACTGTGCCGGCATGTGGGCCCGCCAGCTGGGGGAGCGGCACGGCGTCGTCATCCCCAACCAGGCGGCCGAGCACTACTACCTCATCACCGACACGATCCCGGGTCTGGACCCGAACGGCCCGATCTTCGAGGACCCCGCCCGCTACGGCTACTACCGCGAGGAGGGCGGCGGCATGATGGTCGGCCTCTTCGAGCCGGAGGCGGCCCCGTGGAACCTCGACGGCATACCCGAGGACTTCTCGTTCGGCACGCTGCCGCCGGACTGGGAGCGGGTGGCCGCGCCGCTGGAGGTCGCCATGTCTCGCGTCCCCGTCACGCTCGACGCGGGCGTGCGCACCTTCTTCTGCGGGCCCGAGTCGTTCACGCCCGACCGCCTGCCGGCGGTCGGCGAGGCGCCCGGGCTCCAGGGCTACTTCGTCGCTGCGGGTCTCAACTCCGTCGGCATCCTCAGCAGCGGTGGCCTCGGACGTGTTGTCGCACAGTGGATCTCGAGCGGTCGCCCCGACGTCGACGTCACCGGCATCGACGTCGCGCGCTTCATGCCGCACCAGCTGCACCGTGACTACCGGCGTGACCGCGTCACCGAGGTGTTGGGCCGGACGTACGCCGCCCACACCCCGGGCGTCGAGCTCCTCACCGGTCGCGGCACCTTCGTCTCGCCCGTCCACGACGAGATGGTCGCCGCGGGCGCCAAGCTCAGGGACGTCTCGGGCTGGGAGAGCGCCGACTGGTATGCCGGTGACAGACAGACGACGCACGTCAACCCGTCGTGGGGTCGCCAGGAGTGGTTCCCGCAGTGGGAGGCCGAGCACCGTGCGGTGCGCGAGGGCGTGGGGCTCATCGACATGTCGTTCATGGCGACGTTCCGTGTCACCGGGGCCGACGCAGGCGCCGTGCTCGAGCGGGTGAGCGCCGGCCACGTCGACGGCGACGTCGACCGGATCACCTACACCCAGTGGCTCGGCCCGGACGGTGGCATCGAGGCCGACCTCACGGTGACCAAGCGGGGCGAGGGCGACTTCCTCGTCGTGGCCTCCGACACCGCCCACGGCCACACCCTCGCGTGGCTGCGCCGCCAGGTCGGTGACGCCGACGTCGTCGTCGAGGACGTCACCGAGGCGACCGGCCAGCTCAACGTCCAGGGACCGCGCTCGCGCGAGCTGCTCGGCGCCCTCACCGACGCGGACCTCTCGAACGAGGCGTTCCCCTTCCGGACCGCACGCACCATCACCGTGGCCGGGGTCGAGCTGCTCTGCGTGCGCATCACCTACGTCGGGGAGCTCGGCTACGAGCTGTACCTCCCGCGAGAGCACGCCGCCACGGTCTGGAGGGCGCTGCGCGAGGAGGGCACGGCATACGGGCTCCGGCCTGTCGGACTGCGCGCGCTCGGCTCGCTTCGCCTCGAGAAGGCCTACCGCGACTACGGGCACGACATCGACAACACCGACACGGTGCAGATGGCCGGGCTCGGGTTCGCGGTCGACCTCGACACCGAGTTCGTCGGGCGCGAGGCCGTGCTCGCAGAGCGCGACAGCCCCCGCCACGACAAGCTCGTCCAGGTGCTGCTCACCGACCCCGAGCCGTTGATGTTCGGCGCAGAAGTGTTGCTGCGCAACGGTGTTGCGGTGGGGGACGTGCGCTCGGCGTCGTACGGCTGGACCCTCGGTGGCGCGGTCGGGCTGGCCTCGGCGACGTCCGACGGCCCCGTCACGAAGGCGTGGCTCGACGAGGGCACGTGGGAGGTCGACGTCGCCGGGACGCGCGTGCCGGCGACGGTCTCGCTGCGTCCGATGTACGACCCGACGAGCGCGCGGGTGCGTTCCTGACGCACCCGCCACCGCTCCACGGTGCTGTGACCCAGATCTCGTTGAAACGTCCCGTACCCGGGACCATGGTCCCTGATGCCGGACCCCCCTCCCACGCGACAGTGGTCATGCCAGAAAGGCACACACCACCAGGGGCCAGAGCCCAGAAGAGGTCAGAACCACCATGCGACGTCGCACCTTGGATGCACTGCTCACGACGGGCGGCCTCATCGTCGCCATCGTCCTGCTGGTCGCCGGCGGCCTGCTGACCTGGGCCAACAACTTCGTGGGCGACAACGTCCGCACGCAGCTCGCCGCCCAGAACATCTTCTTCCCCGACAAGGGCAGCGAGCAGCTCAACGACCCGGCGGTCAAGCCCTTCCTCGAGAAGTACGCCGGCCAGCAGCTCCTCACCGGCGACCAGGCCAAGGCCTACGCGGACCACTACATCAAGGTCCACCTCGACGAGTCGACCGGTGGCAAGACGTACTCGGAGCTGAGCAACATCTCGCGCGCCAACCCGACCGACGAGAAGGCCGCCGGCCTCGTCCAGCTCGCCTTCCGCGGCGAGACCCTCCGCGGGCTCCTGCTCAACGCCTACGCGTTCGGGACCATGGGCAAGATCGCGATGTATGCCGCCTGGGCCAGCTTCGCCGGCGCCCTCGGGATGCTCGTGCTCAGCCTGCTCGGCTTCATGCACCTGCGCCGGGTCCCCGTCGAGGAGGAGGTCGGCTCGACCGGCCGCACCCCCGCCGTGGCCACCGCCTGACCGCACACCCCGGACCCTCGGTCCCGCAGCCCCCGCGGCTGCGGGACCGTCGGTGTGCGGTGCATCGTGGAGGTCCCCGTGCACGGGTCGGGCCCCGTCCGCGCGAGACTGGGGGCATGCCCCGCTCCAACCGCCGCCGACGCGACGACGTGCCCCTCGCACTCGGGCGGCTCGGGCGTGGCATGACGACCACCGAGTCGTATGCCGGTCAGCGCTGGGCGGTCCGCCGGCTCACGGGGGAGTCCTCGGACCGGACCTACCTCTGTCCCGGCTGCGAGCAGGACATCCATCCCGGGACGCCGCACGTCGTGGCGTGGCCCGAGGAGGGCGTCGGTGGTGTGGGCGACCGACGCCACTGGCACACCGGCTGCTGGGCCGCGCGCGAGCGGCGGCATCCCCCCGGCGCGTACCGCTGACCTGCACGTTGCCGCCGTCTAGGGTGACGGGCGTGGAGGCGACGTGAACCTGAGCTGGGGCAAGAACTCCGTACGCAGCTGGCGTGCGTACCGCACGCGACAGCGTGCGGCGCTGCGCGAGAGCAACCGCATCTCCCACGAGGACGAGCACCTCGAGCGCAGCCTGCTCGCGGACCTGCTGGGTGCCGACGGTGCCGACGGCGCCGACCGCGCCGGCGGCGCCGACGACGAGTCGGCTCGCACCGCCGCGGACGAGGAGTCCGCGGGCGCGGCCGCCGCCGCGGCCACCGCCGGGTCGACCGGCACCACCCAGTTCGGCGAGATGGGCCGCCCGATCAACCGCCACTCGCCGTTCTACCTCGGCTTCGTCGGCGCCCTCGGAGCCCTCATCGCCATCGGCCTGTGGCACTCGCTCGGCCGCCTCGCGACCACGCTGACGATCCTGCTCGTCGCCCTCTTCCTCACCCTCGCGCTCAACCCCATCGTCGAGTGGCTCGGCCGCCGCGGCCTGCGCCGCTCGCTGTCGGTCGGCATCGTCTTCCTCGGCGTCATCGTCGTCTTCACCCTCCTTGGCCTGCTCGTCTTCCCACCGGTGATCTCGCAGGGCAGCGAGCTCGTCCAGGAGGCCCCGAACTACGTCGACCGCATCCTCAACGCCAGCTGGGTGCAGGAGCTCGACAAGAACTACGACGTCGTCGACAAGATCAGCGAGGAGTTCAACAAGCGCCTCACCGACGAGACGTTCATCAGCTCGGTGCTCGGTGGGGTGCTCGGCGCCGGCCGCGCCGTCGTCAACGGCGTCTTCCAGACCTTCACCATCCTCATCCTCACGCTGTACTTCCTCGCCTCCCTGCCGAAGATGAAGCGCGTCGCCTACTCGATGGTCCCCGCCAGCCGCCGCAACCGCGTGGCGCAGCTCAGCGAGGAGATCATGCGGCGCACCGGCTCCTACGCCATCGGCCAGGTCGCCATCGCCACCGTCAACGCGGTGCTCAGCTACGTGATGATGACCCTGCTCGGGATCCCGTATGCCGCGGTGCTGGCCGTGCTCGTCGGCTTCCTCGGGCTCGTCCCCATGGTCGGTGCCACCCTCGGCGCCACGCTCGTGTGTCTCGTCGCGTTCTTCGACGACCCGCGCAGCGCGCTGTTCGCGGGCGTCTACTACCTCGTCTACCAGCAGATCGAGAACTACGTCATCGCTCCGCGGATCATGCAGCGCACGGTGTCGGTGCCCGGCGCCGTCACCGTGGTCGCGGCACTCGCCGGCGGGACGTTGCTCGGCGTCCTCGGCGCGCTCCTCGCGATCCCGGTGGCTGCTGCTGCACTGCTGCTCGTCGACGAGGTTCTCGTGCCGCGGCAGCGCCATCAATAAGGCCTCGCTGGGCTTGCGTTGACGCTTGCGCCTACGGACAGGCGCTAGCGAGACTCCGGCCCAGGATGCGCACACCGTGAGGCGTGCGCTTCCAGGCCGGCGTCTCGACGCACCCATCCGCAGGCACGACGCGTCGTGCGGACCGACCCCGTCGCGTTGTCAGGCCGGCGTCTCGACGCACACCAGGAAAGGCGCCATGCGGGGCTCGACCTCCGCCGAGCGCCGCGCGGCTTCTCTTCTTCCAGGTCTGGGTTCTGGTCAGGCGTCGCGGAAGCGGTTGATCTCGGGCTCGTACTTCGCGCGCTTCTCGGGGTCGGAGATGCCCAGGCCCGGCTCGGGGGAGAGGGTGAGGACGCCGACCTTGCCCTGGTGGAGGTTGTGGTGGACGTCGAGCGCGGCCTGGCCGACCTCGTCCATCGTGTAGGTCTTGCTCAGGGTGGGGTGGATGAGGCCGCGGTCGATGAGGGCGTTGGCCTCCCAGGCCTCGCGGTAGTTCGCGAAGTGCGACGACAGGATGTTCTTGAGGTTCATCCAGAGGTAGCGGTTGTCGTACTCGTGCATGTAGCCCGAGGTCGAGGCGCAGGTGACGATGGTGCCGCCCTTGCGTGCGACGTAGACACTGGCGCCGAAGGTCTCGCGGCCCGGGTGCTCGAAGACGATGTCGACGTCGTGGCCGCCGGTGAGCTGGCGGATCTTCTTGCCCAGGCGCTGCCACTCCTTGGGGTCCTGCGCGGTGTTCTCGTCGTTCCAGAACCGGTAGCCCTCGGCGTTGCGGTCGATGATCAGCTCGGCACCCATCGCGCGGCAGATCTCGGCCTTCTCCGGCGAGGAGACGACGCAGATTGGGGTGGCGCCGGCGGCGAGGGCCATCTGGGTCGCGTACGAGCCGAGGCCGCCGGAGGCACCCCAGATGAGGACGCGGTCACCGAGCTTGAGGGCGGCGCCGTTCTTGGAGATGAGCTGCCGGTATGCCGTGCTGTTCACCAGACCGGGGGAGGCCGCCTCCTCCCACGACAGGTGGGTGGGCTTGGGCATGAGCTGGTTGGCCTTGACGATCGCCAGCTCGGCGAGGCCGCCGAAGTTGGTCTCGAATCCCCAGATGCGCTGCTGCGGGTCGAGCATCGTGTCGTTGTGGCCGTCGGCGTCCTCGAGCTCGACGCTGAGGCAGTGGGCGACGACCTCCTGGCCGGGCTTCCACTTGCCGACGCCGGGGCCGGTGCGCAGCACGACGCCCGCGAGGTCGGATCCCACGACGTGGTAGGGCAGGTCGTGACGCTTGGCGTACTCGGAGGTGCGGCCGTAGCGCTCGAGGAACCCGAAGGTCGACACCGGCTCGAAGATCGAGGTCCACACGGTGTTGTAGTTGATCGCGCTCGCCATGACGGCGACGAGGGCCTCGCCGGGGGCGAGCTCGGGGACGGGCACGTCGTCCACGTGGAGCGACTTGCGCGGGTCCTTGTCACGCGAGGCGAGCCCCTCGAACATCTCGACCTCGTCCTTGTGGACGGTGACCGCGCGGTAGGTCTGCGGGATGGAGAGGTTCGCGTAGGTCTCCTCGGTGCGGTCTCCGCTGAGGATGGCGTCGCGGATCTGGTCCATGAGTCGTCGTGCTCCTTGGTGGGTGGGGCAGGTGGGTGGTGTGGATGTCCCAGGCGGGCAAGAAGTCGGAGGCAAAGGGCGGGTCGTACGGGTGCTGCAGCTGTGCGGGTGCCTCAGTGGCCGGAGGCGGCGGGCTCGACGAGCTCGACGAGGATGCCGCCGGCGTCCTTGGGGTGGATGAAGTTGACGCGGCTGTCGGAGGTGCCGCGCTTCGGCTCGTCGTAGAGGAGTCGCAGCCCGCGCTCGCGCAGGGTCTCGCTCACGGCGTCGATGTCCTCGACGCGGTAGGCGACCTGCTGGACGCCGGGTCCGGAGCGGTCGAGGAACTTGGCGATGGTCGACTCGGGGGAGAGCGGCGCGAGCAGCTGGACGTGCGAGCCGGAGCCGCCGACGGCCATCATCGCCTCGCGGACGCCCTGCTCCTCGTTGACCTCCTCGTGGGCGAGGGTCATCCCGTAGGTGTCGCGGTAGAAGGCGATCGCCTCGCCGAGGTCGCTCACGGCGACGCCGACATGGTCGATCGCGGTGAAGAGAGCAGGGACGGACCCGTCCTGAGCGGAATTCATGGGGCGAGCCTAGGGAGGCGAGCGCACGGCATACAGGTGTTGCGGGTGTGGTGATGGACACCTACGGGACATCGGTCACAGCAGGGGTGGGCGCCCTCCACGGCAGGAACTAGCATCGGAACCGAACTGGGCGCGAGCCCGACACCGACGTTGGAGGACACGCAGTGAGCACCCCCTCGACCCCGAACACCGATCCCACCGTCATCGTCGCCGGGGCGCGGACCCCGATGGGACGCATGAGCGGCAGCCTCAAGGGCTTCAGTGGCTCCGACCTCGGCGGGTTCGCCATCAAGGGCGCCCTCGACAAGTCCGGGGTCAGGCCCGAGGACGTCGACTACGTCATCATGGGCCAGGTCCTCACCGCGGGCGAGGGACAGATCCCCGCACGCCAGGCGGCCGCCAAGGCCGGCATCCCGCTCTCGGTGCCCGCCCTCACCGTCAACAAGGTCTGCCTGTCGGGGCTCGACGCCATCGCGCTCGCCGACCAGCTCGTGCGCGCCGGTGAGTTCGACGTCGTCGTCGCCGGTGGCCAGGAGTCGATGACCAACGCGCCGCACCTGCTGCCCAAGAGCCGTGACGGCTACAAGTACGGCGACGTCACCCTCCAGGACTCGATGGCGTTCGACGGTCTCTACGACGTGCTCACCGACCAGGCCATGGGTGCGCTCACCGAGGCGCACAACGTCGACGCCAACGCGTTCACCCGCGAGGAGCAGGACGCCTTCGCCGCGCGCAGCCACCAGAACGCCGCCAAGGCCTGGAAGGACGGCTTCTACGACGACGAGGTCGTCCCCGTCTCGATCCCGCAGCGCAAGGGTGACCCCGTCGAGTTCAAGGAGGACGAGGGCATCCGCGCCGACACGACCGTCGAGTCGCTGTCCCGGCTCCGCCCGGCCTTCGCCAAGGACGGCACCATCACGGCCGGCTCGGCCTCCCAGATCTCCGACGGTGCCTGCGCCGTCGTCGTCATGAAGAAGTCGCGGGCCGAGGAGCTCGGTCTGTCGTGGCTCGCCGAGATCGGCGCCCACGGTGTCGTCGCCGGGCCCGACTCGAGCCTGCAGAGCCAGCCGGCCAACGCGATCAGGAAGGCCTGCGACCGCGCGGGGATCTCGCCCACCGACCTCGACGTCGTCGAGATCAACGAGGCCTTCTCGGCCGTGGGCCTCGCCTCGGCCAAGGAGCTCGGGCTCGACGCCGACAAGGTCAACCCCAACGGTGGCGCCATCGCCCTGGGCCACCCGCTCGGCATGTCCGGCGCCCGCGTCGTCCTCACGCTCGCCCTCGAGCTCAAGCGCCGCGGCGGTGGCACCGGCGCGGCCGCCCTCTGCGGTGGTGGCGGTCAGGGCGACGCCCTCATCCTCACCGTTCCCTCGGCGAGCTGACGGTCCCCGGACCAGCGGCACCCCGGGTCGGCGTCATCGCGACCACACCCCGCACCGTCGACGTCCCCTCTCTCGTCACGCAGGCGAGAGAGGGGCGTTCGCGTGCGGTGGCCCGGCTCATCTCGCTCGTCGAGGACGGCCACCCGGCCCTGCCGGAGGTCATGGCGGCGCTCGCCCCGCACGGCGGCCACGCCCACGTCGTCGGTCTCACCGGCTCGCCCGGCGTCGGCAAGTCGACGACGACGGCAGCGCTCATCACCGCCCTGCGGGCACGCGACCAACGGGTCGCCGTGCTCGCGGTCGACCCGTCGTCGCCGTTCTCCGGGGGAGCCCTGCTCGGTGACCGCATCCGGATGGAGCAGCACGCGACCGACCCGGGCGTCTTCCTCCGCTCGGTCGCGTCCCGTGGGCACCTGGGCGGGCTGTCGTTCGCCACGCCGCAGGTGCTGCGCGTCCTCGACGCCGCCGGCTTCGACGTCGTCCTGCTCGAGACGGTCGGCGTGGGACAGTCCGAGGTGGAGGTGGCGGCACGCGCCGACACCACCGTCGTCATCGTCGCCCCGGGCATGGGCGACGGCATCCAGGCCGCCAAGGCGGGGATCCTCGAGATCGGTGACGTCTTCGTCGTCAACAAGGCCGATCGCGACGGCGCCGAGGACACCGTGCGCGACCTCCGGCACATGATCCAGCTCGGCAACCGCGAGCGCTCGGTCGACTGGCGGACCCCGGTGGTGAGGACCGTCGCGAGCCGGGCGGACGGCATACCGGATCTGCTCGAAGCCCTTGACGCACATCGCAGCTGGCTCGCGGAGTCGGGGGCGCTCGAGGCACGGCGCAGCCAGCGCGCACGGTCCGAGATCGAGGCGATCGCTCTGGCCGAGCTGCGTCGACGGCTCGGCGGGGACGGTGGTCTCGTCACGGACGAGCTCGCCTCCGCCGTCGCGTCCGGCAGGACCGACGTGTATGCCGCCGCGAGCCGCGTCGTCGGAGCAGTGACCGCGGAGCCGTCGTCCCAGTAGCGTGATCCGGGTGACTCCATCCGGCACCCGTCCGACCCCCGTCATCCTCGTCCTCGGCGCCGAGTACCGGCAGGCCATGGTCGACGTCATGACCCAGCGGTACTCCTCGGACTACGAGATCGTCGCGCCGACCTCGATGGAGGAGGCGATCGAGGTGCTCACCGAGCTGAAGTCGGGCCGCCGACCGGTGGCGCTCGCGGCGTGCGAGTTCTTCGCCGGCGGCGAGAAGGCCACGCACCTGCTCGCGAAGTTCCAGAAGTTCATGCCGAGCGCCCGGCGGCTCGTCTACGTGCCGGTCGAGCGCTTCCGCGGCTCGGTGGCGTCGCTGCGCGAGAGCCTGGCCGAGGGCCGGCTCGACCTCTACCTCATGCTGCCGCAGGGCGCGCGGGACGAGGAGTTCCACACGGCGATCTCCGAGACGCTGTCGGACTGGGCGCAGTCGGTGAGCTACTCGGAGATCGACGGCACCCGGATCATCGCGGACGGACCGTCGCCGGACCTGACCCGGATCCGGGACTTCCTCGACCGGATGGGGCTGCCCAACACGGTGCACGCGCCCGACAGCCCGGCCGGTGTCGCGGCCCTGGCCGCTGCCGGACCGGAGGCGTCCATGCCCCTGCTCCAGGCGCCGAACGACGACTACCTGCTGTCCAACCCGTCGAACGCCGACCTCGGCGCCGTGCTCTACGGCCGGCCGACCGACATCGGTGAGGACGCCATCTGCGACCTCGTCATCGTCGGTGCGGGACCCGCGGGTCTGGGCGCGGCGGTCTATGCGGCGTCGGAGGGGCTCGACACGCTCATCATCGACCAGGGGCCGATCGGCGGTCAGGCGGGGACGAGCTCGATGATCCGCAACTACCTGGGCTTCCCGCGCGGGATCTCCGGCATGCGTCTGGCCCAGCGGGCTCGCTCGCAGGCCGTCCGGTTCGGGGCGCGCTTCCTCGCCGGGCAGGAGGTGACGGCGCTGCGGATCGGCGACGGACCCGACGGGTGCCACGTCGTCGAGCTCGGCGACGACAGCGTGCGCGGGCGCACGGTGCTCATCGCCACCGGTGTCGACTACCGGCGGCTCGGCGTCGACGCGCTGGAGGACCTGCTCGGCCGTGGCGTCAACTACGGGGCGGCGGCGAGCACGTCGCGCGAGGTCAAGCACAAGGAGGTCTACGTCGTCGGCGGTGGGAACAGCGCGGGCCAGGCGGCGGTGCACCTGTCGCGCTTCGCCAGCCACGTGACGATCCTCGTGCGCCGGGACGGCCTCGCCGCGACGATGTCGAGCTACCTCATCCGCGAGATCGAGGGGAACCCGCGGATCACGGTGCGGCCACGCACCGTCGTCACCGACGGCGGCGGCGAGGGCCACCTCGAGTGGCTCACCCTCAGCGACGTCGACACCGGTGCCGAGGAGCGGGTCGATGCCGCCGGCCTCTACCTCCTCCTCGGTGCGCAGCCGACCTGTCACTGGCTCCCGTCCGAGGTCGCCCGCGACGGCCTCGGGTTCGTCCTCTCCGGCGCCGACACGCCGTGGCAGTCGTGGCAGGGAGGTCGCCCCCCGGAGCCGTACGCGACCACGGTGCCGGGCGTCTTCGTCGCAGGCGACATCCGTTGCGGCTCGATGAAGCGGGTCGCCTCGGCGAGCGGTGAGGGTGCCGGCGTCGTCCCGCTCGTCCACGCGTTCCTCGCGCCCGAAGTGGTCTGAGCCGGACGCACACGACGGGGGCGGACGGCATACGGTTGAGCCATGCTCGTCGCCTTCTCCGTCTCCCCGTCCGTGTCCGACGACCAGGGCGGGGTGACCGGCCCCGTCGCCGAGGCCGTGCGCATCGTCCGCGAGAGTGGTCTGCCGCACCGCACCGACGCGATGTTCACGACGATCGAGGGGGAGTGGGACGAGTGCATGGCCGTCGTCAAGGCGTGCGTCGACGCGCTCGCCGCCCACGGTCCGCGCGTCGGGCTCGTGCTCAAGGCGGACATCCGCCCCGGCCGGACGGGTGAGCTCGAGGGCAAGCTCGAGCGGCTCGAGGCGACGATCGCGGAGCAGTCGCAGGGCTGAAGGCGTCGAGGGTCGCGGCAAGAAGTTTCGAAACCGTCACGGTTGAGGGAAGTTCTGTTGGGCGGCATCGGGCGGGTCTAGCGTGAGCGGGACCGCGACACACCACGCCTGACCCCGGGGGGACCGAACGCATGTGGAAGGCGATCCGCTACCGCGGTGGGCAGTCCCTCGTCCTCGTCCTCATCTCGGCCCTCGTGGCGTCGTGCGCCGCGTTCGCGCCACTGTTCTCGCGCTCGATCGACCAGGCGCTGCTGCGCGCCACCCTGGGTCGCCTCGAGGCCGCCGACCTCAAGCTCGGCCTCCTCGCGACCCGCACCCAGGACGCCGAGCTAAGCGCCAGCACCGTCGAGCAGGAGATGCCGCGGTCGCTGGACCAGTGGTACTTCCCCGGAGTCTCGATGACGACGGCGAACACCGACGTCGTCCCCGTCCCGGGCAAGAAGCCCTCGCCGGTGCGGCTGGTCGCCCGTGACGAGGTCTGCGACCACCTCACCCTGAGCGACGGTGCGTGCCCGGCCGACGAGCAGGACCTGCTGGTCTCCGCCGCCGACGCCAAGGTCTGGGGGTGGAAGATCGGCACGAAGGTCACCGTGAGGGACGACGACGACGCACCCAGGCCCTATGTCGTGTCCGGGATCTACACCGCGAAGGCCGACCCCGACTACTGGCTGCGCACCGAGCTGCAGGGCAAGTCGGGCAAGGTCGTCGACTACGGCGACCTCGTGCCCGCCGTCGACGACTTCGTCGTCGCTCCCGCCGGGCTGGCGCAGGGGTGGCCCGATGCCCAGCTGTCAGTGGACTACCGGCTGCGGACCTCGCGGATCACCCTCGACTCGCTCGCGAGCGCCGGAACCGCGGTGGCCGCGCTGAGGCCACCGAGCCAGGCCTCTGTCGACAGCCCACTGCCCAAGATCGCGCAGCAGGTCGCCGACGGCAAGGGTCTCGTGCGACAGCTCGTCCCCCTGCTCATCGCCCAGCTCGTCGCAGTGGCCCTGGCCGTCCTCGTCCTCGTCGCCGGTGCGGCGGTGACCCAGAGGCGGCCCGAGATCGCCGTCTCCCGCCTCCGCGGTCGCAGCCGCGACGCCAGCCGCCGGCTCGTCATCGCCGAGCTCGGCCTCACCGTCCTGCTCGGCCTGCCGCTCGGGGTGGTCCTCGCGATCGGGCTCAGCGAGCTGGTGCGGCGCGTCGTCCTGCCGCCGGGGGTGCCCTTCGAGCTCGGCTGGCAGGTGCCGCTCGCGGCTGCCGTCGCCGGCCTCGCCTCGCTCGCTGTCGTGTATGCCGCCGCGCGGCCGGTCCTGCGCGAGCCGATCGCCTCGCTGCTGCGCAGCGTTCCGCCCACCACGTCGTCGCGCCACCTGCGCGTCGGCGACGTCATCCTCGTCGTGCTCGCCGCGGTGGGGGTCATCGGCATCGTCACCGGCCAGATCACCGGACCCATGGCGATCCTCACGCCGACGCTCCTCGCCCTCGCGGCCGGTGCGCTGCTCGGTGTCGTCGTCGTGCTGCTCGCGACCCGTCTGGGACGCCGGGCCCTGGACGGCGGCAGGCTAGGCTCGGGTCTGGCCGGGCTCGCGATCGCCCGTCGCCCCACGACCCGCCACGTGCTGCTCGTCGTCACGGCGGTCTCGGCGCTGGTCGTCTTCGCCGCCAACGCCGTGTCCGTCGCCGACCGCAACCGTGAGAACCGCGCCAAGGTCACGGTCGGTGCCTTCGCCGCCCTGCGCACGGGGTCCAAGGACCCGACCGCGGTGGCACGGGTCGTCGACCAGCTGCCCGCGGGCCAGCGCGAGCACGCGATGCCGGTGGGATTCGTGACGCAGCGCGACCCCGACTCGACGACGACGCTCGCCGCCCGTCCCGAGCAGCTCAGGCGGATCGCCTGGGCGCCGCCCGCGCAGGTGGGCCTCGACCTCGAGGCACTCGCGCTGCCCGCCCAGGACTCGGTGCGCCTCGACGGCGACCGGCTCACGGCCAGGCTCGACTTCGACGTCACGCCGGTCGGCTACGGCTTCGGCCCCGTGCCGGAGGGCGTCGACGCGAAGTCGTGGGTGCCCGGTCAGGTCGACGCCGAGCCCCTGCGGGTGGGCATCACCGTGACGACGCCGGCCGGTGAGGTCCTCACCCGTGACATCGCCACGCTCCCGTTCACGGGCAAGGGCACCCGGGCGGTGAACGCCCCCGTCCTGTGCCCGACGGGCTGCCGGCTCCAGTCGGTCTGGGTCCAGGTGGCGCAGGGCCAGGCCCTCGACGCGGTCCAGGGCTTCGTGGACGTGTCCGGGTTCGCGCTCGACGGCAAGGCCCTGGGCATCGACGACCTCTCCGGCTGGCTCAAGCCGCGTGGCGAGGCCGCGAACCTCAGTGGGGGAGGCGGCACCGTCATCGACCCGGCGACGGGCATGCCGATGGAGCTCGCCGGTCCGGTCACCGACTCGATCTCGCTCGCCGCGGCTCCCCGTGGCGGCCTGCGACTCACGTTCAGCAACACGGGCCGCAACGCCTCCGTGAGCCGGGCCGACGCCCCCGAGGTCGTCCCCTCCCTGCTCTCGGGTCGCATCCCGTCGGGCGGGACGGCCGAGCGCTTCGACATCCAGAGCCTTGCGGGGCGCACGACCCCGGCCAGTGCCGAGCAGCGCGTGCCCGCGCTGCCCTTCGTCGGCAACCGTGGCGCCCTGGTCAACCTCGACCTCATGCTGCGCCTGGGTGGGCGACTGCCGACGACGGGCTCGATGGAGGTGTGGATCGACGAGGGCTTCCCCGGTGGGGTGGCCGGCGCCGAGCGGGTCCTGCGCGACAAGGGGCTCGAGGTCCTGTCGACGAGGTCCCTGCCCGAGAGCAAGCGCCTGCTCGACGAGTCCGCCACCGGCTGGGGCCTGCTGCTCGGCCTGTTCACCGCGCTGCTGTCGCTGCTGCTCGCCGCGGTCATGCTCGTCGTCGTCGCGATGACGACGGGTCGGGTCGTCACCCGCGACATCGCGGCGCTGCGCGTCGCGGGCGTGTCCGGCCGTGACCTGCGACGGGCGACCGTGCGCGAGGCCGTCGTGCCGGTGGTCCTGGCTGCGGTCGTCGGTGCCGCCTGTGGCGTGACCGGTGCCGTCCTCGCGATGCCGCTCATCCCGCTCTTCGACACACCGGCACCGGTGCCGGCGCTCGACCTTAGCCCTTCGTGGCTCGTCATGGCCGGGGCGTGGGTCGCCACCGCCCTCGTGCTCGCCGCCGTGGCGTCGGTGCTCGCCCTGAGGTCCTCGAGCCACGGCGACATCGACCGACTGAGGGAGGCGTGGTGACCGGGCTTCCCGTGCTGACCGCCGGTCTCGTGCACATCTATCGCGCAGAGCACCACGACGTCGCCGCCCTCGCCGGCGTGGACCTTTCGGTCCAGGCGGGCGAGATGCTCGCGCTGCTCGGGCCTTCTGGTGCCGGCAAGTCCACCCTCCTCACGCTCTTCGGCGGGCTGCTCCGACCCAGTGCCGGCCGGATCCGGATCGGGGACCACGAGCTGTCGCGCATGTCCGAGGCCGACCTCGACGCGCTGCGCGGCCGCGAGGTGGGGATCGTCCTGCAGGGCGCCTCGCGCAACCTCATCCCGCACAAGACCATGCGGGAGAACATCACCTTCGTCCAGGGCTCGCGCCGGGCGAAGGACGCCGACGCCGTCCCCGTCGACGAGGTGCTCGAGCTCGTCCGCCTCACGGACCGGGCCGACCTGCCGCTGTCGTCGCTCACGCCCGGCGAGCTCCAGCGCGGAGCCCTCGCCGTGGCGGTGTCGACCCGACCGGGTCTGCTGCTCGGTGACGAGCCGACGAGCCAGCTCGACCACGAGGCCCGCGACCAGGTCCTCCAGACGCTCAGCGACATCAACTCGACGTGGGGCACGACCGTCATCGTCGTGACCCACGACCCCGAGGTCGCTGCCCGTATGCCGCGCACGGTCACCATCCGCGACGGCCGGGTCGGGGCCGAGGGGCGCCAGGGCGAGGAGTTCGCCGTCGTCTCGGCTGACGGGTCGGTGCCGCTGCCACCGCACGTGCTCGCCACCCTCACCCCGGGCACGCTCGTGCGCCTCGTCGAGTCGGAGCAGGGATGGACGCTCGTCAAGGACGAGGTCGAGGAGGTGCGCGATGGGCAGGCACTCTGAGCGGCGCCCGCTGCTCCGGCTCCCGAGCCGGGGGCGCCGGGCCACCCCGGACCTCGCCCCGGACGCGCCTGCCGGCCGCGTCCGCGAACCTGCTGCGCCGGAGGGGACGCCGGTCAGCGCCGCCGCGCCCGCGGACGGGGCCGTGGTCGACGTCCGCGGTGTGGGTGTCACCTACGGCGACGTCACCGCGCTGCGCGGTGTCTCGCTCTCGGCCCGTCCCGGGCAGTTCGTCGCGGTGACGGGGCACTCCGGCGCCGGCAAGACCACCCTCATCAACGCCATCGCCGGCATCGTCCCGCTGGCGGCCGGTGAGGTCGACCTCGGGGAGGGCGCGTCGGCGAAGCGGGACCCGAGGGCCGTCGCGATCATCCCGCAGGGCAACGGGCTCGCGAGCGTGCTCACGGCATACGAGAACGTCCTGGCACCGCTGCGAGCGCGGGGCCACGCGCCCGAGGACGCGGCCGAGCGGGCCACCGCGGCACTCGCCGCGGTCGGGCTGGGGGAGTCAGGCACGCATCTCATCGAGGAGCTGAGCGGCGGTCAGCAGCAACGCGCCGCGGTGGCACGCGGGCTGGCCATCGGCGCGACGGTGCTGCTCGCCGACGAGCCGACGAGCGAGCTCGACCACGACAACCGCGAGCGCGTCCTCGACCTCATGCGGGCCCAGGCCGACGCGGGGGCGATCGTCATCATGGCGACGCACGACCCCGAGGCCGCGGCGCGGGCCGACTCGGTCATCGAGCTCAACGACGGCGAGGTCGTCGGAGCCTGACCCGCGGTGCCGGGATCAGGGCCGGCGGAGCAGCTCGGCGATGCCCGGGTGCGCGCGCCGGTAGCCCTCGAGCAGGGCGCGGGCGGTCGTCACCGAGTCGACGAGCGGGTGCAGGGCGAACGCCTTGAGCGCGGCCGCCTCGGACCCCGTGGTCGCGGCCTCGATGACGAGTCGCTCGACAGCCTTGACCTCCTGCATGAGGCCGAGCATGTGCCCCTCCACCGGCGCGAGCCGCTGGGGCGTCGGCCCGTCGCGGTCGACGACGCACGGGATCTCGACGACGGCACCGTCCGGCATACCGGGCAGGGCTCCGTCACCGCGGACGTTGAGGATCATCGAGGAGCGTTCGCCACGGCTGATGGCCGCCATGATCGCGAGGGCGACGCCCTCGTAGCCGCCGCCGGAGATGTCGGCCTCGTCGCGCTGCTCGTCCTCGGCGCGCGCCTCCTGCATGTAGGTGGCGTCCCGCTGCTCGCGCACCCGGTGCCACTCCGCGGCGGCGTCGGCGGGAGCCGACGCGACCGACGCGTAGAAGGCGTCCTGCTGATCGCGCAGGAACTCCCCGCGCGTCTGCGGTGCCGCGAGGATCGACGACCGGGCCTCGCGAGCGAAGTAGTAGTAGTAGAGGTACTCGTTGGGGATGGCACCGAGGGCGGCCAGCCACTCGGGCCCGAAGAGGCGGCCCTCCTCGAGGGTCTCGAGGGCGGCCGCGTCCTTGAGCAGGCGGGGGAGGTGGTCGACACCGTCGACGCGCAGCGCCCTGAGCCAGCCGAGGTGGTTGAGCCCGACGTAGTCGATCTCGGTGGCCACAGGGTCGAGGCCCAGGGCGCCGATCGCCCTGCGTGCCAACGCGATCGGCGAGTCGCAGATCCCGATGACCCGGTCGCCGAGCACCGTCTGCATCGCCTCGGTGACGATGCCGGCGGGGTTGGTGAAGTTGATGAACCACGCGTCCGGTGCGACCTCGCGGGTGCGCTGGGCGATGTCGAGTGCGACCGGGACGGTGCGCAGGGCATAGGCGAGCCCGCCGGGACCGGTGGTCTCCTGACCGAGCACCCCGAGGTCGAGGGCGACCCGCTCGTCGCGGGTGCGCCCCTCGAGACCCCCGACGCGGATGGCAGAGAAGACGAAGGCGGCACCGCGCAGGGCGTCGTCGAGGTCGGTGGTCGTGGTCACGGTCGGCGCGTTCGCGTGCCCCGCGCCGAGCTGGTCGAGGACGAGCGCCATTGCGGTGAGCCGCTGCTCGTCACGGTCGTGCAGGACGACCTCGGTCACCCGCTGCTCGGACTCGTCCCGCAGCAGGGCTCCGTGCACCAGCGGCACACGGAAGCCACCGCCGCCGAGGATCGTCAGCTTCACGTGATGTCCACCTCCACGCCGCGCTCGCGGCACTCGTCGAGAATGAGCTCGTCGGCACCGTCGGTGGTGACGAGCACGTCGACCTGGTCGACCCGGCACACTCGCAGGGTTCCGGATCCGGGAATCTTGTGGCCGTCGGCGACGACGACGACCTCGCGGGCCGCTGCGATGAGCGCGCGCTTGACGGGCACCTCGACGAACGTCGAGTCCATGACCTGGCCGCCGCTCGCGATGCCGCTCGTGCCGATGAAGGCGCGGTCCACACCGATCTGGTGCACGGCGTCCTCGGTGAGCACCCCGACGAGCGAGTGGTAGGACCGGCGCACCATGCCGCCGAGGAGGATCAGCTCGACCGCCTCGTCGTCGCGCAGCGCGTCGAGGACTGCGAGGCTGTTGGTGACGACGGTGATCGCGCGCCCGCGCAGCTCCTGCGCGATGCGTGCCGTCGTCGTGCCGATGTCGAGGGCGACGACCTCTCCGTCGCGGACCCGTCGGGCCGCGGCGACCGCGACGCGCGACTTGGCCTCGGCGTCGGCCCGGGCGACGGCGTCGAAGGGGCGGAGGGTGTCGGGGTCGGACGCGGTGACCGCGGCGCCGCCGTGGACGCGCGTGAGGACGCCGGCCCGGTCGAGCTGGTGCAGGTCGCGACGGATGGTCGACGGGCTCACGTCGAGCGCGCTCGACAGCTCGCTCACGGACACGCTGCCGCCCTCGCGCACCCGAGCGAGGATCTCGCTCTGCCGCTGCACCTTCACGTCAGGCAAGGTACCAAGAGTGAGCATTTTCAGCCATGGGTGCAGCCCGGGATTCGCCCCTGAGCACGAACTCAGGAGAGGAAACGCGCAAAAACGCGCACTCGGGTCTTGCGGTCGAGCCCCGGACGGGCCACGATGACGAGGTGCCGGTGGACCAGACGTATGACCCGCTCGCCTCGCTGAGGCGTGCCGACGACCCCGAGTTCGACGTCTTCGTGCAGGGCACCGTCTTCCTCGACATCATCTTCACCGGGCTCCAGGCGATGCCCAAGAGCGGCACCGAGGTCTGGGCCGACGGCATGGGGTCCTGCCCGGGTGGCATCGCCAACCTCGCGGTGGCCGCCTCGCGCCTCGGGCTCAACTCCTCGCTCGGCGCGGCGTTCGGCGACGACGACTACGGCGAGTTCTGCTGGCGCTCCCTCGAGGAGCAGGAGGGCATCGACCTCTCCCGCTCGCGCCGCTACCCCCACTGGCACACCCCGGTGACGGTCTCGGTCTCCGTGCACGGTGACCGCCGGATGATCACCCACGGGCACACCGCCCCCGAGTCGGCGACAGCCATGATCGGGTCGGTCCCGCGCGCCCGCTCCGTGCTCCTCGACCTCGACGCCGAGCGCCCCCTGGGGCAGGGCCATCCCGAGCGCGAGTGGGCCGACCGGGCTGCCACCGGTGGCGCGCTGCTCTTCGCCGACGTCGGCTGGGACCCCTCCGGGAAGTGGTCACCGGAGGTGCTGGCCCAGCTCGAGGAGTGCCACGCCTTCATGCCCAACGCCGTCGAGGCGATGGCCTACACCCGCACCGACTCCGCGCACGACGCGCTCTACGCCCTCGCCGACCTCGTGCCGCTCGCCGTCGTCACCAACGGCCGTGACGGCGCCGTGGCCATCGACTCCGGCACGGGCGAGGAGGCCGTGGTGCCGGCGCTGCGGGTCGAGGCGATCGACCCCACCGGTGCCGGCGACGTCTTCGACGCCGGGATGCTCGTCGGGACCCTGGCCGGGTGGCCGCTGCTGGACCGGATGAACTTCGCCACCCTCTGCTCCAGCCTCGCGGTGCAGGAGTTCGGCGGCTCGCTCGCCGCACCCGGCTGGGGCGACATCGCCGACTGGTGGCAGCGTGTGCGTCGCCAGCCGACGTCGAACGCCGCCGCCCGCTCGGTGCAGCGCCGTTTCGCCTTCCTCGACGAGCTCGTGGCCGACGTGCCGGTCGGTGCCGTGCGCCGCGCCGCTGCCACGATCGCCAAGCTGTCCGACGCCCAGGCCGCCGGCTCCGACGCGGGGCCACCCACGACCTCCCCTCCCGCAGCTCCCGTCACCACACCGCTTCCCAAGGAGACACCATGAACCGCACCCGCACCACGCTGGTCGCACTCGTCGCCGGCGCGGGGCTCGCGCTCAGTGCATGCGCCCCCGGTGGGTCCGACGGGGCCTCGGACGACGCCGCGTCGCCCTCGCCCAACGCCGTCAAGACCGATGCCGCCTCGCTCGGCGACGTCACCCTCACGGTCTGGGACCAGGAGGTGCGCGGTGGGCAGGAGAAGCAGATGTCCACCCTCAACGCCGAGTTCCAGAAGAAGTACCCCAACATCAAGATCAAGCGGGTGTCCCGCTCGTTCGACGACCTCGTCAAGACGCTGCGCCTCGCCCTCACTGGCGCCGACGCGCCGGACGTCGTGCAGGCCAACAACACCCGCTCGCAGATGGGGGAGTTCGTCAAGGCCGGGCAGCTCGTCAACCTCGACCCCTACGCCACGGCATACGGCTGGGACAAGCGCTACCCGCAGTCGGTGCGCAACGTCGCCTCCTACTCGACCGACGGCAAGACCTTCGGCTCCGGGTCGCTGTACGGCATGCCGCAGGTCGGCGAGGTCGTCGGCATCTTCTACAACGACGCCAAGCTCAAGACCCTCGGCATCAACCCGCCCAGGACGTGGGCCGAGTTCGACGCGGCCCTCGCGACGGCCAAGGGCAAGGGCGAGGCCCCGCTCGTCCTCGGCAACCTCGAGAAGTGGCCCGCCGGGCACGTGTTCGGTGTCGTGCAGGGCCGCTTCACCAAGGCCGAGGACATCCGCAAGCTCGGCTTCGGCCAGACCGGCGGCAACTGGGTCACGCCCGAGAACACCAAGGCCGCTCAGACGCTCGTCGACTGGGTGGACAAGGGCTACTTCAACGCCGGGTTCAACGGCCAGGACTACGACCCCGCCTGGCAGGGCTTCACCAAGGGCAAGGGGCTGTTCCTCATCGCCGGCTCGTGGCTCCAGGCCGACCTCTCGGCGGCGATGAAGACCGACGTGAAGTTCATGCTCCCGCCGGCCCCCGAGGCGGGCGGCACGCCGGTCACCACCGGTGGCACCGGCCTGCCCTTCGCGATCACGCAGAAGGCCAAGAACAAGGACGCCGCCGCGGCATACGTCAACTTCATCACGAGCCCCGAGGCCATGAAGGTCCTCGCCGACAACGGCAACCTGCCGGTCGTCGAGACCGCCGAGCAGAAGGCGCCCGACGCCCTGGGCACCGACGTCTTCACGGCGTTCGGGACCGTGTCCAAGGACGACGGCCTCGTGCCCTACCTCGACTGGGCGACGCCGACGATGGGTGACACCCTCGGCGCGACGCTGCAGGACCTCCTCGCCAAGAAGGCGACGCCCGAGAAGGCCCTCGAGGCGCTGCAGAAGGACTACGGCGACTTCACCGGCAAGTGATGGCGGTCCGCACCCGCCCGCCGAGCGAGCGCCCGTCCCGCGCGCGCTCGCTCGGCCCGCCGGGGGAGCCCCGGCGGATCGGCTACCTCTACGTCCTCCCGGCCTTCCTCGTGTATGCCGTGTTCGCCCTCTACCCGCTGCTGCGCGCCGTCCACCTCTCGCTCTTCGAGTGGGACGGCCTCACGGTCGGCACGTGGGCCGGGCTCTCGAACTACCAGGAGGTGCTGTCCGACGAGCGGCTCCGGGCCTCGTTCGGGCACGCGCTCGTCCTCATGGGGTTCTTCGCTCTCGTGCCGCTCGTCGTCGGGCTCGTCCTCGCGTCGGTGCTGCACCGGGCGAGCGTGCGCGGGCTCGGGTTCTTCCGGACCGTCGTGTTCCTGCCGCAGGTCGTCGCCATGGTCGTCATCGCGGTCGCCTGGCGCCGGATCTATGCACCGGACGGGACGATCAACTCGGTCCTCACCGCCGTCGGGCTCGAGTCGTGGACGCGGGGCTGGCTGGGGGAGTACGCCTTCGCGCTGCCCGCCGTCGGCCTCATCGGGACGTGGTTCGAGAGCGGGCTCGTCACCGTGCTGCTCCTCGCCGGCATGGGCCGGATCCCGCGCGACCTCTACGAGGCGGCCCGGCTCGACGGGGCGGGCGCGGTGCGCGAGTTCTTCGCCGTGACGCTGCCGTCGGTGCGCGGTGAGATCGCGGTCGCCCTGACGCTCACCGTCATCGCCGCGCTCAAGACCTTCGACCTCATCTACATGACGACGTCCGGCGGGCCCGGCCACCAGACGACGGTGCCGAGCTACGAGGTCTACCGGCAGGCCTTCGAGATCGGGCAGGTCGGGCTCGCCTGCACCATCGGTGTCTGCCTCACGGTCGTGATCTTCGCGATCAGCTTCGTCATCACCCGCGTCGGCGACAGGGTGGCCGACTGATGCGCGTCTCGACGTCCGAGCGGACGATGAACTACGTCATCCTCGTGGCCTTCGCGGTGTTCGCGATCTATCCGGTGCTGAGCATCGTCGTCGCCGGCCTCCAGCCCGACGCCGAGGCGCAGGGTGGCCTGGGCAACCTCGCCCAGGCGTGGGAGATCGGGCGGTTCGGCAGCTACCTGCGCACCAGCCTGCTCGTGTCGACGTTCGTCGTCGCGGTGAGCACGGTGCTGTCAGTGCTCGCCGGGTTCGCCCTGGGGACGATGCGGTTCCGCGGCGCCGACGCGCTGTTCTACCTCATGCTCATCGGCATCATGATGCCCGCCGAGGCGATCGTCGTGCCGCTCTTCTTCGACCTGCGCTCGGTGGGCCTCACCGACACGTTCTGGGCGATCGCGCTGCCGCAGGTGGCGCAGTCGGTGGCCTTCGGGACGTTCTGGCTGCGGGCGGCGTTCCGGTCGAGCTCGCGCTCGATCGTCGAGGCGGCACGGCTCGACGGCGCCTCGACGAGCCGCATCCTCTGGCAGGTGCTCGTGCCGCTGGCGCGTCCGGCCATCGTCACGCTCGTCGTGCTCACCTTCATGTGGACGTGGAACGAGTTCCTCATCCCGCTCGTCATGGTCCCCACCAACGAGGCCCTGCGCACCGCGCCCCTCGGGCTCGGCTTCTTCTCCGGCCAGTACACCCAGGGCTACGCCCTGCTCGCCGCCGGAGCGACGATCGTGGCGCTGCCCGTCGTCATCGTCTACCTCTTCCTGCAACGGCACTTCATCGCCGGGATGCTCGAGGGGGCGGTCAAGGACTGACACCTGTCGTCGCCCCCACAGCGCTCGCGAGGACGACGTCTCCTGCACGACTCGCGGGCGCACCGGATGGGGAGAACACATGTCACTCGTTCCACGAACCCGCGGGGCCGCAGCCCTCGCGGTCGCCACAGCCCTCGCACTACCGGCCGCCGCCTTCGTCGCGTCACCCGCCGCCGCGGCGCCACGACCACCCGACGCCACGACGTCGGCCGGTCCACCCGCGGACCTGGACGCCATGTTCGTGGGCGCGCACCCCGACGACGAGGCAGGCACCCTGTCGACGTTCGGGCAGTGGGGAGCCGACCACAAGGTGTCGACCGGCGTCATCACCATCACCCGCGGTGAGGGAGGTGGCAACGCCGTCGGTCCCGAGGAGGGGCCCGCACTCGGCCTCATCCGTGAGCGCGAGGAGCGCAGCGCCGTCGCGAAGGCCGGCATCACCGACGTCTACAACCTCGACGAGGTCGACTTCTACTACACCGTGAGCGAGCCGCTCACGGCCCAGGTGTGGGACCACGACGAGACCCTGGCCAAGACGGTGCGCATCCTGCGGCAGACCCGCCCCGAGGTCCTCGTGACGATGAACCCGGCGCCGTCGCCGGGCCAGCACGGCAACCACCAGGAGGCCGCCCGCATCGCGATCGAGGCGTATTACGCGGCCGGGGACCCGTCCCGGTTCCCGGAGCAGATCACCAGGGAAGGGCTCAAGCCCTTCTCGCCCGACCGGATCCTCATGAGGGCGGCCAACGGCACCGGCGCCAACGGCCCGGGCTGCGCCAAGGCGTTCGTCCCCGCGGACCCGAGCCAGACCGTCTACGGCGTCTGGGGCGGGACCCCGGCACCAAGCGGTCGCACCTGGGCCGCCGTGGAGCGTGATGCACAGCGCGTCTACGCGTCCCAGGGCTGGGCCGGCTTCCCGGACGTCTCGACCGACCCGGCGCAGCTCGGGTGCGACTACCTCACCCTCGTCGACTCCCGGACCCCGGTGCCCCAGTGGGGGACCGACGCCGCGTACACCAACCACGCACCCCTCGACGGTTCGCTCGTCGCCGTCCCGGGCGGGCTCCCGCTCGGCAGCGGCATGACCGTCGACGCCGACCGCTACCGCGTCCTGCCCGGCGTCCCGTTCACCGTGACCGTCGGGGTGACCGCGCCGCGGTCCACCGCGCTCAAGCAGGCCAGGGCGCGGCTCGAGGTCCCGGCCGGCTGGACCGTCACCGGCTCCGGCCAGCTCGGCTCGCCCCGACCCGGCCGCAGCGAGACGGCGCGGTTCACCGTGACCCCCGCGGCAGGCGCGGCCATCGGCACCCAGACCCGCGTCACGGCGTTCGTCGAGACGGCATCGGGCACCGGCTACCAGGACGAGCCCGTGCTCGTCAGCGCACCCGTGACGGCAACCCAGCAGCTGCTGCCGCAGGTCGCGCAGTTCCGGCAGTGGACCGACGAGGTCGGCGCCGAGGCGCTCGCGGACATCGTGCGCCCGGTCCTCACCCTGCCCTCCGGTGGCAGCCGTCCCGTGAGCGTCACAGTGACCAACCACAGCGCGACCGTGCAGTCGGGGACGGTGACCCCACGCCCACCGGCGGGCTTCACGATGACCCCGGCGTCCGCGGCATACAACGGTCTTGCTCCGGGAGCCACGACGACGCTCGGCTTCACGGTCACGAACACCGACACCTCGCTCAAGACCTCGGTCGAGGGCGGCACCGCCGGTGACTTCCTCTACTCGATCGAGTCGACGAGCGGCGGCGCCACCGGCACCACGCAGCAGGCGTTCGAGCTCGTCCCGACCGCCTCGGTCCCGCAGGCGGCCACCGCACCGACCGTCGACGGTGTCGTCTCGCCGGGGGAGTATGCCGGTCCCGTCCTCGACGTCTCGCGCCGCTGGGAGGGTGAGGCCTGCACGTCGGCGACCGACTGCTCGGCCACCGCGCAGGTCAGCTGGCGCGACGACACGCTCTTCGTCGCCGTGACCGTCAAGGACGACGTGAAGGGCACCCCGCTCGCGGCCAGCGACTGCAAGCGGCACTGGCGCACGGACTCGGTCGAGATCGCGATCGACCCGCGCGGCACGTCCGAGAACACCTCGACGACGTTCAAGGCGGCGATCCTGCCGTGGACCGCGGAGGGTGGCCCCTGCCACCTGCGGGACGCCGATGCCCACCAGGGCGACGGACCCACCACCGCACCCGGCATGAAGGTCGCCTCCAGGGTGACCGAGCCCTACACCGGCTACGTCGTCGAGACGTCGATCCCGTTGTCGCTGCTGCCGAGCGCCGTCGACCCGGCGCACATGGGCCTCAACGTCCTGCCCTACGACTCCGACACCCAGGACCGGACCGGCCAGACCCGGATCGGCTGGTCGGTGTGGGGCGGCGTGCAGGGTGACCCGTACCGGTGGGGCGACGTGCGGCTCGAGGGCTACGTGCCCCCGGCGGGTCGCCCGACGACACCGAGCGCGCCGGTCATCCCGACCGAGGCGCTGCAGTCGGTCGACTCGCCGCAGTCGGTCGAGCAGGCGGTGCGGACCAACGTCGCGCTCGCGGGCCGGCCGTCCTCGTCCGGACGCGAGCTCGCCTGGGCCGACAAGGCGAAGGTGCGCGGCGACCGCGTCGAGGTCCGGCTGCGCGTGCGCGACCCGGGCACGGCGCACATCGTCGTGCGCGACTCCGCCGGCATCGCCGGACGTCTCGTCACGCCGGTCTCGGGGTCTCGCTCCGGGCTCGTCGTCGTGAGCGTCCCGCTCACCCGGGCGCTCGGCTCCGGTGCGTCGGTCTCGGTCGGCTGGGACGACGGAGCAGGAGGGACGTTCTCGTCGGTGGCGACACCGAAGTGAGGTGACGGGCGGCTAGCGTGCTCCTGTGCCCAAGGACCTCAGGCTGCCCTTCGACCCCATCGCCCGTGCCGGTGAGCTATGGCGCGCGCGGTGGGGCGAGGGCAGCCGCTCCCGCCCGATGGTCACGGCGACGTCGATCATGCGGGTGCAGCAGCTGCTCATCACCGAGTTCGACGCCATCGCGGGACGTCACGGGCTGACGTTCGCCCGCTACGAGGCCCTCGTCCTCCTCGCCTTCAGCCGCGAGGGGCGGCTCTCGATGGGCCGCATCGGCGAGCGCCTCATGGTGCACCCGACGAGCGCGACGAACATCGTCCAGCGGCTCGTCGCCCAGGGGTTCGTCGACCGGGTCCCGAACCCGCAGGACCGCCGCGGTGCCATCGCTGTGATCACCGACACCGGACGGACCGCGATGGAGGCCACGACGGCCGACCTCGAGGCTGCCGACTTCGGTCTCGGCATGCTCTCGGCGGAGCAGCAGGACCAGGTGTTCTCGCTGCTCAGGGGAGTGCGGGTGGCCGCGGGCGACTTCGTCGAGCCGGCCGACGACCTCGACGCGTGACCTGGCCGACCACCCCGCTCCGGCCCGCCGGACGTGGCTCCGGGGCCACGACGCGATTTGGCTCCGGCCGCCCTCCTTTGTCATGGTTGAGGGAAGTCCGTAACCGAAATGAGACATTTCGGCCTGCCCTGATCCAACCAAAGGACCTCGCATGCCCACGCTCGCCAAGCGGGTCGTCGGTGGCATCCTCGCCCTCCTGGGCCTGGTGCTGACCGTCGTCGGCCTCTGGTACGCCATCCACCTCGGTGGTGGCGGAACCGCGACCTTCAGCTCGAAGGCCAACGGCACCAACCCGGTGCTCGTGCCCCAGACCGTCCTCAACCGGGTCGACGGCGTCGTCAAGGTCACCGCGACCCCGCGCAGCGGCGGCACCGCCTGGCTCGCCGCGGCCGCCCCGTCCGACGCCAAGGCCGTGCTCGGCTCGACCGCCCACACCACCGTCACCGGCGTGAGCACCCAGCCGTGGCAGCTCGAGACCAGCACGGCCGGCACCGGCCAGGCCCCGGCGCTCGCCGCCACCGACGTGTGGCGCAACACCGAGACCGGCAACGGCGCCGTGACCATGACGATCGAGCAGGCCAACGCGCCCGAGACCGTCATCGCGCAGGCGACCAAGGGCCAGCTCGACCGCGTCGAGGTGACGTGGGAGCACAAGTCCTGGTTCGTCCAGTCGGTCATCGCCGCGCTCGTCGGCCTCTTCCTGCTCCTCAGCGGCGCCAGCCTGCTGTGGACCTCGCGTCCCGGTCGTCCTGCCACCGCGACCGCAGGCGACACGACGGCCGGGACCACGGCACCCCTCGCCGCGACGTCCGAGGAGGAGACCGCATGAACCGCCGCACCATCACCACGTCCTTCGTCGCCCTCGTCTCCGCGGCCGCCCTGACCGGGTGCGGCCTCGGTGAGGCCGTCGTCGGCGTCCACGACGCCCCGGCCGAGCGGACCGACACGGCCCCGCTCAACGTCGACGGCGCCGAGAACGTCGCCAGTCGCGTCCTCGACGCCGCCGTGGCCGCCCGCGCCGCGACGGGCGCCGAGGCCGCCAAGGCCCAGGCCGCCGTGCTCGCCGACGCAGCGCTCGCGCAGGCGCAGGCCGCCACCAGGCTGGGCACCGTCGCCGCGTCCGACCCGCTGCAGGCCAAGAGCGACCCGCAGGTCGTCGCGGTCTCTCGCGGCAAGGAGTGGCCGCGCGCCATCCTCGTCGGCACCCTCGACGAGGCCAGCAAGACGCAGACGCTGCACGTCCTCATGTCCAAGGCCGCCTCGGACCCGTTCAAGATCTATGCGTCGGTCCCGATGCTCCCCGGCACGAGCGTGCCCGCCATGGGCGACCTCGCCACCGGTGCGCCGCTCGTCACGCCGACCGACAAGGCCGGCGCGGCCCTCGCACCCAGTGAGGCCCTGGCCGCGTATGCCGGTGGGCTGGCCTACCCGAAGCCCGTCGCCAACAAGGCGGTCGAGACCAAGGACGCCTACGCGACCGCGCTGCGGACCTCCGCCGCAGCCCAGGTGAAGTCCCTGGGCACGCTCGCCTACTTCAGCCAGGCGCACGTCCCGTCCGACAAGTTCACGATCGCCTTCCGTCTCGCCGACGGTGGCACGGTGACCTTCGGCCAGCTCGCCCGTCGCGACGTCATCTCGACGAGCCGTGCCGCCAAGGAGCTCGTCATCCCGGGCACCTACAGCAAGCTCGTGGGCAGGACGAAGGCGAGCAAGAGCCTCGTCATCACCAGCCTCGAGAACGTCGTCATGGTCGTGCCCGCCAAGGGTGCCGCCACGACGGTCGGCGCCGATGAGCAGATGGTCTCCGCCACGGCGAAGTGACTCTCCCTGCGGGATCCGACCCGACCCAGTGCCCCGGGCGCAGGGTCGGGTCGCCTTTTGAGAGAATCCCTGTCATGAGCAGCACCCCCACCCCACCCTCGGGCGCCCGCGGCGCCATCGACCTGTCCGCACTCGGCGGCCGTCCGCCGTCGGGAGCCCCGACGCCGGCCGGCCAGGGCGCCGGTGCGCAGCCCGGTCCCCGTGGTGTCGGACCGGCCGCCGGTCAGTCACCCGGGCAGGGCCCCGGCCAGCCGGGTGGCCAGCAGGGCGGGCTGCCGGAGGGGCTGCTCGTGCAGGTCACCGACGCCACCTTCTCCGAGGTGATGAACCGGACCCTCAAGGTCCCTGCCGTCCTCGTCCTGTGGTCCTCCGCCCACGAGCAGACGGTCGGCCTCGCCGAGCGCGTGGCCGCTGCCGCGGTCCGCCTCGAGGGGCGGCTCTTCGTCGTCTCCGCCGACGTCCAGACCTCGCCCGGCATCCTCCAGGCGTTCCAGCAGGTCATCGTCCAGGCCTTCGGCCAGCTCACCGTGCCGGTCACCTTCGGCCTGCTCCAGGGCCAGCCGGTGCCGCTCTTCCCGGGTATCCCGCAGGACGACGAGATCGGGCAGGTGCTCGACCAGCTCGTCCAGGCCGCCGTCCAGAACGGCATCACCGGTCGTGTCGACCTGGGCGCCGTGCCGGGCGCCGAGGGTGACGACGAGATGCCGCCCCTTGCGCCGCTGATCCAGGAGGCCTACGACGCGATCGAGCGCGGCGACCTCGAGGCCGCGGCCACGGCATACGAGCAGGCACTCGCGGCCGACCCCAAGGACCACGAGGCCGAGCTCGGTCTTGCGCAGGTGCGACTCATGCAGCGCACCGACGGCGTCGACGTCCAGGCCGTGCGCGACGCTGCCGCCGCTGCGCCCGACGACGTCGACGCGCAGATCGCCGTCGCCGACCTCGACGTGCTCGGCGGTCACGTCGCCGACGCCTTCACCCGGCTCATCGACACGGTCAGGGCGACAGAGGGCGACGAGCGCGACCGTGCCCGCACCCACCTGCTCGAGCTGTTCAACGTCGTCGGCAACCACGACGAGCGTGTGCGCAAGGGCCGTACGGCGCTGATGAACGCCCTCTTCTGAGGTGCCGCCCAAGCTGCTCGACGACCACGTCCGCTTCCGCTTCGCCGGCGGCGACGACGTGCTCTCGGTGGTGCTCGACTGCGACCCGGTCGTCCCGGGGGACCGCGAGCTCGTGCGGTCCGGTGACGTCTGGGAGCTCGCCCTGCCGCGCCCGGCGCTCCAGCGGATCGAGTACCGCTTCACCGTGACCCGCACGGTCGACGACGCCGAGAGCACCGAGACCGTCCTCGACCCGGACAACCCGTTGTCGGTCGAGACCGCCTTCGGCTCCCGCTCGGTGATGGAGATGCCGGGGTATGCCGTCCCGTCCTGGCTGTCGGCGCCCGCGGTGCCCGGCGGGTTCACGGCCATGGCGCTGGAGGGCGAGACCGCCGACGACGTGCCGGTGACCGTATGGGCGCCCGAGGGGACCGAGGGCCAGTCCCTGCCGCTCCTGCTCGTCCACGACGGGCCCGAGTACGACCAGCTCGCGTCGATCACGCAGTTCTCGGCGGCCAAGATCGCGTCGGGCGAGCTGCCGCCGCACCGGGTGGCGCTGGCCCACCCCGTGCTGCGCGACGCGTGGTACTCCGGGTCGCCGAAGTACCTGAGGACCATTGCGGGACAGGGCATCGCGCACCTCGCCGAGGAGGCGCCGGTCGCCGGCCCGGTCGTCGTCATGGGTGCCAGCCTCGGTGGCCTCACGGCCCTGCTCGTCGGCCTGCTCGACGTCGCGGAGATCGGTGGCGTGTTCTCGCAGTCGGGCTCGTTCTTCCAGGCGCGGCACGACGGCAAGGAGAGCTCCTACAAGTACTTCGGCCGCATCTCGCGCCGGGTGCAGGAGATCATCGACACCCGCGAGGCCAGCCGTCCCATCCGGATCGGCATGACCTGCGGTGGGCTCGAGGAGAACGCCGCCAACAACCGGGACATGGCCGCTGCGCTGCGCCGGGCCGGTCACGACGTCTCGCACACCGAGGTCGCGGACCTGCACAACTACACCGCGTGGCGCGACGCGCTGGACCCGCACCTCACCGAGGTGTTGCGTGACCTGTGGGGGGACAGGCAAGGATAGGGCGCATGCCGCACGCAGAGGTCCGACTCCCGGTGCCCGGCCACGACGCCGAGCTCAAGGTGGTGCGCCACGGGCACTACGGCCGGCCGCTGATCGCCTTCCCGAGCGAGGGAGGCGGCGCCGAGGACTTCGAGGCCAACGGCATGCTCGACGCGGTGCGCGACCTCGTCGACGCCGGCCGCGTGACGATCTTCGCGGTCGACTCGATCGACGGCTTCACGTGGTCCGACAACTCGGTCCCCACCGACGAGCGAGCCGCCCGGCACGGCGTCTACCAGTCGTGGCTCGACGAGTCCGTCGTCCCGTGGATCGCGGGGGAGACGGGCGGCACGCTGGACCTCATCACCTTCGGGGTGTCGCTCGGCGCCTACCACGCGGTGCAGTACGCCTTCCAGCGCGCCGACGTCGCGACCCTCGCGATGGGGTTCTCGGGCAACTACGACCCGACGACGTGGAACGCGTGGGGCGACCTCGGTGACGCGACCTACTTCGCCAACCCCGCGGCATACGTGCCCAACCTGCACGGCGAGCACCTCGAGTGGCTGCGCTCGCGGCTCTCGGTGCTGCTCGTCGTGGGTGAGGGGCCGTTCGAGGTATCGCCCACCCAGTCGCTGCCCTCGACGCGCGCCTTCGCAGAGGTGCTGTCGCAGAGGAGGATTCGCCACGAGCTCGACGTGTGGGGCCACGACAGCGCCCACGACTGGCCGTGGTGGCGCCGCCAGCTCGCGCACCACCTGCCACGCTTCGTCTGACCCGTCTGACCCGTCTCGCTCGACCGTCCGGACCACCGCAGCACCCAACGAAGGGACCGCACATGGCACCGAAGACCGACCACCTCATCGGGCTCCTGCTCGGGGCGGAGGACGACTGGCCGACGGCGTTCGAGGCGTTGTCCCGGCGGCTCGGCGTCGTCCGGACGGCGGACGGTGCCGACCACCGGGTGAGCTCGGAGCGGCTGACCATCGAGCCGTTCAACCTGCGCGACCGCCCGCGGCACGACCTCGTCATCGACCGGCTCGCGCACTGGTACTACCACCCCCGTGAGTGGCTCAAGAAGGTCTCGCTCATGGACGACGTCTACCTGCTCAACAGCCCGTTCACGTTCCAGTCGATGGAGAAGCACTCGGCATACTGCGCCCTCATGCGACTCGGGATGCACGTGCCCGACACCGTGCTCGTGCCCTACAAGAACCCCGTCGACAACGCGCGCTGGGCCTACACCTCGAGCCGCTACAACAAGGGCTTCGACCTCGACGCCATCGCCGACGAGCTCGGCTACCCGATGTTCATGAAGCCGTTCGACGGCGGCGCCTGGCGCGGGGTGTCGATGATCAAGGACCGCGAGGCGCTGCACCACGCCTACGACGACTCCGGCGAGATGCTCATGCACCTCCAGAAGTCCGTCGACGGCTTCGAGGTGTTCGCGCGGGCGCTCACGATCGGTCCCGAGACGATGACGATGAAGTTCCAGCCGGACGAGCCCATGCACAACCGGTATGCCGTCGAGCACGGCTTCCTCGCGGAGGAGACCGGTCGCGAGGCGGTCACCATCGCCCAGACCGTCAACGCCTTCTTCCGGTGGGAGTTCAACTCCTGCGAGATGCTCGTGCGCGACGGCGTCGTCTATCCGATCGATTACGCGAACGCCTGTCCCGACGTCGCGGTGACGTCGCTGCACTACTACTTCCCGTGGGCCATGAAGGCGCTGCTGCGCTGGTCGGTGTTCTGCACCGTCACCGGTCGCAAGGCCCGCACGCAGGTCGACACCGACCCGTGGTTCGCGATCGCCGACGACGAGGCGCTGGACTACCAGGCCAAGCTCACGGCATACCAAGGTCTTGCCGACGACCACTTCGAGACCGAGCGCTACCAGGAGTTCTGCGCGACCTCACTGCCGCACGTCGACGAGATGGTGCACGAGTGGGTCGGCTCCGACGAGTTCCGCACGCTGCTCCAGACGACGATCCACCAGACCTACCCGCCGCACGAGTGGGAGAAGTTCGAGGGTCACTTCGGAGGCCTGCTCGGCATGTGGCTCAGCGACGAGCAGCACCGTCTGGGGTCGGTCGCCGGCTCCTGAGCCGGCCGGCGGTCCGGGCGACCTGCACGAGGTCACGAGCCGAGCCTCGCAGGTCGCCCGAGCCTGCCCACACGGCCCGCAGCCGGCGCTCGAGGACGAGGTCGCTCACCGGTACGCGCACCAGCGTGCCGGCCGAGAGGGACTCGCGGACGGCGAGCTCGCTCATGACCGCAGCACCGGCGCCCGATGCGACCGCGATCCGCACCGAGTCGTTGCTGCCCAGCTCCAGGGCCGGGGGAGCGGGGGTGAGGGGCGCCGGGTCGACCTGACCGAGCCTGGCCTCGAGGGTCTCGCGTGTGCCCGAGCCGCGCTCGCGGGTGACGAGCGGTGCGGCCGCGAGCTCGGCGGGGGTGAGCGGCCGGCGACGCCGGGCCCACGCGTGGCCGGGAGCGACGACGACGACCAGCTCGTCGCGGTCGACCATGGTGTGGCGCAGCCCGCGTGGCACGTGCTCCGACTCGATGAAGCCGACCTCGGTCGCGCCTGACAGGACCTCGGCGCAGACCTCGCTCGAGTTCTCGACCCGGAGGAGGACCTGGACGTCGGGGAGCTCCTCGCGCAGCGCGGCCAGCCACGACGGGACGAGGTACTCCGCGATGGTCCGGCTCGCCGCCACCGCCACCTGACCGCGGCTGGAGGTCCGCAGCGCCTCGCAGGCCAGGGTGAGCCGGCGGGCGGGCTCGAGCGCCGAGGCGCTCCACTCGGCGACGAGGAGGCCGTGCGGGGTGAGGCTGGACCCGCGGGGAGTGCGGTGCAGGAGGGTGAGGCCCAGGTCGCGCTCGAGGCCGCGCAGGGCCCGGCTCGCGTTGGGCTGAGCCATGCCCACCTGTCGCGCGGCGGCGCCGAGGCTCCCGGTGGTGCCCACGGCGGTGAGCAGGTCGAGGATGGCGAGGTCGGGCCAGCTGGCAGGCATATCGACATGATATGGGTCGCGTCGCTTCTGGGGTCTACTGGACGCCGCCGGGCCGGGACAGGCTGGGTCCATGACCCTCGCCCACCGAGCCGATGCCCGCGCCTCGACCGTCCCCGGGCTCTCGCTGTGCGTGGCCGCCGGGCTCGTGTCGCTGCTGCTCCACGGCGTCCTGCCGCAGGTGAGCCCGCTCCTGCTGGCGATCGCCCTCGGCGTCGTCGTGGCGAACGTGCGGACCCTGCCGGAGACCATGGCATCCGGCGTCGCGGTGGCCGGCCGGCGCCTGCTCCGCGTCGGCATCGTCCTGCTCGGGCTGTCGGTGCCGTTGCAGGCTGTGCTCGCCCTCGGGGCCGGTGTCCTGCTGCTCGTGGTCGCCGTCGTGGCCGGAGGCATCATCCTGACGCTGGCCTGCGGGAAGGCTCTCGGGGTGCCGCCGGCCCAGCGTCTGCTCATCGCGTGCGGGTTCTCGATCTGCGGCGCCGCGGCGGTGGCGGCGGTCAGCGGTGTCGTCGACGCAGACGACGAGGACACCGCGGCGGCGATTGCGCTCGTGGTCGTCTTCGGCACCGCCATGATCGGCGTCGCCCCGCTGCTCGGCGCCGCGCTGGGGCTCGGGTTCGACGCGCGCGGCGTCCTCGCGGGCGCCTCGATCCACGAGGTGGCGCAGGTCGTGGCTGCCGGTGGGGTCATCGGCTCAGGCGCGCTGGCCGTCGCCGTGCTCGTCAAGCTCGCCCGCGTCCTCCTCCTCGCGCCGGTCATGGCCGGGATCGGTCTCTGGCAGCGCCGCCAGAGCCGGGATCGCTCGACCGGCGGCCAGCAGCCGCCTCTGGTGCCCCTGTTCGTCGTCGGCTTCCTCGCGGCGGTGACCGCCCGCTCGTTCGGCGTCCTGCCGCAGGGCGTCCTCGACGTGGCGGCCCAGGTCCAGACGCTGCTGCTCGCCACGGCGATGTTCGCCCTCGGGCTCGGCGTCCGGGTCAGCGGGCTCCGCCGGCTCGGACCGCGGCCCGTCGTGCTGGGAGCGCTCTCGACCGCCATGGTCACGGCGATCGCGAGCATCGGGGTGCTCGCGATCGGCTGAGCCGACCCGACCCGGCCCGACGCCGTCGGCTTGTGCTGGTGCTCGGTGCTAGGTGGTGGGGTGCGCCGTCAAGCGCCCAGGGCGGCGCTGACGACCTCCTTGGCCTCGGCCTGGACCTGGGCGAGGTGGTCGGGGCCCTGGAAGCTCTCGGCGTAGATCTTGTAGACGTCCTCGGTGCCACTGGGTCGGGCCGCGAACCACGCGGAGTCGGTGACCACCTTGAGCCCGCCGATCGCGGCACCGTTGCCCGGCGCCTCGGTGAGCTTGGTCGTGATCGCCTCTCCCGCAAGGCTCTCGGCGGTGACCGCGTCGGGCGTGAGCGCGCCCAGCCTGGCCTTCTGCTCGCGGTCGGCGGGGGCGTCGATCCGGGCGTAGGCCGGTGTGCCGTGCTTCGCGGTGAGCTCGGAGTAGTGCTCGCTCGGGCTCTTGCCGGTGGCGGCGAGGATCTCGGAGGCGAGCAGGGCGAGGAGGATGCCGTCCTTGTCGGTCGTCCAGACGGAGCCGTCCATGCGGAGGAACGACGCACCCGCAGACTCCTCACCGCCGAACGGGCCGGAGCCGTCGAGCAGCCCCGGGACGAACCACTTGAAGCCGACCGGCACCTCGACGAGCCTGCGCCCGAGGTCGGCGGCGACGCGGTCGATCATCGAGCTCGACACGAGCGTCTTGCCGACGAACCCGTCGTCGCGCCACTGCGGACGTGCGCCGCCGTAGAGGTACTGGATCGCCACCGACAGGTAGTGGTTGGGGTTCATCAGGCCGGCGTCGGGGGTGACGATGCCGTGCCGGTCGGAGTCCGCGTCGTTGCCGGTCGCGATGTCGTACTCGTCCTTGCGGGTGATGAGCGAGGCCATCGCGCTGGGGGAGGAGCAGTCCATCCGGATCTTGCCGTCCCAGTCGAGCGTCATGAACCGCCACGTCGCGTCGACGAGCGGGTTGACGACGGTGAGGTCGAGCCCGTGCCGGTCGGCGATCGCGCCCCAGTAGTCGACGGCCGCGCCACCGAGCGGGTCGGCGCCGATCCGGATGCCGGCATCCTTGATGCGGGCGATGTCGATGACCGAGGGCAGGTCGTCGACGTAGGTCCCCATGAAGTCGTATGCCGTCGCGCCGGCTCGCGCTCGCGAGAAGGGGATCCGCTTGACGTCCTTGAGGCCGCCCTTGATGAGCTCGTTGGCACGGGCGGCGATGACCTTGGTCGCGTCCGAGTCGGCGGGGCCACCGTGCGGCGGGTTGTACTTGAAGCCACCGTCCGAGGGCGGGTTGTGCGACGGCGTGACGACGATGCCGTCCGCGAGACCGGCACCGGACGGCATACCGTCGACACCGGTGACCTTGCCGCGGTTGGCGACAAGGATCGCGTGCGACACCGCAGGTGTCGGCGTGTAGCGGTCCGCCGAGTCGACGAGGACCGTGACGTCGTTGGCCGCGAGGACCTCGAGCGCTGTCGTCCACGCCGGTTCGGACAGGCCGTGGGTGTCGCGTCCGAGGAAGAGCGGGCCGTCGAAGCCCTGCGCCCTGCGGTAGTCGACGATCGCCTGGGTCGTCGCGAGGATGTGGTCCTCGTTGAACGCCGTGTTGAGCGAGCTGCCGCGGTGGCCCGAGGTGCCGAACGCGACCTGCTGGTCGATGTCGTCGGGGTCGGGCTTCTTCGCGTAGTAGGCCGTGACCAGGTGCGGCACGTCGACGAGGTCGGCGGGCTGGGCGGGCTGGCCCGCGCGGGAGTCGGTCATCGTTCGTCCTCCTCTGAGGCGGAGCGGGTGGCGCTGCTCGGGTTGGCGGCGCTGCTCGTGGCGCTGATGCTGCCGTCGACCGGCCTCGCCACCGCCGGGTCCACGGCGGGAGGCTCCGGAGCTGCCTCGACGGCGGGCGTCTCGGTGGCGGGCGGCGCCGTGTCGACCGGCCCGGTGTCCTCCTGTGCGTCCTCGGCCTGCGGCACCTCCCCGGCGACGACGGGCGCGAGGTAGATCGCGCTGAGCCCCGCGAGACGGACGACGACGTGGAACGGCTGGTTGTTCCAGCCCTCCTCGACCGCGTCCAGGACGAGGTCGGCCTGGCTCGGCGTGCCGTGCTGGTCGTAGCCGCTCGTGTCGAGCACGACCCGCCACTGGCCCCCGGACGGCACACCGACGCGCAGCCACTCCTTGGCGTCGCCGCCGAAGTTCACGACGCAGGCGACGACGTCACCGCCCTGACGGGACGGCTCGGAGAACCGCACGAACGAGTAGGTGTTGCCGGTGTTGTCGTCGGCGTCGAGCCACTCGAACCCGGCCGGCTGCGAGTCCAGCGCCCAGAGCGCCGGGTGCTCGCGGTAGACGCGGTTGAGCTCCTTGACGAGGTTGTGCACGCGGTAGTGCGCGGGCTGGTCGAGCAGCCACCAGTCGAGCGACTTCCCGTCGGCCCACTCGCTGGGCTGGGCGAACTCGCAGCCCATGAAGAGCAGCTGCTTGCCGGGGTGGGCCCACATGTAGGCGAGGAACGCGCGCACGGTCGCGAGCTGGTCGGTCCGGTTGCCCGGCGCCTTGTTGACGAGGGAGCCCTTGCCGTGGACGACCTCGTCGTGGCTGATCGGCAGCAGGTAGTTCTCGCTGAACGCGTACATGAGCGCGAACGTCAGCAGCCCGTGGTGGTGCTGGCGGTTGTAGGGGTTCTCGCCGAGGTAGCGCAGCGAGTCGTTCATCCACCCCATGTTCCACTTCAGCCCGAAGCCGAGGCCGCCCTCGCTCGTGGCCTTCGTGACGCCGGGCCACGACGTGGACTCCTCGGCGATCGTCACGATGCCGGGGACCCGCTTGTATGCCGTGGCGTTGGTCTCCTGGAGCAGGCCGATGGCCTCGAGGTGCTCGCGGCCGCCGTGGACGTTGGGCAGCCACTCGCCGTCCTTGCGCGAGTAGTCGAGGTAGAGCATCGACGCGACGGCGTCGACGCGCAGCCCGTCGACGTGGAACTCCTCGAGCCAGTAGAGCGCGTTGGCGACGAGGAAGTTGCGGACCTCGAGCCGGCCGAAGTCGAAGATGTGCGTGCCCCAGTCGGGCTGGTCGCCGCGGCGCGGGTCCGGGTGCTCGTAGAGCGGCAGCCCGTCGAAGCGGGCAAGCGCCCACTCGTCACGTGGGAAGTGGCCGGGCACCCAGTCGAGGATGACACCGACGCCGGCCTGGTGCAGGGCGTCGACGAGGTACTTGAACTCGTCGGGCGTCCCGAAGCGCGAGGTCGGGGCGTAGTAGCCGGTGACCTGGTAGCCCCACGACGGGCCGTAGGGGTGCTCCATGACGGGCAGGAACTCGACGTGGGTGAAGCCGAGGTCGGTGACGTAGTTGACGAGGTGCTCGGCGAGGTCGCGGTAGGAGAGCCCCTGCCGCCACGACCCGAGGTGCACCTCGTAGGTGCTCATCGGCCCGCTGTGCGGGTTCGACGCCGCGCGCGCCTCCATCCAGTCCGAGTCGCCCCACTCGTGCCGGGCCTCGTCGACGACCGAGCCGGTGCGCGGCGGCACCTCGGTCCGACGCGCCATCGGGTCGGCCTTGGTGCGGACGATGTCGTCGGCGCCGCGGATCTCGTACTTGTAGACCGCGCCCTCGCCGACGTCGGGGATGAACAGCTCCCACACGCCGCTGGAGCCGATGAGGCGCATCGGGTGGACGTGGCCGTCCCAGCCGTTGAAGTCGCCGACGACCCGCACGGCCTTGGCGCGAGGGGCCCACACGGCGAACGAGGTGCCGCGCACCGTGCCCATCGGGCCGGGGTACTCGTGCACGCGCGCACCGAGGACGGTCCAGAGCTGCTCGTGCCGGCCCTCGCCGACGAGGTGCAGGTCGATCTCGCCGAGCGTCGGCGCGAACCGGTAGGGGTCGTCCTGGACGTGCTCGAAGCCGTCGCCCCAGTCCACGAGCAGCCGGTAGTCCATCGTCTCCGTGGCGCCGGCACGCACCGCGGTCCACACACCCTCGGCCTCGTGCTCGAGGGTGAGCTCCTCGCCGTCGGCGAAGCGCACGCGCACCGACGCCGCCATCGGGCGCATCGCACGCACGCGCAGCCCCTCGGCCTCGAGGTGCTGCCCGAGCAGGTCGTGCGGCTGCTGGTGCCGCCCGGAGATGAGGGCGTTGATCGCACCGCTGACTTCGTGCGCAGGGGTCGGGCTCACGGGGTGTCCTCCTGGGGTGAGGTTGCAGTGGTCGTGGGGTGCTCGAACCCGGACGCCAGCCGTTCGACGGCGGCGAGCGGGATGCCGACCCACGACGGTCGGTTGCGTACTTCGTAGACGACTTCGTACATCGCCTTGTCGAGCTCGAACGCGGCGAGGAGCGCGCCCCTGCTGCGGGGGTCCTCACCGGCGGTGGCGGCGTAGCCGTCGAGGAAGGCCTGCTGGGCGCTCGTGACCCAGTCGCGGGCCGAGCCCCCGGTGGAGTGCTCGGCGGCGCCGCCGGCGTAGTCGAAGCTGCGCAGCATGCCCGCGATGTCGCGGATCCACTGGTCGGGCTGGTTGCGCTCGGACAGCGGCCGCAGCGGCTCGCCCTCGAAGTCGAGCAGGACCCAGCCGCCGTCGGGCGTGTGGAGCACCTGACCGAGGTGGTAGTCGCCGTGGATGCGCTGCAGCGCAGGCCAGTCCGCGTGCTCGGCGGCATCGAGGATCGACGACACGGCGTCCTCGTGGTCGTGCAGGGCACCGACCTCGGCCGCTGCGGCGGCGTAGCGGACCCGCATGCCGTCGAGGATCTCGCGGACGACGTCGGGGCTCGTCGGTGTCGTGCCGAGCGACTCGGCGAGGGTCGCGTGGACCTCCGCCGTCGCCTCGCCGAGCGCCCGCGCGGGACCGCTGAAGTCCTCGCCCGCCCGCACCGCCGCGGATGCCACGCGCCACGCGTCCTCGACGCCCGGCAGGAACTCCTGCGCGAACGCGAAGTGCCCGTATGCCGTGCGCCCACCGTCCGCGGACGGCTCGCCCGGGGCCTCGGGCTCGGGCCACTGCCCGGCGACGGACCCCACGACGGCGGGCACGCGCACGCACCCGGCCTCGCGCAGGGCGGACTGGAGGACGACGTCGGGGTTCTCGCCGGTCGACAGCATCCGGAACACCTTGACGATGACCGGCACGGACGCGCCGTCGGAGTCCTCGCAGTCGAGGATCACCGACGTGTTGGACTGCTCGCCCGAGAGGACCTTGGAGCCCACGACCCGCACCTCACGCGACCACGCGGCACCGGGAGTCGCGACGACCGTGTCGTCGGTCGCGTCGCTGGCGGACGAGGACTCGGCACGCACCCGGCCCTGGACGAGCTCGAGCAGCTGCGCGGCATACACGGGGTCGTGCGGTGCGTCGTAGACCCAGCGGGGTCCGAGCACCGAGTGCTCCATCGTCCCGACGAGGGCGTGCTCTGCGCCCTCGAGCGGGGCGCCGCGGTAGGTGAGCGGCACCTGGTAGACGACGGGGGAGGGGCCGGAGGAGTCCGCCACGACGAGCACCTCGACGCCGACCTCGCCGGCCGGGTCGCCGAGTCTCCACGACGCGAGGCGGGTGACGTCGGGAGAGGTGCCCTTGGCGGCATACCACCGCTGGGAACCCATCCACGACGCGACGAGCTCCGCCTTCGTCGGCGTGATCGTCGCGCCCTTGTGGATCTCAGCCACGGTGCTGTGCCTCCGAACGACTCTCCTGACCGACACGCAGCCAGAAGAAGTCGCGGCTGCCCATCGTGATCGTCACCCGGCCGTCGGCGGCGATCCACGGGAAGTTCGCACCACCGAAGAGGTCGAACAGCTCGTTCTCGCCCAGGTGCTCGGGCAGCTGGATCGTCGCGGCCTGCGGCTTGTCCGAGAGGTTGTTGATGCAGAGCACCGTCTCGCCGGGGTGGTCGCGGTCGCCGCCCCAGGAGCGGGTGAAGGCGAGGATCGACTCGTTGTCGGTCGGGGTGACGTGGAAGTCGCCGAGGCCGAAGGCGGGGTGGAGCCGGCGGACGCCGAGCATGCCTCGGATCCAGTGCAGCAGCGAGTGGCCGGTGGCCATCTGCGCCTCGACGTTGACGGCGTTGTAGTGGTAGACGAGCGAGGAGATCACGGGCAGGTAGAGCTTGCCCGGGTCGGCCGCGGAGAACCCGGCGTTGCGGTCCGGCGTCCACTGCATGGGCGTGCGCACGGCGTCACGGTCGTTGAGCCAGATGTTGTCGCCCATCCCGATCTCGTCGCCGTAGTAGAGGCACGGCGAGCCGGGCAGCGAGAGCACGAGGGCGTGGATGAGCTCGATCTCGGCGCGGCTGTTGTCGAGCAGGGGGGCGAGGCGGCGCCGGATGCCGACGTTGGCGCGCATGCGCGGGTCGGGGGCGTACCAGCCGTACATCGCGACGCGCTGCTCCGGCGTCACCATCTCGAGGGTGAGCTCGTCGTGGTTGCGCAGGAACGTGCCCCACTGGGTGCCCGCGGGGATGTCGGGGGTCTCGGCGAGCACGTCGATGATCGGCTGGGCCCGCTGCTCACGCAGCGAGTAGTAGAGCATCGGCATGACCGGGAAGTGGAAGCACATCTGGCACTCCGGCTCCTCCTCGGTGCCGAAGTAGTCGACGACGTCGGCCGGCGGCTGGTTGGCCTCGGCGAGCAGGATGCGGCCCGGGTACTCCTCGTCGACCATGCGGCGGAGCTTGGCGAGGAACTGGTGGGTCTTGGGGTGGTTCTCGCCGTTGTGGCCCTCCTCCTCGTAGAGGTAGGGGACGGCGTCGAGCCGGAAGCCGTCGATGCCCATGTCCATCCAGAAGCGGACGACCTCGAACATCGCGTCGTGCACGGCGGGGTTCTCGAAGTTGAGGTCCGGCTGGTGCCCGAAGAAGCGGTGCCAGAAGAACTGGCGCCGGATCGGGTCGAAGGTCCAGTTGGAGGTCTCGGTGTCGATGAAGATGATGCGGGCGTCGGTGTACTTGTCGTCGGTGTCGGACCACACGTAGAAGTCGCCGTAGGGGCCTTCGGGGTCGCTGCGCGAGGCCTGGAACCACGGGTGCTGGTCGCTCGTGTGGTTCATGACGAAGTCGGTGATGATCCGGATGCCGCGGGCGTGCGCCTCGGTGATGAGCTGCTGGAACTCGGGCAGAGTGCCGAACTCGGGCAGCACCTGCGTGTAGTCGGCGATGTCGTAGCCGCCGTCACGCAGCGGGCTGGCATAGAACGGTGGCAGCCAGAGGCAGTCGACACCGAGCCACTGGAGGTAGTCGAGCCGGTTGATGACCCCCTGGAAGTCGCCTGCGCCAGAGCCGTTGGAGTCGCCGAAGGCGCGCACGAGCACCTCGTAGAAGACGGCCGTCTTGAACCACTCGGGGTCGTGCTTGAGCCCCGGCTGGTGGAGTCCGAGTCCTTGCGTCGCCGTCACGTTCTCAGTACCTCTTCAGCTCGATGATGTGGACCGGCTCGTGGTCCGGTCCGAGGTGGACCATGCTCTCGCGCAGGAAGTCCCACCACTGGTCGGTGATGAGGTCGTGGGCGCGGAAGCCCTCGTCGGGGTGGAGCCCGAGGGAGGGCATGTCGAAGACGACGCGGCTCCAGCGGGTGCTGTGCGGGTCGAGGTTCGCGATGACGATGACGACGTCCTCGTGCTCGGGCGTGCCCGTCGTCTCGTCGGCCGGCACCACCCGTCGCTTGCTGAACGCCATGATGTTCTCGTCGTCGACGTGGTGGAACGTGATGTTGCGCAGCCAGTGCAGGGCCGGGTGCGCGCGCCGGATCTCGTTGAGCCGGCGGAGGTACCAGGCGAGGGACTGGCCCTCCTTGGAGCCGCCGGGCTCGTAGTCCTCCCAGTGGCGGTTCTTGTACTGGTACTTCTCGTTGTCGATCTGCTCCTCGACCCCGGGGCGGGCGACGTTCTCCATGAGCTCGTAGCCGGCGTAGATGCCGTAGGTCGGAACGAGCGTGCCGGCGAGCGCCGCTCGCAGCTTCCACGCGGCGGGGCCGCCGAACTGCATGTAGGGCGTGAGGATGTCGTGGGTCGTCGGCCAGAAGCTCGGCCGCATGTAGTGCGCGGTCTCGGTGGCGAGCTCCTCGACGTACTCCTGCAGCTCGGGCTTGGTGTTGCGCCACGCGTAGTAGGTGTAGCTCTGCTGGAACCCGACCTTGGCGAGCGCGCGCATCATCGCGGGTTTGGTGAACGCCTCGCTGAGCCAGATGATCTCGGGGTGGTCGCGGGCGACGTCCTGGATGAGCCACTGCCAGAACTCGACCGGCTTGGTGTGCGGGTTGTCGACGCGGAAGAGCGTGACGCCGTGGTCGATCCAGACCTGGATCATCCGGCGCATCTCGGCGTAGGCGCCGGCCGGGTCGTTGTCGAAGCTCAGCGGGTAGATGTCCTGGTACTTCTTGGGCGGGTTCTCCGCGAACGCGATCGTGCCGTCGGCGCGGGTCGTGAACCACTCGGGGTGCTCCTTGACCCACGGGTGGTCCGGGGAGCACTGCAGCGCGATGTCCATCGCGACCTCGAGCCCGAGGCGGCGGGCCTCGGCGACGAAGAAGTCGAAGTCGTCGAAGGTGCCGAGGTCGGGGTGGATGGCGTCGTGACCGCCGTCGGGGGAGCCGATGGCGTAGGGCACGCCGGGGTCGTCGGGACCGGCGTCGAGGGTGTTGTTGGGGCCCTTCTTGGCCGCCGAGCCGATCGGGTGGATCGGGGTGATGTAGATGACGTCGAAGCCCATGCCGGCGACGGCGGTGAGCCGCTTGGCCGCGGTGCGCAGCGTGCCGGAGCGCCAGCGGTGCGTCTCCTCGTCGTAGACCGCGCCCTCGCTGCGGGGGAAGAACTCGTACCAGGCGCCGGTGAGCGCCAGCTCGCGCTCGACGAGAAGCGGGTATGCCGTGCTCGCGCTCAGCATGTCGCGCACCGGGGTGCCGGTGAGCTCCTCGTGGACCGGTCCGTGGGTCACGGCGGACAGCCGGACCTGCGGCGGGCGGGTGTCGTCGGTGAGCGCGGTGAGACCGGTGAGGATCACGTCGCGACCCGCGGCGGTGCGGCCCTCGGACTCGGCGGCACGCTCGAGTAGGAGTGCGCCCTCGGCGAGCATGAGGTCGGTGTCGACGTCGGCCTGGATCTTGATGGTCGCGTCGTGCTCCCACGTGCCGAACGGGTCCGACCATCCCTCGACGCGGAATGTCCACATGCCGGGACGATCCGCGGAGACGACGGCCTCCCAGGCGTTGAGCCCGGGGTTGGTGCAGACCATCGGCGAGAGGTGCTCGACGCCGTCGGGATCGGTGAGGACGACGGACGCGCCGACGGCGTCGTGGCCCTCGCGAAGGACGGTCGCCGTGACGAGGAACTGCTCTCCCACCACGGACTTCGTGGGTCGGGAGCCTCCGTCGACGAGTGGTGTCACGTCGAGGACGGGGATACGGCCGATCGGGGACTGGGGAGGAGTGCTGAGCGGCGTGGCGGTCACAGGCCGACGCTATCGTCCCGGCGCCCTCGTGCACGAGTTGTGGACTCGCCGGGAAACAGGGAGGAGTAAACGTTTCCGCGAGGGCCCGGCGTGACCTAGGGTGACGCCTCGTGAAGGCCATCCGTCGCTTCAGCGTCCGCCCCGTCCTGCCCGCCCGCATCGCCCCGCTGGGCGATCTGGCGATGAACCTGCGCTGGAGCTGGCACCCGCCGCTGCGCGACCTCTTCGAGAGCATCAACCCCGAGAGGTGGGCCTCCGTGGGGGCCGACCCCGTGGCGCTGCTCTCTGCGACGACGGTCGAGGAGCTCGACGCCCTCGCGGCCGACGACGCCTTCGTCGCGCGCGTCGAGGAGGCCAAGCAGGGTCTCGACCGCTACCTCGGTGACGACCGCTGGTACCAGCAGTGGTCGGCCGAGCAGGGCGAGGCGGGTGCGCCGTCGGCGATCGCCTACTTCAGCCCCGAGTACGGCATCGCCGCCGCGCTCCCGCAGTACTCCGGCGGTCTCGGCATCCTCGCCGGCGACCACCTCAAGTCGGCCTCCGACATCGGTGTGCCGATCGTCGGCGTCGGCCTGTTCTACAAGACCGGCTACTTCCGGCAGAGCTTCAACCGCGACGGCTGGCAGCAGGAGGACTACCCCGTCCTCGACCCCGACGGCCTTCCCCTGGCGCTCCTGCGCGAGGAGGACGGCACCCCGAGCACCGTCGTCCTCAACCTCCCGGGCGGCCGTGAGCTGCGCGCCCAGGTGTGGCGCGCCCAGGTCGGCCGCGTCCCCCTCCTGCTCCTCGACTCCGACGTCACCGGCAACGACGACGCCGCGCGCGCCGTCACCGAGCGCCTCTACGGCGGCGGCGGCGAGCAGCGCCTCCAGCAGGAGATGCTGCTCGGCATCGGCGGCGTCCGTGCGCTGCGCCTGTGGTCCCGCCTCACCGGTGCGCCGACCCCCGACGTCTACCACTCCAACGAGGGCCACGCCGGCTTCCTCGCGGTCGAGCGGATCAGCGAGCTCGCCACCAGCGCCGGCCTCGGCTTCGACGAGGCCCTCGAGGCCGTCCGCGCCGCGACCGTCTTCACGACGCACACCCCGGTGCCCGCCGGCATCGACCGCTTCGAACGCCGCCTCATCGAGATCTACTTCGGTGGGGACCTCGCTCCCGCCGGCGTCCCGCTCGACCGGCTCCTCGCCCTCGGCGCCGAGACCTACGAGGGCGGCGACTCCGCCGTCTTCAACATGGCCGTCCTCGGGCTGCGGATCGCGCAGCGCGCCAACGGCGTCTCCAAGCTCCACGGTGTCGTGAGCCGCGACATGTTCGACGGGCTCTGGCCGGGCTTCGACGCCGACGAGGTGCCGATCACGAGCATCACCAACGGTGTCCACGGCCCGACCTGGGTCGACCGCAAGGTCTACGAGCTCGCAGACCGCCACTCCGACACCGTCAACATCGACACCACCGTGCTCGACAGCACCGAGTCGTGGAACGCCATGGCCGACCTGCCGCGCGACGAGGTCTGGGCCACCAAGCGCGAGCTGCGCGAGCAGCTCGTCCGCGAGGCCCGTGCCCGCGTGCGCGCCTCGTGGATCAAGCGCGGCGCCTCCTCGGCCGAGCTCGGGTGGACCGACCAGATCCTCGACCCCGACATCCTCACGATCGGCTTCGCCCGTCGCGTCCCGACCTACAAGCGCCTCACGCTCATGCTGCGTGACCCCGCCCGCCTCAAGAAGCTGCTGCTCGACCCCGAGCGCCCCATCCAGATCGTCATCGCCGGCAAGTCGCACCCGGCCGACGAGACCGGCAAGCAGCTCATCCAGCAGATGATCAAGTTCACCGACGACCCCGAGGTGCGCCACCGCATCGCGTTCCTGCCGAACTACGACATCGCGATGGCGCAGCACCTCTACCCGGGCTGCGACGTGTGGCTCAACAACCCGCTGCGCCCGTTCGAGGCGTCCGGCACGTCGGGCATGAAGGCCGCGCTCAACGGTGCCCTCAACCTGTCGATCCTCGACGGCTGGTGGGACGAGTGGTTCGACGGCAACAACGGCTGGGCCATCCCGACCGCCGACGGTGTCGAGGACCCCGAGCGCCGTGACGACATCGAGGCCAACGCGCTCTACGACCTCATCGAGAACCAGGTCGCCCCGCGCTTCTACGACGTCGACGACGACAAGCTGCCGCAGAACTGGCTCGCGATGGTCATGCACACCGTCTCCACGCTCGGGCCCAAGGTCCGCGCGAGCCGGATGGTGCGCGAGTACACCGAGCGCCTCTACGTCCCGGCTGCACGCTCCGGCTGGGCCCTCAAGGACGGCGACTACGCCGGCGCGCGGGACCTCGCGGCATACACGACGAAGGTCCGGGCCGCCTGGCCCAAGGTGAGCGTCGACCACGTCGAGTCCTCGGGCCTGGGCGACAGCCCCGAGATCGGCGAGACGCTGCACGTCAACGCCTACGTCTCGCTCGACGGGCTCGACCCGGCCGACGTCGAGGTGCAGGTCGCCCACGGGCGCACCAACCACCGCGGCGACGACCTGCACGACGTGACGACGCTGCCGCTGCAGTTCGAGGAGAGCTACGAGCAGGGCCGCCACAAGTTCTCCGGCGAGCTCGTGCTCAAGACGAGCGGGGCGTTCGGCTACACCGTGCGCATCGTCCCGAAGCACGCCGGCGTCGCCACCCCGGCGAGCCTCGGCCTCGTGGCCACTGCCTGACCCCCTCGACTGATTGCCCGTTCGGCGACTGCGAGGGCAGCGAGCCGCTCGCCGAACGGGCAATCAGTCGCCCTCCGTATGCCGGCCCACGCAGAGCGTGGGACCCCCGCCCCGGACCCGGGTCAGCCCAGGTCGTGGTCGGTCGGCACCGGGTGGTTGGCCGCGAAGAGGCCGCGCGGGTCGACCACGGTGCGGATCGCGCGGAGCCGCTCGAACGTGTCGGGCGCGTAGGCCCGCCGGGTGTCCACCGGCTCCTCCGAGAAGTTGAGCACCGGCGAGCCCGTGGTCCAGGGCTCGAGCGCCTCGACCAGACGGTGCGCGTCCGCCTGTCCGGCGGCCCCCATCTCGGGAGTGGCGGCGATGGCGACGAAGAACGCGGCATACGCGCCGTCGAGCTGCGGCAGGGCGCCGGCGCCCGGGTGCGGTCGGCCCAGCGCCCCGCCGAGCTGGCGGAACTCGGCCGCAAGCAGTGACGTGGTGCAGCCGTGACCGACCTGGGCGAGGACGGCGTCGATGGCCTCGTCGGGCAGCGCCGCGAGCATCGTGTGGCCCGACACCGCCGGCGTCGGCCCCTCGGGGTCCATGTGCAGCCGCGACAGCGACGCCGCGGGCACCCGCGCGCAGGTGTCCATCTCCGGGGACAGGGCGCGGAGCGGGGCGATGAGGTGCTGGGCCAGCTCGTCGTTGCCGAGGACGGCACCGTCGATGACGACGAGCTGGCGGCCACGCAGGAAGTCCGGGAGCTCGGGCATCGGCGGGAAGCTCATGACCCGCAGCGAGGTGGTCACGGCGTCCGGCGCGGTGGCGCTCCACCGGGCCCAGGCACGCACGACCTCGTCGGCGCGCTCGCGGTCCCACAGGAGGAAGCCGGCATACGCGTCCTCGATCTCGTAGAGCCGGAACTCCATCGCGGTGACGACGCCGAAGCTGCCGCCACCGCCACGCAGCGCCCAGAACAGCTCGGGGTGCTGGTGGGCGTCGGCGCGCACGAGGTCGCCACCGGCGGTGACCAGCTCGACGGCCGTGAGGCTGTTGGTGGCCAGCCCGAGCGCGCGGGCGTACCAGCCCATGCCGCCGCCGAGGCTGTAGCCCGTGACCGCGACGTCGGGCGAGCTGCCGTGCAGGGCGGCCAGGCCGTGCTCGGCGGCGGCCTCGACGACGTCCTGCCACAGCGTCCCGCCAACCACCCGGGCCGTGCGCGACACGGGGTCGATGCTCACGCCGGTCATGCCGGACATCCGGACGATGACGACGTCGTCGAGACCGCGCGCGGCCAGCGGTCCGGCGTTGTGACCGGTGCTCTGCGGGCCGACGCGCAGCCCGGCGGCGGCGCACGCGCGCACCACTTCGGCGACGTCGGCGGCGTCGCGGGGGACGGCGACCGCGGCCGGCCGCTGCGGGACAGCGACGTTCCACGCCATGCTCGCCAGGTCGTAGCCCGGGTCGCCGGGCAGGTGGACCGCTCCGCCGCACAGCCCGCGAAGGGCTTCGGCTCGGGTGGCGGGCGAGGCGTCGGCCGGCACGGCGGTCGGCGCGGCGTTCGGCGCGGGAGCCGGTGCGGCGTTCGCCGCAGGGGTCGGCTCGAGGGTGGTCTCGATGGTCATGTCCGTCGTCCTTCGTGTCGGTCGCCCGCGGGAGTTTCCGCGCGGGCACGCTCGCGGCCGGTTCGCCGTCGAGCGGAGGTGGTGGGGTGGCGCCACGGAGGTGCCGTGGCGCGAGGGTGCGCGGGTGGTCAGGGCAGGGGCCGGGCGGCCAGTGCCTCGATGCAGACCACGCCGGGCACGGCGAGGCGGGAGACCTCGAGGACCGTCGTCGGCGGCCGGGCACCGGTCTCGCCGAGGTGCTCGACGAGGGTGTCCCAGACGTCGTCCAGCGCGTCGAGGTCGGTGGTGAAGACGCGCAGGCAGGCCACGTCCTCGGCCGACATGCCCGCTGCGGCCAGCACGCGTTCGAGGTTGGTCAGCGCCAGGGCCAGCTGGGCCGCGACGTCACCGTCGTGGACCAGCCGGCCCTCCTCGTCGACCGAGGCCTGGGCGGCGACCGTGAGCAGTGCCAGTGGTCCCGTGCGCAGCTGTCCCTGGTCGTAGCCCAGCGGGACGGTCCACGCGTCGGGGTTCACCGGCAGGCTCGCGGTCGTCGTCGTCATGGGTCAACGGTGGGGTCCGGGCGACCCCAGCGACCATCCCATCCGTTCGGGGACCTGCGTGCAGGCAGTTCTGGGGGAGCCCTGACCCCCACATTTGTGGGATGGTGCTCGCCGCCCCGCTCCCGGCACACTGGCCAGCATGGCCACAGGTCTGACGGCGGAGCGTGTCCGCCGCGACGTCGAGGTCGTCGCCCGCGCCGGGCTCGACCTCGACAGTTTCCTCGGCGAGGCCGTCGAGTCGCTCGACCGCGCCGTGCCGCACTCGGCGGCGTGCCTGGCGACCATCGACCCGAGCACCCTGCTCCTCACCGGCGCCCGCAAGTACGGCGCGCTCCACGGTCGCGACGAGCACGACCACGAGTGGGGGCTCATCGAGTACGGCGAGGCCGAGCAGACCGCCTTCACGTCGATGGTGCGCGACCGCACCGTCGCCACGGGGGTGCACGCGAGCACCGCCGGTGACATCCACCGCTCGCCGCGGCTGGGACGGTTCATGGAGCCGCACTTCGGCTATACCGACGAGCTCCGCGGCCTCTTCCACGACGGAACCGACGTGTGGGGCGGGATCGCCCTGTTCCGTGGACCCGAGGACGCCGCCTTCAGCGAGGACGAGATCGCCTTCGTCGGCTCGCTGTCGGCCCTTTTCGCCTCGGGCGTGCGCGCCGGGATGCTCGCGCGCCTCGCCATCGCCCCGCCGCCATCGGGCACGGGCCCGGTCGTCCTCATCGTCGGGGCGGACAACGCGATCCAGCAGACCAGCCTGGGGGCGGAGGAGCGGCTCAACGACCTGCTCACGGGTGCCGCGAGCGGTGCTCCGGCGGCGGTCATCGCGTCCCTCGTGGGGGCTGCGCGGCGGTTCGCCCGCGGCGAGTCGACGGTGCCGCCGCGGTGCCGGGTCCGGGCCCGCAGCGGCATGTGGCTCGTGCTCCACGCCATCCCGCTCACGTCGGCCGGCGCCGGGTCGCCCGACGTCGTCGTCACCATCGAGGAGGCTCGTCCGCCCGAGATCGTTCCGCTCGTGGTCGCGGCCTTCGACCTCACCCAGCGCGAGCGTGACGTCACCCAGCTCGTCCTGCAGGGCGTGGACACCAAGGAGATCGCCGCGACGATGCACGTCTCGGCCTACACCGTGCAGGACCACCTCAAGTCGGTGTTCGACAAGGCCGACGTGCGCAGCCGGCGCGAGCTCATCGCGCGCATCTACTTCGACCAGTACGTGCCGCGGATGGGTGCCGAGCTGGCGCCGTCAGGCTGGTTCGCTGCGCCCTGACCACGCCGGCGTGCCCCAACTTTTGTTCCCCATGCGGGGACGTCGAGGGTCCGGACAGAACATTTCCGCCCGGACCCTCAACCTCTACTCCGTATGCCGTCCGCCCACCGCGGAACGACCCGTTTCTCCGCTCCGACGGACGAGTCAATCTGCCGGAATCTAGGACCGATGCGTTCGCAGCGGCGGGTTGTCTTGGCTTCCGCGAGTGCGGTCGCGTTGCGTCCTCAACTGCTGAATGACAGCTGCGACGATGGCCACTTGGAAGACGCCAAGAAGGGCGAGGCGCCACCAGGGGGTGGGTTGTGGGGTGGTGATCCATCCCCAGAGGACGCTGACCTGCAAGAGCGCGAACCCCACCCATTTGGTACGTGTCATCGTCTACCCCTTGAGCACTTGTCTGTCAGTACATTCTGCCGCAACTGAACCACACATCCTGTGCGGCCCAGGCGACCGCAGCCGTGCCGGCCACCCATCCAGCACCCCCGGTTGGAGGGCCTGAGGCCAGCACCCCGAACATCGTGATGCCTGCGCCGGTGTATGCCTTCTTGCAGGCGACCGACAGGCCGGTCCCACTCGGATACACGTCAGGCATGGCGTGCTGAGCATGATTCCCGCTGATGTAGGAGTTCCAGTAGCCGTGGCATGCCCGGAAGGTCTTGCCGTTCCACCCAATCGTCACGCCGTTGTAACCCGTGCAGTAGTAGTCGTAGTAGCCGGCAGCCGTGCGTTCCGCGGCTTGGTTTTGAGTGGCCGCACCCTGCCGAAGGTTGGGCTGGGGAACGGGGTGCGTCGCTGCCCAGCGTTCAACCTCTTGACGCATGAGATTCGCCTGGGCCGAATTGAGTAGGCGGTCGAGTGCAATGGTGTTCCCCTGAACTGCTTGGGTCATGGCTCGCTGGATCTCTGCGTTGGATTCGGTCGGGGGTTTGACTGCCTGGGTCGCTTCTGCCGAACCCAAGCCAGCCCCCGCGCTCAGCATGAGCGCCGTTATCAATGCTGCGAGCAGTCTTTTCCGCTGGTTCATGCTGTGCCCCGCCCCTTCAACGATGCCAGATCCCCCTGACCTGGCTGGTGGGCGCAACCCTCCTCCCCTTGCCAAGGCCCGCAACTGGAACGGGAACTGTCTCAGGTGTGATGTGAGCGGCCGTAGGGTCTGTCGAGTGGCCCCATCCGCAACGATTCCCGTCGAACGTCGGCGTCAGTCGAGTTCGTCGAGCGCCTTGAGCGAGCCGGGGTGCAGCTCGACCGGGTCGGCCTCCTTGGCCGTGGCCGGGTCGAGGTCCTTGGCCGCCGGGTGGACCTTCTCGAGGTCGGCCTTCTTGTCGAAGATCAGCTTGGTCAGCGCGCACGCGTTGTTCTCGCTCATGTCCGAGCGGACGAGCAGCAGGTTGGGCACGACGATGGTCTTGGCGTCGGCCGCCGTCTTGTAGGTCGCCGCCGGGATGACGTCCTCGGCATAGACCGGGTTGACCTCCTTGAGCTTGGGCAGCAGGGGAGTGATGTCGACGAACTGCACCTGGTCACCCATCGCCGTCATGAGGTCGGTGATGCCACCGGTGGGCAGCCCGCCGGACCACACGAGCCCGTCGATGCTGCCGTCCTTCATGCCGTCGACGGTCTTGGTGAGGTCGAGCCGCTGCGTCTTGACGTCCTTGGCCGGGTCCAGCCCCGCGGCCTGGATGAGCCGGTTGGCGATGACCTCGGTGCCGGACTTCGGTGAGCCGGTGGAGATCCGCTTGCCCTTGAAGTCCTCGACCTTGGTGATGCCCGACTTCTTGGACACGACGACCTGCGTGTAGTTCGAGTAGATCCGGGCGAGCGCCTTGACGTCGGCCTTCTTGCCCTCGAACGCGCCCTTGCCCGTCACCGCGTCGGCGGCGGTGTCGGCGAGCGAGAAGGCGATGTCGTACTTCTTGTCGACGAGCTGCTGGATGTTCTGCACGGACGCGCCCGTCTCGGCCGCGGTCGCCTTGAGGTCGGTGTTGGTGCTGATGACCTGGGCGAGGCCGCCACCGAGCGCGTAGTAGACGCCGGTGCTGTTGCCGGTCGCGATGGTGATCTGGCCCGCGGTCGCGGTGCACGAGTCCCCGCCCGAACCTCCACTCGCGGCGGTGTCGCTCGTGCGGTCCTGCTTGCCGCCACACGCGGTGAGGGCGAGCGCCGCCGTGGCGGCCACTGCGATGACGGATGTGCGAACTCGGTTGCGCCTCATGCCTTTTCCTCCAGTGTTGTGGTGCGTGCGTCAGTCGTGGGCGTATGCCGGTCGCCCGCCTTCGTGAACCACGCGAGCGCCACTGCGGCGGCGAGGAAGACGAGGCCGGCACCGATCGAGAACGGCTGCAGGTAGAGCAGGAGCCCAGCGGCGGGCACGCACAGCGCGCGCACGACGGGCTTGGCCGGACCGAACAGCCAGCCGCCGGTGACGACGGCCAGGGCGGCGACGGCGAGCATCGAGACGACGGTCGTCCAGACGATCGAGATCGCGTCTCCCTGCATGAGCAGGTGCGAGCCGTTGTCGGTGATGACGAAGGCGAGCGGTGCGAGGAACGCGGGGAGCGTGTACTTCCACGCGTTCCACATCGTCTTGATCGCGTCACCGCCGGTGATGGCGGACGCGGCGACGGCGGCGAGCGCGGTCGGCGGCGACACCTCGGACAGGACGGCGTAGTAGAAGATGAACATCGCCGTCTCGGGGGCGCTGACGCCGAGCGTCTGGAGTGCCGGGCCGATGACGACCCACGCGATGATGAACGACGCGGTGACGGGCACGGCCAGGCCGAGGATCGCGATGGCGACGGCGGCGAAGACCGCGGTGAGGACGAGCACGCCGGTGGGGTTGCTCGTGATCGCCTGCGCGGCCGAGACGAGCATCGACGCCAGCGACTGGCCGATGCCGGTCTTGACGATGACCGAGGTGATGATGCCGGCCGCGGCGCAGACGGACGCGACGGGCAGGACCGAACGCACACCCATGGCGAGACCGCGATAGAGCTCCACGGCATACCTGCGCAGTGCCTCCGGGAGCGGACGCCGCTCGGCGTCCGGGTCGAGCGGGTCGCGGCCCGAGACCAAGCGCTCGACGAGACCGAAGAGCGCGGCGACACCGGTCGCGTAGACGACGGCCCTGAACGGCGGGATGCCCATCGCGAGGAAGGCGATGATGACGAACAGCGACAGGAAGTGGTAGCCGAAGCGCAGGAGCAGCTGGCGGGCGCTGCGGGTGGCGATGTGGACCTCGCGGGCGCCGAACCTCCGGGCGTCCATCTCGACGGCGAGGATGATGCCGAGGTAGTAGAGAACCGTGGGGATGGTGGCCCAGAGCAGGACCTGGAGGTAGTTGACGCCGATGTACTCGGCGATGATGAACGCCGCTGCGCCGAGGGTCGGGGGCGACAGGATCGCGCCGATGCCGGCCGCCGCGAGCATGCCGCCGGCGGCTTCACGCGGGTAGCCGGCCTTCTTGAGGATCGGCCACGACACCGACCCGAGGCTCACGGCGGTCGCTGTGCCCGAGCCCGAGACGGTGCCGAGGAGGAAGCCGCTCAGCGCGACGGTGCGCCCGGGTGCGGACGAGCTCTTGCGGAACGCCGCGAACGAGATGTCGATGAAGAACCGGCTCGCGCCGGTGGCCTCGAGGACCGCGCCGTAGATCGTGAACAGGACGATGTAGGTCGCGGCGACGTCGAGCGGGATGCCGAAGAAGCCGGACGCGTCGTTGTAGAGGCCGTTGATGATGTCGCCGAAGTTCATACCCGCGTGGCTGATCGACCACGACACCGGCAGGAACCCGCCGTAGTAGGCGAACGCGAGGAAGAGGGCGCAGACGATCGGCAGCACGAGCCCGGTGGTGCGGCGGCAGGCCTCGATGACGAGGAGCAGGAGCAGGGTGCCCATGAGGACGTCGACGCTGCCCAGCGATCCCTGCCGGTCGAGGAAGGCGTTGAAGCCGCCACCTCCGTCGCCGATGGCCAGCGGTTGGACCGGATAGATGCAGACGACGAACGCGACCGCGGTGAGGACCCAGTCGAGGATGCCCGGGTTGTCGTCGCCCTGGCTCCCGTCGGGGGCGATGCCTTCGGCGCGCGGCTCGCGGGCCGGTATGCCGTCCGGCTGGGTCGCGCGCGCCCTGCGCCGGCGGCGCGTGGCGCGGTAGCAGACGAAGACCAGCGGCAGGACGGCGGCGAGGAAGAGGATGAGGTAATACTGGCCGCCCTGCCGCAGCGGCGAGAACACCTGGTAGAGCACGAACACCGAGACGGCGAAGCAGATGGCGGTGAGGACGCGGTCGAGGCCGGGGGAGAGTCGGCGGCCGGGGCGCTCCTCGTCGTACTCGCCGATGAGCTCCTCGACGTTGGCGGTCTGCTCGGGCGTGCGCTCGTGGGTGTGCTCGGCCCGCTGGGTGGAGCAGGCGCCGGGGTCCGGTGGCACCGTCCGTTCGACGTCGTCGCCTGACCGCGTGACCTCCGTTGGTCGACCCATACGGACCAACCCTAGTCATTGTCACTCGGATGCGTGGCAGGCGAGGTGGCTCGCGTGGCAGGGGACGGGTGGCCCGTCGGTGCCTGTGCCTTCGAGTGGTGGTGGCCCGGCACGCTGGTTACCCTCAGTTCAGGGATTCGCTCGGGGGCGTGTGGAAAACCTCGCGGCCGTCGTGGCAGTTCCTGCTTGCATGGCGGTGTCGGGGACACCGGCACGAGAGCACGAGACCAGCGCGCCACCCGGGGAGGTGGACGCGTGCAGTGAAGGGGAGGGGACCCGGGATGGATGCCGTGCGGACGGTCGAGGCCGAGGTCCGTGAGCTGATCCGCCGCTCCGGGCTCGACCCGGCACGCGACCCCAAGGCCGTCCAGCGGCTCGTGCGCGACGCGGTGGCCGACTACGACCAGCGTTCGATGCACGGCGGCATGCCGGTCCTCAACGACGTCGCCAAGGCCGAGAAGTCGGTGTGGGACACCGTTGCCGGCTTCGGCCCGTTGCAGCAGTACTTCGACGACCCCACGGTCGAGGAGATCTGGATCAACGAGCCCACCCGCGTCTTCGTCGCGCGCGGTGGCGTGCCCGAGCTGACCACGACGCTGCTCACGAGCGACGAGGTCCGCGACCTCGTCGAGCGGATGCTCAAGTCGTCCGGCCGCCGCGTCGACCTCTCCAGCCCGTTCGTCGACGCCGTGCTTCCCGACGGCTCCCGGCTCCACGTCGTCATCCCCGACATCACCCGCGAGCACTGGCACGTCAACGTCCGCAAGTTCATCGTCAAGGCCGACAACCTCGACGACCTCGTCCGGCTCGGCACGATGACGAGGCAGTCCGCGACCTTCCTCGAGGCGGCGGTCGCTTCCGGCCTCAACGTCCTCGTCGCCGGCGGAACGCAGGCCGGCAAGACGACGATGCTCAACTGCCTCGCGGCCGCGATCCCCGCGCGCGAGCGCGTCGTGACCTGCGAGGAGGTCTTCGAGCTGAAGATCCCGCTGCGCGACGTGGCCTCGATGCAGTGCCGGCAGCCGTCGCTCGAGGGCACCGGCGAGGTTCCGCTGCGGCGCCTCGTCAAGGAGGCGCTGCGTATGCGCCCCTCCCGGATCATCGTCGGGGAGGTGCGCCAGGCCGAGAGCCTCGACCTGCTCATCGCGCTCAACAGCGGACTGCCCGGCATTTATCCAGTCGGCAGGAGAGGGTCTCAACGTCTCAACATTGCGGAGCACACTGCAGCCTTGATGGCCACTGTCGTCATGGCGATTTCAGTGCGTCCAGGCTGCTTTCCGGGATCTCGGGCACTGGCCGAAGGCTCGGTGCCGCAGGCGGTTTGCATGTCTCGCTCAGCACCGGGACGCAGTTGGCGAACGGCCGCGGCAACGCGGTCAAGCCGTAACCGGTCTCGCGGTTCGGCTCGACGGGGCCCCGCTGCCAAACCGGAACGGCAGCGGGCTGTCCACCCGATGACATAGCCAGAAAAGTGGCCACGTGAACAGAAAAGTGATCACTCGCTGGGTCGGCGACGGTCAGGCCGCCCCTGCGAGTGCTGCTTGGAAGATAAGGATCTGAGCCGATCCCTATCTAACAAGGGTCCGTGCATAGGGATCTCAACGACTGCGGTGCGAGCGCGGCTCGGCCCCAAGTTCCAGCGTTCTGTCTTCGGCCCCGGGTAGGTTTTGGACCACGAGCCGAGCATCCTAGGGGAGCAACACGATGGGGAATCAGAACGAACGTCACGTTGTCCCAAACGCGAAAGGCGGCTGGGACGTCAAAGCGCCCGGTGCCACAAGAGCCAGCGCACACACCGACACACAGAAGCAGGCGCAGGACCGAGCCCGAGAGATCGTGCACAACGCTGGTGGTGGAGAGGTGGTCACTCACGGCCGGGACGGCAAAATCAGGGACTCCGACACCGTCGCACCGGGAACGACCCGAACCCGCCTCGCGACAGGAAGTAGCGAGCGGGCACGATCCGACAAGATAGAACGCTACGGCCACTATCAGCGTCGCCGTCCTGCCCGAGACAACAACACGTGGGCGCAAACGACATATCGAGCCTATGACCGAGGACCGTCAGAGAGCGCCGGGGAGCATAGTGCGCAGTGATAACCACTGGGCAGCACCGAACGCACTGAAGGAGAATAAGTGACCGAAGGCTTGATGAGCGTCGCGCTCCTTACCGTCTGGCGCAATCGATGTGCCTGGTGCCGCAGTCAGGTCGCTGTGAGCGAGATCGAAGTGGACCACGTGCTTCCAGAATCGCTAGAGGGGAGCGATCTGTCTGAGGCTCTCCGCCTTCATGGCAAACCCGCCTCGTACGACCTCCAGAGCACCAGCAATCTGGTGCCAGCATGCCGACGCTGCAACAACTTCAAGCGTGCGAGGGTTCCCCCGGATACACCGATCATCGCTATCTTCTTGCAGAAGTGCGAGGAGGTTGCTGACCTCGTAGACAGCCGAGTGGAGGGTTTGAAGGGAAAGGCAGCCGTGACACGTGCCCTGAAAGTTCTCAACGAATACGTTCCTGGGCTTGACCTCAGTCAGGACCAGTTGCACGCGCTTGCAGCGGTCAATGCCGAAGCGCAGGCTGAGATCGATGCGGCGACTGGGCAGCGTGTGACGCTCCATCCCTCTCTGGCCGGGGTTGCCAACGCGGCCGCTTGGGATGTACTGAGTGAGGGGTCTAGCGGACTGGTCGTGGTGCAACAGTCCGACCAAGTGGGCTATACCGGACCGAACAACATCATGCGGTGCGGTAATTGCCAGTCCTATGGACCATGGAGTGGGAGCCTCTGTCTCAATTGCGGAGTGCGCGACGATGGCGACTGAGGATCTACTCCGCGATAGCCAAGCAATGGTGGAGGCCGTGCAGTGAACGACCAGCCCAGAGTGCCCAACGAGCACTACTTATGGTTCGGGCGCATCTCGGCTGCGTTTGCGATGCTTGACCTGCAACTGGGCCTATTGGGACACGCAGCCGCCACCGGCGAAAGGTATACGGAGGATTGGACGCAGGTTGCTGGACGGCCGGGCCAAGCCTTAGGTCTGGCCCGTGAGGCCACCAAGATTCTCCCGAGCGAACTGGCTCAAGAGGTCCAGCATCTGCTTGACGACATCGCGGAACTCAGGAACGAGCGGCATGTCTTGGCTCATAGTGTCTTCGTCCTAAATCCACCGCCCGCCGGGGCCCTACCCTCGTTGGTGCAGCGTTCGCCCCAAGGTGAAGAGCGTCCGTCGCTGAATGCCGCGGAGGGCGAGGCTCTCGTCAGCGCGCTCAATCGAGCAACCCAACGGGCGGTCCAATTAAGAAAGCGAGCGTCCGCCGCACGCCAACAGGAACTTCGGCGAACCAGAGGCCCTGCGAGCGACGGTACGCAATCGAACTGAACGGGCTCGGATAGAGCCGGGCAGAACGTCTCCTCGAAAAACGTGCGATCAGTCGAAGTTGAGCCGAGACGCGATCTCTGATGCCGCTCGCTCCTGATCCCGGCGTACCTTCGCGCGCTCCTGCTCCTGCGCCCACTCTCGAGCCGCCATGTGACTCCGTTCATCATTGGCCGCGCTGACTGCCAGTTTGAGGGTTGTCAGGTGGTACTTCTCGATCTCATCGATCGTTGTGCCATCAAGAATGATGCGGTTTCCTTGAACGGATGCGATGCCAGGCCGATGCATGGTCGTCCAAGAACTGGGGCGATCCCAGTGGTGCACGAATAGATCGCCCCAAGTTCGGTCAGGCGTCGCGGAGAGGGTGATGGGCACGCTGTAAAGGGCGCTCCCTGGAGTTCCGTCGTGTCGGGGACTCGTCATAGCGTTCGTGTCGATCCCGGTCATCTTGACTTCCGTAGTCGGCGAGTACGTCTCGTCCGCCCTAGGAATCTTGGGCTGGAGCGGAGCAGACCGCGGAGGTCGACGGCGTGGAGGCAGTGGATCCGCAGGCGCAAGGTGCTGCGTCATGGCCCGATGCAGGTGCGCGACAGCATCCCCGGGTGTGGATGTGCTGACGTCAAGGTAAATCTTGTCCACGAGCGTCGGGGGCATGTCCGCTCCATCGACTCGGCAGGGGAGCACATCGATCCCCTTCTTGCCGACCTCCCCCGTCATGGCGAGAGCGATCTCTTTCTGGCACCAACTGCTTTCGATGGAGTGTCTGCTGACTAGTGCGATGAGAAAGTCCACTTGGTCGATGGCGTCGCTGATAGCCGTGATGAGGCTGTCTCCCACACGGAGTTCGCCTTCGTCGATCCAGACGCGGTACCCACGATCTTTCAGGCCATCGCAGATGGCCGTGGCTAACGCCTTATCAGCGTGGTTGTAACTGATGAAGCAGGTAGCGGTAGGTGCGTCCATGGAGCATGCGTCCTGTGAGGGTCTAGGGGTGGCAGCAGGTGCCTCCCGCACGTGCCTGGTTCATCATGGCAAAGCACGTCACAATCCGCTGTCGGTGCGGGTCTACTGCGTTTCCTGACGCACGCCAAGATCAGGGCGAGCGGACCGAATCGCTCCGAGGAACAGATGCCTCCAAGGCACGCGATCAGCAGACCGCCCGCGTAGGTCTCCTGGGTCGGAACCTGACTGGGATGTCGCCTCGACGGCCGGGCCGCCCATCAGATCATCAAAGGTGGTGGCCGCCGTCTGTCTCAGGTGTGGCCAGCCGGGTCTTGGGGGTCGGCCTCGGACGGTGGCGTAGCGGGCAGCAAAGCAGCGACGTCGACGCCCAAGGCGGCAGCGAGGTCGACAAGAGTCAGCAAGCGCGGGTTCCGTTCGCCGTGCTCCAAGTACATCAGCCCACGCCAACTCAAGCCCGACCTAGTCGCGAGTTGCTCGACGGTGAGCGCGTCCCGCTCCCGCAACTGCCGAATGTTCTTCCCGAGGGCCCGTAGCACCTCGTCGTCGGCTCCAGCGGGTGGCATGGCACTAACCGCATCACCTTCGGCATGATGTAGCCATGAACAACTGTGCATATACGACGCTGGACGCTTCGCTGAAGGGCGGGCGTCATGGCTCGCACACCTGAGCGACCTCCGGACGGCGAGTGGTCCTTCAGGCAGGTGTACACGGAGGCACGCGTGCCAGAGGGTGTGGCAAAGGGTCTGGCTGACCGCGGATACATCGGTCGAGACAGACTCTTTCAAGGAGACGTCGTCGTATTAAAGGTCGCCGCAGCGCTGGAGTCGGCAGCGAGCCTGTTCGAGCGACGCCGAAAGAGCGTTCGGGTTTTGAGCGCCAGAGACAAGACGGCGCTGCAACTGACGCGCGCCGCACTGGGGGATCCCTGGCTGGACGCTGCCGCAACCCTCGTGGTGCGGAGCGATCACGTCGTCCTTACGCGAAATGCAATCGAGGCGGTCCAAGAGGCCGCGTTGCCAGCCCGCGAGGTGCGTCTTCTGCTTCCAGTCGGAGCCTGGATCGAGGAGTTGCCGACGCGACTTGCATGGCTGGAATTTCAGCGCGCGTACGTCAGACCGCCGCTCAAGAGTGGAGGTCTTGCCTAGGCCCTCGGGGGGCGTTCCGTTCAGGAACGTTCGGATCCACCGCTGCCTTGGCCATCAGTCGCCGTCGCGCTTAGGCCTTGGCGTGCTTGGACCACAACACTGTCAAGGTCAACATCAGGCTTTCCACATCCGCAGCGCTCAGGACCATGATGAAACCCTCGCCCGCGCGCGGCCCGTTCAGCACCAAGGTCACGTCCGCATCCGATGCATCTGGCAGAGGCGCATTGACGATGAACACTGTGTCGGTTCGGAACGAGGTCCCGAAAGGCTTCACAGCGCCATCACGGTAGTCACCAACGTCATCGACGACACGGCCCCACTCTGTGATCAAGACGACTGCACGTACGCCACTGATGTGTCGGCCCGCGGCCTGACCGCTCTTGCTCGCGTTGCGAGGTGCTAGCGCTTCTAGAAGATCCTCAACGATCCCCCAAGGGGTGAGAACGAGTGCGTGTTCGCATCGGGGTTCGCTCATGGCTGGCTCGGGACGCGCAAATGAGATCACCGCGCCCGTGCTCTCCTCCCAGACGCCAACAGTCTTGGTCACGTCCTGCGCCTGGAGGTCACTTGACCAACCCATCCATGGGCAAAGTGCCGCCGCGAGCCGCACGCATGGCGTTCAGGAGTGCAGCAAGGAACTCGTCGTCCATGTTGTGTGTGAGCGAGCCGAGGTCGACGGCGTACCCGCGGCCCTTCCAGATCGATGCCGCAGCCCGTAGCAGATGACCTTCTTGGGTTGAGAATGTGCCCTCGGCCAAAATCGCGTCGAAGTCCACCGTCCGAGTCGCAAGGTCGGCGTGCCGCCACACTCTCGCGTCGCCCGCGAAGATGCCGGTCAAGATGTGGCTGATGGCCTCGATCTCTGGGTCTCTCGGTGGCTCGACGGATGAGGAGGTTTGCATCGGCTGCCTCTCTAAAGCGCGAAGGTCGTGGTCAATCCTCGGGGCACTACCTGACCGCCGCTCAGGTGCGAGCGCCGCAAGGGCCCCGGCGTGCCTTGTCCCGCGTCGCGTCGCAAGTCACGGCGGCAGAGGGGCTCTGCAGCAGTGCGCGGATGGCCACCCGTGTCCGTGGCCGGGCTTGCACTCGTTGGAAGCAGGGTAGAGGCGCCGTAAGTCGTACGCAAGCACGAATTCCGTTGCGGCACAGGCATACTCACTGTCAAGCGGTTGGCGTTCGAGGCCTCAGGCGCGTTATGGTCCGTCCATGTGCGAGGCGCCGCCACCCCACGTCCGGGCCCTGCCGAGCCGTGCAACCCTTCAGTGGGGGCGGCGTGACAGACATGCGCTGGGTGTCACGTCCACCGACGATGGAGGGTCCACCGCCTGGCGTCACGCAGGCGGGAGTTCGTCCACGCAGGAGGGGGGTCGGAACGATCGAGATTTCGTGGTTGGGCCCAAGCGCGCCGTCCTATCGTCTGTGGGAGCGGGGTGGAGACGTGGGGGAAGCGGCCACGGGGCGGCGCACCCGCGAACGCTGACGCCCGTACTTCTTGGAGATTGGCCCTGTGCCTCACCCGCGCAGGCGGCCTACAAAGCGCACGGACACTAGCCATGCACCTTTACTTCACTCGAGCGACCGGGGCGGAGGCCACCGTCGGAGACCTCGAACAGGCTCAGGCTCGAACCTTCCTGCGTGAGGAGTCAGTGGTCGGGATGCCGTTCTTGCTGGACGCTCACGGCGTCTACCTGGCGGACCTCAACCGATGGCTACGGTCCCTTCCAACGAGCGGTGCACCGGCGCGGCTAACTTGGAGGGCCTATGCACGCGACGTGAAGGACTGGGGGTCCTTTCTTGAGGCCCACGGAGTCGGCTTCTGGGAGGCCGATGAGGGGGACCTAGCCGTATATCACCGGGTGCGTCGCATGGGTCCCGACCGCATCAGCCGGGGGACTTGGGACCGCATCTGTTTCGCTTTGGATCGCGTGTACTCATGGGCGGTCGAGGAGGGTGTCATTCGAGCCAAGCCCTTCGACGCCCGACGTATTCGGGAGAAGGGCGGCCCAAGTCGCAATATCCGGTTCGTGTCGAAGCGTGACTACGCCTTCTTCCGTGACGTGGGTCTCCGGGGTCTACTGCCGGACGGCAGCCAGGATCCGCTTTCTCGGGTGGAGAACGTAGAGCGAAACACAGCCTTCGCCGACTTACTGGTCACGACCGGGCTGCGTCTGACAGAGGGCTCGTACGCCTTGGTCTCAGAGCCGCCGCAGGCAACTACCGACCAGGAGATCCTCAAGCAGCGTTGGCGCGTACCAGAAGGGCTCGCCAAGGGCGGAAAGGAGCGCTACACCTTGGTGCCCGTGCGAGTCCTCCGCGCTCTTGACGACTACGTGCGCTTCGAACGATCTGTCCAAGTGCGCAGAGCACGAGACCAGGGCAGATACGCGGGTAGTGAGTGGACCGTGCTTACGAGGCTCACGGAACACGCGGGGCGCGACGCAACCACCGGAGCAGTGGTCAAGACGCGACACGCGGGCCCGAGCGATCGCACCGGACTTCTTTACAGCGCGGATGGCGTCCTCGCCCCCGCCATGCTCTTTCTCGGCGACGAGGGGCTACCGCTCAGTCACGAGGCGTGGGAGTCCATCTTTCGGCGAGCCAACGATCGCTGTGCGCGCTTCGGCCTAGACCTGCACATTACCCCGCACGTGCTGAGGCACACGTTCGCGACTTGGACGCTGGCGCAGTACCTCCGGGAGCACATGAGGGGCAACGCTTCGGGAGGCGGAACTTACGCCGCCTACCTCCTTGCCCCGGTCCGACGGCTTATGCGCTTGCTTGGTCACAGCAGCGCAGTGACGACGTTCGCCTACCTAGACCTAGTAGGTGACGCGCCGGAAGTGCTCGACGAGGTGCTAGGTGAGACGTTGTTCGACGAAATGCCCGAACTCGGCGACGACGACAATCAGGACCGACTAACCCTGCACACGGCGAACCGATGAGCAGCGCTAGACCGGAGCAAGTCGTGCTGAACGGGTCGATGATCGAGGTCTCAACGATCGATGGGAGGAGCAAGTCCTACAACGTGGCGGACTTCAACCACGCTTGGCTTGTCAGTCTTGCTTGCTCATCCCTGCGCTCCTTGCTTGCCTTCGGAAACCGGATCAAGTCTCTAAGCACGATCAACTCCTATGTCGTGGCTTACCGCAACTTCGACCGGTTCCTCACCGACTGCCCGATACGGGTGGCGGGCCCCGATGGCCTCGAACCGGACACGCTTGATGATTTCGAGACTTGGCTTCGGGCCAAGCACAAGGAAGACAGCCAAGAGCCGTACATCCAGACCTCCCGGATCGTTTTGAGCCTGCGTGAGTACGGGCGCAGCGGCGGCAGCGATTTGCCACCCAGCGTGCTTCGGCGTCTGGGACACACCGCCAACGGGCCGATTGGGAGTACGCAGCCGTTGGACGGCTACAGCCCCTATGTCACCAGCCAAGTTCGCCGCGCGGCAAGGCGAGACATCGACGCCGCCGTCGAAAGAATGAGTGAGGGAGAGCAGTTGCTGGCACTCGGGGACGACCCGGCCGTCCATGGGTGGGAACTTCCCAACCTCGTGTGGCTGGCAGCGCACAGAGGGCCGCTAGTCCACCGAGAACTAGCAGCAGAGGCTTGGCCGGGGCTCGTCCGTACTCACCCCGTCGGGGATGTGAACCGCCGTGTGTACTTGACCTACGACGACGTCTTAGCCTTTTGGGTCCGGCTAAGCCTCGACACTGGTTTGCCGATCGAGTCCATCAAGACACTCAAGGCTGATTGCCTCGTCAACGCTGACGAGCACTGGGTCCACGTGACGTACATCAAGCGTCGCCGGCACGGGCACGAGGACAACAGCAAGCGGATCCGTGACGGAGGTGTGAACACGCCGGGGGGATTGTTGCGCCTCGCCATAAGCCTCACCAGCCGTGCGCGCCGAGTGCTGGGCGTTGACGACTTATGGATCGCGTACGGCAAGTACGGCCTGAGGCCAGCGCAGATCCTCGGGGCGGGTCACAAGCGTGACACACCGATACCGCGGTTCGTGGCGCGACATGGTCTCGTAGACGACGACGAGCAACCGCTGCGGCTCACGCTGCGGCGTCTTCGAAAGACCCGTAAAGCAGAGAACTACCGGCTGACCAAGGGCGATGTCGCGGCCGTAGCGGATGACCACAGTCCTGAGGTGAGTGCTAGTCGCTATGGCAACATTCCGTCGTTGGCACAGTCGCACGCCAAAGCCGTGGTTGACGGCCTGCAGCAGGCTCTTGATGCCGCCGTGCCACGCATCATTCTGGATGCGGACGTCGAGCCTGACCGGCTCTCACCCGATATTGAAGAGCCGAGTCCATCGCGTGAGCAGAAGACGGTTCGCGAAGTTCTCGCGGGCGAAAGAGACGTGTGGGTTAGCAACTGCTCCGATTTTTTCAACTCCCCATTCGGGCGCCCCGGCGAGGCATGCCCGAAGGCCGTCTGGGGATGCTTGGACTGCCCCAACAGCATCATCACCAGCGATCGGCTTCCAGCCGTCATCGCCTTTGGACAGCATCTGGAAGCGGAGAGGAGCATCCTCTCTGAGTCGGACTGGCAAGCCATGTACGGCAGCGCATCGCGGCGGATCGTCCAGGTGTTAAGCAGGTTCCCCTCCGCAACAGTCGCCGGTGCTCGCCGCATCGCGCAGACCGGTGACGCGCTCCTATTCCTTCCACCACAGATTCCCGGAGCCAGGAGCCGCCGTGGCAACTGACACCACCCCAGCATCCCTGGGAACTCGTTCGACCCGCATAGCCGACGGTGCCTTAGTGCTCCCTGGCCGCGGCGATGACCCGGATGCACCGAGATTCGGTGATGACGTATGGGATTTGAGTCGTGGCATTCATCGCCGGAACATCAAAGCCAGCATCACGCGAATCAACTTCGGTTCTGCGCCCGCACACTGGAGACCCTTGCTGAAGGAGTTCATCTACGCACGGCTCAACGAGGAGAACGATCGACCTCGATCCATGCAACCGTCCTCGGCTGTAGGCGTCTACTACACACTCAAACGCTTCTTGACCTTTCTGGACGACCGAGCACTCACGCTGCGCACAGTGACATCTGAGGATCTGGACGCATTTCTGCGGCTGATTAAGCGCACGGCGCCGAACCCGACGTCCCGGACGGGATACGTCAAGGTGATCCAGCATCTCTACCGTTTGCTAGCGATAGAGACGAACGACGGGGTGCTGATCCGACCTTGGAAGGGCCGCAAAGCATCGCTTGTCGTCAAGGTCGCTCAGTCGGCGGAGAACAAGACGCCCAGGATTCCTGAAGAGGTGATGGGCCCTCTGCTCCGCATGGCGATCTTCTACGTTCAGGTCGCGTCTCGCGACATCTTGGCAGTGCGTCAGGAGATCGCAACACTGCTGACAGCAGAGAAGAGCCCACAGCGGGGCGCCTCAGATCGACTCGCCGCATGGCTGTCAGAGCGCAGTGCCAAAGGAAGGGGGCTTCCCGCCCTGAGTCCGCGAGCGGCCCTGCGACACAGCCAAGGGACAGCGACGATCAACGCGAAGCAATGTCTGCTTATGGCCGGGGTCGCTAGTTGCGCCCCGACCCCCAAAATGCGGACCCTTCTCCACGAGGCTTCGCGTCACATGCCATTGGAAATCGGTGGTCTTGACACCGAGATCTCTGTCGATCCTGCCTTGGGCCTGCCTTGGCGCGATCGCTTCGACCGAGAGTCGGCGACCAGGGAGACTCGGATGCTGATAGCGGCGTGCTACATCGTCATCGCCTATCTGTCCGGGATGCGTGACAGCGAGGTGCAGATGCTCAGGCGCGACTGCCTCGATCCGGAGAGGGGTGAAGATGGCGAGGTCATACGCCACCGCCTGAAGGGGCGGGTCTACAAGGACCGTAAGCCTGAGGGGGAGCCCGCTCGTTGGGTGGTTCTTCCGGTCGTGACTCAGGCAGTGGAGGTGCTACTCGCTTTAGGCGATGGTGACTTCCTTTTTGAACGACCCTCGTACAAGCAGCATGCCGTGCTCATCGGACACCGCATCGTGGACCTACTGAACCAGTTCGCCAGCCATGTAGGGCATCTCCGTCCAGGCGATGCCGTCCCGTCAGTCAAAGGAAGCCTCTGGCACCTCACCACTACTCAGTTCAGACGCACCGTCGCTTGGCATATTGCCAATCAACCTTTCGGTGACGTTGCGGGCATGATCCAGTACCAGCACGTCAAAATCACGACCTTCCAAGGCTATGCGGGCACCAGCGAGAGCGGTTTCCGTGCCGAGATTGAGCAAGAGGAGGCAGACGCGCGGCTACGCGACGTGTTCGATCAGTACGAGGACTACGTACATGGCATCCAAGCGACGTCCCCAGGTGGAGAGCGGCTGCACCGGCAGTTTGAAGATGTCCGACAAGCGTCAGGCGACTTACCGGGCAGAGTTGTAGACGAACGACGACGACGGGCGATGCTCGCCTCGATCGCGGTGAACTACTACGTGGGCATGTTCAACGACTGCATACTGCAGGAGGACACGGCCCTTTGCCTGCGCACAGACCGGGCCGATGGTGAACGCACCTTGTTGCCCGTGCTGAATCTCTGTTCGCCAGCAGCCTGTCCAAACTCGGCAATCACCAGCAAGCACAGGCCTGCATGGGACGCTCAGCGCGCGGCACTCGAACACCGCCTCACCGATGACGGCCTGAGCCCCCTGCAACAGACGATTCTGCGAGATCAACTCGTCACGGTATCTGAAGTGACGGGACGCATCTCATGAGCGTGCCGGTGTCTGCAGACACAGAGCGACGCCTCCGGGAGGCGATGAAGCGCCTGTTCAACGGTGAGGCCGTGTCGACGGACGGGGCGTTTACCCTCGCCAACCTTGGAAGGGAGGCGGGTCTCAGCCCAGCCACCGTCCACAGAGCAGTGCGTATCAAGGCTGAATTTGCGGCGGAGGTGGGCCGACGTCGCGCGGAGGAAGCGCTAGCACAGTTGGCTCGTCGTCAAGAGCAGGCCGGGAACATGAAGCGAAAGTTGGCTGAGCGCAACCAGGAACTGCGCGCGATGCGAGAAGCCGCAGACCTCTTGGCTCAGCAAGTGCAATACCTCCACTTGCGCAACCAGTGCCTGGTTCGCGAGATAACTCGACTCCAGAAGGGCCCGCTTTAGGGTGCTTCATCTTGGCGGCGCGCCCGACTTTCGGTGGCTCTCGTCATCGTCCGGTGTGGACGGGCCTTGGACTGCTGACGGTGGTTGGCACCCGGCAGTGGTCGGTGGCTCGCCACCCCCTCCCGCCTATCGCGATCTGTCGGGTGCGTGAGATTGACTACGCAGGTGAAGATCTCAGGTAGGCACCATGACTATGGCGTCGTCGATGGCTAGGCATCGTGACGTCATCACGTCGCAAACCAAGACTCGCGACAGGGTTCGCGACTTGGCGGAGGTCTACACCAACGAGCGCGAGGTCAACGCGATGCTCGACCTGGTCGCCGACATGTTCCCCTCAGACGAGCACCCACGGAACATCGGTCGAACCTTCCTTGAACCTGCCTGCGGCGCCGGGAACTTTCTGGTGGCAATCCTCGACCGGAAGTTGGCCTATGTGAAGTTCGGCGGGCTCTATAGGAGCGTTGCCACCTTCGAGGCCGCAGTGCTCAAGTGCCTTTCGTCGATCTACGGGATCGACATCGACGCTGAGAACGTCGAGCAGTCAAAGGGGTTCCTACAGGCTGACATCGCTCACCACATGAACCTCCACCTCAACACAGTTCCGGTCACGAATGGTTTCTGGTCCGCGGTCGAGGCGATCCTGGCGACCAACATTATCCGGGCTGACACCTTGAAGGACGCACGCGCGATTCGACTCGTCGAGTACCACTGGCAACGCAAGACCGGCCATGTCGTCCGTGAGTGGTCCTACCTCGAAGAGCCCCCATCTCAGATGGATCTCTTTGTCGAACCTCCTAGCGCGCGCGCTCGCGATGAGGTACCCATTCACTACAACCTTCTCGGGACTAACCCCGAGCCGATCGTCACGCAACGCACACGTTCAGGGGGCAGAAGTTGACGCAGGCACGTGCCACAAAACATGAAGTGGCAAGACAGATCCGCACAGGCCAGCACATCCCGGACATCCTCGACTGCCTCGCCCAGTTGTCGAATGACGAGGTCCCTACGCCGCCCAAGTTGGCCCGGTCGATGCTCGACATTCTTCCGGACGAGGTCTGGGGCAATGCCGAATATGTCTGGCTCGACCCGTTCTGCAAGTCAGGCATCTTCCTACGCGAGGCAGCCGGACGGTTGTTGGAAGGTCTCTCGGACCAGATCTCCGAGTTCGAGAAGCGCCGGGAACATATCTATCGCCACATGCTCTGGGGCACCTCAATCACCGAGATGACCGGCGTGATCTCGCGTCGCTCCTTGTACTACAGCCACGACCCGTCCGGCCCCGCGTCGGTAGTGAGGTTTGACAACCCAAACGGAAACCTCCCCTTCATCCGAGACAGTCACACCTTCCCCCAGAAGGACGGAACCGTGGTGGGCGGCTGCTCTGTCTGCGGGGCTCCTCCCGACCTGGAGCGAGGCGAAGGGCGAGAAAACTATGCGTACTCGTTCATTCACGGGGCGTACCCGACCGAGGAGATGAAAGACATGAAGTTCGACGTCATCGTCGGGAATCCACCGTTCCAAATCAGTGATGGCGGCGGGGGCGGCGGCGCTTCTGCCATCCCCGTCTATAACCTGTTTGTGGAGCAGGCGATCGATCTAGAGCCACGTCACGTTGTCATGATTACGCCCTCGCGGTGGTTCTCCGGCGGCAAGGGGCTCGACGCCTTCCGCGATCGGATGCTGGCTGACGAGCACTTCGTGAAGTTGGTAGACCACCCGCAGTTGTATGATTGCTTCCCCGGTGTGAAGATCCGAGGCGGCGTGTCCTATTGGCATTGGAGCCGCGAGCACCAAGGCCCCTGCGAGGTCGTCACTCGTATCGGCGACTCTGTCATCGGAACTCCGATGTCGCGACGTCTCGGTGCCCACGATGTCTTGGTTCGCCGCAACGAGGCTGTCGAAATCCTGGACTTGGTGCAGGCTTATCGCGAGGGTGGCGCCATCGAAAAGAGCCTTGCCGAGCAGGTATCGGCGAGGAAGCCATTTGGTCTGACAAATCAGCGGGGGTTCGACACGCCAAAGGGGCTCAAGCAACCGGTCCTCGTTTACGGAAATCAGACACAGTCCTACATGGAACGTTCCGCTATTCCACAGAACAGCGGCTGGATAGACGAGTGGAAAGTCCTCCTTGTTAAGGCGCACGGAACGAGCGGCCGCGATGACGTGACGATTCTGGGGGAACCCGTGATAGCGGGGCCTGGAACCGCGTGCACGGAGACCTACTTGGTGATTGGACGTACCGCGACCGAAGCCGAGGCCCGGCGCTTGGCTGCATACATGAGGACAAGATTCGCCAGGTTCTTGGTGTCGCTCCGAAAGATCACTCAGAACATCACTCGAGATTCCTATCGCTTCGTTCCGGTCGTGCCCATGGATCAGGAATGGACGGACGATCTCCTGTATGCCAGGTATGGGCTGAGTGACGCTCAGATCGCCTTCATAGAAACCATGATCATGGAGCGCTCCGCAGGCGAAGCCGCCGACCTCAGCGAGCCCGACGATGAAGAGTGAGGCTAAGAGCGACGTGTTCGTCGACGAGGGCATCGAGGAGGTAGCGGAAGCCCCGCCTACCCGGCGACTCATCTACGCCTACACGGTGCCGGGCAAAAGGGATCAGCCCTGGGAGCGAGTCGGCTCGACCCATACCACCGGGATAGGGCTGATCAAGGTCGGCGAGACCACCAAGTCGACCGCGTTCGAGCGCATCAAGCAGCAACTCAACACGGCATACCCCGGTCTGAAGGGTGTCGACATCCTCCTTGAAGAGGAGGCCAAGCGCGCTAACGGGACTTGGTTCGGCGATCGGGACGTGCACCGCGAACTCGTCGCGATGGGCTCCGCGAAGGACCAAGAGTGGTTCGAGTGCACCCTTGACGAGGTCAAAGCAGCGCTCGTCGCTGTCCGCAACGGAACGCCCTACGACTCGCATCGCACCCTCGACTTCCCGATGCGGCCCGAGCAGGAGGACGCGGTGGCCCAGACGGCGGGCTACTTCCTCGCCCACGCTGAGGACACCCACGCACCGAAGGTGCTGTGGAACGCCAAAATGCGCTTCGGCAAGACGTTCACGACGTACCAGTTGGCCCGGGAAATGGGCTTCACCCGCATTCTCGTCCTGACTTATAAGCCCGCCGTACAGGCAGCCTGGCGCGACGACCTGCTCTCCCACGTGGACTTCGAGGGTTGGCACTTCGTGGACCGCAACACCTCGATTAAGGACGCCGACGACCTCCTCGACGGCGACGACCCGCTGGTGTGGTTTGCGTCCTTCCAAGACATCACAGGCAAGGACGCGGACGGCAAACCTAAGGCCCACAACGAGTCGGTCCACCTGACCCCTTGGGACTGCATCGTTTTGGATGAGTACCACTTCGGCGCTTGGCGCGACGGGGCTCGCGATCTCTACGACCCGAGCGACGCCAAGATCGCCGAGGAGGAGGAGCCCGACGAGTGGGTCACTGAAGAAGACCTTGGCCTCAAGGCACGGCACTACCTCTACCTTTCGGGCACGCCGTTCCGTGCGATCACGAACGGTGAATTCACTGAGGACGCGATCTTCAACTGGACCTACGTCGACGAGCAGGCGGCTAAGGAGCACTGGAACCCAGCGGACGGCCACAACCCCTACGCTGACCTGCCCCGCATGGAGATGTACGCCTACGAGATGGGCGCCGGTGCCACAGCATGGGCCGACGACGGGGAGTTCAACGGATTCAGCCTGACCGAGTACTTCAGGGCTCACAAGGCCGACCCGAAGTCCAAGGCCACTGGACCAGGCGCCTACACCTTTAACGACGAGACCCGGGTCAGCGAGTTTTTGGAGATGCTTCGGGGCAAGTTGACAGAGCAGATGAAGGTGCAACTCATCGGTGGCGGCAAGAAGGCCCCGTTTCCCTATGAGTCGCCCGACTTCACCGACGCCATCACACACTCGGTCTGGTACATGGCCGACGTCGCCTCGTGCTACGCCATGCGCGACATGCTGGAGGCTCATCCCTACTTCAAGGGATTCGTCATCCACGTCGCCGCAGGCACCAAGGCTGGGCTCGGGGCGGCCGCCAAGCCGCCGGTCGAGAAGGCAATTAAGGACGCTCGCGACGAGAACAAGTCTGGCTCCATCACCCTGTCGTGCGGCAAATTGATGACGGGCGTGACGATCCGCGAGTGGGGGGCGATCCTTATGCTGCGGTCCTTGAAGTCGCCTGAGTCGTACTTCCAGTCCGCCTTCCGCGTCCAGTCGCCATGGTCGTACCGCCAACCCGATGGAAGCCTGGAGGTCCAGAAGGAGACCGTCTACGTCTTCGAGTTCGACCCCAATCGGGCCCTCGGGCTGGTGGCTGAGTACGGGATGAAGTTGGCCACCGTCGGCGACGATGTGACGCCACAGCAGGCGATCGGCGACCTGATGAACTACCTGCCCATCTTCCAGTTCTCGGGCGGCCAGATGCGGCAGTTGGATGCCGCCGACGTTCTCAACATCGCCACCACCGGCGTTGGCGCCTCCGCGCTAGCCGCCCGCTGGAACTCACCGGTGCTCGTCGACGTCAACGAGCACACCCTGACGGCGCTGCTCGACCATCCGGACCTTCTGAAGGCGCTGGAGCAGATCGAAGACTTCCGCAACCTCGCAAGCATGGCCCAGCAGGTCGTCACGTCGACCAAGAAGTTGAAGAAGGTAGAGCGAGAGAAGGGGAAGGGCGGACTCGACGAGAAGGAGAAGAAGGAGAAGAAGGAGTCCAACAGCGTCAAGAAGCAGATCCGTGAGAAGTTGCAGAAGTTCCTCGCCAAGATCCCCGTCTTCATGTACGTGACCGACTTCAGGGAGGAAGCACTCAAGGACGTCATCGAGTCTCTCGACTCCGATCTGTTCACCAGAGTCACCGGGCTGACGGTTGACGACTTCAGGCTTCTGAACAAGATTGGCGTGTTCAACGCACAGCATATGAACGCCGCGATCTTCCAGTTCAAGGCCTTCGAGACCGCCAGCCTCCATTACGCAGACGAGACTGTGCCTAATGAGAGCGGTCAGCAAGTGGGTCTATGGGACACCACGATTGACGCTGAAGAGTTGCACGTGGAGTTCTCTGAGACACCGACCTGAGCGGCTGACCGGCGCCTGCGCCAATGATCCGAGTTGCCGACCCAAGGCTCTCCGCGCTTCATATTGTTGCCGGGTCGAGCGCATCACCGCGGCGCTCGACCCGGCACCAACACCGCTCAATTTAGCGCTGGCTGCGTGCTCGGGCCGATGCTTCCTCCGTGGACGTGCATGCGGGCCGCCACCTCCAAGTCGGGTGCGAGCGGGCCCTCGCACCCAGCGTGAACGACGGCGGTCGGCGGACACGCCCCGTTTCTCTGCGTGACAGAAGCAGGTTTGTGCGGCGTGTGAGAGCGCGTGGCGACGGGATAACAACATGTGCACGATCCACGCCAACAGTGCGCGTGAGGCCATCACCAAGATGTGCACGTTGCCGCTGCTCGCCGGCGAGAACGTCGGCTCGCGGTTCGTCGTCCCGACCGTGGCGGGGTCGATCGACATCGTCGTCCACGCCGCGCTCGAACGTGACGGGACGCGGCGGGTACGCGAGATCGCCGCTGTGCCGGGGCGGGTGGAGGGTGACGTCGTCGAGATCGCCGACCTGTTCGTCCAGCGCGGCGGCGAGCTCGTGCGCGCCGACGGCTACCCACCGCACCGCGACCGTTTCGAGCGCGCCGGCTACGACCTTCCGGCGCTGCTCGCCCAGGGGCCGGCGTGACGGGGATCGTCCTCGGGCTCGTCTTCGGCACCGGCCTGTTCTGCATCTGGTGGAGCTTCTGGGTGCGAGAGGCGGACCCGCACCGCCAGCCGGAGCCCCCCGCACTCATCCGGCGGCTGCGCGATGACCTCGTCCAGGCCGGCTACCCGACGCTCACCCCTCGCACGCTCCTCGTCGGCTGCTCGGCGGCCTTCCTGCTCGTCTTCCTCTTCGTGTATGCCGTGGTCGGCGTTCCGGCGATCGCCTTCTGCTTCGCGCTCATGGCGGCCTGGGGTCCCTACGCGCTCGTGCGGATGCGTGCGCGCCGGCGGCGCAACCGGCTGCGCGACCTGTGGCCCGACGCCGTCGACAACATCACTTCCGCGGTGCGGGCCGGGATGTCGCTGCCGGAGGCGGTGTCCCAGCTCGGTCTGCGCGGGCCGGAGGAGCTGCGGCCGGCGTTCTCGGCGTTCGCGCAGGACTACCGGATCACGGGTCGCTTCCACGACTGCCTCGACCGGCTCAAGGACCGGCTCAGTGACCCCGTGGGTGACCGACTCATCGAGTCGCTGCGGATCGCGCGCGAGGTCGGTGGCAGCGACCTCGGCCGGCTGCTCCGGACGCTGTCGGTGTTCCTGCGCGAGGACTCGCGCACCCGCGCAGAGCTCGAGACGCGTCAGTCGTGGACGGTGAGCGCGGCGCGGCTGGCGGTCGCGGCGCCCTGGATCGTCCTCGCGATGCTGTCGACGCGCCCCGAGTCGGTGCAGGCCTACTCGTCGCCCACCGGGGCGATGGTGCTCCTCGCAGGCGCAGTCCTCACCGGCTTCGCCTACTGGCTCATGGTCCGGATCGGCCGGCTGCCCGAGGACGAGCGGGTGCTGCGATGAGCGACCTCGCCCGCACCGGCGCCATCCTCGGGCTGCTCACCGGGCTGGGCCTGCTCCTTGCCTGGCGGGGGCTGCCGCGGCACCGGCGGGCCGGGCTGTCCGACCGGGTCCTGCCCTACCTCACCGACACACCCCGTCCCTCGAGCCTCCTCGCCGGCGACTCCGCCCCCACAAGCCTGCTCAGCATCCTCTTCGCACCCGTGGTCGGTGAGCTCGGACGGCACGTCGAGCGCATCATGGGCGGGGCTGCGTCGGTGCGGCAGCGTCTGCTGCGGGCCGGTCAGCAGCCCGATGTCGACCGCTTCCGCGCGCAGCAGGTCATCTGGGGGATCACCGGCGGCGCCGTGATGCTCGGGCTCGGGACCCTCTCGGCGCTGACCCGTGGTTCGAGCCCGGTGCTCGTCGTGCTGCTCACCGGTATCGGCGTCGTCGCGGGTGTGGCCGGAGCCGACTGGTTCCTCAGCCACCGCGCCACGAAGCGTGAGCAGCGGATGCTGGCCGAGTTCCCCACGGTCGCGGAGCTGCTCGCGCTGGCGGTCGGTGCGGGTGAGGGCGCCGTGGGTGCGCTCGAGCGCGTCTGCCGCCTGTCGCACGGCGCGCTGTCCGACGAGCTGCGCCGATGCCTGGCCGACGCCCGCGCCGGCGCCAGCCTCCCTGTCGCCCTGCACGGTCTCGCCGACCGCACCGGGCTGATGAGCCTCACCCGGTTCGTCGACGGCATCGTCATCGCCGTCGAGCGCGGCACCCCGCTCGCGGACGTCCTCCGGGCCCAGGCCCAGGACGTCCGTGAGGAGGGCCGCCGTCTCGTCATGGAGGCAGGGGGCAAGAAGGAGATCGCCATGATGGTGCCGGTCGTCTTCCTGGTGCTCCCCGTGACAGTCCTCTTCGCCGTCTACCCGGGCTTCTCGTTCCTCAACTTCACGATGTGACACCTTCCGAAAGGCACGACCATGCACACGATCACTCGATCTCTCGTCCGGGCGCAGCTCGCCGCGCTGGACCTCGCCGACAGCGCCGGTCGCCGTCGTGAACGCGGCGACGTCCCGGGCTGGGTGCTCATCACCCTGATGACCGCCGGCCTCGTCGCCGTCATCTGGACGGTCGCCGAGGACCAGCTCCAGGCGCTGTTCCAGCGCGCCATGAGCAGCGTCGGCCGCTGACGTGTCCGCGCTCGTCCGTCCGGACGAGCGCGGGTCTGCCGTGGCGGAGTTCGTCATGGTGTCGGGGCTCGTCGTGTTCCTCTTCATGGCGGTGTTCCAGCTCGGGCTCGTCCTGCACATCCGCAACACCCTCATCTCGTGCGCGAGCGAGGGTGCTCGCCTCGGTGCCCGGGCCGACGCGGAGCCGGGGATGGGGGCGGTGCGTGCGCGGGAGCTGATCTCGGCCTCGTTGGCCGACGGCTATGCCGACGACGTCACGGTCGGCACCGGCACGGTCGGGGGAGTGCAGGTCGTCGAGGTGCGCGTCCGCGCACCGTTCCCGGTGCTGGGACTGCTCGGGCCGGACGGTCGGCTCGATGTCACCGGTCGCGCGTTCCTGGAGAGCCAGTGAGCTGGCAGGCGCGTCTGGCGCGCGCTCGCAGCGAGGAGGGGAGCGCGATCGTCGAGTTCGTCTTCCTCGGGGTGCTCATGCTCGTGCCCTTGGTCTACCTCGTCATGACCTTGGGACGGATCCAGGCGGGCTCGTATGCCGTGACCACCGCCGCGCGTGAAGCCGGACGAGCGTTCGTCACGGCGCAGGGAGACCAGGACGCCGGGGCTCGGGCACGCGCGGCTGCCGAGGTCGCGTTCGCTGACCAGGGCTTCGGTGGGATGGGTGGGCTGGACATCGGGTGCTCGACGTCGCCCTGCCTCACGCCCGAGGCCCGGATCGAGACCACGACGAGCGTCACGGTCCCGCTGCCGCTCATCCCGGCGTTCGCCCGCGACGTCGTCCCACTCGAGATCCCGCTCACCGCCAGCCACCTCTCTACGGTCGACCGGTTCCGGGGTGGGCCATGACGCTGCGCGACGTCACTGGGCGAAACCGCCTGCAGCGCAACCGTGTCCAGCGTGACGAGGAGGGGCGCGTCATGCTGCTCGTGCTCGTCTTCACGATGGTCTGCACCCTGCTCATCACCGGTGTCATCGCCGTGACCTCGGTGCACCTGTCACGGATGAAGCTCCTCGACGTCGCCGACGGGGCGGCGCTGTCGGCCGCGAATGCCCTGGACGACACGGCATACCGCGGGGGTGTGGGGGAGGCGGTCCCGCTGAGTGACGCGACGGTCCGTCAGGCGGCGGCCGACTACGTCGCGAGGCGCCCTAGGCCGGCGTCGATGACGTCGTGGGGGCTGGGCAGCGGCACCGGGACACCGGACGGTCAGGTCGCCGTGGTGCGGATGTCGTGCGTCGCGGAGATCCCGCTCGTCGGGTGGCTCCTCGGCGGCGGCGTGACGGTCAACGTCACCTCCCGGGCGCGCGCCGACCTCCAATAGCGCGGTCTCGCGGTCCGGGCACGCCATGATGTGCCCGTGGACACCGCGCGGCTGGCCCGCTCCTGGCACCTCCTCACCGCTGTCGTGACCTGGGCGGCCCTGCTGCTGCAGCTCGTCCTCGTCATCCGTGGCGGCACCGTGCTCGACGAGGTGAACCCGCCCGCGCTCGGCACGAGGCTCGTCCGGTTCATCTCCTACTTCACGATCCTCACCAACCTGCTCGTCGCCGTCACGACGACGACCTTGGCGCTGCGGCAGGACCGCTTCCCGACGTGGTGGCGGGTGCTGCGGCTCAACGCGATCGTCGGCATCGCCGTGACCGGTCTCGTGCACTGGTTCCTGCTGCGTCCGCTGCTCGACCTCGACGGCGCCGACTACCTCGCCGACAAGCTGCTGCACGTCGTCGTCCCGCTGCTCGCGATCGTCGGCTGGGTGGTCTTCGGTCCGCGCGGCAAGGCCGAGAGCGGACTGCTCTGGCTCTCGCTCGTCTATCCGCTCGGGTGGCTCGCCTACACGCTCGTGCGCGGCGCCGTCGCCGACTGGTACCCGTACCCGTTCCTCGACGTCGGGGAGCAGGGATACCCCAGGTCGCTGCTCGCCTGCGCCGGCGTGGCGGTGCTGCTCCTCGTGCTCACGCGGGGCGCGATGCTCCTCGACAGACGGCTCCCGACCCGCTCACACTGACCCTTTCGGATCATCAGGAAATGACCCGTGAAACGGCGGTCATTTTCCCGTTTCCGCAGGTGAGCGGGCTGGGCGAGGAGAACACTCGTCGGGCAGGAGTCCCGTCGCGAACCGGCGACAACGGCGTCGCCACGGCGTGGCTCCCGGAAGGGGATGCCACCATGCATCGACTCACATCCGGCCGTCCGCAGGAGACGCCATGCGACTGACACCACTCGTCGCCGCAGGAGGGCTCGTCCTCGGGCTCGGCCTCGCCCTCGCCCCTGCGGCCACCGCTGCCGAGCCCGACCCGTGCCTCATCATCCTGGGCGCCGACCCGGCGACCATCATGGGGACACCGGGCAACGACACCCTCGTGGGCACGTCCGGCCCCGACGTCATCCTCGGTGGCTCCGGCAACGACACCATCTCCGGCCTGGGCGGCGACGACCGCATCTGCGGTGGCTCCGGCAACGACACCATCAACGCCGGCGACGGCAACGACTTCGTCATCGGCGACACCGCGGAGTCGATCCTGCTCGGCAACCCCGACGGCATGACCGTGCCCGGCGGTGCGGACGCCATCGACGGTGGCAGCGGCGACGACCAGATCTTCGGCGAGGGTGGCAACGACACCCTGCGCGGAGGCAACGGCGACGACTTCGCGACCGGCCAGATGGGCACGGACGACGTCAGCGGCGGCAACGGCGACGACACCCTCTTCGGAGGCCCCGCGAACGACGTCGTTCGTGGCGAGAACGGCAACGACATCGTCGTCGGCAACTTCGGCAACGACACCCTGCTCGGCGGTCGTGGTGACGACATGATGACGGGCGACAACTCGTCACCGGCTCCGGCCGGGCCCTCGCAGGACGTCTGCAACGGGGAGCAGGGCTCCGACTTCGCGGTCGAGGACACCTGCGAGGTGGCCATCGCCATCGAGGCGTTCGGCCCGCTCCCGGAGGGGTAGGAACGCCGCACAGGACACACCGGGGCGGGTGGCCGTCAGGGAGGGCCACCCGCCCCGGCGTGCGCCCGCCGCGACCCGTGCCGCGAGCCGGGCCACCGGCCGCGGCACGCGCGCGGTGAGGAGACGGCATACGGGCACGTAGGCTTGGCTCTCGTGGCCACCGACTTCCAGCAAGAGATCAAGGACCTGCGCACGACGATGACGTCCGTGCGTGACGTCACCGACCTGAGCGCCCTGCAGGCGCGCATCGACGACCTCGAGACGCAGGTCGCGGCCCCCGACCTCTGGGACGACCAGGAGAAGGCGCAGGCCGTCACCTCCGCGCTCTCGCGCGCCAAGTCCGAGTACGAACGCGTCACCGGCATGGACACCCTCGTCGACGACCTCGAGGCCCTCGTCGAGATGGGCCAGGAGGAGAACGACGCCGAGACCCTCGCCGAGGCCGAGAAGGAGCTCGTCAAGGTCAAGAAGGCCGTCGGCGAGCTCGAGGTCCGCACCCTGCTGTCGGGGGAGTGGGACGAGCGCGAGGCCGTCGTGACGATCCGCTCCGGCGCCGGTGGCGTCGACGCCGCCGACTTCGCCGAGATGCTCATGCGCATGTACCTGCGCTGGGCCGAGCGCCACGGCTACCCGACCAAGGTCATGGACACGTCCTACGCCGAGGAGGCCGGCATCAAGTCCGCGACCTTCGAGGTCAACGTGCCCTACGCCTTCGGCAACCTCTCGGTCGAGGGCGGCACCCACCGCCTCGTGCGGATCAGCCCCTTCGACAACCAGGGCCGCCGCCAGACGAGCTTCGCCGCCGTCGAGGTCATCCCGCTCATCGAGGGCACCGACAGCATCGAGATCCCCGACAACGAGCTCAAGATCGACGTCTTCCGCTCCTCGGGCCCCGGTGGCCAGTCGGTCAACACCACCGACTCGGCCGTGCGCATGACGCACATCCCCACCGGCACCGTCGTGTCGATGCAGAACGAGAAGTCCCAGATCCAGAACCGCGCCGCCGCCCTGCGCGTCATGCAGTCGCGGCTCCTCCTCATCAAGCGCGCCGAGGAGGCCGCCGTCAAGAAGGAGATGGCCGGCGACGTCAAGGCGAGCTGGGGCGACCAGATGCGGTCCTACGTCCTCAACCCGTACCAGATGGTCAAGGACCTCCGCACCGAGTACGAGACGGGCAACCCGAGCGCGGTCTTCGACGGCGACATCGATGGCTTCATCGAGGCCGGCATCCGCTGGCAGATCGCCGAGCGCAAGGCCGAGGGCTGAGTCCCGTTGCAGGACAGCGAGACTCGAGACAACACATGACGTATGCCGTTGAGCCACCTCCCGGGGGACCGGCCGACTGGAGCGCGTGGTCGCGTGACCTCGCCGCCCGGATCCGGTCGCTGTCCGACGGCGAGGACGTGACGATCACGGTGTCGGAGTTCCCCCGGCCGCACCTGCTGCGCAAGGCGCGGCTGTTCGGCGTCGTGCCCGCCCGCTACGAGGACATGGCGCCGTGGGTGCGGGTGCGCCGCGACGAGAACCACGCGGTGGTCGAGCTCATCGGCAGCGAGGACTTCGGCGGCGAGTTCTTCTTCACGCAGGCCGAGGACGCAGCCCTCGAGGAAATCGGCTGGCGCCGCCCGGGCCCGATCTCGATGGAGGAGCGCGTCTGGAACCGGTGGTACCCCGACGACGTGAGCGAGACGGCATACCTCGGCAAGGACGACGCGCTCGCCGCGGCCGACCTCGTCGTCCGCACGCTGCGCGACGTCATCTACGCCGCCGAGGCCTGACCGGCCCCGCGACACACGCGGCCGCCCGCGGGAGTGGGCCCGCGGCACATGGGAGCGGCACCCCGTCGCGAGGATGCTGACGCCCATGCGCCCGACAACGACGTCTCCTCGCACAGTCCTGGTGGCCCTGGCCGCCCTCGCCATGACGGCCTCCCTCACGGTGGCCGCTCCTCAGGCCTCCGCCGACCGCCAGAGCGACAAGCCCGGCGGTGGGCACTGCGCCCGCCAGTCCAAGATCACAGTGCCCGGCGCCGAGATGCAGAAGACCGCCTGCCTCGACGACCTCACGACCGCGGGCACCGTCGCCTCCGGCCACACCCGGGCCGCCGACTACGCCGGCCTGCACACGCCCGGCACGGTCAACCCGACCGGCGTCCCCGGCATCCAGGTCGACGGCTACTTCCCCGACACCTCGACGACGAACACCAACAACGGCTGGAACCACGACAGCCAGTTCGTCATCCGCATCCCGGACAAGTGGAACGGCGGCCTCGTCGTCACCGGCGCACCGGGCAACCGCACGCAGTACTCCAACGACTTCATCTGGTCCGACTGGGTCCTCGCGCAGGGCTATGCGTTCGCCAGCACCGACAAGGGCAACATCGGCGTCAACTTCTTCGACGACGGCTCGGAGCCGGGAGGCAGTGTGCGCGAGTGGAACTCGCGCGTCACCGAGCTCACCGTCGCCACCAAGAAGGTGCTCCAGCAGGTGCGGGCGAGCAAGCCGAAGCACACGTGGATGGCCGGCATCTCCAACGGCGGGTACATCGTGCGCTGGCAGCTCGAGAACCGCCCCGACCTCTACGACGGCGGCCTCGACTGGGAGGGCGCCCTCTTCCGTGCGGACGGCCCGAACCTGCTCACCTACCTGCCGACCGCCCTCAAGAACTACCCCTCGTATGCCGCGACCGGCAGTCCCGCGGCCCACGACGCGATGATCGCGGCCGGGTTCGCCCCGGGAAGCGAGTTCCTCTGGCCGTTCCACCACCAGGTCTACTGGGACCTCACCCAGCGGATCTACCGCGAGGAGTTCGACCCGGCCTTCGACGGTGCCACCAAGGCGGGAACGCCCTACTGCGCCATCGACACGCCGCAGTGCGACGCCGACTACGACTACGCGAGCCGTCCGCAGGCGGTCAAGGACGCGATCCGCTCCGTCGAGCTGACGGGCAGGATCCGCAAGCCGCTCATCACCGTGCACGGGACGATGGACACGCTGCTGCCGCTCGGCACGGACTCCGACGTCTACGACCGGCTCATCGACGACGCGGGCGCCGGTGCGCTGCACCGCTACTACCGGGTCGCCGACGGCACCCACACCGATGCGCTCGTGCCGGCGTTCCCGGACCGGCTGCGGCCGCTCCTGCCGTGCGCCCGCACCGGCTTCGACCTGCTCACGGCCTGGGTCGAGAAGGGCACCGCGCCCCCTGCCGACGCCACCGTGCCGCGACCGGCGTCCGGGGACCTGCTCAACACCTGCAGCCTCTCCTGACCCCCTGAGCGACTGATTGCCCCACTGGGACACCGAGCGTGAGCGAGGTGTCCCAGCGGGGCAATCAGTCGTGTCGTCAGTCGATGGGCTGCTCGAGGCCCAGCGGGTCCTTCTCGTCGTGCTTGGCGACGGTGGTGCGCAGCTCGGTGTGCGGCATGAGCCACACCGACACGAGGGTGACGACGGTGATGGCGCCGGCGATGACCAAGATGAACCCGGTGCTGTCGCCGTAGGCGTGGCGCACGATGGTGAGCACTGGCTCGGGCAGCGCCCCGAGGTCGAGCGTGCCGCTGCCGGCACCGTCCGCCGGGACCGGGATCTTCGCGGCCCGCAGGCCGGACGTGATGTGGTCGGCGACCCGGCTGGTGAGGATCGCGCCGAGGACGGCGATGCCGACCGTGCCGCCGAGCGAGCGGAAGAAGCTCACGACCCCGCTGGCGGTGCCGATCTCGTGGACGTCGACGGTGTTCTGGACGACGAGCACGAGGTTCTGCATGAGCGCGCCCTGGCCCAGACCCATGAGGATCATGTAGATCGAGAGGTGCCAGATGGGGGTCGTGTGGTCGGTGAACCCCATGAGGCCGAGACCGAGGATCAGCACGACCGAGCCGCCGAGCATGTAGGGCTTCCAGATGCCGGTGCGGGTGATGAGCTGGCCCGAGACGGTGGCGCCCACCATGCTGCCGAGGATGAGCGGGAGCATGAGCAGCCCGGCCTCGGTGGGCGAGAAGCCCTGCGCGACCTGGAAGTACTGGCTGAGGAAGACCGAGGTCCCGAACTGCGCGATGCCGACGGCGATGCTGCCGATGATCGCGAGGCTGGTCGTGCGCTCGAGCAGGATGCGTCCGGGGATGAGCGGCTCCGGGTGACGGCGCTCGACGAGGACGAGGGCTGCGACGGCGATCGCGGTGGGCACGAGGAAGGCGGCCGTCTCGATCGAGACCCAGTCATAGCTGCGACCGGCGAAGGAGACCCAGATGAGGGGGAGGCTGGCCGCGACCGAGATGAGGACGGCACCCCACCAGTCGATGGCGACCTGGCGGCGCACCCGCTCGAGGTGGAGGAACTTCTGGAGCATCCCGAGGCCGACGAGCGAGATCGGCACCGCTGCCCAGAAGCACCAGCGCCAACCGATGCTGTCGACGAGCAGACCGCCGAGGAGCGGTCCGGACACGGTCGCCACGGCCATGACCGAGGCCATGTAGCCGGTGTAGCGGCCGCGCTCACGCGGCGGGATGATCGAGCCCATGATGGCCTGTGCCAGCGCCATCAGACCGCCGACGCCGACTCCCTGGAGCCCGCGAGCGGCGAGGAGCTGCGGGACGTTCTGCGCGAACCCCGCGGCGAGGGCGCCGAGCAGGAAGATCACGCCGGAGATCTGGACGAGGAGCTTCTTGTCGAACAGGTCGGACAGCTTGGACCAGATGGGGCTCGTCACGGTCATCGCCAGCAGGGTCGTGGTGACGACCCAGGTGTAGGAGGTCTGGCTGCCCTCGAGGTCACCGATGATCGTCGGCAGGGCGGTGCTGACGATCGTCGAGCTGACCATCGCCACGAAGAGCATGGAGAGCAGCCCGGTGAGGACCTCCAGCACCTCCTTGTGGCTGAGGGTCGGTTCCCGGGTGAGCGTTGCGGTGTCAGACATTCAGGTCCTCGGTGGAGTCGGTGGAGTCGGTGGTGGTCGTGGAGTCGGTGTCGGAGTCGGAGCGGGCGCGGGTGCCCGTGCCGGCGCCGGTGTCGGTCGGGGCCGGCGTGGGGGAGTGCTGCGAGGCGGAGCCGGCGCTGCCGCCGAGCGCAGGGACGATGTGGTCGGAGATCTCGTCGAGCATCCGCGCCGCCGCGATGGCGGTCTCGCCGTCCCAGTCGGTGAACTGCTCGCGCATCCCGCTCACGTAGGTCCGGCGGAGCGCGGCGAGGCGGGCGCGGCCCTCGTCGGTGATGTCGACGAGCTCGGCACGACCGTCGGTCGGGTCCTTGCGGCGCACGACGAGCCCGTCGGCGCTGAGCGAGACGAGCTGACGGCTGATGACCGAGGCGCCGACGTGGAGCCGGTCGGCGATGAAGCCCGAGCGGGACTGCCCGTGGTCCTCGAGCACCTTGAGGATCGTGATGTCGGTCGACTTGAGGCCGCCGGGCAGCTGGAGCCAGAGGTGCGAGGTGGCACGCAGCGACCGCGTCAGCCGGAAGAGGCTCGTGGCGAACTGCTCGAACTCGTCACCCCCGGGAGATTGCTTGACCATGTCAACTATTAAACGCCTGTTGGTTGCGTCAAGCAACTTGATGTGGCTACACGCCGTCGGGGACCCGGTTGCGAAGGGCTCACGGATGCGGAACCTATGCTCCTTGTGCATCCTGCCCCCGAGCCGTGAGGCCTTCCTCCAGCGATGATTCGCTTCGACAACGTCACCAAGGTCTATCCGCGGTCGACCCGCCCGGCGCTCGACGACGTCAACGTCAACATCGAGCGCGGCGAGTTCGTCTTCGTCGTCGGGCCATCCGGCTCCGGCAAGTCCACGATGCTCCGCCTCGCCCTGCGCGAGGAGCGGGCGACGTCGGGCACGGTGCTCGTGGCCGGCCAGGACCTCGGCTCCCTGTCGGCGCGCAAGGTCCCGCGGTTCCGCCGCGAGATCGGCGCCGTCTTCCAGGACTTCCGGCTCCTGCCGGGCAAGACCGTCGACCAGAACGTCGCCTTCGCGCTCCAGGTCATCGGCAAGCCGTCCTCGGCGATCCGCCAGCTCGTGCCCGAGACCCTCGAGATGGTCGGGCTCGACGGCAAGGGCAAGCGCCTGCCGCACCAGCTGTCCGGTGGTGAGCAGCAGCGCGTCGCCATCGCGCGCGCCGTCGTCAACAAGCCGCAGATCCTGTTGTGCGACGAGCCCACCGGCAACCTCGACCCCAAGATCAGCCTCGACATCGTCCACCTGCTCGACCGCATCAACCGCACAGGCACGACGGTCGTCATGGCCACCCACGACGCCGACACGGTCAACCAGCTGCGCCGCCGCGTCGTCCAGCTCGACGAGGGCCACGTCGTGCGCGACGAGCAGCACGGCACCTACCTCGCCCCGATCGGGGCCGCCACGTCGTCGCCGCCGAGCGACCCCGACGCGGTCGAGGACGCCGAGGTGGCGCAGGAGATCGGCGACCTCGATCCCGAGCGCTTCGGAGGGGAGGACCGATGAAGGCGGGCTTCATCGCCAGCGAGGTCTGGTCGGGCCTGCGCCGCAACCTCTCGATGGCCCTGTCCGTCATCCTCGTGACGATGGTGTCGATGTTCCTGCTCGGCCTGGGCCTGCTCGCCCAGCGCCAGGCCGACACGATGAAGGGCTACTGGTACGACCGGATCCAGGTCTCGATCTACCTGTGCACCGACAACTCGCTCCAGCCCAACTGCCAGAACCAGGCAGCGACCGACGCGCAGCAGCAGAGCATCGAGAGCCAGCTCAGGTCGATGCCCGAGGTCAAGGAGGTCTTCCACGAGTCCGAGGAGGAGGCCTTCAACCGCTTCAAGGAGCAGTTCCGCAACAGCCCGATCACCGGCAACGTCCAGCTCGGTGACATCCCGCAGAGCTTCCGCGTCCAGCTCAGCGACCCGACGAAGTATGCCGTCGTCACGAGCCAGTTCGAGCGTGCACCCGGCGTCGCGAGCGTCCAGGACCAGGAGAAGGTCCTCAAACGCTTCTTCCAGATCATCAACTGGATCACGGGCTTCTCGGTCTTCCTCGCCGGGCTCATGGTCATCTGCGCGACCCTGCTCATGGCGACGACCATCCGGCAGGCGGCCTTCATCAGACGCCGCGAGATCGGGATCATGCGGCTCGTCGGTGCCTCGAACTGGACGATCCGGATGCCGTTCATCATCGAGATGCTCGTCGTCGCCACCATGGGCGTCGCGCTCGCGGTCGGCATGCTCTGGGTCGGCCTGCGCCTCATCTTCAACGCCGGCTTCAACCAGGTGGTGCTCAACAAGGCGCTCATCGGGGCCAATGACGTCTGGGCACTCACACCATGGCTCTTCGGTGGGGTCATCCTCATCGCGGTCGTCACCAGTGTGGTCACCCTGCGCCGGTACCTCCGGGTCTGACGCCGACGCCGGTCGCGTCACGCGCCGCGGTACGGCGGCGGGGGAGACCCCGCATCGGCGACGATGTGGCCTCTCGACGCCTCGTGGAACCTACTCGCGGGAAATTTCAGCGACGAGTTCGGCGTGAAATGTTCCCAAACGGAGGTGACTCGTGTTACCAATGGTGATCATGAGGCGAACCCCTGCGCCCCGAAACGCCTCCGCGCGTCGCGCCATCGGCATGTCTGCCGCACTGCTCTGCTCCCTCGCCCTTGTGGCGCCCGTCTCGGCGCACCCCGGGGCCGACCCGGACCCGAGCAAGCAGAAGAAGCACGTCGACGCGCAGATCGACAAGCTGCGTGACGACCTCGCCGACACCAACGCCGACCTCGCCAACGCCTACATCGCGCTGCGGACCACGCAGGGCCGGCTGCCGGGCGCCCAGTCCGCGCTGAACCAGGCGCAGGCCGCCGCCTCGCGGGCCGAGACGGCCAACGCCATCGCCGCCCAGGAGCTCGAGGTCTCGCAGGCCAACGAGACCAAGGCGCAGGACGAGCTCGCCGCCACGTCCAAGGAGATCCGCGACAGCCGTGGCCAGGTGGCCCAGTTCGCCGCGCAGATCTACCAGGAGCAGGGCTTCGGCGAGCTCGACATGGCCATGACCTCCACGTCGCCGCAGCAGTTCGCCGACCGGATCGCCCTCATCGGCACCGTCATGGACCTCCAAGGCCAGTCGATGGTCAAGCTCGCCACCGCCAAGGCGAGCCAGACGGCGCAGGAGGACCACCTGTCGGCCCTGCGAGCCGACTCCGAGAAGGCCAAGCGCAAGGCCGAGGCGTCGCTCGCGGCCGCAAACGCCGCCCGCGACAAGGCCACCGCGGCCAAGGCCGCGCTCGACGCGCTCGCCGCCCAGCAGACCCAGCAGGCCGCCGCGGTCAAGGCGCAGTCCGTCGCCGAGAACGCACGCCTTGCCGCCGCCCAGGTCGAGTCCGACCGACTCAGTGCCGTCATCAAGGCCCGCGCCGCTGCGGCGCTGCGAGCCGCGAAGATCCGCGCCGCCGCCAACGCCAGGGCCAAGGCCGAGGCCGCCGCCCGCGCAGCACGCAACAAGAAGAAGCCCAGCAGCAGCGGCTCCTCGGGTGGGTCCTCCGGCGGCTCCTCCGGTGGCTCCTCGGGCGGGTCCTCCTCAGGAGGCAGCTCCTCCAGCGGCGGCCCCCTCAGCGCACCGACCACCCTGGGCTGGATCAGCTCCGAGTTCGGCATGCGGCTGCACCCGATCCAGCACATCTGGAAGCTGCACAGCGGCCGCGACTACGCCGCCCCGTGTGGCACGCCGATCAAGGCGGCGGCCCCGGGCGTCGTCATCGAGTCCGGCTACAACCCCGGCTACGGCAACCGCGTCATCATCGACCACGGCGTCATCGGTGGCGTCCACCTCACGACGACCTACAACCACCTCCAGCGCATCCGCACCCACGGCGGTCGGGTCTCGCGCGGCACGGTCGTCGGCTACGAGGGCAGCACCGGCAACTCCAACGGGTGCCACCTCCACTTCGAGGTCTACGAGGACGGCACGTTCGTCGACCCGCGCAACTACCTCTGAGTCGCGGACACGGGTGGTGCCGCGCAAAAGCCGGCGCGCGGACGGCATACCCTGTCGTAGCGTGTCGCACTGACTCGAGGAGGTGAGCGCGGTGGCCAAGGGTGCCAGCAAGAAGAACGACGACGGCCGCAAGGTCGTCGCGAGCAACCGCAAGGCTCGCCACGACTACATCGTCGAGGACACCTTCGAGGCCGGTCTCGTGCTCATGGGCACCGAGGTCAAGGCGCTGCGCATGGGGCGCGCCAGCCTCGTCGACGGCTGGGCGAGCTTCACCGGTGACGAGCTGTGGCTCGAGGGCGTCCACATCCCCGAGTACATCTCGGGCACGTGGACCAACCACACGCCGCGCCGCCGCCGCAAGCTCCTGCTCAACCGCAAGGAGCTCGACCGCATCTCGCAGCGCACCCGCGAGAGCGGCCACACGATCGTGCCGCTGCAGCTGTACTTCAAGGACGGCCGCGCCAAGGTCGAGATCGCGATCGCCAAGGGCAAGAAGGAGTACGACAAGCGCCACGCGTTGCGTGAGCGCCAGGATCGTCGTGAGACCGAGCGCGAGCTCGGCGCACACAGGGGGTAGTCGCGTGAGGGGTCGGCTTCGGAGCTGGATGGCGGGTCTCGCCGCGTCCGCGTGCATCGCGATCCCGGCCGGAGCGGTCCTCGCGGCCCCTGCCGCCACGGCGTCGCCCGCGTCGCTCGCCTCACCGCCGTCGCTGGCCGGCTTCCTGCCGATGGACGACGACGCGGCCTCCTTCAACGTCCTGTATGCCGTGCAGCAGGACGGCTCGATGCGCGTCACCCAGCGCATCCGCTGGGACTTCCCCGAGGGGGAGGAGCGCCACGGCATCTACCGGACGATCCAGACCCGGGCCGGATACCAGGAGTCGACGACCCAGTACCGCCACTATGAGCTGTCCGACGTCGAGGTGACCTCACCGACGGGGGCGCCGACCGACACCGACATCTCGGACTTCGGCGCCTACGAGCAGGTCCGGATCGGCAGCGCCGACGAGACGGTCGAGGGCGTGCAGGAGTACGTCCTCAGCTACACCCTCGCCAACGTCATCAACGACATCGGGGACGGCACGGCCGAGCTCTACTACAACCACATCGACCCCTCGAACGAGTACGTCTACCGCAACGTCACCGCGGACGTCACTGGTCCGGTGCCCGCCACCCAGGTCGCCTGCTACTACGGCGCCCTCCAGGAGGACACGAAGTGCACCGGCACCGCGGGCGCGACGTCGAGCTTCCAGGTCCCCGACATCTCACCCGGGCAGGGCGCGACGATCGTCGTGTCGTGGCCACGGACCGCGTTCGGCGACCTCACACCCGACCTGCGCGAGACCGGTGACGACGGCAGCTTCGGTGGGGGCTACGACCCCGGCCCCTCGCTCTCGGACACTCAGTCCCGCTACCTCGGTGCGGCGCTCGCCGGGGGCGGCGTGCTCCTCCCGCTGCTCGCCGGTGGCCTCATGGGACTGCTCGTGTGGACCCGCGGTCGTGACGAGGTCTATGCCGGCCTCACGCCCGGCCTGACGCCGGGTGCGGGGGAGAGCGCACCCGTGGTCCGCGGCAAGGCGCCGACGGTCGCGGTCCAGTTCAACCCGCCGCCGGGCGTCCAGCCCGGCATGGTCGGCACGATCATGGACGAGAAGGCCGACGTCGTCGACGTCACCGCCACCCTCATCGACCTCGCCGTCCGTGGCCACCTCACCCTCACCAACGAGGAGCGAGGTCGCTTCCGCAGCGACGACTGGCTGCTGCGTCGCCAGACGCCTCCCGCCGGTGGGGCCGCGCTGGCGCCCTACGAGCAGCGGCTGCTCGACGGCGTCTTCGCCAAGGGCGACGAGACCCGGCTCTCCGAGCTCAAGAACACCTTCGCCGGCACCCTCAAGCAGGTGCAGGGGATGATGTACACCGAGTCCGTGCAGCGGCACTGGTTCCGGCGCTCGCCCGACGCGCAGCGTGCCGGCTGGGTCGGCCTCGGCTTCACCCTCATGGGGCTCGGCGGGTTCGCCCTCTTCTTCGGGACGGCCGGTCTGGGCTCGCTCGGCGGCGGCGGGCTCGTCGCCAAGGGCTGGGTCTTCGGCATCGGCCTCATCGTCACCGGGATCATCGTCCAGCTCCTCGGGCGCAGCATGGCCTCCCGCACGGCCGAGGGCAGCGCGGTGCTCGCACAGTCGCAGGGTTTCGAGCGCTACATCGCGACCGCCGAGGCCAACCAGATCCGGTGGGAGGAGGCACAGGACGTCTTCTCGAAGTTCCTGCCCTACGCCATCGTGTTCGGCCTGGCCGACCGGTGGGCCGCGGTCTTCGAGGAGGTCGCGGCCGCCGCAGCCGCCGCGGGCCAGAGCATCGCGGCGCCGATGTGGTACGCCGGGCCGATCACCGGCTGGAACTTCGGCCACGTCGCCTCGAGCATGGACTCGTTCTCGACCCAGGCCGCCGGCACGTTCGTCTCGACGCCCGGCTCCTCAGGTGGGTCAGGGCTCGGCGGTGGCGGCTTCAGCGGTGGTGGCGGGTTCTCCGGTGGCGGTGGCGGTGGTGGCGGCGGCGGCTCCTGGTAGTCGTTCGTCGCCGCATGGGGTCGTGAGTGTCACGATGCGCGCTCTGATGCTCCTTCGTCGCATACGCACGCATCGCGACACTCACGCCCCCTGATGCTCCTTCGTCGCATTCGCACGCATCGCGACACTCACGCCCCCTGATGCTCCTTCGTCGCACACGCACGGATCGTCACACTCACAACCCCATCGCTGCTGCCTCATGTCCCGGGGCTGGTGCGTCACCCTCAAAGGGAGGTGGCGCTGGGCACCCGAAGCGTGATGGTCTGAAGGCATGGCCAAGACAATCGCATTCCTGACCGCACCCGAAGGCATCGAGCGGGTCGAGCTGACCGACCCGTGGGACTCCGTCACCGGCGCGGGCCACTCCGCGACGCTGCTCAGCACCGAGTCGGGCACGGTCCAGACCTTCGACCACCTCGACAAGGCCGAGACCCGCCCCGTGGACGGGCTCGTCAAGGAGGCCTCGGTCGACGACTACGACGCCCTCGTCCTGCCCGGAGGCGTCGCCAACCCCGACGCCCTGCGCATGGACACCGACGCCGTCGCCTTCATCAAGGCGTTCGTCGAGTCGGGCAAGCCGGTCGCCGCCATCTGCCACGCACCCTGGACCCTCGTCGAGGCCGACGTCGTCAAGGGCCGGGCGCTGGCGTCGTGGCCGAGCCTGCAGACCGACATCCGCAACGCCGGCGGCACCTGGCAGGACGAGGAGGTCGTCGTGGACGGCAACCTCATCACGAGCCGCAACCCCGACGACATCCCCGCCTTCACCAAGGCGCTGCTCGACGCCCTCGGCTGAGCCGAGACGTCCGACCCGCCCGGCCCGCGGCACATGACGAAGGCCGGCCCTCCGTGAGGAGGACCGGCCTTCGTGCGTGTGGGGCGGTTCAGTTCTTGAACGCGTCCTTGACGTTCTCGCCGGCCTGCTTGATGTTGCCCTCGGTCTGCTGGGCCTGGCCCTCGGCTTCGAGGCGCTCGTTGTCGGTGGCGTCACCGACCTGCTCCTTGCCCTCGCCGACGGCCTTGTCCTTCATGTTCTCGATCTTGTCTCCGATACCCATGGTGATTCTCCTTGGTTGTGCGGATGGTGATCTGCACCGAGCAAGCGCCGCGTCTTGACGCACAGGTGCACATTCACACTAACGCGCGAGGACGATCAAAAGGTCCCCGCCTTCGACCTGTTGATGACTGCCGATGGCGAGCCTCTCGACCGTCCCGGAGCCGGGTGCGGTGATGTTGGCCTCCATCTTCATGGCCTCGATGGTCGCGACCACTGCACCGGCCTCGACGGTGTCGCCCTCGGTGACGGCCGGGGTGACGACACCTGCGAAGGGCGCGGGGATGTGCGCCGGGTTGCCCGCCTCAGCCTTCTCCGCCGTCTTGACGTCGACCTGGACGGCAGTGTCCCGCACCGTGATCGGGCGGAACTGGCCGTTGAGGGTGCACATGACGGTGCGCATGCCCTTGGCGTCCGCGTCGCCGATCGAGCTGACCGCCAGGAGCAGCCTCTTGCCTGCCTCGATCTCGACCTCGTACTCGCGCGAGGGGTCGAGACCGTGGAGGAACTCGACCGTCCCGAGCACCGAGAGGTCGCCGTAGCGCTCCCTCGACGACAGGAAGTCCTTGGTCGGGCCGGGGAAGAGCAGCTCGTTGAGCGTCGCGCGAGGTGAGGCGCCGAGGGCCGCCTCCTGCTCGGCGGTGAGCTCGGTGACGCGGGGCTTGCCCTGGCGCCCCTGGAGCGCCTTGGTGCGGAACGGCTCGGGCCAGCCGCCCGGCGGGTCGCCCAGCTCACCCTCGAGGAAGCCGATGACCGAGTCGGGGATGTCGTACTTCGTCGGGTTCTCCTCGAAGTCGGCCGGGTCCGCCCCGGCGCCGACGAGGGCGAGCGCGAGGTCGCCGACGACCTTGCTGCTCGGCGTGACCTTGACGATGTTGCCGAGGATCCGGTTCGCGGCCGCGTAGGTGTCCTCGATGTCCTCGAAGCGGTCGCCGAGGCCGAGCGCGATCGCCTGCTGGCGCAGGTTCGAGAGCTGGCCACCGGGGATCTCGTGGAAGTAGACGCGGCCGGTGGGGGAGGGCAGCCCGGACTCGAAGGGGGCATAGAGCTGGCGCACGGCCTCCCAGTAGGGCTCGAGCGCGAAGACGTTGTCGATGTCGAGCCCGGTGGGCCGGTCGGTGCCGTCGGTGGCGGCGACGAGGGCCGACAGGGACGGCTGGCTCGTCGTCCCGGCCATCGCCGCGCAGGCGGCGTCGACGGCGTCCACGCCGGCGTCGATGGCCGCGAGCAGCGTGCCGACCTGTCCGCCGGCGGTGTCGTGGGTGTGCAGGTGCACGGGCAGGTCGAACCGCTCGCGCAGCGCCGTCACCAGGGTGCCGGCCGCTGGGGCACGCAGCAGGCCGGCCATGTCCTTGATCGCGAGGACGTGGGCGCCGGTCTCGACGATCTCCTCGGCGAGCCGGAGGTAGTAGTCGAGCGTGTAGAGCTTCTCGCCGGGGTCGCTGAGGTTGCCGGTGTAGCAGAGCGCCACCTCGGCGACGGCGATCCCGGTGCTGAGCACGGCGTCGACCGCGGGACGCATCTGGCTCACGTCGTTGAGCGAGTCGAAGATCCGGAAGATGTCGAGACCGGAGCGGGCCGCCTCGCCGACGAAGGCGTCGGTGACCCTGGTCGGGTAGGGCGTGTAGCCGACGGTGTTGCGGCCACGCAGGAGCATCTGGAGCGGCACGTTGGGCATCGCCTCGCGCAGGAGGGACAGGCGCTCCCACGGGTCCTCGCTGAGGAAGCGCAGCCCGACGTCGTAGGTCGCGCCACCCCAGGCCTCCATCGACAGCAGCTCGGGGGTGAGCCGCGAGACGTGGCCGGCGACGTGGAGCAGGTCCCGGGTGCGCATCCGGGTCGCCAGCAGCGACTGGTGGGCGTCGCGGAAGGTCGTGTCGGTGACGGCGACCTCGGTGCGGGCGCGCAGCCGGCGTGCGAACTCGGCGGGACCCACCCGCTGGAGCAGGTCGCGCGAGCCGGGTGGCAGCGGCGCCTCGAGGTCGAGCTCGGGGAGCTTGGCCCGTGGCCTGACCGTGGTGCGCGCCGGTCCGTGGGGCTGGTTCACCGTGACGTCGGCGAGGTAGGTGAGCAGCTTGGTGCCGCGGTCGGCCGGGGTGCGCGCAGTGAGGAGCTCGGGCCGCTCGTCGATGAACGACGTCGTCGCCTGTCCGGCCTGGAACACCGGGTCGGCGAGCACGCCTTCGAGGAAGCGGATGTTGGTGGACACGCCGCGGATCCGGAACTCGGCGAGGGCCCGTCGTGCCCGGCGCACCGCCATGGGGAAGTCGCGCCCGCGGCAGGTGAGCTTGACGAGCATCGAGTCGAAGTGGGCCGAGACGCGCGCCCCGACGAACACCGTGCCGCCGTCGAGCCGCACGCCACCGCCGCCCGCCGAGCGGTAGACCGTGATCGTCCCGGCGTCGGGCCGGAACCCGTTGGCCGGGTCCTCGGTCGTGATCCGGCACTGGAGTGCGAACCCCCGCAGGCGGATGTCCTCCTGGCGCAGGTCGAGGTCCTCGAAGCTCTCGCCCGAGGCGATGCGCATCTGCGAGACGACGAGGTCGATGTCGGTGACCTCCTCGGTCACGGTGTGCTCGACCTGGATGCGGGGGTTCATCTCGATGAAGACGTAGCGGCCGTCCTGGCCGAGGAGGAACTCCACGGTGCCGGCGTTGACGTAGCCGATCTCGCGCGCGAAGCGCACGGCATCGGCGCACATCTGGTCGCGGGTGGCCGGGTCGAGGTTCGGCGCCGGCGCGATCTCGACGACCTTCTGGTGGCGACGCTGCAGCGAGCAGTCGCGCTCGAAGAGGTGGAGCACGCCGCCGTCGCCCTCGGACCCGTCGCTGAGGACCTGCACCTCGATGTGGCGCGGGTCGAGCACCGCCTCCTCGATGTAGAGGGTGGGGTCACCGAAGGCCGCGTCGGCCTCGCGCTGGGCGGCCTCGAGCGCGTCGCGCAGGTGGGCGGGGTCGTCGACGCGACGCATGCCGCGGCCGCCACCGCCGGAGACGGCCTTGACGAAGCACGGGAAGCCGATGTCCGCGGCGGCCGCCTCGAGGGTGTCGAGGTCGGTGCCGGCCTCGGACCCGCGCAGCGTCGGCAGCCCGGCCGCCTTCGCGGCAGCGATCGCCTTGGCCTTGTTGCCGGTGAGGTGGAGCACCTGAGCCGGGGGACCGATGAAGGTGATCCCGTTAGCGGCGCACTCCTCGGCGAGCAACGGGTTCTCGGAGAGGAACCCGTAGCCCGGGTAGATCGCGTCGGCACCGCACTCGACGGCGACGCGCACGATGTTCTCGTGGTCGAGGTAGGCGCGGACCGGGTGGCCCTCCTCGCCGATCTGATAGGACTCGTCGGCCTTGAGCCGGTGCTCGGAGTTGCGGTCCTCGTGGGGGAACACCGCGACCGTCTTGGCGCCGAGCTCGGTGGCGGCGCGGAACGCCCTGACGGCGATCTCACCGCGGTTGGCGACAAGGACCTTGCGGAACACGGCATACCTCCGGGAGGGCGGCGAACGGTCTACGGCGATGCTAGTGATCGCTCACTGAGTGAGACCGAAAGACCACAGTCCGGACGCGTTCACCTGCTCGACGCGCGCGATCCACCCTCGCGCGGGAGGGTGGACGACATGACTCGTATGCCGTTCGCCCGCCTCCTCGTCGCCACCACCGCTGCGCTCGGCGCAGCCCTCGTCGGCCCGGCGGCGCTGCCCGCCGCCAGCGCCGCGCCCGTCGCGCCCGTCGCGGCCGGGGTGGTGAGCTCGCCGCCACGCGCCTCCGTGCAGCCGCTGGAGCGCGCCCACGCCCACAACGACTACGAGCACGAGCGGCCGCTGCTCGACGCCCTCGACCACGGCTTCACCTCGGCCGAGGCCGACGTCTGGCTCGTCGACGGCGAGCTCTACATCGGGCACGACGGACCCGACCCGGCGCGCACCCTGCGCGACACCTACCTCGCGCCGCTGGCCCAGCGCTTCCGCGAGAACGGCGGCTCGATCCACCGCCAGTGGCGCGAGCCGTTCCGGCTGCTCATCGACGTCAAGAGCGAGGGCACGGCGGCCTGGCCGGTCCTCGAGCGGGAGCTCGCGGCCTACCCCCAGCTGTTCACGGCATACAAGGGCGGCAAGGTCCACGAGCGCGCGGTGACCGCGGTCATCTCCGGCAACCGCGACCTCGCCGCGACGCAGGCCGCCACGAAGAGGTTCTCGTTCTACGACGGACGGATGAGCGACCTCGGCGGGCCGCTGCCGGCGAGCGTCATGCCGCTCATCAGCGACAACTGGACCAAGCACTTCACCTGGCAGGGCGTCGGCGCCATGCCCGAGGCCGAGCGCGCGAAGCTGCGCACGATCGTCGCGACCGCCCACGCCCGCGGGCAGCAGGTGCGCTTCTGGGCGACTCCGGACGCCGCCCTCCCGAACCGTGAAGCGGTGTGGCGCGAGCTCGTGGCCGCCGACGTCGACGTCCTCAACACCGACGACCTCGCCGGGCTCCAGCGCTTCCTACTCGCCGAGGACCCGGAGGAGCAGGCAGCCGCCTGACCGTCGCCGACGCCGTCAGGCGCTGGCGGCGTCCTCGAGGATCTCGGGGGCGTTGTCGACGACCCACACCATGAGCGGGTTGAGCAGTGCGGCGAGCTCGAGCCCGCGCGGTGTGAGCGAGTACTCGACGTGCGGTGGGACGACCGGGCGCGCGTCGCGCAGGACGAAGCCATCGGCCACGAGGGTGCGCAGGGTCTGGGCGAGCATCTTCTCGCTCACGCCCTCGGCCCGGCGGCGCAGCTCGCTCCACCGCAGCGGCTCGCCGTCGCCGAGGGAGAGCAGGACGAGCAGCCCCCACTTGCTCATGACGTGGTCGAGGACGATGCGGCTCGGGCAGCCGGCCGCGAACACCGCATCGGGGAAGCGCTCGGCCAGGGGGGTGCTCACCTTCATGTAGGTACCTTACTTCAAAGTGGGTACTAACCATTGGGAAGTATGCCGGGTGCCCGGTCGTTCTCCGGGTGTCAGCGCTTCGCCGCCCCCCTCGAAAGGCCCCATCCCATGACCTCCATCCTCGTCACCGGCGCCACCGGACACCTCGGACGCCTCGCCATCGACGCCCTCCTCGCCCGCGGCGTCGCACCGGCTGACATCGCCGCCCTCGTGCGCGACCGGGCCAAGGCAGGCGACCTCGCCGAGCGCGGCATCGACGTGCGCGTCGGCACCTTCGAGGACCCGGCCTCGCTCGATGCCGCCCTCGCCGGCGTCGACCGCCTCCTCTTCATCTCCGGGTCCGAGGTCGGCCAGCGCGTCGCCCAGCACCAGAACGTCGTCGACGCCGCCGTCCGCGCCGGTGTCGAGCTCGTCGCCTACACGAGCATCGTGCGCGCCGACACCTCGCCGCTCGGCCTGGCCGACGAGCACCGCGCCACCGAGAAGGCGCTCGCCGACTCCGGCCTGCCGCACGCCCTGCTCCGCAACTCCTGGTACATCGAGAACTACACGGCCCAGGCCCCGCAGCACCTCGAGCACGGCGTCGTGCTCGGTGCCGCCGGCGAGGGCCGGGTCAGCGCCGCCACCCGCGCGGACTACGCCGAGGCCGCTGCCGCGGTCATCACCGGTGAGGACCAGGCCGGACAGGTCCACGAGCTCGGGGGCGACACCGCGTTCACCCTCGGCGAGTACGCCGCGGCCCTGTCCGAGCAGGCCGGCGCGCCGGTGGCCTACCGCGACCTCTCGGTCGAGGACTACGCCGCCGCGCTCGTCGGCGTCGGCCTGCCCGCGGGCTACGCCCAGGCACTCGCGTCCGGCGACGACGGCCTCAAGCACGGCGCGCTCCTCGTCGAGACCGGCGACCTCTCGCGGCTTCTCGGGCGCCCGACCACGCCGCTGGCCGACGCGCTGCGCAGCGCCCTGGCCTGAGCCCCGCCGCGTGGCGGCCCCGGAAATGATTCGGGGCCGCCGTGCGTTGGCAGGTACAGTTCCAACCACAACTCAACAGCGTGGGATGAGCCCCCTCACGGGGGTGATCGGTTTCGACATTGGTCGGCGGATCAAGGGAAGCGGGTCGAGGATGCACGGTTATCTCGTAAACGCTCCGTGCAAACCAATAGGTGCCAACTCCAAGCGCACCGACTTCGCCCTCGCCGCCTGAGCGAGCTCCGAAGTCCGTCAGCCTGAGCTCGTTCTCGTCTCAGTGTCTGGCGTCAGCTAGAGAACTTGCTGCGTCACTCTTGTCGGGGGGTGGCGCGGGACTCCAATCCGACTGGGCCTGTCAGGGAACGTGTGCGCGCGAGCCCTGGGGCCGAGAAAATCCACAGCGCACTGCACCCGGAGAAGCCTTGGTTTCCCGTCAGTGGACGCGGGTTCGATTCCCGCCACCTCCACCACCGTGGTCATCCCACGAACGACCCTCACCCGGTCGGTCGGCTTCCACCGACCGGCCGGGTGTTCGTCTGCCCTCATGCGGGTGTGTGACCATCTCGTATGCCGTCCGTCGAGTCCCAGCGCACCCCACCTCCCGAGGACGAGCGGATCGGGGAGCGGGACCTCGCTGACTGGAAATCCGACAGCGGCCGGTTCGTCGTCCGGGCCGCGGTGCGGGGAGCGGCAGTCCTCGGCAGGCTCGGCCGGTGGTCGCTCGCGAACCTCGCGCTCGTCCTCACCGTCGGCGTCGGCCTCGGTCTCGTCTGGGCCTTCGCGGAGGTCTCGGCGGAGGTCTACGAGAACGTCGTCGACCGCGACGGGATCTCGGTCATCGACCAGCCCGTCCTCGACTGGTCCGTGGGGATGAGGACCCCCGAGTCGTCGCGGCTCGTCACCGACTTCACCGACCTCGGCGGCACCGTGGGCATGCCGCTCATCGCCCTCCTCGCCGGCGTCGGCATCGCGATCGCGTGGCGCCGCTGGACCCCGCTCGTCCTCATGGCCATCGCCTCCGCCGGCTCGCTCGCCATGACCATCACCGGCAAGGGCCTTGCCGGGCGCGCCCGCCCCCCGCAGTACCTCGCGGTGCCGCCCTTCGAGAGCTCGCCCAGCTTCCCGTCCGGGCACACGCTCAACGCAACCGTGGTCCTGGGGCTCACGGCATACCTGCTGGTCATCTGGATCCGGAAGCGGCGCTGGCGTGCCGTCGTCATCGTCGGTCTCGGCCTGCTCATCGTCGCGATGGGCCTGTCACGCGTCTACCTGGGCCACCACTGGCTCACCGACGTCATCGCGGGGTGGGCGATCGGTCTCGGCTGGCTGGCCAGCGTCATCACCGGTCACCGGGTGAGGATCACGCTGGCCCGACGGCATCCGACGGGCTCCCCGGACGCGTGATGCCGGCGATGTCGAGCGCCCAGGCGTCCCCATCGGGGCGGAAGCCGAGCTTCTCGTAGTAGGCGCCGACCATCGCGTCTGGCGTGCGCACGGTCCGCCAGCCGTGACCGGCGAAGAGGCCGCTGTGCCGCCAGACGAACTCGCCGGGCGTGAAGTCGCGGTAGCGCTCGGTGACGTAGTCGAGCTCGATCTGGCCCACGCCAGCACCGGCGTCGCGGACCACGACGACACCGACGGTCTCGTGGCCGTGCAGGACGAGGTAGGCGAAGCGTGAGGCCGACTCGGTGACCCCGCTGAAGCCCGGGTTGAACTTCGCGATGTCGGCCCGCTGCACCTCGAGGAAGTGCTGGAAGTAGGCGTCGTCCTCCTCGACCTCGATGACGGCGAAGGCGTTCGCGTCGTCCTTCTCGCGCAGCATCCTGGCGATGAACCACAGGTTGATCGCGGCGAGCACGACGTTCATCGCGACCATGGGCCAGACGCCGATGAGCGCGTTGAAGACCGTGAGGATGCCGCAGGCGATGGTGTTGAGGACGCGCAGCCGCAGGATCCGGGCCTGGAGCAGCGAGAAGACGAGGAGCGCGGACCCGAACCAGCCGAGCGCGTCGAGCCAGCTCATGCCAGTGCCCAGCGGACGGTGACGGTGCTCGTGATCGCGCGGGTCCCGCCCTCGACCGGCATGCCACCGGCGAAGGCGTCGGCGGAGCGGGCCATCATCGGGCGCGGTCCGGCCTCGACGCCGCCCTCCCGGATCGTGAGGACCGGGCCGAGCTCGGCACCGGCGAGCCGGGCGTACTGCGTGGCGCGGACGTGCGCGTCCTCGAACGCCGCTTGGCGCGAGGCCTCGACGGCCTCGGTGCTCTGCTCCGCGGTCATCTCGATGCCGTCGACCGCGAGCGCGTCGCCGGCCGCGCCGGCGAGGGCCTGGAGGACGTCGCCGACGCGTGCCGTGTCCCGGATCGTGAGCCGGAAGGCCTGGTATGCCGTGTAGCCGATGACCTTGCGGCCGTTGCCGTCGTGGCGCGGGTGGATGCCGACGTCCTCGGTGCGGCGGTCGGTCCCCTCGACGCCGTGGTCGGCGGCGGCCTGGAGAGCCGCGGCCGTGCGGCTCGAGGACTCGGTGAGCGCGCTCGCCACGTCGCGGGCCTCGCACTGAACGCGGGCCCGCAGGATGACGAGGTCGGGGACGACGTGGTGGGCGCCCTGACCGGTGACTTCGACGTGCTCGCTCATGGGGGCAACTGTAGGTCCGGCGGTGCGTCGGCCACGCCGATCCGGGGCCCGCGGTCCCGTGTGGCGGGCCGATTGTCGTGAACTCGTCAGTAGCAGGTTGAATCATGCCCATGGCCCTTCCCTCCGCCGCGAACTCCGTCACCGTCCGTCTCGTCGTCCCGGCCCGAGCCACCGCTGTCAGCGAGCTCACCGGGGTCGTGGAAAAGGCCGGGGGAGTCGTCACCGGGCTCGACGTCACGGCCTCGGGTCACGACTCGGTCCGCATCGACGTGACCCTCATGACCCGCGACCCGGAGCACGCCGAAGAGATCGTCGACCGGATGCGCGAGGTGCCCGGGATCGAGATCGGCAAGGTCTCGGACCGCACCTTCCTCATGCACCTCGGCGGCAAGCTGCGGATCGAGTCCAAGGTCCCGATCCGCAACCGCGACGACCTGTCGCTGATCTACACCCCGGGTGTGGCTCGGGTCTGCCTGGCCATCTACGAGAACCCCGAGGACGCCCGTCGCCTCACGATCAAGCGCAACACCGTCGCGGTCGTCACCGACGGGACGGCTGTCCTCGGTCTGGGCAACATCGGTCCGCTCGCCGCCATGCCGGTCATGGAGGGCAAGGCCGCGCTGTTCAAGCGGTTCGCCGACATCGACGCCTTCCCGATCTGCCTCGACACCACGGACACCGAGGAGATCATCACTGCCGTCAAGGCGATCTCCCCGGTCTTCGCCGGCATCAACCTCGAGGACATCTCGGCCCCCCGCTGCTTCGAGATCGAGGCCCGGCTGCGTGCCGAGCTCGACATCCCCGTGTTCCACGACGACCAGCACGGCACCGCCATCGTCGCCCTGGCCGCCATGCGCAACGCGCTCGCCGTCGTCGGCAAGCACCTCGAGGACGTCAAGCTCGTCATGAGCGGCGCGGGCGCGGCCGGCACCGCGATCCTCAAGCTCCTGCTCTTCGCCGGGGCGCGCAACGTCGTCGTCGCCGACATGCACGGCGTCATCCACGCCGGTCGCGAGGACGTCCTCTCCGGTGAGCACCCCAACCACGAGTGGATCGCCGCACACACCAACGCCGAGGGCTTCAGCGGGACCCTCGTCGAGGCGCTCGCCGGGGCCGACGTCTTCCTCGGTGTCTCCGCGCCCAACATCCTCACCGGCGACGACATCGCGACGATGGCCGACGACGCGGTCGTCTTCGCCATGGCCAACCCGACCCCCGAGGTCGACCCGGTCGAGGCCGCGAAGCACGCCACGGTCGTGGCGACGGGCCGCTCCGACTTCGCCAACCAGATCAACAACGTCCTGGTCTTTCCCGGCGTCTTCCGCGGCCTGCTCGACTCGGGCTCCAAGGTGCTCACCCCGGCCGTGCTGCTCGCTGCGGCCGAGGCGCTCGCGGGTGTCGTCAAGGACGACGAGCGCAACGCGACCTACATCATCCCGAGCGTCTTCCACCCGGACGTCGCCGAGGTCGTCGCCGCCGCCGTCGCCAAGGCCGCCACCTCCGAACCGCCCGCGTGAGCAGTGCGCCGCGGCGCGGCCGCTCGCTGCTGCCCGCGGCCGTCGCGCTGGTCGTCCAGCTCGTCGTGGTCTACGCCCCGTCGGGTGGGGGAGCGGCACCGTTCCCGAACTTCGACAAGCTCGTGCACGTCACGGTGTTCGCGCTGCCGGTGCTGTTCGCCCTGCTGGCCCGGCTGCCGCTCGTCCCCGTCGTCGTGGTCATGGCGCTGCACGCCCCGGTGAGCGAGGTCGTCCAGGCGACGTTGCTGCCGCACCGGTCCGGCGACCCGTGGGACGCCGTCGCCGACCTCACCGGTGTGGCTCTCGGTGCGCTGGTGGCGACCGTCGTCCTGCGCCGGGGGCGGGCCGGCATCGAGGGCTGAGTCGCTCGTCTCCGGTGGTGTTCTGGCGCGGGCCGGCGCACGAACGGCGCAGAGACGGACCGGCGGCGTTGCCAGGTGAGCGCCGATGGGCAGGGTGTGCGCCGCCGGCCATCGCAGGCCCATCGGTGTCGCCCGCTCGGCGTCCGGTGAGGGCGCGGCCGCGTCCGTCGAGTTCGGGCTGAGCACCGACCGCTGGTAGCATTGACTCCTTGCGCCACGTCCGGCGCCGCGTTCCAGCCCGTGAAATCTCGTTGACACAGAAGTCGTCGTGGAGGGCCGTACACGCCACCACCACTGACTCGGATCGAGTGATTTCCCATGCCCAAGAACCCCTCCTCCAGCGGCAAGAAGCCGCGCTGGACCTCGTCGCAGAAGGCGACCGCGAAGTCCAAGGGCCCCAAGAAGGCCCACCGCGGCCAGCCCGATGGCCCCCGCACCAAGGCGCCCCGCTCCGAGCGCAGCCCCCGCTGGGACCGCGAGGAGCGCGCCGAGCGTTCCGACCGCTCGCCCCGCCCCGACCGGGGTGACGCGCGCAGTGACTCGCGCGGTGGCTACCAGAAGCGTGACGACCGCGGCAGTGGCTCGCGTGGCGGGTACCACGAGCGCGGCAGCGACTCGCGCGGTGGCTACCAGAAGCGTGACGACCGCGGCTACCAGAAGCGTGACGACCGCAGCAGTGACTCGCGCGGTGGCTACCAGGGCCGCGACGACCGTGGCGAGAGCCGCGGCTACCAGAAGCGCGACGACCGCAGCAGTGACTCGCGTGGCGGGTACCAGGGCCGGGAGACCCGTGGCGACCGGCCGGCATACGGGCAGCGTCGTGACGACCGTGGCGAGAGCCGCGGCTACCAGAAGCGCGACGACCGCAGCAGTGACTCGCGCGGTGGCTACCAGGGCCGCGACAACCGCGGTGAGCGACCGGCATACGGGCAGCGTCGTGACGAGCGTGGCGAGAGCCGCGGCTACCAGAAGCGCGACGACCGCAGCAGCGACTCGCGCGGCGGGTACCAGGGCCGGGACACCCGTGGCGACCGGCCGGCATACGGGCAGCGCCGTGACGACCGCGGCGGCAAGCCGGCCTACGGCGAGCGCCGCGACGGCCGTCCGCCGTTCCGTCGTGACAGCGACACCCCGTCGCGCCGCGTCGCCGACCCGGTGCGCCGCGACCGCCACGAGGGCCGTCACTTCGACGAGTACCGCCACGACCTGCCCGAGCAGCCCCGCACCTTCGAGGAGGCCGAGGCCGAGCGCGCCCAGGCCGACACCTGGGTGAAGTACGAGTCCAAGAAGGGCGCGGCTCCCGCGGCCGTCACCGAGGACAACGGCTTCGCCAGGCTCGGCGTCGACCCGCGCCTCGTCGAGCGGCTCGCCCGTGACGGCATCGCCGAGCCCTTCCCGATCCAGGAGGCGACGATCCCCGACGCCCTCGCGGGTCGTGACGTCCTCGGCCGCGGTCAGACCGGCTCAGGCAAGACGCTCGCCTTCGGCCTGCCGACGATCACCCGCCTCGCCGACGGCACCAAGCCGGCGAGCAAGCGTCCCCGCTCGCTCATCCTCGTGCCGACCCGCGAGCTCGCGATGCAGGTGAGCGACGCCCTCGAGCCGCTCGTCCACGTGACCGGCCTGCGCCACAAGCTCGTCGCCGGCGGCCTGTCCTACGAGCCGCAGATCAAGGCGCTCGCCAAGGGCATCGACATCCTCGTCGCCACGCCGGGCCGGCTCGCCGACCTCATCGAGCGCGGCGCCGTCCAGCTCGACGACGTGCAGGTGGCGATCCTCGACGAGGCCGACCACATGGCCGACATGGGCTTCATGCCCGAGGTCACCGCCATCCTCGACACGATGCCGGCCGGCGGCCAGCGGCTGCTCTTCTCGGCGACGCTCGACAAGGGCATCGACAAGCTCGTCGAGCGCTACCTCGTCGACCCGGTCACCCACTCGACCGAGGACGTCACCGCCAGCGTCACGACGATGAGCCACCACATCATGCTCATCGACCCCAACAACAAGAAGCAGCTCACGGCCGAGCTCGCCGCCCGCGACGGTCGCACCGTCGTCTTTGTGCGCACCCAGCTCGGCGCCGACCGCATCGCCCGCGAGCTGCGGGAGAAGGGCGTCCTCGCGGCGGCCATCCACGGTGGCCTCTCGCAGAACCTGCGCAACCGCGCGCTCGGCGCGTTCCGCGACGGCTCGCTGCCCGTCCTCGTCGCGACCGACGTCGCCGCCCGGGGCATCCACGTCGACGACATCGGTCTGGTCCTCCAGGCCGACCCGCCGGCCGACCACAAGGACTACCTGCACCGCGCCGGCCGCACCGCCCGCGCGGGGGAGAAGGGCACGGTCGTGACCTTCGCCCTGCCCCACCAGAAGCGCACCATGGCCCGTCTCGCCGAGGCCGCCGGTCTCGACGTCGAGCCGATCCGCGTCCGTCCGGGCGACCAGCACGTCGAGGCGGCCGGTGGCCGCACGCCGACCGGTGTCCCGGTGGCCGACGAGGACTGGAAGCCCCTGCTCGAGGCCAAGCCGCAGCAGCGCGGTCGCCGTCCGGGTGGTCCGCCCCGTCGCTTCCAGGGTGCCTCGCGGGGCCACCAGGGTGGCGCTCGTGGCGCAGCGCGTGGTGGCGAGCGACGTGGCCAGGGTGGCCGTGCAGAATGGAAGCGTGACCGCTGATCGCACGACGGGACGGCTGCTCGTCTCGACACCGCAGCTCGACGACGGGCTGTTCCACCGCAGTGTGATCCTCATGCTCCAGCACGACGACAACGGCGCCCAGGGGGTGGTGCTCAACAAGCCCCTGGGTGCCGAGGTCGACTCGGTCCTGCCCGGCTGGGGCGAGCACATCTCCTCACCGCAGACGCTCTTCCAGGGCGGTCCGGTGCAGCTCGACTCGGCGCTCGGTCTCGTCATGGTGTCCAACGACGAGGACCTGCCGCCGGGGAGCCAGCGGCTCTTCGGGTCTGTCGCCATCATTGACCTCGACACCCCGCCGCTGCTCGTCATGCCCGAGGTGGGCGGCCTGCGGATCTTTGCCGGGTATGCCGGGTGGTCCAGCGGGCAGCTCGAGTCCGAGATCGCCCGGGGGTCGTGGATGGTGCTCGACTCGCTCCCCGGTGACCTGCTCACCGCGGACCCCGAGCGCCTGTGGGAGCAGGTGCTGCTGCGCCAGGGTGACGAGCTCGCGTTCGTCGCCTACTACCCGTCGGACCCCGAGCTCAACTGACCCGGGCCTGCTGTCGTCGTAGGCTGGGCGGGTGAGTGACCCCCAGCCGCCTGCCCTTGACCCGAGCTCCCCGCAGCAGGAGCCCTCGGGCCCCTCGACGCGCACGGCCGTCCTCGAGCGTGAGGAGACCGTCCCCCAGGTGCAGGAGCCGGGCGACCACGAGCGCTTCTCGCACTACGTGCGCAAGGAGAAGATCCTCGAGTCGGCGCTGTCCGGCGAGCCGGTGACCGCGCTCTGCGGCAAGGTCTGGATCCCCGGGCGCGACCCCAAGAAGTTCCCGGTCTGCCCCACGTGCAAGGAGATCTACGAAGGCCTGCGCGCGCCCCAGGACGGCGACGACTGACCGTCCCCGCGCGCGGGACGGTCAGTCCCCGCGCGCGGCGCAGGCGGCCCGGGAGCGGGTCGCGAGGTGCCGCGCGAAGGTGGGCGGACGGCATACGGGGCTTTGCCAAACGTTGACCGACTCCGGGGAAACTCCGGGTATCGGGGTCCGTTTCGGCGTGGCTAGGTTCGAAGAACCCGAACCTCACAGAGGTTTGTGCGAACCGAAAGGGACACCACATGTCTGTTCGTCCAGTGCGACCCCTCGCGATCCTCGCGGCGACCGTGCTCACCGCAGCCGGACTCGGCTTCGGGGCCTCCAGCGCCTCCGCCGTCACCATGGCCGGGGACCGCAGCGTGGCCGCCGAGTGCGCCACCGATGCAGCCTCCGACTCCGTCGTCGCCGGCCGCAGCCCGCGCGCGAAGGACCCGCACGACGTCTCGCCCGCCCAGGCCAAGGCGATGGAGGCCCAGCTCGACAAGGCCCTGTCGGCCAAGGGCATGTCCCGCACCTCGTCCGGTGAGGCCCGCAAGCCCGGCGGTGGCGCCGCGTTCGCCGCCACGACGATCAAGGTCAACTGGCACACGATCACCGACGGCACCAAGGGCTCGCTCAGCGCGAGCGAGATCAACAGCCAGATCTCGGTGCTCAACAACGCCTACGCCGGCACCGGCTTCTCGTTCGTCCTCAACAGCACGACGACGACCAACAACGCCACCTGGTACAACGGCCTCGACCACGGCAGCAGCGCCGAGCGCGCCATGAAGACCGCGCTGCGCACCGGCACCAAGGCCGACCTCAACATCTACACCGCCGACCTCGCGGGCGGCCTCCTCGGCTGGGCGACCTTCCCCAAGAAGACGCTCGACACCATGGACGGCGTCGTCATCCTCGACGAGAGCCTGCCGGGCGGCACGGCCGCGCCCTACAACCTCGGTGACACCGCGACGCACGAGGTCGGCCACTGGCTGAACCTCTACCACACGTTCCAGGGCGGCTGCTCGGACACCGCGGGCGACTACGTCTCCGACACCCCGGCCGAGGCGAGCCCCGCGTCCGGCTGCCCGACGGGCCGCGACACCTGCACCCTGCCGGGTCTGGACCCCATCAAGAACTTCATGGACTACACGACCGACGTCTGCATGGACCACTTCTCGACGGGCCAGAAGTCGCGCATGCAGTCCGCGTGGGTCGCCTACCGAGGCTGACCTCAGGACGCCTCGGCAGAGGCTGGACGTCAGGGCCCTCCACCAATGTGGGGAGGGCCCTGACGGCTGTCACGGGCACGGTCTAGATTTCCTCCCAGAGCGGGGCGCAGAGGGCCCCCGTGCAGGAGGGAACAGCTCATGTCCACACGACCCCGTCGTCTCGTTCCCGTCCTCGCGGCCGCCCTGCTCGGTGCGGCCTCCCTGGGCTTCGGCTCGACCACCGCCCACGCCCGCACCACCGCCGACGACACCTCGTCGGTCGAGTGCGCCGCACCGCGCGTCGCCGACGCCCTGAGCACCGGTCGCAGCTCGCGGGCGCGTGACCCGCACGAGCTCACCACCGCCCAGACCGGCGTGCGCGAGGCGGCCCTCGCGAAGGCGCTGCGCGCCAAGGGTGCGTCGACCAGGACCGGCTCGAAAGCGCGGCTGGGCAGCGGTCGGGCGATGTTCACGCCCACCGTCATCAACGTGCGCTGGCACACGATCACCAACGGCACCGTGGGCGCCCTCACGCCCGACGAGATCGCGGCCCAGATCACGGTGCTCAACAACGGGTATGCCGGATCCGGCTTCTCGTTCAGGCTCGCGAGCACGTCGACGACCAACAACGCCAGCTGGTACTCCGGCCTCGGTTACGGCAGTGCCGCCGAGAAGGCGATGAAGAAGGCGCTCCACGTCGGCGGCAAGGCCGACCTCAACATCTACACCGCCGACCTCGGCGGCGACCTCCTGGGCTGGGCGACCTTCCCCAAGACGACCATCGACCCGATGGACGGCGTGGTCCTGCTCGACGAGAGCCTGCCGGGCGGGAGCGCCAAGCCCTACAACCTCGGTGACACCGCGACTCACGAGGTGGGGCACTGGCTCAACCTCTTCCACACGTTCCAGGGCGGCTGCTCGCGCATCGGCGACCGCGTCACCGACACGCCGCCCGAGGCCGGCCCCGCGTCGGGCTGCCCCGTGGGCCGCGACACCTGCAGCCTGCCCGGTCTCGATCCGGTGAAGAACTTCATGGACTACTCCACCGACGTCTGCATGGACCACTTCACGCCGGGTCAGCGGACCCGCATGCAGAACTCCTGGGTGGCCTTCCGCGCCTCCTGACCGGGCCTCGACGTCGCAGCACACATCCGAGGTCGAGCCGGTCAGGCGGACCCCCGGCATGTCGTCGCCGAAACCTCGTTAACCTTGCGGAGCCGATGAGTACCTCTGCCGCCAGCCACCTCAGTCCCGCCTTCCCCGAGCGGGCCGCGTGGGGTACCGCCGCGAAGCTGCGCGCCTGGCAGCAGGAGGCGCTCACGGCATACCTGGAGTCCGACAGCAAGGACTTCCTCGCGGTCGCGACGCCCGGTGCAGGCAAGACGACCTACGCGCTGCGGATCGCCACCGAGCTCCTCGAGAGCGGCGAGGTCTCGGCCATCACGGTCATCGCGCCGACCGAGCACCTCAAGACACAGTGGTCCGAGGCGGCCGCACGCGTGGGCATCCAGCTCGACCCGAAGTTCTCGAACTCGACGGCCGTCCACTCGCACGAGTACGACGGCGTCGCGCTGACGTACGCCCAGGTCGCGTCGCGGCCCGACCTGCACCGCCGCCGGACCGAGGCGACGCCGACGCTCGTCATCCTCGACGAGATCCACCACGGCGGTGACGCCCGCAGCTGGGGCGACGCCATCAGGGACGCGTTCACGCCCGCCGTGCGCCGCCTCGCGCTCACGGGGACGCCGTTCCGCTCCGACACCAGCCCGATCCCGTTCGTGCGCTACGAGATGGACGAGGCCGGGATCCTGCGCTCCGCGTCGGACTACACCTACGGGTATGCCGCGGCGCTGCGTGACGCCGTCGTGCGCCCCGTGCTCTTCCTCGCCTACGGCGGCGCCATGCGCTGGCGCACCAAGGCCGGCGACGAGATCGCCGCGCGGCTGGGCGAGCCGATGACCAAGGACCAGGTGGCACACGCCTGGCGGACCGCGCTCGACCCCAAGGGGGAGTGGGTCCCGTCCGTGCTCGCCGCGGCCGACAAGCGGCTCACCGAGGTGCGGCGGCACGTCCCCGACGCCGGGGGACTGGTCATCGCGACCAACCAGACGACAGCGCGCGCCTACGCCAGGATCCTCGAGTCCCTCTGCGGGGAGAAGACCACGGTCGTGCTCTCCGACGACGCCGGGTCCAGCGCCCGGATCGAGGAGTTCTCGGCGGGTGAGTCCCGCTGGATGGTGGCGGTGCGCATGGTGTCCGAGGGCGTCGACGTGCCGCGGCTCTGCGTCGGGGTCTATGCCACGTCGACGTCGACCCCACTGTTCTTCGCGCAGGCCGTCGGCCGCTTCGTGCGTGCCCGCAAGCGCGGAGAGACGGCCTCGGTCTTCCTCCCGTCCGTGCCGGTGATCCTCGAGCACGCCGCGACGATGGAGGTCGAGCGCGACCATGCCCTCAACCGCAAGAGCGACGCCGAGGCCGAGGCGTCGATGTGGGCCGAGGAGGAGGGTCTCATCGCGGCGGCCAACCGCACCGAGAAGACGATGGGACTCGAGGAGGAGAGCTTCGAGGCACTCGAGTCCGACGCCCACTTCGACCACGTGCTCTTCGACGCCCAGCAGTTCGGGCTGCACGCCGACGTCGGCTCCGACGAGGAGCAGGACTACCTCGGGCTGCCGGGCCTGCTCGAGCCCGACCAGGTGTCGGCGCTGCTCCACGAGCGCCAGGCCAAGCAGTCCGCGGCGCCCGGTCGCAAGCAGCGCACGGCCGAGGCACCGCTATCAGCCCACCGCGCGCTCGCGGCCCAGCGCAAGGAGCTCAACAAGCTCGTCGCCGCCTATGCCAAGAAGACCGGCGCGCCCCACGCGAACGTCCACATGGAGCTGCGACGCGCATGCGGCGGGCCCGAGCTCGCCGCCGCCTCGTCGGACCAGGTGTCGGCGCGGATCGACAAGGTCCGGCTCTGGTTCGTCGGGCGCCGCTGACCCCGACCCTGCCCCGTGCAGAGGAGGCGACACGCCGCACGTACCGCACGGCATACGTCGTGTTCCGTTCTCGCGACGGACTGCTGGCAGCGGTCAGGAGGTGGCGGAGCCGCGCTCGGCGGCGGCCTGGACCAGCGGGCCGGTGCGGTGGTCGAGGTGGGTCACGAGGCACATCGAGGTGTTGGCGCGCAGCACGTGGACGTCGTCGATGATCTCGTCGATGACGCGCCCGAGGTCCGCGTTGTCGCGGGCGACGATCCGCACGATGAGGTCACCGGCGCCGGTCGTCGAGTGGATCTCGAGGACCTCGGGGATGGCAGCGAGGTGCGCGACCACCGGCTCGTGGCCCTGACGCTGGCGGATCTCGAGCGTGCAGAACGCCGTGACCGGGTAGCCCAGCGCCGCCGGGTCGACCTGCGGCCCCATCGACGAGACGATGCCGCGGTCCTGGAGGCGGTCGAGCCGGGCCTGGACGGTGCCGCGGGCCACGCCGAGCTCGCGGGAGGCGCCGAGCACGCCCACGGACGGGTTCTCGGTGAACAGCGTGATGAGGCGGGCGTCCAGGGCGTCGATGCCGTCGGGTCGGATCATGGGCACAGTGTCGACCCCAACCCCCATCCGAGGCAACATCATGCGCAGACTGTGCAGCGCGGCGGCATACCGTTGCACATCGTGCGCGGATCCGCGAACCTGCACGCATGACCGACACGACGACTGCAACGCCGCAGGACACGCACATCGACCTCACCGAGCAGGAGCGCGAGGCGGACCTCAACATCCACGAGCTCAAGCGCCTCGTGGGCCTCGTCGACTACGACGAGAGCAAGGACCCGTTCCCCGTGACCGGCTGGGACGCCATCGTCTTCGTCGTCGGCAACGCGACGCAGGCCGCGCAGTACTACCAGAACGTCTGGGGCATGGAGCTCGTCGGCTACTCGGGCCCCGAGAACGGCAACCGCGACCACAAGGCCTTCGTCCTCAAGTCCGGCTCGATCCGCTTCGTCCTCAAGGGCGCGGTCAGCCCCGACAGCCCGCTCATCGCGCACCACGCCCTGCACGGTGACGGCGTCGTCGACATCTCGCTCGAGGTGCCCGACGTCGACAAGTGCATCGCCCAGGCCAAGGCCGCCGGCGCCCGCGTCGTCCTCGAGCCCGAGACCGTGTCCGACGAGCACGGGTCGGTGCGCATCGGCGCCATCGCGACCTACGGCGAGACCCGCCACACGCTCGTGCAGCGCACCATCGACGGCCAGACGTATGCCGGCCCCTACCTCCCGGGCTACGGCACCAAGGTCTCGACCTTCGTCAAGCGCGACGGCGCCCCCAAGCGTCTCTTCCAGGCCCTCGACCACATCGTCGGCAACGTCGAGCTCGGCAAGATGGACGAGTGGGTCTCGTTCTACAACCGCGTCATGGGCTTCGTGAACATGGCCGAGTTCATCGGTGACGACATCGCCACCGACTACTCCGCGCTCATGTCCAAGGTCGTCGCCAACGGCAACCACCGTGTGAAGTTCCCGCTCAACGAGCCGGCGATCGCCAAGAAGAAGTCGCAGATCGACGAGTACCTCGAGTTCTACAAGGGTCCGGGCGCGCAGCACCTCGCGCTGGCGACGAACGACATCCTGCGCACCGTCGACGAGCTCCGCAAGGAGGGCGTCGAGTTCCTCGACACCCCCGACACCTACTACGACGACCCCGAGATGCGCGCCCGCATCGGCGAGGTCCGCGTCCCGATCGAGGAGCTCAAGGCCCGCAAGATCCTCGTCGACCGTGACGAGGACGGCTACCTCCTCCAGATCTTCACCAAGCCGCTCGGCGACCGCCCGACCGTCTTCTTCGAGATCATCGAGCGCCACGGCTCCCTCGGCTTCGGCAAGGGCAACTTCAAGGCGCTCTTCGAGTCCATCGAGCGCGAGCAGGACAAGCGCGGCAACCTCTGACGGTTCCCGCTCCGCGAAGGCGGGGTGTGCCGGGTGCTCAGCCCCCGGCACACCCCGCCTTCTCGTGTGGTGCCCAGCTCACCCATCCGTCCTCTCCGTCGCCGGTCCGGTGTGCCGGAGAGGACGAATTGGTGAGTTGAGCACCGGGTGGCGTCATACCTCTTGACGGTGACGTCATCATGGTGTCACCATGACGTCATGGAACTCACCCCGTATGTCGACTCGCTCCAGCGCGAGCTCGCCGTCGCTGCCGCCGCCGGCGGACCCGAGGCCGAGGCGCTGGCCGAGCGTCTGACCGCCCCACTCGACGCCGCCGTCCGCCTCACCCTCCAGGAGGCGGTGGTCGACGCCGCCGCCGAGATCACCCTCGCGATGGCGCCGGGCTCCGTCGACGTGCGCCTCGCCGGACGTGGTCTGGCCTTCGTCGTCGCCCCGGCCACGCCCGATGCGGCGGCCGGGGTGACGTCACCCGTGACGTCATCCTCCGACGGTCTCGTCGGCGACGACGGCAACGAGGGCGGCACCTCGCGCATCACCTTCCGCCCCTCCGACCGGCTCAAGGCCGACATCGAGGCCGCCGCCGAGCGCGAGGGACTCTCGGTCAACGCCTTCCTCGTGCGGATGCTCACCCTCGCCGTGCGTCGCAGCGGCCCCGCCGAGGCGACGAGCTCCCCCGCGACGGGACCCGTCGCCACTCCCCGCGGCGGCCAGCGGCTGTCCGGCTGGGCCCGGTGACCACCACCATGACCGCCCTCCACGACTCCCAGGAGCGTCTCGTGACCACCTTCGACACCCCCGAGCCGATCCGCGCGCGGGTCCGCCTCCACGCCGGCGGCGTGCGCGTCGTCGCCTCCGACACCGAGCACACCGTCGTCACCGTGACGCCCTCGCGACCGGACCGCGCAGGCGACGTGGACGCCGCCGAGAGCACCACCGTCACCCTCGTCGACGGTGTTCTCGACGTCATGGCCCCGCGCGACCGCGGGCTCGCCGTCGTGTGGCGACCCGCCTCGGTCGAGGTGCTCGTCGAGCTGCCCACCGGCTCCCACCTCGACGCCGAGACCAGCGCCGGCGACATCGAGGCCACCGGCCGGTTCGGTGAGTGCGTGCTGCGGACCTCGGCCGGCAACGTGCGCGCCGACGAGGCGGCCCGGGCCCGGCTGCGCACCTCCGCCGGCAACGTCGACGTCCGCCGGGCGTCGGTCGAGGCCGACCTCAGCACCAGCGCCGGCAACGTCACCCTCGGTGACAGCGGCGGGCGGGCCGTGCTGCGTACGAGCTCGGGCGACATCTCGGTGAGCCGCAGTGCCGGACGCCTCGATGCGCGGACGGCATACGGGCAGATGCGGGTCGACTGCGTGAGCGAGGGCGAGCTCACCCTCGCCACGGGCTACGGGACCATCGAGGTCGGCGTCCTCGACGGCACCGCCGTGCGGCTCGACGTGACCTCGGACCACGGCCAGGTGCGCAGCGAGCTGGCACCGACGCAGGGCCGGCCCGACGACAGCGACCGCGTCGCCATGGTGGCCGCGCGGACGACCTACGGCAACGTCACGATCCGCAAGGCGCTGTCATGACCTCCGCGATCCACGTCCGGGACCTGTGCAAGTCCTACGGCGAGCTCGACGTCCTGCGCGGGGTCGACCTCGACATCGCCCAGGGGAGCATCATCGCCCTCCTCGGCAGCAACGGCGCGGGCAAGACCACCCTCGTGCGCATCCTGTCGACCCTCCTCCCGGCGGACTCCGGTGAGGCGAGCATCCACGGTCTCGACGTCGGAGCCGACGCCGCCGAGGTGCGCGCCACGATCAGCCTCACGGGTCAGTTCGCCGCCGTCGACGAGGTGCTCACCGGACGCGAGAACCTCGTCCTTGTCGCGCAGCTGCGCCACCTCGCCGAGCCGGGACGGATCGCCGACGAGGTGCTGGCCCGGTTCTCGCTCGCCGATGCCGGCCAGCGAAGGGTCTCGACCTGGTCCGGTGGCATGCGGCGCCGGCTCGACATCGCCATGAGCCTCATCGGCGAGCCGCGAGTCATCTTCCTCGACGAGCCGACGACGGGGCTCGACCCCGAGGCCCGGATCGAGGTGTGGCAGGCCGTCAAGGAGGTCGCGTCCCGCGGCACGACGGTGCTGCTCACGACGCAGTACCTCGACGAGGCCGAGCAGCTCGCCGACCGGATTGCGATCCTGCACGAGGGACGCATCCTCGTCGACGGCACCCTCGCCGAGCTCCAGGACCTCCTGCCGCCGGCCGAGGTCGAGTACGTCCAGAAGCAGCCGAGCCTCGAGGACGTCTTCCTCGCCGTCGTCGGCACCGACCGAGGAGCAGCCTGATGACCACGCACTTCTTCTCCGACACCGCCGTCCTCCTCGGACGTTCGCTGCGGCACATCGCGCGCAGCCCCGACACGATCATCTCGACGCTGCTCATGCCGATCGCGATGATGCTGCTCTTCGTCTACGTCTTCGGCGGCGCGATCCGCTCGGGTTCGGAGTCCTACGTCAGCTACCTGCTGCCGGGCATCCTCGTGCTCACCATCGCGTCGGGCATCTCGTACACCGCGTTCCGGCTCTTCCTCGACATCCAGGGCGGCATCGTCGAGCGGTTCCGGTCGATGCCGATCGCACGGTCGTCGGTGCTCTGGGCCCACGTCCTCACCTCGCTCGTCGCCAACCTGCTCTCGCTCGGCGTCGTCCTGCTGGTGGGGCTGGCGATGGGGTTCCGTTCCGGCGCAGGGCCGCTCGCGTGGCTGGCGGTCCTCGGCATCCTCGTCCTGCTCACCCTGGCGCTGACCTGGGTCGCGGTCATCCCCGGGCTCACGGCGAAGTCGGTCGACGGCGCGAGCGCGTTCGCCTACCCGCTGATCTTCCTGCCCTTCATCAGCTCGGCGTTCGTCCCCACCGACACCATGCCCGGGCCCGTACGTGCCTTCGCCGAGCACCAGCCGGTGACGACGATCATCGACGTCCTGCGCCGCCTCTTCGCCGAGCAGCCGGTGGGGAGCGACATCTGGGCGGCGCTGGCGTGGTGCCTCGGCATCCTCGCCGTCGCCTACGTCGTGGCCGTCCGCACCTACCGGGGCGCCGTCTCGGCCTAGGTCTCACGAACGACGACCGGGCCCGTGCCCCTACATTTGGCGCATGGGATACGAGTACAAGGTCGTGCAGATCCGTGAGGGGCTCATCGGCGGCAAGATGTCGTCGGGCAAGCTCGAGTCCGTCCTCAACGAGTGGGCCGCGAAGGGCTGGCAGCTCAAGGCCATCACCGCCGTCGAGGTCAAGGGCCGCATCGGTCCCGGTGGCACCGAGGGCGTGCTCGTGACGTTCGAGCGGCAGGTCGGCTGACCGTCCGAGGGGCTGGACCCGTGGTCGAGTCCCTGGTCGTCCTCCCGAGCCCGCTCGTGGGGCCGGGCGCGTATGCCGTTCTCGCAGAGGCGTTCCGGGACGCCGGTGTCACCGCGGAGGTGGCGGACGTGCCGTCCGGCGTGACGTCGGGTGGCGAGGTCCTGCGTGCGTTCAGGACGGTCGTCGCGCAGGCGCGGCCCGACGTCGTGCTGGCCCACAGCAACGCGGGACTCGTGGCACCCGCGGTGGCGGACGGCATACCGGTCGTCTTCGTGGACGCAGCGCTGCCGGCTCCCGAGGGGGAGTCGCCCATGGCGCCGCCCGCGATGCTCACCCACCTCGAGGCGCTCGCCGGCGACGACGGGCTGCTGCCGCCGTGGACGGCGTGGTGGGACGAGGCAGACGTCGCGCCGCTCTTCCCCGACGCTCGCTCGCGGGCTGCGGTGGAGGCGGGCGAGCCGAGGCTGCCGCTGGGCTACTTCCGCACGACGGTGACTGCACCGCACGGGTGGGATCGCGCCCGGTGCGCGTACCTCGCCTTCGGCACGACGTATGCCGTCGAGCTGGCTCGCGCACGCCGGCTCCGCTGGCCGACCGGGGAGGTCGACGACGCCCGCCACCTGCACTTCCTCCACGACCCGGCCGGCGTCGCGACCCTGGTGCTCGACCTCGCCCACCTCGCCAGCGGCGGTGCGGGAGCGACCAGCCCCGTGTGACATCCTGCGAGCATGAGCACGCCGAGCGGTCCCGGGTGGTACGAGAACCCCGACAACCCCGAGGAGCTGCGCTACTTCGACGGCATCCTGTGGACGGCCAACACGACGCCGCTGCGGACCCGAACCCCGCAGCCGCCGGCAGCCGCCCCCGCCGCCCGTCCCGGACACCCACCTGTCCGGCCCGAGGGCTGGGGACCGCAGCCGCACCAGAACCAGCACCAGCAGAGCCAGCAGGGCCAGCAGCAGAAGCCGCGCCTCCCCGGCACGCCGGTGGCAGGGCTTCCCGAAGGTGCCGTCCTCGCGCCCTACGGGCTGCGGGTCGTCGCCTACCTCGTCGACACGCTCATCGTCAGCTTCGTCGCGCTGCTCGCCGGCGGCTGGTTCCTCTGGAACGCGATCGAGCCGATCGTCGACCGCCTCGACACGGCCATGGCGTCAGGTGACGTCCAGGCCGTGAGCGGGGCGCTCGGGGAGGCCCGGCTCGGCTACCTCGCGGCGTTCCTCGGCGTCCAGCTCGTGCTGTTCCTGACCTACCACGTCGTCTGCCTCACCCGCTGGGCCGCGACGCCCGGCAAGCTGCTCGTGGGGATCAGCGTGCGACGGCTCGACCGCCCGGGTCCGCTCGACGCCGACACGGCGATCCGCCGCACCGGCTTCCAGGCGGTGGCACAGGCGTTCGGCAACGTGCCCTACCTGTCGCTGCTCGGCACCATCGCCCTCGTCATGGACCTCGTGTGGCCGATCGCCGACACCCGCCGCCAGGCGCTGCACGACAAGATCGCGACGACGATCGTCGTCAAGGGCCCCGTCCAGCGCTGACGCGCGGGACCGCCGGTCAGCGCGCGGGGCGGATCGTCCCCGTGCACTCGCCGAGCGAGATCGTCGTGCCACCGGGGCCGGGCGCGGTCGCCCGCAGGGTGACCGAGTCGCCGTCCTCGAGGAACGTGCGCTCGGTGCCGTCGTCGAGCGTCACCGGCTCCTGACCGCTCCACGACAGCTCGAGGAACGAGCCCCGCTGGTCCTTCTCGGCGCCGGAGATCGTGCCCGACCCGAAGAGGTCGCCGTTGCGCAGCGTCGCCCCGTTGACGGTCATGTGCGCGACCATCTGCGCCGGCGACCAGTAGAGCTCGCGGTACGGCGGACGCGAGACGACCGTCCCGTTCCACTCGACCTCGTAGCTGATGTCGAGCCCGTATGCCGTGCCCGCACCGTCGTCGGTCGCCTCACCCTGCAGGTAGGGCAGGGGAGTGGGGTCGGTCTGGCCGGGCAGCGGCACACGGGCGCTGCGCAGGGCGTCCGTGGTGACGACCCACGGTGAGATCGTCGTGGCGAACGACTTGCCGAGGAACGGGCCGAGCGGGACGTACTCCCACGCCTGCAGGTCGCGGGCGCTCCAGTCGTTGAGCAGCACGACGCCGAAGAGGTGCTCGTCCGCATCGGCCACGGAGACAGGCGAACCCAGCTCGGTCGCACCACCGACGACGAAGCCCAGCTCGGCCTCGATGTCGAGCCGGACGCTCGGCCCGAAGACGGGCGTGGGCTCGGTCGGGGGCTTGCGCTGGCCGCTGGGACGCACGATGTCGGTGCCCGAGACGACGACGGTGCCGGAGCGCCCGTGGTAGCCGATCGGCAGGTGCTTCCAGTTCGGGGTGAGCGGCTCGGAGTCGGGACGGAAGATCTTGCCGACGTTGGTGGCGTGGTGCTCGCTGGCATAGAAGTCGACGTAGTCCGCGACCTCGATGGGCAGGTGCATCGTGACCGCGTCGACAGCGAGGAGGTGCGGCTCGACGCAGTCGCGGCGCGACGGGTTCGTGAGGACCTCGGTGACCCACTCGCGGGCGGCCGTCCACGCCGGCCGGCCCTGCGCGAGGAAGGCGTTGAGCGACGGCTCGAGCCACACGGCATACGACTCCATGCCGGCCTGCTCGGCGCACGGCCCGAGGTCGAGGACGTGGTCGCCGATGCGGGTGCCGACGCGGCGCGCGCCGTCGGGGGTGGAGAAGACGCCGTAGGGGAGGTTGTCGATGCCGAAGGGGGAGTCGTCGGGGACGTCGAGCCAGGTCATGAAGGGTTCTCCTCGTCGAGGTGGTGGTCGAGGTCGTCGAGATCCAGGAGGCCGAGCGCGTCGAGCTCACCGATCGGGTCGGTGACCTCGCAGCACCCGTATGCCGTGAGCAGGCTCCGCACGCGCGTCGCGGCTGCGTCGTCCAGGTCGAGGACGGCGTCGGCGAGCAGGTCCGAACTCCGCTGTGCGAGAACGGACTCCACCGCGGCGAGGGCGCCGTCGTGGGCGGCGGAGTGCACGGCGAGGAGCACGTTGAGCACGCCGTGCTGCGGGTCGCCGTCGTGGTCCGCGCGGACGGCGTGGTGCAGGCCGCCGGTGAGCTTGAAGGGCACGCCGAGACGGGCGCAGTCGTGGACGAACCTCGCGAGCTCGCCCTCGTCGGGCCAGTCCCAGGCCGGGGTCGCACCGGTGCGGAACTTGGCCTGGACGACGTGGCCGGCCTCGTCGACACCGGCCCGCACGTCCTCGAGGGCGCGGTCGCGGTCGGCCCCTCGGGGGATCTCGAGCGTGAGCGGCAGCCCGCCGACGGGCAGGTCGCGCCAGCCGGGGAACCAGCCGAGCTCGGCGCCGACGGCCTCGACGGAGTCCGACTCGGACAGGCGCTGCAGGGCGCTCACCACGACCGACGGGTCGACGCCGGGCCGGGCGATGAGCCCGACCTGCAACGGCTGAGTATCCCCGGGACCTGCCACGTCCAGGAGGGCGCCCACGTCGGAGGCCGGAACCAGCAGCGGACCGACGAGACCGGCATACGTGGCCCTGCGGTGCCCACGGTGGCGCTCGACGGCCACGTCGAGGGGCGCGTTCCCGGGAGGGAAGACCGCGGCGTCGTCGATCAGCCCTGCGAGCAGGGCGGGGGGCGCCGTTGACATGTCGCACACGCTACTAGGCTGACGACAGCGACTTCGCGACGCAGCGGCGCACCCACGACGCGGCGTATCGACAGCGACGTATCGACACAGTGAGGTGGAGAGCAGTGGCGCACTACCAGTCGATGGGCAGCATCCCGCCCAAGCGGCACACGCAGCACCGGCGACCGGCCGGCCGCGGCAAGCAGGGCGAGCTCTACTACGAGGAGCTCATGGGTGAGGAGGGCTTCTCGTCCGACTCGTCGCTGCTCTACCACCGCAACATCCCGTCGACGATCGTCGATGCGCAGGTGTGGGAGCTCGGGGACCTGTCCACGACGCCGAACCACCCGCTCAAGCCGCTGCACCTCCAGCCGCACAAGCTCTTCGACGACGCCAGGACGGTCAGGAAGACGGACGTCGTCACCGGGCGCCGGCTCCTGCTCGGCAACGGTGACGTGCGGATCTCGTATGCCGTGGCCGGCGCCACCAGCCCGTGGTACCGCAACGGCATCGGCGACGAGTGCGTCTACATCGAGCGCGGCGCGGCCAGGGTCGAGACGGTGTTCGGGGCGTTCGACGTGGCGCAGGGCGACTACATCATCATCCCGAGGGCGACGACCCACCGCTGGATCCCCGTCGCGTCGCGCAAGGAGCCGCTGCGGGCCTACGCCATCGAGGGCAACAGCCACATCGCGCCGCCCAAGCGCTACCTGAGCAAGTACGGCCAGCTCCTCGAACACAGCCCCTACTGCGAGCGCGACCTGCGGATGCCGCAGGGGCCGCTGCTCGCCGAGGACGTGGGCGACAAGGCGGACGCCGAGACCGAGGTCTACATCAAGCACCGCGGGTCGGGTCCGGCGAGCTCCGGCGGGATCGTCGGGACGGTGCACACGCTGCCGTTCCACCCGCTCGACGTCGTCGGCTGGGACGGCTGCCTCTATCCGTACGTCTTCAACGTGCGCGACTACGAGCCCATCACCGGTCGGGTGCACCAGCCGCCGCCGGCGCACCAGGTCTTCGAGGGCTGGAACTTCGTCGTGTGCAACTTCGTGCCGCGCAAGGTCGACTACCACCCGCTGTCGATCCCGGTGCCGTACTACCACTCCAACGTCGACTCCGACGAGGTCATGTTCTACGTCGAGGGCGACTACGAGGCGCGCAAGGGCTCGGGCATCGGGCAGGGCTCGATGTCGCTGCACCCGGGCGGGCACGCCCACGGCCCGCAGCCGGGCGCCGCGGAGGCCTCGATCGGCGCCGAGTACTTCGACGAGCTCGCCGTCATGGTCGACACGTTCCGCCCGCTCGACCTCGGTGAGGGTGGGCTGGCGTGCGACGACGGCAAGTACCACCTGAGCTGGAGCGGCAACCGGGGCGGGGCCGCCGCGGTGCACAGCATCGACTGACCCGTCGGCGGGCCGGTTCGGACGGCGGTCAGGGCGGCGCCAGGGCGAGCCGGTAGCCGCGCTTGACCACCGTCTGGACCAGCCCGCGTCCGCCGACGTCGCGCAGCCGACCGATGGCGACCTCGGCCGCGTGCGGGTCGGTGGAGTCGCCGGGCAGGACGGCGAGCACGTCGGTCCGGGAGACGACCTCGCCGTGCGCGTCGGCGAGGAGCCGCAGCACCGCGAGCCCGCTCGGTGACAGCGGGAGCACGTGCCCGTCGAGCAGGGCGACCGTGCGCCGGACCTGGACGTGCCCGGCGAGCGTCGAGACGGCCGACGACTGGGCCAGCTCGTAGTGGTGCACGAGCCGTCGGACCAGTGCGCCCAGACGTCCGCGGTCGGGGACGATCGGCTCGATGCCCCTGTCCTGCAGCGGTTGTGCGGTCACCGGACCGACGGCAGCGGCGACGAGGCAGCCTGATGCAGCGCGGGCGACGATCTCGTGCAGGACGCCCTCGGCATCGGCCGCGGCCAGCCAGGCGGAGGCACCGGGCGCCGAGGTGAAGACGACGGCGTCGATGTCGCCGGCGGCCGCGTCGCGCACGGACTGCGCCAGTGCGACCGGGTCGGGGGTGGGCCCCCAGCGATAGACGACGAGGCTCGCGACGTCGGCGCCGGCCGCGGCGAGCTCGGTGTCGAGCCCGTCGGCTCCGGCACCGTGGTGCTGGACGGCGACGCGCAGCCCCGCGACTCCCTCGTCCAGCAGCAGCTCGAGGATCTCGGCCGACGTCTCGGACTCGGCGACCCAGTCGGCGGTGAGCCCGGCCGCCTGGATGGCGCCGCGCGCCTTGGGCCCGCGCGCCACGATGCGGGCGCGACCGAGCACGTCGAGGAGCTCGTCGGCATGCCCCGCCGCGTCGGCAGCCTCGATCCAGCCGCGCAGCCCGATGCCGGTCGTGACGACGACGACGTCGGGCGGACTGGCGATGAGCTCCTTGGTGGCGAGGACGAGCTCCTCGTCGTGCTCGTGCGGCACGATCGTCAGGGCGGGAGCATGGCGCACGTTCGCCCCGCGGCGGGTGAGGGCGGACGCGAGCTCGCCCGACCGCCGGTCCGCCGTGACGAGGACGACGCACCCGGCCATGACCTGGCCGAGGGCGGGCGTCCGGCCCGGGCTCATGCACCCACCGCGGTCGGGGTGAGCAGCGCGGGGTCCGCGACCCGGCCGACGACGATGACCGCGGGGGCGCGGACACCGGCCCGGGCCGCGACGTCGGTCACCTCGGCCAGGGGCGCCGTGGTCACCCGTTGCCGCTCGGTCGTCGCGTCCTCGACGACCGCCACCGGGAGGTCGTCGGCAGCGCCGGCAGCCCGCAGGTCGCGCACGTGCCGGCCGAGCATCCGGACCCCCATGAGCACGACGAGGGTGGCCGCCTCCGTGGCCACCGCGGCGAGCGCGTGGGGGTCGATCGGCTCGTGGCCGTGGACGACGTGCACCGCACCGACCGTGCCGCGGTGCGTGAGGGGTATGCCGGCCGCCCCCGGAGCGCTGAGTGCCGAGCTCACACCCGGGACGACCTCGACCTCGACACCGGCCTCGCGGCACGCGAGGACCTCCTCGCCGCCGCGGCCGTAGACGAACGGGTCGCCGCCCTTGAGCCGGACGACGGTGCGCCCGCGGCGCGCCTGCTCGACGAGGATCCGGTTGATCTCGGTCTGCGGCACGAGGTGCAGCCCCGCGGTCTTGCCGACGTCGATGACCTCGACGTCGAGGGGGAGCGTCCGCAGCAGCCCGGTGGGGCCGAGCCGGTCGGTGACGACGACGTCGGCCTGCGCCAGGGCCTGGCGGCCGCGCACGGTGATGAGGTCCTCGGCTCCCGGGCCGCCGCCGACGAGGATGACGCGACCGGGCGAGCCCGCCCGCCCGCGGCGCGCGCGGAGGTCGAGCTCGGACGTCTGGAGGTGCACCGCCAGCGCGTTGCGGACGGCCACCGCCCGGGCCGGGTCGGGTCGCCCGGTCGAGAGCACCCCGACCCGCAGTCCTGCGTGGTCGGTGACCGCCGGGTTGCGCGCGGTACCGTGCTCGGCGGAGCCGGCACACACGCTGAAGACGCGCTCGGCTGTCGCCCGACCGCACAGGTCGAGATCGACGAGACGGTCACCGGTCGCGGCGACGACGAACCACGTGCCGGCGACGTCGTCGGCGCTGACCTCCCGCTGGCTCCAGGTGGCACCGGCACCGTCCACGAGCTCGAGCATGGCCTCGCACACGACGGGGGTGACGACGTGCACCAGTGCGCCGTCGGCCACGAGCGCGGCCGCCTTCGTCGCGGCCACCGGTCCGCCACCTGCCACGAGGACCGGTCGCCCGACGAGGTCGACCCCGAGCAGGGTGGTCATCCCGCCGACCCCTCGACGGCGCCCCTGGGGTCTGTCTCGGCCTCGGCCCCGGAGTCCGGCTCGGGGCGAGCCAGGTGCACGACCCCGTCACGGACCTCGACGTCCCAGGTGCGCAGGCTGAGCGGCTCCTCGCCGACGGTGTCGAGGCACTCGCCGGTGCGCAGGTCGAACACCTGCTTGTACATCGGGGAGGCGACCGTCGGTGCCTCGCCACGGCTGCCGACGATTCCTCGCGACATCACGTGCGCGCGGGAGTACGGGTCGAGCTGCTGCACGGCATACACGTCGTCGTCGTGCGTGCGGAACAGCGCGACCTGCTCCCCGGCGACGAGGGCCGCCGAGCCGCGCTCGGGTGCGAGGTCCGCGAGGCCGCACACCCGGATCCAGGTCGACAGGGCCAGGCCGCGCTCGGTGGCGACGTCGACGGTCATCGGCGGACCTCCAGGGTCGTCCCGGCGATGAGGACGCCCTGTCGGCGCTCGTCGGGGGTGGCGGGGCGGGGTTGGCCGCGCTCGGCCACGTAGGCGAGCGAGTCGTCGGCGAGGTCGGGGGCGTTGACGAAGGACTCGAAGCGCCGCAGCTTCTCGGGGTCGGCCAGCGCTGCGGCCCACTCGTCCTCGTAGTCGTCCACGTGCCTGGCCATGGCGAGGTCGAGGTCGGCGGCGATGCCGAGCGCGTCCTCGAGGACGACCGCGCGGATCGCCTCGAGCCCGCCCTCGTGGTCCTCGACCCAGGCGGCGGTGCGCTGGAGGCGGTCGGCGGTGCGGACGTAGAACATGAGGAAGCGGTCGATCGTGCGCACGAGGGTGTCGGTGTCGAGGTCCTCGGCGAGGAGCCGGGCGTGGCGCGGGGTGAACCCGCCGTTGCCGCCGACATAGAGGTTCCAGCCGTTGTCGGTCGCGATGACGCCGACGTCCTTGCCCCTGGCCTCGGCGCACTCGCGGGCGCAGCCGGACACGCCGAGCTTGATCTTGTGCGGCGAGCGCAGTCCGCGGTAGCGCAGCTCGAGGGCGATGGCGAGCCCGACGGAGTCCTGCACGCCGTAGCGGCACCACGTGGACCCGACGCACGACTTCACCGTGCGCAGCGACTTGCCGTAGGCGTGCCCGGACTCGAACCCGCTGTCCACGAGCCGCGTCCAGATCGAGGGCAGCTGGTCGATGCGCGCACCGAAGAGGTCGATCCGCTGGCCTCCGGTGATCTTCGTGTAGAGGCCGAACTCCCTGGCCACCTCACCGATCGCGATGAGCCCCTCGGGGGTGATCTCGCCGCCGGGGATGCGCGGTACGACCGAGTACGAGCCGTCCTTCTGGAGGTTGGCCATGACGTGGTCGTTGGTGTCCTGCAGCGCTGCTCGCTCGCCCTCGAGGATGTGACCGGTGCCGAGGGACGCGAGGATCGAGCCGATGACCGGCTTGCAGATGTCGCACCCGCGTCCGCGACCGTGCGCGGCGACGATCTCGCTGAAGGTCGTGAGCCCCTGGACGCGGACGACGTCGAAGAGCTGCGCTCGGGAGAGGTCGAAGTGCTCGCAGAGGGCGTTGCTCACCTCGACGCCGGACCGCTCCAGCTCGGCGGTGGTGAGCTTCTTGACGAGGGGGAGGCAGGAGCCGCAGCTCGTGCCCGCCTTCGTGCAGGCCTTGACGCCGGCGAGGTCGGTGCAGCCGCCCTCGGTCACCGAGCAGCGGATCGCGCCGGCCGTGACGTTGTTGCACGAGCAGACGGTCGCGTCGTCGGGCAGCTCGCCGACCGGTGCCGGACCCGCGCCCTCCGGAAGCAGGTATGCCGCCGGGTCGCCTCCCAGCTCCCTGCCCACCATCGGGCGCAGCGCGGCGTAGGCGCTGGCGTCGCCGACGAGGATTCCGCCGCGCAGGGTGCGGGCGTCGTCGCTCATGACGAGCTTCTTGTAGACGCCGCCGACCGGGTCCGAGATGACGACCTCGAGGCTGCCCGGCTCCTGCGCGAACGCGTCACCGAAGCTGGCGACGTCGACGCCGAGGAGCTTGAGCTTGGTCGAGAGGTCGGCGCCGGGGAAGGTGCCCGCGCCACCGAGCAGACGGTCGGCGACGATCTCGGCCATCGTGTAGCCGGGTGCGACGAGGCCGAGGCACCGACCTCCGACCTGCGCCACCTCGCCGATCGCCCAGATCGCGGGATCGGCTGTGGCACAGGCGTCGTCGACCACCACGCCGCCTCGCTCGCCGACCTCGAGGCCGGCCTCGCGGGCCAGCTCGTCGCGAGGTCGGACGCCCACGGCGAAGATCACGACGTCGACGTCGAGGGCGGGGCCCTCGGCGAACTCCATCCGTGACACGGTTCCCCGGTCGCCGACGATCTTCGAGGTCGCGGTCGAGGTGCGCACCGTGACGCCGAGGCCCTCGATGAGCCGCTTGAGGCCCTCGCCGCCGCCGTCGTCGACCTGGAGCGGCATGAGCCGTGGAGCGAACTCCACGACGGTCGACTGGACCTCGAGGGCCTGCAGGGCGCCGGCCGCCTCGAGCCCCAGCAGGCCGCCGCCGACGACGGCCCCACGCACCGGGCGGTCGAGCTCGCGCCGCCGCTTCTCGACCCAGGCCCGCAGGTCGGCGACGTCGTCGATGGTGCGATAGACGAACGCCCCACGGAGGTCCTTGCCCGGCACCGGGGGCACTGCGGCATACGAGCCGGTCGCGAGGACGAGCGCGTCGTAAGCCAGGACCGCACTGGTGCTCGTCGTGACGGTTCGGGCCTCGCGGTCGATCGACTCGGCCTTCACGCCACGGCGGAGCGTGACGAGGGGGTCGTCCCAGAGCTCCTGGCCTCCGAGCGCGAGGTCCTCGGGGTGGCGACCCGTGAAGTAGGACGTGAGCGCAACGCGGTCGTAGGGCGCGCGCGGCTCCTCGCAGAGCAGCGTCACCGACCACCGACCGGCCTCGTCGCGGGATCGGAGGGCGTCGATGAGGCGGCGGGCGACCATGCCGCCGCCGATGACGACGAGGTGCTGGGTGGGCTGTCCCTGAAGCATGTGGACGAACCTAGGGACGGGCCGTTTCGGGACTGTGGTTCGACTGTTTCACCTGCGTAAAACGGTTCTCACAGGCTGGCTGCCGCCCGCGTGAGGTCGGCGCTGCGGGTCAGGCCGGTGTGGTCACGCCGGTGACGCTGCTGCCCGGGGGGAGCGGCTGCCGAGCCGGTCGAGTAGCCCGCAGACCTCGTCCGCGCAGCCACCGCAGCCGGTGGTCGCCCGGGTCGATGCGGCCACGTCCTCCACCGACCGCGCGCCGCACGCGTGTGCCGCGGCGATGTCGGCCTTGGTGACGCCGTTGCAGCGGCACACGGTGGTGTCGTCGGCCAACAGGTCGGGGGAGGTGGCTGCCACCGGCGCGGCCGTGAGGGCCGTGACGAGCAGGTGCGCCGGGTCGCGGGGCACGGGCATGCGACGCGTGTAGGCCGCGACGAGGTCGGCCGCGACCTGTCCCGCTCCGATGCAGGTGGCGCCGACGAGCCGTCCCTCCGAGACGACGACCTCGACGTGGCGACCGGCTGCAGGATCCGACAGGCTGAGCGCCCGGTGCTCCGGGTCGTGCTCCCGCGCGCCTCCGCACACGCCCATCGTCACGACGTCGAGCCCGTGCGCCTTGACCCGGACGACGTCGTTGCCGCCGGCGCCTGCCCGGCTCCGGCTCGACGTCCCGGTGAGCCGCTCGGCCAGCCTGCGGGCCTGGTCCCAGCCCTGCGCCACGAGCCCCATCGCACCGCTCGGCGGTTGCGCGCAGTCACCGATCGCGAAGATGCGCGGGTCGGCGGTGGCCGACGTCTCGCGGACGAGGACGCCCCGCTCGCAGGGGAGCCCGGACTGCGCGGCCAGGCCCGTGTTGGCGATGGTGCCCGTCGCGACGAGGAGCAGGTCGGACTCGACGACGTCACCGTCCGTGAGCCGTATGCCGGTGAGTCGCCCGTGCGCGACGATCGCGGCGTCCGCGCCGACTCCCGTCCGCGGCTCGATGCCGACCTCGGGCATGGCGCGCGCCAGGACGCTGCTGGCGGGGCCGTCGAGCTGGCGCTCCATGAGCGCGTCGGCGGGATGGATGATCGTCACCGCGCAGCCGCGCTGGGCCAGCCCGCTCGCCGCCTCGATGCCGAGGACGCCGGCGCCGAGCACGACGGCTCGGCGGGAGTTCAGGGTGGCGGCGATGATCTCGCGTGCGTCGTCGATGCTGCGCAGGGCGTGCACTCCCAGCGGCAGGCGGCCCTCGCCGGTGTCGAGCCCGGCCAGCGGCGGGATGCGTGCCTCGGCGCCGGTGGCGAGGACCAGCTGGTCGTAGCGGTGCCGGCTGCCGTCGGTGGTGGTCACGACCCGGTCCTCGCGGTCCACGGCCGACGCGGCGACCCCGCGCAGGACGGTGAGTCGGCGGTGGTCGGGAGTCGGCAGGGTGAGCGACGTGAGGTCGTGCCGGCCTGCGACGACCTCGCTGAGCAGGACGCGGTTGTAGGGCTCGCACCCCTCGGCGCCGAGGACGGTGACGTCGTACTTCCCGATGGTGTCGCGGGCAAGCAGGTCCTCGACGAACCTCGCGCCGACCATGCCGTTGCCGATGACGACGAGCCTCATGCCGGGACCTCCGTGTGACGGTGGAGCGGCGTCGGCTCAGGGGCGTCGTGCGTGCCCGGGGCGAGCGTGCGGGTCACCGTGACGGCGCAGACCTTGAACTCCGGCATGCCCGAGACCGGGTCTGTGGCGTCGTTGGTGACGCGGTTGACGTTCTCGTCGCCGCCCCAGTGGAACGGCATGAAGACCGTGTCCGGCCGCACCCTGTCGGTGACCCGGGCGGGAGCCGACACGCTGCCGCGGGTGCTCGTCAGGGTGACGAGGTCACCGGGCGCGATCCCGTGGCGGTCCGCGAGCACGGGGGAGATCTCGACGAACGCCGCGGGGGAGGCGGCGACGAGCTCGTCGACCCGCCGGGTCTGCGCCCCCGACTGGTAGTGCTGGAGCACCCGGCCCGTCACGAGGTGGACCGGCCCCGCGGCCCCGACGTCCTCGGCCGGACCGCGGTCGTCGACCACGATGAACCGCGCTCGTCCGTCGTCGGTGGGGAAGGTGTCGAGGAACAGACGAGGCGTCCCGGGGTGAGGGGTGCCGTCGGTGGCCGGGCACGGCCAGTGCAGGTCGGGCTCCCGGTCGAGCCGCGCATGGCTCAGCCCGCCGTAGTCGGCGCGACCACCCGCGCTGGCGCGTGCGAGCTCGTCGAAGACGAGCGCGGCATCGGTGTCCCAGGTCCCGGGCGCACCGAGGCGGGCGGCCAGCTCGCGCCACACCCACAGCTCGGAGCGCGCTCCCGCGGGTGGCTCGACCGCACGACGCCGGCGCAGGACCCGGCCCTCGAGCGAGGTCATGGTTCCCTCCTCCTCGGCCCACTGGAGCACCGGCAGCACGACGTCGGCGCGCTGGGCGGTCTCGGAGGGCACGACGTCGCAGACGACGAGGAGGTCGAGCGCGTCCAGGCGGGCGCCGACGTGCCGGGAGTTCGGTGCCGACACCCGCAGGTTGGCGCCGTGGACGAGCATCGCCCGAGGGCCGCCGTCGCGCCCCAGCGCGTCGAGCAGCTCGACGGCAGGTCGGCCCCGGCCCGGGATGGACGCCGCGTCGACGCCCCACACCCGGGCCACGTGCGCCCGTGACGCCGGGTCGTCGATCATCCGGTAGCCGGGCAGCTGGTCCGACTTCTGACCGTGCTCGCGACCACCCTGGCCGTTGCCCTGGCCGGTCACGGCACCCCACCCCGACCCGACCCGACCGGGCAGCCCGAGAGCGAGTGCGAGGTTGATCGCGGCGTTGACGGTGGCCGTCCCCTGCGAGGACTGCTCCACCCCACGACCTGTGAGGACGTAGGCGCCGCGGCCCCCACGCGACGGGCTGGCTCCGGCGAGCAGGCGGGCGGTCTCACGCAGCCGGGCCGCGGGCACACCCGCAACCTGCTCGACCCGCTCGGGCCACCACGTGGCCGCGAGCCTTCGGGCCTCCTCGACGCCCGTGGTCCGAGAGGCGATGTATGCCGTGTCGCCCAGGCCTTCCGCGAACACCACGTGCAGCAGGCCGAGGAGTACCACGAGGTCCGTGCCGGGGACCGGCTGGAGGTGCACGCCCGCGCCGTCCTCGGTGAGTGACGCGGTGGCGCTGACGCGCGGGTCGACGACGACGAGTCCGCCGGCCGCGCGTGCGCCCGCGAGGTGCGCGACGGCGGGCGGCATGGTCTCGGCGAGGTTGCTGCCGAGCAGCAGCACCGCCTGGGCGCCGCCGAGGTCGGTGAGCGGGAAGGGCAGCCCACGGTCCACGCCCAGCGAACGGTTGGCGGCGGCTGCGGCGCTGCTCATGCAGAACCGCCCGTTGTAGTCGATGTTCGCGGTGCCGAGGGCGATCCGGGCGAACTTGCCGAGCTGGTACGCCTTCTCGTTGGTCAGCCCACCGCCGCCGAACACCGCGACCGCGTCCGCGCCGTGCGTCGCGCGAATCTCGCTGAGCCGCAGGGCAACCAGGTCGAGGGCCGCAGTCCAGGACGTCGGCTCGAGCTCCCCGGACCCGCCCCGGACCAGGGGAGTGGTGAGCCGGTCGGGAGCCCCGAGCACCGACGCGCTCGTCCAGCCCTTCTGGCACAGGCCGCCGCGGTTGGTCGGGAACTCGCGACCGGCCACGTCCACCCCGGACGGGCTCGGCGTGAGCGTCTGCGCGCACTGGAGGGCACAGTAGGGGCAGTGGGTGGCCACGGATGTCGTCATCGAGGAGCTCAGATCGTCTCCGAGGCGAGCGCCGAACCGCGACGCTCGTAGACGGCATACGTCGTCAGGGCCATGAGCACGTAGGCGACGACGAAGACGAGCAGCGCAGGCACGAGGGAGCCGTAGGCGTCCTTGGCCATCGCGAAGCCGCGCGGGATGAAGAAGCCGCCGTAGGCGCCCACCGCTCCGGCGATCCCGATGCATCCCGCTGCCGCCTTGCGTGCGACCGCCAGCCCGTCGGCGGGCACTCCTGCGCGGAAGACGGCCGGGATCATCCGATAGGTCGCGCCGTTGCCGATGCCGGCCCCGGCGAAGAGCACGAGGAACGCTGCGAAGAACAGCGGGAAGCTCCCGCTCCGCAGGCCCTCGACCGCGGCCAGGGCGCCGCCGGCGAGCACCGCGAACGAGGTGATCGTGACGCGGGCCCCGCCGAACCGGTCGGCGACGATGCCTCCGAGCGGACGGGCCAGCGCACCGATGAGGGCGCCGACGAAGGCCAGGCCCAGGGGAGCCGTCGGGAACTGGGTCTTGAGCAGGGTCGGGAACGCGCCGGCATACCCGATGAAGGAACCGAAGGTGCCGATGTAGAGGAACGAGATGACCCACGTGTGCGGGTTCCTCGTCGCGAGGGCGAACGACCGGAAGTCGGCCCGGATACCGGCGAGGTTGTCCATCCACCGCCACGCGGCGAACGCCGACAGCAGGGCGAGCGGGACGAACACCAGACCCGCTCGCTCGAGGTGCACGCCGGCTCCGATGGAGATGATCGCCGGGACGACCATCTGCACGATGCCGGTGCCGAGGTTGCCGCCAGCAGCATTGAGCCCCAGCGCTTTGCCCTTCTCGGCCTCGGGGAAGAAGAACGAGATGTTCGTCATCGACGACGCGAAGTTGCCTCCGCCGAAGCCGGCCAGCGCGGCGCACAGCAGGAGCACGCCGAACGACGTCTCCGGACGGGTGACGACGAACGCCAGCGCGGACGCGGGCAGGAGCAGCAGCAGCGACGAGATGACCGTCCAGTTGCGGCCACCGAAGGCCGGCACCGCGAACGTGTAGGGGATGCGGATCGTGGCGCCGACGAGGCTCGGCACCGCGATGAGCCAGAACTGCTGGTCGAGGGTGAGGTCGAACCCGGCGGCCGGGAGCAGCGGCACGACGACCGACCACAGGGCCCAGACGCAGAAGCCGAGGAACTCCGCGAGGACGGAGAAGGTGAGGTTGCGGCGCGCCACGCTGCGGCCGGTGGACTGCCAGAAGCCGGCGTCCTCGGGGTCCCAGTGCTCGATCCAGCGACCGCCACGGGTGCGAGCCGTGGGTGGGACGAGGGTGGTCTGGCGCGCCGTGTCGTCCGGCGTCGTCGTGGTCTCCATGGCAGGAGACCCTGTCGGGACGGTGTTTCGGGACCCGTCGGCGTGAGTAAACCGTCCGTAACACTCAGCGCACAGCACCCGCCGGTGCTCTGTGAGAAGTCGGCTCAGACGTAGGTCGTCGGGATCGCGGGCTCGCCCCGGCTCAGCTGGTGCGCCGACCTGGGGAGCTCGGCCATCGACGCCTCGTGCCGGTCGCGGGCGCCCTCGAGGGTCGCGTGCCCGGCGCCGACGAGCTCTCCGCCGAGCACGTAGTCGACGAGCAGCGTGCGGTCGTCGCCGTCGTCGACGGGCGGCTCGCCGATCCCGATGACCTCGGCCTCGGCCGTGCCGCGCTCGTTGCGGCGGCGCAGCGCGAACTTGCGACCGCCCACCGACGTCTTGTCCTTGCTCGCCTTGGCGACGCCGACCATCTCGCCGGCGTCGTCGGTGCGCGCGACGAGCTTGTAGACCATGCCCGCCGTCGGCGCCCCGGACCCGGTGACGAGCTGCGTGCCCACGCCGTAGGCGTCGACCGGGCCGGCCGCGAGCCCGGCGATGGCGAACTCGTCGAGGTCGGACGTCACGACGATCCGCGTGCTCGTCGCGCCGAGCGAGTCGAGCTGCTCGCGGACCTCGCGCGCCTGGACGAGCAGGTCGCCGCTGTCGAGCCGCACCGCACCGAGTTCGGGGCCGGCGACCTCGACGGCGATCTCGACGGCACGCTGCACGTCGTAGGTGTCGACGAGCAGGGTCGTCCATACGCCGAGTGCCTCGACCTGTGCGGCGAACGCCTCGCGCTCGTCGTCGTGCAGCAGCGTGAACGCGTGCGCGGCCGTCCCGGCGGTGGGCACGCCCCAGCGGCGTCCCGCCTCGAGGTTCGAGGTCGTCGCAAACCCCGCGATGTATGCCGCCCGCGCGGCGGCGACCGCGGCCTCCTCCTGGGTGCGGCGCGAGCCCATCTCGATGCACGGGCGGGTGCCTGCGGCGCCGGTCATGCGCGACGCCGCGCTCGCGATCGCGCTGTCGTGGTTGAGGATCGAGAGCACGAGCGTCTCGAGGACGACACCGTGCGCGAAGTCCGACTCGACCACGAGCACCGGTGATCCGGGGAAGTAGGCCTCGCCCTCGGCATACCCACGGATGTCGCCCTGGAAGCGGTAGTCGGCGAGGAAGGCCAGCGTCTCGTCGTCGACGACCCGGCGCTCGCGCAGCGCGGCGATCTCGTCGTCGCCGAAGCGGAAGCGCTCGATGGCGTCGAGGAGGCGACCGGTGCCGGCGACCACGCCGTAGCGCCGTCCGTCGGGCAGGCGGCGGGCGAACGTCTCGAAGACGCACTGCCGTGAGGCCGCACCGGAGCGCAGGGCGGCCTGCACCATGGTCAGCTCGTAGTGGTCGGTGAGGAGCGCGGCGCTGGGAGCGGGGGAGGAAGGGCTCACCCACGGCACCCTATTGTGGGATCCGTGTCCATCGCGCCCGTGCAGGAGGAGATCACCTCCTCCGACTCGCTCACCGAGCCCGACATCCCGTGGATCACGCTCGTGTGGAACGACCCGGTCAACCTCATGTCGTACGTCACCTACGTCTTCCAGACGTACTTCGGCTACGACCGCGCCAAGGCCGAGAAGCTCATGATGGACGTGCACACCAAGGGTCGTGCCGTCGTCTCCCACGGGCCGCGCGAGAAGATGGAGATCGACACCGAGGCCCTGCAGGGTTACGGGCTGTGGGCGACCTTCCAGAAGGACGACTGATGGTCCGTCGTGAATGCCCCATGAGTAAGGTCGAGAAGCCCAGGCAGAAGGACGACTGATGGTCGGCGCGACGGCTCGTATGGGCAAGGTCGAGACGACCCAGCAGAAGGACGACTGACTCATGGCGCGCGCGTTCGCCCGGAAGAAGAAGGGCCGCCAGGTCCGCTACACCGCCAAGCTCGACGCGGTCGAGCGCGCCGTCGTGGCCGGGCTCATGGAGCAGGTCCACGACCTCGTCGCGCCCGAGCCCACGACGGCCGATCCCGTTGCGCCCTCTCCCACGACCGCCGGCGAACCCCAGGACGACTTCGACGCGATCGTCTCCGGCCTGGGTGGCCTCGGCATGGGTGTCTCCGTCTCGGCCGAGGACCAGGTGCCCGACGACCGGCCCGTCCCGGCGGACGCGCGCTCCTTCGGCGACCGCGACCCGGCGCTGGAGCGGCTGCTGCCGGCGGGCAACCGCGCCGACGACCAGGCCTCGGCGGAGTTCCGCCGGCTCACCGAGCACGGCCTGCGCACCCGCAAGGCCCGCCACCTCACCTCCGCCATCGCCGCCCTCCGGGCGCCGGGGTCGGGTGTCGAGCTCGACGAGCGCACGGCCGTCGACATGGTGGTCGCACTCACCGACGTCCGGCTCGTGCTCGGCGAGCGGCTCGGTCTGCGCGAGGACGCCGACGTCGACCGGCTCGAGGAGGAGCTCGCCGACATGGACGAGGACGACCCCCGCCTGCACGCCATGTCGGTCTACGACTTCCTCACGTGGCTGCAGGAGACGCTCGCCACGGCGATGCTCCCGGGTGACACCACCACCGCATAACCTTGCACGGTGGCTGACTCACCCATCGGGATCTTCGACTCCGGCTACGGCGGCCTCACGGTCGCCCGCGCCGTGATCGACCAGCTCCCGCACGAGTCGGTGGCCTACCTCGGTGACACCGCCCGCACGCCCTACGGGCCGCGGCCGATCGCGCAGACGCGCGCCTTCGCCCTCGAGTGCCTCGACCGCCTCGTCGACCACGGAGTCAAGGCTCTCGTCATCGCCTGCAACACCGCCAGCGCCGCCGTCCTGCACGACGCGCGCGAGCGCTACGACGTGCCGGTCGTCGAGGTCATCCGGCCCGCGGTCCGCCGGGCCGTGGGCGCGACCCGCACCGGCCGGATCGGCGTCATCTCCACGGTGGGCACTCACCAGTCGCGCGCCTACCTCGACGCGTTCGCGGCCGCGCCCCACCTGGAGGTGACGAGCGGTGCGGCGCCGCGGTTCGTCGACTTCGTCGAGTCGGGTGTCACGAGCGGCGACGAGCTGCGCGAGGTCGCCCGCGAGTACCTCGCTCCGTTCCAGGAGCACGACATCGACACCCTCATCCTCGGGTGCACGCACTACCCGCTGCTCGCCGGCGTCATCTCCTACGTCATGGGTCCCGACGTCACCCTCGTGTCCTCGGCCGAGGAGACGGCCAAGGAGCTCTACCGCGTGCTCGCCGACCTCGACCGGCTGCGACCCGACGACTCGCCCGACCCGCAGCACGGCTTCACGACCACGGGTGACCCGGAGGAGTTCCGCCGGCTGGCCCTGCGCTTCCTCGGCCTGGGCTCCGACGTCGGGCACGTGTTCACCTCGCCCGTCGCGCTCCCGTCCACGGCCGGGGTGGTCGCGTGAGGGTGCGCATCATCGGGTGCAGCGGGTCGTTCGCCGGGCCCTCGTCACCGGCCTCGAGCTACCTCGTCACGGCCCAGGCCGACGGGCGCTCCTGGAACGTCCTGCTCGACCTCGGGTCCGGCGCGCTCGGGCCCCTGCAGCGCCACGTCGACCCCGCCGACCTCGACGCGGTCTTCCTCACCCACCTGCACCCGGACCACTGCGCCGACCTCTGCGGCCTCTACGTCGCCCACACCTACGCCCCCGACGGGCCGCCCGAGCGGCGCCTTCCCGTCTGGGGCCCGCGTGACACCAGGTCGCGCATCTCGCTGATGTACCACGGGCTCGAGGACGGCGGGATGGACAAGGTCTTCTCGTTCGGCCGGCTCGAGGACCGCGTCCCGGTCGCGGTCGGTCCCCTGACGATCACGCCGTATGCCGTGCACCACCCGGTCGAGGCCTACGGCTTCCGGGTCGAGGCCGACGGCGCCGTCCTCGCCTACACGGGTGACACCGACTCGTGCGACAGCCTCGGGCCGCTCATGGCCGGCGCCGATCTCGTGCTCGCCGACTCGGCGTTCGTCGACGGCCGTGACGACGTGCGCGGCATCCACCTCAGCGCCAGCCGCGCGGCCCGGGCCGCGGCCGGGGCCGGGGGAGTGCGGCGCCTCGTGCTCACGCACATGCCGGCGTGGAACGACGCGGAGGTGTGCCGGGCCCAGGCCGAGCCGCACTGGCCCGGTGTCGAGGTGGCCGAGCCCGAGGCGGTCTACGACCTCGGCTCACGCGCAGGCGGGGCCGACGTCTAGCCTGCTCGGTGTGACTTCATCGACGCGACACGACGGCCGCAGCCCCGAGGACCTCCGAGAGGTCCGCATCACCCGCAACTGGCTCGACCACGCCGAGGGCAGCGTCCTCGTCGAGTTCGGCAAGACCCGCGTGCTGGTCGCCGCCTCCTTCACCGAGGGCGTCCCGCGCTGGCTCAAGGGCAAGGGCACGGGCTGGGTCACCTCCGAGTACGAGATGCTGCCGCGCTCGACCAACACCCGCTCCGACCGCGAGTCCCGCAAGGGCAAGGTCGGCGGCCGCACCCACGAGATCTCGCGCCTCATCGGGCGTGCGCTGCGCGCCGTGATCGACACCAAGGCCCTGGGCGAGAACACGATCGTCATCGACTGCGACGTCCTCCAGGCCGACGGCGGCACCCGCACCGCCTCGATCACCGGCGCCTACGTCGCGCTCGTCGACGCCATCGAGGACGCCCGCGCCAAGGGCCTCATCGGCAAGAACGCGCAGCCGCTCGTCGACTCGATCGCCGCCGTGAGCGTCGGCGTCGTCGCCGGGCAGCCGGTGCTCGACCTCGACTACCCCGAGGACTCGACCGCCGACACCGACATGAACGTCGTCATGACCGGCTCCGGCCGCTACGTCGAGGTGCAGGGCACCGCCGAGGGCGCCGACGCCGCGTTCGACCGCGACCGCCTCAACGCCCTGCTCGACCTCGCCGCCCTCGGGTGCGCAGCACTCACCGAGGCGCAGCAGCAGGCGCTGGCGACGACGCCGAGGGAGCGCCAGCGGTGACCCGCCTCGTCCTCGCCACCCAGAACGAGCACAAGGTCCACGAGCTGCGCCAGATCCTCGCCGACCTCGCCGACGAGATCGGTCTCGAGGTCGTCGGAGCCTCCGACTTCGCGGACGCCCCCGACGTCGTCGAGAGCGAGGTGACGTTCGAGGGCAATGCCCGCCTCAAGGCAGTCGCTGTGGCTCGCGCCACCGGCCTGCCCAGCGTCGCCGACGACTCCGGTCTCGCCGTCGACGTCCTCGGTGGCTCGCCCGGCGTGTTCTCGGCGCGCTGGTCGGGCTCGCACTCGGGACCCGATGCCGCGCGTGCCGTGCGCGACCGTGCCAACCTCTCGCTCCTGCTCGAGCAGATCGGCGACGTGCCCGACGAGCACCGTTCCGCGTCGTTCGTCTGCGCCGCGGTGCTCGCGATGCCCGACGGCTCCGTCGAGTCCGTCGAGGGGCGCGTCACCGGCACGATCCGCCGCGACCCGGTGGGCGAGAACGGCTTCGGCTATGACCCGATCTTCGTGCCGGACGGCGACACCCGCTCGCTGGCCGAGTACACCGACGTCGAGAAGAACGCGATCTCGCACCGGGGCCGGGCCTTCCGGGCCATGGTGCCGATCCTGCGCGAGCGCCTCCGACCCCAGAGCTGAGGCGCCGTCGGGAAGGGGGCGGACGGCATACGCTGTCTGCGCGCGCGAGTGGCGAAATTGGTATACGCGTCAGGTTTAGGTCCTGGTGCCTTCGGGCGTGCGGGTTCGAGTCCCGCCTCGCGCACTGGATGTCGGTGTCTCGCTGATAGTTTGGCGAGAGCCGACCACCGAGGAGAACCGCGTGACCGATCGACTCGCTCCGGGCGACACCGCACCGGACTTCACCCTGAGCACCGACACGGGTGAGAGTGTGACGCTCTCGGACCTGCGCGGCGGCAAGGTCATCGTCTACTTCTACCCGGCGGCCATGACGCCCGGGTGCACCAAGCAGGCGTGCGACTTCAGCGAGAGCCTCGAGTCGCTCAAGACCGACGGCTACACCGTGCTCGGCATCTCCCCGGACAAGCCCGAGAAGCTCGCGAAGTTCCGCGACAAGGAGCACCTGTCGCTCACGCTGCTCTCCGACGCCGACAAGGCCGTCATGACGGCGTGGGGTGCCTTCGGTGAGAAGAAGCTCTATGGCAAGGTCGTGCAGGGCGTGATCCGGTCCACCGTCGTCGTCGACGAGTCCGGCAAGGTCGAGCACGCCTTCTACAACGTCAAGGCCACCGGTCACGTCGCCAAGCTGCGGCGTGACCTCGGACTGAGTGAGGACTGACCCGATGAGCTCCATCTCCGCCCTCGAGGCCGACATCGCCGAGCGCCGCGTGCGCCTGGCCCGTACCCTCGACGAACTCACCGCCAAGGCGACGCCGTCGGCCATCGCCAAGCGCGAGGTCGAGAAGGCCAAGGCCCGCTTCGCCGACGCCACGACGACGCCCGAGGGTGACCTGCGCGTCGAGCGTGTCGCCGCTGCTGTCGCCGTCGTCGCGCTCGTCGTGGCGTTCAAGCTGCTGCGTCGCCGTCGCGCCTGACGCCTCCCGAGCGGGACCGCGGCAGACGCCCGTCGAAGCCAGGTGGTGGCGGACCGGGGCGCGGTCTCTCGGGGTGAGCGTCTCCTCATGGACGAGCCGTTCGGCGCCCTCGACGCGTAGACCGGCGAGCTCGTGCGCGAGGAGGTCAGGGAGCTGACGCGATCAGGTCGCGCCGGTCAGGCCGAGGACCATGCCGGACGCGATTGCGTGGCGGCACGGCCGATGCGGTCCAAGGATGGAGACCGATCAGTTCAGCCGAATGTTCCGCCGATCCCGCCGATGAGATCCAACGGGTTGATGCCGAGCTGGTGCAGCAGGGCCGCGTGCTCTTCGGTGTCGACGACTTCTGGAAGCTCACGCTCCGCGCGATCGGCGACATCGTCCTCACCTCGGCCGCGGAGCTGGTCAACGATCTCCTGCCTGTCAATCTCCACGTCGACACCCCATCCCTTCGTAGGGACTCAAGCCTGCCCGATCCTCGGTGCGGAGTGAACGCTTTGGCGGGCAGGTCTTGGTTGCTGCCGGTGCACGAACCTCCATGGTTTTCTCCCGTCTCCTTGCCCGAGCTCAGAGGTCCAGCACCAGTCGCGGTCCGCACGACCGGGAGACGCAGATCATCATGCAGTCAGCGCGCCCTCGCTCCTGATCGTCCAGCACGGAGTCACGGTGGTCGGGCACACCTTCAAGGACAACGGTCTCACAGGTCCCACAGGTACCCTCGGCGCACGACGACAACACGCGCGCACCCGCCTCCTCGACGACGTCGAGCACCGAGCGCTCCGGCGGGACAATGACCGTGGTCCCGGTTCGGCGCAGCACGACCTCGAACGCCTCCTTGCGCACGGGCTCGGACTGGGCCCTCGGCGTGAACCGCTCGACGTGCAGCGCCCCCGCAGGCCAGTGTGCCGAGGCCGCCTCCACCGCCTGGAGCAGGGGCTCAGGGCCGCAGCAGTAGATCAGCGTGTCGTCGCTCGGGCGCTCGAACAGTTCGGCGAGGGGTAGCAGGCCGGTCCTGTCCTGCGGGTGCAGGGAGACGCGGTCGCCGTACTGCGCCAGCTCGTCGAGGAAGGCCATGGACTCGAGGGTTCGTCCGCCGTACGCCAGCCGCCAGCGGGCACCGGCAGCCTCGGCCGCCCTGAGCATCGGCAGGATCGGTGTGATGCCGATGCCGCCCGCGACGAACAGGTAGCCGGGGGAGGGGGCGAGAGGGAAGTGGTTGCGCGGCCCTCGGACGTTCACGGTGTCCCCGACGGCGAGGACGTCGTGGACGTGGCGTGAGCTGCCGCGCCCTGCCTCGTCGCGAAGCACCCCCAAGCGGTAGGCGCTCCGGTCGTTCGGGTTACCGCAGAGGGAGTACTGCCGGGTCGCCACGGTGTCGAGCAGGAGGTCGACGTGGGCACCGGGTTCCCACGTCGCGAGCGTGCCGTTCGCCGCCGTCAGGATCAGGCTGACGACCCCGTCGGAGGACTTCTCCTTGGCCGCGACCGTGACCTCGGTGAGTTGCTCGACGCCGGATGGGGCGTGGGTGGAGCCGACCGTCGTCAGCGCCACCGGCTCCCGTGCAGGCCTGCGCGTAGGGGTGAACCGCACCGGAAGGTGCTTCCAGACGTACATGTTCGGAGAGCTGGGGTAGAAGCCCGGTTCACCGGCGAGCTCGTACTCGCCCAGGACGGGCAGCGCCTCCTCGAGGGCGATCCGCGCCTCCATCCTGGCTAGCGGCGCACCCAGGCAGCCATGGACGCCCTCCCCGAACCCGACATGCCGCGAGCGGCCGCGGGTGATGTCGAAGCGGTCAGGGTCGGGGAACTGGCGCTCGTCGCGGTTGGCGGCACCCGTGACCAGCACGACCCGACCGCCGGCGGGAATGCGCTGGCCGTGGAGGACCAGCTCGTGGGACGTCGTGCGCGCAGTGAGCTGCAGGGGTGTGGCGAATCGCAGTGCCTCCTCCACGGCGTCCCCGGCGAGGGTGGGATCGTCGAGGAGCAGACGGCGCTGGTCCGGGTGCTCGGCCAGCAGCTTGAAGAGTGTCCCGGTCAGTCCGGCCGTGGACTCCACGCCACCGAGGAAGAGGACCAGCATGAGCCCGCTGACCTCCGAGGTCGGCGTCACCTCGCGGCTGACGAACGGCACACCCTCGATCTCGGCCTGCACCAACATCGTCACGAGGTCTGCTCGAGCCTGGCGACGACGTTCCTCGAGCAGGTCGATGAAGTACTGCTGCACGCCTGCGGTCGCTGCCCGGGCCGTCGGCGTCAGGTGCCCGGTGTCCGGGATCCGGTCCTTGAGCTCGTGCGTCCACTTCTCGAGCTGCTGGCGGCGGACGACGGCCACCGGATCGGCGTCATGGCGGCTGGGCAGGCCCATGAGGTGGAAGAACACGTCGAACGGCATCGGCCAAGCGAGCTCCTGGGCCAGGTCGACCACACCACGCTCGGCCCAGGATCCGACGAGCTCGCGCACGACCGAACGGATCCCGTCCTCGAGGGTCGCCAGGCGACGGGGGAGGAAGTAGGGCTGGACCACCGAGCGCACATCGTCGTGCCGCGGGTTGTCCATGTTCGGTAGTGACCCCGTCGGAGCCTGCTCCTGCGCGCTGTCGTCGATGTCCATGCCCTCGAAGCTGCGGAACGTGTCCGAGTCGAGAATCGCAGCCCGGACGTCCTCGAACCGGGTCAGCGCCCACCACCCGTAGCGCTCGCTGCGGAACACCGGCGCCTCGTCGCGCATCCGCCGGTACACGGCGAAGGGATCGCCGGTGTAGAAGTGCGTCGCGAACGGGTCGTAGTCCAGTTCCCCAAGGTGGCTGGGCGGCCTGGCGCTACCGACTGCAGCGCGGCTACTAGAGCGCTCTAGTGACATGTTCAGTAGTGTGGGCCCGGACCAGCCCGGACGTCAAGGAAGAGTGATGGCAGAGCACAGCAGGCCGCGACAACCGACGATGGAGGACGTGGCCGACCGCGCCGGGGTCTCGCGGGCTCTCGTGTCCATCGTCGTCCGTGGGGTGGCGGGCGCCAGCGAAGCGACGCGAGCGCGCGTCCGCGCCGCCGCGGACGAGGTTGGCTACCGCCCGGACGCCCGAGCGAGGCTCCTTGCGAGCGGGCAGTCGAGACAGATCGGCGTCATCTTCCTGGCATCCGGGCGTTTCCACCACGAGCTGCTCGACGGCATCTACCGCGCTGCCGACGCAGTGGGCTACGAGGTGATCCTCAGCGCGCTCACGCCGTCGCGTGACGAAGGGCGGGCAGCACAGTCGCTGCTGGACTTCCGCTGCGAGGCCGTCATCCAGCTCGGCCCGGAGACGGCGCAGCCCGTGATCGCGGGACGGGTGCCAGTCGTGGTCGTGGGCTGGCACGTGTCGAACCCCTCCGTCGACGTGGTCCGGACCTCCGACGAGACCGGGATGCGCGAAGCCGTCGACCACCTCGCGTCGCTCGGTCACCGCGAACTCGTGCACGTCGACGGCGGCGACGGGGTCATCGCAGCGGCGCGCCGACGGGCGTTCACGGCGGCGACGCAGCGTCACACAATGACGGGAGAAGTGATGGCCGGTGGGCACGTCCTGCACGACGGGCTCGGCGCCGCGCGTCGACTCCTCGACCGCGACCGGCTCCCGGACGCGGTCATCGCGTTCAACGACGACGTCGCGGCAGCTCTGGTGGACACCTTCGTCCACGCCGGCGTCCGGGTGCCGCAGGACGTTGCCGTGGTGGGTTGGGACGACACCGACGTGGCGAGACTGCCCCACCTCGACCTCACCAGCGTGCGTCAGGACGCCGGCGAGCTTGCCCGACTGGCCGTCGAGCGTTGCGTGGGGCGACTGAGCGGGACCCCCATCCACCGCCGGACTCAGGTCCTGCGCCCGCAGCTCGTCGTCCGTGGCTCGACGGGCACCTGAGGTGAACGGCGGCCAGCCCTGTGCCCCGGTTGGTGATCGACTGTCGGTCGCGTGCATCGGCTACCCGGTCGCTCACCGTTCAGGACGCCTGGCTCGAGCGAGCCCGTATGTGCGCACCTCGACTCTGGCCCCAAAAGCGCGAGCTCGAGGGGACCAATGGTGCCCCTGGAGCTCGTGACCTGCAGGTGTGGTGCGCCATCAGGGACTCGAACCCCGAACCCGCTGAGTCTCAACGCGTGTTTGGCACCGTTACCCGTCGCTGCCCGAAAAGACTTGCTGACCTGCGTGTATGCCGTTCGCTTGCGTCGCGTCGTGTCGCGACGTTGCGGGTCGCTTCTCGTCCAAACGCGGGGCATAAGTCGGGGCCGCCAACCACTCGATCGTTGTCGCCAATTTAGTTTGGTCACCCAGTGGGCTCAGCCCTACTGCGCCCCCTCAGCGGCCGGCTCATCGCCCGCACATGCCGATCTGCGGATGTTGAAACCGATCTTCCGTCAGGGTCATCCGTCCTTGCAGGCGGGCATGGGTCGACATACGGACATGTCCGACACGCTCGGGCTAGGAACCCGCTCCTAGCCCGGTTCGCCCAATTACAGGCCGCCCCAGTGAACGGCTATGAGTGGCGCGCTTCACCCGACATGAAGCGGCTGCGACGGTCTCAGGCTGGCCGGGGGGCGTACATGATCACGGCAACACCGACCAGGCAGATGAGCGCGCCAGTGATGTCGTAGCGGTCGGGTTTGAAGCCGTCCGCAACCATGCCCCACGCCAAGGATCCGGCGACAAAGACGCCGCCGTAGGCCGCCAGGATGCGCCCGAAGTTGGCGTCGGCCTGCAGTGTCGCAACGAACCCGTACAGGCCAAGCGCAACGACCCCTGCACCGATCCAGATCCAGCCCTTGTGCTCGCGAACGCCTTGCCAGACCAGCCATGCACCCCCGATCTCGGACAGGGCGGCCAACGCGAACAGCAGCAGCGACTTCACAACGGTCATGCGCCAGAGTCTCTCAACCCACGAGGCTGCGGTGTCACTCGCCGCCTCGTGGCCGGCTGAGCTCGACCGGGACCGCGCCGACAGCAGGCGGGACCGCACACGTGGATGGCTTCGCACGTGAACGCCGCACCATCAACGCGGCGATGGTGACGAGCCCGACCACGATCGCGAACACCACACCCGCGAACGCAAACGTTGCTGCCGTCGCTGCGAACCCGGCGACGCCAAGGAAACCCACGATGGGCCCGGCGCAGCACACTGCGCACGCGGTGGCGGTGCCACCGGCCAGGTATCGGTTTCGCACTGGACTCATGAGACGCCTCCAACGGCGGTCGAAGGGGTGTGGGCGCTGTCCGGGTGGACAGCGATGGTCTCGAACGGGATCGGGCAGCAGGTAGCCGAGGCGCACGCCCGCAGGTCGTCGCAGCCCGCGTCCAGCGCTGCCGTCAGGTTGTCCCGGATCGAGGTCAGGTCGCTGATGCGTTCCTCGACCTCGACCAGCTTCTCCCGGGCACGCCGCTGCAGACCGGCGTCAACCCGCTTGGTGTGCCTGTGCTGGCCGAGCTCGAGCAGGTCAGCGACCTCGTCAAGGGTGAACCCCAGACGTTGGGCAGCCTTGATGACCCGAAGGACGGTGACCGCCTCGGGCGGATACAGCCGGTGCCCGCCAGGGCTGCGGTCAGGTTCGGCCAGGAGCCCGCGGCGCTCGTAGTAGCGCAACGTCTCGATGTTGACGTCGGCGGCTTCAGCAACTTGTCCGCGCCGCAGCCCACTGGACCGGCTCGTCGTGGTGGTCATGAGGTCCGGCCCAATGCTCCCCGAGCCAGGTCGACCAGACCGGCCAGGACATCGGCGTGCGCCGGTGGCACCTCAACATCGAAGGCCACCACGTCCTCCGACAAGGCCGTGACCTCGAACTCGAAAAACGAGCAGCAAGAGGACTCGGCATCAGCCAGCCGCTGAACCCGCTCGACCAACGCAGTGCCGCCACTCAGCAGCAGACGAACACGAGTGTCGCTCCGGCCAAACTCGATTGATCGCAGGGCTGCCCCGAAGAGGTCGTTGAACTCCGCCACCCGCAGGGGCCGCTCCGCCGTCGGCAGCGTGCACGCCTCAACGTCAGCCCAGCCCAAGCCGTCCGGCCCATTGCTCGTGGAGGTCTTCATGAGACCACGGTAAACCCGTACCTAAGTACAGGATGCAAGCACACTGCGACGGGGACCCGTGATGTCAGGGGGCCAACTCAGTCCATCCGCGGCGAGGCCCCTGAGAGTGGAAGGAATCTCCGCTCCTGTGATCCGCCACCAGACGCGCAACAGCAAAATCCGGCAAGCAGTGACCGGGCCTGCCGAAGAGTGCATGCGCTTGGTTCTCCGCACGGCGATAGCGTTGAGCAGTTGTGGTGGCCGACCCGGGAGACAACCATGGACGAGGACCAGATCTACGCGGAGTTGGATCGGGTCCGGAACGACTACCAACGGCTGCTGGACAGCGCCACCGTTGCGGAACTGCGTCAACCCACCAACGGCACGAAGTGGAACAACGAGCAGCTGCTGTTTCACATGTTGTTCGGATACCTCTTGGTGCGAAACCTGCGTCTGATCGTCTGGGGATTTTCCCGCCTCCCGGACAGCGCTTCCAGACGGTTCGCGGTCGCGCTCAACGCGGGTACTCGCCCGTTCCACGTCATCAACTACGTGGGCTCCCTCTTCGGCGCCCGCGTGTTGGGCTACGCGAGGATGCAGCGGCTGATGGACCACGTGGTCACAGGCCTCCAAAGGTCCCTTCGAGCGCAATCACGTGAGTCCTTAAGTCGGGGCATGCACTTCCCGATGGGCTGGAACCCCTACTTCAGGGACTACATGACGCTGCTTGAGGTCTCCCACTACCCCACCCAGCATTACGACCACCACAGGCTGCAGTTGACCCTAGCGAGTGCGCGCCAGAGGTGACGAGCACGCGGTCACCGTCCGCTGGGAACGCACAGGGTGGCCGGAAATGGACTGCCCCTGGACCTGGTCCTGGACGTAGCGCGTTCCGTGGGCTACTTCCGCCGGGCCGTCGGTGCGTCCACACTGGACACATGAGCGCCGAGCGGGTCACCGACATCGACCTACGCGGGGACGGGAGCGTCCAGTGCTGGTGCTGCGGCACCATCGACGTCCCCGCCCGCATGGTCCACCTCGGGGACCACCCTGAGGTGCACCTCTGCTTGGGCTGCGCGCACTTCGTACACCATCGGGCGTGGGAGATTGAGGACGAAGGGAAACGAGGTCCTGCTGCCCTCGTCCGGGACCAGTTCCGGAACCTGCGCGCATTGGTGATTCGCCGAGGCTGGCATCAGAACAGGTTCATCGGCGACAAGCTTCGCTGGCACGACAGGTACGTCCCGTAGCCATGCGGATCGAACTACTCGTCGTGCCCGATTGCCCCCACGAGGATGCCGCCGCCGAACTCATCGCGACCGCCGTGGCAGACACCGGCGTGCAGGCGCAGGTCACACGCACCGTCATCATTAGCCAGGACCAAGCGCGGCGACGAGCCTTCGTGGGCTCCCCAACGATCCTCCTCAACGGCTGCGACCCGTTCGCAGACCCCGCAGCCGTTACAGCGATGGCCTGTCGGCTCTACTCCACCCCAGAGGGAATGCGTGGTGTCCCGGCGCTGCGGGATCTGCGCCAAGCGCTCAAACGGGCAGCCGACCTCTGATCAACCAGGGACGGCTTCCGCCATGCCGCTGGTGGGTCCAACGCTTCAGGCGCCACAAAATCGGGCGTTTCTCGGACGCAGCCCCGCAACGAGCGACTTCACCGACGGTCCAAGCGGGGCCACCGGTTCGTGACCTGCGCCGATGAGGTGCCACGGTGGGTGGGTCGAACCCCGAACCTGCTGCATAAGAGTCAGCCCGTCGGGCCAGAGGAGACGGGCAACCTCGAGCACCCATGGGCAGTGCTGCGCGACGACGAGCGGCAGGATCGTGCCTGTCTGAGGCGGGCCCGGCATCAAAACCGGGGGATAAACCGTGAGTTCAAGCCAAACGCCCGACAGTGACGAGCACTGTCGGGCGTCTGCAAGGCTGTGACCAGCACTAACGAGTGCGCCATCAGGGACTCGAACCCCGAACCCGCTGATTAAGAGTCAGCTGCTCTGCCAATTGAGCTAATGGCGCGCGAGGAGAGACATTAGCAGCGGTCAGGCCCGGTTGTGAAATCGGCCCCGGCGGTCCGTCGGGACCGCGAGATCACGCCGAGTTGCGGCTCCGTCGCATGGCGATGGCGGCTGCTCCGAGGGCGGCCAGAACGCCCGCACCGAGGACGAACCAGACGAAGGTGGGCGGGCCGTCGGACGCGGCGGTGTCGGCGTCCCCGGCGACGTCGGTCGTGCTCGGGGAGGGGCTCGCCTCAGGCGTGCTCGCCGAGGCGCTCGGCTCGGGCGCGGTCGCTGAGGGGCTCGGGCTGCCAGCCGTGGGGGAGGCCTGCGCGTCGCCCGCGACGGTGAACGTCGTCGAGCCCGAGATCGGGTGGGAGTCGGCGCTGACGACGCGGTAGGTGACCTTGTAGGTCCCGGCCGACATCGGCTCGGCGACGGGTGCGGTCACGACGGCACCCTGGGCAGCCGCGTCGTCGCCGGCCACGACCGTGCCCTCACCGTCGGTGACGCGGACGCTGACGAACTGCGGGTTCACGTCCTCGTTGAAGGTGAGGACGATCGCCGGCGGGGAGGCCGGCACCGAGGCGCCGTCCTTGGGTGAGATCGAGATGAGTCGTGAGTGCGCGCTCGCGGGCACGACGCCGACGAAGAGGCCGACGAGGGCGGTGAGGACGACCAGGATGAGTCCGCGGAGTGTGAGGCGCATGGCCCCAGTGTCACAAACGCCCCTGAGCATGACGAAAGCCCCTGCTCTGCAGGGGCTTTCGACCTGGGGTGAGTGACGGGGCTTGAACCCGCGGCCCCCGCGACCACAACGCGGTGCTCTACCAGCTGAGCTACACCCACCAAGGTGACTGTCACGGCATACGAACGAGTTCGGCCGAGGCAGCGCGGACTATCGTACCTGCTCCTCGGGGGTGCTCCCGACCACGCCCGCCGCGACCCCGGAGGCCGGGCTCGAGTGGTCGACGACGTGCTCCGCTGCGAGCGCACGGAGCTCCTCGGTCGAGCGGCCGGGAGGGTCGACGAAGACCGCTCCGCGGTAGTAGCGGAGCTCGGCGATCGACTCGCGGATGTCGGCGAGCGCGCGATGGCCGCCCGACTTCTCGGGAGCCGCGAAGTAGGCGCGCGGGTACCAGCGCCGGGAGAGCTCCTTGATCGAGGAGACGTCGATGACGCGGTAGTGCAGGTGCTCCTCGAGCTCGGGCATGTCACGCGCGAGGAAGCCGCGGTCGGTGCCCACGGTGTTGCCGCCCAGCGGAGCCTTGCGCGGCTCCGGGACCCACTCGCGGACGTAGTCGAGGACGCGCTGCTGCGCCTCCTCCATCGTCACGCCGTCGGCGAGCTCGTCGAGAAGCCCCGACGCCGTGTGCATCTCGCGGACGAAGTCGCCCATCTGGGCCAGGGCCTCGTCGGTCGGGCGGATGACGACGTCGACGCCCTCGCCGAGGACGTTGAGCTCGTAGTCGGTGACGAGGGCCGCGACCTCCACGAGGGCGTCGTTCTCGAGGGAGAGCCCGGTCATCTCGCAGTCGATCCAGACGATGCGGTCGGTGAGGGCTCGGTCAGGCGTCGATGACATGGGTCCCAGCCTAGGTCGAAGCACTAGGCTCGTCGTCCATGAGTGGGGACCAGGCCGTCGACGCCAACGCGACCCTCCCGCCGCCCGCGGAGGGCAGCCGGGCCGCAGGAGCCCACCGCGGCAGATCGGTCATCCGCCGATGGGTCATCGTCGGCATCGCGACGGCCGGCTTCGGCCTCGCGGCGCTGGCCGTCGCGACGGCCATCGGGGCGGCAGCCGGTGTCAGCGCGAGCCTCCTGGGGTTCGTCGTGGCCACCATCCCGCTCGGGATCGTCGTCCCCACCTTCATGTGGCTCGACCGGTTCGAGGCCGAGCCGACCCGCTACCTCGTGCGCGCGTTCCTCTGGGGTGCGCTCATCGCCGTCCTCATCGCGATGACCCTCAACACGGCCGGGCAGCTGGTGCTCTGGGGCTCCGTCCCCGAGGAGGAGTCGCTCGCCCTCACCGCCGTGTTCGTCGCACCGTTCGTCGAGGAGGCCGCCAAGGGGCTGTTCGTGCTCCTCGTCTGGCGCTTCGCCAAGCGCGAGTTCGACGGCATCACCGACGGCATGGTCTACGCCGGCGTCACCGCCGCGGGCTTCGCCTTCACCGAGAACATCCAGTACCTCGCGATCGCCTGGGTCGAGCACGGTCAGCAGGGCCTCACCGCAACCTTCGTCGGTCGCTGCCTGCTCTCGCCGTTCGCACACCCGATGTTCACGATCTGCACGGGCATCGGCATCGGGGTCGCCGCGATGTCGCGCCATGGGATCGTGCGCGTCCTGGCCCCGCTCGGTGGCTTCCTCCTGGCCGTGATCGCCCACGCGGTGTGGAACCTCGGCGCCGTGAGCGGGGGAGAGGGCCTCATCGCCGTCTACCTCGTCGTCCAGGTCCCGCTCTTCCTCGCCTTCCTCGGGTTCGTCGTGTGGGTCCGCCGCCGCGAGGGCCGGCTCATCGGCCAGTTCCTCAACGCGTACGCCGACGCCGGCTGGCTCTCCTCCGCGGAGGTCGCCATGCTCGCCTCGATGCCCAAGCGTCGTGAGGCGCGGCAGTGGGCTCGTGCCAATGGGGGACGCCAGGCGCTGCGGTCGATGGAGGACTTCCAGGACGCCGCGAGCGAGCTCGCCCTGCTGCGCAGACGCATGCATCACTCGGCCGCGGACGCGCGAGCATTGACCGACGAGCGCGAGCTGCTCGCGATCCTCGTCCGCCGCCGTCGCGAGTTCGCCGGGCAGGTGCTCTGATGACGCCGCCCTCCACCACGCCCACCACCTCGGTCCGCGAGCTGGCGGAGGCGATCGCCCCCGAGCTCATCGAGCTGCGGCACGACCTGCACCGCCACCCCGAGCTGGGCCTGGACCTGCCGCGCACGCAGCAGGCCGTGCTCACCGCGCTGGAGGGGCTCGACCTCGAGATCACCCTCGGCAAGGGCCTGAGCAGCGTCGTGGCGGTCCTGCGCGGACGAGGGACCCCCGACGACGGCGGCGACGGGAAGGCCGACGGCAATGCCGAGCGGCCGGTGGTCCTCCTCCGCGGCGACATGGACGGCCTGCCCGTCACGGAGGCCACCGGTGTCGACTTCGCGTCGCAGGAGCCGGGGCGCATGCACGCCTGCGGCCACGACCTGCACACCGCGGGCCTGGTCGGTGCGGCCCGGATCCTGCACGAGCTCCGCGACGACCTCGCCGGGGACGTCGTCCTCATGTTCCAGCCCGGTGAGGAGGGCCCCGGAGGAGCCGAGCCGATGCTGCGCGAAGGACTCCTGGACGCGGCCGGCCGACGGGTCGACGCGGCATACGCGATCCATGTGTATGCCGCAGAGCGTCCCCGCGGCGTGTGGTTCGGTCGTCCCGGGCCGCAGATGGCCGCGGCCGACGAGGTCGTCATCACGGTGCAGGGCAAGGGCGGTCACGGCTCGCAGCCGCAGTACGCCCTCGACCCCGTCCCCGTCGCGTGCGAGCTGGTGCTCGCGCTGCAGACGATGGTGACGCGTCGCTTCGACGCCTTCGACCCGGTGGTCGTCACCGTCGGCAGGATCGCCTCCGGCACCGTCAACAACGTCATCCCGGACGACGCCGTCATCGAGGCGACGCTGCGGACCTTCTCGGCCGAGCACCGCGAGCGCGCGCACGCGGAGATCAACCGCGTCGCCGAGCACGTGGCCGCGGCGCACGGACTCACGGCGACCGTCGACATCGGCAACGGCTACCCGGTCACCGTCAACGACGCCGACGAGTTCGCCTTCGCGCAGGCCACGGTCGTGGACCTCTTCGGCGAGGAACGCTGGTCCGACATGCCCCTGCCGGAGGCCGGCGCCGAGGACATGGCGTTCGTCCTCGAGGAGGTGCCCGGCGCCTACCTCAACGTCGGGGCCTGCGTCGTCGACGACCACACGACCGCGGAGGACAACCACTCCCCGCGAGCGGCATACGACGACTCGGTCGTGCCCGACATCGCCGCGCTGCTCGCCGAGCTGGCGCTGCGACGGACCGCGGCGGGCGCGCAGACGCGCTAGACGCGGGCCGCGTCGTGCGCCCTACGGGTGGGGGAGCTCAGCCGCGCTGGACGCGGATGCTCATCGGGGAGCTCGTGAGGACCGCGACCGCGGCGCGGTGGTCCTCGCGGCCGACGTCGATGTCGCTGACCTGCGTGGGACCCGGCGGGTGCTCCGGGGCCTTCCACTCCAGGAGGGCGGCGGGGGCGTCGGGAGAGGAGACGACGACCTGGCTCGGGTCGACGACGAGCCCGTGGCCGGTGGCCTTGAGGATGGCCTCCTTGCGCGACCACATGCGGGCGCGCGCAGCGAGGAGGGCGTCACCGGTCAGTCCGTCGAGGTGGACCGCCTCGGACTCGTCGAGCGTGACGGAGCCGAAGCCGTCGAAGTCGGCCGACTCGAGGTCCTCGACGTCGATGCCCACCTCACCCATCGTGGTCACCACCGCGACCGCCATGTGCTCGCCGTAGGAGACCGACACGTGCAGGTCGCGCATGCCCGTGACGTGGGGCTTGCCGTGACGGTCGGTGCCGCACGTGGCGCAGCGCTTCTCGAACTCGAGCCGCCGCGGGTCCACGCCCGTCTCGTCCGCGACGAGGCGTCGCAGGAGGGCGTGGGCCGTGATGAACGGGTGGGGGTTGGGGCGTCGCTGCACGCGCTCGAGCTCCCCGGCGTCGAGCAGGTCACGCAGGCGCGGGTCGTCGCTCACCTCTGTGGTGCGGATCACGACGGACATGACCCGATCATGTCATTGCCCGTTCGGCGCCGGTCCGCACGTGGTGCGAGCAGGTACGTTCGCCCTCGTGGAGCGCGTCGAGGTCAACGGGCTGGAGGTCGCGTACGAGCGGGTCGGGTCGGGCCCGCCGCTCGTGCTCGTGCACGGGGCTGCGCTCGACTCCCGGTCCTGGCGGCCGCAGCTCGACGCCCTCGCCGACGAGCTCACCGTCGTGGCCTGGGACGAGCCGGGGGTGCGCCGGTCGTCGGGTCTGCCGGAGGGCTTCGACCTCGCCGGGTTCGCCGACGCGCTCGCGGCCGTCGTCAGCCACCTCGCGCTCGGGCCAGCACACCTCGCCGGGCTGTCGTGGGGCGGGACGGTCGTCCTCGAGTGCTGGCGCCGCCACCCCGACCTCGTCGCGTCGCTCATCCTCATCGACACGTATGCCGGGTGGTCCGGTTCGCTTCCCGCGGACGAGGTGGCGCGCAGGGTCGACGGTGTCCGGCAGATGCTCGAGGCGCCGGCCGAGGACTTCGACCCCACGCTGCCCGGGCTCTTCGGCGGCGAGCCGTCGGCGGAGGTGGTGGCGCTCATGGAGGAGATGGCCGCCGACGTGCGTCCCGAGACGCTGGCGCTGGAGCTCGGGATCATGGCCGCCGCCGACCTCAGCGACGTGCTCCCCGAGATCGACGTGCCGACGCTGCTCGTGTGGGGAGAGCTCGACTCGCGCTCGACGCTGGAGGTGGCCCGCCGGTTCGAGGCCGACATCGACGGGTCCGAGCTCGTCGTCATCGAGGGGGCGGGTCACATGAGCAACCTCGAGCGGCCCGACCTCGTCAACGAGGCCATCCGGAACTTCTGCGGCCGGCACACGGCAGGAGAGAGGCGCCCCCGGCAGGACTCGAACCTGCAACCTACGGATTAGAAGGCCGTTGCGCTATCCGTTGCGCCACGGGGGCCGAACTGCAGTGAAGTCTAGTGAGACGACACCCGTTGCTCGTCCGGGTGCCGAAACACGTGCAGCGGGGCGGCACGTCGGCGTGCGGCTGCCCAGCGTTTCGTTAGGCTGAACCAGTGACGACATCCGAGGCCACCCACGCGAGCGAGCTCGTGGAGGCCGTGACCGAACTGCGTCACGTCGTCGCCGCCTCGGTCATCCCTTTGAGCACGCCCGGTCAGGTCCACGGCGAGACCGTGAGGCGCGAGCTCCTCCAGCAGCTCGACGACTACGTCCTGCCCCGCCTCCGCTCGCTCGACGCACCGCTCCTCGCCGTCGTCGGCGGCTCGACGGGCGCCGGCAAGTCGACGCTCGTGAACTCCATCGTCGGTGCCGAGGTGAGCCGCTCAGGTGTGCTCCGTCCGACGACGACGAGCCCCGTCCTCGTGCACCACCCGGAGGACAAGCGCTGGTTCTCCGACCAGCGCATCCTGCCGAGCCTCGCCCGCGTCACCGGCGGCCCCGGCGAGGAGTCGCAGCCGGGCACCGTGCGGCTCGTCGAGTCCGAGAGCCTGCCGCCGGGCATGGCCCTGCTCGACGCCCCCGACATCGACTCGGTGGTCCAGGCCAACCGTGAGCTGGCGACCCAGCTCCTCGCCGCCGCCGACCTCTGGCTCTTCGTCACGACGGCGGCCCGCTACGCCGACGCCGTGCCGTGGGACCTCCTGCGCACCGCCGCCGAGCGCGGCACTGCCGTGGCGATCGTGCTCGACCGGATCGCGCCCGACACCGTCGACGAGATCCGCCCCCACCTTGCCGGGATGCTGCGCGAGCAGGGGCTGCCGACGGCGCCGATCTTCACCGTGCCCGAGTCGACCCTCACCGAGGAGGGCTTCCTCGGCCCCGACGCCATGGGCCGCCTCCGCGCCTGGCTCGACGCCCTGGCCAGCGACGCCCGTGCCCGCGCCGTCGTCGTGAGCCAGACCCTCAAGGGCGCGATGGCCTCGCTGTCGGGCCGGACCGCCGCGCTCGTCGCCGCCTCGGCCGAGCAGGACGACGCGGCGCGGGGGCTCATCGCCGCCGCGAAGGACAACTACGACCACGCCACCGACGGCGTCAAGGACGGCATGACCGACGGCACCCTCCTGCGTGGAGAGGTCCTCGCGCGCTGGCAGGAGTTCGTCGGCACCGGCGAGTTCTTCCGCCAGATCGAGACGACCCTGTCCAAGTGGCGCGACCGCGTGACGGCAGCGATCAAGGGCCAGCCCGCCCCGGCCGAGGACCTCGGTGAGGCGCTCCAGTCCGGTGTCGCCAACCTCCTCGTGTCGCACGCGTCCGCCGCGGCCGCCGACACCGCGCGCCAGTGGCGTCGTCTGCCCGGCGGCGACGCCCTCATCGCCTCCCACCCCGAGCTGGCCAAGCCCTCCGCGGACCTCATCCCACGCGTCGAGGCCCTCGTGCGTGAGTGGCAGGGCGAGGTCTTCGACATCGTCCGCAGCGAGGGCGGCAACCGGCGGACCAACGCGAGGATCGCGGCATACGGCGTCAATGCCATCGGCCTGTTCCTCATGCTCGTGTCGTTCGCCGCCACGGGTGGCCTCACCGGCGCCGAGGTCGGCATCGCCGGTGGCACGTCGGTGCTCGCCCAGCGCGTCCTGGAGGCGATCTTCGGCGACCAGGCGGTCCGCGAGATGGCCGCCAAGGCGCGCACGAGCCTGCTCACGCGTGTCGCCGACCTGTATGCCGTGGAGCAGGGCCGGTATGCCGCGGCGGTCGCCTCCGTGGGAGACACCGCCGGCCAGTCGGCCGCTCTCGACTCCGCTGCTGCCCGCGTCCGCGAGGGGGCTGCATGAGCCCGTTGCGGATGGGCGGCGCCAAGGTCAGCAGCGTCACCGCCGAGTCGCTGACGGCTGCGTCGCAGTCGCTGGACGCCGCGCTCACCACGGGTGGCGACGAGCTGCCCGAGGCGCCGGCGCAGCGTGCTCGCGCCGTCGTGACCAAGGTGGGGGAGCGGACCGCTCTCGTCGGCGGTCACACCGTCGTCGCGCTCGCCGGGGCCACCGGCAGCGGCAAGTCCTCTCTCTTCAACGCGCTCGTCGGGCACGACGTGGCGAGCGTCGGCGCTCGTCGACCCACGACCTCCAGGCCGACGGCAGCCATCTGGGGAGACGAGCCGGCCGGCCCGCTCCTCGACTGGCTCGACGTGGCGACGCGCCACCACGTGTCGGGCGCCTCCACGGTCGAGGGCACCGTGGGCTCGCTCGACGGCCTGGTGCTGCTCGACCTCCCCGACTTCGACTCGCGCGAGACCGCGCACCGGGTCGAGGCCGAGCGAGTCCTCAACCTCGTCGACGTCTTCGTGTGGGTGACCGACCCGCAGAAGTACGCCGACGCGCGCCTCCACGACGACTACGTCGCGGCCCTGTCGACGCACGATGCCGTCACGGTCGTCGTCCTCAACCAGGTCGACCGCCTGTCCGACGCCGACATCGCGACGTGCGTGGCCGACCTCAAGCGCCTCATGGGCCGCGACGGAATGCCGGACGCCACCGTCATCCCCACCTCGGCCCGCACCGGGCGCGGACTCGACGTGCTGGGCCAGCGGCTGAGCAACGCCGTGTCCGGCGCCAACGCCGCACGCACCCGTCTGGGTGCGGACGTGCGCCAGGCCACCGCCGCCCTGCGACCCGGCGTCGCCGACTCCGAGCCCGCCGTCAAGGCCAAGGGCGAGGGCGAGCTCGTCGACGCCCTGGCCCGAGCAGCCGGCGTGCCCACCGTGGTAGGCGCCGTCGAGCGCGACTACAGGATGCAGGCCATCGACCGCACCGGGTGGCCCTTCACCCGCTGGGTCCAGCGCCTCAAGCCCAGGCCGCTGCGCCGGCTCCGGCTCGACGACGGCCGCGGGTCCGTCACGGTGAGCGACGCCGACGTCCGCTCGGTGCTCGGCCGCTCCTCGCTGCCGCCGCCCACCCCGGCGGCGCGCGCCGCGGTCGACCTCGCCACCCGTCGCCTCGCGGACCGCGCCGGTGCCGAGCTGCCCACCCCGTGGGGAGACGCGGTCGACGCCGCCGCCACGCCTCCGGGCCACGCGATGGCCGACGCCCTCGACCAGGCCGTCATCTCGACCTCCCTGCGCTCGCGCACCCCGGTGTGGTGGCGGGCCGTGGGCATCGCCCAGCTCCTGCTGGCCCTGGTCGCCGTGGCCGGGCTCGTCTGGGTGCTCGTCCTCATGCTGCTCGGCTGGCTCCAGTTCCCGAGCATCGAGACGCCGATGTGGGGACCGCTCCCGTGGCCGTTCGTCCTGCTCGTCGGCGGGCTGCTCGCCGGCTTGCTGCTCGCGATGGTCTCGCGCTTCCTCGCCGGGATCGGGGCACGGCGTCGGGCCGCCGTCATCAACGGACGCCTTCGCGACTCGATCGCCACGGTCGCCGACGAGCGCATCCTCGCCCCCGTGGCGTCGGTCCTCGAACGCCACCGCGAGACCCGCCAGCACCTCGACGCCGCCGCCAAGGTCTGACGCCGAGGCCGCCGCCGAGGTCTGGCGCGCAGGTCTGACGCGCAGGTCCGACGCCCGCCGCACGGACCGTCGTCCACAGGCCCTGTTCGTGGCAGGCGTCGTCCACAGGCACGACGTCAGACCGTTGCCGGCGGCTCGGGTGGTCCCGACGCTGGTCGCAGTGCACCGCACGAGCGGAGCCCGACCAGAAGAGGTTTCAGTCATGCAGGACACCACCGTCACCGTTCACGGCCGCCTCGTCGCCGACCCCGAGATGTGCGTGGGAAGGAGCGGTCAGCCCTACGCGAAGTTCCGGATCGCCTCGACCCCACGCCGGCCTGTTCCCGGGCAGCCCGGGGCCTACGAGGACGGCGACACGGCGTTCTACAACGTCTACGCGTTCCGCCACCTCGGCGCCAACCTGCTCAAGTCCTTCCGGCGCGGTGAGCCCGTCATCGTCCACGGCCGTCTGCGGGTGCGGGAGTACCAGCGCGACGACAAGTCCTACGGCACCTCGGTCAACATCGACGCCAACGGTGCCGGCCACGACCTCGGCTGGGGTCAGGCGGCATACGAGAAGGTCATCAAGCCGTCCTACGGCACCGGCGACCGGATGGACGACGCGTTCGAGGGTCAGGACTCGCGGGAGTCCGAGGACGGCGGCGGTGACGGCTACGGCAACCCCGAGACCGACCCCTACCTGCTCGTCGACCGTCCGTCCGACGACGGGGCCGGCGGCGCCGTCGCGACCGGTCCACTGGTCGAGGAGTCCGCAGCCTGAGGGCAAACCGATTCGGGGATGGGGCGGGCAGTCGTTAGCCTTGCCCCATGCCCGAGTTCATCTATGTCATGTCGCGCGCCCGCAAGGCCCATGGCGACAAGGTCATCCTCGACGAGGTCACCCTGTCGTTCCTGCCCGGCGCCAAGATCGGCGTCGTCGGCCCCAACGGCGCCGGCAAGTCGTCCGTCCTCAAGATCATGGCCGGCCTCGACCAGCCGTCCAACGGTGAGGCGCGCCTGACCCCGGGCTACAGCGTCGGCATCCTCATGCAGGAGCCCGAGCTCAACGAGTCCAAGACCGTCCTGGGCAACGTCGAGGAGGGCGCGGGCGAGATCAAGGCCAAGCTCGACCGCTACAACGCCATCTCCGAGGAGATGGGTGAGCCCGACGCCGACTTCGACGCGCTCATGACCGAGATGGGCAAGCTCCAGGAGGAGATCGACGCCGCCGACGCGTGGGACCTCGACTCCCAGCTCGAGCAGGCGATGGACGCCCTGCGCTGCCCGCCGCCGGACGCCGACGTCACCGTGCTCTCCGGTGGTGAGCGCCGCCGCGTCGCGCTGTGCAAGCTCCTGCTGCAGAAGCCCGACCTGCTGCTGCTCGACGAGCCCACCAACCACCTCGACGCCGAGTCCGTCCTCTGGCTCGAGCAGCACCTCGCGAGCTACCACGGCGCCGTCGTCGCCGTGACGCACGACCGCTACTTCATGGACAACGTCGCGCAGTGGATCCTCGAGCTCGACCGTGGCCGGGCCTACCCCTACGAGGGCAACTACTCGACCTACCTCGAGAAGAAGCAGGCCCGTCTCGAGGTGCAGGGCAAGAAGGACGCCAAGCTCAGCAAGCGCCTCAAGGAGGAGCTCGAGTGGGTCCGCTCCAACGCCAAGGCCCGCCAGACCAAGTCCAAGGCGCGCCTCGCCCGCTACGAGGAGATGGCGGCTGAGGCCGACCGCACGCGCAAGCTCGACTTCGAGGAGATCCAGATCCCGCCGGGTCCTCGTCTGGGCAGCAAGGTCATCGAGGTCAAGAACCTCAAGAAGGGCTTCGGCGACCGGGTCCTCATCGACGGGCTGTCGTTCTCGCTGCCGCGCAACGGCATCGTCGGTGTCATCGGCGCCAACGGTGTCGGCAAGACGACCCTCTTCAAGACCATCGTGGGCCTCGAGCCCGCCGACAGCGGTGTCGTCGACATCGGCGACACGGTGAAGATCTCCTACGTCGACCAGAGCCGTGGGGGCCTCGACCCCAACAAGAACCTCTGGGAGACCGTGTCGGGCGGCCACGACTACATCCAGGTCGGCCAGGTCGAGATCCCCTCGCGCGCCTACGTCTCGCAGTTCGGCTTCAAGGGCCCGGACCAGCAGAAGAAGGCCGGCGTCCTCTCCGGTGGAGAGCGCAACCGCCTCAACCTCGCGCTCACCCTCAAGGAGGGTGGCAACCTGCTGCTCCTCGACGAGCCCACCAACGACCTCGACGTCGAGACCCTGGGCTCCCTCGAGAACGCCCTGCTCGAGTTCCCGGGCTGCGCCGTGGTCATCAGCCACGACCGCTGGTTCCTCGACCGGGTCGCGACGCATATCCTCGCCTACGAGGGCACGGACGAGAACCCGGCGAGCTGGTACTGGTTCGAGGGCAACTTCGAGGCCTACGAGGCCAACAAGATCGAGCGGCTCGGCGAGGACGCTGCCCGTCCGCACCGTGTCACCTACCGCAAGCTCACCCGCGACTGACGCTCGCACCGAGGGGGCAGACCGCTACGGGTTCGTAGTGCGGTCTGCCCCTTCCGTCTCCCCGGTGGGACACGAAAACGGTGACCTCGTCCGCGGTCCAGGGCGGGCCGGCATACGCGTCCATGACTCGGAGCCAGTGCGTCGCCTCGAACGGGCGGCGCACGCGAGCCAGGGTGAGGTGCGGCCGGTAGTCACCACCGGCGGTCGGGGCGCCGATGCGCCCGCAGGCCCGACGCACGCCGAGCGCCAGTGACTCGAGGTCCGCGAGCCCGCCGGGGGAGTCCGAGCGCACGTCCATCCACACCACCCGTGCCTCGGCCGGGTTGGGGAAGGTGCCCGCGCCGCTGAGCCGCAACGGGATCGGTGCGTGCTCGCCGGCGACGCGAGCCACCTCGTCGACGACGTCGTCGAGCAGGCCACCCGGGACCTCGGACAGGAAGGCCAGCGTCACGTGCCAGAGGTGGGACGGCGTCCAGCGCAGGTCGGAGTGCACGTCCCGGCGCGGCTCGAGGAACGCCTCGAGGTCCGCGTGGGCGTCGGCAGGCGGCACGACCGCTGCGAAGATGCGCACCGCGCCATTGTGCTTGCTCATGGTCCGACCGGGGCGCAGGATCGGGGCATGCGCTGTGGACTGCAGGTCTCCTACTTCTCCTGGCCGGACGCCCCGACGTCGATCGGCCCCACCTTCCGCCGGGTCGCCCAGAACGCCGAGGGCGCGGGCATGTCGTCGCTCTGGGTCATGGACCACTTCTTCCAGATCTCGATGATCGGCCCACCCGAGCTCGACATGCTCGAGGGCTACACGGCGCTGGCCTTCGCCGCAGCCGCGACCGAGCGGATCGAGCTCGGCACCCTCGTCACGGGTGTGACCTACCGCCACCCCGGGCTGCTCGCCAAGACGGTGACGACGCTCGACGTGCTCAGCGGTGGGCGCGCGTGGCTCGGCATCGGGGCGGCGTGGAACGAAGAGGAGCACCACGGGCTCGGTGTCCCGTACCCGCCTGTGGCAGAACGCTTCGAGCGTCTCGAGGAGACACTGCAGATCGCACGTCAGATGTTCGACGGCGACGACAGCCCGTATGCCGGCCGGCACTACTCGCTCGAACGTCCCCTCAACGTCCCCGCGCCGTTGCGCCGCGTCCCGATCCTCATCGGCGGCAGCGGACCGAAGAAGACCCTCAGGCTCGTGGCGAAGTACGCCGACGCGTGCAACCTCTTCGACGCCGGGCCGGAGGCGATGGCGGCACGGCTCGCCATCCTGCGCGGGCACTGCGACGACGTCGGCCGTGACCCGCGCGAGATCGAGGTGACCGCGCTGTCACGGCTCAGCCTCGGCACCTCGGGCGCGAAGGCGCCGTCCGGCGAGACGCTGCAGTCGGTCGACGAGGCCGTCGACCGCTACGGACGTCTGGCCGAGGTCGGCCTCGACCACCTCATCCTCGGGATGGGCAACGACACGGACGACACGGCATACGAGCTCGTCGCGGAGCTGGTGCGCCAGCTCGAGCCGGTCGAGGCAGGCACGTGGTGACTCACGCCGTCGGGAGCCGGCTCAGCGCGGGTCGCTGACCTTCGTCGCGGCGACGAACACCGAGCTGCCGAAGGGCAGGTCGAGGCGACGGCGCAGCAGCGCCTCGTCGACCTTCGTCGCCGCGAGCAGTGCGTGATGCAGCGCCTTGGGGACCTCGGGCACCGAGACGACGTCGACGGCGGACGTGTGCTTGCGGTCCTTGAGGCGGCGTGCGAGCCGCTCGGCGACGAAGCCCGGGAAGACGGACGTGAACGCGTAGGTCGCCCGCTCGACACGGAATCCCGCGCGCTCGACGGCGGCCACCGCGCGCCTCTTGGTGTAGCGGCGGAAGTGCCCGTTGGCGACGTCGAAGTCGGTCCAGGCCCACTGGTAGGCGGGCACGGCCATGAGGAAGGTTCCCCCTGGCTCGAGCACCCGGCTCACCTCGGCGAGGGCCTCGGCCTCGGGGTCGCAGTGCTCGATGACGTCGAACGCCGACACCATGTCGAAGCTCGCGTCGGCGAAGGGGAGCGAGAGGGCCGAGCCGCAGACGCCGTTGGTGCCGAGCCCGCGCGGGTCGATGTCGAGAGAGGCGAGGCGACGGGTGCCGTCGTGCAGCCAACTCGCGCTCGGGCCGTCGGCGCTGCCGATGTCGAGCACGGTCGTGCGGTCCGCGGCGTACGAGCTGAGGGCGGCGTGCAACAGGTCGGTGCGCGCGACGTACCACCAGTAGTCGGGCTGCTCGATCGACGGGGAGCCCCCGTGTCCTCCGGCGTCGGTCATGGTGCGCAAGCCTAACGGCGAGCGACCAGCCTCATCGCGAGGTGGCCGTTGGTGCGTGCGATGTCGTCGGGGGTGCGCCGGATCTCGGGGGAGTACCAGCGGGCGACGTCGACGGCCATCGAGAGCAGGGCCAGCGCGGTGCTGGGAATGTCGTCGATCTCGAAGTCGCCGGACTCGACCCCGTCGGCGAGCACGCCGCGCACGACCTTGTCGATCTCGCGGCGCAGCGACAGTACCTCCTCGCGGTGCTCGGGGGTGAGGTGGCGGAACTCGTACTGGACGATCCGGCCCAGCTGGTGGTGCTCCGCGTGCCACTTCGAGAAGCCGCCGATGATGGAGCGCAGTGCCTCGGGCGGTGAGGCGGCGGCACCCGCGGCCTCGACGAGCTGGTCGCGCGCCGTCTGGTGTCCGCGGCGGCTCAGCTGGAAGAGGAGGTCCTCCTTGGAGCTGAAGTGCACGTAGACCCCGGCCGGGGAGAGCCCGGCCCGCGACGCGATGTCGCGGGTCGTCGTGGCGTGGAAGCCCTTGTCGGCGAAGGCGTCGGCGGCGGCCATCATGAGCCGCACCGCAGTGGCGCCGGCGGTGTCCCCCGAGTCCTCGAGCGTGGCGAGGATGCTCTGCTCCGACCGTGGAGCGCCTGTGGTGGCCGACATGTTGACAGCATGCCTGACCCGCGTGAGACTAAGCAAGCGCTTAGTCATTCGTATTTCTGTCGAGGAGAGCCATGCCCCGCAACCTGTACGACGACGACCACCTCGCCTTCCGCGACTCGGTCCAGGAGTTCGTCGACCGCACGCTCAAGCCGCGTGCCGACCAGATGCTCGAGGCCAAGAGCATCGACCGCGACATCTGGCTGGAGGCCGGCAAGCAGGGTCTGCTCGGTCTCGACATCCCCGAGGAGTTCGGCGGCGCCGGCGCGGGGGACTACCGCTTCAACGCGATCTCGGCCGAGGTCATCTCCGGCTTCAACGCGGCGACCTCGTCCTGCTTCGGCATCCACAGCGACGTCTGCCCGCCCTACATCGTCGACCTCGGCACCGAGGAGCAGAAGCAGCGCTGGCTGCCGCCCATGGCCGCGGGCGAGAAGATCTGCGCCATCGCCATGACCGAGCCCGGCGGTGGCTCCGACCTCGCCGCCCTCAAGACGACCGCGGTCCGCGCCGAGGACGGTGACGGCTGGGTGCTCAACGGCTCCAAGACGTTCATCACCAACGGCTACCAGGCCGACCTCGTCATCGTCGCCGCCCGCACCGACCCCAGCAAGGGCGCCAAGGGCATCTCGCTGCTCATGGTCGAGGACGGGATGGAGGGCTTCAGTCGCGGCCGCAAGCTCGACAAGGTGGGTCAGGAGGAGTCCGACACCGCCGAGCTGTTCTTCGAGAACGTCCGGGTCCCCGCCGAGAACCTCATCGGCGAGGAGGGCATGGGCTTCATCGCGATGATGCAGCGCCTGCCGCAGGAGCGCGTCGGCGCGGCCGTCAGCAACGTCGCCCACGCCAAGGCGATCCTCGAGGAGACCATCGCTTACGCCAAGGAGCGCAAGGCCTTCGGCCAGCCGATCGGCGCCTTCCAGCACAACAAGTTCAAGATCGCCGAGCTCGTCACCTCGATCGAGGTCGCCGAGGCCTACGTCGACGACTGCGTCGCCGCCCACGCGCAGGGCAGGCTCTCGGCCGTCGATGCCGCCAAGGCCAAGTGGTGGAGCGCCCAGGTCCAGAACGACGTCCTCGACGAGTGCGTCCAGCTGCACGGGGGCTACGGCTTCATGAACGAGTACCGCGTGGCCCGCGCCTGGCGCGACGCCCGCGTCACGAAGATCTGGGCCGGCTCGAACGAGATCATGAAGGAGCTCATCGGCCGCGACCTCGGCTTCTGAGCCAGGCGCCCCCTGCAGCGTCCGCGCACCTGGTCGAGAAGGTGACCACATCTGCGGACGCAGCGCACCGGCATACCCACGACGTCCGCAACCTTGGTCGAGATCTCGACCACGGTTGCGGACGTCGTCGTATGCCGTGGGGTCAGCCGGCGGTGAGCTCGGCGAGGACGTCGTCGATGGCGTCGTACGAGGACTGGAGACCGTGCTCCATGCCCGAGTCGAGAACGGCCTGGACGGTCTCGGGGGAGTCGTAGGTGATGACGGCGCGCAGGGTCGTCTTCCCGTCCTGCTCGGTGTAGCTGGAGTCGATGAGCGAGTACGGGCTGTCGATGTTGTCGAAGCGCTCGGTGTGCACGAGGCGGCCCGGGCGGTCGATCTGCTTGTAGTGCCCCGAGAACGAGACCTCCTCGCCGCTGGAGTCGGCGCGCTGGGCGAAGTGCCACGCACCGCCCTCGCGCAGGTCGACCTCGCAGACGGTCATCTCGCCGTGCCCGGCACCCCACCAGCGGCGGATGTGCTCGGGGTTGGTCATGGCCTCGAAGACGAGGTCGGCGCTGGCGGGGAAGGTGCGGGTGATGACGACCTCCGAGCCGGAGGCGGTGACGGTGGCGCGCTCGTGCGCGGCGGGGCTGGTGCCGGTGGTGCTGGTGGAGCTGGCGGTCGAGCTCATGACGGGTTCTCCTCGTGGTCGCCCTCGGGCGAGGGCCGATGGATGGACGCGAGGTAGTCGCCGAGGCTGTCGAGCTGGCTCTCCCAGTGCTTGCGGTAGAGCTCGAGCCACGACGTCGCGTCCTGGAGCGGGGCGACCGAGATGCGGCAGTGGCGCCGCTGCCCATCCCGGCTCTTGGTGATGAGGCCGGCGCGCTCGAGGACCGTGAGGTGCTTCGAGATCGCCGGCAGCGACATGGCGAACGGCTCGGCCAGCTCACCGACCGTGGCGTCGCCCGACGAGAGGCGCTGGAGGATCTCGCGCCTCGTCGGGTCGGCCAGGGCGGCGAAGGTGGTGCTGAGCTGGTCGGGCATGACACTTAACCTAACGGTTATTTAACCAACTCGTCAAGAGTGTGGCGGGAAGAGGCCAAGGAGAGGTCAGCGCCACGGGCTCGCGAAGAGCCACGGGAAGCCCACCCGTCGCCCGAGCTCCCACAGGCCGAGCGGCAGGACGACGCCCGCGACGGTGCCGGCGACGACCTGGAGGGCGAAGGCCTCGAGCCCCAGCGCCTCGAGCAGCCCGAGTGCCGCCGCGATGGCGATGATGTGGCCGAGGAAGATCTCGAGCGAGCGCTCGCCGACGAGCGCCAGGGGTGTGACGAGCCGCGTGCGGGCCAGCAGCCCGGAGAGGGCGAGCACCCCCGCGCACAGGGACACCGCGGTCACGACACCGAGGCCCAGCGCCGGCAGGGTGCGGGCCCCGAGCCACGAGCTCGGCGGCATGGGGTCCGCCAGGACGAGCAGGACCGATCCGACGACGAGCCCGACGGCGGCCACCCAGACCGTCGCGCGCGAGGTCGTGACCGAAGCCGTGCCGCCCCGGCCGGCGAGCATGCCCGCCCAGAAGAACGCCAGCAGCGCGATGCCCTCCAGGAAGAGCCACGGCCCCGTCCAGCCCCACGCCAGCAGCGACACGGCCAGCACGGCGAGCGACGACAGCACGGCCCGTCGCCGGCTCACCCACGGCTGCACGAAGGCACCGGCGAGCGAGGCGAGCACCATGAACCCGAGCCACCACAGCTGGCCGTAGGCGATGACGAACGACAGGAAGAACGCGCCCACGTCGGCCGGACCGTCACCCACGACGCCCTCGAGCAGCTTCTCGCCGGCCTGGACCACCGTCCACACGACGTAGAGCCAGGCGAAGAGGATGAGACGCGGACGCAGGTATGCCGCCGTGCCCCGCTTCTCGACACCGCGCGGCAGGAAGACCCCGGCCACGAGCGCGAAGACGGCCACGTGCCACGAGTAGAGCGCGTCGTCGACCTCGAGGAAGGCGGTCGAGGTGCGGTTGACGTCGTCGGCGGCAGCGAGGCCCCGCAAGACGTGGGAGACGACGATCGCGAGGATCGCCAGGCCCTTGGCGACGTCGAGCGACCGGTCGCGACCGGGCTCGGGTGAGGCCTTCGGCGCCGGCGGGACCGCCTCAGTCGAGGGGTCCTCCGGCAACGTAGATCACCTGGCCCGAGACGAAGCCGGCCTCCTCCGAGCAGAGGAAGGAGATGGTGGCTGCGATGTCGTCGGGCTGCCCGACGCGCTGCACCGGCGTCTGGGAGGCCGCATGGGCGAGGAAGTCCTCGAAGGACACGCCCATGCGCTCGGCGGTCGCCGCGGTCATGTCGGTCTGGATGAAGCCGGGTGCGACCGCGTTGGCGGTGACGCCGAACTTGCCGAGCTCGATCGCGAGCGTCTTGGTGAAGCCCTGCAGGCCCGCCTTGGCCGCCGAGTAGTTGGCCTGGCCCCGGTTGCCCTGCGCCGACGACGACGAGAGGTTGACGATGCGGCCGAACCTCGAGGCCGTCATGTGGGCCTGGCACGCCTTGGTCATGAGGAAGGCGCCGCGCAGGTGGACGTTCATCACCGAGTCCCAGTCCGACTCGGTCATCCTGAAGATGAGGTTGTCGCGGATGATCCCCGCGTTGTTGACGAGCACGACAGGAGGCCCGAGCTCGTCGGCGATGCGCGCCACGCCCGCCTCGACCTGCTCGGCGTCCGACACGTCGACCCCCACCCCGATCGCGGACCCGCCGGCCTCCCGGATCGAGGCCGCAACCACCTCGGAAGCCGCCTCGTCGAGGTCGACGACCGCGACGGCATACCCGTCCTTGGCCAGGCGGCGCGCCGTCGCGGCACCGATCCCACGGGCGGCTCCGGTGACGACTGCGGTGCGGTTCTGGGTCACGGGTGGTCCTTCGGGGTAGGTGGTGGCGGGTAAGTTGGCGTCCTGCGCGAACGATACCCAGCCAGTCACCACCGGCTCGTCGCTCGCGCCACGCGGGCCGCCGTCGTCCCCGTGAGGAGAAGAACTCGATTGACCCAGAACACGACGTTGGAGGCGGCCTTGGAAATCTGGCCCGGATCGGCATACCCACTTGGCGCGACCTACGACGGCAGCGGGGTGAACTTCGCACTCTTCAGCGAGGTCGCCGAGGAGGTGGAGCTGTGCCTCATCGACGACGACGGCGTCGAGACGCGCATCGAGATGCCCGAGGTCGACCACTTCGTCTGGCACGCCTACCTGCCCGGGCTCCAGCCTGGCCAGCTCTACGGCTACCGGGTGCACGGCCCCTACGAGCCGGAGGAGGGCCACCGCTGCGACCCGAGCAAGCTGCTGCTCGACCCCTACGCCAAGGCCATCGAGGGCCAGGTGAGCAACGACCAGGCGCTGTTCTCCTACGACTTCCTCGACCCGGCCACCCGCAACACCGACGACTCGCTCGGCAAGACGATGCTCAGCGTCGTCATCAACCCCTACTTCGACTGGGGCCACGACCGTCCGCCGCGCCACGAGTACCACGACACCGTGATCTACGAGGCGCACGTCAAGGGCCTGACGATGACCCACCCCGACCTGCCCGAGGAGATCCGCGGCACCTATGCCGCGATCGGGCACCCGGTGATCATCGACCACCTCAAGGAGCTCGGCATCAACGCCATCGAGCTCATGCCGGTGCACCAGTTCGTCCAGGACACCTCGCTCCAGGCCAAGGGACTGACGAACTACTGGGGCTACAACACCATCGGCTTCCTCGCGCCGCACAACGCCTACGCGCAGGGCCAGCGCGGCCAGCAGGTCACCGAGTTCAAGGCGATGGTCAAGGCGCTGCACGAGGCCGGCATCGAGGTCATCCTCGACGTCGTCTACAACCACACCGCCGAGGGCAACGAGTTCGGCCCGACGATCTGCTTCCGCGGCATCGACAACGCGAGCTACTACCGCCTCGTCGACGACAACAAGCAGCACTACTACGACACCACGGGCACCGGCAACAGCCTGCTCATGCGCAACCCGCACGTGCTCCAGCTCATCATGGACTCGCTGCGCTACTGGGTCACCGAGATGCACGTCGACGGCTTCCGGTTCGACCTCGCCGCGACGCTGGCCCGCCAGTTCCACGAGGTCGACAAGCTCTCGGCCTTCTTCGACATCATCCAGCAGGACCCGGTGATCTCCCAGGTCAAGCTCATCGCCGAGCCGTGGGACGTCGGCGACGGTGGCTACCAGGTGGGCAACTTCCCGCCGCTGTGGACCGAGTGGAACGGCAAGTACCGCGACACCGTGCGCGACTTCTGGCGCGGCGTCCCGGCGACGCTGGGGGAGTTCGCCTCGCGGATCACCGGCTCGAGCGACCTCTACGAGCACAGCGGCCGCAAGCCGATCGCGTCGATCAACTTCATCACCGCCCACGACGGCTTCACGCTGCGCGACCTCGTCTCCTACGACGAGAAGCACAACGAGGCCAACGGTGAGGACGGCAACGACGGCGAGTCGCACAACCGCTCGTGGAACCACGGCGTCGAGGGCCCGACCGACGACCCGCACATCATCGCGCTGCGGCTGCGCCAGCTGCGCAACTTCCTCACGACCCTCCTGCTGTCCCAGGGCGTGCCGATGATCAGCCACGGCGACGAGATCGGCCGCACGCAGAACGGCAACAACAACGTCTACTGCCAGGACAACGAGCTCTCGTGGGTCGACTGGGAGCTCGGCGAGGAGCAGCGCCAGCTGCTCGAGTTCACCAAGGCGGTCGTGCGGCTGCGCCAGAGCCACCCGGTCTTCAAGCGGCGCCGCTTCTTCGCGGGCTCGGCCGACCACGGCGGCCAGTCCACGCTCGGCGACATCTACTGGCTGCAGCCCTCCGGCGACCCGATGGACGAGTTCGGCTGGGACGGCGACACCCTGCGCATCGCCATGTGGCTCAACGGTGGCGCCATCCACGAGCCCGACACTCGCGGCCAGATGATCACCGACGACGACTTCCTCGTCCTGTTCAACGCCGACGACGAGGAGGCGACGTTCACGATCCCTCCGTCGGAGTGGGGTGAGCGCTGGGTCACCGAGATCGACACCTGCGCCGACGTCGTCGACCCCGGCTGGCACGATGCCCGTTCGCAGGTCGTCGTCGGGGGCCGCTCGCTCGTCGTCCTGCGCAGCCCGCGCGAGGCCCCGACGCACACGGTGGGTGCCGCGACCTCCGAGCGCACGGCCTGATCCGTATGCCGTCCGCCCCCGTCTTCGTCCAGCCGTCCGACCGCGCTGTGCCCACCTCGACCTACCGGCTGCAGGTGCACGGCGGGTTCGGGTTCGACGCGGCAGCGGAGCAGACGGCATACATCGCCTCTCTCGGCGTCTCGCACCTCTATCTGTCACCGGTCCTGCAGCCGGCACCCGGGTCGACGCACGGCTACGACGTCGTCGACCACGGCCGCCTCAACGAGGAGGCCGGGGGCCGGGAGGCGTTCGACCGACTGGTGCTCGCCGCGCACGCCGCAGGACTCGGCCTCGTCGTCGACGTCGTGCCGAACCACATGACGGTGCCCGACGTGACATGGCGCAACGCCGCCCTGTGGTCGCTCCTGCGCGAGGGCCGTGAGTCGCCCACAGCGCGGTGGTTCGACATCGACTGGGACGTCGAAGACGGCCGCGTGCTCATGCCCGTGCTCGGGTCGTCGCTGGACGAGGTGCTGGCGGCCGGCGAGCTGACCGTGGCCCCGGACGGTGGCGCGGGTCGCGACGAGACGGTGCTGCGCTACTACGACCACGAGTACCCCGTGGCGCCGGGGACCGAGGACCTGTCGATCGCGGACCTCGTTGCGGCACAGCACTATCGGCTCACCTTCTGGCGCGATGGCGCGACGGACCTCAACTACCGACGGTTCTTCGACGTCACCACTCTCCAGGCGGTCCGGGTCGAGGACCCCGAGGTCTTCGACGCCACGCACGCGCTGCTGCTCTCGCTCTACCGGGAGGGCTCGATCGACGGGTTCCGGATCGACCACCCCGACGGGCTGGCCGACCCCGGCGGCTACCTTGCCCGGCTCGCCGACGAGACCGGCGACGCCTGGGTCGTCGCCGAGAAGATCCTCGAGGGTGAGGAGCAGCTGCCCGAGTCGTGGCGGTGCGCCGGGACGACCGGCTACGACACGCTGCTGCGGGTGCAGCAGGCGCTCACGTCGTCGGCCGGCGACGAGGTGCTCGACCGGCTGTGGGCCGAGCACGCACCGGCCGGGCGTGGGGCGCTCGAGGATGTCGTGCTCGAGTCCAAGCAGCTCGTCGTCGAGTCGGTCCAGGCCGCGGAGGTCAACCGGCTCATGCGGCTCGTCGCGGTGATCGTGCCGGGGGAGGACCTCGACGCCCTGCGTCGCGCACTCGCGGCCCTGCTCGTCTCGATGGACCGCTACCGCGCCTACATCGTGCCGGGGGAGCCCGGCGACGAGGACCAGCACGCTGTGCTCGACGGCGCAGTGTCGCGGGCCCGCGAGCTGCTCGACCCGGCCGACCACGACGGGCTCGCCGTGATGGACCGCCTCGTGCGCGGTGGCCACCTGCCGCAGGCCCGCGTGGACGCCGACGCCGCCCGGGTCGAGCTCATGGTGCGCTTCCAGCAGACCTGTGGACCCGTCATGGCCAAGGGCATCGAGGACACCGCGTTCTACCGCTGGTTCCGGCTGAGCGGTGCCAACGAGGTCGGTGGGCACCCGTCGCACCTGTCGATCGGCGCTGACGCGTTCCATGACTTCGAGTCACGCCAGCTGGCCACGTGGCCCACCACGATGACGACCCTGACGACCCACGACACCAAGCGCTCGGAGGACGTGCGCGCCCGGCTCATGACCCTCGCCGAGTCGGCCCAGGAGTGGGCGGAGTGGGTCCACGAGGCGTCGGATCTCGGTGCGGCACACCGCTCCTCGCTCGTGGACCCGGCGACCGAGTACCTCGTGTGGCAGACCGTCCTCGGGGCGTGGCCGATCGTCCCCGACCGCATCGAGACCTACGTGCTCAAGGCCGTCCGCGAGGCCAAGGACCACACGGCCTGGGTCGACGGCGACGCCGACTACGAGGCTGCCGTCGTGGGCTTCGCGCGAGCAGTGGTCGCGGACGCGGCGGTCGCCCGGCACATCGAGACCTGGCTCTCGCTGCACGCCGCCTCGGTGCGCGCCAACGTCCTCGGGCAGAAGCTGCTCCAGCTCGTGGCCGTGGGGGTGCCCGACGTCTACCAGGGCGCCGAGCTCCAGGCCCTCACCCTCGTCGACCCCGACAACCGCGGGTCCGTCGACTACGCCGAGCGCGTGGAGCGCCTCGCCCGTCTGGATGCGGGGGAGCGTCCGCGCGACCTCGACGACGAGAAGCTGCTCGTCACGGCTGCGGCCCTGCGCCTGCGTCGTGAGCTGGCGGAGATAGTGGTGGGGACGGGCTCGACCTATGCCGGTCTGGAGACCTCGTCGTCGCACGCGCTGGCACTGGCCCGTGGTGACGCGTCCGGTGCGCAGCTGGTCGCCGTCGTCACGCGCGAGGCCGACCGGCTCGCTGCTCGTGGCGGCTTTGGTGACGACACGGTGTCACTGCCCGAGGGCGAGTGGCGAAATGCATTGTCCGACAGCGACTCTGGGCTGTTCACGGGTGAGGCTGCGTTGGCCGACCTGCTCGTCGACCTGCCCGTCGCACTTCTGGTGAGGTCGTCATGATCGAGGTCTGGGCTCCCGACGCACAGCAGGTCGAGCTCGAGCTCGGTGCTCCCGGCGAGGAGACGCAGCGCGTGCCGATGGTGCGCGACGACCGCGGCTGGTGGCGCTGGGACGGTGGGCGAACGGCATACGAAGAGCTCGACTACGCCTTCGTCGTCGACGGCGCGGAGCCGGCGCTGCCCGACCCGCGCAGTGCGTGGCAGCCGCACGGCGTCGACGGCCCGAGCCGGACGTTCGACGTCACGGCGCACGAGTGGGCGGACGGTGGCTGGCGCGGACCACGTGACGGTGCCGGGACCCTCGGCGGCGTCGTCTACGAGCTGCACGTCGGCACGTTCACGGCCGAGGGCACGTTCGACGCCGCGGTCGAGCGCCTCGACCACCTCGTCGACCTCGGTGTCGACGTCGTCGAGGTCCTGCCCGTGGCCGCGATCCCCGGTCGCTGGGGCTGGGGCTACGACGGCGTCGACCTGTATGCCGTCCACGACGCGCTCGGTGGTCCCGCCGCCTTCCAGCGGTTCGTCGACGCCTGCCACGCACGCGGCCTCGGGGTCTGCCTCGACGTCGTCTACAACCACCTGGGGCCGAGCGGCAACTACCTCGGACGGTTCGGGCCGTACTTCACCGATGCGCACATGACCCCGTGGGGTCCCGCGGTCAACCTCGACGCCCCCGGGTCGCACGAGGTGCGCTCCTTCATCCTCGAGAACGCGCTGCGCTGGCTGCGCGGCTTCCACGTCGACGCACTGCGGCTCGACGCCGTGCACGCGCTCGTCGACGAGAGCGAGCGGCACCTCCTCGTCGAGCTGTCGGACGCCGTCGCGTCACTGGCGGCCGAGCTCGGGCGTCCGCTCGACCTCATCGCCGAGAGCGACCTCAACGACACGGCGATGGTCACGCCCACGGCCGAGGGCGGCTTCGGGATGACCGCGCAGTGGGCCGACGACGTCCACCACGGGCTGCACGTCGCGCTGACCGGTGAGGCGCAGGGCTACTACGAGGACTTCGCCGGCGGCACGCGCACGCTGCCCGACGGTGGGCCGCTCGACGTGCTCGCCAAGGTGCTCACCCGTGGCTTCCTGCACGACGGCACGTGGTCGACCTTCCGCGGGCGGGAGTGGGGGCGTCCGGTCGACGTCGACGCCCTCGACGGCCGGCGGCTCGTGACCTACCTGCAGACCCACGACCAGGTCGGCAACCGGGCGACCGGCGACCGGATCTCGGCTGGGCTCACTCCCGGCCGGGTGGCCATCGGGGCCGCGCTCTACCTGCTCGGTCCCGGCACACCGATGGTCTTCATGGGCGAGGAGTTCGCGGCCTCGTCGCCGTGGCAGTTCTTCACCGACTTCCAGGACGAGGGCATGGCCGAGGCGGTGCGGGCCGGACGACGCGCAGAGTTCGCAGCGCACGGCTGGTCCGAGTCGGAGGTCCCGGACCCGCAGTCGCCGGGCACGCGTGACGCGAGCGTCCTGCGGTGGGGCGAGGTGGCCTCCGAGCCGCACGCGTCGCTGCTCGACTGGTACCGCCGGCTCATCGCGCTGCGGCGCGAGGTGCTCGGCACCGGTGAGACCCGGTTCGCCGACGTGACCTGCTCGGTCGAGGACGACGGCGACACCTTCGTCATGACCCACCGCGGCATCGAGGTGCGGGCGGACCTGGCCCGCGACCGGGTCACGGTGACGCCGACCGCGGAGGGCATGAAGACGCCGTTGGCCTTCCCCTGACCGACCTCGCCAACATGTCCAAGGACGAGTGGCGAGGTGTGTCGCAGCTGTAGCCTTGATGTCGTCGCTGACAGGGGGGTGGGCCCATGGGGAACCTGCACCGGTGGGCCGTCGTCCACCGCAACTGCGCAGAGGTCGACTCGGCCATGCCACGGCTGACGCCGCGCTTGACGCCCCGAGCGCTCGGCGCCGTGCTCGTGTGCTCGTGGGTGCTCGTGGGATGCGATGGGCCCTCTGCCTCGCCCCCGAGCGTGACGAGCGCCCCGGCTTCGGGCACTCCCACGTACTCGAGTCAGCCCATCCCCACCGACGGCGAGCCCGTGCCCACGCGCACCGGTCCTGGCACCAACCCGTCGGGGAGCTCGACGTCGGCGGTCGGCGACGAGCGGATCAAGGCATTTCGCGAACGGTGCCTCGCCGAGACCCGCACGCTCGACGAGGCGGACCTGCGCTACGAGAAGGTCGTGCGGCTCGACGACGGCGAGCAGACCCGGTTCGAGGTGTCGCTCACGAGTCCGACCGCGCTCCCGACGGCATCGGCGCCGCCGGTCCAGGGCAAGGTCCAGCTGGCGTGCACCGTCGAGGCACGCCTCATCGGCTCGAACGAGGGGGTCGACATCGCACCGAGCGACTGGGTGCCCGACCAGTACGTTCCGCCCGACCCGACGTCCTGGACGTGGTTGGTGCGGGCAACGGCCCCCGGAGACGTGGATGCGGTGCTCCAGCTGCGTCCCGCCATCCTCGTCGGGGCCGGCGGCACTCCCACCGGGTCCACGAGCCTCGGCACCGTCGACTTCGCCGTGACCTTCTCCGTGAGCCGCACGATCTCGGACACCGCCGGGCTGGCGTGGGGGTGGATCGTCGGGCTTGTGGGCTTCGTGGCCGCACTGCTCGGTATCCCGCCGGCCCTTCGTGCCCTGCGTCAGGGGAGGAACGGGCCATCGCCACCTCCAGACACGGCAGGAGGGGCGGAAGGAGCCCCCAGCGGGACTGGGCCGGGGGGTCGTGCCACCACGGCGCGAGGCGTGCGCGCGAAACGGCCCCGTCGCCCGCACTAGTCCCCGGATTCTGGTGCCGCACATCCACCGTCCGAGCTGTGGGTCGGTCACACCAGGTGGTGCAGGGGCAGTCAGTCGCGGATGCGGAGCATGCCCTCCTGGGCGGTGGAGGCGACGAGCGTGCCGTCGGCGGCGAACATCCGCCCGATGGACAGGCCGCGGCCGCCCTGGGCCGACGGCGACTGCTGGGCATAGAGCAGCCAGTCGTCGGCGCGGGCCGGGCGGTGGAACCACATCGCGTGGTCGAGGCTGGCGACGTTGAGCCCGCCGCCGACCCACTGGCGACCGTGGCGGCGCAGCACCGGCTCGAGCAGCGCGTAGTCGGAGGCGTAGGCCAGCACGGCCGAGTGCAGCAGGGGGTCGTCCGGCAGTCGGCCGACGGCGCGGGTCCACACGCTCTGGTGGGCGACCTGCTCCTCGCCCGGGGCGAGGAAGAGGTGTCCCTCGACGTGCCGCTGCTCGATGGCGCGGTCGGCGACGTGCTGGGCACTCGGGTGGTCGATGCCACCGAAGACGTCGCTGAGCGACTGCAGCCCGTCGGGCCCGGGCACGTCGGGCATCTCGTCCTGGTGGTCCAGACCGCCCGCGTGCTCCTGGAACGAGCAGCTCATCGACAGGATCGGCTTGCCGTTCTGGATGGCGTGGGCGCGCCGGGTCGAGAACGACCGGCCGTCGCGCATCCGCTCGACCGCGAAGGTGATCGGCTGGGTGTCGTCGCCGGGGCGCATGAAGTAGGCGTGGAGGGAGTGGATCGGTCGCGGCGTGCCGCCCTCGCCGGCCTCGATGGTTCGACCGCACGCGACGACACCCTGGGCGAGGACCTGCCCGCCGAAGACCCGGCCGTGCGGCATCTTCTGGCTCTGTCCGCGGAAGAGCGTCATCTCCTCGGCGAAGGTCATCGGCGTTGGGCTCTCGGCGCCGCTCTCGCCGACGGAGGCGGTGACGTTGATGTCGGCGCGTCCGACCTCCTCGAGGTCGAGGACGGCCAGGAGCTCGGCCAGGGCGGGCGGGGTGTCGGGCGCTTCGGTCACAGGCGTCACCCTAACGACGACGGGCGGGTCAGGCGACGAGCGGTCCGCGGGGGTGCGAGGCGCGTCGACCACGCGTCGCCGCGGTGCCGTCGGCGACGCGGGCCAGGGCACGGACCAGCCTCTCGACGGCCTCGGCGAGCTCTGCCGGTGGAAGGACGTAGGGCAGCCGGATCCACCGGTCGAGCCCACCGGCCGCCGCGAACCGCGGACCGCTCGCGAAGAGCAGTCCCTCGTCCTCGGCGGCGAGCGTCACCTGGAGGGCGACGGGATCGGGGAGCTCCACCCACAGCGACAGCCCGCCGCGTGGCGTGACGAACCGCAGCTGCGGGCACCGGGTCCGCAGCGCCTCGGCCAGCGCGTCGCGCGACTCGACGAGCTGACGCCGTCGCTCCTGAGTGATGCCGGGGGAGGCGCGCATGAGGTGCAGCAGGACGAGCTGGTCGATGACCGGGGCGCCGATGTCGAGCGGCACCCGCGCCGAGTGCAGTGACTCGTGGAGGTGCTTCGGTGCGCGGATCCAGCCGATCCGGAGCCCTCCCCAGTGCGACTTCGAGGCACTGCCGATCGAGACCGTGTCGGCGTGGTGGGCACCGAACGGCAGTGGCATCGGGCCCTCGTGGTCGAGCCCTAGCTCGACGACCGTCTCGTCGACGATGGCCGTGGTCCGGCTCTGCCGCAACGCGTTCGCGATGAGGGCGCGCTGGTCGTCGGACATGAGGTTGCCGGTCGGGTTGTGGAAGTCCGGCAGGAGGAAGGCCGCCCGCGCACCCGACGCGCGGATCGTCGAGGTCATCGTGGGGATGTCCCAGCCCGTCGGCTCGACCGGCACCGCCGCGATGCGCGCCCGGAGCTGGCGCAGCGTCGGGAAGATGTTGGGGTAGGTCGGCGTCTCCATGAGCACCGTGTCACCGGGGGAGAGCAGGGCCCGCGCCGCGATGGCCGTGCCGACGACTGCGCCGGTCGTCACGAAGACCTCGTCAGCCGTCGTGGGCAGTCCTCGCTCGCAGTAGTGGGCGGCGATGACCTCGCGCAGCTCGGGTAGCCCGTCGACGAGGTAGCCGGTTCCGCACAGGTAGTCCGGCGACGCGGCGATCGCCGCCTCCGCCGCCTGGGTCATCCCGGCGGGAGCCCGTTGGGCGGCGCAGGTGAGGTCGATGGTCCCCTCGGGGACGTCGGGCGACAGGTGCAGTCCCGTGTCGCGCCGGACCACACCCTGGGGGAGGCTCGCGACGCTTCCCGAGCCACGACGGGAGGTGAGGTAGCCGCGGTCGCGCAGCACGGCATACGCGCTGCTCACCGTCGTGCGGCTCAGCCCGAGCGCGCCGGTGAGGTCGCGCTCACTCGGCAGGCGGGTCCCGACGGCGATCCGGCCGTCGGCGATGAGGAGGCGGAGCGCGTCCGCGACGAGCTGGTATGCCGGCCCGTCGCCTCGCGCAGGTCCGATGAGGTCCGCGGTGCGCGCGGCCGAGAGCACGGGAGCAGCCATGGGGCCACTGTCGCACAAGTGGCCATGGATTCGAAGGCCAATCGTGGTCGACAATGGTCCGCATGAGCCCGATCCAGACCTTGCGCCGCGGGGCCGCCCGACGCGTCGACCTCGTCCCGATGACCCCGATGGAGCAGCTGCGCGCGGGCTCCACCGTGCGCCGTGTGAGCCAGTTGCTCGTCGGGTTGTGGCTCTACGGCACGGCCATGGCGATGTTCATCCGGGCCGAGCTCGGGCTCGACCCGTGGGACGTCTTCCACTACGGCGTGCAGGACAAGGTCGGGTGGAGCTTCGGGACGGTCGTCATCGTCGTCGGGATCCTCGTGCTGCTGCTCTGGATCCCGTTGCGCCAGTGGCCCGGGCTGGGGACCATCGCCAACGTCTTCGTCATCGGCATCGCCACCGACGTCATGCTGTCGGTGATCGAGACCCCGGACGCGCTGTGGCTGCGGGTGACGATGCTGCTCGGCGGGATCGTCGTCAACGGGATCGGTGGCGCGATGTACATCGGCAGCCAGTACGGCCCCGGCCCCCGCGACGGGCTGATGACCGGGCTGGCCCGCAGGACGGGCCTGTCGATCCGGCTCATCCGCACCGGCCTCGAGGTCACCGTGCTCGTCATCGGCTGGCTGCTCGGTGGCGTCGTCGGCGTCGGGACGGTGCTCTATGCCCTGCTCATCGGCCCGGCGGTCCAGGCGTTCCTGCCGCTGCTCACCGTGCGGGTCACCGCGCCGGCGCGTCGGGCACGCGGCGACGTCGACCCCTCAGCCGTCGACAGCCAGGGCGAAGGGCAGGACGCCGTCGACCCCCGCGCGCCGGAGCTCGCGACCAGCGACGGTGAGCGTCCAGCGTGAGCTGACGAGGTCGTCGACGAGCAGCACCGGGCCCCGGATCCCGGCGAGGGTCGCTGCGAGCTCGGGACCGACGACGAGACGTTCCCACACGCCTGCGAGGCGGAAGGCGCTGTTGCCACCCGGCTCACCCGTGGGGCCGCCGTGCTCGAGGTCGAGCGTGCCGAGGAAGGGCAGGCGTCCGATCTCGGCGAGGCCGTGGGCGAGGGACTGGACGAGCTCGGGGTGCGACCGCGAGGGCACCGCGACGATCCCGGCGGGCCGCTCGCTCCAGCCCCAGCCAGCGAGGACGCCGACACAGGCGCGGAGCAGCTCGGGCGTGGCCGGGGCGTCCTCGCGCAGGACGTCGCGCAGGCGCTGCCCCCAGCCGAGGTCGCTGAGCCGGGCCAGCGCGCGCCCGCGCGAGAGGGACTCGTCGGGCGAGATCTTGCCCTTGACCGGGACGCCGAGGCGGTCCATGCCGGTGGGCCACTGGGCGCGGGAGTCGATGTCGACACCGACCCGGGCCAGCCGCTCGCGCGCCGCTCCGATGACGGTGTCGGGGACGTCGGTGGCGAACCACGGGCCGGCACAGGTGTCGCACCGGCCGCAGGGCACGGCCGTCGCGTCGTCGAGGGTGCGCTGGAGGAACGCCATGCGGCACTCGGTCGTGCGCTCGTAGTCGAGCATGAGCTGCTGCTCGTCGGTCCGTGACCGGGCCACCCGCGAGTAGCGCTCGGCGTCATAGGTCCACGGCTGGCCCGTCGAGGTCCAGCCGCCCTGGACGCGCGCGACGGCACCGTCGACGTCGAGGACCTTGAGGAGGAGCTCGAGCCGGGTGCGGCGGACGTCGACGATCGTCTCGATGGCAGCGGTCGACAGGGGCCGGCCTGCCTCGGCGAGGGCGCGCAGGACGGCGTCGGCCTGCTCCTGGCGCGGCATCGACACCGAGGCGAAGTAGAGCCAGATGTCCTTGTCCTCGGGCCCGGGCAGGAGCAGCACGTCGGCGCGCTCCGTGGCACGACCCGCACGGCCGACCTGCTGGTAGTAGGCGACGGGCGACGACGGCGCCCCCAGGTGGACGACGAAGCCGAGGTCCGGCTTGTCGAACCCCATCCCGAGGGCGGAGGTCGCGACGAGGGCCTTGACCTCGTTGTCGCGCAGGGCGCCCTCGAGGCGTTCACGGTCGGCCGGATCCGTGCGGCCGGTGTAGGACGCCACCCGGTGGCCCGCGTCGGAGAGCGCGGACGCGACCTCCTCGGCGGCGGCGACGGTGAGCGCATAGACGATGCCGCTGCCGGGGAGCTCGTCGAGGTGCGCCAGGAGCCAGCCCAGCCGCTGCTCGGGCGACATGGACGACAGCACGCCGAGCCGGAGCGAGTCGCGAGCGAGCCCGCCGCGCACGGTGAGCACGTCGCGCCCACCGACCCCGAGCTGCTCGACGACGTCGGTGACGACGCGCTGGTTGGCGGTGGCCGTCGTCGCGAGGACGGGGACGTCCGGCGGGAGCTCGGTGAGAAGGTCGCGGATCCGCCGGTAGTCCGGGCGGAAGTCGTGGCCCCAGTCGGACACGCAGTGGGCCTCGTCGACGACGAGGAGCCCGCACCGGCGCGCGAGGTCGGGCAGCTGCTCGTCGCGGAACCGCGGGTTGTTGAGCCGCTCAGGACTCACGAGGAGCACGTCGACGGTGTCGTCGGCGAGGGCCTGGCGGACCTCGTCCCAGTCCTGCGCGTTGGCGGAGTTCATCGTCACCGCGTGGATGCCGGCCCGCTCGGCCGCCGCGATCTGGTCGCGCATGAGCGCCAGCAGCGGGGAGATGATCACGGTCGGACCGGCGCCCTGGGTCCGCCGGAGCGCGGTGGCCACGAAGTAGACCGCCGACTTGCCCCAACCGGTGCGCTGGACCACGAGCACCCGGCTGCGGTCCGAGACGAGGGCCGTGACCGCCTCCAGCTGGCCGTCGCGGAAGTCGACGTCGTCGCGTCCGACGAGCCGCCGCAGGGCAGCAGTGGCCTCCCCGGCCACGTCGGAGGGTGCGCCGGCCGGGGTCGGCGCGCTGACGGCATACGTCTCGTTCGTCATGGTGACCCCACCGTAGGCGGCGCGCCCGACAGGCCTCTCCGTCAGGCCCACCCTCGCTCGTCGACGCCACCGGGGACGTCGGCCTCGGGGTCGTAGGGCGTGCGGGTGAAGCGGAAGGTCGCGAGGTCGAGGTGCGACACGGTGCCGTCGCCGCGGCGCAGGACACGCAGCGGCTCGCCCGTGTAGTAGCCGTCGAGGCCGACCCACTCGTCGTCCCCGACGCGCACGAAGCGGGACCCGCGGCCCGTGCCGGGCTCGCCGAGGACGAGGTGCTCGCCGACGAAGCGCGCGGTCTCGACCGCGGGACCCCAGTGCCACATGCCGGCGAGCTCGAGGAGGTCGCTCGACCCCGACGCCACCCACGGCGTCACCGGGGCCGGCTCGAGCTCGCGCATCGTCCGGAGCAACTCCTTGGGCAGGTCCTTGAGCACCTTGCTCGCGGTCGTGTTGGTGAAGAGGACGACGCCGTCACCGGGCGCGCCGCCCGCGCCGGCGCCCGCACCCGGAGCACCGCCGCCCGTGCCGCCCTCTGCGTCGAGGTGCACGCGCAGGCTCGCGAGGAAGCCGGGCATCGAGCCGCCATGACCGGCGGACCTGGCGCCGTCGACGTTCCACACCTGCCAGCCGAGGCCGTGCGAGGCCAGCCACGGCTGGCCCGGCTCGTCGACGACGTGGTGCGGCTCGACCGTCTCGGCGAGCGTCTCGGGGGAGAGGATGTCGCCGACGTGTCCGCCGAGGAGGGCGGCCCACCGCGAGAGGTCGCCGACGGTCGTCCAGAGCTGGCCGGCGGGGGCCATGGCGCCGGCGTCGTGCTCCGGCTCGGGCAGCAGCACGTCGGCGAACGGGATGCACCGCGAACCCCTGTGCCGCAGCACCGCTCGGGCGAAGGGTCGTCCGGGTCATGCCGAGCGGTTCGAGCAGCTCGTCGCGCACGACGTCGAACCACGGGCGCTCGCGGACCACCTCGAGAAGGCGACCGAGGGCGGCATAGCCCGTGTTGGAGTAGTGGAAGCGCCGGCCGGAGCGGAAACGGGTCCCCACGCCCGAGCCGACGAGGTGGTCCCAGTCGCCGCCCGGCGTGCGCTCCCACCAGTCGCTCGCGGTCTCGGCCTGCACGCCGGCGGCGTGGCTGAGGAGCTGCTCGACCGTGACGTCGTCGAGGCGGCTGCCGGGTACGTGCGCGCCGAACCGGTCGGAGAGGTCGAGGCGGCCCTCGTCGCGCAGCCGCATCACCGCGACACCGACGAAGGTCTTGGTGATCGAGCCCATCCGGAACTGCGTGTCGGCGTCGACAGGCGCCCCGGTCGCGCGGCCGTCGACGGTGCCGACGGCGCCGGACCAGACGAGCTCCCCGCCGCGCACGAGCCCGGCGGCGACGGAGGGGAGGCGGTGCTCCCGCTGGCCGGTGGCAAGGAGGTGGTCGAGGCGGGCGTTCGTCGTGGCGGAGAGCGGCATCCGTCCACCCTAGGACCGTGTCGGTCGCGGACTCGTCGAGGGCTGCGAGACTGGTCCCATGCCGACGCTCGACCCTGCACCCGAGCCCACCGCTCGCCCCTACCGCACCGAGGTGCCGCTGCGCTGGTCCGACATGGACGCCTACGGCCACGTCAACAACGTGCAGTACCTCCGGCTGCTCGAGGACGCCCGCGTCATCGGCTTCCGCGAGTGGTTCGGCGAGGAGCGCTCGCTGCTCGAGACCGGCGTCATCGTGTCGCGCCACGAGATCGAGTACGTCGCCCCGCTCACCCACCGGCACGCACCCATCGAGGTCGACATGTGGGTCACGCGGGTGCACGGGGCCGGGTTCGACCTCGGCTACGTCGTGCGCGACCCCGAGTCCATGGGCGAACGCGTGTATGCCGTCGCCGAGACCGGGATCGTCGTCTACGACTTCGCGACGTCCCGGCCGCGCCGGATCAGTCCCGAGGAGCGCTCGGTGCTCGACGGCCACGTCGGCGGGCCGGTCGCCTTCCGCTGGTCGCGCCGGTGAGCGGCGTGGTCGTCTCCGAGCTCGTCCTCGCCGATGCGGAGTCCCTCCAGGACCTCGGCCGGTATGCCGCCCGCGCCCGTGCGCTCGACGCCGACGGTGCCGTGCGGCTCCAGGCCGTCGGGAGTGTGCTGGCGTCGTGGGTGGGCGTGCTGCCGGGTTCCGGGTTGATGGGGACCGGCACGACGATCGGGTTGCGGACGTCGGCGCTCGCGGTGCCTGCCGCGGTCGACGTCGTGGTCCCGCTGGGTGCGGTGTCGGACCGAGTCGCTCGGCCCGGGGAGCGGGCCGTGCTGCCCCTGCCGCCGATGACGGTGTCGGCGGCGTGGGCTGCGGTGTCGCCGCCCCGCTCCGGGTGGCAGGTCGTCGGGTCGGTCGGCTCGGAGGCGTTGCAGCGGGTGGCGTCTCAGGGCATCGCCGAGGTGGCTGACGGAACTCCGGATGGTGCGGGTTCGCATGCGGTGACGGCGCTGCGTGAGCGCGTCTGGGGCCGGATGGTCTCGGTGGCCGATGGGGGAGACGCGCGAGGTGCGGACGACGTGGGCGGCGCGAGCGATGGGCGCGACGGGCGCGACGGGCGCGGACCGAGTGAGGTGGGCCCCGGGCTCGAGGGTGGGGCGGGATATTCGGCCGCGCTCGCCTTCGCGGCGTACGCCCTGGGATTCCTCACGCCCGGCACCGAGTCGACGCTTGCGACCAACGGCCGTTGGACGCGCCTCACCACCCAGGCCGGGCACGCACTCACCCGTCGCTGAGCATCGATGGTCGTGGGATGCGCGGTCCAGCGACCCGGTAAGCCTCACTGCCGAAGGGGTCCGGGACGGGGTGGTGGTCGATGCCTGGCCGTGTCATCACCTGAGGCAAGGGCCAACCCGATGTCCGCCCGAGAGAGCGCGGTGTCGTAGGAGCCGCGGGTGAGGTCCCAGGTGACGTGGTGTCGTCCGCGGTGGTCGGTGGTGATGTGGCCGTGGAGGCGTCGTGAGTGCACGACGGTGTGGTGGCGTGGGCAGAGCAGGGCGGCGTTGGACAGGTCCGATGGCCCGTGGTCGGCCCAGTGGATGAGGTGGTGGGCGTCGGTCCAGGCGGCCGGGGCGTCGCATCCGGGGTAGGTGCAGTGTCGGTCGCGGAGCCAGAGTCGTTTGATCTGGGCGGGGGTGAACAGGCGTTGGGCG